>Ga0066256_1000007_pt1 | contig 1311499 bp, 1119 predicted proteins | sample ThiBio_1000_biof_FD_87107 | JGI IMG/M metagenome (GOLD analysis project Ga0066256, IMG submission 87107) | Wastewater bioreactor microbial communities from Cape Town, South Africa - Thiocy_expt_1000_biof (version 2) | ecosystem: Engineered > Bioreactor > Thiocyanate-remediating >... | reverse complement strand
TAAGCCTCTGATTTTCATAAAACTAGAAAATCAGTAGTTTCAAATCGTCACCGCCCTAAAAATGCTTGAAACACACGACTACCAAGACTTTCAAAGAACTTCAATTAAATTATACCGGACACTAGTGTTAAGTAATAAGTAATAAGTGAATCCGACATCACGCCACCGTTGGTCTCCAGACCAACGGGCCTGATCATCCCTTCGTTAGGTACGAAGTGGACCTTAACCTGTCAAAGAAACCTGACTCTTGCTTGTTGGTCGGGAGACCAACAAGGGCGCCAACTATAAGTTCTAAGTAGTAAGTAATAAGTGATTCAGTCGTTGGAAGGTAGAAGTCTTAAGGTGTAGGGATAACTTACAACCTAATACTTACTACTTAATACGGCTGTTTAACGTTTGACTTTAAAAAAATCCCCCGCAATTGCGGGGGATTTTTTTTATCAGAAGATCGTTTTGAAGAAGGCTTTCATATCGTTCCACGAAGCGGTGTCGGCCGCAGCGTTGTAGCTGATAGGAATGCCAAACTTCTTACCGTTGGCCGTTGCATCAGGATTGGTAAACGCATGCTGCGCACCCGGATAGGATTTGAATTCATAGCTGGCACCCAGTGAATCGAGTTGTTTGCGGAAAGCAGTGATCTCTTCGGGCTTGATGAAGCCGTCGGCTTCACCGTGGCAAACCAGGATTTTTGCTTTTAATGCTTCTTTGGTGGTGGGGATCACGGGCAGGTTGCCGTGGAAACTTACCACACCATTCAGGTCTTCACCCAGACGCGCAATGTTCAGTACCATGGCACCGCCAAAGCAATAACCGATGGCTGCTTTTTTGGAAGCATCGGCCTGCGCATAAGTGAGTGCCTGGTTCAGGGCTGCATCAAAACGTTTTTTCGCCAAGGGGGCATCTTTATAAAAAGCGCCTGCCCATGCGTCGGCAGAATCACGGGTATCGGCAACCTTGCCGTTTCCATACATATCTACTACAAATGCCAGGTAACCAAGCTCTGCCAATTGACGCGCACGGCCACGCACATAATCCGTAACGCCCCACCATTCGGGAATGATCAGCACCACCGGACGTTTGCCTTCAACGGCATTGTCGTAGGCCACATATCCCTGCATGGAAAGGCTGTCCGATTTGTAGGTTACGTTTTCTCCTTTGATATCTTTTGTGGCCGCCGTTTCAGCAGGTTTCTCCTGCTTGTTTTCATTATTACAAGCGGTCATTGTAGTCGCTGCCAACGCTATTCCGGCAGCAAACAACAGACGATTGAATTGCATATAGAGTGTGTTTTTGTGTGACAAAATTAGGTATTAAGTTATAAGTTTTAGGTAATAAGTAAACAGCCTAAGCATCATGCACGCTGAGTATTAAAGCGATGCCCGGAAAACGCTGCTGCAGGTTCTAAGAACACAAACCAGGGCCGGCTGTTTATTGACGATTCACCATTGACGACTCACTCGTACAAATCCGACTGCCTCGACAAAATCTCCCGGTACTTATTAAACAACATCGACTTGGACACAAAGCCTCGGAATTTCTTTTCATTATCCAACACGGGCAAATACCAGCTTTGTGTAATGTCGAATTTCTCCATAATGGTGTGCATGCTTTCCTGGTCGCTGATGGTGGCGGCAGGTTTTTTCATGAGCGAACGCAACGTGGTCTTTTCAAAAAGATGCGGTTGAAAAAGTTTTTGCTTGATGTCATTCAATTCGATCACACCGGCAAAACGGTCTTTCTGATCATGGACGGCGAAAATGTTTTTGTCGCTGTGTTTGATCACTTCTACCAGTGCCGACAAGGGCTGGTCGATAGCGAGACTCTGATAAGCGGGTTGCAGTATATCATCGAGGTTGATGGAAGTGAGGATGTTTTTTTCTTTTTTATGGGTAAAAATTTGTCCCTCGAGCGCCAGCTTCTTCGTTTCCATTGAGTAGGGCTCATAACTTTTTACAATAAAAAAAGAAATGGAGGAAACGATCATCAGCGGAATGAATAGTTCATAGCCATTCGTGATTTCCGCGATCAAAAAGATAGCCGTGAGCGGACAATACATCACGCCGCTCAATACGCCCGCCATGCCCACCAGGCTGAAATTGCCTTCCGGTACGCGAAACCAGTTGGTATTGTTGAGCAATTTGGAAAAGGCAAAACCGAGGTAGGAGCCGGTGAACAGGGAAGGTGCAAAGTTGCCGCCGTTACCGCCACTGCCAATGGTAATGGCAACGGCAATCGGTTTGAGTAAAAAGATCAGGATCGTAAAACAAACCAATCCCCAGTCACGGCCGAGTAATCCAAATAATTTCGCTTTTTCAGTGATGGTATCCATTTGTCCGCTGGCCACCACTTTCACGCTTTCATAACCTTCACCAAAAAGAGGCGGGAATAAAAAATACATGGTCGCCAGCATCACGCCACCGATCAGCGCTTTGGTGTAACCATTGATCTTCCAGTGCTCAATGCGTGTTTCAGTGCGTTTGAACAACCGTGCATAGTACAATGAAACAAAACCACTCGCCACTCCAAGCAAAATATAAAACGGCACATTGTTGTAGTCGAAGGTTTGCTTGAGTGAAAAATTGAAAAGAATGGCCTCTTCGAGGATAATCTTTGAACAGAGTACTCCGATGACGGAAGAAATAATGAGCGGAATAAAATAGCTCACCAGCGTTTCGGCGAGTAAAACTTCCACTGCAAAGATAACGCCCGCGATAGGCGCATTGAAGATAGCCGAAATGCCGGCTGCAGCACCACAGGCAATCAATAAAGACCGCTCCGAATAATTGAGGTCACTGATGCGGCCGAGATTGGAACCGATCGCGGAACCCGTTGCCACGATCGGGGCTTCCAGACCAGCTGAACCACCAAAACCAACGGTTGCAGAACTGGTAATGATATGCTGATAAGTGTTGCGGAGCGGAATGAAAGACGATCGTCGCGCGATCGACCGCAATACCATAGCGATGCCACGTTCGATCTGGTCGCCAAAGAAACGGTGAATAATGAAAACAGTGATCAGCAAACCAACAGCGGGAAAGAACAAATAGGCAAAACGGGAAACCGGGAGTGTTTCGATCCAGTATTGCAGGTAGTGCACCAGCGTTTTCAATCCCACCGCGGCCATACCCGAAACGAATCCGACCAGCGAGGCAATGATCATCATGAATTGTGGCCGTGTGACTTTTTCCCGGAGAAACTGAAGCAAATATTGATACAATTTCTTGAATCCCTGCATTCTCTGTGATAACTGATGAAGGGCAAAGATAGGCTGTTGGGGATAAGGACAGGAAAAAATGCGCAACGCGAACAGGTCTCGCTCTTTTTTTATTATTTTGCCGGCTCATTCATGAAGAAGATTATTGTAACGATAGATGGTTGGTCCAGTTGCGGAAAAAGCACCCTGGCGCGTCAATTAGCCCGCGAACTGAACTATGTGTATGTAGACAGCGGAGCGATGTATAGGGCTATTACGCTCTATTTTCTCCGTAATCATATTGACTGGACCGACGAGCGTGAAGTACATAAGGCGCTCGGGGAAATTCACCTCGATTTCCATTTCAATGAAAAAACACAGAGCAGCGAGATGTATCTCAACGATGAGAACGTTGAGTATGTGATCCGCGACCTGGTGATAGCCGAGAAAGTGAGCGATGTGGCGGCCATCCGCGAAGTGCGCGAGTTTGCCGTGGCCCAGCAACAGAAACTGGGAAAGAAAAAAGGGATCGTGATGGACGGAAGGGATATCGGCACAGTCGTATTCCCCGATGCAGAAATGAAAATCTTCATGACGGCAGACAATGCCGTACGTGTGGAACGCCGTTTCAAAGAGTTATATGAAAAAAATCCCAACGTAACCATCGAAGAAGTAAAGAACAATCTCGAAATGCGCGATTATATCGATTCACACCGCGAGGTAAGTCCTCTCCGTAAAGCGGATGACGCCGTGGTGCTTGACAATACAAAATTGACAGAAGACGAACAGTTTAACCTCGCCCTGGGTTGGATCCACGCTAAAAAGAAAGAAAAGAAGTAGCGCCGCTACTTGTGCATTTCAAATAAATATGCTAATTTGATTACAGCTACTTCAGCTAGCTGTAGTGTCTTACTCCCTGTTCCTGGAAAAACCTTCCCGCGCGTTCTTCAACTCGATATCCTCATCACATCTTTTATCCTGACGGATGACCTGGTCCAAGCCTGAACAGCCGCCGCCAGTGGTATACCTGTGTGTACCCGACCCTACGCAACACCTAAATAAGATGTTATGAAACGCGCCTTACTCTTTGTTGTGGCACTTGCACTGCTTGCCGCCACTCGTATTCAAGCCCAATGTACTTTTATCAGTCCCACCGTGGAATTAAACTCGGTTACCTCTGATGTGAATGGTAACTGCGTCGTTAATTTCGATCTGGGATTTGAGATCGACATCAACAACGGCAACAAGATTATCTTTGTACATCTCTGGAAGTCGGCCGATTATGTTGATTTTAATTATGCTACACAAAGTCAGCCAAAGGAGGCCAATGTGTTAGCCAATGCACTTGCCACCATTATTATTGACAACGATTTGCTGAACAACAACCCTGCTGCGCCGGCCAGCCAGGTTTTTCTTTCGTCCTACGGACCTGATCCTGGTATTGATGACAATACAGGCCCTGCGCAGCAGCAGGTGAAGGATGCTTCCGATGGGCTTACCTACAACCGTATAGTGGTAGATGCGGCTAACAATATTTATCGTTATACTATTTCCAATATTACCCTCGTAGTGCCGGGTGCCTGCTCGGGTATATTGTCCTTTACCGGTGACGCGTGGTCAAGCAACAGCAATGCCACTAATTCTTCCGTACAATGTACGATGGAGGGCATTACTTTCCAGGCAAATGATCCGACCATTTCCGGGTTCCGGCCCTGCTCTAATCCCCGTACCTACAATGTTGGTATCAGCACACAAAGCGTAACGCCGATCAATATTACTTATGATGTATACCTGGACAACGGAGACAATGTATTCGATGTGGCATCGGATATATTATTAGCTAATGATCAGGGTGGCGTACACACGATATCGGCTTCAACACCTTACAGTATTTCCAATCAGGCTTATCCGCCTTACTCAGGCAGTGCCGTATATGATACACGAATAATATGGGTGCTGGTGTCGGTGGCCGGAAGGTCAAATCTTACGCTTAAAGGCCTGCCGGACGGGAATTGCATACCATTGCCGGTAAAACTGAAATCATTTCTTGCCAAACGTACCGGAGCCGCAGTGCAATTGGATTGGGTAACAGCAGGCGAAACCAATAATAAAGGATTCGAAATACACCGTCTGGCTGCTGACGGTACATCCTGGGTGCCTGCAGGGTTTGTGGCTGCCAGGTCAGTTGGAGGCAACAGTGATGCGGAACTTTCCTATTCATTTATCGATCCCAATTACAACAAAGGACTGAGTCAGTACCGGTTGAAACAAATCAATATAGATGATAAAGTGCAATACAGCGATGTGCGCACGGTAAGTGGACTGGCACAAAAGGAGACCATGATTGTATATCCTAATCCATCCACCAGCGGTACGGTCACGCTCTTTTTCCGGGAACAGCGTTCATCGGTGCAGGTAAGTATTTTCGATATCAGCGGCAGGCAGGTATACATCCGCCAGCAATTCAGTGGCGATAACCTGTGCATCACCGGCCTGGGGCGTGGATACTACCTTGTAAAAGTGACGGATAATGCGACTAACGAAACAGGGACGCAGAAGTTTGAGATAAGATAGTACCGGTAATAGATGAAAAAAGGTTGAGTAATGCTACTCAACCTTTTTTTTATTTTTTGAACCGTGACTATGATTGTTATTGCCCTGCGCCAGTGGCTTTTTTCACATCGAGCAACTCTACTTCAAAGATCAGGGCTGCACCACCGGGAATAACGGGAGGGCTGCCTTGCAATCCATAACCAAGATTGTAAGGAATGAAGAGTTTGTATTTGGAACCCTGGCTCATCAATTGCAAACCTTCCGTCCATCCCGGAATGACACGATTAAGCGGGAAGGAGATGGGTTGTCCGTGTTTGTAAGATGCATCGAATTCAGTACCGTCGATCAGTGTGCCGCGGTAGTGAACGGTAACCGTGTCTTCAGCAGTCGGCTTAGGACCTGAACCCTGGGTGAGTACTTCGTACTGCAAGCCGGTAGAAGTAACTTTTACTCCCGAGCGCAATTTGTTTTTAGCGAGATAATTCTGACCTGAGTCGATCGCAGATTTACTTTTTTCTTCCTGCATTTTGCTGGCGTAAGCATTCAGGACCATGAACGAAGAATTTTCGTCGATCAGGGTTGTTTTGTTGTTGAACACATCCTGCATGGCGCGGTTGAGCAAAGTAGTATTGATGCTGGTCATGTTCTGCATCTTCAGGGAAGTGGCGATGTTGACGCCCAGTGCGTAGCTGGCAGAATCGGAAAGGTTTTTAAGAACGACACCGCCGGTTGCAGGTTTTGCAGCAGGTTTGGTGGCGGGTTTGGTTGCTGGTTTCTTCACCGGCGTTTTCTGCGCAGCGGCAGAAAGTACGAGACCGGCAGATAAGGTAACAAGGAATAATTTCTTCATGTACTAAAATTGAATGGCAAAAATATAGTCTGCCTTCCGATTCCGGCGTATAAATCCTTTAATTTTAGCGGCTGTTAACAAAATCACGCGATTATGGACCGTTTTGTACGTGAATTACAGGTGCGTTGGTCGGATCTGGATCCGAATGTGCATCTGCGTCATTCTGTTTATTACGATTGGGGCGCATTCTGCCGGATCGAGTTTTTGAATGGATGTGGTCTTACGCCCGCTGTGATGGCCGGTTTATCGATCGGGCCGATCCTGTTCCGGGAAGAAGCTTTATTCAAGCGGGAGATCAGGTTGGGCGATAAAGTGACGATCGATCTGACGCTGGTGAAAGCCCGCGCAGATTTTTCACGCTGGTCGATCCGTCACGAGATTGTGAAGAATGATGATACGGTGGCCGCGATCGTTACGGTAGACGGAGCGTGGCTGAATACAACGAAAAGAAAAATTGCAATAGCACCGCAACAGGTAGCCGATGTGTTCAACCAGATACCGAAGCACGAGACGTTTGTATGGGAGGATTGAGGGGAATGTGGAAATGTGTAAGTGTGAAAATGATTTAATAAATAGTCGCTATGGTTCGTGTCCTCACGGGCCATAGCAGCGAGGGATCGCTGTTATTACTTAAAACTTATTACTCAATACTTATTACTTAAAACTTACAACGGCTGTTTCAACTCTTCAAAACTTCCTCACGCGCTGGGGGTACTTATCCGCATAACTATGCACCAGGTTGCGGATAAACAAATTCTCTTTATAAGGCGTCAGCATATCGCGTAATTGATCGATATCGCTGATCTGTATATCGGAAGCGATATAACCCATCGCCACAAATTCCCCTTTCCACACCAATATGCAGGATTGCTCCTGTGGTTGCCTTCCTTCTTCCACAATAACAAAAGAAGGACGTTCTTGCACGGAACGCATGGCTGCCCTTACGCGTTCATTATAAGTGTCAGCATCTTCTTCGTGTTCGCAGGCTCCATCGCAGTAGCCGTCTTCCAGGCCCACGCAACGGTCGTTGCTGGTCTGGATAAAACACAACTTCGGACACAAACGGTATTCCTGTATCAGGCGGCGCAGCAATGTATGCCCTTCGGTGAGGTAGTGAAAAGTGTGAACGGCTTCTAGACGGGCTTTGTTTTTTTCAATGATCAACCGCTGATAACCATTGCGGTCCTCATAGGCGAAAATGCCATAAAGCTGCTCCTGTCTTTTCTGCGAATAATTATAGATGGGCCAGCGTCTTTTGATTTCCGTTGATTCCAGTATCTGCGCCATCAGTTCCGTTGCACAGGGCTGATAGGATATCTGGTGCGTATGCCGGAGAAAATTCTGTTTCTGCCGGCTCTGGCTGTTGTTGCTGAAATGGCTGTTGACCCGGTAGCGGATATTGCGTGCCTTGCCTACGTAGATCACTTTGCCCTTGTCATCATGAAAATAATAAACGCCGGGGGTATAGGGGAGTTGATCAAATTGTTCCTTCGGCACATGTGGTGGCAGGATCGTCTCCTTGGAGTTCCGTTGCAGGCTTTTAAGGATGAATTTTTCTTCATCACGCTGTAATAAATAGGAAAACAGTCTGGCCGTGGCAGCGGCATCACCTGCGGCACGGTGACGGTCTTCCAGCGGTATACCTAATGAATGACATAAGTTGCCAAGACTGTACGAAGGAAAGCCCGGCGCCAGTTTGCGGCTCAACCTGACCGTACACAGTTTTTTTACCTGTAATTCATATCCGCATTTACTCAACTGGCCTTTGACAAACGGATAGTCGAAGTTGACACTGTGCGCAACAAACACACGTCCGTCGAGCAACTGATAAATTTGCTCCGCGATATCTGCAAACGAAGGCGCGGCTTCCACCATTTCATTGGTGATGCCGGTGAGCGCCGTAATGTAGCGGGGTATGTGCTGATGCGGATTGACAAGTGACTGAAATTGTCCCGTTACCTGCTGGCCATCGTGCAGCATGATGGCTATTTCCGTAATACCATTACCGGACGCGTACGACCCCGTTGTTTCTATATCCACTATCGCATACATGGTAAAAAAAAGCGACAGCTAAGATCGTATTTTCTAAAATAAAATCCTAAAATAATTAGCAAAATATTGTTTTATAAGGGATAAATTTTTTTTCCGGCTTAATCATCAAATCTTTGCGGCATGCAGGATAAGTTCGACATGTTTCGCAACAGGCTGGAAAAAGTGTACAGGCATCTCTCGAAAACGGCAAAAAGGCAGGGTGTTACCTGCTATCGTCTCTATGACCACGATCTGCCGGAGTTTCCCCTGTGCGTGGAATTGTATGAAGACAAACTATACGTTGCTGAGTACAAGCGCCGTCACAACCTGACCGACGAAGAACATGACAACTGGCTTTCGAAAGCGTTACTGGTGTTGTCGGAGATCCTCAGCGTTCCGGAAGAGCGTATTTTCCTGAAACTGCGTCAGCGCAAACCCGGACGCCTCGGTCAATATCAACGCCTCGAGCAGGCGCGCAACGAATGGGTAGTGGAAGAAAACGGTTTGAAGTTTCTCGTAAACCTGAGCGATTATCTCGATACCGGGTTATTCCTCGATCACCGCCTCACACGCATGCGTGTAAGAGAATTAAGTGAAGGCAAAAAAGTGCTGAACCTGTTTTCCTACACCGGTTCTTTTTCTGTATACGCAGCGGCTGGTGGTGCCACGCAGGTTGATACGGTGGATATGTCGCGCACTTATCTCAGCTGGGCGCAACGCAACCTGGCGCTGAATGGGTTTACCGACGAAAACCGTTACCGTTTCATTCCTGCCGATGTAAAACAATATCTCCGCGAACCTTCCGATACGCTGTACGATATCATCGTACTTGATCCGCCCACCTTCAGCAACAGCAAACGCATGGAAGACATTCTCGATATCCAGCGTGATCATGTTGTGCTGATCAATCAATGCCTCGACCGGCTCCATCCCGGCGGACACCTTTTCTTCAGTACGAACTTCAGAAAATTTGTGCTTGATACCGAACATATCAATGCCACTTCGTTCCGCGACATCACGAAGGCGACCACACCGTTTGATTTTGAAGGGCGATTATTCCGCTGGTGTTATTATTTCACCAGGTAATCTTTTTGCAACAGATGGAGATATGCGCCAAACACGTGATGCGTGAAGGGCTTGTCAGGATTTTCAGGATATAATTCATAATACCTGCTGTCAGGCATCAGGATGATGGGAGACCCGGCACGCATGTAATTGCCATCATGTACATAGGTGGGTTCTTTCATACCTGGTAACTCTTTGCGAAGTGCCAGCCTGAATAATTTTTTTCCAAGATATTTTTCATACTTGCGTTGTGCCTTGCGTGGCTTGCGTTCCATTTTGTTGTAAAGCGTATTGCCGACAAGCCGTACAAAGAACTTTTGTTTTTTGATGGTCTTGGGCAGATTCACAAATACGTTGGTGGGGTTAAGACTGTTGATGGTTTGAATGGAGAAGGGTGTTTCCGGTACCCAGTCTGCCGCGTTTACCACATTGAAGCCCCAGCCGCCGCGCGTGATAAAATCATAATCGTATGCATAGAACATGTTGCCGGGCTTAGGTGCTGCGCTGCAATAGGTTTTGAATTTTACATCGGCAGGTAAACGCCCGGCCTGTTGTTCATAATACAGGTAGGAGCGAAGCAAAAAGGAGATGGCACCTCCCTGGCTGTGACCGAAGATGTAAAATTCTTTGATCTTTTTTTTACTGTAATACTCACGGATTTTATTGGCTACGTCTGGCCCGAGATAAGCCAGTGCTACGGTCCATCCCACATGCACATTGGCTTTGGGATCGGCGGATAGTTTATAGGAGAATTGCGTAGTGTCATTGAGTTGCAGGCTGCCGGTAGCGGGAATCATGGCCGCATAGAAATTGGCCAGCCAGCTTGCTTTATCCGCCACCGTTCCTCTTACGTCGATCACGGCCACACCATCTTCTCGCAGGTACAATGTCCAGCGGTTTTTGAGACCGACCTCAGGGGACCGGTATTCGAGGTGATAAGGATCGTGTGTAGTGAGGCGGGCTGTAGAATCGGGAATACTCGAGCTGTAAAAAGCAAGCGATAAAAGCTGGGCATATTCGCGGGCATCAAAGCCTGGTTGAATGGTTTGGGCATGGCTGCGGGAGAGCAGCAGGCATAAGACAAGGCAGCTAATAAAACGCATGAAGAAAATTTACTTAAATATACGCGGCAAACGGCTAAGAGGATGCGTGTTTACGCAAAAATAAAGGGCGTACATGGTACGCCCTTCGTATAAATATCAGGAAAAAGCTCAGAGGGTTTTCAGCACGTCGTTCATGCTTCTTACCGCGTCGGCGCTCTTGTTGAATTCTGCTTGTTCTGCTTCGTTCAATCCGAAGTCCAGGATTTTCTCCCAGCCATTGCGGCCGATGATCACGGGTACGCCCAGGCAGATATCTTTCTGGCCATACTCGCCTTCGAGGGCTACGCAGCAGGTAAACAATTTCTTTTCATCGCGCAGGATGCTCTCTACCAGGGCGGCACCGGCAGCACCGGGAGCATACCAGGCAGAAGTACCGATAAGTTTGGTAAGGGTAGCACCTCCAACCATTGTATCGGCCACGATTTGTTTTTGCTGATCTTCAGACAGGAACTGTGTTACAGGTACGCTGTTCCAGGTAGCGAGGCGGATGAGGGGGATCATGGTAGTATCGCCGTGGCCACCCACTACAACGGCATTCAGATCCGCCGGGCTGGCACCGAGGTGCTGGCTCAACTGATACTTGAAGCGGCTGCTGTCGAGCGTACCGCCCATACCGATGATACGGTTTTTTGGCAGGCCTGTAGCAGTGAGCGCGAGGTAGGTCATGGTATCCATCGGGTTGCTGATCACGATGAGGATAGCATCCGGAGAATATTTGAGGATGTTTTCGGCAACAGACTTTACAATACCGGCGTTGGTACCAATGAGTTCTTCACGGGTCATGCCTGGTTTGCGGGGAATACCGGAGGTGATAACGACTACGTCGCTGCCGGCAGTTTTGGAATAATCATTGGTGCTGCCGGTGATCTTGGTGTCAAAACCCAGCAGTGCCGCCGTTTGCATCATATCCTGTGCTTTGCCTTCGGCCAGCCCTTCCTTGATGTCCAGTAAAACCAGTTCCGAAGCGAGCTCTTTGCGTGCAATATTGTCTGCACAGGTAGCACCTACGGCTCCGGCACCTACTACAGTTACTTTCATGAATCGAAGAATTTATGGAATGAGGAAATTATTTGCGCGGCAAAGATAAGTTGTAAGTTTTAAGTTATAGGTGATAAGTTTTAGGGCAATAGGTGAATCGTGAATCGTCAATGGTGAATGGTCAATGGTGAATCGTCAATGGTGAATGGTCAATCGTCAATAGAACAGCCCGACCGTTGATCTTTACCATTTTCAGCCCCGGCTTTCACTTATAACCTATCACTTAAAACTTACAACGGCTGTTTCACCTTATGCCTTAAGCCTTACACCTTATACCTAACACCCTACAGCCCAAACTTCGCCAATACCTTTTCAATGGGCAATGCGCCCTCCACCACGTCCATCAGCTCCTTCTTGCTATTGTAAAATGCGAGGAAGGGATAGTTTTTCAGATCGAAATAAACGGGCAGAAGGTAGTTGACGTCCTTGCCCACTACCATGTTCTTGTATTTGTTGAGGCCGTAGCTGGCAATGTATTCGCGCATACGGTCCAGCGGGGCCGTAGTGGCCATCACGATCTGGATCTTTTTGAAGCGTTCCATTTCCCGGATAATACCTTCCGTTTCATGCTTGCAGTGCTCACAATCGGGACTGAACAACATCAGCAACACCGGCTTTTTGCGGGCAAAATCTTCACGGGTGAATTTGGTTGTACTGTCCGGCAACAACAACTGCAACGGCAGGTTTTGCGGAAAACGTTTGTACGGCGGACGCGCTATGTCGACGCTGTCTGTTTGTGCTGCAAGCCCCTGCATGAGGCTGGTAATCATCAGCAGCAGGACAATATATCTCTTCATCTTACAAAGAAACAGCATTCAGCCACCGGGCGTCATTTAAATGCTAAAAAAGAATGCAAAAAATTTGTCTATCTACGAAATATTCGTAATCTTTACGAAAACTTCGTAGATTTATATGGAACGTTTAACCACACAGGAAGAAGAAACGATGCTCGTGATCTGGCGTACAGGAGAAGGAAACATCAAGGCTTTTATGGAGCAGATGTCTGACCCGCCTCCTTACACCACATTGGCATCCACCGTCAAGAACCTGGAAAAGAAAGGTTATTTGCAAAGCCGGCTTATCGGTAATACTTATCTCTACAAGCCGGCTATTGACGAGGACGATTACAAAAAGAAATTCATGGGCACGGTGGTGCGTGAGTATTTCGACAACTCCTATAAAGAGTTGGTGAACTTTTTCGTAGAACAGAAAAAGCTCAGTGCCAAAGAGCTCAAAGAGATACTGCAGATGATTGAAAAGGGAAAGTGATCTTTTCATAATAAACTATTTCTTGCATGTCAACCTTGTTGTTGTATCTGCTGAAGCTGTCATTATCGCTCGGCGTGATGTATATTTTTTACCGCCTGGTATTGCAGCGCTTCACTTTTTACCGGCATAACCGCTGGTACCTGCTGTTGTACTCGATGGTCAGTTTTCTTATTCCATTGATCGACCTCACCGATTTGTGGTCGCCGTCTTCACCGGGTATGCAACAGGTAAAAGAATGGGTGCCTCCGGTAACGCAGTATGCACGTCCTGCTGCGGAAGCCGCCGGCCTCAGCACCTGGGTCATGGGGCTGTTGGTTACCGTAAGCCTGTTTCTTTTGCTGCGTACGTGTGTCCGTATATGGTCGCTGCAGCAATTGCGCAGCAAAGCTTCGCTGCTGCGCGATGGTCAGGTGAAAGTGTACCAGGTGGAAGAGCCGATCGCTCCTTTTTCTTTCGGCAATGCTATTTATATCAATCAGCATCAACATACCGCCGGTGAACTGGAGAATATATTGCGGCACGAGTTTGTGCATGTCCGCGAACGCCATACGGTGGACATGTTATGGGCGGAATTTCTATGCCTGATCAATTGGTACAATCCTGCGGCCTGGCTGATCCGGAAAGCCATCCGCCAAAACCTGGAGTTCATTGCGGATAACCGTGTGCTGGCAACCGGTGTCAATAAAAAAGAGTACCAGTACCTCTTGCTGCAGGTGCTTGGTCAGCGACCTGTACCGGCAGGCATTTCCTTCAATGTCTCTTCACTTAAAAAACGTATAGCCATGATGAACAAAAACAAAACAGCAAGGGCACATTTGTCCTGGTTCCTGCTACTGTTACCGGTAGCCTCCATCGTCTTACTTTCTTTCCGCAGCAACTGGCCGCCACCGCCGCAAAACACAACCATGGTGATAGCACCCGCATTGCCGCTTACAGATACGGTGCCTGAGGTGAAGGAAGTAAGGATCGAGAAAAAAGCATTTAAAAAACCGGCGGCTAAAAAATCAGTCAAAGAGCCGGTAGTGAAAGAGGTGCGTTTCAAAGCGCCGAAAACGCAACCTGCAAAAACGGAAACGATCGAGATCGTACCGGCGAAAGAAAAAACAACAACGCTGCAATTGGCACCCGTCGAAAAGAAAACACAAACCATTCAAATCACGCCGGTCAGGGAGAAAAAAGTGCCGGAAGAGAAAATGAAAACCAGGGAGAGAAAGGTCCAGGAGATCGAGATCATTGAAACTCCTGCGAAAAAAAGCAAAGTGGCCGCAGACCCCGGTCAGCCGGCATCTTATAAAGCCAACGCAAAAGTGGTATATGAGTATGGTAATGTTAAGCTGATTGCCGATTCCATAAAAGTGACGGAGAAGGAATATCGTAAAAACGAAAAGAGGGAAATGCGTTCTGAAAATAACCGTGTTATCAATGCAGACCGGAAGGAGAAGAAATCGCCGGGCGCTCCGGCCAGGCCGCTGAAATAACCATCATCCGTGCCCTGCATTTTTAGATTTTGCGGTTAAAAGGGCAGACCCTTATCTTTGCCTCCCCGAAATTTTCCGGGATCAAAATCGCAATTATGGCAACTACCTCAGATATCAGCCGGGGCATGATCATCAAACTCGATGGCAGCCTTTATTCTATCGTAGAATTCGGTGAAAACAAAACTGCCCGCGCAGCCGCCAAAGTATGGGCCAAGCTGAAAGGTGTAGACAACAACCGCTCCATTGAAAAAACATGGAACTCCGGTGACAATATCTACCCTGTGCGCGTGGAAAGAAGAGCGTATCAGTTTCTTTACAAAGATGACTCCGGCTACAACTTCATGGACAATGAATCGTTTGAGCAGGTAGCACTTGCCGAAACACTGATCGATGCTCCCCAGTTCCTGAAAGACGGACAGGAAGTAAGCGTGCTCATCAACACCGAGACTGAACAACCGATGAGTGTTGAATTGCCTGACAAGATTGTATTGCTGGTGACCTACGCAGAGCCGGGTCTGAAAGGCGACACCGCCACACGTACCCTGAAGCCTGCAACCGTGGAAACCGGCGCTTCTGTAAGCGTACCTTTGTTTGTAAACGAAGGCGAACTGATCCGGGTGAATACCAAAACCGGAGAATACGTAGAACGCGTAAAAGAATAATTAGCTCATATTTATTGAAAATGGCCTGAAAACAACTGATTTTAGGCCATTTTTTATTGTTTTTGGCGAAAATTAGGGTAAAAATGATCTGCGAATCCGCTATTGCCCCTATCTTAGCCATCCTTTTCTTTAAATAAAATACCTGTTAAATTGAAACACATGGACTTTAAACAGATCCAGGAGTTGATCAAAATGGTCAACAAATCAAATATCGGTGAGGTGACCATCGAGCAGAAGGATTTCAAGGTAACGATCCGGCAGAAAGAAGACAATATCACGCAAGTGGTAGCTGCCCCGGCTCAGATGGCCGCTCCGGTATACGCACCTCAGCCTGCCGCTCAGAGCCAGCCGGTAACAGGAACCGCCCCTGCCAGTGAAAAACCCAAGGCCGAAGCACCTGCTTCCAACCTGGTAACGATCAAGAGCCCGATGATCGGTACATTCTACCGAAAATCATCTCCCGACAAACCTTCATTCGTTGAGCCCGGCGACGAGATCGCACCCGGTAAAGTAGTGTGCATTATTGAGGCCATGAAGCTCTTCAATGAAATCGAAAGCGAAATAAGCGGTAAAGTAGTAAAAGTGCTGGTAGACGACGCCTCTCCGGTGGAATACGATCAGCCACTGTTCCTGGTAGAACCTGCTTAATAAAGCAAGGCTAAACAACCAGGACTGCGATTTACTATTTCATCTTTTTATTTATTCAACACACTATGATCAAAAAGATATTGATTGCCAACCGTGGTGAGATCGCCCTGCGCGTCATTCGTACCTGCCGGGAAATGGGTATCAAAACGGTGGCCGTCTATTCTACCGCTGATCGCGACAGCCTGCATGTTAAGTTTGCCGATGAAGCAGTTTGTATCGGCAAACCGCAGGGAAGCGATTCTTACCTGAATATTCCTCATATCATGGCCGCGGTGGAAATCACCAACGCCGATGCCATACACCCCGGTTACGGTTTCCTTGCCGAGAATGCCAAGTTTGCCAGCATCTGTAAGCAACACGGCATCAAGTTCATAGGACCCACGGCTGACATGATCAGCAAAATGGGCGACAAGATCACCGCAAAAGATACCATGATCAAAGCCGGCGTACCCGTGGTGCCCGGTGGCGAAGGGTTGCTGCAAAGCGTGGAAGAAGCCCGTGGCCTTGCACGCGAAATGGGTTACCCCATTATCCTCAAAGCTACCGCCGGTGGTGGTGGTAAAGGGATGCGCATCGTATGGGAAGAAAGTGAACTGGAAAAAGCCTACGATACTGCAAAAGCAGAAGCCGGTGCCGCCTTCAAAAACGACGGTATCTACATGGAAAAATTTGTGGAGGAACCCCGCCACATCGAGATCCAGGTAGCCGGTGACCAATACGGCAACGTTTGTCACCTCAGCGAACGCGATTGTTCTATCCAGCGCCGTCACCAGAAACTCGTTGAAGAGTCTCCTTCTCCTTTCATGACCGATGAACTCCGTGCACGGATGGGGGATGCCGCCAAGAAAGCTGCTTCCGCTATCAATTACGAAAGCGTGGGCACCGTCGAATTCCTGGTAGACAAACACCGCAATTTCTACTTCATGGAAATGAACACACGTATCCAGGTAGAACACTGCGTAACCGAAGAAGTGATCAACTTTGACCTTATCAAAGAACAGATCAAGATCGCTATGGGTGAGCGCATCTCAGGCAGCGATTATATTCCCCAGATGCATTCCATCGAATGCCGCATCAATGCCGAAGATCCTTACAATGATTTCAGACCTTCGCCCGGCAAGATCACCACATTACATCAGCCAGGTGGCCACGGTGTACGGGTAGACAGCCACGTGTATGCAGGTTATGTGATCCCGCCATACTACGACTCCATGATCGGTAAACTGATTACGGTTGCCCGCACACGCAACGAAGCCATCGATACCATGTATCGCGCACTCAGCGAATACGTAATCGAAGGTGTAAAGACCACGATTCCGTTCCATCTGCAATTGATGCAGGACGAACGCTTCCGCAGCGGCGACTTTAATACCAAATTCATCGAAGGATTCAAATTGCAATAATTATTTCCCGCATGATAAAAAGAAAAGCGACCTGTACAGGTCGCTTTTTTGTTAACGTGACGGCAGCTTTTAGGGGTTGGTTTTCACGAAAAGTCTTTTCGAAATTGCTTTTGTCCCCGCTTGTAAACAATGATATAAAGAAGACGGTTATGGATGTCATAGTATTTCCATTCACGATCACGCTGTCCGTGATGATAAGCGCCGGTGCCGCGCTCCGTACGGTCCCTTGACCATTCGACCCATATACCATCGCGCAAGCCATTTTTATAATAACCCGAATCCAGCAATGCACCGTTGTCTGCATAGTTGAGGTATTGTCCATGCAGTACACATTGTGCAAACACCGGTATGTAGCCGATATGATTGGTAATATTACTGGTAACGATGTCGCGGAGCGTGGCACCTGTAGCCGAACGTTGAAATGATTTGTCGGGATGCAGACCGCGGAGTTCGGCACCTGAACGTGTACGTGCCAGTCTGGTTAGCGGATATAACGGATGCTTCACTGGTTTGCTGAGCTCTTCCCTGATGCGCGACCACTTCACATACGAATAGTTGCGGACGTGACGAACCTGGCCGTTCTCATACCATGTTTTCCATTCACCATCAGGAATGCCTTTTTCGAGGCGGCCTTCATCGCATTTTTTTCCGGAAGCATACCAGCTTGTCCAGCTACCGTGCAATTTGCCATTGCGCGTAATGCCGCGGTAAAGCGGGTGACCTGCTTCATGGTGGGCAAACAAAACGGAGTCTTCAGAGACAGGAGTGGCCTCTTTGATATCAGCAAGATGAAACAACGGCTGGCTTCGCGTATGCAGAGAAGCCGCTGTAACCAGTACGAATAGAAACAGCTTCATATGCAGGCAATTGAAAAAATGTGCTAATCAGTTCTTCTTCTAAACCTGCCGCAAAGATAATGCTTAAACTGACGCTTGTTCGTACAGTAATTTTTATTGATAAAACGTATGCACGCAAAAAGCCCGGAACAATCGTCAAATGACAATCATTCCGGGCAGGAGTTGAAATAAATCTAAAGCAGTTGGCGATTTTTTTTAAAATGACAACACGGCTGCTACGAGAACACTGGTGGCAGATTTGGAGCCTGCGCCATTTTTGTCGGTAAAAATCTCTTCACTGGCGTTATCGAAACGGATCTCGGGGATCAGCGTAAGCGAGCTCACTTTGAAATTGGCCGACAGGGTAGTGGCGAATATGTTGCCGCCCGCGGCTGCGCCGGAGAATGTTTTCAGTTGGTTGTCGTCATTGAAATATTCTCCGCGAAGTGTGAGGCCAAACCATGGTTTCGGATCTACATTCAGGTAAAGCGCCGAACCCCACCAGCTTTTGGAACTTGTATTCTTTACGCCATCCCAACCGTTTACAAACGCAACGGTACCGTTGTAACCGATGGAGAATTTGTCGCTGACTTTTGCGGTGACCACGGCATCGACCTGGTTGCTCTTGGTTGTATCGGGAGCTTTACCGCCTACATAGTTCAGGTACACGCTCACTTTGTCGCCGGCATAAGCGTATTGCGCAAGCGCAAATTTTTTGTTGATCTGATCCTCCGGCACCACACGGTAATCAGTAGCGTTGGCTATACCTGCCATGAATGAATGTGCACCTTTTGTTACCTGCGCTTTAAAACCGGTATGACCGAAAGGTCCGTTGGTAAACATATACGACATACTGTAGTTGCGGTTGACCTGCGGATCCAGCACTTCGTAACCTACGTGCGTACCCCAGGTGCCCAATGAAAGCGTCAGCCATTCTGCAGGAGTATACGTTACATAAAGTTGTTTGATCGCGGCAGTAATGCCATCATCGGTATAAGCGAACTCTTTTGCACGCGGGCCAAAACCAAGATCAACGACTGCACCGATCTTATCGCCTTCGTATGTGGCCTTGATGCTTCCCATTCCCAATGCAAACGAATTGTGTTTGCCGGTGAAACTGGTGAAGCTGTTGGCGGCTGTTTTTGCGAAATCATATTTGTAATAGCCATCGACCGAACCGGAAAAAGTAAGGGGAGATTTCTTTTCTTCTACAACTGTTGAGTCTTGTGCCATAGCTGCCGTAAAGGGCATGAGGATGACCGATGCTAAAATTTTTTTTCTTAACATTGTGGTTGGTTTTTTTTATTAGAAATGGGTACAGCACGGGCTTGTGTCAGAAGTCCAATGTGCTGTACCTTTTTTTGCAACAGGCAAAATGCTTTGCCGTCTTATTCTTTCACGATCTCTATTTCCTTATGTATTGTTTCGGTAACTGTCAGCGAACCGTTGGTGCCGTTGACAATAAGATGTCCCTGGAAATATTTTTCGTCATGTTGTGAAGCATCGAGGCCGGACTCTTCTTCCTGTTCGCTTACGCGCATCGGCATTACCCAGTTGATCACTTTAAAAAGAATAAAGGAAACGATGAAGCTGTAGCTGACGGCTACGACCATGCCTACGAGTTGAATGGGGAATTGTGATTTGAACAACGCAGACTCGCCGGGGGCAGTCATGCTGAATACGCCTGTCAGCAGCATACCAGTCATACCTCCGAGACCGTGGCAGGCAAATACGTCCAGCGGGTCATCGAGTTTTGTTCTGTGTTTGAGTACTTCTGCTACGTAATTGGAAACGATAGCGGCAACAAAGCCAATGAAGATGGCTTGTGGAACGCCTACGAAACCGGCAGCGGGAGTAATGGCTACCAACCCTACAACCGCACCGATACAGAAGCCGAGCACGGAAGGTTTTTTACCGCGGACAACATCGAAGAACATCCAGGCGAGGCCGGCAGCGGCCGCAGCGGTATTGGTAGTGGCAAAAGCATACACGGCCAGTGAACCTGCCCCGACAGCACTACCGGCATTGAAACCAAACCAGCCAAACCAGAGCAGGCCGGTGCCGATGAGCACATAGGGAATGTTGGCAGGAGAACTGGCTGTCTTGTTTTTGCGGGGTTTAAGCACCAGGGCGCCTGCGAGGGCGGCCATGCCCGCAGAAATATGCACAACTGTACCGCCGGCAAAATCCTGTACGCCCCATTGGAACATCAGGCCTTCAGGGTGCCAGGCCATGTGTGCAAGCGGGGCATAAACCAATACGCCGAAGAGTACAATGAAAAGAGTGTAAGAGCTGAAGCGGATACGTTCGGCTACAGCACCTACGACGAGACCGGGGGTAATAATGGCAAACATCAGCTGGAAAAAAGCAAACAGCGGGAGGGGAATAGTAGACGCCAGTGGCCAGGGCTCCCCGTTCATTACATTCTTAAAGAAAAAGAATGTGGAAGGATCACCGATAATGCCATTGATCGATTTGCCGAAGCAAAGGCTGAACTGAACTACTACCCACAGCACGGAAATGATACCCGCCGATACGGTGCTTTTGATCATGGTTGATAAAACGTTCTTGCGACCGACCATGCCACCGTAGAAAAAAGCCAGGGCGGGGGTCATCAGGAATACGAACGCGCAGGACACAAGCATCCAGGCAATGTCGCCGCTGTCGTAAGTGTACTTGGGAGCTCCGTTTTCAACAACCGAGGAAGGATCAAAGGCGGTTCCGGGCGTAACGAAGATGGCGGCCACGGCCACCGCCGTCAACACCAGGAAGGGGGCGATTTGCTTGATGCTTAGTTTGGGCATAGTGCTTTTTTTAAATGATAAATATGTGTAATATTAAAATAACATTATGAATTTAAACTATTGTGCTATTAACGCCTGTTAGTTTTGATAAAATTGCCTCAAAATGTGTAAAAGATTCAACAAATGGCCAAACAAAATTGATATTATTTAAAATTATAATTAGATTAAAAAAAACGTATATATGGGCGTTTCGCAATAAAAAACCCCGCTCAATGGCGGGGTTTCGTAATTTATTATCTTGATTATCAGCGCAGGAACAGCAGCTCGCGATACTTCGGCAGGTACCATTCGCGGTCATCCACCAGTAATTCGAGCTTATCCACGTGATAGCGGATCTCATCGAAGAAAGCATCCTTCACCTGGCTTTGGTAAGCAATAGCCTTTGTGCGGGTGTCTTCCATGGCGTTACAGATCTTGCGGGCTTCGATCATTTTTTCCACCAGGTCGCTGGCTTTGTTGATGTGCTCGGAGATCTTGTTCAGGATTTGCACCTGGTTGCTGTAAGCGGATTCGGACAAACCTGCAGCTTTGAGGCCATTGATGTTTTTCACCAGCAGGGTTTGGTAACGGATGGCCGGCGGCAGTATGTGGCTGGTAGCCAGTTCGCCCATGACGCGGCTTTCGATCTGCACTTTCTTGATGTATTTCTCCAACTCAATCTCATGACGGGCTTCTAACTCGGCATGTGTATAGATTTTGTTGCTTTCAAACAGGTGCTTGGCCTTTTCGGTAACCATGGCATCCAGCGCGAGCGGAGTTGTTTTAACGTTGGGCAGTCCTCTTCTTTCGGCTTCCTTCGCCCAGTTTTCGCTATAGCCGTCACCTTCAAACAATATTTTTTCGCTGGCTACGATGTACTCGCGGATCACGTGCATGATCGCGATTTCTTTTTTATCCCCTTTCTCGATCAGCGCATCAACGTCTTTTTTGAATTGACGAAGTGTTTCGGCCATGATCGTATTGAGTACGGTCATCGGGTTGGCACAGTTGGCAGAAGAACCTACAGCACGCAACTCGAATTTGTTACCGGTGAATGCAAATGGTGACGTACGGTTACGGTCGGTGTTATCCATCAGCAGTTCAGGAATGCTCTTGTGGATATCGATCTTCAGCATGCTCTCATCCTGCTCGTCGAATTTATCACCTACACGCTCTTTTACGTCGTTGAGTACTTTGAAGAGGTATTGACCGATGAATACGGAGATGATGGCAGGAGGCGCTTCGTTGGCACCGAGACGGTGATCGTTTGGTGCAGAAGCGATGGAGGCACGGAGAATATCAGAGTAGTCATGTACTGCCTTGATCGCATTCACGAAGAAGGTAAGGAACATGAGATTGGTCTTCGGAGTTTTGCCCGGAGCCAGCAGGTTAACACCGGTGTCGGTGGCCATGCTCCAGTTGTTGTGCTTGCCGCTGCCGTTTACACCGGCGAATGGTTTTTCATGTACCAGCACGCGCAGATGGTGACGGCGCGCTACGCGGTCCATCACGTCCATCAGCAGTGAGTTGTGGTCCACGGCCACGCTTACTTCTTCGAAGATAGGTGCGCACTCAAACTGTGCGGGGGCTACCTCGTTGTGACGTGTGCGCAGCGGAATGCCAAGCTTGTAAGATTCGGTTTCGAAGTCGCGCATGTAAGCATATACGCGCTCGGGAATAGAACCAAAGTAATGGTCTTCCAGTTGCTGGTTGCGCGCTGAGTTGTGTCCGTATACAGTACGGCCACACAATACGAGGTCGGGGCGTGCATTGAACAAGGCCTCATCCACCATGAAGTATTCTTGTTCCCAACCGAGGGTGGCGGTTACTTTGGTCACATTTTTATCGAAATAATTACATACATCTACTGCAGCGCGGTTCAACGCTTCCAGCGCTTTCAGCAATGGTGCTTTATAGTCGAGGGATTCTCCTGTATAAGAAATGAAAATGGTCGGAATGCAAAGTGTCTTGCCCTGGCCGATGTCCATGATAAACGCCGGGGAAGAGGGGTCCCAGGCGGTGTAACCGCGGGCTTCAAAAGTAGCGCGCAGGCCACCATTCGGGAAGGAGGAGGCATCAGGCTCCTGTTGGATCAGTGCATCTCCTTCAAATTGTTCGATCGGAGTACCGTCGCTTTTCAAGGTAAAAAATGAATCGTGCTTTTCTGCCGTGGTGCCGGTGAGAGGCTGAAACCAGTGCGTAAAGTGTGTTACACCTTTGCTTTCGGCCCAGGCACGTACGCCGTTGGCGATCTGGTTGGCCATGGCGCGGTCGATCTTCTGGCTTGCCTTGATCGAAGCCAGCAGGCTCTTGTATGCCTCGTCGCTCAGAAACTCGCGGGCTGTCTTAAGGGTAAAAACGTTGCTCCCGAAAATGGCTGTGATCTTGCTCGATCCTTCCACCTTCGTCTCCGGAGCAGTAGAGATGTTGGCGATAGCATTAAAGCGAAGTGACATAAGTGTATTGTGTTTTTTACAAAACAAACACAATTAAGACAATAAGCCAATTTTTTTTGGGGCTGCACCGGAATTTTAGCGAAAAATCAATAAAATGATAGAGAAATATTCGATTAAATGCTTTTGAAACGACTGTTTGTGTTGAAAAAATTAATATATTTTATTTTTTAATATTTTTTCCGGTCCATTCATTCAGCCGTCTCCAATCGATGCCCGCAAGTATAGGCGTTACCATCAGCGGAAACAAAATACTCCTGTACCGCACAATGGCGCCCAGGTTATTTACACTGAAGCCGATTGCTAATAATAATGTACCCGAAAAAAAAACGGTGAACCACAAAAAGCTGTTCATCCGCAGACCGGCCACGGGAAAAGCGATCAGCAGCAGCACCAGCAGCCACAGGAGTGTGATCTCCGCGGCGGCGGCCATCGACAGGATGTGATTGGCATCGGTCGGCAGCGGCCGCATGGCCGACAGGAAGATCGCCTGCGGTATATTAATTATAAAACTCCAGGGAGTGGGTTCGAGTATGCGCGTATCGATGGAGGTACTTCCTTTCAAAGCAAGAAAGGCCGCCTGTTTGTCTACTACTGCCTGCGGAAAATCGAGCCGCGCATCCACATATCGCATTGTGAAGAACAATACCATGCATACGCTGTAAAAAGTAACGAACACAAGCCATGCGCGTTTCGGCCTGCGCGACGCAAGCCACCAGGCTGCCAGCGCAGGCAGCAGGATCGCCAGCACAAAATTGCGCAGTGTAAGCAGCAGCAGTAAGCCCAGCAGTATCGTCAAGATACGGCCGGCGCCCCACCGATTATCGCGCAGTCCGAAGTAAAAATGGTACACCACCAGTCCAATGCCCAGCGCAATGGCGCCTTCTTTATGGATACCGCTCGACCAGTAAAGAAAGGAGGGCAAAAGGAAGCTGCCGATCATCACGGCGGTTTTTTGTTTGGGAAATACATCCATCATTACCCGGTAAATGGCAATAGGCCCAAACAAGGTGAGGAAAGAATAGAAAATGACATTGATATAATAATTACCAAAGCTGAAGATGTCGAAAAGGGAAAGGATTTTGGCAAACATATTTCCCTTCAGGTCATTCCAGTACGAATCGGCAGAGCCGAAAAAACTGTCCACGCCGCTGCCGTGGTAGGGGTCGCGGAAAAGATTGGTGAAATATTCATGCGGGTTGGTCTTCAGGATCTCGTATTCGAGCAAACCGTTCCGGTGGTGTGCCCAGGTGTCGAGCATTTGCGCCGTGTCGCCATAATAAATACCCATCCACCCGTAGAAAATGCCTGTCATTACTTTGAGCAGCAACAGGATCACCAACTGCGGATTGCTGAGGCCGGAACCGCGGAAAAAACGCACGGCAGTTACCAGCCAGGCAAATAATACCAGGTACGCAGCAAATAGAAGATTCTCCAATGATTGATTTTAGTGCGCGCAAAATAGAGATTATTATCGGGAAAAAAGTGGATAACGGATTCTTTCAAATGGCCCGATCCGTTGTACTTTTGCGCCGTCTTACACCTTGGCATTCACTCCTAATATCAATCATTCATGGACGTAACAGTAAAAACGGCACAGCAACTCCGGTTAACCGAAGAAGAATTTGAGCTTATCAAACAAAAACTTGGCCGCACGCCGAATTTTAATGAGCTCTGCGCTTTCTCCGGTATGTGGAGCGAGCATTGCAGTTATAAGAACTCCATTAAATGGCTTAAGACCCTTCCACGCGAAGGCGGTCGCATGCTGGTAAAAGCAGGCGAGGAGAATGCCGGTCTGATGGATATCGGAGACAACCTCGGCGTTGTATTTAAAATAGAATCACATAACCACCCTTCAGCCATTGAGCCTTTCCAGGGCGCGGCAACCGGCGTGGGTGGTATCCATCGTGACATTTTCACCATGGGCGCACGTCCGATTGCAGCCCTCAATTCACTTCGTTTCGGTAAACTCGAAGAAGAAAAAACACGTCACCTTCTTGCGGGGGTAGTACACGGCATCGGCCATTACGGCAACTGCTTCGGCGTACCTACAGTGGGTGGTGAAATATATTTCGATCGTTGTTATCATACCAACCCGCTGGTAAACGCGATGAGCGTAGGTACCGTGGAAGCCGGTCAGACTGTGTCGGCAATAGCCGAGGGTGCAGGCAATCCCGTGATGTTTGTAGGCAGTGCGACAGGTAAAGATGGTATCGGCGGTGCATCGTTCGCATCGGCCGACATCACTGCCGAAAGTGTGCAGGAATTACCCGCCGTACAGGTAGGTGATCCTTTCCAGGAAAAGAAATTGCTCGAAGCCTGCCTGGAAGTGATCCGCACCGGCGCTGTGGTAGGCATGCAGGACATGGGTGCTGCAGGCATCATCTGCTCCACCGCAGAAATGAGTGCAAAAGGAAATGCTGGTATGCGCATCGATCTGGATAAAGTACCGACACGCCAACCCAATATGAAAACATGGGAACTGCTGCTGAGCGAAAGCCAGGAGCGCATGTTGCTCGTGGCACACAAAGGCCGCGAAGCAGAAGTACAAGAGGTATTTGAAAAATGGGATCTTCCCTGCTCTGTTATCGGCGAAGTAACCGACGATGGGCTGTTGAAGTTTTATATGAATGGTGAACTGGAAGCCGAACTTCCGGCACAGGACCTGGTGCTGGGTGGCGGTGCTCCGCAGTACGACCGCGAATACAGGGAGCCGGCGTATTTCCAGAAAATCGCTGCATTCAAACAGGAAACCGTGCCGGTACCGGCAGACCTGCGGGTAGTGGCAGAGCAGATTATCAGCCTGCCTTCCATTGCGAGCAAGCGCTGGATCTATCAGCAATACGACAGCATGGTTGGTACGGTCAATACTTCAACGAATGCTCCTTCGGATGCGGCAGTAGTGGCCGTTAAAGGCACAAAGAAAGGCATCGCCATTACTACAGATTGTAACAGCCGTTATGTGTATGCCGATCCTTATAAAGGTGCGATGATTGCGGTAAGTGAAGCGGCACGTAATATTGTCTGCAGTGGAGGCCAGCCGCTCGGGGTAACCAACTGCCTCAACTTTGGCAACCCTTATGACCCCGAAGTATATTATCAGTTCGTGAATGCCATCAAGGGGATGGGAGAGGCCTGCCGTCGTTTCGACACGCCGGTAACAGGCGGTAACGTAAGTTTCTATAACCAGAACCCTGACGGACCTGTTAATCCGACGCCAACAATCGGTATGGTAGGTCTGCTCGAAGACATCAACCGCAAGATGACACTCGACTTCAAAGAAGAAGGTGATGTATTGTTCCTGCTTGGCCGCAGCACCAATGATCTGGGTTGCTCGGAATACCTGCATAATGTGCACGGCATAACGCATTCACCTGCGCCACATTTCGAACTGGAAGAAGAAGCGGCGCTGCAGCAAAAACTGGCGGCGCTGATCGATCAGGATCTCGTCCGTTCTGCACACGACGTAGCGGAGGGGGGATTGTTTGTGACGCTTTGCGAAAGTGGTTTCTCCAATGGGCTGGGCTTTTCGGCACTTTCTCCGGATTCGCTGCGCAAAGATGCATGGTTGTTTGGTGAAGGGCAGAGCCGGGTAGTGGTGAGCGTGGCACTGGGGCAGGTGCCTGCATTTGAAAAAGCCCTGCAAGGATTCAGTGCAGAAAAAATCGGTGTCGTTACCTCCGGAGATGTGTTGATCGATGGAGAATTCTGGGGAACAATCACCAGTTGGAAAGACAGATATGATACGGCTATCGGCAACCAGTTGCGCAAAGAAGATGCTGCGGGAGCGCTGGGAGCACTTTGATAAAAGTTGTAGTAAAACAAAAAAGAAAGAGTCCGCCTGAGCGGACTCTTTGCATTATGCACGACCACAAATTCTTTACTTTTTCGGCATCAGTACGCCGTCGATTACATACGTTACGCCATTACTGGAGATAACATCGGCGATAGTGATGTTGACCTTCCCACCTTTGGCATCAGAAACAGCCCATTTGCCGTCTTTGTACCAGATGGTCAGTTCTTCGCCCTGAACTGTTTTCAGTTTTTGTCCGTCTTTCAAATCGGTGGATTTGTAAGAACCGGGAACTACGTGATAGGTGAGTACGTTGCTCAGTTTTGCTTTGTTTTCGGGTTTCAACAGGTTATCAACGGTACCGGCGGGGAGTTTTCCAAATGCTTGATTGGTGGGAGCAAATACGGTGAAAGGTCCTGCTCCTTTTAATGTTTCAACCAATCCTGCTGCTTTAACGGCGGCCACTAATGTGGTATGATCAGCAGAGTTCATGGCGTTATCAACGATGTCTTTTGAAGGAACCATGTTAGCGCCGCCAACCATTACACCTTTTTCTTCGGGCATTGGGGCGGGTTCCATTTGTGTGTTTTTGGTAGCGGTGTCATCAGTTTTTACGGTATTGTCCGCCTCATTGTTACAGGCAACCATGAGCAGAGCCATCATACCGGGGGCGAGCAAACGCAGATTTTTTGTCATAACTATGATTTTAGGTTATTTGTTCTCCTATATACGAAGCGGGGAGAATTTTGGTTTTTGTCAATTGTCAATCGTCAATCGTCAATAACTCACCTACTACCTAATACCTGTAACTTAAAACTTAATTACCTTTAGGCATTATGGGAAAAAAGATTGCCATCATTGGCGGAGGAAACCTCGGATCAGCTATCGCAGAAGGATTATTGCACGGAAAATTCAGCAAACCGTCGGAAATCACTGTCACCAAACGTAATACGTCCACCTTGCAGGGACTCAAGAAGGCCGGCGTGCAGGTAACGTCCGACAACCAGGCGGCCGTTCGGGAATCCGAAGTGATCATTCTGGCCGTAAAACCCTTCCAGGTGGCCGAAGTATTGGGAGGTATTAAAAAGGAACTTACTTCAAAAAAAATACTCATCTCTGTTGTTACGGGCGTGCTAATCAGTGAAATGGAAGAAGTGGCAGGTAAAAAGCTTCCGTATTTCCGCGCCATGCCCAACACGGCAATAGCCATCCGCGAAAGCATGACTTGTATCTGCAGCCGTCAGGCCGATGCTGATACGGTTGGTTATGTAAATGATCTTTTCCGCAATCTCGGCGAAGTGGTGACCATCGACGAAAAACTGATGGAAGCCGCTACCGTACTCGCCGCCTGCGGTACCGCCTTCGCCATGCGTTATATCCGCGCGAATATCCAGGGAGGTATTGAAATTGGTTTCGATGCCACTACCGCATCGTTGATCGCCGCCCAGACCGTTAAGGGGGCTGCGGAACTCTTATTGAAAAAAGGTACACACCCTGAACACGAGATAGATAAAGTAACCACGCCCAAAGGCTGCACCATTGCAGGACTCAACGAAATGGAGCACCAGGGATTCAGCTCTTCGCTGATCCGGGGCGTCGTGGCCAGCTATAAAAAAATTGAGCGCGATTAATCCCGCGTGACAATACGTTCAGAACCGCCCCGGTGTACAACTCACCGGGGTTGTTTTTTGGCTGGCACGGGAATATAATTTACCTTTGCATGACCTCCGGGAATTACTCCTTATTCTTCCCCTGGTCACGACAGGTGGGCCTCTTTTTTCCAAGTTTGATCATTTTGAGAAGATTTTTAGTTGAACATCGTTCAAAACAGACCGGTTTTTGCCTGTTTTTTAGGATAAGGATTTGCAAAGAATAAAATGACCGTTTATGGCTAAGTATATTTTTGTAACCGGCGGGGTTACTTCTTCATTGGGTAAAGGAATTATTGCAGCATCGCTGGCCAAACTACTTCAGGCTCGCGGCCTGCGCGTGACTATTCAGAAATTGGACCCTTATATCAATGTAGACCCCGGCACGTTGAATCCTTATGAACATGGTGAATGTTATGTAACCGAAGACGGCGCAGAAACCGACCTCGACCTTGGCCACTACGAACGCTTTCTCAACCTCTTTACCACACAGTCCAACAACGTTACCACCGGTCGCATTTACCAGACCGTCATCAATAAAGAAAGAGAAGGGGCTTACCTCGGAAAAACCGTGCAGGTAGTGCCTCATATTACAGACGAGATCAAACGCCGTATGCTGCACCTGGGGCAGAATGGCGACTATGATATTGTAATCACCGAGATCGGTGGCACCGTAGGCGATATCGAAAGCCTTCCTTTTGTGGAAGCTGTAAGACAATTGCAGTGGGAACTGCCCGAAGAAGATACCGTGGTGGTACACCTTACCCTTATTCCTTATCTGAAAGCAGCGAAGGAACTGAAAACAAAACCCACACAACACAGCGTGCGTATGCTCAGCCAGGAAGGCGTGCATCCGGATATCATCGTATGCCGCACCGAGCGTCCGCTTACACCCGAACTCCGCAGAAAGATTGCGCTGTTCTGTAATGTAAAGCAGGAAGCAGTAATCGAAGCGGCCGATGCACCTACGATCTACGAAGTGCCGCTGACCATGATGCGCGAAAAACTCGACGTGATCTGTCTGAAGAAATTCGGTATCGCTGAATATGCTGAGCCGGAACTTTCCCGCTGGAAAGAGTTTCTCGACAAACTGAAATACCCTAAATCAAAAGTGACCATCGGTCTGATCGGTAAATACCTGGAACTCCAGGATGCTTACAAATCAATCCTCGAGTCATTTGTGCATGCAGGCGCCGTTAACGAATGCCAGGTGCAGATCGTGAACGTACACAGTGAATATATCACCCCGGAAAATGTGGGCGAGAAACTGGACGGCCTCGATGGCCTGCTGGTAGCCCCCGGTTTTGGATTGCGTGGGGTGGAAGGAAAGATCACTGCGGTGAAATATGCCCGCGAAAAAGGACTGCCTTTCTTTGGCATCTGCCTGGGTATGCAAATGGCGGTTATTGAATTTGCCCGCAACGTGCTTAACCTGAAAGATGCCCATTCCACAGAAATGGATCCGGAAACACGCGAGCCTGTAATCGACCTGATGGACGAACAAAAGAAAGTAACTGCCAAAGGTGGTACCATGCGCCTGGGTGCTTATCCCTGTGACCTCAAACCTGGTTCACTGGCCTACGATATCTACGGCAAAACGCCGATCAGCGAGCGTCACCGCCACCGCTGGGAATTCAACAACAAATACCTCGACCAGTTTGAGCAGGCCGGCATGATCGCCAGTGGCAAGAACCCGGATACAGGTCTCGTGGAAATTGTTGAACTGCCCGGTCATCCCTTCTTCATAGGCGTGCAATACCACCCTGAACTCAAGAGTACGGTGGAAAATCCACAGCCCGTTTTCGTGCGTTTTATCCGCGCAGCAAAAGAACGTGCCGAAAAAATAAGCGAAATCAAAAAGACCCAGTTGCAAAGCAGCGAAGTACTCTGATCCGATTCGGTAAACGGTGTTTTTTAACCGGTCAACGACCGGATAAACACCTTGCGCCCTTACCCGCAAAGTCCCTATCTTTGCGGTCTTTAAAATTTTCCACGAACGATGAAATTTGATCGTAATACCATTATCGGCTTTTCACTGCTAGCCGTGCTGTTCATTGCATTTTTCTACATCAGCAATAAGAATCAGCAGGCTGCCTTGCGCGACAAACAACACAAGGATTCCATTGAACTGGCCCAGAAAACAAAAGCCGATTCACTGGATGCGTTGAAAAATCCGGTCGATACGGCTTCCCTGCGCCGCCAGCAGGCGATTGCCGACTCAATAGGCCGTTTGAATAAAGCCGGTATTTTCAGTGCCGCAGCCGGCGGTGAACAAGCCGACAGCCTGTTCCCGGTATCCAACGATCTGTTTACCGTCACCTTCACCACAAAGGGTGCACAACCTCGTTCTGTCGAATTGAAGCATTTTAAAGACAAGGACAGTGGCAATGTAAAACTGGCCGCTTCTACGTTCAATCAGATAGCTTATAAGATCAATACCGCTCCGGGTCAGTCTGCAAGCACGGCCGACCTGTACTTTGCCGCTCCGCGCGTGGAGAGCAAACCCGACGGCTCACAGGTAGTATCGTTCGATCTCATCGGCGGTGACACTACTTCTAAAATCGCTTACATCACTCACCAATATACCATCCGCAAAGACGACTACATGATCGACTTTAATGTGATCATGCAAAGCCCTTCTACGTTGCTGGAAAATGGTGACCTGAACCTCACCTGGAAATATGCTGCAGCGCAGCAGGAGTCCTCTCTTTCATTTGAAAAAGAGAATACACAGATCGGTTATGTGGAGAATGGCGAATTCGACTACCACACCATCGGCCGCAGAAGCGACCTGAAGTTCGACGATGGTCCCGTGCATTGGCTCGGTATCCGTCAGCGTTTCTTCAACACCTTCCTGATCGCGAAAGACAATTTTACTTCCGGAACAATGGAATGGACTGTTCCTCCGGATGCCAGCAAAACAGTAGTAGAAGCTACTTCACTGATGAAGTTGAAAGTACCTGCAGCCAACCAGGCTAACATTGCCATGCAACTGTTCTATGGTCCTTCGGACTTCAAGATGTTGCAGAAATACGATATCAAACTGAGCAAGATGGTCAACCTCGGACAAGGCATGTATGCGTTTGTGCGCCCGTTGAACCGATACATTGTATTGCCCGTTTGGGATGGTATTAAAAGTTTCGTAGGAAGCTTTGGGATGGTGATCGCCTTGCTGACGCTGTTTATCCGTCTGCTGATTTCTCCGTTGTCTTACAAGAGTTATCTCAGCGGTGCAAAAATGAAAGCATTGCGTCCGGAGATTGCCAAACTGCGTGAAAAAACGGGCGGCGATCAGCAGCAGATGGGGATTGAGCAAATGAAATTATTCAAAGAAGCAGGCGTTAGTCCTTTCGGCGGATGTGTTCCGGCGCTGTTACAAATTCCGATCTTCTTTGCTTTGTATAGCTTCTTTAACTCGAGCGTGGACCTGCGGGGTGCAGACTTCCTCTGGTCACAAGACCTTTCTGCATTCGATGCACCTATCCGTTTTGGTGTTAATATTCCATTGCTTGGTGATCACCTGAGCCTGTTTACCATCACTGCGGTGCTCACCAGCTTGCTGATCTCTATCTACAGTATGAGCATGGCGGCTGATCAGAGCAACCCGCTGATGAAGTGGATGCCTTATATTTTCCCCGTATTCCTGTTATTCATCTTCAACCGCCTTCCTTCAGCGCTTACCTGGTACTACACGGTATCCAACCTGATTACGTTGGCGCTGCAGTTTGTGATTCAGAACTATATTATCGATCACAACAAGATCCTGGCTAAAATCGACGAGAACCGCAAAAAGCCAAAAACCAAATCAAAATGGCAGGAGCGGCTGGAAGCGATGCAGGAACAGCAGAAGAAGATCAAGGAAATGCAGGATAAAAACAAGAAAAGATAATAGGTAAATGTGAAAGTGTGTAAATGTGGAAATAAAGGAAATTGAGAAGCATTTTCACATTTACACATCCCGGCACTGCGGGCACATTTTCACATAGACGCACATTGCCTGGCAATGTGCGTCTGGCTTTTTGCAACTTATTCCCTATATTGTCTCGTCATTCAGATAGAAAAAACGGAGATATCCGGTATGAAAAAAATAATCCTGATATTGTTGATGGGTGTGGGAGTGTGGAACCTTCCGGCAGCGGCTCAAAAAAAGCTGACTGAAGCTACATTGTCTTATGATATTGTAATCAATACGGACAATGCCGCCCCTAAAGCCGCCGATATGCTCGATGGAGCTACCAGCGTAATCTACCTCAAAGGCAACTCAAGCCGTTCCGAAATGATCAGTTCGCTCGGCACGACCGCTACGATCGTGGATGGTAAATCGGGAAATGTGACCATATTAAAAGACTATGGTCAGCAGAAATACATGATCACCCTTAACCCGGACAACTGGAAGCAGTCTAACCGGAAATATGAAGGCGTGACTTTTACTTACGAAAATGAATATAAGACCATCGCTGGTTACAACTGTCAGAAAGCTATTGGTAAACTGACAGATGGGAGCACGTTTACGGTTTATTTTACCCGCGACCTCATTCCCGTTAACAGGGAATTTCAATACCTCAACAAGAATCTGCCCGGGCTGGCTATGCAATATGAAGCCACCCAGGGCAAGACAAAGGTTACTTACACCATATCCAACATCAATTTCGGATTGGTACCTGCTGCCAAGTTTGATCTCCCCCGCTCAGGTTATCGCGTGATGACCTATGAGGAGAGCATTTCAGGCGGCGGTGGGAATTAATGAATGCGTAAGAAACAGCCGCTATTAGCCCGCGATAACTTAGGACTCAAGTAGTAAGTAATAAGTAATAAGTAAAGCAGCCATTGACTTATTCACCTATTTACTTATTGCCCTATTCACGCCTCTCACAGCACGTGCCGGGCCGAAACAAAAAAACTTCCTTCCGGAAGTTACTCATTTACCAAAATCATTGCTGGATAATCAACGATAGCTGCGGGTAGCTTCGTTGGGGTTGAAGACAACTTTGCTGAGTACACGGGTTTTAACCGGCACAACATAGGTTTTGTTGCCTTGCTGGTAAGTAGCAACAGAAGAGTTCAGATTGATATACTGTGGAGCCTGCGTGCTGATCACTTCAGTACCACGGAATGCATAACCTGAACGGAGAGAAATACCACCAGTGCGGACAGTATTCTTTTTTGCCGAACTGACAGCCTTGTTCTTGCCATATTTACCATCACCAAGGGTAGCAAACGCCCCCATGGCAGAAAAAGCCAGCAATACGAGAATGGCTGATTTTTTGCCTGCTTTAAAGCGTGATATGGTAGTATTCGGTTTCAATGACACAAAATTAACGAAAATTAAACGAAATGCTGAAAAATACTTGCGTTGATTTTAATACTTATTTAACGCGTAGAATGCAAAATTGTTACAGAAACCTGAAAATAAATAGTCACAGATCTTAACATATGGGGATAACTAAGCTTGGTAGTCGATTTGTTTTTGATATAACTTGTTGATAGTTAAAACAGACGATCGCTTCGCGCCTTTTTATCCAATTTGTTCACCTTAAAAACCACCGCGTCCATGAAAGAGCAACCATACCGCGAAGACCGGGAACAGATGCAGGAATTGTTGAAACAGTTTGATAATCTCCGCCAGGGACGCAGCCATTCTTTCCTTGAGGAAGAATCGTTTGAGCGGGTTATTAACTATTTCGAAGAAAAAGAAGACTATCGCAATGCGCTGGAAGCTGCTGAGCTTGCCATCGAACAATATCCTTATTCCGGTTCTTTACTGATCCGTAAGGCCGACGTTTTACTGGCCAACCGCCGCTACCAGGAAGCCCTTGACAGTCTCGAGCTGGCTTCCCTGCTCGATAGTGGTGATATCAATCTCTACATTCTTAAAACAGATGCCTACCTCGCACTCGACCGGCAGGAAGAGGCTGTGGCACTACTCGAAGAAGCACTCCAGTCGTTCAACGGAGAAGAAAAGATCGACCTGCTATTCGAACTCGCGGATGTATACGACGATTACGAAGACTTTGATAAAGTATTCGACTGTCTCAAGATGATCCTCGAACAGGAGCCAACCAATGAAGAGGCTTTGTACAAAATATGTTTCTGGACCGACTTCACCGGTCGTAATGAAGAAGGCATCCGTCTGCATCAGCAAATCATCGACGAACATCCTTACAACGAGCTGGCCTGGTTCAACCTCGCCGCGGCGTACCAGGGATTGAAATTGTATGAAAAAGCGATCGATGCTTATATGTATGCCATCACGATCGAAGAGAAGTTTGATTATGCCTACCGCAATATGGGTGACGCCTATATCCGTTTGCGTAAATACAAGGAAGCCATCGAATCGCTGGAAAAAGTGCTGGAACTGGCAAAACCCGAAGATGTGATCTATGAAGCAATCGGGCACTGCTACGATAAAATGAAAAATTTTGCGCAGGCAAGATTTTATTATCGCAAGGCATCACATCTTAACCAGGAGGACAGCAAACTCGTCTATAAAATTGCCTGCACTTATTACAACGAGCAGCAGTATGAAAGTGCTGTGAAGCAATTGGAAAATGCTTTGCGTATGCAAAAGCAGCAGCCGGAGTACAACCTGCTGATGGGAGAGTGCCGGATGGAACTCGGACAGGTGCGCGAAGCCATCCAGTATTTTTCTGTGGTAGTAAAAAGCCGCCCGCGTGGCGTGGCCGGTTGGGAAGCGCTGGTGCGCGGATTGCATAAATCCGGTTTTGAAGAACAGGCACTCGAACAGGTGCAGTCTGCACTGGAAGCCACGGGACACAAACCGCTGTTCCTTTATTATAAAGCCGGCATCCTGCTTTCACTGGGAAAAACCAAGGAAGCGTTGCTGGTACTCGAATCGGCATTGGAACAGGCGCCACGTTTGTTAAAGAAACTGGTGAACCTCGATCCTGCCATTTTGCAACACCAGCAGGTGTTGGACGTGCTGGCCCGTTTCAAACGCAACCGGTCTATTTAAGAAAAAGGGGCTGAGGAAGAAAGCCTTTGTATGGTAATCCGTCATTAAATCTTATTTTTGCCGGCTTGCTATTGTAACCTTAAAAGGAAGAAGGCATGAATTTTAATCTCTCTCAGATTCCAGAACGTCATCAGAAACCCCGTACTGCAGGCATTACCATGGTGATGGATAAGGGCCTCAGCATCGAAGAAGCAAAGAACTTCCTGAGCGTATCTTATCCCCATGTTGATATTATCAAGTTAGGTTTTGGTACTTCGTATGTAACCCCCAACCTTCGTGAGAAACTGGAAGTATACCGCAGTTATGATATTCCAATCTATTTCGGCGGCACCTTGTTCGAGGCATTCCTCGTGCGCAACCAGTTTGACGATTACATCCAGGTATGTAAGGATTTTGGCATCAGCTATATGGAAGTAAGTGATGGTTCCATCACTATTCCGCATGCAGAAAAATGTGGGTATATCGAGAAACTGACCAAGCATGGTACGGTACTCAGCGAAGTAGGCAGTAAAGATGCCGCGCACATCATTCCTCCATACAAATGGATCGAACAGATGAGTGCTGAGCTGGCTGCAGGTGCTACGTATGTGATAGCAGAAGCACGCGAGGCCGGCAACGTAGGTATCTACCGCGGATCAGGCGAAGTACGGGAAGGCCTGGTACAGGAAATCCTCACACAGATCCCCGAAGAACGTATTATCTGGGAAGCTCCTCAGAAAGCACAACAATTGTATTTTATCGAATTGATCGGTTGCAATGTAAACCTCGGCAACATTGCTCCTTCTGAAATGATCGCGCTCGAAGCCATGCGTGTTGGTTTGCGCGGCGATACATTCAGCATGTTCCTCGACAAAAAACAACCTGCCTGATGCGGCTTTTCGGCCTCATCGGTTATCCGCTGGTACAATCCTTCTCCCGTAAGTTTTTCCTGGAAAAGTTTGCGCGGGAAGGATTGACCGATTGCGGTTTCGAAAACTTTTCCATTCCCGCGATCACTGATGTTGAAGAAGTGTTGCACCGTAATCCTGCATTGGAAGGATTAGCGGTGACCATTCCCTATAAACAACAGGTGATCCCTTATCTCCACGACAGTTCCGGCATTCCCGAAGGACTCAACGCCTGCAATTGCATCCGTATACGCGATGGGAAATTGTATGGCTTCAATACCGATTATATCGGGTTTGAAAAAAGCTTTGTGCCTTTATTACAGCCCCATCATAAAAAGGCATTGGTATTGGGAAATGGTGGCGCAACAGAAGCGGTATTGTTTGTGCTGCGTTCGCACGGCATCGCTTACAATATCGTAAGCCGTCAATTGCATGGTCAGTCTTCATTGACCTATGATAAGCTGAATGATGACGTCATGAAAGAACATACGGTCGTCATCAACACCACTCCGCTGGGCATGTATCCCGACACGGATAGTTTTCCCGCTATTCCTTATCATGCAGCAACGCCAGCGCATTATTTTTACGACCTTGTGTACAATCCCGTAAAAACATTGTTTTTGCAAAAAGCAGAGGAGCAGGGAGCCGTGATCTGTAACGGTGCGGACATGCTGGTACTACAGGCCGAAGAGAACTGGCGGATCTGGAACAGCTGATCAGTTATTTTCCTCAGTAAATAAGTTTACGTGGACGCCGGAAACGTTCCATTTTTTCCTGCGGAAATAATCAAGCAGCCCGTCGAAAGGCGCAATCACGTGCGCGAGTCCCGCTTCGATAAAATTCTTTTTACCACTTTCCCTTTCAATAATTTTTACCCATTGCTCATTGCGACGGGTTATAAGTAAAGTGTCTGCGGAATAGCCGAGGAATGAAATGACTTTTGCCGTATCCTGCGCGCGATAGGCTTTTTCCAACAATGCATTGGTCTTATAATAGCTTGGATAAACCTTCAGCAACCATTCGGGTTGATGCTTTTCACGAAGAATAAGTGCTGTCTGATGAATACTATCCGGATGATCCAGCGGCACAATACGACGCTTATGAAGTTTTGCTTTGGCGATAAGATAGTTGTCAAGCTCAAGGTGGCGAAGGCTGTCTTTAGGAGGAAGTTTCGACAACATGAAGAAGGGAGCGTAAATAAATGAGTGGCGGATAACAGAAGGCGCAACGTTGAGCTGGCCGGACAGTTGTGCGGTCAACTGTTTTAAGTCTTTTTTTGAAACAAAGTCTTTCAGGGTTTTGCCTCCTTCATAGCGCTGCGCACGTGAAAGCCGCGCCAACTGTTCACGCGACAGGTGTTCGTCTAACAAAGGTTCTTCAAAGAACACGTCAGCCGCGGCAATCAATGAATCAAAAATAGGGTCTTCGCGAAAACCGTCACGGTCGGTATAATGCATGGTGCCCATTATCCAGGTAATGGTATCGCCATTGGGGCTTTCGCATTTATAGAGTAATTGTGCGTTGAGGGAAAACGCACCCGTGAAAAGCAACAATAAAAGCGCAGGGAATTTCTTCATTGACCGCTGAGTTTTTGCCGGGCTTCTTCGGGAATGGCTGTTATTTTTTTCTGCTGGTAGTCGTAGCAAACCATCCCGGTTTTGGCTAGCGCAACGAGTACGCGTTTGCCCTCTGTTTCTTTTTCCAGTTTATAATAAATGTCGAAACTCACCCGGCTGAATTCTGCAGCGGTAACAGAAGCCAGTACCGTATCACCATAAAAAAGTTCATTGCGGAACTCGATACCTACATCGGCCATGATCATACCGGCACCTGCGAAATTGACCTCGCTGTACCCCGCACTGGCCAGGAAATGGATGCGCGCTTCGTGCAGCAGGCTCAGCAACCGGTCGTTGCCTACATGTCCACCGTAATTGATATCGGTAATGCGAACGGGAATAGAAGTGGTGAAAGAAAAGTTTTCGGGTGCCTGGATCTTTATACGCGCCATCTGTTGGTTTGAATTAATACCTCGCGAAGATCGGTAATTTCCGGAGGAAAGCGGGATCAGAGATCGGTTTCGTTCAGGGTATTTACAAGCGTAAGAATGTCCATGAAGTTATCGGGACTTGGTGCTACCGGTGCTTCGGCCATTTTCTCCTGCCAGCGTTGCAATTGGTCTTTGCAGGCATCATCCTGTTCTTCGCCGGATACGCAGCAAACCATATCGCCCCATTTTTTAGACATGCGGATGACGTTGCCGTCGGGCGTGATGAGCATGATGTAACGGTCGGCGGGATCTTGGGCAGTGACCGTAGTATTCGACGTATACAGCGCATTGCTGTAACCGTTGGTACTGCCCGTGCGCGTGCGGGTTGGCTTCAGCGATTCGCCGGTAGTGGCGGCCAGCAACTGCTCGTCGGTCATTTCCGGTGCGGGAGTAGTCCTGGTATCTTTTGTGGTTTGTTCGATCAAAGGTTTAACGCTGATAGTATCGGTAGAAGCGATGGCGCTTTCTTCTTCCGAAGAACCTAACCAGTTCCAGGCAGCGAGTACGGCTACGCCGGCGAGAACTGCGGCGGAGAGGTAACGGTAAAATGTGGTGCGGCGTTGCTGCATCGGTATCACCCGCGCAGGTTGTGCTTCATCGAGTGAAGCGGCGATCTGCTGCCAGGCAGTGGCCGGCGGTTGCACTTCGGCGTTGTATAAGTTAGCGGCGAAAGCGGGACGCTGCGCTTCTTCCGCATCGAGTGCGGCAGCGATCTTGTTCCAGTTGTTTGCGGGGGGAGTGGCTTCAGTGTGGTAAAGTTTCCGGCCAACGGCTTCATCCTCCAGCGACGCGGCAATGCGGTCCCACACACCGGATGGCGGATTTACTTCCTGATCGTATAATTTATGCCGTGTGCTCATTTCTTTACACCCATGTCTTTTGTGTCTTCAATGAAATTTCTCACCATGTCCTGAAGGATCACTTTTGCTCTTGATAGCTGCGACTTGCTGGTGCCTTCGCTGATACCGAGCATTTCGCCGATCTCTTTGTGACTGTATCCTTCCACCACATACATGTTAAAGACGGTTCGGTATCCTGGTGAAAGTTGCTTGATCAGTTCGAGGATGTCTTTTTCTCCGAGTTGATCGAGCACGGATACATATTTCCCTTCGATGGTGTTTTCTTCTTTTTCGGTAACGGGCTGCAGGTATTTTTTACGGCGGAAATGTTCAATAGCCGTATTGACAAATATCCGGCGGACCCATCCTTCGAAAGAGCCATCACCCCGGTAGCTGTCCAGTTTTTTAAAGACTTTAATAAAGCCTTCCTGGAGAATGTCTTCGGCTTCTTCCGCGTTGGAAGCATACCGGAGACAAACGGCATACATGCGGGGGGAGAGGCGGCGATACATTTCTTCCTGCATACGCCGGTCGCCTTCCATGCATCCTCTTATTAAGTCGTCTTCGGAGATATTAAGGTTGCTTTGCAAAATCAAAATTTATTAAGTGTTTCAGGAGAGACCTTTCAAAAATACAACCAGTTTTTCAACTGCCTTCTTTCTGTGGCTGAACCGGTTCTTTTCGTGCATGTTCATTTCGGCAAATGTTTTGTCGGATCCGTCGGGAATAAAGACCGGATCATAGCCGAATCCGTCGGTGCCGCGCTGTTCGTGCGTGATCCGTCCGGTGCAGATGCCTTCGAAAAAGCTTTCCTTTCCATCGATGATCACCGAAATCACGGTGCGGAATCTTGCAGAACGCCCGGGTTGATTTTCCAGGGCGCGGAGCAGTTTGATGATGTTGTCCTGTGAAGAACGGCCTTCGCCGGCATAGCGGGCGCTTTTAACGCCGGGTTCACCATTGAGGGCGTCCACTTCCAGTCCGGTGTCTTCGCTGAAACAATTAGCGCCACCCGTCATGTCGTAAATCGTTCTCGACTTGTTGGTGGCGTTTTCTTCCAGCGTATCGAATGGCTCTGGGATATCGGTGTCGATACCGGCTTCTTTCAAGGTCAGCAGTTGAAGCTGGTCGCCCACTGCCTGCCGGATTTCGTTGACTTTGTGTTGATTATTGGTGGCGAAAATGAGTTGCATCCGTTTTTTATTGATGGGCAAAAGCCGGGCCATTACAGCCCGAAAAAAGGTTGCAGGGCAACCCAGAGTTTGGTTTTAACAAGTTTGTCAGCCTTGATGGCAGAGAGGTCCGGCGCATGCAGGAACTGGCATCCGGCAAAAGCCTGCTGCTGGAATTGCGGAAAATTGATAGGCAATCCCCATTGTACCGGGTCCAGGCCAAACAGGATTACACGGCGGCTGCCAAACTTTTCCAGCACCGCCTGGTAGGAAGTCTGGCGGTAATGAAGAAAATTAACCAGTGTGATATCGCCGAGGTTGAGTTTGCAGGCGGCCAGCAGTTGCGTCAGGAAGCCGAGTTCCTCATCAGGGATATGGAGGGCAGACTGATAGTCCACCACGATCAGCACTTTCTGTGCGTTTTTGCCAAGGAATTTCCAATCGTCGTCTGTTGGAGGGGCGGCAGCGATAACGGGCGCTGCAGGCCCGGGAACGGGAGAGGTAACCGGTTCGGGTGTTAGTGCAGGGGCAACAGCAGGCTGGCTGATGGTGTCAGCAACCGTCGGCGGTTCGGCAACAGGAGGGCTTACGGGTTCCCGGCTTTGTGTTACCTTTGCCGGAGCACGTTCTCCTGTATCTACGAGCACCTGGCCATAGAGTTCCGTTAACAGGGCAGCGTTCAGATCAATTTCGTTGAGGCTCATGCGAATGAACAAATAATACGATCAGGTGTTAGTTTTTTTTGTTTCTTTGACCCGTCAAAAATAACATATTATGATAGAGGCTATGGATATATCTGTTACAAAAGCGGAAACCAGCAAGTTAAACGACTTGAACCTGGAAAATCTGCCATTTGGCCGGTATTTCAGCGATCATATGCTGGAAGCCGATTATGAAAATGGTGAGTGGAAAAACATTGAGATCAAACCCTACCAGCCGTTGCTGATGAGTCCTTCACTGGCCGCACTCCATTATGGTCAGGCCATCTTCGAAGGTATCAAAGCTTACCGCGATCCGCAGGGCAAGGCATTTATATTCCGTCCTATCGATAATTTCCGTCGTTTCAATATTTCAGCGGCGCGTATGCAGATGCCTGAAGTACCGGAAGAATTGTTCATGGAAGGCATGCGCCGCCTGGTGCAGCTCGATAAGAGCTGGATCCCTTCGCAGCCCGACCATTCGCTGTACATCCGTCCGTTTATGTTCTCCAGTGATGAGATGATCGGCGTACGCCCTTCTGAGACGTATAAATTCATGATCATTCTCAGTCCCACGGGGCCGTATTATGCGGCTCCGATGCGGATTTATGTGGAAGAACACTATGTGCGTGCCTGTGCCGGCGGTATCGGCTATGCAAAAGCGGCCGGTAACTACGGAAGCTCTATGCTGGCAACGGCCGAAGCGCGTAAAAAGGGGTATGACCAGGTATTGTGGACCGATGCGCATGAACACAAATATGTACAGGAGATCGGTACGATGAACGTGTTCTTTGTTATTGGCAACAAAGCCATAACGCCTGATCTGGAGCAGGGCACCATTTTAAATGGTGTAACGCGTCAGACCGTAATCACGTTGTTGCAGGAAATGGGTATAGAAGTGGAGGAACGTCCGTTGAGTATCGATGAAATCATCGAAGCTTATCAGGCCGGCACGTTGAAAGAAGTGTTTGGTACCGGTACGGCAGCCACGATCACGTTGATCCGTGAATTGAAATACAAGGACACCGTGTTATCTTTTGATACGGATACCTGGAAAGTAACCACGCAGATCAAGGAGACATTGAACAATATCCGCGAGGGTCGTAGTGAGGATACACATGGCTGGATGTGGCCTGTTTAAGATTGAAAATTAAATAGTTAGTATAAACGTAATACGCAAGGCGCTTAAAATTTCAAGCATTTGCGTATTTTTTAAGCAATATTTTGGTATTTAATGACGGAGGTCTTACCTTTGCCGTCCCAAAAACAAAGCATTCAGAATGCCTACGATTCAACAATTAGTAAGAAAAGGAAGAGAAATTATCCGCGCGAAGAGCAAATCACGTGCGTTGGACCAGTGTCCTCAGCGTCGTGGTGTTTGTACTCGTGTGTACACAACAACACCTAAGAAACCGAACTCTGCGCTGCGTAAAGTAGCCAAAGTGCGTTTGACCAATAAAATTGAGGTTATTGCCTACATCCCGGGTGAAGGTCACAACCTCCAGGAGCACTCAATCGTATTGATCCGTGGTGGTCGTGTAAAAGACCTTCCGGGTGTACGTTATCACATTGTACGCGGTTCTCTGGATACTGCGGGTGTGAAAGACCGTAAACAAAGCCGTTCTAAATACGGTACCAAGAAAGAGAAAGCCAAAAAGTAATTTTTAAAAAGCAACTTCAAGAATAAGTCATGCGGAAAGCACAAGCAAAGAAACTGCCTTTAGCACCAGATCCCCGGTTTAACGATAAGCTGGTAACCCGGTTTGTAAACAACCTGATGTGGGAAGGCAAAAAAAGCGGAGCCTTTAACATCTTTTACGACGCACTGGACAAAGTAGCGAAGCAAACTGGTGAAGAAGGATACGAGGTGTGGAAGAGAGCATTGTCGAATGTGACACCTGCTGTGGAAGTACGTAGCCGTCGTATCGGTGGTGCAACTTTCCAGATTCCTGCTGAAGTACGCCAGGATCGTAAAGTTTCCCTGAGCATCAAATGGCTGATCCGTTACAGCCGCGACCGGAATGGTCGTAGCATGGCCGACAAACTGGCCAACGAAATCGTAGCGGCAAGCAAGGGTGAAGGTGCTGCTTTCAAGAAAAAAGAAGATACACATCGTATGGCAGAAGCGAACAAAGCTTTCGCTCACTTCCGTACCTAATATATTCGAAAAGACTTTCTGAATGAAACCATCGTCTGAAGACGGTGGTTTTTTTTTAAGGGGCAAGGAGTAAGGACTAAGGCGTAGGGCGTAAGGTTATACGGTCGTAAGAGTGATAAGTGATAAGTAATAAGTAATAAGTAGTAAGTAATAGGTAATAAGTAATAGGTAGTAGGTAATAAGTAATAGGCTGTAAGTAATAGGTTATAGGTATTAAGTAGTGATAAGCTTTGCGCCTTTGCTCCTTACGCGCCTTTGCGTGAACCCGAATTTCCACGCAAAGCTGCAAAGTAATCAAGGCGCAAAGGTTATTCACCATTCACCATTGACATCCCCTCAAAAAGAAAAGGCCATTCCTGGACAGGAACGGCCGTTTATTGGTACCCTTTTGTAAAAAAGTCTTCAGTAAAATCAGCGGATCAGCAATGACTGGCGCAGCTTGCCTTCAGCACCCTGCCATTGGATGTAATAAACTCCGGCCGGCAGACGTGACAGATCGATCTGCGTCTGACGGGCATTGTTGGCGGGGCGTGTCTGCCATACGGGAAGTCCGGCTGCGTTGTACAACGACAACAGTTGGCCACCCGCAGGATGTGACACCTGCACTTTACCACCGGTGGCAGGATTGGGATAAGCTACCAGCTCGTTAACCGTTGTGCGGTATTGTATTCTTGCCACAGCACTGTATTTGAATCCTCCATCGATGTCCACCATTTTCAGGCGATAATAATTTACGCCAGTCTGCAAATGCGTGTCGGTAGTCTGATAGTCGCGGGGCTCGCTGCTGCGGCCGGCTGCAGGGATGGAATCGATTGCCACAAACTGGTTGTTGTCTGTGCTTTTTTCTATGATGAAATGATGGGTGTTCAGTTCTGATTGCGATTGCCATTTAAGCAAACCCGCACCATTGTTTTCCTGCGCAGTAAAGAAGTTGAGTTTAACAGGAAGCGGTACATTGATGGTAAGCGTCTTGTTATTATAGGCAACGAATGCTACGTCGCTGCTGCCGGAAAGATTGATGCGGAATTTAAAAATAGAAAGGTAATTGTCGCGTGTGATACCGAAATCGCTGAGATCCGCAGCCCACAGACGGATCGGGCGGTCTGTATTGGTAAAACCAGCCGTAAGAACGCGCGGGTTTACATTCGCTTCGTAGAAGTCGGCTGTCCAGTTGGCTACAGGTGAAATGTTGGTGAAACGAATGCTTTTGGGCGAACCAACGATCTGACCCGCTTCATTGATAAAGCTGTAAGTATCGGTAGAACCGCTTGGGTCGGCGATTTGCGTTACAATGATATCGGGAATGCCGTCACCAATATTCTCAGGCCGGATATTGGCTACCGCAAAGGTAAGCGTGCCGGCGGGCAGGTTGGCCACACAGGTGCCAAGATCCAATCCCTTAATACCATCAGTGAGGTAAGAAGTGAGATACATATCGGGCTTGTTGGGGCCGGCTCCGTTATGCATACCATCATACATTTCACCTACACCTACTTTTGTATCGGACGTAACCGTACCGGAGTATCCTTCTACCGGCAGTGACCAGAAATCCCCTGCAACGAATGTTTCACCTTTTGAAGACAGCAACGCATCGTTAACCCCTGTAGAATACTGTTTGTTGTTGTAGGTAAATGACAGGAGGTTATGGCTGTTAACAGGTTTCACGCTGTTTACCTGCGTAGCAGAAGTCTTCCAGAATCCGCCATAGTCGGTAATAATACCTGACACAGCCTGCTGTGCGTGCACGGGAATATAGAAAAGGGAAACGAGGACCAATAAAAGCCGGAACCGGCGGGTTTGGCCAGGCATAACAGCCTTAGCCGAAAGGGTAAAAAGAGTCATTTGGGTACGTTTTCTTACAAAAGGTATTAGGATCTGGATGCAAAGGTAGTATTGCTTATGAATTATCATAGCTTTTTACGAGATTTTTTTGCAGAAATTACGATTTTGGTATCGTGAAACCACGTGATTGTACGTGCAAGAGGGGTGTTTTTATAGGTTATTACCCTTAAAATGAACTTATTATCCATGATTAAATGGATACAGGTATGATCGGAATTTTTCCGGGCATTCGTTGTTTTACGATAAGGTTGAGTAATAAGTTTTAAGTAATAAGTAGTAAGTAGTAAGTAAAACAACCTACCGGTTTCTGAGGCTGATTTTTTAATCCTGGTTCGGAAAACCCCGCTTTGGTTCCTGAGGACACCACAACGGTTCGGAACGTTTATACCCAGGAGTCGCTTTTCACTTTTAAGCTTAATGGCGGCTTGAGGTAGAAGTTAGCGCCCTTGTTGGTCTACCGACCAACAAGCAAGGGCCAGGTTGCTTTTATAGGTTAAGGCAACCTTCGTACATAACTCAACGATGAGCAGGCCCGTTGGTCGGGAGACCAACGGTGGCGTGATGTTTGATTGATAGGTTTTAAAATCTTCCGAACAGTTGTGCTGAGGACACGAACCATGGTTAGCCTTTTATTCACTGATTTACTCATTGACTTATTGGCGACCTTCCGACAAAAATAGTACGTAATTATTTTTTGCATGCCGGTAGTTGGTTTTTGACAGTTTTGCATTTTTATCTTCCAATCGGCGAAGGGATAATCCATCAGAAAGCCATTTTCAGTATTTTGTAGCCTATTCTATGCGACATCTTTACCTCCTGACCGCTTTATTGACTTTAACGCTTATTCGTGTTTCGGCACAACAAACAAAATCCGGTGTTGTGGCCGATAGCCTTTCGCGGCAACCGCTGGCTTTTGCCACGGTCAAAGCCGGAGGCCAGGGAAAAGGCGTGATCACCGGTATTAATGGCCATTTCAGCCTCGCCATTCCCGACGGTGCAGCATCGCTGCAGGTATCTTACGTAGGTTACCAGTCTGCCACATTTTCCCTGGCAGATGAGCGTGATACCTTATTCCTTTTACCAGCTTCCGGTATATTGGGAGAAGTAGTGATCCGTGCCGACGCCGAAAAGATTCGCTCCATTTTACAAAAGACCATCCGCAACAAATCCAATCATAACCCGGAGATGTACGACCGCTACAATTGTAATATTTATTACAAGATGAAAGTAGACCTCGTGCCTAACCTGGATACTACTGCAAAGAAGAAGGAGCCGGTTGCAAAGTCTTCGAAGAAAAACAATAAAAATAATAACGAACCGCCATTGCCCGAGCCGGATACGGCCAACCTCAACTTCCTGCGCAACAATCATGTTATTTTATCAGAAAGCTATAGCCGCCGCAGTTACCGGCGCCCGCAACAATTACAGGAAGAAGTGATCGCATCCCGTTTTTCAGGATTGAAGAAAACTTATTTCACCAATCTGGTTACCGACGTATTACCCTTCCATGTTTACGGCGATTACATTTCACTCAACGGCCGCGACTATAATAACCCGGTTGCGAAAGGCTGGCAACAACGGTATAAATTCCGGTTGCTCGATGAGGTGATGACGGGGAATGATACTACCTACATCCTTAGCTTCGAACCAAAACGTAACGCCGTTTTCCCTTCGCTGGAAGGAACGGTTTATATCAATTCGAATGGCTATGCCATTTCGCATTTGATCGCGGCCACTACGGATTCCGCATCTGAACGCGTGATCCGCATTGAACAGATTTATCAGCTTGTGGAGACACGCTGGTTCCCGCGGGAACTTAATTACCAGGTAAACCTGCTTCGTTACCCTTCCCCCGAAATGGGCATCAGCCTCAATGGTCATTCCGTGATCGACTCCGTGTCCTTTGATGCAGCGCATGCATTGCGCCAGCGTAAAGCTTATACGGTACGGCTTGGTGATTCGGTGGATCTGCACACGGAACAACAGTGGCAGCAATTACGACCGGATGGGTTGACAGAAAAGGAACAAAATACCTATAAGGTTATCGATAGTCTTACCACCAAGATGAAGCTCGAGAAGCTGGTATATGCCGCCGGCAAATTCGGTTTGGGTAAATTACCGCTTGGTCCGATCGACATCGAAGTAAACAGGTTGGTCGCCATCAACAATTTTGAAGGCACCCGTTTGGGGCTCGGACTTTCTACCAACAACCGCATATCGCGTTATTTCTCGATAGGCGGTTGGTTTGGTTATGGCACCAAAGACAAACAATGGAAATATGGCGGACATGCACGTATATTTCCCGCAGGGGACAAAGATCACTGGCTGGAATTTGCTTACCAGCAGAATTATCAATCATCCGGCCTTGTACAAATACATCCCGAACTTGATCGCACCGGGTTTCGCAATTGGATATTGACACGTGTGGATTGGCTGAAAGAATACCGCGCAACAGGACATACACAATTGGGATACTGGCAGGCTGAAGCAGAAGTATTGCAACGGTATCTTCGGCCCCGCTACGAGCAGAGCCAGTTTGAAACAGATGGAAAAAATCCCATCGACTATCGTGTACGCGAAGCGGGTGTGGGTTTCCGTTATGCTTACGGAGAAAAGCGTGTACCGCTGTTTGAATATTATCTTCCCGTATCCACCAAATATCCGGTTCTCTATTTACGCGGCGCATCGGGCACTGTACACAACGGTGATTACCGTGCAAACTATCTGCGCACATTGGCGGCTGTACGTTTTACCAAACATATCAACCGCTGGGGATTCGATCATTTCAGATTGGAAGGCGGCATGATCAGAACGGCCGACAACAAACCATTACCAAGATCATTGCTGCTGGCAGGTAACGGATTCCGCAACAGCGGTACCAACTATTATGCGTATGGTGGATTTGTAACGATGAAACCTTATGATTTTTATTCCGACCGGTATGTGTCTTTTCTGTATCGTCATGATTTCGATAAGCGATTGTGGAACCTGAAACTCAGCCAGCCTTATATAAGTCTTGCGCACAACCTGATGTATGGCGGATTAAAGACAGCGCATCGCGAAGCAAATACCGGCGTTGCTGCTCCGGTGAAAGGGTATCATGAATCGGGTGTGATGATCAATCAGCTTTACCAGGTGAACCTTTTCGGCCTGGCTTATTTCTATATCAATGGCGGTTTATTCTATCACTGGGCGCCGCAGCCGGATTGGAAAAAGAACAGTGTGTGGGTAGTTGGCTTCAGTACCGGATTTTAACTAACAGTTCTATTTAATGATACGTGCCAGCAGGAATGCGGCCCCTGCGGCAAGTGTACCCAGTATCAGCATGCGGGCTGCACCTGACCAGGGATTGGCATTGGACAGCCGGTTCTTGAGATAACCGAATACAAACAGGCAAACCAATGTAACAGGCGCTGCGATTGTCAGCGCCATATAGGGATCAGCAATGAAAAAGTAAGGAGCTAGTGGAATCAACCCACCGATGAAGTAGGAGAAGCCGATGAGGAGTCCTGAACTGCGTGGTGAATTGAAGTGACTTTCGGACAATTGCTGCATTGCTGCTTGTTGTTCCTCGGTCAATGCAGCCATAGCTTCCTCCTGCATTTCTTCGGTAAAACCAATATTGGCGTAAAATTTCCGGTCTTCTCTGGGTCCGCTACTTTCATCTTTCACGGTGTGATAGCCGCTTATTCCCATACCGGCAGCGCCGATGAAGGTAGCGGCCAGCCCCGCCGTCAATATCATTCCCGGATCAGCCGACGCAGCGGTAAGACCTGTGGCTATGGCAAACGGCACGGAAAGCCCGTCGCTGACACCAATGATGATGTCGGCAAAAACACTATCCATTTTTGCGGAAGAGAAGACCGGGTGCGTAGACATAGACGACAAAGTTAGCTCCTGTCAAAAATCTCCAATGATTTTTTGATAATGGCAACGCACGCCTGTATCTGTGTTTCGTTAATTACAAGTGGTGGTGCAAAGCGGATCTTATCGCCGTGCGTAGGTTTGGCGAGCAGACCATTCTCTTTTAGTTCGAGGCAAAGATCCCATGCCGCATCTGGATTGTTGTGATTAATGACGATGGCATTGAGGAGTCCTTTTCCGCGGATCAGCGAAATGTGCGGAGATTGTAAAGCTGCCAATCCATCACGCAAAATTTTGCCCATGGCTTCGGCGTTCTCCGCCATTTTTTCATCCCGCAAAACTTCGAGTGCTTTGATAGCCGTTTTGCAGGCAAGCGGATTGCCACCATAAGTGGAGCCGTGTTCACCGGGACGAATGGTAAGCATGATGTGATCGTTGGCTAATACGGCACTGACGGGCAGCATACCGCCACTCAGTGCTTTGCCCAGGATCAATATATCCGGTTTTACGTTTTCATGATCGCAGGCGAGTAATTGACCGGTGCGGCAAAGCCCTGTTTGTATCTCATCCGCGATGAATAGTACATTGGCGTCTTCGCACAATTTCTTTGCGGTAGCAAGATACCCTTCATCGGGAACGAGCACACCTGCTTCGCCTTGTATTGGTTCAACCAGGAAGCCGGCTACATTGGGGTTGCCGAGTGCCTGTGCGAGTGCCACGGTATCGTTATAAGCAACGGCAATAAATCCGGGAGCGTATGGACCGAAGTGCGTGCGTGCGGAAGGATCGCTGCTGAATGAAATGACGGTAGATGTGCGTCCGTGGAAATTGCCTTCGCAGACGATGATAACCGCTTCGCCGTCCGCAATACCTTTTTTCTCATACGCCCACTTGCGGCAAAGTTTGATGGCTGTTTCCACCGCTTCCACGCCGGTGTTCATCGGCAATACTTTATCAAATCCGAAATAAGCGGACATGAATTTTTCATATTCGCCTAATACATCGTTGTAAAAAGCGCGGCTGGTGAGCGTGAGCCGCCGGGCCTGTTCGATAAATGTTGCTACAATAGCGGGATGGCAATGTCCCTGGTTAACGGCAGAATAACCGCTGAGGAAGTCAAAATAACGGTTCTCATCCACATCCCATACAAAAGCACCATCGCCGCGGCTTAAGACAACGGGCAAAGGATGATAATTATGGGCACCATATTGTTCTTCGAGATCGATAAAATATTGAGCAGACCGGCTGGCCAGTACATTCGCGGACATGATTGATCAGTTTGTTGTTTAAAAAGTAGGAGAGAGAGCAAGGGATTAACAATCACTGTCAGTGATTCAACAGATCGAGATTCTGTTGCAGGAATGCTATGGAGGAAAGGCGGAGTGCCATGAAGGCGAAGGTAAGTATTTTTAAATAAAGGCGGAAGGCGTAAAGCGTAAGGTGGTGAAACAGCCGTAGTAAGTTATAAGTAGTAAGTTGACACGCCCGGTTTAAGGCGTAGGGTGTAAGGCATAAGGCGTAAGGTTTAAGTCGTAGGGGGTAGGGAATAAGGCATTAGGAGGAAGATACGCAGTAAGTAGTGGGTCTGCTTAGTTAAGTGTGTCATTTGACGTTTCTACTCCCTGGTTCGTGTATACACGAACCAGGGCATTCACGATTGACGATTGACGATTCACGCTTGACCATTCACGCTTGTCGTTATCTGAAAATAATCCGCATCAAACTTTATGGGAGTAACCGGAGAAGAAAAAATTCCGAACACGCTGCTGCCGGAGCCGCTCATAGAAGCATATACGGCGCCTGCATCGTAAAGTTTTGCCTTGATGCGTGCAATGGCGGGATGTTGGGCAAATACGGGCTTTTCGAAATCATTCACGATGGAGTGTTTCCAGGTATCGATGGGTTGTTTGAGTAAGGTTGGTAATGTTTCTGCAGGTACAGCGGGCGTGAGTTGCGAAAAAGCCTGTGCCGTGGAAACATGAATGCGCGGATGGATCAGCAGGATCGAATAGCCGGAAAGATCGAGATCAATTGCTGTCAGTTGTTCGCCGCGTCCGGTAGCATAGGCGGGACTGTTAACCAGAAAAAAAGGAACATCGCTTCCTAACAGCAATGCGTATGCCGCCAATTGTTGTGATGAAATACCGAGTTCGAACCGTTGATTAAGTAGTATCAACGCAAAGGCGGCGTCTGCACTGCCTGCGCCGAGGCCGGCACCGGGGGGCAGTGTTTTATGTAAATGAAATTGCACCGCTGGTAATTGCGGATAATCTTTTTTCAGCAACTGCCAGGCTTTTATAACCAGGTTGGTCTGCGGATCACCGGGAATGGGTTGCCCGCTTAACTGAATAGTGGCAGCGATATCTTTTCCGCCGGGGAGAGGAATGGCTTCGAGGATGTCGCGAACAGCGATTGGGAGGAAAACAGTTTCCAGGTCATGATAGCCATCGGTTCTTTTGCGCAGGATGCGCAGGCCGAGGTTGATCTTGCAATTGGGAAAGTTGACCACGCGGGTTACTTTTTCTTTTTGCGGCTGTTGATCTCGTCGCGGATGGTGATGGCGCGGATATAATCTTCGTTTTCGAGCACTTCGTTGAGCAGTTGGTTCAGTTCATCGAGGCTGAGGCTTTTGAGCTCTTCGTGGCTGGCTGAGTCCGTTTCTTCTACTACGGCGGCTTCCGGCTTTGATGATTTTTTCTTTTTGCCGGCACCGGTGTCTTCCATCATAATGCCGGCGCTTTCGAGGATGTTCTCGTACGTATAGATCGGGCATCCGAAGCGTACGGCCAATGCCAGGGCGTCCGAGGTACGGGAGTCGATCTCGATGGTATCGTTGTCAGATGAGCAGACGAGTTTGGAGTAAAAGATGCCTTCCTGGAGATCGCAGATAATGATTTCGTGCAATTCAATATTGAATGCATTCAGGAAGTTTTTCATGAGGTCGTGGGTAAGGGGCCTGCTGGGTTGCATTTTTTCCAGGGCCACTGCAATGGCCTGAGCCTCAAATCCGCCGATCACGATAGGGAGCCGGCGCAAACCATTCACTTCTCCCAATACCACAGCATACGAATGCGTCTGCGTAATGCTGTGAGATAAGGCCACTATTTCCAGTTCTATCTTCTTCATAAATATCCCACGAAACTACGGCTTTTGCCGAAAAAAATAAACCAGCCCTGCCGGTTAATTCAAAATTCAAAAGCCACAGCGTTATAAGTTATAAGCAGTAAGTTTTAGGGAAAACAGCCTTCTTTTGGCCGGTGGTCACGCAGTTTTGACTTTTGAATTTTTACTTTTGACTTTAATCGGGCTTCCGCGCGGGCGATGTCTGCCCGTTTTTCTTCTTTTTTGGGGCAATCGGTGCTGCTGGAGGAGGAGGAGGTGGTGGCGGCGGTTCTTCCACGGCCTCTGTAGTCACAACAGTGTCCACCATTACTACTACAGAATCTGCCGGGTAATCGCCGGCCATAAATCGCCTGTCTTCGGTGTACCCGTTTGGCGGAATCATGAAATCGGCCGAAGGCACCGTCATGGGGATTACTTCCACCGCTTCCATGGTAAAAGATTCAGACCGGGCATCTGTTATGTCAAATTCCCTGGCAAAACGTGCGTCCAGCCGCAGGGCAATGTGGTTGTCATGGATTACCAGGAATTCAGGATTGATACGGAGGGAGTCGGGGACAGGGAAGTAGAGATCCGGCGCCGTATAGGCAACAACCTGGTTGGCCCTGAACCGCTCTCCGAGTACCGATGAAATAGAAAATGCCATGCGTTCCCCTGCCTGCGTTTTGTAACCGGCAATTGTTTTCTCATCAGCCTTAACTACGGCAGGTTTGGCTCTGAACAACGGACGGCCAAAATAAGTTTTCGCTTTAGTGTTGAGTGTATATGTTTTACCGGAATCTATTTTTACCACTAACTCTTCCTTATCGAAGAACTCCTTGTCGCGAAATTTGAGGCGAAGAACATTTTTACCGAAGTATACTTTTAATTCCGCCTCATCTCCGTGGTCGGTAATGCCTTTCAATTTGTAGGTGATGATGCCTTCAAATGGTGTTTGCGCTTGCAGGGAAGCTGCTAACAGGAAGGAGGCGAATACCAGGTAAAATTTTTTCATGATAAGCAAAGGTAAAAAGGCAAAGGCAAAATGGTGAATGGTCAATTGTGAATGGTGAATCGTCAATCGTCAATAAAAAAGCCATGGTTCGATCCCTTCGAGTGCCTCAGGGAGCGAACCATGGCTTTAAACTTATTACTTACTACTTATTACTTACTACCCGTAACTCAACTAACGCCTTTCAGTTTCCTGATCGCTTCCGTCAGCTTCGGTACTACTTCAAATGCATCGCCTACAATTCCGTAATCGGCTGCTTTGAAGAAAGGCGCTTCGGGATCTTTGTTGATTACTACGATTACCTTGCTGCGGTTTACGCCGGCGAGGTGCTGAATGGCACCGGAGATGCCGATGGCGATATAAAGATTAGGCGCAATGGCGAAACCTGTCTGGCCTACGTGTTCGTTGTGCGGGCGCCAGTGTGCATCGGCAACCGGGCGACTGCAAGCCGTGGCAGCATGCAATACTTTGGCGAGGTCTTCAACAATTCCCCAATGCTCGGGGCCTTTCAATCCGCGGCCACCACTTACTACTACCTCTGCTTCTGTCAGCGGCACTTCACCACTTGCGCGGTTAACGCTGGCGACTTTCACGCGCGCTTCATTGGCCTGCACGGTTGCGGCAACAACTTCAGCAGTGCCGCCTGTTTCCGTTACAGGGTAAGCATTCGGGTTAAGGGAAACGATTTTTATGGGAGTGTTTACGGTAACATTTGCAAATGCTTTACCGGAGAATACGTTTTTGCGCACCGTGAAAGCGCCGCCTGTTTCGGGCAGTGACACGGCACCCGGTACCAGACCTGCTTTCAGGCGGGCAGACAAACGTGGAGCGATCGCTTTGCCATTCAGGTTGTGCGAAAGTACAATCACGTCAGCACCGCTGGCAGTGGCCAGTTCGGCAATCGCTTTTGTATAAAGTTGCGCATCGAAATTGTTGAATACATCGGCGGTAACATGGTGTACTTTTTTTACACCAAAGCGTCCGAGCGCAGCGAGATCTTCGCTTGCAGCTCCCAGCACCACGGCTTCTGCAGCAGTACCGGTTTGTTCCGCAATTTTAGCTCCATAGCTGAGTGCTTCCAGGGAAGATTTTTTCGCTTGTCCTTCAGCAGTATCGACAAATATTAAAACAGACATGTTTGAAGTTTGAAAGTGATGAATGAGAACAATCGGATGGCTGATCAGATGGCTTTTGCTTCTTCGTGCAACAGGCGCACCAGTTCTTCCACGTTATCGGCCGGCACCAGTTTTACACCGGCTTTAGCAGGCGGCAAACCGAAGCTGGTAACGCTTGTAAGCGCATCCACAGCAGCAGGTTCTACCACTTTGAGCGGCTTGGTACGGGCAGCCATGATGCCACGCATATTGGGAATACGTTGTTCGGCCATTCCTTTTTGTGCACTTACCACAATCGGAAGTGAAACTTCATTCACTTCTTCACCGCCTTCGATCTCACGGGTAAGGGTAGCGGCAGTGCCGTTGAGTTCCAGCTTGGCAGCAAGGGAGATAAACGGCATGTCCAGCAACTCGGCTACCATGCCTCCGATAGCGGAACCATTGTAGTCGATGGTTTCTTTACCGGTAAAGATCAGGTCATAACCACCTTCTTTGGCCACGGTGGCAATCTGCGAAGCAATATAAAAACTGTCCTGGCTGTCGGCATTTACACGGATAGCTTCGTCGCCACCTAATGCCAGCGCTTTACGGATTACCGGTTCTGCATCCGCACCACCAACAGTAATGAGGTGAATAACCGTCGCAGGATCTTTTTCTTTCAACTCGATGGCACGTACAAGTGCATACCATTCGTCATAAGGATTGATGATCCATTGCACGCCTGCGGTATCGAATTTCGTGTTGTTGTCGGTGAAAGCTATTTTTGCCGTTGTGTCCGGCGTTTTGCTGATACAAACTAAAATCTTCATTACGTGAGTTTTGAAGTGATCGTTAGAAAGGTAGGTAGGTTAGTTGTTTATGCAACTATAGCAAAGATAAGCGAAGCAAAATAATAATGGTCACAAAACGGAAATTTTTTTAAGGCTTATGGACCGTATACAAAAGCTCCTGGCGATGTTGGCAGATCAGCCTTCGGACAGCTTTTTGCAGCATGCCCTGGCGCTGGAATATGTAAAGGCCGGAGATGACGAAAGGGCCCGTAATCGTTTTCAGGCGCTGCTTTCGGCCGATCCCGGCTACGTTGGCAGCTATTATCATCTGGGTAAATTGCTGGAAAGACAGGGCGAGGACGAAGCCGCTATTTCCGTTTATCGCAAAGGAATGGAAGTAGCGCAGGCCGCCGGTGAAAAACATGCTTACGGGGAATTGCGGGGAGCACTGGAAGAATTGGAATTTTAAGCGCCATGGTTGGCAATAATCAGCAGATCGGCCAACAATACGGCCATTGCCAGCAGACCCATACGGAATACAAATAACCAGACGGCAAGGAGCACCAGTCCTATCATGATTTCGGGATAATGATTTTCTTCACAGGGAGCAAGGCGCAGAACGCCGGCAATAAGTGTGAATGTAAGCACTAATAAAAATGGCCATTTCAGCGCAGGCTGTATCCGGATCAACCAATGGCGAAAAGAAACAAGCGAAGATTGCATCAAGATGGATTTAATAACAAAATTTAAAAATTATATAAAGCAACATGATCTTTTTACCCAAAAAGACAAACTGCTGCTGGCCGTAAGCGGCGGTCTTGACTCCGTTGTGCTCTGCGAATTGTGCCATCGTTGTGGTTTTAATGTGGAAGTTTTGCACATGAACTTTCAATTGCGCGAAGCGGAAAGCGAGCGTGATGCCGCTTTTGTTGAAAAGCTTGCGCAACAGTACACCTGGCCTTTTCATTTGAAAAAAATACAGGCTGCCGCGGAGTCGGAACGCCTGCGCAAAGGCATCCAGGAAACCGCACGCCTGCTTCGGTACGATTGGTTTGAAGCATGCAGAGCGGATATTGCAGCTGCTTCCGGCAAAAGAACATGGGTGCTCACCGCGCATCATCTGGATGATAATATCGAAACGTCCGTCATGCATTTCTTTCGCGGCACAGGCATTGCCGGTTTGCGTGGTATGCTGCCGGTCCAGGGAAATGTGGTGCGGCCCTTACTGTTTGCATCGCGTCAGCAATTGCAGCAGTTTGCCAAAGAGCAACATCTTGCATGGGTAGAGGATAGTTCTAATTTGCTGGAAACATACGCGCGTAATTATGTGCGTCATTCATTGCTCACAACGGCGGAAAGAATTTATCCGGATCTGCAAAACCGCCTGGCAGGCAATATTGCCCGCTTCGCGGAAACGGAAGCCTTGTATAAACAGGCGATCGCTTGGCATCGCAAACAATTGGTGGAACAAAAAGGGAATGAAATGCATCTTCCCGTGCTCAAGTTGAAAAAGACTATTCCGCTGCAATCTGTTTTGTATGAATTGCTGCAGCCATATGGCTTCCAGGCCACACAGATCCCGGATGTGATGTCCCTGCTCGATGCGGAGACAGGCCGTTTTGTAGCGTCTGCTACTCATCGCATATTGCGCAACAGAGCCTGGCTGGTGGTATCACCAACAGACACCACAGACGCGGTTACCATTTTGATCAATGGACCGGGCGCGTATGTATTTCCCGGAGGGGAATTGCAAGTGACCGAGCGCGAATACGGGAAGGAGGAAGAACTGGAAACGGACGCAGCCATAGCCATCCTTGATGCGCGTAAGATTTCATTTCCTTTGTTGCTGCGCAAATGGAAAACCGCAGATTATTTTTATCCGCTGGGTATGCGCAAAAAGAAAAAGATCGCGCGCTTCCTGATCGATCAGAAGAAGTCTAAAATTGATAAAGAAAAGATTTGGGTGCTCGAAGCACAATACCGGATTTGCTGGGTGGTCGGTCATCGTATCGATGACCGCTTTCGCGTGCTGCCGGCTACGTCGAAAGCACTCGAGCTGAAATGGAAACCGGCTTAGAAAAATTTACTAAGGTGCATCTGTACCTTTTCCACAAAACTTCGCGGAATATCGTAGTCGGAATACAGTGCCGACAATGACAGCACAAATACAACGCCGTACAAGGCACCCCAGATGTGAGCGGAGTGGTTGATATTATCGGCCGCGCGGCGCGCCAGCATGTGCGATACGATAAGATATAAAGGCCCGAAAATATAACCCGGAATAGCAATCGGCAGGAAGAACATACTCACGCCACTTCTTGGCTCCAGCAACAATGCAGCAAATACCACCGCACTTACCGCACCGGATGCACCCAGGCTGCGGTAATGATAGTCGTTGCGGTGTTTGAGATAGGTAGGCAGTAAGGAAACAAAGAGCGCCGACACATACATCAGCAGGTAGAAAAGTTTTCCGCGTTGTACACCAAAAATCTGCAGAAATCCATAGTCGATACCGTCCGTATACCGGTAACCATTTTCCACCAATTGACCGAAAGAATACAGGGCTACCATATTGAAAATTAGATGCAGCCAATCCGCATGAATAACACCCGAGCTGAAGAAACGATACCACTGACGACGGTTGGTAACCGCAGGCGGATAAAAGATCAAATCGTTGATGACCTTTTGATTATTGAAACCGGCAATTGAAGTGACAGCCGTTGCGATAACTATGATGAGGGTGATACTCAGTTCCATGCTTTAAATATACGGGTTATGCGTAATGCGTGGTATAGCTAAACGTGATGATATTTTTCATTGCGGATAATGGTGCAGGCGCGATAGACCTGCTCGGCCAGTATCAGCCGTACCAGTTGATGCGGAAATACCAGTTTGGATAAACTCCAGGTCAGTTGCGCACGTTGTTTGACCGCTTCATCCACGCCAAACGCACCGCCGATCAGGAAAATGATCTTACGTGTACTGGCATTGGCGCGTGTTTGAATGAATTGTGCCAGTTCGGGCGAACTCAGCATTTGTCCGCGCTCGTCGAGCAACACGAGGAAATCATCTTTATCTACATGCTCCAGGATGAGTGCGGCTTCTTTCTTTTTGAGTTCGGGTTCGGAAAGACCTGCGGCTTGTTTGGGTACGGGCAGCAGCAGCCATTCGGCTTTGAAATAATTATTCACGCGTTTGGTAAAGTCTTCGATGCCTGCCTTTACCATGGCTTCATGCGCTTTGCCTATGCTGCAGAATTGTATTTTCATAAAAAGAAGGCCTTCCCGTCATAGCGGGAAGGCCTGGTTGATCAAAATGCTTTTTTAGGAGGTTCGGCGGAAATTTGTACTTCCGTTACTTTTCCATATTTCTCTGCGATCTTTTTGATATCGGCAGCTTTGCCTACCAATACAAATTGCAGTTTGTCTTTGGGGAAATAAGTGTTGATGATTTGACGGGCTTTATCCAACGTGAGGCCGTCTACATTCTTCTGGAAATTATTGATATAAGATTCGTCGAACTTGAACCAGAACATGTCGGTGAGCAGACCAGCGAGTTGACCGCTGGTTTCGTAGCGCGGAGGGAATTGCCCTTTTACATAATTCTTTGCAGACGCAAGTGCCTGTTCGTCGATGCCTTTTTCATGCAGGGTTTTCAGTACTTCCAAAGCCTTGTCGATAGCCGGCTCTGTAGTTTTTGACGCGGTGAAGGTGGAGATCACGAATGAACCACCGTTCTTCAATGGTGAAAAGGAACTGTTCGCGCCATAGGTAAGACCGGTGTTCACCCGCAGCTCGTCGTTGAGCATGGAAGTAAAGCGGCCGCCGAATAAAGTATTGATTACGGAAATCGATACAAAGTCGGGGTTGTTGCGGCTTACACCCGGTGCACCAATATAAAACGTGGTTTCTTTTGCATCGTCTTTGTTTACCAGCAACACGCGGTTCTCGTTGGGCTTGCTGATCGGGCGCGCAGCGAGATTGGCTTCGGGCTGACTGCCTTTTTTCCAGCCGGCAAAAAGTTTGGTCAGCAGCGCTTTCATTTCCTTGCTGTTAAAATCACCGGCAACAGCAATGGCGCTTCCGTTGGGAATGTAATTGTTATGGTAAAACTGTTGGGCATCTTTTGCTGTCAGCGCAGCTACCGTTGTTGGTGTACCCGCTACAACGTTACCGTATACGTGATCGCCGTAGATCAGTTTATCGAAATAAGAACCGATCACTGCGCGCGGACTTTCCTTGGCCTGGTTGAGGCGAACGAGCACGCGGTTTTTTTCTTTGGAAAATTCTGCCGTATCGAAAACGGGGGCTGTCAATAACTCCTTGATAATGCCAAGCACTTTTTCGCGGTCTTTGGAAGCGAACTCGGCAGAGAGACGTGCCGCTTCTTTGGTGCTGTAAGTGTTAATACTGGCGCCGATGAAATCGAGTTCTTCATCGAGTTTGGCTTTGGGATAAGAGCGGGTGCCGTGTTTCAAAGCAACTGCGGTCAGTGAAGCCAGGCCGGCTTTATCTCCATCATAAATGGCTCCGGCGGGAAGAATAGCCGATACGCTGATCATCGGTACTTCGCGTTGCTCCATCAGGTAAATGGTGAGGCCATTGGGCAACGTGAACTTTTGGTAAGCAGGCAGTTTATAATCCTGTGCAAAAAGCGTGGTGCTCTGTACGAGCAGCAATGCCAGGATAAATGAGGTAAATCGTTTCATATATAAAAAGATAGATCGTTAAAAATTAGTCGTCTGTTTTGGATTTGAGTACGCCTACGGTGCGGGTGGTCTTGGTCAGGTATTTATTGGCTACGCGGCGGATATCGTCGAGCGTCACCTTGTTGTAAGCGGCAGGGGCATCAAACATTTTTCGGTAATCGCCGAAGAAAACTTCGTAAGTGCCGATGTTATTGGATTTGCCGTTGATGGTCTCCACCTGGTCGTAAAACTCGATGAGTTTTTTGTTTTTCACTTTTTGCAATTCACGTTCGGTGATGCCGTCTTTCTTGATCTTCTCCAACTCTTCATAGATGGCTTTTTCCAGGTCTGCTTCATTGACGCCTCTGTTGGTCACCGCATAAATGCCGAAGAGGGTGGGATCGAAGCTTTCGCTGTAACTGGTAAAAACTGTAGTGGCTAATTGTTTTTGATCGACGAGTGCGGAATAGAGGCGGGAAGACTTGCCGCTGGAAAGAATGTCGCTGAGCAGCATGAGTGCGTAGTAATCTTCCTGCGTGGCCTGTGGGGCTTTGTAAGCAATACCGAGGTAAGGCGTGCTAACGTCTTTGCGGATGGCGATGCGGCGTTCGCCTGTTTGTTCGGGCTCGACGAGGTGAACCGGAGGAGGGGCGGGTTGCGCCGGAATCGGCTCGAGGTATTTCTCGGCGAGGCGGCGGATATCGGCAGCTTTGATAGCACCGGACATTACCACTACGCAATTGTTGGGAGCGTAATAAGTGCGGAAATAGCGTTCAAGATCGGCCTGTTTCCAGTTTTTGATATCGTCTTCATAACCGATCACGGGCCAATGGTAGGGGTGTTCCTGGAAAGCGACGCCTTGCATACCTTCCATGAGCATGCGCCAGGGAGAATTTTCGAGGCCGGTGCTTCTTTCGGAGGCAACGACGCCTCTTTCGCTTTCCACCATTTTGGGATCGATGGTGAGGCTGGAGATGCGGTCGGCCTCAAGATCGAAAATGACTTCGGTGGCGGAAGCGGGGAACCAGTTGGTATACGCGGTGATGTCTTCGCGGGTATAGGCGTTGTTGGCGCCGCCGTTGAACTCCATGGTGCGGTCAAACTCTTTGGGGCCGTATTTTTTAGCACCGTTGAACATCATATGTTCGAAAAAGTGGGAGAGGCCGGTGATGCCCTGGTATTCGTTGCGGGAACCGACTTTGTAGAACAGGTACATATTGGCGTTGGGGATGGAGAAGTCTTCGATGACGAGGAATTTCATCCCGTTTTTGAGCGTGAAGCTCTGTACGTCGTCTGCTTTGAGCTGTGCTTGTGAGGAGAGCGACAGCAGGCAGAGAGTGGAAAAAAACAAATTTCTCATATTGCGAAAGTGATTAAATGAACGCTAAAGCTAAGTAATTCGGAGTATGGTAAACAACCGTTTATGGAAAAGATGGGTTGCGTAAACGGGAAAAAAATATTGAAGAAAACCGAAAATCTTTTTGTGTGGAATGAGTTTTTCTTTACTTTTGCCCTCCCAATCAAGGGAATGGCTGCGTAGCTCAACTGAATAGAGCATCTGACTACGGATCAGAAGGTTTCAGGTTTGAATCCTGACGCGGTCACAGAAAAAAGAAAGCCCTGCAATTTGCGGGGCTTTTCTTTTGCAAAATCTCCTCTGGCACAAGCTGTTCCTCTGGTATTATTTCATGACCACCGGCGATCGTTTAGCGCCTGTTTGTAGCCAAATGGTAGCCAAAAAAGAACAGATCGTCAGGACATGCGTATATTGTTATCATAAAAACCATGACGCCATGCTCCGAAAAAACCTTCTAACCGCTTTACTGGCTCAGTTATCCGTTGGTTTATATGCCCAAACCTATATCACCAACGTCACAGTCGCTGACGTGGAAAAGCAAAAGCTGGTTCCCAACCAGACCGTCATCATCAGCGGTGAACTGATCACCAAAATTCAGCCGGCCAAAACTAAAATTCCCACCAACGCGGTCGTCATCGACGGTACCGGTAAGTACTTATTGCCCGGACTTACAGATGCGCACATACATTTCTTTCAAAATGGAGGACTGTATACCCGACCCGATGCGATCAACCTGCAAAACAAAAAGCCGTATGCAAAAGAAATAGAACTCGCGCATCAGACGATGGAGGATAAACTCCGAAGGTATTTGCAAAATGGCATCACCAGTGTGATCGATGTGGGGGCTACCTATAGTTTTTTGAAACAACGGGCCATCTTCAAAGACGCAGCCTATGCTCCGGCTGTTTATATGACCGGCCCATTACTGACAACGTATGAACCGAAAGTGTATGAAAACCTGAAAGACGAGGAGCCGTTCAGCCTGGTAAAAACCGTTGACGACGGAATAAAAATGCTGCAACAACAATTGACTTATCAACCGGATTTTATCAAAATATGGTATATCGCAGGAGCAGACGGATTGGGCGTGGAACAAAGTGCCCGTAAAAACCAGCCCATCATAAAGGCCATCATAGATGAAGCACACAGGCATAACCTGAAAGTAGCTGTACACGCTACGGAAAGAATAACGGCGCAATTGGCGGTGGAAAGTGGTGCAGACTTTTTGGTGCACAATGTAGATGATGAATTGGTGAATGATGCCTTTGTGCAACTGTTGAAGAAGAATAAAACGATTTTGTGTCCAACGCTGGTAGTATCCGGTGGATATGGAAACACTTTTGGTCAGAAGTTGATAATGGATGATCACGAATTGAGGTATGCCGATCCTTTTCAATTAGGATCGCTGCTGGATCTGAAGCATTTGCCAGATACCGCATTAATCAACCGGTATAAGCATTGGACCAACCAGCCTGAGCAGGAAGCCAGGGCCAAAGCAACCTATAAGATCAGCCTGCAAAATCTCAAGAAATTATCCGACGGCGGTGTGATCATCGCAACAGGAACGGACGCTGGAAATATCGGTACGTTGCATGCAACTTCTTACCTGAACGAACTGATGGCAATGCGTCAAAGTGGTATGAGCAACTGGCAGATCATTCAAGCCTCGACCATCAACGGCGCAAAGGTATTGGGGAAAGAGAATGAATTTGGAACCATCACTGCAGGTAAAAAAGCCAACCTTGTTTTATTAAATGCCAATCCGCTTGACAGCCTCGCCAACCTTACAAAAATATACAAGGTGATTAACAGGGGTGTTGTCTTCGATCCGGATACGCTCGTGGCTGAAACACCCGTTGCGCTGGTACAACGTCAATTGAATGCTTACAACTTCCGGAATATAGCGTCATTCCTCGAACCTTATGCCGATGATGTGGAGCTGTATAACTTTCCCGGTCAGTTAGATATGAAAGGAAAGGAAAAGATGCGGGAGGTGTACAGTACGATGTTTGACAAAACACCCGGTCTTCATTGCGAACTGGTGAATCGGATCGTACAGGGAAATGTAGTGATAGACAAGGAACGCGTTCATTTCAATGGTAAGATGATTGAAGCTGTTGCTATTTACCAGGTAGAAAATAATAAAATCAGGAAGGTGTATTTTATTGAATAAGAATTTTTGATTTCGGAGTCCGACAAACTGTCCTGTCCTGACTATCCATCAGCCCCGCAAACAGCGGGGCATTTTTTTAGATTAGCCCGGAAAAAAGCCATGACTTCTTGTGTTTTTTAGCGTTGAGTTATAACCCAGGTGTGATATTTTTCCGATGATAAAATATTTCAAAAAATAATGTTCTCTAAAAGAGAACATTATAAAAATACTCATACCTTCGTCATGAAAGTACATTTGATAAGAAGAAGTACGATAGATGATTTTGTTTTGAAAAATATACAAAGTAAAAGGCCTTTTGATGAATGGCTAAGCAGGATTAAATACGCCAAATGGTGGAAGCCTGCAGATATATTAGAGACGTTTCCATGTACAGATTTATTGGGGAATGGATCAAGCAGGGCGGTTTTTGATATCGGAGGCAACAATTACAGGATGATAGGCAAATATGGATTTGGGGAAAACCAGGTGCATTTATTTATCTGCTGGATCGGTACACATGCTGAATATGAAAAGTTATGTGATGGCAATAAACAATTTATAGTAAACATGTATTAAAAAAAATAAATCTTATGTCAACATTAAAATATAAAGTTATCTCGAGTAAAAAGCAGTATAAAGAATATTGCGACAAGCTTGAACAACTGGTATTTGCTGGCGCAAAAGACCGTAACACCAAAGATGAAATCGATTTGCTTACGCTATTGATTGAAAAATGGGATGCAGATCATTCGTCATTTGAAGAGAGCGATCCTGTCAGCCTGCTGCAATCCCTGATGGCCGACCGGCAGATGAAAGCGAAAGACCTGGTCGACCTGTTGGAAGTAAGCAAAGGTTATGTTTCCGATATCCTGCACTATAAAAAGGGATTGTCAAAAGAAGTGATCCGGAAGTTGGCGATGCATTTTAAAGTGTCCCAGGAGGCATTTAACCGGCCTTATGCCTTGGCGGGGATGAGTATTGCCACAACCAGAACCAGGAAGTTGAGGGTTGTTTGATCTTAATGTTGTTTACCATGCCGCCCTGGTTTGTCTATTGACAAACCAGGGCGGTGGCTGTTTAATTTACACATTTACACATTCCGGTACGCCGGGTACATTTTCACATCCTGATCCCGAAGGGATCAGATCACTTCCATCCACCTCCCAGTGCCTTATAAAGTTGCGTAACCGCACTCAAACGGCTTCTCCGTATTCTCGCCTGGTTCAGTTCCGCTTGCAATGCGTTGCTCTGTGCCGTCAGCACTTCCAGGTAGATCGCCATATCACTTTTAAATAACAACTGCGCATTCTTTACGGCATCACGCAGATTGCTCACCTGCGCACCCGCCAGTGAGTCCTGTACGGACAGTTTATCCAGTTGCACTAATCCGTTCTTTACCTCACCAACAGCGCGCAGTACCGATTGCCGGAATGTGGTGACAGCCGCTTCACGCTCTATCTGTGCTATTTCATATTGTGTACGCAAAGCCCTGCGTTGAAAGATCGGCTGCGCTATGGAACCGGCCGCCAGACCAAACAACGAACCGGGAAGATTGAACCAGTTGCTCGCGGTCAACGTTTCCAAACCTCCGCCAGCGGTGATCGTCAGCGCCGGATACATGTTTGCCTTTGCCACGCCTACTCTCGCGTTCGCTGCCCGCAGTGACCATTCGGCGGCCTGCACATCCGGACGACGCCCCACCAATGCCGCGGGCAGTCCCGACGGCAAATTATTGTTGTCCGGCCCGTCTTCCAATTGACCGCGCTGCACGCGGCCGGGCAAACTGCCAACCAGGTATTTGATCGATGTCTCCTGTATCGCAATGTCCTGCTCCAGCTGCGGTATCAGCAGCGCCGTTGTTTGTTGCTGCGAAATGGCTTGTTGCAATGCAAGACCCGTAACCTGACCCGCATCTTTCAATAATCGCGTAGCGGTAACAAAGCTATCACTCAACGCGAGATTACGTCGTGCAATGGTAAGTTGCCGGTCGAGCATCAGCAGGTTGTAATAACCTTCAGCCACTTCGGCAACGATTTGTGTTTGCACGGCTTTAGTGGCTTCTGTGGTGCGCAGGTATTCACTCAACGTTGCTTCACGACGGCTGCGGAGCTTGCCCCAGATATCTGCTTCCCAACTTACCGTCAGGGCCGCCTGGTAATTTTCGATATACGATTTCTGTAAAAATGTTTTGGTGCTTAAGCCATTCAGGCTGTTGTCTGATGGTCTGTTGAGCTGACCATTTACCTGCAATTGCACTTCGGGTAATTGAATAAGACGGGCTTGTGCGGCCTCTTTGCCGGCTATGTCCAGCCGGCGCATGGCGAGTTGCAAATCCTGGTTGCTGTCTACGGCCTGGCTGATCAGTTTTTGCAACAGACTGTCTTTGAAAAATGCAGCCCAGGGCAGATCGCCTACGCTTACTGTGTCGGCTGCTGTTGCCGTACTGTCCAGTTGTACCGGCAGATTCAGGGTTGGTCGCTGATAATCGCGGCCAACACGGCAACCCGACACGATCAATGTGATGGTTAATAAGAGAAATAAAATATTGCGCATGATTGCTGAAAATATTTTTGAGTCAATTTGTTTTTATATAGGTTGTTCCTGCTCCGGCGGCTGCGGACGGCGAATACGTTCCTGCAGGTATTGGAAGATGACAAACAATACCGGTATGATGAAAATGCCTAACACCACACCCGTGAGCATGCCACCCAGCGCACCGGTGCCGATGGAGCGGTTGCCCAATGCGGATCCTCCGGTGGCCCATGTCAATGGCATCAGTCCCACAATGAAGGCCAGCGATGTCATAAGGATGGGACGCAGACGCATGGCCGATGCTTCCATCACTGAAGAGACAAGCGTTTTGCCTGCTCTTCTTCGTTGTACGGCATACTCCACGATCAGGATCGCATTTTTTGCCAGCAATCCGATCAGCATGATCAGGCCAACCTGCACATAAATATTGTTTTCTATTCCGGTGAGATTAATGAAAGCAAACACACCCAATACACCTGTCGGTATCGTCAGAATCACGGCGAGCGGCAGGATATAACTCTCGTATTGCGCCGCCAGCAGGAAGTAGACAAATACAAGGCTTAACAGGAAAATGACAGTGGTGGCGGTTCCCGCTTCCCGCTCTTCGCGCGTCATGCCCGACCAGTCATAAGAGTAGCCGCGTGGCAGGTAGGAGGCCGCTACTTCTTCAATCGCGCGGATCGCATCGCCTGAACTATAACCGGGCTTCGGCATGCCATTGATGGAAACGGCATTGAAAAGGTTGTTACGGGTGACGGTCTCGGGACCATATACTTTTTTCAAGGTTACCAATGTATTGGCCGGTACCATTTCTCCGCGCGTGTTTTTTACAAAAATGCTGTTGAGCGATGCTTCGTCAGCGCGATAACTCACATCGGCTTGCGCAATGACCCGATAGTATTTGCCAAAACGGTTGAAGTCTGATGCAAAGGTGCTTCCGTAGTAGACCTGCAGTGTTTGCAGCAGGTCACTTATCGGCACACCCAGCTGACGCGCCTTCGGTTCATCTATCTCCAGCATGTATTGCGGGTTGCCGGTATTGAAAGTGGTAAATGCATAAGCGATCTCGGGACGCTTCATCAGTTCACCAATAAATCCATTGGCTACCTGTCCCAGTTTATCAAGTGAGCCGCCGCTGCGATCCTGCACCAGGAATTCAAAACCGCTGGTATTGCCAAACCCCTGCACGGTCGGATATACAAACAGGAATATACTTGCTTCAGTAATCGGACTCAGGGTTTGATTCAGTACACCAACGAGTGCATTGATGTCTTTAACTTTTCCTCTCTTTTCATGCGGTTTCAGACGGATAAAGCCTACGCCATATGCGGAGCTGTTCGAGTTGGCTACGATGTTTTGCCCGGCCACGCTGCCGAGTTTGTCAACCGCTTCCACATTTTTCAACAGGTTATCCATTTTAGCCATCACTTTTTCCGTACGGTCCAGCGAGGATCCCGGTGGCAGGTTGATGGAGTAAATGATAAAGCCCTGGTCTTCGGTGGGGATGAAGGCAGAAGGCGTCCGCTTCATCATCCAGACGGTAACCACCGTTACCAATGCCAGACCTGTCAATGCCACCCACTTTCGGCGAAGCAGGAAGCGCAGCGCATTTTTATATTTGTTGGTGGTGGCCGTAAAACCAGCATTAAAACCTTTGAAAAAACGTTTGCTAAAGCTCAACTTTTTTCCTTCGTGTTCAGGAGAGGCGTGCTTGTTTTTCAATAGCAGCGCAGTCAGCGCGGGACTCAATGTCAATGCGTTTACGGCAGATATAAGAATCGCAACGGCCAGGGTAAAAGCAAACTGTTTATAAAAGACACCGGCAGGTCCCTGCATAAATCCGATGGGTACAAACACCGCCGTCATCACCAGCGTGATGGACACGATGGCGCCGGATATTTCCTTCATGGATTGTATCGTTGCCTGTTTTGCATTCAAACGTGTCCGTTCCATTTTGGCATGCACCGCTTCCACCACTACGATCGCATCATCCACCACAATACCGATGGCGAGCACCAATGCAAATAACGTGAGCAGGTTGATGGTAAAGCCAAACAACTGCATAAAGAAGAAGGTGCCAATGATCGCAACGGGTACGGCAATCGCAGGGATCAGGGTGGAACGGAAATCCTGTAAGAAGATAAACACCACAATAAACACCAGCACAAATGCTTCGAGCAATGTATGTACCACCTGGCTCACCGACGCATCGAGGAACTCTTTGGCATTATACATATTGAAGTAGGAAATGCCGGTAGGAAAATTCGTGGCTGACTTTTGCAATACTTTGTCTACCGATGTGAGAATATCGTTGGCATTGGAACCGGCGGTCTGGAAAATGGCAATACCGATACCGGGTTTGCCACCGATGCGGGTGTTGGCACTATAAGAAAAAGAACCGAATTCCACCCGCGCCACATCACGCAACCGGATCACTGATCCGTCGGGCGAGGAGCGGAGAATGATATTCTCATAGTCTTCGTTTCGCGTAAGCTTGCCCTTGTATTTTAATACATATTCAAAGGAAGCATTGGAACTTTGGCCAAACCGTCCGGGTGCTGCTTCGATGTTTTGTTCACGAATGGCACCAAGTACTTCCTGTACCGAGAGATTGTTGGCGGTAAGGCGGTCGGGTTGCAGCCAAATGCGCATCGCATAATCTTTTGCACCAAATACCATGGCCTGACCTACACCCGGTACGCGTTGAATCTCGGGAATGATATTGATCTTGGCATAGTTCTGCAGAAAGGTTTCATCATAGGTGCTGTCGGTGCTGTAAATCAGCGGCACCATGATCATGCTGTTCTGTTGTTTTTGTGTGGCAATGCCCGCCTGCACTACTTCCTGCGGCACCTGGTTCACCGCTTTTGATACGCGGTTCTGCACATTCACGGCCGCGAGGTCGGGATTGGTACCGAGTTTAAAAAATACATTGATCGCAAGTGTGCCGTCATTGCTGGAAGTGGACGTCATGTAGGTCATGTTCTCCACGCCGTTGATGGCTTCTTCCAATGGAGTGGCCACGGCACGCGCCACTACTTCTGCGTTGGCCCCGGGATAAGTAGCAGTCACCTGCACCGTCGGCGGTGCGATATCCGGAAACAACGTAACCGGTAAAGTGTAAAGGGATAAGAGGCCGAGTAAGGTAAGCAGTACAGATACGACTGTTGCCAATACGGGGCGTTCGATGAATCGTTTGAGCATCCGTCTGGATTTGTTAGTGATTGATCAGGGCAAACGGTGCCTGGCAGAAGATCATTTCACTTCTGTCGGCACCGTGATGCCCATCTTTTTAGTGGTTGATAATAATTAGCGCAAAGGCGTGTTCAAAGGGTTGTTGCGGAGAAGGCTGTCGAATGAAATGTTTTGCGGCTGTATCACCGTGCCGTCTCTCAAGCGATCGATACCGGAGTAGACGATGCGGTCACCGGCATGCAGGCCACTGTCTACGAGATAGTAGTTGCCACTTTTTGCATTGATGGAAAGCGGCACACCCAATACCTTGTTGCTGTCGCGAACGGCAAAGGCAAATACTTTGTCCTGCAATTCAAATGTGGATTCCTGCGGCACGGCGAGGAAATGACTGCTGTTTTGCGGAATGCGTACGCGGCCGGTACCGCCCGAGCGAAGAAGCCCTTCGGCATTCGGAAATACTGCGCGGAAACTGATCGATCCCATACCGGGCTGGAACTGTCCGGTTACCGTTTCAATTTTTCCTTTGAAAGGATAAACAGAATTATCGGCCAGTACCAATTCCGCTTCAGGAAGGTGTTTCAATTTTTCTTCCACAGAATTACCGGGAAATGATTGCTCGAACACCAGGAAATCTTTTTCACTCATGGAGAAATAGGCATACAATTCTTTGACGGCTGATACGGTGGTCAACGGATCGATGGTATTCAATCCCACACGGCTGCCGGTTTTGAAAGGAATTCTTCCTACATAACCATCGGCGGGCGCAGTGATGAGTGTGTAGCCCAGGTTCACTTCAGCAGCTTGCACGAGTGCTTCCGCCTGTGCCACACCGGCGGCTGCACCACTGCGTGAAGCATCTGCCGTGTTGAGTTGCACGTCCGATACTACCTGGTTGGCCACGAGTGGTTGCAGACGCGATACGTTAATGTCGGCACTGCGCAGACCGGCCCTCGCGCTGAGCAAAATGGCCTTCGCGTTGTTGAGCTGCTCGCGGTAGGCGCGGTCGTTGATCTTGAAAAGTGGCTGGCCTTTGCGTACAAAAGCTCCTTCGTCGACAAAAATCTTTTCGAGATAACCATCTACCTGCGGACGGATCTCTACGTCCTGCTTGCCTTCAAGCGAAGCGGAAAAATCGCGGTAGGTAATGGCCGGAGCTGTTTGTATGGTTACAACCGGCAGGGCAGGGGCAGTGGCTGGTGGTGGTGTGCTGCCCGAAGATTGAGTGCAGGCATACAATAAAACACCGGCTGCTACGGGAAGCAGCAAAGCGGGAATGTTGTTGAACCTGGGATGGTGGCGGGTTACGTTGGTTTTTTTGATCGGTACACGCATAGAAAGGCTGTTAGGGGCATGACCCCGGTTAAAAAATGAAATCAATATGGAATGATTAAACGGTTTTGGCGTTGCGAATTATAACAACACTATTTTTCCTAACATTGTTAACTAAAAAGGCAAAAAAATTATTTTTCTAAATTTTTAATGAACCCGGCAATGGCATCATCCAATACCATCTTGTTCAATTCTCCTGAATCGGCTACCATTTTAATGGAAATCAGCCCGTGCATAACCGACCAGTAAGTGTGGTATTTTATACAGGGACTGGCCTCTTTGTTGCCGTGCTTATCGAGAATGCGTTGGATAGGCTCCATCACCAGGTCCGTGAAGATTTGTTCTTTCGGTGCGCACTTCTGCATTTCACAGCAGGCCATGCCCAGTCCGTACATCAATTGATAGTATTCGCGGTTGTGCATCGCAAACTGCCAGTAGGCATCCGCCATGTGCTTCAATTGTGTGGCGGGATCGTCGGATTTCTTCTTCGCGGCCTGCAATTTTTTTACCAGCAGTTCAAAACCCTGCCGCGAAAAATCTTCGAGTATTGCCTCTTTGTTTTCAAAGTGGTCGTATACCACGGGCACACTATACTCGATCGCATCCGCAATTTTGCGGATCGACAATGCCTGCCAGCCTTCTTCCCTGACTATCTGCCAGGCTGTTTCAAGAATGCGATGCCGCACTTCTTCTTTTTGCCGTATGCGTCGTTCTGTAATACCCATGAGGTTGTTTTACCTAACACTGTTAGCAAAATTAGCGCCCTTTTATCCGTTTCACCAAATTTTTATTTGTTAAAACATCCTGCCGCGCCTGGTTGTTACCTCATCAATCATTGTATTACCTTTGATACACAGGCCCTTCACGCAAAATTTTTCTGCTCATGAATTATGTGCAACTGCTGGAAGATGTTAAAAATGAAATGATCCGTTTCTTTCATACCCATGAAAACCCGGAACTCGTTTATCACAATCTCTCCCATACACAGGCGGTAGTCGCCAGTGCGGCGCAGATAGCGCGGCATTACAAGCTCGACGACCGCGATTTTTTTGTGGTGTGCGCTGCTGCCTGGTTTCACGATGCCGGCTACTATATCAGCGGCGCTACCGAGCATGAACGCCGTGGGGCCGAACTGGCTACTGCGTTTTTGCAGCAACAGGCCGTGGATGAATTCGTGATCTCCGACGTGCGTAATTGTATCATGGCTACCTGCATGCCCCAGCATCCGGCTACCCTGTTGGAAAAGATCGTGGCAGATGCAGACCTTTATCATCTCGGTACCGACCGCTTCATCGAACTCAATAAAAAGATGCGCAAGGAAGCGGAGTGGCGCAAAGGCGAGAAGATCGGCAAGTCCGAATGGCGGCAGGGGACGCTCAAATTGCTGGAATCACATCTTTACCATACTGATTATGTGCGCGATTTGCTCGAACAGGGCAAGCGCGCCAACATTCAACTGTTGAAAGAAAAAGAATCGGATACGCCCGCACCCCTTATGATTACAACAGAACAAGGACCGGTACCGGAAACGCCGGTGGTTAAAAAAGTAAAAATTGAAAGGCCCGAGCGCGGCATCGAAACGATGTTCCGCATCAGCTCCAACAACCACCAGCGCCTCAGCGACATGGCCGACAACAAGGCCAATATCATGATCACCACCACGTCGATCATTCTTTCAGTATTGCTGAGTGTATTGCTGCGCAAACTCGAAGACAATCCGCATCTTATTATACCAACCGTGTTATTGTTAACGGTTTGCGTCACCACATTGGTCTTTTCCATCCTGGCCACACGCCCCGCATTACCCGAAGGAAGATTCACGCCGCAGGATATATCGGATAAAAAAGTGAACCTGCTCTTCTTTGGTAATTTCTTTCGCATGAGTTACGAAGAATACAATAAAGGCATGCAGCAAATGATGAACGACCGCGACTTTCTTTACGGAAGCCTTACGCGTGATGTGTATTCGCAGGGTGTGGTGCTCGGGCGCAAATACCGCTTGCTGCGCAAAGGGTACAATGTATTCATGTTCGGGATTATTATTTCTGTGCTGGCTTTTATGATTGCCGTTGTTTTTTTTAGTTGATCAATATGTCATTACCCATTTTTTTCGACAGGGATCTCAGTTGGCTCTTATTCAACGAGCGTGTATTGCTGGAAGCAGGCAGGAGTGATTTGCCCTTGCTCGAACGGTTTCGTTTTCTGGCTATTTATTCTTCCAACCTGGATGAGTTTTACCGCGTGCGTATGCCCGCCGTTCTTGCCTTGCAACGGGTAGCGAAGAAAAAGAAAGCGCCGGAGTTGTTTAAACAGATCACCGCTACTATCTCGCGGCAACAGGAATTTTTTGGTCAGTTGCTCAATGAACAGTTACTGCCGGCGCTGGATTCACGCGGGTATAAATTATTGTATCATCAATCCATTCCCGCAGAACTGGCAGCAGCGGTGCAGCAATATTTTTATAACGATGTAGCCGGATTACTGCGACCCGTTTCGTTATCGGATAAAAAGGATTTTTTTCCGGAAAACAATCAATTGTATTTGTCGGTAGTAGCCGAAGACCAGGATAAAAATGAACAGCATTACCTGGTAAATATTCCTTCGGAAACGCTTCCGCGTTTTTATAAAATAAAAAACCAGGAAATTGTTTTTATCATTTTCCTGGAAGACATTATCCGTTACTGCCTGCCGTCGGTTTTTCCCGGTATGAACATTATTTCGGCCAGCAATATCAAGATCACCCGTGATGCGGAACTGGATCTGGAAGACGAGTACGGAGAAGATATGGCCGAGAAACTGGAAAAATTATTGAGTAAACGCGATAAAGGTCTTGCCACGCGCGTGCTGTATGAGCCAGGCATATCATTGCGTCATCTGCAGCAGTTGATCAGTCGTTTTGGACTACAGGCCGCGGCAGTGGTGGAAGGTGGTCGTCATCACCATTTACGCGACCTGGCTAAATTACCCGTTGGCGGGGCTGGTTGGGAATATGAAGCATGGCCTGCGGCCAATACAGTTTTGCCGGAAAAAACATTATTGCAATCAGTCGAACAACAAGACATCTTAATCAATCCGCCGTATGAATCCTACGAAACGGTGCTGCGTTTTTTCAACGAAGCAGTCATCGATCCGGATGTGCAGGAAATATACACCACGCTTTATCGTGTAGCCAGTGATTCGCGTATTTGCCAGGCATTGATCAGTGCGGCGATGAACGGCAAAAAAGTAACCGTACTCGTAGAACTGAAAGCGCGTTTCGATGAAGCCAATAATATCCGTTGGGCCAAACGCATGAAAGAGGCGGGCGTACGCATTCTTTACAGCAGCAATGCGTTGAAAGTACATGCAAAAGTGGCGTTGATCAAGCGGTCGCATCCGGAGAAACCACTGCTCGGTTTGCTGGCAACCGGCAACCTTAATGAGCAGACGGCACGTTTTTACACGGATCATATTTTACTGACTTCCCGGCAGTACCTGCTGGAAGAATTGAATACGTTGTTTGAATGGCTTAGTAAAAAGAAAAAGCCCGATCCTTCCGATACACCCTTGTTCAATCATTTGCTGGTAGCGCCTTTCAACCTTCAGCAGCGTTTTATTGCATTGATCGACCGGGAGATCGAAGCAGCTAAGAATGGCCGGCCCTCCGGCGTGTTGATCAAACTGAACAACCTGGAAGAAGAAGTGATGATCAATAAATTGTACGAGGCCAGCAAGGCTGGTGTGGAAGTGCGCCTGGTGATTCGCGGCATTTGCCGCCTGGTGCCGGGCGTGGCGGGTGTCAGCGAACGTACTACGGTTCGCCGGGTGGTGGATCGTTATCTCGAACACGGGCGCATTTTTATTTTCCATAACGCCGGAAAGCCCGAAGTATTCATGGGTTCGGCGGATTGGATGAACAGGAATATTTACCGGCGCATCGAAGTTTGTTTTCCTGTGGAAGATGCGAAGGCAAAAGAAACCATACAACAACTGGCCGAATGGCAATGGGCCGATAATTCACGCGGTGTACAGTTAAATGAACAGTTGCAACAACAGCCGGTTGCCGGTGATGCAATCGTACGCGCGCAGGAAAAGAGCTGGCAGTGGTTATCAGGTAAACAACAATAATCTTGCATGAAATTTATTTTACCATACATAGTGGTCTTGCTGGTGCTGGGAACGGCTTGCAGCCAGAACAGCAAAGATCCTGACCCACCGGGTTATCATTTTAATGAACCAGAAAAATTCAATCTTCCGGAGAGCCTGCTCGAAGTATCGGGCATTGCTTTTTACCAGGGAAAAGCAGATACAGTTTATGCCATCCAGGATGAAGAAGGAAAGTTGTTCGCGCTGCCGTGGAAGGTGAAAAAGCAGACCCACACGCGTTTTGCCAAAAAAGGTGACTACGAAGACCTCGCACTGCTGGCTAACAAAGCCGTGGTGCTGAAAAGTAATGGTTGGCTCTATACATTTCCTTTTGACGAACGCCATTTCCCCGAAACCGATAGTACGCGGGAATGGAAAGGTTTGCTGCCTCCCGGTGAATACGAATCACTTTTTGCCGATGCAAAGGACAACAGCCTTTATGTTTTATGTAAAAATTGCCCCGGCGACAAAACAACGGACAGGGTTTCCGGTTATATCCTCACCTGCGGAGATTCTGTGATGGTGACCGGGAATTTTTTTATTGATGAAAAACAACTGTCAACGGTTGCCGGAAAAGTGAAACGCGGTTTCCGGCCTTCGGCATTGGCGCGTCATCCGTTAACGAATGAATGGTATATTTTATCTGCCGTGAACAAATTGCTCGTGATCACCGATGCGCAATGGAAAGTGAAAGCCACTTATCCATTAAACGGAAACCGTTTCAACCAGCCCGAGGGCATTGCATTTGACAGCGATGGAAATCTTTACATCTCCAACGAAGGAGATGATCTGACCAATGGTAATATTCTGCGTTTTGTATGGCAACAGCGAAAAAAATAATGATAACCTGTTTGGTACTGACCGGATATCTGTTATCCGGTCTCTCCGCTATGGCGCAGGACAGTATCCGGCAGCGTGTCATTCTCATCGGCGATGCGGGAGAGATCAATGGTGCCCAGCACAAGGCCCTCGAAGCTGCTGCCGGCATGATCGCCACCGGCAAAACAACGGTTTTCTTTCTCGGGGATAATATTTATCCGCATGGCATGGCTCTTCCCGGTGAAAAGAAGCAGGAAGCAACCCATGATATTTTGCGCGCACAGTTTGTACCAATGCGGGCGAAAGGGGCGGCGGTTTATTTTGTTCCGGGCAATCATGATTGGGATCGTTCCGGCCCCAAAGGGTTGGCGCGCATCCGTGAGCAGGGACAGTTTCTGCAGGACCAGGGCGATTCCTTATTGCAGTTGATCCCGGCGAACGGTTGTCCCGATCCGGTGGCTATTCCCTTAGGCGACAGCCTGGTGGTGATCGCTTATGACAGCGAATGGTGGGTATATCCTTTTGCCGTTAACAATGATGATGCAGGTTGTGCCTGCGGTAATAAACGCGATGTACTTGCCAAACTCGAAGAGTTGCGGTACCGTTACCGGCACAGAACGATCCTGATCGCTTCGCATCATCCGTTTAATAGTTATGGTTCGCACGGCGGCCGGTTTACCTGGAAAGATCATTTGTTTCCCCTGACCGCAGCCAATCCTAAATTATACATTCCGTTACCGGGAGTAGGTTCGCTGTATCCTTTTTTGCGTAAAACATTTGCCAATCCTGAAGACCTTGGTCATCCTTTGTACAAAGACATGATCAATAAAATAGGAGCAGTGTTCGACAGTATGCCCAATCTTGTGTATGTAGCCGGACATGAGCACGGTCTTCAACTGATCAAAAACAAACGCCTGCAAGTGGTAAGCGGTGCCGGTGCAAAACATACGGCTGCCATCCGCGGACGGCACTCATTATTTGCCGCATCCACACAGGGATTCGTGATTGCCGACCTGCTCAGCAATGGCGATCTCCTGCTGCAATATTTTATTTATGAAAATGAGCAGGTAAAAGAAGTATACCGTTATCGCCAGCCATACCGTTCATTCAGCGAAGCGGATCCGCTGGCGGGAACACCGATCACTACCGACAGTGTTACCGTAAAAGTGCATCCTTCCTACGACAAACCGGGACGTTTGCATCGCTGGTTGTTCGGGGAAAATTATCGAAAGGAGTGGGCGGCGGAAACCACGTTGCCAGTATTACGCATCAGTGAAATGAAAGGTGGGTTGACACCATTGCAACTCGGTGGCGGTATGCAATCGAAGTCGTTGAGGCTTGCAGACAAAGATGGAAAAGAATGGGTCATCCGCAGCGTGGAAAAAAGTCCGGATGCACTTTTGCCCGAAGGGCTGAAGCAAAGTTTTGCGCGCGACTGGCTTGATGATGTCACGAGCGCCCAACATCCGTTCTCCGCGTTGATCGTTCCGCCGTTGGCAAATGCCGTGCAGGTGCCGCATTCCAATCCCGTAATTGGTGTGGTGTCTCCCGATACGGCGTTGGGCGTATATGGTAAAACCTTCGGCAACATGGTGGCCTTATTCGAAGAACGGGAACCTGTTGGTTCGTCGGATAATTCCGACAAAATGAAAAAGAATTTGCGCAAGGACAATGATAATACGCTTCACGGCAAGACGATGCTGCGCGCCCGCATGCTCGATGCTGTTTTGGGTGACTGGGATCGTCATGAAGATCAATGGCGCTGGCGCGATGATGGAAAGGGCAAATCAAAAGATTACCTGCCGGTGCCGCGCGACAGGGACCAGGTGTTTCATTTGACGGAGGGCATTTTCCCTAAACTGGCATCGCGTTCTTATATATTACCAACGCTGCGCGATTTCGATCCGGGTATGCGGCATGTAAAATGGTTGCTGTATAAGACAAGATTTGTGAACGCCTATCCTTCGATGCAATTCAGCCGTGAAGAATGGCGTAAACAAGCCGAGCGCGTAAAAGCATCACTCACGGATTCTGTACTGGAAGTGGGACTTCGCCGCTTACCGGAGAGTGCTTATCAACTACGGCATGATCAATTGCTGTCAACATTGAAGGCGCGCCGCGATGAATTACCGGACGCCATGGACCGGTATTATCGTTTCACACAAAAGATTGTTGACATACAGGCAACCGATAAAAATGAGCGCGTATTGATAACGGGAACCAAAGAAGGCGGACTGCGTGTGCAAATGAATAAAGTGAACAAGGAGGGACAGGTGAAGGATGAATTGATGGATAAAACATTCGATCCGCAACTGACCAGGGAAGTCAGAATTTACCTGCACAATGGTAAGGACAGCGTGATCGTTGCGGATTCGGGCTCGTCGATAAAGTTGCGCCTGATCGGTGGCAAAGATGCAAAAAACTATGTAGTGCAGCAAAGTCCGCGCACGGTGCGCGTGTACGATACCGATAATGGTTCAGTAGTAAGCGATCCGTCAAACCGGTTGAAGCGTCATTTGTCCAACGACAGTTTACATACGGCCTTCACACCCGTTAATCTTTACAATATCTGGATGCCGGTGATCAGCCTGGGGCTTAACCTCGACGACGGATTTATTCTCGGCGGCGGTTTCCGCCATATACGCCAGGAAGGTTTTAGAAAATATCCTTATGCAAGCCTGCAGCAGTTCTCCGTGGCACATTCTTTTTCCACGAGCGCCTATCGCATCCGTTATACGGGGGAATGGATACAGGTGATCGGTAAGGCCGATGTAGTGGTGCAGGCGCAGATACGGGCACCGAATAACACCGTGAACTTTTTTGGGCGGGGCAATGAGACTTCGTTTAATAAAAAAGATAATCATATCCGTTATTACCGCACAAGGTTCAGCACTTATTTGTTTGAACCGTCGTTGCGGTGGCGCGGAGGGAAAGGCAGTCACCTGAATATCGGCCCTTCGCTTTATTACTATCGCTTTGATCCGGAAGATAACCGGGGGCGGTTTATTGAGCAAGCGGCGGCTATTGGTTCGTATGACAGTCTTACGATTGCAAGAGCCAAACTGCATTTGGGTGGGGCTATTGAATATGTGTCGGACAAGCGTAACAACAAAGTAATTCCGCAATGGGGAACTTATGTGCGCACGCGGATACATGCGTATAAAGGGATAGGCGGATATGCGGCGGATTTCGGGCAGTTGGTGCAGGAAGTGGCCTTGTATAAAAGTCTGAATGCGCGTGCTTCAATTGTGCTGGCGGATCGTTTCGGCGGTGTGATCGGTTTTGGCAAAGCGGCATTCTATCAATCGGCTTTTGTTGGCGGGCATGGAAACCTGTTGGGTTATCGCCAGTATCGTTTTGCGGGGCAGCATAGTTTCTATAACAACCTGGAATTGCGGGTGAAGCTTGCAGATGTCGGAAGTTACATATTGCCCGGACAGATTGGCATTACAGGGTTCTGGGATATCGGCCGCGTGTGGGAGGCGGATGACAATTCAGGCAAATGGCACAATGGAACGGGTGCTGGTATTTATTTTGCTCCCGCGTCGATGGTCGCCTTCAACGTGGTAATGGGACATTCGCGTGAAGGATGGTACCCGTACTTTACGATGGGTTTCCGTTTTTGAGAAGGCGTATGGGAGGAAACAGCCGTTATAAGTAATAAGTATTAAGTTATAAGTAAAACAGTGGCGCGCTGGGGCTTCGAAGAATAAGTAGCGTGGGCCGATGCATTGATGGTTGCTCATTCACGATTGACTCCCGAGGCTTCGGGATCACGATTCACGATTATGAAAAAAACTGCTTATGTACTGCTGTTTATTTTTTTCTGCCAACGTGTAAATGCACAACCGGCAGAAGACACTATGCATGTCGCAGAAGATTCCTTCGTATTACCTGCTTACAAACTCAATCCTGCTTACCTAAAAGACAGTTGGGGCGCTTTGAAATATACTGCCGGGCGACCGTTGAAATGGAAAGGGAAGGACTGGACCAGATTTGGTGTGGTCATCGGCGCAGCAGGCGGGCTGATGACAATGGACTGGGAGATACGTCACCGCGCGAAAAAAATGCATGCACCTTTTGCAACGAGTGTGGCCAATACGGTGGAACCTTTCGGAAACTTTTACGGGTTATATATTTTTCCCACCATCTATGTTGCCGGCGAATTATTGCATCAACCCAAAGTGGCATCGGTGGGTTTGCGGGGAGCGCAATCATTGGCCATATCAACGGTCATCTATACGGCCGCAAAAAAAATGATCCGGCGCCGGCGGCCGGATGAGGCGTCTTCACCGTTTGATTACCGTATACCTTTTGCCGGTAAACGGTACACTTCATCGCCATCGGGCCATAGTAACACGATCTTTACCGTGGCTACGGTGCTGGCCACCGAATTTCATGAACACCGCTGGGTGCCGTGGGCGGCTTATTCGGTAGCTTCGCTAACGGCATTATCAAGAGTATATCATAACCGTCACTGGTCCAGTGATATATTCCTGGGCTCCATGCTCGGGCATTACGTTACCAGGGCTGTTTATCGTTATCATAAAGAAAAAAAGAAAACAATCCTGCTTCCCTGATTGTTATTGATCAAAATCATTCGCTATCGAATATAATGTTACACGCTAATACATGCAGCAGAAACTATTGAATATGATGCAGTCTCCCGACGCGGAGACTAAATGTGAGTCGCACCTTTCCTTTAAGCCGTTCCTGGACAATGTGCGGCTGCGCCTGCAGGATGAGACCAGTATCAAGTCTGGTTTTTTCCGGCATGTGCTGAAGGAATTTGCTCCCTATCCCGAACTGGAAGGCAACGTGCCACTCGAAGATCTTACGCGCTATAAATCGTTGTTCGATCTTTTGTATGTCGGGTTATCGACCCTCGTGGACGATGAGAAAAAAGTTTATTGGGGAATGAGTGTGCCCATGTCGCCCATTGTTTTTTATGGTTCCGACCTGTTTTACAACCTGCTGTCAGAAGCCAATCTTCAGGCGCTCGATTGTTCGCTTCCCACCGAATCGCTGGCCGAAGCCGAAAGGCAGAAACTCGAATGGTTCTACTCGTTTATTTTGGAGAAACTATACGGCATCCGTTTCCGCAGAAAGGCGGATATGGTGAAAAGTATTTCCGAAACATCTTCCGGATTGACAAAACACTTCCGCGTAAATCTTGATACGCGTTTCATCGATGTGCATCCGATAGGAGAGCTACCGGTTATCGATACGGAAGTGATCCGTTCTTACTCCTTTGAGGAAGATGCGCTGGATGTATTGTATCGTTTATTGCCGCCGCAATTATTTGTGCTGTCGGGTTTTTCCATCATTACCATTACGGACGTGACGGCTGAATATGCGTTGCAGACCATTCGTGAGCATTCTTCCGACAGTGCCGAAGAAGCTTTTCCCTTGGTAGTAAAAGCACTCAAGGAACTGGCAGGAAGAAAAGAAATAGAGTTTAACATTCTGCCATTGCTGCGCGTGAATGGCAAATTGGTGGATGATGAAGAAACATTAGGAAAAAGTATCCTGTTTGACTGTGGCAGGAGAATGGGTTTCTCGGGAGAGGCTTGTATATCGATGATTGAAAAATTTGTCAGCGATCCGAAGATCGTTTATTTCGGCGACCTCGAAAGCGAAGCAAGCCTGCAGAAAGACGCGGGCCGCTTTTTACATAAATCCGGCATCAAGGCCTACGCGCTGTTTCCCGTATATGCCAACAATAAATTGCTTGGCGCACTCGAAGTATACAGCCGCGAAAAAGGCTTGTTGAATGAAGCACTCTTTGCATTGATCGAACCGGCAATCAATATGTTGTCGCAACTAATGGTGCATGCCGTATCTGAATTCGATGAGCAGATCGAATCGGTGATCAAAGAGAAATTCACCACCTTGCAGCCATCGGTGCAATGGAAATTCAACGAAGTGGCCTGGCAATATCTGCGAAAAAAGAAAACGAAGCCGGGCCGGCTTGAACCGGAAGAAATATTATTCCCACAGGTATACCCGCTTTATGGTGCCGTGGACATCCGTAACTCAACAGTGGAGCGGAATAAAGCTTTACAGGAAGACCTGAAAATACAATTCAGCGAACTGTTGCAGGTGTTGCTGCGGCTGAAAGAAGCGTCGGGGTTTGGATTGCTGGATGAGAAAATATTCCAGGTGCAGCAATGGCAGCAGCGTATTGATGCAGGTCATGGATTCAACCATGAAATACGGTTAAATGATTTCCTGGAAAATGAGATGACGCCCTTCCTGGTGCAGTTTACAGACAGCCATCCTTCCTATCGGGCCATTGCGCAGGAATATTTTGCAGCCATTGACGAAAACACGGGTGGTGCGTTTGTGCATCGCCGTCAGTTGGAGTCATCGATGACCACGGTAATCTCTGCCGTTAATAACTATTTCGACCTGCTGAAAGATGAAATCCAGCGGGCTTATCCAAGTTATTTTGAAAAATTCCGGACCGATGGTGTGGAATATGATATTTATATAGGGCAATCGATCACGCCGGACAAGCCGTACAGTGATATCTATTTGAAGAATCTGCGGTTATTACAATTGAGTTCGATGGCGGCGATTGCGCGGTATTCGCATGCGCTGCTGCCGCAATTATCCACGCCGGTGGAAACCACACAGCTCATTTTTATTCATTCCCATCCGATCGATATCCGGTTCCGCCGGGACGAAAAACGTTTTGATGTGGAAGGGGCGTACAATATCCGGTATCATATTATCAAGAAGAGAATCGATAAGGTGCGTATCCGCGATAGCCGCGAGCGGTTGACGCAGCCCAATAAAATTGCATTGGTATACTTTAATCAGAAGGAAGCCGACGAGTATATTGGCTATATCCGTTACCTGCAGGGCGAGGGCATGTTGCTGAATGACCTGGAATACCTGGAATTGGAAGAATTGCAGGGCGTGTCGGGATTGAAGGCGCTCAGGGTGGGGGTGAATCTGGCAATCAGTGAATAGGGGAGTCGTGAATCGTCAATGGTGAATCGTGAATCGTCAATGGTTTGCCTTGGTTCGTGTTTTCACGGATGGAGGGAACGGGTGAATCGTCAATCAGTGAATGGTGAATCGTGAATGGGATACCGTGTTTCGTGTATTCACGAACCACCAGTCGGGTGCCGCGATTGCAGGTCCATCGCTCAACGCTCGAAAGGGAAAATAAAAAGGGGCGGCATAGACATGCACCCCCGTTTTTTAATCCAATATCCTATGAAAAACCAATGCAAGATTACGCCGATGCGGGGAAACCTGCAATACCATGAAAGTGGTATTTTTTAAATGGACCGCGGCTGTTTATTGACGATTCACGATTGACGAGCGCCCTTCGAGAGCCTCAGGGAGCGTAACTATTGACAATTCACTTCCGACATTTTCACATTTTCGCATTTTCAAATCGCCTCAGCCATTATCTTTGCTTTTTAATGAGCCTTTCTACAAAACATCTTTTGGGGATCCGGGATTTGACCAGAGATGATATTGCCCTTTATCTGAATACGGCCCGGCATTTCAAAGAAGTACTGCAACGTCCCGTTAAAAAAGTACCGTCCCTCCGGGATGTGACCATTGTCAATCTTTTTTACGAGAATTCTACCCGCACCCGCATTTCCTTTGAGCTGGCTGAAAAAAGACTTTCCGCCGATACCATCAATTTCACGGCATCGGGATCTTCCGTTTCAAAAGGCGAAACCCTGCTGGATACAGTCAACAACATCCTGTCGATGAAAGTGGATATGGTAGTGATGCGTCACAGTGCCAGCGGTGCCCCGCATTTTTTAGCCAAACATATTCCCGCGGCCATCGTGAACGCCGGCGACGGTATCAACGAACATCCTACCCAGGCATTGCTCGATGCGCTCTCTATCAGCGAGAAAATGGGCGGACTGGAAGGGGTGAAAGTGGCCATTATCGGCGATATCCTGCACAGCCGCGTGGCACTGAGCAATATTTACCTGCTAACCAAAATGGGGGCTAAGGTGACGGTTTGCGGACCACCCACCCTGATCCCGCGTTATATCCGCGAATCGCTTGGGGTGGAAGTGAGCTACAATCTGCGCGAAACACTTGAATGGTGCGATGTGGCTAACGTATTGCGTATCCAGCTCGAACGGCAGAACCAGGTATTATTTTCTTCGCTTCGCGAATACAACCTGGCTTACGGCATCAGCCGCCGCATGCTGGAAGAAATAAAGAAAGATATCGTGATTATGCACCCCGGCCCGATCAATCGCGGCGTGGAGCTCGACAGCGATGTGGCCGACAGCGGTCAGTCTATCATCCTGCAGCAGGTAGAAAACGGCGTAGCAGTGCGGATGGCGGTCTTATACCTGCTGAGTTCGCAAAATCCTACGGCCTAAGCCAAAACTTCTTATGTTCGCATTATGCAACGAATCTGTCTGTTTCCCGGTACGTTCGATCCCATCACACTGGGCCATGTCGATATTATCAACCGGGCTATTCCGCTGTTCGATAAAATAGTAGTGGGCGTTGGTCTGAATTCAGCCAAGTCACCGATGTTTTCGGCCGATCAGCGGATTGAATGGATCCGCGATATTTACCGCGGCAATACGAAAGTGGAAGCAGCCGCCTACGAAGGGCTGACTATTGATTATTGCAAACAGATCGGTGCGCATTTTATCCTCCGCGGTATCCGGTACGTCAGCGATTTTGAGTATGAAAAGACGATTGCTGATGCCAACCGCACGCTCGATAATTCAATCGAGACCATCTTCCTCACCGGCGAACCGAAGTATACTTCAGTGGCATCGACCATTGTGCGTGATATCATCCGCAATGGCGGCAACGCCAGCCCGTTTTTGCCGGATGTGGTATTTCAAAGTCTTCCCCACAAATCATAACTATGATCTGGTTCGATAAAGAACTGACTACGGCTAAGCTGAGTCCGCTCGGGCAGCATACCATGGGCGAACATCTCGGTATCGAATGGACGGAAGTAGGAGCCGATTATCTGCAGGCGCGTATGCCGGTGGATGACCGCACGCGTCAGCCTTATGGTTTATTGCACGGCGGTGCTTCCTGCGTATTGGCAGAAACGATTGGTAGTGTGGCTTCCGCCATGGTTGTGGATCATGAAAAATTTTACTGCGTAGGCATGGAGATCAATGCTAATCATCTTCGCAGCGCGCGGGATGGTTATGTAACGGGTACAGCGCGGCCTCTTCATCTTGGCGGCACCACCCATGTATGGGATATCCGTATCACGAATGAAGCGGGGGAACTCGTTTGCGTAAGCCGGCTGACAGTGGCCGTCCGCCGCCGCTGATTTCCTATTTTTTATAACGGGCATCGAGTACATCGCGGACGGAAGGAAAAGTTTCCGCGCGGTAAGCAGCGAGATCCGCGGGAGCAGTCCAGCGCAGTTCCTGGATGTCTTCTTCCGTTTGTGGTACCAGTTCCTGTTTGCCTTCGGCTTTCATCAAGTACCAATGTGAATCCTTCAATATAAAATGTGTGCCTTCGTGGTAGGTATGGTAGGTGATCAGCAGGGGCGCGGTCAGTTGTACCTGTCGCAGGCCGGTTTCTTCGCTTACTTCGCGCACGGCGCATTCTTCCAGTGATTCTCCTTCATCGAGTTTGCCTTTGGGCAGGTCCCACTTGCCACGGCGGAAGATGAGTAGGCAATCGCCGTTTTCATTTTCCACCAAACCTCCGGCTGCCTGTACCTGCGTGAATTTTTTGAAGAAGGCATGTTTCAGCTCTTCCAGATCGGTGTGCAGAAAAACGCCTGCATGTACGGAAGGTTTCTGCATTTCATGGATCATGCTTTTCACGGTATGCGGATCGAGCTCATCGATAAAAACCGCATCGTCGTGATGCAGAAATGGTTCGATGACGGGCTCGATGGCATCGCAGAGAAACAGGGGATTGTTGCCGAAGTAGATTTTGATGTACATGCTGCAAGATACGTAGCTCCTGGCTATCGTACCGTATTTCTGGCTACCTTCGCCGCATGAATGATGCAAAAGTTGTTGCCGATAAATTGCTGCAGGCACAGGCCGTAAAGCTGAGTCCGCGGGAGCCTTTTACCTGGGCCAGTGGCTGGAAGAGCCCGATCTATTGTGACAATCGCCGGGTGCTGTCTTTTCCCTATATCCGCGATTACATCAAATCGGAAATGTGTAATGTGGTGTTTGAAAAATTTCCCGAAGCGGACCTGCTGGCGGGCGTAGCCACGGCAGGTATTGCCTGGGGTGCCATGGCGGCGGATCAACTGAAGCTGCCTTATATATATGTGCGCCCGAAACCCAAAGAACATGGTCTGGGCAACCAGATCGAAGGATATTTTGAAAAGGGACAAAAGACGGTCGTGATCGAAGACCTCGTATCGACCGGTAAAAGCAGTCTGCAGGTAGTGGATGTGTTGCGCGAAGCGGGGCTGGACGTGATCGGCATGGTGTCGATCTTTACCTACCAGTTTCCGGTATCAGCTGAAGCATTTGAAAAAGCGGGGCTGGCTTATTATTCACTGACCGATTATCCGACCCTGATCGGACTGGCGGCTGAAAAGCAGGTGGTACCGGCGGAAGATCAGGAGCTTTTGTTAAAATGGCGCGAGAATCCGTCTGCATGGACCGGAGTTTTGTAATTTCACGTACATAAATAACGCACATGAAATACCTGTTGACCTTATTGCTCGCTGTAGTGGTGTTTACGGCACAGGCGCAGACCAAAGCGCAGATGACGGCCAAGATCAAAACGCCGAATGCGTTGTGTTGGGAATGTCAGAAGCGTATCGAAACAACCCTCGCACGTTATGATGGTGTATTGTCGGTGAAAGTGAATTATAAACGTGGAGAAACGACCGTGAAGTACCTGACTGACCGCACCGATATCGAGCAACTCAAAACCGGCATAGCCAATATGGGTTATGATGCGGATGATGTATCGGCAAATCCGGATGCATATAAACGTTTGCCAAAAACTTGTAAGAAAGCGGAAGATGGCGGCGGGCATCCCGTTCCGAAAAAGAAACCGGCAACGGAAGAGCCGGAACCTGAAACAGAACCGGCGTCCTGATTACTTTACGCGCAACGTATCTCCGGACATCAGTTGATTCAAACTTATTTTCCCCTGGTAACTCAGGGGAATTTTTTTGCGCAATGCTCCTTTGCTGACGTTGGCTTCACCGGCCAGCCGGATCGGAAGGCTGTCGCTGAACATTACCTGTAATGAATTTTGCAACACCTTTTTCATCTCGATCGTCAATTTCACTGGTACCGAAAAATCTGCCCTTGCGGGAATGCTGACGGTGGTGTCGAGTAAAAAATTGCCGAGTAAGGTCTGATCGAGCCAAACCTGTCCGTTGCCGCCGGTGAGTTTAGCTTTGGTATTATTGGGATTATTGAAAAAAAGATCGAGTTTTAAGGTGGTGGATTTCAGGCTGGCCCTGGCGACGTCGATATTACCCACGCCGAGAAAACCCGGTGCTTTGAGCGTGGTACAGGCGGTGAAAAATAAAAGAGACAGGGTGAGAACGGCGAGTATAGCTTTCATTGCTGTAAGATAATACAGGTGTTTAAAATGACGTGCCGTAAATATGTTAAATACTAATGATGGCAGGCTGACGTTATAAAAAAAATGAATAAGCAATGATGAAAAAAATAAGCAGGCTGCTTGTTATTGGTTGTTTGCTTTTTGCGACGGCGGTCAAAGCGCAGGAACCTGCGTGGGATACGATGTTTGTAGCGAAAGGTCCGCTGCCGGACGGTATGATATTTTTGCCGTCACCCGGAATGGGTGTATTGGAAGGCAGCGATAACCTGGTGGAAATACGTTCAAGGAAGGGGAGCATCTACAACATGCAGGATGCAACGGTGGTGAGGATCTTTGCCGTGGAGGGCACTTTGTCGGTAGTGCTGCGTACAATAAAAGACGAGTACTATGTGTATTCGAACCTGGCTACGGTATGTCCGTCGGTAGGAGAGGAAGTAGCTGCCGGTGTGCACCTGGGTGAATGTCTGACGGACAATGAAGGGTGGTTTGTGCTGGAGCTGGCGAAGTCGGAAAAAGATAAATTTTTGAGCAAGGCGGAAGTAATGAAGATGTTGTGGTTGCTGGATTGAAAAGGAGAGATAAATGAATAGTACCGTAAAATTATTTTTCTGTCTGGTTGCTACCGTGTTTACTTACTCCTGCAACGAAGTCTCAAAGCCGCAACAAATCGTTTTACAAAACGAAGGGATGAAAAGCCAATCGCAAAGCAATGAATGGATGATCGACTCTCTGGATTTACAAGTACAATACGATTCTGTCAAATGGTTTGTTTATTCATTGTGCTTCCCGGATACACTGAAATGGAGTATTGCAAGGGCTGGAGACGAAAAAGATGTTTATACTTTTGGTGAATTGAACATCGATCTTGATACGCTCACGTTCAGGAAGGATACGGCCGATTTTAAGATTCAATATGCGATCCGGTGTGACGACCATGCAGAACAGTTTATCGGGAATGTAAATTATGTATTACATATTGGTTTAGTAGTGAATGAAAATAAAGTCGTGTATTATATCACCGCCAGTAATTTTGAGCGAATTGTCGACAGCACGGTAAAAAGTCAAATTGCGGAGCAATTGGAATCTTTACCAGATTACCTGCATAAGGTTAAAAAAATAAACCCATGGTTTAAAGACCAACTGCTAAAAAAAGGGTTGATATCTTATTAATTTAGTTTATGTAATTAGATAAAAATTGGCATCGCCTTTATGGGCACAATTAATTTGAGAACCAAGGCTATGAAATGTCTCATTTTTTTTGCTTGATAGCGTTGTTCGTCGGATGCCGGAGCGAAGAGGCCACGATATATGTGCATCATGAAGGCATCAACGACCGCACATTTTATTACAGGCTGAATATTGATGGAGAGGAGTTGTTGAGTGATTCTCTTTCTTATTCGAACCTGGTGCCGAACTTCAGCAGTTATTCAACGTTTGTGCGCGGTAAGACATTGACACTTCAAATGGGCAGCCTGACCAGTACTGTTCAGTATTCAGATGACATTAAATTCTATTCATTTTTTATTTTCGAAAATGATAGTACCCGTAGTCTGCGGATTATCGGTACAAAATATAAAAAAGCGCCTGTATTTAGATGAGGTACCCGTCCCTAACTGAAATGTATGATATGGAAATAAAAGGAAGAAGTAAGGTGATAGGTATTTTACTAATCAGTCTATTGCTTTTTTCGCCGGCTCTCGCTCAAAAACAAACCAAAGGCGCATTCGTTTTGCCGCACTCCATGATTCAATCGTTCAATGCCAAAACCTTTGAATTCACTCTTACGCCGGAAGGCAGGGACTCGGTAGCATCGATGGACTTTACGAGGTATAGCTTCCTGCAATGTCGGATGCTTCGGATCTTTATTTATTGATTAAGGAAAAAATGGAAATCCCGCTGCCGGAGTTATTCATTTATAAATCTGGTAAATCTATTCTCTCAAATAATGGCACTATCCGGTTTGAGTTCAGGCGCCTCAAAAGTGCCGGTCCGCAGGTGGTAAAATTCCGTAAACGCATGGCCGCGCTGGTTGCGCGGAATAAAAAGTAAATTGAAGACAGTCTTTCTTCCTACATTTATTTTCCCCTTTTTCGCTGAGCAAATTCCCTTCTTCAGTTCAGCAGAATTATGTTCCTTTATAGTATTGTAGTGTTAACGCGATTTTTTTGTACGTGGAAGCGCGGACGTAGAGGCCCGGTTTTTCTCAGTAGCCTGCAAAGCGAATTTAGTGGCTCACAAAAACATTATCCAATGAGTCATTTTATTACTTTGTCCGAGGCTGAAGATATGACCAGCCGCTACCGCGACAACCGCAATTCCATCCTCGGAGAAGATTACCAGGGTCAGGACATTCTGCCGGTCTGCGAAACGTTTGACCGCGAAGCATTCGACACGGTCCTGGAACAGGAAGGATGTCAGAAAATCCGTATTTACTACGGTATGGAAGAAGACCTGAAAGTGCATGCCATCATCGTAGGCGTTAACGCCGAAGACGAAGACATGCTGCCGGGCATCGGCGTTGAAGCAGTTATCATTGAAAAAGGTATGCGCTGTCCGCCAATGTGTCCGCCGTCGTCACCACTCAATTCGTAAAAAAGAACGGATGAGCTTTGTGCAACATACACTGTTCAGCCTGTCCATAGCGATAGGAGTAGTTATTGGCTGGGTCCGGTTCCGTAAAACGGATCCGGCCTTTCTACCTTTCCTGTTATTGCTCACAGCCGGTCTGCTTAATGAACTGACCGGTTTGTTTGTGATGCTCCGTGGACAAAACAATTCCGTCAACTACAATATCTATTCTCTTGCAGAACCGATATTGATCACCTGGCAATTTCACCGGTGGAAATTGTTCAACGGACGGAACTGGCTTTATTTTTTGTTGCAGTCGACCTACGTACTGGTATGGGCCGCCGAATACGCGCTGGCCACTGAATCCCATCTTTTCAACTCTTATTTCCAGATACTTTATTCCTTTGCCATCGTCGTCATGAGCATTATGATGATCAACCGCCTGCTGTTCAGCGTCACCAGGTCGTTGTTTACCGATGCCACCTTCCTGATCTGCATGGGACTGGTGCTTTATTTCCTCTATGCCATTCTGCTGGAGGCCTTCTGGTTGTACGGATTGAACAAGAGCCGGGTGTTTCAGTTGCGGATATACTACCTCATGTCGTATATCAATCTGTTCACCAACATCATTTTTGCGCTGGCTACACTATGGATGCCTTTGAAACGACGTTATATCATGCGGTGCTGATCTTGAGCGGGATTTTAGCCTTGTTATTCCTTCTTGTCAATATTGCCGTCTTACGGAATAAACGTAAAAATCATCATGTACAACGAAAACTCTTCCTGACCGAAATAGAATTGCTCGAAAAAGAACGCACCCGCATCGCGCAGGATCTGCACGATGAACTCGGCCCGTTGCTATCGCTTACAGGCATCCAGGTGAAAGAAGCGCTGGATGATGAGGAAGAAGCGCCCGTACTGCTCAGGCTCGCCGCCCGCAATATTGACGAATTACAGGACAGACTCGGTGGCATTGCCCGCAACCTGCTCCCCGGCACACTACTCCGACGAGGACTCAATGCAGCCCTCAGCCATTTTTTTGCCCAATACCAATTGGTTACTCCCATCGATTTTACCTACCGCTACGAGGTACGCGACGATCTTCCTGCACATATCAGCCTGCAGTTATTGCGCATGATCCAGGAACTCGTACTCAATGCCGTTAAACATGCCAAAGCCAAAAGGGTAGAAGTGCTGCTCAAACAAAAAGGTAACAAACTGTTTGTTTCCTGCAGCGACGACGGCACCTGGAGCAACGCCCGCAAAGCCGGCGGACTCGGGCTCACCAGTCTCACTAACCGTGTGGAAATGATGGGTGGCCGTATGCATTTCGCCAGCGATAAAGGCACTGATTATTTCTTCGAAATCCCACTGACAAACCCATGAAACCCCTCCGTATCATCATCGCCGACGATTATGAACTGTTCCGCGAAGGACTGCAATTATTGCTGCGCAAAAACCGGCGGTATAACGTGGTGGCGGAAGCGGCCGACGGCCGCGAACTCCTCGACATGGCGGCCACTCATCAGGCAGATGTGATCATCACCGATGTACAAATGCCGGATATGGATGGCATCGAAGCCACGCGCCAGATCCGCGCACAAGACGATAAGGTTAAGATCATCGCACTCACCATGTTCGAAGAGGAACAACTGATCGTGGATATGATGGAAGCCGGAGCAAACGGCTATCTCGTTAAAAAAGCCGGCAAAGCCGAATTATATACGGCGATCAATCAGGTGATGGAAGGTCGCGTATACTATTGCGATTATACCAGCCATAATCTTTCCCGCATGCTGGCCGCCAGCAAGAAATTGTCGCGCCAGACCGAAGACCTTGCGCGGTTCAGCAAAAAAGAACTCGAAATCATCCAGCTCATCTGCCGCGAATACGCGAGCAAGGAGATCGCATCCGTTACACATCTCGCACACCGCACGGTTGAAAAATACCGTGAACGCATCATGGAAAAAACCGGCGCGCAAAATATGGTGGGGATTGTAGTGTATGCGATCAGGAACGGACTCTTTAAGTTATAATTCAAAATTCAAAAGTCAAAATTCAAAAACAGCAGCGAGGCCTGACTACCCAAATCTTATACCTTTTACCTTAAACCAGATGATTAATACCCACACTTAGAACTTATTACTTATTACTTATAACTTATTACTCCGTCCTCCTTTCTCTGCATTAAAAAAATCCGCTTAAAATTTCTTTTGACTAAAAAAATAACTATTTTGGATCGTGGCCATTGTGTATCGTCTCGACTCGGCATTGTTCGCATACCAAAACATTTATTTTTAGTCATGGCTCTGAACGATCACGCTGCTATTCTGCAGGCTGTTACCAACTGCATGGACGGCTACATATGGTGTATGGGCAAGGATCTTGAGCTCCTGTACATGAGTGGCAAAACCCGCGAGATGATCGACCGTGTATACGGGACGACCTTCGAAACCGGCGATAAACTACTTGAAAAGTACGCGCTGTTCGATCCGCAGGGGGCGCAAGATTGGCACCGCCTTTACCAACTCGCCCTCGACGGTATTCCCCAACAGATCACCCGCCACTACCATTTCGCCGGTCAATCCGCTATCGCCGAGATCAACATCAAACCTTTTTTTTACAACGATTCCTTTGTCTGCCTTGTCTGCTCGGCCCGCGAAATGTCCGACGACGAGCGCAGCCGCGAGAAACTGGAAGTACTCGAAACACGCTTCCGCGCGCTGACAGAAAACAGTCTCGAAGGCATGGCCTTTATGAACGAACGCGAAGAGCTTACTTATGTCTCGCCGTCGGTAAACCGCATTCTTGGTCTCACACCGGAAGAAATGCTCGGCCCGTTCAAATGGGAAGAGATCGATCCCGATGACCAGATGGCTTTGCGTGGATCATTGATGGAAATTGCACGCAGCTACGGCCAGTCATTCGAAGGACTCACGCGCGTGAAACACAAATCGGGAGAGTGGCGCTGGATGTTCTGCCGCCTCACCAATTGGCTGCACGATCCGGCCATTCATTCCATCGTACTTAATTTCACCGACTTTACCGACCGCATTAACCACGCAATAGCAGCCGAGAATTCCGAACAACTCTATCAATCACTTTTTCATACCATGCCCTCGCCCATTTGGGTCTGCTCGCGGAAAGACCTTTCTTTCCTCGAAGTAAATGAAACGGCCGTGAAAAGTTTTGGCTATTCACGCGATGAATTTTTACAAATGACAGCCTTCGATCTCCGCACCGAAGGTAACCGCGACGACCTGATGCGCGTGGTCCGTGAGGCAAGCAGCGAGCCGCTGCGCAACAAACTCCGCCGTCATATTAAGAAAAACGGCGAGGTCGCTTTCGTGGAATTGGTGGTGGAACCGATCCTTTACAAAGGCGAGGAAGCTTACCTGATCATCGCCAGCGATATTTCCAATACACTGCGTTTGCAACATACTTTAATGAAAGAGCGTGTGGAACGGCAGGTAGCCATCACCCGCGCTACTATCGAAACGCAGGAGAAAGACCGTGAAATCGTAGGCAAGGAACTGCACGATAATGTGAACCAGATGCTGGCCACCGTTAAATTATACCTGGCCGCTTATGGTTCGGCTCCGCATGTGGACGAAGAACTCCTGAATAAAAGCCGCATCATTATCGACGACAGCATTGAAGAGATCCGTCGTATTTCCCGGAGCATGGTGCCGCCATCGCTGGGGGAGGTTTCCCTGAAAGAATCTATTGACGAATTAACCTTGCTGATCCCGCTCTCGCGTAAACGGATACATCTGTGCCTCGACCAATTAAATGAAGCATTCATCAGTGATGCCTTAAAGATTTCTCTTTATCGCATCGTGCAGGAGCAGGTGAACAATATCATTAAACATTCCGAAGCTGACAATGTATATATCCGCATTTTGCAAAGTGATTCCCGCCTCGATCTGCGGATTGCTGATGACGGAAAAGGATTTGATACCGCTACCCGCAGAAAGGGGATAGGTCTCACCAACATCATCAACAGAAGCCTCACTTTTAACGGACGTACATTGTTGAATAGCAGTCCCGGCAACGGTTGCCGGCTGCATATTTGTTTTTCGCTCCGCGGAACCGAGTAAGATACTTTTTGGGGTTAGTAATGTTTTTGCGCCTTTGCTCCTTATGCGCCTTTGCGTGACATCGATGTTGCTCTTTCACGCAAAAGGCGCAAAGAAATTAAGACGCAAAGAATAGCTAAGGCACTCATTCACTATTCATCATTCGCGATTTTGAGTTTTACCTGCCCATAAGGATAACTCTCTCCGTCGTCACCGCCCTTCCTTTCTCCGCATATTCGGCCAGGTAAATTCCTGCCGCCAATCCCTCGAGTGACCACTCATTGCGTCCCTGCTGCAGGTTGCCGAACTGACGCACGGTTTGTCCGTGCAGATTGATCAAACGAAGCGTGCTGCCCGCGGGAACGGCTTCCGTAAATTGCAAGGCCAGTTTTCCATTGCGTACCGGATTGGACAATATTTTCAACACACCTTTTCTTTCGATCACTACGGTACGCACGACAGAATAACTGAATCGCCCGTCACGGTCTTCTATCCGGAGACGATAGTAATTACGGCCAGCCACCGGTGAATGATGCGTGTAGCTATAAGCAACGGGTGCGTTGCCGGTTGCGGCAACAGTTCCTGCCGTTGTATACGCCGCACTGCCATCGGACCACTCTACCACATAACGCGCCACGTTATCTTCTTCGCCGACCTCCCAATTTAGCTCGGCCTGCGTTCCCGCCGCTTGCGCTGTAAAAGAAGTAAGTCGCGCAGGTAAAGTAACCGAAGGATTATAAGTATAACTGTACTCAATCGCATCGGGACCCACCTGCCAACTGTCCAGCGCGCCCTGTGTAACTGTTACCGGCGCACTGCCACTGTATTCATCCGCACCGATATCGCGTGTACCGGTACGGCTTTGTTTTTCAAAGTCCGTATTGATCTCCGGATAAGCGGTGGATGCCGCATCGATAGCGGGACTTCCTTCTCCCAGACGCCATACTTTATAAGCAAGTGAACTTGCACATCCTGAACCTGAACAGGCAGGCTGCATCAATTTCGGATCTGCTACCGTAATGGCGGAAGTGGGCAGCGTAACACCCACACTCGCATTCAGGGTCGGATAAAAAATGTTTCCCGTAAACTGCACGCCGTTGAGCGATGCAGTGCTATAGGCTTTCACTATCGCGCGGCTGCTGTCTACAACAACGTTGTGCAAAAACTGACAGTTGACCGGACGTAACGGATAGTTACCGTTGTTGTCGAAACCGATTTCGATATTGGACTGGTTGTGAACAAAAGTATTGAATGCCACCACGAGATTTTCCGGCAGGTAATGTTCTGCAAGACTGGATGAACTGTTGGTCACGTCGCCATTGGTAATGGTCATTGCCGCATCCCATTTTTGTCCGGTCAATCCATGAAAGTAGTTGTTGACAATGCGATGGTCTTTACCATATACACGGATGCCGCCGCAGCCGATTGTGCCTCCGTTGAATTCGGCGGTTTTATTTTCTCCGAAGAAAAAATTGCCTTCGGCCACACTCCGGAAACCCTGGCGCAGGCAGAGTGTGCCCAGGCAACGCACAAATGTATTGTAGCGGATAATGTTGTCGCATGATTTGATGGACACGATCTCCGGATCACCGTCGCAATCTTCAAAGCGGTTGTACTCGATGATGGTAAAGCCACTGCTTTTCGACAGTGTACTCACGCCTACACGGATGCTTTCTTTTTCATTGGCGGCTCGCGGACCGTTGTTGCGGAAAAGGTTGTGATCGATGGTGTCGTATTGGGTTTGCTGGTTGATGTTGCCATCCATGCGGATAAAGTTGCCTGCTTGTGTTTTACCGTCAAACAGGTTATGGTCGATTCTGTTGTAGCCGGAACGTAAAGGTTCTGGACTTGCATACGTATCGCCTACATATACCCAGGTGCAGGAACTGCTTTCAATGATTTTGAAACTGTTCTGGGTGATGCGGAAGCGGCTGCAGTTTTCCAGTTTAATGCCCGTACCGATGTTTACGCTTTCAAAAGCGAAGCCCTGGAAGGTGGTATATTTTACATTGCGGAAAACCAGCGTAGTGGCGCCATTAAGTACCGCCATGCCTTTGTTTTTGGCGCGGATGATAATAGGTTTCTCAGCACAACCGGAGCGTGTGACGGTTGTGCTGCTGAGGTTGTATTGTCCGTCGTTTACCTCAATGGTATCACCGGGGTTCATGGCCGCCAATGCATTCTTGAATTCGGTAACGGTACTCACTGTGCGTTTGACCGAAGGTGTCGTATTCGGGGAAATGGCTGCGCCGATGTTTACGTCTCCGGTTACGGTAAACGTTCTGCTGAGTTGCGTACCCGATAAAGCGCCGGTCCAGCCGTCGAACTGGTAACAGGCTTCGTAGCTGAGGGTGGCGGTCACTTTTGTTTCGGCATAATAACGGCCATCGGGGGAAGTGGGCGACAGGGTGATGGTGCCATTGGCCGGTTGCGCCAATGTAACCTGGTAAAGCGCTGGCGGATTTGCAGGATCTATATCCACGTCTGCGCTGATGCTCATGTTGCCGGCAATGGTGAACGTTTTGGAGAGTTCGGTGCCGGTGAGCCCGCCTGTCCAGCCATTGTTGCGATAGCCCGCGGGCAATGACAAGGTAGCGGTAACGGTGGTGCCCATTTCGAATACAGGTCCGGCGGGGTTCAGGGTGATGGTGCCAAACGCCGGTTGTGTAACGGTAACCGTGCGTGTGGTGGAAGAAGCACCGAATGAAACATCGGCGATGGGTGTTTTGCCAACATAAATATCATCGACGCTTGCGTCGGATGTGGCGGTTTGTGTATCGTTGGTATGATTGAAACGCAGCGAGTGGAATTCTTTAACGCCGGCCTGGCGCGTGCCGCTGGCAGTGGGTGTATAGGTTTCGCGGAAACTCATTTCCGTAGCGAAAACAATTCCGTTTACGGCCACTTTATATTTTTCCGTCGCGAAATCCATTTTCACGGACAGGCGTACCCATTGGCCGGCCACCCAGTTGGCTACGTTCACGGCAGAAGATCCGTTGTAAGCTTTGATCTTGTTATCGGTACCAAACTCCAATACAAAGATGCGCTTGGAGCTACCGCCGTAGAGGTCGTAACCATTTACAGCAATCCCCTTGGTGGCAAAGGAGGCGGGGTTGATCCACATATCGGCGTAAACTTCTTCGGTAATGCCGGGTACGCTCCCGGCATAAGCCACATAATTAAGCAGCAGTGCGGTGCCGGAAGCAGACAACTGTAACCCCTGGGTGCCGCTGTGAGCGGCGGATGAGGACACTGTAGCATTGCCGGCGCCCAGCGACCAGCCTTGCTGGCCATTAACTGAACCTGTGGTGTAGGGCGATTCAAATGAAGTTTGTAAAGCCGTTTGACCGGCAACAGAGAAGCAGCCAACCAGGGTTGACAAAAGAAGGACAGACAGCAATCGGAGCATGGCAATTAGATTTAAGCAGGTTAGAATGTAACATTACGTTGAAAACGGCTCGCTTCGGGTTGCTGCCTGCTTAGATGATATTGAAATTATTGGCGTGTGAAGGTCGTTTCATTTAAAAAAAATGGGGAATGTTTGTGCTTTCTGCAACATTGATTACCGGTAGCGATGCCGGTAACGTTCGCGGCAATCGTGAATGGTGATCCCGAAGCCTCGGGAGTCTATCGTGAATGGATTCGCCTGATTCGTCCTTCGGGGACCGACACCTGGTGTCTACTTACTACTTAAAACTTACTACTTATTACTTATGGCCGAAGCTTCGGCCCGAAGTATCGGGCGGCTGTTCCTTCTTCTTACACCTTCTTCTTACACCTTCTTCCTTCTACCTTACGCCTTATACCTTATACCTTATACCTTCCCCCTTTACTCCCTATTTTTGCATCATGAAGCATCTGAAGGCGCTGAATAAATATTTCTGGAAATATCGCTTGAGATTGGCAACTGGCTTATTGTTCGTTTTGCTTTCCAACTATTTCAACGTACTTGCCCCGCAGCTTACGGGCTATGTCATCAATTTCGTTAACCGCGCAATCGGATCGGCACCCGCCGGGGCGGGCGATCAACCCGGTGACTACGACGTTCTCGTGCAAAAGATCATCTCGATGGTCAGCGGTATTGCGGATGTATGGAAACTGGTGGCCATATGTGCCATTATTTTATTGGTACTTGCCTTACTTCGCGGCTTCTTTCTTTTTCTCATGCGGCAGACCCTGATTGTAATGAGCCGTCATATCGAATACGATCAGAAAAACGAAGTGTATGCGCATTATCAGCAGCTTGATGCGCTCTTTTATAAAAAAAATAATACCGGCGACCTCATGAACCGCATCGCCGAAGATGTAAGCCGCGTGCGGATGTTTACAGGTCCTGCTATTATGTATGTGGCCAACCTGGTAACCATCATTTCGCTGAGTATCTTTTTCATGGTCAGCCGGAGCCCGGAACTCACCCTGTATGTGCTGATGCCGCTTCCGATCCTCGCGGTGATCATTTATTTCGTCAATATGACTATTCACAAAAAAAGCGAACGCATCCAGGAATCGCTTTCCGGTCTTACCACCAATGCACAGGAATCTTATTCGGGTATCCGTGTGATCAAGTCTTTTGTTCAGGAAAGAAACATGCTGGAATTTTTCTCCCGCAACAGCGAGGAATACAGGCAGAATGCGGTGGGACTGGCAAGGGTGGAGGCGATCTATTTTCCTTCCATTACTTTATTGATCGGTTTCAGTACGCTGCTGACGATCATGATCGGCGGTCTTTATTATATCCGTCATGAGCATAACATGGAGCTGGGCACTATTGTGGAATTTATTATCTATGTCAACATGCTTACGTTTCCGGTGAGCGCGATAGGGCTTACGGCGAGCATGATCCAGCGGGCAGCGGCTTCCCAGAAACGATTGAATGAATTTTTGCAAACAAAACCCGCTATTGCTGAACCACTTCAACCCCTGGAACCCGTACTCAAAGGCGGTGTGCAATTCGATAACGTAACGATGGTTTATCCTGATACAGGCATTCATGCGCTCGAAAACTTTACGCTGGATATCCGCCCCGGCGAAAAGGTGGCTATTACCGGGCGGACGGGCAGTGGTAAAACAACTGTTGCCCAGTTATTACTTCGTATGTACGATCCCGTGCAGGGAAATGTGTCTGTGGACAATGTGCCTTTGAAGGAAATCAGCCTGCATTCCCTGCGCCGCCAGATCAGTTATGTGCCGCAGGATGTATTCCTTTTCAGCGATACCGTGGCCAACAACATTGGTTCGGGTATAGAAAATGCCACCCGCGAACAGGTGGTGCGGGCTGCGGAGATGGCAGGTGTTGATCCGGATATCCGCCGTTTTTCCGCAGGATATGAAACCATGATCGGTGAGCGCGGCGTAACCTTAAGTGGGGGACAGAAGCAACGGATCTCGATAGCGAGGGCATTGATCAAAGATCCGGCGCTCATCATTCTCGACGACTGCCTGAGCGCGGTGGATGCCAAGACGGAAAAAGAGATCATCGGACGGCTGAACGAATTCCTGGAGGGCAAGACAGCCATCATTATTACGCACCGGGTATTTTCCCTGCTGGAATTTGACCGGATTGTGGTGCTGGATCACGGACGGATTGCGGAGCAGGGCACGCATGCCGAGCTGATGCGCATCCCCGACGGGCATTATGCGTCGTTATACGCCCGCCAGCAGCAGGGAATGGCCGAGGGATGACACCTTGAAAACGTCGTTTCCTCCGGGAAAATACGGGGGTAATTAGGATTTGGCTGTTTCAAAAACATCTATATATTTGTGCCTTCCCAATTTGTATATCTTTTAACAACCGAAAAAACTAATCAAGTGGCGTACGAGAACAACGACAAAAAGATGGAAAGCATTTACAGCAAACGCATCCGGGCGGGAAAAAGAAGAACTTACTTCTTTGATGTGCGTGCTACCCGGGGTAATGATTATTACCTGACCATCACTGAAAGTCGCAAGCGGTTTGATGACAACGGGTATGACCGTCACAAAGTTTTCCTGTACAAAGAAGACTTCAATAAATTTATAAAAGCTCTCAACGAAGCGGTGGATTATGTGAAGACCGAATTGATGCCCGACTTCGATTTCGACGCCTTTAACCACGATGATCTTGGTGAGGAAGGAGAAACTGTGGTGGCTGAGGTAACTGCCATTTCTGAGATCGAGATCAGCACTGAAGAAACAGCGGAAGCTGCTGAAGAGATCAGCCCTGCACCTAGCAGCACTGAAGAAGTAGACAAGTGGTAAGTAAATTAAACAACCGACTGATTATGTATGGTGCTTCCCTCGCGGGGAGCATTTTTTTTGGGTGAATAGTGAATGGTGAATGGTGAATCGTGAATAAAAAGCAGCCGTGGTTAGTGTTCTCCGAGAGTCTCAGGAGCGAACCACGGCTGTTTTTACTTAAAACTTATTACTTACTACTTACCTCAGCTTCTTATAGGCATTGATCAAACCATTGGTTGAGCTGTCGTGGCCGCTGACGGCCGTTTCATCACCTAACTCCGGCAGAATGCGGTTGGCCAATTGTTTGCCTAATTCCACACCCCACTGATCAAAGCTGAAGATATTCCAGATCACGCCCTGCACGAAGATTTTATGCTCGTAAAGTGCGATCAGTTGTCCTAAGGTAAAGGGAGTGATCTTTTTTACCAGGAATGAATTGGTGGGACGGTTGCCGCTGAAAACTTTGAAGGGAACCAGTTTGCTGATCTGCGCCGCTTTTAATCCGCTTTCTTTCAGTTCGGCACTTACTTCTTCTGCGGTCTTGCCATTCATCAGCGCTTCTGTTTGTGCAAAGAAGTTGGACAATAATTTGGGATGATGATCGCCGATAGGATTGTGGCTTTGTGCGGGTGCAATGAAGTCGCAGGGGATGATAACAGTGCCCTGGTGGATCAATTGGTAAAATGCGTGTTGTCCGTTGGTGCCGGGCTCGCCCCAGATGACCGGTCCTGTAGCGTAGGTAACAGGTTGTCCGTCGCGGCTTACACTTTTACCATTGCTTTCCATATTTCCCTGCTGGAAATAAGCGGCAAAGCGCAGCATGTACTGATCATAAGGAAGAATGGCCTCTGTCTGCGCACCAAAGAAATTGGTGTACCAGAGACCGATAACCGCCATCAACACCGGGATGTTTTTTTCAAAAGAGGTATTGCGGAAATGGTTGTCGGTATTGTACGCGCCTTTCAGGAGCTCTTCAAAATTTTTATATCCGATAGACAAGGCAATGGAAAGACCGATCGCACTCCAGAGGGAGTAACGTCCGCCTACCCAGTCCCAGAAACCGAACATGTTTCGCTTGTCGATGCCGAACTTCACCACTTCTTTTTCGTTGGTGCTGAGTGCCACAAAATGTTTAGCGATATGGGCTTCGTCTTTTGCTTTCCGTAAAAACCACTCACGCGCTGTATGTGCGTTGGTCATTGTTTCCTGGGTAGTGAATGTTTTCGAGGCTACCAGGAACAAGGTGCGTTCGGGTTTTACTTTCTTCAGTGTTTCGGCAATATGTGTACCGTCTACGTTGGATACGAAGAAGGTCTCGATATCTTTTACATGATAAGGACGCAGGGCTTCGGTCACCATCTGCGGTCCGAGATCGCTGCCGCCGATACCGATGTTCACGATGTAACGGATGCGTTTCCCGGTATAACCGCGCAACTCTCCGCTGTGGATTTTGTCGCAGAAACTTTTCATTTTTCGTAATACCTTTTTTACTTCAGGCATCACGTTTTCTCCGTCGGTGGTAACGGCGCCGGGGGAGAAATTACGCAAAGCTGTATGCAGCACTGCGCGGTTCTCGGTTTCATTGATCTTTTGTCCGTCGAACATGGCGGTTATTGCTTTCGCAAGACCGGATTGTTCGGCAAGTGCCAGCAATTTGCTGAGCACATCATCATCGATGATATTCTTGGAATAATCAAAAAGGATATCACCAAGCCAGATATTGTATTGGTCGAAACGTCGCGGGTTCTCTGCAAACAGTTGTTTCATCTGTACGTCTTTCATGCGATCGTACGCTTGCTGCAGTTGTTGCCAGGCCGCGGTAGTTGTGGGATCTTTTTTAGGAAGCATATGCTTAAGAATTCAAAATTTAAATCGTGAATGGTGAATAGTGAATGGTTATTTCATTTTCACATTCTCTCACCCGTGGTTCGTGTATTCACGAACCATTTTCGGGTCTGCGGTCAATCGTGAATCGTCAATCGTGAATCGTCAATGGTGAATGCCTTGGTTCGTGTATACACGAACCAAGGGGTGTTAACTTACTACTTAATACTCATCACTCACAACTTTCCAAACTGCTCTATCGTTTGCTTAATCATACCGGCTGTTATGTCAAGATGAACGACCAGCCGGATGCGATCAGGCGCAATAGCATAAGCCAATATACCCAGTTCTTTCATCTTTTGTACAAGCGCAGGAGCGGAGCCGGCTTCGTGCAATTCGAAAATGATGATATTGGTTTCTACGGGCAATACTCTTTTTACCCAACTGCGGCCTTCCAGTGAATCTGCAAGCTGACGCGCATGTGCATGGTCTTCCTGCAGCCGGTCGATATTATTTTTCAATGCATAAATACCCGCCGCAGCGATATAACCGGCCTGCCGCATGCCGCCGCCAAATACTTTTCGGATGCGTCTTGCGCGACGGATGAATTCTTTTTTACCCAATAAAACACTACCTACCGGGCATCCCAGGCTTTTGCTCAGGCAAATGGAAATACTGTCAAATGTTGCTCCGTATTGTTGTGGTGTTTGCGATTTGGCAACCAGCGCATTGAATAACCGCGCACCATCGAGATGAAAGGCCAGTCCGTGCTGAGTGCAAAGTGCATGTATAGCCGTGATGTCGTCCCATTCATAGCAACTACCGCCGCCACGGTTGCTGGTATTTTCCAGGCATACCAGGCTTGTACGCGCGCGATGAACATCATGGGGGTTGATGGCGTTGGCCACCTGCTTGGCAGTAACCCGTCCTCTGTCGCCTGCCAGTAATTTCACCGACGCTCCGGCATTAAAAGCAATACCTCCGCCTTCGTATTGATAAATGTGTGCATCAGCATCACAGATCACTTCATCGCCGGGTTGTGTATGTACTTTGATGGCGATCTGGTTGGTCATGGTGCCCGACGGGCAAAACAATCCTGCTTCCATGCCAAACATATCGGCCGCCAGTTGTTCAAGTTCGTTGATGGACGTGTCTTCGCCGAATACATCATCGCCAACGGGAGCGTTCCACATGGCTTTGAGCATTTCGGGGGAAGGTTTGGTAACGGTATCGGAACGGTAATCGATCATAGCAGATATAAATTACCTGCAAGATAACAGTTCACTACCGAAAAAAGGCAGTTGGCGGGACGCTGTAAACAGTTGAGCGGCGATTTGTTAATTTGGTGCCGTGAATATCGGATTCTGGCAATACCTCATCATCATACACGCGGCGATCGCACTCGCTTTGAGCGGCATGTTCCTGTTGGCTAATTTCAAACAGTTGTTCAGGAAATCCATCCGAAACGAATGGCTGCGGGCCAATATCTCGGCCTGGCTGATTATCTTTTGTTTCATCATGGCCCTGCTGCCGCTCAATGGCGGTCTGTTTGAAGCCATCGGAGAATATGGGGTAGGTATGGCTTTGCTCGGGCAGGCGATATTAGTAACGCTCAACACGCTGATCGTGTTCAACAGTGTGCGCTGGGTAGTGCGCCATCCGCGTTTTAAGCAATGGTCATTTGCAAAGCACCAGGCATTGATATTAGTGACCTTGATCGTAACAGCCGTTAGTACAAGCCTGTTGTTTTATATTGCCACGGCCGAAAGGGAAAACATACACAACTGGCAATCGACGGTATTGATCAGTCTTTATTTTGCCACCGGCGTCGGATTGGTGCATGTGTTCTCTGCTTATGTTTCACTGGAAAGGCAAAAAAGAATGGACGAGCAATCGCTGGAACTTAGCCGGCTGCGGGAGGCAAAAGCCAGGGCGGAACTGGAAGCATTGCAGGCCAAGATCAATCCGCATTTTTTATACAATGCATTAGGCGCTATCGCAGACCTGTCACTGACCGACGGCCTGCGCGCGAGGGAGATGACGCTTGCACTGGCCGATCTGTTCCGGTACAGTCTCAACTACGCTGGTGACAACTACGCAACGGTGGAAGAGGAACTGCAATTGAGCAGCCTGTATCTGAGGATAGAACAGATCCGTTTTGAAAATAAACTGCAATACGAAGTGCATACCGATGCTGAAGCCGGTGCATTCCGTGTACCGCGGTTCTTATTGCAACCGTTGTTGGAAAATGCGGTGAAGCATGGACTGAAAGCGACTGACCGCCTGACGTCGATCCGGATCGATATCACCACTCTCGAAGAGGGCATCAGTATTGCGGTGGAAGACAATGGTCCGCCCTTTCCGGAGGAACTGGTACCGAGATACGGATTGCAAAGCGTATTCGATAAGCTGGATCTGTTGTTTCCCAACCGGTATGAAGTATTATTCCTTGCACAACCGAAAGCTGTGGTTATAAAAATGTACACACCAAAAGCCAGGCGACATGTATAAGGTATTGCTCGTGGATGATGAACCTGCGGCACGACGCACCCTACGGCGTTTGCTGGAACCTTACGGGCCGTTGTTCAACATCATTGGCGAAGCGGCAAACGGGGGAGAGGCGATAGAAAAAATCCAGGCATTGCACCCGGAGCTTGTATTTCTCGATATACGGCTGCCGGATATGTCGGGCTTTGAAGTATTGCAACAACTGAAAGAAGTACCGCATATCATATTCACCACGGCGTATGAAGAATATGCCATCCAGGCTTTTGAAACATTTGCGGTGGATTACCTGCTGAAGCCGTTGCGCGAAGAACGTATCGCGCAAACGGTGGAAAAACTACAGCGGCTGGGACGTCTTGGAAATACAGACACCGCTCCCGACCTGCAGGCGCTTATCGACCGGTTCAATCAACCGGTAGCTGCTACCTCGCTGAGTGTACGAACTGGTGATCGCATTAACCTGTTGCGTTTTGATCAGATCACTTATCTCGAAGCCGATGATAAATATGTATGGATTTACCTGGTCACCGGCCAGAAATATTTATCGGGAGCTACGCTGAGTTCATTGGTAGAAAAATTACCGGCCCACTTTTTTCGCATACAGAAGTCTTACCTCATCAACAAACAGCTCATCCGGGAAATGCATCGCCATTATAACGGACGTTATCGTTTTGTAATGAACGATACCAATTCCACCACCTTATATTCCGGTCGTACTTATCAGCAGGAAATACGAAAGGAGTTCGGCCTTTAGCGCCGCTGAAGGCGCCTAATTGCCATTTATCCCAAAATAGCGGCCAACTGTAACCCGGTCCGGCTTCGAGCGTCCTATTTCCAACTTTACCGTTACCGTTCATCCCCTCAATTTTGCCGTTCAATTCAAAACAATGTACTATGCATTGTATAGTACCTACTTTTGAGTTGTAACAGCTAAAACAAAGTACCATTTTATAAAAGTAAACCAAATGAAAAAGATTCAACTGATTGTACTTCTGCTTCTTATGTCCGGTGTGGCAGTGAATGCGCAGAGCCGGATTACCGGGCAGGTGCAGGATGAAAACGGGAAATCGGTTCCCGCGGCAACCATTACCCTTCGCCACGCGGCAGATTCAGCCATGGCAAAAATTGAAATGACAGCAGCCGATGGTCACTTTTCCCTGGACAGCCTGAAGACCGGCGATTATTTCGTCAGCATCACTTCGGTAGGTTTCCAGGCCGTAAATTCGAAGTTGATCTCTTTGAAAGAAAATACACCCGTTCAACTGCCGGCCTTCCGCCTGTCGCCCGAAGCCAAAGCCATGACGGGCGTCACTGTTACCGCCAAAAAACCAATGGTGGAAATGAAGGCGGGCAAGATGATCGTGAATGTGGATGCCGCGCCTACCAATGCCGGTTCAACCGTGATGGAGCTACTCGAAAAATCTCCCGGTGTAACCGTCGACAACGATGGCAATATCAGTGTAAAAGGCAAACAAGGCGTAATGGTGCTTATCGACGGCAAGCCTACTTATATGAGCAACGCCGATCTCGCGGCTTACTTGAAAAATCTGCAAGCCAACCAGGTGGAGCAGATCGAGATCATGACCAATCCTCCCGCTAAATATGATGCATCAGGTAATTCCGGTATCATCAATATCAAAACAAAAAAAGGTGCGATCCGCGGTACCAATGGTAATACCAACATTGGTTATACCCAGGGCATTTATGCAAGAATAAACGGTGGCCTCAACCTCAACCATCGCAGCAACAAGTTTAATGTGTTTGGTAATTATTATGTGGGAACATATGAAGGCTTCAACAGGCTGTCCATCAACCGCCGCTTGTACGAGGCAGACAAAGAAACCATCATGCGTACGATCGACCAGGTTTCACGTCCGCATTTCAAAGGCAATTATCACAGCATGAAAGTGGGAGCGGATTATTATTTCTCCAAAAAAGATGTGATCGGCCTTGTGTTCAATGGCAATTTCAATAAGAACGATGAAGATCCTTCAGGCCGCATCAATATCCGCAGACCCGACGGTAGTCTCATCAACCGGCTCGAGTCCAACGCTAATAATAATCGTAATTCACAGAACTATGCTTTTAACCTTAATTATAAAAGAAGCATTGATTCTACCGGTCGCGAACTGACCACCGACTTCGACTATGCCCGTTACGTTAACGACAATGCATCTTTTCTCAATACTCGCAGCTTCGATCCGCTGGGAAATAAATTAGGCCCCGATGTTTTGCTGGCTGGTGACCTGCCGTCCAATATTACCATTTACAGTGGTAAAGTAGATTACCTGCATCCGATCAATAAAAATCTTAAACTCGAAACGGGTGTCAAGGCAAGCCTTGTAAGTACCGACAACGAAGTAAACTACCAGCGCAATGAAGGAACCGGCTGGATCAAAGACAATCGCAGTAACCATTTCATTTACGATGAAAACATCAATGCAGCTTATGCGATCATGAGTGGTTCCCTGAAGAAATTTGAGTGGACGGCGGGGCTTCGCCTGGAGAACACGCAGGCAAAAGGTCATCAGCTTAGCAATGACTCTTCTTTCCGCCGCGATTATACCAACCTTTTTCCCAACGCTGCACTGAGTTATAACCTGAACGATAAAAACCAGTTCAGCCTCAGCTACAGTCGTCGCGTTGCACGTCCGGATTATGACGACCTGAACCCGTTTGTATTCTTCCTCGATTCCCTGACTTACGGACAAGGCAATCCCTATCTGTTGCCCCAGTTTACTAACAATATCGAGTTCAGCCACACGTTCAACAGGTTCCTGACCACTACGTTGAACTATACACAAACCTCCGATGTAATCACCGAACTGCTGAAGCAGAACACTGCGGAGAGCATCACCTACCAGACCAAGGACAACCTGAATACGATGAGGCAATTGGGTATTGCCGTGATGATCAATACAGCGGTAACCAAATGGTGGAACACGAATATCTACGTGAATGTATACAACAACCGTTACCAGGGATTGTATAATAATGATCCTGTTGATCTGCAGTTCAGCACACTTGTTTCCTCGGTCAATAACACGTTTACTTTTGGTAAATGGAGCAGCGAGATCAGCGGATGGTATCGTTCGCCCAGCGCGGAAGGCTTGCTGAAAGCTGGTCACATGGGCGCGCTCAACGTTGGTATCGTACGCCAGGTGTTTGAGAAAAAAGGCACGATCAAACTCGGCTTTTCCGATGTGTTCCGCACACAGGTGTTCAGAGGTGATGTGCGTTACAGTGATGTGGATGTTAATATCCACGCCCGCCGCGATACAAGACAGGTGCGCATGACCTTTACTTATCGTTTTGGTAAAAAGAATATTGCGCCCGAGCGCCGTCGCCGTAGCGGACTAGAAGACGAGCAGAACCGTATCAAATCAGGTAATTAACCATTATTGTTCTTTTCTCCTGTAGCATGATGGGTCGTTCCGTTGTCCGGAGCGGCCCTCTTTTAGTAGTAAGTAATAAGTAATAAGTAATAAGTAATAAGTATCTGGTGATAACTGCCTTATTGACGATTGACCATTCACGATTGACGATTGACCATTCACGATTGACGATTGACCATTCACGATTGACGATTGATCATTCACCCCTACCTTTGTACGAAATTCTTGTTATGCCATCTTTCGATATTGTCAGCAAAGTAGATGCCCAGGCGCTCGATAACGCCGTTAACGTGGTAACCAAGGAAATCGGTAACCGCTTTGACTTTAAAGGGTCACACGTGGTGATCGACCTGGATAAGAAAACATACGTGATCAAACTGGAAACAGATGACGACATGAAAATGCGTCAACTGCTGGACGTGCTGGTAAGCCGTTCCCACAAGCAGGGGATTGCACCCGAAGCCTTCGATCTGTCCAAAGAAGGCGGCGTAAGCGGCAAGGTTTGGAAAAAAGAAGTAACCGTGCGCAACGGCCTGAAACAGGAAGATGCCAAAAAAGTAGTAAAACTGATCAAGGACAGCGGCCTGAAAGTGCAGGCGTCCATCAACGATGATTTGGTACGTGTTACCGGCAAAAAAATCGACGACCTGCAGGAAGTGATCCAGGCCTCCAAGGGCTGGGACCTCGGGGTGCCGCTGCAATACGAGAATATGCGTTCATAACATGTGCGAAACCCCCTGTTTTCGGGCATTTCCGGTGGATAATAAGGTGCAGAACAGGTGCAAAACGGGAGGGGTGAAAATTTGGAAAACGCAAATAGAACAACGTATCTTAGAAGTAATATTTGCAGAGATAATGACAAGGAAAAATGAGATCTTCGGCTGATACGGAAACGGGTAAGCAGAAATCTCAGGAAAAACCATCAGAATGCTGCAAGCAGGAGAACCGCTCAGGCGGTGATCCAAAAAGCATCGGGTTAAATGTCTACGAAGACTTATGTCAACGAAAACAATAACTTGGTGCTTTTTTGTTTATAATCCAGTCTGTTATAAAAGGATTAATGGAAAACAGACCAATAAACGCCACTTCTTCCCTATATTTTCCTACCTTTGCCCTCCAAATTAAATCATCAATACGGCAAAATCCGTATTGCCTTAAAAATCATAGCATTATGAAAAAAGGACTCCACCCGGAACAATACCGGTTAGTTATTTTCAAAGACATGAGTAACAATACCGCGTTTCTGAGCCGGTCTACTGCTTACTCTAAAGAAACCCAGAAGTGGGAAGATGGTAACGAATACCCGGTTATCAAACTGGAGATCTCCAACACGTCTCACCCTTTCTTCACTGGTAAGAATGTATTGGTTGACACTGCAGGACGTATCGACAAGTACAAGAAGAAATACGCCAAAAAAGCATAATATTACTTATGGATTCAGCTTTTTGCTCAGGCAAAGAGTTTGTTTTTCATGGCTATACTTTAACCCCGGAGATTCCTCTTCGGGGTTTTTTCTTTTCGCGCACTTTACACCGAACACCCGTTCCGTGATCATTCGTTATCTTCCGCTCTCAATTAGTTCCCATGGACAAAATACTGTTTACGGAAGAATTTTGCCGGCCGGAGAATCTTTATCCCTTTACACTCACGCGGCAATTACAGGATATCCGCGTCGGGATATTGACGATCCGTGAAAAATGGGAAAAGGCTTTAGGACTGCCATCCTTCGATAAAAAAGAAGACGATTACAAAGACCTCTTATTGGCCCGCGATCTGGCAGAAGCTACCGCCGACGGTCCCTGTTACCTGATCCACGGCAACATCTTGCCAACACCTGCACTCATCGCCGCCGTTAAGGTGCTACAGGAAGGCGAATGCCTCATGAGCCGCGAAAATGAATCACTCGTATTCCGCATTTCCGCCGGACAAATAACCGGCACACACAAAGTGCAGGTCGATAAAGTGACCTATTTCGAAGAAACGCTGCTGGTAATCCGTTATCCCTGGGATATTTTTCAATTGAACGATAACGCCATCCGTCTCGATTTCGATACACTCACCGGCGAACGGACTTCACAGCCCTTACCCGATAATAGCCGGCATAGCGGTAATGAAAAATTATTCATTGAAAAAGGGGCGCGCATCAGTCATGCTATTTTCAATACAGACACAGGGCCCATCTATATCGGTGAAGATGCCGAGATCATGGAAGGTGCTATTATCCGCGGACCCTTTGCCGCAGGTAAATCTTCCTGCGTAAAGATGGGCGCGAAAATTTACGGTGCTACTACCATCGGTCCCTATTGTATTGCAGCCGGTGAGATCAAGAACAGTGTGCTCATGGGTTATTCCAACAAAGCGCACGACGGTTACCTCGGCGATTCGGTGATCGGGGAGTGGTGCAATCTTGGCGCGGGTACCACCAACAGTAATCTCAAGAATACCGCCGGTATCGTAAAAGTATGGACGCCCGCCGGGCTTGTGGCAGCAGGACGCAAATGCGGCGTGCTGATGGGCGACTATTCACGCACGGCCATCAACACCAGTATCAATACCGGTACGGTGATCGGTACCGCGTGCAATGTATTTGGCGCGGGACTCACACCGCGTTATGTACCTTCCTTCTCCTGGGGAAGCGAAGGAGTGGAACGCTGTGATTTTGAAAAAGCCCTCGTGGCCATCGACAACTGGAAACAACTGAAAGGCGCATCGCTGCAGGACACCGAACAGGTAGTGTTGCAGTATGTGTACAATCATTTATATTAACCCGTCCCGCCGTAGTGGCGGAGACTTAATGTTATCTGAAAAATGAGAAAGCAAATTGCCGCTGCTAACTGGAAGATGAACCTCAGCTATGCGGAAGGAGAAAAACTGATCGACGAATTATTGGCCGCCGGTGTCAGCCTGGCTGATCATCAGCAGGTAGTGCTGGCCGTTCCATTTCCCTACCTCACCATGGCCCGCGACCGCGTAGCCGGACAAAAAAATTACAGCGTTGCTGCGCAAAACTGTTCACAACACGAGTCAGGTGCTTATACCGGTGATACCTCAGCCGCCATGCTGGCTTCTATCCGGGTGCCCTACTGTGTGATCGGTCATAGCGAACGCCGTGAGTATTTTCATGAATCAAATGAAGAGCTTGCCCGGAAAGTAGACCGCAGCTTTGCCCACAGCATCACACCAATCTTCTGTTGCGGCGAACCGCTTGAGATCCGTGAAGCCGGCACACAGAATGATTATGTAGCGCAACAGCTCAGTGAGTCGCTGTTTCATTTATCGGCCGAACAACTGACGCAACTCGTGGTCGCTTACGAACCTATCTGGGCAATCGGTACCGGCAAAACCGCTTCCACGGAGCAGGCACAGGAGATGCATGCGCACCTGCGTGCTGTACTGGCAAAGCAATACGGTGCGGAGATCGCTGACCAGGTACCCATCCTCTATGGAGGAAGTGTAAAAGCCGGCAATGCAGCCGAACTCTTCGCTTCGCCCGATGTGGATGGCGGATTGGTAGGCGGGGCTTCGCTGGTAGCGGCGGACTTTGCGGCTATCATCCGTGCGTTGAAATAATCATCACGCCCAATTAAAATATGCGTGGAACAGGAACCGTATTATATCGTGATCACGCGCAAGAACCAGGTGCTGCTCAGCTTCCTGAAGATTCGTGTGGTGATCGATAAAAAACAGATCTGGCCACTGGCTGACTGCAATCCGGTGGTCATCACGCTGGCAGAGAATGACCTGCAATTGCTGGCTACCGACGGGTTTCATTTTTCACGTCCGCTTACCTTACACTACCCAAAGGAGGGAACTTATTTCCGGTTGAAAATCGTTTGCGCGATCGATGACCGCTCTTTACTGACCGGCGCATTGATATTGGTAGTAAGTTACCTCCTTGGCTTTTATACGGGCTTTCTTTTGCTGAAGATCATCAGCTTCCTGCCGCTCATTTATTTTCTGCTTTACTACTACGTCAACCGCCGTGATTTTATCCAGGTAAAACAAGACCGGCCGAGAGCCGGGTTATTGAAAAAGTGAGGGAACGCGCGCGCGGATGTTTTCAATCGTATAGTATTGTGCGCCGGCTAATGCAGCGGCATTGTGTTGTGCCAGATCTGCCGTTGATAATTTTTCCAATAAATCCTGCGGACTGCGGTAACGGATGGCAGCTTGTTCCAGTGCCTGGTCTACATGGATGTTGGCGGGTAACAAAAACGGTTTTGCATGCCGGATCACGTCGCCGATATTACCGGAACAAATCGTTTCCCCGTAAGTTTCCTGTACGCCATCATGGATGATGGTGTCGTGTTGCAATGGCAGCCACAGCAGATGTGATTGCTGCAGGTATTTATCAAAAAGCGGCTGATCGATCAGCGACTCGTCAAAATAACGTAACCGGCCATTGTCCGGGTAGGCTTCGCACCACGCTTTCACCTGCCGGCCATGTTCCGGATGAAATCTTCCCAGCAACATCACCGCTATATCAACTTTCTGCTCATCCGCCAGGCGAAGCAATTCAAACACCTGCCGGTAGTCGCGGCGTCTTTCATCTACTGAACCGGGTACGACTATTCTTATCGATTCGTTTGCGGGTAAAGGAAGCGGCTGATAATTTTCTTTTTCGAAAAATCCTCCTGGTACATGATATACTTCTTTTGATCCGGATAACTTGCTGCGAAGATTTTCAGCCAATCGTTCGCCCAGTACAATGAAGGAGTCTGCCTGCCTGATCAGTGAATGCTTCCCAAGATACCGTACCATGCGACGCAGGCTGGGCGCAGGTTTCCAGGTGAAATAGCTGTTGATGTCATGCACGATCATCGTCGTTTTTATATTCAGTTTTTTAATGCCATTGGCATAAAGAATGAAATTGTCGTTAATGGTGCTGAAGCAAACGAGATCGAATGGTTGAGACTGGAGATGATTAAAAATGCGGGAGATGAATGCACGGTTACTCTCTGTTTCCGGACGCACGACCCAGGTAAGCTGGTTGGTCTTTTCCCCGGCTAAAAATTGCAATTGCCGTAAAGAAGAAGCATCGATAAAAACAGTGAGGTGGTGATGCCCGTTGTCGAACAGCCGCAGCAGCGTATGAGTGACCTCAAAGTGACCTGATTCGATGATCGCGATTCGCTTCATTAGTTAAAAAGTCAAAAAAAGTGAATGGTCAATAGTCAATAAGGCAATCAATCACCACATACTTACTACGTGCAGCGGCGGATTTTCACGCAAAGCTCCATAAGTAGCAAAGGCGCGAAGCTTTTACCGGCTGTTTTAACCTTACACCTTCAGCCTTTTTCCGGTGATATTGAAACCAAAGATATTACTTGTGGTAATGTGGGTATGGTAAAAGTTTTCCTGGTCAAACCAGCTCTTTGCTTCTTCGTGCGTATGTTCCCAGCGGAATTCGGGTGTGAACTGGTCGAGAATGTCAATCATCAGTTCGCGTGCAGGTTGCTTATTGCCTTTGACACGTTTAACTACAAAAGCAAAGGGAAACAGGATCCACCTGCAGATCCAATACAAAAGTGGAAGCGGGAGTTTGGCCAGCATTTTTCTTAATAACAAAATGAAACGGTGGCCGGCATTATTTCGCGGGTGATATAACCATACGCTGAGTTTCCCGCCTTCTTTTACACAGGGTACGAGACAATTGAATGAATGTTGCGTGTTGCTGGTATGAATGAGCACACCGCTGCAATGAACGATGTCGAACGCTTCGAAGGCCACCGGCGGAAACTGTACGTCACCCTGTATGAACAAAGCGTTTGCTTCGGTGTTTTCGTTAAAAGCCTGCTCTACACTGCGGCTGAAATCCATCCCCAATACCGTAGCCCCATTTGCCGCGATCAGTTGGTTCAATTGTCCGTTTCCACAGCCGGCATCGAAGATTAGCTTGCCGTTGATTGATGTGGCCGTTTCATCCGTTTCGGTCAGGAACCGTTCGAACATCTGCGGCTTATCAGCTTCCCAGGTCCGGTCCTGCTGGTAGTCGAATTGTTTCCATTCGTAGGCAAAACTCTTTTTGGTGCGGTCGTTCTTCTGCTGAACGGACGCCAGTAACGAGCCATTTTTGGCTATCAGTGCATCGCGTCGTTGCGGAAAATCGGGGAGATGGGTTGACAAAAAATCATTGTAATCGATCACTGCTTCCACGATGAGCCGCGGTATACCGTCGATAACCGGATAAAACCATTCCGAATTGCTGAAGAGAATACCATCTTTGATGATGGTTGTTTCGGTACCGTTATACACTTTTTTCCCATACCGTATAACCTCCAGCCGCAAGGAACTGCGGCTTACCGGACAACGCAACAAAGGGATCAGCAATTCGGTCATCGGACGAATATAGGGTTGTTTTGATCAAATATAGTAAGTTTGTAAAGCTCGCTAACTCACTATTTTGTAAGCCTTTGGCAACGATCAAACGAAATCTTCTTTACAACTTCCTGCTTTCCGTCAGCCAGGTATTATTCCCGCTGCTGTCGATCCCGTATGTAGCAAGGGTGTTGGATCCCGAAGGTGTGGGGCGTGTGGCCTTCATCGATTCGTTCAGTTATTATTTTGTAGTGATGGCCGAACTCGGCATTACCGTATACGGCATCCGTGAAGTAGTGAAGCTGCGCGATGAACCCGAACGGCTTAAACGATTGGTGAAAGAGTTGATGGGACTACGGGTAATTTCTTCCTCCCTGGTGATGCTATTGTATGCAATCATGATGTGGTTGCTATGGGATCGTATTGCCGATTGGCGGCTGCTCGGATTTTCCGTGACTTTTTTGCTGATCAACTTCCTGGCCTGCGACTGGTATTTTATGGGAATGGAACGGTTCGGGTTCATTACCATCCGTTCGATATCGGTGCGGATACTCGGTTTGATCGCTTTGTTTGTTTTGGTAAAAAATACGGATGATTTTGCCACGTATTATGCTGTGATGGTTTTATCTGCGGTGGCGATCGGTATATGGAACTATGGCGTGATGGTCAGAGAGCAGGGCGGAGGATTTCTGTTTACGGGATTAAAAGCACACCTGAAAAAGCTCTGGGTCATTTACCTGATCGGCTTATTGTATAGTATTCCCTTGATGCTGGACAATGTATTGCTGCGGCTGGCCAGTGTGGCGGCGGCTGTGGGATTTTATACTTTTCCTGCGCGGCTCGTGCGCATCAGCAGCAATCTGCTGACGGATTCCTTCCTGGTGTTTCTGCCGCGCGTAACTTATCACGATCACCGGCAGGAAGCGGTAGCAGTGCAGGACCGGTTGTTGCAGAACAGCCGCCTGGTGGTATTGCTTTCGGTACCGATGGGCGTGGGCATCTATTTGTTGTCGGATCAACTGGCCGCTGCGTATCTCGGTGATAAATTTCTTCCTGTTGCCGCTAATCTTCGCTGGCTGGCCGTCTTTCCTTTTCTCAAAGGCATGGCCTTGTTTCTCAGTAACCCTGTATTGATGGCACGTCACCAGGAAAAATCCTACCTGCGCAACCTGGCGGTGAGCAGCACCTGTTATATTCCGCTGGCGTTGTTGTTGTCGGTTTATTATGCTGATGCCGGCGCCTGTATGGCTTTGGTAGCTGCTGAATTGTTATTGCTGTTACTGAACCTGCTGTCCGTACGCAGGCTTTTCCCGGGGCTGCGGATCTTCGACTGGCGTTTGTTTGCCGAAGCGTTGTTACTTTCGGCTTTGTTTATTTTAATCGTTTTTGGGATTAAGAATATAGTCCATGACGCTATACCGGTATTATTGACAACGATACCGGCATGCATCGCCGTTTATTTTTTATTATTTATCTATGTATTGAAAAATCCATTTGCACAGCAGTTGTGGGCTGGCATAAATGGATTATTGAAACGCCACAGGCATACCAATGAAGCATAAGCAGGCTTATTATATCCGTCAGTACAGTTTCGAAGACTATCGTCATGGCGGAGTGGGTTATGCCGATGCCGAAACGATCCTCTCGCGGGAAGGTTATCGTCCGCTGGAGCTGCCGGGCCGTACATCGGGTGGCTTTTTTTCTTTTTTCAAAAGATTGTCATACATCATCACGGCGGCGTTGCGCGTTAAGCGCGATGAGAAAGTAGTGTTGATGTTTCCCGTATACGCCAGGATGAATCAATGGCTGATTGCGTTGTTACGTATGCGTGGAGCAAGACTGATCTGCTACGTTGGCGATATCGATGGGCTGAAAGACAATGATAACAATGTATTGGAAAAAGAGATTGCTTTTTTTCGCAAGTTTCACTATTTCATTGTGCACAATGCTGCGATGGCTGAATGGCTGAGGCAACAGGTCGGGGAGCGGACGATCAGCAAAATTGATTTTTTCGATTTTCTCGTTCCGCCGGTTTTGACGCCGCGTAAGCCTGCGCGGGAAGTGGTTTTTGCGGGCAATCTTGCTATCCGAAAATTTTATTGGCAACTGGGAAAAGTGAACGATGTTGTTTTTCATGTGATGGGTGCGGAAGCGGAGCAGGGCAAAATAAAAGTCCCCGGCGTGCAGTGGCATCCGCTGGTATTTCCGCAGGAGTTGCCGGCGCGGCTGCCTGGTTCATTCGGTCTGTTGTGGGACGGCGATGCGGTAGAGGAATTAAAAGGCCCGTTGGGTAATTACTTCCGGTATATTACTTCGCATAAATTATCGCTTTATATACTTGCGGGTATGCCGGTGATTGTGGCAGAAGAGGCCGCCACAGCGGCATTGGTAAAAGAATATAATATCGGCATTGCAGTGCCGGGTCTTGTTGATCTGGCCGGACGCATTAATGCCATAACATCGGAGCAGTATCAAATGATGCAGGAAAATTTAAAACCCCTTGCGGAACGGATCAGCAAAGGGTGGTGTTTGAAAGATGCGTTGGGGCAAGTGTGAATCGTCAATCGTGAATGGAACAGTCACACGGATAGCGGCGCATTTTCACGCGAAGCTGCATAAGGAGCAAAGGCGCAAAGCTTTTATCGGACCGTTTAACTTACTACTCATGTCCGAAGTACCGGGCGTATTACGGCTGCTTCACTTAATACTTATAACTTAATACTTTTCATATACTCCGCATTTGCGGCTACCGCCTTCAATGGCGTAGTGCCTTCATATTTTTCCTGCTCCACGATGAAATACTCCATGCCATGTTCTTTGGCTTTTTTCAGCAAAGACGGATAGTCGATGCTGCCCTGGCCGAGTATGCACGATGCGTTACCACCGGAGGCATTTTTTTCGCGGTCTTTGATATGACAGAGACGGAAACGGTTGTTATATTTTTTAAACCAGGCTGAGGCATCTTCACCAGCCGTCACTACCCAATAAATATCCATTTCAAAGTCCACCAGCTTCGGGTCTGTTTCTTCCATCATCACATCTTGTGGTAGGCGGCCTTCGAGCAGTTTGAATGAGTAATCATGGTTGTGATAGGCGAAGCGGATGCCGTTTTTACGGCAGATCTCACCTTTTACATTGAAGTCTGCAGCAAATCGTTTGAAGTCGCTGAGTGATTTTTGTGGTCCTTTCCAGGGGCAGATTAGATATTTCATACCGATGGAGGCAGCGTCGGCGGCTTTGCGTTCGAAATCTTTATCGATCTCGCAATGACTGGCCACCAATGTTGTGCCGATATCGTCGAGGTATTTTTTCATACCGGCGGCGCCCATTCCCCAAAACATACCAAGTTCTTTTGGTTCGTAGCTCTCGAGTTGTTTGTAACCCATAGCCGCCACTTGTTTCAACACCCCCCGCGGGTCGCGCGGCATGTCTTCGCGGAGCGTATAGAGTTGCAGCCCGAAAGTTGGAATGGAAGCGGTTTGTGCAGAGGCCGGTGTTTTACAGGCCCATGAGCCAAGTGTTACGGCGGCTAATGAACCTCCGGTCAGTTTTAAAAAGTTTCGACGCGATTGTTGCATGATCGTTAGGTTTTAAAGGATCAGCCCCAGGCGCGATCCCCTTTTTTGTAATCAAGACAGCCATCATATTTTCCGGGTACGGCCACGTGCCGCAAGACCTGCGTAGCACCGGGTTCCGATGTAAAGAAGCCAAGTATGGTAAGCTGTTTCATCATCGTGAAATAGTGTGCCGGCATTTTCTTGTCTTTCGACTCTTTGTCGGCTTTCGACTTTTTCTCGTTGTATTCTATAGCTTCCTTATTCAGTTTGTTCAACAGCTCATGCCTTTGCTCCGGCGTGATATCGAGGAACGCTTTTTTGTATTGTTCCTTCGATGCATCGTTGAGTTTACCGATGCCTTCGTGGAAGATCTTTTGATCATCCTTTGTGTAGGTATCGTTCACCATTACCGTCATAAACTGACCAACAGCAGCGTCTTTTGCACCGGGCGTTTTTGTTTTGGGTAAAATGGTTTCCGCCACTTCATCGAGGAAGCGGATATCGTCGGTGCTGAAAGCGGTGCCGCCAATGGTTGGTGATTGACCACAACCCGAGAGCAGCAGGTCGCCTCCGATCATGGCGGTGCCTGTGAGCACAGCGATCATTTTCAGTAGTTCTCTTCTTTCCATATCAGAGGTTTCCTTTTTTAAGTTCATTAAATGCGAAGTCTGCCGCGCGTGCAGTCATCGCCATATAGGTGAGTGATGGATTCACGCAGGAGGCGGACGTCATTGCCGCGCCGTCTGTTACGAATACATTCGGGGCATCCCATACCTGGTTGTGCCCGTTGAGCACGGATGTTTTGGGATCGCGGCCCATGCGCGCGGTACCCATTTCATGAATACCCATGCCCACTTCGTACGGATTATCCCAGGTGCGTACATCTTTCACGCCGGCTGCTTCGAGCATTTCTTTGGCATCATTGATCATGTCCTGCCGCATTTTCTTTTCATTGTCTTTGATCTCGGCGTCCATGTCGAGGACGGGTAATCCCCATTTATCTTTTTTATTCTTGTTGAGTGTGATTTTGTTTTCGTGGTAGGGGAGCATTTCACCAAAACCGGTAATACCGATGGTCCAGGCACCGGGCTCTGCCAATGCTTCTTTCAGATCGGCACCGATGCCGAGTTCTGCCACATCTCTTTTCCAGTTGCCGCGGCTGGCTGATCCCTGGTAGCCGAATCCCCGCAGGTAATCGCGTTTGTCACCATGAATATTGCGGAAGCGTGGGATATAAATACCGGTGGGGCGGCGGCCATAAAAATATTTGTCTTCGTAGCCTTCGACCGTGCCCGATGCGCCGCAACGGAAATGGTGGTCCATCAGGTTGTGGCCGAGTTCGCCGCTGCTGCTGCCCAATCCGTCGGGCCAGATATCGGTAGCAGAATTCATGAGCACCCATGTAGAATTGAGTGCAGACGCATTCAGGAAAATCACTTTCGCTTTATAAACGTGCGTCTTGTTTGTTTCGGCATCGAGTATTTCCACACCTGTGGCGCGTTTGGTGTCTTTATCGTAAAGAATGCGTGTAACGATAGAGAAGGGGCGAAGCGTGAGGTTTCCCGTTGCCATGGCTGCAGGCAGTGTGGCGGATTGTGTACTGAAGTAAGCGCCAAAGGGACAACCTCTCCAGCAACGGTCACGGTACTGGCAGTTGGTGCGTTTTTGTTCGGGTCTTACTTCGGTGATGTTGGCGCTTCGTCCGATGATCATATGACGGGAACCTTTGTAAATGTCCTGGAGACGTTTGGCCACATCTTTCTCCACGCAGTTCATCTCCATGGCTTTTACATAATCGCCGTCAGGCAATACATCCAGTCCGTCGCGGTTGCCTTGTATGCCGGCAAATTTTTCTGCGTAGCTGTACCACGGAGCCATGTCTTCATATCGGATGGGCCAGTCTACGGCAATGTTTTCTTTTCCATTGGCTTCAAAGTCCCATTTGTTGAAGCGGTAACTCTGGCGTCCCCAGGTGAGTGAACGGCCACCAACGTGATAACCTCTGAACCAGGAGAAGGGTTTTGTTTCGGTATAAGGGCACTCTTTATCTTTTACCCAAAAGTCCAGCACGGTTTCATTAAGCGGGTAGTCGCGTTTAAGCACCGGATAATCTTCAATCATTTGTTGGGTGCGGCCGCCGCGGTGCGGGAATTCCCAGCTTTCCTTGTTGGCATTCACGTAATCCTTTACATGCACAACGTCTCTTCCGCGTTCGAGCATGATGGTCTTCAGGCCTTTTTCGCAGAGTTCCTTTGCGGCCCAGCCACCGCTGATACCGGATCCTACGACAATGGCGTCAAATTCGTTTTCTGGCATAGTATATACAGTTTGTCCGGAAGGCTCTGCACGAGACCTCAGGAGTTGAAAATGTGGATCACAGGTTTGAAGGTTTATACATCACATATTTGTATGGCCTTTTTCAAGGCGGCTATTTTTTCTTCAGGTGTTTTACCGGTGGGGCGGAATTCCTGCGCTACATATCCTTTGAATCCCGTTTGAGTAATGGCTTTCATCACGGCAGGATAAAAAATTTCCTGGCTGTCATCGATCTCGTTTCGTCCCGGCACACCTGCTGTGTGATAGTGACCAAAGTATTCATGATTATCGCGGATCGTATGAATGATATCGCCTTCATTGATTTGCATATGATAAATATCGTACAGCAATTTGAAGTTAGGCGAACCGAGTCTTTTACACAACTCCACGCCCCATGCACTTTTATCGGCCATATAATCTTTGTGATCGACTTTGCTGTTGAACAGTTCCATCTGTATCACTACTTCTTTCTTTTCCGCGAGCGCCATGATTCTTTTTAATCCCTGCACACAATTATTCAACCCTGTTTCGTCATCCATACCATTCCTGTTGCCGCTAAAGCAAATGAGATTGGCATAACCGGCAGCCGCTACCAGGTCGATGTGTTTTGTATAATTATCGACGAGTGTATTGTGGTATTGCGGATCGTTCCAGCCTTTTACCAGGCTGATCTCTGCGCCATTGCACATGGAGGAGTCGACGCCATTTCTTTTTAAGATGTGCCAGTCTTTCGGGCCAACAAGATCGATAGCGGCAAAGCCGATGTCTTTCACTACATGGCAGAGCTCATCGAGCGAAAGAAAATTATAAGTCCATGAACATACAGAGTGAAGGATATTTCCTTTCAAAGCGGGTGTATTTGTTTTGCCGGAAAAAGCACTCAGCGTAGTGCCGGCGCCCGCGGCCAGCGCGGCAGTGGTAACGGATTGCAGCCATGATCTGCGCGATTGTGTTCCTGCCATAAAAGTATTATAAAGAGATTTTCTTCGTTTCTTTTTTAAATAACAAAGCAAACAACAGGAATACCACTGCTGCGATGCCTGCGGGAATTAACCAGATCATTTTGTAATCGAAACTGCCTTCGCCGGTCTTGTAATGATCGGTGATCAAACCTGCTATTTTGAACCCGATAAGCATACCCACACCATAAGTAGCCAGTGTAATCAAGCCCTGTGCAGCGCTTTTATATTGTTCACCCGCGCGTGCATCGGTATAGATTTGTCCGGATACAAAAAAGAAATCGTAACACACACCGTGCAGTACGATGCCGAGTATTAGCATAAAGAAAAGATCGTCTGCATTGCCGTAGGCAAATAGCAGGTAACGTACGACCCAGGCCAGCATGCCTACGAGTATTGTTTTCTTGAAACCATAACGTGTAAAGAATACAGGCAGTAACAACATGAATAAAACTTCAGATACCTGCCCGAGTGACATAAGGCCTGTTGCGTTTTCAACACCTGAATGCACCAGGAATGTATTGGTTACCTGGTAGTAGAACGCAAGCGGAATACAAATGGCGACCGACGCGAGAAAGAAGACGGCAAAATTGCGATCCTTTAATAGTTTCAACGCATCTACTCCCAGTATTTTACCGATGGAAATTTTTTCACCTTTTGCGCGCGGAGGTGTAGCGGGCAGGGTAAAGCTGAAAAGTCCGAGGAGTAAAGAACTGCCACCCGCCAACAGGAAGGTGTTTCTCAATTGACCGGCTGCTGCGGCTTCTGAATTATCCCAACGGAATGCATAGCTGATCAGCAATCCCGCAACGATCCAGCCAATAGTGCCGAATACACGGATGGAAGAAAATTGTTTTTCCGGATTACTCATTTGATTGAACGATACAGATGCAACCAGCGCCAGGGTAGGCATGAACAAGATCATATAGCCAAGCACATAAGGATAAAATTCACCGACTGTTTCTGCATTGTACATCTGGTACATCAGCACTGCGCCGACAAGGTGCAGGAAACCTAGGATGCGTTCAGCCCGGATGAAGCGATCGGCTATGAGGCCGATGATAAACGGAGCAATGATCGCTCCCCATGACTGCGTGGAGAACACGTCTCCTGTTTGCGCTCCATCGGCTTTAAGGTTGATGGAAAGAAATGTTCCCAGGGAAACAAACCATGCTCCCCATGTGAAAAATTCAAGAAACATCATGGCCGATAAACGGACACGGATCATTGGATTCATACGCAGCTCGTTAAATTTATTTGTCAATAAAAACTGATTAAATGTACTATTTTTAGCCATACAATTTTTTATTCTTCAACCTCTTTTTAAGAAAGCAAAAACGATTGAGCATGGCCAAACGCAAACTCAGAATGGGAATGGCAGGTGGCGGACCCGGGTCATTCATAGGCGCTGTACACCGCATGGCTGCTGCATTAGACGGCGAGATCGAAATCGTTTGCGGAGCGTTCAGCGCGGATCCTGAGAAGTCGGCACAGACCGGGTCTGCACTTGGATTACCGGTTGAAAGAGTGTACGGATCGTACCGCGAAATGTTCCGCGCGGAGGCTGAATTGCCACCACATGAACGCATGGAATTTGTTTCAATAGTTACCCCCAACCACGTGCATGCCGAGCCCGCAATGCTGGCTTTGGAGCACGGATTCCATGTAGTACTCGATAAACCGATGACCCTGAACCTGGCCGAAGCCATCGAATTGCAACAGGCAGTCGAACGTTCAGGATTGCTGTTTTGCCTTACCCATACTTACACCGGTTATCCGATGATCAAGGAAGCAAAACAATTGGTGGCCTCCGGAAAATTCGGCACTATACGAAAAGTATATGTAGAATATCCGCAGGGATGGCTCAGCACTTATGCCGAAGGCGGCGACAATAAGCAAGCTGCCTGGCGTACCGATCCCGCACGCAGCGGCATTGCCGGTGCAATGGGCGACATCGGAACACATGCCTTCAACCTGGCAGAATATGTAAGCGGACTCGAAGTGGAATCCTTGTGTGCCGACATACAAACCGTTGTACCCGGAAGAAAACTCGATGATGATGGTTCGGTGTTGCTGCGTTTTCACAACGGTGCCAGTGGTGTGTTGATCGCCACGCAAGTGGCAGCCGGTGAAGAAAACAATGTGCGCATAAGAGTATATGGTGAGAAAGGCGGATTGGAGTGGCAACAGCAGGACGCTAACACTTTATTGGTGAAATGGTCTGACCGGCCGGCTGAAGTATGGCGCACAGGCGGAAGTTATGTTTCGGAATATGCGGCACATAACACGCGCGTGCCGGCAGGGCATCCCGAAGGATATCTCGAAGCCTTTGCCAATCTTTACCGGAACTTCGCGCTGACTTTACGTGCACGTCTCGATGGTACGGAAGCCACGGCGGTGGTGCTCGATTTTCCGGGAATCCGCGAGGGCGTGAGAGGAATGATGTTTATCGATCGTGTAATAGCGAGCGGACAGGCCACGCAGAAATGGACAGCGCTGAATACAGGCGCATGATTGTTTATCTTATTTTCACCTGATATGAAAACAGTAAAAGGACCCGGTATATTTCTCGCGCAGTTCCTGGGCGACAAAGCGCCCTTCAATAATCTGCGCTCCCTTTGTTTGTGGGCGGAGTCACTTGGTTTCAAGGGCGTGCAGATTCCTACATGGGACAGCCGTTGCATCGACTTGCAGCAGGCAGCGGAAAGCAAGACCTATGCGGATGAAGTAAGAGGCATCGTGGAAGAATGCGGATTGGTGATAACGGAATTGTCTACCCATCTGCAAGGTCAGTTGGTGGCGGTGCATCCGGCTTACAATGAATTGTTTGATGGCTTTGCGCCCGAAGCATTACGCGGTAATCCCGCGGCGCGCACCGAATGGGCTGTGCAGCAATTGAAATATGGCGCGCAGGCGTCGCGCAACCTCGGGCTTACAGCCCATCCTACTTTCAGTGGTGCGTTGATCTGGCATACCTTCCATCCCTGGCCGCAACGCCCTGCAGGATTGGTAGACGAAGCGTTTACCGAGTTGGCAAAACGCTGGCGCCCCATCCTTGATTATTTCGATGAACATGGTGTGGATCTGTGTTATGAAATTCATCCGGGTGAAGACCTGTTCGATGGCATCACCTATGAAATGTTCCTGGAAAAAGTAAACAATCATCCGCGTGCGTGCCTCTTGTATGATCCGTCGCATTTTGTATTGCAGCAACTGGACTATGTGCAATACATCGATTTTTATCATGAACGTATCAAAGCATTTCATGTAAAGGATGCGGAGTTCAATGCCACGGGCAAACAAGGTACATTCGGTGGTTACCAGAGCTGGCTTAACCGTGCGGGCCGTTATCGTTCGCCGGGAGACGGACAAGTAGATTTTAAAAAAATTTTCAGCAAACTGGCCGAGTATGATTTCGATGGATGGGCGGTGATGGAGTGGGAGTGCTGCATCAAACATCCGGAGGATGGAGCCAGGGAAGGAGCAAAGTTTATCCAGGATCATATCATCCGTGTGACGGATAAGGCCTTTGATGATTTTGCCGGAGTGGAAACGGATAAAGGACTGTTGCGAAGGATTATCGGTTTGGATAAGTGAATCGTCAATCGTGAATGGTCAATGGTGAATAGTCAATAGTCAATGGTGAATCGGTCATGAGGGTTATCTCACTTAACACTTATTACTTAATACTTATTACTCAATACTTATTACTTAGAACTTATAACTTTGATACAAAACAACAAATCGACATGAAGAAAATTATGGTGGCGGCTCTGGCAATAGTCGCTTTGGTAGCCTGTAACAATGAGTCAGGGGAAAAGAAACCGGAAGCCGGTGGCACAGACCTTTCGTCTAATCCGGTTTACAAAGAAGGACTGGCACTGGTGGGAAAAAACAATTGCATCAGTTGTCACAAAGTGGATGCAGCCGTAACCGGGCCGAGTTATCGTGACGTGGCGGAAAAATATGCCGGCGCAGGTCCCGAAACGGTGACGGCACTGGCTAAAAAAGTAATCGAAGGCGGCGCCGGTGTATGGGGAAGTGTTCCGATGACACCCAACTCCTGGGTATCGCAGGAAGATGCTGAAAAAATGGTACGTTATATCTTACTCTTAAAAAAATAAGTATGATCCGGAAAACATCGGCAGCTCTTTTGCTGGGATTATCCCTGATGGCTTGTAATAATCAAAACAACAAGAAAAGCGCACCGGCTTCTGAAACTTCTTCCGTTGCCAAAGGCGAATGGCAATCCCTGTTTGATGGCAAAACCACCAAAGGATGGCATCGCTACGGTGCGGGTGCTATCGATTCTGTATGGCAGGCAAAAGATGGCTTGTTGTATCTCGATGTGGCCAAAAAGAAAGCGGCTGGCATCCGTGGCGATTGGGATATTGTCACCGAACAGGAATACGAAGATTTCGAACTCGAACTCGAATGGAAGATCAGCAAGAACGGGAACAGCGGCATCATCTTTTATATTCACGAAGACAAGAAGTACAGATGGCCCTGGGAAACCGGTATGGAAATGCAGGTGCTCGACGATGCCGGTCACCCCGATGGCAAAATCATCAAACATCGCGCAGGTGATCTTTACGATCTGATCTCCGCATCCAAAGAAGCAGCCAATCCAGTAGGTGAATGGAATAAAGTGCGCGTCCGCAGCGAGAAAGCCAAACTCGATATGTACCTCAACGACGTAAAAGTTGTGAGCACAACACTTTGGGACGATCAGTGGAAGGCACTCGTAGCCGGCAGCAAATTCAAAAACATGCCCGACTTCGGTACATACCGCCGCGGCCGCATCGGTCTGCAGGATCACGGTAACGATGTATGGTACAGGAATATACGTATTAAATCCCTATAATTTGGCAATTTGATAATTTGATGATTTGAAAATATTTGTAATAGCCAATAAAAAAGCGGTGGGCCCATAGGATCACCGCTTTTTTTATCAAATTATCAAATTGTCAAATCATCAAATTATCTCACTCAACCTTGGTAATCTTCAACACGTTCGTAGGCAGGTGCAGGTGTACAGGCGTGCTGCCGGTGCTCACTACAATGTTGCCTGTTTTTACAAAACCTCTTTCTTTTAAGATTTCGATCTGGTCGGCGAAGATGTCGTCGAGGCTGTCTTCTTCGTCATAATAGAAGGCTCTCACGCCCCAGCTAAGGCAAAGCTGGTTAACCAGGGAGCGCTCTTTGGTGAAAATATACAAGGGGGATTTAGGACGATAGCTGCTCAGCATGAAACCGGTGTAACCGCTTTGCGTCATACCCACCAGCGCTTCCGCGTTACTGTCATTGGCAAGACTACACGCGTTATAGCAAATGGCATCGCTGAGGAAAGAAGGAGAGTGGGCCTGCGGTTGCAGTACTTCCTCCAGGTTATAACGGTAATCGGTTTTCTCCACTTCCATGATGATCTTGCGCATGGTCTGCACCACCAATGTAGGATGTTTGCCGGTAGCCGTTTCCCCACTCAGCATTACGGCATCGGCGCCTTCGAGTACGGCGTTGGCTACGTCGGTGATCTCACTGCGGTTGGGTTTGATGCGATCGATCATGCTCTCCATCATTTGCGTTGCCACGATTACAGGCTTGGCACGGTGAAGACATTTCCGGATGAGATCTTTCTGGATCAGCGGTACTTTCTCTACCGGCAATTCCACGCCGAGGTCACCACGTGCTACCATTACACCATCTGATTCCACAATGATGTCGCGGATATTGGTGAGGGCTTCGGGCATTTCGATCTTGGCAATGATCTTCGATTTGCTTTTATGATCATTCAGGATCTGACGGAGCCCGCGGATATCTTCCACGCGGCGAACAAACGAAAGCGCTACCCAATCGAGTTGCTGCTCGATGATGAATTGCAGGTCGACCAGGTCTTTCTCTGTCAATGCCGGAAGGGAAATGCGTGTATCGGGAAGGTTCACACCTTTCTTGGAGGAAATTACACCACCCATGGTTACTTCCACCTGCACATCGTTGTTGGGCAGGATGGCGGTTACCACCACTTCCAGTTTGCCGTCGTCGATCATGATCTTGTTGCCCACCTGCACGTCTGAGTGAAGATTGGGATAAGATACATAAATGCGCTCCTTGTTGCCTACCAGTTTTTCATTGGTAAACGTAAGAATGTCGCCCGCTACTACGGGGAGGGCATTGTTCTCGATTTCTCCAACACGCAGTTTAGGTCCCTGCAGGTCGCCAAGGATTGCAATATTGTAGGGCTCGTTTTTAATGATTTCACGGATATGACCGATGATGCGGGCTTTATCCTCATGGCTGCCGTGAGAGAAATTGAGGCGGAAGACATTGACACCCGCTTTTACAAGGTCGAGAAGCTGTTCGTAAGTGTCGCAGGCCGGACCAACTGTTGCTACGATCTTTGTGCGGTGGTAGCTGTGGTCGATACCCGCGTTTATGTCCATTTGTTTGTAGTAATACTTTTCCGCATGTCTGGTCATAGAAGTATCAGCATTTCTGGTTGCAGGCTGCTGGCTGCTTGAACCGGTGATAAAAAATTCTGTAAGCCGCTCACCGGATCAGCCAGCGACCCGGTTTCAGCTGATTAGTTTATTAGCTGGCCAGGATCTTAACGATCTTCATCCATTCCTGACCGATCTTGTGTTTTTCTTTGACTGCTTTGTCCAATGGTGTGTAATGGATTTTGTTATTGATCACACCTACCATTACATTTTTGCGTCCGAGCAGCAGGCTTTCCACGGCATAATAACCCATGTGGCTTGCTACCAGTCGATCTTCGCAACTGGGTGTGCCGCCGCGCTGGATGTGGCCCAATACCGTTACACGTACATCGGCATTCGGCATTCTTTCGCGGATCACTTTCGCTACTTCGTTGGCGCCACCAAATTCTTCACCTTCTGCCACCACGATCAGGTTCACCAGCTTTTTGCGCTTTTCTTTTTCGGTCAAACTTTCGATAATGGCTTCGATATCCGTTTTTGTTTCAGGGATCAGAATGTTTTCCGCACCCGTAGCGATGCCGCTGTGCAGTGCGATGTAGCCGGCATCACGCCCCATTACCTCTACGATGAATACACGGTCGTGTGCATCCATGGTATCGCGGATTTTATCGATGGCTTGTACGGCTGTGTTAACGGCGGTATCAAAACCGATGGTCACTTCAGTACCTGCCATATCGCGGTCGATGGTGCCGGGTACGCCCACGCAGGGGATATCGTATTCGTTGCTGAATTTCTGTGCACCACGGAAGCTGCCATCACCACCGATGATCACCAATCCGTCGATGCCTCTTTTCGTCAGGTTGTCGTATGCTTTTCTGCGTCCTTCGGGTTCAAAGAATTCTTTGCACCGCGCAGTTTTTAAAATAGTCCCGCCACGCTGAATGATGTTGGCCACCGAGCGCGACTCCATTCTGAAAATATCATCTTCCACCATACCCTGGTATCCGCGCATGATACCGAAAACTTCCAGTTCATGATAAAGCCCCGTTCGCACTACCGCGCGAATGGCAGCATTCATGCCTGGTGAATCTCCCCCTGATGTTAAAACGCCGATCCTGGTGACTTTCTTACTCATATTATCGTAGTAAACAATGTAAAAAAACGCGGAATTTCGAAGCTCCAAAAGTAAGGCATTGTCATGATTATGTAGTGCGTACACATGAATATAATATGAACTCACACTAATGAGTGTTAGTGTAAAAGAAGCGCATGATCAGATTAGAAGCAGATGAGAATCACAGGCTTGTCTCAACAGGGGTTTCGAAAAATTTCGTCTTGATTGCGTTTCCTTATCTTTAAGCCCGGTAAAAGTTAACCAAGATGAAAAAAATATTTTTTATACTGTTTATGACAAGTGCCATTTCCGCAACAGCACAATGGAAATATCCTGTGAGCAGGAAGGAAAATGTAACCGACGACTATCACGGAACCAAAGTGGAAGATCCTTATCGCTGGCTGGAAGACGACAACAGCAACGAAACCAAAAAATGGGTAATAGATCAGAACGTTGTTACGGCTGATTATCTCGCTAAAATCCCGTTTCGCAAACAAGTATACAGCCGCCTGGAGAAATTGTGGAACTATCCCAAGTATTCTTCTCCCTTCAAAAAAGGGGATTATTATTATTTCTTCAAGAATGATGGTTTGCAGAACCAAGCGGTGCTTTACCGCCAGAAAGGCCTCAATGGTGAAGCAGAGGAGTTTCTGAACCCCAATACGCTCAATAAAGATGGTATTGCCGCACTCGGTGGTATCTATTTCAGCAAATCAGGAAAATATCTTGCTTACAGCCTGGCCGTTGCCGGCAGCGACTGGCAGGAAATTTTTGTGATGGAAACAGCTACCCGTCAGCGTATAGCCGACAAGATCGAATGGGTGAAGTTCAGCGGCGCAAGCTGGAACGGCGATGAAGGGTTCTATTATTCAGGTTATGATAAGCCTGATTCAGCTTCCAGACTCAGTAAGAAAAATGAATATCATAAAGTATTTTATCATCAAATAGGTCATACGCAGAATAAAGATCAACTGGTGTATGAAGACCGCAAAAATCCATTGCGTTATCACAGCGCAGGCCTTACGGAAGACAAGCGTTTCCTGATCCTGAACGTATCGCAGGGAACAAGCGGTGGAGAGATCTGGTATCGCGATCTGAAAGATCCGCAACAAAAAGAATTTAAACTGCTGATCGCGGGTTTCAATACCGATCCGGATGTGATCGATAATGCCGGAGATAAATTACTCGTACGTACCAATGATGGCGCGCTCAACTATCGCATCGTACTCATCGATCCGAAGAATCCTAAAAAAGAAAACTGGAAAGTGATTGTAGCGGAAAAGCCCGAAGTATTGCAAAGTGCAGGTACCGGTGGCGGCTCGCTTTTCCTTACCTATCTCAAGGACGCGGCAACCAAAGTGTACCAATATACTTACGATGGCAGGCAGGTCAGGGAGATCGTGCTTCCGGGTGTGGGCTCCGCGAGTGGATTCGGTGGTGAGAAAACAGACAAGGAATTTTTCTACAGCTATTCATCTTTTGCCACGCCTCCCACCATCTACCGTTACAATATCGCTACCGGCAAATCAGATCGTTTCCGTTCGGCAGAAGTGAATTTTAATCCCGATATGTTTGTAACAGAACAGGTGTTCTTTACCAGCAAGGACGGCACACGTGTACCGATGTTCCTGACCTATCGCAAAGGCATGGTGAGAAACGGAAACAACCCCGTATTGATCTATGGTTATGGCGGGTTTAATGTGCCGATGACACCCGGTTTCAGTGTGAGCAATGCTTTCTTCATTGAGCAGGGTGGTATCTATGCAGTGGTGAACCTGCGTGGAGGTAGCGAGTATGGTGAGAAATGGCACAAGGACGGCATGCTCGACAAAAAACAAAACGTATTCGACGACTGCATAGCCGCTGCTCAGTATCTTATCAAGAATGACTATACCAATAGCCAGAAGCTGGCTTTGCGTGGCGGCAGCAATGGTGGATTGCTGGTTGGTGCTGTCATTACACAGGAACCGGAACTCTTCAAAGTAGCGCTGCCTGCGGTTGGTGTCCTGGACATGCTGCGTTATCACAAATTTACCGTAGGATGGGGCTGGGCAGTGGAATATGGCAGTGCCGACTCGGCGCAGCAGTTTGGTTACCTGTATAAATATTCTCCTTATCACAACCTCAAAAAAGGCGTAAACTATCCGGCAACGCTGATCACTACGGCGGATCATGATGACCGTGTGGTGCCGGCGCATTCATTCAAATTTGCGGCGCGTATGCAGGAATACTATACAGGACCTAATCCTGCATTGATCCGTATAGAGACCAACGCGGGGCATGGTGCCGGTAAGCCAACGGGCAAGATGATCGAAGAAGCGACCGATATCTGGAGCTTTGTGATGTATAACCTCGGTATGGAGTTCGACAACAACCCCGCTGAATCTGCCCGTAAATCTGCACAATTGCTGAATGTTGATGGAAGCATGCCAACGCCTGAAGAATTGAAAAAACGGGAAGAAAAGCAACGTATCGAAGCAGCCTCCGGCCGCGGATATGTTGATCCGAAAACACAGGAAGGCGTGAAATCAAGCCAGCCTACCAAACTCGCGGAAGCAACGCCGGCAGCACCGCCGCCCAGTAAGAAAACACCGGAGAAGAAATAATGTGAAAATATGTAAGTGTGTAAATGTGAAAATGATGAATGAAACACATTTACACATTTTCCACCCCGGGTACATTTCTAAGTATGATAAAAGCACTCGTTACCGGCGCAACAGGCTCCGTTGGTCACTACCTGATTCCTGCACTAGCGAACGATGGGTTTGACGTTGTGGCGACAGGACGAGCTGACTTCGGGAGCCTCAACCAGGGACATCCGTGGGCATCGTTGCCCCATGTAACATACAAACGTCTCGACTTCACCGATCCTTATGCCGTGGATTCAATGATGGAAGAGGAAAGGCCTGATGTCATTATTCATGCGGGAGCGATGAGCAAACCCGATGATTGTGAGCAACATCAATGGGAAGCCTACTTCACCAACGTGGAAGCCACCATGCAACTGGCTATGAGCGCCGAAGAGAACGGAAGTTTCTTCATTTTTCTTTCCACCGATTTTGTATTCGACGGCAAGAAAGGAATGTATACCGAAACGGATGAGCCTTCACCGATCAATTTCTATGGGCGAACGAAACTTGAAGCGGAACAGGCCGTTTCCGAGTTCGCAGGCGATTGGGCAATCGTGCGCACGGTTGCTGTATTTGGTAAACCCGTGGAAGGTAAGCGGCAATTTCTGTCGCAGGTAAAAGATCACCTCGAACGTGGCGAGGCCTATCATGCTGTAACAGATCAGGTCCGCACGCCGACTTATGCCGGTGATCTGGCAAAGGCGTTGGCCATTATTGCCCGTAACAAATACCAGGGGATTATTCATGTAGCCGGTGGGGAAGTAGCCACGCCATTTGAACTCGCCACTAAACTGGCCGCACACCTGGAGCTCGATAGCACATTGCTGAAACCGCTCTCCAACGATCAGTTGCTATCCGCCGCGCAACGCCCTCTGCGTACAGGGCTTGACATCACCAAAGCGCGTGCGCTTTTCAATTATCAACCATTGACGATCGACGAAGCATTAGCAATCAGTTACCCGAAGCAATAGGTTTGGAGAACTTCTTTTCACCGGCTGTAATGGCCATCGGAATAAAATTTTCCGAAGGAGGAATGGGACAGTTGAAACGTCCTTCAATATAAGCGCAATAAGGATTATAGGCTTTGTTGAAATCGAGTACTACTTCACCGTTGTGAATATCGGTAAACCGCAGATCGATATACCGGCCTATTTCATACGAACCTTCGCCATTGGTGTGATCGGTAAAGGGAAGAAACAGGTAATCGCGGTATTCGTCCAGTTCCATCAGTCGCTGCGACTGGTATACATTTAATTTCACCAATGTATCATGTAAACGGAAAGTGAGTTTGCCATAAGTGCGGTAAATCTGTTTTTGCATCCCGGAAGTTTCCATCGTGAACCATTGCGGTTGACGGATATGTTCGAAGCGGGCATGTACCCGGAAATTGCTGTCGATCGGATAAAATTGCAACCAATGATGGTCTTCGTCTTTTACCACTTCATGGTCGTCGACATATTGCTCACGGTATTGGTTGATGGAGTCTGTGTAGTCCAGCGATTGGGAAAAGACGGACAGGCCGGACAGTAATAAGATTAGCAGGAAAAAGTTCTTCATTTCAGGGTGTGTCGTTCAGGATTCGCAGTAAATATATAAGTTCCGGTGCAATAACAATGCGAAAAAAAAGCAGGAACGTATTTTTTGCGAAAAATTGATCTGAAACAAGGAAGGAGTGAATTGTCAATCGTCAATCGTGAATGGTGAATAGTGAATGGTGAATGGTGAATGGTGAATGGTCTATCGTGAATAGAGGCCAGTGCGCCCAAAGCCATTCTTTGCGTCTCAATTTCTTTGCGCCTCTGCGCGATAAAATGCAGCGGTCTCACACAAAGCTGCATAAGGAGCCCTCAAGACGCCTGCAACTTAATACTTATAACCTATACCCGAAGTATCGGGCGGCTGTTTACTTAAAACTTACTACTTACAACTTATTACCTTACACCTTATCCCTTCCCAGGCAAATGAATCTCTGCCATCATGCAACGCGCGCTGCCACCGCCATTTTTCTCAATCACATCCAAGGGGGCATGCACAATGGGGTTGAAGGAGGAAAGCTCTGTTATCTGCCCCGGCGTAAGCGAACTGAAGGCTTGTGTAGACATCACCAGTAATTTTCTTCCGCGCAGGCTTTGCACCTGCAACATATTCCCGGCGAAATGATTCATCTGATCAAGCGTGATTGTGATGACCGTTTTGCGCGACCCTTTCAATTTTTCTTCCACATGCTTCCGCTCTTCTGCGGAAGGAATGGCGTCCAGGCAGATCACCGCATAGTCATCACCGATACACATCAATACGTTGGTGTGATAAATAGCCACGCCCTGCGCATCGGCTGCATGGAATTCAACCGTTTCATAACCGGTGGCATCGGCAAAGGCCTTCAATACTTCAGGATGCGTGCGCGTTGAAAGACAGGCGTAAGCCACTTTATGTGTTCTGTCCAGCACCATGCTGCCGGTGCCTTCGAGATAAAGATTTTTTGCTTCAAACTCAGATAGGTCCGTGGTGCGCCCGATACGGAAATTCTCCGCTATTTTTCCGATGATATGTGGTTTGCGTTCCAGTCGCCGGTTTTCGGCAAACATCGGATAGAGTATCACACTGCCGTCATGATGAAAGGATATCCAGTTGTTGGGAAAAATAGAATCGGGTGTATGCGGTTCCGGTGTATCATCGATCACGGTTACGTCCACGCCATGTCCGCGCAGCAGGGCCACGAACCGGTCAAATTCCTGCTGCGCTTTTTCCTGCACACCGGTTTCATTGTTCACCTGTTGAAAAGCATTGTTCACCGCAGTCTGTGCATTGAAGCCAAACTGTACCGGACGGATCATCAATATATGCGATGTGGTCTGCATAAGTATCGTTTAAATGTCTTCACGCCAGAGGGGCATGCTCATACAATGGAATCCTCCGCGTGCTCTCGATAGTTCGGCAGAAGGCATGGTGATGAGCGTGTCTTCCAATGTTTCAGTTGTCCATTCTCCTGATTCGAGTTTATCGATCATTTCGCGTGCCGGTACTATCTTAAATCCTGCCGCTTCAAAGGCTTCGAGTGTTTTATCGTTGCGGTCATAACCCAGTACCACACCCTCTTTCAAAGCGAGCAGGTTGCAGGAATCGGTCCATTGTTCACGAGCATCGAAGGGGAACTGGTTGTTGCCGGAGTAGATGAATTTTACTTTCTCTTCGCATTTCAGGTCATGTTTGCTGATGTCGGCGAGCAGCTCTTCGAGGTTGTCGAAGTGAACAGGATTTTCCTGGTCTTTTTTGCGGAACTGAATGATGCGGATCTTGTCCTCTTTTTTCCGTTCGTCCAATACGCGTTCGATGGGGTCGGCGTCTTCCATTTTAATGGTCTTTTTGGAAAAGGCGCCCAGCATGACCCACATGTTTTTCTTCACCTGCGTAAAAACGGTGTCGATATGCATGTAGTCGCGCTTCTTCGGAATTTTTACCACCGTTATTTTCTTGACTACATTTTTTTCAAAAAGAATGCGGATGGCCTGGTGTGCTGCTTCCATCGTGGTGCGTTCGCTGATGCCGATCAGCAAATGCTCTTTGGTCACTACCATGATGTCGCCGCCTTCGAGGGTTACTTTTTTATCGTCACCATCGCGGGGCAGCAGGAAATGGTGTGAAGTGTCGGGCAACTCGATGATATTTTCGCGGCAATGCGCAAACAACGGGTGGTTATAGAAAATATATTTTATCAGTAATGCTTCGCGCGTACGTGCTTTTTTCGCGGGTTTGTTCAGCAGGATATGATCGTTGATCACAATGCCGATGTCGCGCGTGAAAATAAAGTTAGGCACTGGAGGGAAGAGCATTTCTTTTTCATTGTTAGTGCCGCTGATAAAGAGTTTGGCGAGTTGCGCCGGTGTCAGGTTTACCAACGATTCCTGCATTTCATAACTGCAATTCTCGAGTGCACAAACGGAAGCGATCAGTTTCAGTTTGATCTCCCGGTCTTCCAATACATCGGCCAGCAGCCATTGCAGTTCGACCACGTTCTCGGAACGGTAGAAATCGGCGTGATCAGGTTTGTAAAAATTGAAACGGTTAGCGGGATCGTCGATCTCGTGAAGGCGTCCGCGGATTTTGCCCGGATCGAGAAAGTATAAAAGGATTTTGGTGTAATAATCATACTCTTTGCGGCGGATGGTTTCGAGGTGCACGATGTCTTCAAAAAGCCAGTCCTGCGCTTTGGAGGGGACCACTTTTCCCAAACCACTGTCGGGGCTGTGGACTAATAATCGTTTAAGCGTGCCTATTTCTGAACTTACATGGACTTTAGCCAGGTCATTTTTTGCCATCTTTCTCAGGTTTGGTAAAAGAAAAAGCAGGGAATCCCTGCGGAGCGATTGCGCTAGTCCGGAATGGCCGGCAACAGGCCGGAAGCTGGTTCCGGTAATATGGTCAGAAATGAATAACGCATAGAGGCAATCGCGGCACAAAAATACGGTTAAGTTGGAGTATTAAGTAATAAGTTTTAAGTAATAAGGCTTAAGGTGTAAGGTATAAGGCTTAACGTGTAAGGTGTAAGGTATAAGGCGTAAGGTAATAAGTAGTAAGTTTTAAGTAAACAGCCCTTCACGATTGACCATTCACTATTCACTATTCACCATTCACCATTCACGCCGCACTTTTTGACTTTTGAATTTTGAATTTCTATCTTGCGTGCCGGAATGAAAAAAGCCTTCCTTCAATTGCATATAGCGGTATTCCTTGCCGGATTTACCGGGGTACTGGGCAAACTCATTACCCTGAATGAAGGTTTGCTGGTTTGGTATCGTTTGCTGATCACAGCCGTAACCATGTGGATACTCTGGGGTTATCAGCGCAAGATCGTTCCGTTGCCGGCAAAAGATAAGCTGCGCATCACCGGAATCGGCTTCATTGCCGCCCTGCATTGGGTCAGTTTTTACGGGGCCATCAAATACGGCAACATCTCCATTGCATTGGTATGCCTCTCTGCCATGAGTTTTTTCAGCGCTATTTTAGAACCGCTGCTTACCCGGCAGCCGTTTAAGCTGATGGAACTACTATTGGGATTGATGGCCATTGCCGGCATCTATATCATTTTTCATTTCGATGCGCGTTTTAAAACAGGCATTATCATCGGTCTTGTTTCTGCCTTCCTCGCGGCTTTATTCCCGATCTTTTTACGCAAAGAAGTACAGCGCATCAATGTGGAAACCGTGCTCACCTGGCAGATGACCGGCGGCTGGCTCACCTTGTCACTCGTGATGCCATTTTACCTGTATTATTTTCCCACGGACCAGTTATTCCCCGACCTGTCTAATTGGTTCTGGTTATTGGTACTGGCGTGGCTGTGTACCGTGCTGGCGATGCGGCTATCCACCAATGCGCTGCGGAAATTATCGGCCTTCACAGTTAACCTTTCGTACAACCTGGAACCGGTTTATGGCGTGACGCTTGCCTTTTTGGTAGCGGGAGAAAACGAACAGGTCAGTCAATGGTTTTACCTGGGTTTTGCCGTGATCATTTTTGCGGTGGTGGTGCATACCTCGCTGCTGCGCGTGGCCTCACGTCGCCAGTTGGCCGGGCAGGAAACGAACTGATCAGGCGGCGTCCGAAATAAATTTCACCAGGCTTCTTTTTACCACCGGCAACAACGTTTCCTCTACCGGAAATTTCAACTCCGTTTCTATGGCATACACGGCAGGGTTGGGTAGTTCCTGTTTGCTGCGGATTAATTCAGCTTTTATTTGCTCGTAGGTAGTGCTGATGCCGCGGTAACGCATATCCACATACGAAGTGCGCATACTGCGATAACGCGCGTCGCGTTTTTCAAAAATAGATAAACGATAGTGGTAAATGCGTGTACGCCGCGCATTGCCATTGCTCAGGAAAAAATACCCTTCCTGTGTATCGAGTGGCATGATGCCAATAGGGGAAATGTTCAGTTTTTCTTCTACAAATTCATAGATTTCCGTACCGCTGTGGATGGTCGAGCGCATGCGTTCTGCGGCGTAATGGATAATCTGTTCCAGCTCCGTCATCACTTCATCATCTGCCATCATCTGCTCATATAACAGTTGAAGTTTTTCCAGTTGAATGCCTGTCAGTTTTTTGGGAAATTGTTCCTGCAGGTATTTTTTGTTTTCGCGGAAAGCGATGATGTTATTGTAATGAAAGATAAGATCGGCCAGTTGCGGATAGAGTTTGTTTTGGGTGAAATGGCCATTGATCTGCTGCAGATAGGCGAGCAGGGTGTATTTCTTTAATTCAAAGTCGATATAGCCTTCGGCAAACCATGTTTCGGATAACTGTTTCATATGCCCGGTTTTTCGTGAACTGTTATCCTAATTTAAGAAAAATGTGAAAATGTGCAGATGTGGAAATGTGAAAATTGTGCGAATTGAATCCCATTTTCACATTTACACATCACGCCAAAGGCGGGCACATTTCCACATTTCCCTAATCGACGTTTCCCGGAATCCGTTCATTCGGATTCTTGTCGCCGTCGATGTCGATCATGAGTGTGAGCTGGAAGAAATGTTTGCCGGCACCGACTTCATTGCGATAGTCGTATTGATACACATAACCGGGCTGTACACTGAAGTAGGAGGAAATTTGGTAACCGATCCCCGCAAAGAAACGGTTGCGTTCAAAATAAGGCGCTTTGTTGGTCAGAAAGACTTCATTGAAAGCGCCGAGGTAAAATGTTTTAGGTTCTATCTTCTTTTTGGCAATTGGCATGGCCGCATTCAGCCTGTAACGGAAGCGGTTGCGGTAGCCGGTCTTGAACCAGCGCTGTTCCACGCGGTAACGATGTTCAAATTTGAGTACATCAAGATAGTTGTTCATCGTCAGTTGCTGCCAGAAACGTGTTTCGTTGGCGGTAACAGGTTTGGTGAAGTTGCCGGGATCGGAGTAGGTGGTGTATTTGCCTACGCCCATCAGCAACGAGAAGTTTTTATTGAGGAAATACGACACGCCGCCTTTTATCTCATGATAAAAATGGTCATTATAGAATGACTGCGAACGGAGTTGCAGCTCATTGAAAGCTTCCCACTTTGGAGCGAGTGTTATACGTGTATTGATAACGTTCCAGGAACCGAAATTCTTCTTCTGGCCGTGCGACAAGACAGCGACAGACAGCAAGAGCAGCAAAAAGCCTGTTCTCATTTTGAGTGTTTAATTTGATCATACGGGATCAGATCTCGCGATCGGGGCTGAAGTTCTCCAGCTCTTTTGCTACGGCTGTGAGGAAGGTAGCGCCGAGGCTTCCATCCACAATGCGGTGGTCATAGCTCATGCTGAGATACATCATGTGACGTATGGCAATGCTATCGCCCATGGGTGTTTCCACTACCACAGGTCTTTTCTTGATGGCACCAACTGCCAGTATAGCCACCTGCGGCTGATTGATGATGGGCGTGCCCATCAGGCTGCCGAATGTGCCTACGTTGGTGAGGGTAAAAGTGCCGCCTTGTGTATCGTCGACTTTCAGTTTGCCGTTGCGGGCGCTGTCGGCCAGGCTGTTTACTTGTTTGGCAAGACCTACCAGGTTGAGCTGGTCGGCATTTTTGATCACCGGCACGATGAGATTGCCGCTGGGAAGCGCCGTTGCCATGCCGATATTGATGTCTTTTTTAATAATGATCTTGTCGCCATCGAGTGAACAGTTGATCAGGGGGAATTTTTTGATGCATTTCACAATCGCTTCTACAAAAAGCGGCGTGAAAGTGATCTTGGTTCCTTCGCGGCGTTCAAATTCTTTTTTCGCTTTGTCGCGCCACATCACCAGGTTGGTAACGTCGGCTTCGGTGAAGCTGGTTACGTGCGGGCTGGTATGTTTGCTGCGTACCATGTGATCGGCTATCAGTTTCCGCATGCGGTCCATTTCGATGATCTCCACGTTACCGGAGTAAGTGGTCATCGCCTGGGTTTCGCGGGGAGCAATGGTAGCCGGAGCAGACTGCTGTTGAGGCTGTGCCTGTACTGTAGGTTGCTGCGCCGCCGGAACCTGTCCGGATTTGCGCTGGCTGACGTACTGCAGGATATCTTTTTTGGTCACGCGGCCTTCGTTGCCGGTGCCGGGAATTTGTTCCAGTTCGCTCATGCTGATGCCTTCGCTGGCGGCGATGTTCAGCACCAAAGGAGAGTAGAAACGTGCGCCACCGGAAGATGCCGCTGGTGCAGCCGTCTGCGTCGATACAACAGCCGCCTGTGTGGCAGGAGCAGCGGGTTGTTCGGGCGCGGCCACCGTTTGCGCCGGTGCGGAGGCAGCCGCTTCGCCACCCTGGCGGATGCGGGCGATGACCGTACCGATAGGTACTACATCGTTGACCTTGAAGAGAATTTCTTCGATGACGCCTTCTGCTGTGCTGGGCACTTCGCTGTCCACTTTATCGGTGGCGATTTCGAGTACAGTTTCGTCCATTTTTACGGAATCGCCTGGTTGCTTGAACCATTTCAGGATGGTGGCTTCCATAATACTTTCTCCGAGCTTAGGCATTATCAGGTCTACTGTCGCCATATTATTGATTGAGCGGTTAATATTTAAAAATTCCGGCAACGGGATTACTACCTGGCGGTTAACAGGGCAATGAATACCAGGTTGTACTCACTGGCAACAGGCAAGCAATTCCATCGTCGCCGCAAAAATAACGATTTGGAAGTAAACACGATTATTCGTGAGCAAGAATGAATTTTCGTAAAAAGTTGAGCGCCTGTGCCGCCGTCTGGACGATATTTCGCATACGATCAAACCGCAGGTTGAGCAGGAGTGTGGCCGTATGTTCTGCACCAGCCACGGCTATCCACACGGTTCCCACCGGTTTTTCTTCACTGCCTCCGTCCGGCCCCATGATACCGGAAGTGGCCAGCGCGTAGTCGGTTCCCAGCAATTTGCGCGCATGCTGCGCCATGGCGATCACGGTCTCTTCGCTCACGGCTCCGTGTGCCAGCAACGTTTCGTGCGGTACATCCAGCACTTTTTCCTTGATTTCATTGGCATAGCTGATCACACTGCCCTGGTAATAAGCCGAAGAGCCCGGGATGCTCGTGAGCAGGTGGGCGATATAACCGCCGGTGCAGCTTTCGGCGGTCGCCACCGTTTTTCCTTTTCCTTTCAGTATGCTGCCAACGACAATTTCCAATCCTTCATCGGTATCCGTAACCAGCACGTCCTGGATGAATGTCTTGAGTTGATCAAAGAACGGCAGGAGCTCGTTTTCTACGGTTTCGCGGTCAGGCCCCTGCGAGGTAAGCCGCAGCCGCACCATGCCGTAACTTGGCAGGTAAGCGAGTTTAATATGAGGAGGCAACGAAGCTTCAAAGTCTACCAACCGCTCGGCAATCATCGATTCTCCCATACCGGCGGTAAAAGCGGTGCGGTGGACGATGGCGGGTAATGGAAACCTTGTCAGCAGTCGGGGAATCACCTGGTCCTGAATCAGCCCTTTCATTTCATGCGGTACGCCGGGCAGGGAAATAAAAACGCGGTCGTCTGGTCCTTCAAACCACATGCCCGGCGCGGAGCCTCTGGCATTGTGCAATACCGTACATACGTCCGGCACATCGGCCTGACGCAGATTGCGCTCGAGTATGGGACCGGGGCGGCGATAGATTTTTTCAAACAAATATTTTACGTGCTCCAATACACCGGGATCGGTCACCATTTTTCCGCCAAAATATTTACACAACAGCGGCTTGGTAATATCGTCGGCAGTAGGGCCGAGGCCACCGGTGATAATGATCAAGGAAGATTGTTTGCGCTCTTCGTCGAGTGCCTCCCAGATGTCTTTGTATACATCACCGACAGCCACACGGCGGCGTACCCAGATGCCGATGCGGTTCAACTCCTGCGCAATGAAAGCGCTGTTGGTGTCGATGGTCTGGCCGATCAGCAGTTCGTCGCCGATGGTAATGATGGAAGCGTTGAGCATGTGTGCGTATTTATCTGCAAATATCCGTAATGCAGACGTGTCAAATAAGTTCGGCTGCGTAAAAACTTTTGCAGCGCCTGGCGTATCTTTCCCGTCCTGTTTTTAATAAATAAGATTTTCATGAAACGAATCACCGGATTTATAGCTCTTTTGTTGTTGTCGGGACTACTACATGCGCAGGACATTTCCAAAAAACTCAGTGAGGCCTTTGCCGTTTTTGAGGCGGATAGCCAGTTGAAACATGCCATCAGTTCGTTGTATGTAACCGATGCTGCATCCGGCAAAGTGATATTTGCAAAAAATGAAGAAACAGGACTGGCGCCGGCTTCCACGCAAAAGATCATCACGAGTGTGACGGCATTCGAACTGCTGGGTGCCGGCTACCGGTTTACCACTACGGTCCGTCTTGTCAACAACGAATTGGTGATTACCGCAAGCGGCGATCCGGCTTTAGGCAGTTGGAGGTGGGCATCGACAAAACCGGACGAATTCATCAATAGCATCGTGACATCCCTGAAGACAAATAAAATAACATCAATAGCAAGTATCCGTATCGAAGCGCCGGGGTTCACACGCTCCGCCATTCCGGGCGGATGGATATGGCAGGACATTGGCAATTATTACGGGGCCGGCGCACATGCGCTGAACTGGAAAGAAAACCAATTTGACCTTCTCTTAAAATCGGGTGATAAGACAGGGGACAAAGTAGACATACTGGATGAAGGATATGCGGCGCTTTATAACAATGATTTGAAAACAGCTGCACGGGGCACAGGTGATAACGCCTACATCTATTACGACAACCTGGTCGACGGCACCATTCCTGCCGGAGAAAAGTCATTCCGTATTTCCGGCGCGGAAAAAGATCCGGGCGGACAGTTTATTGCCGAATTGACCAGCGCGCTTCGTAAAGCAGGTATTTCCATAGCCGGCAAATCCGGCAATGGCGCCGCTGTTGCGTTGGTAAACTATACCTCCCCATCGCTGGACTCGCTGATCTACTGGTTCAATAAAAAAAGCATCAACCTTTATGGCGAAGCGTTAATAAAAGCCATGGGTAAGGAAAAGGGAAAAGAAGCCGGCACCGATGCAGGCATCGATGTGCTCAAAGATTTCTGGAAAGAAAAAGGCCTGGACGTAACGGCGCTGAACATGAGTGATGGTTCAGGATTATCGCCGCAAAACCGGGTGACCACTCATGCGCAGGCAGATATACTGCGTTATGCACGCCAGCGTCCGTGGTTCGCGAAATTCTATGATGCCCTGCCCGATTATAACAATATGCGGATGAAAAGCGGCACCATCAACCGCGTAAAAGGTTTCTGCGGCTACCACACATCCGGGGGAAAGACCTATGTATTTTCTTTTTTAGTAAATAACTACAGCGGTGCAGCTTCTTCGCTGGTGCAGAAGATGTATAAAGTGCTTGATGTATTGAAATAAGATCAGCGGAAACGTTCGAAGAAGCGAAGGTCCAGTTCGAGCAGCCACGGTGCGGCGAAAGCGCCGATCCAGATCAGGAGCAATACTATTTTCCCGGGAAGAGAAACATCCTGTATCAGGTTGCGTTGCAGAGAGCCTTGTACCTGCAACATCATTTTGTCTTCGCGGTCGCTGTAGGAATAGGGCGGTCCCGGTTGCAGATCGCGGAAGGCAGGTTGTGTTTCGATGAGTACGTCGCGTATTTTCCAATAATCTTCATCCGGCATTTCCTCGTAAGAGGTATCGAGGTTGATGCCTGCTGCTTCCAGCTTTTTTTCTACTACCGTGTACCGCGCATCGGTGCGTAAACGCAGCAGCAACATTACGGGGAAGGCAATCAATGCGAGGTAAAAAGCATTCCCGGAGCGGCTGTACATATGCCAGGCAAACCACGCCATGGCCGCCACAGAAACGAAAATAAAAATGCGGCTTACCAGGCTTTCTTCGTCTAAAAAAACACGGTTCAGCAATTGCCCGCCATCGAGCGGATAGATCGGCAGCAGGTTGAGGAGGTTCAGTAATATCAGCAACAGACTGGTTGTGTACAGGGATATATCGCCCCAATATATGCCACCCAGGTGCCGGTCGAGAAAATACAAGCCGATGCCGAGCAATACCCCGGGCAACGGACCCGCTAACAGAATAATAGCTGATTGCCGTTGCGATACTTCGCGTTTTGTGCCCGATACATAAGCCCCCAATAAGGGAATGAAAAAAATGCCGAGATCATTGTACCGGAAATATTTCATGGCAAGAAAATGTCCCAGTTCATGAAACATCACGATACCCGTGATCAGCAGCAGCATTTCATAACTCGGAAAAATATAATATCCCAGCAGGAGATAGAGGGCAAGACTCGTGAGAGAGCGGAGCCACACATTGGTGGAAGCCGGCGCGGTCTGGTATTTCGGTGGATAGTCAATGGTTTGAGCACCGGATTCTTCTGGCCGCTCATCCGGTACCTGGATATCTTGCATGGGATTAAAGTTAAGGAATAGGTTGTAAGTTTTAAGTAGTAAGTTTTAGGTAAATGGCGTAAGACGTAAGGTGTAAGGCCCGAAGTGTCGGGTTAATTCAAAATTCAAAAGTCAAAATTCAAAAAGTCAGGAAAATTCAATCTACGACTCTCCTTATTCACGATTGACGATTCACGATTGACAATTCACCATTCACGAAAAATGCGGTTCCAGTTTCGCGTGAAGCTCCGGCGGCATCACCGTTCTGCGCATCGTACTTTTTTCCATAAAATACAATGTTACCATACCCGTTGCCAGCAACTCACCCTGTTCATTGGCAATTTCCTGTTCAAACACGATGCGGTGCCCGGCAGGTAATTCGCGGAGGATTACTCTCACCGTCAGCAGGTCATCGTACAAAGCCGGGCGCAGATAACGGCACTGCACTTCTATCACGGGCATGATCACGCCTATTTTTTCCATATCGGCATACGTAAAACCGAGATGACGGATGGATTCGGCACGCGCAACTTCGAAATATTGGAAGTAATGCCCATGGTAAACGACACCCATCTGGTCAGTTTCTGCATAGCGTACGCGAAGGGTAGTTTCTGTGGTGTACATAATTGAACGGCTAAAAAAAAGCTGCAGCCCGCAAGCTGCAGCTTCCTGTTTGATAAAACAATTTCCTTATTTGCCGAGCAGGCGGTCGACACTGATTTTGCCGGGGCCTACAAACAAAAGGGCTACGAAGATCACCAGGTAGATGCCTGCAGCTTCACCTTCTCCGAGGCGCGCATGATGCGCCATGAAGAATGCTACGCACATGGCGATGATCAGCGGAATAGTCGCAAGTCTAGTTAGTAAACCGACGGCTACGAAAATGGCACAGAAAAACTCTGCGAAGACGGTCAGCGACAGGCTCGCCGATGCGCCGATGCCGAAAGGATCGCCTACCCCACCTTTTGCCAGCTTACTTTGGAAGTGAATCAGTTTATCATAACCGTGGTTGAGGGCCATGGTCGTACCGGCAAATAAACGAAGCAGGAGGATGGCAAAATTGAATGCATTATCCGAATAACGGGTGCTGAACAGTTTCTTCATTGGTCTTGATTTTGTATGCAATATTAATAAATATCATTTTCTGTAACACCTGCGGATGCAAAATGTTAAACAATCCATATATCTGGACTTATCCACACCTGTTTGGAACGTTCTTTGGTCATGGCTGAAATAATTTGAATATTCGCGACGTTATCCTACACGGTTTAAACGGACACTCCGCATGAAGCAACAACTTTTATTGGTACTCGCCACTGGTGGCAGTATCGCTGGAATGGCGCAACAAACGCGCTATTATAATGACCCGCAGGAAAAATTCAAAGAAGCGAAGGAGTATTTTCAGAAAGAACAATACAGTCTGGCTTATCCGCTGCTGAAGGAACTGCACGCCGGTTCACGGGAAACCGACCGCGTTAATTATCCCGTAACAACCCAGGAACTCAACTATTACACCATCGTGTGTGGGCTCAAACAGAACGAAGAGGTGGCCGAAACCAAGGCCATTGACTACATCGATCTGGAACGCAATAACGCACGGGTGCAGATGATGAGCTATCATCTCGGAGAATACTATTTCCGCGTTCGCAAATACCCCGAATCCGTCCGCTATTACGAACAGGCCAATATTGCCAACCTCAGCAATGCCGAAATAGCCCGGATGAAATTCAACCAGGGTTACGCCTATTTCACCCTTCAGCAGTTTGCCAAGGCCAAACCGCTTTTCAATACTGTGCGCAGTATGAAGGATAACGAGCATTACCTTGACGCCAATTACTATTACGGTGTACTCGCTTTCCGCGACGCACAATACGAAGAAGCGCTCAGCAGCTTCCGTATCGTGGAAAATGAAAAAGAATATGCGACTGTAGTGCCTTACTACATCGCACAGATTTATTATATCCAGGGAAAAAAGGACGAAGCCCTCGCATATGCCGAAAATAAACTCAAAACAGGTTCTTCCCAGTATTACGACCTGGAGTTGAAACAAATGATCGGCCATGCCTACTTCGAGCGGAAAGAATACGCCAAAGCGCTTCCATTCCTCGAAGATTATGTGGCCCGCTCCGAAAAAGTAAAACGCGAAGACCTGTATGAGTTGTCGTATTGCTATTACCAGACCGGCAACCTGAATAAAGCAATCGAAGGCTTCAAACAACTCAGCGGCAAAGAAGATGCCCTCAGCCAGCACGCCATGTACCTGCTCGGAGACGCCTATCTCAAAACCGGCCAAAAGACCAATGCGCGTAACGCTTTTCTTTTTTGCGCCTCCAACAGCAGCAATGCCGGGCAGAAAGAAATTTCCCGTTACCAGTATGCCAAGCTTTCTTATGAGCTCGGCTACCAGGACGAAGCACTGAACGGCCTCCGTTCCTTCCTCACCGACTATCCCAATTCAACTTATACCGCGGAAGCACGCGAGCTGCTGGTAGCCGTTTTGGCCAATACCAACAACTACCGCGACGCACTTACTTTACTCGAAGGCGTAAAAAATCCTTCGGAAAACGCCAAACGTCTTTATCCGCGCATTCTTTATGGACGTTCGACAGAACTGATCAACGACGGCCGGCTGGCAGAAGCAAACACTTTGCTGGATCGCGCTTTGAAAGATCCGAATGCAGGCGGTGTATTGCCGCTCGTGAATTTCTGGAAAGGCGAACTGGCTTATCGTACCAACAAAGTGGATGATGCCATTAAGTTTTACCACGCCTACCTCGATGGCGGCGCTCCAGCAAGCGGAGAAGCCAGTGCAGTCAATGCACGTTATAACCTCGGTTACTGTTATCTCCGCAAAGAGAACTATCCCGTAGCGCTTACGTTTTTTGAACCGATCGGTAAAAATGCTTCGCTGAAATCAGACGAACTCACCCAGGACGCATATCTCCGCACAGCAGACTGCTATTTCATGGAAAAAAATTATGCACGCGCCAAAAGCATGTATGATAATGTAGTGAAATACTCCTGGCCCTCGGAAGATTATGCCACTTTCCAGAACGCGATGATTGCGGGTATCAAGAGTCCGAAAGATAAAATCTCGCTGATGTCGACCATGACGCGGAAATTCCCGCAGTCTTCATTGGTGACAGATGCCAATATGGAGATCGCCAATTCTTATATCAGCGATGAACGTTTCAACGAAGCGATCCCCTTCCTGAAAAATGTGATCGCCAGTTCGGGCAATGCGAGCCTGAAACCGCAGGCCTATCTGAAACTCGGTCTGGCTTATTATAATATGAACAATAACACGGAGGCGTTGAAGCAATACCAGACGCTGGTGTCGCAATATCCCAATTCTCCGGAAGCAGAAGACGCCCTGAATAACATCCGCACTGTTTATCTCGACGATAACAAAACCGATGAATACGCCGCCTATATGCGTCAGGCCGGCAAACCGCTGAGCGTAAGCGCGGAAGATTCCTTGAGCTATTCCGTTGCGGAAAGTCATTACCAGGCTAACAATATCAACGCTGCTTTAACAGCTTATAATAATTACCTGCAGAAATTCCCTTCCGGTGTGTATGCCGTCGACGCGCAATTCAATCGTGCAGAGATTTACAACGACAAAAAGGATTGGAACAATGCGCTGAAAAGTTATGAGTTTGTGGCAGGCAAAGCGCCCAACGTATATGCGGAGCGCGCCATACTGGAAGCGGCAAGGATTAATTTCTTTGAGAAAAAAGATTATGCAAAAGCGGAATTGTATTATGGTCAACTGAATCAGGAAGCATCCAGCCAGGAAAATAAACTGGAAGCCATGCGCGGCTTGCTGAGAAGTCAGTACCAACAGGAGAAATGGACTGAAGCCGTTGGTAATGCAAAAGAACTGGCGATTGCGAAAGGCAGCAGCTCGGATGACAAGGCACTTGCCAACATGGCCATTGCCAAATCTTACGAAGTAGAGCGCAAATATGACCTGGCTATTGGCACATTCCGCACTGTGGTGAGCCAGAACAAAGCGGCCCTCGCAGCGGAAGCACGTTATGAAATAGCAAACTGTCTGCTGGCACAGGGCAAACTGGCCGAAGCAGAGAAAGCTGCTTTCGAAACGGTCAATAAATCCGGTTCTTACGATTTCTGGGTTGTGAAATCCTACATCCTGCTTGGTGATATTTATTTCCGTCAGAAAGATTATTTCAATGCCAAGGCCACTTTCCAGAGCATCGTAGACAATGCCGCCAATCCTGATCTGAAGAGCGAAGCGCAAGCCAAACTCGACCTGGTAACCGAGGAGGAAAAAAAGGATAGCAAAATCGGTAAATAATAATTTCCTCTTCGCCTAATAATAAACTCGAAAGATGAAAAGAATAGTTTGTCTCGTGGTAATCGGCACTCTGCTCGCCTTTACAGCGTCTGCGCAGGATACCACCCGCAAAAGATCTGTTGATATCACGTCTTCCTTCAAACCGATCTTACGCGATGCGGCCAAGATCAATTTCAATGCAAGTCCGCCCGCCGCTGATACCAGCAAGCCGCGGCTGCAATACAGCGTGCCTAATCAGCATCTGTTGTTTCCCTATCAACCCGGATCATTGAAGCCACTGGCTTTACAAACGGATACAGTAGGGAAATGGGACAACAGCAACTACGTGAAAGCCGGTTTCGGTAGCCTGAAAACGCCGTTTGTACAGGCAGGGTTTTCTTTTGGTGACGGACAGACCGCGGGCGTTGATATCTATGCCAAACACGTATCCTCACAAGGCAAACGCGAGTACCAGGATTTTTCCAACACACAGGCCAGCATCAAAGGTTTTTATAAAACGGCCGGCGGACTGGAATGGAATGCAGGTCTTGGTATGAAAGCCGAACGTACTTACAAATACGGTTACGAACCCGAAACATTATCATTCGACAAAGACTCGATCCGTCAGCGTTTTCAGACCATATCCGGGCGCCTTGCCATGCGCAACATCCGCAAAACCGAATACGAATTGAGTTATGCACCCGAGCTGAGGATCGATGTATTTGGCGATCACCTGAAAAACAACGAGAGCAACACAGTACTGACCCTGCCGTTGGAAAAAGCTATTGGTAAAGATTTCACTGCCGGTATTAAAGTGGGATTTGATCTTACACGACTTTCTCCTGATGAAAAAAATGCAGTCAACAACACCGTATGGTATGTAGCACCGGGAGTACAATACAAAAGTGCGCAATTCAATATCCAGGCGGGCATTCGTCCAAGTTGGGACAACGGGGAGTTTAAAATGTTTCCGAATGTGCTGGCCGAAGCCGGTACACGCGACCAGCGTCTCGTAGTGCAGGCCGGCTGGACGGGTTATGTGCGTAAAACCACCTATCAATATCTTGCTTCGCAAAATCCCTGGCTGTGGGCGCCTGAGCGTTTGAACAATACCTGGGTACAGGAAATCTATGGCGGTATCAAAGGGGCGCTCGGCGATCACTTTACCTACAATGCACGATTTGGTGTAACGGCACTCAACAACCAGCCATTGTTCATCAATGATACCAGCGCTGCGGGTGATGGTAAATCGTTTGCCGTGGTCTATGAAGATAAAATGAGCATCATCACCATGGGTGGTGAAGTTGGCTACAATGTGCAGGAAAAATTCTCCGTAACAGCGGGTATCAAACTGAATCAATTCAGTGGCCTGCGCGAATCCAATGCGAAGGCATGGGGTCTGCTGCCGATGGAATTCAATGCGGCCCTGCGATTGCTGATCATGAAAGACCTCTGGTTCAAAACGGATATTTTTGCCTGGGATGGTCCGCACTATCTGAAGAAAGATGCAACGGTAGGCAAGCTCAGCGGCGCATTCGACCTCAATGCAGGACTCGAATTCAAAATCACACGTAATCTTAATCTGTGGGCACAATTCAATAATATCACCAACAAAGAATACCAGCGCTGGAACCAGTATCCGGTATATGGCTTCAACTTTGTGGGCGGTATCGTATATTCGTTCGCACAAAAGAACTGATATGTACAAGGCATTGTATGCGTATCTCGTCCGTTATGGACGCCTGACGATTCCGGGAGTAGGGATATTGGTGGTAGAGCGGCAGGCTGCTGTCATGGACTTCACCACGCGTACAGTGGAACCGGCATCGTACCGTATTGCGTTGCAGCATAGTGGTGAAGCCGGCTCCGAAACTGCCAGCCATCGCTTATTTGGCTGGTTGGCCGGCGCGCTGAACATCCACCAGCGCGAAGCCGTTATCCGTTTCAATGATTTTGTATTTGACCTGAAAAAGAAACTGCGCGACGGCGCTAAGATCCGCTGGGCCGACGTGGGCACTTTGAGCACGGGGCTGGCCGGCGAAATACGTTTTGAATCTGCAGTGCGCGCATTCCAACCCGAAACGGCCGTACCGGCCGAACGCATCATCCGCGAACAATCTGAACATACCGTGCGCGTGGGAGAGGAGGAGAAAACTTCAACCGAAATGAAGGAACTGCTGGCTCCGGTGCCCGTACACCGTAGTCCCTGGCTGCTTATCGCAGGTATTCTGCTGTTGCTTACCTTACTGTTTACCGGCTGGTATTTGTCGCAACACGGACTGAATCCCGCTGCGGTGGGTGATCAATCTGCGGCACCATTAAAAATAACCCCCGTTACTTACGAGGCAATTCCTGCTCGGTAATAGCCACGATTAATTTTTTCTCACCCACGATCCATACCACATCACCTTCTTCGAAGATGGTCGTAGACTCGGGATTGAGGATACGTTTGCCATTGCGTTCGATACCTACTACCAGGCCGTTGGCTGTACCGCGGATACCCGAATCGCGGACAGACAGGTTAAGGAAAGGTGAGTCGTGTTCGATGGTGAATTTATCCAGTTCCACTTCGGTATCTTTCTGACTTTCCATCAGCTTTTTATCAGGGCGAAGAATGGCATTCATTTTTTTCTCCTGCGCATCGGTACAGATGATGTACAATTTGTCGCAGGGAAAAATGCGGTCATGCTTTTGAGGGGTGGCGATTGTAATCTGCCCACGCCGGATCATGGCAATGTTTACACCGATGTATTCGCGCCATTGTAATTCTTCCAGGGTTTTACCGATGATCGACGGGCTTACTTCGGGTTCTACATCGAAGGTGGTCATGTGCGCATCCCACGGCGCGAGATCTACATTGCGGCGGCTGGCCTGTTGTTCTACCAGCCGTATTTCCTCCTGCAGATCGCGGTCGTTGAGGTTCCGGATAAAACGGTTTTCGATGCGGTCATACAGCGCCTGTATCTTTTTGCGGAACACCACAAAGAAGATGATCATGATTACAGCACTGTACAAGGCAATATTGATCGAAAAGAAACGGTTCAGCAGGAAAATGATGGAGAACAAGGCCAGCACCAGCTTGATGGCGCGCATCAGCAGAATAGGGCCTCTGTAACGTTGCTGCGCGTAAATGATCACGAACGATTCATTCCGTTCATTTCTTACCACCAATGCCCAGATAAACGGAGCCATGATGGCCAGTGTGATCACTGCGGCGGTTATGCCACCAAAGGCATACTCGGTATGGGTAGCCACCCATGGCAATACATAAGTAGATGACAGGTACACGATGGCGCCGATGATCACCGAAAAGATGATCACGTTCATCATGAATGATTTTAATACCTGCTGGAAATCGCTGGTGGCCGTAATGGTGGTAGCTTCCGAACTATAACGGTTCAGCGATTTGCGCCATTTCTCGGGGAGACGTTTGTCTATCCATTCGTAAAAAGGCGTGCTGGCGCGGATCAGGTAAGGCGTGGTGAAGGTGGTAACGCCCGATACTGCAACAATAATAGGGTACAGCGAATCGCTGGTGGCTTTGAGGCTGGTGCCCAACGCGGCGATGATGAAAGAGAATTCACCGATCTGCGCGAGGCTCATACCTGTCTGCATCGATACTTTCAGTGAGTTGCCGGACAAATAAGCTCCCAACCCGGTGGTGATCACTTTACCAACAATACAGGCGATGGTAATTACAATGATCGGTATCGCAAATTCCCCCATCATTTTCAGATCGATGAGCATACCGACGGATACAAAGAAGATGGCGCCAAACAGGTCCTTTACCGGTTTTACCAAATGTTCGATACGTTCAGCCTTGGTCGTTTCGGCGAGCAGGGAACCCATGATGAAGGCCCCCAATGCATAGGAGAACCCTGCCTGTGCGGCCAGGAATACCATCATCAGGCACATGGCAATGGACACCACGAGCAGCGTTTCGTCATTCATCAGATGCTTTGCCTTCTTCAGAATGGAAGGGATGAAGAAGATGCCCGTGATGAACCAGAGTATGAGGAAGAAAATCAGTTTTAAAATGGAAAGGATCATTTCTGTCCCCATGAACTGCTGGCTAACAGAAATCGTAGTGAGCAATACGAGGATGGCAATAGTAATCAGGTCTTCCACGATGAGAATGCCGAATACAAGGGTAGCGAATTTCTTTTTCTTTAATCCGAGTTCTTCCACCGCTTTGATGATGATGGTGGTGGAAGAAACAGCAAGCGCTGCGCCGAGATAGATGCTGTCCATCGTGGACCAGCCTAATAGTTTACCAATGCCGTATCCGAGGGCGGACATACCCGCGGCTTCCACAAAAGCGGAAACGGAGGCCGAACCGCCGACGGTTGCCAGTTTGCGGAAGCTGAATTCAAGACCCAGGCTAAAGAGAAGAAAAACGATACCGATTTCGGCCCATACTTCCACGTTCTCTTTTTCCTGGATGTTGGGGAACCAGGAAAAGTGGGAGCTGATAAGGATGCCGGCAATGATATAACCCAGTACAAGTGGCTGTTTCAGCCATTTAAATAGAAGGGTCATCAGCGCGGCGGCGCCAAGTATCAATGCCAAATCGGTGATCAAATGTGGTAGATGATGCATGCAAGCGGCGTTTCAAGCTAATAATTCTGTTCCAGTCTGTGTTTTCCGTAAAATCGCCGGTCCGCCGTAGACAGACCGGATATAGAGTATGACCAGGCAGGGCGTGCCCTGCAAAAGATACCGGTCGGCACATCACCAACACCGAAGGAGCTGGTTTGTTCAAATATAACGGATTTAGGGCAAAAAGAGCGCCGTCGGCGCAATGTGAAAATGTGTAAATGTGCCCCGGCTCTACCGGGGGCCATGTGAAAATGTACGGGTAGCAGGTGTAAGGAGTAAGGTGTGAGGTGTAGGGGGGAGTTTTTAAATTATTGGTAACAGCGGTTTTCACAAAAGCGAACAGGGTGCCAACAATTCGTTTCATTTCCACATTTACACATCCCCGGGCGAAGCCCGGACACATTTTCACATTAAAAAAGCCCCGCGCTGGCGGGGCTTTTTATTATATCAGGCTTTTTTAAACCGTTTTGTTTTTCTCTGCGGCTTCTTTCTTCTTCCTTTTACCGGCACCCAGATCCACCAGGATCGGAGCGGCTACGAAGATAGAAGAGTAGATACCGGTTATTACACCGATCAGCATTGCAAATGCGAAACCTTTGGTTACCTCACCACCAAATATGAACAGGATGAGGATGGTCAGGAACACCGTAAGTGATGTCATGATCGTACGGCTCAGGGTTTCGTTGATCGCCGTGTTGATCACCTGCTTCAGCTCCATGTTCGGATGCAGCTTGCGGTCTTCACGGATACGGTCGAATACGATTACCGTATCGTTCATCGAGAAGCCGATCACCGTCAGGATCGCCGCAATGAAGTGCTGGTCGATCTCCAGCGGGAATGGCACGATCTCACGGGCAAAGGAGAACACGATCAGCGTTACGAGTACGTCGTGCAGCAGCGCGACGATGGTTCCGAGTGAGAATCTCCAGTCGCGGAAACGGATGAAGATGTACAGGAAGATCACGAAGATGGCGAAGAGGGTTGCTTTTACAGCGCCTCTCTTCAGGTCGTCGGAGATTGTCGGCAGTACTTTCTTGAAACCGAGTTTATAGTTTGCATCGAATTGCTCGTATGTAGGTGTTTTGTCATAATGCTTCTTCAGACCTTCGTAGAGTCTGTGTTCTACTACTGAGTCGGCATAATCGGCACGCGGTTCTTTGATCAGGTAAGCTGTGGTGATGTCGAGCGTTTTGTCGTCACCTACAGTTTTGATCACCGGGTTTTCACCTTCGAAAACTTCTTTCAGTTCGTCACGAACCTGTTCAACGTTTACTTTTTTATCGAATCCGATTTTGTAGCTGCGGCCACCATCGAACTCCACACCGTAATCGAATCCGTTGAAGAACGAAGCGATACCCAGACCCAGCACCACGAAGGAGATGATGTAGGCAGTCTTACGGAATTCAATGAATTTATAAGCGGCATGCTTGAAGATACGGCGGCTTACACCGGTGAAATATTCGAGGTGCTTGTTGCGGTTGGTAAACCAGTCGGTTACCCAGCGGCTCACGAGTATACCGCAGAAAAGAGACAGCAACAGACCGAGAATCTGTGTTGTAGCGAAACCTTTTACCGGACCAAGACCGAAGTAGAACAGGATCACCGCTGTGAGCAAAGTGGTTACGTGACCGTCGAGTACCGGCGGCAGTGAACGCTTGTAACCTTCGTTGATCGCGGGGATATAACCTTTACCGCGGTTCAGTTCTTCCTTGATACGTTCGTAGATGATTACGTTTGTATCCACGGCCATACCAATGGTCAGTACCAGACCGGCGATACCGGGAGCGGTCAGTGTGGCACCCAGACCGGCCAGTACACCTACGGTGAACAGCAGGTTAAGGATAAGCGCGATATTGGCTACCCAGCCGGCGGTGTTATAGTACACCAGCATGAGTACGAAGATCACGAGGAAGGAGATACCGAACGACATCAGACCGCCTCTAACGGCTTCTTCACCGAGGGTGGGGCCTACAGTTTGTTCCTGTACGATCTTGGCGGGAGCCACGAGTTTACCGGAACGCAGGATGTTGGCCAGGTCTTTTGCCTCCTGTACGGAGAAGTTACCGGTGATCTGTGAGTTACCATATAATTCGCCGCTGGCGATGGGGGCAGAGTAAACGATGCCGTCCATTACGATAGCGATAGGAATTTGTCCTTTTGCACTTTCACCAGTCAGTACGCTCCACTTCTTGGCGCCTGCGTCATTCATTTCCATAGAAACGATAGGACGGCTGCCGCCTTGTTGTTCGAAGTCTTGCTTGGCGTCCTTGATCGCGTCACCTTCTACCGGCGCTTTTTCGCTGCCATAGGTTTTCAGGGCGTAGAGTGGGAATTTGCCTGCAAGAGGTCCGGCGTTTTTACCGCTTTTGATTTCAGTACCGAAAGCAAATACGGCATCGCGGGGGAAATATCTGCGGAGAGCTTCAGAAGTCAGGTAGGAACGTACAGCCACGGTATCGCTTACATAACCGAGAATGCCACCGTCTTCCTGGTTGAACATGATGAACTCCTGCAGTGACCGCTTGTTGTTTTCAGCGCCGGCGGTTTGCTGTTGACCTTTGCTGCCGGTATCATTACCGAGGTCAGCGAAAATATTGGTGTCTTTCTTGACCGCCGTGTCAGGTTTAACAGCCGCTTGTCCGGTGGTGTCCGGCGTAGCAGTTGTAACGGCGGTATCGGGAGCAGGAGCCTGGCCTTTCATGAAAGCATCGAAAGCGGCATCTGCCTGCTGAATAGCGGGAGCCAGTTCGCTGAGTTTGTAGGTCTTCCAGAACTGCAGGTTGGCAGAAGCCTGGAGGAAACGGCGTACGCGCTCTTTATCCTTTACACCCGGGAGTTCTACGGTGATAATCCCTTTGGATGGGTCAGGGCTGATATTCGGCTGTGCTACACCAAACTGGTCGATACGGTTGGTGAGAACCTTGAAGGTACTTTCGAACGCTTCTTTGGCCTGCTCTTCGAGGATGCTGATTACACGGCTGTCAGAATAGTCAACCTGGATCAGTCCTTTGTTAGCAGATGCAAAGATGGAAGCGAGACGGCCACCGGGAACCAGTTTCTTGTATTCCTGCGCAAACAGACGTACGAAGTTGGCATCACTGTTAGCGCGGAGTTTATCTGCGTTTTCCAGTGCTTTCAGAAAGTTAGGATCGCGGGGATTGTTGGACAAACCTTTCAGCAGACCGTTCATTTCCACTTCCAGCGTAACGTTCATACCACCTTTCAGGTCGAGACCGAGACTCAGTTCCTGTTCTTTAGCCTTCTGGTAGCTGATAGCACCGGTGATACCGTAGGTAACGGTCACATTTTTGGTGCTGTCTTCCAGGCGGGTGATTCTGGCTTCAATGAGTTTGTCCAGTTGTTCCCGGTATACTACCTGGGAGTCGGTGTTATTGGGGAATTTTACTTCGGGTGCCGGATACTGTGCGCCAATTTCTCTCTTCGCCTGCGCTGCCAGTTTATCCTCATGATTACGCACTACCCAGGTAAAGGAAAGCTGGTAAAGCGAGTAAATAATAAGCAGGATCGTAAAAAATCGAACCAAACCTTTCAGTTGCATACGTTGTTACAGTTTACGTTTTAGTGGCCTTTCCTTTTTGCAGTCGCATCCGGGCAAGACTTGTCGGAATTTTTAAAGAGGTGCAAAGATAATGTTTTACCATATAAGTTAGAATGGGTGTTATTATCTATTTAATTTATTGATTATTAGTAAATTAAATCGGTTGTCCAGCGCCACGCAGGCTATTGCGCCGTTTTCGTTTTTCAACCCGGTTGTTTCTCATTATTTTCCCCAAATGAAATACCTGCTGCCAGTTTGCGGAATTGTCCTGCTCTTTTATGCCTGTTCCGCACCAAAACCTACCGGTCAATCTGCACCTTACACGGAAACATCAAAGATTCCTGCCACCGATACGTTTCTGCACAACATCATGGCAGCGCATCCACAACTGTTCGACTCCCTGCTTCAACGGGCCGATACACTCGACGTGCAGGTGATCTATACACAGATCGACCGCGGTGAAAAAGGTGCGGCACATTTCACCAATCATTTTTTTCATGTGCGCGAAGACCGTTATTTCTATCCCGCATCAACCGTAAAACTTCCCATAGCCGCGCTTGCTTTGCAACGCCTGCACGAACTCAACATCGATCCTGAAACGGCTATGATCACCGAAGCCGCCGGCGAAGGACAGACCGCCGTTTACAACGACCCTTCCACCCCCGACGGAAGACCAACTGTTGCGCATTATATCCGGAAGATATTACTGGTGAGCGACAACGATGCTTATAATCGCTTGTATGAATTTTTAGGACCGGATTATATCAATGCGCAACTGCATGCGAGAGGTTATTCTTATGCCCGTATACTGCATCGTCTTGTATCTTCCATACGGCAGGATTACACCAATCCCGTTGCCTTCGCCGATACCGGCGGAAGGTTGTTATACCAGCAACCCGCACGTTATGCGGCACACTGGCGGGCCGGTCCTTCCATTTATCGGGGAAATGGTTTTATCAGCAACGGAAAACTTGTTTCATCACCATTTGATTTCGGCGCGAAAAACAGGATTACACTTCCGGAGTTGCACGACATCATGCGGAGTATTATGTTCCCTGAAGATGTGCCTGCGAAGCAACGTTTCAACCTGCGGCAGGAGGATTATAAATTTCTGCGTACTTATATGTCCATGGCGCCGCGTCAGGCAGGTTACCCGTCCTACAACAACAGTGTTTATACAGATACCTATGTGAAGAACTGGTTATATGGCACCGAAGGCAACCCCTTTCCCGGCGTACGCGTGTTCAACAAAACCGGAGGAGCCTACGGCTATCTGCTCGATATCGCTTATATCAAAGAGGAAGAAACAGGCGTGGAGTTCATGCTGAGCGGCATTATATACTGCAACAGCGACGGCATTCTCAACGACAATAAATACGACTACAAAACGGTGGGCTATCCGTTTTTCCGTGAGTTGGGCAAACTCATTTATGCGTATGAAAAACAACGCAAGCATAAACGATGATGTAGCGCATGAGCTGTTGAAACGTTGATGAATAAAGCATTCAAACGTTAGTTACGAATCGTAAAAAGTATTCAAGAAACGACACCACATCGCCGCAACACGTTGTGCAAATCGTTACATTTGTAACCGCTTGCTCATTCATAACCCCTTAAAATTTTCAACCTATCTCCATCATGCAGTTATCTTCTCTTTTGCAGCGCTTCAATGAGCCGGAAACTTTGAAAATGGCCAAACTCGGCCGCGAACTGAGAGCCCAGGGTATCGATGTTATTGATCTGAGCCTGGGTGAACCTGACTTTGATACACCGCAGCACATCAAAGATGCTGCTGTAAAAGCCATCCAGGACAACTGGAGCCATTACACGCCGGTGCCTGGTTTTCTCGATCTTCGCGAAGCCATCTGTACCAAGCTTAAACGCGATAACAATCTTGACTATAAACCGGAAAACATTGTGGTATCAACAGGCGCGAAACAAAGCCTGGCCAATGTGATCCTGTCGCTGGTAGATGAAAATGATGAAGTGATCATTCCCACTCCTTACTGGGTTACGTACAGCGAACTCGTGAAGATCGCGCGTGGTCGTGTGGTGGAAATCAAAACTTCTGCAAAGGAAGGTTTCAAGATCACACCTGCACAACTCGAAGCATCGATCACGCCGCATACCAACGTATTCCTGTTTTCTTCACCCTGTAACCCCAGCGGCGCCGTTTATACACGCGCAGAACTGGAAGGGCTGGTGAATGTGTTCCGCAAATACCCCAACATCACCATCATCTCCGATGAGATATACGAATACATCAACTTTGTAGGCGCACATGAAAGCATCGCGCAATTTGAAGACATCAAAGACCGCGTAGTAATCGTGAATGGCTTGAGTAAAGGGTTTGCCATGACAGGCTGGCGCCTCGGCTATACAGCATCGAGCGTAGAGATCGCCAAAGCATGTGAAAAGATCCAGGGACAATTTACAAGCGGTACCAACTCTATCACACAGAAAGCTGCGGTAACGGCCCTGACAACCGATCTCAAGCCAACGATGGAAATGGTGGAGGAGTTCACACGCCGCAAAAAAAGAGTATTGGAGCTGGTAAAAGAAGTGCCGGGTATCGAATGTCCCGAGCCTGATGGCGCTTTCTATATTTTCCCGGATGTAAGTTCCTATTATGGAAAATCAGACGGCAACACAACGATTCATACATCCGGTGATTTCTGTATGTACCTGTTGAATACGGCACACGTATCATCGGTAATGGGAGAAGCATTCGGTGACCCCGAGTGTGTACGTTTCTCTTTTGCCAACAGCCTGGAGAAAATTGAAGAAGCCTGGGCGCGCATCAAGAAAGCGCTGGCCAACCTGAAATAAAATAATGGTGTTGAAATTATTTCAAACGTCTTCCTTAACGGAGGACGTTTTTTTTTTCAGGGTGATGCGATAGCCGTTGCTTTTTCCAGGAGTTGCTGGTGCAATTGCAACACTTGCGGAATGAGTAATGTTTGTTCATCATTGTGCAACACGGCATGGCAGCGTTTCATTTTTTCTTCCTCCGGCATCTGCCGTTGCATGCGGTGGCGCACCTGTTCGGCTGATACACCGTCTCTTTTCATCACTCTTTCAATACGTACATTTTCAGGTGCGGTAACACCGATGAGGAAGTCGAGGTATTGATCGGCGCCTGCTTCCACGAGTAGCGCTGCTTCTTTGATAGCGTAGGGAGTAGATTGGCGATGCATCCATTTGTCGCTGTCGGCGATGGTTACGGGATGGGTGATGGCATTGAGGCGCGCCAGTTTCTGCGGGTCAGGAAATACCAGCGATGCCAGATGTGCCCGGTTGAGCAGCCCTTGCGCTGTATAAACATCGTTCCCGAATTCTTCGGTGAGTAGCCGGCGAATTTCCGGATCGGTGTTCATCAATTGTTTTGCCGCATCGTCGGAGTAATACACGGGAATGCCCAGCACTTCAAAAATGTGGGCAACGGTTGTTTTGCCGCTGCCAATGCCGCCTGTGAGTCCTACACGTAGCACGTTATAAGTAGTAAGTATTAAGTATTGAGTTATAAGTAAGCTTAATCATTCACCATTCACTATTGACAATTCACAAAAGCACAAAAAATCCGAAATCTGCCGGAGCGAATTTCGGATTTTCAATGCGGAAAATATGATTATTTTTTATCAGCGGGAGCAGTGCCTGCAGCTTTGTTCACCTGAGCAGTCCAGTCCATGCTGATAGCAGATTTTTCGATGCGGATGTAAGAACCGGGGCTGGTTTCGATATTCAGCGTGGTGTCTTCATTTACTTTTGCAATCGTACCGTGAATACCTGCGATGGTAACGATACGGTCACCTTTCTGCAGGTCGGAAATGAATTTCTTCTGGTTCTTTGCACGCTTGGCTTGCGGGCGGATAAAAAACAACCAGAAAACAACGATCATAAGTCCCATTACGACAAGCATCTCGTTACCACCCAGGGGACCAGAGGGTTTGGCTTGCAAAAAGAAAATGTTCATTCTTTATTGTGTTTTAGCGTTAAAACGATTTATTCAGTTACTTCTACCTGGAAGTCCAGGTCTTGTGAGTTCTCCGGCAATGTGTTGGCTTTTACCGTTACATGTTTGCGGTGAGGGCCGACTGTCTGGTTCTTGCTGTCGAAGTTGGCTTTGATCACACCTTCCTGGCCCGGAGCAAATGGTTCCTTCGGTGTATCGGCTACCGTGCAGCCACAACCGGGTGTTACCGATTCGATCACCAGGTTTTTGGTACCGCTGTTGCGGAAACGGAAGGCTACTTCCACCACTTGTCCCTGTTTCACCTTGCCCATATCTACAAATGTAGAGTCAAGCCATTGAATGGAGGTAAAGTTGGCGCTGTCTTTCAGCATCTGTTCTTTTTGCTCCAGGGAGGTTTTCTTATCGGTTTCGCCGCAAGCGATCAAAAGGGTAGCGGCAAATCCCGCCAGTAGTAATTTCTTCATATTCCTTTTTCAATTGTGCGTTGCAAAGTTAGGGGTATCGCGGAAATAGGTCAGGATATCTTGCGGTGGTCAACCTTCCGCATTTTTCCCTGTGCCACCAGGTCTTTGTGAATATTATCCAGGATGCCATTCACAAATTGTCCGCTTTGTTGTGTGCTGTATTCTTTTGCCAGATCGATGTATTCGTTGATCGTCACTTTCGGAGGAATAGTCTCGAAGTAGAGAAATTCGCTCACGCCCATTTCCATCAGGATCATGTCGAGCAGGGCGATCCGTTCGGGATCCCAGTTTTTGAGTTTGGGAACGATGAGTTCCTGCAGATATTCTCTTTTATCGATCACGGTCTGCAACAGGCTCTTGGCAAACTGTTCCTTATCGGGGCTCAGCATCTGGTTGAACAGCAACTGACCGGGTTTCTGAAGATAACCAACGAGCAATTGGATCACCATTTCCCCGTCATCATCCCAATTGGAAAAGAGTTCTTCGATATGGCTGGTGAAGTTTTCCGAACCGAGCAGGAGATCATTGAAAATAAATTCAAGAATTTTTCGCTCGTCGCCTTTCTCACGTGTGGCATCTGCGATATACGCGCGGTATTCAGGAGTGTCTTTGAGTTGCAGGTATACTTTGCGGATCAGTTCAAGGTCTGTGCGTTGTACGGGTTTGTCTTTGCCCACCTGTGCAATGAACTGCGGATCTTCGAGGATCTTCCAGAGCAGTTCGTTGCCCGCCAGTTTGGTGTTGACATTGAGGTCTTCAGCCGAGGGCAAATGTTTGCTTGCACGCTGATGAGCATCTTTTTCCGCGTAGCGGGCTACTTCTGTCAGGAACCAGATCAGGTAAACAAACAGGGAACGGGTCTGATCAAAATGTTGTTGTAAGATTTTCCGGGGCTCGCCGGGTTTCGCTTCGGTCTCCAGGGTCGATACAGTATAGAGTGATTGCATCACTTTTACCCGTATGTTTCTTCTACTGATCATGTAAGAACTTTTGAAGCCGCAAATATAGGGCAAACGAGCCGTTTACCGAAGGGTCGCGCAATAATAAAGGGTATCTTTTCAGATACCCTTTAAATCGAAGGTTGGTTTGGGTTTACGCAGGTGTTACCTGCCTGGTTTACTTTCTTCTATATTATAATTTGGTGATCTTAAGTGTAAGTACTTCACTTCCATCGCGCAGTTGTACATAGTATACACCTGCTGCGAGTCCTTTGAGGCTGATATTTTCCACATTCACACCCCGCTGCCAGCGCAGTGCGGTGCGGCGTACCACGGCACCTGCGCCATTGACCAGGATCAGGTCGCCCTGGCCCGTTTTATCGGCCACGATTTCCAGCGTTCCCTGTTCCCTGGCCGGGTTGGGGTATACAGACCAGCGCAGTCTGCCGCTTTGCTGCGGTGTTACAGTGGCAACATTGGTATAACTGAATTTGCCATCGATATCTACTGCTTTGATCCGGTAATAAGCTGTTGTGGCCAGCGGACTGACGTCGGTAGATGTATAATTGATCCGTGCATTGCTTACAAACGCTGCAGGTACGGTGTGCAGGGTGGTAAAGCTGATACCATCAGCGGAACGTTCGATCTCGAAATGACTGCTGTTGGATTCTGTTGCAGTAGACCAATACAATTTTACAGCATTGGCAGATTCCCATACAGCCGTCAGCGGCAGCAGTTGCACCGGCAATGGCACGAAGACATTTACCGATACTGCATTCTTGCTGAGGTTTCCGCAACGTGTAGCCGGATTGTTTTGCAGATCGTTGGTCAATGCAGACAGCGGACCGCCTACATAAGCATTGAGTGTTGCGGTGTTGAAATCGGTGGCAAGATAGGAGAACCCGTATACGGTATAAGTACCGGAAGGGAACGTACCCGCATTGGTCAGGTTCGGTGTGGTGAGAATAGCCACGATGTTACCCGTAGCGTTGTTAACCACTACGTAGCGGTAATTGTACTCAAGACCTGGCTGGAGGTAGCCGGATACCACATCACCGCCTGCAGGTGCAGATACCAATGAAATGGTATAGTTCAGTGGCAGGGTAGGTTGCGTTGAAGAGAACGTACCGATCACGAGGGAGTACCGAACACCTGCAAGCAGGTTGGCAGAGATCGTGTTACTGATATTAACATTGGAACCATTAAAGGTACCGTTGGACGCGACAAGGTTTCCGCAGGGAGCACCGGGGTTGAAGTCACCGCTGTAAACATTCATCATGAATGTGCCGGTATTTTTCTGGAATCCGTATGCGCCGCTGACTGGTACCTGGAAATTATAAATGTCGTAGCGCATCTGGTTGCCGTTGTAATTGGTACAGCCGCCGGTAACGGAATTATTCACCGCAGTCGTACTGTTGAGATCACTCGTAGTGAGTGTACCGGAAATAGGCATGATCGGATCGCCGTAGTTCGGCGCGATCGACAGGTTGAGTGCCGCATTACCCGGTCCTGCACTCACTGTTGCGGCCGGAGTAAGCGTCGCGCCTTCAGCCCCGCAGGCGGAGGTAATCGTAATATTGGCGGTATTGATGTTATAGAAAATATTCTCCGCAGAGCGCACCATGATGCGACCTGATGTGGTGGGAATATTGGGAACGACTACCGTGGTTGAGCCGTTATTGGGAACCGAAGCGGCCAGCACATAACTGAAATTATTGCCACCATCGGGTGAGAAAAGAACACGGACGTTGGGACTGTTGAATGGCGCCGAAGCGGTAATGCCGTTTGTCCAGGTGATGGTCATGGTGTTGGTACCATTGGCTACGTAGGTGGTGGGTGTATTCTGTGATGTAACGACGAAAGCACCACTGGTCGTGTTAACATTTACTGCAATATCGGCTTGCGAGTTACAACCGCCTCCGGATGCATTGTCGCGTACATTCACACGGAAGTTAAGGGTGCGGTCCACACTGGAAAGCACTTCATAAGTTGGTGTAAAACCGGCAATCACACTCGCGATATTGGGAAGATAGCGGGTAGGAGAACTGTTGGGAGGGAATGAACGGAAGTTAGCACCCGTTGTTGAAAATGCAGAAGGTGCCGCAGATGAAGTGCCAACGTCCATTTGTTCCCAGGTATAGCTCAGGTTGTTGCCGTTGGCATCCGATGTCTGACAGGTAAGTACAAACGGTGTACTTGGGGGAATGGTGTAAGAAGAAGCGGCCACGGTTACCACCGGGGCTACATTCTGCAATACTGTGCGTACCGCGCAGCTATTGCCGGTGCCTGTCGTTGCATAGGTTGCTATCTGCTGTACGTTGCCAACATGGAAATAGAGATCGGATCCTTGTTGGTAGGAGTTGTTGGTACAAACGCCTGCATAAGCCATGAGCGTAGAACCTCCACCGGGTTCCCATGAGGTACCGGCTGAAACGTTGCTGCCGCATGATCCGTTGGTAGCAGAAAAGCTGTGTGTGGCGCTGAACTCGTGCGCCAGTTCGTGGGCAACGGTTCCATCGAATGCGGGACCTTGCGGACCCTGTACAGGGTTGGCACCGAAGCCAAAGCTCAGGCCCGCGCCGCCGCGACCTTTGCCGGTATTGCAAACGGCGTTCAATTGCGCAAGACCGCCGTTCCATCCGTTATGGAAAACGATACCGAGATCATAGCCGTTTACCGTGTATACACTGTTGAGCGCAGCATTATTAGCATCTAATACGCCGGAATTAAGTGTGGTGGTAGTATAAGGATCCGATGTGGCATCGGTAAAAATGACAGGAGTAATATCCACCAGGTTAAACCGGATGGTGGCATCTCTTTCATAAATGGCATTGACCGTGTTAACCGTGGTGGTAATATAAGTAAGCGCATTGCTCACCGATCCTGCCCAGGCGGTATATTCTCCGGTGGCGGCCACAGCCAGGCGATAGGTACGCAATTGACAATCGCCGGCATTCACGCGGGCGCCCGAGGTTGCCTCATCGTGTTGCGGCTCGTCATTTACGCCACAGGCAAGCGGAACCGGTGGTACCACGTCCCTGGTATAGTAAACGGCGTGCAGACGGTTGTTTTCCTCGTCAACCGGGTTGAAATAAACGGTTTGGTCTTTTGTAAACAGAATACCGGTGATGCCGTTGCCGGCTATGGTGATACGGCCCAGGCTGCTGCCGGTAGCGGGGTCAATAAGTTGATAAGTCTTTACGTCGGGAATACGCGCCTGCAGCGAAGGTACAAGGATGGAAGATTCTACCAGTTCGGCAGCAATCTGTGAGCCGTCTGGCAGGGGAAAGCTCATGATCGGGCCTTTGGCGCCGCGACCGGCTTCGGCGGCCTGCTGGCTGCCCTGAAGCAGGCTGGTATTTAAACGCAGCAACCGGAATTTATCGGGTAATGTCCCCCGGTTCGTACCCACAGCCTGGCGCTGGTTGGTGACGGATTCTTCCTGCCATAGTGACTGGGAGTAGAGCGGCAGGGTGAATAAAAACGAGAAAAGAAGGGCCAGTAGCCCGGGTGTGTAGCGTTGTCTCATACAGGGTTATTAATAGTAGCAGAATTTGGAGGAAAATTACCGTAATCCCGTCATAGTACGTGAAAAATTGTCCGGTAAATTTTGCCACCGGGCTGCCGGTTTCTGCCAAAAATGAAAAAATGACCGTTAAAAATCAACTGGCATACAATTAGACTACCTTTGCCGTCCCGCAAAAATGGCGGGTATTGTCATTAAAAATTCAAAAATCAATACAACTATGGCTAAAAAAGTCAATGTTACCCCGCTTCACGACAGGGTAATTGTAAAAGCCGCCGCTGCTGAGGAAAAGACTTCAGGTGGCATCATCATCCCCGATACTGCTAAAGAAAAACCCCAGCGTGGTACTGTGATAGCAGCAGGTCCTGGTAAAAAAGACGAGCCTGTGACCGTTAAATCCGGCGATACTGTATTGTATGGCAAATATGCAGGTACTGAGATCCAGATCGACGGTGAAGAATACCTGATCATGCGCGAGTCGGATATCCTGGCTATCGTATAATTCAAGCACATTTAAAAGAATGTTGCGACTGATATAATTGTCTAATCTTCAAATCCCGAAACTTCGGGATCAAATTTTCAAATTAAGTATATGGCAAAGCAAATCTTCTTCGACATTGAAGCAAGAAATAAAATGAAAAAAGGTGTTGACATACTTGCCAACGCCGTAAAAGTTACCCTCGGTCCTAAAGGCCGCAACGTGGTAATCGAGAAAAAATTCGGTGCACCTGCTGTTACCAAAGATGGTGTTACCGTAGCAAAAGAAATTGAATTGGAAGATCCCATCGAGAACATGGGTGCCCAGATGGTAAAAGAAGTAGCATCCAAAACTGCTGACATCGCAGGTGATGGTACTACTACTGCTACCGTACTGGCTCAGTCCATCATCGCCGAAGGCCTGAAAATGGTTGCCGCCGGTGCTAACCCGATGGACCTGAAAAGAGGTATCGACAAAGCCGTTTCATTGATCGTTGAAAACCTGAAAGGTCAAAGCCAGACTGTTGGAAGTGACAGCAAAAAAATCCAGCAGGTTGCTACCATCTCTGCCAACAACGACGAAACGATCGGCAAGCTGATCGCTGAAGCGTTCGCTAAAGTGGGCAAAGAAGGTGTGATCACTGTTGAAGAAGCGAAAGGCACCGATACTACTGTAGACGTAGTAGAAGGTATGCAATTCGACCGCGGTTACATTTCCCCTTATTTCGTTACCAACAGCGAAAAAATGGAAGCTGAACTGCAGAACCCTTACATCCTGATCTACGACAAGAAAATCTCCACCATGAAGGATATTCTGCATATCCTGGAGAAAGTGGCTCAAAGCGGCCGTCCGCTCCTGATCATCGCTGAAGATCTGGAAGGCGAAGCGCTGGCTACACTCGTGGTAAACAAACTGCGTGGCACCATTAAAGTGGCTGCTGTTAAAGCCCCCGGCTTTGGCGACCGCCGCAAGGAAATGCTCACTGACATCGCGATCCTCACTTCAGGTACCGTTATCAGCGAAGAGCTGGGTCACAAACTGGAAGGCGCTGATCTGACCTCTCTGGGTCAGGCTGCTTCTGTAACCATCGACAAAGACAATACAACTATCGTTGGTGGCAAAGGCAAAAAAGCAGACATCGTTGCCCGCGTTAACCAGATCAAAGCGCAAATTGAGAACACTACTTCCGACTACGATAAAGAAAAGCTGCAGGAACGCCTGGCTAAACTGGCCGGTGGTGTAGCTGTACTGTATGTAGGTGCTGCCACTGAAGTGGAAATGAAAGAGAAAAAAGACCGCGTTGACGACGCCCTGCACGCTACCCGCGCTGCTGTGGAAGAAGGTATTGTACCGGGTGGTGGCGTAGCCTATATCCGCGCAATCGAAAGCCTGGAAGCCAAAGTAAAAGGCCAGATCGCTGACGAGCAGACAGGTATGGCTATCGTACGCCGTGCACTGGAGGAGCCTATCCGCACCCTCACTGCCAACGCAGGTATCGACGGTTCTATCGTGGTGCAGAAAATCAAAGAAGGCAAAGGCGACTTTGGCTTCAACGCCCGCACTGAAACCTACGAAAACCTGTTTAAGGCAGGTGTAATCGACCCTACAAAAGTTAGCCGCGTGGCCCTGGAAAATGCCGCTTCTATCGCGGGTATGTTGCTGACCACAGAATGTGTGGTAGCCGACAAACCCAAGAAAGAAGAAGCTCCGCATGCACACGGTGCACCTGACATGGGTGGCATGGGTTATTAATTCAGCCAGGAACACCGGCGCAGCCGGTTACATATTAGAGGAACCCCGCATGTATGGCGGGGTTCCTTCGTTTTATCCCCGCCCGGGGATAAATTTCGTTGGCGACTTTCCGGATTAGTGATACATTTATCCCTTAGCTAATGCCAAGAAATTAATCGCTTATGAGAAAAATTTACACACTTTTTTTATGTGCCATACTGTGTGCAAGCATCACCGGTGTCAACGCACAAAACAACTTCTTCAGAAAGGCCGATCCGGCCACACTTTCCAAGAGTAAAGGCGTACGCGCCATCATCCCTTCTAAATACGAAGCGGTATCGGTAGATATTTTTGCAATGCGCAATTTCCTCTGGTCCCTTCCGGAAGAAAAATCAGTCAATGCCAACCGCGCGGCGGCTCCAGTGATCACCCTGCCCATGCCCGACGGTTCCAATGCCCGTTTCCATGTATGGGAGAGCAGTATCCAGGCACCCGGACTGGCTGCCAAGTTTCCCGAGATCAAAACCTTCGCCGGTCAGGGTATCGATGATCCTGCTGCAACGATCCGTTTTGATTACAGCCCTTACTTCGGCTTCCGGGCACAGATTCTTTCTCCCAATGGCCGGATCTATATCGATCCTTACGCAAAAGGAGAAACGGATAATGTTATTACTTATTACCAGCGCGACAATCTGCGCGGGCGTTCGTTCAAATGCGGCACTGAGGACATCCCGGTTCCGGAAAACACCGCCAACCGCGTGATGGCCGGTCCCTGTCGTGGTACAGAACTGAAAACCTACCGGCTGGCCATTGCCTGTACTGCAGAGTATGCGGCGGCAGTAGGTGGCGGTCTGGCCGGCCCTACCCATGCGGCCATCGTTACTTCTGCCAACCGTGTGAACGGTGTGTATGAAACCGAACTGGCCGTGCGCATGGTATTGATCGCCAACAACGATCAGATCGAGTACCTGGCCAACCCCGATCCCTACAACAACGTAATCAGTTCGGCAGAACTGACCAATAACCAGAACAACCTGAACGCGACGATCGGTGTAAATAACTATGACATTGGTCACCTGTTTACCTCCGATGATAATGGTCTGGCGTCTGTTGGGAGTGTTTGCGTATCAACCAGAAAAGCCAGCGGTGCAACCGGTAGCCCAAGCCTTATTGGCGATGGCTTCGATATCGACTACGTTGCACACGAAATAGGACACCAGTTCGGAGCAGGTCACAGCTACAACTCCAGTCAGTGTGCCAGCCCTGGCGGTTCTTATGAAGTAGGTGGTGGCACCACTATCATGGCTTATGCCGGTATCTGTGCTGCTTCAGAAAATATTCAGCCTAACAGTGATCCCATTTTCCATGCTATCAGCTTCGACCAAATCAGCAACTTCCTCACAAGTGGCGCTGGTTCGTCCTGCGGTGTTGCTACACCAACGGGTAATACATTGCCCGTGATCACGTCCATGTCTGCCAACAACCTCAGCATTCCGGTTAACACCCCCTTTACTCTTACAGCGACCGCTACGGATGCAAACGGTGACGCACTTACATATAACTGGGAAGGATGGGACGTTGGTCCTGCCGGTCCATCCTGGACTGCGGCCGCCAGCACTAACAACCGGCCTTTGTTCCGTACACGTGTTTCCAAAACAACCGGTTCACGCACCTTCCCTGATCCGCGTGTAATTGCTGCCAACTATCCCAACAATGCAGCCCCTTCCGCAATGGACGGTCTGCGCGGTGAAATATTGCCCCAGGTAGAACGCACCATGAAATTCCGCGTGACCGTGCGTGATAACCGTGCCGCAGGTGGTGGTGTGGTTTCCGGTGGCGATGGTTGTCAGAATGCTACTGTGTTCACCGTAAATGCTATCAACTCTACACCTTTCACGGTTACATCACCCAATGGCGGAGAAAGCTATCCGGGCGGTTCTACTCAAACCGTAACGTGGAACGTATCCAATACCAACGTAGCCCCGGTCAGCGTTGCCAACGTTAAGATATCCCTGTCTACGGATGGAGGTCTTACGTTCCCGACCGTACTGCTGGCGAGCACTGCCAATGACGGTTCTGAAGCGGTGACATTCCCTGCCATAACCAGTACTACTGCCCGTGTGAAAGTAGAAGCGATCGACAATATCTTCTTTGATATTTCCAACGCTAACTTCACCCTCACTACCCCGGTAACGGGTTTTGATTTTGGTGCGGCCACACCGGTAACACTTAGTTGTCCTGCTCCGGCAAGCACTGCATTCACTTTCACCACTTCCGGTGTAAGCGGATTCAGCACACCGATCAATCTTACTGCAACCAACGTGCCTGCAGGTGCCAGCGTATCTTATGCTGCCAACCCTGTAACACCTGGTACGTCGGTGACCGCCACAGTGAGCGGACTCGCTTCATTGGCTGCGGGAACATACACGATCACTATTACCGGTACTGCAGGTGCTGTGGTTAGAACACGTGATTTGCAGATTACCATCAATCCGGGTGCAGCTCCAACAATCGGCACACAACCTTCTGCAGTTACCTCCTGCGCAGGTTCCAATGTGAGCTTTACCGTTGCCGCAACCGGCGCTACCGGCTACCAATGGCAGGTAAGCACGGATGGTGGCACCAACTACACCAATGTTGCCGGTGCAACAACGGCGACGCTTTCACTCAATGCCATTGCAGCTACACTTAATAATAACCGTTATCGCGTAGTAGTAGCCGGTCAGTGCGGAAGTGCTGTTTCTAACCCGGCTCAGCTGACCGTGCAAACCGCTCCTGCTATTTCTGCGCAACCACAGAGTGCAACACTTTGTCTGGGCAGCAATGCTACCTTCTCTGTAACGGCTTCCGGTACAGGGATCAGCTACCAGTGGCAGCTCAGCACCGACGGTGGCGCCAACTTCAACAACATCGCGGGTGCAACCAATGCATCTGTAACGGTTAACTCTATCACCACGGGTATGAACAACTACCGTTACCGTGTAATCGTGAGTGGAACCTGTCCTTCACCGGCAACCTCCTCTGCGGCTACATTGACCGTGGTAAGTCCGCCTACAGTAGGTACCAACCCAACCAGCACGGCTATTTGTGCTACCGGTAACGTAACCTTTACGGCTTCTTCCACGTCGCCCGGGGTGCTTTATCAATGGCAGGTAAGCACCGACGGTGGTGCCAACTACAGCAACATTACCGGGGCAAATGCCAATACTTTGCAACTGAACAATGTGACAACGGCGATGAATAATAACCGTTACCGCCTGGCAGTAAGCAATGCAATCTGTACCGCTCCTGTATTCTCTACAGCAGCAGTATTAACGGTAAATGCCCGTCCCACTGTTGATCTTACTGCCACACCGTTTACCAACCTGCTGCCTGGTCAGCAGACCACACTGAATGCGAACATCGTTCCGAGTGCGGCCGGCTTCAACATTACCTGGTACTTCAACGGCAATGTATTGCCCGGTGTAACAGGAACCAGTTTCCTTGTTGACTCCGTAAAAGTTGGTGATTATAAAGTAGCTATTGTCAATACGACCACCGGCTGTAACAATGAATCGAGCGTACTGAGCATCGGAGCTACTTCCAGCTCAAGACTGTTCATTTATCCCAGCCCGAACAATGGCCGCTTTACGGTTTCTTACTTTAACTCAAACGGTCAGAACACGAGCCGCCTGATCACTGTATTCGACTCCAAAGGAGCCAAAGTGTATCAGCGTCAGTTTACTATTACCGGTCCTTACCAATTACTCGATGTTGACATCCGTCCGTTGATGGGTGGCATCTATCACGTAGTGGTAGGCGATGCATCAGGTAAAAAACTGGTAGAAGGTAAAGTGCTGGTTGTAAACTAATCAGGCTTTTTTCTAAAAAAATAATGAATAGCCACGTCCTCAAAGACGTGGCTATTCTCTTTGAAATAATGTACACTAGCGCATTTTAGCTTACCTTTGCACCTTCCAAAAAAGACCCGGCTATTCCGGGAAACGCAGACTTAATAATTTACGAAACATGATCAGTGTTAAGGACCTTAAGCTGGCTTACGGCAAAAGGGTATTGTTTGAAGAGGTTAATCTCAATTTCACCAAAGGCAATTGTTACGGCGTAATCGGCGCAAACGGAGCAGGAAAGAGTACTTTTCTGAAAATCCTTAGCGGAGAAATAGAGCCAAACAAAGGCGTCGTATCCATTACGCCCGGCGAACGCATGGCCGTCCTCAAACAAAACCAGTTTCAGTTTGACGAAGAAACAGTCCTCAATACCGTAATGATCGGCCATACCAAACTGTGGGCGGTGATGAAAGAGCGTGAGGCGATTTATGCCCTTGCTGATTTTACCGAAGAAGACGGCATGAAAGCCGCCGAACTCGAAGGCGAGTTTGGAGAAATGGATGGTTACATGGCCGAAAGCAATGCCGGCACCCTGCTCGGAGAACTGGGCGTGGGAGAGGAGTATCACCAGGCATTGATGAAAGACATTCCTTCTACCCTTAAAGTACGTGTGCTGCTCGCACAGGCGCTGTTTGGCAATCCCGACATCCTGCTGCTGGACGAACCTACCAACGGTCTGGACATCGAAACCATCGGCTGGCTGGAAAACTTCCTGGCCGACTATGAGAACATCGTACTCGTAGTGAGCCATGACCGTCACTTCCTCGATGCGGTGTGTACACATATTGCCGACGTAGACCGTCAGAAAATCAAGATCTTTACCGGTAACTATACCTTCTGGTATGAAAGCTCGCAACTGATGGCCCGCCAGTTGAGCGATAAGAATAAAAAAACAGAGGAAAAACGCCAGGCGCTTATCGACTTCATCGCACGATTCAGTGCCAACGCGTCAAAGAGCAAGCAGGCAACCAGCCGGAAAAAAGCCCTGGAAAAATTGTCTATTGAAGAAATTGAACCGAGCTATCGCAAATATCCCGGCATCATTTTCCAACCGTTGCGGGAGGTAGGCAACCAGATTCTGAACGTAGAAAAATTGACAAGCTCAGTCGATGGCCGTATTCTGTTCAAGGATGCTACTTTTTCTGTTAACAAGGGAGATAAAATCGCTTTCCTGAGCCGCGACCCGCTGGCGGTAACAAGCTTCTTTAATATTATCAATAACGAAGGCACTGCCGACTCCGGCACTTTCGAATGGGGCACAACCGTTACTACGGCTTATCTGCCGCAGGAGAATAGCAAATACTTCAATGAGCCGCTGAACCTGATGGATTGGTTGCGTCAATACGTACCACCGCATGTAACGGATGTAGATGAGCCGTTCCTGCGCGGCTTCCTGGGCAAAATGTTGTTCAGTGGTGATGACGTAACAAAAATGACTAATGTACTCAGCGGAGGTGAAAAAGTGCGTTGCATGCTCAGCCGTATGATGCTGCAGAATCCTAACTGCATCGTACTCGACCAGCCGACCAACCACCTCGACCTGGAAAGCATCCAAAGTTTCAACGAACAGTGTATGGAATACAAAGGCATTATCCTGCTTACGAGCCATGACCATACGTTTATGCAAACGGTGGCCAACCGTATCATCGAGCTGACGCCTAAAGGCATTATCGATCGTCTGATGACCTTCGACGAATACCTGGACGACAGCCGCGTGAAAACGCTTCGCGAGGAAATGTATGCCTGAGAATAGGTAATAAGTAGTAAGTCATAAGTTTTGGTAAACAGCCGGTATAGCGAAAGCCTCACCGGCTGTTTTTTTATTTGTCCGGGGGCGGGCGCTTTTGACTTTTGAATTTTCCACAGGGTGTCAATAATTTTTGGGCTGAGTTATTTGAATAAGATAAAGAACGATATATCTTAGGCTCAGCAACCACAGTTCTTTACACCCTTTTCTGGGATCCAAATTCCTCCTTTCACCTGTTAATCCGCGCGGGAAAGACCTCATATCCGGCCGTCGGTATGTCAGTGAAACTGATATTCGGGTTGAAGCCAGAAACAAATTGATTGCCCTCCAATAATACCTGGGGGGCTTTTTTATTTAGGAAAGCGGTGAGAACGATAAACAAGGTTGAACAGGTTGAACAATCTTTTAATACAGACATATTCCGAAATCCCGGAATCAAATTTTCAAATTGAATTTACACTTGCTGCCGTCCCTGTCTTATCTTTAATACATGGAGAAGAATCGTCGCCGCAATATCATTGTTACCGGGGCTTCCGGAAATCTCGGAGAAGCTGTAGCCCGTCGTTTTTTTGACGAAGGATACAACGTGACCGGCACATTCGGCCACGGAGACGCTACGGCTATTGCGCGCAACGGTGTTCTTTGGGAGAACAATATAGTGGACCTGAAAAACGAAAAAGCTGCGGGTGAATTTGTAGCCGGTTGTACAAGAAAATTCAGACCGGTGGATGTGGCCGTGCTTACGGCAGGTGGCTATGCGCCGGGCGATCTCGAACACACGGTTGTGGAGAATATTACACAACAGATGGAGATCAACTTCCTTACTGCTTACAATATCATCCGGCCTTTATTTCCACATATGTTAAAATACGGGCGTGGGAAGATATATTTAATCGGTTCGCTGCCCGGAGAACATGCCTCCAGAAGCGCGTCATCGCTTGCTTACGGCCTTTCGAAATCCTTACTCTTTCGGCTTGCAGAAGCTTTGCAACCCAAAGCAGCCGAAAAAGGCGTAGCCTTTACTGTTATCGTTCCCTCTACAATCGATACACCGCAAAACCGGAAAGCGATGCCGGATGCGGACTTTTCCAAATGGACATCTCCCGATGTTATCGCGTCTATTATCCATGACGATGCGCAATCTGCTACCCAGCCGGGCAAAGAACCGGCAGTAATTCATGTATAGTATGCCCCTTCCACACCGCAAAGTGTGGAGATAACGCTTCACCAATCACGTCATTACAAGCCTGAAAAAAGTCTGGCAAGCCCTTTGCAAAAGTTAGGTCGATAACGGCCAACTGCATCATTCTCTACCGGTTGGACTGATAGTACAGATCAATGCTGTCAGACAAAGATGTGGTTGGTTATGCACTCTAAAAAACGAATAAAGTTTGTTAACCTAAAAAGCAAAAAAATGAAGCGTATCGTTTTATCCGTTCTCTCACTGTTTACCCTTGCTGCCGCAGTGAAAGCACAAAGCACCACAAGCCCCATGTCATCACCAGGCTCGTCCGTAATTATCAAAGGAGGTGTAAACTTTGCCAACATCTCTAACAAAGACGACGGAGGCTATGATGACTCCCGCATGCTCACAACCTGGCAGGCTGGTATCGTTGGTGATTTCAACATTACCGAATTCCTCGCCATTCAACCCGGTATCTTTTATTCAAGTAAGGGTGTAAAACTTCAGAACGGTGACCCCGGTGATCTGGATTATGTGAAAACAACATTCAATCCGCAGTACATTGAAGTACCAGTAAACCTGGTATTCAAAACACCGACTGGTGCAGCTAAACTGTTCTTCGGTGCTGGTCCTTATGTAGCCATGGGTGTAGGCGGTAAATTCAAAACAGACACCGAACTCTTCGGTAGTTCAGAATCAGACATCGAATTCAACGATGACGATCCGCTGACGGAAGAGCAGGAAGATGCAGGTGTATTCCGTGTACGTCGCTTCGACTTTGGTCTGAATGGTCTGGCAGGTTTTGAAGCTGGTGCTTTCGTATTCACTGCCAACTACGGTCTGGGTCTTGCTAAAATTGCTTCTACAGGCGATAACAGCGAAGACCGCAACAACAAACACCGTGTGTTCAGCCTGACAGTAGGTTTCAAATTCTAAGCATAAAGAATTGTGTTTTTCAGCAAAGACGGCGCCCCTCAAAAGGTGCCGTTCTTTTTTTTGTGAATTGTCAATGGTCAATCGTCAATCGTGAATCGTAAATCGATCTCCGTTGTTCTTTACACGAGCCAGGGAAATTTTATTCAATATTTAGCTAGCGCCCTTGTTGGTCTCCGACCAACAAGCAAGCGTGAGGTTTCCTTGCGCCCTCGCTGGTCTCCGACCAACAAGTAAGCGTGAGGCTTCCTTGCGTCCTCGCTGGTCTCGGACCAACAAGTAAGCGTGAGGTTTCCTTGCGTCCTCGCTGGTCTCGAACCAACAAGTAAGCGTGAGGTTTCTTTTCGCCCTCGCTGGTCTCGGACCAACAAATAAGCGTGAGGTTTCTTTTGCCCTCGCTGGTCTCCGCCAACAAGCAAGCGTGAGGTTTCCTTGCGCCCTTGTTGGTCTCCGACCAACAAGCAAGCGTGAGATTTCTTTGATAGGCTAAGGTCAACTTCGTACCTGACTCAGGGATGACCAGTTCCGTCGGTTTGCAGACCAACGGCGGCATGATGCCGGATTGAAAAGTTTTAAAAATCTTCCGAACAGTTGTGGTGAAGACACGAACCACCAGGCGGCTACCGCTTGCGCAGGTCAAACGTTCAGTGTTCAGCACATTGCCGGTCCCTTTTCCAGTGCTCAGGTATTACGACGCCTGAATACCCAATTGACATCCCGCTCTTTTTCCCTACATTTTATATCTTGCACACGCATACGACCGTAAAAGAAAAAATATGTTTGGAAAAACTACCTGGATTGGCTTACTGGCTACTGCATTACTGATTGCCGGATGTTTTATGAACTGGATCATTGTTCCGGGACATGATATCGTAATCAGCGGAGTGGCTGCCGAGGGCACACGTTATGGCCGGCCGGGTTATTTCCATTTCCTTACCACCTTTTTTTTCCTGGTATTTCTTTTTACTCCGCGCATCTGGGCCAAAAGACTCAACCTGCTGGTTGCAGCACTCAATATGTCCTGGGCTATCCGCAACTTCATCGTGCTGGGACGCTGCGAGGCAGGAGAGTGCCCCGAACGCGAAGCCGGGTTTTATGTTGTATTGGTTGCCTCAGCCATCATGCTTGTCGTTTCCCTGCTGCCCGATTACAAGACGCCCAAACCCGCCACAGGAGACACTCCCGGCGAATAAAAAATTTCCTGGAATGTCCAATCATGGTTATATTCGGTGTCCGGCGTCCGAATCGTATTACCATCCCCTTAGAAAACACATTCTCGTCATGTGTTGCAGTGAAAGGAGCTGAGTCTTCAGTACCTGGCATCTCCCCACATGTATTTCGTCTTTTTAGGCCATAGCACTACTGTTAAGCCGCTCCGGAAGTGAGACTGGCTTTCTCCTATTGGTCAGTTATTTTTGCGCGATCCTTAACAGCAGTGATAGCAACAAAAGATTTTAAACGGCTTAAAGCTGTGTTTACAGAAACTTAACACAGAATTTTTGCCAGCACAGAAAGCTTTCTGTTCATAGGTGAAATTATTGTGGCAGGATAAAAACCTGGTCGGGCAGGGGAAAAATCCGCTGTCAGGAATTTGGCTGAATACTCAGTAATACAATAGTTTCGCTGTTCGCATAGCAATCGAACTGCCATCTTTCGAAAATTCAACTGTCCAATTTCCTCCTGAAGCCACTCACCTGGAAAACATCTTCTTTTCATTAAAAAAAGGATCTATGAGGAAAATTTACTTATTTCTTTCTTCGATGTTCGTTGCCGGCGCGGCATCTGCGCAAATCAGTCTCACCAATTTAGCGCCTGCCTATTCGCAGGACTTCGACGGGATGGCGGCCACCACAACATTGCCGGCCAACTGGCGTATGGGGGCTCAAACATCTAGCCCGACATGGGCCGCCGGAGCAAGTGTTGTTACTCAACAGGCAAGTTCGGGTTCGCCTTCTTCAGGAGGAACCTACAATTTCGGAACATCTGCCTCCGAAAGAGCTATAGGAGCAATGACTTCCGGCGGCTTTGCCAGTCCTAACAATCCTATGGCATTCTTCGTTAACGACGGTACTACTAATATTACCGAACTGACCGTAGCCTATGACGCCGAGCGCTACCGCGTTAACTCCGCAGCAGCATCTATCCAGTTTTTCTATTCCACGAATGGCACCACCTGGACGTCAGTTGCCGCAGGCGATATAGCAACAACGTCATTCCCTACAGGCAGTAGTTCCTATACGTTTGCTTCCCCGCTGACAGTATCCAGACCTGGTATTGCCATCAGCAGTTTAAGCATTGCACCAGGAAGTAATTTCTATCTCCGTTGGCTTATTAATACTACCGGATCCAATTCACAGGGTATTACCATTGACAATGTATCCGTAACGGCTACTTATGCTGCCACGGCTTCCGGTCTTTCAACTATTACTGCCGGACCTGTTGCAGCGCCAGCAACCATTTCTTCGCTGGTAAACAGTTCCGTTGCAGGCACAACTAATTTCAGCTTCACGGTAACCGACGACGGCAGCACTAACGATGCCGACCCCACACTGATCAACCAGATCATTATTGGCCAGGGAGCCAACAATAGTGTTAGTCTTGCCAACTGGACACAAGCTATTGCAGGTGCCGAGTTGTCTGACGGAACCAACACCGTTACAGGTACAATCACTGCAACCGCTATTACTTTCGGTTCGTTGCCGGTTACGGCGGGCAGCATCGGATATATTGGAGATAATGCGAGCAAAAGCTACACCGTAAAAGTGTGGCTGAATTCCGTACTCGGCGGCACATTGCCTCTGACTATCGATGGAAGTCAATTTGAATTCCAGGTGCAGACTTCCTCGGTCAGCACTGTAGGCTCCGGCAGTTCCGGTATTGCGGCCAGTCAGTCTGTAAGTTCAGGAGCCGGCACCAACGCAGTAACCGTGGCAGCTACACAACTCGCTTTCATTCAAAATACAACTTCACCAACGGGATTGAATACCGCAATGGCTCCTGCTGTAACCGTAAGCGCCAATGACGCAAATGGCAACCGCGACCTTGATTTCACCGGTAACCTGCGTGTAACCTCTAGCGGTACACTCAGCGGCACACCCGTAGTAACCGCAGCAGTCGCTGGTCTTACGACCTTTGCGTCGCTGACGCACACCGCAACGGGTGCAGGCCTCACGCTTAACATTGAAAGAGATGGAACGCTCGACTGGGATATTACCAGCGCAGCTTTCGATATCCAACTTGCTTCTTCACCGAGCGATTATTTCCGCTCCGCTGCAAGCGGGAACTGGAATAGTGCGGCTACCTGGGAAACTTCTCCCGATGGTTTGAGCTGGACTGCTGCCACGCTTACTCCTACGACGGCGGCTAATACCATTACCATTCGCAATGGTCATACGGTCACCGTTACTACTTCCGCGACGGCCGATCAGATCGAGATCGCCACGGGCGGTGTATTGGAAAATGCTTCCACAACAGGTAACCGTCTTACGATAGCTGATGGTGCAGGAGATGACCTTATCATCCATGACGGTGGTGTATACCATGTAACTTCCGGTCTTGGCTATACCAACTATCAAACAATCAGCGCCGGTGCAACCGTACTGATTCAGACCAACGGTATCATCCGCCTGGGTACAGGTGGTTCTATCGGCGGCGGCGGTCAGAATGGTTTCCTCGTAACAGCCACCACCTATATCTGGGAGAACGGTGCAATCTTCGATTGGAATACGACCGCGGTGCCCGGTACCAGCGGTGTTACTTTCTTCCCCGATGCCGTTGCTACTACACCTATATTTCGTATCTCGGCACCGCTTGCCTCAGTAGGAGGCAGCACGCCGCTCACCGTTAATGGTGTATTGGAGGCAAATGCCAATGTAAGCTTCACCGGAGCAAGCGACAAGACTTTCCGCAACGGTATTACCGGTACCGGTAATGTTACCATTGCCATCGGGGCCGGTGCATTGGTTGTTGATGGCACAACCGCCACGTTGGGCGGTACAGGTACGATCAACCCGAATGCAAACGGATTGGAAATAGGCGTAACCTCCACCGTTACACTGCAATCTGCCAAAACGGTAAACGGTGACATCAACCTGCAGGGAAGCGGCTTCATTGTGCTTGGCAACAACAACCTGATCGTGGCGGGGAATATCAACAACGTTTCTCCCACAGCTTATGTCCGCACGAATGGTACAGGTGGACTGCAACTCAATACAGTGGCCGGAACCCTGCGTTCATTCCCCGTTGGCAACAGCACCTACAATCCTGTAAACATCAACAACGGCAGTAGCCTCAACTGGAGCGTGCGCGTTGAAGATGCCGTCAATAATGTTGTATCTCCGTTCAACACCAGTAAGGCGGTTAACCGCACCTGGCATATAGCGCCTTCGGCAACCGTATCCACAGCGCCGGATATCATGCTTTATTTCGACGATGCAGACAATAGTCAGCTTGTGAATGATGCGGCTTATAATGGCGATCCGGTACGAACTGTACGTGTTTGGCATTACAATGGCAGTGACTGGGTTGCTGCAGGTGGAATCGAACCGCTGACTCCTGGCAATGGTTTACAAGCTGTAGCTCTCACAGGCCAGCTCAGTTTTTCACCGTTCGCCATCAGCAAAACCACTGCTGCGCTGCCGGTTAGTTTCGGTAATGTAAAAGCAGTACAACAAGGTACAGGCATCCGCATCGATTGGTCAAATCTGACGGAGCGTAACGTGCTGAACTACTCTGTTGAACGTTCGGCCGACGGACGCAGTTTTACCGCTATCGGTGATGTAAACGCACGCCTCAACAACGGTGAGAAAGCGGAATACTCCTTCCTCGATGCAACTCCGGTGCGTGGAATCAACTACTACCGCATCAGGTCTGCAGAGAGCGATGGCCGCAACAAATTCAGCATTGTTGTGAAGGTTGATATCAGCGAAGGACAAACTACTGTAGTAGTGTTGTATCCCAACCCGATCGTTAAAGGTCAGCAGCTTTCCCTGCAGGCGACAAGCCTCGCCAAAGGCACTTACAACATCCGTGTAGTGAACATGCAGGGACAGCAGATCGTTAACCAGGTGTTTGTACACCAGGGTGGTGCTATCACAGAAGCCGTACAACTGCCGGCGAATACACAGGCAGGTACGTATCAGCTTATCATCGCTGGTGCCGACCAACAAATGGTTCGACCTTTCGTGATCAAGTAAGCTTAATCGATTTCCTTATAACAGACCGCTTCGTTTTTTGCGAAGCGGTCTTTTTTATATAGTGGTTTTTGCCTGGTAAAAAAACGAGGGAGAAAGTCAATTACCTGCTGCTGTTCTTTTAGGTGAGGTCAATTTTGCCAATCATTAAAAAAAGTTTGCGTTAACAATGAGGGAAAAACACGCGGAAATACCCGTAATACATTATGGCTTGTAGGTGTTAATGCTTAAATATAAAAGCGGAAAAATCCGCGGCATGAATATCACGTATAAGTACGTTCTATGAAGAAAATCTTTGATCTAACTTCGTAAGACTGACAATCAGATCAGATCGAATTCCTATTGAAATGAACCAATTTTTATCCCGGATAAACCGGGTGTTGTCATGTATGTTGTTCGTTTTCTTCATACACAACAACACCAATGCCCAGCTGCACGCCGACTTCTCAGCCTCCGTTACCGAAGGCTGTTCTCCGCTTGTGGTACGCTTCACAGATTTGTCCACAGGCAACCCCACCTCGTGGAGATGGGATCTGGGCAATGGTACTATTTCCACCCTGCAGCATCCCACCGCTTCTTATTTCAATCCAGGTACTTATAGCGTAAAACTTGTTGTGCGCAATGGTGCCAATGCAGATTCCGTTGTACGCCAGCAATTGATTACCATTTTTCCTAAACCTGTTGCTTCATTCACCGGCACCGGCACGGCGGGCTGCTTTCCGCATACCGTACAATTCACCGATGCCAGTTTGCCCGTAAGCGGCACATTAAGCAACTGGCTATGGGACTTTGGTGACGGTACTACTTCCACTCAGCAAAACCCCTCACATACTTATACCATCGCCGGCAACTTTACCGTTACATTGCGCGTAACCAACAGCCATGGCTGTACAGAAGTTTTTTCCATTCCTTCCTACGTTTCCATCACGCAGGGTGTAAAGGCGGACTTCACTAACACTACGGCGCAAACCTGTGAAGCGAATCCCACCATTCAATTTACCAATACGTCTACCGGCCCGGGTAACCTGAGCTTTGAATGGCAGTTTGGTGATGGCGGTGTTTCGGCAGAACAAAATCCCTCACACACTTATACGGCACCGGGCACCTACACGGTTATGCTGGTAGTTATCAGCCCGCAGGGTTGCCGCGATACCATCCGCAAGCCCAATCTTATTTCCGTAGGTACGATCAATTCAACGTCTACATCACCCGATAGCGTGTGCGTTGGCAGTCCTGCCTCTTTTGTGAATACCACGAGTCCTGTACCAGGCGTGTCTGTCTGGCACTTCGGCGATGGCACAACAGCTACGGGTTTAACGGCTACGCATATTTATACAACAGCTGGTACTTACACTGTAAAACTGGTGAATGATTTCGGCGCATGTAAGGACTCCATTACACGTGCGATCAAAGTAAATCCGAAACCGCCCACAGGTTTTACGGCAAGTGCCACGCAATCCTGCCAGGCGCCATTCAACGTTTCCTTTACACCAGCCGCATCCGGAAACTATACTTACGAATGGAGCTTTGGTGATGGTGGCACATCTTCCGCTTCCAATCCTTCGCACACCTATACCGCACCGGGTGTGTATACGGTGCAACTGATCGTAACCAATGCGTCCGGTTGCCGCGATACATTGACCCGTACGGATTATATCAATATCGAGTTGCCCGAAATAACAATCGAAGGTTTTCCGGTTACCGGTTGTGTACCGGCTACCGTTCATCCCATGGCCACCGTTACGGTTAACGAACCGGTGGCGTCTTATCTCTGGAATTTTGGAGACGGCACTACTTCCACATCCTCCACACCTGCACATACCTACACGCGCGCCGGAACATACGATGTATCATTGACCATCACAACAGTTGGCGGTTGTACACGCACTGTTACTATTAACCGCGCAGTAAGGGTGGGGGTGAAGCCCAATGCCGATTTCAGTGCATTGCCTCCGGATGTATGCGCATCCGATCCTGTGCAGTTTACCGACAACAGCACAGGTGATGACATTGATGAATGGTTCTGGGATTTCGGCGATGGTGGTACTTCTAACCTGCAGCATCCTTCACATCTTTACAGCGATACCGGTTATTTCAGTGTAACGCTGATTGTAATGAGCAATACCTGCGCCGATACGATCCGTTACAACAACATCGTCCACATTAAACCACCGATCGCCTTGTTCGATGTGGCGAATAATTGTACTGACAAATATTCGAAACAGTTCACCGATCGTTCGATCGGGCCTGAAACATGGTTCTGGGAATTTGGTGACGGACAAACTTCTACGCAGCAGCATCCTTCGCATACCTATGCTTCACCAGGTACGTATACCGTTATGCTGACAGTAACCAATGGTAGTTGCTCGCACCGGACAACAAGAACCGTAAGGGTGATAGATGAAAAAGCAGCGTTCACACCGGCGAGCCCCGAAGTGTGCCGCAACACGGCATTGGTCTTTACCGCAAATGGCATCAATAGTGCGAACATACAATCATGGCAATGGACTTTTGGTGATGGCACGTCTGTATCGAACAATCAGCAGTCCGTATCGCATACTTATACAAATGCAGGTACTTATACGGTTAAACTCGTTATCGTCGATGCGCTCGGGTGCTTAGACAGCATTAAGCACACGATCAATGTATATGGTGCAACGGCGGCCTTCCTCCCTTCTGCACCGGCCGCCTGTATTTATAATCCTCATATCACGTTCAACGATCAGTCTGTGACAGACGGACAACATCCGATCACCAGTTGGGAATGGGATTATGGAAATGGTGTAACGGAAGTAAACACGGCTCCTCCTTTTGGGCATACTTATGCTACGGCCGGTACTTATACCGTATCGCTGACCGTTACGGACAGCTATGGCTGTAAAGACAAAATAAGCCGCACGGCAGCCGTAGTGATTTCAAAACCGGTGGCAGATTTTTATTCGCCGGACACGGCATCCTGTATCGGCAAACCGGTCAGCTTTATCAACAACTCATGGGGTGTTTCGCTGAATTACACCTGGGACTTTGGTGACGGACAAGGCGCAACAGCTATTAATCCGGTTCATAATTATGCCAACACAGGTCTGTATCCAGTGAAATTGGTGGTAGTCGATCTGTATGGTTGCCGCGATTCCATTACAAAACCCAATTATATCAATATCAGCATGCCGCAGGCCGGCTTCACAGTGTCTGATTCGGTTGGCACCTGCCCGCCGCTTGAAGTACGTTTCACCAATACCGCAGTGAATGCACGCAGTATCACCTGGGATTTTGGTGATGGCAATACTTCTGTGCTTACAGATCCTGTGCATACCTATACGTTGCCCGGTATTTATTTCGCGAAGCAGATTATAACGGGTCCGGGTGGTTGCCAGGATTCAGCGATTCAACGCATCGAGCTGAAAGGGCCTTCCGGTACCTTCAGTTACACACCGCTCGTTGGTTGTAACCCTTTGACTGTAACTTTTACCGCCACCGCTTCCAACGCCGCTACTTTTCTGTGGGACTTTACGGATGGTACGACTGAATTGACTTCGGAGCCAACCATCACCCACACTTATGCAACAGCCGGTGAGTACATACCACGTATCATCCTGCGTGACGCAGCAGGATGTGCTGTGCCTATCCAGGGGTTGGATACGATCAAAGTGACCGGTGTGGTAGTCGACTTTTTTGCGGATCGTCCCGCTGCCTGTGATCAGCTTACGGTGAACTTCTCCAATACAACCGTGAGCAACGATTATATCACAGGATGGTTGTGGAGCTTTGGCGACGGCACTACCAGCACCGACGCTGCGCCACAACATTTCTACGCCGCTCCCGGCGATTATGATGTTAAACTTGTTGCACAAACACAAACTGGTTGTTCCGATTCGCTTACGCTTCCCGCGGCGGTGCGCGTACATCCAAGACCACTTGTTGCCGTTCAGGGCGCTACTGAATCCTGCGTACCTGCGGAGATTCAATTTGCAGGTTTAGTAAACCGCGGTGATGCAGCTTCGCTGCAGTGGGACTGGCAACTGGGAAATGGCAATACGGCCAGCGTGCAGCAACCACCACTGCAAACCTATGCTGCCGCAGCTACGTATAATATCCGGCTTATAGCAACCGATACAAACAATTGTCATGATACCACAACGCATACATTGGTCGTACATCCGTTGCCCGTCGTAAGCGCCGGACCCGATCTTGTGGCATGCCTGGGTACGCCTTTACCATTGCGGGCAACCGGTGCCAGCACTTATCTGTGGCAACCTGCCGCCACATTGAGTTGTGATGACTGTGCGGCTCCGCTCGCTATTCCGCAGGATGATATTCAATACATCGTGGAAGGAGTGAGCGCTGCGGGTTGTCGCAACAAAGACACGGTTGCCGTGCGGGTGCGCAAACCTTTTGTAATGGAAACAGGCCCAGGCGATACCTTGTGTGTGGGTCAGAGTACGCGGTTGTCTGCTTCAGGTGCCGATAGCTATACCTGGTCGCCTTCGGCAGGATTGAGCAGTACGTCTTCACCAAGGCCACAAGCCAATCCGACCACTACTACAACTTACCGCGTCATCGGACGTGACAACGATAATTGTTTTGCAGACACGGCAGACATACTGGTTAAAGTGCATTCTATTCCGCAGGTGGAAGCAGGTCCTGATCAGACGCTGGCTGTTGGTTCGGCTGTGCAATTGCGCGCCACGGGTTCTGCCGATGTCACGGTGTGGAGATGGTCGCCGGCTTACAATCTCACCTGTATCGATTGTCCTGCGCCATCGGCTTCTCCGCGGCAAACGACAAAGTATGTAATCGATGTAACCAACGAAGGAGGCTGTTCCGCACGTGATGAATTGACGGTTTATGTAGTGTGCAACAATGGCAACCTGTTTGTACCGAATACATTTTCTCCTAATGGAAATGGCATGAACGAAGTGTTTTATCCGAGAGGCAAGGGACTGCAGAAGATCCGTTCCTTCCGGGTATTCAACCGTTGGGGAGAATTGGTGTTTGAAGCGCAGAATTTTAATGCCAACGATGCTGCTGCAGGATGGGATGGTACCTATCGCGGCAAGAAGCTGGCTCCCGATGTTTTTGTATACAGCATCGAAGTGGTTTGTGAGAATAACGAAATATTGTCCTATAAAGGTGACGTGACTTTGTTGCGGTAGACCTTTGAAATTCGAATACCTATTGAACGACTATGAAAAAACTATTTTACTTCATTCAGACAGCAATGGTTTGTGCGTGCGGGCTAACGGCGGCTGCACAGGATATCCATTTTTCCCAATTTCATGAAACACCGCTGTACCGCAACCCGGCGCTGGCAGGTATTATGAAAGGCGATATACGCGTGCAGGCAGTTTACCGCTCGCAGTGGAACAGTGTGGCCAACGCTTATAAAACCGGTTCTTTCAACGTGGAATATAAATCAAAACCCGGCCAGGGCGATGATTACATGACACTTGGATTACAAGCTTATTATGACCGCGCGGGTACCACTAATCTGACCACGACCATCGTAATGCCGGCCATCAACTATCACAAATCACTGAGCGATTACCGCAACAGTTATCTGTCTGCCGCCTTTATGGGGGGAATCGTACAACGACGCTTCGATCGTTCCAAGATCACTACCAACAATCAATATGATAATGGTTTTGACGGGGAAGATCTGGTGGCCAGCGGCTTTACTTACTGGGATGGAAGTGCCGGCCTGAGCTACAATACAAGTTTGGGTGAAAATGAAAACAACAACCTGGTGATCGGTTTTGCCTATCATCATTTCAACCGTCCGCGTAATTCATTCTTCAATGCTTCTTCTGTAGTGCTCGATCCCAAGATGGTATTGTCGGCAGATTTTAAAGCCGATGTAAATGACTATTCAACCATTACTTTTTATTCAGATTTCATGAAGCAGGGCAGTTATACCGAATTTATCGGCGGTCTGTTGTACGGATTGAAGATCGGTCCGCTGATCGACGAGCCGGATTATATATTGCATGGCGGTGCGTTCCTGCGTTGGGGCGATGCCATCATCCCGACCATCAAACTCGATTACCGCCCGTTTGCCGTGGCTTTCAGTTACGATGTAAACATCTCCAAACTGGCTACGCGTTCGGTAGGACGGGGTGGTTTTGAGCTGTCGGTTACCTACAGAGGATTCCTCGATAAATTCAATACTTCCCTTGACGCAACACGCTGTCCGCGATTCTAAAACACTACCAGATGTTCGGGTGCCGTAATTTTTCCTAAATTTGCGGCATGACAATCGAAAAATTACAGGATATGCGGTCCCGCATTGTCGGGATAAGGAGGTTTCTTTGACGTCGAGAACCGCCTCTTAAAGATTGAAGACGATAAACAACTTTCGCTGAGTCCCGGTTTCTGGGACGACAACAAAAGGGCTACCGAGATTCTCAAGAACATGAAGGTCAATGAGTACTGGGTAAAACTCTACGAAGCCACCGAAACGGCCGTGGAGGACTTTGCCGTGCTCTTCGAGTTCTGGAAAGCAGGTGATGCCACCGAGGAAGAAACCCAGCAGGCATACGACGCTGCGCTGTCCGCCCTCGAAGACGCCGAATTTAAAGCTACCCTCAACGAGCCGGAAGACGAGCTGCCAGCCGTACTGCAGATCAATGCAGGCGCCGGCGGTACCGAAAGCCAGGACTGGGCCGAAATGCTCGCCCGCATGTATCGCATGTACGGCGAAAAGCAAGGCTGGAAAGTAACGGAAATGGACTGGCAGGAAGGAGATGGCGCAGGTATCAAAACCGCCACCCTGCAGTTCGAAGGGCCTTTTGCCTTTGGCTTTTTAAAAGCCGAAAACGGCGTACACCGCCTTGTGCGTATTTCTCCTTTTGATAGTAATGCCCGGCGACACACTTCCTTTGTGAGCGTATATGCCTATCCGCTGGTGGATGATACGATTAACATCGAAATTAATCCTTCCGATGTAAAAATGGAAACTTCGCGAAGCGGAGGTGCCGGCGGACAGAACGTAAACAAGGTGGAAACCAAGGTGCAGTTAACGCACATCCCAACCGGAATCGTGGTAGTTTGCCAGCAGGACAGAAGTCAGCTTGGTAACCGCGAGCTCGCGATGCAGATGTTGAAGAGCCGGTTGTATGAAATGGAACTGCAGAAACGCAATGCACTAAAGGATGCCACCAACGCGAAAAAGAAAAAGATCGAATGGGGAAGCCAGATCCGGTCTTACGTATTCCATCCTTACAAAATGATCAAAGATCACCGTACGGACTACGAAACCGGCAATATCCAGCCGGTAATGGACGGCGAACTCGACGGCTTTATCAAAGCCTACCTCATGAGTGAGAAAGAAAACGAAACATCTAACTGATTACTATAACTCCCGCAACTGCGGAATTAATTGTAAAATATGAGCATCGGAACTTTTTCTTATCCGCTTCCGGCCAACGAACCTGTACTCAATTACGGTCCGGGTTCGGCAGAAAAAAAACGTCTGAAAGAAGTATTGGCTGAACTCAAAAATGAGCAAGCCGATATTCCCATGTACATCGGTGGCCGGGAAGTGCGCACGGAGAAAAAAGTAGCCATTCATCCGCCACATGAAAACAAACACGTGCTGGGTTATTTTCATGCGGGTGATGCCACGCACGTGCAACAGGCCATCGATGCAGCCCTGGGTGCGCGCGAAAGCTGGGCGGCCATGAGCTGGGAAAGCCGCGCAGGCATTTTCCTGAAAGCTGCCGATCTGATCGCCGGTAAATATCGTCCCTATATGAACGGTACTACCATGCTTGGTCAAAGCAAGAACGCTTACCAGGCAGAGATTGATGCCGCCTGCGAACTGATCGATTTTCTTCGCTTCAATGTTCATTTTCTCGGCGAAATTTATAAACAACAACCCGTGAGCGGACCCGGCATGCACAACCGCATGGAGTACCGCCCGCTCGAAGGATTTGTACTGGCCGTAACGCCGTTCAACTTCACCGCCATCGGCGGCAACCTGCCCACATCGGCCGCACTTTGCGGAAACGTAGTAGTATGGAAACCTGCCAACACACAGGTGTACTCGGCGCAGATGTTCATGCGCATTCTGAGAGAAGCAGGTCTGCCCGAGGGTGTGATCAACCTGGTGTATGTAGATGGCCCGACACTCGGCGAAGTATGTTTCAATCACCGTGATTTCGCCGGCGTACATTTTACCGGATCCACAGGTGTGTTCAACAAAATGTGGGAGACGATTGGTAAGAATATGTCCAGCTACCGCACCTATCCACGCATAGTGGGAGAAACCGGTGGCAAAGACTTTGTACTGGTGCATAAAAGCGCCAACGCCGATGTGGTGGCCACAGCTTTGCTGCGCGGTGCATTTGAATTCCAGGGACAAAAATGTTCTGCGGCGTCACGTGCCTATATTCCTTCCAACATTGCGGAAGACGTGAAAGCAAAACTGGTGGAAGGAGTAAAAAGTTTCAAAGTAGGTACGGTAGAAGACTTCACCAATTTTGTGAATGCGGTGATCGATGAAAAGAGCTTTGACAAGATCAGGCAATACATCGACGATGCGGCAAAAGATCCCAACGCAACGATACTCGTTGGTGGCGATGCCGACAAAAGCAAGGGATATTTTATTCAGCCTACCGTTATCGAAACAAAAAATCCGCAATCGGTTACGATGTGCGAAGAGATCTTCGGGCCGGTGCTGACTATTTACGTATACGATGAAAACGAATTTGAGCAGGCATTAGAGCTGGTAGATACTACCTCTCCTTATGCACTCACCGGTTCCATCATTGCAACCGACCGCGCTGCTATCGAGCGGGCAACGGTGAAACTGAAGCAGGCCGCCGGTAATTTTTACATCAATGATAAACCTACCGGTGCAGTGGTAGGGCAACAACCATTTGGTGGCGCACGTGCGAGCGGAACCAATGATAAAGCGGGAAGCATTCTTAATCTTTATCGCTGGCTGAGCGCTCGCACCATTAAGGAAACGTTTCAACCACCGGTTGATTACCGGTATGCATTTTTGCAGGAGCAGTGAGCAGAGAGCAGAGGTATAAGGTGTAAGGCGTAGGGTAAAACAGCCGGTTATAGGTATTAAGTTATAAGTTATAGTGTAGGTATTTATAGCTGGTCATGGCCGCTTTGCTCCTTATGCGCCTTTGCGTAAACCGCCGCCTCTTTGCACGCAAAGACGCAAAGAAGTAAAGGCGCAGAGATTATTTAACCCGCTTATTGACTTATTGACCATTCACCATTCACTATTGACGATTCACCATTCACCATTCACAATTCACACGCGTAATTCCCTTTTTCCGGATAGAAGAAATACCACATACGTGGTATTTTTTGTTTTTAGTGGCGTCCTGATTTTGATTGTGACGTTATCTGGCCTTAATTTTGCTTAATCGTTCAACCATTAACCACTAAGCATGAAACTATTCCTCACTCAAGCACTGTCGTGTCCGGAAAGGTGCATTACAGTCAACTCTTCCGGTATTCATTCATTACATTATTATAAAGTCTAGACCCTCGCGTTTTTATTGCGCAAAGGGTAGGGCCTGTTATAAACTTGTCAGACGGTAGTACGCCGGTGCTGCTTATACCACTGTGTGTATAGCTGACCGTCCGGCACATCATCATCAAGTATCTTTTCACAACCATATATTAACCAACCATTTTAAGTATGAAAAAAGTCCTCCTTGCAGCTATTATCTGTCTTGCTGCACAAGCTGTATCAGCACAAACATCCTTCGGCATCAAGGCCGGTCCCAACATGAGTTTCCTCCGTTATAAAATTGAAGCGGGTAGCGAGAATCAAACATGGGATGGCTCACGCCTGGGGTTCCAGGTAGGTGGTGTTGCGCAAATTGGCATTGCTGAAAATTTTGCTCTTCAGCCCGAACTATTATTTGTGATGAAAGGTGCTAACGGCGTTCGTCCCGAAATGTCGACTAACGACATCGATTTCACGCTAATGACAATTGATATGCCGATCAATTTCATTTATCGCAACAAAGGATTCTTTGGCGGTTTTGGTCCTAACCTGCAGTTTGGTGTATCCTCCAAAGCAAAATCAGATGGGGATACCTATGACATGTACGATGAAGACGAAGCCTCTTTCTTCATTCAGAAACGCTTTGAAGTAGGTGCTAACGTTGTGGCTGGCTACAAACTTGCAAGCGGTCTGGCATTCAGTCTGAACTTTGCAAAAGGTCTTACCAATAGTTCCAAATACAACGATGATCTCGACGAAGCGACGATCAAACATAATTCTTCTTATATCGGCCTGTCGATCGGCTATTTCTTCGGTAAATAATTTTTTAACCTGCTAATTAATTATCAAATGAGAATTTTTCTTGCAACTGTTATGCTTTCTTTAGCAGCGGTTACCGCGTCGGCGCAAACCTCTTTCGGTGTAAAGGCCGGAGGTAATATGAGCTTCTTCAATTATAAAATTGAAGAAGGAAGTCAAAATGTAAAATGGAACGGGTCCCGCGTGGGCTTCCAGGTAGGTGGCGTAGCACAGATCGGTATCGCTGAAAACTTCGCTATTCAGCCCGAACTGCTGTTCATGATGAAAGGCGTGAACAAAATGGACGTTGAAGAACTGGGCGATGTTAAACTTAACATCAAAACCTTTACCATCGATATGCCCATTACGTTTATTTATCGTACCAACGGGTTCTTTGGTGGCATTGGTCCGAATCTGTCTTTTGGCCTTTCATCTAAAATGAAAGTAGATGGCAACGACGATGTAGAGTACGATCTCTATGACAAAGATGCTGATGGCGAAGTGTCGATCTTCAGTCAGAAACGTTTTGAAGCCGGCGCCAATATTCTAGCGGGCTATAAATTAAAAAACGGCTTGTCATTCAGCCTGAATTTTGTTAAAGGGCTTACCAATCTTTCCGAATACAACGACGATCTCGAAGATGCTTCTATCAAAACAAAATCTTCCTATATCGGCTTGTCCGTGGGGTATTTTTTCGGCAAATAATAGTTTAGTTTCCGCTTAGTTCAACGGGGGATGGCTCAGGCCGTCCCCTTTGTATTTCAGGCACATAGAAGAGCCTAAACGTGATTGGCATGATTTTTTAAAAGAAGGGGACGTTGAAACCGGTAGCCGGTTCTGATTAATAAAATAAATCTGCTAGTTTATGAAAAAGGTACTTTTTAGTAGCATCGTTCTGTTCCTCTGTATCTCCGTAACAAAAGCTCAACATGTTGAGTTTGGTTTGAAAGGAGGACTTAATTTATCAAAAGTGTCGATCAACGACGGACGTGATTATGATACAAAAGCGGGCGCACATTTTGGCGGTCTTGCACATATTCACCTCACAAGAATGTTTGCCCTGCAACCTGAAGTGGTATATTCACTGCAAGGCGGTAAGGACGGCGACAATATGCTGAAGCTGAATTATGTGAACATGCCCGTACTCGGACAGTTCATGTTTGGCAACGGTTTCCGTCTGCAAACAGGTCCGCAGCTCGGTATCCTGGCGGTAGCCAAGAGCAAGGTGGGTGATGTGGAAGTTGATGTGAAAGATGATTTAAAAGCGATCGACTTCTCCTGGGTATTCGGCGCCAGCTATATTTTCCCTGCCGGTGTTGGTTTTGATGCCCGCTTCAATGTGGGAGCCAGCAATATCAGCGACAGCCGCGCTTTCGATGCGCATAACCAGGTGTTTCAACTCGGTGTGTTTTATCAGTTCAAGCACCATTGAGTTGTAAGTAATAAGTTTTAAGTTTTCGCCCTGGTTCGTATATACACGAACCAGGGCGTTTTAATGGTCAATAACCAGTAACCTGCCATTTAAAACTTACAACTTAATACTTAAAACTTATTACTTCTAAGTAAATTCGCCAAAACAACAGGCTTGAAATCGATACTTACGGCTTCGCAACTGGCTATTACTATCCGCAGACTGAGTCACCAGATACTGGAAAATCATGTTGACCTTGAAAATACTGTAGTCATCGGTCTTCAGCCGCGCGGGATTTATTTGTCCGACCAGGTGGTAGGGCAGATCCGGCAATTACTGCCGGCGGACCGTACGGTAGACTACGGCAAGCTCGACATCACCTTTTACCGCGATGATGTGCGTAAGGAATTGCATATGCCCAACCAGACCGATATCTCTTTTTCCATTGAAGGAAAAAATGTGGTATTGATCGATGACGTACTGTATACCGGCCGTACTATCCGCGCCGCATTGGACGCGCTGCTTGCTTTCGGCCGCCCGGAAAAGGTAGAACTCTGCGTATTGATCGACCGCCGCTTCAGCCGGCAATTCCCCATACAACCCGATTACGTAGGCAAATCAATCGACTCCCTCATTTCCCAGAAAGTAAAAGTATACTGGCAGGAGAAGGATGGCACGGAAGAGGTGGTAATCCTGGATTAATCAGGCAATTTGAAGATTTGATGATTTGAAAGTGGAATTGTCTAATTTTCAAATTATCAAATCTTCAAATTATGCCCGATAAGTGGATGATAAACAAATGATTGTGCCGGGCATATTTTTTCCACAACCGTGTATAACTCAATATTCCGGCGGGGTCGCCTGTTTTGTTATATTTGCCGGATTGCATAAACGGCGAGCCGTTACAAGACTATTTTTTCAGCATCGTTAGAACCGTACTTAAGAAGCAATGGCCAAAGAGAAAGACACAAACATGTTTGAATATACCGACGACAGTATTAAAACGCTCGACTGGAAAGAACATATCCGTCTGCGTCCCGGTATGTATATCGGCAAACTCGGTGATGGCTCCTCTCCGGACGATGGTATTTACGTACTCGTCAAGGAAGTAATGGACAACTGTATCGATGAGTTTACCATGGGTTATGGCAAAACAGTCGAACTCTCCATCGAAAACCGGCAGGTGACCGTGCGCGACTACGGCCGCGGTATTCCGCTCGGCAAACTCGTGGACGTGGTAAGCAAGATCAATACCGGCGCCAAATACGACAGCAAGGCATTCCAGAAATCTGTTGGTCTGAATGGTGTGGGTACCAAAGCGGTGAACGCCCTCAGTAATTATTTCAAAGTAACCGCCATCCGCGACGGCAAAGAGAAAAGCGCAGAGTTTGAACGAGGCGAATTGATCAAAGAACACAAGGAAACAAAAAGCACGGAACAAAACGGTACCGCCGTTGTGTTTATACCGGATGAAACGGTTTTCAAAAACTTCAAATTCCAATACGAGTTTTTGGAAAATCTCCTTTGGAATTATTGCTTCCTGAATGCCGGTCTCAAAATCGTTTTCAACGGAAAAACATATACCAGTAAAAACGGGCTGCTCGATCTCCTGCATCGCAAGACCAATGTAGACGAGATCCGCTATCCCATTATTCACCTGAAAGGTGAGGATATTGAAGTAGCTATTACGCATAACAATGACTATGGTGAAGACCTCTACAGTTTTGTAAACGGTCAGCATACCACACAAGGCGGTACACACCAGCAGGCATTCCGTGAAGCTTTTGTAAAAACGGTCCGCGAATTTTTCAAAAAAGATTACGACGCATCCGACATACGTACCGGTATCGTTGCTGCCGTTTCCGTAAGGGTAGTGGAGCCGGTTTTCGAATCGCAGACAAAAACCAAACTCGGTTCACTCAACGTAGACGTGAATGGTCCGAGCATGCGCCAGTTCGTGAATGATTTTTTTGCAAAAGAACTGGATAATTTCCTGCATAAAAATCCAGCGGTGGCCGAGGCCATGAAAAAGCGCATCGAGCAAAGCGAACGCGAACGCAAGGAAATGGCGGGCATCAAAAAACTGGCGAACGAACGCGCCAAGAAAGCCAACCTGCACAACCGCAAACTCCGCGATTGCCGCTACCATTATAACGACGAACCGCCGGCAAAGAACCGTGAGGAGTTCATCGCGAAGCAAAATGAAACCACCATCTTCATTACGGAAGGAGACAGTGCCAGTGGTTCCATTACCAAATCACGCAATGTGGAAACCCAGGCAGTTTTTAGTCTGCGTGGTAAACCGCTTAACAGCTTTGGGCTTACCAAAAAAGTAGTATACGAAAACGAAGAGTTCAACCTGCTGCAGCACGCCCTGAATATCGAAGAAGGCATGGAAGGACTTCGTTTCAACAATATCATTATCGCCACCGATGCCGACGTGGATGGCATGCACATCCGTCTGCTGCTGATGACTTTCTTCCTGCAATTCTTCCCCGACCTGGTAAAACACGGAAAAGTATATGTGCTGGAAACACCGTTGTTCCGCGTGCGCAACAAACAGGAAACTATCTATTGTTTCGACGAAACGGAGAAACAAAAAGCCATGAAGAAACTCGGCAACCGTCCTGAAGTAACGCGATTCAAAGGGCTTGGCGAGATCAGTCCCGATGAGTTTGCTCAATTCATCGGTGCCGATATGCGCAAGCAATTGATGCGGGTGGAAGAAGGTGATCATATTCATCACCTGCTCGAATATTACATGGGTAAGAATACTTCCGACCGCCAGGAATTTATTATCAATAACCTCAAAGTAGAGTTGGATGCACCGGTGGAAACCGAGTGATCTGCTCCCTTGAAATAATTTATGTTACACATCGTATTCAATGAAAGTGAAGTAGCGCTGATGCAGCAGGTGCTCGAACTCGAGGAGGACCTGGCAGGCGAAGTATGGCAGATTAAAGATGATTTTGCCGTAGGACCTATCCAGGCCATTTATGAGCCGGAAGGTTACCAGCAACGCCGCGACTGGTGGAAAACATTGCTGGAAAACTCTCCGTACGCCGAACAGGCCGACCTCGTCGATGATAAGCTCACGGTGCACAACCTGAAAAAGAAACTGGAAGAAGAACCGGAACTGGAAGTATGGATATGGATGGGACAAAACCAGCACGATGTATCGGGCTATTACTGGCTGATGCCGCAGTTGCGCGAATTCCAGGGACGCATCATGGTGTTGTACATGAACAACCTTCCTTTCATTAACGAGAAGGGAAATATTTTCTATCCATCCTGGTTGCACGAGATACGCCCGTCTGAATTCCGTAAGGCGCGCAAACTGGCCCGTCCGATCACGCTCAGCGAGTTTGAAGTAGATCCGGATGAATGGAAAAAACTGTGTGATGAAAATGCCATAGTACGTATACTCGAGGGAGGAAAGAAAATCGTGAGTAAGGATGAAACATTCTATGATGATGAACTGCTGAAAAATGTTACCGGTGAATGGCAGAAGTCATGGCGCGTGTTATCCAATACACTCAACCGCATGAAGATCAAAACCGGTGACGTGTTTATCATGTGGCGCATGAAACAACTTGTGCAGGAAGGAAAGATCGAAGTACTCGGCGATATCAATAAAGGATGGAAAGAATTTGATGTAAGACGTCCGGGGGCACCAAAAACGGAGACAGCCAACGCAGCAGAAGAGCAGGCCGGTTAAACATGAAACTATTAATACAGATAGAAGAATTATGTATGCTGGCGCTTGCGGTGGCGGCACTGGCATACCTGAACGGCGATTGGTGGATGTATCTGTTACTAGTGTTGGGGCCGGACATCAGCATGCTCGGTTATTTCGGTGGAAATAAAACAGGCGCATTTTGTTACAACCTGTTTCATCACAAAGGCGTAGCTATTGTATTGATCGTGCTGGGATGGTATCTGAAAGACAACACCATCATGATCGCAGGCATTATCCTGTTTGGTCATTCATCGATGGACAGGATATTTGGTTATGGACTCAAGACAAATCAAGGTTTTAAATTTACCCATCTGGGAACAATAGGAAATAAGAACAAGTAAGACGATGAGTGCAGCAAAAAACAAGCTGGCGGAAGTTACCAATAATGATTCCGGTTTATACGGCCAGTATAAAAACTGGTTCCTGGATTATGCTTCCTATGTAATTCTTGAACGGGCGGTTCCCGCCGTTGAGGACGGACTCAAGCCCGTGCAACGCCGTATCCTTCATGCCATGAAGGAAATGGACGATGGACGATTCAACAAAGTAGCTAATATCATCGGACAGGCGATGCAGTATCACCCGCACGGTGATGCCAGTATCGGCGATGCGCTCGTGAACCTGGGTCAGAAAGACCTGCTGATCGAAACGCAGGGTAACTGGGGCGATGTGCGTACCGGTGATGATGCAGCTGCTCCGCGATACATTGAAGCACGCCTGAGCAAATTTGCGCTGGACGTGGCTTTTAACGCGAAGACTACTGATTGGCAATTGAGCTATGACGGTCGTAAAAACGAGCCGGTGGCATTGCCGATGAAATTCCCGCTACTGCTGGCGCAAGGTGCTGATGGTATTGCGGTTGGTCTTTCCACCAAATTATTACCCCACAACTTCTGCGAACTGATCGACGCGTCGGTGAAATACCTGCGTGGTAAAAAGTTTGAATTATACCCCGACTTCCAGACCGGTGGTATGGTGGATGTGCAGGATTACAACCAGGGTAAACGCGGTGGCAAAGTAAAAGTGCGGGCACACATCGAGGAAGTAGATAAGAAAACACTGGCGATCCGCACGGTGCCATACGGTGTTACCACTACGCAACTGATGGAGTCGATCGTAAAAGCGAATGACAACGGAAAGATCAAGATCAAAAAAGTAACGGATACCACTGCGGCGAACGTGGAGATCCTGATCGATCTGGCGCCCGGCATTTCTCCCGACATCACGATCGACGCCTTGTATAAATTCACGGACTGTGAAGTTTCCATTTCTCCGAATGCCTGTGTGATCGTAAACATGCGCCCCGAATTCCTGAGCGTGCATGATCTGTTGCGCTTGTCGACCGACCGCACCAAAGACCTGCTGCAGCAGGAACTGGAGATCAGGAAAAAGGAGTTGGAAGAGAAATGGCATTATACATCGCTGGAAAAAATATTCTTCGAAGAAAAAATCTATAAAGAACTCGAGAAGAAACACGATACCTGGGACAAAGTGATCGACGCAATCGACAAAGCATTTGTTCCGTTCAAAAAGCAACTTAAGAGAGATATTACCCGCGAAGACATTCTCAAGCTCACCGAGAAGCCTGTGCGTCGTATCTATCGTTTGGATATCGATGAACTCAATGCACAGATCAAAGGTCTCGAAGCAGATATCAAACAGGTAAAACATGATCTCGCCAATCTCGTGGATTTTGCGGTAGCCTATTATGAGAACCTGTTGAAGAAATATGGTAAAGGCCGTGAGCGTAAGACGGAGATCAAGCAATTTGAAGTAATCGAAGCGAAGCACGTTGCGATAGCCAACACCAAACTCTTCGTCAACCGCGAAGAAGGATTCATTGGTACGAGCCTGAAGAAAGATGAATTGTTATTCGAATGTTCCGATCTCGACGACATTATTGTATTTACCAGACGCGGCATCATGAAAGTGGTGCGTGTGCAGGATAAAGTATTTATCGGAAAAGACATCCTCCATGCGGCGGTGTTCCAGAAGAACGATGAGCGTACGACGTATAACATGATCTACTCCGATGGTAAAGGAGGCGTGAGTTATGCCAAGCGTTTCAATGTAACGGGCATAACACGCGACAAAGAATATGACCTTACCCGTGGTGATGAAAAAAGTAAAGTGAACTATTTCTCCGTGAATCCGAACGGAGAAGCGGAAGTGGTGCGTATACTACTGACGCCGGGATCTTCTGCACGGATCAAGGAATTCGATTTTTACTTTGAAGAACAGGCGATCAAAGGTCGCAGCAGCCAGGGCAACCAGGTAACGAAATATCCGATCAAATCGGTGAAATTCAAAGAAGCGGGACGTGCCACGCTCAGCGGCAAGAAGTTGTGGTTTGATGAGAAATTTGGCCGCCTGAACACGGACGAGAAAGGCTCTTTCCTGGGCAAATTTGAAGCAGAGGACCGGATACTTGTGGTGTTTAATGACGGCAACTACCTGATTACGGATCAGGAAATGACGCAGCGTTTTGATGCGGAGAACATTTTGCTGATCGAAAAATTTGATGCGGATAAAATTGTGACGGCTGTTTATCTCGATAAGAAAAATCTCCAGTACAATGTGAAGCGTTTCCGTATCGAGACCAGTACGTTGAAGAATAAATTCTTCTTCATCAAAGAAGGCGATGGCAACTATGTGGAAGCGGTAACAACGGATGAAGAGCCGGTGCTGGCGGTGCAAACCGGAAGAGGAGAGCAGGTGCGCAAGGCCAAATTCAAGATCGGTAAAATGGCGGAGGTAATGGGCTGGAAAGCTGTGGGAGCAAAGCTGATCGATTTCAATAAAAGTGTGCAGATGGAATGGATCCGTGAGAAGACCGACCCGAACCAGACGGAGCTTTTTTAAGGCTGGGGAGTAGTAAGTAATAAGTAGTAAGTAAAACAGCCGGCCGATACTTCGGGAAACGGCTCCTCCATTGACTTATTCACCTATTGACGATTGACGATTCATATCTTTTAAAGCCTCCCGGCAGGCTTTTTGACTTTTGAATTTTTACTTTTGACTTTCATGATGGATCACTGGGAAATATTAGATCTCTACAAAGCCCTGTCGGCCGTGGCGGCCGGCGTAATCCTCGGGCTTGAGCGCGAACTGAAAGATAAAGCGGCCGGTCTCAAGACCATCACCGTGATCTGCCTTGGTTCGGCACTGTTTGCTATTATTTCTTATAAAGTGGGCGGTGCGGACGGCGAAAGCACCCGTATCGCGTCTTATATCGTGAGTGGTGTCGGTTTTCTCGGCGCAGGTGTGATCTTTAAAGATGGGGTAAATGTGTCGGGGCTCACCACGGCGGGCATCATCTGGCTGGCGGCGGCAGTGGGCACGGCCATCGGATTTGGTGAATTCTTTCTCGCTATCACGTTTGTGGCCGCCGCATTGGTCATCATGTACGCCAGTCCGCATCTTAACCGGATCTTACGTCCGCGGAAGCAGACGCGGAGCCTTAGTTTCTCCCTTCATTCCCGCGATTATGGCCAGCGGGCCGCTATTCTGGCTTCTATCCGTGAGCAGGGTGTGCGCCTGGACGAAAAAAAGGTGGAATTCAAAGGCGATGTGATCACCATTTCCATGGAGGCGGTGGTCCGGATCAAAAGCCTGTCCCAACTGGAGGCCTACCTGGTTAATAACCCGGCCATTCTCTCTTTTTCCCTCTGATATCTCCCCAATTTATGCACTGGTAGCGCTATATCGTAAAGATTTCTTAATATTGGCTTTGGCTCTGACTGTCTTGCTGACCGTAGTTTTGCCGGTCGAATCCTTCCTTGTTAAAACCGCTCGCTTAGAATCCGGTAGCCTGTAGCATTTTTCAACTGAATACAATCTGCATGAAGCAAACTTTTACCCGTCTGAGAAGAGGAGTGATGCTGCTATTCTCTACCCTTTTAATTCAACAGGCCACACTGGCCCAAACCACCTACACCCAGGGCTTTGATGTAGCAGGTAACTGGGGTGGTACCGCACCTCTTACTGGTTATAATACCGACAGAACATATGCCGAACCCGGGCAACCCGTTGTATTTGCCTGTAGTAACGCTGCATTGCGAGAAACGCAAGCCATAACAACAGGAGTCAACTCTACTTATAACCCATCGACCTACGCTTGGCGTATTCAGAACTCGGGAACAGGTAGCTGGACCGCGACAGTTGGTGCCGGCGGTGTGGGAACCTTTTCCTTCTGGGTACGGCCCTGGAACACCAGTGCGCTTTCTTACGAAGTTGAATACAGCACCAACAACGGTGGTTCGTGGACAGCAGTTCAATCAATCAACCAGACTTTTTTCAGCAATACGGTTCAATGGTTGCAGGTCAGCGGCACCATCAATACCGGTAACGGTCCGGGTGCAGCCGATGACATCATTATCCGCGTACGCCGTGTAAGCGGGGAGCGTTTGATGATCGATCAGTTTGAGATGACCGATTACAACACTTCTACCAATACGATTACGGCCGGTGCGGTGTCAGGAGCTCCTTTCAACCTGGCAACCTGCGCAGCTACTGCAACAGGAACTGTTGCCTATACTTCAACCGGCACCTTCACCGCCGGCAACGTATTTACCGTACAGCTTTCTGACGCTTCCGGCAGTTTCGCGGGAGCAATTAATGTGGGCACACTTGCATCGTCCGCCAATAGTGGTACCATCAATTTTACTTTACCCGCAGGGCTTCCTGCCGGTACCGGATATCGTTTGCAGATCGTATCGAACGGTCCTTATACCGTTAGTTCGGCTTCTGCCACCTTCTCCGTTACCAGTGGTTGTAACGCATTTGCAGGCACCCGTCTTAATCCCGGTGACCTGATGATCATTGGTTATGATACTTATGTGGGAAGCGCCACAGACCGCTTTTCCGTTGTGTTGTTAGTGCCTGTACTACCCGGTACTTCTTTCAGCGTGGCCAATGCCATTTATGAAGATGGCGCAGCGGCTAATACCCGTACGAATACCTGGAAAAGTTGTGACTACGCACCTACCGGTGCCGTAGCATCCAATCTCGTAACTTACAATGGCGCCGCCACACTTCCTGCGGGCACGGTTGTTTGTTTTGACCTGCCTAGTATTTCCGGAGTGCCAATCAATAACTTCACTTTAAGCGGAGTTCCTACCACTGATTTTTCAGCAACTAATAACGGAGCCCCTGGAGCGGGAACGATCAATATTTCCGGATCAGATCCTGATGCCATTTTCATTATGCAGGGAACCTGGACTTTTGGCAGCGCATCTTCCACCTTCACTGGGAATGTACTGGCCGGTATTCAGACCGGCGCTACCTGGGTTGGTTTTAATGAGAGCATCGGAGGCCAGCGCCGTTCACGCGTACATCCGCAGATCGAGTGTTTCAGCATTCAGGGATCCACCTCTTCGGGTGGTGGCAATGGTGAGTTTGGTTATTATAATGATGCCGCAGGTGTTACCGGCAGCCAGCCTGTACTCATTGGCCTGATCAAGAACTACAGCACCAACTGGACGACAGCCCGCAACAATAACAGCCCCGACGATATCTCTGCTGCCGTATGCGGACTCAACTTCACTGTTACCGCTACTGCGCTTTCCAACCGCTGGAACGGCAGTTTCAATACCGATTGGTTCAATTGCTCCAACTGGGACAACCTCACGATTCCGTCCAGCACAACAGACGTAATCATTCCGCCTGTAGTGAACAACCCCGTGATTGGTGCGTCACCGCTGAACTATCCCGATGGCGCGGAATCGCATCACATTGATCATACGGGTACACTCACCATCAACAACCCTTCGAGCCGCTTTAATATCTACGGCAATTTTGCCAACAACGGTACACTCAACCATACCAATGGTGATGTGATCTTCACCGGTGGTGAAATGCAAACCATCAGCGGCACAGGTACTACTTCGTTCTATCGCGCAAGCATTACCAAGCTTTCTAATAATGTGGTGTTGAACCGTCAAGTAGATATTCAATCGAGCCTCACATTCGCCAGCGGATTAGTCGAAACCAGCAATACCAACCTGCTGCGTTTCCTCGCGGGTTCTGCAGTAGTCGGTACGCCCTCAGGTATCAGCTATGTGAGCGGTCCTGTACAGAAGATCGGTAATACGCCTTTTATATTCCCGATCGGCAAGGCCGGTTATTATGCGCCTGCTGCCATTTCAGCCCCTGTACTGGTTACCGATGCCTTTACAGCCGAGTATGTGAATGCTGCAGGTCCTAACCGTCACCTCAAACCGCCAAGCCTCGATCATATCAGTGCCTGCGAATACTGGAACATCGAGCGTACTACCGGTACATCCGATGTGCGCGTCACACTCAGTTGGGATACCCCGCGTAGCTGTGGCATCGGCAATCTCAGCGATTTGCGCGTAGCGCATTACCTGCCCACCCCTATCTGGGAAGACCTGACGCAGGGTGATTTTGCAGGCAACACAACAGGTACCACGGTGGCAGGTACCATCATCACGCCATATCCTGTTACTAATTTCAATACGACGATCTTTACGCTGGCCACTTCGACCATTGCCAACCCGCTGCCGGTACGTTTGCTTACTTTCCGCGCACGTTACAATGGCCGCACGGTAGACCTGAACTGGTCAACTGCTACTGAACTCAACAGCGATTACTTCTCCATTGAGAGAAGCAGCGATGGTATCAACTTCTCGGCTATCGGCCGCGTACAGGCAGCCGGCAATAGCAGCAGCACACTCCACTACGTCAGTGAAGACCGTCAGCCATTGAAAGGAGTAAGTTATTATCGGCTGAAAATGTACGACCGCAACGGAGCCTTCGAATATTCTTCGATCGAGCGTATAATCATCCAGGGTGATCTGCTAACCGTGGCACCAACGGTTACTTCCAATGGCCGCGTTACAGTACAACTGGCTGCATTGCCCAATGGCAATCCTTCCCTGCAACTGTTCGATATGACAGGCCGCCTGGTATGGAAAGCCAATGTGATCAATACGGTTATTCCGGTTGATCTTACACCTTATGCCAAAGGCATGTATGTCTTGCGCCTGGTGACCAACGATGGTCAGTGGGCTGAGAAAGTGCTGAGCAAATAAACAACTCAACGCTGCTTTATACCGAAAAAATCCCCTGCTACAAGCAGGGGATTTTTTGTGAATAGGTGAATGAGTGAATTGTCAATGGTGAATCGTGAATCGTCAATCGTGAATGGTTGGCAGGCATGAAGAATATCAGCCATTGCCTTGGTTCGTGTATACACGAACCAAGGCAATGGCTAAAACTTATTACTTAAAACTTATTACTTAAAACTTATTACCTATTACGGCTGTTTCACTCTCCGTCTTATCTTCAATACCGCATTCTTCTCCAGATTACTGGTCATCCTTATTTCGTGGCGCTTTTTGCCATCGGAGACGATCATTAACGCGGTGTTGGGAGGGATGGAGCCGAGGTTGTCGGCAAACATGCTGATCTCATTCACGTCTTTGGTGCTGTCGAGTACGAGATCGAAATGAATAGCCTTCGTGCTGAGACGCTGGTAGAAGGCGAGGAGCTGACTATTGAAGAATACCGAAATAGAATCGCCGTCCACTTCGCCGTTGTCATAAAAATCAACGGTAAGTGAATCGGAATCTACTTCAATTTCATTATTGACAATGTTTTCGCGTTGCTTGTATTGTCCTTCCACTACAAGGTTGGACACTTTGCGCTGAATGATCGTTACCTGTCGGACGGTATCTTTTTCACCGGGAGTCCATACCTGGTAGGTTTCCTTATACTCGCGGATAGCTTTCAGCACGGAATCTCTTACACTTATATCATCGTTAAGGGTTAGTGTGAAGTTGATATCAGGGCAGGTATACTGGTAGTCGGGCTGGCCTTTGAATGAACCCTGCAATACGGAGCCGGCCTGCGCCACGCGCAAGGTTGCCAGCATATTCATCATGCAATCCACTTCCATCTGGCTGTTGGAACCGAAATAGGTAACCGGGATGTCGTATAAATTAAGCTGACGCGTAGTATTGTTGTAATTGCCTTTGACCTGCAGGCTGCGATACGTGTTTTTGAAATAATAATTCAGAATGCCTTTCACATATCCCTTTTCGGGTTGCAGGATCAACTCGACGAGATAATTGCTGGCCGCAGCTTTTGTTTTTACATTGGCGTATCCATACCAGTAACCGAATACGGTCTGCGACTGGCCCTGGAGGCTTAAGAAGAGGCCGATGGCCAAAAGGATTTTCTTCATGTTGCGCATGTTCGTCAAAAATCGTGCTTGTCCGTAAAAGAGATTATTTCAGGTAACGTTTCATGTCCCGTTCTACGTCTTTCTGTTTGATCGACTCGCGTTTGTCGTACAGCTTTTTGCCTTTGCCTAATCCGATTTCGATCTTCACCAGGTCTTTGTCGGAGAAGAAGATGCGTAACGGGATCACGGTATAACCGCGTTCTTTCTTCAGTTTTTCTTCAATGCGGCGGATCTCGCGTTTTTGTAAAAGCAGTTTGCGGTCGCGCACGGGGTCGTGATTATTGACGGTGCCATGTGAATATTGGGCAATGTGCAGATTCTTGATCCACATTTCACCCTGATGCACCTGGCAAAAACTATCGTTGAAACTGGCCTTTCCTGCCCGCAGCGACTTTACCTCGGTTCCGAGCAGCACAATGCCTGCCTGATATTTAGCATCGATAAAGTATTCGTGATACGCCGCTCTGTTTTTCATGTCCGCCATGCAGGGAAGTAATAAGTTGTGAGTATTAAGTAGTAAGTATTAAGTAATAGGGAACTACTGGCCTATTGCGATTCACCATTCACTATTCACTATTGACCATTGACGATTCACGTGTTTAGACAAAAATACCGTTTTACCCGTCATTCCAACGGATAGAACGGTATACAAGCCAAGGGCTTTGTTAATTTTTAAACAGGGATAAAACTGTTGAAAGCTTTTCTTTCAGTTCCGGACGCGGTACAATGAAGTCCAAAAATCCATGTTCCAGTAAAAATTCGCTGCGTTGGAACCCTGCAGGAAGATCTTTTTTGATTGTTTCCTTAATTACACGTGGTCCTGCAAACCCGATCAGCGCGCCGGGTTCTGCAATATTCAGATCGCCCAGCATACCGAATGAGGCGGAAATACCACCAAACGTCGGATCTGTCAATAAGGAAATATAAGGCAGTTTGGCATCGCTCAGCAATGAAAGGCTGCCGCTCGTTTTCGCCAGTTGCATCAGCGAGAAGGCGCTTTCCATCATCCGTGCACCACCGCTTTTGCTGATCACCATATAAGGAAAACGGTGCTCGATGCAATACGTAACCGCTCTCGCAAATTTCTCTCCCATCACACTTCCCAATGAACCACCGATAAACTCGAAGTCCATACAGGCGATCACCAAGTCCTGGCCATTTACTTTACCTACCGCTACACGCATCGAATCTTTCAGATCGGTTTTGCTCCAGATATCTTCAAGTCGTTTGTGATAGGGCTTAAGGTCGGTGAATCCGAGAAAGTCTTTGCTGCGGATATCACCAAAGAGTTCGGTGTATTGGCCTTCGTCGAAAATGATGTCGTAATATTCTTCGCTGCCGATGCGGTGATGATAACCGTCTTTGGGACAAACAAAGAGATGTTCTCTCAGTTCGGTCATCGTGCAGATATAGTTACATTGGGGACATTTGGTCCAGAGTCCTTCGGGCGTTTCCTTCTTTTCAGAAGTCTTTGTATTAATGCCTTTCTTTATGCGTTTAAACCAGCTTGACTTCGTTTCTTCCGTTTTTCCTTCTTCACCAGCCAGGTTGGCGTCAAAATCTTCGATTTTTTGCGACATACTCATGTTGTTGAGCTACAAATATAGGGTGAAATGGTTAAGCGATCAGGCCGGGCTTCCCTGCTCATGATCGAGTGGCAGGCGGGAGGCCAGCCAGCTTTGTTTTACCGGGATAATCCATTCTTTTTCAAGTTGTTCCTTTGTCTGAACCGTGTTATTGAAATACAAAGTATCGCCCGTGATAAAGCCTTTTTCCACGGCATAGTTCAGTTGGTTCATCGGTAGCCGCTCCACTTTGTCTTTTACCACAAAAGCCAGTGTGGTGCGGTCGAAAAGGTTGATGTTGAAGCGGGATTCCAGGTCTTTGATCACGCGAACGGAACTGTCGGTGCTGCAACCGCTTACGCCGGTGGCGGTTTCGTCGGCCATCAGAATGATGAATTGGCCGAAAAACAGGTAGGCTGCGCCTTTGACCGGTGTGCCGTGGCTTTTCCAGTTGGTGGCAAAATCCTGCAATATTTCTTCTGCTTCCAGGGCTTCTCCCATGCTCAGCAGGCGGCTTGCCTGGTAAATCCAGACGCGGGAGCCGGGGTGAAAATTACCGTCCAGAAGGTATAGATAGTCGAGTTTCATAATGCAAATTTACGGGATAAAATCAGCGGAATGAAACCAATCCATGACGAACAAACAGTGTTGGCCAGATGGATCTGTACAAAGGAGGAATGGCGGGCTTTCGATAGATGGCGCCGCAAACGGCAAAGCCGCTGGCGTTATTTCTGGCACCGGCTGCTGGGCAGGAACCTGACAAAAGGCGCTGAAATCACCATTACCCGCGACGATGTACGTATCAATAATAACGATGCAGAGCCTTTCAGCACCGCTCACCGCGAATTGCGCCGCATCGATATCCGCGATGCCGGTTACCTGAATGTGCTGGAAATCTCTTATTCGGATAAAAGCGGGGCCGCACTCAATGAAATAAGAGTGCCTGTGCCCAGGGGAAAACTGCGCGAAGCAATTGCCCTGCAACTGTTGCTGTCGCCGGCCGAAGGGGAAGGATGATTTACTCCATGGAAAGGGCCACGAGTTCAGCCACATCGAGCACTTTGACGCCTTCTTCTTTTTCGGCCAGCTTCACACCGTCGGTGAGCATGGTGTTGCAGAAAGGACAGGCGGCTGCGATCACTTCAGCGCCGGTGCCGATGGCTTCGTCGCTGCGGTCGATGTTGATGCGGGTGGTACCTTTTTCTTCTTCTTTGAACATCTGGGCACCTCCGGCGCCACAGCAGAGACCTTTGCTGCGGCAGCGTTTCATCTCCACCAATTCCGCTTCCAGTGCTTCGAGCACTTTGCGCGGAGCTTCGTAAATGTCGTTGGCGCGGCCCAGATAGCAACTGTCGTGGTAAGTAATACGGCGTCCTTTATAGCTGCCGCCTTCTTTCAGGCGGATCTTTCCTTCGTCGATCAGTTGCTGAAGAAAAGTAGTGTGGTGGATCACCTCGTAGGAACCACCCAGCTCGGGATATTCGTTTTTGATCGTATTAAAACAGTGTGGGCAGGCGGTGACGATTTTTTTAATACCGTAATTGTTGAGGACCTGTATATTCTGATAGGCCATCATCTGGAACATGAATTCGTTGCCCGCGCGGCGTACAGGATCGCCGGTACACATTTCTTCCTTGCCGAGAATGGCGTAGTTGACGCCCACCTTGTCAAGGATGGTTACAAAGGCTTTGGTAATCTTTTGTGCCCGCTGATCGAAGCTGCCGGCGCAACCCACCCAGAACAATACTTCGGGGGTCTGTCCGCTGGCAAACATTTCAGCAACTGTAGGTACAAGCATGCCTGTAAAATTTGCTCAAATCTAAACTAAAATGACCATTCATGTACAGGAAGATAACGTTTCCTTTATTTTTGCCGCTTACATGGCGATGAAGAAATTTTTCCAGCGACTGTTCAATTGGGAATTGTGGAACTTTTATGTTCTCTATGCACCCATCAGCCCGGTGTGGTTCTGGTATTGCCTGCGCAGCAGGTCCCTCTGGTATTTCAGTTCTTCCAATCCCACGATCACCTTTGGTGGTTTTGAAGGCGAAGGAAAAAAAGAAATGTACGACCAACTGCCGTCACACCTCGTTCCCCGTACGATCTACATTATGCACGACTGGTCTTTCGACGAGGTGAGAAAGCGTGTGGCCGAAGCAGGATTTGCTTATCCGTTTATTGTAAAACCGGATGTGGGCATGAAAGGCATTCTCTTTCGCCGTATCGATAACGAGGAACAGCTTATCCGTTATCACGAACGCATTCCTGTTGAGTATATCGTGCAGGACCTGATCGAACTGCCGGTTGAAGTGAGTGTGTTCTATTATCGCCAGCCTGACGAAGCCAAAGGCCGTGTCAGCGGTTTTATCCATAAAGAATTGCTGCAGGTGGTGGGCGATGGTGAGGCCGATCTGCGTACGCTGGTAGAGCGTCATCCGCGTGCGCGTTTCCGTATGGAAGAAATGGAACACCGGCACGGTCACCGTTTCGACCGTGTGATTCCGGAAGGGGAAATATTTTATCTTTCCTACGCGGGTAATCATAACCGCGGGGCACATTTTACCAATCTGCACAACGAGATCAATGAACGCATGCACGAGGTATTCGATGAGCTCAGCCACCATACCAGTTTTTATTACGGTCGTTACGATATCAAAACATCTTCCATTGAAGATCTCAAAGAAGGAAAAAACTTTCAGATCATCGAGTTCAACGGATGTGGGGCGGAGCCGAATCACATTTATGATTGCGGCATGAGTCTCTGGAAAGCCTACGGCGTGATCCTGGAACATTGGAAGGCCCTGTTCCGCATCAGCCGTTACAACCACCGCAATGGCGTACCTTACTGGTCGTTTCGAAGGGGAAAGGATTTCCTCCGCGAATCACAACGGCATTTTAAGATGCTGGAGAAATTTGATTAAGCGACAAAAATGTGTAAATGTGAAAATGAAAAAAAACACATTTTCACATTCGGAAACAGAACTATAACAATAATCTAGGCCTCAATGCGTCATCCGTTAATCCGCATATTTTTCACCGGCATGTTGGTTAGTTTTCTGGGGTCTTTGCCACTGGGAACGCTGAACATTGCGGCCATGCAGTTGGCTATTTCCGATGGCGTATTGGCCGCCATGTTGTTTTCAACCGGATCATTGCTGGTGGAAATAATATACGTGCGGCTGTCGCTGGTAGCTATGGACTGGGTAAGAAAACAAGAGAAATTATTCAAGATATTGGAATGGGCAACATTCGTGATTGTGGTAGCGCTTGCCGCTTCCAGTTTTTATGCGGCATTGCATCCTTCGGTCGAAAAAAATATTATTCTCAGCAGTTCGCTGCCGCCACTTGTGCTGGGTATGATGATGTGCGCCATCAATCCGGTACAAATACCTTTCTGGTTTGGCTGGAGCACCGTATTGTTTACCAAAAAAATTCTGTTACCGCGGAAAGATCATTATAACACGTACATTTTTGGTATCGGCCTCGGCACCTTTCTCGGAAACTGTGTATTCGTTTTTGGCGGATTGCTGATAGCCCGTAAGATCAACGATAACCAACACGTACTAAATTGGGTGATCGGCGGCATTTTTTCCTTGACAGCACTCATCCAACTCTGGAAGATCCTGAAGAAAAAAGATGCCGTGCATGATATCGCCAACCCCGAAGAAATGCAGCATCGGATAGAAGGCCAGGCGGATAGGATGATGCATGACAATAGTGAATAAGGTGAATAGGATTGTTTGCATGGACCGCGTCCTGTTTCACGCAAACTTTCAATAAAATCAAGGTGTAAAGGATTGCCTATTACTTTAAACTTACAACTTAATACGCAAAGCAATGTCCCTGAACAAAGCCCTCGCCAACGAATCCCGCCACGAAGGATCCCTTACCAAAAAACTACTGGACCGTATTCCGATGGATAAAGCCGATTGGAAGCCGCATGAAAAGTCGATGTCCTTAGGGCAGCTCGCTAATCATACGGCAGAGTTGTTTCGTTGGATCCCCGTTATACTCAGTACTGATCGTATCGATCTGGTAACGCAACGTTTTGCGCGGGGCACTGCAGCTACACAGGATGAATTGCTGGCTCAATACGAAACAAACTGGCAGCAGGCGATCGGGGCATTGGACAATACTACAGACGACCAACTCGATGGTATGTGGACCTTGAGCAAAGGTGATTACGTACTGTTCACCATTCCGCGGAAAATAGCCATCCGCTCGCTGGCCTTGAGTCATCAATATCATCACCGCGGGCAGTTGACGGTTTATCTCCGTTTGCTGGACATTCCCATCCCGGCTTTATACGGCCCTTCCGCAGATGAAATAGAATAGCTTATCCGAATTTTACGGAAGTCATATTGAGAGAGCCCGCTACCAACTGATCGTTGAAGAAAATGGGCTCTTCTTTTTTATCCTGCAGTCCGAGAATATACATCAACGGATAATAATGATCAGGTGTAGGTATGGCGAGTTTGGCAGACTTGCTTAGTTGCTGATAGTTGATCAGCGCCTGGTGATCGCCCTCGGTAATTTTTTTGCGGAATATTTCATGCATTTCAATTGCCCAGTCGTATCCGTAATTTGGTACGTTCATTTTATCCCAGGCAATCAATCGCAGGTTGTGCACCATGTTGCCGCTGCCAATGATCAGTACGCCTTTTTTGCGGAGGGCTGCCAGTTCTTTCGCCAGTTCATAATGATACGATGCAGGTTTGCTGTAATCGATGCTGAGTTGCAACACCGGAATGCTCGCATCAGGATACATCCTGCGAACCACCGACCAGGTGCCATGGTCGAGTCCCCAATCATGATCCGGCATTACATCGGTTGTCTTCACCAGTTTCCTCGTTTCTTCTGCCAATGCGGGATTGCCCGGTGCGGGATATTGTACTTCAAATAATTCACGGGGAAAACCTCCGAAATCGTGAATGGTTTTCGGATGGTCCATTGCCGTGATGCGCGTGCCATCCGTAAGCCAGTGTGCGGAGATAACAAGCACAGCTTTAGGCTTGGGCAGGTCTTGTCCTGCCTGGATCCAGGCGCGGCTGAACGAGTTGTCTTCGATTCCGTTCATCGGGGAACCGTGGCCGATAAACAAGACCGGACTTTTCAGGTCCTGTTCGCTCAGCTCATCGGTAAAACGTTTAAATGCACTCAGACTATTCATACCTGCTACTCCAATTGCCAGTGTGGTTAAAAATTGTTTTCGTTTCAAGATGGGTGTTTTAATAAGCGGCAGTGAAACGCTGACGGATATGCCGTCCCTGTTCCACTTCATCTGCGGTTGCAACGGCCAGGTCTTCCACGGAAATAATGCTGCGGTTGTTTTCATCAAATACCGGATTTTCCAAAGCTGTACGGTATTCGCCCTTGCGCGTGCCGGAGGTGCCGGGATGCATTTCTATGGCAGGACTGATGAATGTCCATTCCAGTACTTCTTCCTTACGCAAAGTATCGAGGTAATCGCGGGCAGCAGAGGCACCGGGTTTGTATTCTTCCGGAAATTGGGGAGTGTCGATCAGTTGTAAGCCGGGGGCCACAAACAAACTTCCCGCGCCGCCGATCACAATCAATCTTTTTACGCCGGCTTCCCGGGTGGCCTGCTGAATGCTGTTGGCCCCGCGGATAAATTCATTGTAAATATCCGGGTTGGTCCATCCGGGATTGTAAGCGCTGATGACAGCATCTTGTCCTTTCAACGCAGTGACCAGCGCAGCGGTGTCGAGAATGTCGACGTTCTCAGCATGTACCAGGTCATTTTTCAAAGCAATTTTTTCCGGGTGACGGCTGATGGCTTTTACTGTATGACCGCGGTCGGTCAGTTCTTTTAAAAGTGCAGTGCCAACGAAGCCGGTAGCGCCTATGAGTGTTATTTTCATATAGTTCAAAATTTAAAAGTCAAAATTCAAAAAAGTGAATAGAATAGTAAGAGAATAAGTCAATAAGTGAACTGGGCAAGAGGCCAATGGCTCAAAGCGCCTTAGCTCCTTACGCCACTTTGCGTGAAAGACAACCCTGCAAGCTCTCCGGGTTTCAACGTTTCAATGATGGAGTGGGGAAGGGCTTTCTGCAAAGTCTCCGACGGACTGCCGGTTTCATTTATATGAATCACTATTTTTCCGGTCACCACTTCTTTGATTAATTGTGCTACCATTTCCTCTTCCGCTTCCGGTACGGTTAACAAAATGATATCCGCTTCCCACGACGCATCGCGCGTGCAGGTCATGGCCTCTATTTCAGCACCGGGAAATGAAGCGTGCAAGGTCTGTGTGAGTGATGCAAGTGCCGTGGTATCCGGCGAGAGCAACAGGAAACGAACACCGGGATGCGATGCCAGTTGCATCGTTGCCGCTTTTCCGGTTGGCTCTGTTGCGCCGATGATTGCTATTGTTTTCTTCATGACCATCTCCTCTTTGTTGACGGCACAAAGTTACAGGCATCTTCACCGCCCTTCCATTGATGAATCGCAAGGATTTTGCTTGATAAAAGTCAAGGCTTATTTGCCGGTCATCTGGCGGCGTACGCGGCTGAGCGTTTCGGGTGCAATGCCCAGGAAAGAAGCAATCATGTGTTGGGGAACGCGTTGAAGGATCGTAGTGTTGCCCGCAATGAGCTGCTTGTAATTTTCTTCGGCAGACAAACTGATGTTACCTGATAAACGCCTTTGCGTGGCAACAAGACTGTTTTGTGTGAGAATACGGAAATAACGTTCCATTTTCGGAACGGCTTCCATCATCGCTTCGTAAGAGGAACCGTTGATGAGCAGCAATTCGGTATCTTCCAGCGCATCGATATTATAGCCCGAAGGTTCGCCCGTCAGAAAACTGTAAAGGTCTGCGATCCACCAGTCTTCAACGGCAAACTGCAATACATGTTCATGTCCTTTCTCATCAACATTGTAGGATCGTAGTAATCCTTTTTCAACGAAAGCAGTATACTGGCATACTTCTCCTTCCTGCAAAAGGAACTGTTTCCGGCGAAGTTTTTTGGGGATGAAAAATGTCTTCACCAGTTCCTGTTCCTTTTCAGTCAGGCTTATTTTCTTATTGATATTGCCGAGTAATACTTCGAACATATAAAGTGTTGTCAGCGTTCACTATCCTTGTGCGGCCAGTTCTTCAGCCCATTTGTCGCGCTCATCGGGACTGAATTTCCAGGGGGCGAAGTTGTTTTCCACGTTACCGAACATCGCATTCCATTCCTGCGGTGCATTGCTGTCTTCCATGATAAGACTGCGGCGCAATTCGTAAATAATATCGAGCGGGGAAATGGATACAGGGCATTCCTGCACGCAGGCGTTGCAGGTGGTACAGGCTCTCAGTTCTTCGATCGTGATATAACTGAATAAGTTCTTGCCGTCGTCCTGGAAGGTTTTGTTGGCGTCGATGTTGCGGCCGACTTCTTCGAGACGATCGCGGGTGTCCATCATGATCTTGCGTGGTGAAAGCAACTTGCCGGTCTGGTTGGCAGGACAAGCCGCCGTACAGCGACCGCACTCCGTGCAGGCGTAGGCATCAAGGAGATTCTTCCAACTGAGATCGAATACGTCTTTCGCGCCAAACTTAGCGGGCGGCGCAGCATCCGCCGGGGCGAGTTCGGGTTGCATCGCATACAATACTTCGTTCTGTACGGATTGCATGTTATCCATTTTGCCCATCGGATCGAGTCTGGCATAATACGCATTAGGGAATGCCAGCAGGATATGCAAATGTTTGGAATAGGGCAGGTAGTTAAGGAAGGCAAAGATGCCTGCAATGTGCAGCCACCAGCATGTGCGCTCGATGGCGACCAGTCCTTCGTTGCTGATGCCTGAAAGAAGGGGCTGGAGGTATTGCGAGATGACGAAGTTGCCGGTGAGGTGTTGGGAATAATGTTCTGCTCCGCGCGTTTGCAGCAGGGTGTCGCTGGCATTCAGGAAGAGGAACAAGGTCATCAATACGATCTCGGTAATCAGAATGAGGTTGGCGTCTGTGCGGGGCCAGCCATCGAGTTCGTTCTGACGGAAACGGCGGATATAGATAATGTTTCTTCGTACAAGGAAAATAGCACAGGCTATCAATACGGTCAGTGCCAGTACTTCAAATGCATTGATCAGGAAGGTATAAAAAACGCCGAGCGGTGCGGCAAACAAACGGTGGGTACCCAACACGCCGTCGAGGACGATCTCGAGAACTTCAATGTTGATGATTACAAAACCGGCATAAACGAAGAAGTGCAAAACGCCGACTAATGGATTGCGGAACATTTTTTTCTGACCGAATGCCAGCAACAACAGGTTGCGCCAACGTCTTGACGGCTGGTCATTCAGCTTTTCATCGAGTCCGAGGAAGATATTCCGGTAAATAAAACGCGACTTTTTAGCAAACAGGTAAATGGCCGCCGCACTCAGCAGTATGAATAAAATTTGTTGGACAATTTGCATAAGCATCTGATTCTAATCGCTAATTTACGGCTTGTTAGCATAAGAGCTTAAAAAGATTAAGACCGAATACCATGGGTGGAAAAAAATATATCCTTGATCAGGCGGTTGCTGCCAGGAAAATGCGGCGGATGGCGCTTGAAATCCTTGAGCAAAACACGGAAGAAGCGGGTATTATCCTCGTAGGTATTGAAGGAAGCGGCGCCGTGGTGGCGCGTAATATCCTTCAGATGATCGAACAGGAAGGTACATTGCCCGTGCAATTCATTTCCCTGTCCCTCGACAAACGCCGGCCGGCAGAAGTTACACTCAGCGAAACGCCGGATTTTACGGACAAGGTGATCATAGTGGTCGACGATGTGGCCAACAGCGGCAAAACCTTGCTGTACGCACTTAAGCCATTTCTTAATTATTATCCGCGCAAAATACAGACGCTGGTGCTGGTTGGCCGCCGTCATAATTCATTTCCTGTTTACCCGGATTATGTGGGCCTGGAACTTGCCACTACTTTGCAAGAGCATATTTATGTGGAAGTGGAAGGGGCGGAGGTGAAAGGCGCTTATATGGAGTGAGGCAATGGTGAATCGTCAATAAGTGAATAGTACCGTGGTTCGGGTACGCGAACCATACAGCGCGACGCTCCCGGTCCTGTCAATTCTGCTCTTTGCGACTTAATTTCTTTGCGCCTTTGCGTGAAAAGTGGAATCTGTCTGGCGAAGGTACATAAAGAGGAAGGGCGGCAAAATTCAAAAGAATGACTTGTTGCGGTGCCTCGAACCTTATTCCTTAGCCCGAAGTGTCGGGCCTTATACCTTTCACCTCAGAAATACACCGCATACGCCTTCACTTTCCCCTTATTATCTATCATCAGCGACGGCGCGGGAAATTTGAATGAATTGAATACCGAGAAAGCCGTTTTCAGGAAACGGCTCTTCGTGGGAATTTTGGTAAGGTCGATATCGGGGGCAAGATAAAACTGGCGCTTGCGCGGAATATCGCTGCGGTCGTAATCGATACCGGTTGATTTGTCCGTCCATTTATTCGAATATCCTCCAAACATACCATCCGCGCCATAGCCAACGGCTATGTTCAGCCAGGCGGGCCAGTTACTGTCGGGGAAAAATGATTTCACATTTGCGCTCAACCAATAGGCCTGGGCGTTGTAATCTTTCAGCATCCGCTCGTACCATGCTTTTCCATACAGATCATCGGCTCTTTCCTCCAGCATGCCGGCAGGATATTTTTTTCGGTGAAAAGAGAATTTGTATTGAATGCGCTGCTCTCCCCACAACAATTCCTGCGACATGAAAGCCACCGATCCCAATACGTTAGCCCCCATGTCGCTCCAACTCCATCCCCATTTGGCAGAACGTGAATCGAGGAATTCGATAGCCGTGAGATAACCTGCTCCGCTCAACCCGCCGATCCATACGGCTTTTTTATGCGGCACGCCGGCCCATTCCCACAAAGCAGTTGACGCACGCCCCGTATTGTATGCGGTCCAGGCATGACCGATCTTGTCCATCTGCAACCACTCGCGGCTGTCGTCGTAAGAATGAATAGGGGAACGGGTTTCATTGGAATACCAGGCGGCATTCAGCACCACGAGTGAGCCGCCATATCCCGCCACATTGAGGCCGCCGATCAGCCACTGGCGTTTCGCTTTTTGCGCCGGTGTCAACGCGCGGGCCGCGGCACTGTCAACGGCCTGGGCATTGATATAGCCTGCGGGCAATAAAAGCAAGCTGAGCGACAGGAGCAGGGATAAACGTAGCAACATGGTTACAAAAATACGTTGCCGCAGCCGAACAGGTTTTAAAAACCATTAAAACAGCCTGATAAATAGCTTTAAAAAAATCAATAACTTCAGCCCTTTAAATAACAATGGAAAACGATTGACTTATGGATACAGCTATTCAGGCAAAAATCAATACCTGGCTGACAGGAAGTTTTGACGAAGACACCCGGCAGGAAATTAAAAAACTGCAACAGGAAAACGAAACAGATCTGGCCGATGCTTTCTATCGCAATCTGGAGTTTGGTACCGGTGGTCTCAGAGGTATCATGGGCGTGGGCACCAACCGTATGAACAAATACACCGTGGGAATGGCCACACAGGGATATGCTAATTATCTCAAACAAAGTTTTCCCGGCGAGGTAAAGGTGGCTATTGCACATGACAGCCGCAACAACAGCCGTTTTTTTGCTGAAACAACTGCCGGCGTATTCGCTGCCAATGGCATCAAAGTATACCTTTTCGAAAGTCTGCGTCCTACTCCGGAACTTTCTTTTGCCATCCGTCATCTAGGCTGCCAGGGAGGCGTTGTTTGCACGGCATCGCACAACCCGAAAGAATACAACGGTTATAAAGCTTATTGGAATGATGGTGCGCAACTGGTGCCGCCGCATGATAAAAATGTAATCAAAGAAGTAGAGAAAATTTCATCGGTAGACGAGGTGAAATTTACCGGGGGAGAAGAAAACATTACGCTCATCGGCCGGGAAATCGATGAAGCCTATATGGACATGGTAAAAGGGTTGAGCGTATATCCCGATGTGATCGCGCGTCAGCACGACCTGAAGATCGTGTATACGCCCATTCATGGAACGGGTATCAAACTTGTTCCCGAAGTATTGCAACGTTTTGGTTTTACCAACGTGACGATCGTGGAGGAACAAGCGGAACCCAATGGTAATTTCCCGACCGTGGCTTATCCGAATCCGGAGGAAAAAGAAACCATGAGCATCGGGCTTAAAAAAGCCGAATCACTCGATGCGGATATTCTGCTTGGCACCGATCCCGATGCAGACCGCGTAGGTATTGGCATTCGTGATAATCACGGTAAATGGGTGCTGATGAATGGTAACCAAACAGCCGTGCTCGCATTCAACTACCTGATCGAAGCGCGCCGCACCAAAGGCATCGCGCAGGCGAATGATATGGTGATCACCACCATCGTAACCACCGGGATGATCGATGAAATAGCCGCCGCCAATAAAGTGGCCTGTTATCGTGTGCTGACCGGTTTCAAATGGATCGCCGAAATGATCCGTGAGAAGGAAGGAAAAGAAAATTATATCGTAGGCGGCGAAGAGAGTTTTGGTCTGATGATCGGTGACAAAATCCGTGACAAAGATGCCGTAAGTGCGGTTGCATTACTTTGCGAAATGGCGGCTTATGAAAAAGAAAAAGGGCGTTCACTGTTCGATAAGCTGATCGAACTGTATATCCAGCACGGCTTCTATAAAGAAGATCTTATTTCCATTACGAAAAAAGGAATGGACGGTCAGCAGCAGATAGCCGCGATGATGGAAGCTTTCCGCGCACAGCCTCCGCAGACGATCAACGGGTCACCCGTGGTGAAACTGCTCGACTATGAATTGCAGCAGGGTAAAAATCCGCAGACCGGTGAAACATGGCCGATCACTTTACCCAAATCAAACGTATTGCAGTTCATCCTGGAAGACGGCAGCATCATCTCTGCACGCCCGAGCGGCACCGAACCCAAGATCAAATTCTATTTCAGTATTAAAGAAAAACTGGAAAATGCGGCTGATTTTGATAAGGTAAATGCACAGCTTGATGAAAAGATCAAGGCGATAGTGAAGGATATGAAGCTGAGGTAGGGCAATGTGCAAATATGAAAATATGAAAATGTGGAAATGAAATACAGGTTACTGCTATCAGTAACTATTCCACCTCGGGTAAACGCCCGCTGGATTATTTTCACATTTCCACATCCGCCGGGAGGCGGCACATTTTCACATTGAAGAAATGCCCGGTTTCGCAAAGCGAACCGGGCATTTCTTTATCCTCGCATTCTGCTATTGCACAGCTTGATGAAAAGATCAAGACGATAGTGAAGGATATGAAGTTGGGTAGGGTATATGTAAATGTGCAAATATGTAAATGCGGAGATGGAATACAGGTTGCTGTTATCAGTAACTATTCCACCTCGGGTAAACGCCCGCTAGATTATTTTCACATTTCCACATCCGCCGGGAGGCGGCACATTTTCACATTAAAGAAATGCCCGGTTTCGCAAAGCGAACCGGGCATTTCTTTATCCTCGCATTCTGCTATTGCACAGCTTGATGAAAAGATCAAGACGATAGTGAAGGATATGAAGTTGGGTAGGGTATATGTAAATGTGCAAATATGTAAATGCGGAGATGGAATACAGGTTGCTGTTATCAGTAACTATTCCACCTCGGGTAAACGCTCGCTAGATTATTTTCACATTTCCACATCCGCCGGAGGCGGCACATTTTCACATTAAAGAAATGCCCGGTTTCGCAAAGCGAACCGGGCATTTCTTTATCTTCGCGTTCTGCTATGAGACCTACAGAAGATGGATATCGCCACAAAGGATTACGTAAAAAACTTGTTGACATAATTGCAGCGAAGGGCATAACCGATGAAAATGTTTTAGCTGCGATAGGCCGTGTACCACGGCACTTTTTCCTAGACTCGGCTTTTGATGAACTGGCATATGACGACCGTGCATTTCCGATAGGAGAAGGGCAGACCATTTCGCAACCCTACACGGTAGCTTATCAAAGTCAGTTGCTGGCATTGAAACCATTGATGAAAGTGCTGGAGATTGGTACCGGCAGCGCTTATCAGGCCGTTATACTGGCAGAACTCGGCGCTAAAGTATTTACCATCGAACGGCAAAAAGCTTTATTTGATGCCAACAAACAATTTGCGTTGCTCCGCAAATATCCTGCGATTAAGTTCTTTTACGGCGACGGCTATCAGGGACTTCCTACTTACGGACCTTTTGATCGCGTGATCATCACGGCTGCTGCGCCCGACATTCCTCAAAAACTTATACAACAATTGCGTCCCGGTGGCATGATGGTTATTCCCGTTGGGGAAGGCGAGGTGCAACAGATGCGCCGCCTTACCAAGAAAGAAGACGGATCGTATACCGAAGAACGGTTTGCCGATTTTTCTTTTGTACCGATGCTGAGTGGTACTAATAAGTGAAATCGTGAATCGTCAATCGTCAATAGGCGAATCAGTGAATATCTTTGCGTCTTAATTCCTTTACATCTTTGCGTGAAAAGCAGCAGGGTTCACGCAAAGGCACATAAGGAGCAAGGACGCAAAGAAGCGAATACTCGCCGATTTTCTTTTGTACCGATGCTGAATGCCTTTACGATCTTGTTACTTAATACTTATCACTTAATACTTATTACTTAATACTTATTACTTAATACGGCTGTTTGACTTAAAACCACAAAAAAAGGCGTAAAGCAAAATGCCTTACGCCTCAAACCTTTTATCTTATACCTCCCTTACAGGTGAATTGCTTCACCGTAGGCCACTTCAATAGCGTCTTTCACGCTTTCGCTGATAGTGGGATGCGGATGAATGCTGTTAAGCACTTCATGGTAGGTAGTCTCCAGTTTGCGGGCCGTTACCGTTTGTGCAATGATCTCGGTTACGTTGTAGCCGATAGCATGTGTGCCCAGCCACTCGCCGTATTTGGCATCGAAGATCACTTTGATAAATCCTTCTGCATGACCTGCCGCAGATGCTTTACCGGATGCACTCAGCGGGAACTTGCCCACCTTGATTTCGTAACCGGCATCGCGGGCCTGCTTCTCTGTGAAACCAACTGAAGCAATCTCGGGATAGCAATATGTACAACCCGGAACGTTGCCGTAATCGAGCGGCTCGGGCTGATGATTGTATTTTTTCTCTGCATGCGCAATAGCTTCAACGCAGATGATGCCTTCTTTGGAAGCAACGTGCGCCAGCGCCTGGCCAGGAACACAGTCACCGATCGCATAGATACCGGGTACGCTTGTCTGATAGTATTTATCCACGGTGATGCGGCCCTTGTCCGTCTTCACGCCTGTTTCTTCCAGACCAATGCCCTCGATGTTGGCAGATACGCCTACTGCGCTCAGCAATATGTCGGCTTCCAGTACCACTTCTCCGTCGGCAGTTTTCACTTTTGCTTTTACGCCCTCACCGGATGTATCAACAGAAGTTACTTCGCTGTTGGTGAGAATATCGATGCCTTGTTTTTTGAAATTCTTTTCGAGTTCTTTTGATACATCCTCATCTTCCACCGGCACTACGCGGGGGAGGAATTCAACTACGGTAACTTTGGTGCCGATGCTGTTGTAGAAATATCCGAACTCAACACCGATGGCGCCCGAGCCTACCACGATGATGCTCTTAGGCTGCGTTGGCAGCGACATGGCTTCACGGTAGCCGATCACTTTCTTACCGTCCTGTTTGAGGGCTGGCAATTCGCGGCTTCTGCCGCCGGTAGCGATGATGATATATTTACCTTCAACGATCTGCTTCTGACCGTCTTTTTCTACTTCCACTTTTCCTTTACCAACCAGTTTGCCGAAGCCCATGATCACGTCGATCTTGTTCTTCTTCATCAGGAACTGCACACCTTTGCTCATTTTGTCGGCTACACCACGGCTGCGCTTAATGATGGCGTCGAAACGCGGGGTACCGGTAGCTTCTATGCCGTAAGCTTCCGCATGACGGATATCATTGGCTACCTGGGCACTTTTCAGCAGTGCCTTGGTAGGTATACAGCCCCAGTTCAGGCAAATGCCTCCCAGGCTCTCTTTTTCGATAATAGCTGTTTTAAAGCCTAACTGTGAAGCACGGATAGCTGCCACATAACCTCCGGGACCGCTGCCGAGCACTACTACATCGTATGCCATATTATCTTGATTGATTTTTAAATGAATGAAGCTGATCAGTATGCGCAGCGAAGTTATTTTAAAACAACCAATTGGGCAAAAAAGGCGTCCCGCGGCCGAGGAACGCTGTTCCAATGCGGAAATTCCCCGGTTTTACTACCGGTTTTTTCCGTTTATAGACATACAACCACGAAAAAAAGGAACAGATTGCATGATATTGAATATCTTGTAGCCTCTTTCTGCATGCGTAACGTCCTTTTTCTAATAGCACTGTTCCTCACAGGCATGGGAGAATTGTCTGCCCAGGATGAGCGAACAATCCGTATTCAGGTCCGGTTATCAGGACAAACGGCTATGGCTGACGTTACCGTTGCATTACTGAAAAAAGATTCTTCCCTTTTCCGCACCGCAATCACCCCCGCCGATGGCAAAGTTGCCTTCGTCGTACCGCACGGCCATGATTATCTCGTGCAGGTCAGCCGCATAGGTTTTATCACCCGCGTGCAGCCCGTTCCGTCACGGGAAGACGAGAATGAGCATGTTATCGTGCACCTCGATACCGCCGCTACACTGCTTGACGGCGTTACCGTGCGCGCACCCATACGCCCTTTCGTACAGGTGTTACCCGATAAAACAATCGTAAACGTGGAAGCCGGAGTGACCAACGCGGGCGCCTCCGCACTCGAAGTGCTCGAACGCTCACCCGGCGTAACCATCGACCGCAACGGACAGATCAGCCTCAAAGGGCGACCGCAGGTACTTATATTGATCGATGGTAAACAAACCCAATTGGCAGGCACCGATCTGCAAAACCTGCTGGCGGGTATGAATGCCTCGCAGATCGCAGAAATCGAACTGATGGATATGCCGCCTGCGCGCTACGATGCTGCCGGCAATGCCGGCATCATCAATATCAAAACGAAAAAGAACCGGCAAAAAGGCTTCAATGGTTCATTCAACGCAGGTATTGCCCAGGGACGTTATCCCAAATACAACAAGAGCCTGCTGCTGAATTATTACCGGGGAAAAGTGAACACCTTCTTTAATTACAGTTTCAATACCGCAGAATATATCACGGACCTCTACGCTTTACGTACCTATTACCGGCCCGACGGCTCCGTGTCTTCCTACCTGGAACAGCCTTATTTTACCAAAGGTTTTGGCAATACCCACACCATTCGAACCGGCATTGATTATACCATCAATACGCGCACATCAATGGGCCTGACACTGACGGGCACTGCCCTGAAACGCGACGCGCGCGGCCGCGCCACAGCTTTCTGGATGAATGATATGTTCCAGGCAGATTCAACTATCGTTACCGAAAGTCACAATACGCACAGGCTGAAGCAGGGAGGCGTGAGCGCTAATTTCCGTCATGCTTTCAGCGCCAGCCGCGAACTGACCGCTGATGTGGAATGGGTGGGCTATTCGATCCGCGGGCGGCAGAATTTTGAAAACCGCAAGATCATGCCCGCCGGCAATATTGATGCTTCAACCGGCGACATCCCCTCATCGATCGGCATCTTCTCCGCCCGCACCGACTACAAGCAGACCACTCACCATTGGGTATGGGAGACAGGCCTGAAAACTTCGCGCGTCAATACCGATAATGAGGCTTCTTACCTGATGCTGCAGGGCGGCAATTGGGTGCCCGATTTCGGAAAGAGCAATCACTTTCTATACCGGGAAAACATTCATGCCGCTTACTCAAGCCTTGCCTACAATAAGAACAAGTGGAATGTACAGGGAGGACTTCGTTATGAATACACCACTTACCGGGCAAAACAACTGGGCAACCAGGTAAATCCGGATTCAACATTTGATCGTACTTACCACAGTCTTTTCCCTACAGTGTTTGCTTCATACCAGGCCGATTCGCTGCATCAGTTCAGCATCAGCGGCGGCCGGCGTATAGACCGTCCGGTATTTCAAAAGCTCAATCCGTTTGTATTCATTATTAATAAGTACACCTATCAGCAGGGCAATCCATTTTTGCTGCCGCAATACACCTGGAACGTTGAATTATCGCACACGTATCGCGGCATGCTGACAACGGGTGTTAATTATAGTTTCTCCAACGATTATTTTTCACAGATTTTCCTGACAGATCCTGCTACCGGCACTATTTCCTACACCGATGGCAACGTGGGACGCATGCAGAACCTCGGCGTTTCCGTTGGTTTGCAGCTATCGCCTGTGCGCTGGTGGAGTTTGTCGACGCAGGCCGATTATAATCACAAGCGCCTCGCCGGTTATGTCGGAGCCGATTACTATGCACGGTCCATCAACCAACTCAGCATAAGCATGAATAACCAACTGCAGCTCGCAGACGGTTGGACGGGGGAGTTGAGCGGCTTTTACATTACCCGTAATCAGAACGACCTGCAGGAAGTGTTGAACCCCACAGGGCAGCTATCAGCGGGCATTGCCCGGCAGTTATGGGGTAAAAGAGCGGTAGTGCGCCTGACCGCCCGTGACATTTTCTATACCCAGATCATGGCGGGGCAGAGCTATTTCAGCCGCAGCGAAGAATACTTCAAACTCAAGCGTGATACACGCGTATTCACGCTTTCCTTCACCTGGCGTTTCGGCCAGTCTGTGCAATCACAGCGCCAATCCTCCGGCGCGGCAAGCGACGAGATCAACCGTGTTGGTTCAGGTAATTAAACCCCTTTTTTTGTAGTGTAACGACTACATAATCTCCCGCAAAGCGACGACAACCGATTGTGGCAATCCTCTATTTTTTCCGGATCTTCCGCGGCGTTACTTTGTATTCATAACTAAGGAAAACAAGCCACCATTTTTCGAACACCCTCGTTGTAAAACCAAGTTTGTCCCTGGCTAACCTATGAACCTGAAGCACAGACAAGCCACCATCCACCGTTAGGCTTTTTGCAGCCAGACTGTCTTCCAAAACGCAGTCTGACAAAGCAAGAAGCTTTTTTTATTGGATCAATAAAATGTTCGTCGTATGGAAACCCTTTTTCAGCTTGCAGACCAGCTGGCCGGCAGTTTCCGCCCGGCAGCCCAGCGGTCGCACAGTTTATTCATCAATGAAATTCCGGCCGATCTTGGTCTCGGGGCCAATCGTGAATGCCTGGCTCATGTGATTGGCGGTATGTTACAGACCGTCCTCAATCACAGTTCCCATGCCACCATCCGCATGAGCGCCCACCGCCAAAACGAAATGACAGTCTTTTGTATGAAAGGCGTTTCGTCGTTCGCTCTTTCCGGTCCGGAACTGGCGCAAACCAGCCAGTTGGCGTGCTGCCTTGGGGGCAATCTCTACCTTTCCGGCTCTCCGGGCAATAATCTGCATTTCTCCTTCTGTTACCCCAATGCCCGTAATTGCCAAGATTAAACTTCTTGTCGCCGATCAAAAATCCGTGTATGTTGTAGATTATCTTCTACAAAACTGTCGTTCCCATAGTTACAACATTCTCACACAGCCTTCTATTTCACAGGATAAAAAATGGCGTTTTTTTTGCGTATATATTCACGAAACGAAAAACACCATGACCTATCCTGACTATGCGAAACCGGAAACAGTTAACCTGTACGACTATGCTAACCGCATACTCGATGAATGCTGGCCGGGCGAAAGCCCTGAGAGAGCATTACTCCGGAACGAAATCCCCCGCGATCTGTGGATCGAACAACATACCGACACGGTATGTCAGTGGATACAAACCCTGATTCAAAGTGTGGCCTCCGGGCCGCTGCCGGGGGTTACCCGTCTAAGTGGTTCCCGTCAGGGAGCTGATACCGTACTGCGTGTGGAGCATCCGGGTGATAATCCGCCCTGCACCCGGCATTTCGACTGGCTGCGCCTCAATACGATCGCAGAACGGACAGGCGCCAAACTATACCTGGCGTTTGAAGAGCCAGGGCTTAACGTAATCTCATTTCGCATTCCATCGGCTATCTGACCGGTACAACATCTTTTCGATAAATCAAAAATGTCCTTTTATGCGTCAGCAGAATTATACCAACCATGTCCGTTACTATGCGCCACATCATTTTGTTTTCTATCCGTTGTCACTGTTCATGCTGTGTATTTCCATTTACGAATACTGGCATTCGGGTGGCGCCAAAACCATGTGGCTCATCGTTGCTGCGGGAACGGGCATGCTGATATTCCTGTCTCTCATGCTTCGCCAGCATTATGCGCTGATGCTGCAGGACAGACTCGTACGCATGGAACTGCGCTGGCGTTATCATGTGTTGACGGGCAAAAGACTGGAGACACTCGAAAATCAACTGCGATTCAAACAGTTAGCGGCTTTGCGTTTTGCTTCTGACACAGAATTGCCGGCACTGGCAGATCGCGCAGTGGCCGAAAAACTCTCACCCGATCAGATCAAAAAGTCCATCCGCGAATGGCAGCCCGACGATATGCGGGTTTAATAAGGGTTATCTTGTGTTTTGTTGTAAATTTGGTCGCAACAATAGCAATCACTTAACCCTCTTGCCGACAACCACTTTCAAAATATTTGCAGGCCTCAGCCTGCTCTTGCTTCCTTTTGCACTGACGGCCCAGGCGCGGCCTCGTCAGGCAGACAGTCTTCTCTATCTTCTTAAAAAGCAACCTGAAAACACCCGCCGCGTAGATCTGTTCAATGAACTGGCTGAAGCGTATGGACAATTCAGCATGGACACGGTAGGCGTGCTGGCGGAACAGGCGCGTGAACTGGCCGTTAAACTGAAATACAAAAAAGGAGAAGCCGACGCATTGCTCAATTTCTCCAACTTCCGGCGCGTAAAAGGCGATTATACCGCTGCGCTCAAAGCCTGTCTCGAAGGCGTGTCTATCTACGAATCGCTCGGCAAAAGTTCCCGGCTCGGCGAAGCCTATCTTACCGTAGCGCAGATCTATAAAAACATATCCGGTCACAACAGAACGGAAGAATACATCCAGATCGGATTGAACTATTCGAAGATGGCTTATAACATGTATCAGTCTGTCGGAGATTCATCGGGACTGGTGCACAGCCTCAGTATGGCCGGTATTCTTTACCGCGACAATGCTATGCGCGGTAAAGAGCTTCGTCATTATTACGATTCGGCTTTTGCTGTATTCAAAAGGGCAATCGTGCTCATCGAGAAATATGGTAAAGGAACTGATGGTACCGGAAAAGTGTACAACAACATCAGCCAGGTTTATACTGAATATTTCAAAGACTATAAAACAGCACTCAATTATGTAGAGAAAGCCATCGCTTTCAATATAGCCAATGACAACCTGCAGAGTTTGTCTTATAATTATGGCAATATGGCCAAGAACTACGAGCGCCTGGGCGATTTTAAACGTTCACTGGAATACGGCTATAAAACGGTTGGAGTGGCTATGCAGCTCGGCAAGCCCGAACGTTTGCAAAACGCCTACTCGCAAATGCACAGTACATACAAAGCGATGGGGCAGGCAGATTCTGCCTACCATTATTATATCCTCAAAGACAACCTCAACGATTCACTGACGGATCTGGCGCGCACGGCACAGGTGATGGAATTGCAGACCCGTTTTGAAACACAGAAAAAAGAAGGCGACATCGTTCGCCTCAAATCGGAGCGACGGGATCAGCAACGCCGGATGTTTTTCATGGCAATAGCCTTGCTGCTGTTGCTCTGTCTCGTGGCCGCGCTGGGATTTCTTTACCGCCGTGTGCGTATTCAACGGGGACAAATTGCCGCACAATCGGTACGCCTGGAAGTGATGATGAAGGAATTGCATCACCGCGTAAAAAATAATCTGCAAATTGTGAGCAGCCTGCTGAGTTTGCAGACGCATAAGCTCAAAGATGAAAGTGCTATCGGTGTATTGCGCGAAAGCCAGTTGCGCGTACAGGCCATGAGTCTGATCCATCAGCGCCTTTATAAAAAAGACGAACTCACGGCGATTAATATGAAAGAATACATATCGGATCTGGCTAATTCACTCATAGCAGCCTATGGATATTCGCCGGGAGAACTGGAACTGGATATTGAAGTGGAGAAAGAAATGATGGACATTGACCGTGCATTGCCACTCGGCCTGATCCTGAATGAAATGATCACCAACTCGCTCAAATATGCTTTTGCGGATACGCGTATTCCGCGGTTGAGCATCCATCTGCGGGAAGAAAATGGTGAAGTGATCACACGTGTGGAAGATAATGGCATCGGAATTGATCCGGCTAAATGGAATAAGGCTTCCAGTTCTTTTGGTAAACAATTGATCACTGCACTGTGCAGGCAGTTGCGGGCGCGTCAGGATGTGCAGGGAGGCGAAGGCACAATTTTTACAATAACGATACCAGGCAAAGCTGCCTGAGTTAAAATAAGCGGATGAATACGGAAAATGTACGTGTACTGATCGTAGAAGATGAAGCCATTGTGGCAATGGACCTGGCAGCAGGCCTGGAAAGCGAAGGTTATGAAGTGGCCGGTATTGCCGACAATGCGGAAGACGCGTTGCAATTATTCCGCGAGGAAGAGGTAGACATTCTTTTAATGGACATCAGCATCCTTGGCGAACGCGACGGGATCAGTGTGGCGGGGGAGATGATGGAGCAGAGAGCGATACCGCTTATTTACCTGACAGCATTAACGGATGCAGAAACCATCAGCCGCGCGAAACACACACGGCCTTCGGCATTTCTTACCAAGCCTTATACGCTGACGAATGTGCGCATTGCCATGGAAATGGCGATGCACAACTTTGCCGCATTGCAGGAACTAGGCGGTAAGGTAATTCCATTGCAACCGGAGAAAAAGGAAACCGAATCTGTCGATACGGGCAAAGAGACCATCCTTCAATTGAAAGACTACATTTTCGTAAAACATAATTACGCATTTGTAAAAGTCAGGCTTTCCGATATCCGCTACATCGAAGCGGATAACAACTATATACACCTCGTCATCCCCGGCAACAGGATGTTGTTGCGGTTATCGATGAATCAACTGCTCGAAAAGATCAACTATCCCCGGCTTGTGCGCATTCATCGTTCGTTTGCGGTGAACATGGAGCATATCACTGCTTTCACGGATTATGAAGTGCGCCTCGATCAGCAGGAGCTACCGATCGGCAGAAGTTACAAGGAAGACTTCCTGCGCAATTTTAATTCCCGCTGACGCAGTTTTTTTTGATTCTAATTTATCGTCATTTATAATTGGCTGTCGCAGGGATTTTTCAAATGCAGCAGGTATTCTAATTTGCGTTTAAAGCGTCTGCATTTATATTTGCATGATCTGCTTAACCCCTCTAAACTAAACTCTGTTCATGAGAAAACTCTCCCTATTAATGGCCGGGTGTATGCTTGCTTGCATAACCCTGAAGGCCCAGGTTATTTTTTACGAAGATTTTAATGGCATTAATGGCTCAACGGCGGGTGGCCCCGGCACCTACGCATTTCCAACCGGCTGGTTGTTGCGTAACGTTGACAACCGGACTCCTGCTGCGCAGACGGCGTATGTAAACCAGGCATGGAGTCGCCGCGAAGACTTTTCCTTCAACGTGGCGGATAGCTGTGCTTTTTCGACTTCGTGGTACAGCCCGGAGGGTGCAGCCAATGACTGGATGTGGACACCTCCGATTGCCATTCCTGCAACCGGCAGTATCATGCTTTCCTGGCGGGGAGTTGCGTATGACGCAGCTTATCGCGATGGCTATGAAGTACGTATCATGACAGCGCCTACCGTTCCTACCGGAGGCACCGGATCCATCGGGAATCAAATCACTAATTCCACCGTACTGTTTTCCACCGCCGCCGAAAGCAGTTCCTGGACCACACATAACGTGAATATCACGAGTTATGCCGGACAGACCGTTTACATTGCTTTTCGCAATAATTCCAATGACAAGTTTCTGCTGCTGATCGATGATGTGAAAGTAGAGAGGTTGTTAAGTTTTGACGCCTCCGTTACTGCTGCTCCGTCTTCTCAGTACGCACAAATTCCTTTGAGCCAGGCCAGTAACCTTACACTTGGCGGACGTATCGACAACCTGGGTTCACAGGGGCTGAACAATGTAAGACTTGGTGCGCGGATCTACAATGCAGGTAATACACTTGTAAATGAAGTGGCGTCTGCCAGTATATCCACCCTGGCCGCCGGTGCCAATGCAAATTTTACGTTGCCTGCATGGACGCCATCGGCACCCGGAACCTATACGGTACGTTATTTCCCGATACAGAATGAAGCGGACCAGTTGACCACGAATGACACGCTGGTGCGCACCTTTGTCATTACAGACAGTGTGTATGCGCGAGACAGGGGAGCCGCCAATGGAAGCCTGGGTATCGGCGCTGGCAACGGAGGATACCTTGGTCAGGTATTTACCTTCCAGCAATCATCTTATCTGAGCTCCGTTTCCATCGACTATACACGTGGGTACGCCGGAAGACGTTATGCCGCTGCTGTTTGGAACACGATAGGCGGAGTGCCCAATACCATGGTTGCTACTACCGATACCTTGTTGTACCCGGATGATAACGCCCTGGTGGCGACCCTGAATATTTATGGAGGTGCAAAATCTCTTCCGGCGGGCGACTATGTAATCACCGCCATTGAATTTGATTCAACAGTTGCCGTAACGTTGCGATCGGAGATTTATACGCCCGGCACTACTTGGGTTAATTGGCCTACTTCGCCCACCGGTACCTGGGCAAATAATGAATCCTTTGGTGCCAACTTCGCCAAACCCTATTCGATCCGCGCCAATGTTCGTCTTACTCAGTTCCCGCTGCCGGTAAGGCTGCTTTCATTCGAAGGCAGAAAAACAGCACGCGGTAACCAACTCGACTGGGCGGTAACCGAACAATTAAACATTCAGCGATACACAGTCGAACGCAGCAGCAACGGAATCAACTTCTCCGCTATCGGCAGCGTTACCGCCAATGCATTTGCGGATTACCGTTATGATTTCACAGACATAAGTCCGTTGGCCGGTATCAATTATTATCGCCTGGCTATCGTCGAGAATGGACAGACCACTTATAGCAACACGATCCGTCTCGATAGCCGCGGACAACAACGCGTAACAGTGGCACCCACACCGGCAAATGATAAAGTGATCCTGCAGAGCAGCGATCTTCAGCTAATCGGTACGAACGCCCGTTTGATCAACCTGTCGGGGCAGCCGGTAAAAACTGTTCGTATTACGCAGATGCCATATACACTCGATATCCGCGATATCCCCGCAGGATATTATCTGCTTGTGCTGGAAGATAATACGTCATTGAAAGTGATCAGGCAGTGAGTATGTGATAAGTTTTAAGTATTAAAAAAAGCGGGACGAATGTCCCGCTTTTTTTCGGCGTAACAGATACAGGTAGTAAGTTATAAGTAACATCGGCGTGGCGTGCCTGTTTACTCATTCACGATTGACGATTCATGATTCACTTTTGAATTTTTACTTTTGAATTTTCCGTCGTTCGCATACAAAAAGCTGTCGTTCGCCACCTTTTGTCAACCAGGTGTGTTTTGTGATAGTAGATTTACATCGGTTATTGTGTTAAACAATGCTATTCCGGTGGCAGGTATTGGCGGACGGGGTCAGTGCCTGTCCCGGTTTTCTTCAACATTTCTTTAAGACGAGTTCAATAAATCGATAGAGTTGCCCTCTATTATACGCACCGACCCTTAACCTTGACGGGCTTCTTAACGGAGTCCGTTTTTTAATTCAAAAGTAAAAAGTCAAAATTCAAAAGGCTCTACAACGCGTCAACAGGTGACTAGCGTTTCATTTTTTAAAACTTTTTACTAAAAAGCCCCCGTTTCAAACAGGGGCTTTTGAATGTTGCTTTTTTTGCCTTTTTAATTAACCAGGAAGCGGCTTGTAACCTGGCGTTTGCCGTCACTGAAACGCAGCAGGTACCATCCTCCGCGCAACTGAGCTGTTGCCGGCAAAGATGTGCGGCTGCCTGCGGCCATAACGGAAAGCGAACCGGATCCGAGTTGGCGGCCACCCGCATCAAACAGGATCCATGACAACGGACGGTCCGTATTTTCCTGTAACAAGATCTCAACCGGCTGACCTGTTCTTACAACTGTCGGTACTACCTGTACAAACTGCTGTTGCTCGTTGATCGTAATGGTTCTTACCGGGCTGTAACGGAAGCGGCCGTCGATATCTGTCATCCGCAGACGATAGTAAATCGGCGCATTAAAAATCGCGATCGGATCGGCGATCTGATAGGTATGATTACCGGGTTGATTCACGGCTGTCACACGTCCGATAGAACTGAAGTTGTTGCCATCCAGGCTACGCTCTACTTCGAAATGACTCAACTGTTCTTCGCGGACAGTCTCCCAGATCAGCTGTACACGGTTCTGGTCGAAACGTTTTACAATAAAATCGCTCAGCACCAAAGGCAGCGTACCGGTGCTTAAAGAAATAGTATTAGACTCACTGCTTTCGTTGTGAAAGCGGTCAACCGTTGTTACGAGATAAAAATATGTATTGGCGTTAACGAGCGTAGCATCGGTATAACCGGTGCTGTCGGCATGCACGATCGCCAGCAGATTGTTGGCGTCATTTATATCGACCGGGCTTGTCTGGGAGCGGTACACAACGAAGTTGCGCACTTTGTCGAACTCATTGGCCGTGGCAGCGGGAGGCGTCCACGTAATGCGCGCGCTGAGACCGTTGACGTTACCCGCTAAGCTTGAAGCCGGAGCCGGAGCCACGTTATCTTTCCATGGCATGGTAGGCTGCAAGGCCGGCTTCTGATAAAAGAACAAACGTATTGAATCGCGGAAGCCATTTAAATTATTGCGCAGGCTGGTGGTATTATAAATAGCCTGTCCTTTTACATTCGGATAAGCCGCATCACGGTTCATCCGGAGCTGCCGCGGGATCATGGTAACATCGGTTTCATAAGTACCGTTGCCTGCCACGCCCACTTTGTATCCGGCCATACCGATATAAATATGACGGGTGGAAGACACATTGTTCCACCAGGGAATCAATACGGAATAGTTGGCAGCAGAGAGGCCGATCTGCCAGTATACCTGCGGTGCCAGGTAGTCGACCCATTCCTGTTGTATCCACAGGCGGCTGTCGGCGAAAATGGTTACATAGTGCTCGAAACCGGTAGTGGCAGAACCACCGACACCGGTGCCGTTGCGCCAGATGCCCGAAGGAGAGACGCCGAATTTGGTCCAGGGTTCCACTGTGGCGATGCTGTCGCTTATTTTCTTGATAAGCAGGTTCACATTGTTGCGACGCCAGTCGGCGCGTACCGAATAACCGTTGGGATAGGCGGCAAATGTGGCATCGTCATTATAAGTTGCATTCGGATAGAAATAGTCATCGAAATGGATTCCATCCACATCGTAGCGGCGCACGATATCCATTACCACTTTTGTTACATATTCACGTACATCGGGAATGCCCGGATCGAGAATGAGCTGGTTGGGCGTGGTGGAAGTGATCAGCCACTCAGGGTGTTGTTTCGCCACGTGGCTGGCGGCAAGCGCGTTGTAATTGGTGGTGGTGTTGCTGCTAAGCGCGCGATAGGGGTTGAGCCACGCATGAAGTTCCATGCCACGCTTGCGGCATTCGTCAATAGCAAATTGCAACGGGTCCCACATCGTGGAAGGAGGGTTACCCTGCACGTTGGTGAGATCTTTAGACCAGGGTTCGATGGTGCTGGGATACATGGCATCGCACTGGCTGCGCACCTGGAAATAAATGGTGTTAATGCCGGTGGCCTTGTGGCGGTCGAGGATCACGATCAGCGAATCGCGCTGCCGGGCCGGGGTATGAGCCGGGTTGGGCCAGTCAATACCGCCGAAAGTGGCGATCCACGCACCACGCATTTCACGTTTGGGCGGCGATTGGGCAGAGGCGGCCAATGAGGCCAATAAAAAGGTTGCCAAAGCAAGCAGAGGTAGACTTCTTCTCATAGCTGTCTGTTTTTTTGCAGTTATTTGCGTAATTTATGGCAAAGTGGCGGTAAGCTGCGGTTTTTGGCAAAAAAGTTTACCGCATAAAAGCGCAAAAACGAGCAAAATGAAGATATTTGTTTTCCAAACGGCATCTTTCCACACCTGTTAAGAATTTTAGGAAAAAAAGAACCAATACCTTGCGTCAAGTGCCGAACTTTCCCTACCTTTGCGATCCAAAATTTTCAAATTATCATGGCTAGAGTATGTCAGGTTACAGGTAAAACGCCGATCGGAGGAAACAAAGTTTCGCACTCCAACATCAAGACCAAGCGTCGTTTTCTGCCTAATTTGCAGAAAAAGAAGTTCTACCTGGTGGAAGAAGACAAATGGATCACCTTGAAGCTCAGCGCTGACGCAATCCGTACGATCGACAAGAACGGTCTGTACAGTGTTGTGAAACAACTGCGCGCCCGGGGTGAAAAGATCTAACTGATAGGCCTTCTCCGGAAGGGTCTTCGGATTCCTCCGTCCAAATCAGTCTGATTTTTCAAATCCCGAAGCTTCGGGAGCAAATTCAACAAATTTTCAAATTAACGCAATATGGCAAAGAAAGGCAACCGGGTACAGGTAATTCTGGAATGCACTGAGCACAAAACAAGTGGTCAGCCTGGCACCAGCCGTTACATCACGGTTAAAAACAAAAAGAACAATCCTGAAAGAATGGAGTTGAAAAAATACAACGCTATTCTGAAGAAAGTGACTGTTCACAAAGAAATCAAGTAATGATACCATTCAAAGCCGGCAGCACATCCTGCGGGTTATGAATATAAACTAATAAGATCATGGCAAAAGCAGCTTCTAAAAACGCGAAAGTAAAGGACCTGAAAGCTTCTGCAGAAGCAAAGAACTGGACCAAGGTGATCAAAGCCGTAAGAAGCCCTAAAACAGGCGCTTACACTTTCAAAGAGCAGATCATCCACAAGGATAAAGTAAAGGATTTTCTGGCCCAGAAATAATCCGGGTACTTAATGTATATCCAGAAAGCTGTTCGTTGCCACGGATGGCTTTTGTTGTTTTAGGTTGACCAGCCGGTCAGCATTTTGTTCACCGTTCAGCATCTCTTCATATGGGTTTTTTCAATAAGCTATTCGGAAAAAAAGAAAAGGAAAGTCTCGATCAGGGCCTCCAGAAAACCAAAGAAGGTTTCTTCGCCAAGATCAGCAAAGCCATTGCCGGCAAAAGCACGGTTGACGAAGAAGTTCTCGACAACCTGGAAGAAGCACTCGTAGGTGCTGACGTAGGCATCGAAACCACCGTCCGCATCATCGAGCGCATCGAGAAACGGGTGGCCAAAGACAAGTACCTTAATACAGGCGAATTGAATAAAATGCTTCAGGAGGAAATTGAACAAATTCTTGTAGACGCTCCTGAATCAAATAGTTATGCCTTTGATTCCAATCTCCCAAAGAAGCCTTACATCATTCTCGTTGTAGGCGTGAACGGTGTGGGAAAAACAACCACCATCGGCAAACTCGCCTATAACTTTAAGAAAGCAGGTAAGCAAGTGTTGCTCGGCGCCGCCGATACCTTCCGTGCCGCCGCAGTGGACCAACTCACCATCTGGAGCGAACGCGTGGGTGTTCCCATCGTTAAGCAGGACATGGGCAGCGATCCCGCCGCCGTTGCCTTCGATACCGCACAGAGCGCCGTTGCCCGCCAGTCAGATGTCGTTTTAATCGACACCGCCGGCCGCCTTCATAACAAGGCCCACCTGATGGATGAACTCAGCAAGATCAAACGTGTTATCCAGAAAGTATTACCCGACGCACCGCACGAAGTTCTACTGGTACTGGACGGCAGCACCGGTCAGAACGCGGTAGAACAGGCCCGCCAGTTTACGGCCGCTACCGATGTGAGCGCCCTCGCCATCACAAAACTGGATGGCACAGCCAAAGGCGGTGTAGTACTGGCCATAGCCAATCAGTTCCGCATTCCCGTGAAGTTTATCGGCGTAGGGGAGAAAATGGAAGACCTGCTGGTTTTTGATAAACATGAATTTGTTGACAGCCTTTTCAACTTGAATACGAACGAATAAGAAGGCTTACTGAATATTTTTTATGAAGACAAAAACGCTCCGCAGAGACAAGGTGAACATCATCACCCTGGGATGCAGCAAAAACATGGTAGACAGCGAGGTATTGAGCGGACAGCTCCTTGCCAATGATATCGCCGTGGTACATGAGAACAAAAAACTCGACCACAACATCGTGGTGGTGAATACCTGCGGCTTTATTGATAAGGCCAAAGAGGAAAGCATCAACACCATTCTCGACCAGGTAGAACTGAAGAGAAAAGGAAAGCTCGATAAAGTATATGTGACCGGCTGCCTGAGCGAACGATATAAAAATAATCTCGAAGACGAGATCCCCGAAGTGGATGCTTTTTTCGGCACCATGGAACTTCCCCTCATCCTGAAACAATTCGAAGCCGATTATAAAACCGAGCTGGTGGGCGAGCGTCTGCTGGCCACACCGCAACATTACGCCTATCTCAAGATTTCCGAAGGCTGCAACCGCACCTGTTCATTCTGCGCCATTCCTTTGATGCGTGGCAAACACCAGAGCCGCTCCATCGACGATCTGGTACGCGAAGCCGAAGGCCTGGTGCGCAAAGGCGTGAAAGAAGTAATGCTCATTGCGCAGGAACTGACTTACTACGGCCTTGATATTTATAAAAAACGCGCCCTTCCCGAGCTGCTGCATCGCCTCGCCGATGTGCAGGGATTGGAATGGATCCGCCTGCATTATGCTTACCCCTCCAAATTTCCGCTGGAAATCCTGGACGTAATGCGTGAACGCGACAACATCTGCAACTACCTGGATATGCCGCTTCAGCATGCCTCCAACAATATGCTGAAAGCGATGAAACGCCAGATCACCCGCGAGGAAATGGAAGAACTTGTTGCTTCCATCCGCGAACGTGTTCCCGGCATCTGTCTCCGCACCACACTGATCGCCGGTTTCCCTGGCGAAACACAGGAAGATGTGGAAGAACTCAAAGGTTTCCTCGAACGCATGCGCTTCGACCGCGTGGGCATTTTCACCTATTCACACGAAGAAGGTACTTCTGCTCACGATCTCGTTGACGACGTGCCTGCCGAGGAAAAGGAACGCCGCGCACAGGAGATCATGGAAGTGCAGCAGGAAATCTCTTACGAAAAGAACCAGGAAAAGATCGGTCAGGTATTTAAAGTGCTGGTCGATAAAAAAGAAGCCGGCCGCTACCTTGGCCGCACCGAGTTCGACAGCGTAGAGGTAGACAACGAAGTGGTTGTTCATTCCGACCGTAAGCTGCAGCCCGGCAATTTCTACAATGTAAAAATCACCAAAGCGTACGACTACGATCTTGAAGGAGAAGTGGTGGAGGTTTGAGGTGTAAGGCGTAAGGTTTAAGGTGTAAGGAGTAGGGCGTAGGGTTTAAGGAAATAATTAATTCTTTGCGGCTTTGCTCTTCATGCAGCTTTACGTGAAACCGACGTTGTTTTTCCCGCAAAGACGCAAAGTAATGAGTCGCAAAGATGACTTCGAGAGGCCTCGTCATCATTCACTTATTGCCGCATTCACCTACTCACTTTTTTGACTTTTGAATTTTTATACTTCGGCAAGCTGATTGCTGGGTTGCCCCGCATTTTTCCAGCCAATATTCAAAAAAACATCCGGCGCCGTTGTCATAAATCTTGGCGCGTGTTTCATATACCGCATTCCAGCTGCCGTCTTCACTACCGGTACCATATTTGATATCAAATTGCTCGTTGAGTGGCATAACGAAGAAGGAGAGGGCATTGATCTTGTCCTGGTAGGTGTCGGGGTTCAACCCGGAAAAGTAGATGGCGTCGTCATCGTACAATAAATAAAAAGAGGAACGTATAGCCTCCATTTCAGGTCTGCCAAAAGCCGGCCGCATTTCGGTGAATTTACCGGGCACTAATCCTTTTTTCCAAACTTCTTCATCCGGCATACCATCTATTACAATGGGCAGGTCACGCCGGACGGCCGGGAATTGTTTTTGTGTATTTTGCGTGCGGGAACATGTGTAAGGCGAAAATAAAAAATAACAGCAGGATGTGACGCATAAACAGTGATGTGGTAAGAAAGCTTTCCTTACTCCACGGACGGAGTGAGATCTGACAGGACCTCAATAAATAAACGATCATGGAATACAAAGACGCAACAACCGAAGAAATTGAACTGATCATACAGCAATCATGGGCTGCATTCGAGGTATACCGCAATTTCAGTTTGCAACAACGCGCAGCTTTTATGCGCGCCATTGCTGCCGAACTCGATAAAACCGGTGATGCTTTGCTGGAAGCGGCTGCTGCGGAAACACATTTACCCTTGCCCCGTTTGCGCAACGAACGGGCACGCACGATGTTTCAGTTGACCAGTTACGCCGCTGCCTGTGAAGCCGGCAACTGGCTCGAAGCGCGGATCGATACGGCAGTTGCCGATAAAAATCCGCCAAAGCCGGATCTGCGTAAAATGTTGGTGCCGCTTGGGCCCGTAGTGGTTTTTGGCGCGGCCAATTTCCCTTTTGCCTATTCCACCGCCGGAGGCGATACGGCCTGCGCATTGGCAGCCGGTTGCCCCGTGATCGTTAAGGCGCATCCCGGACATGCACATACCAGTCAGTTGGTGGCGGATGCTATCACACGTGCGGCACGCGCTACCGGTATTCCGGATGGTGTATTTGCCCATATTCACGGTGCTTCATTTGAAGTAGGCAAAGCGCTTGTTGAACATCCGTTGATCAAGGCAGCCGGCTTCACCGGATCATTTGCCGGAGGCAAACAGCTATTCGACTGGGCCAACCAGCGTAAAGAACCTATACCTGTATTTGCGGAAATGAGCAGCGTGAATCCTGTCTATCTTTTACCCGGAAAATTAAAAGAGGCCGCTGAGGAAACGGCGCGTCTTTATGCCGGCTCCATTACCCTGGGCGTAGGACAATTCTGCACCAATCCCGGCATACTCGTAGCCGTGGAGGGTGAAGCGCTGGATCATTTCAAAAATGTATTAACGGAGGAAATAAAAAAGACGGCGCCGGACGACATGCTTAACATCGGCATCTTTAAAAACTATGTGGAGAAACGCGCCAACGCCCTGGCGCAGGAAGGTGTAGAGATGGCTGCAGTACCCGAAGCCGATCCCCAGTTGGAACAGGGATTACCAACAATTGCAACAACCACGGCGGCGGTTTTCCTCGAAAATCCGTTGCTGCAAAAAGAAGTGTTCGGCCCGTATTCGTTGCTCGTGGTGTGCCGCAGCGAAGCCGAAATGCTGGAAGTGGCCCGGCACATGGAAGGACAATTAACGTCGACGTTGATGGCCACGCAGGAAGATCTTGCACGCAACCGATACCTGATCGATATAGTGAAGAATCAATGCGGGCGTTTGATCCTGAACGGGGTGCCCACTGGCGTGGAAGTATGTCTGAGTATGCAGCACGGTGGACCTTATCCGTCTACCACGGATGCGCGTTTCACCTCTGTTGGCGCCGACGGCATCAAACGGTTCGCACGTCCTGTGGCTTTTCAAAACTGGAACGATGAATGGCTGCCTGCGGAATTGCAGAACAGCAATCCGCTTGGTATCTGGCGTACAGTGAATGATGAGCTGACGAAGGAGCCGGTGAATGGATGAATCGTGAATCGTCAATGGTGAATAGTGAATGGTGAATAAGTCAATGGTGAATAGTGAATAGACTCCCTTGGTTCGTGTATACACGAACCAAAAAGGGGGGGCGATTTTTGCGTGAAGAAGGTGAACAAGGAGCAAAACCTAAAACCTATTACCTACTACCTTCTGGCTCGTCCACACAACCGTGCCTGCCAATGAAAGCAATAAATAACTGCCAACGAGGTAACCGCTCATCGGCAGCCAGTCCGAGAGCCCGAACCAGTCGGGTTGCAGGTAGAGCAGATAAGCGCCAAAACCGGCTTTTACCAACTCCGCTGCCCATGCATAAGGATGGCGGTCCATCAGCTCGGTCAATGCATAAACACTGACGAATATAAACAGGCCATACAGATAGATATAGGCGTGATCAAGTTGATTGATATGCGCGAGTCGCGCAAAGAAGTAGCTGATAAAGCCAAGTAAGATCACCAGTTGAATCCAGCACCAGGCCTTTAATCCGGCAGATGCGGGCGGATCATATTTCTCCATGTTGTAAGGATCGTCGATCTTGTACACCGGGAAACGTTCGTTTACATCATCCGGCCGCCAGCCTGTAGGCATCATCCAGAGGCGTAATTTATCTTTCCATTTCTTCGTATACCACGCATCACGGAACAGCAACCCTACATGTTGAAAATTAATGCGAACCGGATTCCAGGTACGTACGGGGCGGGTAATGCCATACACCGGTGACACTTCTTTTAATTCTTCCTGGAACGTACCAAACCATTTGTCCCACACAATGAATATCTGCGAAAAGTTTTTATCGATGTATTCTTTGTTGAGTGCATGATGCACGCGGTGATGGGAAGGCGTTACAATGATATTTTCCAGGAAACCCATTTTATTAATATGCCGGGTATGATACCAGAATTGTGCAAACAACTGGATAGGTGCCACCACTGCAATTACTTTGGCAGGAACGCCGAGCAAAGCAGCCGGCAACAGGAAAATCACAAATAGTTTTACAAACTCGGAAATACTTTGCCGCAAGGCGCAGGCAAGATTGAATTCCTCGCTGCTGTGGTGGATGATATGATTATTCCAGAAAAGATTATAAACGTGATTGAGCCGATGGCTCCAGTAACCCATGAAGTCGAGCGCGATAAAAGCGATCACATAGGTCCAGACTGTAGTAGGCATTTGCACCAATGCCACATGTGCAACCAGCCATTCATAAGAAATAATGGCAATGCTTATGCCCAGCACATCTTTGGTGACGTTGGTGATGCCGCTGCTGAGGCTGCTGATCATGTCCATGTGGCGGACGGTATCATTTCCTTTCCGCCAGCCATACCATTTTTCCAATAGGACCAGGAGCAGGAAAGCGGGCATCGCAATGAGCAGGATCTTTCCGTACGTTTCCATACCGCTACAATCGTTTCCCGAATTTACAGAAAACCCCTGATTTGACGTAAAGGCTACCTCCGAACCATTTAGTTAAAAAATTGTTGATAGGTCGAATCGCCAACCAGTTGTTTCTTATTTTTACGTTTTTATGGACTGTAGCGCTACCCGCATACCTTATTCCAAGACCGGCTATTTCAGCAACCTGGTAAAAGATTACCTGGAAGATCACCCGTCGTTGCGGGAGTTTTATGCGTACAGACCCGATGTGGAAGGTCTGCGGCAGTCGATTGCCGACCGGGCAAAACGACCCGTCAACCGCAAGGCGCTGACAGATGCGCTCAGGGCACAATACGCCGGTGTGCGGCAAACAACCGCTACGGAAAAAAATATCGAAGCACTTGCTTCGCCACAGACATATACCATCACAACCGCGCACCAACCCAATCTTTTCACCGGACCCTTATATTTTTTATATAAAATATTGCATGTGATCCGGCTGGCGGATAGTTGTAAAACATTATTCCCCGATCACGATTTTGTGCCTGTTTATTATATGGGCAGCGAAGATGCCGACCTCGATGAGCTCGGCTATTTTGTTGTAAAAGGCACCCGCCATAGCTGGCATACCAAACAAACCGGCGCAGTCGGGCGTATGAAAGTAGACGACGAATTGTTACGCCTCATCGACGAACTACGCGGTGAAATAAGTGTATTGCCATACGGCGAAGAAGTGCTCACACTCTTACAAGCCGCTTACACAAAAGGCACTTCCATCCAGGACGCAACGTTCCAACTGGTCAATGCATTGTTTGGTATATACGGACTGGTGGTATTGATCCCGGATAATCCGTTGCTCAAAAAAGAAGGCATTCCTATATTCCGCCGCGAACTGGAACAGCAAACAGCCGTACAGTTAGTGGAGAAAACAGCGCAGGCCATTGAAAAAGCCGGATATAAAGTGCAGGCCCACGCGCGTGAGATCAATCTTTTTTACCTGGAAGAACAAAGCCGTCAGCGTATAGAATATGCGGAGGGTGTATATGGTGTTCACGGAACAGACCGCCGTTTTTCCAAAGAAGAAATAGAAAAAGAACTGGAACAGCATCCCGAAAGGTTCAGTCCCAATGTGATCCTTCGTGGTGTATTCCAGGAAACCATATTACCCAACATCGCTTTTGTCGGTGGGGGAGGAGAGCTGGCCTATTGGTTGCAACTACGTGCTGTGTTCGAAGATCATCAGGCTCATTATCCCATATTGGTCCTGCGCAATTCGTTTCTCATCATCGATCAGGCCTGGCAGGAAAAAGCCGCCCAGCTCGGTATCGATGATGCTGCCACACTTTTTGCACCGGAAGAACAATTACTCAATTCGCTCGTACGTGATAACAGTACCAATGCCCTGCATCTCGGTGCGGAACGCGAAGCATTGAATCGTTTATACGATGAAATGGAAGCGAAGGCTGTTGCGACCGATGCTACATTGAAAGGACATGTTGAGGCATTGCGCACACGTGCGCTTTACCGCGTAGATGAGTTGGAAAAGAAAATGCTGCGCGCCGAAAAGCGTAAGTTCGTTGATCACCGCCGCCAGCTTCATGCATTGAAAGCGGCTCTGTTCCCAGGAGGTAACCTGCAGGAACGCGTAGAAAATTTTTCTTCGTTTTATGCTCTTTACGGAAAGGAGTTTTTACAGGAACTACATAAGGAATCTCCCGCGCTCGATCAGGAGTTTGTTATTGTGAAGGTGTAAGGCGTAAGGAGTGAGGCGTAAGGTATAAGCGAGATGGCCGTTTTTTATTCACCATTGACGATTCACGACTCACGCTCCCTAAGGCACTCGAAGGAACTCAAATCACTCTATTCACAATTGCCAATTGACAATTCACAAAAAAAGCCCCCGCAAGGAAGGCTGCAATTTTTGAATTTTGACTTTTTACTTTTGAATTAATTATACAGTTTCTCCTTCAACACTCCACGCACATTCTCCGGAATTTCTTTGAACAAGTTAAGCGGTATGCCGGCAGCATTTGCCTGCAATTCAAGATCCGATACCGTCACCACATAATTACGCCAGGCATTCTTGCCGGCAGTGTTCGTTGAGTAAAGCTGGTTATTGTTCGGCATATTCACCGCCAGCACCGTTGTACCGGCATCGATGCGTGCAAGGTCGCCGTTGCCTTTCGGCATTACCACTACTACTTTCCAGATATAAGCCGGCACATTTACACGACCTGCATTGATGGTATTGGCTACACCATTCGAACCGGTGCCACCCTGACCATAGTTGCCCATAAAAATATAAGCTTCATTGTTACCGGCCACCAGGTTGTTGCGCACAAAGTCTTCCAGCCCTTCCCATGGTCCCTGGTTCATCAGCGGAGCCTGCGGAATAATGTTGGTCATTAAAAAGGTAGAGGAGTTTGCGATGGTTGTTGTGGTACGATCCGCCGAAGGACAGTTGTGTCCACGGTCGAAACCACTGTTGCTGTAACTGGCATTGTCTACATGGTACCAGTCTACCGGCAGTTTGTCATCAGGACGAAAATCATCCTGGCGCGATGTGCTGCCGATGTCTTCGCGCTGCAGGTGCCAGGCCACCCATACCGGTGTGCCTTTGCTGCGGCTGTAGGCGAGTTTATAATAGAGATTGTCCTTAAGGTAATTTTCGGGATAACCCGTACTGGTTACCGCATTCGTCGGATTGCCCAATAGTATGGCATCGTTGTCTGTTACGGGCGTCGGTGGTACCACAACCGGAGGCTCTGGCACGGGATCCGTAAGATCTTCCGTATTTTTTGAACAGGCGGCAAGCGTCAGGACCGCAAAAAGGATCCAGGTACGTGGAAGGAGACTTTTCATGGCGGCAAGATATGCCAGATGTCCGGCCTGACAAAGCCGTACAATAATTTAATACAGGAAGATGCCTTACTGATTGGTATCAAATGAGTTGGGGAGGCCCTTAGCCTGAAGACGCGCTGCTTTTTCCAGCACTTCGTCTTTCATATTTGCCTTGAATGCATCCAGTTTTTCCGCCACTGATGTGTTAGATGATCCGATGATCTGCGCGGCAAGGATGCCGGCATTTTTGGCCGCATTCAATGCTACGGTTGCTACGGGCACACCGTTCGGCATTTGCAGAATCGACAATACGGAATCCCAGCCATCGATGGAGTTGGATGATTTTACGGGTACGCCAATCACCGGCAGCGAGGTGAGTGAGGCCACCATGCCCGGCAAATGCGCGGCACCGCCGGCGCCGGCTATGATCACTTGCAATCCACGCTTTCTTGCCTGCGTTGCATAGTCCACCATGCGCAAAGGTGTGCGGTGTGCCGACACAACGGTCACTTCAGCACTGATACCTATACTGTCAAGAAAATTTTTGGCATCCTGCATCACTGGAAGATCACTGTCACTGCCCATGATGATACCTACTATCGGATTGGATGTTTGCATGCGATTGAATTGATTGGTCGCGCCAAAACTACCACAAACTAGCGAATGATGTCACCCCGCAGGCGGAGAAGTTCTGTTTCCGCCACTTTTGCGGCATAACGTGCCGCGATCAGGCGGTTACTGGCCGCTTCGAGGCTGTTCTGCGCTTCACGTAATTGGATCAGTGTGGCGGCATTCAGACGATAAGTCTGCCTTACAATGTCCACGTTCTCCCGCGCCAGTTCAATGTTCTCTTCTTCAAGCGCCAGTGATTTTTTTGCCAGCTCATAGTTTTTAAACGCCGTGATCACATTCAGGTTAAGCAGTGAACGCTGGTTCTCATATACCAGTTGCTGGTACGTGAGATCGAGTTTGGCCTGACGGTACAGCCTGCGTGTCGCAAATCCATTGAAGATGGGAATATTGGCGGTAAAACCATAGTTCAGTCCGTTGGACTGGTTAAAGAGAGGAGAGAAGGGATTGATCACCGTTTTGTTATCAGTACGGCTGTAGTTATAAGCAGAGTTGAATGATACTACCGGGAAAAAATCACCTTTCCGTTCTTTGATCGTTAACTCGGCTATGTCGATATTTTTTTGTGCGATCAGCAAATCCGGATTACCCGTTTCGGCTTTATTGCGGATGTCGCCCAGGCCGAGTTCCATATCGATGGGAATGGAATCCGTTACTTCAAATTGTGCATCGGACCTCACGTTCATCGCTTGGTTTAACCGTTCTTTTAATTGATCGATGAGGGTAAGCTGTTCCAGTTTCAATGCTTTCTGCGCATTCAGGTCCACTTTGCTTTGCAATACATCGGGTTTGATGCCGGTGCCGATATCGAGTTTATATTGCGCGAGCTTCACTCTTTCTTCATTGAGTAATATCTGCTCATCGGTTGCTCTTACCTGCTGTTTCTGCCGCACGATATCATAGTAGGTGGTTACCACATCTGCCACGGTATTCGTCATCTGACGCTTGATAGCATAACTGCCGAGATGAATAAGTTGTTCTGCCTTTTCACGGGTGGCAAACATGCGTAATCCATCAAATAATACCCAATCGAGTTGTATGCTGCCGGCAATATTATGTGAGCGGATGCCTTTTTGTTCGCGTTTGCTGTTGTCGGCTAGTGTCTGGCGCTGGTTGTTATTGTTCCAGGTGGTGCTCATCAGGCCGTTCAGTGTCGGAAAGAATACGGTATTGCGGTAGGAATAATCCAATGCAGCGACCATGGAATCGTTGCGTGACAATTGAATGTCGTAATTGTTTTGCAAGGCCGTGGCAATGGCCTCCTCCAGTGTGAGCATACGTTGCGCTGCGCTGCGTCCGCAGATGGTCGCCAGTACGATGATTAATAAAAATCGATTCAGCTTCATGATGCAGTATTTTGAACTTCTGATGCGGGTGTCTCGGGTGGCAGGCTATCCATCTCATTTTTCTTTTTCGCAGAAGAAAGGAATGAGTACACGGCCGGCACCACAAAAAGGGTAAAGATCAGCGAGAAGGAGATGCCACCAACGATCACCACACCGAGTGGAATACGGCTGGTAGCCGCCGCTCCCAGCGACAAGGCAAGCGGCAATGCACCCAAGGCCATCGCCAGACTGGTCATCAGGATCGGACGCAAACGTTGTGAGGCCGCATAGATGGCTGCTTCTTTCTTCTCCATGCCTTTTGAACGGCGGCTCTGGTTGGCAAATTCCACGATCAGGATACCGTTTTTCGTTACCAGGCCTATTAACATGATCATACCGATCTGCGAAAAGATATTCCATGTATGTCCGAAGATCCACAGTGATAATACTGCACCCGCCATCGCGAGGATGATGGTGATCATGATGATGATGGGGTCAATAAAACTTTCGAACTGTGCAGCGAGGATCAGGAAGATCAATCCCAGCGCCAGCAGGAAGGCAAAGCTGGTGTTGCTGCCGCTTTCCGCATAGTCGCGGGAAGAACCGGTGAGTGAAGTGGCAAATGTATCGTCGAGCAATGGCTGGGCAATGCGTTGCATTTCCTTTACACCATCACCGATGGTATAACCTGCAGCAAGGCCGGTTGAAATGGTGGCCGATTTATAACGGTTGAAGTGATAGATCGTCGGCGGCGTGGTCGACTCGGTCATCGTTACCAGGTTGTCGAGACTGATCATCACCCCGTTTTTATTTCTTACAAAAATGCCTTTCAGATCGCTGGGGTCATCGCGGTCGGCGCGGCTCATTTGTCCCATCACCTGGTATTGCTTACCGTCTTTGGTAAAGTAACCGAGACGGCCATTACTCAACGCCAGTTGTAGTGTCTGCGATACGTCGGCCACCGTTACGCCGAGTTCACTAGCCTTGAGACGATCGATTTCGATCCGCAGTTCCGGTTTGTTGAATTTCAGATCCGCATCCACTACCTGTCCGCGGAATACCGGACTTTTCGATGCTTCGTCGATGAACTTCGGAAGCACTTCCGTTAATTTTTCAAAGTTGTTATTCTGTATAACGAATTGTACGGGTTGTCCGCCACGGCGGTTTACCTGTATCGTCTGGTCCTGGATGGCAGAGCCGCGGGCTTCATTGAACCGCGGCATATTGCGGTTCACCATGTTTACAATATCCTGTTGCGAGCGGTCGCGGTCGCCGGCATCGCTCAGGGTAACGCGCACCATACCGGAGTTGGCCGAACCGCCGGAGAAGCCGGGGCTGGTGATCGTCAGTACCACCTGTTTTTCCGGAATGGAATCCAGCATGAACTGCGTTACATTGGTCAGGTATTTATCCATGGCATCGAACGAAGTGCCTTCGGGGGCAGTCACCTGTAAACGGAACTGGCTGCGGTCTTCCATCGGCGCCAGCTCTGATTTCAGGTTGGAGAAAATGAGATAGGTTAATACGAGACAGCCGCCAAGAATGAGCCAGGCCGTCCAGCGTACACGCATGAATGCGCGCAGCATTTTTTCGTAACCGTTTTCCATGCCCTGGAAGAAAGGTTCGGTTTTGGTATAAAACCAGGAATGTTTATGCTTGTTGCCTTTCGTTAGTTTTACGTTGAGTACCGGCGTTAGTGTGAGTGATACGAATGCCGAGATCAACACGGCGCCGGCCACCACCACACCAAATTCGCGGAACAGCCGTCCTACAAAACCTTCGAGGAAGATGATCGGAAGAAATACAACCGCCAGTGTAATGGACGTGGAGATAACCGCGAAGTAAATTTCTTTGGACCCATCGCGCGCCGCCTGCCACTTGTTCATGCCGGCTTCCATTTTTTTATAAATGTTTTCCGTTACCACAATACCATCGTCCACTACAAGACCGGTGGCCATTACGATCGCCAGCAATGACAATACATTGATGGTAAAACCGGCGAGGTACATGATAAAGAAGGCGCCGATCAGGGAAACGGGAATATCGATCAGCGGACGGAAAGCGATGGCCGCATCACGGAAGAAGAGATAGATGATCAGGATAACGAGGATCAATGCGATCAGCAATGTTTCTTCAACTTCGGAAATTGATTTCTTGATGAAACGTGTCTGATCGAGTGCGATGTTGAGTTTGATGTCGTCGGGCACTTCTGCTTTCAGTTGCTCTACGCGTTTATAAAACTCATTGGAAATTTCAACATAGTTGGCACCGGGTTGCGGGATTACCGCGAGTGCGATCATGGGAATACCACTTTCACGCAAAGCGCTTTCTTCGTTCTCCGGACCTAATACGGCCGAGCCGATATCTTTTACTTTAACATCACTGCCGTTGATATTTTTTACAATGATTGCATTGAATTCTTCTTCCGTATTGAGCCGGCCGAAAGTCCTTACGGTTAATTCGGTGGCATCACCATAAATTTTTCCGGAGGGAAGTTCTACGTTCTGCGCGGCGAGTGCCTGCGCAACGTCGGCAGGTGTGACGCTGAAAGCAGACAGCTTTGCGGGGTCCATCCAGATACGCATGGCATAACGTTTTTCCCCCCATATCTGTATGCCGCTCACGCCGGGAATGGTCTGCAGTCTTTCGAGTAAAACGTTGTTGGCGTATTCGGTTATCTGCAGGGGATTGCGTGTGTCGCTCTGCACGGTCATGGACAAAATAGGATCACTGGATGCGTCCGCTTTGGTCACAACAGGTGGCGCATCGAGGTCATTGGGTAATTGACGGCTGGCCTGCGACACTTTATCGCGCACGTCGTTGGCGGCCGTTTCGAGGTCGGAGCCCAGCTCAAATTCAACGTTGATATTGCTGCTTCCCTGGCTGCTGCTGGAAGTGATGTTCTTGATACCTGCGATACCATTGATGGCTTTTTCCAACGGCTCGGTGATCTGCGACTCGATGATATCGGCGTTGGCACCTGCATACGAGGTACGCACGTTGATATTGGGCGGATCGATGGCGGGATAGTCGCGCACACCGAGGAAGGTATAGCCAATAATACCAAAGACAATGATGATGATATTCATCACAATGGCAAATACCGGCCGGCGTAAGCTTAATTCAGAAATATTCATCGCGATCGTTGTATAAAGCCGGTATTATTTCGCCGGCTGTTGTGTTTTGACAGTTGTGTCTTTGGTGACTGCTGTGGTGGTGCCGTCGGCATTGGCGATCTTGCCGATCTTCATCTGGGTGCCGGGTTTGGTGCTCATGAGACCGGAAATGACAATGGTGTCGCCCGCTTTCACACCGGAGGTGATTTGCACGGATGCCGAATCGCGGAGACCGGTAGTGACATCGACAAATTTCGCACTGCCTCCGTTGAAAAGAATAACCTGTTTGCCCCTGGCTTGTGGTACGATAGCCTGCGAGGGCACCATGATGGCATCGGGTATGGGGTCGAAGTCAAGTTTGACTTTGGCAAAACTGCCGGGCACGAGTTGCGGATCTTTTTCCTGTACGATACAACGCGCGGAGAGGCTGCGTGTATCGAGTGTAACACCCGATTCCGTCGCCATCACTTTAGCCGTATAAGTTTTGTTGGTACTCTCTGTGGTGAAGTGCACCAACTGTCCCACTTTAATGCGGGACGTATATTTTTCCGGTACGGTGAAATCGAGTTTGAGTGTGGTTGTCTGCTGGATCGAAGCGATAACAGTAGCGGGGGAAACATAAGCACCCGGGCTGATGTTTTTCAAACCGACCCTGCCCGTAAAGGGAGCGCGGATTTCGGTTTTGGTGATATTGGCCCGCGTAATGGCGATATCGGCCTGGATATTATTTACGTTGAGCGCGGCGATATCGTAATCTGCCTTGCTGATGCCCTGGATTTTCAGGAGTTGAGCGGAACGTTCTTCGTTTTGTTTGGCTATTTCCAACTGCACCTGGAGTTTGCGAAGCGTGGCCTGCAGATCGCCGTCAAAAAGTTTGACGAGCAGTGCGCCCTGTGCCACCTGTTTGCCTTCGGCGATGTTCAGTTGTGTGACACGGCCGGCAGTTTCGGGATAGATATCGGTGGATTCGTTGGCGATAAGGGTGCCGGGGACTTCCACGGTTTCGCTCAAAGGGGAGGTTTTCAGCACAAATACATTGACGGCAGCCGGTCCGCGGCCTGCACCCGCAGGTGCCGTTTTTTGTTTATCCTTACCTCCGCAGGCTGCAAGCATAACAAGGCTGAGGGCTGGAAAGAGGCGGTACTTGGTCACGAGCATACAGCTAAGAGCTGGTTTAGGTTGAATTAGCGATTTTTCCACAAAAGATTAAAGATAGATTAAAAACCAGCAAGGTTTAGACGACTATCCCACTGATTTCCTGCGCTGTCCGGGAAGGTTTAAGGGGAAAGGTATAAGGCTTGAGGCATAAGGTATAAGGCTTAAGGCGTAAGGTGAAACAGCCGTAGTAAGTACTAAGTAATAAGTTTTAGGTATTTTTTTTGCTTCTTTGTTTGAGATCGATGCTACTTTAAATAACGCGCAAGTTCACTATTGACTATTGACTATTCACGATTGGCGATTCAGGATTGACGTGACTTTCATCAGGTTCTTCACTTTATTCGCATTGAACAACAAATCCTGTTTTGTGGGCGCTATCACCGTCACATGCCCCATCTTGCGGCCGGGTTTCGTTTCTTTTTTACCATAAATGTGCACGAATGCACTGTCGATTTTCAACACCTCTTCCAACCCTTCATATACTGCCGGGCCGCTTAATCCTTCCGCACCCACCAGGTTGATCATCGCCGAAGGCAAAATCGGATCGGTATTGCCCAACGGATAACCGAGGATGATCCGCCAGAGCATATCGAACTGCGAACTGTAATGTGCTTCAATGGTATGATGACCACTGTTGTGCACACGCGGAGCGGTCTCATTAACCAGCACATCGCCTTCCGCATTTACGAACAATTCCACCGCATAGATGCCGGGTGATTTAAAATTCCGCACCACGGAAAGAGCGATGGCTTCGGCTTTCCAGAGCGTGCGCTGATCCAGATCGGCAGGGCAGAGCTGGTAATCGAGCAGGTTAAGCACCGGATCGAAGATCATTTCAACGGGCGGATAGAGCGCCGTTTCGCCTTCTTTATTCATCGCCACCATCACCGCAATTTCCTTGCGGATATTCACCATTTTTTCCAGCACGGATGGCACATCAAAGCCTTTATCGAGGTCGGCTTTTTCACGGATCAGTTGCACGCCTTTGCCATCATATCCGCCTTCACCCATTTTGTGAACGGCAGGGACCAGCTCTGTATGTTGCGCGAGTTCGCTTTTCGATTGCGTAACCACAAACGCAGGAGAAGGAATCTCGTTTTCTTTATAATACTGTTTCTGCAGAATTTTGTTTTTGATCGTGCGCAGAACGGAAGGGCGCGGATAAATCGCCAATCCTTCTTTTTCCAGTTGCTCCAGGGCTTCCACATTTACGTTTTCGATTTCGATCGTAAGGGCGTCCACCATTTTTCCGAAGGCGTACACATCATCATAATTCCGTATATCACCTTTTACAAAGTGTTCGCAGAGATGCGCAGAAGGGCAGTGGGCGTCGTTTTCCAGCACAAACGTTTCAACGGGATAATTAGCTGCAGCCTGCAGCAGCATGCGGCCCAGCTGGCCGCCACCAAGAATACCTGCTTTTAACATGGCGCAAAGATAAGTTGCCGGACTTCAGTTTGCTCATTCACGCCGGGAGTTCTAAATTTGTGTAATGCAGCCTGATTATCCACATAAATTGTTTGCGGACCTGCGCGGGGACTTCAGCCTCCTGATGCAGACCCTCGCCATGGACACGGCCCCTTTCTCCTCCTGATCTTTCCCGATAGTATTCAATTATCCGGTACACCACCGGTATCTCATTTTCAAAAATCGATCAAACGATATGTCTACGCTTACCGCCGGCAGTGCCACTGCCCTGGAAACCGATTTCCTTCCGTTGGAAGGTACCGATTACGTTGAATTTTATGTGGGCAATGCCAAACAGGCCGCTCACTATTACATGAGTGCATTCGGCTTTCAGGCGCTTGCTTATGCAGGGCCCGAAACCGGTCAGCGCGACCGCGCCAGCTATGCGGTCCGTCAGCACAAACTCACTTTTGTACTCACCACACCGCTATACCCCGACAATGCCATCGCCGATCATATTTACAAACACGGTGACGGTGTAAAAGCCCTGTCACTCCGTGTACCCGATGCGCGCAAAGCCTGGGAGGAAACAACCAAACGCGGCGCAAAAAGCTTCATGGAACCCGTTGTACTCACCGATAAAGATGGGGAAGTGGTGATGAGCGGCATTCATACATACGGAGAAACGGTTCACCTTTTCATCGAAAGAAAAAATTATAAAGGCGCATTCATGCCTGGTTACAGAAGCTGGAGCAATCCGCATTTTCAACCGGCCGATACAGGGCTGCTTTACGTGGATCATTGCGTAGGCAACGTTGACTGGAACCAGATGAATCCCTGGGTGAAATTTTATGAGGAAGTAATGGGTTTCCGCAATATTTTATCCTTTGACGATGAGGATATCTCAACCGAATATTCTGCACTCATGAGTAAGGTAATGAGCAGCGGCAACGGTTTTGTGAAGTTCCCGATCAACGAACCCGCAGAAGGTAAAAAGAAATCACAGGTGGAAGAGTACCTCGAGTTTTATCGTGGTGAAGGCGTGCAACACGTTGCATTGGCCACCAATGATATCGTGCGGACGGTAAAAGACCTGATGAGCCGCGGGGTGGAGTTCCTCAAAGTACCCAATACTTATTACGACGACCTGCTGGACCGCGTTGGGCATATCGACGAAGACCTGGAACCACTGAAAGAACTCGGCATCCTCGTTGACCGCGATAACGAAGGATACCTGTTGCAATTGTTTTCAAAACCGGTAGAAGACCGTCCCACACTTTTCTTCGAGATTATCCAGCGCAAAGGTGCCAAGAGCTTTGGTAAGGGAAACTTTAAAGCACTCTTCGAAGCGATTGAGCGTGAGCAGGAAGCGAGAGGCAATCTGTAGGGAAGGTATTAAGTATTAAGTAATAAGTATTAAGTAATAAGTGAATGAGTGAATAGGTGATTTTGCGATTCGGAATATCCTCTGTTTTCCTGGTTCGTTCCCTGAGATCCCGAAGGGCACGAACCACGCAAATACTTAAAACTTATCACTTATAACTCATAACTCAAAAGGGCGCAATCGGCGCCCTTTTGGAATTTTAAGGCTATTTTTGCATATAGTATACGAACTTGCTGAAAATAAAATGTCAGATGCTCCGTTTAGTTAATTAATGACTGGTATGAAAAACCTCTGTGTAGCAATCCTTTTCATTTTTTCCCTGATCGCGAACGCCGCGGCTCAGCCTCCCGGCGCATCCCGCAGGGCAATTTCTTCCGGCGCTAATTCGATGTCGTTCATCGACATGCAGAAGACATTTCAGCGTCCCGATGAATCCTTCAAGCGCAAAGAAGATACACTGCGCAAACAATTTGAAGCAAAAGGCCTTGCCTGGCCGGCTAAATATCTTTACATACGTTCGTTCAAATACGATAGCCAGCTCGAGGTTTGGGTAAAAAACGATGCGGCGGAACAATACAAACTTTTTAAAACATTCAAGGTTTGTGCGCTCGCAGGCACACTCGGCCCTAAACGCATGGAGGGCGACTACCAGGTGCCGGAGGGATTTTATTATATCAATGAATTCAATCCCCGCAGCCAATATTATTTATCACTCGGCATCAATTACCCCAACGCATCCGACAAAGTATTGAGTGACTCACTGCGCCCGGGAAGCGCGATCTATATTCACGGAAGCTGCGTAACGGTAGGTTGTATTCCTATCCTCGATACGCAAATCGACGAACTTTATATTCTGGCAGCACACGCCAAGAACCAGGGGCAGGACTTTATCCCTGTTCATATCTTTCCGATCCGGTATAACGTACCCCGGAGCGTGGCCTTTCTCTCTAATCTTACCAAAGACGATCCCTACCTGAAAAAATTTGCCGATCGCCTGGAAGATGCTTTTGAATATTTTGAACAGAAAAAACAGGTGCCCGTGGTGATGATCAGCGACAAAGGTGAATACTCAATAGCCAGCGCCGTTGCCAGGAAAGTGCCCGAAGATAAAAAAGCACCCAAGCCCAAACGTGAACCGGTTAAACACCGCACGCGTCAGATCGCTGTTGTGGCGGATGTGGTACATCAATGGCCGCAGTTTCCGGGTGGAGGCAATGCATTCATGAAATACCTCGATGACCTGGGACATGACATGGTGCCGTTTCTTCCGGAGAATGTAAAGAAAGCCTTTGTACAGGTGGAATTTATTGTAGATACAGATGGTGTGCCTGTTAACATCAAAGTACTCAAAGGCAGTACCGACCAGGACTTCATCGACGAACTGATCACACGCCTGGAAAAAATGCCGACCTGGACGCCGGCAATGCTGCATGATAAGGCCGTCGCCAAAAAAATGATCCAGACAATTACCGTAGATTAATTAACGCACCAACACCTGTATCGTATCAGGTGTCTGCTGACGGAGGATCACCGTTTTGTCTTTGAGCAGTTGTTCCAGGGAAGCAGGTGTATAATGGCGAACCGTAAGCAGGGAAAGATTACGGATCACCTGTACATCAAATAACTGGCTGGCCTCCAGGGCCAGTTTTTCTATTTTTTCAGCATGATCATCCACTACGCATAAAAAACTGATCGCTGCATTCTGTGTAAGATTCGGTTTGATCAGCAATGACTCCAGCATATGATACAGCGTGCCGGCATGTTGCTCAGCTACAAAAGAGAAATCACGCGAGCGCAACTCGAGCAGCACCTGTTGTTCCTTTACCACAATAATCGGCGGCAAACCTTTCACGGCTTCATCATGTATGATCGTGCCGGGCAAGGAAGGATCGAGAAAACATTTTACCTGCAAAGGAATATCCTTGTTCTGCAGCGGCTTGATGGTTTTCGGGTGAATGACCTGCGCCCCGTAATAAGCCATTTCAATCACCTCGGCATAATTCAATTCCGGTAATGGTTGGGCTTCGGGGTAATGACGAGGATCGGCATTCATCACACTCGGCACATCTTTCCAGATCGTCTGGCTTTCGGCGTCCAGCAGGTTGGCAAACACAGCAGCCGTATAATCACTTCCCTCACGACCGAGCGTGGTGCTTTCGTTTTCATCGGTGGCGCCGATAAAACCCTGTGTCAATAAAATGCGTTCGGTGACAAACAGTTCTTTCATCTTCGCCACTTTCTGCGCGGTGAAATCCCAGTCAATGACCGCTTCGCGGAAATGGTCGTCTGTGCGGATGATGTCACGCACGTCGAGCCACTTGTTGCGGTAACCGGCTTCGTTGAGATAATGACTGACGATAGCGGTTGACAGCAATTCGCCTATACAAACGATCTGATCGTAATAATAATCAAACTCGCGTACGGGCTGGTCATGCAGCAACCATTCTGCTTCTGTAAAAAAATCAGCTAATTGCGCTTCACAGGCGAGGGCCTGCTTTACAAGTAAATATTTCGCAGTGGTGAGATGTTGGTCTTTTACTACTTTAAAGAGGGAGAGTGCTTCTTCCTGTTTTCCGGCAAAAAAAGCTTCGGCTACTTTTTCCAGCGCGTTGGTTGTTTTGCCCATGGCCGACACGACAATAAGCAATTGCTCATCGGGATAATGGGATAAAATTTCTCCCAGTTTCTGTACACGTTCCACGCTGTTGACGGAAGCTCCGCCGAATTTGAAAACCTTCATGCTGTTGAAATGATTGGAGCAAAGATAATCTGTGCAATGCATCCCATCATCACATACAACTATTTGATTTGTGTACCTTATACATAACTCCGGTTTCTCATGTCTTTATCGCTTACTTTTGCTCCATATTAAAAAAATGTTATGCTGCCTGTCAATCGGAAAGTCCTGACCCTCGACGAGTTTACGATCCAGCAATTGCGCGACGTGCCCAATGCCACCGGCGAATTGAGCTCGCTGCTCCGCGACATTGGTCTTGCGGCCAAACGTGTGAACGTGGAAGTGAACAAAGCGGGGTTGGTAGACATCCTCGGTGATGCCGGCAGTGTCAACATCCAGGGTGAAGACGTCAAGAAACTGGACATATTCGCCAATGATCAGTTTACCGGCGTATTGCAGCACGGGATCAGTTGTGCGGGTATTGCCAGTGAAGAGCTGGATGAGTATATCGCCTTCGACGATCCGATCAGCCGCAATTCAAAATATGTTTGTCTTTTCGATCCGCTCGATGGCAGTGGTAATATCGATGTGAACATTTCCATCGGTACTATTTTCGGTGTCTACCGCCGCGTAACGGAGAAAGGACAACTGGCCAACCAGGACGATTTCCTGCAACCCGGCACGCAGCAGGTAGCCGCAGGTTACATCATCTACGGTTCCAGCACCATGATGGTCTATGCCACACGCCGCGGCGTGAATGGCTTTACGCTGGATCAAACCATCGGCGAGTTTACCCTAAGCCATCCCGATATCAAATGCCCTGACTTTGGTAATATTTATTCTGTGAACCACGGCAATTTCTACCGCTACGAGCAGGGAGTAAAAGAATACATCACTGCCTGTCAGAAAAAAGACAAGAGCAATGGCGGTCCTTATACGCAACGTTATATCGGCAGCATGGTGGCCGACGTGCACCGCAACCTGATCAAGGGCGGCATCTTCATGTATCCTGGTACTACCGATAAACCGAAGGGCAAGTTGCGCTTACTGTATGAGTGCAACCCATTCGCCTTCATCCTCGCCGTCGCCGGCGGCCGCGCCACCGATGGTCATCAGCGGATCCTGGATATCAAACCTACTGAACTTCATCAGCGTACGCCAATGTTTATCGGCAGCAAAGGGATGATGGATGAGCTGGAGACTTATTTATAAGTCAAAATTCAAAAGTCAAAACGGGAACAGCCGTTATAAGTATTAAGTAATAAGTTTTAAGTATTTGAAGTCACAAAGTGTGGAAATTATGGCTGTTTATTCACTCCCGAAACTTCGGGATCACGATTCACCATTCACGCTTTTAACAGGACCTTACTGCCTCTCCACCTCAAATGGTATAAAACTTGCGCAGGCAGACGCATGAGCCGTATTCTCCTCCCATTCTTACTCATAACGCTGCTGGTAAGCCAATCCGCCTGGGCGCAGCAGACCGATATCGTTTCCGACATATTGAAGGAGACCAATGCTTTCCGGAAAAGCAACAGACTACCGCCGCTTGAACTGAATTCAGACCTCAACCGTTTGGCCGAAACGCACAGCGCCAACATGGCGAAAGGGCGTGTGGGGTTTGGGCATGGCGGCTTCAACAGCCGTGATGCAGAAGCCCGCCGTAAAATCTCCGGTATCCGTCGCTTTGCCGAAAACGTAGCGCAAGGCGCCCAAACCGGCCGCGATGCGGTCACCCTCTGGAAAAACTCCTCAGGCCACCGCCGCAATATGCTCGGCAATTACAAATACATAGGCATCGGCACCGCCCGCGACCGCAAAGGCAGGATATACTTTACACAGGTGTTTGCCGGCTGAAGACAAAATGTGAAAGTGTGTAAATGTGTAAATATGAAAATAATTTTCACATTTACATATCCCGCCAAAGGCGGGCACATTTCCACATTTGTTATGTAAATTGCCCCCACATGTCAACTCAACCTATCATCCGGGTAGAAAACCTGGTCAAGAATTACGGCAACTTTGAAGCGGTGAAGGATATTTCTTTTGACGTATACGAAAATGAAGTATTCGGGTTGCTCGGACCCAACGGAGCAGGAAAGTCTACTACACTGGAAATAATCGAAACGCTGCGCAAAAAGACCAGCGGGCGTATTACGGTTGATGGGTATGACCTCGATAAAAATCCGGACGACATCAAGCAGATCATCGGTGTGCAATTGCAGGCAAGTGGTTATTATCCCGGGCTCAACCTGTTGCAATTGATCGAACTCTTCAGCGGTTTGTATAACCGGAGTGTGGATCCGATGGAATTGCTGCAGCGTGTAAATCTCACGGAAAAAGCCAAAGCAAAATTCAAAGACCTGAGTGGGGGACAGAAACAACGTTTCTCTGTCGCCACCACGCTGATCAATGAACCACGTATCATCTTCCTCGACGAACCTACTACAGGTCTCGATCCGCAGGCTCGTCGCAGCCTTTGGGAACTGATCCGCGATATCCGCGCGAAAGGCACAACCGTTATTATTACCACCCATTACATGGACGAGGCAGAATATCTCTGCGACCGCATTGCCATCATCGACAGTGGCAGGATCGCCGCCCTGGCCACCCCCGATCAACTGATTGACGACCTCGTATCAGGAGGATTTGAAAGACCCAAAGAAGTGAAGAAGGCCAACCTGGAAGATGTATTTATTCATCTCACCGGCCGCAGCCTCCGCGAAGACTGATTTTTCATTGCATTAAAAAGATAAACGTGAGTATTCAAAATAAACTGCGTGAATTTATGAACGGTAAAATCGAAGCCCAGAAAGAAGCCGGTGCCGCATTCCTGAAAGAGAACCGCGAAAAGCCCGGTGTAACAGAACTGCCAGAAGGCATCCAGTACGAAGTGATCAAAGAAGGTAACGGCAGACAACCGGTGCTGCAGGATACCGTGAAGGCCCATTACCGTGGCGCATTGCTCGATGGCAAAGAGTTCGACAGCTCCTTCCGCCGCAATCAGCCTTTCAGTGCACCGCTAACCGCCCTGATCAAAGGATGGCAGATCGCTATTCCCCTGATGAAAGAAGGCAGTCACTGGCGTTTATGGATCCCGTCTCACCTCGCATACGGCGACAGAGGCGCAGGCAGCGATATTCCCGGAGGCGCTACACTCTTGTTTGAAGTAGAGTTACTGGAAATTGTAAAATAACTATAGCATGGCAGCAGATCCTCGTTATCCGGTTGGACAGTACGAGCCGAAACCATTTTCCATTGAAACAAAAGTGGAATGGCTGGCCGATATCAAGTTTCTTCCGCAGGCACTTGAATATGCCCTGCTCAATCTGAACGAAGATCAATTGCATACGCCTTACCGCGAAGGAGGGTGGACCATCCATCAACTGGTGCATCACGTTGCGGATAGCCATATCAATGCGTATTGCCGCTTCAAACTCGGTTTGACGGAAGATAATCCGACCATCAAACCTTATGAAGAAAAGCTCTGGGTCACTTTGCATGACGTGGAAAAATTACCGGTCAATGTATCAATAACATTATTGCACGCATTACATCTCCGCTGGTATGAAACGCTGAAATATGTGACGGATGATGAATGGAACAATCGTACGGTCTTTCATCCGGAACAGAAAAAAACAATGCGTTTGTGGTACCTGCTTGGATTGTATGCCTGGCATTGCCGTCACCATGTGGCGCACATCAATGCGCTGCGTGAACAAAAAGGGTGGTAAATACTATGAAATGGCGAATCCTTTCTTCCGAATATCTCTTTCACGATCTGTGGTTCAAAGTTCGCAGGGACCGCTGCGAAACACCTTCCGGAAAGATCATTGACCCTTATTACGTTTATGAATTTCCCACCTGGGTAGCGGCCGTTCCCATTACGGAAGATGGCCGTGTGATCATGGTGAAGCAATACCGCCATGCACTTGGTGAAGTCTGCCTCGAAATCCCCGGCGGCTGTATGGATGATACGGATAAAGACCACCAATCGGCCATTGCCAGGGAACTGCTCGAAGAAACCGGCTTCGAATTTTCACAATTCGATTACCTGGGAAGAATATCTGCCAACCCATCCACCAATAATAACCTGCTGCACATGTTTCTTGCCCGTGGCGGCAAAAAAGTAGCTGAGCAACATCTCGACCCCAATGAAGAAATAGAAGTGGAGTTCTGGACGATCGATCAGTTGAAAGCAGCGGTCCGCAACAACGAGATTGTGCAGGCGATGCACGTGACCTGTATTATGTATGCGCTGGAAAAACTAAGTCAAAAGTGAAAAGTCAAAATTCAAAAAAGAGAAATTGGCTGTAAGTGAATGGTGAATCGTAAATCGTGAATAGTGAATAGTCAATGGTGAACTTGCGCGTTACTTAAAGTAGCATCGATCTCATGCAAAGACGCCAAAAAATACCTAAAACTTATTACCTAGTACTTACTACGGCTGTTTAACCTCACTTTCTTATGCAATTAAAACAAACCCGTTCAATCACCATCGGCAACGCCGCTCAAAAACAGCAATACAGCATCGTAATATTGAAAAGCGGGACAATTGTTTCTTTCTTTTCGCAGGATGATGATTGTTATGTAGAATGGTTTGGAGAAAATGAAAATGTACAAGTCAGAGTTGAAGAGATCGCGTGGGATGTATTTGATACACCGGCGTTTTTTCATTTTGGCAATCATGTAGGCGTATACTCTTCAAAAAATGATTTCGTTGTGTTGTATAATGAAGCGGAGAAGCACAAGGCGATAAAAATTCCGATAGAGAATAAATTGCCGGAGATCGCCTTTCCTTCATTCAATAAACCGTTATCCAACTATCATCGCGCAGGTGTTACCCGGAATGATGTCGTTCCGATTCTCTTCACGAGTATGGGTCTGTTACCTGTGTATATCGCTGAGTTGCGCATCGACCTGCAAAATTCAACTGCCACCTGGAATCAATTGAAGTATTGGAATAACAAGACAACAGTGGATTTACATCAGGAGTCATTTGCCAAACCTGCGAAGTCATTCGCCATTTTGCATGCGCTGAATAAACAAGGTATTTCTTATGCGTACGGTATCGGTGACAGGGAAAGCGGTTACCTGAAGCCAGGTATGGAGTTTTCCGAAATGGCGGTGATCGATGAAAACGGATTGGCAACAGAAACACTATTCTCTTTAGGAAGATTGTACAAGGAAAGTAAAAAAGGAGGGAAGGAGTGTTTGTTTGCATCCTCCGGTAAATATGCCATACTTACACCCGTTTACAAGGCGGATGATTGGAGAAATAAACAGAAGTTGTTTGACCTCGAAGCGCGCCAACTGCTTGATGTCGATTTGCCGGAAGGTTTGGCTGGTTACCGGATCATCGATCATCATAACGACCGGTTTTTGCTGGCTAATAATTATACGAATTTGATTTTTGCCCATACGGATGAGCTGGTGCTGTGTGAGATGGTGGGGCAATAAGTGAATGGTGAATGGTGAATCGTGAATGGTGAAAGGGCAATAAGACATGACTTAAAACTTATTACTTACAACTTACCACTCTCACCTCACTTCTCCCACTAAAAACACACTTCCGCAAACGAGGATAAGATCATCAGCATGTGCAGCTGCTCTGGCCGTGGTCAGCGCTTCGTTTACGTTTGCATAAATTTTTCCTTCAAGATTGTATTTGGAAGCTATGGCCTGCAACTCTCCGGCTGGCAGGGCACGTGGCAATGCAGCCTGCGTAAAATAGTATGTTGCATTCGCCGGCAACAATGCCACTACGGCATCAATGCTTTTGTCCTGCACCATACCGAGAATGATATGCAATTGATGATACGTGGTTACTTCCAGTTGCTCAACGATCTGCCGCATGCCATCTTCATTGTGTGCCACATCAAGGATAACGGAAGGATGTTCACTGATGTGTTCCCAACGGCCGTGCAGTCCTGTGAGCCGGCGTACATGTTTCAGTGCTTCACGAATAACAGCCTGTTCGATCTGCCAGCCTTTTTCCCGCAAGGCAGATAAGGCTGTGAGCACGGTAAGCAGGTTTTTTACCTGGTAAATGCCGGAGAGGTCGAGATGATAACGTTGGGCATCGTTATGGTGGGCTTCTTCTACGTTGACTACGAGTTCATGATTTTCCCAGAACCATTCTGTTGCCCGGAACTTATCACCCGCCAGTAACAACGGGGCTACTTTTTCGGTTGCCTGTTGCAGGAAGACCGGTAATGTTTCGGGTGTCGTTTCACCAATTACTACCGGTACATGCTGTTTGATGATGCCTGCTTTTTCCCCGGCGATTTCAGCAAGTGTATTACCTAAGAGGTATTGATGATCGAGACCGATCTGCGTAATAACGGATAGTTCCGGAGTAATGATGTTGGTGCTGTCGAGTCGTCCGCCGAGACCGGTTTCTATTACGGCAATTTCTACCTGTTCATCTGCAAAATACTCGAAGGCCATGGCTACGGTCAGTTCAAAGAAGGACGGTTCGATGGCATCGATGAGCGGCGCTGCTCTTTTTACAAATTCAACCACCCGTTGTTCGGGAATCATTTCGCCATCGATGCGTATGCGTTCGCGGAAGTCGTGCAGATGGGGAGAGGTGTAAAGTGCCGTACGGTATCCGGCTTTTTGCAATACGGCTGCCAGCATATGACTCACCGATCCTTTGCCGTTTGTTCCAGCCACATGTATGCTGCGGAACCGCGTGTGCGGATCACCGAGTTCATGACAAAGTTTGATCGTATTGGTGAGATCAGGCTTGAGCGCTGCCGCACCGATACGGCTGAACATTGGCAGACGGGTATAGAGGTAGTCAACTGTTTGTTGATAGTTCATGCGGAATGTGTAAATGTGCCCGATGATATCGGGGCCATGTGTAAATGTGAAATTATGAAATCTCATTTTCACATTCCGCCGAAGGCGGACATATTTACACATTTTCACATTTTGTCTCTATCCACCCAGGAGGAAATTAAACTCATATACCACTACCGACTCGTTGTCGGATTTGTTGAAACGGTTGCGGCGGAGCCATTCGCGGACGATATCGATAGCCTGACCACTACTGAGGGTAGAGCCTCTTTCGGCACCCATGTATGTGCCAACGCCGTCAGGAGATACTTTGATTTTTGCTAATACTTTACCGCGGAGGTTTTCACCGGCGTCCATTTTGCTGCCACCGCCGATTACGGTACGGTTACCACTCACCATGCGAGGGCCAGCTCCACGTCCGCCACCGCTTCCGCGTCCACCACCTGCACCGGTGCCTGAACCGCCACCCTGGCCACTGCCATTGCCTACACCGGATCCTGTACCGGAACCACCGGGACGGGTATATACTGCGGCTTCATTGCCACCAGTGCCGCTGCCATTGGTAGTAGCGCCTGTATAAGTTGGCTTACGCACCGGCTGCGGCGCTGTTGTTACAGGCGGAGCCGGCGTTTTATTGGGGGACGTATTTTTATTGACCTCTTTTGCCTCGGGGCGCGGAACTTCAGGTTTGATGACGGGCGGACTTGTTTTTTCCGGAGGGAATTCGTCCACGTCCTTCGATAATTCATCTTCTCCGGGCTGAGGAGGCGTATAAGGTGCCGTACCGGCCTTGCCGGGCGCTTCGACCGGGTTGCCACCACCACCGCCACCGCTTACAGGGCCGGGAGGCAGCACGGGCTCTGCTTCCGGGGGAAGCTGCAAATCCACCGTAATGCCTTCCTCCATCGGCGGAGGCTGCATAACCACAATGGGATGCTTCCACAGGATCATGATCAGCAACAACAACCCGGCAATGCCCAGGGTCATCAATGCTGCCTGCGTATTCTTTCTGTTTTCAAATGTTGCTGCGGTCATGGTCAGTACGTTACTCATACAAATGTATCTTTTGTTCGGCGATTATAATACCCGCAGGTTTTCCACACCTGTTATTAAACGACGCAAAGGGCGTACGCATTTCATATATGAAATGTTAAAAAGTTTTGTTAAGACAATACACAAGTCCATTCAGGGGCTTTTCTCCGCATTTTCAGGTCATGGTTGCCAAAAGTGTTAATTTCGCGTTTTAGTTCCCTTATGAAGAAATACGCAATCATCGTAGCCGGCGGCACAGGTTCCAGAATGGGTAGTCAGACTCCTAAGCAATTCCTGTTGCTTCGCGACAAGCCGGTGCTTTATTATACGCTCAAAACATTTTTCGATGCTTATGACGATCTGCAGGTGATCCTCGTGTTGCCTGTAGATTATACGGACATGGGCCAGGAAATCATCGATGCATGGTTCGATCAGGATCGGATCCGCATTACAGCCGGTGGCGACACCCGTTTCCAATCGGTTAAAAACGGATTGGAGCTTGTGGAAGACGAATCCATCGTTTTTGTACATGACGCCGTGCGTTGCCTGCTCTCCACCAATCTTATCCATCGTTGTTATGAGCAGACACTGGAAACAGGTTCTGCTATCCCCGCGCTCGCCAGCCGCGACAGCGTACGCATCGTGAGCGAAGACAACAGCGATGCCATCGACCGCAACACGGTGATGCTGATCCAGACACCCCAGACATTCCACAGCAAGCTCATCGTGCCTGCCTTCCAGATCGATTATAAAGACAAATTCACCGACGAGGCCACAGTTGTAGAGGCATTTGGTATGAAAGTAACATTGGTAGAAGGTGAGGAACAAAATATCAAACTCACGCGCCCGATCGATATGTTTATCGCAGAACGGCTTTTGGAACAAGCGGTGAGTATTAAGTAATAAGTATTAAGTAATAAGTGAATCGATCAGGTTACTGCCCATTTACTCTTTTTACTTTTGCCTTTTGAATTTTTACTTCTTCAGCCATTTCAAATAAAACGGCAGCCGGTTGATCCGGATCGCGGGATACCATTCGGGTTCTGCGCCGAAACCTTCATAAAAGAAGGCAAGACTATTTATATCGGAACCTTCAAAGTCGAGCAATAATGACTGTCCCGCATGGGTGGTAATAAAATGATCGATCAAAAGATGGGAAGCGCCAACCGTTTTGCCGGCGGGGTCATTTCCTACTAAAATATAATAAGCACGTTTACTATCACGAAAGAACACGGCTGATGCCAGCAATTGCTGTTGCGGACCGTACACACCGATCGCTTCTGCCTGTCCCTTTGCCTGCAACCGGGTAAACAATGCTGCCAACCTTGTATAATCTTCCTCCTTTGCAGGAGCGGCACTCAGTTGGCTCAACGCAATAATATCCTTCAGCGGCACATCCGTTTTTATCACACATCCGAGCTGGATGGCTTTGCGCAGGTTGCGGCGATGTGATTCACGATACACTTTTTTTATTTCATCAGCGGGCCGCGAAAGATCGAGGAGGTAATTTCTGCGCATAATGCCCGGCACATTTTCTCCGCGAAGGTCATTGCTGCTATTGAGCGATATTTCCGTCAGCTTGAATTTGGCCGGAATAGCGGTGATAAAATCCTTTACGGACACCGGCGAAGTTGCAAACACGCCAAGCATCGGCGTAAAAGCAGGCTGATACAGGTAATGAATACCGTATTTCTTATTCCAGGTAAGCGGCATCACCGCTTCGTAGTCACCAAGCACCAGGGCATCCCATTGCGGCGCCATGCAGTCAAGATAAAAAGAATGCGCATACAACAAACCGGAAGAACATTTTTCCAAACATTCATCCCATTTCGCCTTGTCGAGGTCTGCGTGCTTGATATATCGGATGGCCGGCATGCAGCAGGATTACAGTTCGAGTTCGCGCTGGATTTTCCGCGGACTGAAGTTTGATATGTCAATGGAGAAGGAGATCGTTTTCGCCAATCGGGGCAGACCTTTTTTCGCCGATACGGTCGATTGGATATAGTCTTTGTACACGCGGCTGTATACCAGCGGTACATAAATGTTGATGGTTTCTTTCAGCAGCGAGAATTGCAGTCCCGCATCAAAAAGAAAGCGGTCCGTATTAGCATTCCGTTCCCAGGCGCCGGCGTAAGTACCGATGTCTGCAAACACGCGGACAGGAAAAGGAAACGGCAATACCGTTGAATGCAGGTTGATCGCGGCCAGCCAGTCATCCGTTTTTCCGATCTTGTTGGCCAACAGATCTGTCCTTACTTTGAATCCGCCATCGCGCACCATGATCTGCTGACTGGCAAAGCCCTCGAATTTGTTGCGGCCGATAAAATAATCGCTGTAGGTATAGTCTTCATAACCATTGGCGCCGGTCATGTTGAGGTGGTAACGATCGGTGGCAAATTGTTTGGTAAACGTAGCTGCTCCGCTGTAAAAGAATTTGCCTGCAAACACGCGCACCTGCAGTCCGCCGTGTTTGGGATAGTTGAAGAAATAATTACCGGTGAATGCGGCGCGGACAAAATCTTTTGCCTGTTCTATTTGCAGCTCGGTTTTGAAGGGATACAACTTGCGGTTGTTCTCGATTACAAACTTCAGTTGGTTCAACACACGGTTGCCGTCGTTGACACGATAACGGTTTACAAGCGTAGTATCATTACCATTTACTACCGTATCGCGGTAGAACTGTAAAGCTTCTTCGTTAATCAGGAATGATTTGAATTGTATGTAACGGTACAGCGGACTGCGTGCTGATTTTTCTTTAAATACCAGTCGTGCAAAAGGTACGATCTTCCGGAAGCCAAGGCGGGTTTTCGCGCCCTCGGGGTCGTTGTATTGATCCATCGTGTAAGCGGCACCGTTGACACCGATCTGCACCTGGCGGAATATTTTTTCGGGGAAAAATGAATAGTTAACGGTACCGATGCCTGTTAGTCTTTTACTGCCGGTTGCCACCATCGGCGCTACAAAAAACCGCAAACGGTTGTCCGAACGCAGATAATTGGTAGCGAGGAACCCGAACATGAACTTGTCATAACTATTAAAGCCCAATGCCGGTGCGATCAGCAAAAGATTGCGGCGTTGCGCCTTACCCATTAATACATCGCCGGTCAAGCCGAAGCCGAGATTGAACCCTTTCCGTTTTTGTCCCGGTAAAAATCCTTTCTCATTCAGCAATGCGAAACTTTGTTCGTTGGATTGTGCGCTGACCGAATCAACTATCTGCCGGAAAGCCTCCGGTGATGGATGTTTGTGTTGCCATTGCTGGTAGTAGGCCTGCATGACGCGGCTCAGCGTGCCGGAAGGCAGGGTGGTATCGAGATAATTCAACCAGTCGGCCGTTTTGCCGTAGGCGATCAATCCGTAATTAAGCGTTCCGAACTCGTTGGCAGGCGTATTGACGGGCTGATCAATGCCGCGAAACTGCTTATCATGGAGCAGGTCTTCACCGATGTCGTTGCCCATTTTCTTTCCATATCTTTCCTTGGTATAAAGACGCTCGTAATAAGCATTGATGCCTTCGTCGAGCCAGGGATATTGCCGTTCATTGCTGCCGAGCGCGCTGTAAAACCAATTGTGTCCGATCTCATGCGCGATTACCTGGTCAAGTTCTTTGCCCGAAGTGCCGGGTGCAATGATCGTGATGCCGGGATATTCCATACCGCCGCCCGCACTCAGCGGACCTTCCACCACGCTTACCTGGTCGTAAGGATACTCACCGACCTCGCGGCTGTAAAAGCGCACGCCTGCTTTTGCGAAAGCCAAGGCCTCCTGCCAGCTTTTTTTAGAAGCAGGCGCATAATAACTACTCACGGTAATGATCTTGCCGGAAGGCAGCCGGCAGGTATCCTGCTCAACCACAAAACGTTTGTCGGCGAACCAGGCAAAGTCGTGCACATTTTTTTGGGAAAAATGTAAAGTCTTGAAGCTGGCAGCAGCAGGCGGATAAAGATTACGTATCGTTTTTACCTGGCCGTATTTATTTTTCTCTTTGCGCGACACGGGCGACCATTCAAAGTTGCGACGCGTTTTTAGCCATTCCTTTTCCTTGTCGTTTTGCAGGTTGCCGGTGGCTGCCACTACATAGTTTTCAGGCACGTTGATGCGCACATCGTAATTACCGAATTCGCTGTAAAATTCTCCCTGGTCGAGGTAGGGCAACGGATGCCAGCCCCTGTTGTCGTACACGGCTGGTTTCGGATACCATTGTGTAACCTGGAATGTTTCGCCCACATAACCGCCTCGCGATACATTGTAAGGAAGTTTGACATGAAAAGGAGTGGTGATATTGGCCGTTGCACCGGGAGCCAGCGGCTCGGGCAGTTCGAGGCGGATGATATCTATATGTTGCGGGTGGTCTGAGGTTTCGGCTACTTTCCCGTTTACTTTAAAATCGAGCCGGTTGATATATCCTTTTTGGACGGCGTCTGAAAAATAGAATTGTGTTTTATCATTTTCCAGCATTTGATCACTGAAAGCCGTGCGGTCATTTTTGTACGCATTAGGCCATACATGAAACCAGATAAAGTGCAAAGTGTCGGGAGAGTGATTGATGTATTCGATGGAGCTGAAACCGTCGAGTGTTCGGTTGTTTTCATTCAGCGTTACTTCGATGGAATGATTAACCTGCTGCTGCCAGTAAGCGCGCTGGGCCCGTGCGCTGAGCAAAGTTGTAAGGAAGCCTATCAGAAGTAGAAAATTTCTCAAAGTAGTTAAGTATAAGTTTTAAGTAAATCTTCTTTGCGTCTTTGCTCCTTGTGCATCTTTGCGTGAATTTTTCACGCGGAGTCGCAAAGTAATTAAGGCGCAAAGAGTTCACGGATTGACCAGTCCACCAAAAATAAGCATCCTGCAGCTTTGTACCCTTTTTGAATTTTTACTTTTGAATTTTGACTTATTTCCCTTTCCCCTTTAAAATGATCCGCAACGTATGGATCATGATCTTAAAGTCAAGGGCCAGCGAAACATTTTCCAGGTACAACAGGTCGAACTTGCTGCGCTCCACCATCTGCTCTACATTTTCGGCGTAGCCAAATTGCACCATTCCCCAACTGGTGAGGCCGGGTTTTACGCGCAGCAGGTATTTATAATAAGGAAATGCTTTGGTCAGTTGATCGATATAGTAGCGCCTTTCGGGGCGCGGACCCACGAGGCTCATATCGCCCAGCAGGATGTTCCAAAGTTGTGGTAATTCATCCAGCCGCCATTTACGCATAACGCGGCCCCAGGGCGTGATGCGGGGATCGTTGTCCGAAGAAAGCTTGGGACCGTTCTCTTCGGCGTTGCTGATCATGGAGCGGAACTTATACATGAAAAAAGGCTTGCCTTTGAAACCGATCCGTTCCTGTACATAGATCACCGGACCTTTCGAAGAAAAGCGGACACGCAACGCCACATAGAGCATCAAAGGCCATAGCAGCAACAACCCCGTCAATGATGCCAGAATATCGATCAGCCGTTTCACCGGTTGTTGCCATTCAGGCATGAGGTTGGTCTTGAGATCGATCAGCACTGTACCGAGTACGTTGCTTGTTTTTACTGAGCCGGAGAGGATATCGAGTGTATCGGGGCGAATCTTGATCTCAACATCTTTTTCACTGAGCCGGTTAACAAGATCTTCGAGCAGGGAATGCTCCGTTTTATTCAAGGCCAGCACCACCAGGTGTATACGATGTTCGGCAATGATCTGTTCCAGATCGCTGACACTTCCCAATTGAGGCAACTTAACGGTGGCATTATCGTGATCGGTGGGAATAAAACCAACATAATGATAACCGCTGCCGGAAAGATTACGATGCGTTTGACGATAAATAGCGGCAGCCTGTTCGCGGTTGCCGATCATCAGCGTGGGAAACTTGATGCGCTGGGAGAGGATTTGTTTTTTAATGCGGTTGAGCAGAAGAGCTCTTCCGCCAAACGTGAGTAAGAAGTGGATCAGTACCAGCCAGCCCGTGCTGCGATAATAATAACTATAGTTGCCGGATGAGTCGTTGAGCAGGGTGGCAAAAAACAGTACGCTGCATCCAACGAGTGTGCATACAAGCGTGTAAGTCAGTTCGGCCAGCCGTGACTTACTGTACAAGGAGCGATAAGTACCGGCAATCGTATACAGGCTGAGCCATGCCGCCGGTATCACAAAAAGAATAAAGAACCAGTTGCGGGATGATAAGGGAAATAAGGGCTGTTGCAGCAGGTTACTGCGGATCAGGCAAAAGAAAAACCAGGCTAATGCGGCCGTGCAGTAATCAGCCAGTACATACCAGCCGGGGGATATTTGTTTGGTTTCCCTCATTAACGGGTGATCACGTTGTTGCCGATCTTGCTCAGGATTTGATGTGCCACATCCATTGCCATCAGTCCATCGATTTCGGACACCACCGTGCGTGTATTGTTGAGAATGGCATCTCTGAATTCTTCTAGTTCCCGCTTGATGGCATTCACCTCGGGTACTTCCGGATTGGCCACTGCGATGGTTTTCTTGCCGCCGTTGGGAGTGTCGATATCAAAAGCAAATACGTTGGTATCAGAAGGCTCTTTGAGTTTGATGATCTCAGTTTTTTTATTGAGAAAATCTACGCCGATGTAAGCGTCCTTCTGGAAGATACGCATCTTACGCATTTTTTTCATGGAAATGCGGCTGCTGGTGAGGTTGGCCACACATCCGTTATCGAACTCGATGCGTACGTTGGCGATATCGGGTGTATCGGTGAGCACTGCCACACCACTTGCGGAAATATGTTTTACATCACTGTTGACAATACTCAGGATGATATCAATGTCGTGGATCATGAGATCGAGGATCACACTTACTTCGGTACCACGCGGATTGAACTGTGCCAGGCGATGCACTTCGATAAACATCGGTGACAACGTTACGTCTTTCAGTGCAAGGAAGGCCGGATTGAAACGCTCCACATGACCTACCTGCATCTTGATGTTGGATTCCTTGGCCAGTTTTACGAGCTGCCGGGCTTCCTCCATCGTATGCGCCAGTGGTTTCTCCACAAAAACGTGTTTGCCCATCCGGATCGCTTTCTCGCACCATACAAAATGATGATTGGTTGGTGCTACCACGTCGATGGCATCTACTGCCCCCAGCAGGGTATCGGCATCGAGAAAACGGGGAAGCTGGTATTTGTCCGATACGGCTTTGGCATTGTCGTCGTCCGGATCATAGAAACCGACAACTTCCACGCCGCTGATCTCTCTCCAGTTGTTGAGATGAAATTTTCCTAAATGGCCTACGCCGATTATCCCGATCCGTAGCATAGTAATAGTTTTGGCAGTCGTCAGCGTTTCATCCGGTATTTGCGGTTAACCTTCGGACTGTTGAAATAGTCATTGAGTTCTTTTTCGGACATGGTCATAGCTGCGTCGATAGGCACGTCGACCAATTGTACCTGCACCTGGCGGAGTTCTTCGCGGAGCTTCGCTGTTTTTTTGGCAACGTCGGGATCTTTTTCACCGATGAGCATATTGTCGTTGCGCATATACTGCAGGCGTTTGATAGCCGCGCGGATGATAGTAGCCTGGTTTTGCTCGACACTTTTTTGCGGCGAAGTGGCTTCTTTGATAGGCGTGAGCGCCACACCTACGCTTGGCAATACCTTGCCTGTATTCTGTGAAGATTTATTAGCCGATGTATTGAGGATGGTACCGGTGAGTGCGGTTGAGGCTGCGGTAAGATCGAAACCGGTACGGGCCCCTTTTGTTTTCTTCACCTTGCGGTCGAGCTGGAAGAAAACATATTGTAAACGCAGTACATAGTCTTTAATGGTGCTGTCCACGGCAGCGTGCTCCTGCACCGCTCTGGGATAGTTGAGCGCATCTCTGACGGTGATCTTGATGGTAGCCGTATCACGCACTTTGGTACGGGTGGAGCCGATAAAGGTCAGGATGACGGTTTTCTGTTTGCCTTCATCGTCCTGTGAAACGAAATCATAAGGCACATCCCAACTGAATTTTTCATCGCAGTGTTTCACCAGTTTGTAATTGCTGATGGGAATGCTGGAAGAAAATAAAATGTCTTCGATGGGGAAGTTGCCGCTTTCGCAGAGCACGTCGAAATTTACGTTCGAACCTTCGTCTACAATAAGGCTGTTGGAAACGGTGAATTTGACTTTGGGCTGAATGACTTCCGTATTATAGAAAATGAGGATGAAACTGGTGTCTACACGGTCGGTGGGGTCGGAGAGGTTCTGCACGCCGACCTTTACAGAATATTCCACGTCGTACTTCAACTTGCCCGAAAGGAAATAGGAGCGGTCGGGTTTGAAAGAAAGTAAGCCGTTGTCCTTGTTGATCTTCAGGCCAAAGGGTGAGCTCTTCAGGTACCAGTAATATTTGGTCGCTTCCTTATTGATCTGCAATTGGTAGGACAGGGCCGAGTCCACGTGCAGGGTAATAAAGGGGTTAAGGTTTTTTATCCGGAGCGGCGTATCGATTTTTACCGGCACTACAGGGGTAGGCAAGGTGTCGACCTGCGCAAAAGCCGGACGGGCGGCCATGACCAGTATAAAGAGACCAACGATCCTGAAGACCCTCATGTGTCTGTTGTTTTTGATTGAATGAGGGCAAATTTAATTCATTTGCCTGTAAAATAATCTTTTGCATACTTTATAAACAGGGTAAAAAGAAACCCCGGCGTAGAAACACCGGGGGTAAACCAAAACCAACTGCTTATGAGAAAAACTTGATAGTATTTTTTAAAGCCTCTTTATTACAGGATGCTTATTTCTTTAGACGCTGTTTTTTGTTCTTCCTTTTTAGGCAAATTCAACGTTAGCACTCCGTTAACATATTTAGCCTCGATCTGGTCGGATGCAATTTTTTCATCCAGTGTAAAAGATCTTTTGAAAGAACGGAACCGGTATTCATTCCGGATCGTCTTGCTTTTTTCGTCTTTTGTTTCTTCTTCCTTGCGTTCGGCAGAAATGGTGAGGATCTGCTGATCCAGGTTCACCTTGAAATCTGCTTTATCAAATCCGGGAGCGACGATGTCCAGGGAGTAGCTCTTTTCCGTTTCGGTGATATTCACCGGTACAAATCCTTTCCACTGGGCGGGAGCATCGTTCTTAAACAAGATGGGCATTTCTGAGAAAAGGTCGTTTACGAAATTGTTAAAGCTTCCATCAAAGCCGCGGCGTCCAAATTTTGCATGTGTCATACAGGTATCGTTTTATTTTTGTTTGATAAGATTGACGACTTTCTCTTGTCAAACCACGGACCATTGCCATTTTTCAGGACATTATGGCTGGTTTGTGCAAATTTTAATGCCATAATTTCCGGACTCGCTGGTGCTTCTATGTCTATATACGTAGGAGAGGCATCGCAGGGGTTGCGAAACGGCGAACTTTTTTGAGTACATTTGTGTTCCTTATATATTCACGTTATATCAAACTAAATACCGTATGTATCCTGAAGAAATTGTAGTTCCGATGAAAGAGGAGCTGACCGATAATGGTTTTGCTGAATTGCTGACCGCCGGTGAAGTGGATGCCCAGCTCGCTAAAGCGGGTACCACACTTGTAATGATCAACTCCGTATGTGGTTGTTCGGCCGGTTCTGCACGTCCCGGCGTGTTGATCGCTGTAGCCAATGCCAAGCAAAAGCCTGATTTCCTGACCACTGTTTTTGCCGGTTTCGACGTGGAAGCAGTAAACAAACTGCGTCAGCACCTGCTGCCTTATCCTCCGTCTTCACCAGCTATTGCGCTGTTCAAGGATGGCAAACTTGTTCATTTTATCGAGCGTCACCAGATCGAGGGCCGTTCAGCCCAGATCATCGCCCACAATCTGCTGGGTGCGTTTGAAGAATATTGCAATTAATCATACAGATCATTGTTGCAGGAACCGGGTTACGTTTTCGTACCCGGTTTCTGTTTTTAGTCAAAGGTTTCCTGTATTTTCGCCCTTACACCATAATTCAACAGCTACATGTATCCCAACCTGTACTACGCGTTCAAAGATTTGTTTGGAGTGGAATGGAGTTTCTTGCGGATTGTTAATTCCTTCGGTTTTTTTGTAGCCATATCCTTTATACTTGCGGCTGTCATTCTCACCAAAGAATTAAAGCGCAAGAGTAAAGAAGGATTGTTGCATCCAACAGATATGCAGGTGATGGTTGGGCAGCCTGCAACGGCGGGTGAGATCCTGCTCAATTTCCTGTTTGGCTTCCTTTTCGGTTACAAACTACTCGGTTTCTTTTTCATGGATAAATCTGCTACGGAAGACCCGCAGCAGTTTATTTTTTCCAGTATTGGAAGCTGGCCAGCGGGTATCGTGCTCGGGCTGTTGTTCGCCTTCCTCAAATGGTATGATAAGAACAAACAAAAGCTTCCCAAGCCGGAAAAGCGTACCGTGCGTATCTGGCCGCACGACCGGGTGGGAGAGATCACCATCATTGCATTGGTATTTGGCCTGATCGGTGCCAAAGTATTTGATACACTGGAAAACTGGGATCGTTTTGTAAAGGATCCGTCAACGATATTATCCGTATCAGGTCTTACTTTTTATGGCGGGTTGATCTGTGCGGCAGCGGCCATCTGGTTTTATGCCCGCAAGCACAAGATCGGCTTCTGGCACCTGAACGATGCTGCCGCGCCGGCCTTGATGCTGTCGTACGGCACAGGCCGGATAGGTTGCCAGGTTTCCGGCGACGGCGACTGGGGGATTTTCAATGCCGCCTATCGCTCTTTACCGGAAGGTGGTGTGGCCACCGGAACAACGGAGCAATTCAACCAGGCCCTGCAAACGCATGCTGCGTTTTTCAGCAGTGGCAGCCATGGTACGGAGCATGCCTATTTCACCAAGCCGGGCTGGCTCAATTTCCTGCCCGACTGGATGTTCGCCTACGACTTCCCTCACAACGTAAACGATACCGGTGTGCCGCTGGCCAACTGCGTGGATGCTAAGTATTGTAATCACCTGCCGGTACCGGTATTTCCCACATCTTTTTACGAAACCCTGCTGTGCCTGGTATTATTCGGACTGCTTTGGGCTTTCCGCAAGAAGCTGACAATCCCTGGCACGTTGTTCGCGCTGTATTTAATGGTAAATGGCCTGGAGCGTTTTGTGATAGAAAAGATCCGGGTAAACGAGCAGATCAGCTTCCTCGGCTTCCGGCCTACACAGGCGGAAGTGATTTCTTCGCTGTTATTCCTTTCTGGTCTGGGTCTTTGGATCTATCTCCGGAAAACGTACAAGGGGCCACGTAATCCACAGCCTGTAAAACAGGAATAAATAACGGAAAAGCGGTTTAATGCGGGAATGCGGTTATGGAAAGCGTTGTTACTCGGGAGTTTGTAACGGAGGAATAGCGTTAACACAATAATCGTACCGAATTGTTTTCCAGTAATTTATTCACAAGGGCTATGAGAATCGGCGTTTGCGGTGTATTTTTGCAGACGGTTCGGGACGGTTTTACTTTAGCACTCCATTTGCAACATTCTGCAAACAAAGACTGTCTACTATTCGTTGTTATTAAAACAGACACAAATTACCTATGCGGCAGTTAAAAATTGCAACTCAGATTACCAACAGGGATTCCCAGGCGGTAGAAAAGTACCTCCAGGAAATCTCTAAAATTTCGATGATCACCCCAGAAGAAGAGACCACGCTGGCTCAGCGTATCAAGATGGGTGATCAGCGGGCCCTGGACAAACTGGTTCAGGCTAACCTTCGTTTCGTGGTGTCTGTGGCTAAACAGTATCAACATCAGGGCTTGTCGCTCAGTGACCTTATCAATGAGGGCAACCTGGGTCTGATCAAAGCTGCTCAGCGTTTCGATGAAACCAAAGGTTTCAAATTCATTTCTTATGCGGTATGGTGGATTCGTCAATCCATCCTCCAGGCTTTGGCTGAACAAGGCCGTCTGGTGCGCCTGCCACAAAACAAAATCGGCACTTATAATAAAGCCAACAAAGCCTATATGGCATTCGAGCAGGAGCATGAGCGCGAACCTTCAACTGAAGAGCTGGCCGAGCTGCTGGAAATGAGCGAGACGGAAATCAACAACATTTTCCAAAGCAATACCCGTCACACATCCCTCGATGCTCCGGTACACGAAGCTGAGGACGTAGCCATGGGTGACCTGCTGGAAGGTGGCGATGATACCGATGATGACGTAATGAAAGATTCGCTGCGCAACGAGATCCGCCGGGTACTGAAGTCACTTTCTCCCCGTGAAGCGGAAATTGTGAACGCTTATTTCGGTCTGGATGGCGAACAGGGAGTTACCATCGAACAGATCGGACAGAAATACGATCTTACGAAAGAACGTATCCGCCAGATCAAAGAACGGGCGATCAAACGCCTGCAAAAGGCCCGGTACAGCAGTGCACTGAAAGCTTACCTCGGCTAAAAATATGGTTTCCACCGGGTTAATTCCCGTTGGGTTTATAGAGAAACAGCGCTGGTCATTGATCAGCGCTGTTGTTTTTTGGTGAATAGTGAATGGTGAATAGTGAATAGTGAATGGTGAATAGTGAATAGTGAATAGTGAATAGTGAATAGTGAATGGTGAGTGGTGAATAGAGGAATAGATGATACGAGCCTCGTCGGCTGTTTACTTACAACTTACAACTTATAACGGCTGTTTTACCTGAACATAAATTTTTTCTAAATAGTAAACTTAGTTGTCTATTCTCTCCCTATATTTGCATCTTGTTTTTACTGCCTTGTAAAACAAAGCGATGGCAACGCTGTTATTCAGCTTTATCATCCGGCCAGATTTCTTGCCTTTACGCTCATCAAGTTTATACGAAAGACGACTCATGAACCGACTAGTTTTGTTATTCCTCTTACTGGCAGGCGGAGCAGCCTACGGACAACAGCCAACCGGCGACAGTTTGTTACAGGACGCCTCACTGCCCAATGTGATCCGCTATGCGATCAAGAACCAGCCCCGCGTGCAACAGGCACTCGTTGATGAAAAGATCACCGATCTGCAAATCAAATCACGGCTCGCCGACTGGTATCCACAGGTAAATTTTAATTATATCTATCAGCACAATTTCCAGGTGCAAACGAATATCATTGGTGGCAACCCTGTGCGTCTCGGTGTGGCCAATACCTCGGCATTCCAGTTTGGTGCCACGCAAACGATATTCAACCGGGATGTGTTGCTCGCCAACCGCACACGCAATGAAGTGCGCCTGCAGGCCCGCCAGCAGTCGGAAAACACACGCATCGACATTGCATCAGATGTATCCAAGGCTTTCTACGATGTGCTCGCCACCCAGCAGCAGATCAGGGTTTCGGATGAAAACATCGTGCGCCTGGAACGCAGCCTTCGCGATGCACGCGCACAATACGATGCCGGTGTGGTGGATAAAACCGACTATAAAAGAGCCACCATCGCGCTCAACAATGCACGCGCATTGCGCAAGTCCAACGAAGAAGCACTGAAAGCAAAAACAGAATACCTCAAGGCACTGATGAACTATCCCGAGACTGGCGAACTGAAGATCATCTACGACAGCGCCACACTCGAACAGGAAATTCCTGTGGATACTATGCAAGGGGTTGATTACTCACGCCGCATCGAATACCAGTTGCTCGAAACACAACGCCGCCTGCAGGAGGCCAACGTGCAATACAATCGCTGGAGCTACCTGCCGTCGCTCAGTGCCAATGGCGCTTACAACCTGAACTATCTCAATGATCAGTTCAGCAAATTGTACAACAACTCTTTTCCGGCTTCTTATGCGGGACTGACATTGGCCTTCCCGATTTTCCAGGGAGGTAAACGGAAGTACAACCTGGAACAATCGAAATGGCAACTCAAACGCACCGATCTCGAGATCACCAATCTGAAGAATTCGGTAAATGCAGAGTACGCGAGCGCACTGGCTGCTTATAAATCAGCACTTGTAAACTATCTCGCCGTCCGCGACAACGTGGAGCTGGCGCAGGAAGTATACGATGTGATCAACCTTCAGTATCGCTCCGGTATCAAAACATACCTGGAAGTGATCACTTCAGAAACCGATCTGCGCACGGCACAGATCAATTATTTCAACGCGCTTTACCAGGTGCTGAGCAGCAAGATCGATGTGCAACGCACCAAAGGCGACCTGAAATACTAAACCATCATCATATCATTTATCCGGAATAAACACATTATGAACACTAGATTTTATTCTTTACTGGGTCTTCTTCTCGTTTTGGCTTCCTGCGGCAACAAACAGCAGCAACAGCAGGGGCCGCCACCCGCGGTGCCCGTTACCGTTGAAGAGGTGGCCACCACAGATGCTCAGTATTTCGACGAATACCCCGCTACCGTAGTAGCACTCAATCAGACAGAACTGCGTCCGCAGGTGACCGGTTATATTACCGGCATTTATTTCAAAGACGGACAAAAAGTAGTGAAAGGGCAAAAGCTTTACTCTATTGATCAGCAACTCTACTCAGCCAACTACCAACAGGCATTGGCAAATGTGGCGGTACAGGAAACCAACCTGCTGAAAGCGCAGAAGGACGCCGACCGTTATCATGAGCTGGATAAAAAAGATGCGATCGCCAAGCAACAGGTTGATTATGCCGATGCCGCACTGGCCGCCGCGCGGAAACAACTCGACGCTTCCAAAGCCGCTGCCAATGCCGTTCGCGCTAATGTGAGCTTCGCTACTATCTATGCTCCTTTCACCGGTACCATCGGCATCTCACAGGTGCGCACAGGTACTTCGGTAGTCGCCGGCCAGACGATCCTGAACACGGTTTCCGCAGATAATCCCATTGCCGTTGACTTTGCTGTTGATCAGAAAGAGATTTTCCGTTTCGCGCAGTTGCAGGAGAAAGGGCAGGTGGCCAATGATTCAACATTTACTGTTGCATTCGGCACCGACGTCTATCCCTTCCCCGGCAAGATCACTGCTATCGACCGCGCGGTGGATCCGCAGACCGGAACCATCCGCACGCGCCTCAGTTTCCCCAATGATAAAAACATGCTGAAGGCCGGTATGACGGCTACTGTGCGCGTGATCGCCAGTTCGAAAGAGGCGACAGTACAAATCCCCTTCAAAGCGGTTACTGAGCAACTGGGCGACTTCTTCGTTTATGTAGTAGGCGACAGCAGCAAGGTGACGCAGCGTAAAGTGGTGATGGGTCGCCAACTGGGCGACCGTGTGATGATCCGCGAAGGCCTGAAGCCCGGAGAAAAAATTGTGGTGCAGGGTGTGCAGAACCTCCGCGAAGGCGCCGTGATCACCACCGCTGCTCCACAGCAGCCCGGTGCTCCCGGTGGTGCAGCCGCGCCGAAGAAATAATTGTCCGCCGGAGGCTGACAAAAGACGATATTAAATATCTAACCGGGTGTCCCGAAGGTGCATACCTTTTTTACATCCTTTTCCGACAGAAAGATGATAGCAGACGTTTTTATAAAAAGACCGGTTACCGCCATCGTGATATCTATCGTACTCGTACTGGTAGGTATCATTTCCCTGATGAATCTCCCGATTGCCCAATACCCCGAGATTTCACCGCCCACGGTGTCTATCTCCGGTAACTTTACGGGAGCTGATGCACAAACCGTAGAACAAACCACCACCACCGCCATCGAAACACAGGTGAACGGTACGCCGGGCATGACTTACATGACCAGTAACAGTACCAGCAGCGGCCAGGCCAGCATCACCGTGAACTTCGAGGTGGGTACGGATATCAATATTGCCACACTCGACGTACAGAACCGCGTGAGTGTAGCAGAACCTTCGTTGCCCGATGCCGTAAAACGACTGGGACTTACCGTACGTAAACGGAACCCCAGTATCATGATGGCACTCGCATTCTATTCGCCGAATGGCACACGCGACGCAACGTTTATCGGTAACTATGTAAACCTCTATGTGAAGGATGCCTTGCTGCGTGTAAAGGGTGTGGGTGATATCTTCTCCCGTGCCGACGACTTCAGTATGCGTATCTGGCTCAATCCCGAAAAGCTTGCGGCCTTAGGCATGACGCCTGCCGAAGTAAATGCGGCCTTGCAGGAGCAAAACCTGCAGAGTGCAGCGGGTACCATTGGTGGCAACCCTCAGCCCAATCAGCAGACATTTGAATACAGCGTACTGACCAATAGCCGGATCAGTACAAAAGAACAATTCGAAAGCATCATCGTCCGCTCACGTCCGCAAGACGGAAGTGTGGTTTACCTGCGCGATGTGGCACGTGTTGAACTCGGTAAATTCGATTACAACGCCAACGCACTCGTAAATGGTAAACCTGCAGCCTTCGTGCTGATCTACCAGGCGCCCGGTGCCAACGCACTCGATACCTACGAAGGCATCAACAAGACCCTGGCTGAACTTCGTAAAACATTTCCCAAAGACGTAGACTACCTGGTGCCGCTGGAAACAGCTACCGTGGTAGACGTATCCATCGACGAAGTGGTACACACGCTGGTGGAAGCGCTGGTACTGGTGGTATTGGTGGTGTTCCTCTTCCTGCAAAGCTGGAGAGCGACATTGATTCCTATCCTTGCGATTCCGGTGTCACTGATCGGTACGTTTATTTTCTTCGGACCGTTGGGCTTTACCATCAACACGCTTACATTATTTGCATTCGTACTGGCTATCGGTATTGTGGTGGATGATGCCATCGTAGTGGTGGAAGCGGTACAGCATAACATCGATCACGAAAAGATGTCGCCGAAGGAAGCCACGCGCAAAGCGATGAAAGAGATTTCCGGACCCGTAATCGCCATTGCCCTGATCCTTGCGGCAGTATTCGTACCGGTTGGATTTATTCCCGGCATTGTGGGACGACTATACCAGCAGTTTGCGATCACCATTGCGGTATCGGTACTGATCTCCGCATTTGTGGCGCTTTCGCTGACGCCCGCACTTTGTACATTGATGCTGAAGCCTTCCAAACCCGAAGGAGCCAAGCTCAACCTGCTGGAGAAATTTTTTGCCTGGTTCAACCGCGTGTTTGGCCGTCTGACCAATAGTTATACCCGTGGTGTAGGTGGATGGATCCGCCGCACGCCGCTGGTGCTGGTGATGATGGTGGCACTCTTTGTCGGACTGTTCTTCCTTTTCAAAAACAAACCGAGCGGGTTCATTCCTACGGAGGACGAAGGCCGTTTGTTCGTGACGTATGAAATGCCGGAAGCAACCTCTACCACACGAAGCATTACGATGATCAAAGACATCATGCGACGCGTGAAGGAAATTCCGGAAGTGGATGTGGTGGGTGGTCTTGCTGGTCTCAACATTATCAACTTCTCCAACAAATCCAACGTGGGTACGATGTTCGTGAAGCTGCATCCCTGGGCAGAGCGGAAAGGCGCCGATCATCACGTGCAGGCGGTGATCGCCAAGATAAGGGCGGCAACGGCCGATATCAAGGAAGCACGTGTAATGCCCATTGCGCCGCCGGCCATCCCGGGCCTCGGTGCCACTGCCGGTTTTACTTTTGAATTGCAACAAATCGGTAGTACGGATAATATCCAGCAGTTTGAACAGGTGGCCAAGGATTTCCTGGCCAAGCTGAACCAGCGGCCGGAAGCATTTGGTTATACCTTCTTTAACGCCCGCACGCCAAGCTACCAGGTAGATGTGGATCGTGAACAGGCAAAAAAGATGGGTGTGCAGGTGTCTGATGTTTACTCGACCTTGTCGAACTATCTCGGCAGTAGTTATGTGAATGACTTCAACCTGTACGGAAGAAACTTCCGTGTGATGTCGCAAGCCGACAGCAGCTACCGCGGAAGCCTCGATAAGATTCAGAAATTCTATGTGCGCAACAACCAGGGCAATATGATTCCGCTGGGATCGCTGATCACGGAGAAGATCGTGGAAGCACCTTCGGTTATTTCGCATTACAACGTATATCGCGCTATCGAGATCAATGGTCAGCCGAAGCCCGGATTCAGTAGCGGACAGGCCATTGAAGCACTGAAAGAGGTGGCCAAAACATTGCCTGCGGGTTATGGATATGAGTTTTCGGGTATGAGCCGTGAGGAAATCGCTGCGGGTAACCAGCAGGCGGTGATCTTTGCCATCTCTATCGTATTCGTGTTCCTGTTCCTCGCCGCACTTTATGAAAGCTGGTCGGTGCCGTTCTCCGTATTGTTTGCCGTACCGATCGGCGCCTTCGGTTCGATCCTGACACTCACATTGCTGCCAAGCCTGAGCAACAATATCTACGCTCAGATCGGTCTGATTACACTGATCGGTCTCGCTGCCAAAAACGCGATCCTGATCGTGGAGTTTGCAAAGGAAAGGGTAGACCGCGGTATCGATATTATTCACGCCACGTTGCAGGCCGTTCGACTGCGCCTGCGTCCGATCGTGATGACCTCACTGGCGTTTATCCTCGGTGTAGTGCCGCTGATGATCGCAAGCGGTGCGGCCGCTGAAAGCCGTAAAACTATCGGCTGGACCGTATTCGGCGGTATGCTGGCAGCTACCACACTCGCGATCTTCGTGGTGCCTGTATTGTTTGCGCTCATTACTAAACTGTCTTATGGCAAAAAGCTGAAGCAGTTGCAGGAAGAGCAGCGTAAGCAGGCAGAGGTGGACAGGAAGATAGCAGGGGAGTTATAAGTTTTAAGTTATAAGTTTTAAGTTAACAGCCATGGCTCGTGCATACACGAGCCATGGCTGTTTTTTCACGAAATGGTTGATCTGTCGCTGACGGCAGTGCCCTTTGGCCTTGCGCCGGCTATTTAACTTAATACTTATACTTACTACTTAATACTTACTACTTATAACTTAAAACGGCTGTTTTGACCTCCTAAAACTTTCTCACCTGCAATCTGTTATTTATAAAACACTTATTTTTGCCGATTAAATTATTGGACGAAATGGAATCTACCACCGTAAGTGAAAAAGTGAACGTATTGATCATCGGCAGCGGACCAGCCGGTTATACTGCTGCTATTTATGCTTCACGTGCCAACCTGAAGCCGGTTTTATACCAGGGCATCCAGCCCGGTGGCCAGTTGACGATCACCACCGAAGTGGAAAACTATCCCGGTTATGCCGAAGGAGTGCAGGGGCCGCAGATGATGGTAGATTTCGAAAAACAGGCTGCCCGCATGGGTGCGGATATCCGCTTCGGCCTGGCAACAAAAGTTGATTTTTCCGCACAACCCTATAAAGTACAGATTGACGAGGAAAAATGGATCGAAGCCGATTCGGTCATCATCGCCACGGGCGCTTCAGCCAAATGGCTGGGACTGCCAAGCGAGGAGCGCCTGAATGGTTTTGGGGTGAGCGCCTGCGCTGTGTGCGACGGATTTTTCTTCCGGGGAAAAGAGGTAGCCATTGTGGGGGCGGGAGATACTGCCGCAGAAGAAGCATTGTATTTATCCAAACTCTGTACAACGGTGCACATGTTTATCCGCCGCAGCGAAATGCGCGCCAGCAAGGTGATGCAGGACCGTGTGGTCGAAACGCCCAATATCAAAGTATATTGGAATACCGAGACCGAAGAAATCCTGGGCGATAAAACGGTAACCGGAGTAAGAATACGTAATAACGTCACACAGGAAATACAGGAAGTGTCGGTAAACGGTTTCTTCGTGGCCATCGGTCACCAGCCCAACTCAGATATCTTCAAAGGATGGCTGGATATGGACGAGGCCGGTTACCTGAAAACCGTACCCGGTTCCACACGCACCAATGTCGAAGGCGTGTTTGCGGCCGGCGATGTGCAGGATAAAATCTATCGTCAGGCCGTTACGGCTGCAGGCAGCGGATGTATGGCCGCGCTGGATGCCGAGCGTTACCTGAGTGCCAAAGGACTTCATTAATCGAGATAAATCTGTTGCATGAACATGTTGACCATTTCCCTGAACAATGTCCGCTTCCGCGCTTATCACGGATTGTACCCGGAAGAGAGACAGAAGGGGAATGATTTTGTCGTCAACCTGAAAGTGAAGTATACACCTTCCGCCGGTGTCATTCAATCACTGGATGAAACGATCGACTATGCTGAGCTGTTTGCCGTGATCAACGAAACCATGCAGCAACCCGTCGACCTGCTGGAAACCCTTGTACAGACAATCGCCGTTGCGGTCCATCGCCGCTTTCCCGTGATCCGCGAGGCCGAAGTGTCAGTGGAAAAACTCAATCCCCCAATTGATCAGTTTGAAGGCAGTGCGATGGTGAGCTATAGTGCGGTGTTTTGAGTTGCAGATCGTGAGACAATAAGTCAATCTTTCAAAAGACGATTCACTGATTTGCCCTTCGAGAGGCCGAAGTATCGGCCTCAGGGAGCACATGCCTTTTATTCACCATTCACGATTGACTATTCACAATTGCCTATTTTTGCAGCAATGAAACAACCCGTCAAAGAACTCTTTACTCTTACCGGCGCTGCGCCCGCACCGGCAGCCGACGGCCGCTTGTCTATCAGCGTCAGTGACACACATGTTAGCTATGCCATCAGCAACGCAACAGGTGATACCCTGCATTCACTGAAATGGTTCAGCCTGTCGGAACTGACAGCTGAAGCACTCGACACATTGCGCCAATCTGATCAAGCTCTTTCCGGATCTTACCATTATATTCATATCGCTTACCTGTATCCGCAGGCCTTGCTGACCCCGGCAGCGGATGTTTCGGCAGAAGCAGGCGGACGTTTACTGAACCTCGTTCACGGCAAACCCGATACCGATGTGGTACTGGATGAAGTGCTCGCGGGCGGACATATCCGGCAGGTATATACCGCTCCTAAAGACGTACACGAATGGCTGCAGCAATATTTCCCCCAGGTAGTTTTCCATCACGGTTATGCACCTTCCGTTAATCGCATGACCGATGCCGCGGAAGACGGAATACTGGCCGTTGATTTCCGCAACGAAGAGTGGTCGGTCGTGGCCGGTGCTTCAGGCAAAGCTTTGCTGGCGCAGACATTTCCTTATCATACACCTGCAGACGTATTATTTTACCTGTTGAAAATATGCCAGGAACTGGGGTTGAAACAGGATTCCGTGCAATTGCAACTTTCCGGGCTGGTGGCCGAAAAATCTGCTTTGTATAAAGAATTGTCGCAGTACTTCCGGGAACTTGCTTTCCGCGAAGCCAGTTGGGGCAGCATCGGCAACGGCGATACGCCGTCGCATTTTTTCACCTCATTGAATGAATTGAGCCTATGCGGATCATAGGAGGCGAACACGGCGGAAGAAAATTCAATCCGCCGGCCAAAATGCCGTACACACGGCCAACGACAGACATCGCCAAGGAAGGTCTGTTTAATGTATTGCAACATAAGATCGATATTCCCTCACTCGAGACGCTCGATTTGTTTGGCGGCACCGGCAGCATCAGTTACGAACTCGCTTCCCGCGGCGCGCAACAACTCACCATCGTGGAGAAAGATCCCGCCATGTTCGAGTTTATCAAAAAGACAGCAGCTTCACTACGTATCGACAACCTGCATATGGTGAAGATGGATGTGTTCAAGTTCATCGGGCAATGCACCTCTTCTTTTGATTTTATTTTTGCCGGTCCGCCATATGCACTTACGAACATCGACGACTTGCCGCGACTGATTTTTGAAAAGGGATTGCTGAAACCGGGAGGTTGGTTTGTACTGGAGCATACACCGCGCAACGATTACAAAACGTTTACCGGTTATAAAATGGAAAAGAATTACGGCACTACCATCTTTTCTGTTTTTGTACGGGAACCTAATCCACGAGATCCTGCTTAATGAATAAACAAGAGGCACGCAGACATTTCCGGTCGTTGCGCCAGTCGCTGACCTCCGCTGAGCGCAACCGGTTCGACGATCTGTTGCTGATCGGGTTTCAGTCACTCGATCTGCCTTTCATTCAATCGGTGCTGACCTACGCAGCGATAGATGCGCATGGCGAACCGCCAACGGGGCTGATTACCCGTTACCTGCAATTTCTGAATCCCGAACTGCAGATAGCCTATCCCCGCACCAATTGGGCCGAAAACAGTTTTGATGCCATTGCCACCGGCTACGATCCGGTGTTTCAACTGTCAGAGCGCGGCATCCCGGAACCTCCGGAAGGAGAGATCGTAGCTCCTGAAGAACTGGACATGGTAATTGTGCCGCTGCTGGCATTCGACCGGCACGGTTATCGCGTAGGATATGGCAAAGGATTTTATGACCGCTACCTGGCTCAGTGCAGCAGCCATTGCCTTTTGGCCGGAATAAGCTATTTTGAACCCGTGGACAAGATCACGGACGCCGGCGAATTTGATGTACCTTTAGATATTTGTATTACACCGCAAAACGTGTATGTTTTCTAATCTTTTTCTGAAATCCTTCCGCATACTGCTGCTGCCTTTTTCTATTTTGTATTGGGCAGGTATTGCTATCCGCAATTGGCTGTACGACCGCGGCTATTCCAAATCAGCCACTTTTGGTCTTCCCCTGATCTGTGTCGGCAATCTTTCCGTGGGCGGCACCGGCAAATCCCCGATGGTGGAATACCTCGTACGGCTGTTGCACGAACAATTTAAAACCGCCACACTCAGCCGGGGATACAAACGCAAAACCAAAGGATATGCATTGGCTGATGCACAAAGCACCGCGCTGGAGATCGGCGATGAGCCGATGCAATTTCACCTGAAATTTCCGGAAGTGCCCGTAGCTGTCGGAGAAGAACGCATCGTAGCCATTCCGCAGTTGCTGCACGACCGGCCAGAGACGCAGGTGATCGTGCTCGACGATGCCTTTCAACACCGCGCAGTAAAAGCCGGACTCAATATTTTGCTGACGGATTACAGCAACTTATATACCCGTGATTTCTATTTGCCAACCGGCGACCTGCGCGACCTGAAGTCGGGAGCCCGGCGCGCCCAGATCATCATCGTTACCAAATGTCCGTCCGACCTCGACACCAAGAAACGCAATGCGATCATTGCTGAATTGAAGCCGCTACCAGAACAGGAAGTTTTTTTTACAACGATCGAATACGGACAACTTTACCAAATCATGGGACAAAAGGTGCCGCCACCTTCATTGGATACGGAAGTGCTGCTGGTAACCGGTATCGCCAACCCGAAACCGCTGGAAAAATACCTGCTGCAATACTGCAAGTCCTACAATCTGCAGTCGTATGCAGATCATCATATTTTTACAATAGACGACCTCAAAGACATCCGCCGGAAATTCGATGATATCGATGCGCCCGGCAAAATCATTTTAACCACCGAAAAGGACGCCGTCCGGCTTTCGAAATTCAGTAACGAAATTGCCGACTGGCCGTTCTTTGTTATACCTGTGCGTCACCGCTTTTTATTTCAACAGGAAGCGCAATTCAACGCAAGGGTCATTAATTTTATTAAGGAGTTTACTCCTCAAACATCAACCTATGGGAAGAAAAAATAACAGCACCCGCAAAAAACAAAAATCTCAATCACAGAATGCAGGCAAATCCTTCAAAGGAACCCTCGATATTACCCGCTCGGGTATGGGTTTCGTGATCGTGCCTGACAACGATACCGATATCCTGATCCGGCCAAATGATTTTCATACCGCCATGCATGGCGATACCGTTTTGGTTAAAATCAAAAATGACGGGGGCGGCGGTCGCCGCATGCAGGGCGAAGTGGTGAAGATCCTCGAACGCAAACGCACCGAGTTTATCGGACAAATTCAGCTCAACGAAAATTTCGCCTTTTTCATACCCGAATCGGATAAACCGATGCCGGACTTTTTTATTCCGCTTGCCAATTTGCAAAAAGCCAAAAATGACGACCGTGTGGTGGCCAAATTGGTGAAATGGGAGATGGGCGACAAGCGCCCTGTGGGAGAAGTAGTCAGCATCCTGGATGCAGAAAATACCAATGATGCGGCCATGAAGGAAATATTGCTGGAAAATGGCTTCCCGCTTGAGTTTCCGGAGGACGCACTCGAAGTGGCCGCCCGTATTCCCGATGCCATCAGCAAAAGTGAGATTGAAAACCGCCGCGACGTCCGCGATATCCTCACTTTCACCATCGACCCGGTGGATGCAAAAGATTTTGACGATGCCATTTCTTTCCGCAAACTGAAAGCCGGCATTTTTGAGATTGGCGTACACATTGCCGATGTGAGTCACTACGTCGAACCCGATAATGCGCTCGATAAAGCAGCCTACCAGAAAGCCACTTCGGTTTATTTGCCCGATCGTGTGAACCCGATGTTGCCGGAACATATTTCGAATGTGCTGTGCAGTCTTCGCCCCAATGAAGACAAACTCACGTTCTCTGCCATCTTTCAGATCAATGCCAAAGCCGAAGTGAAACAGGTATGGTTTGGCCGTACCGTTATACATTCCGACAGAAGATTTACCTATGAAGAAGCGCAGGGAATCATTGAATCCAAAGAAGGTGATCATGCCGAAGTGATCCTGACGCTGAACGACCTGGCGCAGAAAATGCGCAAGCGGCGTTTTGCCAAAGGCGCGATTAATTTCTCTTCGCAGGAAGTACGCTTCCGTCTCGATGAAAAAGGCGATCCGATCGGCATCATGATCAAGGAAAGCAAGGAGGCGCATCAACTGATCGAAGAGTTCATGTTGCTCGCCAACAGATACGTGGCCGAGCACATTGCGAAGATCAAGGTGAAGAACAAACCGCTGCCATTTCCCTACCGTATCCACGATACACCGGATGAGGAAAAGTTGCTGCCCTTTATTGCATTTGCCAATAAATTCGGACACAAGTTTGATAATTCTTCACCCGAAGCCATTGCCGCGTCCTTCAATACTTTGTTGAAAGACGTACATGGCAGACCGGAACAACACGTCCTCGAACAACTCGGCATACGTACCATGGCAAAGGCCAAGTATACGATAGAAAATGTCGGCCACTACGGTCTTGGCTTTGAACATTATTGTCATTTTACATCGCCGATCCGCCGTTACCCCGACGTGATGGTGCACCGCATACTCGCCGAAGTACTTGATGATAAATTCATCGTCGATAAAAAACTGGAAGACCGTTGCAAACATTGCAGTGAACGCGAACGTGCCGCGATGGAAGCAGAACGCGCCGCCAACAAATACAAGCAGGTGCAATACATGCGCAATTTCGTCGGCGAAGATTTCGATGGCGTGATCAGCGGTGTGGCCAGCTTTGGTTTCTGGGTGGAAACGGTCGAGCACAAATGCGAAGGCCTCGTGAGCGTCAGCAGCCTGCTGGAATACGACGAGTTCCGCCATATGGAAAGCGATTATGCGCTGGTCGGCATGCGGAGCGGAAAGAAATTCCGGATGGGTGACAAAGTCCGCATTAAAGTGGTGGCTGCCAACCTCGCCAAGCGCCAGTTGGATTACGATTGGGTACTGGGCGTGGAGGATGAGCGTCCCGAGCCGCGGTCCAAAAAAAGAAAAAAGTAGGTTCGGGCCCGGAAAAAGCCCGGTTCTCATTATCTTTCCGGCTTAGTGCTAACGAATTAACTGCTGATGCATTCATTTGAAGAATTGTCGGGACTGTTTGCTACCCGTTTCAAACAAAGCCATTTTCCGGAGCAGCCGGCTACGCTTTATGAACCGAACAACTATTTCCTTCAGCTTGGAGGGAAGCGTGTGCGTCCTGTTCTGTGCGTAATGGGCAGCGAATTGTTCGGCGATATCAATCCCGAAGCGTGGGAGGTAGCGACCGCAATCGAGCTGTTCCACAATTTTACCCTCATACATGACGATATCATGGACAAGGCGCCGCTTCGCCGCGGTATGCAAACCGTCCATACCAAATACAACGAGAGCACGGCTATTCTCGCCGGTGATGTGATGCTGGTAACGGCATACGATTATATCAATCGCATCGGCACAGAGCACCTGCCTGCGGTGCTTGGACTGTTCAACCGTACTGCCCGTGAAGTATGCGAGGGACAACAGATGGACATGGATTTTGAAAACCGGTCCGAAGTAACCCTTGAGGCTTACCTGCACATGATCGAACTGAAAACATCGGTATTGATCGCGGCGGCGTTGAAAATGGGTGCCATTCTCAGTGGTGCGGGTGAACGTAACCTGGAACTGATCTACTCATTTGGTCTTAAACTCGGACTGGCCTTCCAGGTGCAGGACGATTACCTCGATGCGTTTGGTGACCCATCCAAATTCGGCAAGCAGGTAGGTGGGGATATATTGGCCAATAAGAAAACATTTTTACTAATACATGCGCTTGAAGCCTGCAATGAGCGGCAGCGGCTGGAACTGGATCGCTGGCTCGCGGGAAATGAACCCGGCAAAGTGGAAGGCGTATTGAAATTATTCCGCGAATGCGGCGTGGATGCATGGGCGCTGGAACTAAAAAACAAATTCCTCGACGAAGCGTGGAAGCATCTTGATGACATCGCGGTGCAATCGCACCGCAAAGAACCATTAACCAAACTGGCGCAGTTCCTGGTGCAGCGCGATTACTGATAGCCGGGAAACGCTCACCTAAACCTCAAAAAAAGCAGAGCCGATGGCAAACTCTATTTTTAGAAAAAAATCCATTGCAACGATTGTACGTGAGGCGGAAAGCGGAATAACAGACGGACACGGTACAGGACTAAAAAAAGTATTGGGTGTAAGAGACCTTACCGCGCTGGGTGTGGCTGCGGTGATCGGTGCGGGTATCTTCAGTAGTATTGGTAAAGCGTCTGCCGACGGCGGTCCCGGCGTTGTGTTTCTTTATATTTTTACGGCCATTGCCTGTGGATTTGCCGCGCTTTGCTATGCACAATTTGCCTCGACCGTGCCGGTTGCAGGCAGTGCGTATACTTATTCTTATGTCGCCTTCGGCGAAATTTTTGCCTGGATCATCGGATGGGATCTGTTAATGGAATACGCTATCGGCAACATTGCGGTAGCCATTTCCTGGAGCGATTATTTTACCAACCTCATGACCAAGGCCGGGATGCACATACCGGATTGGCTTACGATGGACTATGTAACGGCCCGGAATGGTTTTGCGGAAGTAAGTGACTTAGTTGCCAACGGATCGAAGCTGTCAGGCCTCGATGCCGGCATGGTAGAAAGGTACAATGCCTGGCAATATGCGCCACAGATCGGCGGACTTCGCCTGATCATGGATTTGCCGGCCTTGCTCATCGTGGCATTGATCACTTACATTGTATTCCGCGGCGTAAAGGAAAGCCGCAACGCAAGCAACCTGATGGTATTGCTCAAACTGGCGGTCATCTTCTTTGTAATAGTATTGGGTGCATTTTATATCAATCCTGATAACTGGACTCCCTTTACACCTACAGGCATCAGTGGCATTCTTAAAGGGGTATCGGCGGTATTCTTTGCCTATATTGGTTTTGACGCGATATCGACCACGGCGGAAGAATGCAAGGACCCGCAACGCGATCTGCCGCGCGGAATGATTTATTCATTGATCATTTGTACGATCTTATATGTAATCCTCGCGTTGGTATTGACGGGGATGGTGCCCTACACCACACTGAATGTGGGCGATCCGCTGGCGTCGGTATTCGATGCCAAGAACCTGAAATTCGTTTCCGCTATCGTAGCCGTGAGCGCGATCGTTGCCACAGCGAGCGTATTGCTGGTATTCCAGATGGGTCAGCCGCGTATCTGGATGAGCATGAGCCGCGACGGACTTTTGCCCAAAATATTCTCCCGCATTCACCCGATCTATAAAACGCCTTCCTTCTCTACGATCGTTACGGGGCTGGTAGTAGCCATCCCGGCGCTTTTCCTGAACCTGGAAGTGGTGCTGGCACTGACCAGTATCGGAACCTTGTTCGCCTTCGTGCTGGTTTGCGGAGGAATCCTGGTACTGGATGCGCGCAAGGATACGCCCAAATCTAAATTCAAAGTGCCGTATATCAATAGCCAATATATCGTTCCCGGGCTGTTCCTGCTGGCGATCGCACTGATCATCGCCAATCACCCCACCCATTTCCGGGAAATATTAACGGTGGAATCTTTCCCGATGATCCTCTTCTGGCTGGTCGTGACCATAATGAGCGTTTTGAGTTTTACGAGGAAATTATCCCTGCTTCCGGTACTGGGGATGATAAGCTGTTTTTACCTGATGGCACAGGAGCATCATTCCAACTGGCTGCGGTTCCTGATCTGGCTGGGGCTTGGTCTGGTGATCTATTTCCTGTACAGCCGCCGCCATAGTAAGCTGAATCCGGCAAATGCTGCCTTGAAACAGCCGCCCGATACTTCGGGCATAAGTAGTAAGTAGCGATGTTCTAAAGTCTTTGCGCCTTTGATTCTTACGGGCCTTTGCGGGAAAAAACGGGCTCTTCGGGGGGAAGATAACCGGCTGTTTATTCCCCATTGAAGATTGACCATTCACGTCCCGCTTTTGAATTTTGAATTTTGAATTTTTACTTTTGAATTAATCCCACAGTCTGGTTTTATCTTTGCGGTATAATTCCGTGAAGGCGGAATACTATAAAGATTATGAAGTACCAGCTAGGCGATAAAGTGCTGATCCTGCACTCAGACGAAGAAGGCGAAATCATTGATTTCATCAACGACAAAATGGTGATGGTAGAAGTGCGTGGCGTTAAATTCCCCGTTTACCTCGACCAGATCGATTTTCCCTATTTCAAGCGTTTTTCCCAGCAAAAAAATAAACCCGGCAGTAAACCCAAACCGCAGCGGCAGTTTGTGGATGATCTGAAGAAAGAAAAAGCCCCCGCCGCACCCCGCGTGGAAGACGGCGTATGGCTCACCTTTCTTCCCGTTATACATACTGATGAGTTTGGCGACGATGTGGTGGAAGAATTGAAATTGCACCTCGTTAACCGCACCAAAGTCCCTTACAACTATCACTATAAACTATTGTTTTTCGGGGAAAAGGATTTTGAGCTGAAAGGAGCGATTGCGCCTTTCGAAGACATCTACCTGCACGATGTGCAATTCTCCGATCTCAATGACAGCCCGGTTTTCGATTTTGAATTCACTTTGCAGCTGCCTGATAAAACCCGGGCACCACATTATGAATCATCCGTTAAGCTGAAACCGAAGCAATTGTTTGAAAAAATAGCGAAGCTGCGCGAGGGCAACGAAGCTACCTTCTCACAGCAATTGTTTGTAAAATATCCTTACGCCAATGCCGATGAACCGGAAAAGCCGGAAGATAAATTGGGATTGGGAAAACTGGCAGCGCTGGGTTATAAAGTGTACAATGCAAAAGAAGCGCGTAATCATCTCGAGCCTGCACGCAGTGTGGTGGACCTGCATATCGAAAAGCTGGCCAACGACTGGCTGCACATGAGCAATTTTGAAATCCTCACGTTGCAGTTGCGCACCTTTGAAAAATATTACGATCTGGCACTCGCGCACCGGCAACCATCGCTGGTGATCATTCATGGAGTAGGAGAAGGGAAGTTGCGGGACGAAATCCATGAAATACTGCGCATGAAAAAAGAAGTTAAATCCTTTGTGAACCAATACGACCCGCGCTTCGGTTACGGAGCAACGGAAATCTGGTTTCAATACAAAAAATAATTCACAGGAATATGGAACTGTTAACGATCCGTACCGAAGACATAATGGTGAAAATAAATCCGCAGGGAGCGGAACTCACTTCTTTGATAAAGAATAAAGACGGACAGGAATATATGTGGAACGCCGACCCCGCGTTCTGGAGCAAACGCTCTCCCGTATTGTTTCCGGTTGTTGGCACGTTGAAAGAAAACTGTTATTACTATAAAGGCGAACGCTATGAGCTGGGGCGTCATGGTTTTGCACGTGACCGTCGTTTTGAAACGGAAGATAAAAGTGAGAATGAAGTGGTGTTTTTGCTGAAGAGTGATGAAGAAAGCCTTGCGGTCTATCCGTTTCACTTCAGCTTCCGCATCCGTTACCGTGTGGAAGGAGAATCGTTGCAGGTGAGCTACGAGGTATTAAATACAGGATCGGAAGAAATGTATTTCTCCGTAGGAGGACATCCGGCTTTCCGCGTGCCGGTTAAAGAGGGAGAAGAGTATAGCGACTATTACCTGGAATTTGAAAAAGCGGAAACCGTCGGCCGCTGGCCGATATCCGCCGAAGGACTGATAGAAGAGTTTACGATGCCGTTGCTGGACAACAGCAACGAACTGCCGCTGGCCAAAGAACTGTTTGCGCGCGACGCCATTGTATTAAAAGACCTCCAGTCGCAATCGGTAAAGTTGTTGTCCCGCAAATCCGCTGCAGGACTGGATTTCAGCTTTAAGGGATTTCCTTACCTGGGGATCTGGGCGGCGAAAGGTGCTGACTTTGTGTGTATCGAACCCTGGTGCGGCATAGCCGATACGGTGAATGCCGATCAGCAATTACCGCACAAAGAAGGGATCAATAGTTTGTTTCCGGGTGGGACGTTTAAGCGTAGCTGGTCGGTGAGTGTTAAGTAATAAGTAATAAGTTCTGAGTGTCACGATTGACGATTGACGATTCACCATTGACAATTCACTCTTTTTTGACTTTTGAATTTTGACTTTTGAATTTGTTCATCCGCAATCCATCGTGCGCCGCATCTGGGGCCACAGCGATACAATACTCTTTGTATTCGCCGGCGCTTCTGCGGAATTTGCTTTAAACAAGGCGGTTGACTGGTTATATTTTACAGGCAAACTTCCTTCCGATCCGTTGGGCAGGCTTTTCTCCACGGTGCTTTATGCCCGGCGTATCGTTTTTGCAACGGAAGACGCCGCCCATCATACCATCGATCAGATCACACATATTCATCGCGCTGTTGAGAAAAGTCGCGGCGACGTAATCCCCGACTGGGCATACCGGGATGTATTGTATATGCTCATTCATTATTCCATCGCGGCATACGAGGTGTTGCACCGCCAATTAAAAGACGAAGAAAAGGATGATGTTTACGATGTTTTCTACCGCATGGGACAACGCATGCAACTCAAACAATTGCCAGCAACCTACCGCGAATGGTTGATCGACCGGGACAGGCATATGGAAGCCGATCTTGTACACTCACCGCTGACAGATGATCTGTTCAAACAATACCGGAAACATCTTGGCGGTTTCCGTTACAGTCTATTGCTGGAAGTGCAAAAAACAGTAGTGCCCGACAAAGTAAGACGGCAACTTCATTTCAATAAACCTGGTTGGATCTTCGGCCTGCTCGGCATTTACAAAATTCTTCGCGCAGTGGGATTGGGATGGTTTGCCAAATCATTGTTGTTGCCGAAAGAATATAAACGGCAGGTGCGGGAGCTGGACAACAGGTGAATGGTCAATAGTGAATGGTCAATAGTGAATGGTCAATAGTGAATGGTCAATAGTGAATGGCTGTTTACTTACTACTTATTACTTAATACTTATGCCCGAAGTATCGGGCGGCTGTTTTAACCCTAGACCCTACACCTTACACCTTTTACCTTTTCCAATATTCCAGCCAATCAATCATACGGCTGGTGAAACCGTATTCATTATCAAACCAGGCAACCACTTTTAGCTGCCGGCCTATTACGGAAGTGAGAGTTCCATCGATAATACAGGAATGGGTATTGCCTTTGATGTCGAGCGAAACGAGTTCTTCTTCGGTATAATCAATAATGCCCTTGTATTCTTCGCCGGCCGCACGACGGAACAATTCATTGATCTGTGCTGCGGTTACGTCTTCTTTCATTTGTATGGAAAAATCGGCGAGTGCTCCGTTGGCCACAGGCACGCGGATCGACACGGCGGCAAAGCGGTTTTTCAGTCCGGGCATCAGGCGCTCCAGCGATTGCGGAAGATCTATTTCCACCGGGATAATAGATTCGGCAGCGGCACGTCCGCGGCGGAATTGTTTGTGTGGCGTATCTACCAGTTCCTGGCGCGATGTATACGAATGCAGGATGGTTGCCTGGGCACTTTCGATGCCGATGGTCTGCAGGATGTACAGGATATGTGTGCTGCAGTTGGTCATACAACCTCCGGGTGACACAATCGCGGGATCGTTCTCCAATTGCTTGTGGTTGTGGCCAAAGATCATCAGCGGTATATCGGGTGAACCGGTTGTCGATAACAATACGCGGCCGGCACCGGCTTTGAGGTGTTGCGATGCTGCATCGAGACTGGAAAAAAGACCCGCACATTCCAGCACTACATCTACGTTGAGCTGTTTCCATGGCAGGTTGAGCGGCTGGGCTTCCTGCAATACTTTTACCCGTTTGCCTCCGGCAATCAGTTCCTGTTCTGCCGCCACATACTCAATACCCGCACAGGCACCATAAACTGAATCATATTTGATCAGGTAAGCTAGGTTGGCCGGCGGCATGATGTCGTTGACCGCTACGATTTCTATGTCCGGATGGCCGGTAAGACGGCGGAAAAGCAAGCGCCCGATCCGTCCCATTCCATTGATTGCAATACGCATAAGGATGCAAAAGTAATAAGTTTTAAGTCGTCAATCGTCAATGGTGAATAGTGAATAGTGAATAGTGAATGAGTGAATCAGTATAACTTAAAACTTATTACTTACTACTTAAAACTCTTTTTTATTTTTGAATTTTTATGAAATCCGCAACAGTACAGGAGCTAAAAGGAGAATTGAGCGAACTGAAGCCGAAGGAGCTGGTAAACCTCTGCCTGCGGCTGGCCAGGTTCAAAAAAGAGAACAAGGAGTTGCTCACCTACCTGCTGTATGAGGCGGGCGACGAAGCCGGATTCATCCGCAGCGTGCAGATCGAAGTGGACGAACTCTTTCAGGAGATCAACCAATCCCATCTTTATTTTGCCAAAAAAAGCCTTCGTAAGATTGCCCGGATCATCAGTAAATACTGCCGGTATAGCGGGCAGAAGGCAACGGAAGTGGACTTGCGGATTTATTTCTGCCAGAAACTGCATGATTCCGGTATTCCCGTAGTACCCAATCCGGTGATCAGAAATCTTTACCAGGGACAGTTGAAGAAGGCCCGCACATTGCTGAAAGCCCTCCACGAAGACATTCAATACGACTACGAGCGGCAACTCGAAAAACTGGAGAAAGCTTATTAGTCGACCGGCCGCTGGTCATTCAGTTCAACCGGATCGTTTTGTTTACGCATACGCATGTTGAGCAATTCCACTACCAGCGAAAAAGCGATCATCGAATAGATATAACTTTTGGCGATCTTCTGGTGAAAGGCTTCGGCCACCAGCATCACACCGATCACGATCAGGAATGACAACGCAAGCATCTGCAGTGTCGGATTTTTGTTGATGAACCGGCTGATGGCGCCGGCGAATACCATCATGATGATGATCGATATCACCACCGCCACGATCATGATAAACACTTCATCCACCAATCCGATGGCCGTCAGGATAGAATCAAAGGAGAATACCGCATCCACCAATACAATCTGGAACACTACCGAACTCATCGACGAGTAGATCGTTTTAGTGCCTTCCTTATGTTTGGGTTTTTCGAGCTTGTGGTGTATTTCCAGCGTGCTTTTGATAACGAGGAACAAACCGCCCGCCAGCAGGATAATATCTTTCCAGCTCATGTCCAGCGGAACACCTTCGTTTTTGATAAATGGCAGGGTGAATACGGGATCTTTCAACTTCATGATCCACGTAATGGTCAGCAACAATATGATCCGGAAGACCATCGCCATCAGCAGGCCGATATTGCGTGCCTTCCGTTGCTGGGCGGGATCCAGTTTGTCGGAAATAATGGAGATGAAAATGATGTTATCGACGCCCAGTACTATCTCGAGAAACGTAAGCGTCAGCAGGCTTAGCCATATACCAGGATCGGAGAAATTCGGAATATCAGGGAAATCCATATAGACAAATTAACGAGGCTGTAAACTACAAAATCTTTGCCATGCAGCAGGCAAAAATATTTACTGTACGGCACGCAGGAGAACTTTAGTAATATTGTAATATGGGCGTCACCTATATCAAAAACATCAAAGGCCTTACAGGACTTTCCGATCCGCAAAAACCTTTGCGTGGAGCGCAATTGAACGATGTGCAGGAGGCCGGAGATGCATGGTTGCTGATCCAAAACGACCGCATTCACGCCTATGGAAAAATGTCTGCTCCGCCATCCGGTATGCCGGAGCCGGATGAAGTGGTCGACGCCGCCGGCCGGTTTGTATTGCCCGCCTGGTGCGACTCCCATACGCACCTGGTATTTGCCGCCAGCCGCGAAGCGGAATTCGTTGATAAAATAAAAGGATTGAGTTACGCTGATATCGCTGCCAAAGGCGGTGGTATCCTCAACTCCGCCCGCCGTTTGCAACAGACAACGGAAGACGAACTGTTTGACCTGGCCTGGCAACGTTTGCAGGAATTGATGCAACTGGGTACCGGTGCCATCGAGATCAAAAGCGGTTATGGATTAAGTCTTGAAGCCGAATTGAAGATGCTGCGCGTCATCCGCCGCATCAAAGAAAAAGCACCGATACCGGTGAAAGCGACCTTCCTCGGCGCTCATGCCTACCCGGAAAAATACCGCGAAGACCACGAAGGTTATATCCGTTTGTTATTGGAGGAAATGTTGCCCGCCGTTGCCGCCGAAGGCCTGGCTGATTATATCGATGTGTTTTGTGAAAAAGGATTTTTCTCTTACGGGGATACTATACGCATTTGCGAAGCCGGTGCGAAATACGGCCTGAAAGCAAAGATTCATGCCAATCAATTGAATTTATCCGGCGGTGTACAGGCCGGTGTGAAAACAGGCGCTGTTTCCGTAGACCACCTGGAAACAATGGACGACGAAACCATCAACCTGCTGGCTTCGTCGGACACCATAGGGACATTGTTGCCCACGGCTGCTTTTTTTCTCCGCATGGCTTACCAGCCTGCGCGTCAACTGATCGATGCGGGTTGTGCAGTGGCACTGGCAAGTGATTTTAATCCGGGCTCTTCGCCATCGGGCAATATGAACTTTGTGGTAGCATTAAGTTGTATGCAAATGAAGATGCTTCCCGCCGAAGCGATCAACGCTGCAACCATCAACGGCGCCTTTGCCATGGAATCACAGACTGAAGTGGGAAGTCTGACACCGGGCAAAAGAGCTAATCTTATTATCACACGGCCAATGCCTTCGCTGGAATATTTTCCTTATGCTTTTGGCACCAATCTGGTGGAGAAAGTGATGCTCTCGGGAAACTTCATTCGCCAATAAAACACCAACCGCTATCGTATGCTTAAACTGAACACGGAAGAAATACTGATCGTCATCTGTAGCCTGGTCGTGCTGTCTTACCTGTTTTCGATTGTCAGCCGGTACATCAGGATTCCCTCCGTATTGTTGCTCTTGTTTGCCGGTATCGGTTTTCGCGCGCTGGCTGATGCCAATGGCGTCAATGTTTCTTTTTCCGATCAATTGATCGAATCACTTGGAGTAGTGGGATTGATCATGATCGTGCTGGAAGCCGGGCTGGACCTTAAACTTGCCCGTAATAAGGTAAAGCTCATCCGGGATTCCTTTTTCTCTGCGTTGATCATATTTGCCATTTCCACCACACTGATAACTTTTGTCCTGCACTTCTGGTTGCTCGAGCCATTGAATAAATGCCTGGTCTATGCTATTCCGCTCTCGATCATGAGCAGCTCGATCGTTATTCCGAGTATTCATCCGCTTACCGAACAGAAAAAGGAATTTCTCGTGTATGAGGCATCATTCTCTGATATCATCGGGATTATTGTTTTCAATTATTTCATTGCTTCCGACACCATGACGCTTCATTCGCTGGGGAGCTTCAGTTTCAATATCCTCTTTTCGGTTTTGCTATCCGGATTGCTTTCGTTGCTGCTGCTGCTGATACTGGCGCGGACAAAACTGAATATTAAATTCTTTCTTATTTTTTCGCTGCTGATCCTGATCTATGCGGGCGGAAAAATATTACACCTGCCTTCGTTGATCATTATCCTGGCGTTTGGGTTATTGATCAATAATTGGGAAAAGCTGACCTGGAAGCCTTTGTTGAAATATTTTCCGCATTCGCAGGTGCAGGAATTGCGGCATTTGCTGCACTCGGTCACTGCTGAAACTTCTTTCCTGATCCGCACGTTCTTTTTCCTGTTATTCGGTTTTTCGATTTCGTTAGCGTTTTTGTCGGATGCCAATATCGTGATCGGAGGCAGCCTGATCGTTGCAGGTCTTTTTGTGGTGAGGTTGCTGTACCTGCGTTTTTTCGTGCGGACCAATCTGTTTCCCGAAGCTTTTTTTATCCCGAGAGGCCTGATCACTATCGTACTGTTTTATAAAATACCTCCCGCACTGAAGCTGACCAGTTTCAACGACGGTATCTTGTTTTATGTGATATTAACGACCAGTGTGATCATGGCACTTGGAATGGTTTTCTATCGGAAAAAGCCGGAGGAGATTGTGGAAGAAGGACAATTTTCCGAACGGCCGGATATTTTGTAAGGTAATAAGTGGGAAGTATTAAGTAATAAGTTTTAAGTTTAGGTGTAAGGTGTAAGGAATAAGGCGTAAAGTGTAGGGTGTAAGGTGGGGCTGCCTTATTCACGATTGACCATTCACCATTGACGTTTTTAATTTTGAATTTGAATTAGCATGCAGCATTTTAAGGTTTATCAGAAACAGGACATTCTCGCACTGACAAAGATCAGAAAATTTGAAACGAAGGTGGGAGAGCGGTTGCAGGTACCCGAAAATCCGACGGACATCGAAGCCTCTTTACAGGCGAGCAATGCGCGTTTCGTATTGATCGGTATTCCGGAAGATATCGGTGTTAAAGCCAATCTGGGTACCGGCGGCGCTCACACATTATGGATTCCCTTTTTGCAGTCCTTCCTTAATATGCAGAGCAACGACTTCTTCGATGGAGAAGAAGTGTTATTGCTCGGACATTTTGATTTCGGAGATATACAATACCTGATCGATACCACGGCACGTGGCCCCGAGGAAAAAACCGAAGCCTACCGCCATGCCGTTAATACCGTTGATGATGAAGTAGAGAAACTGGCCAAGATCATTACGTCTGCCGGCAAGCTGCCACTCGTAATAGGCGGTGGTCACAACAACAGCTATCCGCTGATCAAAGGCGCTGCCAAAGGATGGCACAAGGCCGGCGTATTGCCGCTCGCACAGATCAATTGCATCAACCTCGATGCGCATGCGGATTACCGTCCGTCCGAAGGTCGGCATAGTGGAAATGCCTTCCGCTACGCGGAGGAAGACGGCTACCTGCAGAAATATTGCGTGATCGGCTTACAGGAAAATTATCTGCCGCAAAACGTGTGGGTAGACCTGGTAAACAATCCGTTTTTCGATTGCATCACTTTCGAAGATATTTTCCTGCACGAAAAAAGAACTTTCCTCCAGGCTGTGGCACATGCAACCGGTTTTACCAATGATACACTTACAGGTGTGGATCTAGATCTCGACGTGATTGAAGATACACTGAGTAGTGCCATGACTCCGGTTGGTATTTCGCCACTCCATGCACGTCAATATTTACACCTGGCTGCATCGGCAGGACGCCCTGCTTATCTGCATATCACCGAAGGTGCCACGCATATTCCCGACCGCCCGATCGATCCGGGTACGGGCAAACTGGTCGCTTACCTGATCAGCGATTTTGTAAAAGCACTTACGCCTGCCGGTTAAAAGGGGATCCCCAGATTGATGTAAGTCTGCACACGTTGGGTCTGGTCGCAAAACATGACACTGAGATCCAGCGGACCAAGGGCGAAATTGTAGGAAAAGGTGAGCGCATAACCGGAGTAGAAATCCTGGTACTTGAAGAAATCGCTGCGGCTGATAATGTTGTTGACTAAAACATTTGCGCGGCCGGCAAGGTAAGCGCCCGGAAATAATTGTGCGCGGATACCCGCCTGCAAAGTAGCCAATGCCGGCGTATACACAGCGCCTTCCTGCATACCGGCAAAAGTAATCTGGTTGCGGAACATCCGCGTCAATCCTCCGACGACAAATTCATTCATCGCATTGCGCTGGTAATTAAAGTTGGCTCCCGCCTGCGCTTGCGCAAAAGCAGTTATCCGTCTGCTCAGGCGCAAATAGCCTTCTGCCTGGGCAAAGAACCGGTAATAAGCCTGCTCGGAGATAGAAGCCGAATCGGGATCGGAAGGCGGCACTCCGTTTACCAATACATCCAGGTTGGCACGCTGATGCGACACCCGGGCGAGTTCCAGTTCGATCTTCAGACCGCGTCTTGGAAAAATACCACGGTCAAGACTGTTGTGATGCAGATAAGTGAAGAAACTGGAGAAGGCATTGCTCCCTCTTACTTCAATGCCGGATGCTATTCTCGGATGATAGGTCACCCACTCAAATTTATGCCCGATGCCGAAGGTGAGGTCGCGCTTGGGAGAATAGTGAAGACGTTCACTTACTTCAAAAATATTCTGTTTGTAAAGACCGCTCTGCCGATTTTTTATTTGTTCGTAGGTGATAACGTCAAACCGGTCGAATTGTGTTTTCACGGTAAACCCGTAATCTTTGAGTCGTCCCAGGTATTGCAGGTGTTCTCCGCGGATACGGAAACTCTCACCCAGGTTGATGCTGGCCAGGCTACGGGAATTTGAAAACAATAAATTCCTCGACGTGATATTAGCGATCACCCCAATACCGGAGAAGCGGTTGTAATGAATGGCCGCTTTAAGGTATGTAAGCGGATTTTCTTCGATGTCAAATACGATGCGGTAGTTGTTTTCTCCAACCGGAATCAGCGAGTAATAAATACGGCTGTAATACCGCGTACCATAAGCCTGGCGGATCATGTCGGCCAGCTCCCTGGCTGTGTAACGTTTGTTGACATGAAAGTTCATCGTATTGATGAAAAAGTTGGAAGAGGTGTTTTCCAGGCCTTTCACTTCTACTTCTTTCACATAAACCGTTTTGAGATCGGGCATCCGGTTAACGGGCCATTCTGCTTCTCCATAAATAGCATTCAGGGAATCTGCCAGCGCTTTGAAGCGCGGATATAATTTGCGGCCTTCTTCCATACCGGCTTCCAGTATTTTATCGGCATCGCCGAAACTGGCCATGGTATAGTTATCCAGCTTGAAGGGGATGTAGATATCGCAGAGCGGAACTTCTTTTTTATTGTCCTCCGCTTCGCGGAAAAAGGCGATCTGCAGCAGCAACTGAATAATGTTGCGTACTTTATCGGGAGGCAGCAACCCACTCGCTACGGTGCTGCCAATAACGATATCGGCGCCCATTTCCTTTACGTCGCGTACGGGAAAGTTGCGGCTGATGCCGCCGTCCACTAATCGTTTGCCATTGTGATCGATGGCGGTAAACACGGAAGGGATGGCCATGCTGGACCGGATGGCGGAGATCAGTTCACCATCCTTCAGCACCACGGCCTGACCGTTGCCCACATCGGTGGCAATACAACGAAAGGGAATGCTGAATTGTGAAAAGTCTTTGGTAGGAGTTACGGGGAAATAAAACTCGGCGAGTTTGAGCCAGAGCTCCTGCGCTTCCAGGAATCCCGTTGAAATTTTGAATTTGTTATTGACCCAGGGCAGTTCGATATCGTACTTGCTGTACTCGTCTTTTTCTTCCATGAAAAGGCTGCGCAGCGAGGCCTGGTTGCTCAGCAGCAGATCCCAATCAACCGAGCGGGCAAGTTTTTCAATACTATCGGCAGAATAACCCACTGCATACAAGCCGCCGATTACGCTGCCCATGCTGGTGCCCGTAACGTAATCCACCTTTAGCCCGGCCGAATCGATGGCTTTCAGAATGCCGATATGTGCAAGGCCTTTAGCGCCGCCACCGCTCAATGTTACGCCAACCTTCGGGCGTTGTGCCGAAAGTTGAAGGGACAGAAACAATAAAAAGATTACCTGGAAAAATCTCATACTACGGTTCGGGATGGCTTTATGCTAAAGAAAGACAGTGCAAAAATAGAAAAAGCTGCCTTTACGCGGGCAGCTTTCGCTTTTGACGGGATAGATATTATATAACCGGTTCCAGGTACTGAGCATAGGCATAGCCTTCTTCGCCGTCGGCGGTTCTGACAAGCCACCACTGGTCGTTGGATTTGCTGACCAGGGTAATGACCTCGTCATGGGCCGCTTTGCCAACGATCGGCTGATCCGTACCCGGACCTTTGCGGATATTGAGGTTGCTGGATTTGGTGACCACTTTTACCTTGCTGCCTTCGTCGGCAGTGGCCTGCACGTTGAGGATAAGATCGCCGCTGGCAAAGTCCGGATCAAGTTTGTTGTAAACATTCCACAACTGATCCTTTACAGCGCCCGAAGGCGAATCGCCATCGATATACAATACACCGTCCTGCTCGCGTACCTGCAGGTTGCTGACGCCGGCTGTTGTAGCTGCGTCGATGAGTTCTTTGTATTTTTCCTGAAGCATATGCTGATTTGAAGATTTGAGAATTTGAAGATTTGATAATACTGAATAAGTGAAAAGTGGACCGGAAATTTTGTTATTTGCCTGCCCGCGGATACAAGAACAAGGCATTTCCTTCATTTAAAACTTATTACTTAATACTTACGTCCGAAGTATCGGGCGGCTGTTTTTACTTCTTCACCAGCCCTTTCGAATCAATACTCTTCGGCTTGGTTGCCTGGAGTTTCTCCATTAAGGTGGGAAGATCAGCGCGTTTGATTTCGCCGGTGACAATGATCACGCCTTCTTTTACTTCGGCTTTTACGGTCGGATGATCTTTGATAGCATCACGGACGGCTGTGGTCAGTGCGTCATCGGCAGTAATTTCGGGAACGTTGGTGGGTGGAGCAGGTGGTGCAGCAACGGTTGTATTGTTGACTACCTTTTTTACTCCTTTAATTTCGGATAACTGTGCATCCACAGCAGAGCGTGCACTTTCATCGGACACTCCACCACTGACGGTAACAACGCCTTCTTTTACTTCGGCGGAAAGACCCGACAATGCAGCGTTTGAAGACAGCGCAGCCATTACCTCTTTGCGGATATCTTCATCTTTGGGTTTGCTTTTACAAGAAGTGACAGAAAAGGCGAGAGAAGCGATGACAAGGATCGCCAGCATCTTTTTCATAGATCGTTTGTTTAGGTTTACAATGATATGCTCCATGGAGGCGGCATAAACAATGCCATAAAACCTGTTCAAACAATTTCATGACCAGACGCAACCGGCGATGCTAATAAAAAACCGGAGCGTCAACTCCGGTTTTCGTTTTACTGGCCTTCCAGTTCCATCAGTTTTTCAAAAACTGTCTCGTATTCTTTGTTCAGCTTGTCCACTTCGGCGGCGGCCTGCTGATAAGCGGATTCCGCTTCGCGGAATTTATTCTTATCGGCATAAATTTCCGGATCGGAGAGCGCTTTTTCCAGTTTGTCCTTGCGGAGTTTCAATTCGGCGATCTGCTGTTCCAGTTGCTGAAATCTTTTCTGCTGTTTTTGTAATTCCTTTTTTAATTCTTTATTGATAGGGGTATTGGAAGCAGGCGGTGTTTCTTTTGGTGCCGGTTCTTTTTCCTTTTCTTTCTCCTTTTGTTGCGGAGCGGTCTTTTCGTTCTTTTCCGCTTTTTCTGCCTTTTTGCTTTCGGCTTCCAGGCGTGCCATCCGTTCTTTCCAGGCTACCCATTCGTCGTAGCCACCTTTGAACTCCTTGATCTCGTGATCCACGATTTCCCAGATCTTATTGGCCGTTTTTGATACGAAATAGCGGTCGTGGCTGACGAGCACCAGGCTGCCCTGGTATTTGTCCAACGCATCGATCAGCAGGTCGCAACTGTGCATGTCGAGGTGGTTGGTCGGTTCGTCGAGCATGAGGAAGTTGGCCTTGCTTACGATGGTTTTGGCCAGGGCAACCCTTGCTTTTTCGCCACCGCTCAATACGCGGATCTTTTTATCGGAATCATCGCCGCTGAAGAGAAAACAACCCAGCAGACCGCGGAGTTCCAGGTCGGTCATCTGGCTGCCGCATTCACGCATTTCATCTAAAATGGTGTTGTTGACGTTCAGCGCTTCGAGCTGGTGCTGCGCATAGAAGCTTTCCTCTACGTTATGCCCCCATTTACGTTCCCCGCTATCGAAGGTTTCTATACCGGCGATGATGCGGAGCAGTGTTGATTTTCCTTTACCGTTTGCGCCAATCAGTGCGATCTTGTCGCCCCGGTCGATCTCTACACTGCTGTTTTTTATAATGAGGTTGTCGCCGTATGATTTGCTCACATTGTGCAACTCGGCCAGTACTTTACCGGGTACCTTATCCACGCGGAAGTTGATGCGGATATCAGGTCTTTCCAGTTCGGCATCTTCGATACGCTCGAGTTTGTCGAGGCGTTTCATGATGCTTTGTGCCTGTGCGGCTTTACTGGCTTTGGCTTTAAAGCGTTCGATGAACCGTTCCTGCTGGCGGATATAATCCTGCTGGTTCTCGTAGGCTTTTTGTTGCATTTCTATACGGATGGCTTTCTCTTTTTCATAGAAATCGTAATTGCCATTGTAGATATGCAGTTGTTGCTGATACACTTCCACGATCTTGTTCACCATACGGTTGAGGAAGTATTTATCGTGACTCACAATCACCACGGAGCCCTGGTAATGCAGGAGGTATTTCTCCAGCCATTCGATTGAGGGCATATCAAGGTGGTTGGTCGGTTCGTCGAGCAGCAGCAGATCGGGTTGTTGCAGGATCATTTTGGCGAGCAGCACACGCATGCGCCAGCCACCGCTGAATTCTTTATAGGGACGTTGCAGATCAGCGTTGGTAAAACCAAGTCCCTGCAATACTTCTTCGGTGCGGTGATGAATATTGTAACCGCCGAGTGTTTCGAGTTCGTGCAGGCGGTCGGTGTAGGCAAGAAGGGTAGTTTCGTCGCCGGTGCGCTCCAGTTCTTTACCGATCTCTTCAATCTCTTTCTCGAGTTCGAGTACGCGTTCGAAGGCACCCAGGGCTACCTGTAAAATGGACTCTTCGGTATCAAAACTCAACAGATCCTGGTGAAGGTATCCGATAGAAGTAGACCGGCTTCTTTCTACTGTGCCGGCGGAAGGGAGGTATTGTCCTACCAGTAGTTTGAGCAGGGTAGACTTACCCGTACCGTTGTACCCGATCAGGCCAATGCGTTCGCCTGGCTGAATATGCCAGGTAGCTTCGGTCACGATGGCGCGGGCACCAAACTCAAATGTCACATTCTGAAATCCTGCTAACATGCTTCAACTGAAATTTGCGCAAAAATAATGCATTCGGACTGCTGATCGTTTAATATTAACTTTGCTGCAAAATTTAACGACGCCATGAAGAAATTTCTCCTGTTTTTGCTGTTGATCGTAGCCGTCAGCGCTGGTGTATGGTTTTTCCTTCTCCGAGGAAAGAAAAATACGCACAAAGGTCCGAAACCGGTATCGATGGCGGTGAGCAAGCACAGCGAGGCTTTCAATGCGTCCATCGAGTCGATGCTTGGCAATTACTACCAAATGAACGAGGCGTTCGTTAACTGGGATGTAAACAAGGTTAATGAAGGTGCGGCGGCACTGAAGCAGGGGCTCGATTCCTTCAGCCTCAAAGAACTGGAGAAGGATTCAGTGGAAATTGCGCAGAGTGCTTCCTTTTTCCTGGATAATGCCCGTGCCGAGATACAGAATATTATCAATCAGCCGGACATCGCTGCTAAGAGAACTTCGCTCAATAGTCTTTCCGACGCGCTGTATATGTTGATGAAAACGGTGCGTTACGACCGTTCAAAATTGTATCTGCAGGAATGCCCGATGGCTTTTGGTGAAAATCAGTCCGGGTATTGGCTCAGTGCCACGCAGGAAGTGCGCAATCCCTATCTTGGTACGCAGCATCCGCAGTATAAAGCGTCGATGTTGAATTGCGGCGAGCCGAAGGATACGGTGAATTTTATGCAGAAGTAAGGTATGGGATAAGGTGTAAGGTGTAAGGTGTAAGGTGTAAGGTAGAAGATATAAGAGGTATAAGGGGATAAATTTATAAATAAAACAGCCATGTCATGTTAAGATACAGACATGGCTGTTTTATTCACGATTGACTCCCGAAATTTCGGGATCACCATTCACGCTCACTCATCGTCCTCTTCCTCCTGGTACGCGTCCTCGCCATAATACTGTTTCTCCCACTGGCTGACTGCTTCGTCGCTCAGGCATTCGATGATGTCAGACAATGTATCGGTCTTGAGTTTCCATTCCGTTTTGGTAGGATCATCAAACCGTTGAATAAACAGGCAATGATCTGTTTCCACAGTCACCTGGATCAGTTCGATCGGTGAATTTTCTTTGTCTTTTACCAGATAATAACATCCGTTTTCCAGCAGGTCATAGCTGTACATAATCCGTCCTCCCTTGTTTAAATTTCTATAATTTAATACCAGTCAAAAGCCGATGGCCCGGGTTAGTAAGTGAGAATGTAATGGGTTGTGGAGTAGAATCCGGGGTAAGTAGAGCACAAAAATACGAAGAAAGATGAGACAGGAAAGGAAAAATGACGTCTCCGGTATATTTTTCTTATTTAATTGATTTTCAATAATATTATAAACGTTTACTTTTATTTAATATAAAGATAACACCGGTTTTTTGCAGCTCCGGTAACACCTGAAAATGCCGCTTGCCGATCCTGTTGAATTAGACCGGCACTTATGCCATAAGCTCGCGGCTTTCCCTTACCTTTGCACGTCCGAAAAACGGGCCGAAGTACATGAAAAATATACGGAATTTCTGCATAATCGCGCATATTGACCACGGCAAAAGTACCCTGGCTGACAGGCTGTTGCAAAGCACGAACACTATCAGCGACCGGGAAATGATGGACCAGGTACTGGACGATATGGATCTTGAACGGGAAAAAGGTATCACGATCAAGAGCCACGCCATCCAGATCAACTACCGCCATACCGACGGACAGGAGTTTATCCTGAACCTGATCGATACGCCCGGTCACGTAGACTTCAGCTATGAGGTGAGCCGTGCGCTCGCCGCCTGCGAAGGCGCTTTGCTGCTTGTGGATGCCACACAAGGTATCCAGGCCCAGACCATTTCCAATCTTTACCTCGCTATCGAAAACGACCTAGAGATCATTCCCGTGATCAATAAGATCGATATGGACGGCGCCATGATCGAGGAAGTACAGGACCAGATCATCGAATTGATCGGTTGCAAACCGGAAGATATCCTGCTCGCCAGCGGCCGTACCGGTCTTGGTATCGAAGGAGTGCTGGCGGCAATCGTAGACCGCATTCCCGCACCTAAAGGCGATCCCGAAGCGCCGCTGCAGGCATTGATCTTCGACAGCGTCTTCAACAGCTTCCGCGGTATCATCGTTTATTATCGTATTCAGAATGGCACTATCCGCAAGGGTGATAAAGTAAGATTTGTTTCAACCGGACAAGACTATGAAGCCGATGAAGTAGGCATCCTCAAATTGAAGATGACCGAAAAGAAAGAAGTGAAGGCCGGCGACGTAGGATATATCATCACCGGTATCAAAAATGCCAAGGAAGTGAAAGTTGGTGATACCATCACCCTTTCCAACAGACCCACGAAGGAACCTATCAAAGGTTTTGAAGAAGTGAAACCGATGGTATTCGCCGGTATCTATCCCGTTAATACCGACGAGTTCGAAGAACTGCGCGATTGTATGGATAAACTGCAGCTCAACGACGCGTCACTGACATACGAACTGGAAACCTCGCAGGCACTTGGTTTTGGTTTCCGTTGCGGCTTCCTCGGTATGCTGCACATGGAGATCATCCAGGAACGTCTCGAGCGCGAATTCAATCAAACCGTTATCACTACCGTACCCAACGTTAGTTTCATCGCTTATACGACCAAGGGAGAAAAAGTGATGGTCAATAATCCATCCGAGTTTCCGGATCCGGTGAAGACCGAACGGATAGAAGAACCTTATATCCGTGCGCAGATCATCACCAAGCCCGAGTATATCGGCAACATCATGACGCTCTGTCTCGGCAAACGGGGAATCCTGATCAATCAGAGCTACCTCACCACCACACGCGTGGAACTGATTTTCGAAATGCCATTGACCGAGATCGTATTTGATTTCTACGATAAGCTGAAATCACAAACACGCGGTTATGCCTCGTTCGATTACCATGCCATCGGTTACCGCGACGCCCTGATCTCAAAAATGGATATCCTGCTGAACGGTGAAAAAGTGGATGCCCTGAGCGCGCTTATTCACCGCAGCCGCGCCGAAGATTTTGGCCGCAAACTCTGCGAAAAACTGAAAGAATTGCTGCCACGTCAGCAGTTCCAGATTGCTATCCAGGCCGCTATCGGCGCCAAAGTGGTTGCCCGCGAAAACATTTCCGCCATGCGCAAAGACGTAACCGCGAAATGTTATGGCGGTGACATCAGCCGTAAACGCAAGCTGCTGGAAAAACAGAAAGAAGGTAAGAAACGTATGCGCCAGATAGGCAACGTGGAAGTACCGCAGGAAGCATTTCTTGCAGTACTGAAACTGGACGATTAAAAAAAGGAGCCATCAGGCTCCTTTTTTTTGTAATAAGTTTTAAGTAATAAGTTATAAGTAAGATAATGATACAGTCAATACATCTTAGAAGCTAATCATGTATAAGCGAACCAGGGAAGTACCAAGCTTAATACTTAATACTTAATACTTAATACTTAATACTTAATACTTAATACTTACTACTTACCACTCACTTCCGCGTCACTTTCACTCTATACAGTATGGCGATTGACGAATGCTCTTTATCGCCGTTCTCATACAACTTCACTTCGTGAGTTTTATTTTCCAATTCTACTGAACGTCCGGCCGCGAGGTTCATGATGGAGGAAATGTTGGCCGTTTTGTCGAGCGAATATTTCAGATCGAGTGGCTGGTACGCGCGGTAAACAGGTTTGTGCAACGGCTCCCAATCTTTCAAGGCTTGACTGAATACGAGTTGCAATTCCCGCACCTGTGACAGGGTAAGGTCTTTTGCAATCAGCACGTCTTTATCGTCGCTGATCGTTTTATCCTTACCAATACTCCAGGCTGCATCTTCATTGATGCCAAACAAACGCTTGCCATTCACGTCACAGGTACCGAAGATATCTTCCTTATCGTCAGGGAAGAGTTCTACTACCTTGTTACATTTCAATCCTTTAAAAATTACTTCCACATCATACCGCGGATTGAGGCAGTCGTCTACTTTATAATTGGAGGTTGAACGTACACCGATAATACGTCCGTCGGAGATGCGTTGTACCACATATTGCAAAGGCAGCGCACCGGTACGGCTATTCAGCGTGGCCGCCGATGGATCACGGATATACTGATAGACTGCTTCGGGATCGCCCGCCACACTGTTGGCCGTCTGGCCGTTGCCGCCGTATACCAGTGCCTTAAACTCTTTTATGTCGCGCACAAATTTATTGCGTACATCGCCGGAAATAGAACCACCCAATGAGGCATTGGCTAATTCCCCACCCGTGAAGTTGATACCCAACCGCGCCGATACCCGCCCGAATGCCTCGGCTGAGTCAAGTGTGGAACGGAATGTCATCATGATCATGCGGCCATATACAACCGACTTTACAATACCCTGATGAATATTGGCAGCAGCACCGGCATTTGTAAATAACAAACCCGGATCTTCTTCCTCTATTGTATACGCATACATCGGTTGTATGAACGATAACATATACTGGCGTTCCACAGAACCGTTTACCATGTTACCACTTGCCCGTATGCCCTGCGACAGATCTAGCGGAATACCAAATTCTTCCAGCGGCAGCATCAGTCCTGCCGAAAAATTGAAGGAGGCCGTCAATTCCTGCTGGCTGCGCAGTTCCATTGAACGATAGGCGAACACGGAGGGAATCGCTGCACCATAATGGCGATCGCGCAGGTTTTCATCCAGCACACGATTGTTGTTGCTGCCGAAATTGCTGACCGTATAAGTTCTGGAACCTGAATCAGGGTTGCTGATGCTGATGGCCACCGTCAAAGGACGACGTTGTGCAGGTGATACATACGTTACCGGCGATCTCCCCAGCAAACTTCCCGCGTCGATGAAGGCTCCGGGATAAATGGCATTGGGAAAATTCAGCCGCAGATCGATCAGGCTGAAGGCAGACTCATTGAGGTAGTCGAGGTTATAAGATTGTGTAAGACAATAACCATCACCGGACGGTTCTTTGCCGGGTGTACCCACCGCTCTTACAGGAGCCGCGGCACGGGGAAGGTTCACACCCACTATACTGGTGTTTGCACCGCTGCTCCTTGTAGTAATGGTATTAGCAGGAGCGCCGCCGGAAGCGCGGGCCGGACGAATAGCACGGAAATACCAGTCCAGCGGAGTACGTTGAAGCAGTTTGGGGTTGATCGTTTTAGCCGGAATGGTGGTCCCTGGACGCGTGATCGGGCCTTGCGAAAAACTCAACTGCGGAAATGCAATGATTGCAATAAACAGGATGAGGAATTGATTAAATGTTTTCATGTTTCTTGTTTTGCGTTTAAGAGATTAGTTGGCCGGTTCGATCGTCCAGATCTGTGTCTGGTCGTCATTGACAGGGCGCCAGGTTTTTACGCCACAGGTAGCGTTTTGCGTACAACTGTTGTTGGCATCGAGTACTTTGCCGTTGGCCAGGTTTTTAATGATGTATTTTTTATCTTTTAACCTGATCAGCAACCAGCGTTGGTTGGCGCTGACTCCCGGCATGCCATTTTTTTCCCATAATAAAATATTGGAAGCACCATCATCAAAGAGATCGCTCATCTCGCTGTCGAGCACGTACTCTTTACCGTCTTTGATAGCGAAGCGGATAGAATAACCAATTGTTCCGAACCGCTGTATGTACAGTCGCTGCCTGGTCTTGTTCAACTGCACATCTTTACCGTTGTCAATACCGCTTTTATCATTCAGTTGCAGTTCGTCTCCCGATGCATGTGAACTGACATAATAATATCCGCTTGATAGTGCTGCACCTGTAACATTATCGAGTATGCTTGTAGCGGCGAAGCGTATTTTTTCAATTGTTTCACCGATTGCGGCAATCCCTTCTTCGATCATGCTTCCGGGAGCAGAAGCATTGATGCCTTTGTTGCGTGCCAGCATATCGCAAGGCGAGGAGTAATCATTCACGTTGTTGTCGGGATGCGGCAATGGCAAGGGGACCGGCACTTTTACGCGCTCTTCTCTGGACAATTGCTCGTAGGCAGCCCGCAGGTACCAGGTGGGATGATGATAACATAATTGCGATCCTGCAAGGTTGAACCCTGCCGCACCTGTTAAAGCCGGAACCAGCGCAAGTGCGTCGGTGAAACTGCGTTCAGGCGCACGGAAACGCATTGTTTTGATGTCTTCATAAAAAATGCGGGTGCCTGCCCGGCGATAGCCCAATGTGTAAGGGGCAATGGTGGTAACGGGATCGCTGGAGAAATCAAATCGCTGCAGCCTGTCGCCCGGAAAGAGCTGATTCATGGCCGTTACAAATTCCTGCGTGCCCGGGTGCGGCGAGGCGTAAACATACACACCCTGCACAGGTACATTTTTATTCCGCAGGTACATGGCAAACAACTGCGCATGAGCGGCGCCGAGACTGTGCCCGGTAACCCAGATCTTTTTAGTGCGGCCATTCTCTGCAACGATCCTGTTCATCAGTTGGCCTTTGAAATTCTGGTAGCTCAGCGAGTGCCAGAAACCTGCATGTACTTTTCCTATTATATCGGGGTCGGTGTGCTGGCGTGCATCAAAGTCTGTCAGCAACCACTCGGCCCAGTCAAACATGAAGGAGCTGACGAAGTTTTCTTTTTTGTTGGACGCGACACGATCAGTGCCACGAAACACAACGAAGATGGCGTCGTCGGTAGAAACGATCATGGCTTCCGGATCGTAGCCACCGGCAAAAGATTCCTGGAAGAAAAAGTACTTAGGATTGTTGAACAACCGCGAGGTATACAATTTATATTCCTGCTCAAATGTGCTGCGGCTGTTGTGTAAGCGTGTGATGTATTCGGGCGATGCATCACCGGCAACCGTGGCCAGGTATTGCGGATAGATCAGCGTCGTGAGATAACAAAGCAGGTAAGCATTGATATCATTACGACCCGTAGCTGTCATGTTGAAATAACGTCCGAAAGCATTGCCGGGAGTATTGACGACCGTGGCCAGCCGCGCCATACCGGGTGTGATACGTACGGGCGTCACGATGTCCTTGCTCGGCAGCGAAAGCTGCGCTTGAGAGGTGGTGCTGCCCAGCAATGTCGCAAGGACAAAGAAATAACACCACCTCTTTTTTAGGAAGTAATACATGGTAAAATGGTTAAATGGTTATGAAAAAAATTACTGGTTACTTATTGACGACCTCCCCCTTCGAGAAGCCGAAGTATCGGTCTCCGACAATGGACTATGGCTGTTTATTGACGATTGACGATTCACAATTGACCATTCACATGGTGCATCATCGCATCAGGCACGCAATGGAAGCAACCGGCGTGAATGTGCGGAATGTCCAGTTCTGGTCGAAGGAAAAGCGCATGCCGTAATTGATGATTACGTTGCGACTTATTCTCCAATCTCCGCCGATGGTCAGTGTAGTGGGCAAGACCGGGCTCCAGTTGACGGATGATCCCACGACTTCCGTATTGGGATCGGGAGAGAATACTTTATTCAGTGCAGCACCCGCAGTGGACGTACTCTTTTTTTCGTAAAAAATTTCGGCGAAGAAATTATAAATAGGACCACCGTAGCGGAAGTTGACACCCGCTGTATACAGCATCGTGCTTGCCACGGCCTGTTGTTCCGTTTCTTCAAACGTATCGAGATCGCGCAGCAGGAAATTCAGTTGTTCTTCGTAAAAGGTGGTTCTCACCAACCCGGTCACCAGCATTTTTTTACCAATACCAAAGCCGCCATTGAGCCAGGCGCCCCAGCCGGTATTGCGGTTGAGCCGGATTTTTCCCAACGAACCTGCGCTGTCTGTCTGATAAGTATAGACCTTGCCAAATGCTATGTCCAGCGAAGCGGCGTTCCAGTTTTCCGCTGCATAAATAGCTGCCCGGGTGTTGATTTCGGCCTGTCTTCTGGAGCGCAGGGAAAGCAATTGTTCCTCCACGCTGTTGATCTGGCTGCGAAGCCCGGGGCGTTGCAATACCTGTGAAGTGGTATCGAGCTGGACCATCAGTTCTTTCAACTGTGCTTCGAGAGCGGCCTTTTCTTCTGTGAACTGAACATGGAGATCTTCATACAACGAGCGCGCCATCAGCGGATCTTTTTCGCGGTAAACGCCCATCTTGATTGCGAAACCGATGCGGCGGTCATTGAATTCATCCTGTACGGAACCTACGGATACATCGAGCGAGGCAAGGCGCCGCATAAAAGGAGACGCCTGCTGGTAACGCGACAGGTCTTTTCTGTTGTAGAAAATTTCCCAGAGGGGCTGCGATTGGATGGCGAGATTGGGATTGAGCTTCCAGGATTTGAACGACCAGTCTACCTTGAAATCTTTGATATCGGATGTACGGTTGACCAATGAAGGTGTAACGCCCATCAGATCAAATACGGGAGAAGCGGGAATTGCCAGCTCTTTGGGACTTAACTTACCCGCCGTTTGCTCCTGCGTTTGTTCCTGCGCAAAGCAGGAGAGGCCCGACAAAAGGGTGATTGAAAATGTGATACAACGAAGACGTGACATACAGGTAATTTTCCGCCAAATTAGGGGAGCCGCCTGCCGGTAACAATCGCCAGATGTGGTTAAGACTTATCAGGAAATGATCTTCTTGCGAAAGGCGATGGAGAGCGCTTCGCCGAGGCTGTTCACTTGTAGTTTCTGGTATATTTTGCGGATATGTGAGTGTACTGTTTCGTAGGCAATATCCAGGGATGCGGCCACCATTTTGTAACTCTGTCCGTTGCTGAGCTGTAAAAGAATTTCTTTCTCGCGCGGTGTTAGATTGTATTCGTTTTCTACCGGCTGATGTTTATGAAAATGATCGATCACTTTGCGCGCAATACCCGGTGTCATAGGGCTGCCACCAGCCATGGCTTCTTCGATGGCGCTCAGCATTTTCAACGGTGAGGCATCTTTGGTAAGATAGCCCTGCGCGCCCGCCTGCAGGCTTTGAAAAATGCGTTCCTCATCGTCAAAGATCGTTTGCATGATCACCACTACGGAGGGCAATATTTCACGGATACGCTTCACCGCTTCGATGCCGTTGATACCCGGCATATCGATATCCATCAACACAACATCCGGCAGGCATTGTGCAAGTTTATCTTCCAGCCCGCTGGCATCGGCATAAACACCCGATACTTCAATACCGGGAGATCCATCGAGCAGCAGATGGAGGCTGTTGCGAAACCGGTCGCTGTCATCAAATATGGCCACTTTAATCATGGTACGCCTGTTCATTTACAAACATAAAAATACACGAGTGCGGGCGGGAAGCCTATCACCAAATATGGTTAGGATGCAACCTGCATCGGGAGCTCGAACCTGACTTGCGTGCCTCCCTGCGTCACCGGAAACAGGTCCAGGCGGCCTCCAACGCCTTTGGCCCGCTGCTGCATATTGCGCAAACCGTTGCCATCCGAGCGCTCCGCAGTGGGGGGCAAACCGGCCCCATCGTCGGTTACGGAAATGATTAATTGTGGTTCCGCGCAGTCAATGGATACGATAATACTTTGCGGTGATGCGTGCTTGATGGCGTTGTTGATTGCTTCCTTCAGTACCAGGAAAATATTCTTGCGTGCGCCGAGCGAAAGTTCGGGCATGGCTGCAACCGGCAGCCTGAACTCCAGGTGAATTTCTTTTTCCGCACAAAGTGGTTCCGCATATTGCCGCAGCCGGTCTATCAATTGTTCGAAAGTGAAATGGGCGGGTTGAATAAACCAGATCGTGTCTTTCATTTCCGATAAAATATCTGAAGCGGTATTACTGATGATATTCAACACTTGTGCGGCCGATGCGGGTTGTTTTTCCATCCGCTGACGCGCCACCTGGCTATACATGGCAATACTGCTGAGGCCGGCACCGATATTGTCGTGAAGATCGGAAGAGAGTTTTGTCTGCATCGTACTGAGACTGGTGCGCAACATTTCGGTTTGCTGCAACTGATGAATCAACCTGTCTTGTGTATCGATGATCTGTTGTTGCGTGCGCTTGTTTTTTATCACCAATCCCGTATTGAGCAATAACAATTCAAGTAATATCGCCACTTCAAAAGCAACGTATACCAGGATGGTACGTTGCCCGGGATCTTCTGCGATCAGGGTGAAAATATGACCGGAAATGCCCCCGATGGCAATGCAAACGCCACCAATCACCAGGAGATTATTCAACAGGTTCCGTTGCACAAGCAGTTTGTAAAGGAGGGGGGCCGCAGACAGTGCCAGCGATACCGATGCGATCATGTAAATGATAGAAGAAGTGGTATAGCTGAATGAAAACGGGATGCAGATGCATTTTGCGATGATAAATGCGGCGAAAAAGATTTCTACCATTCGTGCATTTTTGTAGAGTGCAGGCTGCGTTGCTTTTAATTCAAGAAAATAATAACCGAAACGGATATACATCCAGCAGGCAAAGATGATCAGCGGCTGATCGAGGTATTCGTCCAGCATTGGAGGAATGGGGGCCGGAAAAAAATGCAATACACTGTCAAGCCTCGTAATGAGAAATAAGAGCGTGCTGCACATATAAACAATGTAATACAGGTAGTCTTTACGCCGGAAAACAAACCATTGTACCAGCATGAAGGTGGCCTGGAATAGCATGGTTCCGATCAGTAGGATGTGAATCCAGTGAAGGAGCGGCATGTGAACGGGTTTATGTTAATGGTGGCCGAATATATTGAAAAATCCCCGCACAACTGGCGGGGATTTTCGCTTATCGGATCAGGGTTACTGTTCCCTTTCGTTCGATGACGCCGCAATTGGTAACGGCTTTTATAAAGTAAACATACACACCGGCCGGTTGATCCACTCCCTGGAATTTTCCATTCCAGCAGGCGTAGGGATCGCGCGAAGAGAAGATCCGTTGTCCACCGCGGTTGTAAATACTGAAATCGATTTTTTCAATCACCCCCCAATACGAAATACCATAGCAGTCATTACGCCCGTCACCGTTTGGCGTGAAGGCATTAGCCATGAGATTGTCGCCGTGACGGGTATCGGTGATTTCAACCGTGATGCTGTCGCGGTTCACGCAGCCATTGGCATCCGTACCGGTTACATAGTATTTCGTTTCTGTTGTGGGACGGGCAAGCGGGTTGTAAATCGTGGTGCTGCTCAGTCCTGCCGGCGGAGTCCAGTTGTAACGTACGGCACCGGATACGGTCAATTGGGTACTGCCGAAGTTGCAATCCAGGTCGTTTGATTTAGTGACATGCAGTGTTGGCAACGGATGTACCACAAATGTTACTGCCTGGCTTGGCAAAACAGTGCCGGGCGCGGTGATTACGCAACGGATATAAGCACTGGTAAGGGCGGTCATGGTAAGCTGCGAGGTGGTAGCTCCGGGGATGTCCGTCCAGGTACTGCTGTTGCCGCTCTGCTGCCATTGGTATTGCAAGGTCACCAACGGACTTTGTGCTTCTGCAATGATCGTAAAGCGCGCCTGTTCATCTGTACACAAGGCGAGCGGAGCAGGTTGCTGACGAATGTTGACGACAGCGCCGGTGATGGTGAACGTACCATTCACAAAAATAAAGTTGTAGTTGGCCGCCGCGCCGCCGCTGAAGGTAATCGGGTATTGTCCCGGCATGCCGGTGAGAGTGGCAGTGGTGCCGATAACCGGCGGCGTGATGACGGATTGATTTTCTCCGTAAACAAAACCACTGTAACTGAATGTGAGCGGAGGATTGTTCTCGCCGTAAGGCCGTGTTTTGTCATCCGCGGTTATCAACAGATCTTTCGGTGTTACCACTAATGTAAAGATTACCGGCGAGGCACCGAGGTAAATATTGTCACCGGCCTGATCTGCCGCAATGAGTGTGGTGCCAACACCATGAATGGTGATCTGACCTGTTGCATCAATCGACGCCACCCCGTTATTACTGCTGCTGTAGGTTACCGGTAAACCGGAAGTTGCGGTAGCGCTGCCATCTTGTACCGGATCCCCATAGGTAACTGTTACCGTGCTATTGCTGGTTTGTGTGTTAAAGGAAATGGTTTGTGGCCGTTTGTTGACGGTCAGCAATGCCGCGTTGCTGGTTGCATTTGGCAGACAGATGCCTGTTACAATACAACGATAGAGATAACCACTGATATGCGGTACATTGGTCAGGGTGAGTGTGGGTGACTGGCTGCCGCTGTAAAGGACTCCATCGGTAACAGGAGTGAAACCCGTGCCGTCGTTTACTTCCCATTGATACGTAAGCGGACCTGTACCGGAAGCCGTTACCGAGAAGCTGGTATTATCCTGGATAAAAATAACCGAAGGTTGCGGCTGCAGTGTAACTGCCGGAGCGGTATTCACGATCAGATTCAATACAGTCGTGCTGTCACAACCCGTGATCATTGAGGGCATCGTGAATGTGGCTACATTGTTGCCGCCCGCTGTGATGGTTTGTCCGTTCCAGGTATAAGGCAATGCATCCGCGCAAATGGTGATCGTTTCTGTTTCGTTGAGCAATGGATTCACGATCAGGTTCAGCAATGTAGTACTATCGCAACCGGTAAGGAGCGAAGGGGTAGTAAATGTCGCAATGTTATTGCCACCGGCTGTGATGGTTTGTCCGTTCCAGGTATAAGGCAATGCATCCGCGCAAATGGTGATCGTTTGTGTTTGATTGATCAGGGGATTAACGATGAGGTTTAAAACCGTTGTGCTATCGCAACCCGTGATCAAAGAAGGCGTAATAAATGTAGCGATGCCATTTCCGCCGGTGGTGATGGTTTGTCCGTTCCAGGTATAAGGCAATGCGTCCGCGCAAATCGTGATCGTTTCTGTTTGATTGATTAGTGGATTAACGATAAGGTTGAGTGTAGTGGTACTGTCACAGCCGGTGATCAGCGATGGTGTAGCAAATGAGGCCACACCGTTTCCGCCTGCTGAGATACTTTGTCCGTTCCAGGTATAAGGCAATGCGTCTGCGCAGATCGTGATCGTTTCTGTTTGATTGATCAACGGGTTTACGATCAGGTTGAGTGTAGTGGTACTGTCGCAACCGGTAAGGGTCGATGGCGTAACAAATGTGGCTACGTTATTACCACCTGTGGTGATGGATTGTCCGTTCCAGGTATAAGGCAATGCATCACCACAGATGGTGAAGGTTTCTGTTACGGCCGGTGCGGGATTGACGGTAAGGTTAAGGGTAGTGGTACTGTCGCAACCATTTTCAATGGAAGGTATGATAAAAGTAACCACCGCATTTCCTCCTGCGGTGATGGTTTGACCGTTCCAGGTGTATGGCAATGCATCCGCACAGATCGTGATATTTTGAATAATTGATTTAACCGGATTGACAATCAGGTTCAGCGTGATGGTGCTATCGCAACCGCTGATCACAGAAGTGGTAACAAAAGTCGCTACCCCGGTTCCACCGGCGGTAAGCGTTTGTGCATTCCAGGTATAGGGTAACTGGTCGGAACAAAGGGTGATGGTTTCGGTGACGTTGATGGCTGCGGTTACGATCAGGTTGAGTGTGGTAGTACTATCGCAACCGGTAACAAGCGATGCAGTGGTGAATGTTGCTACGTTATTGCCGGGTGCCGTTATGGTCTGTCCGTTCCACGTGTAGGGCATGCTGCTGGCGCAGGTGGTAATTGTTTGCGTCTGAGAGATCAGCGGATTGACAACAAGGTTTAAAGTAGTGGTGCTATCGCAACCTGTGACCAATGATGGCGTTGTGTAAGTTGCCACGCCATTGCCACCAGCCGTAATGGATTGTGCGTTCCAGGTATAGGGCAATTGGTTCGCGCAGATAGAAATGGTTTGCGTGGTGTTGACCAGCGGATTGACAACAAGGTTTAATGTAGTGATGCTATCGCAACCATTGATCAGGGATGGAGTAATATGGGTGGCTACGCCATTTCCCCCTGCCGTTATTGTTTGTCCGTTCCAGGTATAGGGCAATGCATTCGCACAAATGGTGATGGTTTGTGTAACGGGTGGTAAACTGTTTACGATCAGGTTAAGCGTGGTGGTACTGTCACAACCGTTGATCAACGACGGAGTAGTATAGGTGGCTACGCCATTTCCTCCTGCCGTTATTGTTTGCCCGTTCCAGATATAGGGCAATGCGTTCGAACAGATGGTAATGGTTTGTGTAACCGGCGTTACAGTGTTTACGATCAGGTTAAGCGTGGTGGTACTATCACAACCGTTGGTCAACGACGGAGTTGTATAGGTGGCTACGCCATTGCCTCCTGCCGTTATGGTTTGCCCGTTCCAGGTGTAAGGCAATGCATTCGAACAAATGGTAATGGTTTGTGTAGCGGAGGTTACACTGTTTACGACCAGGTTAAGTGTAGTGGTACTATCGCAACCTGTCATCAATGACGGGGTCGTGAATGTCGCTACACTATTGCCTCCTGCAGTTATGGTTTGTGCATTCCAGTTATAGGGCAATTGATTGGCGCAGATCGTGATATTTTGAGTAGCTGTTTTAAGCGGATTGACGGTGATAACACTGTTGACCGGCGTACTCGTACAGCCATTTGCCGTGCCGGTTATGTTATAGCTGACGGTTCCGGGCAGCATGGAGTTATTGTTCAGTATTTGCGAAATAGGGCCTGTACCGCTACCGGCTGATACACCCGTGATACTTGGGACTGTTGTAGCTGTCCAGGTATAAGTTGTTCCTGTTACCGAGGAGTTTAACGCAATACTCGGATTCTGCCCGCTGCAAAGCGGATTGATGGCGGGAATGGCAGTAACCGTCGGTCTTGGATTCACGGTTACGTTTACCGTATTAGCATTCGTATTACCGCAGGCGTCGGTAAGCGTAAGATACACCGGAATAGTACCGTTCGCAGGAAAGTTGAGATTGGCGGAAGGGCCTGTGGCAGCAACAGGCGTACCTGTGGGGTTAAAGCTCCAGGAGTAGGTGTACGGAGTAGCGCCGCCACGGCCTGTTGCATTGAGTGTAGCATTGGTGCCCTGGCATACCGTTGCACCTGCTGAAGGCGTTATGGTCACGGGTGAGGCGAGTTCTACGGTACGGCCTGTAATTGTCATCGTCCAGGGACTGGCTGCGCCGATACAGCTTCCGCTACAGCCGGCAGCCGAACTATAACAACGATAAAAGCGCATTTCAAACGGTATGTTGGCAGAGGCGCAGGAAGTAGCCGGTAAGCAGGAAGCCAGATCGTTCATGATCGAGATATTGTTACCACTACAGGTGCCGGTACCGATGCCATTGCAAAACCAGTAATTCCCTGCGGCACCCGGGCTATTACAAGTGCCGGAGCGAAAGGTCACAGCGCCATCATACATCCAGCAGGAGCCTGTTGCAATATAGCTGAATGTCCAGCGGATGTCCTCTATATTGAAACTGGCCGGTCTCGTCACGTTCAGGTTGTAGGAACAATATGCTGTGAAGCAGGCAGCACTATAGGCTGAACCGGTAATCGATGCCTGTGCAAGTGTGTTGCTGGCCGTTACCAGCGGATCTATCACCAATTCATGTTGCCCGATATATTTGTTGATCCAGTAAGCCGGCACGATCATGTCCATAACGCCATCACTGATATCATAAGCAACCGCCATCATGCTTTCCTTGCCACCATTTTTTGCATAAGCGTAACCGGCATTTACTTTCAACGCATCGGCGCCGTTCAGCAACACGGTTAATTGGCCAACACCCTTTTGTTCGTTGCCTTCAGTGAATTGCAGGCGTGTATTTTGTCCACCATTGAATGCATCTCGAAAGATCAGTTCATCGAAAGAACCGAATGCATTTCTTTTGATGATAAAATTTGTCTTAATCGCGCCGCGGAAGACTTTCAGTTCCGCATCGATGCCTTCGAATACATTGGTAATGTACATGCCGTCTTCACCAATTGTGTACCGCGACCAGTTGGCCTTTCCAATTGTTTCCACAGTGCTGTTGCGGCGTATCAGTAAAGTCCAGTCGTTGAACTGTACATTGCCCAATACGGTCTGCAGGCTTATTTGTTGGCGGGAGAGATCGAAGATGGCCGGCTCCGGGGCATATCCCGAACGATACACGCCATTGACGCCTGGTTTCAATTTATGCTGGATGGTGATCCATCGGCCGTCCACCAGCGTGTTCAGCGAGCCGAGCGATTGCTGGATGTATTGCAATGTGGAATCTTTCAGGCTACGGAACAATCGTTTATCCGCTTTGCGTTCGGCATATACTTCCACGCAGGAGTCGCAGGGCGCGCCATCGGGCAGTATGCCATATTCGGGGTGCGTAAGATCTTTTTTGCTATTGTATTTTCTCCACGCTTCAAGATCCGGTGATTTTTTTCTTTCGGGAAATGTGTAATAGTTGTCTTCCGACGCTTTCATCTGTCCATCCGTATTTTTTCCGGGATGTGCAGGAAGGGATGATTGTACGTAATGATCCGCAGGATTTTGCGCGTAGTTGTTCAGGGTCAGGCATACGAATACGCTGAACAGAAAGACTCTCATGTAGTGGTTCATGGGCTCAGAGGAAGTATTGGGCGGGCGGACGGGAGCCGGCAGTTAATTTTCGGTTTAGTTTCTAGCCGACGAAAATACAAGATATTCCCGCAAAACCTAGTGTTTACCCATAGTAATATCACCCCGTGATAAAAAAGAAAGGACGCCGAAGCGCCCTTTCTAATCCTACTCTAATCTATCAACCTGCTGCAGCAGCAGCTTTTTTCGCTGACCGTCTATAAAACAACCAGAATAATATAGGAAATACTAATAATGTAAGAACCGTTGCCGTCACCAGCCCGCCGATGATCGCTACAGCCAGCGGCTTCTGGCTTTCCGATCCGATACCGGATGACAATGCAGCGGGCAATAATCCCAGCATTGCCATCAGGGCCGTCATCACCACAGGACGTATCCGCGATATGACCCCTGCACGTATCGCCGTGGCCAGATCCATGCGTTGCCGTAAGTTTTGATGGAACACCGTGATCAGGATTACACCGTTTTGTACGCAAATACCAAACAAGGCAATGAAGCCCACACCGGCGGATATACCGAAGTTGATGCCGGATATATGCAGGGCCAGAATGCCTCCGATGAGGGCAAAAGGTACGTTCATCAACACAAGACCGGCGTCTTTCACATTGCCAAATGTGATAAAAAGTAAGACAAAAATGGCCAGCAGGCTGATCGGTACTACCGTTGCCAATTGCTTGCTCGCCCGCACCTGGTTTTCAAATTCACCCGCCCACTGAATAGAATATCCTTTGGGAAGCCTGACCAGTTTGCCTACGGCTGCCTGCGCTTCGCTGATTGTGCTGCCAAGATCACGGCCGCGTACGGTGAATTTTACACCGATGAAGCGTTTGTTGTCATCTCGGTAGATGAAAGCCGGACCCGTTACCTTACGCAGATCGGCGATACTGCTCAGCGGAATCTTTCCTCCTTTGATCGTTGGCACCATCAGTGACATGATATCCGCTTCGTCTTTCCGGTATTCGGGTTGATAACGGATGCGTACATCGAAGCGTTTTTCATCTTCGTATTTGGCGGTGGCCGTTTTACCACCGATCGCCATTTCAATAACGGCCTGCGCATCGGCAGTAGCCACACCGTATAAGGCCATTTTTTCTTCGTCCAGTATCACGCTGATCTCGGGTTGTCCTACATTGCGCAGGATACCCGCATCTTTGATACCATCGATGTCTCTGATAGAAGCATATACCACATCGGCCAGGCTATCCAGTTTTTCCAGATCGTCGCCAAAGATCTTCACCGCATTGGATGCCTTGAAACCTGCAACGGCTTCGGCTACGTTGTCTACCACGGGTTGTGAATAGTTATAGGTAATGCCCTGGATCTGCCGCAGTCTTTCATCCATTTCCTCGATCAAGGCTTCCTGCGACAAACTGCGTTTCCATTCTTTCTTTGCTTTCAGGTTTACCTGGAATTGTATAAAACCAAATCCGTTCGGATCGGTACCATCGTTGCTGCGGCCGGTTTGCGAGAGCACACCATTTACCTCTTCGAAGTCCATCAGCTTTTCCCTGATCGTGCGCGTGATCTTCATCGATTCGGTCAGCGAGGTGCTCATGGGTAGTTCAGCCGTTACCCACAAAGCGCCTTCATTCAACTCTGGAAGGAACTCTGATCCTAAAAATTTTGCGGAGCCAAATGTTAGTCCCATGAATACAAATGCGCCTAGCAGACTTTTGCGTTTGTTGCGGAAACACCAGGTAAATGCGGAGGTGATCGAACGATTGAAGAAACGTACGATGAAGTTTTCTTTTTCCCGCACATTTTTATTCAGCAACATCGAGCACAATACAGGCACCAGCGTAAGTGTAAAGATCAAGGCACCCAATAGTGCAAATCCCAACGTCCAGGCGAGCGGCGAGAACATTTTGCCTTCCACTTTCTGAAAAGTGAAAATCGGAATGAGAGCCGTGATGATGATCACTTTGGAGAAGAATACTGCTTTACCCAGATCACCACCGGTTCGTTTTAATAATCCGAGTTTGGATAGCTTGTTGAACCTGGGCATACCGACTTTATGTGAAAGATGGGCGAGTGCCACGAACATGCCTTCTACCATTACCACGGCGCCGTCGATGATGATCCCGAAGTCGATCGCCCCCAACGAGATTAGGTTGGCACTCATGCCTTTCATCCGCAAACAGAAAAATGCGAACAGCAATGACAACGGAATGATCAGTGATACGATCAGGGTGGTGCGCCAATCGGCCATGAAGATGAGTACGATCACCGTTACGAGTATGATGCCTTCCACCACGTTGTGCGAAATGGTATCGGTACAATAACTCATGAGCACATCACGGTCATAAAATGTTTCCATCTTCACATCGGCGGGTAATACTTTCTCATTCAGTTCTTTTATTTTCTCTTTTACCGATGCGAGTACGGCCGACGGGTTTTCATCTTTCCGCATCACCACAATGCCTTCCACCACATCGTCATCCTTATCGAGGCCTGCCTGGCCTACGCGTGGCAAACCACTTTCCTGCACGGTGGCCACGTGTTTGATAAGTACCGGCGCATCGCCGTTTTGCTCTACGATGATGTTTTCGATATCCGTGCTGCTGTTGAGCAAACCGATTCCTCTGACCACATAAGCCTGGTTGTTTTTTTCGATCACATCACCACCCACATTGAGGTTGCTGCGTGACACGGCCGTGAATACTTCGAGCGGCGTAATGTCATATTTGACCAGCAGGGTAGGATTGACACGTATCTCGTATATTTTTTCTTCACCGCCAAACGCCACCACGTCGGCCACACCGGGCACGGCTCTTAGTTGGCGGTCGATCGTCCAGTTCTGGATGGTCAGGAGTTCGCGGCTGTTGCGCGATGGGCTGCGCAATACATAACGGAATATTTCACCGGTAGGACCATAAGGCGGTTGCACTTCCGGATCCACCTCGTCGGGAAGGCTGACGGTTCTCAACTGATTATTGACCTGCTGCCGCGCGAAGAAATCGTCGACGCCGTCTTCAAAAATTATTTTCATTACACTTAGACCAAACATGGTAATGCTGCGCACATTTGTTTTGCGTTGCACACTGTTCATGGCCACTTCGGTGGGGCGTGTTACAAAACGTTCCACTTCTTCGGCGCTCCGGCCGGGCCATTGTGTAACGATGATGATCTGTGTATTGGTTACGTCCGGGAAAGCCTCGATGGGTGTCCGGACAAAGCTCACAATTCCCGCAATGATCAGTACTCCGGTGAGGAAGAAAACGAAGAACTTGTTCTTGAGGGAAAAAGCTACAATATTTCGGATAAACTTGTTCATGCAAAAAGATTGGGCAGGCAGTGTCACACGGCAATAGCCGGCAGTGGTGCTACCTGCGGTTTAGCTTAATCATTTAAAGCATCATAGACCAGCAGGGCGTTGCGGCTGATAACGCGTTCGCCTTCCTGCAGTCCGGCCCTGATCCAGGTGAGGTTGCCGGTAGTGCGCAAAGGCTCTACCACCCGTGTTTCAATGCTGTCGCGGCTGTGAAACACCATCACGTAATTGCGGCTTTTGTCAAACACCACGGCTTCGGCGGGAATGGCTGGTTTTTTATCCGGTTCATTTCGGCTGATATAAACAGTGGCTGCCATCTCCGGTTTGAGTTCATAACCGGAATTCGGCAAACGGATGCGGATCTTGAGTGTTTTTGTTTCCGGATCCAGCACGTTCAGCATCTTGTCAATTTTGCCGTAAAAACGTTTGCCCGGATAGCTGAGCAGTTCAATTTCTGCGGGCATACCTACCGACAAACGTGCTATATCCGTTTCATAAACATTGGCTGTTACAAAAACCTCGTCGATCTGTGCGATGGTGAAGATGTTTTCGCTGAAACCTGCAGGCAACTGCATGTCGGCGTTGATCTTTTTATCCGTAATAAAACCGCTGATGGGAGCAACGATGTTGTAGTTGGCACCATCGCGGATATGATAAATTGAAAACACTTCATTGATCCTGTTGAGTTCGGCCTGTGCATTTTCCACTTCGCGTTGCGCGGCGGTCAGATCCCGTTCGGTGTTGAGCCTGGAATCGGCGAGTTCCTGCTCGGCTTTGAGGTTTTTGCGGGCCGTCATCAATGCGTTCTCCGCATCGCGGCGTTGCTTTTCAAAATCGGCGATGTCGGTACTGCGGATTGTAGCCAATACCTGCCCTTTGTGTACAAAATCACCCAGCGATACATTGAGACGGGTAACATAACCTGCCACCACGGGAAAAATGGAAGCGAGTTTGTTGTCTTCAGGGGTGATCTTACCGGAGAAGCGCAATTCGCTTTTTACATTTTCCAGCCGGGTGGTATCGATCCGGATCCTGCTCATCATGGTATCGGTGAGGGAGAAACGGTTGTCGCTTACCTGCGGTTTTGAATGGCTGCAGGACAAGAGAGCACCTGCCAGTGCGGCGGTTACAAGAATTTTATAAAACATAAACTTTTTTTATCGGACTGATTAATTCGGTTAGTCAAGAGAAGCGCCTGTCACGTATTCCAATTCTTCCCAGGCGAGCCGGCGTTGCTTGCGTAATTCATTTACCTGTCGCATGGCGGTATTGTAGTTCTGGAAAAAATCCATGAACTCCAGCATGCTCATATTGCCTTTGTTGAAATTTTCAATAACAGAACGGTTGACGGCAGGGAAATCTTTGTTGAAGCCTGTTTGCGAGAACTGGTATTCTTTTTCGGCTTCGAGCAGGCGCGCGTAACTTCCGGCAATTTCTTTTTCAATGGTCAGTTCCTTGTAATCTTTTTCCAGCCCGGCCACGCGTATCTGCGCTTTGGCCTGTTTGATCTGTCCCTGGTTCCTGTTGAAGAAAGGGAGATCGATCGATGCGCGGAGCGAATAAAAATTGGAAACATAATTACCATCCTGGTCGTATCCGGCACCAACGGTAACGTCGGGAACGGCCATTGCTTTTTGCAGGCGGTAGTTCAGTTCTTCCTGTTTAACCTGGCTGTATTTCATGCGCAGGTCGGCGCGTTCTTTCTTTGCCGTCTCCAATAATGTTTCGCGTGAAGGCAAGGGGCGGCCTGCCCATTCTTCTTTCGACGGCATTACATTGACGCTGGTATCGAGCAGCAACTGCAAGGTCTGTTGTGCATTGAGCGCGTCCATGATCACGGCGTTGCGGTCGGCGCTGAGCTGGATGTATTCCGATTTAAGACGCACGGCATCTTTCAGGGAAACATTGCGGCGGTTGGCCTCCTGTTCATACGAATTGATGAGTTGCTGCAGCCATTGCAACTGCTCGGTATATTGTGTGGCCAGTTCGGTCGCATATACTTGTGTATAAAAACTGGCACGCAGTTCATACTTGAGTGTACGTAGCAGATCATAAAAGGCCAGGTCTGTTTCGCGGGTTTGCTCGCGGGCCAGTTGTACACGTTTGTTGCGTTTGCCGGCCAGGATAATCAGTTGATCGAGTCCGAACTGTTTCTGACCGCGGCGGCCGATGTCGAACCATTTGCGGTTATCGCCGTAAGTGGCGAGATCGGTGCTGAAGGTCGGATTGGGATACAATTTTTCCTGTATTTCATTGGCTTTGGCCGCATCCACCTGGTAGCGGCTGGCCAGTAAAAGCAGGTTTTTCTTGAGAAATATTTCCTCTGCCTGTTGTATGGTTACAACGATGCTGTCTGCCTGTTGCGCGGAGGCACAGGTAACAGTGAGGCATAGGAATAATGAAGCAAAAAATTTCATTATTGCCTGTTTTGATTCAGAAAAGGGAATAGCGCTATGTGCGCGTCAGTTGGCACATAGGGAAAACAAATGATCGGGGATGATCAATCAGGCTGTGCGATCAGGAGGTTGTATGAGGCGGTTGATATAACCGGCGGGAAGTAAGAATGCCGCTTCGCGGGCAGAAGGTGTTGAATTGGCTCGTGTGAAAACAGGAGAAAGAAGTCGTTGTTTTTTTTCCGGCAGCGAAAAATCGAAGCCTGCTGCTTTTTTGAGGATGCTTTGCTGGTCGTTGCCGGTGCTATCGGGGAATTGTTCTTCGTGATCGGTTGTTTCATTCACCAGATATTCCACGATACTTTCGATTTCTGTGTAAGAAACACCGTCATCGGCCTGGTCGGTCAGTGACTGAAACACGGCACCGTCGTCTACGATATCGATACTGGTATTGAGTATCGACAGCGCTACGATCCACAGAATAATATGTTTGCCAATTTTCAGCACCGGCGGCAAAGATAGGGCAGAACGGTAAAAACCTGTATGCTGGTAGACTGATAATAAAATGTTAATACCAAGTGAAGGTATAAGGAGTAAGGTGTAAGTAATAAGTTTTAAGTGAAACAGCCGTCCAGTACTACGCAGGCTGAGTTGTCTGGTCTTGATTGTAGGTGTTGCTGCTGGTTCGTGAAGACCAGAACCAAGGCTTTATTCACTCCCGAGGCTTCGGGATGACCATTCACCATTGACGATTGACGATTCACTTTTTCACCGGTGGCACCGGCGCTGGCTGTTCGCGCTGCTTATTCTTCTCCGATTGCTCTATGAGTTTTTTTTCATTCTTATTGCCCTTGCCATCGAGAATGGGTTTCTCGACCGGTGGTTTGCCCATATACGGATCTGCATCACTCATATCTATTTTATAAGTAAATGCTTTGTCGATATGTATCCATTTGCCATTTTCCCATTTAAATGCTTCGTTATCGCCATCCGGCACGTATGTCCAGGGATTATCGGGTTCATCATTCTCGGATATCAGGTGATCCACCAGGATCACATTTTCTTCCGGTAAAAAATCCATCAACACACGTACATCTTTTTTAAACTCCAGGCTGAAGCGGTTCTGATCAGGCTTCGGAATACTGTCTTTGGCAAAACTGAAAAACGGACCTCCGAAAACCGGTTCGCCTCGGCCATTGAACGTAAGTACTTCCAGCCATTTTTTACTGCTGCGCACCGTGTGCCCGTCAAAGCCGAACAGGGTATAAAAGTTCTTTCCGTTGTATTGTGTGCGGATGATGTTGTAATAAACTGCGCCGATCCAGTTGTTGCGGTCGCGGGCAGAGTCCATCGGATTTTCGGTGAATTCCGATACATCACGAAGTGGAAACAATTTAAGCGATCCGTCTTTCGTACGCATCTGGATGGCTCCGCGTTGACGGGAATAATAATTGTCGTAGTTCAAATTCCAGGTAAATATGCGGAACGTACTGTCAGGTGCATACATTTTGGAAATGCCAAGCACCGAATCAAACGGATAATAGAAAGAGTTTTTGACCTGCAGCGCCCGCACCAGTGTTCTGATAAAAAAGCTGTCTGCGATCATGCGGTCGGCCATTTCCTGCTCAACGCTCATCTCTTTCGAATGCTTCGATAAGGAATCTTCTTTGAGCCTCAGCTTCTTACGGTCTGCCGAAGAGATCGGCGACTGCGCATAAACGGAAGTTCCGGCGGCGAAGGCGATCAGTAAAACAAGGCTTAGGCGTAAGGTCAACTTTTTCACTTTATCTTTTTTGATCCGTTACATCGGTAACGGTGTTCAGGTAACGTCTTTCCGGCAGGAAAATTACACAAAGAACTATAAAGATTTTGCAAAAGCGTAAAGTGACTCAAATTGCCAGTCCACATCCTGGTGGGGAAGTTCGTATGGCGGGTTGGTAGTAGTGAGATAAACGGTGTACAATCCCGCATGCCGTCCGAATTGCATATCGCTTGGATTATTACCGATCATGATCGTTTTGGACAGATCGATATCCGGGAAATCATGTTTGGCGAGGAAGGCCATCCCGGGGTTTGGTTTGCGTATGGGATCGAAGTTGGACATGGCGGTTGCGGAGTAAACATGATCGATCTGCCCGCCGTTTTCTTTTACGATCCGTTGCAATTTATCGTTCACCGTCTTCAGGTCTTCGAGCGTCATGAGCCCTCTGCCCACACCGCGCTGATTGGTGGTGACGATGACGCGCCCGAATTTTTCATGAATAATGCGGGTGGCGTCCAGCGCACCGTCATAAAAAACGAATTCATCGGGATGAAAAACATAACTGCCGACCTTATCATGGTTGAACACACCATCACGATCCATGAACAAAGTCCATGATTTGTCGATGTCTTTTAAAGAGATAGCAGGCCGTGCCAAATCCTGTTGCGCCTGGTTGTAATCGTCCGGAATACCGATATCGATGAAATAATTATCCTGGGCGATGCCGTATAATTTATCCTGTGCATATCGCGCTTCGAGGAAATCTTTTTCAAAGGAAAATTTTTCCGCTAATGCTGTGGCGAGTAACGCTTCGCGATCGATCACATAAAGTCCGCCATTGATTGTTCCCTGCTCATACTGTTGTTTTTCTTTGAATGCGGTGATGCGTCCTTCATCGTTTATTTCCACCACACCGTAACGGTCGAAATGGTTCATGGGTTTTAATGCAAGGGTGCAAACGGCATGAGAACTATTATGCAGTTGCAGCATAGCCGGTATATCTGCGCGGAACAATGTATCGCCATTGGTAACGATCACTTGTGATGAATGTGCCTGTGCGGCGGCCAGGCGAATGGCGCCGCCTGTGCCCAACGGTTCTTCTTCGATAACCGTTTTATAGGAAAGCGTAGCAAAATCTCTCTCGAGATAATCGGTGATGAGTTCATGTTTATAACCCAGCGAAAAAATAAAGTCGTTGATGCCCTGGCTGCGGAGGTAATTGATCACATAAAATAAAAACGGACGCCCGGCTACGGGCGCAAGGCATTTCGGGAGATCGGGAACGGCGGAACGAAGACGCGTGCCCAGCCCGCCGGCCAGGATGATTGCTTGGGTCATATCAGTAGTGGAGCTCAGCTTTGAAAATAGGTTTCTTCTACCAATTGGCAGACGATATGCCCTGCAAGGATATGACTTTCCTGTATGCGTGGCGTATCGGTTGAAGGAATATTGATAAGATGATCACTGAGCGCTTTCAGTTGTCCGCCGGTCTGTCCGGTAAAACCAACCGTCACCATTCCACGTTCTCTCGCCACTTCAAAGGCTTTGATGATGTTGGCCGAATTACCGGAAGTGGAAAGGCCGACCAGCACATCGCCCGGTTGTCCGATGCCATCGATCAGCCGGGCATAAATTACGTCGTAGCTGTAATCATTGCCAACGGCGGTAATGTAAGAGGTGTTGCAGTGCAGCGCTTCTGCCGGCAATGCTTTGCGGTCGGTATAAAAACGCCCGGAAAATTCTGCAGCGAGGTGTTGCGCATCGGCAGCGCTGCCTCCATTGCCGCAGAAATAAACACGCTTGCCGTCACGAAAGGCATTGGTGATCACATCGGCAACTGTGCCAATCACTGATACCAATGCGTCATCTTCCATCAATTGTTGTTTGACGCTGATAGATGCCTGTATGAGCTGTTTAATCTTTTCCATCGCGAGGGGTAAAGTTATACGTTTTAGATGAAGGTAAAAGGTTTAAGGTGGAACAGCCGCCCGATACTTCGGGCGTGAGTATTAAGTTATAAGTATTAAGTAATAAGTTAACAGCCGGTGGGAGGTGTAACTATGGATAATTCGCTCATTCACCAATTGACTTATTCACTATTGACCATTCACTATTGACCATTCACTTTTGGCTTTTGAATTACAACGACCATGTCGTTAGTCCGTGCTCTACAAACTGGTAACGGCGGGTTTTGCCACCGAAGCGTTCGAGGCTGCGGATTACATTATGTTTGGTTGTGCCGGGGCAATAAAAGATCATGAAGCCACCACCGCCGGCACCGGATATTTTTCCTCCTGTGGCGCCGGCTGCTTTGGCCGTTTCATAAATTTCTTCCATCAGACTGTTGGAAATACCTTCTGCCATGTTACGTTTTTGCTGGAAACCGAAATCAAGAATCTCGCCGATCTCGTGCAGGCGGCCGCGCAGCAAAGCTTCTTTCATACGCTGCGCCTGTTCTTTCAACTGATGCATAGCCTCGATCGATTTGCCCTGTTTGTTTACCACATTTTTGCTTTGTTGCTCGATGATGCGGGCGGATTCGCGGCTGGTGGAAGTATAATAGAGGAGGAGATTGTTTTCGAGTTCAAAAAGATAGCGTTGTTTGATGCGCAGCGGGTTGACGATCACGCGGTCGTTTTCATAAAATTCCATGAAGTTCACACCGCCGAATGTGGCCGCATATTGGTCTTGTTTGCCACCGGCGAGATTGAGGTCGCGGCGTTCGATTTCGTAGGCATAATGAGCGATATCGTATTCACCCAGGGGCAGCTTGAGCATTTCGGCAAATGCACCAATGATGGCCACAACAAGAGTCGAAGAAGTACCAAGACCGGAACCCGCAGGTGCATCGACAAAGGTTGATAAATGAAAGCCGGTATCGGGCATGCCATAGTCGCGGCGGATACGGTTGTAAACACCTTTCAGCAGATCGAGATAGCCATCGGTGGCACACTCGATTCCTGTTGTATGCTGCTGATGTTCGTTGCGGTCAACGGCGGTAAAATGGATTTCGGGTTTGTCGATTATTTCAATGCTCGCGTGTGCATAGAGTGATAACGTAGCATTGAGGATAGCGCCTCCGTAGAGATCGCTGTAGGGACTAACGTCTGTGCCACCGCCGGCCAGTCCTATCCGCAGGGGAGCTTTGCTCCTGTAGATTGTACTCATATTCGTCAATCGTGAATGGTGAATAGTCAATGGTCAATGGTGAATGGTGAGTAGTCAATGACACAGCCATACTTAACTTACTACTTAATACTTACATGGCTGTTCACCGTACTCCTTAAACCCTACGCCTTCCGCCTTACCTCGCGGCCCAGTTCCTGTATGGTTTCTACCAGTTGTTCCCAACTGTAGCGCTGTTTTTCTTTTTGCAGATTGGGAATGAAGTGTGCTTCTCCCAATTCAAAATAAGCTTCAATACCGTCGGCGATCGATTCGGGTGTGGGTTCGGTCACTAACCCTGATATACCGTGCGGCACCAATGCAGGTAGTCCGCCAACGTTGGTTACCACCATGGGTTTATCGAAATGATAAGCCAGGGGCGTAACGCCGCTTTGCGTGGCATTACGGTAGGGTTGGATCAGCACGTCTGCCGCACACAGGTAATACCGCACTTCGCTGTCGGGAATAAAATCCGTGCGAAGAATCAGCATATCTTTTATACCGAGTTTATCGATCTGCTGCTGGTATTTTTGTTCGTCTTCATAAAATTCACCGGCAATCAGCAAACGCATATCGGATACATAAGCGGCATTTCGCTGACGAAGAACGCTGACCGCATCGAGCAGCAGATCGAGCCCTTTATAGGCGCGGATGAAGCCAAAGAACAACAACAGCTTTTTCACCGGAGGTAAACCCAGATGCTGACGGGCCTGCTGCTTGTCCACTGCGTCGCCGAAATTATCGTACAGCGGATGCGCAACGAGCTTTGCCGGTTTGGTCTTTTCAAACAACCGCAGATCCTGCATTACTTTTTCACTCATGGTGATAAAAGCATCGCAACTGCGGAGGAAGTAACGGGTGAACGGACCATCTCCGGGCCTTTTTTCATGAGGGATGACATTGTCTGCGAGACAAATGATGCAGGTGTGTTTATTTTTTTTTACCTGGCGCAATATCGTTCCCAATGCAGGCCCCATCAACGGTAGCCAGAAACGTACCAGAATCAGATCCGGGCGTTCGCGGCGGAGCCGACGGCCTACTTTGAGCCAGTTCAGTGGATTTACCGAATTGATCACAGTATGAATGTCTATTCCATCGGGTGCAGGTTCGTCGGTGTATTGCGTCTTTCCCGGAAAAATAAAAGACGGGTATTGAAGGGAAAAGGAATAGATAGAACAGGAATGACCGGCATCGTTGAATGCACGGGCCAGCCGTTGATTAAAAGTAGCCAGTCCGCCCCGCAACGGATGCGCAGGACCTATGATCACAACTTTCGCCATAAAGAGGATTTTATATGCCCGCTTTTTCTTCGATCAAGTAGAAATTGCGCGAGGCAGAATTTCGTGTCACCAGTTCTCCCAGAAATCCTGCCAGGAATAGCTGCACACCGATAATGACTGATGTAAGTGATATATAAAATCCGGGCCTGTTGGTAATGCCAAACTCCGGTTCTATCAGTTTGGATATAACCAGGTAGAGTGCAAAGCCGAGACCGATCAGGAAAAAGATCGTGCCCCACAAACCAAAGAAGTGCATCGGGCGTTTGCTGAATTTGCCTATGAAAAAGATGGAAAGCAGGTCGAGGAATCCATTGATGAAACGGTTCCATCCGAATTTGCTCACACCGTATTTTCTTGCGCGGTGTTCCACTACTTTTTCACCGATACGGCGAAAGCCCGACCATTTGGCCAGCACCGGCACATACCGGTGCATTTCACCATATACTTCGATGCTCTTAACCAGTTTTTTTCGGTAGGCTTTAAGGCCACAGTTGAAATCGTGCAGTTTTATTCCGCTCATGCGGCGGGCTGCCGCATTAAAAAGTTTGCTGGGAAGGTTTTTGGTAAGCCTGTTGTCGTACCGCTTCTTCTTCCATCCGCTTACCAGGTCGAGGTTGTCCTCCAGTATCATCCGGCGCAGTTCAGGAATTTCATCGGGACTATCCTGCAGATCCGCGTCCATGGTAATGATTACCTCACCCTGAGCGGCTTTGAAGCCTTCATTGAGGCCGGCGGATTTGCCGTAGTTACGTTGGAATTTGATTCCCTTGACATGCGGGTTGCGTGCGCGGAGCTGCTGGATTACTTCCCAGGAATTGTCCGTGCTGCCGTCGTCAACGAAAATAATTTCATAGGTATAATGATGTTCATCCATTACCCGCTCAATCCAGGCGGTGAGCTCGGGTAATGATTCTTCTTCGTTTAAAAGTGGTATGACAAGGGAAAGATCCATGTGTTAACGTCTCCTGATTAAAATAATACCTGAACCTGCAACGGTGAATATAACACCAATTATCAAATAACTGAAAATCGCACCATACACCACGCCGGTGGTATAACCTTTACGGGTGTTCTCCACGCTTGCTTCGATCTCATGGGGCAACATGTTGTCTTTTTTATTCTTCTGAAGATATTCCCGTGTGGCCACCGCAGCCTCGTCTGCAAATTCAGGGTGCATTTTCGAGTTGATGGCGAAGAAAAAGATCATCGCTATCGTAACGACGATGAAACAACGGAATCCCTGGTTGAACAGGGCACCGAAGGTGGGCTGATAATCCGCAGATGCCTTATAGTTGAGCAATGTCCACATTATTCCACCGGCATACAACGCATAGATAAGATAGGCGAGTGGTGAATTTGCAGGTGCATAATAGAATACCAGGATACTCAGCAGTATCATGGCGGCGGCCGTAATAAGGCCTATTACCAGCGGTGTGAGTTTAATTGATCTCATGCCTGATTCAGAACAACCTGGTTTTTGTGAATAATTCCGGCCACTTTACCTGTGAGTGTCTGGCCGAGGAAGGGCGTATTACGCGAGCGCGACCGAAGCGATGCCGTTCCCACCGTCCATTGTACATCGGGTTGGAAAAGCGTGAGTGATGCGGGTTCGCCTTCGCGGATTGTTTTTGCGGGTAATCCGATCAGCTTTGCCGGATTGACAGATAGCAGTTCCACCCATTTTTCCTGGCTTACTCCGGGTAAGGCAGTCCGCAATACGGCGTATACGGTTTCGAGGCTGGTCATGCCGGATTTGGCGTATTCGAATTCCACTACTTTACTGTCGTATTCATGCGGCAGGTGATGACTGGCAATCGTATCGATTGTGCCATCGGTGATGGCCTGCTGCAGGGCTTTGCGGTCGGCAGACGTACGGAAAGGTGGATTTACTTTCAGGTTGGTATCGTATTCCTGCAGGTCTTCATCGGAAAAGAAGAGATGCGCCGGCGTTACGGAGCAACTGATCAGCGTATTGCCTTTGGCGCGTGCCTTGCGGATAAGCTCGAGCGATACGCCGGCTGATATGCCTGTGAAGTGTAAGCGTGAACCGGCATAAGCAGCCAGTTCAATGTCGCGCGCCACAATCAATTCTTCGGCCAGCACCGGTTTGCCGGGCAGTCCGAGCCTGGTGGATACGATGCCTTCGTTCATCAGCCCGTGCGGGTTGATGCTGCGGTCTTCGGGCACCTGGATCAGCAGGCCGTCGAATGCTTTTATGTATTGCAGGGCTTTCACCAGCAGTCCGGCGGACTGTATGGGGTGTAATCCATCTCCGAATACGATGGCCCCGCTGGCACGCATGTCGTACATCTCCGCCAGTTCGCGGCCTTCTGCTTCACGGGTAACGGCACCCATCGGATGCACATTTACGGGAAGAGACCGCGATTTCTGCACGAGGTATTCCACCGCGGCTTTGTTGTGCACAACAGGTTTGGTATTCGGGATGACCACTACATCGGTAAAACCTCCGGCCGCGGCAGCGGCCGCACCTGATTCGATGGTTTCTTTGTATTCGAGGCCGGGATCGCCGAATTGGGCAAAAAGATCTGTCCATCCGGGCGAAAGATGCAGTCCCGGCAGGTCAATTACCTGATCTGCGGACACCGCCTCGTTACCGATTTGCCGAATAATACCATTTTCAATGAAAACCGGGACGGTTTGCCCGTTGAAAGGAGAGGAGGGATCTACAATTTTCGCCTGCTTGACAAGTATTTTCATTAAGCGGCAAAGTTAACGGTTGTTTTGGAAAAAAAAGCCTGCGTGGGAGAGGTATTAAGTTATAAGTAGTAAGTTTTAAGTAAAATGACCGTGGTAAGGTAAATGGCTTAAGCTATACCGTGGGAACAGCCGTTGCAGGTATTAAGTTACAGGTGTTGAGTATTACATAAACAGGCCTGGCAGGCTACCCCGGGACTTCGGCCCTGCGCTTGCCCGAAATTTTGGGTGAAATGTGATAGTAATCAGTTTTAAAACAACCATGTTAAGCGGCACCACCAGCGGGCTGGTTCGTGAAGACCCGAACCAGGCGTTATCATAGCCCGCGCCCGCCGACTTAAGGTTGAAGCGCGTACAGGATCTGTCGGGAGCTCATTCCCGCATTCAGTTCACCTGCTGATCCAGGACAGACAACACCAGTTCCTTGTAACTTCTGCCAATGGGAATGGCTTGTCCGCTTATCTCCACTTCCGATGCGCTGAAGGCGTTGATTTTTTCGCGGGCGACAATGAAGGAGCGGTGAATACGCAGGAAAAGACGTTTATCCAGTTGTTGTTCGATTTCGCTAAGCTGAAACTTGGTAAGGAAAGAACGGTCGGCGGTAACAATATTGATGTACTCTTTTTTGCTTTCGATATAAAGAATATCATCGAAGAAAACTTTGATACGTTTCTTATTTACATTGATAAGCAGGTGGGATCGTTCAGGTGTTAATGATTGTTTTTGCAAAAGCGCCAGCGGATCACTTTGTGCGCGTTCCTTTACTTTGTTAACGGCCGTGAGGAACCGGCTGAAGCTGATTGGTTTCAACAAATAATCCACTACATTCAATTCGTATCCATCGAGCGCATACTCGCGGTAGGCAGTAGTGATGATAACCTTCGGAGGTGATTTAAGTGTGCGCAGAAAATCAAGCCCGCGCAAACGCGGCAGATGTATGTCGAGAAACAGCAGGTCGATATTGTGCATCTGTAATTTTTCAAGCGCAAACAAAGCATCGTTGCAAAGGCAGGTAAGTTCAAGGAAGGGAATCTGACTGATATAATCCTGTAAAATTTCTGCGGCAAGAGGTTCATCCTCTACGATCATGCAGCTGATTTTTTCCATAAGTGTCCAGTTTTAAATAAAGATTGACGGAGTAGATATTATTGGTTTGGCTTACTTCCAGGCGATGGTTGGAATAGAGTAATTCGAGTTGCCGGCGGATATTGGGAAGACCGATGCTGACATCGCTGCCCGGCCGGTCGGAGGGTTCGAAAGAATTTTCAATCACAAAAGAAAAATCCTCGTCCTCCTGTTGCACGCGTATGCGGATGAATGAATCAAAACGTGTCTCGCTGGCGCCGTGTTTAAAAGCATTTTCCACCAAAGGCAGCAGCAGTAGCGAACCGATCATTTTATCGGGATCCCTGATCGACTCTTCAAAAGAAATTTTCAGGCGGTCGCTGTACCGTATTTTTTCCAACGCCATATAATCCTGCAAGAAGTTCAGTTCGTACCGGATGGTAACGCGATCGTTCCTGGATTCGTACAACATGAAATGAAGGAGCTCTGACAACTTCATTACGGCGCCCGGCGCGAGGTCTGATTTTTTCCGTGTAAGCGCGTAAATATTGTTCAACGTATTAAAAAGGAAATGCGGGTGAAGCTGGTGCCGCAGGTAGCGCAACTCGGTGCTTAGCTTTTCCCTGATGAGGTTTTTTTCCCGCTCTCTTGCTGCTATCTGTAAGCGCAGCGATTTGATCGATACGGCCACGCCGGAAGCGAAACCCATGAAAATGATACCACGGAAGATCTGCGATGTATCGAAAAGGTGGTTTTTTTCTGCCAGGAGTTGATCATAAGCCACATGGCCCAGCAGGTAATGGACGATAATCCTGACGATCAGGACGGCGGCAATAAACACCACGGCTACATAAAGGATATTCAGCACCTGGTTGCCTTTCCGGCTCATGAGCCTGGGCAAACCCACATACATCATGAAATAGGAAAAAAGGATCTCCGGGGTAGAGCTTCCTAGCGGTATAATGGCGACATTTCTCCAGATCCAGCTCTTCGGCATATCGGGAAGGGATGCTGTTACCCAGATATATTCGATGAGAATACAAAAGAAAAGGTAACCCAGCCAGAAGCCGATATGCAGCAGTACGCGGTTCATATGTTTAAAAATCGGATAAAAACCAGCGTCAGACAAAAAAGAACATCAACGACCGGTAAGTGTCAATGAAATACATTTAAAAGCGTATCGCAGACATTTAAAAAACGCTTAAAGGTGTCTGGCAAAAGACGAATAACGTTTAATAAACGACAGACCGATAACACAGGGTCGATCCCGAGGCTTAGTTTAGCCGCGTAAAAAACTACTTATGAGATTTTTGCAGCATTTTCCTTTCATCAACGGCCGCATGGCCATGACTGTATTGCGCATAGGAGTGGCGCTGGTATTCTTTCTTCATGCTTTATTTCGCATCATCAATGGTACGATCCCGCAGTTTGGCGGCTTCATGGAAGCCAAAGGCATACCGTTGGGCGTTACCGTTGTCTGGCTGATCACGCTTTTTGAGTTTGTCGGCAGTGTAGCGTTGGCCATTGGAAGGGGAGTGCGTGTCTGGGCCGCGGGCTTTATGATCATTTTATTGACAGGCATCGTGCTGATTCATTGGGAGCTGGGCTGGTTTGTGGGCGAGCATGGTACAGGGGGATGTGAATACAGTGTAGTGCTGATTTTGGCGTTGCTGCTGCTGGCGGCGGATGATCGTGAATCGTGAATGGTGAATGGTCAATGGTGAATGGTGCTCCCGAAGTTTCGGGAGTGAATAAGCAGTATTTACTTACAACTTATTACTTAAAACTTACTACTTATAACTTACAAAAAAAGCCAGGCAGGATCATCCCGCCCGGCCAGGGGAAACAAAACCAGCCTTTATTAATTGCTACCGCCGGAGCCTTGCGAATTAGGCGTAAAGAGCGGTGCTGCAATCGAGAATATGATGAGTAATGCGGAAGCAATCTGGCTATAATAAATATCAATGCCGGCCGTGCCGAAAATGCCCGATGCGCCGGTGATAGAATAGGCCCAGATGATAAAAGAAATAAACGAGAGGATCATTTGCTGCCAGATCGCGTCGCCGGGCTTTTTCATCAGCCAGAAATAAACGGGTGTGCCGAGCGCAAAAAGGATGAACGTTCCCCAAAGCCAGTTGTTGAGCATATCGGCCGGCAACGACGCCAGCAGGCTGTTCACCGCTACATATCCACCTACTATTTCAGTGGGAATGTATTTGATCACCTGTTCAAGATAAGTTTGTTGTTCCTGAGGCTGATCAGCCGTTTTGAAAAGCTGGTTGGCCGGTTGTTTAACGCGAACTAAACGTCCCATGGTTGTTAGTTTGGTGGATGAAGGGTTTAAATGGTTTTGAGGCGGTATCAAACCTAAAGCAGCCCGGCTGCCGCGTCAAGCGTTTTTTCCCCGTTTCCAAACCTGTTATTTCACGGGCGTTCGGTTTTTGAAACAAAAATGCGTCGTATTTTTTCTATGGAGATTCATGACAATTGTCAAGTTTTACGGCCTTATCATTTGCATTAAAGTTTTCATACAAAAAAAAATCAACGTATTTTTTCCACCGGGCACACGCTAAATACGTGTAGTTCCGTTGCTTAGGTATATTAATAGTTACTACTGTCTCTTTTCGAAATTTTTCTATTGTACTTATATTGAGATACGCATAATTTCGCGCAAAATCGACAGTATCAATGAAAAACCTTCTGACGCTCGCCGTCAGCCTGCTTTGCAGCCTGGCCGCCATTTCCCAACCGACTGTTAGTAGTTTTACACCTGTGTCCGGTACTACAGGTATGACAATTACGATTGATGGTACCGGATTTTCTACTGCCAGCAATGTTTCGATAGGTAGTGTCAATGTTCCTTTTACGATCGTTTCAGATACGCGCATTACCGTGGTATTACCCGTTGTCGCTTCGGGCCCGGTACGTGTAACCAATCCCTCCGGAAATGGTTCTCTTGCAGGCTTCATCTACGTGCCCACTTCCGGCATCATCACCGATTTCAACGGTTTCTGGAGAACCACGGCTGCTGCTCCCACCGGTGTTAATCCCGATAACAGCCACAACCTGCTTGCATTTACACATAATGGCGTTACCTATTCAACCGGTGTGAACAATGCCACCCTCACCAACAACAACATTACTTTCACTTCGGCCGTGTTCAAGGCATTACCGGTAGCTTCTATTGCAGGAACAAACAGCGGCTCCGGATCGATATTTATTGCGCTGGCTTCGAAAGTTGACGGATCGGCCACCACGGCTTATGTGCCTGGTGCTTCTTCTTACAACATCAAGAAAGCATTGGTGGACGGTGTCAATGGTCTCGACCTTGGTACCGGCGTCACCAATCTGCCTTCTTCTGCGATCATGACTTTCCAGATTTTTAACATCGATGGCGCAAGAGCTACTGATGCAGAACCCGATATTATTCTTACGCAAATAGCCTCACCGGCTTCTTCCAATGACGTGTTTACTTTTCTCGATGCGTCGGGCAATACCGTAGGTACGTCTTTTACACAAGACATGACCCATTTGCCCCGCCTCGGTACGTATACCCTTGATCTTTTCAATATGCCAACGGGTGTATCTTATAATACCGCCTATGCGTACAGTGTGGCTAACAGTGGCACCAATACCACCCGTGATATCCGCATGGTATCGCTGAACCTGTCCGATTTTGGTATCAATGCTTCCAATGCATCGCAGGTGCGTGCGTTGCGCATTACACCGAGTGGCAACAGTGATTATGCTTTTATCGGATACAATGCGGCCGCTATCAATCTTCCTCCGAATGTTACTATCAGCAGTGAAACGTCTGTCAGCAACATTTGTCCCGGTGGCACAGCCAGCCTGGAAGTAATCGGTACACCCGCAAGTGGCGGTACGTTGAGTTATACCTGGGAAGAATCGGTGAACAACGGTGCTTCATGGACAACCGTAACCAATGGCGGTAATTACAGTGGCGCTAATACTTCACGTTTGCGTGTGGCTGCTGCTGTTGCCGGCAGACGCTATCGCGCTGTGATTGCCGAAACAGGCAATGGCAACAATAGCCGCAGCGGAGAATTTATCATCACCAATGCCGCAGGTACAAACCCCAGTGCAGTAACTATTTCCGGTGGCACCACCACTTGTTCAAACGCTTCCGTTATCCTTAGCTCAAGCGTAACGGGTGGTACCAATCTCAATTATCAATGGCAGAGCAATGCGTCGGGTTCTTATACAGACATCCCCGGGGCAAATGGTGTTGCCTATATACCGCCAACGAATCAAACCGGTGCTGTTGGCTATCGCCTGGTTGTATCCAATGGTTCGGGATGTACCGGTGTTACTTCGGGTGCAACAACCGTTACTGTCAATGGTATTTCTTCCACTACGCCTGCTACTCGCTGCCAGGCAGGTGCATTGACTTTGCAAGCTACCGCAAGCAGCGGCAACGTATCCTGGTATACAGCCGAAACTGGTGGCACCGCTGTTTTTACGGGCAACAACTATAATATCGCCAGCGTAAGTGCCACCACTACTTATTACGCAGAAGCTGCCGGTTGCGCGTTACGTGTTCCCGTCGTGGCCACCGTACATCCCGCCAGTGCGGTAGGTATGATCAACCGTACCACAGGATCCGACCCTACCACAGCGGTGCTCACGATCAGCAGCCAGACCGGTGAAGTGGTGAAATGGCAGTCTTCAACAGATAATTTTATTTCCGTTATCAATGATATTGCCAACACCAGTTCTCAGTTAATTGTAAGCAAACTCGGACCCACGCAGCAATACCGCGCAGTCGTACAAAGCGGAACCTGCGCCGCCGTTACTTCCTCTCAATTGGCTGTATTGCCCGTACGTGCGGGAAGTATAGAACTGACAGACCTGGGCGGAAATGTGCTGGTACAATGGGAAACCTATGACCAGACCGGCGCTACGGTCTATGAAGTAGAACGTTCTACTGACGGACGTACATTTGTAAAAGCCGGATCTGTGGCACCACTTGCAGGCGCGCAATACGACTGGCTGGATACTGATCCCGGCACAGGTACGGTGTACTATCGTATCCGGGAAGTACGATTGAACGGTTCATCCAATTACAGCGACATTGCATCGATACGTCTCGGTAATCCGAAAGCAGGCATACAGGTATTTCCCAATCCGCTGAGCAGTGGCAATCTGCGGGTACGTTTTTCGCAGATGAATGCGGGTGTGTATGAACTGCGGTTGTACAACACTACCGGACAGGTAGTATACAATGGAAAACTTAATCATAGCGGAGGTTCTGCTACGCAACCGGTGAATGTACCAGGCCAATTGGCTGCGGGCATATATACACTGGTAGTAACGGACGCTGCCGGTACCCGAACGAACATGCCGCTATTGGTCAGGTATAATTAACAAACTTCCTTTCAAATATAATAACATACAAGCCGGCAAAAAATGCCGGCTTGTTGCTGTCATGCACCCGCTGTCAAGGCGCAATGTTGCCTATATAATTACCAACCATCGTTGCCCCTGATGAGGGCGTTCGTTTTATCATCCTAAATATAGAACAGGACGCCGGTCTGAAAACAACCTGTCGACAGAGAGCGGATTACGCCGGACGGACGGCGGGTAGCTAAGGTTTAAGGCATAGTAGTAGGTTAGTAAGTGAATAGTGCAATAAGTCTTTTCGCCATTATTGGTGTCCTCACCATAACTGTCCGGAACATTTTAAAACCTGTCAATCCTAGATCACGCCACCGTTGGTCTCCAGACCAACGGGCCTGCTCATCCCTGAGTTATGTACGAAGTTGACCTAACCTATCAAAGCCACCTGACGCTTGCTTGTTGGTCGGGAGACCAACAAGGGCACTAACTTATACCTCACGCCGCTATGACAACACCAGTTGAGGCGCTGAACGCAGACAAAGCGGATTTGAGAATATTTTTAATTAATTATTGTAAAACGATAATTAATTTCTACTTTTGAATAATAATCGTAAAATCAAAAGTAATGGGGTATACAAAAATCGTTTCCCGGATCTTATATGTAGCGGCCATGGCAGCATCGCTCTGCTATTTATTCACTGTGTTGTACTCTGTTATCTGCCTGCTTACAGGCTGGAGCACTCAGCAGCATGGCAATGGCTTGTACCTGCACATCCTCGTGCCCTTCACACAACAACCGTTTCTTGTAGTAGATAACAACATGCCGTACATTATCTTCTCTTTCCTGCTGCCTCTTACTTTGTATGGTTTGTTTTTCTGGTTATCGGCCAACGTGTTCCGGATTTTTTTTCAACAGAAATTATTCACTCAGCCTCATTTCAGGCATCTCGTGGTTTTTTGTTTAACCAATCTTATTGTGCCATTGATTGCGGTTTTTACTGCCCGGATGTTTGTCGAAGTGGAAAATGAGATGTGGATGCTGGTAGCCGTACACTTCGTATTGGGATTATTTGCCTATTTCCTCGCAGGCATTTTCCGGCAGGGATTGGAATTACAAAACGAAAAGGATTTATTTATCTGACATGCCCATCATTGTAAACATAGATGTAATGCTGGCCAGGCGCAAGATGCAAAGCAAGGAGTTGGCGGAAAGACTGGGTATCACTCCCGCCAATCTTTCTATACTTAAAACAGGTAAAGCAAAGGGAGTACGCTTCGATACACTGGAGGCCATTTGTAAAATATTAGACTGTCAGCCCGGCGATATCCTGGAATACCAGCCTGATTAATTACTGACTAACACATCGGTTAAAAAAAGCGGCGGCAACGTCGCAGGGAATCTTATTGCCTAAACTTTTCATATATGAATAAACTTTTAATCGACAAGATTTCTTTGAGCTATCGCAAAGATGTCAAAGTGCTCGACAACATTTCACTGGAAATATCCAACGGTATGTTTGGATTGCTCGGGCCCAACGGCGCGGGAAAATCATCGCTTATGCGCACTATTGTGGGTTTGCAGAAACCCGACGAAGGCCGCATTCTTTTCAATGAGCAGGATGTGGTAGCGAGGCCCGGCGTCTTGCATAAACAACTGGGTTTTCTGCCGCAGGATTTTGGTGTGTACCCAAAAGTTTCCGCTTACAATTTACTCGATCACCTGGCGGTATTGAAAGGAGTGGGACCGGCTGCAGTCAGAAAGAAACAGATTTTGTCATTGCTGGAAAAAGTAAATCTCGCTGCTTTCCGTCATAAAGAAGTGCATACATTTTCCGGAGGCATGCGCCAACGTTTCGGTGTAGCGCAGGCTTTGCTCGGCAATCCGCAACTCGTCATTGCCGATGAACCAACCGCGGGCCTCGATCCGGAAGAGCGCAACCGGTTCAATCTTTTGCTCAGCGAGATCAGTGAGAACATCGTGGTCATTCTGTCTACGCACCTGGTGGAAGATGTGCGTAATCTTTGTTCGCAAATGGCCATCATCCGCAATGGCCGGGTGCAGGCATTGGGACGGCCATCAGAAATGCTGGCTCTGTTGAAAGGGAAAATATGGACCAGGGCCATCGATACTACAGCGCTGCCGGCTTATCTATCTTCCCACCAGGTCATCAGCCAGCAACTCATCGAAAAATCTTTACACATAACCGTGTATGCAGAAGACCTGCCAGCAGGATTTTCTCCGGCAGAACCTGTACTCGAACATGTTTACTTCCATTCGCTGTCGCTTTAAAAATTTTATATGAAAGCAATTCTTTTGTTTGATCTCCGGCAGTTTGCGCGACAGTTGCCCGGTTATGTTATACTGCTGTTGCTGTTGTGCATGGGGATCTTCACCGGTAATAAATTCAATATGTCTGCCGGCGAAGGAATGGAGCTGAACTCACCCTATACTATCGGGTTCATGCTGGGACTGCTGAGCCTGACTGTGATCTTCATCGCCACCTTCTTCGCTATCCGGATGCTGTTTTCCGAATGGGACAATCGTGTTAACCTGCTCATTTTTACCACGCCGGTACGTAAACGATCTTTTGCTACCGGTCGCTTTCTTTCTTTGTGGTTACTGACCTTGTCAGGGTTTCTGTTTATGACAACCGGTTTTGTAATCGGTCAGCAAATGCGGGAGACCGGTACGGCTTTTCATTTCCTGCATTACGCTTATCCCTGGTTGTTTTTTGGTGTGATTAACAGCCTGCTGGTATGCAGTGTACTTTATTTTGCGGGATGGACCACACAGAATAAAATGCTGGTGGCCGTGACCGGTTTGCTGCTGTATGTGTTGTATATGGTGATCCTTCTTTTTTCCAATTCACCGTTTATGGCACAAAGTGCGCCGCAGTCGGTAGAAGTGCAACAGGTGTCGGCTATCATCGATCCGTTTGGCGTTTCGGCCTATTTCCTGGAAACGCGCAACTTCAGCGTACAGCAACGAAACACACTGATGGTGCCGCTGTCAGGCTATTGGTTACTGAACAGAATAATTGTGGTATTTCTTTCTTTATTGTTCGTATGGCTGGGCGCGCGCTCATTTTCCATTCATAAAAAAATAAAAAAAACGCGGGAACCAAAGGCGCTTGCCAGGCCGGAAACGGCATATGCTTATTTGCCTCTTGCTGTCAATACAGGAAAAGCCAGGTGGCTGAAAAGTCTCTGGTCATACGTGGGATTAGACCTGAAAATAACACTGCGCAGTATATCATTTGTGTTGTCGGCGATTGTGCTGTTGTTTTTATGTGGAATGGAAATGTATGCCGTCATCGAAAAAGGAATCCGCCTGCCCGGGAAATACGCGGATTCGGGATTGATGGCTACGTCCATTTCTGAGAATTTCTATCTTCCGGCAGTATTGCTCGTGGTTTATTTTGTCTACGACCTTTATTGGAAAAGTTATACGTCACGGTTTCATATGCTGGAGCGGACGAGTGTGTTGTCCTCCGCAAAATACCTCGGGCATTGGATCAGTGTGAGCGTATTAATCAGCATTTATACCGTGTTGCTGCTTTTGCAGGGATTATTGTTTCAGTTTGCCTACGCTTATCCCCGGATTGATTGGCCTGCCTACGCAGGATTACTGGTCTTCAATACGCTTCCGCTGATACTGTTGATAGGTTTGCTGGTATGGATCAACAGCCTGTTTACAAAACCTTTTATCGGTTTGGGGGTAACGCTTATACTGGGCTTTTTGCTGGCCGGGCCTTTTGGCGCCAGGCTATTGCCGTATCCATTGCTGCGGTTCTTTTCCGGATTCAAAGGTGCTTACAGTGATTTCTGTGGTTACGGTGCTTATCTGTGGCCTTTTGTCCAGCGGTGGTTGGCAGGTGCATCATTCATAGGCTTGCTGTGGATACTGACCTATGCGATCCGTCGCCGGCGCATTTCGTTAGCGGGTATGGCAATGACTGTTGTTTGTATTGTGATGGCGGTATTTTCCGGCAGGCAATTCATGATGGGATATGTTCCGCGTTCATCAGCACAGCAGCAGGACAGCAATGCGGCCTACGAACAACGTTACCGTCATTACCAGCAATTACCGCAACCTACCGTTACCGATGTGGTTACGAAGATCGATCTCTATCCATCGCAACAATCTTATACTGTTGATGGATATTATGTTTTGCGCAATTTGACGTCCGACACGATCACGAAAGTGCTGATCAACTTTACGGAGGGGTTTGTTATTCAGCAGGCGATACTGGATGATCAATCGATCGATACGACGGTAAAAGAAATCACGCTGAAGCGCACGATGCAGCCGGGTGATTCGTTGCAAATGAAATTTGCATTTTCTTATAAATGGTATGCTGTCAACGGGCATCAATCGTTTAATGCCATAGTGGAAAATGGGTCATTTATGCGCATCAGCCGGTATTATCCGGCCATCGGTTATCAGCAGGAGCGGGAGATCAGTGAAGAGCGGATAAGACGTGGTTATGGTTTGGGAGCCGCTACAGCTTTGAAGAAACCGGAGGATCCACGCGATAACAACTGGGATTTTATTCAGTTGAAAATGACGGTGTCGACGGAAAAAGGACAGACGCCGCTGGGAACAGGCGACTTGGTGAAACAATGGAATGAAGGAGGCAGCACCTATGCGGAGTTTTCTCCGGGACATCCGGTCCCGTTCCGGTTTGCGGTAGCTTCAGCGGTTTATGCGCAACGGAAGACTAATTATAAAGGAACAGATATAACGGTATTGTACCATCCGTTGCACGGGGAAAATGTAGATCACCTGATCGACAACATCAAGCAGACGATGGATTATTGCGAAGCAAACTTCGGACCTTATCCGTTCCGCTCAATACGGTTTGCAGAAGTGTCTTCTTTTACCCGTGGCTTTGCCGCCACGGCTTATCCCGGTATAATATTCATGACGGAGAACATGGTGTTTCACGCAGACCTCGGAGTTAACCGTGAGCAGGATGTGATCAATGAACTGGCCGGTCATGAGTTGTCGCATTTGTGGTGGGGCAACAGCCAGCTTAGCGGCGATGAAAGGGAAGGATCGGTGATGCTGACGGAGACACTGGCCATGTATACCGAGATGATGTTGTATCGCAGGATGTACGGCGAAAAAAGGATGCGTGAGCGGTTGGCAGTTCATCAGCAATTATATGATGAACAAAAAGGTTTTTCGGCAGAAGAGCCGCTGTATAAGGTAACGGGCAACAATACGCATATATCATATTCCAAAGGCGCGATAGTGATGGTGCGTATTGCAGAAATGATCGGCGAGGAAAAGGTGAACAGCGCGTTGCGGAATTTATTAGCGAAGCATCGTTATCCGTTGCAGCGGCCGGTTTCCACCGACCTGATCGATGAGTTGCTGGCAGTGAGTGGGGAGCAACATCATGCGGAGATCAGGAGGTTGATGATGGAATAGGGTGAGCTGTGAATTGTCTGTAGCGTTCCCTGAGGTTCTCGAAGGGGCGCCAATGGTCAATGGTGAATAGTGAATTGTCAATAAACGAATAGGTTTTTCACTCCTGGTTCGTGTCGTCACGAAAACCGGCTTCCGCGATAAGCGTGAATTTTTAATTGCTGGTCGCGGACTAACATAAAAACCCCGATTCGTCATGAAATCTGACTGCTATTATTTAAGAGCCTTCACCAGTGAATAAACCGTACCGGTCTTATCCGTCATGATCAATATGCGTCCGCCTTTTACTGCTTCAAAATAACAATCAAATTTCTCCGTTTGCCCCTGGAACCGATTGGTTAGTTGCATGTTCCAGTTGTTGACGGTGAATTTCCCTTTGTATACCTGGCGGGAAAATTTTTGATTGCCGACAACCCCGGATGCGCCGGTCTGGTCGCTTTGGTAGCTGCCATTACCCATAAAGGTGAATTCATGTGAGATTGATGTAGCCGTTGCCCCGGCGAAGCCTCCGCTGCTCACATAATAATAGGTGAGCGAAGCATAATCGCTGGCATTCCATTTACCCGGCAGATCGCCTGCCGCTACCGCGAATTTATTGCGGTATTGCATGCTGGCAGGTTTATCCCAACCGAATTCGTCATTGTGATAAACTCCGAATTCCTGCTCGTAAGCTGCTTTTCCGTTGGTAATAAATTCAAGATAGCGGCCATTACCATTGGAGTAATGCTTCTTGAACAACACCACGTGTACTTGTTTGCCGGTAGCTTTTTCAGTGGCATCTGCTTCGCAAAATGCAATGGATTCAAAACTTTGTATGGGTTTTATTTCCATGTTCCGGATATTGGAGTAACGGGGGGCCACCAGAATATCCCATGCGTTGATGAGGCCGTCTCTCAGCACTGAATGATAAGCGTCCGCATTTTTGTTGGGATAGTGTACCAGTACTTTCAGGTTGCCTTTGACAACTTCCGCCCAGCTTTCGCGTGCATAAGTGATCCATTGATCGTCCCAATTCGTACTCGCAAATTTGAAATTTGCCGTCGTGGCCGGTGGAGTATTAGTAATTGAGGCCTCAGGTTGTTTTAGCGTAATACTATTGTCGAAAGCCTCGATGGTTTTCAGGTATTGATTGACATTGTTTGTCTTTACGACAAAACTCATACAGGTATTATAGCCGCTGGCTACTTTCAATACAACAGTCATATCTGTTCCGTTGAAGATCGCTTTACCACCGGCCGAAAGAAAGCTCCAGCCCCGGCTTTGTGTAGGTGTTTCTTTTTGTGGACCGGCAGTTACCTGGTATTCTTTGGCGATCAGCAGCTCCCATTCGCTGTTGAAGTCTGCATCGACGGTTCCGGTGCTCGCCGTACTTTTGTATATGCCGATCATGCACCAGCTCTGCGTTTTATTGTCTATATGTGAATAATAGATGTTGTTGCCCGCGGTTTGTTTTTTCCATGATTTCGGAGGGATAAAAGATGCAATGTCATAATTTTCTTGCTGAGCAGTTCCCTTTAAGGTGCAGGAGCAGAGAAAAGCAAATGCCAGGAGCGCTTTCATTTTTATTTTAAAACTACTGGTCGCTGCTGGCATGGCTATCCCCTGAAACGGGGAATTTACTGTCTTTTGGTTTTTCTTTGATGTCGATGTAAGGAATGTTATTCGGCTTCACGATATGACCCGTATAGGCGTCATTTTCCGACAAATACTTTTAAATGATAAGGTACCAGGATGCAACCCTAAGTTGGTTGGCATTGATCTTTCCGCTGCGGATATTGGCAATATCTCAGAGTTTTTGTTATAAGGCTCTTTTCTAATCTTCTGACATATTGTTTTTACTTAGAGGTTGACAGCCAATTATTTAAATCTGTTATTGGTTATAGTAGCAACGCGTGTGGGTATAAATTCGTGTGAAATGCGACGGGAATAATCGAGAACATTTTTAAGAGTATAAATATTGGTTAAAGTTTATATATATTAGTGTATAACCTTTTCTATGACTGATGAGAGCAAACTAACTGTCTCAATATCTCTTGTAAATACTGATTTGTTTGAGGTCACAGGATTCGATGACATTGTAACTGAACTCTTGTCTCGGGTAAACCAAAAAAAAGAGATATTTTTCCCTGTTACTGTAAATAACACCTATGCTGGAGAATTCCAAATACGGCTTTTTTCTTCTACGAACAACAAACCTCCCCAGTGGTTACATTTCTTAAAACCGTTACTGGTTCCACAGTCACCTATATTGAGCTGGAAGAATTTGAGTCATTCGTATATCTGCTTCGTCGGTTATCGTAATGAAATATTCTCTATCTCCGGCGGTTATGCTGGTAGAGGTATCTCTCACTACATGATTCAAGAATTTGGACTAGGTATAATTGTACGTGTCTTTAAAAAAGATAGTAAAGTAATAAAAAATATTCAGGATCGTGGCCTGACGGGTAATTTACTGGGCCAGTCAAAGTTTTATAGAGGTGATCAACGTTTCTCTGACGAAAATCAGTTTGGTAAAATTTTTAAAAAAGTCCAAGCGGAGGTTAATAAGACAATATTGGAGAAAGAGTTTGCTTTTGGTCAGGATGATTTACGAAGTGCCTCAACTTGTCTTGCCAAAGAATCATTTCGGCTTTCTAAGTCAATTACTTTCGAAAAAACACTAGATATCGTAAAGCGACTTCATGAAATATGGAATCGCAAACCTAATTTTTCAATTAACAATGTTGAACACTTATCGAAAAGAAAATCTATAAACAAATCTTTAATCGAAAGACTTGAAATTGCATTTATAGATAACTTATACAATAAATTTAAGAAGGGAGAAGATACTGATGTCGACTTTTGTAATAAAGATTTTTCAAAGTTTTTTGAAGCTGATCTTTTTTATATTGAAATTTCTAAAGATGAAAAAGTTAAAATAAGTTCTCATTCAACACTGCCGGAAATTATCGATCAATTGAAAATAACAAAGAATTACATGGATGATGGTATTGAACAATTTAAGTATAGCGTCTTATACCGCGAGGTAATAAGCGAAAGTGAAGGCCATACATTAACAAACGCCTCGGTCCTTGAACATCTGCACGGTGAAATTGTTTATGAAGGGAAAGTATACTTTAGGCTTGACTGCGAGTGGTATAAAGTTCATTCTTCCTTTGTCAAGAACCTTAATAAGGAATGTGAGATAATAGTGAATCAGTTTTGGGATAATAATATAATAAAGGAGAAATTTCTAAAGCAAGAGCGAGAAGGTTCATTCAATCGGAAATTTTTAAATAAGTTAAATTGGTATGTATTTGATACCATAACTCCTGATAATATAGAGTTTTCTGACATAATGAACTATACAGATGATGCAATCCATCTTTTTCATGTCAAAAAGGGATTCAATAATTCAGTTCGAGATTTAACCGCACAAATCCGGATTTCCGCAACTAGAGTTCAAGAGGATATGCGTAATGGATTCAAATACATCAAAAACGTGGAAAAAAGGACAAAGAGAAGTAAGATTGATGTTTTAGCGAATCAGAAATTCCCAGAAGGTGGTCTATCGTCACTTTTTGACAATAAGAAGCCCTATCAAATAATATTTACCTTGGTTTTCTGCGACCTTTCATTAAAGAATAGATCATTAAAAACGAACGTCGAAGATTTTCAATCAAACATTGCAAAATTCTCGCTTATTGAAGTGAAAGAGACTTTAAATAATATGGGGTTTGGGTTCAAAATTGTGCAAGTTGATACTGCGTAGTTGTCTTTTTACATTGTCTAATAGAATCTTTCAGTAAAATCTTAACGGTTATTAAGCAAGCAATGAGAAATTATTGTTTGTTTGCTTAAACACTGCTCACTTTAATGCTTTGTAATCCTCCGTTGATTTTTTATCTCCGAAAACATACTGGTAGATGTAATCGTAATTGAAACGACTGACAAAGCTGTCCATCAGGTGAATGAATCCGCCGTATTTCAGGTCAACAGGCACATCGATGCTGAAGACAATCCATTGAGGCCCGGAAGCGTTGCAGGCTTCTTTTACACCCTTCTTCAGGCGCATCAGTGGATAATAAACCGAGGTGTAGCCATTTTTTTCCTGTGTCTGACTGGTCTTCAGCCAGTCGGAGACTCTACTTCTTTCATCGATGTTGTACAGGTCTGCTATATTCAGCTGCGTATTATGGCTGAGGTAGACGTATTCATTGTATTTGCCCTTCATCTGCTCTTTCAGGATCGCCAGTCCTTTTTTGGCCCGTTCTACTTCAGTGTCCCGCGCAGATTTTGCCATAACCGGGAATCGCTTCTCCAGCCGTCCGATGAATTCAGCAACGGTTACCTGCTCAAAGGGTAATGGCTTATTGTCTTTGGTCATGATGATGTTATACCGTCTGCGGTCGGGATCAAGATAGTGATCGTATTTTTTCAGATTAGGGCTGTTGGCAAAATTCCGGTAGTTATACCAATCTTCGTAATAGTCGCCGGCGAATGTTCCCCTTTGTTTAACATCATACCTTGTTTGTATGAAATAGTAGTCATCGGGTGATGAGAGCCAAACAGCTTGTTTGCCGATGCCCTGTAAATCGTTCGCCTGCATATACCAGGTGTTATAACTCCAGTTACCCGGCGATGGCGCGAATTTTTGCGTCGCCGTTTTGGATACGTTATAATGCAGACGGCCGGTTACCCCGTAAGCATTGGGCAAGGCCTTGAAGTTGTCTTTTTCGGCTTCGTTATAATCATAAGATCTGTCAGTGACCGGTAATACCTGCTCGGGCAACAGTTGAAAAACTGCCGGGTCTCCGAGCAAACCCGTAGGTGCGTAGGAAGACAGCCACCAGGAGGCCAGTTTCTGGCTGAAATCTATTTGCGCGGCCGTATATGTCCGACCGTTTTTCGAAACTGGTTTCGCTTGTGTAAACTGGAGTTTTTTCATCCATCCAAGCTCCATGTTCTCAATATATTTTTTCTCATAGGCTCCCCGGCTATTGGCAAATTGTGCATTTACCTGGAAGGCGAAGAACAGCAACGGCAAAACAAAAATAGATGGTTTCATCTGGTTATTTTTTATTGAAATGGTTTAGTCAACCTCCGTCAAAATTGGGATGAAACAATCGCCGCGAAATAGTCCGAAACCGTGATTTGAACCGGATGGATAAAATCATGGTTTCAGGGGATAGGGCCAAACAAAAAAGCCTGCGTGTACCGCAGGCCTGACAAAACAAATACACCAACACTAAAGTCTTAAACCAATTTCCAAAGCATCCCAGTTGCTTTTGAAAGAGGGAACCATCACAGGTGTGTACTGGTAATTCGGTGTGAATGTCACAATACCGGTGCCGGGTGTATTGACAGACTTGATACCAAGGTTTTCATATACGTTGGCCACGGTGCCGGTGGCGCGCATTTTTAACGGACGGCCGTCACTCATTTTTGCGTTAATGGTATACTTACCGATCGGAATATTATGGATTGCAAAATTGGCATAGTCGCCGATCTGCCTGGTAACCTTGAATGATCTTGTTTCACCATACATACCGGTGCCAATGGGAATCAGTTCTATCTCAATTACACCATTGTAAGGCAGATAACCTTCATAGTTTTCGCCGGCATAATTAATGTTGAAATTGAAAGACAAAGCGCCGCCGAAGTAATTGCTCTCATTATTTGGCTGCTGGCCCAACTCATCAGGATTACCCAGGCCGTAGGAGAGCAGGGCAAAATTTTTAACTACTCCTTGTCCGGAAGGAAAAGAACTGGCGCCGCCAACAGGATACAAGGCAAACACGGCGGGTGTTTCATTATAGTTGAGTGTAACCGCCGTACCGAAAAAATAGGCAGCGCCGGCAGGAATCGTAAATTCATAATATCCATTATCGTCGGTCAGCGCGCTTCCGCTGGAGTAAAAACCGCCGGTCATCGATGATGATACACCTATGTGTGCACCTTTTATCGGTCTGCCGGTTAAGTCGGCCACATAACCACGCGCCACTCCGGCTTTCACCGGCAGCGAAGGGTAATTCGGCATTTCAGGAATGGCATTGCCCATCACATTGGCATAATACTGCGTACCTGAAATATTGAAGCGTGTTTCGCCGTCAATCACGGGCAGATCGGGCTGATCTCCCCAGGAGCCGTTGCCGGAGTTGGAGTTTTTGGAACAACCTGTTATGGCCATAAATGGAACCAGCAGGAGATAGAGAAATTTCATTTTAATGCTTGTTTAATGATTGTATAGTAAATGGTGGCTGGTTATCAGTTTGTCCTGGTGAAGAACAGTTTGAGGCTGATATCGATATTCGGAAGGATATACATGTTTTGTTCCGGATCGTTGAAGCTGTTCATGCCCCATTTCAGGCGATTCAGTTTGAAGGTGCTCTGCGCCGATATTTCGTCTGTTCCCATTTCTATTACGGCGGGAAGCTGCATGCTGATCGTTTTTCCAATCAATGTAAAGTCGCCGGTGATCGTAGCGGAGGAAGAGGCATTGTCCTGCATATCTACTTTGGTGATGTGAAATTTAGCATCAGGAAAAACAGAGATATTGAAGAAGTCCGCACTCTTTAAATGGTTTAGTAATTGCATCCGCGGACCATCTTCTTTGAGATCGAAGTTGCTGATGCTGCTGATGGGAATCGTAAAATCGCCGCCGGCTATTTTGCCGGTTGCATCCGTTTGCAGCGTGCCGGATACTTTAAATCCGCCGGTGTGAGCGTGAGTGGGAGCGCTTCCTTTCCACTCAATGGAAGAGCGTTTTTCATCCACTTTGAATGTGGCGGACGGAGTGGCTTTCTTTTGTGCGCAGGATGCCAGTACAGCTATCGCGATAAGTGCGCAGGAAATCTGGTAGTTCATTTTTAATTTGTTTGACGGCATAGCAAGGCCTGCTGCCATTTACGGCAGACGTTTGGAACGCCGGTAAATTGTTAGCTGATGAGTTCAGTAGTTGAATTACGCTGCAAGATTGGCGCTATTTGCGTAGTTGTACAAATAGGATAGATGAACGCGGTCTTTGGTCGTTGTAAACCGTTTGGCGTTGCTGAATGCAATACACAATTGACTTAATCTATAAACACCGGCGCACTTTGATTGCCGGGATTGAATTTGTCGAGACAGATCTGTTTGTAGTTTCTTCCGATCGGGATTTTGGTATTGTTCACCATCAGGTAATTGGGGTTATATCCTGTTACCTTGTTGAGCGGAACGATAAAGGAACGATGGACGCGGAGAAAAGCCTGGATGGGCAGCAGGTTTTCCATGGCACTGATCTTTTGTTTGGTCATGTAGGTTTGCGTCGGCGTGAAGATTTTAATGTAGTCTTTGTCACTTTCAATCCAGCAAATTTCTTCCGTGTCCAATTTGATCAACTGGCGGTCGATACGCACATAAAGGTAGAAAGGCTGAGCCGTTGCGGTTGTTGCAGGTGAGGTAACAGGCTGCGTGATCGACTGTAGTTTATGGAGGTTCATTACTTTGTCGATTGCGCGTAAGAAACGATCAAAGGAGATAGGTTTCAGCAGGTAGTCCACTGCATTCAGCTCGAATCCTTCGACTGCATATTCCTGGTGGGCCGTTGTAAAAATAACGAGTGGCGGATTTTGCAGGCTTCTTACCAATTCAGTACCTGATAACCCGGGCATATTGATGTCGAGGAATATGAGGTCGGTTTCATTTTTACGCAATTCCTGGAAGGCCGTTACCGCATTGGCAAATGTGCCTTGCAACTGAATCTCCCGTATCTGCCCCGCATATTTCTTTATCACCTCAATGGCATGTGGCTCATCATCTATTATCAGTGTTCTGAGTGATGTCATAAACGGTCAATTGATCAGGTCAATATTGAGTAAGGTGATGAAACAATCTTCTTCATCAAAAAAATCCAGCGCATACTTGCCCGGATACAACAACTGCAAACGCTTGCGCACATTTTCAATACCTATTTTCCCGGCGGTATTGTTAGCGGTGTCCGTTGTTTCGGGTTTACTATTGCTGATGTTCAAAGTAAGATGATTGCCTTGTATGCGCAACTGAATATTGATCCAGGGCGTATCGATGGTTGCGGCTGTTCCATGTTTGAAGGCATTTTCGACCAGGGGCAGCATCAGCAGGGGCGCTATCTGCAGAGTTTGTGTATTATCGGCGATAAACAGGTTGAGCTCCAATCTTTCTTCATACCGGATTTTTTCGAGTTTGATATAGTCCCGGAGTATTTCGATGTCTCTTTTCAGGGATACTTGTTGCGCCGTGCACTCATATAACGAATACCGCAGGATATTGGAAATACCCAGCACTACCTCCGGTGTTTTTTCTGATTTTTCCAAAGCAAGCGAATAGATATTGTTCAGGGAATTAAACAGGAAATGTGGGTGCAGTTGCGCTTTCAGCGAACTCAGTTCAGCCTGCAATGCGGATTGTTTTCTTTCATGAGAAAGGGTAAACAGGCGCAGGGTAATACCGATCCAGACAACCGCATTGCTTCGCTCGATGGCGGTAACGAAGAGGATAGGATCGGATAATTGTTGTCCCGCGCTCCGCTGGCGGCTGGCCCACGTAAAGTTGGCGTTGCGGGCTTTGTAAAATTGGTAGATGTAGGGGTCTGTGATGAAAATTTCAACAACACGGTAAAGCAATGCGATGAAAAGCATGATGGCCAGCGCCACCAGGAAGGCTTTAAGGTATTGTCCTTTTATATAAAAATGCCGGACAACGACATAGTCAATCAGGTAAAAGTAAAGCAGGTGCACCGGTAAAAGCAGGAGAATGACCTTCACGCCCAGCTCGAAATTTTCGTAAGCCGTTCCGTAGATATAGGTCAGAAGCACAAATGCCGCCAGCCAGAAGTAAAGATGTTTTAATACCGGGTATCTGCTGATCACGTCCGTTTTTTTTACCGGCTCAAAAGTAGCCGCTAATCACAGAAAGTGGAAACGAACGTAGACGAACGGAATATTTTGTCGACATACGGAGCGGGCAAACAAAAAGGCAGGAATAAATCCTGCCTTGTCTACCATCAAACCTGCTATTCCCTGTTCGTAGAGCCTTATTGAATGTTTTTTAATGTAGTAGATGAATTGGTCAGGGAAACGACTTCTCTTACTTCGCCTGTAGGCAAGGGCACCATCGTAACCAACCGGGCTGAAGACTGTTGTTTTACAATGCCAATACCATGGGCTACCCATACGTCGATCTGCTCTTCGCCGTTGCCTACCAGGGTGCCATATCTTGTTGTGCTTGTTATCTCATTGTAGTAAGCATAGCTGAACTTATTACAGACGAAACTACCTGCCGGCACCTGGATCGTTTCCACCACGGAAGTGCCTGACTCCAGCATGATGTTCTGCACCATAGAACATTGATCACCATTGCTGATGTAATCAATACGCTGGCCTTGTTGCAGCGGGCCGTCCAGTGATAGCACACTTCCGTTCCTGATCACATTTTCCATCGTCATGTAAGCGGGAAAACCGAACAGTTGCGCATTGGTAACGGTGGTGTTGGGCATGTTGTTGAGTAATGTAATCACATAATTCCAGGCTTCGGGAACTTTGATCTCATTGTAGGTTTTTCCATTGAGGGTAAAAATCTTGTTGTCGAGCGGCATGGTAGTACCAGAACTTTCGATCTCGGAATGGAGGTTATAAACTTTGATGCCGGAAGAATCTTTCTGTCCGGAGATCCATTGGGTAGCGGTGCCGGTGCTGCCATCGCTCTGAATATCGTAGACGAATTTTTTATTCTGGGCGGGAATAAAGGTTTTCGAAACATCCGGGCCGTCTTTCTTTTCCGAACTCTTTGTGCAGCTTACCATTAAAGAGGCTGCTAACAGCATGCCTGACACTTTTGTTGTGCAGGAGAATAAATTACTTGTGCGCATATATCAAAAAAATGAATGAAGCGCGAAAATATTCTACCCGGACTGCCGGTTCAAAACAAAGCGATGGGTGTCAAATTTTGTTGCCGGAAAACCGGAAGTGTCGACGAACGAGTAAAGCTCTCCTGGAAGAAGAGCTTTGCCGGAAGAGGATATGTCGCATGACCCACCTGATCAAATTTTCAAATTAATCTCAGGCATCAGGTATCTCAGGCTCTACGAGTTTCGCCAGTTTTTCCAGTGATTCCTGCCAGCCGAGGTAGCACATATCTGCAGGGATCATAGCAGGAATGTTTTCCTGTTTTATTTTGATCTCTGTTCCCGCAATACTTTTCTTTAACCAAACCGAAGTGGTCATTTCTCCGGGCAGGGCAGGGTCGTCGAACTTGTCTGTGTATTGCAGGAATTCATTGGCCTGGAAGTCGATATAGGTGCCGCCGAAAGAATGGCCATTTCCGGTGGTGAAGTTGTGAAAAGACATTTTGAACGTACCGCCTTTTTTCGCCTCCATTTGCTGTACGGTACAAAGGAAGCCGTAGGGTGGAAGCCAGGAAGCGATGGCAACAGGATCGGTAAAAGCGCGGAATACTTTTTCCGGCGAAGTCTTGAGCACTCTGTGCAGGGAAACGTTGTTGTCTGAAATAAAATGTGTGTTTTGTTTACACAAAGATGGTCAGACGTTTTGATCCGGAAGATGGCCGCTGACGACATTCTAAGGGGCCGGATGCGGCGTGAATCGTCAATCGTGAATGGTGAATAGTGAATAGTGAATGGTGAATAGTGAATAGGTAGCAGTCACTTATAACTTAATACTTACTACTTAATACTTATAACTTAATACTTATAACTTAAACTCAAATCAGCCAGGCCAGCATCATCTTCTTGCCATACTGATCCCAGTCTTTCAACGCTTTTTCCAAAGCCGTCATCATGCCGGTGCGATCTACCTTTTTTCCTTTGGTGGCCGGTGTCACCACTTTCATACCTGCTTCGTTGAGCAATTGCACGCGTGTGGCAAACCAGGTTGTATGCAGGCGGGGAATGCCCATGCCCAATATCATTCCGGGTAAACCGGTTATGCCTTCGGGGCCGCCGCTCACCGGAATTTCTTCTGCATAAAAAGCAAATACGGCGATCGTATCATAAAGAATACCTACCGCTTTGCGGCACTCGAAACCCGCAATCGTACGTGTATCGGGCGTGATCTTCCACTTGATCTTGAGCAGGCTGTCCTCCACGAGATAAGTTTGTTCGTAGATCGGTTTTTGTGCAGTGGTGGTACCGGTCGTATAGTTATTATATACTACGTTGTTGTCGGCAAACGGCTCAAACCATTTACCACGTGCTACCACGGCCGCCTTGGTTTGTTTATACAGGGAATGACTGGCATCACCCGTAAAATTGAAATAGGAAAATACTTCCTGCGGGCGATTGTCTTTCGAGCGTTCAAACCATTCGGGTTGAATTTCTTTGAGCAACGGCCATACCGCTACCCGTTTTTCAAATTCAACACTTACCTGGTTGAGGAAGGTAGTTTGTGCGCTTGCAGAAAACGCAACCAATATCAATGCTATTGAGAATATCTTTTTCATACTAATGTCTTTTTTAGCGGGATTATTTGCCCGGCATTTTGTTGAAAGTCCAGCTTGCCTGTACCAGGAAGTAACGTCCCAGCAGATCATAACGTTGCTCACTGAAGAAGTTGCTGTTGATCGTACGCTGGAACCCGATGTTCTGATTCAGGATGTCATGCGCAATAAAGGAGAGCTTCAACGTTTTTTCTTTGAAGAAACGACGGCTTAATTCTGCATTCCACACGATCTGCCTGTTGCTGGCAAAACGGTTGGTGCTTTGACGGATATTAGCTTCCACTTCTGTAGACAGTTCGAATTTTGCCGGCAGCATTACCCATCCTTCAACGTCGCCGCTGTATACCCAATAGTTATTGTTGACATCCGGGCTCAGCGATGATTTGGAGATACTTCTTTCCACTTTGGGATACATGGCAAAGTTGTATTTCTGATCCAGGCTGTAACGCAGACCGTAACGCAGCGAGAAGGTATAGTAGGTGTTTTCATTGCGGGCATTGTTCAGGAAGTTGGCCGTACGTCCGCCACTGGCATTCGGCGATAGTTCATGGATCAGTTTTTTGTCACCGCCGCCGCTGTTCCAGTCTCCATACAGGTACCAGTTATAGTTGCCGTTTACGTTCACGGGCATATAAGTGGTTTTGCCGGTTTCCAGGTCTACCACGCTGGTTGTACTTACTGTATTGCGAAGAAAATTGATGCCGACGCCCACCCAGGTATATTGCTGGGTCAGTACTTTATAGTTGTTATAGTTCAGGTTGATGTTATGATTGAACGCCACCTTCAGATCGGGGTTGCCCACATAGATCCGCAGCGGATCGTCGTTGTTGCGCAGCGGTTGCAATTGGTTCAGGGTGGGCTGTACCGTGTTTCCTTTATAGCTCAGCGAAATGCCTTCCTGTTGCTTGAGCTGATAACGGAATTGCGCCTGCGGCGTAAAACCGGTAAAGTTGTAGGTAGTGCGGGTATCGATATCCAGGTTATCCAGGCGCAGACGGATGGCCGACAAACCGGAGCCGAAAGCCATGCGCAGTTTTTTCCCGGTATAACGGGCAAATAATGTTCCGGCATTGCTGGTCGCGTCCAGGTCGGCATTGTTGCTGAAGGTGGGGTTCAGGTCTGTATATTTTCCATCAACGTCTTTGTCGAAACTATTGCGATGCGAGGAGGATTTACTTTGGTTAAAACTATATTCAGCGATCAGGTTCCACAGCTCGGTCAGCGGCTCGTTATAAGTGAACTTCACACCATAGTTGGTGGCGTTACCATTGTTGCGTTTTTGCTGATCGATTAATTCCAGTGAATCCAATACATTCGGTGGGCCGTTTCTCCGTACGAAACGCGACACGGATTGCAGCAGCGCCGTTTGCTGGTCGTCGATCAGGGTAAGACGTGCGGTGGTGACCAGTTGGCGGTTCTTTTTCTTAAAGAGTTGCTTATAAGTAAGTACGTTGTCGAGCTGGCGCTTTTCCGTATGTTGTTCGTTGTTTCTGTTATTGGTGTTGAGCGTGTCGAGGTTGTCGTTCAATGCCTCACTATAGGTATTTCCGTAGTTGTCGTTTTTCTTAAAACTGCCTGCAATAACATATTTGATACTGGCCAGTGAATCGATCTTCCATTCGTATTTTCCATTCACGGAATGTTGTTGGGCCAGCCCTTCTGTACGCGCTACCGAATTGTTGTAGTTGCTCACGTCGCCGATAGTGGTCTGCGATACGGTCCGGGTGGTATTATTTGTACCCAAACGGTTATAGAGGTAGGAGAAATTCAATTTGTGCTTGTCTTCTCTCCATTTGTTGCCGTACAAACCGCCGGCGGTATAGGAATTGGGCAAACCGCGGAGACTCCAGTTGCTGAATTCATCGGTAGAACCGAAGCTGTAATAATAACCACTGATTTCATCGTACTCGTAGTCGTTCTCGATACCGAGTTTGTTACGGTCTTCCCAGCCCAATGCACCGGTGTTTATCTGGCTTTTGGTGCCGTAAACGGAGAATTTCTGGTTGCCTGTAAAGCGATTGTACATTACTTTACCATTTACCAATTTATCAAAGTCCGTGCTTCCTTCCACGCGACCGAAATATCCTTTCTTCGCACTTTCCTTTAATTTGATATTGATGGTTTTTGACCCTTCACCTGTGGCGCCGATACTTTTCAATTGATCCTGGTCGCTTTTGCTTTCGAATACCTGTACCTTATCCACGGCTTTGGCACCGATATTTTGTGTGGCAATGGTGGGATCGTCCCCGAAAAACTCTTCGCCATCTACCAATACTTTGTCTACTTTTTTACCCTGTGCGGTGATTTCGCCTTTGCTGTTGACCTGCAGGCCGGGTAACACTTTGAGTAATTCTTCCACGGTAGCTCCCGGTCTTACGCGGAAACTATCTGCCGTAAATTCGGTGGTGTCGCCTTTTATTTTCATCGCGCTGCCGCTGCGGATCACGATTTCCTGAAGCAACTGACTGCGAAGGGTAAAGGCTACATTGCCCAGGTCGAGGCTTTGGCCGGATGCAAGTGAGATCTTATCTGTCCAGTCAACAAATTTTGGGTAAGTAATTTGTACTACATAATCACCGGGCGCAAGGCTGTCGATGCGGAACTGCCCCTGCGTGTTGGAACGCGTAAACTTAACGAGCACGGAGTCCTGCGCACGCAACAAAACAACAGAGGCCTGGTGAAGGACTTTATTGTCGGCAGTGTCACGAACGGTGCCGTTGATGGATCCGGTGGATTGACTGAATACAGGGAAGGCAAAAAAAAGCAGGCACGAAGCCAGGAGGAGTCGTCTCATGAACAAATAGCTGGTGATGGTGCAAAATATGGTTTGGTTCCGTTCTAAGCCGGGCGTTTTATATAAGCGCCGTAAAAATGATGATTTCCGGTTGAAGAACCACGAAGGCCTTCTTATTTCGCTGTTAATGTTTTAATAAAAAGGGTGAGATGCAGCGGTTAGCAAAATCCACAAGGTGGCGGATTAAATTTTTTTAATAACGCGGGTAGTACGTGAAAATTGCGCGAACTTACCGTTGTTTCAAAAACTATTACATAATGAGCGATCGCTACGAGGATTTGCATTTTATCGATACAACAAAAAATGTCTGGAACTATTCGTTGCTGACAGCAGAAGACATTGCAAATTTTCAGGCAGGCACACACTACCGGCTTTATCAAAAATTTGGTTCACGTTCCTGCCAGGTAAATGGAACCTGGGGCGTTTATTTTTGTGTGTGGGCGCCGAACGCAACTGAAGTATCCGTTACCGGCAATTTCAATAACTGGGAAAAGCGATCGCATCTTTTAACCGCACGCTGGGATAAAAGCGGCGTATGGGAAGGATTCATTCCGGCGCTTGGGTTGGGCGAGATTTATAAATATTATATTATCGGATTTGAAGGACGCGCAACAGAAAAAACAGATCCCTTTGCCAATTATTGCGAAGTACGCCCATTGACTGCTTCCATCACCTGGGACATGTATTACGATTGGAAAGATGCGGCGTGGATGAAGCAACGCAAAAAACGCAACGCACTCGATGCGCCGTGGAGTGTGTATGAAGTGCATCTCGCCAGTTGGCAAAGACCCGATGCATTTGATGAAGAATCATATAATACGTATGACCAGATCCGCGAACGCCTGGTTCCGTATGTGAAGGAAATGGGCTTTACTCATGTCGAATTCATGCCGGTGATGGAACATCCCTTCGACGGAAGCTGGGGCTATCAATGCACCGGTTATTTCGCCGCTACCTCAAGATTCGGCGATCCGCAGGGACTGATGCGCCTGATCGATGCATTTCATGCTGAAAATATCGGTGTCATTCTCGATTGGGTGCCTTCGCATTTTCCCTATGATGCACACGGGCTCTTCATGTTCGACGGCACACATACCTACGAGTATGCCGATATGCGCAAAGGTTTTCATCCTGATTGGAACAGTTATATTTTTAATTATAAACGTGGCGAGGTAAAATCCTTTCTCATCAGCAGTGCACGTTTCTGGTTCGACTATTTTCATATCGATGGTATTCGTGTGGATGCGGTGAGTTCGATACTCAAACTTGATTACTCGAGAGAAGAAGGAGAGTGGGAGCCGAATGAATTTGGTGGAAACGGAAATATCGAAGCCATTGCCTTCATCCGCGATCTCAATGAAACGATCTACCGGGATTTTCCGGATGTGCAGACCATAGCGGAAGAATCCACGGACTGGCCGGGCGTGTCGCGGCATACCTGGCACGGAGGCCTGGGGTTCGGGATGAAATGGATGATGGGCTGGATGCACGATACACTCGATTACTTTGCGCTCGACCCCATAGAACGGCGCAATCATCAGCATAAGTTTTCATTCAGCATGATGTATTATTATGACGAAAATTTCATGCTGCCACTGAGTCACGATGAAGTGGTACACGGCAAGAGTCCGATGTTGTATAAAATGCCGGGCGATGAATGGCAGAAATTCGCCACGCTGCGGCTGATGTACACGTATATGTGGATGCACCCCGGTGCCAAGCTGCTTTTCATGGGCAATGAAATAGGACAAACCACCGAATGGAATTATAAGTCGGAACTCAATTGGGGGCTGCTGCAATACCCGTTGCACAAAGGCGTGCAAACCTGCATAGCCGACCTGAACAGTCTTTTGACGACCCAACCCGCTTTATATGAATACCAATTCAGGGAGGAAGGATTTGCCTGGTGCGATCTCAATCATGCGGAGGAGTCGGTCATCAGTTTTATCAGAAAAGGAAAAGATCCCAAAGACGACCTGCTCATCGTCCTCAATATGACACCGGTGGTGCGTAACGACTGGGCGATTGAGGTAAGTGAAAAGCCTTATTCTGCGGAAATATTCAATAGCGACAGGCCGGTTTACGGAGGTACAGGCGATAGCTATAACCCGGATATCCGCACTGAAATCATTGATAAAAAGGCCAAAAAGGTAAGAATATTGGTGAATTTGCCACCACTGGGAGCGATTGTGCTTAAATAAGCGTAAATTGGAATAGATATTGGTATAAAATTTAACATCAAAAGACTGTTGTGTTTTATATATTAAATCTACCTTTACATGAGGAATCCTATTAAAGACCCAATAATAAATACCCTATGAACCGGATTATTCGTCATACGTTATGTGGCATATTTCTGTTTGCCGCGGTAGAAGCCGGAGCCTCTCCGGTTAACAACAACGACAGCGTTGATTACTATCTTCAAAAAGGTTTGGTAGAAAAACAAAATGGTCGCCGGCTCGAGTCGTTGAAGCATTTTGAAAAAGCGATCAAGTTTGATAGCAACAGCAAACCTGTGATTACCGAACTTGCATCTGCCTATTATGATCTTCGCCGTTACCCTCAATCACGCGAATTTTATCTCAAGCTGGTAAATATGGGAGAGACTTCGGCTGAAAACTACCGCCAGGTGGTGCAGTTGTCTTTTAACCTTCGTCAGTTTGATGACGTTATTCTTTATGCAGACAAATGGAAGAAAGTAGATCCTGCTGCGCAAACAAGTTTCTATCTTGGTAAAATTCACTACGATCGTGAAAACTACGGTGAGGCGATCCGTATGCTGAACCAGGCTGTGAAAGAAGAACCCACCAACGCGGAAGCACCTTATATGATTGCCCGTAGTTATGCAGACATGATGAACTACAAGCAGTCAATTCCGTTTTTCCAGAAAGCCATCGAGCTGGATCCCAAGAAAAACTACTGGATATATGAGATGGCGCTGGTTTACTACGCCATGAACGACGATAAAAATGCACTCAAGTACATGCTCGAGGCCGGTGAAAAAGGCTACAAGCGTGACAACGATTACCTGGAAAATCTCGGTATCGCTTACCTCAACGTAGGTAAACTCGACGAGGGTGTTGCCATCATGAAAGAAGTGCTGGTAAGACGCCCGACAGACATGAACATCCTCAACATGGTAGCCGAAGCTTACTATTACAAAGGAAAATTTGATAAAGCCATTGAATATTGGGACCAAATGCTGGCCGTTGATAAAACCAATGCATCTCCCTTATACATGATTGGTATGGCTTATCAGAAAAAAGGTGAGAAGGAAAAAGGACAACGTCTTTGCGACAAAGCGATTGAAATGGACCCCAGCCTGGCTTCCCTGAAACAGAAAAAACAATTGATGCCCGGACTTTAATAACGTCGCTTCATTCTAACAAAATAGAAAAGCGTCTGCAGGTAACTGTAGACGCTTTTTCATTGCCCGGGGTTTTATAACCTTACATTCGTTCCGGTACACGAATCCCGAGCAATCCCATAGCACCGGAAATGGTATGCGCGGTTAGTTCGCTGATGCGCAGACGTAATTGTTTTTTTGATTCCGACTCCGCTTTCAACACGCGGTGGTCTGCGATAAAGGAATTATAAGTCTTCGCTACAAGGAATACATAATTCGCGATGAGCGAAGGGCTTTGTTCCTGGCGGGCCTGATCGAGCGTATGACTGTATTGTTCGAGTAATACGATGAGTTCCTTCTCTTTTGGCAACAACGTTTCCTCCGTGCGCGGGCCTGCCGTTGGTTCTTCCTTACGGAGAATAGAGCGGATACGCGCGTGCGTATACTGAATGAAAGGACCGGTAAAGCCGTGGAAGTCGATACTTTCTTCCGGGTTAAAGATCATGCGTTTTTTCGGATCAACGCGGAGCAGGAAAAATTTCAAAGCGCCAAGCGCCAGCGTGTCATACAATTCATTCAGCTCGCCGGGATTAAAGTCCTGTACTTTTCCTAACTCTTCAGTTTTGGCTTTGGCGACGTTCTTGAGTTCCGTAATGATGTCGTCGGCATCTACTACATTTCCTTCGCGTGTTTTCATACGGCCGTCGGGAAGTTCCACCATGCCATAGCTGAGGTGCAAAACGCCGTCTGCATAAGGCTTTTCAAGCTTCTGCAGGATTAATTGCAGCACTTTCATGTGATAGATCTGCTCATCCGCGATCACATAAAGACTCTGGTCATAATGAAAGTCTTCATACTTTTTATCGGCGAGTCCAATGTCCTGCGTGATATAAACGGAAGTGCCATCTTTACGCAGGACAAGTTTTTCATCGAGGCCGTCGGCTGTCAGATCGATCCATACGCTGCCGTCGGGTTTGCGGTAGAAAACGCCTTTCTTCAAACCGTCTTCCACAAATTCTTTTCCGAGCAGATAGGTCTCGCTTTCAAAATAGTTTTTATCGAAATCGCTGCCGATCACTTTATAAGTTTCCGCGAAACCTTCGTACACCCAGTTGTTCATTTTGAACCAGAGGGCACGTACCTCGGGGTCGCCATTTTCCCAATCGATCAGCATTTGCTGCGTGATCTTCATGAAAGGGCTGTGTTTGCGCGCGAGTTCTTTCAATTGATCGAGTGCTTTATCGGCTTCTTTTTCTTTTCCTTCTTCGCCTTGCAGTTGGTGATAGATGCCGGTGAGCCTGGCGGCCTCCGCTTTGTCTGCTTCGGCTTCAATGCCGCTGGTGTCGTCGGCTAACAGGGCTTTTAAAAGTTCTGCTGCCTGTGCCTTGATGGTATTCTCCGCTTTTACATAATAATCACCCACGAAATGATCGGGTTTGATACCGGTTGATTCCGGTGTGGCGCCGTCACTAAGATATTTCCAGCCTGCCATGGATTTGCAGATATGGATGCCGCGGTCGTTAAGGATAGCGGTTTTAAATACTTCATGGCCGGTCTGCTTAAGGATTTCGGCAACGCTCCAGCCAAGGAAATTGTTCCGGAGGTGACCAAGGTGAAGCGGCTTGTTGGTATTCGGTGAAGAGTATTCAACTATTACTTTACGGCCATTGGCGGGTTGGCGGCCAGGGTTTTTGTCCTGGTAGCTGGTATCGAGATATCCCAGCCAATAGGCGTCTGCAATCACCAGGTTCAGAAAACCTTTGATCACATTGAAACCCTGGAAAAGGGCGGGGTGGGTAGTAACCAGGTGCTGACCGATTGCCTGTCCGATCTGTTCGGGAGATTGTCGTAATTGTTTCACGAAAGAAAACAATACGAGGGTATAATCTCCTTCGAATTCGGGTTTAGTGGTATTAATGGTCAGGTCTTTTTCGGCAAAATCCTGTCCGTACACGTCTTTCAGCGCTGCGGTAATAAGGGGTTTGATGGTCGTAGTTACACCCATTCGTTCTGTTTTTTGGTCACAAAGATAGGGTGTGATAATTTGATGATTTGAAAATTTGATAATGAATGCCGTACAATATCTCAAATTTTCAAATCATCAAATCGTCAAATTAGCATCTGGTCGCAAACCACCCTGCAAACAGTCACAAACGCACCCGCTTGTACCGGAAAAGGCGCACTATTTTTGGATGGACAAAGCATCGATCACAACTAAATTGAAAATTATGGCTGCTCCTCTTTATCCCTGTATATGGTTCAATGGTGATGCCGCCATGGCGGTACAGCGCTACATCTCTGTTTTTCCGGATGCAAAAATCACCACAGAAACGCCGATGGTTACGATGTTCCGCATCGCCAATCAATCGTTCATGACCTTGAACGGCGGCCCACAGTTCAGTCCCAATCCTTCGATATCATTCTACGTCACTTTTCCGGATACAGCCGTATTGGAAGAGGTATGGAAACAACTGGCTTCAGATGGGCATGTATTGATGCCGCTGGACAAATACGACTGGAGCCCGCGGTACGGCTGGTTGCAGGACGCCTGGGGCGTTAACTGGCAATTGACCGTTGCCGACGGAAAACAGGGTTACAGCATTACACCATTACTGATGTTTTGCGGAGAACATCAGAATCAGGCCAGGCAGGCAATCGACTACTATCAGCAACTCTTTCCTGCCAGCAGCGTCGATTTCGTGATGAATTATCAGCCAGGTCAATCAAAAACCGGTGAAGGGATCGTGCATGCAGTCTTCCATTTGGCCGGCAGTCCCTTCAGAGCCATGGATAGCGCGGTGGAACAGCCGTTTACTTTTAGCGAGGGGTTATCGCTGGTGGTGAATTGCGACACGCAGGAGGAAATCGATCATTACTGGGAGCAGTTGACGGATGGCGGCCAGGAAAGCCAATGCGGCTGGTGCCGCGATCGCTTCGGCGTCTGGTGGCAGGTTGTGCCGTCCGTATTGGGTCAACTGATGACCGATCCGGTACGCGCACCAAGGGTGATGCAGGCACTGCTCAAGATGAAGAAATTTGATATCGGTGTGCTGGAAAGGGCGTGATGCCTGATCCGGGTATATCTTTTTATGTGCCGGTATGGCCGGTCAGAAACTTTAGTTTCCGGTTTTGATTTCGTTTGGTAACAACCAGGATTGCATACGAATCCTGGTTAAGTGCTATTCTTCCAACCCGGCGGGCGGAGCAGGGATAGTAAATAACAATTGCGTGCCACTGCCGGGATATGACTCGAGTTGCATCGTTCCGCCTATTAATTTTATCCGTGATTGTAAATTTCGGAGTCCGCTTTTTCCACCTTTCCGGTAAGCTTCGCTGGTAAGATCATTCATCGAAAAACCTTTTCCGTCGTCATTGATGCTGATCTCCAGACGGCAGTGCGAATAGCTCAATTGCAAACGTACATTCCGGGCATTGGCATGTTTAAGAATATTGTTGAATGCTTCCTGTATTAAACGCAATACCACGATCTCCTTTTTATTATCCAGATGAACAGGTTCTCCCCGGGTGCAAAACTCAATACGAAATGTGCCCAGTTGTTCGATCCTTTCTACTTCCGCCTGTAGGGCAGATAAAAAACCACGGCTTTCCAATACATCCGTATTCCAGCTTTTCGCCAGTTGCGATACCTGCCTGCTAACATTCTCCAACGACAATAAAGAATTATTCAGTTCTGCCTGATCGCCCGCATTGAGCCGGCTTCTGAAACCATTTAAATGTAATTTCACCAGTGTCAGTGAAAGATTGACGTTATCATGCAGCTCCCTTGCCAGATAAGCGAAGGTTTCCTCCTGTACCGCTAACTGCAGACGTAATTGTTGCTGGTCGTGCAATGAATGAATGGCGGATAATAATTCCGAATGTTTTAGTTGCTTTCTTCTGTGCAAAAACAAAAGCGCCAAAACAAGCAGCAACAGGAAAAGAAGCAGCACAGTTATTATCAACAAAAACAAACTCATATCTGCATACGTATGCTCCATATAAATAGTATTAATGTGACGCAATACCGGATATGCTGTAAAGCGAAAATAAAAAGAAAAAGAAGGGAAAGCCGTAGAATAAGCACTTAAGTTGGAGAAAATGGAGATAGAAAAAAACGCCTTTTTCAGGAGGTTTTTCCCTTGCTTTTGCCCCATCGCCAAAGTTATTTTTGCTCAGCACCACAGGTGTTACGGGAAAGCCGAAAACCGGTCATCTAACAGAGTAGGCACTAAAATATGTTTATTATGAAAGGCTTTATTGCGTTTGTCCTGATGGCTTTGTTCTCTATTACATTACCTGTTCATGCGCAGGACGCAAAAGAAAAACCCTTTTCCTTTACTGTCGCCGGAATAACCATCACCGGTACTTATTCGGAAGGTGCTCTTTACAAAACATCCAAAGGCGGAGTCAATATTCTCTGGGGACTTGTCAGTTGGGGTAGCAGCGAAACAACTGAATGCCGGTCGGGAAATGGCATCTGCCGCATTGAAACAATTGTCAACCTTTCCGGACCCGGCGTAAAAATCTCGCAAAAAGGAGAGACCTGTTTCGAAGAAATTAAAACCTGGGTATCCGATCAGTTTCCAATCGTTATTTCAGTAGACAAAGACCGGCGAATACATTTTAGTCTGGATGTCGATCAGCTTCCGCTTTCGTCCAAAATGCGTTACGAATCGGATGTCTATCACCAGGATACACCTATACTGCTCGGGCCTGAACTGACACGCTATCTCGGCTTATACGACGGCCCTGAAGAAATGGGTTACCTGGTTCCGGCAGGAGATTACCTGCTTCAAAAAGATGGCAGGATACGATCCTGGTCCTGGCAGATTCCCGCCGGCCCTGACCAAAACGAATATGATTGACAATACCTGAATCTGTTTAAAGTGACGGATAAGTTATTTTAAGTTCTTTGACATAGGACCACTGGCTGAAATGCCTGAAAGCGAAGGTCTGAGGTTGCCGAAGCAGACCAAAGCCCTTTCTCCCCGGGGAAAGTCCGGCTCCGCAGCCTCTGCCGACGCTTTAGGAGTATCACAACACATTTTCGCCTACTTTTGAGCCCGGAAAAGTAAAAAGACGCCGACCGGCATGAAAAAAATCGACTGGTACATATTACGAAAGCTGCTGACTGCCTTCTTTTTCTGTATGCTGCTATTTACCGTGGTGGCAGTAGCCGTTGACAGCAGCGAAAAAACAGACGATTTTGTAAAAACTGGTCTCAGTACCTGGGACATCATAAAAAAGTATTACCTCGGTTTTGTTCCCTGGATCTGGGGTTTACTGTTTCCGCTCTTCGTTTTTATCGCAGTGATATTTGTCACCAGTAAAATGGCCGGTAAGTCGGAAGTAATTGCGATTCTTGCGAGCGGCACCAGCTATAACCGCTTCCTGCGCCCTTATCTCGTAGGGGGAATATTTCTGGCAAGCATCCTTTGGGTAGGAAGCCGCTACCTGATTCCGAAAGCTAATTCCATCCGCGGAGAATTCCAGACCGAATACATCGATAAAAACGACAGAAGCAAGAAGAACCAGGAGGTTTGCCCCGATTGCTACTTTTTACGTATCGACAGCAACACTTACGTGGGTATTAAAGATTATGATGCAACCACGCATACTGCCAACCGTTTTTTTCTGGACCGGACAAAAAATAACCAGGTCGTCTATAACCTCCGCGCTTACAGTTTAAAATGGGATACCGCTTCAAAAAAATGGACGGCCATTACGGTAACGGAGCGCAGAGTCGACAGCATCGGAGAACGCATCACCCAATATCCGGAACTCATCGTCAACCTGCAGATCAAACCTGAGGAACTGATCAAAGACGAATACCTGAAGGAAAAACTGACGACGCCGGAACTGACGAAATTCATCGCCAGGCAGGAACTACGTGCGAACGAGGGGTTGAGCGCGCTGAAAGTTGAACGGTACAGACGTAGTGCCACCGCTTTTTCTGTTGTGCTGCTGACCTTGATCGGTGCTGTTATTGCCAGCCGTAAAACGCGTGGAGGAAGCGGCATGCACCTCGCTTTGGGGATTATCATCGCTGCACTTTTCATTGTGTCGGACCGGTTCTCAACAGTATTTGCAACGAAGGGCAGTTTCCCGCCTTTACTGGCCGCCTGGGTACCCAATATAGCTTTCGCTACCGTTGCTTATTGGCTCTACCGCAAAGCGCCAAAATAATGCTGGCAAGGCTCGTCAATTTTATTACTTTGCAAACATGCAAGGCTTGTTGTCTCATATTATTCATGATCAGCATCTGATTCTTACTGCCGAACGCAGCATCTTTTGGGAAGCCGAAAAAACGCTGATCGTGGCAGACCTTCATCTCGGCAAAACCGGGCATTTCAGAAAAGCAGGTATTGGCATCCCGCAAGGCGTTTACAAACACGATCTCCAGCGCCTCATGCATCAGTTGTATTTTTTCAAAGCTGACAGGCTTGTTATTGTCGGTGATTTCACACACAGTGTTGTAAACAATGAGCTGGAATTATTCAGGAAATGGCGACAGGATTTTGCCTTGCTTGATATCCTGCTCGTAAAAGGCAATCATGATATTCTTGCCGATAAGTGGTATGAAGAGACGCAAATAACCGTAGAAGCAAAAAGCTGGGAAGCCGGACCTTTTACATTTGTTCATGACCTGAACGATATACCCGAAGATCCATTACTGCGTAACTCGTTTTATTTATCCGGTCACATGCATCCGGCCGTCCTATTAAGAGGGACGGGTAAACAATCCTTAAGATTTCCCTGCTACTTTTTTTCAACTGAATATGGTGTACTACCGGCGTTCAGCCGCTTCACCGGATCGTTTTTGGTGGAGCCAACCCCGGGCGATCAGGTCTTTGCAATAGTCGACAAAGAAATTATGCTCATCGAAAAGAAAATCCGCCGTAGCCGCAAAGCCACCGAAGACTAATTGCAGGCAACCTTGAAAGCCGTTCTGCTTTTTTTACTTTTTGATTTTGCATTTTTACGTTTTAATTTTGATCTTTTACCGGAAGGGCTGAAAGCCTTGATTTTATGCGGAGACAACTTCATCATGCCAGGGATTTTATTTTACCGGTAATAGATTTTTTCTATCCGCCGTTCAGGAAGTTTATGAACCTGCAAACGTTCCGTTATGCAGCGGCGGGAGGAGGGAATACATTACTAGGACTTTTGATCTACATGATCGCCTACGAATACGTGATTCCTGAAACCGGACTTAATTTTGGATTCTACGCCTTTAAAGGACATAGTGCCGCACTGTTTATTTCTTTTTGTATCACTTTCCCGATCGGCTTTTTCATGTCGAAATATGTCGTATTCAGTGATTCGCTGATGAAAGGTCGCATACAACTCTTTCGCTATTTCATGATCTGCCTGTTTAACCTGGCACTCAACTTTATTTTGCTGAAAATACTGGTGGAGAATTTCCATGTCTATCCCGTATTTGCACAGATGCTAACAACCGTAGTGGTGATTATTTTCAGTTACCTCGCACAACGCCATTTTTCTTTCAGGGCCGCAGCAACTGATAGCGAGATTACCGATTAAGCGCAGTCATCATTTTATATTACAAGCTGAAATCAATCGATTCCACGCTGACCGCCAGTTCCCCGCGGCAACTTGCACGTACCACCAGTCTTTTATCCAGCGGATAAACACCAATGAGCCGGATATCCTGCACCGAGCCAGATGTACGGATTCCCTTACGCCACTCCTGGTTAAGTTGGGCATTAACAGAAACTTTGGCGCTGTCAACAAACTGCTTGAGGTCATATTGGGCATACGACTCAATGGTATGCGTGATCTTGCGATTAAACAACCAGTCAGCCGTTTTCAGTAATGCATCTTTTGAGCGGATGTCGAACTCTATGTCTTTAATTGCCAGGTGTTGTTTTTCGGCGTCGTAATGTGGTTTGCCTGTCAGGTACATCACGCCCTGATCGGTCCCTTCAAAATTCACTTCAATGACCAATCGCTCATTGTTGGCGCCAAGCAGCCGGCATTTTTTAAATATAAATTTCTTATTGACCGGCCCTTTTTTAAAATCGAATGATTGACCCACAATCTGGCTATTCAGGATATTACTCAGCGAATCATAATCCAATTGACCGTCGATGAATAAATTAAAACCCCGGTTGCCTGAAAACTGGCTCAGATTAGGCACCCATGAACTTTGTTCCCCCGGTTTATCCAGCCTCAGTACCGGACGCGCGGAAAGACCGAGATTGATGTGAAGCGAATCATTACGGATAAACAGGCTGTTGATGCGTACACGACGGGGATTTACCTGCAACCAGCCCTTGTCATAAAGGTTATAGGTCTTGTTAAGCAGATCCCATACCTGTTGAAACTGCGGTTTCAGATCTACTATCCCATAGTTTTTTTCTATTTCGGCTTTAGACGCATCGAGTTCCGCTTTCAATCCACCCAATACCTGCGTAGTAATGTCCTGGCCCCAGAAACAGACTTCGCATTTATCGAGTGCTTTGGGTTCATTTCTCTTTACCTGCAGTTTTACTTTATAGTCAGGCGAGATGGAGAAATTATTGGTGAATGAAACGGTTACCCTGCGCTCCGGTTCATCGAACCCGCAACGACAGGCAGGTGTCCAGGGCGAAAGCGCCGTACCGCTTACACATACGCGTGTAGAACCTATGATGCGATAGTAGCCGGTAAAATTCAAGGTCATTGTTGTTCCCGTTCCGCTCATTTGAAAGGGACTTCTGCGGAAACTGTATTTGTAACGCGTATCACAACCGGGTTGTACCCAGTCGTTCGGATAATTAGGCGAAGTGAAGACCTGGTCCACATTTTTTTCTGCCAACGCGTAGATAGGTTTCAGGTTTACCTGGATAGGAATATCAATTTCTGAGTCGGGTAACGAATCGAGTTTAAACGCCGTAGCGGCCAGTTGCGGTTTCGCAGGGTTGATTTTTTTGGAACAGGAACTGAGCCACAAAGTAGCTGACGCAATAAAAAGCAGGAAATAGGCTTTCATCTGATGATAAACCTGTGTCACAGGCATTGTTTTAATGCCTCCAAAATAACTCAAAGAATCCAAAAAGAAAGTGAAGAAATCGTTCAGGATTGCTGCTTCAGTTTTTCGATAAACTGTTCGAGCCTGCGCGCAAGCGTTTCTTCCTTTTTTGCACTCACGATCCATTCAACATATTCACGTTGGTGCGTAAAGGCCATTTTTTCAAATAAAGCAGCTTGTTTCGGGTATTTCTTCAATACGGCAGACATGGAAGGCGGTAGTATTACTGTACGATTCACGCGGTCGATCCAGGGTAATTGTTCGCGTTGCGGTTTGGTAGTGGCCGGTTTACTGCCCGCTTCCACGCGACGAAGGCCGGCACCTGACCAGGTTTCATTCAGCGATATCAGGTTATTCCATTGCAGTTCCGGCATATGTTCATCCAGCATATCCCAACCTTTGTCGCGTGTCAGGTCAGTTTGAACACCTGAGTTGCCTTTCGGATAATAAAACCAAACCAGATCACCAGGTCGCAATTGTTTCCAGATTTTTGGCCATACCTGCGACAACTGAAGACGGTTTTTCACGAAACAATGCCATTGTTCGGCTGCACCGCGGGCAACTTCGGTAACGGCTTCGGGAAGTGGATCAAGCAAAGTCATAAAATCACCCGGAGCATTGATCAGCCGGAGACGTTGTCCGGCACGGATACGCAGTTTTTGGGCTAAAGTCTGGGCAGGCATAGATCAGTTGTTAATTGAAGAAGCAGAAATACCGTAGGTGGAAGATAGCGCTTTACTGCAGGTTTTTCAGGTTCGTCTTCACAAGATTGTGCCGTTTGCACCCGACCGGATTAGCCATCAGGGGATATCTTTCCATAATAGACCTGACATTTTTGCATATTTGTCTGTCACGGCATAAAGATTGAAGATTGCTATATGCCTGCTCAAAAGGGGAGGCAAAAAGGAGAAATATTTTAATATGGGAAAAATTATTGGAATAGACTTAGGTACCACCAATAGCTGCGTAGCAGTTATGGAAGGCAACGAGCCGGTGGTAATTGCCAACGATGAGGGACGCCGTACGACCCCGTCAGTTGTGGCTTTCCTGAAAAACGGAGAGCGTAAAGTAGGTGATCCGGCCAAACGTCAGGCCATTACCAACCCCCAGAATACCATTACTTCCGTAAAACGGTTCATGGGGCGCGGCTTTAACGAAGTAACTGAAGAAATCAGTCACTGGAGTTATAAAGTTGCGCAAGGTGACAATAATACCGTACGGATTGACATAGATGGCAGACTTTACACGCCGCAGGAAATTTCGGCGATGGTGCTGCAAAAAATGAAGAAAACAGCCGAGGACTACCTCGGTCAGGAAGTAACAGAAGCGGTGATCACCGTGCCTGCTTACTTTAACGACGCTCAGCGTCAGGCGACGAAAGAAGCCGGTGAAATTGCCGGTCTTACCGTACGCCGTATCGTAAACGAGCCTACCGCAGCGGCCCTGGCTTATGGCCTCGACAAAGGCAAACACGATCAGAAGATCGCTGTATTTGACCTTGGTGGTGGTACGTTCGATATCTCCGTACTCGAATTGGGCGACGGTGTATTTGAAGTAAAATCTACCAATGGTGATACACACCTCGGTGGTGACGATTTCGACAAAGTGATCATGGACTGGCTCGCCGACGAATTCAAAAGCGACGAAGCAATCGATCTGCGTAAAGACCCGATGGCCCTGCAACGCCTGAAAGAAGCATCCGAAAAAGCAAAAGTTGAACTGTCTTCTTCCACAGAAACAGAAATCAACCTGCCCTATATCACGGCTGTTGACGGCGTGCCTAAGCACCTGGTGAAAAAACTGACACGTGCCAAATTTGAACAACTGGCCGATGACCTGTTTGCCCGTTGCCTGAAGCCTTGCGAGGCAGCGTTGAAAGATGCCGGCATGTCCGTATCAGAAATCAACGAAGTAATCCTGGTGGGTGGTTCTACACGTATCCCTAAAGTACAGGAGATCGTAGAGAAGTTTTTCGGTAAAAAGCCAAACCGTGGTGTAAACCCCGACGAAGTGGTAGCCGTAGGTGCCGCCATCCAGGGTGCCGTTCTTACCGGTGAGGTAAAAGACGTATTGCTGCTAGACGTTACACCTTTGTCTCTTGGTATTGAAACCATGGGCGGCGTAATGACCAAACTCATCGACGCCAATACGACGATCCCGACCAAGAAATCAGAAGTGTTCTCTACCGCCAGCGATAACCAGCCCGGCGTACAGATTCATGTGCTGCAAGGCGAACGCACGATGTCCAAAGACAACAAGAGCCTCGGTATTTTCAACCTTGACGGTATTCCTCCGGCTCCGCGTGGCGTTCCCCAGATTGAGGTAACCTTCGACATTGATGCCAACGGTATCCTTCACGTTACCGCCAAAGACAAAGGCACCGGCAAAGAACAGAAAATTCATATCGAAGCCGGTTCCGGCCTGAGCAAAGACGAAGTGGAAAGAATGAAGGCCGAAGCTCGTGCCAACGAAGCCACCGATAAAGCTGAACGCGAAAAGATCGACAAACTCAACGCGGCTGACAGTCTCGTATTCCAGACAGAAAAACAACTGAAGGAGTATGGCGACAAGATTCCGGCTGATAAGAAAACGACCATCGAAACGGCTGTTGAAAAACTGAAGCAGGCTCACAAAGCACAGGATGTTGCCGGTATCGATACCGCCATGACTGAGCTGAATGCTGCCTGGACAGCCGCCAGCGAAGACATTTACAAGTCCGGAGCGGAAGGTCAGCCCGGTGCTGAACAACAACCCGGCGCTGAAAGCGCAGCACAGGATAGCGCCGATAACGTTACCGATGTGCCCTACGAAGAGGTTAAGTAAAAAATCTTCACAATAAACTGTAAGAGGACGCTGTCAGCGTCCTCTTTTTTGTGCCATCCGCATCCGAAAAGTTATCTTTAGGAAAATCAGGATCAATAATGATAAAGTATTCCATGCTGATCGTACTATTTGCGGCAGGCAGCAGGCTGTTTGCCCAGACCAGCAACGACAGCAGTTATCTGTTGCAACTCAATCAGCAGATCGACCAATATGTTGTGGAACGGAATGTGGTGGCACTCGACTCTCTTTATGCGCCGGATTTTGTGTTCAGCCACGGCAGCGGAAGAATTGAAGGGAAGGCGGGTTGGATGAAGACGGTAGGTCGCGCCGATTACCCGTTGCGTCAACATGACTCGGTAAGGGTGGAGTTGCATGGCAACCTGGCATTACTGCGTGGTAAGATGAATATCGAAAAAAAAGGGAAAGAAAAAACGGATAAGTATTTCCTGCGTTATATCCGTCTTTATGCCCGGCGTGATCACCACTGGCAACTGGTTTCTCATCAGACATTTTACGAACAACATTTGAATTAATATGGCTCAACCTGAATATTGGCTAAGAGGTCCGGTGGCGGGTATTCCCGCTTTGCTTCAGCCCGCAGCACATGCGTTGCTCCAGGCGCGTGATGAAGTGGCGGCTGCTATGGAAAATTTCCGGGACGAATGGCTCTGGATCCGGCCCGCTGCAAATGCATCAGTCGCTTTTCATCTGCAACATCTGGCCGGTGTGCTCGACCGCCTGTATACCTATGCATCGGCACAACCTCTAAACGAAGAGCAGTTGGAATACCTGCGGGCCGAGGGCAGGGAAGAAGCAGGAGTAACGGCAGAGGAATTATTGTCGCACTTCAGTCTCCAGGTAGAAAAGTCACTGGCTTATCTCGCGGGTGTGGATGAACAAACACTAACGGACATTCGCGGTGTAGGGCGGCAGCAGGTTCCGTCGACGGTGATCGGACTGCTGTTTCATGCGGCGGAACATACTACCCGTCATACGGGACAACTGCTGGTTACGGCCTCCGTGGTACGGCATGAATATGGAGACAGTCTTTAAATAAAAAAGCCATCCCGATGAAACATCCGGATGGCTCTATAGTAGGAAAAGAATGATTACATGATGTCCATGGCCTTAACAAACGAGGTGGTCTGGAACGGCAGGATCAGCGTCAGCCACTCCCAGTGAGCATAAATCGCAAACAACAGGGCTGCCGTTGATGCAAAGAAAATTAACCAGTACAGTCCTTTGTATTTTTTCGTCTGTTCCATGCTTATTTGTTTTCGCAAAAATAAGCCCTGCGGTTAAAAAAGCAAAGAAAAATAGCAGAAGAAGCAAAATGCCGCTCGTGTAACCTGACAGCGGGGTGCTATGATTCCGCTTATCTTTGCTTCACTTCAAAAAGGCAGTGCAGTAAATTTTATTTACATTCGCATAAATGTGTCTTTTTCACACAATAATCTTTTAATAGCATCAACGATTGCGATGAAGCTTCAGTTTTATATACGGTTCCACACAGAATTTGGAGAAAGCCTTTGGCTTGGGGGTAATCACCCGTCACTTGGATCGGATCAGCCGGAGAAGGCGGTTGCCATGGAATATCTCAACGAAGAATGCTGGAAAGCGGAGATCACCATCGATCGCAAAGACCTGAAAACGGCCCTGCAGTACAAATATTATTTCCAGAATAAAGAGGGCGCACGCGTGGCAGAATGGGGCAATGACCGTGTACTTGATGCTCCTTCCAAAGATATTCACGAAGTAATCCTGACCGATACGTGGAATCATGCCGGCGAGTTTGAGAACGCTTTTTATACCACTCCTTTCAAGGAAGTATTATTGCCGCAGCACAAAAGAACCGCCCGTTCACGCAAGAAAAACAGCTTCACCCATCTCTTCAAGATAAAAGCACCCTTGCTGGGAAAACACGAAGCCGTTTGTATTTGTGGTGGCGCAGATGATTTGGGACACTGGAATACCGAAAACCCGGTATTGCTGACAGCAGAGGGAGATTGGTGGACGATCGGTGTTGATCTTTCCAACGCAACCTTCCCGCTCGTTTATAAGTATGGCGTTTATGATACGCACGAAAAAACATTTATCCGTTATGAAGACGGTGATAACCGTATGTTACCTTTCGCTGCACCGGAAGCAACGCAAACAGTTATTCATGACGGCTTCATTGCTTTACCCAATAATACCTGGAAAGGAGCCGGCGTTGCGATCCCTGTATTCAGTCTCCGCAGCAAACACAGCTTTGGTGTAGGTGAGTTTTCCGATATTAAATTGCTTGTCGACTGGGCAAGAAAAACAGGGCTTCGGCTTATTCAGTTGCTGCCGGTCAACGATACGGTGGCTACGCACACCTGGGTTGATTCGTATCCGTATGCAGCGATTTCCGCTTTTGCGCTGCATCCTTTGTACATAAACCTGTCAAAAGTTGCGGGTAAAAAGTATGCTGCACAGGTAGCGGCATTGCGCAAAAAACAAAAACAACTCAACGATCTTCCGGAAGTGGATTATGAAGAAGTGATGCGTTTTAAAATGGCAATGCTCAAAGAATTGTACCTGGAGATGGGCAAGGAGTGCCTCGAATCGGAAGAGTACAAAGTTTTCCTCGAACGTAATCGTCATTGGCTGTTGCCTTATGCTGCTTTTTGTTATTACCGCGACAAATACGATACCTCACGTTTTGAATCCTGGAAAACAAACAGTGTGTTCAATCGCCAGGAAATTGAAAAATTCATGACTTCACGCGCTGCCGCAGCACGCGAGGCAGGATTGTATTGCTTTATACAATATCATCTGCACCTCCAACTCAAAGAAGCGGCGGATTACGCGCATCGCCATGGTGTGGTGCTCAAAGGTGATATTCCTATTGGTATTTACCGCTATGGCAGCGATGCCTGGGTGGCTCCCGAACTTTACAACATGGATCAGCAGGCAGGCGCGCCACCAGATGATTTTACCGTAGTAGGCCAGAACTGGGGATTCCCGACCTACAACTGGAAAAAGATGCAGGAAGACGGGTTTGATTGGTGGAAGAAACGTTTCGAACAAATGAGCGAGTACTTCGATACGTTCCGCATCGATCACATACTCGGGTTTTTCCGTATCTGGAGTATTCCTGCACATGCCGTGCAGGGAATTCTCGGACATTTCGTTCCCTGTATTCCCGTTCATTATACCGAATTTGGCGAGAACGGTATCTGGTTTGAGAAAGAGCGTTTCTGCCGCCCTTTTGTAAATGATACGGTGCTGCATGAAATATTCGGCGACGATGCAGATACGGTGCGCCAGCATTACCTGACCCCCAATACACATGGCGGTTATGATCTGTTACCTGAGTTTGATACGCAGAAAAAAGTGGAAGCACATTTCACCGCCATTGCTTCCCCGGAACAGGAAAAGATCAAATTCGGTTTATACGAACTCGTGGCCAACGTGATTCTGTTTGAAGAAGAAGGCAGCAATGGCCTGTCTTATCATTTCCGCATTTCAATGGAATCGACCTGGTCTTACCGCTTCCTGATACCACATGTGCAGCAGAAACTGCGCGAACTGTACATCAATTATTTCTATCACCGGCAGGATGATTTCTGGAAAAAGGAAGCGATGCAAAAACTTCCTTACCTCAAGGCTGCGACAAACATGCTGATCTGCGGCGAAGATTTGGGAATGGTGCCGCACAGCGTACCGGAAGTGATGAAGGAACTGGGCATCCTCAGTCTCGAAATCCAGCGTATGCCGAAAGATCCGTCGAAGCCGTTTTTCATTCCCTCCGAAGCACCTTATTTATCTGTCATCACGCCTTCCACACACGACATGAGTACTGTACGTGCCTGGTGGGAGGAAAATCGTGAACGTACACAGAACTTCTATAACCACGTGCTGGGCCAATGGGGTGATGCGCCTTTTTATTGCGAAGCATGGGTGAACCGTGCCATCGTGCTGCAACATCTTTATTCACCAGCCATGTGGAGCATTTTCCAGTTACAGGATCTTCTCGGAATGAGCGATACACTGCGCCGCGAAAACCCGCAGGAAGAGCGGATCAACAATCCCGCCGTACCGCAACATTACTGGAGATACAGAATGCATATAAAACTGGAAGATCTGCTGAACGAAGATGCTTTCAATGAAGAATTGAAAGAATACGTGAAAAACAGCGGACGTTAAACGTGGAAAAACCAAGGTGTGTTGATTGCATTTGCCTAATTTCACGGCACAATTTACGCACGCATGAAACTCCATTATAATTCGTTCGATCTTCGTTTTCATCATCCTTTTACCATTTCAAAAGGAACCAAAACGCATCAGCCCACGCTGATCGTTGCGTTAGAACATCTGGGCATCACCGGTTACGGTGAAGCGCCCGCTATTACCTATTATGATATCACGGTAGACAAGATGATCGCCGATATACAGGCAAAGAAAATGTTTATCGAAAAGTTTGCCTTTACCGAACCTTCCCGTTACTGGCATTATCTCCATCATCTGCTGCCGCAAAACCCTTTCCTCGTGTGTGCACTCGATATTGCCGCGTGGGATATGTATGGAAAATTCAAAAACAGCCGCCTGGATGAACTGTTCAAAGCAGAGTTGGCTCCTTTGGATAAGCCGTTACCTCTCTGCGATTTTACCATTGGTATCGACTCCGTAGAAAAGATGGTTGCCAAGATGGAGGAGAAACCCTGGCCGATCTATAAAGTAAAAGTAGGCACAGCCGATGATATCGCGATCGTAAAAGCATTGCGTGAGAAAACGGATGCCGTTATCCGTGTAGATGCCAATGCCGGATGGGATTTGGAAACAGCACTCAAGCTCATGCCGCAACTCAGCGAGCTGGGTGTGGAGTTCGTTGAACAACCATTGGCTAAAGACAACTGGGAAGGCATGAAAGTACTTTACAGGGAATCTTCATTGCCGCTCTATGCAGACGAATCATGTGTGTTCGAATCAGACGTTGCACGTTGTAAAGATCATTTTCACGGGATCAATATCAAATTGACCAAATGCAGCGGCCTTACGCCTGCACTCCGCATGATCCGCCAGGCGCGAGAACTGGAGCTGTCGGTTATGGTAGGCAGCATGAACGAATCCACCGTTGGTTCGGCAGCCATCGCACATTTGCTTCCTTATATCGATCATGTAGACATGGACGGACCACTGTTGCAGGACGAAGACGTAGCCACCGGTCTGGTTTATGACCAGGGCGTGGTCACATATGGCCAGGGCCCCGGCCTCGGTATCACCTATACCGGTCTTTACGAACGATAGTCCGATCTCTTCCGCTCCCGGGATCGCTTATACCGCGCTCCGCGGGGGAAAACCGCAATGCCCTATCATCCCGGCCTTAAATTTGCTATTTGCGTAATCAAACTTAGTTATGCGTAAATCCGGTTTCCTGGTGTTCGGGCTTCTTTTGCTTGGACATTTTGCTGACGCCCAGCGTTTTCACCTGGGATTATTTGGTGGAGCAGCGGCCTACAACGGCGATCTGACGGAGAAGATTTTTCCCCGGAAAACAACCAACGGCGCTGTCGGGCTTACCGGCAACTACGAATTAACCGATAAACTGATGCTCAGAGCAGGATTTACCTACGCGGTAGTCGGCGGTGCGGATCGTTTCAGTTCCAAACCCGACCTCGTTGCCCGCAACCTGTCTTTTGAGACGTCCCTGGCTGAATTCAGCCTTGTTGGAGAGTATTATCTCTTCAATCTGAACGAAAACCGTTTTTCACCTTATGTATTTGCGGGGCTTGGCGTTTTTCGTTTCAACCCCTACGCTTATACAACTTCCGGAGAAAAAGTATACCTCAAACCGCTCAGTACGGAAGGGCAGGGCCTTGAAGGGTATCCTGACAGAAAACCTTACAGTCTTACCCAACTCAATATTCCGTTCGGTGGCGGCGTTAAATATGCCATTACGGAGAATCTGCGTGTTGGTCTGGAACTGAATATGCGTAAGCTGTTCACCGATTATCTCGATGACGTAAGCAAGAATTACATCGACGCCACCGACCTGCTGACAGCTCGCGGACAACTGGCCGTCGATATGTCGTACCGCGGCGACGAACTGCCCGGCGGCAACCCGGATTATCCCGCCAAAGATCTTCAACGGGGAAGCCCCAAAAGCAATGACTGGTATTATACGATGGGCCTGCACCTGACTTATCGTTTTGGTAACGGAGGTGGCGGTGGCCGCAGAAGCCGTTATGGCTGTCCGACCGTACCGCTTTGAGAAGGTTTAAGGCGTAAGGTGTAAGGTTTAACAGCCTTAAGTAGTCCTTTGCTTGAAATTGACGCTGGTTGGTGAACGACACCACAGCTGTTAGGAACGTTTATGCCCAGGAGTTTCTTTTCATTTTTAAACGTAAAGGCGGCGTGAGGTATAAGTTAGCGCCCTTGTTGGTCTCCCGACCAACAAGGCGTCGGGAGACCAACAAGGGCGTGATGTCGGATTGACAGGGTTTAAAATCTCGCTGGTTCCTGTCGACACCTCACGATTGACGAGTGCTCTTGGTTAGGCCGATACTTCGGCCTCAAGGGAAATATCGGGAACTCTCAGGTTGCCTCAACCTGCATTCCCCGCAATTCTCAAAATTATCAAATCCCGAAGCCTCGGGATCAAATTATCTCCACGTACCTTTGCGTCTATTATGGCATACAAAGATCAGCAGGCTTTTATCGACGCACTTGAACAGGCAGGAGAATTGATACGTATCAAAACTTATGTTGATCCGAAGCTCGAGATCGCAGAAATAACCGATCGCGTGAGCAAGGAACCAGGTGGAGGAAAAGCACTGTTATTCGAAAATACAGGCTACGATTTTCCCGTGCTGATGAACGCATACGGCAGCGACAAACGCATGTGCATGGCACTCGGTGTCAATCATCTTGATGACGTAGCCGCCGATATTGAAGGACTTTTCAAATTACTGGCTTCTCCCAAGGAAAGCATTCTTGATAAACTGAGACTGCTTCCCAAGCTCGGGCAATTCGCCTCCTGGATGCCCAAAGTAATAAAAGGCAGAGGCGCCTGTCAGGAAGTAGTAATGGCGCAACCCGATATCACCAAACTTCCGGTGATCACCTGCTGGCCCAAAGACGGCGGCCCGTTTGTTACGCTGCCCGTGATCCATACCCGCGATCCGCTGACCAAAACGCGCAACGTAGGTATGTACCGGATGCAGGTGTTTGGCCCGACGCTTACCGGTATGCACTGGCATAAACACAAGGTGTCGGCACGCCATTTCGCCGAATATAAAAAACTCAACAAACGCATGCCTGTAGCTGTGGCATTGGGCGGAGACCCTGCTTATGCTTATTCCGCTACCGCACCGTTGCCCGACAACGTTGATGAATACATGCTCGCCGGTTTTCTGCGTAAAAAGAAAGTAGAACTGGTAAAATGTATCAGTCAGCCCGATATCGAAGTGCCTGCCGATGCCGACTTCGTGATTGAAGGATACGTTGATCCCAATGATGAACTCATCTGGGAAGGGCCTTTTGGCGACCACACCGGTTATTATTCACTGCCGGACTGGTATCCGCGTTTTCATATCACCGCCATCACACATAAAAAAAATCCGGTGTATCCCGCTACCATCGTTGGCATTCCTCCACAGGAAGATGCCTGGCTGGGTAAGGCTACCGAACGCATTTTCCTTGCACCGATAAAAATGACGATGATTCCCGAGATCACAGACATGGATATGCCGGTTGAAGGTGTCTTCCATAACCTCGTGATCGCGCAGATCCAGAAAGATTATGCAGGGCAGGGACAGAAAGTGATGAATGCCATGTGGGGCGCCGGACAGATGATGTTCAATAAAATATTGGTGATCGCCGACAAGGGCGTTTCCATTACCAATTATGGCGAACTCGCACGATATGTATTCCGCAACCTCGATCCATCCATGGATGTTTATTTTTCACAAGGGCCAATGGATGTACTTGACCATAGCTGCAGCAAACTGGGCTTCGGCGGTAAAATGTGCATCGATGGTACAAAGAAAACAACTGAAGAAATCAACGACCATGTTGCACCATCGCCGGATAAAATAACCATAGATGGAGCACAATGGCTCGAAATGTTCAAGGAAATAAAATCGGTCAATACCTCATTGCTGGCACAGGATATTCCCTGCCTGATTGTAGGAATAAAAAAAGAACGCCGCGGGCATGTGCGCGAACTGCATGCACAACTTGCCGGTCTTCCGGAAACGGAAGGGGTGAAGATGATTCTCTATGTAGAACATACCGTTAATGCAAATGATCTCGCTACTTCACTGTGGAGATTTTGTAATAACCTCGATCCCCGGCGTGATAGCGTGGTGCACGAACGTCCATCAACCCGCGTACCGGGAAAAACCGTGGCCTGTATGGGACTGGACGGCACGTTGAAAACCAAAGAACTGGACGATTTCCAGCGCGATTGGCCCAATATCATCGTAGCAGATGAAGCAACGATTGAAGCGGTTGATGCAAAATGGGAACAGTTGAATATCGGGCCATTCATTGCTTCGCCATCACTGAAATACAAAGATCAGCAGTATGGTCTCGAAGCAGTGGCCAATGCTTAATCAGCTTATATGACGGATCAATCTGCAACGATCAATATTCTCATGACGGGTGGCGGCGCTCCCGGTGCCGCCGGTATTTTGCATTGCCTGAAACAATGCCCCGCATTCAGGATATGGACAGCAGATGCATCGCCTGATGCCGTATCGCGGCACTTGCACGATCAGTTCGAATTGATCCCCGTAGCAGCGGATACGGATTATATCCCGCAAATGCTTTCGCTTTGCCGCGCCAGAAATATCCAGGTAGTCATGCCGCTCGTGACACGGGAGCTGATGACGCTTGCTGGTTTTGCCGATCTCTTCAAAATGCATGGAACAGAAATATTGGTATCGCCGGTAAACTCATTGGAACTGGCCAATGATAAAGGAAATCTATACCGCGCTTTACAAATGCAGGGATTGCCCGTGCCAGCCTTCCGCATCGTGCATACCATAGAAGAGTTTAATAACGCCGTTAACGAATTGGGTTATCCCGAGCGTCCGGTTTGCTTTAAACCATGCCAGGGAAATGGCAGTCGTGGTTTTCGCATACTCGATGCATCGGTCGACGAGGCCGACTGGTTGTTCCATCAAAAACCTTCGGGTGTTCACATCACTTTGTCCGAAGCGCAACGCCTGCTGCAGTTAAAACCGTTTCCACCGCTACTGGTTGCTGAGTTTCTTCCGGGTGAAGAATATTCAGTGGATTGCCTCGCGAATCACGGCGAAACCGTTATTGCCATACCTCGTTTGCGCAGCAAAATGATCAACGGCATCAGCGTCAGTGGCACGTTTGTGCAGGACGAAGAAATAATAGACTATTGCACCGGCATTATCCGGATGCTTGGGCTGCATGGCAATATTGGCATACAGGTAAGACGTTCGGTCAAGGGGCAGCCTTTGTTACTGGAAGTGAATCCCCGTGTGCAGGGAACGATTGTTGCGGCGTTGGGTGCGGGCGTAAACCTGCCTGTACTGGCAGTAAAGCAGGCACTGGGTTGGCCTGTCGCGGCGGATGAACTAAAAGTGAAATGGGGAACGCATTTCATGCGTTACTGGCAGGAAGTGTTTTATTAACAACCCATCCTTTATTTTTTAAGTAAATTGTTATCCTAAATAATCATGATGAGAAAATTAAGCGCCAGCTTCCTGTTGAGTTTTGCCACCTTATTGGGCTGTGCACAACCCGATATCAAGAAAGCTGAGTCTGACAATACCCTGCTCTGGCGTATCAGCGGTAAGGATCTGAAACAGCCCTCTTACATCTTCGGCACCATTCACCTCTTATGCAAAGACGATGCTGGCATCAGCGGTAATATGGAAAAACTGATCGGTCGTGTTGACGAGGTTTATTTTGAAGTGGACCTCGACAATATGCTGGAAATGATGCAGTCCATGAAGCAGATGAAAATGAAAGGCGATACCACATTGAAAGACCTGTTGAGTGAAGCCGATTACGTGACGGTTAGAGAATACTTCGATAAAAAAGGAGGGATGCTTCCGTTTTCCATGCTGGAAGGATATAAGCCAATGCTAGCGGCATCCGTGATCAGCGAATCATCCCTGCCTTGTGGCAAAACGGCTATGATGGAACAGATTCTCATGGAAAAAGCCAAGGGAAAGAAAAAAACGATCCAGGGGCTGGAATCGATGTCTTATCAGTTAAGCATTCTCGACCAGATTCCTTATAAGCAACAGGCCGAACAACTGGTGGCCTATATCAAAAAAGTAGAAGCGGGCGACGGAGATAACAAGGAGCTAGACGAGTTGATGTCGGCCTACCGTGAGCAGGATTTGAAAAAACTTGAACAGTTGATGTTGAAATCGGAAGTGGGACTTACCGAGTTCACTGAAATATTGTTATTCAAGCGCAACCGCAACTGGGTGGAAAAACTGAAAACGTTGCTGCCCGGTAAAACATTACTGATCGCCGTAGGAGCGGGGCACCTGCCTGGTTCCGAAGGAGTGATCAACCTGCTCCGCAAAGCCGGGTATACCGTTGAGCCGCTTGACAATACTGTGGTGGCCGGAACGACGATTTGAGGAAATGTGCCCGCCTGGCGGGAGGTGTAAATAGTGAATAGTCAATAGTGAATAGCTGTTGTACTTATAACTTACTACTTAAAACGTATAACTAAAAAAGCGCCTTTAAAGGCGCTTTTTTAATATCATACAAAAGAAGTCTTAGAATTGCTCCAGACCGCTGAAGAAGAAGTCGCCTTCGATCTTCGCGTTCTCGTCGCTGTCGCTTCCGTGAACGGCATTCTCACCAAGAGAAGTTGCATACAATTTGCGGATCGTGCCTTCGGCCGCCTGCGCAGGATTGGTAGCACCGATCAGCTCGCGGAAACCGGCAACTGCATTGTCTTTTTCCAGGATTGCTGCGTAAATCGGACCGCTGCTCATGAACTCTACCAACTCTCCGTAGAAAGGACGCTCTTTGTGAACGGCGTAGAACTCACCTGCTTTTTCAGCAGACAGTTTGGTCAGTTTCAACGCTACAATGCGGAAACCTTCTTTGATAAAGCGATCGATAATTGCGCCGCTATGCCCGTTTTTTACGGCGTCGGGCTTGATCATGGTAAATGTGCGGTTGCTCATTTTTTGTTTGTTTTTGGGCCGCAAAGGTAGGATAAGTTTGCCGTACACGTCCAGCCGGCACCGATTATTTTCCCCGCTCCGCACCAGAACCGTACGAGGCCCGTATGCAATGGCCCAAACACCTTATCTTCGCAACCGTTTTATGAAGCCTGTTTCAGAAATATATGGCCAACTGGCCGGCCCCGCCCGCAAAGTAGTGATTACGATGCACCAGAAACCCGACGCCGATGCCATGGGCTCGTCGCTGGGACTGGCTAATTTTCTCATTCAGTTCGGACACCAGGTGACCGTCATTTCGCCCACCAATTGGGCGCGCTGGCTCAATTGGATGCCCGGCTGCGATGCTGTGCTCAACTACGAAGCGGAAAAAGAAAAGGCTTCGGCCGCACTCGACGAAGCAGAATGGCTGTTCTGTCTCGATTTCAACATTTTCTACCGCACCAAAACGATGGCCGATCACCTCAAAGCAATGAACTGCATAAAGGTGCTCATCGATCACCACCAGGAGCCCGACGCCCCGTCATTCGATTACGGCGTCAGCGACACGCGCAAGAGCTCTACCTGCGAAATGGTGTTCGACCTGATCACTGCTTCAGGCCATGGCGACAAGATCACCCTGCAGGTGGCCGAATGCCTCTATGCCGGCGTGGTTACGGATACCGGTTCCTTCCGCTTCGCTTCGGTTACCGAAGGCGTTCACAGAATGGTGGCCGATCTTAAAGCCAAAGGGCTCGATCACGCCACGGTGCACGACAACCTGTTCAATAATTTCCTGGAAAACCGCCTGCGCTTTATCGGTCATATACTGCTGCACCGCATGGAGATTTTCTACGAATTCAATACGGCACTTATCGCTATTACCAAAGCAGACCTCCTGCGTTACCAGGTAAAAACAGGCGATACGGACGGACTGGTTAATTTCCCGCAATCCATCCAGGGTATTAAACTCGTGGCGCTGGTGATCGATCGCGATGAGGAACGCAAATGGAGCTTCCGCAGCAAAGGCGACTTTGACTGCAACACATTCGCCCGTAAATATTTCAATGGCGGAGGGCACTACAATGCTGCCGGCGGACACTCCAAAGAATCATTGAATGATACCGTTGCCCGCTTCAAAGAAGTAATGAGAGAGAACTACGATCTTTTGCAATAAATCAATTCTAAAAAAACAAACATGAAACGCTTAAAGGGTTTATCCTTTGTGCTCGCTGCAGCGGTTTTATTCGCTGCCTGTAACTCGGTCAGCTATAAAAAGACCAAGAGCGGTCTGCTCTACAAAATTTTCCCGTCTTCCGGTAAAGATTCGACGATCCGTTCCGGTAACGTGGTAAAATTTAATGTGCTCACCAAATACAATGATTCGGTGATGTACAACAGCATTGGTAAAATGCCCGGTTTCATTAAATATGCCGAAGATCCCGTCAACAACGAATACAGCATCGCCGAGATCATGCCCCTGCTGAAAAAAGGCGACAGTGCAGTGGTGGTACAATTGATCGACACCCTGATGAAGAAAGGGCTCAGCGATCAGCTTCCTCCAACGGCTAAAAAGGGTGACCGTATCACGGTGGCTATCCGCATCACGGAAGTGTATACCGACGACAGTCTTGCCCGTAAGGACTATGATGCTGAAATGGCAAAAGATGCTCCCCGCCAGCAGGAAGAGCGCCGCAAGATGATGGAGAAAGCACAGAAGGAACAAGCGGAAGCACAAAAGAAAGCGGACGAAGAACGTCTGAAAGAACTCGCTGAAATCGAAAAGTCAGGTGAAAAAGCACGCCAGATCAAAGAAGTGCAGGACTACATCGCGCGCAAGGGCGCAAAAGCTGTTCAAACACCCAAAGGAACTTTCGTAACCATCACCAATCCCGGTACAGGCGAACAGATCGCAGACGGGAAAGTGGTGGAGATCAAATATGAAGGACGTACTTTATCTACCGACAGCGTTTTCCAGGCCAGCCAGTTTGCCATGCAGGTAGGTTCACAAGGCGCCATCGCCGGCATGGATGATGGTATCCGTTTATTCAAACAAGGCGGTAAAGGCACTATTTATATCCCCGGTTATCTGGCGTATGGAAAAAATCCTCCTCCGGGTTCTCCTTTTAAGCCCTGGGATGCGCTGGTCTTCGATATCGAAGTGATCACCGTAAGAGCTGGCGATACACCTCCTCAGCAATAATTATCCACGGCTGTGAACAAATTGTTTTGGATGAAATCGATCTAACAAAACAAGAAAACCACATCTTTGTAACCGTCCCGATATACTGGGACGGTTTTTTATTTTCCTACCCTGCGAATTGAATTGGCCCCGTTTTTAGTCCAACATCCAATTTACCCTTGCGAAGACTAACCGCCACCTTATCACCACCAAAAACACCACAAAATCCTGTAGCTAACGAATGCTCCATTTCTATTGAAAAACCACGCCTGTTAAGGCAAGTCTGATTACAAAGTCTTATTGACTGTGAAGGGGCAATGTAAGTTGCCCCTTTTTTATGCGTGGTTGTATCGTTCGAGCAACAACACGCATTCCTGCGCTTCTTTCACATCATGTACACGAAGAACAGCGGCGCCCTTTTGTAAAGCAATTGTGTTGAGGACAGTTGTGCCATTCACGGCTTCTTCGGCGGTTGTGCCAAGCGTTTTGTAGATGGTTGATTTGCGTGAAAGCCCCGCCAGTAAAGGCATCCCCATAGATGTAAAGACCTCCAGCTTGCGCAGCAGCTGAAAATTATGATCGATCGTTTTGCCAAATCCAAAGCCCGGATCTATTAGGATATCATGCACGCCTGCTTCGCGCAACTCCACTATTTTCTGCGCCAGAAAATCAAATACCTCGGTCACTACATTTTCGTATTGCGGTGCCTGCTGCATGTCGCGCGGCGTTCCCTGCATGTGCATTAACACATAAGGTACCTGCAATTCCGCTACGGTTTTAATCAGTGCTTCATCCATTGAACCCGCGCTGATATCATTCACGATCGAAGCACCAGCTTCTACTGCACGCCCTGCTACCAGCGCGTGGAAAGTATCGATGGAAATAACAATCTCCGGAAACCGTCTGCTGATCGCTTCGATCGATGGCAACACGCGGGAAAGTTCTTCCTCCGCGCCAAGCCAGCGGCTTCCCGGGCGCGTGCTTTGCCCACCGATGTCGATTATCGCGGCACCGGACTTTATCATTTGCTCCGCTGTGCGCAATACTTCATCCGTTTCCCCGTGCCGGCTGCCCTGATAAAACGAATCCGGCGTGGTATTGATGATGCCCATGATCAGCGGCCTGTCAAATGCCAGTAATCTTCCTTTGCAGTTGAGGGTAAACATCGGGATTTGTTTGTTATTTTTGAACGAAGATAACTTTTCGGGAATTGCGGACGTCCGTTTCTCCCACATCATCGCCCGAAGGGCTTTTTAACGAACATGACAATCACGAATCAGCAATACGAAGCGGTCGTTCACGAATGCAGGGATTTATTTCTGAAGAAAAACAAAGACTACGGCACGGCCTGGCGTGTGCTCCGTACCATCTCCATCGTTGATCAGATTTACATCAAAGCGCAACGCATCCGCACCTTGCAGGAAAAAACAGAACAACGCATCGGCGATGATATCCCCGGCGAATTCCGCGGCATCATCAATTATGCAGTGATCGGGCTTATCCAATTGCAACTGACAGACAACGATCCCGAAGACCTCGATGCGGACACGGTTGCTGCGCTCTACGAACAAAAAGTAGCAGACACGCAACAACTGATGAACGACAAAAACCATGATTATGGTGAAGCCTGGCGCCAGATGAGCCAGGAGAGTTTTGTAGACCTGATACTGATGAAACTGCATCGTATGCGGCAGATATTGTCCAACAAAGGCCAGACGCTGGTCAGTGAAGGGCTGGATGCCAATTACCAGGATATTCTCAACTACGCGGTGTTTGCCCTGATCCTGCAGGGAGAGAACTAAAGACCGGCCGCATAAAAACTTCGATGATGAAATTGACGACGAACCTTGTAAGGATCATTGTAGGGGTACTGTTTATTTTCTCCGGATTGGTAAAAGCCAACGACCCGCTGGGCCTGAGCTATAAGATGCAGGAGTTTTTCGAAGTATGGGGCGTGTCCAGGCTGGATCCCACCACATTAGCCTCCTCCGTAATCATGAATGCATTTGAGATCATCGCGGGTTTTGCACTGCTGCTTGGCTGGCGTATCCGCCTGTTTAGCTGGCTGCTGCTTGCACTGATTGTTTTCTTTACTTTCCTCACCGGGTATACATTCATCACGGGCAAACCTACCAATTGCGGCTGCTTCGGTGATTGTCTTCCTATCAGTTCACGCACCTCTTTCCTGAAAGACGTAGCCTTAACCGTACTGATCGCATTTATCTGCTGGCAGCGCAAATACATCCAACCTTTGTTTGCAGCCAAACTCAACACCATCCTGATGGTGCTGGTGATCATCTTCAGTTTCGGTTTCCAATGGTATACCTTACGCTACCTGCCGGTGGTGGATTGCCTTCCTTATAAAAAAGGCAACAACATCACCGATCTGCGCAAAGTACCGGCCAACGCCATACCCGACAGTTCAGTTATTCTTTTTGTTTATAAAAAAGGAAACGAAGAAGTGCGTTTTACCGCCGAAAACTTCCCCGCCGATTTCAGTGATTCTCTTTATACGTATGTAGACCGCGAAGACAAACTGATCCGCGCGGGCATCAACAATCATCCCCCGATCAAAGATTTTGTGCTCAATACGGAAACAGGTGCTGATACAACAGAAGCCATCCTCGCCGAACCACGCGTGGTATTGCTTTTTGTGCAGACCGCCAAAGACGCTGCTTCCGGCTGGCAGAAAAAATTTGAACCTGTTTACAGAGCTGCTGTGCAATCCAATGTACCCGTGCATCTGGTAACAGGAACAAGAGCGGATCTGGAAAAGGCCATTCAGGGAACACCGTTGCAAGGCGCCAGTGTATTGACCTGTGACAACACGGCCATACGCACCGCTGCCCGGACCAATCCCTGCCTGTATGTGGTGGAAAAAGGAACGATCCTCGGAAAATGGGCTGCTCCCAACATGAGTTCGGCCCTTCCGTTACTGGAAAAGAAATAAGCTGTTCATTTTAAAAACTGCATTGCTTGGCACGTTACATTCTCCGCAAATTCCTGTACAGCCTGCTCGTTCTGGCAGGCGTGGTATCGCTGGTTTTTTTCCTGTTCCAGGGATTCGGCGATCCCTCCAGGCTCGTGATGGGACAAAGCGGCGATGCCGCCACCCAGGCCAGCATCCGCAAAGAACTGTATCTTGATCAGCCGCGGTGGAAACAATTTCTCTACTACGTAAATGACGTATCACCCGTCGCTATTCATTCTACAGAAGAAATCAACAGAAAAAAACTCAAAGGTTTTTTTATCGGTGGCGAAACCAAACTCGCTTTCAAAGTACCTTATCTGCGCACATCGTATCAAAGCAAGCGCGATGTATGGAGCATTCTCATGCAGGCTTTACCCGGTACTTTATTACTGGCCGTAGCGGCCATGTTCATCGCCGTGCTGATCGGCATTCCGTTGGGCGTATTGGCCGCAGTCCGGCAGAATACCTGGTGGGATACTACTGCCATTTTCTCCAGCATCATAGGCATATCGGCGCCCTCATTTTTCATGGGCATTATCATCGCGTATATTTTCGGATTCGTACTCAGCGATTGGACTGGATTGCATATATCCGGCAACTGGTTTTATATCGATAATGACGGACATAAGCGACTGAGTTTGCAAAACCTGATACTGCCTGCTATTACCTTAGGCATTCGTCCGCTGGCAATCATTACGCAGTTGACGCGAAGTGCCATGCTGGATGTGCTCGATCAGGATTATATCCGTACGGCCTATGCAAAGGGCCTTGGGAAAAAAGTCGTTATCTGGAAACATGCATTGCGCAATGCGCTCAATCCGGTGATCACAGCCGTAACGGGTTGGTTCGCCGAATTACTGGCAGGCGCATTTTTTGTTGAATATATTTTTGGCTGGCAAGGTATTGGTAAAGTAACGGTGGATGCGCTGGAAAAACTGGATTATCCCGTAGTAATGGGATCAGTGCTGGTGTCTGCCGCTTTTTTTACGCTGATAAATATCATGGCCGATATTCTGTACGGTGTGGTTGATCCGCGTGTGAGAGTACGATAAATGCAAGTAATGAACAGGGCAATACAATGTTTCTTCTTCCTCATAGCTTTCTATAGCAGTCATAGACTACATGCGCAGGACACCGTGCTGCCCGCAGCTGTGGATGCTTATGTAGAAAAAAGCGCAGCCCTTTTTCATAATACGCAGATCTACCTGCACACAGACAAAACACAGTATGTTTCCAACGAAAACATCTGGTTTTCGGCTTACCTGCTTCAAACACCTTTTTCGCTCAACGATTATACTACGTTGTATGTTTTTCTGTCTCACCGGCAATCGAAGAAAGTGGTGTTGTCGTCACAGTTCGTGATGAGCCAGGGAATGGGGGCAGGGTATCTTTTTATTCCCGATACATTGGAGACCGGCGATTACCAGTTGGTGGCGTATACCAATATGATTACTCAGGAGCAACATCCGGTTGTATTTCGTCAGTTGATACAGTTGCGCAGCAGAAAAACGAGTGCCCACTCGCTTTCATTTGAAAAGGCTGTTGCATGGCCGGCATCAGGCGACAGCTGCCGCCTGATGTTGCGCGTAACGAATGAGCATAACTATTATGCCAAAGGCGCCACTGCCCGTTATACCATTCTTGCAGATGAAAAACCTATTGTCAATGGTTCGGTTCTCATCAACTCTTTCGGCGAATTGCCCATCGCTTTTATGCCCGTGGCCGGCGCCACCCGTTATGAAGTGGAAACTACCATTCAAAAGGATACGCTTGTTTCTTTCAACCGTCAACCCATCAACTGGATGCAGCCGCCTGTAAGGATTCGCTGGTACGCAGAAGGAGGGAACCTGTTGAATGAACAACCTGCCAGGCTGTTGTTCGAAGCCCGCGGAATCGACGGCCGCCCCGTTGCCATTGATGCAAACCTGCTGGCAGACGGACAACCGGCTGGTAAACTCAAAACCGGTACTGATGGTATAGGTGAACTGCGTTTCACACCATTGTCGGGGAAAGAATACACGGTTTCTGCTACAGGAAGCCGCCCGCTTTTAGCAGATGTTTTTCCGGTGGTGGAGAAAAACGGCTATTCCCTCCAGGTACACGAAGGCGTGATCAAAGACACTATTCAACTGCGTATTGCCAGCACGGCAGATGCAAAGGTGAAAGTGCTGCTGCACAATTACCGTGATATAGAAGGATACTGGTCATTGACAGTAACGAGTAAAGCATTGACGGTAAAAATTCCGCAGAAAGAAATGCCGAAGGGACTTTATACGTTAACGATGTTTGATGCCCAGGACCGGCCGGTGGCGGAACGTACCATAATCGTTGGTTATTATCAGCAACCGCAACTCTCCGTGGTTACGGATTCCACTGCTTATCATCATCGCTCGAAGGTGAAGGTGAAAATCAATGTCACGAATCCGGATGGCAAACCGCAACAAACCTTGTTTTCCGCGGCAACCGTACAGCTCAGACGCATTCAGCCGGGATACTTCCAGGATATCGTTCCTTTCAATTATTTCCAGGGCTATATCAATGCCGGCATCATCTCCGCACGGCTTCCGGCCGAGTTAGGGGATGCTGCCACACTTGAGAAATTTTTACTCACGCGTTGCTGGACTCGCTATAATTTACCGGAACCAGATATGGCTTTGCGGAATATGGCGCAGGGAAAACAACTCGGTCTTTCCGGCGTTGTGGAACCGCTTGTTAAAAGAGCAACGTTGCCGGTAGAGCTTTCAGTGATCACCGACAACGGATTGTTTTTTGTGAGCACAGATGATAAAGGAAAATTTGTGGTGCCGGATGAAATGACCATTCTGGAACCCGACCGAAGGATGGGACTGGTGGTTAACGGCAAGCGGAACGAGGAATATAAAATCATCCTGCATCACGAGGTGGATTCGCTGGATAAAAATGCAGCACGATTATCCTACACAACGCCCTTTATTCCCGGCGCTGGAACGATAGATCCGGGCACTGAACCATTGGGACAAGGCAAAACACTGACAAATGTGATTGTAAAAAGGAGACCCGATATAGGCGTATACCATGGCAAAGACGGCTGTAATGATTACGTGTGCATGTACAACGTGCTCAATTGTACCAATCACCCCTATGGAGGTTCGGTACCGGTGAATGGCGGCTCTTATTACCTCAATAACGGCTCAAGCGTTACTTATGTATGCAAAAGTGCAAAGCAGGAAAATCAGTTTCTGCTCAAGATCGCAGGCCGTTATTATTCCAAACTTTTTTACGTGGCGGATTACGCACAGTTCAGTCCACCCGAGCCGGAAGTATTGAGCACCATTTATTGGTCCCCGCAATTGATCACGAATGAAAAGGGTGAGGCTGAGCTTAGTTTCTATACAAATGACCTGCCCGGTTCATTTACGGTAATAATAGAAGGGGTGAGTCCTGCCGGAGTGGTGAGTGGAAAAGCGGTGTTCAATGTTGGTAAGGAAAAATAAGGGATCACTGGATGATCACTTCGGTGACCATTTTCCGTCCCATCACTTCATTTACACGGCGGATGATATTTTCCCGCTGATAAAGTAATTCCTGCTTGAGCGGCGCCACAGAGGTGGTAATGATGAGTTTTCCTCCGAATAACTGCAATTTCTCTGTATACCGGGCGACGGTTTTTCCCATGATTTCCTCCCATACGTCGTGTATCTGCATAGCCTGGATATCACCCTTGAGGGGGCTTTTATTCAGGAACAGTTGCATAGCGTCGCCTATAGAGAATTCACCCATGGATAAAAATTGTTTTACAAAAGTACGAAATCGGCCCGGGAGGCCCGAGACAGATATTTAGGTTTTTTGAAGCGAAAGAATGCGTTATTTTGCAACTATATAATAATCACCGTATGGCCGACGCTATCATTGATCTGCAGCACGTAAATATTTATCAGGGCGATAATCTGATCTTACAGGACGTTAATCTCCGCGTAAATGCGGGAGAATTCGTTTATCTCGTAGGTAAAACAGGTTCGGGTAAGTCCAGTTTGCTCAAAACCCTGTACGGTGAACTGCTGCTGAAGGAAGGCGAAGGTACGGTGGCCGGATTTTCGCTCCGCCAGCTCGATTGGAAAAAAGTTCCTTTTCTGCGCCGTAAAATGGGCGTGGTTTTCCAGGATTTCCAATTGCTCACAGATCGGAATGTAAACGATAACCTGAAGTTTGTGCTTCGCGCCACCGGCTGGACCGACGATAAACTGATGGATGAAAAAATTGCCGACGTACTGGATAAGGTCGGACTGAAAGCGAAAGGTTTCAAAATGCCTTTTGAGCTCAGCGGCGGTGAGCAACAGCGTATCGATATCGCACGTGCATTGCTCAATTCACCCAAACTCATTCTCGCAGACGAACCGACGGGAAACCTCGATCCGGAAACCTCCGACGAGATCATGAACCTGTTGTTCCATATATCACGCGATTTCAATACGGCCGTGGTAATGGCAACGCATGACTATATTGTTGTGCAGAAATTTCCGGCACGCATGATCCGCACCGAACGTGGCCGCGTGATAGACAATGCTACCATAGCCATTGAATAAGCGATTTGGCATTCTGATCGTTGTCGTAAGTATGGGCCAGCAACGATTTGCGCAAACGGATTTCTTCCTCTGAAAAAGGCTGGTGATAAAGCTGTGCAATGATGGCGGCAAAGGCATTGGCATTGGAGCCGATATGACAGGCCGGTTCCAGCCCCGTTCCTTCTACCATCGGTGCATTCACCACACAATGGCGTCCCTGGAACAATGCATGCAATAATTTGAGACGGATACCCGTAATGTTTTTATTGAAACTGGGGAGCACATGAATATGGGCCTTCCTGACCAGGTCATTCATTTCCGTTTCCGTAGGATCGGAAACAAGACAGGTATGCTGACAGAGATGCGCAGCTTTTTGTAAACGTTTCGAAGGTTTTTTACCCGCAATGACCAATGGTACGCGGATCTTGGTAAATACGCGGCACAATAACCACAAGGCGGCTTCCTCATTTTCCGGAACAGAAAGATTGCCGTGATAAAGACAAAGATTACCAATTCCTTCTTCACCGGTTACTTCCTGCCAGCTTGGAAATGCGGGAATAAACCGCACATTCGGCAACTCATATTTTTGCTGAAGAATAGCTTTATCGGATTCGGTAATGCAGGCGTAAAGCGGTTCATGCGGCAACTTCTTTGAATATTCCTTCAGCAAATGACTTTCATGGCTGAAATACATTTTCTTCAACGGATTGAAAGACGAGCGCGCGAGTTCCTTGTAATATAGACTTTCTTCATTATGTACCCGCACGACCACTTTGCGCACAGACAGATCCAGGAACGGAAGAATGCCGGTGCAATGAATGCCTTCTATTAAAATCGGATGCTGATCCTGTTGAAGATTGTTGATGAGTTTATCGTTGACACGCGAACCGACAATGAAGGGTTGGGAAAAAGAGAAACCTTCTTTCAAAGACTTGCGGTCGTACACGCTGATGGATTCGCAGAATTGGTTCAGCTCATTCGGGGTGCCGCGGTCATTGTAGCAGAAATAATGTAGATGAATACCGATTCCCTGTTTATGAAAGGCTTTGATCCGGTTGAACATATCAATCGCCCCGCCGTAATCGGCAGGAAACGGCACGTCCAGGCACACAATATGTAGGTAACGTTTCAACGTGGTCAACTCAATGTTTCGTAAAAGGTTAGCAATTTTTTCGACTCCTGTTCCCAGTTTAACACTTCTCTGGCTTTCAGGCAGTTGTCTTTCAGCTTAGTATATAAAACAACGTCTTCCTGTAAATTGTTCAGGGCGGCGGCAATCGTGTCTGTTTTCAGGTCGGCGATCAGCACCGCTATCTCGTATTCATTATTGACGCGGCGGTATTCAGGAAAATCCATTGTCACCTGCGGCAAACCCGCCTGGATGTAGTCAAAAAATTTATTGGGAAGTGCGTAATACTGATTCAGGCCCTCGTTTTCGGCAATACCGATGCCGATCGTTGCCTGCCGGGTGATTTCCCATAATTGATCGGGCGGCAGCATGCCGAGCAAGGTTACTTTTTCTTCCACACCATGCGCTGTGATCAGTTTTTTTAACTGCGGCATAAAATTACCATCGCCACAAACCACCAGGGGCAGGCGAATATGTTTCAACGCCGGGATCAGGTATTCAAATCCGCGGGCTTCATTAACGGCACCGGAATAAAGCAGGAAAGGCGAGGGGGGAAGCTGAGCATCCGTCAATGCACGTTTCACCGGCACATTTCTTATTACATCATATTGCACGCCGTATCGACGTTGGAACTCTTCGGCAATACTTTGACAAACCGTATAACCATTTTTGAATTGTGGTACCGCCCAGCGTTCAATCTTCGTCCACATTTTATGAACGCGGGGTCGAGTTACCACTTCCTTCAACTCCGTAAACAATTCATGTGCATCATATACGCGTCGAGCACGTTTTATTTTCGATATCAGCAAACAGGGAACGATGGTATCGAGGTCGATGGCGCAGATGATATGCATTCGCCGGAACAGTAAAAAGAAGAAGAGACGAAGATTGTATTCTGCGTAAAACGCTTTGCCGCGCTTAAAAAAGCAGGGCAGTCTTTTCTGAGCGAATTGCCGTTCTTTTAAAGGAAGCGATGTGGGCAACTTACGGCCAACCAGGGTTACCTCGTATCCATGCGATGCAAGCGCCGAACAGATGCGGTGCATGCGCTGGTCAAAGCTGAGGTCATTCGTAACGGTGAAATAGATTTTTTTCAACGTAAAATGGTGGTCAACGTAAAGAAAGGGATTTATATATGGTTTCGATGGCACTGACGGTACGTATACCATCTTTTGCATTGGCAAAAGGATGTTCTCCGTCGGCAAGCGCTTTTACCAGGTTGAGATAAACATGATCATGGTTGCTCATCGAACCCTGGTAAGCGCCGTAATCATTCGGGCCGCCGCTTTCGGCAATATCGAGTGATCCTTGTTCCAGCAGTTGATATTCCACGCGATTCATGTATTCGCCTCCGATGCGCACGCTGCCTTTTGTGCCCAATAGACTCAGCGATACTTCCATGTTTTTGCGAAAGCTGTTCACCGACCAGGTGATGCCACCCCATACACCTTTGGAAAGTTGTACGGCGGCAATTCCTTCGTCTTCAAATTCTATTTCTTCCTGGTGACAGTGGTTGCGGCGGTATCCGCTTGCAGCGGTAAGTTCATCGTCGGTGAGCCAGAGCAGGGCGTCGATATAGTGGCTGAATTGTGTAAACAAAGTGCCCCCGTCCATATCGAGCCGGCCTTTCCAACTGTTGGCATAATAAGCGGCGGGGCGGTTCCAGAGGCAGGTAAGCTGAAAACTCAGCAGTTCGCCCAGGGATCCGTTGCGGATCAGTTCTTTTAAGGCGGCCAGTGCGGGATTGTACCTCGTCGATTTTACAACGAATAATTTCCTGCCGGCCGCGATCGCCGTTTTTTCCATTTGCAGGGCGTCGGCAGTGGAAATGCTCAGCGGCTTTTCGCAAAGCACATGACATCCGGCCTCCAGTGCAGCAATGGTGTGTGGGCTGTGTAATCCATTGGGGGAACATACCGCGATGACATCACAGAGTCCGGCCTGCAGCATTTCATCTACAGAAAAAAAAGCCTGCGCATTATAGGGTTGCGCGAGTGCCTGCGCACGCTCCGGAATAATATCACATACGGCCGTCAACCGTCCGTGAAGGACAGCCTGCGCGGCATGCCGGGGAGCGATCTTGCCACAGCCGATTATTCCAAAGCGAAGCGGTTGCTGCATAAAGGGGGCAAAGATAAGCAATCGTGAATCGTCAATCGTGAATCGCCAATCGTCAATAAAATAATCCCCTGCCTTGCAGGGGATTATTTTTCAATAAGTCAATAGGTGAGTGGGCCGCCCTGGTTCTACAACAACCGTGAATCGTCAATCGTGAATCGCCAATCGTCAATAAAATAATCCCCCGCGAAGCAGGGGATTATTTTCCAATAAGTCAATGGGTGAATGGGCCGTCCTGGTTCTACAACAAGCATGGTTCGTGTATACACGAACCATGACTTAGACAACACTTATTACTTAAAACTTATTACTTAAAACTTATTACTTATAACCTAAAACCTTAGCCCGAAGTGTCGGGCCTTAAGCCTTAAACCTTATGCCTTACTGCGCTCCCTGCATGCTGTTTTGCATATTTTCCTGGTCACCGCGTGTATTCTTTCTTTTGAACAGCGACATATCGAATTTACCGAAACGATAAGAGAAGTTCAGGCGGAAGAATTGCTGATCACGAACACGCACTACATGCTGGTCGAAACTTTCAGACATCGTATAGATATCACTCACACGTGTGCGGAAGATATCCGATGCACTCAGCGTGAGCGAGGCTACTTTGTTCTTCATGAATTCATATTTCAGCGCAGCGTCCACACCATAAGTGGGTTTGGAATATCCCTGTGCGTTGCCGCTGGACACCTGGCCAAATCCGCCCATACGACCGCCGCCACCACTGCTGGATGAACCGCCGGGCGCCAATACGGTACGTGATGTGTAATCGCCCGTCAACTGCATGCTGAAATTATAAGGCAGCTTGAAACTGTTATTGATTTTGGCGAACCAACTGTAGATCTGTCCTGCCGTAGCGATCGTTTCATCATCGATGTTGATCTTCGACGTATACACGTTCAGGTTAGTGGTAAGATCCCACCATTTGGTGATTTTGTTTTTTACGATGAATTCAAGACCACCGACAAAACTTGAATTGGCATTGATATAAGTATTCACAAATACCAGCGAATCAGTGATCGGGTTTTTCTCGCGTGATTGATAACGGGTAATCAGATCTGTTGTGCGTTTGTAATAAGCAGAGATCAATAAACTGTTATTCTTCGGTAATGTCTTTGAATATGACAGTTCGAATGAATTGGTGAATTCAGGACGCAGATTCGGATTACCCCTGTTCAGGTTGAGTGAGTCCGAGTAATCGGTAAACGGAAACAACTGGAAAAAGTTGGGACGATTGATCCGGCGGCTGTAGTTCAGTTGCAGGTCTGTCGTGTTGTTCAGTTTCTGTGAAAGGAATACGCTGGGGAACAGGCTCACCGGATAGCTGATGCTGTAGGTGCTGGAAGTGTCTTTGAAAGCACTGCCATCGCGCACACTGGTGTATACGGTGCCGCTATAATCAGAGCTTTCCAGGCGCAGGCCAAGCTGGTAACCAAAACGTTCACCCATTTTTCCACTATAGGTACCATAACCCGCAAAGACCCTGTCTGTGTAAGAATAATTGGAAGAAAGGGGAGGAAGCACGGTTACGGAACCATCCGGATTGATTACGCCGATATCGTTACGGCTGTTCACATCGCGTTGAGACATCCGGGCACCGAGTTCCATTTTGCTGTTAGCGGTCAGCGGATTGGTGTAATCCGTTTGTATGGTAAACTGTCCGTTTGTGCCTTTACCTGTTTGCAACTGCCGATACAATCCTGTTTTAGGACCGCCGGCGATTGCATAGATATCATTGTTAAGAATGTTCTCGTTGTTGTTGCGGCTCTTGTTTACGTTAACGTCGGCGGTAAGCTGATGTCCGCTCTTTGGAAAATTGTGCAGGTAGCTCAAAGCGCCACCTAAGTTGCGGAAGTTGCCTTCGCTGTTGGACAAACGTTTTGTATAAGCCGATGAAATGCCTGAGGGGAAAGAGGAGTCGACAAAAATATCGCTGTTTACATTTGTTTTGAACTGACCGCGCACTGCCGTACCGGATATGGTAAACGTGTTGCGGTTATCGAGGAAATAATCCATGCCTACTCTTCCGAAAGCAAAGAATCCGCGGTTGATGTTGCGGTCGTGCTGGCGAAGAATGAGTGTGGTGTCGGTGCTCAGGTAAGTAGAACGATCGGTGGTACCATCGGAGATAGATTTACGCTGACCGAAGTTGGCATTGGCAAATACGTTCACCTTGCCCTGGCGTACGTTGATATCGCCACCGGCATTCACACGTCCGCGCATGTCTACACCGGCACGTATGTTACCATTGTAGCCAACGCGGCGGGCTTTTTTCAGGACGATATTCAGGATACCGGCCGTGCCGCCTGATGCGTCGAATTTGGCGGAAGGGTTGGTGATCACTTCCACGCTTTGTATCTGATCGGCGGGAATCTGCTCTAATGTTAATGTGGTAGGACGCCCGTCGACAAAGATCTGCGGGCTGGCATTGCGCAGCAATACGTTTCCATCGATGTCTACATTGAGCGACGGCACATTTTTAAGAATGTCTGTTGCTGTTCCGCCAGCAGCGCTCAGGTCTTTTTCCACGTTGTAGATCTTGCGGTCGATGCCGAGTTGAACGAGTGGTTTGGAGCCGGTAACGGTTACGTTGTTGAGCAGCTGCTCGTCTATTTTCAGTTTGATATTACCGAGGTCTTTATCGAGCTGGCTGAACAATGAGCTCACATCCTGGTTGTTGGCGCGCATGCGTTGCATGGCGGCCATGTCAACGAGACCAACGGTTTGTTCGGAAGTTTTGAAACCAATGGCTGAGATGGTGAGCTTGTATCTTCCCATCGCAGGAATACCTTCGATGCGGAAGTCGCCGTTGGACTGCGTGAGCATACCGCCTACGATCACTTCGCTGCGGGTTTTGGTGACGGAATCGAATTTTTGCTGAAGCAGTTGTACGGAAGCCGCGTCGATGGGTTTACCGGTGATCGAGTCGACGATTTTACCGTAGAAAGACCCCGTTGGCATCTGACCGCCGCCGGGACGGCCGCCACCAGGCCCCTGTGCCATAACGGCTGCCGCGAGTGTAAGAGCAATAAAGGTTAACAGAAGTTGTTTCATGTATCAATTGTTGTGGATATATACTGGTTAAAATCCGGCTATTAGACGCGCAAAGGCACCGGAACCTGCTGCGGCCTGGCCGACAATCGACCAACAGGCCAAATGAAAGGATGAGTGGACAAAAAAACGGATGAAATCAGGACGCGGCTCAACCCAATAGCCAGAAAAGCAACACATTGATCAAACCGATTGCCAGGCCGCCGACCAGGCCTGCCATGCGGATACGTGCTGCCGGTTCGGCAAGGGCTTTCGTGATGTTGGCTTTTAATTCGGCCGCGGGCTGATCGGTAAGTCCTTTGGTCACAAGCGACTGCACATTAAAGCGTTCTTTCAGGTTGCCGGCCAGTTGCCCCATAATGGTAGGGAAGAGCTGCCGGAGCTGCGTGATGAAAACTTCTTTGAGTTTGTCAGTGGTCTTGTTGCCAATAAACATGCTGATCATCGGCATCTCTTCTTTGAGTTTGACGTTGAGGAACTCATCGATATGCTGTTCGATAACGGGCATGGCATTATCGAGCAGGGAAGGATCCGCCAACTTCTCTTCTAGGTTGAGGCTGCCTTCCAGGCGCTGCGCAGCAAACTGACCGGCTTTATTGGCCAGCGACACACGGTTGGCAACGAGTTGACGAACCAGCACGGTAAGTCCCCACTGGCAGAACAGCCATCCGAGAAAAGCCGACACAAGGGGAACCAGCAGAAATAAATAAGTCATGGATATATATTTCAACAAAAACCCCGAATACTTTGCAATATCCGGGGTTTTGATCGGGGTGGCTAACCGGGTTCGAACCGGCGACCCTCAGAACCACAATCTGATGCTCTAACCAACTGAGCTATAGCCACCATCTTTTCAGGCTGCAAAAATAGAAAAAAAACTAAACCAAAATAAAATCCATTAAAAAATAGTTGGTTAGACCGTATAACCGGCGTTAAAACCTTTTGGCAAAAACCCTTGTTAAAAGGTTGGGAAAACACGAAATCCATCGTTTTTGTGTTATTTTTGGTAATGCGATCTGCAGTAAAATATTTGACGAATATGAAGAGACTACCCTTTGTGCTGTTGTTAATTGTGGCCGGTTTTTTTGTCGCTTTCCGTACCATTGGCGCAGGCACCTCCGACCCACCTACCAAGTATGAAGAAATCCTGCGAATGGTGGGAGAAATGCTTACACAAGCTCATTTCAGTCCCCAGGACATCGATGATAAGTTTTCGGAAAAGGTTTTTGATAAATATATCAGCGGCCTCGATCCGGAAAAAACCTTTTTCCTGCAAAGTGATGTAGATGCACTGCGCGCGAAATATGGTAAAAGCATCGACGAAGAAATCAAAGGCGGCAAAGTGGAATTTTTCCTGGAAGCGGGAAAAGTATTCCGCACACGTATGGAAGAAGCAAACAAAATGGCAACCGCTCTGCTGGCACAACCCTTTCACTACAATGTAGATGAAGAAGTGCAGATGGACCCGGCGAAGATTTCCTATACAAAAACAGAAGCCGAACGCCAGGAACGCTGGCGCAAGAAAATAAAGTTCATGTCGCTTGAACGTTATGTAGACCTGCTCGATGCCCGCGAGAAAAACAAAGGCACCGAAGGGTTTACCGTAAAGAACGACACGGAACTGGAAAAAGAAGCGCGTGAGAAAACCAAAAAGGTCACCGACCGCGTATTCGAACGTTATCGTTTCAAATTCAGTGATGATGATATGTTCAGCATTTTTGTAAATGCGATCACCACCATCATGGATCCGCATACGGAATTTTTCCCTCCGGTGGATAAGCGTTATTTCGATGAAGAAATGAGCGGTACATTCTACGGTATCGGCGCTTCCCTGCAATACGATGAAGGAACGATCAAGATCACCAGCGTGGTAACAGGAAGCCCTGCCTTCAAATCCGGCGAAATCCAGGTGGGTGATGTTATCATGAAAGTGGCGCAAGGCAAGACTGCCGAGCCCGTTGAACTGATCGGGTATCTGGTAACAGACGCCGTCAAACTGATCAGAGGCAAGGAAGGATCAGAAGTAACATTGACACTGAAACGCAAAGACGGAACGATCAAAGTCGTAACGCTGAAACGCGAGAAGATCGAAAATGACCTCGATACCTATGCGCGCAGTGCGGTAGTCAAAGAAGGCAATTCGAAGATTGGGTATATTTATCTGCCCGAATTCTATGCACACTTCGACGATCCTAACGGACGCCGCAGCTACATCGACGTGGCACGTGAAGTGCAAAAGCTGAAAGATGAAAAAGTCGACGGTATCGTGATAGACCTGCGCAACAATGGCGGAGGATCACTGTATGACGTTGTGCAGATGGCCGGCCTCTTTATTGATGAAGGACCAATCGTGCAGGTAAAAGACAAAGACAACAAGCCAAGTGTGCTGAAGGACAAAGACAAGAGTGTACTCTATTCCGGCCCGTTGGCGGTGATGGTAAATGAATTCAGTGCTTCGGCCTCTGAAATATTTGCCGCAGCGATCCAGGACTATGGACGCGGTGTGATCATCGGCAGTACTTCTACCTATGGAAAAGGTACAGTGCAGCGCAACATCGGTATCGATAAAAATGGTTTCTCTTTCTCCAACTCCGAACTCGGAAGTGTGAAGCTGACGCTGCAGAAATTCTATCGCATCAATGGCGGCTCCACGCAATTGCGTGGTGTAAGCTCTGACATCGTTCTTCCCGACCAGTATGAATATCTGAAGGTGCGCGAGAAAGACGATGAAAATGCATTGCCCTGGGACGAAATATCCAAATCTCCCTACACAGGATGGAACGGCGGATATGATCTGAAAACGATTCAGCAACTGAGTGCGCAGCGTCTGCAGCGTGACAGTACTTTCCGCATGATCCAGCGTAACACACAATGGTTGTCAAAGGAAAATGACAAAACATATTCGTTGCAACTGGACAAATACCGCAAAGAGCAGAAAGCGATTCGTGAAACGGTATCGCAGACTGAAAAGCTGATGAAGCTGAAGCAGGAGATTGCGGTAGATCCGTTGACCGGAGAAGCTGATAAATGGGCGGCTGACAAAAACAAACAAGACCGTTTCAATCAGTGGCTGAAAAACCTCCGTCAGGATATTTATCTTGATCAGGCGGTGAAAGTGGTAAATGATGTGATCAACCAGCAAAACCTGGCGCGTGGTAATAAACCTGTGGAAGAGCAGCCGAAGAAAGCGTTTTAAAAAATAAAAGTAAACTCATAAGTTAGCGCGGAGTTCAGGCTCCGCGCTTTTTTATGAAAGTTCAATTCGAGGCCGTAGTCGTGTATAAGCAGGACAACGGCAATACAGTGCGTACGTATAGATCAGTGCGGTTAAGTTGATATAAAACACAACCAATTTTGAGAAAAGTTTTTTTTTATTTTGTTGAAACAGTTTTTTGGATTCAACTTTTTCTTGCACCAGTAGGTATTGGTATGCTTGTCGCATTATTGATATACCTGAACAATGAGCGCTTATCATGGCTTTCGATAATTGTTATGGCAATCTCTGTGATCATCGGCATTACCTATGCCGAAAGAGTCAGACGAAGAAGAGGGACCTCACGTTATGCCGCAAAGCGGCTTGCAACACCCGATATCTGGCGGGATGAATGTCCTGAAGAACAATCAACGAAATGAAAGGCCAGCAGAAATAAAAATGCGGAATGGGGGTATCAAAAGATTGCCTTTTTTGATACCCTTATTATATCAGTGCGGTCATTTGCAACCCAGTGAACAGGGTATTGATTATTATGACAGATACCGAAAGTTGGTGCGAAATGAGGCGAGACCTATTTCAGGAAAATACCTCTCTCTAAACACATCCAGGTGATGCGCCGCATGCCCGGCGGTAATGAAACCGAATGCGAGTGCACTGCAGGATTGCTCACTCGCAATACCCACACGCTGAAGCTGCTCATCGGTAAGGCCGGCAAAGAACAACTCAGTACTGCGGCGAAGTAATTTAAATTCTTCCAGCAAATTTTCCCAGGAGATATGTGCCGCATCGGCATGATCTGCAAATGCATTTTCATCAAAGCCGGGCAGGGGAATCTGGTCTGCTCGTGAGAAACGCAAGGCCCGGTATACAAATACACGCTCAGCGTCCATCAAATGTTGTACCACCTGCTTCACAGTCCATTTTCCCGGCGCATAGCTATAGGTTATTTTTTCCTGCGGAATGGCTTCCAGGTAGGCAAACAACTCCTTTGAGTTTTCATTCAATGCCAGGACAAGGTCCTGCTGCTTTATCTTATTGATATAACCATGATAGAATACAGGGACGGTAGCGAGATCAGGAAGCATAAGCAATCAAAATTCAAAAGTCAAAATGCAAAGGTGTCAGTTGTCAATGGTGAATAGTGAATAAGAAAAAGAACCCAGGATTTCACGCAAAGCTACATAAGGAGCAAAGGCGCAAAGATTATCACCTATTACTTAATACTTATTACTTAAAACTTATTACTTAATACGTCTGTTCTCCCTCACTTCAACGGCGCACCTACGGCAAGATCACAACGATGGCCAGGCTGACCATGCTCCGGATTGGTACCCGGCGCTGCGGCAGTTGGCGTGGCAGGGATAGTGATCGGCGTGGCTGAACTTGTCGGCTGAATGACCGGTGCCGGTTGATTTGGTACAGGAACAGGAGAAGCAGCTCCCTGTGCACTCGTGAGCGGTGCGCCCACAGCCAGATCGCAACGATGACCCGGTTGCCCATGCTCAGGGTTCAGCGTTACTCCTGCGGGCTGAGGAACAGGCGCCGTGATAGTCTGATCAGGAGGTAAAGGCGCTTGCGGCGCAGCAGCAGCCGGCATTTTAAGACTGGTGTCCTGCTCGGGATATTTTTTACCCGAGCCCGATTGACAGCCGGTCAACACAATACCTGACAACGTGATCGCAAATACGGGGAGGATATATTTCTTCATCATGCGGGTTTGATTAACGAACCTAAAACAGCCGGTTCATTGTTTTGTTCGGTGTAAGATAATAAAAACCCCCGCACTTTGGCGGGGGCTGCGTATTTTGCTGAAACCATACGGTTATGCTTTTTTCTTGGGCTTCACCGTTGTTTTGGGAGTTACGGTCTTGGGACGTTCTCCTTTCAGCGTAGAGGCCAGTTTAATGGCTTCATAAGCGTTGATGATACCTCCACTGCGGCTCAGTGTGCCGAAATCTGCTTCTTCATGGGTACCCGGATCATACGCCTTCTGGCCAGGCTTGGTGGATGATTTCTCAATCACATATTTCACCTGCTCAGCGCTGAGATTAGGATAATATTCCAGGATGAAAGCCGCCAGGCCAGCTACCACAGGAGACGCCATGCTGGTGCCCTGCAGGTTCTGGTAGGTATTGCCACCGGGAACGGTAGAGTAAATCTTTACGCCGGGCGCAAATACATCCACTTCATTTTTACCATAGTTGGAAAAACTTGCCGTAAGGCCTCCGTCTTTGATATCGGCAAAGGGAGCGCTGGCACCTACGGTGATCCAGTTGGCTGCACGTTTGCCATTCTCGAATACAGGGGTAGGGAAATTCCAGGATGTGTCCAGGTTCTGAGCACTGTTACCTGCGGCGTGTACCAGTAATACACCTTTGCTGGCTGCATACTGAACGGCTTCGTCTACCCATTTTTTCTCCGGAGAGAATCCCTTACCAAAACTCATGTTGATCACTTTAGCTCCGTTGTCTACTGCATAACGGATAGCCAGTGCAATGTCTTTATCATGCTCGTCACCATCAGGTACGGCACGTACTGTCATGATGCGAACATTATTAGCCACACCGTCCATACCCAGTCCGTTGCCGCGGGCAGCACCAATGATACCGGATACGTGTGTACCATGCAGGGCAGCGCTGTTGCTCACCATTACATTGTTATTGCCATAGAAACGATCGTTGAAGTCATTGTAGTTGTCTTTAACGACATCATTCCGGAATGCTTTGGGGGCTATATCAGCCGCATCGATCTTGGCTACTTCACCTTCGAGTTCGTCAAGCAACATTTTGTTGGAGATCTCATCGGTATCGTTGGCTTTACAAATCGCAACGAAACGGTCGCGGAAGGCCGCGGCTTGTTTGTTGGTAGTAGTGTAGGTGCTGAGGTCTTTGCAGGTGTATTCTTCTTTTTTCAGTTCTGCACGAACGATTGAGTCGGCAGCTTTGAATTCATTTACCGTTCTGCGGATCATCATCACCATGGTGGGATCTTCCACATTGCTGGCTACATCACCTTTGGCCTTGGCCCACATTGCATATTCTTTCGCTTCCTCGCCCTTAAAGGAGGAAGGATCTTTTCCTTCGAATTTTGCTTTGTATTTGTGGTAAACGCGGGCAGCTTCATAAGAATCTTTTTCTACGTTCTGTCCATCACGGCCACCGATAAAGTTCCAGCCGTAAACGTCGTCTACATAGCCGTTCTTGTCGTCGTCGATACCGTTACCGGGGATTTCTTTCGGGTTTTTCCACAGCACGGGTTTGAGGTCTTCGTGCAGGGTATCAACACCGGAATCAATTACGGCTACGATAACCGCGTTACTTTTCAGTTTTTTTGCTTTAACGAATTCATAGGCTTTTTCCAGGCTGATGCCATAGTAGCCGCTGTCTTTTGCGTCCAGCAGGTGCCAGCCTTTCGGAACCTCCTTCTGTGCATACGACGATAAGCCGATCAATCCGCACAGGGCAAACAGGGAGAGGTGTTTTGTTAACTGATTCATTTGCTATTTTTTATACTACAAATTTGGGAAAGACGTAAAAATAATGCATACCATTCATACATTTTCACATTATATGCAAAACCCCGGCAGGGCTACTGCAGGGGTTTTGGTTAGCTATGTGACGGTTATGTATGTCTATTGGTTGCTCACCACCATTTCCACCCGGCGGTTCTGCGCTTTCTCCACGGCCGTTTTGCCTTCGTTTAATGGTTGATCCGGCCCATAACCGGTGGCACTCAGCCGTTCCGCTTCTATGCCTTTAGAGATCAGGTAATTTTTCACCGCATCGGCCCGCTGCTGCGACAGGCGGAGGTTGAGTTCGCGGCTGCCATCCGAACTGGTATGCCCGCCGATGGCAAGTTTCAATTCAGGCTGCTGGCGCAGGATATCGGCCACGCCGTCCAACACTTTTTTCGATGCAGGCGTCAGTACGGCCTTGTTCACCGCAAATTGCACCTTGCCGGCAGCATAGTTGATTTTTTCCACTACTTCTTTCTTCACTTCCTCAGGACAACCATTATTGGCGCGTGTGCCTGCTTTAGTGGGACATTTATCTTCATCATCATTGACGCCGTCACCATCTGTATCCGGCACAGGACAACCATCATAGCGCGCTACACCGGCCTGCTGCGGACATTTATCCACTTTATCCGGAACACCGTCTCCGTCGCTGTCGGCAGGAGGACATCCTTTGTCTTCCTGCAGTCCGGGCTGATCAGGACATGCATCATCTTTGTCTGCAATACCATCTTTGTCGCGGTCTGGCCACGGACAACCCTGGTTTTCTACGGGACCCGCTTCAGCCGGACAACGATCCGAAGGATCGGCAACGCCGTCGCCATCAGCATCGGGACAACCGTTCAATGCGGCCGGGCCTGGCAGCGTAGGACATTTATCGTCTTTATCAGGAATACCATCTTTATCCTGGTCACGTGGAGCCACTTCAGGTTGTTTACCGAGGAAAATACCCAACGTGGCACCTACGGTGCGATGCCGGAACTGGCTGGCTGTATAATCAACGGGTTTGTAAAAATTTCCTAGTCCCTGCGCATAATGAGCGGTGAGGAATACGCGGCCAAATTCAAAACCGGCCGTTCCATTTACACCGTAGTCATATATTTTGTAATCACCGGGTTCTTTGCCTACGCCCGGGTCGTTGTCTTCTTCCAGCGTGTACTGACCATCTTTGGAAAATGTTTCCGTTTTATGTTTGGCACTGTAGAAAAAAGAGAGGTAAGGACCTGCTCCGATCACAAATTTTGTCGTACGCCCGATGGGAATTTTATAAACCAGGTTGAGCGGAATATCGATGTAGTTCACAAACTGATGTGAACTCACGCTTAATGTCTGTGATACGGTAGTATCGAACACCTGCGCGTATTTGCGGCCTTTGTTGCTCAGGAAAACCGCTGGTTGGAAATAGAAACGCGAAGTGCCAAGCGGCATGTCTGCAATAAAACCAATGCGCAGGCCTGTGCGTCCCTTATAGTTGCCTTTGATCGATTCCCAGTCGGGGAGATCATTTTTTTCCTGGACAGTGGCCTGGTGTCCACCGATAAGCAGACCGATGCGCGACTGAGCCGACGTTGTAAGAAAAGTGGTTAAGCTGAAGGAGAGAAGTAGCAGGATCCTTTTCATTGGATAAGCAGTTGGGTTCAGGATATTGTTGTACCGCAAAAATAAGTTATAAGTATTAAGTAATAAGTTTTAGGTCATAAATCACCGTAAATACTTATAACCTAAAACTTACTACTTATAACTTAATACTTTACAGATCGAACTTAATCCCTTGTGCCAGTGGCAACTGCGTACTGTAATTGATCGTATTGGTCTGGCGGCGCATATACACTTTCCAGGCATCGCTACCGCTTTCACGGCCACCGCCGGTTTCTTTTTCACCACCAAAGGCACCACCGATCTCGGCACCGGAGGTTCCGATATTGACGTTGGCAATACCGCAATCACTTCCCTGTTGAGAAAGGAACAGTTCCGCTTCACGGAGGTTCAGGGTCATGATCGCAGAAGACAGTCCTTGCGGAACGCCATTCTGAATGGCCACGGCCTCTTCGATCGTTTTATATTTGAGCAGGTACAGGATAGGGGCAAATGTTTCGTGTTGCACGATCTTGTATCCTGGTTGAGCTTCGGCGATACAAGGCTTCACATAACAACCGCTTTCATAACCGGCTCCTTCGAGTACGCCACCCTCTACCACAAATTTTCCGCCTTCGGATTTACATTGTTCAATGGCATCGAGGTAAGCTTTCACGGCGTCTTTATCGATCAGCGGACCCACATGGTTTTTCTGATCCAGCGGATCGCCGATGGATAATTGACCATATGCCTTGGTAAGTTTCGCTTTCACATCTTCATAAATATCTTCATGAATGATGAGGCGGCGGGTGGTGGTACAACGTTGACCGGCTGTACCTACGGCCCCAAACAAGGCACCAAGGATGGCGATATCGAGATCCGCATCTTTGGAAATGATGATGGCATTGTTTCCTCCCAATTCGAGCAACGCACGGCCGAGACGCGCACCAACGGTAGCGCCGACTGCTTTACCCATACGTGTGGAACCGGTGGCAGATACCAGCGGAATACGTCCGTCCTGGCTCATCCATTCGCCGCTTTCACGGCCACCGATCAGCAGACCGCTCACGCCTTCAGGTACATTGTTGCGTTCAAACACTTCGGCAACGATGTGCTGGCAGGCTACTGCGCAAAGAGGTGTTTTCTCTGACGGCTTCCAGATGCACACATCACCACAAACCCAACCCAGCATCGAGTTCCAGCTCCATACGGCTACAGGGAAATTGAAGGCAGAAATTATCCCTACGATACCCAGCGGGTGATATTGCTCGTACATGCGGTGTGCAGGGCGTTCGCTGTGCATGGTCAAACCATGCAACTGACGCGAAAGACCAACGGCAAAATCGCAGATATCGATCATTTCCTGTACCTCACCGTATCCTTCCTGCAGGCTTTTTCCCATTTCATAAGAAACGAGTTTGCCCAGAGGTGTTTTGTATTTGCGCAGCGCTTCACCGATCTGGCGAACGATCTCGCCACGCTTGGGGGCCGGCCAGGTGCGCCATTCAAGAAAGGCTGATTGCGCTTTGGTCACTAATGTTTCGTACGACGCACGGTCAGCAGAAGTTACCGACGCTATTTTCTTTCCGTCTACGGGTGAAAATGATTCGATTACTTCACCACCCGCATCCAGCCAGGCAGTGCCGGTGCTTACACCTTTATTGACATCAGTAATGTTCAGTTCCTTTAAAAAATCCATATGGTCTCAAATTTTGAAATGCAAAGGTAGACAATCAGTATTGTTCCTGATCATTGGGGAAGTCCCCGGATTTTACATCGGTGATGTATTGTTGAATGGCACCGTTTACCTGTTCGGCCAGGTTGAGGTATTGACGCAAAAAGCGGGGTTTGAATTCTGTGTTGATGCCCAGCATATCGTGCATCACCAATACCTGTCCGTCGCAATGACGGCCGCCGCCAATGCCGATCGTGGGAATGTGCAGGCTCTCGCTTACTTCTTTGGCCAGCGCAGCCGGAATTTTTTCCAATACGATGGCGTAAGCACCTGCTTCCTGCAGCATCAGTGCATCGCGTTTAAGCTTTTCCGCCTCGGTGTTTTCGGTGGCGCGTACCACATAGGTGCCAAATTTATTGATCGATTGCGGCGTAAGCCCGAGATGTCCCATCACGGGAATACCGGCGCTCACGATTTTGCGAACGGATTCAATGATCTCTTCGCCGCCTTCCAGTTTTACTGTGTTGGCACCGCTTTCTTTCATGATGCGAACGGCCGATGCCAGCGCGATCTCTGAATTGGATTGATAATAACCAAAGGGAATATCGACGACGATGAGTGAACGTTCGCGTGCGCGTACCACACTCTGCGCATGATAGATCATCTGATCAAGAGTAATGGGAAGGGTAGTGGTGTGGCCGGCCATCACATTGCTGGCGCTGTCGCCAACCAGGATGATATCGATACCGGCGTCATCGAACAACCGGGCAAAGGAATAATCGTAGGCAGTGATCATGGCGATCTTATCGCCCGCTGCTTTCATTTTCTGCAGCGTATTGGTCGTTACTTTTTTGGCTTCTTTGGGGGACATGGCATCAGTTTAGTCGGTAAAAGTACGTGTTTGCAGCAGAATACCTTGATTTGCGATCAGACGCTTTTACCGGAAACTTCGTCGTAAAGGCTGCGGATCAGGCCGTCGGCAAGCCCGATTTTAGGCACCACAATTTCTTCTGCATCCGCCCAGCGCATCACATTGATGTAAATAAGTAAGGCGGGCACGATCACGTCTGCACGGTCTTCACGCAGTTTATACAACATCATGCGTTGCTGCAGCGTGAGGGTGCTGAATTCTTTATAGTAATCGCGTAGCATGCCGAGTGTAAGCGGCTTGCCTTCTTTGCGTTTGGAAAGAGAGAAGATTTTGTTGATGTTACCACCGGAGCCGATGGCGGTGATATGATGGAGGCCGCGGGTACTTTTTTTGATAAAATCTTTCATCGCGTCCCAGGTATTCTCCGTCACCTGGTCTTTCAACAAACGGATGGTGCCGATGTTAAACGATTCTTTGGCCATCATACGGCCGTCGCTGAAGAACGTAAGTTCGGTACTGCCGCCGCCAACGTCGATATATAAATAAGATTCGTCGCTGGCAAGATGTTCGGCGAAATGGTTCTCGTTGATCAGTGAGGCTTCCTGCTGACCGGAGATGATCTCGATGCTGATACCGGTTTCCTCTTCTATCCGTTTAATGATGTCGGGACCGTTGGCAGCATCGCGCATAGCGGAAGTGGCACAGGCCCGCAGATGGCTCACCTCATACACTTCCATCAGGTGCTTGTAGGCATAAATGGTTTTAAAGATCCTGTTGATCTTCTGTTCGGAGATCTCGCCTTTTTCAAATACATCAAAACCCAATCTTAAAGGCACGCGTATCAGGGCAATTTTAATGAATTCAGGTTCTTTTTGTGCGGACAGGATCACGTCGGTGATCAAAAGCCGGGCGGCGTTACTTCCAATATCAATGGCTGCCAATCTCACGATGATTCGTCGTTTTTTTAATCAGGTAATTATAGATGGCTACCTGTGAGCGGATCTTCCTGCCCGGTGTCTTTACGTAACGGTTATCGTTGGCATTGTTGAGATAACGGGCCTTTACGTTGTCGCTGAGCTGGATATTCAATATATCGATCAGCTCTTTCTTCAATTCTTCTTCCCACACAGGACAGGAGGCTTCGATCCGGTGATCCAGGTTGCGCAGCATCCAATCCGCCGAAGATAGGTAAACTTTTTCTTTGCCTTTATTGTGAAATACCCACACGCGTGCGTGCTCGAGGTATTCGTCTACAATACTGATGGATACTACCGGCTTTTTAAATTTTTTGTCTTCCGGCAAAAGGCAGCAAATACCACGGATGATCAGTTTCACTTCTACACCGGCACGCGCCGCATCGTACAGTTTGCTGATCATTTTTTCATCCGATAACGAATTCATTTTTGCAATGATCGAGGCCGGCTTTTTTCGTCTGGCCTGGTGAATTTCTTCCTGGATCAATCGCTCCAGTTCCTGCCGTACATAATGCGGACTCGGAATAACGGTCTTGCATTCCTTGAGCAGCCCCACACCGAGTTTTGGCTGTTCGAGATACTGGAATATTTTGTTTACGTCGACCATTATTTGTGCATTAGCGGTCAACAGACAATGGTCGGCATACACTTTTGAGGTCTTTTCATTGAGATTGCCGGTGCTGATAAACCCGTAATGGCGCAATTTACCTTTGTGTTTTTTGGTAATCACACACAGTTTGGAATGCACTTTCATTTTAGGAATGCCGACCAGTACTTTGGCACCTTCTTCTTCGAGCCGTTCTTTCCATTCCAGGTTAGCTTCTTCATCAAAACGCGCGCGCAGTTCCAGCATTACCACTATCTCTTTGCCGTTGCGCACGGCATTCAGCAGGGCGTTGATGATCTTGGAGTGTGATGCCAGGCGATAACAGGTGATCTTGATCGACACCACTTCGGGATCAAATGCCGCCTCACGGATGAGGTCGATCACCGGAGTGAAAGAATGATAAGGGAAATGCAACAGTATATCTCTTTGCATCACCGTGTCGGCGATCCTGTTCTGGGTGAGCAACGGATGATCGAAGGGCTTTTTGCGTTTACGCGCGCCGGTGAACACATCCGGAAAGTCCATGAAGTGACGGAAGTTGTGAACACGACCACCCGGAATAATATTTTCTTTCTTACTGAGATTGAGACGACGGATCAGGTATTTCAATAATCCGGCATCCATTTCCTTATCATAAACAAGGCGCACGGGTTTGCCGCGACGGCGGTTCTTGATTCCTTTTTCCAGCTTCTGAATGATATTAGTGGAAATGTCGTTGTCGATATCCATTTCCGCATCACGGGTCATTTTAAAAATGTAGGATTCATACTGATCGTATCCAAAGAAATGGAAAATGTCCGGCAGGTTGAAACGTATCGCATCTTCCAGCAGCATAAGTTCGTGCTGGCCGGGCTTTGTGGGCAGAATAATGAAACGTCCGAGTACGCGGCTGGGAATTTCCACCAGGGCGTATTTGCGTTGCGAGGGATCGGTGCTGCGGCTCATCACCACGGCAAGGTAAATGGATTTATCGCGCAGGTTGGGAACGCCCCGGGTATTTTCGATCATCAGCGGGATCAGGTTAGGACTGATCTCTTCGTCATAATAATCGCGGATAAATTGCTGTTGTTCGCTTGTCAGTTCTTTTTCGGAACGGAGAAATATTTTACGCCGGTTGAGTTCGACCTGTATGCCGGCCCAGATGCGGTTGAATTCTTCCTGTTGTTCGAGTACGATCTCCTGGATTTGTTTCAGGATCCGCTGTGGATTGACTTCGAGGTGCATGTGTGCTTTGCTTTCCACCAGCGTCATGCGTTTGAGGGTGGCCACTCTCACCCGAAAAAATTCGTCGAGGTTATTGGAGAAAATTCCTAAAAAACGAATCCGCTCGGGAAGCGGAACGGTTTTGTCTGCAGCCTCCTGCAATACTCTTGCGTTGAAGGAAAGCCAACTGATATCTCTTGCTATCGTTTTTCGTTTGTGGTGCGTCATGGGCAAAATTTATTCCGCTACAAGGCTGACAGTTAGCCCCGTATAACATAAAGTTACATAACGATGAGGTGAACCTGTGTTAAGTTTTTGATACGCCGGGAGGAGCGGCAATAAGTGAATACATGAATAAGTGAATGTGCAACAACCGCTGGCTGAGGCGCCCGGAATCAGCCGGCAAGAGAATCGTCGATCGTGAATAAAGCTGTTGAGACTTCGCCCGATATTTCGGGCAAATTCCGTGCGGCGCTTAATACTTATAACTTACGCGTGCACCTTCAGCCTTATGCCTTACGTTTGTTGTACCAGGGAAGAATAAGAAAACTGATCAATCCGCCCACCAGGATCACCAGCGTTTGGGCGATCCACAACAACCAGCCGAAGGCAGCGGCGATGCTTTGCTGCAGGCCGTACATCTCCATTGTTTTTTCAATAATGAACGCATAAGCACCGATGCCGCCGGGAGTGACGATCATGCCGATGCTGCCGGCTGACAATACCGTCAATGCTTCCGGGAAACCGTAATGCTGTGTTGCTTCCAATGCCAGGAAACCGATGTAACCGCTGGTGAGATACAAAGCCCAGATGCAAAGTGTGAGCAGCAGAAATTGTCCGCGTTTCTTAAGATGGCGGATGGTAGTAAGGCCTTCCCAGATGCGCAAGCCGATATTGCGGAACAAGCGTAGAAGATCACCGAAATTCTTTTTCCTGATGATCATCCAGGCGATGATGGCTATGATAATTAGTCCGCCCAACACGGGTAAGATGAATTGCCCCCAACCGCCGGATGGCTCTGTTGAGGCTCCTTCTCTGGACACAAATACAGTGTCGCTCAACCGGGCATATAATCCCGGCTGGGTAATGATGGTAAGCCCGAATACGATCAGCAGGCACATGGCATCTATTAAACGTTCGAGAACGATGGTGCCGACCAGTTTATCTGCGGGAACTTTTTCGTAGCGGGCGAGGAGGGTACATTTCAGTACTTCGCCGAGTCGCGGGACGGCCATATTGGCCAGGTAACCGATGAGCACGGCGAGAAAAGTATTGGTTTTATCTGTTTTATAACCGAGTGGTTCGATGAGCAAACGCCAGCGCAGTGCGCGGATGTAATGGCTCAGGAGCAGCATGCCAAATACCGGTATGGCGAGGTAGAAGCGTGCGTGCCGCAGTGCATCTTTTATTTCCTGCCATTTTTGTGCATCGATATTCCGGACAGACAACCATACCAGGAATACTCCCAGTCCCAGGAAGAGGCAGTACTGCAATATGGTTGAAAGGCGCTTCGGCAAGGGGGGAAAGTTGTAAGTATTAAGTAGTAAGTTTTAAGCGGTCCCGAAGTTTCGGGCGAAGTGTAAACAGCCGTTGCTCTTTATCTATCATCAATTCACTATTCACACACTTTCTGCTACCCGGAAAACAGGTTTGTGAAAACACGACCAAGGCGGGGCCATTCACGATTGACGATTCACGACTAATCCTTACAACCGGTTTCCTTCTTTGGGAAAACAGATCCACGGTTTGAACTCTTTGGCCTTTTCAAAGTCCATGGCAGCATAAGAAATGATCACTACCACGTCGCCCACCATACCGCGGCGGGCAGCCGGACCATTCAGACAAATAATACCGGAACCGCGTTTTCCTTTAATAATATATGTTTCGATGCGTTCGCCGTTGTTGACATTCACCACCTGTACTTTTTCGTTTTCGATCATGTTCGCGGCTTCGAGCAGATCTTCGTCGATCGTAATGCTGCCGACATAATTCAGGTTGGCCTCCGTAATAACGGCCCGGTGAATCTTGGATTTCAGTACTTCAATTTGCATAATGGGTGCAAAGGTAGAGAGAAACTGCGAGTTTGCTTCGGGTTAAACCGATGCAAACAATGTGAAAATTTGTAAATGTGAAAATGTGGAAATGAGTGAGTTCAACAAGCAAGTTCAAGGTGTATTAAAAATTCCATTTTCACATCCTGAGATTTCGGCCCGAAGTTTCGGGCACATTTTCACATTATCATATTATCGATCAGCCTCACCTCACCGAGAAACGCGGCGGCCAGTGCCACCAGCGGGCGTTTGCCATCCCATTCGCCGACAGGCTGCAACGTGCGGGCGTCTGCAATTTCAATGTAATCAGGGCGGAAACCCTGGGCCTCAAGATTGCTGGCAGCTTTTTGTTTCAGGGAAATAAGATCACCGCGATGAAGTTGTTCACGGATGGCATTGAGTTCCCGGTAGATAGCGGTTGCCTGGTGGCGCTCCTCCGGAGAAAGCCGGAGGTTACGGCTGCTCATGGCGAGGCCGTCGGCCTCGCGCTGTGTAGGGCAGATGTGTAAGCTGATACGTCCTTTCATGCCGGTCAGTTCCAGCAGCCGGTCGATCACCATGCATTGCTGGTAGTCTTTCTGGCCCATATATAAGTTGTCGGGTTCTGCCATTTGCAATAAACGGTGAACCACCATGCATACACCCTGAAAGTGGCCTGGCCGGTAGGCTCCGTCGAGCACGGTTTCCAGGAATCCGAGTTCGTAATGAGGGGCGGAGGGAGGCATGCCTTCAGGATACATTTCTTCCACGGAAGGGAGAAACAAAGCTGTGCAGCCGGCTTTTTCCAGTAAATCGATGTCCTTATCCAATGTATTGGGATACTTGGCATAGTCTGCCGGATCGTTGAATTGGGTAGGATTGACAAAAATACTGACCAGGGTAAGCGCGTTGCCGGCGGAAGCGGCTTTCAGCAGGGATAGATGTCCGTCGTGCAATGCGCCCATCGTAGGCACAAAGCCCGTTTGCAGCCCTTTCTCAGCAGCGTCCCGGCGCCATGTCCGGAGTTCGCCGGCTGTCTTAAAAATGATCATAAGGCTGTAAAAATAACCCGGTTTTCAGTTCAGTCGCGGGTTTTCACGATAAAATAGTAACTTTGCCAACCTTTTTGACAAAGATTCATCTAAACGGGAAAGCATGTCTGCAAAGAAAAGAATATTATTTATTGCCAACGAAATGTCGCCCTACCTGGAGTTGACGGAGTTCTCTGAAATCGTCAACAAGCTAGCGATCAAGGCGAATGACAGTGGCTACGAGGTGCGCTGCATCATGCCCCGGTTCGGCACGATCAATGAACGACGCCATCGTCTTCATGAAGTTGTCCGTCTCTCCGGTATTAATGTATCCATCGACAACGATGATATGCCGCTTCAGATCAAGGTGGCTTCTCTTCCAAGTGCGCGTTTACAGGTTTACTTCCTTGAAAATGAGGAGCTTTTTAAACGCAAATTCGTTTTTCACGACGAAGAGGAAAAATGGTTCGACGACAATGATTTGCGTACCGTCTTCTTCTGCAAAGGCGCACTCGAAACAGTGAAAAAATTCGGATGGCCTCCGGATATCATTCATTGCAGCGGCTGGATGACAGGATTGATCCCCGCTTATCTCAAGACCATTTATAAGAAAGAACCGGTATTTGCGCACAGCAAGATCGTGTTCACCGTAGGCCAGAATACCTTTAAGGAATCGCTGGGTGCTGACTTCATCAAAAAGGCACTGATCCATCCGAGCCTGAAAGAAAAAGACCTCGAACCTTTCAAGGAAGGAACCAATACGGCTCTTTTCCGCGGCGGTGCCACTTATGCCGACGCTATCACCTTTGGAGCGGAAAATGTAGACAGGAAACTGATAACCGAATTCTCCAAAGTAAGAGGTAAGAAAACCCTGCCTTTCAACGAAGAATCCGATTTAACAGAGTATTTACAACTCTATGGCGAACTTGCGGGATAAGTTTATCTAACACCAAAACAAGGCAGATAATCCCTAATCATCAATTTAACTTTTGTGAATAAACGATACCTTATTCCAACACTGCTGTTTTTATGTGCTGGTTCTATCCTGTGGCTGTCTTCCTGTAAAAAGATCAATGAAGCCACGGAACTGGGAGATGATCTGATTCCACCGGTGGATAATATCACCACCTTCGATACCACCCTTGCCATCCAGGCTTTCAATAACATTTTCGATCTTACCAACGACTCTACAAGATCTACCGCCGCTGACGAGCAATATGTCGGCTTCATTAATAATGATCCGCTTTTCGGCAGAACAGATGCCAAGTTGTTTTTTCAACTGAAGCCACCTTTCTACCGCTATGCGTTCAACCAGACAGAGCCCGACAGCCTGCTGCTGGACTCTGTGGTACTGGTATTGCACCCTACAGATGTATATGGCGACACGACCGTTTCGCAAACATTCAATGTATATGAGATTGATCAGTCGAGCGTATTTAAATCCGATTCGGCTTACCTGATCCGCAAACCCAACCAGTTTGCGTACAACAACCTGCTGGGCACACGCACTTTCTTTCCAAGAGGGTTCAAGGACACTGTAAGAGCATTTCAAGATACCACGCCGTATCAGTTGCGGATTCGTTTGAATGACGCATTTGGCCAGCGCCTGCTGAATTATGATTCTGTTGGCATTAACGGAGCCTACAATTCCGATACAGCTTTTCAGAAGAAATTTAAAGGATTTGCCGTTGAGTCAACCAACGGTAATGCCGTGGTGGGTATCAACCTGACAGGCGCTAATACCAAGCTTGCGGTTTATTATAAATGGAAACGCCCGCAGCATACGGCGTTCGATACGGCCACTGTTGCCTACTTCAGTTTTACCAGCGTATACGGAGCAGGTCAGGCCAATATCGTTACACGTGATTACTCCGGTACAAGCTGGGCCTCTGCCGCTAACGATGAGGTGGAAGATAACCAGATCTTTATCCAGAATACACCCGGCACATTTGCCAAGATCAAAATCCCCGGTCTGATCGGCCTCAACAACCGTGTGATCCATCGTGCAGAACTGATTATGGAGCAGGTATATAACGGCCCGACCGATTCCCTGTTCTATGTGCCCGGATCCTTGTTCGTGGATGCCTATGATCCGTCTATTTCCAAATACCGGACAGTGCCATATGACCTGCTGATGACCTCAACAGGTGGAGCGAACTACAGTTCATTCGGAAGCTACCCGACCGTGGCAAAAGATGCCAATGGTAATAGCATCCGCCGCTGGCGCTTCAACCTGACCCGCTACGTACAGCACGTGGTCAATGGTAAACTGCCTGTCTATGACCTGAGACTTTCGTCGCCCAGCTATGTGATAGAAACCTATGGTATACCTGGCCTGATCACCGACGGAACGATCGCCATTCAACCGCTCACGCCGGTGTCCGTAACAAGGGGCAGGGTGCGGCTACAGGGTGGCCAGCCGCTCAATAACCCGCAGCGGATGAGGCTCCGGATCGTATACTCGAAAATTTAAGGCGGCTAAATAAAACGAATTGAATCGGGTGTTATCTTTGCACCCGATTTATTTTATAGACTATCCCATTACAAACAAACTAAAGTTTTCTTATGCCTTACCTCTTTACTTCAGAAAGCGTATCTGAAGGACATCCGGATAAAGTGGCTGATCAGATCTCCGACGCACTTATTGATAACTTCCTCGCATTCGACGCGCAATCAAAAGTTGCCTGTGAAACGCTGGTAACAACCGGCCAGGTTGTACTGGCAGGAGAAGTGAAATCAAAAGCTTATCTCGACGTACAGGAGATCGCCCGTGGTGTAATCCGTAAGATCGGTTATACCAAGAGTGAATACATGTTTGAAGCACATTCTTGCGGTGTGTTGTCAGCAATTCATGAGCAGTCTGCCGATATCAACCAGGGTGTTGAGCGTAAGAAAAAAGAAGACCAGGGCGCCGGTGACCAGGGAATGATGTTCGGCTATGCTACCAACGAAACCGAAGATTACATGCCGCTGGCACTCGACCTTGCACACAAACTGCTGATCGAACTGGCAGCCCTGCGTCGCGAGAACAAAGCGATCAAATACCTGCGCCCCGACGCCAAGAGCCAGGTAACCCTCGAGTACGACGACAACAACAAGCCCGTACGCATCGACGCAATCGTTATCTCTACCCAGCACGACGACTTCGACACCGAAACCAAAATGCTGGCGAAGATCAAAGACGACATGATCCGCATCCTGATCCCCCGCGTAAAGAGCAAGTATAAAAAATACGCTAAGCTGTTCAACGACGGCATCAAATATCACATCAACCCAACCGGTAAATTCGTGATCGGTGGTCCGCACGGCGATACAGGTCTGACGGGCCGTAAGATCATCGTGGATACCTACGGTGGTAAAGGCGCACACGGTGGTGGCGCTTTCAGCGGTAAAGATCCTTCCAAAGTTGACCGCAGTGCCGCCTATGCCACACGTCACATTGCCAAGAACCTCGTAGCTGCCGGTGTAGCTGACGAAGTACTGGTACAGGTATCTTACGCAATCGGCGTAGCACAACCTACCAGCATCAACGTTAATACTTACGGTACAGCCAAAGTTGAGCTCACCGACGGTCAGATCGGCAAGATGGTAGAAAGCATCTTCGACATGCGCCCTTACTTCATCGAACAGCGCCTGAAACTGCGCAACCCGATCTACAGCGAAACTGCTGCATACGGTCATATGGGCCGCAAGTCTGAAGTAGTGGAAAAAACTTTCACTTCTCCCGACGGAAAAGTGGTGAAGAAAAAAGTAGAACTCTTCACCTGGGAAAAACTCGATTATGTTTCCAAAGTGAAAAAAGCCTTTGGACTGAAATAAGCAAAAAACCCGCCTGAAGGCGGGTTTTTTAATTCAAAAGTTATAAGTCAAAACAGCGCCCGGTACTTCGGGCATAAGTTCTAAGTAGTAAGTGTTAAGTAATAAGTGAATGGTGCCCGGGGTGCCCGAGGACAATCTTTGCAGCTTTGCGTGAAAGAAACGCAGGAAGCAAAAACTACTTATAACTTAATACTTAAAACTTATTACTTACTACTTTTGTAAAAAACAGCAGTGGCCGAGACCAGCAATCCCTGGACAATACTTTCCGAGAAAGCGCAATACGAAAATCCCTGGATAAAGGTGACCGAATACGACGTGCTCAACCCATCCGGAGGAAAAGGTATTTATGGGAAAGTCCATTTCAAAAATCTGGCGATCGCCGTGCTGCCGCTCGACGATGAAATGCATACTTACCTCGTTGGTCAATATCGTTTCACCATCGATCAATATACCTGGGAACTGCCCGAAGGCGGATGCCCGGAAGGCACTTCGCCACTGGAGTCCGCACAACGTGAACTCCTGGAAGAAACAGGTCTTCAGGCCAGCGACTGGCAGGAGATCATGCAAATGCATTTGTCTAATTCCGTAACCGACGAATGGGCACATGTATTCCTGGCCCGCGGACTTCAGCAAGGACTTGCACAACCCGAAGAAACAGAACAACTGCGCGTACGCAGATTGCCTTTTGATGAAGTGTACCGTATGGTGCAGAACGGTGAAATCACCGATTCGCTGACCATTGCTGCGGTACTCAAAGTAAAATTGATGTTTACATGAAAAATTTCCGTTCTCCCCAACGCCCTAAGAAAAACACCATGATCATCGGTCAACAGGCCGTTATCGAGGCCCTGAAAGATGGACGGGCGCTGGATCGTATTTATATCGATACAAGAGTGCAGGGCGCTTCCGGTGCCGCTATCCGCCAGCATGCCTCCCATGCAGGCGTGCCCGTCAATACCGTACCGGAAGCTAAACTGAATACCTTCAATGCCGGCCCCCATGATGGTTGTATCGCCATCATTGCCCGCGTACAATACCAGGATCTTCAATCCGTAATTTCTTTTGCCGTTGAAAAAGGCGAAACGCCATTGTTCCTGATCCTCGACGGTATTACCGATATCCGCAACATCGGCGGCATCGCGCGTACCGCCTATTGCTGTGGTGTACACGCCCTGATCATTCCCGATAAAGGAGTAGGAGCCCTGAATGAAGAAGCACTGCTCACCTCTGCCGGTGCATTGGAACAAATAGCCGTATGCCGTGTTAATAGTCTGGTGAAAGCCGTAGACGATCTGCGTATGAACGGCATTAAAGTATTTGCCAGTGAAATGAAAGCTTCCGTTATAGCGGCGAATGCACCACTCAACGAACCCTGCGCTATCGTATTGGGCAGCGAAGACAAAGGCATTCATCCAACCTTATTAAAAGTGTGCGACGAACAAATCCGCATTCCGATGGCTACCGATTTTGAAAGCCTCAACGTTTCCGTTGCTACCGGCATGTTGCTCTACGAAGCCGGCCGCCAGCGCGGATGGGCGGTTGAGGGATAATTAAAAATGTGTAAATGTGCCCTTCCTGCGGGAATGGGCCATGTGAAAATGAGCTTCGTAAATCATTTACACATTTACACATCTTCACATTTACACATTTTTGGATATGAGTACTAACACAAATCGAATAAACCTCGTAGAATGTCCGCGGGACGCAATGCAGGGCTGGAAAAAAAACATTCCAACCGCCGATAAGATCACGTACCTCAACGCATTGCTGAAAGTGGGGTTTGATACGCTCGACTTCGGCAGTTTTGTTTCACCGAAAGCTATTCCGCAAATGGCCGACACCGCGGAAGTAGTGAAAGCACTCGATCTGTCCGGCACTTCCACGCAATTGCTGGCCATCGTAGCCAACTACCGCGGAGCCGAGGACGCCTCCGTTTATGATCAGATCAATTATCTCGGTTTTCCTTTTTCTGTTTCCGAAACTTTTCAACAACGCAATACCAACAGCTCTATCCAGGAGTCACTGGGAAGGGTAGAAGAAATCCAGAATCTCTGCATAAAGACCGGCAAGACACTCGTGGTGTACCTGTCCATGGGGTTTGGCAATCCCTACGGAGATCCCTGGAATGAAGAGATCGTTTTCGACTGGGCACATAAGCTTACCGCCATGGACATCCGTATTCTCTCGCTCGCGGATACGGTAGGGTTGGCCACGCCTGAACAGGTGAGCCGCATTACCGGTTATCTCACACAGGCTTTGCCTGAAACCGAAATCGGCGTGCACCTGCATTCACGTCCGGATAACTGGCGCGTTAAACTGGAAGCTGCTTTTGAAAGCGGCGCTCAACGTTTCGACGGCGCGCTTAAAGGGATTGGCGGTTGCCCGATGGCAGATGATGAACTCGTAGGCAACATGAATACAGAATGGATGATCCGGTTTTTCAAGGAAAAAAACGGACTGTCCTTAAACGAAGAAGCACTGGCGGAAAGCCTGCGTCTCGCAGATAAAATTTTTCTTTCCTGAACGCTCAATATCGTGCACATGAACCTGATGGTGGACATTGCCCTCAAGAAATTACCGCAGCCGATCCAATACGGCGATGGAATCATGCTGGTAGGTTCCTGCTTCACCGAGCATATCGGTAATGCACTGGCCGAACTGAAATTTCCCGTGTTGCAGAATCCGCACGGTATCCTGTTCGATCCGGCGAGTGTGGGCAACAGCCTGCTGGCTTATATCGACAACAGAAAATATACGCGCGGGGAACTGTTTCAGTTGCACGAAGTATGGCATAGCTGGGGACATCATTCGCGTTTTTCCTCAATGGATCCGGATGACGCGCTGGCTAAAATCAACCAGGCATGTGAAGCCGGGCACCATTTTTTGAAAAAAGCAAAATGGCTGATCCTGACATTAGGTTCTTCCTTTTCCTATCATCTTACCGATGAAGCCGATAACGCCACCTTGAAAACAGGAGACGGTGTAGCCAACTGTCATCGTGCACCGGCACAATGGTTTCACAAACACCTGATGGAAATTGAAGAAACAGTAACGATGCTTGATACCTGTTATCATCGTCTCCGGCAATTCAATCCCGGTCTGCAGATTTTGTTTACGATAAGTCCCGTCCGGCATCTGCGCGATGGTGTTGTCGAGAATAACCGGAGTAAAGCGCGTCTGCTGGAAGCTGTTCATCATCTCGTTAATAAATTCAACGGACTGCATTATTTTCCTGCATATGAACTGGTGATCGACGTATTGCGCGATTATCGTTTTTATGATATCGATCTGGCTCATCCGAATTACCTGGCCACTGAATTTGTACTGGAAAAATTTACCGAAAGCTGTATTGCATCTGAAGCGCGTGAACTGATGCAGGAATTAAAGAAGATCGGTATCGCCAAACGGCATCGCCCGATGCAACCCGCTACGAAGGCGCATAAAGAATTCTTAGTAAAACACATAGAGAAAGTCTCCCAACTACAGGCACAATACCCATTCCTCGATCTCAGCGAGGAATTGAATTATTTTACTACTTCCGTTGAAACACGGTAGGTTGTTTGTTGTTCGTAGGTGTCTCCCGGTCGCAGAATGGTATCAGGGAAAGAAGGAATGTTGATGGCATTCGGGTGTACCTGCGCTTCAAAACAATAACCCGAGAACGCGCCGAACTTTCCATTTAACAAAGGAATATAACGGCCCGTATAAAAATGAACAACCGGCGCAGTGGTAAATACTTCGAGTTTCAAACCGGTATTTGGTGAAAAAGCGGAAGCAGCCGGGCCGCCGGACCGGTTGATAACAAAACTCTGATCATAACCTTTTACCGGATCTGCATCCTGACCGATCGGCTTGGGAATGCGGAAATCGAACGCCGCAGCTACCGGAATTAATTCTCCCGTAACAACAAACGATTCATTTTGCGCCAGCCAATGATCGGCATCGATCTGCACAAGCTGCTCATTGATGCCTTTTGACAAAGGATCGAGATCAAAATAATCGTGGTGTGTGAGATTGACAGCGGTCGGATGGTCGGTAGTGGCGCGGAATGTATAGACGAGTTCGTTTTCGTTGGTGAGATTGATCTGCAATTCCGTGTTGAGTTCGCCGGGAAAACCTTCTTCGCCGTCAATACTTTTGTACGTGAGAACGAGTTGCGCATTTGCCGCATCGTACGATTTTACCTGCCATATTTTTTTATCAAATCCCTCATGGCCACCGTGCAGATGATGCGGTGGTTGATTACAGGTGACTTCGTACGATTGTCCATCGATGGTAAGCTTTCCGTTGGCAATGCGGTTGGCATAACGTCCGATGGCCGCGCCGAAATAAGGATAAGCAGCGAGATAGTCCGGTGAAAGGTAGTCAGTCACTTTATCAAAGCCCAGAACGATATTAACCGGACCTTTTGTCGAAGGCACAATGAATGCAGTGGTGATGGCGCCGAGATTAGTAACACGAACTTCCGTTCCCTGTTTATTGATCAGGTGGAATAAATAAATATCTTCACCACCCGGATGAGTAAACTGGTAAATGCCACTGGTTTGAATCATTCTTCAAAATACGTGAATCCAAATGACAAAAGAAGTCCTGGCCGGGAAATTCCGTGAGCATTACAATAAAGAAGCCGATCATTTTTTCTTCTGCCCCGGGCGGGTAAACCTGATTGGTGAACACATCGATTACAATGGCGGAATGGTGATGCCCTTTGCTATTTCCCTCGGATCTTATGTAGCCGTTTCGTTCAATGAAGACGAGACGTTCCGGTTCCGGAGTATTGATTTTGCCGAAAAAGCCGATATACCACTTGCGCCGTCCTATACGAAAACAGGACCGGAGTGGTACAACTATCCGCTTGGAGTAATCCATGAATTTTTGAAAGCCGGTCATTCGCTGAAAGGAATGGATATGTTGTTTGCGGGCGATCTGCCAGTAGGCACCGGGCTTTCATCTTCCGCATCGATTGAAGTACTGACCGGTTATATGATTGCGACGCTGCACAACATCGATATCGGCAAAAGATCCATCGCGCTGTTGTCAAAGCGTGTGGAAAATGAATTCATTGGCCTTAGCAGCGGCATCATGGATCAATACGCTGTGGCACTGGGTAAAAAAAATCAGGCCTTGCTGCTCGACTGCGACACGGTGACGCATGAGTACATGCCCTTTGAAACGGGTGAATACAAACTGGTGATCATTAACAGCCGCAAGCAGCGGCAGTTGGCGGAATCAAAATACAATGAACGGTTTGGTGAATGCCGGGAAGCACTGGCGCAATTGCAGACAACCCTATCCATCACACATCTCTGCGAGGTGAAGCCGGATGTGTTTAAACAAAATGAAAACCTGATCACGAATCCGGTTGTGCGTCGCCGTGCATGGCATGTGGTGACGGAAAATGATCGCGTGTACCAGGCATGTGCGGCGTTGAAAGCCGGCGATATCGACCGGCTGGGGGTCCTTTTATATGCTTCGCATGATTCGCTGCGCGATGATTACGAAGTATCCGGTAAAGAACTCGATACCATTGTTGAATACTGTCGCCAGCAGGAAGAATGTGTGGGTGCGCGCATGACAGGCGCCGGTTTCGGCGGCTGTGCCATTGCGTTGGTAAAAGAGCAGGCTATTCCCGAATTTTCCCGGCAACTGATCGCTTATTATGAAGCCCGGGTCGGTTATCCACCTGAAGTGATTGTGTCGGAAATCGGGGAGGGGGTTAATTTGATAATTTGAAAATTAGGGGTGACGCATGAGGCATAGTGAAGTTCCTACTTGTCCCATATTTTGGGAAACCAGCATCGTTTATTTGAAATAATGAAAGCTAGTTTTCTCTCATTATCTAATCATCAAATTTTCAAATCATCAAATTAGTTAGTGTATTCTATCCCCCCGAATCTCCAGCCCCCTCATCACATCCGCTTCGTAGGCCAACCATTCAGCCCAGCGTTTTCTCACGATATCTTTGTCGATGTAGGTTTCTGCGAGTTCGATGAAAAGGGTGTAATGCCCGGCTTCGCTTTCCATGAAGCGGCGGTAGAACTGGCGGAGATAGGCGTCATCAAGCCCTTCGCTTAAACGTTTAAAACGTTCGCAACTGCGGGCTTCGATGAGGGCCATACTCAGCATTTGATCGAGGAAACGTGTTTCCCAATCACCGCCTTTTTGCTGAAATTCGAATAGTTTATTGACGTAAAGATCTTTGCGCTGTTTGCCGAGTTTCAGGTTGCGTTTATGGAGTTCGGCCAGCACGAGCCGGAAGTGTCCCCATTCCTCGGTCACGATCGGCGCCAGCTCCCTGACCAGTTTTTCCATCTGGCTGTAACGCTGGATGAAAGTGATGCAGGTGGTAGCAGCCTTCTGCTCGCAATAAGCATGGTCTGTAAGTATCTCTTCCAGAGAGAGTTCGGCCAGGTTTACCCACCGGGGATCGGTGGGAAGCTTCAGGCCGAGAATATTGCGGGCGTCGGGGGATAACTCCATGAGGCAAAAATAGCACGGAGAACTAAACCTAAGCCCTGCAACAGGTGAAAATCTTTTGTGTTTCGCAATAGTTGTCTTACCTTTGCCGCCACAAATTATATAGGATTAAAATCGGATGACAAATCCAAAAAAGTAAAAGATGCCTTTAACAAAAGAAAAAACAGCTGCAATTTTTGCCGAATTCGGTGGCAATGCGACTAATACAGGTTCCATCGAAGGACAGATTGCCCAGCTGACAGAGCGTATCAGCCAGATCAGCCAACACCTTCAACAGAACAAAAAAGACTTCTCTACCCACCGTGGTCTGATGCAATTGGTAGGTAAGCGTAAGCGTTTACTGAACTACCTGCAGAAGCATAACCTCACAGGTTATCGCCAGCTGATTGAGAAACTTGGATTGAGAAAGTAAGACAGCCCTTCCGGAGAACGGAGTGGGAACGTCTTTTATTCTGAGGTTTCAATTCTCGAATCCTGCATATAATTGATATTCCCAACTTCCTTTTGGATGTTGGGAATAACTGTTTTTAGGATCGTTGTTTCTCCGCCGGATCTTCTTGCAGTTTCTGATCCCATTCTTCATTTACAATTGCATTTGTATGTTAAAACAACCCATTCGCAAAACATTTGATATAGGTGGTGGGCGCGAGGTTACGATCGAAACAGGTCGTCTTGCGCGCCAGGCTGATGGCGCGGTTACCGTTTCCAGCGGCAACTGTGTGATCCTTGCTACCGTTGTGGCTAATAAAGAGCCCAAAGAAGGACAGAGCTTTTTTCCGCTGACTGTTGATTACCAGGAGAAGTTTGCTGCGGCAGGCCGTATTCCCGGTTCTTTTTTCAAGCGTGAAGCCCGCCTGAATGACTACGAAATCCTGACCAGCCGCCTGATCGACCGCGCGCTGCGTCCATTATTCCCGGAAGATTATCTTTGTGAGGTTCAGGTACTTGTATCGCTTATTTCAAGTGATCCTGAAGTTATGCCAGACGCTATGGCATGCCTTGCTGCTTCTGCAGCTCTCGCTGTTTCCGATATTCCCATCAAGGAAATCATCTCCGAAGTGCGCATTGGCCGTATCAATGGAGAGTTTATCGTTAACCCTACCCGCAGTCAGATCGAAGAGTCCGATCTCGAATTTATTATCGCGGCTACCGAGAAAAACCTGATGATGGTGGAAGGTGAAGCGCAGGAGTGTAGCGAAGCTGACCTCGTACGTTCACTGGAGATTGCCCACGAAGCGATCCGCATCCAGATCAAAGCGCAGGAAGAACTGCGTCAGCTCGCCGGTGTTACCACCAAGCGCGATTATACCAAACCCGCAACAGATCCTGCACTGGAAGAAAAAGTGAAAGCTTTTGCCAGCCAGAAAGTATATGAAGTAGCCAAAGCTGCACTGCCCAAACATGAACGCAGTGACCGTTTCGCCGCCATCAAGGAAGAACTGATCACTTACCTGAAGTCTGAACTGGCCGAGGGTGAGGAGCTGCCCGACCTGACCAAGAAACTGGCTTCCACCTACTACGCAGATCTTCAGTATTATGTGGTACGTGATATGATCCTGAACGAGAAAATCCGCCTCGACGGACGTGCACTCGACCAGGTTCGCCCGCTCGATATGGAAACGGACGTGCTGCCTTCTCCACATGGTTCAGCTCTTTTTACAAGAGGTGAAACACAATCACTTACAACGGTTACCCTGGGTACTGCTTTAGATGATTTACTGGTGGAAAGTGCTGCTCATTCCTACGATTCCAAATTTTACCTGCACTATAACTTCCCGCCGTTTTCTACCGGTGAAGTGAAAATGATGCGCGGTCAAAGCCGCCGCGAAGTAGGCCATGGCAACCTGGCTATGCGTTCGCTGAGACAAATGATGCCAAATGGAGACTTCGCTTACACTGTTCGTGTAGTGAGCGATATCCTTGAATCAAATGGTTCATCTTCCATGGCTACCGTATGTGCCGGTTCACTGGCGCTGATGGATGCGGGTGTGGGTATTCCCAAACACGTATCTGGTGTAGCAATGGGACTGATCACCAAAGACGACAAATTCGCCGTATTGACGGATATCCTGGGTGACGAAGACCACCTGGGCGATATGGACTTTAAAGTAACCGGTACCCGCGATGGTATCTGCGGTGTGCAGATGGACATCAAGGTAGATGGTTTGCCGATGGCTGTAATGCAGCAGGCATTGGATCAGGCCCGCCGTGGCCGCCTCCATATTCTGGATGCCATGTATGAGTGTATCCCTGCTGCCCGTGAAGAAGTGAAACCACATGCACCGCGTATGGTCAAACTGGTTATCGATCGCGAGTTCATTGGTGCAGTGATCGGACCAGGTGGCAAAGTGATCCAGGAAATGCAGCGTGAAACCGGTACCACGATCAATATCGAAGAAGTAAACAACCAGGGTGAAGTAAGCATCTTCGGTGTAGCCAAAGAAGGTGTGGAGAGAGCGCAAGCCTGGATCAAAGGCATCACTGCCGTTCCGGTAGTAGGTGATGTTTACGATTCTGTTGTTAAATCTGTCGTTCCTTTCGGTGCATTCGTTGAGTTCCTGCCCGGCAAACAAGGCCTGGTACACATCAGCGAAATCAGTTGGAAACGTTTGGAAACACTGGAAGGTATCGTAAGAGAAGGTGATACTTTTAAAGTAAAACTGATCGGCACAGATCCTAAGTCGGGCAAATTCAAATTGTCGCGCAAGGCACTGATTCCAAAACCTGAGAACGCCGGTGGTTCAAGAGAACCCCGCGAACCCAGAGAACAGAGAGAGCAAAATCCGCAAGGAGAATAAATAAAAATAAACCCGGACATGCTCCGGGTTTATTTTTGAATTCAAAAGACGGCAAGGTAAACAGCCGTAATAAGTATTAAGTAATAAGTATTAAGTATTAAGTAATAAGTGTAGGTGAATGCCATATTCACTGATTGACTTATTCACTCCCGAGACTTCGGGATGACCATTCACCATTCACGATTCACCCAATGACCGCATACCGCGAACTCCACTATACCAACATTCCGCGCGAACAACGCGAAATCCTCATGGCCCTGCTCAATGAATTCGGACCCGAAGGCTTTGAAGAAGGGGATGATGAACTGAAAGTTTTTTTCACCAATGAGCAATACGATGAAGCATCGCTCGCCGGTATTCATTCCTCGCTGCAGGTAACACCGGTAGTAACTGAAATTGCACCGGTAAACTGGAATCAGTCGTGGGAATCGAACTTCGCACCGGTGGTGGTGGATGATTTTGTGGCAGTACGTGCCGGCTTTCATGAGCCCATCAGCAAGGTAGAGCACGAGATCGTCATCACACCCAAGATGAGTTTTGGTACCGGCCATCATGCCACTACCTATATGATGCTGCAGCAGATGCGTGAGATCGATTTCAAGGACCGCTCCGTATTTGATTTTGGAACGGGCACCGGTGTACTGGCCATTCTTGCACATCGCCTGGGTGCGGATACTATCAGGGCGATTGACAATGATACCTGGAGTATCGACAATACGCGCGAGAACATGGAAGCGAATAATGCAACAGGTATCATTCTGGAGCGCGCGGACGATGCAGGAGCCGGTTTTCAGTATGATATTATTCTTGCCAATATTAACCGGAATGTGCTGCTCGACAACATGCACCGGCTTTCAGCGCAACTGAATCCCGGCGGCACCCTGCTGCTGAGCGGCCTGCTGGAGGAAGACGAAACCGTGATCACTGAAAGCGCCACCCGGAATGGACTGCGCGCCCCGCAACGCTTTCAGCGCGGAAACTGGATATGTATCAGGTTTTCAGCCGCTTAAAAAAGGGCGTATTAAATTATTGTTACCCGCAACCGGTTTTTTCGTAAATTTGCTGTTCATCCCTAACCGATTTTTCTATGAATGAACTATTGATCATAGTTCTTGCATATCTGATTGGCAGCATTCCTACTTCTGTGTGGGTGAGTCGTCATTTTTTCAACATTGACATACGTGAATATGGCAGCGGCAACGCTGGTGCCACCAACACTTACCGTGTACTCGGCCCTAAATGGGGTACGGTGGTAATGATAGTGGATATGTTGAAAGGTATTGTTGCGGTGAAGCTTGCTTTTTTGCTCGGTGATTATGGCAGCCAGGAGCGATTGACCAACATTCAAATGGGATTGGGACTGGCCGCAGTGATCGGGCATATCTTCCCCATATGGGCGGATTTCAGAGGAGGAAAAGGTGTGGCTACTTTATTCGGATTAGTAGTAGGTATTTCGCCGTGGACAGCACTTGGTTGCTCCGGTGTATTCCTCGCGGTGCTTTATCTTACTCGTTTTGTATCGCTTAGTTCCATGCTGGCCAGTGTGGCTTTTCCCGTATTCATCCTGGTGATTTTTAATGTTGATAATCCTGTATACCGTGTGTTTGCCATTGCAGTGGCCCTGATGGTGATCCTGACTCACCAGAAAAACATCGGACGTCTGTTGAAAGGCGCTGAAAGCAAAGTGCCTATTTTTAAATACCGCGACCGGCGCCGCCAACGCAGACGTAACTCGTCCCGTTAATACAATCCCCTCAAACCCGCTTACCTTTGTTTGGTATAGTGATTGTTTAAGTTAACTGAACACCTAAAATACCCAACATGACCCGAATCTTTCTTGCTCTGACGGCAGTAGCCTGTTTGTCTGCCGGATGCTCAAACAATTCTGTTACCGGTCGTAGTCAACTTACGCTATTGCCTGAATCGGAGCTGCAGTCGATGGCTGTAAGCGAGTATCAGACTTTCCTTTCCTCTAACAAAGTAATCAGCCCGTCCACCAGCAAGGATGCTGAGATGGTAACCCGCGTGGGCCAGCGCATCACGGCGGCTGTACAGCAATATTATGCGCAAAAAGGTATTTCCTCCCAGCTCGATGGCTACAAGTGGGAATACAAACTGGTAGACAGCAAAGAAGTGAATGCTTGGTGCATGCCCGGCGGCAAGATCGTCGTTTATACAGGTTTGTTGCCTATTACGCAGAACGAAGCGGCACTGGCCGCGGTAATGGGACATGAAGTGTCTCACGCTATCTTCCAGCATGGCAATGAACGGATGAGCCAGGGCATGGTACAGCAGGGGCTTGGTTCTGCGCTCAGTGTGGCATTGTCGAGTAAGCCTGCTGCCACGCAGAATCTTTTTATGACGGCATATGGTGTAGGATCGAATGTACTCGGTACATTACCGTTTTCCCGCAAACATGAACTGGAGGCCGATCGGTATGGTTTGATCTGGACAGCCATGGCCGGATATAACCCGCAAGAAGCAATTAACCTGTGGAAGCGCATGGAAACAGCCTCAAACGGACAAAAACCACCGGAATTTTTGAGCACGCATCCGAGCGAGGGAAGACGGATAACTGAACTGGAAAAACATATGCAAGAGGCACTTACATATTATAAACCTGTCAAATAAGTATACTTCTCTCATAGGGAAATCCCGTCCAAACGCAAGCTGGACGGGATTTTTATTGCATTACAGGCTCAACCTACCTGCATTTTCGTTAACTTTGCATTCCCTGCAATGAGAACACTGGTAATAGCCAAGATTACCAGAAACCCTTAAAAAATCGCTTCAAAGATGTCACAAACAGTTTTTGAAAAGTTACAATTGGCAGACGAGAAAAATCTTCTGATCCAGGGTTTGCCTTCTTCTATTGAAAAGCAGTTTAGCAAATTGTCTTTTGCCAAAAACATGACACCTCTCCTGAAAAACAGGAAAATCGATTTCGCTTTGATCTTTGCAGTTAACGAGAATCAGTTGAATGGCATTCTGAAAGATGTGATGCCGTCGCTGAAAGGTGAGTCGAAGTTTTGGGTTGCATATCCAAAATCGACTTCCAAGATCGTAACTGACCTTAACCGCGAGTGTAGCTGGAACAGGCTTACCTGCGAAGGGTACGAGAGCATCGAGCGTATCGAGTTGGATCATGTATGGAGTGCACTGCGTTTTGTAAGAGGAGAGTGCGATCCGCGTTCTGCCGGCGATGCAGTAACCGCACGTAAGCGGACAGCCGCTGTAGCTGCGGCAATGGCTGAATAAGCTGAACACACACTACGCAACAACAGTATTTAACACCGAATGCCCCGTTTAAGACGGGGCATTCTGGTTGTATTGAGTGAATCGTGAATGGTGAATCGTCAATCGTCAATCTTGAATGGGCTCCCCCTTCTTCCCTGGTTCGTGTCCTCACGAACCAATTCTCCGAATTTACACTTGTTACTTAATACCTATTACTTAATACGGCTGTTTAACCTTTGCTTCTTTATACAATAAACGGTGCTACGATTGTTTCTACTGCCGATCTGCTGAGCGGCTCATCAAAACTTTCACTGGCCGCATTTGCCGATACAAATGACAGAATGTTTACACCTGCTTGTGTGGTGATCTCTTCACCATCATAACTGGCTTGTACATTCGAACCGATACCGCCGGTATCTTTTCCCGTGATCCAGGGTTTGATGGATATGCCCGTGTTACGTGCCTGGCGCATCTGACGGATGTGTGACGCGTGACGTGCTTCTACAGAATGAATCTGCAACGCGGCAGTAAGTACATCATTGTTGGAAATGAGTGCACCTGCCTGTCCTTTGTATGCACGTACACCGGTATCTTCAAAGGTTTGCGCAACGGCCAGAAATACATCGTAGTTGGTAAATACGGTAGGGAAGGTGCCGCGAGCGGTAAAGTCGAATGTAGGTTTAGCAACGGCCGTTCCTCCGAGACTACTGATAGCAGTTTTCAGGAAATTCACGTGCTGGTTTTCGTGGTCGCGGATCGTATTGATGGCGCCGACAGCCGGTGTACCCACAGGTACCAATGCCGGTGCAGCGGCGCCCCTGGTGTAAAATTCGGCTTCCAGGTATTCGAGTGTCAAGGCAAAGTTCAATACACCCACAATGGTACTGTTTCCCTGTCCGTATGCTTTTTTAAACATACCGCCGAGTGCCAGGGGAACTGCGGCGAGGGCAAGCTTGCCACCAATTTTTGCAAACTGGCTTACGGCGCTTCTGCGTGAATCGAGTCGTTCGTAAACTTCCGGATCCACTTTTTCAATATCGGTAATGAGTTTATGGATATTCATTTTTTGTAGAGTTTAAAGTTGTTGAAAAGAAAAACCTGTCTGTAGAATTTGATCAGGAAGTGGGAAGATTGCCAGCCCAGAGTTTAGATACGAGGAAGGATTTCGCTACATCCAGTACTGCTGGTGGTGCTTTTACCAGGTCAAGGCCGTTCATGTCAACAGCAGTGTTGTCGGCAAAAGTACCATTGCTCAGGAGGTCACGGATGTAAGCGGCATGTCGCGCTTCCACCGAAACAATTTTTCCTGCCAGCAACAGATAATCGGCAGACTGGATCAATTTACCTGCGCCATTGTAGGCTGATACACCAAGGTCTTCAAAAGCTTTGGCGGTGTTCAGTACGCTGGTGCGGCTGCTGAAATCAATCGCAGCGAAATTTACTTCCAGACCGGGAATAGCATTGGAGCCGAGTGCAGTTTTGAAGAATTCGCGGTGCGCAACTTCATGATCACGGATATCCGTAAGCAACGCAACTTCTGCCGGTGTTATGCCGCTGTACTGGGAAGCCATAACGCGTGTGTAGAAAGCTGCTTCGAGTTGTTCCAGTGCATAAGCATAGTTGAGAATGCCTACATCACCGCGACCGAGATCGATAAAACCATCGGGTGCCTCGTTGCCATTGTCATCGTCCTTGTCGCAAGATGCTAATACTGCGGCGGCAGTTACACCGAGTCCGAGAGAGGCAAGAAATTTTCTGCGATGAATCACTGATGCATCGGGGGTTTGTTCTGCTGACGAAATCCCTGAGGAGTTTCTTTTCATAATTCCGGTTTTTTGTGGTGTTTAAATGTTCAGGGCAAACCGAATCATTTATAGGATGACCTTAACAGTTACGGCAACGGGTTTGAAATAGTTTCAGAAGCGTTAAAGTTTTTTGAGCTGAATCGTGAATCGTCAATGGTGAAGGGGAAAATAACTGATTACTTACAACGGCTGTTTAATCTCTTCACCGTTGAACTAAAAAACGAAGACCGCCCTGAAAAAGGCAGTCTTCTGATCTGATTTCTTCGCTGTTGAAAGCTTGAAATTTCTTTATGTACGAGGGAATGTTGTCGGCGGATTCAAATTCAAAATTCAAAAATCAAAAGTCAAAATGCGTTGCCGGGACTGTTTGACTTATGACTTAATACTTAAAACTTACCACTTACCCTACTTTGCCAAACACATACATCTGATCCAAAGTCGGAGTGGGGCTGCCGCCGGCATTTTCCAGCGTGATGGCGAAGGCCTGTGCACCCGGAATATTTTTGAGTTTACAGATAGATGCGCAATCACCGATCGTACCGGCATCGACAGGAACACCATCTACCAATGCCCAAAGCTGGTATTGCTTACCGGATGGAGCAGGTGCTAGTTTGGATGACATCACATATACATCACGTGTATGTGTGTCCCAGAATACGGTTGCTGCATTATTCTCTTTCCCTTTCACACCTGCGAGGCTTACTTTCATCATGGCGGAGTCGGCCATCATGTCGAGGTCTTCCTGCATTTCTATCAGGCGGGTCTGGTAGGTTTTGTTATCGGCAAAAAGGGTAGTGCGCTGCGATATGAGATCTGCGTTTTCCTGGCGCACATCGTGATAGCGATTATAATAATGTACGTTAAGTGCCCCGCTGACCACGAGCAGGATGAGCGAAGCCGCAGCCAACATCGGAGCCCAGCGCATGCGGCGTACCGGAGCAGCCACAACAGGCGTTTCTTTTATACGCGGTGCTGATTCCGCAGGCATGGCTTCTTCCTTCAGTCTTTCAAATAATTGTTCTTTTACGCCAGCCGGCACAGACACGGCATGCTCTCCTGCCGTTTGTTCCAGCAGTTCCTCGAACGCTATGATCGCCTGGTCGATCTCGGGATACTGTGCACGAAGACGCTCGAGCTCCAGTATCTCGTCCTGATCAGCCAGTCCTAGGACATAGCTTTCGATCACTCCACTTTGTATGTAAGACTTAATATCCACTTTATACCTTAATCGTTTGTCTCAATTCTATCAGCGCTTTGCGAAGCCTGGTTTTAACGGTGCCTATGGGAATGTTCAGCTGTTTGGCTATATCATCCTGTGTGTAACCTTCGAAGTAAGACAATTCTACCAATATTCTGTAATCTTCCTTCAGCGTATGTACAATTTTACGAAGACCGATCACGTCGGTATTCGTCTGACTGCTTCCAGCAAGTGTAACGGATTCATCCGTCAACTCGTTATTCCGCTTATTGTTCTTCCAGTTCTTACTGCGCAACATATCGATTGCTGCATTGCGTGCAATGGTCAGCATCCAGGTAAATAATCGTCCCTTCGATACATCGTAGGCACTTATCTGCTTCCAGATTTTGACAAATACTTCCTGTAAAATATCCAGGGCGGTGTCAGTATCCGGTAATATTCCGAGGATGGCGCCATGCAGCGAAGACGAGTAGTTATCGTAGAGATAACTAAACGCAGCCTGGTCGTGCTGCTTCAGCAAGCCAACCAGTTCTTCTTCATTATATCGCTGTAAGCTTTTCAACAAAGAAATTTAAATCAGATAATCAAATTACGAAAACAGGATTATTCTGGTTTTATAAAATGGGAAATTTTTCTACATTATGTAACGGGGTAGGGAACAAAGCGTCCTGTCACCTGATCACCACCGTTCCCAGGGCCTGGGTCAGTTCCATCTCCATTTTTTTAAGATGTCGATGGGTCTCGCGCAGCACGTTCAACTCTTCGGGGGTATGTTCCTTTTCCATGTCAACCTGGTTTTCCAGCAGCATCCGCTTGATTTTCCGCAGTTTGAGATAGTTTACCGCGGACAATACCTTCTCACTTGTTTTGTCTTCCCCGATTTTAAGAAACTTGTACAGTTCCTCATCATTGCCGGGTGACAGGGTCCGGATAAAATCCTCGTAGCTCTGTTCGAACAGGTTTTTCTGAAAGCCGGTGTTCTGGCTGAACTCCCGTTTCCAGTGTTCACTTTCTTCGTAGGGGAAGTTAAGCAAGGATACTGCCAGGGTACTTAGCCCGGTATCCTGATGGTACACAAAGTAGTTTTTGTTGGCATGTTCGGGATCGTGTTGCAACAATTCTTTGAAGGCATTCAGCAATTTGATCACTTCCTGATTATCCATCAGGCTTTCGTCCACCATCTCATCAAATATATAATTGGCTACTTTGCGGCCGTCTTCCCAGGGTTTGTCACCATGCTCCAATAATACACGGGCGATCTCTTTTTCCTGCAGATCGTCTTTGAACATCAGGTTGAAGGTGGCTTCTTCATAATTGGCCTCTTCAGCCTTCCGGGCATTTTCTTCCCGTTGAGCCGCATCTTCGAATGGAAGTTTGCGCTCCTGTGTCGATATGCGGTCGCGGATGAATTTGTTGACCAGGCTGTGCATACCGCCCTCGTCGATCTGCAGGATCTGCGCGCACTGGCGGATATAGTCCTGCTGACGGGTGAAGTCTTCCAGTTTGTTGATCCGGGAAATAGTCTCTGCCATCTTGTTCACCACTTCCGATTTTTTCACCGAGTCACCGCCTGCATCTTTCAACGCTACTTCCAGTTGAAAGAGAATGAAATCTTTTTTATTGGTATCGATAAATTCCCGGAATGCCGTTGCGCCTACTTTATTGACATAACTGTCGGGGTCTTCTTTGTCGGGGATGAGAACAAGCTTTACATTCAGCCCTTCTTCCAGCGCCATGTCCAGCCCGCGGAGTGCGGCTTTTACACCCGCCGCATCGCCATCATAAATAATGGTCAGGTTGTTCGTGTATTTTCTGATCAACCGCAGTTGATCCGTTGTTAACGATGTACCTCCGGAGGCCACTACGTTTTCGATACCTGCCTGGTGCAGCGATACCACATCGGTATAACCTTCCACCAGCAGGCATTCATCCGCCTTATCGATAGCTGTACGCGCAAAGTAGGAACCATAAAGGATCTTACTCTTGACATAGATTTCGTTTTCGGGAGTATTGATGTATTTCGGTGCACGGTCATTGGCCTTTAGTATACGGGCACCAAAACCAAGAATCTTTCCGCTTGAATTATGAATGGGAAAAATTACACGGCCCCTGTAATTGTCGGTAAGCTGTCCGTTACGCTCCGCTACCAGGCCTGATTTTAATAATAGTTCCGGGTTGTATTGTTTCGCTTTCGCTTCCTGCACCAGGGCATCGCGTTGCTCGGGGGCATAGCCCAATTGAAATTTGCGGATGATCTCTTCGCGAAAGCCGCGTTCTTTAAAATAACTCAGGCCGATATCCTGGCCTTCTTCTGTTTCAAATAATTGCCGCGTGAAAAATTGGCCGGCAAAATTATTGAGGATATAAAGACTATCGGCGGTCTGGTATTGCTGCCGTTGTTCATCGCTGACAAAGGTTTCTTCGATCTCAATGCCGTAGCGGTTGGCCAGCCATTTCAAGGCATCTACATAGCTGTATTTTTCATGCTCCATAACGAAGCTGATGGTGTTGCCGCTTTTGCCGCAACCGAAGCATTTGTAGATTTCTTTGGAAGGGGAAACCGTAAAAGAAGGCGTCTTTTCGTTGTGAAAAGGGCAGTTACCAATGTAATTGGAGCCGCGTCTTTTAAGCTTGATAAAACTGCCGACCACATCCACGATGTCCAGGCGCGCAAGTATTTGTTGTATGGTCTGGGGAGAAATCATAGCCGGACTGCAAATATACCACGGTGCGCGGTAAGATGTGAGTACAGGCTAAAGATTTGTACAGGCTGTTACAATTCAACTGTTTTCCGGTTGCGGAGTTTGTCCAGGCGTTTGAGCCCTTCAGCCGTCTGTCTTTTGCGCTCCAAGATGGTACCAAGCGTGATATCCGTATCGGGAATACCTTTCAGCTTTGAGCTTTCCAGTTGGCGTTGCAACTGATTGAATGTAACGAGGGCTTTCTGGTAAACGTTTTGAATACTGTCGAGACGGAGTTTATAGAGTTCTGATTGGAGTTCTGTCTGAAGCGCCTGCCAGTTGATCTGATCGTAAGCCGCACGCATCTGTTGTTCCACTTTCCGCCATTCTTCCGCCTGCTTCTCTGCCAGTTTAGCTTCGTAGTCGGCCTTCACGGCTTCTTTCTCTACGTTGGTCATCGCATCCGCGATAGAGCCTTCTATGGTAGTCCAGTTGATGTTGCCCACTACTTTTTGGGAAGAAGTAACGACATCTTTTACGATGGCTTCGTCTTCGTCGCTCAATTGTACATGGTTCTGAACATCGACATTTATGTTGTTCAGGTTAAAGGCGGCAGGAATAAAGGGTGATTGCTCGTTGTTAGCCCCTTTGCGTGCGAGCTCGGCAAGAACAGCGGGCAGACGTTTACCAAAAGAAAGTGCTTCCATAGCTACCTCTCTGTTTTGCATCGGACTATTGACGGTAAGTTGGGCGGGAAGTTCGGTCGCATGAGCAGCCATTGTCGCTTCTGCTGTTGCCTCATCAACCTCGGGGGCCGACACAGGATAACTTGCGTAAGCTACTTCAGCAGGATTGAGCTGCGCGTCTGCCAGCAGGGGCGTAACAGCCGTTGCCGCCTCTTTTTTAATAACCGGGTAACTGAGACCTGCCAGACACATTACTCCCAACAGGAACAAAGTAGCGAGTGTTACATTGCGGTAAGGCACCGGGTTGCGGCGGCGTGCGCCAACGATCCACTCTATGCGTCCGAGTAATTCCTGGTCGGAACCTGCGGCAGGTAAAGCGAGTGTAGCCGGTTGTTGCAGCTTACCCAGCATCAGCAGTGCGCTTGCATATTCGATCTTGTCGTATTGAAATTGTAATACCAGTTCGTCGGCAGCGCGCTCGCGTTCACGTTCCTGTATGCGGACGAACGCTTTTACAAAAGGATTGAAATAAAGAACGGCGTGTATAAGGCGGCTGATGAGGTTGATCAGGTAATCGTAACGGCGGATATGTGCCAGTTCGTGCAATAATATGGTTTCGATCTGGCCGGGATTGAGATGTGTGACTGCTGCTATTGGCAACAGGATAACCGGTTTCAGATAACCCACCGTAAGCGGGGAAGTTACATGTTCCGACAACCAGATGGTGACTTTTCGGTTGATGCCGAGATGTTCTGCTGTCCGTTTCACATATAACCGCCAGTCAACGGCAGGTTTGCTCAAACCGCGGTAACGGATATGATGAACGTAGCGGAGGTTGCGGTAGAAACGGATCAGGGGAATGAACAATAATGCCAGGTAAGCCATGGAGGCATAGGGCAACACCAGCGGAAGCCAATTATCAAAACGGCTGGATGCATCGCTGAACAAGGGAGAAGCTGAAAAACCGGTAGTGACATGGCCGGTTATGCCGCTCACCAGGTTGACCAGGAACCAGGCGAAACCCGTCAGGAGCAGGGAGGAGGCCAGCCGGGTTTTGGCGGCGGGCGTCATGCGCGCACGGAGAGCAGTGATTAGCTGATAGCATACCCACAAAATTCCCATTTGCCACAGGCAGTCAAAAACAGCCCATCCCAATGCCTGCAGAAAGTTCGACTGGCTTGAAAACATAAGCCGTGAATTTAGGTTTGGTTATTTGTTCTTGAGATCGTTCAGGAGCGCCTGGATCCTGTCCAGTTCTTCCTGGCTTGCTTTGCCCTCGCCAAGTGCCTGGATGACGAGTTGGGTAGCGGAGCCACCGAACAGGCCTGAGATCATTTTATCCAGCAGATGCTTCTGGGTCTTTTCTTTGTTAACGGCAGCCTGATAGATATGCGTGCGCATGGAATCATCTCTCTTCACCAGTCCTTTCTCGTGCATGATCTGCATCAGCTTGAGTGTGGTCGTATAGCCGACATCTTTGGTAGCGGCCAGTTCCTCATGCACTTCCCTTACGGTGGCTAACCCTTTGGCCCAGAGCAATTGGAGGATCTCGAGTTCGCTCTCGGTGGGTTTTACTGTTTTAGTCGTTGACATGGGTTATACAATTTGACGGCAATATACGACCGATTTCGTAATAAATAATGCTTCGGGCAGAAATTTGCCCATTTTAACACGATTTAACAGTTAGACGGGGAGGGCGCGAAAAGGTTACAGGGGAGTTAATGAGTTAATTTGAAAATTTGAGAATTTGACAATAACAGGGATGGTCAGCATTTATCAGTCCATATATCCTTACACTTAATACTTAATACTTACTACTTATAACTTAAAACGGCTGTTCCTTAAACCCTACACCTTAAGCCTTACACCTTACTTAAAAAACTAAGCCCCACTGTGGAAACAGCGGGACTTAAGTAATGGTTCTGATTAGATCCTTTAATTATTTATACTCGGCAGTAATGTTGTTTTGATTTTGGCCGAGCGAAGCTATTACTTCTTTTTTAATTTCCTGCTTGTTATTTTTTGCTTCACTGGGCGCTCTGCCTTCCAATTGCGCGAGGGTAGGAGCAATTACCAGGGAAACGATCGACATCAGTTTGATGAGGATGTTCATGGACGGACCAGAAGTGTCTTTGAACGGATCACCTACGGTATCGCCGGTAACGGATGCTTTATGCGGCTCTGATTTTTTGTAGTAAATCTGGCCGTTGATTTCAACACCTTTTTCAAAAGACTTCTTCGCGTTATCCCATGCACCACCTGCGTTGTTCTGGAACATACCCATCAGTACACCGCTAACGGTAGCACCTGCCAGGAATCCACCCAGTGCTTCAGCACCGAGACCCGGCAGGAACCCGATGATGAGCGGAGAAACGATAGCGATGGCACCGGGCAACATCATTTTCTTGATAGATGCCTGTGTGGAGATGGCTACGCATTTGTCGTACTCAGGTTTGCCGGTACCTTCCATGATACCAGGGATGGTACGGAACTGACGACGCACTTCTTCCACCATGGCCATGGCCGCCTGACCAACCGCACGGATAGCCAGTGAAGAGAAGATGAACGGAATCATACCACCTACGAACAGACAAGCGAGTACGTTTGCTTTATAGATATCGATGCCGCTGATACGTGATACACCTACGAAGGCAGCAAAAAGCGCCAGGGCAGTAAGCGCCGCGGAAGCGATCGCAAAACCCTTACCTGTAGCAGCCGTAGTATTACCCACCGCATCCAGTACGTCGGTTTTTTCACGAACATCGGGAGGCAGTTCGCTCATTTCAGCAATACCACCGGCATTGTCGGCGATAGGGCCGAATGCATCGATCGCCAGTTGCATAGCAGTGGTGGCCATCATACCGGCAGCGGCGATTGCCACACCGTACAGACCGGCACACTCATAAGACCCCCAGATACCACCAGCCAGCACGAGGATGGGCAGGAAGGTAGATTCCATACCGATCGCCAGACCTCCGATTACGTTGGTAGCATGACCGGTAGAAGATTGTTTGATAATGCTCATCACGGGACGTTTGCCCATGGCCGTGTAATACTCCGTAATGATGCTCATCAATGCACCTACAGCAAGGCCTACGCCGATAGCACCGAGCACGCCCCATTTGGTGAAGGGAATGTCACGCAGAACCATTTGTTCAGGCAGCAGCCAGTAAACGAGACCTGCAGCCGCAATAGCCGTGAGGATCATAGAACCCCAGTTGCCCATATTCAGGGCTTTCTGTACGGCAGATGTATTGATGCCTGCCGTGTCGCTGATGCGCACGAACAGGGTTCCGATAATAGAGAAGAGAATACCCAGGCCTGCGATCAGCATGGGCAATACGATGGGAGAGAAACCACCGAGGCTGTCATCACCAACGATCTGTGTTTCCTGACCCAGTACGATGGTAGCAAGTACGGTAGCCACGTAAGAGCCGAAAAGGTCGGCGCCCATTCCGGCTACGTCACCTACGTTGTCGCCCACGTTGTCGGCGATAGTGGCCGGGTTGCGGGGATCATCTTCGGGAATGCCTGCTTCTACTTTACCTACCAGGTCGGCACCTACGTCGGCAGCTTTGGTATAGATACCACCGCCAACACGTGCAAACAAAGCGATAGATTCAGCACCCAGGGAGAAACCGGTCAGTACTTCGATGGTACGGATCATTTCGTCTGAGTTAACGGCAGCGTCGGGAGCAAAGAAATGTTTGAGAACGATATAAAGACCACCCAGTCCGAATACGGCCAGGCCTGCAACACCCACACCCATTACGGCACCGCCGGTAAAGGATACATTGAGTGCGCGGCTGAGGCTGCTGCGGGCAGCTTGTGCAGTACGTACGTTGGCTTTGGTAGCTGCTTTCATACCGATGAATCCGGCAAGTGCACTCAGTACGGCACCAATTACGAAAGCAACAGCAATAGACCAGTGAGAATGTGGATTAGCGCCGGCCATTACAGCAAGCAGAATAGCAACGATCACTACGAAATAACCTAATACTTTCCACTCGGCACGGAGGAAAGCCATGGCACCCTCAGCAATATAGTTGCTGATTTCTTTCATGCGGTCGTTACCAGCATCCTGGCGGGATACCCAATTGAATTTAACAAGCGTGTAGAGGAGACCAAGGATTCCCATGAGCGGAACCAGGTAGATCAATTTGTCCATAATTACAGTTAATAAGACTTGATTAATAATGCCCTGCGGAAACCAGCCACGTCTCCGAAGGACGGCAAAGATAGGGGTTGGGTGGCATATTTTATAGCTTCCCGGCAGTAGTGGAAAACGCGTGAAAAGCCGCATTCATCAGGCTTACAGCGTTTGGCCCGGGATCAGGACAACAATTGGAGAAAGGCGGCACCCAGGTAATCGGGAATATCGCCGGCGGTAAGCGCTTCCTGTGACATCCGCACGGCGGCCAGATCACCCGCGAGTCCGTGGAGATAAACGCCAAGGATAGCTGCGTCCGCCGTCGAATAACCTTGCGCCAGCAGCGACGCCAGGATACCGGTCAGCACATCACCGCTGCCACCGGTAGCCATGCCGGCATTGCCGGTTGCATTGTACCAAATCCGCCCGTCGGGCAGGGCGATCGCGGTATGGTGGCCTTTTAATACAATCACTACCTGCCATTCCTGCGCTTTGCGCATGGCCAGCCCCACCCGCTCAAATTCGTTGGACGTTTCACCGAAAAGGCGGGCAAATTCTTTGGGATGCGGGGTAAGAATAGCTCCGTGGGGCACTACAGGCCGGGCCTGTTCCTGCGCCAATATATTCAATGCGTCGGCATCCAGCACAACGGGGCAGGATAAACGCGGTAATAATTCCAGCAACAGTTGCCTCGTCTCACGCGCAGTACCCAAGCCCGGACCGATCGCTAGGGCCTGATATCGCGAAAGATCATCCGGCGATTCTGATAGATAAGAGGTGTTGGGATCTGTTATGACCATGGCCTCGGGTACGGCTGTCTGCAGTACAGGATACCCGCAGCCCGGAATATAAACGCTCAATAAACCTGCTCCCGCGCGAAGACAAGCGCGGGCAGATAAAACGGCAGCACCTATTTTTCCATAACTGCCTGCCATCAATAACACATGACCATAAGTACCTTTATGGGCAAACTGATTCCGCGGACGATAGATATTTTTTGCTTCTTCGAAATCGGTTAACTGGTAATCCGTTTCGGCAGCCGCGAGATAATGGGGGTGTAGTCCTATATCCAATATATGTACCTGCCCGGTGGCTTCGGCATTTTCCGCAGCCAGAAAGGCTCTTTTATAACACTGAAAACTGAGTGTGTGCGTGGCATGCACTACCGGAAAACCTTTTGAGCTTTCATCGGCCAGCAAACCGCTGGGCATGTCGATAGCAACGATGGTCTCGTTGCTTTCATTTATATGGGTGACGAGTTCGGCTGTAAATCCCTCCAACGGACGATTCAATCCCGTGCCGAAAAGTGCGTCGATGATCCATATATCACCGGGAAAGACGGGCAACTGGGAACCGGGCTGTAAAAAGCGGATTTCGACACCGGGTAGCTGGTGTACGCGGGCCAGGTTGATCTGAAAATCCTCCGTGCCCTTGTGACCAAATTCAAGAATGTAGGCAATTACCTCCCGGCCCATTTGCGATAACAGCCTGGCAATGGCCAGCCCATCACCGCCGTTATTGCCTTTGCCACAGAAAATATGAAGGGGAATATTGTCCGGAATACGGTCAGCGATCCACGCAGTACAGGCCTGTGCGGCTTTTTCCATCAGATCGATAGAGGAGATGGACAACCGGGCCATGGTGTATTGGTCCCATTCCCGTACCTGTGCGGCGGTGAGGATTTTCATACAGAGTGAATTGTGAATGGTCAATGGTGAATCGTCAATCGTCAATCGTGAATAGGTTAACTCAAACAAGTTACTACTTATAATCTATTACTCACCCTTCGACAGGTCAATGCTTCGGCCTCGGGGAACCAACTCTCGGTTTACCAAAAACCTTCAACCTATAACCCTATCGCTTACGCTTTAAAACTTTCTTCACAGGCTCCTTTTTTTTCGGAGACTCTTTGGTTTTAGCTGGTGGCGGTGGTGGAGGCGTAGACTCCGTACTGCTTTCCTGGTCCTCGCCGCCGGTGCGTCCGTCATAAGCGCCAAACAATCCGTATGCCTTGTGTGCAGCCTGGTAAATGCCGCGGTTGAATTTATTTCCCAAAATAATAATAGTCACTTTTTCGTCGATCAGCCGCGCGAAGGCAGGCGTAAACCCATGCCATCTTCCGAAATGATAAACGATTTTTTTACCATTCGGGTATTCGAGCAAACGCCAGCCCAGACCATAGTTATGCAGGCTGTTGCGTTCACGGCTTTGCCCGGTAAAAGCCGAGTCCAGCAACGATTGACGGATGAATTTCCCTGTATACAACACCTGGTCCCAGCGCAGGAGATCACGGGGCGTGGAGTAAATATTTTTATCGCCGTATGTGCCTTCGAGGAAATCATTTTTCCAAAAACCTCCATTGGGATCGAAGGAAGGAGTGGCTGTGGAAGAGTCTTTCAACGTGAACACATAGGTATGATTCAGTTGCATTGGTTCAAAGAGCTCTTTTTTCATGAACTCCGGGTACGACATACCGCTTACTTTTTCGATCAGCATGGCGAGCAGCACATAATTGGTGTTGCTGTAGCTGAAACGGGAGCCGGGGGTAAAACTGCGGGCCGGTTTTTCATTGACCAGGAATTTGAACATGTCTTCGTTGGTTACGTACACGTTCTGGTCCCATTTGGTTTTATCGGCCATAAAATAGACATAGTTGGGAAGGCCGCTGCGATGGCTCAGCAGCATACGTACCGTTACGCCGGGATAAGGTGCCAGTTCCGGGAAAAACTTCGTCAGTGAATCGTCGAGGCTAACCTTGCCGTCCTGCACCAGTTTGAGCACGGCCATTCCTGTAAAAGGCTTGCTGGTAGAGGCGAGGTGCAGGGCAGTGGTATCGGTCAGCGGATCTTTGGTCCGGAAATCGCGGTAGCCGACATATTTCTCATAAAGAATCTGTCCTTCTTTGGCTACAAGCACGCCACCGTTGAATCCGCGGCGGAAAAGGGCCGAGTCAAAAAAAGATTCGAGCATTGCTTCGTAGCGTGCTTTTTCTTTATCGCTTATCGCCGCCGGTTCCGGTATTGTATAGACAAACGAACTTTCGTTGTCGTTTTTCTTATCAGATTTGACGTTACCACAGGAGCTTCCTAATATCAGGGCCAGTAACAAATAGCAGGTTCTTTTCACTAATGATCGTTTGTGACAAAAATAGAGATGCAACAATTTTTATACCGCTCTAACTTTTCCCCATTCCCGTAAATATCTTAATAACTACATGGGTTATATTTGCAACATGGCAACTGCAGAAAAAACTAGTTATCCCAAAGAAAAGATCCGCGTTTTATTTTTAGAGAATATCAGTGACCTCGCCGTTAAGAATTTCCGCAACAGTGGTTACACACAGGTAGAAAAAATCAGTAAAGCACTGACGGAAGATGAACTGGTAAAAGAAATCAAAGATGTACATATACTCGGTATCCGTTCCAAAACACAAATTACTCCGCGTATACTCGAAGCTGCAAAGAAACTGCAGGCCATCGGATGTTTTTGTATCGGCGTTAACCAGGTTAACCTGAAGTCGGCTACCGAGCACGGCGTGAGTGTATTCAATGCACCGTATTCCAATACACGTTCGGTTGCAGAACTTGTAATCGGTCTGGCGATTATGCTGATCCGCCGTATACCGGACAAGAACAAAGCAGCACATGAAGGCATTTGGATGAAAGATGCCAAAGGCAGTTTTGAATTGCGGGGTAAAACGCTTGGCATTATCGGTTATGGAAATATCGGCTCGCAGGTAAGCGTGCTGGCAGAAGCGCTGGGCATGAAAGTAATGTTCTACGATACGGAAACCAAATTGCCTTTGGGAAATGCGGCCGATGGTAAAACATTGAAAGATGTATTATCAAAATCGGATGTGGTAACGATGCACGTACCCGAAACGGCACAGACCAAAAACCTGATCAATAAATCTAACCTCAAATACTTCAAGAAAGGATCCATCCTGATCAACTATGCACGTGGTGAAGTGGTGGAACTCGAAGCCTTGCGCAAATACATTGTCGACGGACATATCGGTGGCGCGGCCATCGATGTATTTCCCTGGGAGCCGGAGAAAAACGGTGACCGGTTCCAGACACCTTTGCAGGATCTGCCCAACGTCATTCTTACACCGCATATCGGTGGCAGCACCGAAGAAGCTCAGCAGAATATCGGTGAAGATGTAAGTCTCAAGCTGCTTAATTTCCTGGAAAAAGGAAATACGTTCGGCTCGCATACCGTGCCTGCCCTCGCGTTGCCGCCGCAGGAAGGGTCGCACCGCATTCTACATATACATAACAATGTGCCCGGCGTGCTTTCCGCAATCAACACCGCATTATCCGATGCGAAAATCAACATCGTAGGACAATACCTCAAGACCAATGAAGAAATTGGTTATGTAGTGCTGGATGTGGACAAGCAGCTCAGCAATCGTGCGATGCAGTTGTTGAAAGAGGTGAAGGAGACGATCAAGGTGAGGATGCTTTATTAAAATTCAAAAGTAAAAAGTCAAAATTCAAAAAGGCGTGAATGGTGAATTGTCAATGGCTGTTAGCCGCCATAGTTCATGTCTTTACCATAAATGTTCGGAAGATTTTAAAACCTGTCGCTCCGACATCAGGCCACCGTTGGTCTCCAAACCAACGGGCCTGCTCATCCTTGAGTTATTTACGAAGTTGACCTTAACCTATCAAAGCAACCAGACTCTTGCTTGTTGGTCGGGAGACCAACAAGGGCGCTACCTTCTACCTCACGCCATTACGTTTAAAAATGAACAGCGACTCCTGGGGCTAAACGTTCCAAACAGTTGTGGTGTCTTCACGAACCAGTTCACCAAGCTACTTACTGCTGGTATCAGCTAACGCTCTTTCGCCGCAATCACCGGGAACGATCCTCATCTCCAGCTTTTCCAATCCCAGATCGATGCCGTTGATGTTTTTGTTTTTCAATGCATCGAGCAATTCCTGTTCGGGCGCATCTTTGACAATCACACTGATTACCTGTTCCAGGCTGATGGAAAATTCGGACACGCCGTATACTATTTTTTCTCCCTTTCTGCCAAAGGCAAATAAGACGGCGCGGTCTCTTAAAAAAAGCGGAACGCCACCATTTGTTTTGTCGAAATAATATCCCTTTTCATCTTTGCCATTGGAGACCGACAGGATTTGTTTATCAGGACAAAAGAGATAAACGTTGATATCCATGTCAAATGTTCCTTGTAACCGTGCCCACACTTTTACCGGCTGGGTTCCTGCATACCCTTCCATATAAGCATCGATATTGTACCAGCCGAATGTTTTGATCTGGAACTCATACATGCCGGAAGTTTGTCCGTCGGTGAAAGCGACGTTTCTTTCTTCGGGATCGTCCAATTCTTTTTCACCCGAAAATGTATTGGCATTTTGTGCCGGCGGAGTGGCAGGTACTGTGGGTATGTCGTCAGTAAATTGTGAGGTTTCCGCCAGTGATGGTTTTACGTAGATAGTATCCTCTTTACATACGGCCGTAAAGCTACCGGAAGACGTATCCTTTCCAGACGTTGGAACCGGCTGTTGTGGCATCAAAGACGGATACTTCGATTGATTGTTGACGTATTGGATAATAGCATCGATTGATTGATTGTCGAGTACAGGAAAAAGATCCATGGACGTGGGAGAGTATTTCGACATTTCAACGGCACGCGGATAGCCGGATTCGATCAGTTTTCTATTATTTCTTATCCACTCATATAGTTTCGTTTTCGGCCAGCGTTGATCTACGTTTACCAAAGAAGGGCCAATCGCTGATTCTTTGACATCGCTTCCGTGACAGGTTGCGCATTTGCTATGATAGAGTATACTTCCCAATTGCAAATCCTGCGGAGGAGGATTGAGTGTATCGGGCTCAACCCAGTTAACGGTACCACTATCCGTTTCCACGCCTTTGAAAACTTTCATGGTACTGTCGTAATAGGAATAAGGCATGGAAACCCCGAGCGGCTTCACCAGTGTTGTCATTTCCCCACCGGCTGTTGCGTTAATATAGATCATGCCGCCACTGCGCAAAGGCCGGCCATTTGATTCAGTGGTTAAACCAGCCGCCAATATCTCTGCCGACGTAAATGCTTCACGGATGGTGATGGCTATTTTGCCGCCTCCGGCAAAAGCATCCGAAGGAATTTTTACACGGGCACCGTGCGCCGTGATAATCGTCGTATCCATCGACGGATCGATTTGAAACACTTGTTCGCGCAGAATAGAAGGGGAGAACGGTTTTGGTGACATTTTTGCAGCCTGTCTGCAGGAGGAAAAACAAAAAACAACAACGTACAACGAAAGAATAGCAAAGATGGCTCTCATGGTAAAGTTGGTTTGGATGGTGATTAAAGCAGCACAAAGTTAAATTTATACGTCGGTTTTCGTAGTTATTTATTTTCCTTAATTTTCAATAAATATTGAAAATTGTGTAAATTTGCGGCATAAATTCTTATTATGAAAGTGGTCATCGTAGGTGCAGGGTTTGGCGGACTGAAGCTGGCCCGTGCCCTGAATAATAAACCCGGTTTTGAAGTAATCCTCATCGACCGGTTCAACTATCATCAGTTCCAACCTTTGTTCTACCAGGTAGCGACCGCGGGCTTGGATGCGAGTAATATTTCCTTTCCGTTGCGTAAAGTTTTTCAGAAAAGCAAAAACGTAAGAATCCGGCTGACAGAACTGCAATCAATTGTACCCGAGCAAAACAAAGTGATCACGGATACGGAAGAGATCAGCTATGATGTATTGGTAATAGCAACAGGAGCGGACACCAACTTTTTTGGTAATGCACAACTCGCGGAACATGCATTTCCCATGAAATCAACCGTAGAAGCGTTGCAACTTCGTTACCGTTTGCTGCAAAATCTCGAGCAGGCATTGACCATAGAAAATGCGGATGACCTGCAACGCCGGATGAACATCGTGGTGGTAGGCGGTGGTCCTACCGGAGTGGAAGTATCAGGTGCGCTGGCCGAATGGAAAAAATATGTGCTGCCCAAGGACTATCCCGAGCTGGACTTTGACAATATGAATATCTACCTGCTTGAAGGATCGTCCAAAACGCTTGCCGCGATGAGTGAAAAATCATCGGAGCAATCGCGCAAGTATCTCGAAAAACTGGGGGTAAATGTAAAGACCAATACGATCGTAAAAGATTACGACGGTAAAACCGTGCACCTGAACGATGGCTCAACGCTCGAAGCGGCAACCGTGATATGGGCGGCCGGTATTAAAGGAAATGTGCCCGCCGGTATAGAACCGGAGCTGGTGGCGCGTGGCAACCGTATCAAGACTGACCGTCGTTGCCGGGTGATGGGACATAATAATATATATGCGATCGGTGATATTGCTTACATGGAAACACCCAAATACCCCAACGGGCATCCCCAGGTAGCACCTGTAGCCATGCAACAGGCATCTCTACTTGCCGGTAACCTGATAGTCGAAGAAAGAAAATCTACCAAACCCTTTTATGAATTCGAATACCGCGACAAAGGGTCGATGGCGACTGTTGGTCGCAACCTGGCAGTGGTGGATGTGCCTAAGCCCAAATTGCACTTTGGTGGTTTTATGGCCTGGATGATCTGGATGGGACTGCACCTGATGCTGATTCTGGGTGTTAAGAACCGGTTCTTCGTATTCAGCAACTGGTTATACAATTACTTCACGTATGATCAAAACCTGCGGCTGATCTTCAAAGAATTTGAACGGCCCGAGAATGAAATGCAAAAGGCAAAAATCACAAGTCCAAAGACGGGAACTGAACAACATGTGAAGACCGGTGCCGTTTAAACGGGCCTGCCGGTTCGGGATCAACAATTTGCTAAAAGAGTCGCTGAAAGGAGGCTCTTTTTTTATGTAACCCTAAATGTGTAAATAGATACACAGTATTTGTGGTGAATCCCCCCGGCGATGCCGGCATGAATTATTTCTTATACAATTCTAATCTCTACCTTTTTCATAGGGCATTGATCACCTTTACTTCCCGAAACCAAGGGAGACATATTTCCACACTGCAGCATCCGGCTGCTTTTTTGCAATAAGTCCTGCTGAGCGAAAACCCTCACATTAAAAACTTCGTTCATTCAACAAAACTTATGAAGATGAAACCAACTCAGTCCCTGCTCAAATTTGGAGCGGCGGCCATCCTTTCCCTTACAATGGGCCTTACTTCCTGCGACAAAGATGATAATGATGACTTCAATTCTATTGATGTTGATGATTATTATCTGTTGACCTCTACCAATTCCCTGATAAAATATGATGGTGATAATCCTGGCCGCTCTGTTGCGACTACTGGTATTACCGGGCTGGCTTCAGGCGAATTGATCGTAAGTATTGATTTCAGACCTGGTACAGGACAACTATACGGTATCAGCAATGCCAGCAAACTTTATATCCTCAACACCAATTCGGGTGCGGCCACACAAGTTGGTACAACCGCATTTACCCCTGTATTAACTGGTACGAAAGTATCCATTGACTTCAATCCGGCGGCTGATCGTCTGCGTGTGATCACTGATAACGGTCAGAACCTCCGCATTCATCCTGAAACCGGCGCTGTTGCTGCTACGGATCCCGCTATCAACGGCGTGCCTTCCGCCTCTGTTACGGGTGCGGCTTACACCAACAGCAAGGCAGGCACTACTTCCACTGAATTATACAACATTGAAGCAACAACTAAAAAATTGTACAAACAGGCCGATCCCAATGCAGGCACGCTGACGGAAGTGGGTTCGCTGAATGTAGATATTACAGGAAGTGCAGCTTTCGATATCAGCCCTGATAACGACGAAGCTGTTGCGGTGCTGAACACCAGCGGCGGAGCGGGTCTTTATACCATCAGCCTGAGTACCGGCCGTGCCAGCAAGGTCACGGATCTCGGCAATCAGACCATCATTGGTATAGCCATTCAGACTGATCCGGTAGCCTATGCCGTTGATCCATCCAACAACCTGATCATCTTTGATCCGACTGATCCGACAGACCGTGTGAATAAAACAACCAGCGGCATCAACAGCGGCGACATCATTGTAGGTATCGATCTGCGTCCGGCCAATGGTCAGCTATTTGCCATGGGTTCCAATGGACGACTGTATTCGGTGAATACTGCATCAGGTGTGTTTACGCCTATCGGCGGAATCTTCCCCACGCCTTTGTCGGGCACTGAATTCGGATTCGACTTCAATCCGCAGGTAGACCGGATCCGAGTGGTGAGTAACAACCGCCAGAACCTGCGTTTGAACCCCAACGACGGATCGATTGCCGGTGTTGACGGGATGATTAACCCCGGTACACCTGCCATTACTGCAGCGGCATACACGAACAACTTTCCTGGTACCAGCAGTACTGTATTGTATGTGATTGACGCAGCAGCAGGCAAACTCTATCGCCAGGATCCAAACCCCGGTACGTTGACAGAAGTTGGCGGATTGGGTAACACGTTTACCGGCAGCAATGGATTTGACATTGGTGGCAGAACAGGTGATGCGTGGGCTTTGCTGACCAACAGCGGAACCACTTCAGTATATTCTATCAACCTGACAACAGGTCGTGCTGAGCGCAAAGGCAACCTGGGAACGACGGCTACGGCGTTTACGGTTGGCCTGGGCCAATAAGTTAATTTGAAGATTTGAAAATTTGATAATGAGGCGTGCCGGTTTTCCGGCGCGCTTTTTTTTAGTTATAAGTAGTAAGTGATAAGTTTTAAGTCTTTTGCGCCTTATGCGGCTTTGCGTGAAAAAGGCTGTCGGTAAAATCAATGACGCTTTTGAATTTTGACTTTTGAATGTTGAATTTTCCTCGCTCTTGAACGGAAGGCTGCTGATTCGTTATCCCACTGATCGTTGATAATGGTCAGAAGTTCGGGGCGTATATCAGGGTAAACATGGGAAAGCTTATCAAGTATGGTCAGGGAAAAAGCTTTGGTGGCTGGTTTCTGTTGTGGGTCGGTGACGAGGCGGAAGCAGGTGTCCATGATGATGCCGTGATATTTTTCAGGGAGGGTGATATCCTGCAGCAGGCGAAGGGTATTGCGGCGTACGGCTTCGTGAATTCCGGGCTTCTCCAGATTCTTCAGCAACTTACCGAGGTGTTTGCCGACGAGTTTGGGATGGGCGATGGAAGCATAGGAGAGTGGCCAGGCGGCGCGCTGAATCACTTTCGGGTCTTCGTCATGCAGGAAGAGTTTTATTAATTGATCAAAGCGTTTGGCGTCATCGCCGATCCAGGCAACCACTTTGTTGCACTGGGCTTTGGAATGTTCGGCGAGGAGGAGGGAGCGGAGCATGGGGGCTAATTTGACGTCAATTCCTTAGCAATCGTTTCAGCCTGCTTCAACACTTCTTCCGTCGCCAGCATTTGCATGTCTGGAGGATAACCAAATTGACGTAAAATGCGTTTGACAGCCACTTTTAATTTTGCTTTTACACTTTCCTTGATATTCCAGTCGATAGTCGCATTTTGGCGTATGGTTTCCGTAAGAACGACTGCGACTTCACGAAGTTTCTCATGCTGCATCAGCTGTTTGGCGCTGTCGTTATTCGCTACGGCCCTGTAAAAATAATATTCATATTCAGTCAGGCCAGTGTTTTTTGGACCGTCTTTTACGCTCACCACTTCTTTACTCACTTTTATAAGCTCCTCAATGACTTCGGCTGCCGTTAAAATTTTATTTTGGTATTTTTTGATGGACTGCTCCAACATTTCCATCAGGGTTTTCCCTTCTACTATATTTCTTTTTGCAATGGCTTTGATTTCATCGTTCAATAATTTCTTCAATACTTCCATTGCGATATTCTTGTGCTCCATGCCTTTTAGTTCCAAGAGGAAGTCTTCGGAAAGGATGGAAATATCCGGCTTCTTAATACCAGCGGCATCAAACACATCGATCACTTGTTCCGATACCAGTGCCTTGTCGATTACCTGGCGAATAGTGGTTTCTATTTCCTCATTCGTTCTACCAGACCCGGAACTGTCAAATTTGACTAATCTTGCTTTTACCGCCTGAAAAAAAGCTACTTCATCTTTGGCATCCATGGCCTGGTCATGCGGAATAGCGATCGCAAAAGCCTGGCTTAGTGCTGTTACCTCATCGATGTATCGCTTTTTGCCATTGTCCAAACCAAGAATATGATCTTCCGCAGCTAGGATCAGTGATAACTTGCGTGAAGTATCGGCTTCAAAAAAATCTTCGTATTTGAAGTCGTGATAAAGCTGGTTGATGACTTCTATTTTTTCCAACATCAACTGGACAGCTTGTTCCTGTAATATTGTCGGATCACCTTTGCCGCCGGCATCGGCATAGAAAGACAGGGCTTTTTTCAGATCCGAAGCGATGCCGAGGTAATCAACCACCAATCCGCCCGGTTTGTCTTTGTAAACCCGGTTTACACGAGCAATGGCCTGCATCAGGTTGTGGCCTTTCATCGGTTTGTCGATGTACAATGTATGCATGCTCGGTGCATCAAATCCCGTAAGCCACATGTCCCGCACTATCACCAACTTCAGCTCATCATCGGGATTTTTCATACGGTCGGCGAGTTTCCGACGTTGCTCTTTAGTTGTGTGATGCTTTGAAATCAGAGCGCCTTCGGACGACGCTGCTGTCATGACTACTTTGATAGTGCCCTTGCTCAGATCGTCGGAATGCCATTCCGGTCGAAGTTGGATAATAGCATCATATAACTGCGCGGCAATGCGTCGGCTCATCGCTACGATCATGCCTTTGCCCTCAAATACGGTTTGCCGCTGTTCGAAGTGATTGACGATATCGTTAGCGATATTTTGTATTCTTTTTTCGCTGCCAATCAGTGCTTCGAGCTGTGTCCATTTGGCCTTGGCCTTTTGCGTATTAGTTAAATCTTCCTGATCCAACTCGTCATCCAGTTCTTTAACCAGCTCTTTGCCTTCTTCGCTCAGGTTTACTTTGGCCAGGCGACTTTCATAAAAGATACGTACGGTGGCTCCGTCCTCTACAGCTTGTGCTATGTCGTAGATGTCAACGTAATTTCCGAATACGGCTGGTGTATTTATATCGGTATTTTCGATTGGAGTACCTGTAAAGCCCAGGTAGGTAGCATTGGGTAAAGCATCGCGCATGTATTTGGCAAAACCGTACACGATCTTTTGACCGGTTACATTACCCTGGTAATCTTTCACATCCTGTGTCTTGGCCTTGAGGCCGTACTGCGTGCGGTGAGCTTCATCGGCAATAACAACGATGTTTCTTCGTTCCGAAAGTAGTTCATACACGTTGCCTTCTTCCGGCTGAAATTTTTGTATAGTTGTAAATACCACGCCGCCTGATGCCACGCGCAACAGTTCTTTGAGATGGTTGCGATCTTCGGCTTGTACGGGTTCTTGCCGAAGTAGCTGTTTGGAAGCAGCAAACGTATCAAACAACTGATCATCGAGATCGTTGCGATCAGTGATCACCAGGATAGTCGGGTTGTTCATCGCCAGCACGATCTTGCCCGTATAAAATACCATCGACAGCGATTTGCCGCTGCCCTGTGTATGCCATATCACACCGCCTTTGCGGTCACCGACGGGCTGGCTTTTTACACTGGCGATGCCGTAATGCTCTGGATCTTCTTCTGCACTGCTTTCAGGTGTTCCTTCTTCTGCATTGAGACCAGCAGCACGAAGGGTAGAAGCTACGGCCCGGTTCACTGCGTAGTATTGGTGATAGGCCGCCAGTTTCTTTACGGTGGTAATACTGGTAATGCCTGTTTGAGGATCTTCTTTCTTTGACTTTTCAAACACGATGAAATGCCGAAGCAAATCGATCAACGTTTCTTTGTTCAGCATCCCCTGGATCAGTGTTTCCAACTGGCTTACCAGATGGGATGCTTCCACTTTGCCATCGGCCGACTTCCAGGCCATGTAGCGGCTCAGTCCCGCGGAAAGTGAACCGACGCGTGCTTCGAGCCCGTCGGAGATTACGACGAATCCGTTATAGGTAAATAACCCCGGAATAATATTTTTATACGTGTCTACCTGCCGGTGCGCCGAATGAATGGTGGCCTTTTCGTCGCCTGCATTCTTTAGTTCCATCAGCACCAACGGTATGCCGTTGATGAACAACAATAAGTCAGGGCGTTTATTATGCCCATTTTCTATAATGGTAAACTGGTTAACAACCAGGAACTCGTTGTTTTGAGGATTGTTGAAATCGATGAGCCATATGCGGTCGCCGCGTTCATCGCCGTCTTTCTGAACGGTAACAGGTATACCCTCGGTCAGCAGGCGGTGAAAGGTTTCGTTGTTAGCGATAAGCTCGGGTGATGCGATGCGTTGTATTTCGCGGATAGCTTCTTGCTGCGCATCAGCGGGCAGGGTAGGGTTGATGCGGCGCACGGCCTCTTGCAAACGATCCAACAGCAGCACCTGTTCAAAACTGCTGCGCTCGGGTGTTTCGCTATCGGGTGCAATATCTGGACCGTAGATGTATTCGTAGCCGAGGGCTTCGAGGCGTTCGATGGCTAGGCGTTCGATATGGTTTTCGGTGATGGGGGGCATGTTGACTGCTACTGCCGGACTGAATGAAGGTTGGCAAGGCTTATTTAGGGTTCTTTCCCAGGAATTAAAGTTTTATGTGAAAAGTATTGACTGAGTAGGTGCTTTTGACCCTTTCAGCTTATATTGATTTGTCTTTTTTTCTTTTACGATTTCTATAAAGTCCAATTTTTTTAAATAATTATTCAACTTTTGAACGGTCCAGTCCAATGCTAATTTAGTAAGTAATTCTTTAGCGGTCAAGGCACGTCCGTCGATTGCAAGACGTATTTTGGCGTCTAAAGACGCTGATTCCTCAGGTTCCTCAACTACAGAAACTGGCTGCGATTCTAGCACCTGGTATGCTTTTGCGATTTCACGGCCGTTAAAGTCAACAGGGACAGCGCCTTTATCGATCAGGATATCGTTGGCATTCTTTTCAGTAGCTTCAGGCTTACGAACATAAATTTTTCTTCCTTTTCTTAAGCCATCGATCACACCAGACCATGTGCCACCTTTTTCTGATGATTCCGCTACATAAATTTCATCGGCGAGACCGTAGATGATCGGGTTTCTTGCCATCGCCAGCTCGGTTTTCCAGGGCGCTTTAGGGAAAAATGTGCTCACAACCAGTACATCGCCATTAATGATCTGACTGTAGTAGGTTTTGAATCCTGATGCAAAGGTCATGATGCCTTGTGGCAGTACAATAACGCTCTGCCCTTTGTACTTGATCGCAGAGTCTAAGGCCTGTTTATCTACTCCCTTTGCAAAACCGCTTACGACCACTTTGTAATCTATGCTGGCCTTTTTTGCGATATTATCTGTGAATGCTAAAGATTTTTCAGATGCCGCTCTTGACCCCACTATTGCGATTGACTGCTCTTCGAGTATTTTTTTATTACCTTTTACATAAAGCACTGCAGGGGCGTGGGCGGTCTTTAAATTTTTCTTCAGTGTTTTCGAATACTCAGGCGATGTAATGGGGATTATTTCGTATCCCTGGCTTAAGAAAGATTCTGCAAGAAATGCATTACTGGCCAATTCAACTTTAGCCTGTTTCAGATCTGCTACCTGTTTGTCATCCAATAAGTACGTCTTTCTCCAATCGTTTTCTGAAAGACTAAAGAAATCAATAATGGAAATTTGATTCTCGTGGAAGAATTTTATGATGAGGTTGTTGATTTTAAGATGACCCCATTTAGGCAGATGCGCCAGTGCGATCCAATATGCTGCTTCGTTTGTCATATATTATACAATATCACCCCCAACCGTTCTCGCTATTACAACAGGTGCGATGCGGGCTGCTCCAAAATTAGTCAAAACTTTGCCAATCTCCTTGATCGTAGCTCCGCTATCGAACACATCATCGATAAGCAGAATGCTTTTACCTTTTATCTCGACAGGCTCTTTATACGTGAATGAATTTCTGACATTTTCACTTTTAAGCGGTGCGTTTTCGAAGATCTTTTGCGCTGCTGTAGCCCTTATTTTTACAAGATTGTGAGAAACGGGTATTTTCAATACCCCGGCAAACTTTACTGCAAAATTCTTTACAAGGTCGCCGGACGATGTCGGCGGGACATATACAACCAAGTCAAATTGTTCCTGCCCAAAGCGTTTCCGAAATGCCTTTAGCACCAGCTTCAGCAAAAAATCCGGAAAATCGCCTCCCTGTTCATATTTGGAGCGGTGAATCGCTGCTCCTACATTGGACAGACGGTAATAGGAGGCGGCCACCCCATTGACCAGGTTTGATCTGCTCGATTCAACTTCCAGCTTCGGAAAATAGCTTTCTCTGAAGGCGCTCAGCTTTTGTACCCATTCAGGGCTGCTATTTACGATTATCTTTTTTTCTTTCGTATTATCACAGTTGGTAAAGGCATGGTCAGCAGCATCACCCAGGTAATCGCATAAAAATTTCATTCGTGAACCGGTAGTCTCTAAATAAGCGATCATACTATCGAGTTCCTTCAATTTGGCCTCACGAAGCGCTTCAAATGCCTGGGTATTCAAAGGCGGTGAGTTGGGAATAAACTCATACTTTTTGCTTTTCCCGATCATTACTTCCCTGATAATACCTTGCTCCACCAGGTCTGCTTTAATTACTCTTATAGGTGTTTGCTTTAAATTGGTTCGCTTCATTAATTCCTGCTCGCCAAGCAATTCGCTTTTTATGGCGGCGATCACCCTTTCGTATTGTTTTACGGGTGGTTTACCGCCTTCAATAAACGATTCGGGAAGTTTCCTGTCTTCAAGGTTATAAAACAAAATGATTGTAGCAGGGCGTCCATCTCTGCCTGCACGGCCGATTTCCTGGTAATAATGTATGGGCGATTGCGGGATCTGGGTATGGATGATGAAGCGGATGTCGGGCTTATCGATGCCCATCCCCAGGGCGTTGGTAGAAATAATGCATTTCCATTCGTTGTTCATCAATCCGTTTTCAATGGCTATTCTCGACTCTGCATCTAATCCTGCATTATAGCCTGTTGATGAAATGCCCAGGAATTCAAACCATTTCGAATAAATCTCCGTGTCAACCCTGGTGCCCGTGTATAAAACACCTGAGCCCTCAAGATGGGGTATATTTTCGCCCAGCCATAGGAGCTTTTCATCTTCCGAATTGACCTTTACTACAAACAACCTGAAATTTTCCCGCATCAGGTTTCCCCTGATGGTGCTAATGTTTTTTCCTATTTGCTGAACGATATCCTGTTCAACCCGTTTGGTTGCTGTGGCTGTGGTTGCCAGCACGGGCAGGTTTTTAGGGAGTAATTTTACAAGGTTGATGATCCGTTTGAAGGCGGGTCTGAAATCATGCCCCCATACAGAAATACAATGGGCTTCATCGATCACCACCATCGACAGGTTCATTTGCTGCGTGGCTTCGATCCATTCGTTGTTTTCCTGCCGTTCGGGTGCTATATAGAGGATTTTGACCTTGCCTTGTTTGGCTTCGTTTATGATCTGGCTGTTTTGTTCGGGTGTCTGCTCACTGTTGATGCATTTTGCAGAAATGCCCAATGATGTAAGTTTCTTTACCTGGTCGCGCATCAGGGCTATGAGCGGAGAAAATATAACGGTGGTACCATCAAATACCGATGCCGGGAACTGGAAGCATAAGGATTTGCCAAAGCCGGTTTTTTCGATCAGCAGCACTTTTTCGCCACGCAGGATTTTTTCTATGGCCTGCCATTGCTCGTCATAGAACTTCGGAAGCCTGAAAGTTTTTTGTAAAACTATTTCTGCTTCTTGCCTGGTCATGTTAGAGGTGAGTGATTAAAGAAATAGCATCTTGGGTGTTGACGATTCGATCGTTTTCTCTGCCTGTAGAAGGAGTTTTGGCTACGAATATATGACTGGGATATGCCCGCACGGCTGCTTCTATTTTCGGGTTGTCGCGGCAGGCACATATAACAAAGTCGCATCCGTGGCCTTGCATTTCTGCGAGCAATTTTTTTAGAGATCCATCACCTTTGATATAATCTCCCATACCTATGATGCCTACTTTCTTGCCGTCTTTCTGAAGAATATCGAACACATCTTCAAAATCGGGTTTTCCTAGAATGCGGAAATGTCCCGGTATCTGTACATAACTATTTCCTAATAAGAAGCAATAAGTTATGTTAATAGTGTGGGATTTGCCGGTATTTTCACTGCCTGTGAGTGCTATTACTTTCATTGTTCATTTATTGAGTATTAAATCCAACCAGTGGCTTCAGGAGCTCTGTTAAATAAGTTTTGCAATACGGGGTGGTGATCTCTTTGGCGAATCATCTCTCTCCAAACAGTTTGATGATGTTCTTCTTTTATGTTTTTTATCATTTCATCCAATTGATTCTGATCAACACCCAAATCTCTGTGTGTGATATAATCAGAGAGCCTGCTTCTAAAATTACTAAAGGCAAGCTTTCTTGCTTTAACTAAATAAGATCTTGAATTTAACCCCAATATTTTAATAGTGTATGTAGCTCTCACGTTGTCTTTTTCAGCAGTATTTGCTTCAACTGGCACAAAGAAAAAAGACCTGTTTATATCAAGAAAAAGAAACTTAAGAGGGTTTTCATCTCTGGGATTAATCAATACGGCGTCGCCATCTTCAGGTGCCACAATGGTAGCGTCTTTCTCTCTTATAAGTTCTAAGTACGTATCGTCCTCCCGTTTAAATATAGCATACTTATTATTCTTTGGTCCATTGCATGTACCGCAAGCATAGCAATAATTTCCCCACACAAAACATTTGTCAGGGTACCAGTCTTTGGGATATATATGCTCTACCTCATCAGCCTTACTATCTTCACAATAATTGCAACGTTCTGGTCCGCAACACATGACATTAAGCTGTTTTTTAACTTCATCAAATGTTGCATTTCCTTTCCTATTATAAGACTTAAATTTACTTTTGGCTTCTTCAACTCGCTCTGCGTAAGTTGCTTTTCCATTTACCAAGTTTTGATACTCAAGTAACTTAGCAGAGGCAGTAGCATCGATGCCTGCATCATTCAGTTGTATCATTACTTGGCATTATTGATTTTAATTCATTGAGTCTGTGATTATCGCTTTCTGTGATCTCTCCTTTAAATGACTTCAGTGCCAATTGGGCCATCTCCGTTGCTAGTTCTTGCCCACTCTGTGATTGTGTAATATTCGTACCAAAGAGCTCTGTTCCATAAGCATCTAATAAATCTCCGTACAATAATCGTTCTTTATCTGTTCCTGTTACTTCTCCCGATTCTTGCTCAGAACCTGGTGCTCTAAGCCTCCAGATTGTCCCCCTTTCTGATGCACGACAAATTAAAGGACTATGTGTGGTTACAATAAATTGAATTTTCGGGAATACTTTAGTGAACCATTCTCCTATTCTAGCTTGCCATGTAGGATGCAAGTGAGCGTCTATTTCATCAATTAATACTACACCAGGTAATTCTATAGAATATTCACCTTGTTCAAAATTTTTGAAAACAGTAGGTGAGCCATAAGCCCGAACTAATTGTCTTATCAATTCAAAGGTCAGGCTTAAAATTGAACGATATCCATCACTCATTTGTGTTACATCAACCTTGTTATTGTTACCATCAATAAAAAAAACACCTTCGCTACTGATTGAATCCAATTTTGCTCGATGAGGTAATAGGCCCCCTTCATTTAAAAAAGATTTAAGAGCTTCAAGTATAGATGCTTCAGGATTATTTCCAGAACTGGAATTATGACCTTTTTCTAATGTCTTAATATGTAAGTCTTTTAACCAATCAATAGCTTCTGTTAATGCAACATCTTCACCAAATACAGACAAATGAGCTGCAGTTCGAGGATCAGAATAGTATACTTTCATCCATTCTTTTTCTCCACCTGTAAATCGCCTAAAAGGACCAAAAGCACAAGAGAACCAACCGGTAGTATTGCTCCAAATATTTTCTCGCGGAGCTCCTTTATTACCTTCTAAAATATAACCATTATCTTTTTTTACTAATGTAATTGTAGCATCAAAAGGCTTCTTTCTTGGCGCACTTCGACCAATTTTGCTGTCATATTCACTTTTTGTGACAAGTAGCTTTACTTCTCCGGGATCTTCCGTATTTTTTTTAACCCAATCATTTAAATTAAGACGTAGTGCTTTTGAATCGCTTGGTCCAATTATACCTAAGGCAATAGATCGAACAATAGTAGATTTGCCAGCGCCATTATCGCCTATTATGACATGCCAGCCAGCCGGATTATTAAATGTCATTTCAAATTTTGAAATGGAGCGTACATTTTGAATTATTACCTTATTTAGATACATATTCTTATTTCGTTAATTTCTTTTTTGAATAAATTTTAGCATAACTACTTAAGGCTAAAATTTATTTATTACTTCCCCATCAACCTCTCCAGCCGTTCCATCATCTCATCCTTCTCCTTCAGCATTCGCTCATAAAGGGCAATCTTCTCCTCGTGCAATTTGATGAGCTGATCAATGGGGTGAAATGTTGGATTATTGTTGACGACAGCGGCGTTGTCATTGAAAGTACTGGAAATAACAGTTATTGCCTGCTCCTCATCAAAATTCTGAAAAGCTTCTACCGGTATTTTCAGCGCAGAGGAAATTTGCTGCAGAAGCGGCAGCTCTATGCTTTCTTTCTGCTCCAGCAACGAAATTTTCTTCTGGTTCCAGTCTTCACCGAGTTCGAAGGCGAGAGCTTCCTGCTTGATGCCCAGCATTTCGCGGAAACGCTTGACGTTGCGGCCCTCGTGTACCTGTTTCATGGTTGAGTTTGTCATCGGGCTAATTTACATTTTTTTTATATCGGTAGCTAGTGTTTTTAACGGGTAAAATACCCCGTTTTTTCACTGTTTTATCCCAGACGGGAATAGTTTATCCTTTCCGGTTTTGCGTGCTTTGGCTTAAAAATCACCAGTTATGGATACGCACACTAAAAAGACACGCAAGATGACCGTATGCAATTTCGGAGGAAATCGTTCGATAGGTATGGAGGCTTTTTCGGAGTTACGCCTTCGTGGCAAGTGGCTCAAAGATACCGGCTTTGAGGGCGGCCATGTCGTAACCATCGAGTGCAATCCGCAAGAACTGATCATCCGCACTGACGGAACCCGCAAACATAATTAATAGGGCGAAGGGGTAGGGGACAACCTTATCCTTTCGTTTCCACTTTTATTTCCCCATTCATGAGCTTGGGCAGCAGGGTGTCGCGCAGGGTGGTGAGGGTGCGGATTTGGGTTTGGTTAGTTTTAATTTTTTCAAAGAATGGTTGAACCTGAGATTGAAAGTCTGTTAATACCTTTTTAGGTGGTTTGCTTATTTGTAAGGTTTTGAAAGCAGATTTACTGATTTCAAGAAAAGTCGAACCGTTTGCATAGCTCTGCACCGTTTCCATATTTTCTTTCAGCCACAGATAAATAAATTCCTTGGAAAACCCTTTGTCGTCAATAATGGCGATATAGCCTTGGTTAATGGCCACAGGAATTTCAGCAAACGCGAGAACGCCTACAGGGGCACGCGAAGACATTAATAAAACTCCTTTTGGAAGAAGTCCGGAGCCGATTTGCCTTAATCCGGCTTCTGTTATTTTCCTTTCTGTATCAAATAAAAAAATACCGTTCAAATTGGTAACATCCCTTGGTGATGTCCAGTGTATATTTCCATCCCAGTATTCTTTTGTGGCTGTACTTGGTGTCGTACCACCTTTCACTGTTAGTATTTCATCTAAGGTTCCTTCTTCCCATTCCTCCTTCGCCTCCTCCACGAACCATTGCCTGAACAGGGTTTCGGCTAATTTTTCGAGCGTCGCATTCTGGCGGTGCAGTAGGTCTATTTTGTCATCCAGGCTGCTGAGGATGGATGCAATGGCTTTTTGTTCGGGGAGAGATGGTAATTGCCACTTAGTTGTTTTCAAAAAATTCCAGTCAGCTCTGGGCATCCGGGTTCCACCTTCTCCACCGTCAGCAAGATTTACAAAATCCCAATTCGCTAAAAAGTAGAAAAGGAAAGTTTGATCAATTCCTTTTTTAGCTCTAAACACCCAAATATCAGTAGAGCAAATCCCCTCAAAATTTGGTTTAACAACCTTTCTAAAATAAACTCTAAGTTTTCCGAATAATACATCGTTTGCCTTAAAAATGAACTTATTGCTAGAAACTTCAGCTGATTTTCCGATACTATTTATTCTTAGAGACCCTTGTTCTATATGCTCAAGACCAATGTAATTCAAATCCTCTGAGCCATTAGGAAAATAAGTTTCCTTAATCGGGGCTGTTATTTCATCCAGACTATATTCTTTCCACTCGCTCATTTGCTTTGTTCTTTTATGGGTTGTGCGCTGGGTCTATCGTATGGCAATGCCGGCGTCGTCGGGTTTAGAATTGTGAGAGCGCTAACCGTTGCATAATTTACATATCCGCTTCGGTAGCTGCACCCGATTATAGTTTTATTTTCTTCAAATTATCCTCTATCTGTTTATTTAGCTTCGCCTCCTCCTTCAACTGGGATTCCAACTCCGCCTTCAATGCTGTAAACCTTTCCGCAAAGTTAAAATCATCCTCTTCATCCGGCAAGCCCACATAGCGGCCAGGCGTCAATACATAATCGAGCGAAGCAACCTTTTCAATGGGAGCCGCTGCGCAAAAGCCGGGAACGTGGCTATACTTTCCACCTTTGTTCCGCCAGTTGTGGTAGGTGTCTGTGATTTGTTTAATGTCCTCCTGCGACAACTCGCGCGTGCGTCGGTTGATCAAATGACCCAGGTTGCGGGCATCGATGAACAATATCTCTTTGCTGCGGTCACGGAATTTACCGTTTTTACGGTTGCGGCTCATGAACCATAACGCGGCCGGTATCTGCGTGTTGAGGAAGAGCTTAGCCGGCAGGTTTACTATACAATCGATCAATCCGGCTTCTACCAGCGCTTTGCGGATTTCGCCTTCACCGCCTGTTTTCGAGGTCAGCGCGCCTTTTGCCAGTACCACGCCCGCTTGTCCGGAAGGAGCGAGGTGGTAAATGAAGTGCTGCAGCCAGCCAAAGTTGGCATTGCCCACCGGTGGCGTTCCGTATTGCCAGCGTCCATCATTGCGCAGCAACTCGCCTCCCCAGTCGCTGACGTTGAAGGGAGGGTTAGCAATGATGTAATCAGCTTTGAGGTCTTTATGTGCGTCGTTCAAAAAGGAACCTTCGCTGTTCCATTTTACCTGTGAACTGTCAATTCCTCTAATAGCCAGGTTCATTTTGGCCAGGCGCCAGGTAGTCTGGTTACTTTCCTGTCCATAAATGGATATATCATTGATACGACCCTGGTGGTCTTCCACGAATTTTTCAGACTGCACAAACATGCCGCCTGATCCGCAGCAGGGGTCGAATACACGGCCTTTGTACGGCTCAAGCATTTCAACCAGCAGTTCAACCACGCTGCGTGGGGTATAGAACTGTCCGCCTTTCTTGCCTTCAGCCAGGGCAAACTCTCCAAGGAAGTACTCAAATACATGCCCCAGCACATCGGCGCTGCGGGCTTTGACCGTACCCAAGGCAATATTGCTGATCAGATCGATCAGTTCGCCGAGACTGGTGGGGTCGAGGTTTTGACGGGCAAATACTTTGGGCAATACACCTTTAAGTGACGAGTTCTCTCTTTCAATTGCATCCATGGCATCGTCCACGATTTTGCCGATGGTGCTTTGTTTGGCGCTATTCTTCAGAAAATTCCAGCGTGCTGACGGTGGTACGAAGAATACATTGTCCGCCTTATATTCGTCACGGTCTTCCGGATCGGCACCTTTCTTTACCTCGTCCTGTAGTTTGGCATATTGCACTTCAAACGCATCGGAGATATATTTTAGGAAAATAAGACCGAGCACAATGTGTTTATATTCGGCTGCGTCGATGTTTTTACGAAGTTTATCGGCAGCTTTCCAGAGTTGTTTCTCGAGTGGTTCTTCGTTGGTCACTTTTTGTTTGGCCATTTATCTTCAGTGGTTTCTGGAAATGAGTGTCTACTATCGGTTCAGGGAGGCAAATTTAGCCTTTTGGCCGTTAGGTGGAAAGTATTTCGCATCTCCGCAGCGGTAATCGCTAATCGTTACTGCCCAGAAAATAGATCGGATGAAGTGGCAGCATGTTTTTGTCGTCGTCTGCCATGCTTGGGTAAAACTCCTGCCACAGATCGATAAAGGTATTGACATCTATCAGCTTTACATGGCGGTGGCTCTCCCTTGCGGATCGTTCGGATTCCGAAGTGAAATAGCCCGATGTCACAAACAGCCCTATGTCTCCTTCTTTACTTAATAAACCAGTCAGGCTCCGGATATCGTCTACGCGGATTGCATTATCCGGCCAATGTTTTACCTGTACTTTAATGCGGGGTTCCGTGGCACCCAGGGGATCGGCATGGGCAATTATGTCCAATCCGCCATCCTTTCCTTTGGGAGAGATAAACGGTGTATGGTAACCCATGGCCCGGAGAAGCGCTGCCACCATGTCCTGAAATTCATAGGCCGTTTTACTGCGGATAAAGTCTTTAATGCCAGCAATAGCCTGCTCTTCGAGCTGGTTGAGATTGGCTTTTTGTTGTTGAGGCTGGTTTTCTTCAATGTCTTCGATTACTTCATCCGAAACGGGCGCGGTCTTCTGACCTTTGTTATTGTTAGCCCAGTCTTTATACAGGCGGGATGCTGTTGTCAGCAACTTGACCGGCCCGAGCGCAATTGCCTTTTCTCCCTCTTCGGTTAAATACCATGTGCCTTTGTTTTTACGCAGAAATCCTGCTTTGATGCAGTCCACCGTATAAAAATGAAGGATAGACTCCCAGCGAACATAACCCGTCTTCTCATAAACTTGCTTCTCCCAATCGGAAAACTGAATCGTTTTCCGGATTTTATCAATTACCTCTTTTCCGGGCAATTGTCCACCAGCTTCCTTTAGAATTTTCAGGGTCGCATAAATTGTCTTAGCGGCTGAACGCTTCGAAGGGGCTAATTGTTCCAATTCTTTATCCATGTTGTCGGCGCATTACTTGCGGCGCTAATATAACCTTTTCACCATAAACGTTTAATGAATAAACTACCGGAAAAACACCCTTTTCTGGCATGAGTGAACAGATCTTTTCAACTGGTAGTTCACCTTGATCAGCCTAATCTCTCCTCCACAAACCACCAGCAATACTCCTTAATCAACTCCCGCGTGTACCGGAACTGTGCCATTACGGTCTCTTCTGAGCCGGTTGCTTTCGCCGGGTCGGGAAAGTTGTGGTGGAAGCGTTGCGCATTGCCGGGAAAGAACGGGCAGCGCTCTTTCGCATTGTCGCACACGGTAATGATGTAGTCGAATGTTATATGCTGGTATTCGTCGATGTGGTTGGAGCTGTGATGAGAGATATCAATGCCATCTTCCTTCATGATCTGAATAGCCCGCGGATTGACGCCGTGTGTTTCCACCCCGGCACTGTATATTTCGGCGCGGTCACCGGCAAAGTGTCTGAGGTAGCCCTCTGCTATCTGGCTGCGGCAACTATTACCTGTACACAACACCAGTATTTTTTTCTTGTTCTCTATATTCATGGTCTCAGCATTTACCTCCGGCACAGCAGGAAGAAGCCTTTATGTCGGCCAGGTTCAGTTTTTGTTTTGAAGCAGGAATGCCACAACGGTCTTCGGCCAGGCAGGCAGTGGTTTTATTTTCCAAAACAAAGTGCTGACCGCTAAATCCCAGCCCGTAGCGACCAATCGTCGATCCCTGATATTCCACTTCAATTTCCAGATCGGTTATACCAAGTTTTTCTTCCGACAGGCGGATGATGCTGAGCAGTTTTGCCGGCTTCAACCGATGATCATAGTCGTTGGCATCCCAGAGCTGAAAATTCACCGCTTTTTCTTCCCTGACAGTACCACCGCAGTCGATGAAGTGTTTTGATACAATGCCTACTTCCGTCACGTGAAAGTGCTCCGGTACAAAGTTTCCGTCAGGCAGTTGAAAACTTACATTTTCCAGGGCAGGGAGAAGCTCCTTTAGTTCAGACAGTTTCATAATTTTTTATTAATCGTTATAACGCAATATTGCGATTGATGAGCGCAAAAAAATGTCAGCAGCAATTGCCAACAGCCGTATTTTCAACAAAGAAATCAACCAGTTCTTTCCGCATGCGATTCCATACTTTTTCATCAATACAGTAGCAGACACTCGTTCCTTCGATATTTCCCTTGATGATGCCCGCATTTTTCAGTTCTTTTAAATGCTGGGAGATGGTAGCCTGCGCCAACCCGAGTTCATTCACCAGATCATTGCAGATACAGGCGTTCTGCTTTATAATATATTGAAGTATGGCAATACGTGCCGGGTGGGCCAATGCCTTGAACATCGCCGCTAACTGGTTTTGTTTTGCCGTAAATATTTCCGATTTAGTTAGTCCCATATATTAATCGCAATATTACGATAAAATGTTCGCTCCTGCAAATTTTTGATATCCCTGAATTGTCGCTTCTTGCCCACATGGTATCCCGTTTTTCATTTCCGGCCTTCGTATCTTCAATCCCATGAAACCCTTTCTCTTCATAGCGTTCCTTTTCCTCCTTTCCTGCAATTCCCCCAAACCCCATAACGCCCTCGTACTTCAAACCGACTTCGGTACACGCGACGGCGCTGTTGCCGCCATGCGCGGTGTGGCGAGGGGAGTGGACGCCAACCTCGATGTTTTTGACCTCACCCACAAGATTCCTGCTTATAATATATGGGAAGCAGCTTACCGGCTTCATCAGTCCGTGGGCTACTGGCCAAAGGGTACTGTGTTTGTTTCGGTTGTTGATCCGGGAGTGGGTTCGGAGCGGAAGTCGGTGGTAGCGAAGTTGAAATCAGGTGTTTTCATTGTCACACCCGATAACGGTACGCTCACTTTGCTCGCTGAATCGCCCGGCATCGAAGCCATCCGACAAATCGACGAGAAAGTCAACCGCCGTCAGGGGTCCGATAGTTCTTATACTTTCCATGGCCGCGATGTGTATGTGTATACCGCCGCGCGACTGGCTGCGGGTGTGATCAGTTTTGAAGAAACAGGGCCTGTATTGCAAAACACGGTTGTCGCGTTACCTTATCAAAAAGCTGTTAAGGATGGCGACACACTCAGCGGCATGATCCCGGTGCTGGATATACAGTACGGCAATGTGTGGACCAATATCCCTGATAGCCTGGTTTCACTCGCCGGCATCCGGCGCGGCGATACGCTATTGCTGGATGTTTTTCACAAGGATTCACTGGTGTTTTCGGGCAAGTTGCCAATGGCGCATACGTTCGCAGATGTGGCGGAAGGCCAGTCTTTGGCTTATCTTAACAGCCTGATGAATCTTTCCTTTGCTGTCAACCAGGGAAGTTTTGCGGAGAAGTTTAAGGTCGGAAGCGGAAACGAATGGACGGTTAAAATTCAGAAGTCAAAATTCAAAAGTCAAAAGTAAATCAGCTGCTATGAAAAACGTGTTGATCGCTCTATGCTTCTTACTTCCTGCGTCCAGCTTCGCCCAGGTGGATTCTTCTTTTTTGCTAAAGATCAAACAGGCCGAGACTGCAGATTTCTTGAAGACGGATACCCTGGCGGTTCCTGAAGATGCGCTGACGCAGAAGATACGGCAGTTGCGCAAGGAGAAAAATGGCATCGATATCGAAATGGTATTGCAGATCAAGATCCGCGAAGAGCAGGAGAGAGATACCGTCCACGGCAAAGATTATTACGATCGGCTACTGACTGAAATCACTACCGGCAATACCAGTAAGTTGCTCAACAACGCGCTGATCAATATGTATCGTCAGACTTTTACTGAACCAGAAATAGACGATCTGCTCCGTTTTTACAAAACATCCGCCGGTAAAAAAATGAACAGCGATTATATTTTGCTGATCATCCGATCGGTGAAAGATGCGGAAGGATTGATGAGGTTAATTCAAAATTAACCCTTCGCCCGATACTTCGGGCAAACTCAGGGACCGAAAGTCAAAAAGAGTGAGTAGGGAACATTTGCGGCTCAGCGTGAAAGGCTGCCAGGTTCTCGCAAAGCTAAATAGGGAGCAAAGGCGCGAAAGGAAATAAAACTCACTACTTATTACTCTCCTTATACGGCTCATTCCAAAGCCCGTTCGGTTTCATGTAGACCATATTTTTCTGAAAATCAAGGATCGTATTGAAGCGTTTCAGCACTTCGTTACCAAGTATATGTGTTTTGAAACGGGCAGGATTGCTCATCGTCATCAACTGAACAGGGATATTCTTCAATGAATAGTTGCCAAGATTGAAACGCTCCTGGTTGACCGTCAACACCGGTACTTCTTTTCCCTGCCCATTGCGCATAATCACCTTTTTGATTACCTCCTGATCGCGGGGAAATTGTTGTTCATGCATCAATACCGTATCGAGCATAATCGTCCGCTGATAACCATTGTCGAAAAGGAAACGATTCGGATATTTTTTTCCTTTTACTTCCAGTGATGCGTTTATGCAGAATATCGTGTGCGAATATTCAATCGGAAATTTCGCGTACGCCTTGCCTGGTTTGTAAGGCAATTTCGAATGAACGATGAACCATTTGTTATCATAGTCCATTTCCACAATTTTTCCATCAAACAAATCCCAGCCAAAACGGCCATCGGTTCCCTGACCGGATAGTTCCACGCGATAAACCAGAAGACTATCCCATTTCATGTTACCAATCCGGAGCGAATTATCCGCAGTGAGACTTATTCCTTGTGTTTTACTTTTTATGGCTTCGTTGGTGAGCACCAGTCCGGTAGTGCCGGTATCGAATTTCAGGTTAAGCGTATCCCTGTCATTGACAATTGCTTTTATTTTGAGGTTGTCGTAGTCGGTCAGTTCAAATGGAATCGTATCGTGCGTTGACGGACTGATGTATGAGTAGTTTTTTAACGGGGGATTTTCTACACGCGTATAACAACTGTCTTTTCCATTTACTAAAACGACAAAGTCGCGCGACTCTCCGGGCTTCAACACAAACTGAATAGAATCAATATCCGTGACAAAACGCAACGATTTCTTCGTTGTACTTTTTGTCATCGTGTATATATCGGGTTTTACGTGCGGATCCAGCGACCATCCGCGCGGTTCATCTTTTCCTTCGATAATTCTGGCTTTCAGCGCGTTGGCTTTTATCAACGGAATTTTCTGCTGTGCCTTGGCCGTTATTACCATCATCACCAGGGCAATGCTAAACAGGTATTTCATCCGGGAGCGAGTTTTTTTGCAGGGAAATTTATACAATTCGGTTCTATACTTTTGTCTTCTTCACTTTTTTTGTATCTGGCAAGAATACCGCCAGTAGTCCCAGCAACGGCAGGTATGAACAAACCTGGTATACATAACCAATACTCGTGCGGTCTGCCAATTGGCCAAGCAATGCCGAGCCCAACCCGCCCATACCGAATGCGAGACCAAAGAACAAACCCGCGATCAATCCCACTTTTCCCGGCATCAGTTCCTGTGCGTACACGAGGATGGCAGAAAAAGCGGAGGCGAGAATAATGCCGATGAATACGCTGAGGATGGAAGTGACGGCCAGACCGGCGTAGGGGAGGGCCAGCGAAAACGGCGCTACACCCAATATCGAAATCCAGATCACATATTTACGTCCGATCTTATCGCCCAGCGGCCCGCCGATCAGGGTGCCGGCCGCCACCGCAAATAAGAACAGGAACAAATGAATCTGCGCGCTGGAAACGGAAATATGAAATTTCTCGATGAGGTAAAAAGTAAAATAGCTTGTCATGCTGGCCATGTAGAAGTACTTTGAAAAGATCAGGACCAGTAAAATGCTGATAGCAATGATTACTTTTTTCCGCGGGAAAGGCGCGACATTTTCTTGTATGGATTTGGCTTGTTGCGCACGGAATATCAAATGCGCTTTGTACCAGGCGGCGACTCTTGTCAACACCACCATGCCTATTATGGCCAGTACCGCAAACCAGGCGATACGTTCCTGGTGAAATGGTGCAATGATCAGGGCAGCCAGCAATGGGCCGGCAGATGAACCGGCATTACCTCCCAATTGAAATACAGATTGCGCGAAACCACGTCGCCCACCCGAAGCGAGGTAGGCCACTTTCGAAGCTTCCGGATGAAAAACGGCGGAACCCATTCCCACTAATACCACTGCTAATAACACGAGGGGATAGGTTTGGGCAAAAGCCAGGAGCAATAATCCCGTAAAAGAAAAAGCCATGCCCATTACCAGGAAATAAGGTTTGGGACGACGATCGGTATAGGCGCCTACAAATGGCTGCAATATGGATGCGGCGAGCTGAAATACCAGGGTGATCAGCCCGAGTGCAGAAAAGCTCAGGTTGAGGGAAGTCCTGAGGATCGGATAGCTCGCGGGTATCAGTGATTGAATAGTATCATTGACGAAATGCGATACGCTGATCATCATCAGCACCGGGTATACAGTACGTTCGGCTTTAGCCGCCGCAACGTCGGCCACAAGGGTAGTAGTTGTTGTTTTCATCTTTCAGTAATCAGATCATTTGAAGTTTGTGTTGTAAAAAACGATGCGGTTATGGCGCCGCATCAACGTGCATTATTGATCAATGTGGCAATCGCTACAGCTTCTTCTACATTTTTTGCATCGATGGCTTTAAGCAGGTCTTCGTGCCGGTCCTGTGATACCAGAAACTCCTGCGTGTCGGTGTACTTATGCAAAAACTCCAACCGCAGGTACTCTGCGATAGTCCGGTAAAGGTCGAGCATGATACCACTGCGGGAGGCTTCCGCCAATGTGGTATGAAATTCAATATCCGCCTGTATGCAGGCATCGAGATTATTTTTTTGCGCGTATTGCCAGCGTTTTTTCAATTGCCGTTGCATCCGCGAAATATCCCGGGCCGTACGGTTAAGCGCCGCTTTCTCCACAATTTTGATTTCGAGCATCAGTCGTAATTCGTCCACTTCCGTGAACGAAGCTTCTTCCAAAAACTTCACCAGCGGTCTGCCCGCACCACTGCGCGAAGCGACGAACGTACCAACTCCCTGTTGTGAGCGAACCCAGCCACTGTTGGCCAATAGCCGCACCGCTTCTCGGATGGAAGACCGGCCCACGCCGAATTGTTCCATTAATTCGGGTTCGGTCGGCAATTGCTCTCCAACGGCATAGTTGCCGGATGTAATAGCAGTCTGTAACTGATCCGCTACTGCTTCTGCAAGACTTTTTCGTTGTAAGGCCATAGTCATCATATCATCTGATGACTGCGAAGGTAGATAATTCAAAATTAAAAAGTCAACATTCAAAAAAAGATGCACATGGCAGGTGATTCCAAAATTTTATTTAGCCTAGTATCCCAACTACTTTTGGCACTTGAATTTTCTTCTGGCATAGATTTAGTCCTGTTATCTTATCACCGTTATTCACCCTTTTAATCTTAACCTATGTACACCAAAATCATTGCTTTATGTCTCGCCAGCTCTTTTATTTTAGCAGGCTGCTCCAAATCTTCCGACAACGACCTGCCGGCGGATGAAGAACAAGTGATCACCGACATTTCTTATGGTAGTCATGCGCAGCAAAAGATGGACGTTCATTTGCCTGCGGAACGAAACACTCAAACTCCTGTGGTAATTTTTCTTCACGGCGGTGGATTTGTAGCCGGCGATAAAGCAGAAGTCAATGCTTATATGCGCCTGTTTCTCGACCGGGGCTATGCCGTGGTGAACGCCAATTATCGCCTCGTTGATTCAACGGGTCTTTCTCAAACGCCGGTTCTTCACCAGGAAAGTGCTATAAAAATCTCCGATCAATTAAATGATATCCGTTCTATTACCGATAAGGTGGCCGCATCAGTTGCCTCCTGGAAAGTAAGTGGTTCGAAATGGCTTCTTGCCGGACATAGTGCCGGCGCCACGCTGGCGCTGCTTTATGCACATGGAAATAAGAATAGCGACAAGCGGATTAAAGTGGTCGCGAATATCGCAGGAGCTACCAGCTTTGCTTTCTCCGATGAATCGGAAGCCGCACTTGTGCCTCCACTGTTGCTGGAAGTTTTATTCCGCGCTACAGGCGTGCCTGCTACCAATCCCAACAAACTGGCGTATATGGCTATCAGTCCTTATTGGGTCAGTAATAATTCTTCCAATGCCGTTGCGGCTATCAATATTCGTCCTGAACAGGATAGCGGCGACGATCTTTATCGTGCTTATACACAGTTGTTGATTTCGCGCTCAGTGGTTAATCAATATCTTATTATTACCGGTGCGGGACATAGCCTGGATCCTGATAGTAAAAAGGCAGAGGCTGTAGTGGCGATCGATGCTTTTGCGCGAGCAGCCTTATAAGTCAAAAGTAAAAATTCAAAAGTCAAAAAAAAGAGAATTAGGCCTGACCTCATATGCCGATTTTTTTCACGCAAAGCCGCATAGGAGCAGGGGAAATTCAAAAGTCAAAATTCAAAAGTTAGAGATCAAAAAGGAACTACGACTGACTTGATACGCCGCATTTTGACTTTTTAATTTTTACTTTTGAATTATAAAAAAGAGGCCCCGGTAGACACCGGGCCCGTTTTAAGCAAACCTTCCCTTGCGGAGAGGCCGATGAAAAGTAGATCGGTATAACAGTAAAGGCTAATTCATCTGTTTACCAAAGGCAACCTTTCAGTTGTGCTTTTCAGCACGCCTCTTGTGCGCAGAGGGTCAGTTTGCCCTTGGATTTGCCTAAGCGAATGAAAAGGAACCATTAAGGTCTTGTCAGCTCAACTGCTCTTGTTCGGCAACCAGCGCCGCCATTTTCTGCTGCAGCCGTTGTATTTTCTTTTCGAGGTCGTCAAGACGCAGATCGTCTTCCACCACCTTGTCTTCGCACCACTCAATTTTATTTTGCAGATGACCGGGGAATTCCCTGGTTCCTTCGGGATCGTGCATATGTACACTGATCAACGGTGTGTTGTGTTTGGTGCGCGTGCAACGGATGGTATTACCGATAATGTGAAAGACTGGCGCACTCTGCGCACGCCCGACCAATTCCGAAGGTAAATGGAAGGTTGTTGAAATCGCCTCGAGTAAGGGGATGATTTTTTCTTTTTTGTCTTTGGTTGTTTTCTCCGCTTCTTTTGCCGGACCCGAAGAGGGAGGGTTCGTTTCTGCCGTATCCGAAGCATTCACGAACGCTGTGTTATCAATTGTTGTTTTGTTATTCATTGTGATAATTTTTACCAAAACTAGCAGATGGGAGAGACCTGCGTATGGGATTATCACGTTGAAAAACAAAGAAAATTCTTACTGCAATTATTTGTTGGTGTAAAGTTTCCGCTTGCAGGTTTTCAAAGAGGCATGCAACAGTTGTTGCAGTAGTTTCAAAGGAATATCATCGTTGGGATCGATGAGTAAGATTTTCATCCGGGCGCGCTTCTCCAATAACAATAACGGGTGTGTCAGTTCTTCGCTGTGTACAAAGCTGACATAGGGTTGCTGAAACTTTTTATGCACCCAGAGGTAACAAAACATTTTTCCTTTGTAATAGAAGAAAGGCAGTTTGTATTTCCATTCCGGCGTCATGTTCTCCGGATCGACGGCAAGGATAATATCATGCAATGCCAGCAGGGTGGAGCGGTATGGCTCAGGTTGCGTATTGTAAAAATTATCGAGTGCTTTCATCAATCAACCGGTTCCCATAACTGGATCTTGTTGCCTTCCGCATCGAGGATATGCACAAACTTGCCGTAGTCATATGCTTCGATTTTGTCGAGGATGGTCACGCCTTCTTTCTGCAGTTCTTCCACCAAAGCTTCCAGGTTCTCAACGCGGTAGTTGATCATGAAATCCTTTTCCGATGGTTCGAAATACTTTGTAGTCTCGCTGAACGGACTCCATTGCGTGGAGGCTTCTTTTTTGCCTTCCGCATCTTCGTACCATTTGAAAGTGGCGCCATAGTCATTGGTGTCCAGACCAAGATGTTTCTGGTACCAGTCTTTCATGGCTTTTGTGTCCTTACATTTAAAAAAAATGCCGCCAATGCCGGTTACTTTTTTCATACTATTTTGAATTTTTACTTTTGACTTTTGACTTGTTCAAGAAATTTCTCAAGCTTCTCTACATTCTCCCTTTGTCCCTGATCAGCTTTATGCGCTTTCACAATGATATCAAACATTTCCGGAGAGTCAAATTCCAACGACCAGTCAATAATAGTTTTATCATGGTCACGCTCAAACATTACAGTGGTCATGAAATGAGGATTAAAATGTTCGAAGACAATTTTCCCAAGCGGAATAATTTCTTTGAAAATACTGCGGTTGGGAAAGTTCTGTCCATTGGCACTGTGCATGGTGAGCCGCCATTCACCACCTTCACGAAGATCCATTTTGTGGATAGTATTCGTAAAGCCCGCCGGCCCCCACCAGGTGGCGATCTGCTCCGGTTTTGTCCACGCGTCCCAAACGATTTCCAAAGGAGCGTTGAACGTAGCCACGGTCTGTAACGTTTTGCCGGTTATGTGTTCTGTCATGTTATTTTCTTAGCAGTTGTGCAATTGCTGCCATCCCACGAATTACAAGTATACGCTTATGCTTTTCCTTGTGAAAGTACTGAGCATTTTGATATGTTTATTGTATTTGTTCAAGTGTCCTGTTCGAGTACTACTATGCCATTTTCACTAAAGTATAAAGGCCTGTAATATTACGCTATTATTTCACGTGTCCTTTGTAATAAACCTTAGTTAAAAACCACAGTTGCTATTCCGATACTTTATTACCAACGGAATCTGGATAATGAAGTAAGTAAACCCTAAAACTAACTCCTATGAGTTCAAAACTCTACCTGTTATTATTTATTGCAGCGTTTACCCGTATTCCAACTATTTATGGCCAGGCTCCCGGTGGCGTTCCTGCATCCGCCTGGTACAAAGCTGACGGATCCAACACTATTTTTTCAGACGCAGGCGTAACGCCCGCCGCCAACAACGCTACCGTTCAGCAGTGGAATAGTATAACGGGCAGCTTCCCGTTATTGCAATCCTCTGCAGGTTCCCGGCCTGTTTATTCCAACACCTCCGTACTTGCTAATTTCAATCCAACCGTTACATTCGACGGCAGCAACGACTGGCTGCAGTTTACCGCTGGTACCGGTGTCAATATCATCGACCGGACCAACGGTACGTTGTACGCAGCCGGTTACATGAATCAATTGAAGCGAAGCGGTTTCGCAGGTTTTCATGCTTCGATGGATTATCCCGGCCTGCATTTTTTTAGTGACAATAAATTATTGTTTTTCACCGGTGGCCCCGGATACCAGGGAGTAAGCACCGACGTTATGAAGGCGCAAACTTATTTTACCGCTGGCGCCGGCTGGCAGAACGGAGCGGGCTCCAGCGCTTCCTATGCGGCGGCAACGGTTTCTCTGCATGGTAATCGCGTAAGCTACGGCGTCAGCGAACTGAGCAATGCCAACCTGAACACGATTGGCAGAGACTTCAGAATAGGTGCCGACAACAACTACGGATCTTTCAGCGGCCAGCTTAATGAAGTGTTGCTTTTCGAAGACAGACTTACGGCTGCGCAAATGGACCAGGTAGAAACTTATCTTGCTATTAAATACGGAACCACGTATGCCAATGGCATCCGGGATTATAAAAACTCAACAGGGGCTACTGTATGGAATGCCGGTGCGAACAACGGTTATCATTTTAATATTGCAGGTATTGCCCGCGACGACATGGGTGCTTTGTATCAGAAGCAGGCATGGAGCACCAATGCCGGTCAGCAGGTACTGATCGGTGTGGGTGGACTGGCCAACACTAATGCGGCCAACAGCGGTACGCTCACCGATAATCAATACATGGTATGGGGTGATAACGGGCAGGCAAAAGCGCCAACGGTATCTCTTACAGGCATTGCCGGGCTATCCCATCGTTTTGCGTCTATCTGGAAAGTACAGCACAACGGTTCAGGCACAGTGAGAGTAGCATGGGTGAAAGGGCTGTCCAATCTCACACTCATTCAGAGTACGGATGCCATCATCAACGGAAGTGATGTACCTACGGCAATGACAGGAGAGATCACGGTCAACGGCGTGGTTTATAACTATGCCGATGTGACTTTAGCCAATGGTCAATATTTTACTTTTGGTGCCAAGCTCGCCGGCCCCGGAGGTGTCACCGACAATTTAAGAGTGTGGTTGAAATCCAATGAGGGTTTTACCCCGTCATCCTGGACGGACTTCTCGGGATTCAATAACCATTATACGCAAACCAATACCAGCCGTCAACCCTTTACAGCGACCACCTTATACAATTTTAACCCGGTGATCGACTTTGGCAATAATACAAGTGCCAATGGCCGGTTTATGGTTGTCCCCAGCGGCAAACCTTTTTCTGCCAATGGTTTGAGTGGAACATTTTTCACCACCACCCTTACCAGGGCGGGCGGTACAAGCGGGTACCGTGATATCTGGGGGTTTGGCGCTACCACAACCGGAGCAGGACTGATCAATGCCGACGTTCCCACCATCACCAAACTGTACAACGATATTGTGTTGTACAGTTCCACCACATCCGCCTTTCCTAATCTTTATCCCGATAACAAATTTCTACTGAGTGATATGTCGTACACGGTAGGCGTGGCCGGGATTAAATATGGGTTAAACGGTGCTACCGCATCTACCACACAAACGAGAACAGCCGCTGGCTCTCTTCAGGCAAATGGAAGTGTATTGGGCGCACAACCCCAGGTTACCAACGGCGTGATCGGTGAAGCGATTGCGTATGAAAGAGACCTGACCGAAGCCGAGAAGCAACGTGTTAGAACTTATACGGCCATCAAGTACGGCATCACGCTTCCTCATAACTATATCGCCAGTGATGGCAGCACTGTTGTGTGGAATCAGACCACCAATGCAGGTTATACCAGCAATATTGCGGGTTTGGCAAATGATGAAGGAAGCGCGTTGCATCAAAAGCAATCCAACAGTATCAACGAAGGTCAGCAGGTGCTGATCAGCACGACTGGTTTGGCTAACAGTAATGCCGCCAACTCCGTTTCCCTTTCATCCGGACAATTCCTGGTTTGGGGAGATAACGGTCAGGCTAAATCATTAGGTATTTCTCATAGTACTATCGTTGGTGGCAACCCCATCAACTTAAGAATGGGCGCTATATGGAAAGTTCAGAATACAGGTGTGGTGGGCACGGTTCGGGTTGCGTGGCGCAGCGGTATCGTAAACCTGCACCTGATACAAAGCCCCGATGCCACAATTGATATCGCAGATACACATACACCGATGAGCGGTACCATTACCGTCAATAGCGTGGTGTATAATTATGCCGATGTAACCCTGGCAAATGGATCTTATTTCACGTTTGGTGGTTATGTAGCCGGACCGGGTGGAGTAGGGCAGGACCTCTCATTATGGTACAGGGCAGACAACGGCGTGGAAACCGACGCGGCTAAAAAAGTAACTGCCTGGAATAATTCCACGGCCAATGATGTGAAGCTGACCATGAGCAGTGCCAGTGCTTACATCCCCTACAACGATCAGACAACTTTCACCAAAACCTGGAATTTCAACCCCACGCTTTCGTTTGACGGTACCAACAACTATTTAAGAAATACTACCACAGCGTACCTGAATACCGCCGGCTCTGTGCATTATATTGCCGTAGCAAGATTGAACCCGGCTGCATCCAGCTACAACAGTCTCTTTGCGATCAGCGGTAATGATGATGGTTTCTTCCTGTTCCCGCAGAGCGGTCAGGTATATCCCATGCCTGCAATCGGAAACGGGTTCGGTGCTACTGCTGCAGGACCCGGATCAACGAACCGCTTCGGTATTTATTCGTCTATACTACCCAAAACCGGATCGCCGGCAAACCAGCGTGGCTTTTATAACGGATTGGAAAAAATATATACTTCCCCTTATCCCAGAACCGGCGCAGCTTATGTGCTTCCGGCCACCGGCGCTTACATCGGTGCAGACGGAACTACCAGTGATAATCCGGATGGAGATATTGCAGAAGTGATCTTGTATCACGAGCCTGCAGGAGGGGATATGACCAATGCGAGTCTCGCCAGGATACACAGTTACCTGGCTGTTAAATACGGCATCACCCTCGATCAGACCACACCGCAGAACTACGTCAATTCAGACGGCAACGTGGTATGGGATGCAACAAACAATGCCGGTTATCATTACAATATTGCCGGTATAGCCCGCGATGACCAGGGCGGACTTTACCAGCGCCAGTCCCGCAGTGTAAACAGTGGGCGGCAGGTGCTTATTTCCACCACAGGCCTGGCCAGCACCAACGCCGGCAATACCGGCGTGCTGGTCAATGGACAGTTTCTGATCTGGGGAGATAATAACCTTACCAAAGCACCGGTTGTACCGTTAGGTACCATCGGTGGCATACCTTACCTGCGCTTTGCCGCTATCTGGAAAGCCGCAAACGTGAATGCAATAGGCACGGTAAGGGTAGCCTGGCCCAAAGGACTTGCCTACCTGAAACTCGTGCAAAGCACCGACAATATGTTTGACCTGGGTGATGTGATCACCGATATGAGCGGCACACAAATGGTCAATGGTGTGGAGTATGCTTATGCCGATGTAACCATCACCGACGGTCAGTACTTCACCTTCGCGGCATACATACAGGCGCCGGGTGGTGTCACCAACAATATCAGCTATTGGTATCGCGCGGATAAGTTCGCCGAATCTGTTGCCGAAGGCACAGAGGTTAGTTCCTGGACTGATTTTACTTCCGGTACGGTCGTGGATCAGATCGGCGAGAATGCACTGCCCGTTTCAGCAAAAGGCGGCACTACTTATTTCAACTACAACCCGGGCATCAAGTTTACAACAGCCAATCAATCGCTGGCCAATGTAAACGTGCAGACGGTTACCAACCTGAGTTATGACATCTTCACAGTAACAAAAGAAGGTATCACGCCTGGTAGTAACGGAAGAGTTTTCAGTTCGCTGGTCAACAACGCCAACCAGAGTGGAAGCATCAACTACTGGGATGGCATTGGTATCATGGCAGATCAGCGGATGGAGCGCATGAACGTAGGCTATACGAACCGTTACCTCGCCAATCCGGGTAACATCGTGTACTCCACAAACAGTCCGAGTATCATGTACACAACATTTACAGATCTGAGTGTAGCCAAAGGATTGAACGGTGCCACATCGGGTGCAGCCGGGACACATACAGCCAGGGGCCAGCTTAATGGTGGTCATGCTTTCGGCTCTACGGTATTTTCAAGTAACGGAAGTGATAATGCTGGTTTCACCGGTGACATAGGAGAACTGATCATTTATGGCAACGGTAATGTGATAGCCGCCGAAAGAAATAAGGTTGAATCTTATCTCGCCATCAAATACGGCGTTACGTTACAGAACAGCAATAATTATACAACATCACAGAATGTAGTGGTATGGGATGCCACGGCGAATAGTGGTTTTTATAATAACGTGGCAGGTATCGGTCAAGACTTCATCTCTGCCCTGCATCAGAAGCAGAGCCGCAGCCAGCACGCGAATACAAACAACCAGGTAATAATTGCTTTGGGTGAAATCGCGGAGAGCAATTTGGAAAATGAGAACCAGGTAAACGACGGACAATTCCTCATCTGGGGTGACAATGGCAATACACAGGCGATGACGAGTACGGCAGGCACTTATGCGGCTTTCGCCTATTCAGGTAGCACGGCCAACGGTCGCCGGATGAACCGGATTTGGAAAGTACAGAACACCAATAACTTGAACAACCAGGTGATGATCCGTTTCCCGCAGGCTTCGGTAGGCACCACTACCTTCCCGGCCAATGATCCCTGTGCCGGCTATGTGATCGTCTTTGCGGATGATGCAGCTTTCACTACCAACATTGTGGTTAAACCTCTGACCGTTAACGGCACCGATTATGAAGTGTTGCATTCCTTTGCTCCAGGCTCCGGTTATTTCACGTTCGGCAAGGCCATGCCTTTGAACAATGGTGAAGTTTATCTGGCACAGGTTATTGAAGAAACCGATATCTACAACGATGGTTGTTCGGTAGGTGAGTGGGCTTATTACCGTCAGGTAACTGACCTTAGTAAAAAACTGCTGGGTCTGTCAGGCTATACCAATGGACAGCTTGATAACTTTGATGTAACGATTACGCCGGAAGGCACTTCTTACAACGATGGCGTCCGCATCACTAACCTGATGCCGCGTATCAGCACCGTTACCGATAATAATACAGGCGCAATAGCCAGCGGCAAGGTGCGGGTTTATTACAGTCCCGATGAGATGGGTGCTTCTTTAGTACCGGGTGCTACCACATCAGGCTGGTTCTTCTACGATGGGCCGGCAGACGATGCGATCGCTGATATCTACAGCGATGGTGTATTCGACGCGGGCAAATCCCGCGCGCTGGTAGTCGCACAATCTGGTATCGAAGACGGTGTATACTATGTAGAGTTCCATAATATCAATGATATGGGAAGCTTCCTGTATCTGTCGTCAACCGAGAATACATTTACCTTACTCCCCGTGACCCTGCTTTATTTTGCGGCACAGGAGCAGAGCGGAAAAACACTGCTTACCTGGGCCACAGCAACGGAGAAGAACAACAGCGGTTTCGGTATCGAGCATAGTCTGGATGGTATCAACTGGCGCAACATCGACTTCGTAGCCACAAAAGCAAGCGGTGGCAACAGCCTCGGCCGCCTGAATTACGAATACATCCATCAGGCTCCTGCAAACGGTAAGAACTTCTATCGTCTGAAACAGATCGACATCGACGAGCGGTTTGTGTACAGCCCTGTAAGTACGGTTACGTTCAGTGAATTCAACCGGATAAAACTGTCTCCGAATCCTGTTAACACCACACTGTTCATCACCGGACTAAGCGGTAAGTACACAATTAGCCTGTTAAACTTCAGCGGACAGGTAGTAAAAACAGTAAAAACAGACGGCGGATCAACAATGCAGGTAGATGTATCAACATTGGCTGCAGGCATCTATCTTATCCGTATTGAAAGCAGCACCGGCAATCAGGAAAGTTATAAAGTGATCAAACAATAAAAATCCGATACCGTTGCGAAACCTTATCAAAGGACGGCCTTTTTATCAGCACCGGGTTGCAAAACCCGGTTTATTTCCATGTTAGTAACGCGGTTGTTACTTAGTGTTTAATAGCCTCTCTACCTCATTTTTTCATACCCATCACCGGGTAATACTGAGTTGCCCGGTGATAAATTTCCTTCACCGGAAAATCGATCGTTTGAATCGATCAGAATCTTGTATGTACAGTTATCCTTAAGAAACCCTATTATTTCAATTGCCAACCTTAAAATTGACTTATGAAAAAAAAAGTATGCAGGTTGATTTTTATTTCGCTGTTGATTTGCTGCGGAATAGGAGCCGGTGCCCAGGGAACGGGTAACTGTACCGTAAATGCCGGTGGTAACGCGATAGTTTGTGGTTCCTCCACTATACTTACCGGGACGCTGGGCGGTAATGTCGGCGCAGCAGCACCACTCTGGACTTTTGTTTCAGGACCCGTTACGCCCGTAATCGTAAGCCCTAACACCCTCGTCACGGATGTTAATGGTATGACGGTAGATGGGAATTATACATTCGAACTCCGGCAAGAATGTATGACAGGATTCAACACTTCACAGGTTGTCATCACTGCGCATGCGCGGCCTGTTTCCTTCACCGCAGGCCCCGATATTACGGATGTGTGCGCTGCTACCGGCACCACCACATTGGGAGGCGTAATACCTGCCGGTTACACCGGCGAATGGCGCGCGGTCAATATCTGGCGATTTTATCGTCTATCCGAAACGATCAGCACCAATGCGCAGTTCAGCAGCACCACAGCAGCAGCACCTGTTTTCTCCCTGATCAACAAATCGAATCATGAAATAGATCCCGCCTATTGGGCAATTCTGCGTATTACTTCAGCCGATGGGGTTTGTTCCTACGAAGACACAACCGTTGTGCGTTTCATTCCCAATCCCGTCATCAACCCGATTATCAATACGTCCCGTTGCCAATCACCCACCAGTACAAATCATTATATTAATCTTTCCGCGCCTCCATACTTCAATACAAACTATCCAGGTGTTGCAGGTGCAGCTATAGCGGGTACCGCTATTTCTTTGAATGTAACAAGTCAGCCATCCGGTGCCAACATGTCATTTAACCGGTTAGATGATAATAACTATTTTTTCTTTAATGGTGTCACGCAACCGGGTACTTATACATTTACTATTACAGTTACTAATAGTTGTGGCAGTTATACATCGCCGACACTTACTTATACATTTGAGGGTATAACACCCAGGCCGGTTAATTTACAGCCGGCAGGCCACGAAGCGCCCGAACAACTGGTGATTTATATGGCCTCAGGCAGCGGCGGAGAAGTACAGTGCAACATCGCAGGAACTACCACGCCGCAATCCATTTATTTCAGCGTAAATCCGGCTGATCCGCCAACGGTCCTTACAACTATTACTCCGTCCGGCATTATTCCTGGCGGCAGTGCCCCAACCGTAACGGTTGCCGGTGCCGGTACCTATGATCGTGTGGCAACAGTAACATCACCCGCGGGTGGATGGCAGATCGGAACCTACCGGTTTAACATCAACACAAGAAATGCGGATGGCAGTTGTGGTGTGAATCAGTCCTATTACATACACGTATCGGATCAAAGCCGGCCTGATGTGGAGGTGGCCGATATCAGTGTGTGTTATCCCGGTACCGGTGCCATATCGGCCACCATCACGTTGCCGGATGTGTACAAGGGCGTTGTCAACAGCAGTTACTTCCAGGATTTCAACGGGCATTACGATATCCGGTTGATCTCTTCTCCTGCAGGAGCAGCCACACCCGTGTATACCACTACCAACCTCCGTTCTCTGACCAGTGCTACAACATTAATCTCCAATCTCAACCGCATAGGAGATTACAGTTTCCGGATCACACCTGTTGGATACAATTCAGACGTAGGCGCTTTCCTGGCACAGGAATATGCCTGCGCCGGAACTTTGATAGCGGACACCTTTATAATAAGAGTGGAAGGGCGTATCAACTCCAATGCCGGCAGCGACCAGGTATCGGCCAACGGCGCTTTGGTGAACCTGGCAGGCAATAACCCCGGCATAGCCTCCGGCACCTGGAGCCTGGTATCGTCTCCCGCGGGATCGTCGCCGCAAATCACCAACCCGGCCGATCCGCTGACGACCGTTACCAACCTGAACGTAGCAGGCGCCTACGAATTTGCCTGGACCATTGTCACGCCTTACGGCGGTTGTGTGAGTATTGATACAACAAGAATTACCATTACCACCACATTGAATGTGCGGTGGCTATATTTTAATGCAGATAAAGAAGGAACAGGCGTGGTATTGAATTGGGCTACGGCCAGCGAACAAAACAACAGGGGTTTTGATATCGAAAGAAGTGTGGATGGCGTACGCTGGCAGTCTATCGGATTTGTGACGTCACTTGCATCGGCAGGTAACAGCGATCAGTCATTGTATTATCGTTACACCGATAACAACCCGGTAAGCGCCACCAACTTTTACCGGTTGAAACAAACCGATTGGGATGGTACGTCAGCGTACAGCAGCATTGATAAAGTGACTTTCAACGATCAGGCACGACTGCTATTTCAACCCAATCCTGTTAATGATCAGCTTACCATCAGCGGCTTGCAGGATATCGCGGAAATTCAACTGCTCAATACTGACGGACGGGTACTCAAAATAATCAGGACTTATTCTTTGACCGCAACACAAATCAATATGTCCGGATTGCCGGCCGGACTATACCTGGTAAAAACGACCGGGACGAACGGCCAAATAACCTCCTATAAAATCAGCAAAAAATGATATAAAACGGTGTAGTTTTTATATCGGGATAGGGTTAAGGATAAACCCACGGCCGGATTTTTCTAATCCGGCCTTTTTATGTTAATCCGGTTTTGGTCATTTAGGCTATATTTGATCCGGCCAAAACTACACGCTAACGCTGCAATTTATGGGTAAATCAATTACAGGTTTTATCGCCGCCTTTTTCCTTTTTTTCCAGGTGCTACATAGCCAGAACAATGTAAAAGACTCGGCAATCAGGTTGCTCAATCAACTGGAAAAAAGTTATGAACGGGGAGATTTGTCACCCAAACTTTATCTCGATACGGTTCATTCCACCATGCTTTCTTTGTTGTCCGTAGATGTAAACTTTACCAATAAGGAGCTCCTGGGTTTGCTGGAGCCGTATCGCCGGATTGCCTGGGGCAACGATAAGTTTGGAGATGACCGTCGGGCTTATTATGGCCTGCTTAGTAACCAGGCGCAGATGACCGGAAGGGCGGGAGAAATGTTGTACTACGCCGATAAATTCAATGATGTAGAAAAAACAAACAGCGGACGGGCCTCCACTACAGCACTTACCATTCAATCAGACTATTACAACACCAACAATTCGTATGGGCTGTCGAAGGCGTTATATGATAGTAATGCCGCTTTTGTGCTGGGACTGCCGGCAGAAGCACGCAAAGAATCTACCACCATGCAGCAAGCCGTTCAATCGGTTATTCTGCTGGTACGATTGGGTGAAGGGCTCTTCGGAGCAAAGGATACGGTCAACGGTAACAAAATATTGCAGGCTGCGAGAGAGGCGACTGAAATCGTAGCGACCCGTTTTGCCGATGTAGACAGGGCTGTTGCACATGCGCAATACGCTTATTATACGCTCATCTATTACAAAGCAAATGCCATTGGATCGGCTACTTTAGCGATGGAAGCGTTTTCGCTGCTTGAAAAGCAATTGCAAAGCGACAAAACACCCGATTACCTGAAAAACTATATCAGCTTTTTTCTTACAGAAAAAAAACTGGCTTTTTTCATCCTGGAGAAAAATACAGACAGCACGGCTGTGTACCTGAAGCTATTTGATACCGAATATAAAAAAGAACAACTGACTTATAATCTCTATATCACGAAGCGTTATAAATCCCTTGCATTGTACAATGAAGGCCGCTACCGCGAAAGTGCAGACAGTTTGCTGGTAGCGATGAAACTCCTGGACAGTGCCCGTTCGATCGCGACAAGGGAAATCGACGAGATGATGTATGCGCAGGCAAAATCGGAAGAACAGGCGGTTTTATTAAAAGATGCCGAAGTGGCGGCGAAGCGGAAAGAGAACACCATCCGTTTCATTGTTGCAGGCGTAATACTGCTGCTGGCATTGGGTGGTTTGCTGATCTGGAAACAACGACAGCGTCAACGGAAAAAATTACTGGAATTCAAGTTGAATATGGCCAGGAATATACACGACGAAACAGGCCCCGCTTTATTGTATGCCAAATCCCTGGTGAAGTCGTATCGCACCAAGGGGTATAGCGAAGACATTACACAGGAAATGGAAAAGCAGCTCGACAATACCCTCGCTGTTATCCGGGGGCTTTCCCACGATCTTAAATCGGCTGATCTGCATTCGGTAGAGCAGCTCATAACGGAAGTGGAAGCGATACTGCAGAAACTGAAAAATGTCAACGTATTCGCTTATACCCTCGATAAGAAAATCAAGGGCGACCGGTTCATCAGTCATTACCAATATTCCAACCTGAAAGCCATCCTGCACGAATGTATCACCAACTCGATTAAACACAGCGAATTTGAAAAAATCAACATCGGTTTCGCGTTGGAGAATAACAAATTGCTGATTACCTATAGCGATGATGGAAAAGGGTGGGAGCCAGGACAGGCCAACGACGGCATCGGGCTGGACAATATTGCCGAGCGGGTAAAGCAAATGAATGGCGAATATGTGCTGAACAATAAATTCCCGCAAGGGTATGAAACGCAGGTCAACGTACTGCTACGTTGAAAGATGACCCGTAAGGGAGGGAATTTACAGATCGTCCAATTGTACGATACCGTTTTGCAAGGCAAACTTGATCACGCCTGCCAGGTTCTTGGCACCTATCCGCCGGGCGATATTGCTGCGATATTGTTCAACAGTCCGTTCGGATAAACCGATGCTGGTGCTGATTTCCTTTGTATTCATCTGCTTGCACAACAGCCGGATCATTTCAATTTCCTTACCGGAAAACTTAATATTGGCGATCATGTGTTTCACCGAATAATCGTCTTCGGTACCCGAGAAGCGATTGATGATATGCGCGCGGGCCTCGGGGCTGAAATACTCTTTGTTCTGCAACAGCAGGTGAACGGCTTTCACAAACTCCTGGTCGTCATCTTTTTTGATCACATAACCATTGGCGCCAGCCTGGAGCATTTTGACAATCACATCAGCCGAATAGGTAAAAGAATACACGAGTATTTTGGCGGTTGGGTGTTTATGCTTCAAATCCCTGATCAGTATATCGCCGGTGGTATCGGGGAGGAAATTGTCCACAATGATCATTTGCGGATTGTATTTAAGCGCCAGGCTTTTGGCGGTGGCGCCATCGTGCGCCATATAGAAATTTTCGAACAAATCGCCGATCAGCAGCTTAATACCATTGGCAATCATCTTATGGTCATCTATTACTAAAACTGAGTTGTATGTTGGTGTTGTTGAAGTAGTCATATGAATCAATAAATGTCGGAAAGTACGGACTTGCCAATGCTATTTATGGCCTCCAGTCATGCGATAAGCTCCCGCACCCGCCTGTACGGCTGTGGTGCAAGAAATGTCGCTAATAACTGAGTTTCTTACTCCTGTAAAAGTAAAAGTATGGCTTCCACTACAAACTTGTGGTATTGATGGTAGTATTTCTATTGCGTATTGCAATAGTTCAACTGCTTAATAGTATTTGTTCAATTGAAATTGGTGATGCAAGCCATTATCCGAAGAAATCGGGTTGAAAAACAGGCAGCGTCAGCTGACTCGTCTTTTTTGACATCCAGCGGCGGAACAGATCAATATTTCTGACCCTAGTCTGGTCGATATAATCCCGGAATACAGCTTGTTTCAAGAAATGCGAGATCATCGACGGTGGAATCGCTTTTGTCCGCTCACTCTTGTCAAGGTTTTTCTTTAGTTGCGAGTATTCAATAATCAACCGGTTGTACTCATCAAATAAAATTTTATTGATGACGACCAGCTTTCCATTAGTTAAAAGTAAAACATCTCCGGTATCTATACTTAATGTTTTGATGAATGCCGATTGCTGCTGTTCCTGAATGGCTTTTTTTTCGTTAACTAAATGTTGATCGTATAAATACGAGATAAGTTTTTTCAAGTCTTCTTTCTGAAAAGACAAGTTCTCTCTGCGTAGCTCTTGCTTTAGGGCATTCAGCAATCGGGGTACATGGATCAATAAGCTATCTATTGTTTGAAAACCTTTCACCATGACCGGCACATTATATTCTGTAACCATTCTCCGGATTATATAGCGATCGATACCCAGCAGATCTTTGATGCTGGTGTCTGTTATGGTAAACAAATGTCTTTCCTGCGTATAAATTTTACGGGAGTCATTGGCCAGTTTATGAAGCGAAGCCCACTGACCGGCATCGTCATTATCTTCCCAATAGAGATAACGGGAATCCTCAGCCAGGTCTGTTAAAAATTGAATGGCGTAATTGACAGAGGGGTCAGCGCGCACATGCTGTATGGTTAAAGGGAATTCGGTGCCCAACGCTTTCTCCAGGCGTAATGCGGCCGCAGTGGTAAGACTTTCATAAATGGACTTAAACTCCAGCAATTTCAGCGGATGTTGGCGGGTATTATTCTCAGATTGTTTACTAAGGGTGTAGATATAAAATGGCTCGCCGTTAAATAGAGCATATTTCCGGGAAGGGGAGAGCTTTTCGTAGCGATGATTAACCGTAACGGTGTAAAATATCCGGATGATATGATTGGCAAAACTCTCGGTTAGCTGATACGTGATGGCCACACTTTCCATATACTTTCTCTCCCGTATCGTTTCCTCCACACGTTGATCAAGAAAAACAGCCAGTTTCATTGCATCTGACATAACTATTTTAAAAATAATTAGTTATAAGTTAAATTAGTGTCACAGAACGCAGCCAGGACGAACAGCCAAATTAGTTTACAAACTATTAAAAATCAACTGATTCTTTAGTATCGGGTAAAATATTCTGAAGAAAATGTCTCAAAGAGAGAGATGATATTGCTGGTACAAACCGATAATTATTTGATTTTCAATTTGATTTTATTCAGTTAGTTGGAGTCCCCCTTTTTTAAATTCCGGCTAATTTTTTATTTTGGAAACCCAGTAGATCGTAAATAAAACTGGAGAGGAGATTGAGGAGAATGTTTACTATAAACTCGAAGACTTGCATCTATGAATGAAGATACAAAAAATGAGCAAAAGCTCCGGCGTCTGCTAAAAAAAGGACTTGATCATTTCATTCCGGTCAAACGCATCATGCATCACTGGGCCATAGACAAGGAAGAAGCCATATCGCTGGCTACCCAATTGGAAGAAAGAGGTTTGCTGGAGAAAGCTCCTTTCGATAATGCATGGATCATTTCGCTGCGCGGAGAACTTCTTCTCCATAAAAATGTACCACGTCGTTTCGCCAGGAAAACCATCCATGAACAGTTAAATAAACTTCTACGCCGTGCAGACATCGTCAACAAATCCGGAAAATTTCCCTATTATGTCGAATACCTGAAATTGATTGATCCACTGCCCGCCGACGAATACGGAGGTCCGCTGAGGATCATTTACAGACTTCAGCGAAAGCCCATCAGCAGCGAAGTTTACGATCAACTGTCAAGGAAACTTATCCAAGAAACAAAGAAAAAACTATACTCCGTGTTCGAGCACCTGGCCTATCCTCAGGAAGCGGTCCGTCTTTTTCTGAAAGAAAGGAGCCAGGTATTGAAACTGCTGGCATGGGAAACCGAAATCCAGGACCTTCCCGGTCAGTTGATCTTCGAAAGTGTTGATGTAAAATAAGCAGTCACCTATCTCGTTTTCATGGCAATGATCGCCGACACAATCCCGGCAAGCATATACAACAAAGCGGCAGAAACAGGCACCATGATACTGCGGAAAACCAGCCCCGGTTTTTTATAAGGAAAAGTGGAGAAGTATTGATAATAAAACCAGATGCCGTACACGGTGGTGAGCACCAACACGCCATTGTAGATCACATACAACCCCGCCGTATTGCGGTAAAACAACATGAGAACGCTGAAGGCCAGGCCAATCAGCAACTCACCGCAAACTTTATACGCATTCAGGATCACGTGCTCAGTCAGGTTGAGCCGGCTGCGATAAAACCAGGCAAAACTGAGCAGGGCATTGAAGGGAATCATCACCAGCGGAATGAACTTGGGATACTTGGTAGCCACCTGCTCCATCTGCGACATAACGGCTTTGGTATTTGCAGGGAAAATGTCGGTGAGTTTGACCTGCGAGATTTGCCCGAGAAATAAACCGAGGCCCGTGATGAGCACGATCAGGGTAAAATAATTGAAATGTTTTGCGCGCTTGCCTTCGATAAACTCCCGCGTGGTATGGCCGGGGCGCGTCAACAATTCCCTGAGGGTAAACAACAGGCCTTTGTCTACATGCCAGATGCCATGCACCAGATCGTGTGCAAGGAAATGGTGAACAGAATAGCGATGCGTAGAGGCCTTCTGGCCGCAATGGGCGCAGAAATTCTCTTTCACCGGTTGGGCACAATTGAGGCAATTTTCGTTATGCGTATGCGGGTTCATGGATCAGGATTGCGGAGAACGGGATTTGATTTCTTTATTGATCTTGGAAAGTGCGATAACAGAAGGCAGCATGGCCGGCCACAGACCAAAGGCTACCACAAGCAGAGCGTAATTCGGCTTTTTATTCACGAAAATGTAGATAATCAATCCGACCATGATCAGCCAGACAATAAGAAAAGCGGCAAGCACGCCGGTGAACAGGGACTTTTGTTTGTTCAACTCCTCAAGGGTTTGTTCAGAATAGGGCTTCTTGGTCATAAGTAGTGTTGTGGTATCAGAGAAATCCGCGCGAAAATCGTAAAACCATCGATTTCAATGCTACACAAAAGTGTAGTATTCTACATCAAACTGAGTATTTTCAAACCCGCCGCAATGGATGACCTTGTCACTTCATCATAACCTCATTGACATGAAAATTCAACTTGCCTGGCTGTTTCTGGCACTCTGTACGCTTGCCTGCAAAAAAAAGAAAGAAGATGATGCCGGCGTCAAACCGGTCGGTTCCAAATATACCGTCACCGGATCGATGCGGGACTTCAGTAATGCTACCTACACCGGTTACTATCCGCAGGAAATCACACTCGACAAAGTAAATGATGTGCAGGGCACGATGTTGCCGACGGAACTCGGCATTCCCGGTCATATCATACTGATCGGCGGATCGAAAAGTTACTACGCCAATTTTGCCCCAACGATAACGCTGGATCCGAATACAAACAAAATAACGGCCATTACCAACCACTATGGTCAGCCCTCATCCAGCGGCCGTTCTGCCACGCTCGATCCTTCGGGCATCAATGCCTGGGATCCGGCGTCAAAAACAATCAAAATCAAATACTGGATGGATGAGCCGGCCGTATTCACGCCACACCGGGTATCATTTGATGAAACCTGGACCTATATCGAATGAAATGAGCGACAAACTACACTTTCGTGTAGTTTTGTGACCGATGAAAAAGAAAAACGCAGAAAGCCTGGTAACGCGTAGCAAACTGGTGCATATAAAAGAACTGGCAGGACAGGAGGGGATGAGTTACCTGGAGCCGGTAAAGGCATTGTCGAGGCTGACCTATCAGAGCATCTACCTGATCGACTACTCGGACATGAGCTTTGAATACGTATCGGACAATCCGTTATTTCTATGTGGTTATACGGCGGCCGAAGTCCAGGCGATGGGCTACGCATTCTATGAAAAACACGTACCGGTGGAGGACCTGGACATGCTGTCGGAACTGAATGAAAAAGGTTTTGACTTCTTTGACCGGCTGCCCGTGGAAGAGCGGAAAATGTACAGTATTAACTACGACTTTCACCTGCAGCATAAGAATGGCTCTTCTGTGCTGATCCATCACAAACTGACGCCGATGTTGCTGACGGACGCGGGAAAAATGTGGAAGGCAATGTGTACGGTATCGATTGCTTATCATAAAACGGCGGGCAATGCGGTGATTTATAAAGAAGGTGCGGATATCATCTGGCGATTTTGTCCGGATACGCGTGCCTGGCAGAAATTCCCGCGGCCTCAGTTATCTGAGCGGGAAATGGAGGTGTTAAGGTTATATGCTCAGGGGTTGACGATTAATGAGATTGCCGCGCGGCTGTCGGTGTCGCCGGATACGGTGAAGTATTACCGGAGAAGAATATTTGAGATGCTGGATGTGGGGACGGTGGTGGAGGCTTTGGGGAGAGTAGTGGGGTAGTTAAATTTAAAATTCAAAAGTCAAAATTCAAAAAGGGTGCTCAGATTGGCATTATTACACTCTGCGAAAGATGCTAACTAGCAGGGCAGGGGGCACGCCATAATTATTCACAATGTGCAAAAGCAATGTGCTATTAATGGTATAAAGCATGTGGGTGGTGGGTGGGCTTGGGTTGGCGGCAAAGCCGCATACTGGTCATTATGCTAAATTCTTTTGAATTAACCATTTTTAACTACAATCTGTCAATTACATAATCGGAATCAATATCGGGATAGCCAATCCGGTTGTAATATCGAATAAAACTAGCAACCATAGCTTCAGAATATGGATTGTCAAGTTTAGCTAAACGATTAAAAGTAACAAGGTCCTCATAATTATACATTTCTTTCAACTGAAAATCAATTATTCGATTCTCAATAAAAGGAGTACCGGGTAAAAAGAAATATCTGTCGCCCTTCCTTGATTCAACAAGGTTGCTTAAACTTTGTTTGTACTTCTCCTTGTTCCCATTATACTTAAAATATTCTGGAGTATCTTTTAATAAAATTGTTTTAACAAGCAAAACTTTTCCTACTTTTCTCGAACGACCCTCTGCCTCAACAAAATCACAACTAGGAGTGAGAACTACATAAATTTCCTGTTCTTTTTGAAGAATTTCTCCGCTTTCGATTTCTATACTACTAACTGTTGGATAAAGATAAAACTCCATCGGATGCACCTTATCCTTCTTAAGCTCGTTATTACCTAAAATTTCAGATATTTTTTTCTTTGAAAGAGAGTTCCCAAACTGTCTCAGCATTAAATATCCCAGCGAAAAATCATTATGCTCAGGGGTAAATTTGTCTCTTTGGCTGTGTATAATATTCCAGAAATACGATTTCAGTTCATGTTCAATATAATGATGCAGATTTTCTTTTACGAAGGGCAAATTAAATTTTACCAGACGTTCTATTTCATTTTTTAATCCTTCAATTCCATCATCTCCCTTAGTAACAACACCTACAACTTGCGATTTAAGTTCTTCAACATTTTTTGTGTTTCCTGAATAAAATATTACGGGAATAAAACCAAAGTTTTGTATTTGTTCAAGAATTTTCAAACCGACTTGTTCACCTCCTTTGTCAGGTTTCCCTTTGAATAAATCAAGAACTATTATATGATAATTGTTATTAGCTATTATGTTAAAAGCATTGTCAAAAGAATCAACTGTTTCAATTTTGATAGTATAATCCCCAATTTTGTCATCCGACAGGACCTCGGTTAACCCATCTCTGTTTTCTTTATCATCTTCTACATAAAGTAGCCTTAATTCCTTACTCATATTCTGTATCGAAAAATTATTTTAAATGATGCTCCTTCCAAGGGGCCATTATTAACTAACATAAATTCTCCATTATATTCGGAAACCAATTCCCCGACAATTGAAAGTCCTAACCCTATACCATCGGGTTTCGTACTGAAATAGGGCTCAAAGACATTGATTTCGGTACCATCTTTTATACCAGGTCCACTATCGCTAAAAACAATAGATAACTCATCCGAATTGGATCGGTCAACCTCTACTGCTATCTTTCTCTCTCCATCAATATTTTCAAGCCAGTATATTGAGTTTTGAATCAAATTCATAAAGATAATTCCTAGTTCTGCCTCGTCCATAGTAACAGAATTTTGAGAATCGGGAACTATATAGGTAATATTCAGCTTCTCTAAATCAGTATGATAGAGCATAAACTGATTTCTTATAACATCTTCCAGAATTATTTTTCTGGGACGCCCTCTTTTCCTTCCTCCAAATGGTTCAATCCTGCGGAATAGCTGTGCAAAATCTTTCCGTAAGCTTTGAATATTGGCTATATGTTGTGATATTTTTTCTTTATTGATTTCTACTTTCCTCATCTCTTTTGTGAGAAGAGTAGCCTGTACATCAATTTTGTTCAGATAATTTCCTCCATCATGAACAACAGCATCTATTAACTGGCCTAAAGTAGTTAGTCTTCTATATCTGGAAATTACTTCCTGAACTTTGATGATACTTTCTTTTATCTCAACATCTTTCTTCTCAACAGCTTCAATTATTTGCTTGTTTTCAGGAATTTTTTCTTTTACAAGAGTTGATATTGAACGAAGTGAGAACTTTTCAAACAAACTATCCTGGGAAATATTTTGATTGTCATTTTCACGGGGACGCTCACTGTATCTTCTTTGTTCAACCTCATTCAAAATGAGTTTAATCAATTCCTGCAAATCCTCTAAAGCTTGTCCTTCGACAATGCCCTCACGATTACTTTGATCTTTCAATAGTGGATTGGAATCCAGCCCTATAGAAATATAGCCTACAATCTGATTATTACTCAATCTCAAAGTAGGGTTATTAACTCTGCGAATATCCAATCTCGCCCAGTCGTTATTTTTATTACCGTATGGCAATACTCTTACATTATCACGATAGATACTAATCCCGGATAAATCATCTAAATCCTTCTTTACATTCTTAACAGTTGAATTAATTTCTTTGGAAAGTTTAGCTAAGTCATCTCTGTTCCATATTCTAAATTCAAAACTGAATTTACCCGTGAGGGACTTTCTCGGTGGATCTTTCAGTAAAAATTCTTTCTCAGAGAAAACAAGCGGCTCTTCACCGCCTTTATTTTTACTAAAGAAAATAAAATTTTCAGGTCTGCCATCTTCAGAAATCCCACCTTTTATATAATAATCAGGTTTATTTAAGGTTTCAGGCCGCTCAATAGTACCATCCAGGTTTTCATCCAATCCTTCAGGAAGGTTTAAGCTTATCAGAAAATCTTCAGTTGGCACAATGGGGTTCAACAACCTAGATAAGGTTACTCTTAACTCTCTTATTTTATCCTCATCCCAGTCATTATTCAGGTTTAATAATTTTAAGATAGTACCTTTTTTCCTGATTTCATTTGCTTTTCGTATTTCCCATTCAACCTGAATTTTCTCAAGATAATTTTCTTCATTTGAAAAATCGTCCCAATTAAACTTAACAACAATTTCCTCATCACCGTTTTCCTGTTTGGTAATTAATTCCAGCTCTGACGCTAGCTTCGCAGAAGCGAAACGGCCTATTCCTTTTTCGCCTGTAAATTTTCTCAGTGAATTTTGATTATTTTCCTTCTTTTTAAAATTGGTTGCAGGCTCCATCCAGGCTGATTCAACAGTTGTAAAGTCCATTCCTTTACCCTCGTCATAAATAACTAGAGATGCATTTCCCTTGGCTATATATTTCTTAGCCTTTTTCCCCTCCAGCTTCTCCTTTACTTCTCCATTAAATGTAACTTCCACTATTGGAGATTCGGCATCGTAGCTGTTTTTCACTAACTCAACTACAGCAACATTATCATTACTGATTAGCTCTTCTCCAATCGTTTTTATTATCCGGGCTCTTGGTCTGAATATAAACTTTCCTTTTTGGGGTTTATTCATGATAGCATCTCTTTGATTTTTTTCGCAATCTCATACGCCATAAGCGGTGGTACGGCATTGCCTATTTGTTTAAATGCAGGAGTGCGATTAACTCCTTCCTTTACACCTTCAAAAAAATAATCGTCCGGGAAAGATTGTAACCTGGCTGCTTCCCGGATAGTTATAGACCGGTTTTGCTCTATATCAGGATGAATATAATAATGACCATCTTTGGCAATATGGGCAACCACAGTTTGCGAAAATGGCTGGTCGGAGGCTACTACTTTAAAACGGTCAAAAAATGAACTTCGGTTTTGGTGTGTCTTCAGCCTCTCAGGCAGATCATTATAATTTAATCTGGCCTTTTCAGTATTCCATTTTTGTACGGCAATGCGGTATATCTCTTTATCCCGCTCGGTATGCGGACGGGCAACATGCTGCGTAAGTATATCGATACCGTTGCGTATTGATCCTTCAGATAAATAGTAGTTGGTTTTTGTGCGGTAGGTAAGATACCGTTCAGTTCCTTCGCCAGCCTGTATTTTAGGCAGATCGCTGAATAATGATTTTACTGTATACTTTGTTTCTTTTTTGATGGCTTCCAGATCAGGCACCTCTATAGCAAGTTCACGTCTCCAGCCAATAATTATAATACGCTTTCTGTTTTGTAATACTCCGAAATCATTGGCCTCTACCTGAAATATCTTCATTTCGTAGCCCTTTTTTAAAAAAAGCTTCTCCATGTTTTCCAGGTAAATGCCATTGCCGGCAGACAATAACCCAAGCACATTTTCAAATACAAATAATCCGGGCTGATATCTTTCCAGGAATTTCCCGTACTGCACATAAAGATAGTTTCTCCGGTCGCCCTTCATCCCGTCTTTAGACCGGGCCCGTCCGGCAAGAGAGTATGCCTGGCAGGGTGGGCCGCCAATAATTAAATCTACTTTACCGCCTTTCAACTGTTTCTCTATGGCTTTGTGGATAGCGGGGTTGTGTTCTCCACCTATAGGAAGATTTATCACAGAACTTAATAACTCAGCAGGTATTTTACTGTAAAGCTCTTTTCTTGATATTTCTCCTTTCAGGTATGATACATATTCGTCGTAACGGTTTTCTGATTTCAGATAATGATATGCTACCCGTGTTTGCAGCGTAAAGCAGGCCGCCTTTTCTATTTCCACATGTGCCACAGGTTCAAAACCCGAACGGATAAACCCTTCGGACAAACCACCGGCACCGGCAAACAGATCAATATATTTAAGACTCATTGTTTGATTTAAACTCTTTCAAGAGATTTTGTAATAACCCGTCCACCATGCCAGGCTTCAATTCACATTCCCATACTATGATAACCTTCCATCCAAGTTGCTTAAGCTTCATAATACTGTCTGCATCTTTTGCCTTGTTACCGTTGATTTTAGCAAGCCACCAATCGGTTCTTGTTTTAGGTACTACATAATACCGACACCCTTCATGACCGTGCCAGAAGCAACCATGAATAAACAGTACTGTTTTGTACTTAGGAAAAACCAAATCTGGTTTCCCCGGAAGTTGCTTATCATGCAGTTTATAGCGTAGTCCGTTAGCAAACAAAAATTTGCGAACCAGCATTTCGGGTTTGGTATTTTTACCCTTTATGCGGCTCATATTATAGCTTCTTATCTCTTTAGAGTGGACATCGGTCATTTAAAATACAAAAATAAGTGCTTGCCATAAAATAAAAACGAACTGAAGTGTACGCTTGAACAAAAATCAAACTCCCCAAGCAACTTCACAAGCAAAATATTCGGCAATAACAATTCTAATAACTATTCCACTATCATCTATTGCAATGTATCTGTATTGATCGTCCTGGACATCAACCCAATCATTGATAAGCATTCCAACATTTTGTAGTTCGCCATTTTCGGCACGTAGCGTCATTTGTGTGACAAGAAGACGCTGCATATTACGGGATCCTACTTCACCAAAAACCTGCTGAAAGTGAACTGATTTGAACGTTTGTTGATCTTCTTCAGATAAAGCAGAAAGAGGACCGCACCAAAAATGATCGGGGGGGGCGCGGCAGAGTTGGCTGAGCTCAAAAGCTGCATGCCCACGGGCAAGTTTCAGCATTACATTACGAACACGTTCGATCTCAGGCATAAAAGCGATTTGATCATCTATTTCCTTTCGTGAAGCTTCAATACGTTTTCGAAGGGCCGGTAACTTTTTCATAATCCGGGCAACCGATGGACGCCTAATCTTTTCCGGGTCAGTAGAGCCACAAAGAACGCTTTCTATCAAGCAGACCAAATATGCCTCATCTCCCGAAAAATCCTGGTTACAATCATCACAACACCCTACTACAGGTAAATTTGGAGGATAAGGGCTTTCAAGGAGACACTTCGATGGCACATGATCCCGTGTGTCTGCACCACCACCACAATAAATGCATCCCCTAACCAACCGGTCATCGGCATAGTCGTTTAATTGATCCATAATGAATGTTGCAGGTATGTGACGTTATTTGCCAGTAAAAATTATTTCCCCTCCATCAACCTTTCCAACCTCGCCATCATCTCATCCTTTTCCTTCAACATCCTTTCATACAATGCAATCTTGTCTTCGTGCAATTTTTTCAACTCTTCAATGGGATGAAAAGTAGGATAATTATTCAGCATTGCATTATTTGAAAAATTACATGAGATATTATAAATCGCTTGTTCCTCATCAAAATTCTGGATAGCTTCCACGGGTATTTTGAGTGCAGCGGAGATCTTCGCAAGCAGGGGAGCGTCGATGGTTTCCTTTTGTTCTAACAGGGAAATTTTGTTCTGGCTCCAATCATCGCCAAGATCAAAGGCCAGGGCTTCCGGCTTAATACCTAGCATTTCGCGGAAGCGTTTAACGTAGTGGCCTTCGTGTATGTTATTTGCCATAGGTTTGATGTGTTATTGCCAACAAATTTAGTTTTTTTGTTCGGGTAAAATATGGATTTCCTGTCTAAAGGTCAGGAATAATTTATGGCAGTCTATTTTCTGAAGTATTCCGGTAGCGGATTGAACACCCGTATATGTATCAGGTGCTTTGCCTTAACAAAAAAGCATGGCAATGGCTCAGGCAAAACATAACCACGGCAAACAACATCCCCGGGTGCGCACCCTCAAAGTCTACGATAAAATATTTATACGTGCCCGGTTTCTTGGCTGTCGGTATCCGGTAGTGTTTCCGGAAATACGGTTGATCGGCAAATGGCTGGAGGATTGCGGTTTTGAACCCGGACAGCATATAGACGTAATTACCGAACGCAATAGGCTGATCATTATCCATAGCTGGCCTGATAATGAAGGAAAGGAAATTTCGTAATTATGTTAAGTAAGTAAATAAATCTGTATTTAAAAACTGCAATGAATCAGGATACTATAAAAACAGAAGGTAGCGTAAAAACATTTGAAGTAATCATTCGTTTAGTCAATCTTGATAAAGAACGCAGTGTATTTTTCAATCAACGTGATTTTGATTATGAACCTCGTGCCAATACCTGGATACTGCTGGTATTGTGCATGCGAGACATGGAGCCGTTGAACTACCTGATACCAACCACGGTATTTGCAGCGCCGAACGATGTTTTTATCAGCAACGAACAACCGTCGATTCCGGCATTTATCCACCTGGGAAATAAAAGTGTTTACCAAAGCCATTCCGAAGCTGAGCCATTATGCGCTGGAAGTGCTAACTGGTCTGGATCGGCCTTGAAAAAATGGCGTTAAGAAAATTATGCAGTAAGCCGTTAAGAAGCCGCCACTGTTAGAGCCTGGCAGTTACTATTTACCGTAACGTAATCTGCGGCGAGTTTGGCAGCTTTAGGCTTACAGCGTAATTTTTAGTCAAATTTTTTCAGAGCAAGGCACATTGCATTTTTTACGGGCCAGCTAAGCGACCATCTTTTGGAAACGGGTGTTTTTGGGGCAGGAAAACTTTAAAGACATAAACATGCCATAGCGCCGATGGTGCTAGTAAAATTTTCCGGCGTAAGTTTTTCAAACGCAGGAAATTTTACCAGCCATTGGCGTGTATGCCATGCGCTATTTAGGCGCAGCCCGGATCGCAGCGGAGACATAATGTCAAATTATAGGACAAACCTTTCAGCAGCTGTAAAGCTCATCGTTTACACCGGAACTATTCTCTACATTAACTAGGAACGGAATCTATTTTTTATTTACCCACAGGGCGAGCGCAGCGCAGACATAATATACCATACCATTATAGGACAGCCGGCTAGCCCAAAGCGCCGCACGTTTTGTCCTATAATTTACATTATGTTAAGTAGATATTCGACCTCCTCAAACCCTCCACCACAAAAAACGGCGACCCGAAGGCCGCCGTCAATAATATACATTCCTTAAAAGCTTATTTCAGCTTGTCATCCAGGTCATTCCACTTCTTCTCCGCCGCAATATACTTGTTCAGATCCGCCCCTTTCGCGCCTTCACGCTTGTAGGAATAGTATTGCGCCAGGCTTCCCACAATCAGCTTGTATTGACGTTTTTCCACTTTGTCCAGCTCAGGCTTCTTGGCAAACAGTTCAGCCGCTTTTTCAAAGTATTCACGTCCCTGGTCGTAAGTCGCATCGTACTGCTTTTTCAGTTCAGCTTTCTTCGTGTTGTCAGCCGCCGTGGCTTTACCACCGGGACGCTTGCGGATCTCGGTTTCCACCTCGGTCATTTCGTTTTGCTTTCTGTCGGCTTTGTTCATGAAGTGATCACCTATATATATGAACGCCTGCGCAGCTTTGTCGGGATTCGCCGTTGCAGCTTTGTTCAGCGATGTGATCATTTTTCCTTCCAGTTCTTCGGCATTGGCTGGCTGCACAGCTCCCTCTTTGCGGGAGTTCAGCGTGTCATATAACAGTTCGCCCAATCCCATGTTCGCTTTGTAGTTCTCCGGATCTTTTGCCAACACGCCCTCCAGCGCTTTTACCTGCGCATCAAATCCTTCTACTGTGCCAATCGCAAAGTCCACTTTGTCGTAGTTAAAGTAATCGCTTTTCGGATACAGTTCTTTACCCAGGGCTTTGTATTTCTCGAAGTTGGCGTCGTCTTTCTTTTCCGCATAGTAACGCACCAGGTAACGGTACACTTCCTCGTAGTCCGGTGTGTTCAGTTTCAGTCCGGCAAGGCGCGTGTAGTATTTAACGGCTTCTCCCTCTTTTTTTGCATTGTCGGCCACCACCGCCGCCAGGATGAGCGCGTTCGTGTCGGCCGTTACTGTCCAGAGTTTTTTATCTGTCATCAGATCGCCAAGCACCACCGCTTTTTCGAGATTGGGCAGGCCCGCCTCCCAGCTTTTGTCGAGGTAGTTTCTGAATCCCGCATTGAAGTAGCCTGCATATATGTTACCGATCGTATTGGCATATTCAGCGTCCGCGATCAGTTTCATTTCCGGATCCATTTCGCGGAATTTCAGGAAAGCGGCGTAGGCTTCTTCACGCAGTTGCGCAGCTTCTGTCGCCGGCAGTGTGGTATCCAGTGCCAGCGCCGAGTATACCGTTGCTTTTTGCATATATCCTTCGGGTTTTGACGTGTATTTCGCATTCGTCATACCCTTGTCAACCGTTGCCTTGGCATTTTTGTATTGACGCAGCAACAGCAGGTTTTTGACATCTTCATACCGTTGGGCGCCTGCAGTCACCGCAAGCAAGCTCATCGTTAATAAAAGAATACTGAACTTTTTCATTGATGTTATTAATTGATGAAAAAAATAAGCTTTCTTATCCCGGTTTCCTTTTATGCTACCGGTGGTTGTTCTTCTTCTGATGCATTTTCTGCCGGAGGAGTTGCGTCACCCGGGGTTTCAGTACTTCCTTCCACCGCCGGCGTTTCGCCTTCCATTATTTCCACCTGGATTTCTTCCTCATCCAGTTGCGTGATCGCGGCAATTTCATCTCCTTCGTCGATGCGGATCAGTTTTACACCCTGCGTCGCACGTCCTAATTCGCTGATATTGGCCACTTTCATCCGGATGGTTACACCACTTTTACAGGTGATCATCAGGTCTTCAGATTGTGATACGGCCAGCATGCCCACCAGGTTGCCTGTTTTTTCGGTTACACTGATCGTTTTCACGCCTTTGCCACCGCGGTTGGTAAACCGGTATTCGTCGAATGCAGTACGCTTTCCAAATCCTTTCTCGCTGACTACCAACACGGTTTTGGATGCGTCAGTCTCAGGATTTACACAAATCATACCAACAACTTCGTCTTTTGCATCGTCTACTTCGATACCGCCAACACCGATTGCGCCACGTCCGGTCGGACGTACACTTTTCTCGGAGAAACGGATTGCGCGGCCACTTTTGACGGCCATCATGATTTCGCTGTTGCCGTCGGTCATGCGCGCTTCGAGCAGCTCATCACCTTCTATTACGGTGATCGCATTTACACCGGTCGTACGCGGACGGCTGAAGTCAACCAGCGCTGTTTTTTTGATCACACCTTTTTTGGTACACAATACGATGTTGTGTCCGCTCACGAATTCTTCGTCTTTCAGGTCTTTCACATCCAGTATCGCGCGCACTTTGTCACCCGGGATCAGTTGGATCAGGTTCTGGATCGCACGGCCTTTACTGGTTTTCTCGCCTTCCGGTATCTGGTATACATTGAGCCAGTAACATCTTCCTTTTTCTGTGAAGAAAAGAAGTGTATGGTGGGTGGATGCTACAAACAGGTGCTCGATATAATCTTCGTCGCGTGTTTTGCCGCCTAATACACCACGGCCACCACGGCGTTGCGAACGGAATTCATCCGCCGGTGTACGCTTGATATAGCCGAGATGCGAGATGGTGATCACTACGTCTTCTTCCTTGATCAGATCCTTAATGCTGACTTCATTGTCGAGGTAAGTGATCTCGCTTTTACGTTTGTCGCCGTATTTATCTTTGATTTCGGTGAGCTCGGTTTTGATGATTTCATAACGACGGCCTTCGTTGCCCAGGATATCACGCAGATCGGCGATCAACGTCATCAGTTGATCGTATTCTTCTTTGATCTTCTCGCGCTCCATGCCCGTCAGACGTTGCAGACGCAATTCGAGAATGGCGCGGGCCTGGATTTCATCGAGCCCCCAGCCGGCATTGATCAACGCTTCGCGTGCTACATCCGGTGTGGAAGATGCACGAATCAGCGCAATCACTTCGTCCAGGTGATCCAGCGCAATCAGGTAACCCTGCAGTATGTGGGCGCGTTTTTCCGCTTCGCGTAATTCATATTGCGTGCGGCGTGTTACCACTTCGTGACGGAATTCAACGAATTCGCTGATGAGATCTTTCAGGTTCAGCGTGCGCGGACGGCCTTTTACAATCGCCACGTTGTTGATACCAAAAGATGTTTGTAGTTCTGTATGCTTGTACAACTGGTTGATGACAACGTTGGCTACGCCGTCACGTTTCAGATCCAGTACAATACGTGTACCTTCTTTGTTGTTGGATTCGTTGTTTACGTGTGCAACGCCTTCGATCACTTTTTCATTGACCAGTTCGCCAATGCGGTTGGTCAGTGAGTCGCGGTTTACCTGGTAAGGCACTGCCGTGATGATGATCTGTTCACGTCCGCTGGGTTTGGTTTCCACGGTCAGTTGACCGCGCACTACTACCCGGCCGCGTCCGGTATGCATGCCTGCTTTTACGCCTTCCATACCGTAGATGATGCCACCGGTCGGGAAGTCGGGCGCCTTCACGTGTTCCATCAGCTCATCGATCGTGATCTCGCGATTGTCGATATAAGCTATGCAGCCGTCGATCACCTCGGAGAGGTTGTGCGGCATCATGTTCGTGGCCATACCTACGGCGATACCGCTGGAGCCGTTCACCAGCAATTGCGGAATACGGGTAGGCAGGATGGATGGTTCTTTTTCCGAGTCGTCGAAGTTGAGCTGGAAATCGACAGTATCTTTTTCGATATCGTCGAGCATGTGCTCGCCGAGTTTCGCCAGTCTTACTTCCGTATAACGCATGGCCGCCGGATCGTCTCCGTCCTGGTTACCAAAGTTACCCTGACCGTCTACCAGGGTGTAACGCATGTTCCAGTCCTGGGCCAGACGCACCATAGCGAAGTATACCGAGCCGTCACCGTGCGGGTGATATTTACCCAGCACTTCCCCTACCACTCTCGCTGACTTTTTGTACGGTTTGTTGGCATTAAGACCGAGTTCATTCATCGCAAACAGGATGCGGCGGTGAACGGGTTTGAAACCGTCGCGCACATCCGGCAGCGCCCGCCCCACGATCACCGACATGGAATAGTCGATGTAGGCGGTTTTCATTTGCTCTTCGATGTTGACAGGAATGATCCGGTTAGTATCCTGGGTTTCCTGTGGGCCGAAATTTTCTTCCATTGTGTTGAAGTTAAGATCCGAATGACAGGCCTTTTACCTGCCACTTCCCTGCTGTGTCTGTAGCCTTATAATTAATTCATTTTCAAGGCAATTGTCCTCAGTGTCGGACGTTCGCAGGTGAAGCCCGCAAATTTAACTTTTCTGACAGTTAAATCCGATAAAAAACCAGGGTTTTTTACCCTAGTTATCCACCTTGGTGGATTAACAATCAATTAGTAAGAACCGGCCAGTTTATAACAGAGCTTTTACACTTGGCGGCACAAATTTTTCGTTCTTTCACAGAAGCAAAAATGTGGATCAATGGGAACTTATCTGCTGTTGCGCGATAACAAAGAAAACGGGCCTTACACGCTCGATCAGCTTTTGTCCTTCGGACTTAAAGCGTATGACCTTGTCTGGATCAACGGTCGCAGCGCCGCATGGCGCTATCCGAGCGAGATCGAAGAACTGCGTCCGTACGCGCCGGTCGTGGAGGAACAACCCTTCGACCGGTTTTACAAGAAACCGGAAGATAAAGTACAACCCCAGCCAAAGCCTGTCCAGGATGCGCCCCAACCCGCTTACCAGGCTTATCAGCCCAAGATCACTACGCAGGTCGAGGAAAAGCCTGCCAAAAAAGAACCCGCCCGCAAATCGGTTTTTGTAACCTTACCCGCAACACCGATTGAGGACTATACCGAAATCGACCAGGCACCCGTTCTATCCGAAGAGCCCGCCCCGACCATCAAAGTCGTGGAAAACAAAGAAACCGTTCACACCAAATTTTCCCAACCGCTCGATGAAATCAAGGAGCAATACGTTAAAACTTTACTCGATCGCAAGCAAAAGATCAGCCGCCGCAGCGTCTGGATGCAGCAGCTACGCATCGCCGGTATCATGGTCCTGTTGATCGGCGGCGGCATTTTCCTCGGCTGGGCTATGAGCAACCGCGGCGAGGCACCGCATTTACCAGGTGGTCCAACCAGGCAACTGGCACTGGCCGCCAACCAGGAGGAGACAGTTCAAACGGATCCCATCCCTGACAATGATCCGTCAACACCTGCCGCTGTGCAGGAAGGTGTGGTGCTGTCCACCAGTGCCGAAGAACAAACCGAAGCGGATATCAAACTAAAAGAAGCACGCGACGCTGCTGCCAAAGAGGCACGTCTCCGCAAGATCATCGCCAACTCCCCTCCGCCTACACCCGAGGAAAAAATGCTGGGCGAAGTGACCGCCAGGAAAGAACAGCCTCCGGTAAAAACAGAGCCCAGCCGCGGCGCAAAAGCCGTCATGACCAAATCCGATCCGCAAAAAGCACCTGCTGTTGAAGAGGCGGACAGCTATCAACGTGTCAGCACAAATGCTGCCACCGGCGAACGCAACCGGTCCTCCAGAGGCAATCAGGATAATGTTGAAAATAAATCAACTAGACGGTCTGTTTCAAATTCTGGTTTAAAAGAAAGCAATGCGCTGATTGCCTCCGGCCGCGACGTGCCGAGAGAAGTAACCGTGCTCAGCAACAACTATAAACGCGTGCCCTTCGGCGGCATTCGTGATCTCCGCCTCACCGTCTACAACCGCTCGGACGATCCGCTGGAAAAAGTGATCGTGGAACTGAAATACATGAAACCCGGCGAACAGGTACTGAAAACACAGTGGATCGAGTTTCCTGCAATAGATGCCAAATCGTCGGCTACAATCAGGATGCCCGATACCAACCGCGGTATCGACGTCACCTACCAAATCTCCTCGGTGGTGAAAGCGCGGTAAGCTTTTTTGCCACTGAAGCCGTACCTTGCTGCCGCTTAAGTATCATCGTATGGCCGACGTAAAAATCGAAGAAAGCTGGAAAAAGGTATTGCACGCAGAATTCAACAAGCCTTATTTTCAAAACATCATTTTACACCTGAAAACGGAAAAGACGCAGGGCAAGACCATCTACCCGCCCGGCCCTTTTATTTTCAATGCGTTCAATACGACGCCGCTTTCGAAAGTGAAAGTGGTGATTCTCGGCCAGGATCCTTATCATGGCCCGGGCCAGGCACATGGCCTTTGCTTTTCCGTGCAGAACGGCGTGCCGGCACCTCCTTCTCTCGTTAATATTTTTAAAGAACTCCGTGATGATATCGGCATGGAGATTCCCATGCACGGCAACCTCACCAGGTGGGCGGAGCAAGGTGTGTTCCTGCTCAACGCTTCGCTTACCGTACGCGCCGGCGAGCCGATGAGTCACGCAAAGATCGGCTGGGCTACTTTCACCGACGAGGTGATCAAAACCATTTCGGCGGAATGTGTGCATGTCGTGTTTTTGTTGTGGGGGAAATTTGCACAGGAAAAAAGCGCACTCATCGACGGCACCAAACATCTCATCCTTAAAGCAGCGCATCCCTCGCCGTTGTCTGCTCACAATGGATTCCTGGGATGTAAGCATTTTTCCAAAACAAATGAATACCTGATGCAGCAGGGCATTCCTCCGGTAGACTGGCAGCTCTGACCAATGCCTTACTTTTGCGCTGTGCGTATTCGTTTTGTTCAAAAGAAATTCAATAGATGTCATTTTTAAAAGCTGTGGCCGGTCGTGTCTGGGCCGTGTGGGGATTGCTCACTTTCGTGGTCACTTTTTTACTCGTGTTTCTGCCTTCTATGGTTTGTTACCTGATGCCTGAACCGCGCAGCACCGCTTACTTTATCCATGTTTCCCGCATCTGGATGCGTGTCTGGTTTTTCCTGGTGGCTTGTCCTGTGCGGGTGCGCGGTAAAAAGAATTTTGAAAAAGGCCGTGCTTATATCGTCACCTGCAATCACAATTCCCTTATTGATATCCCGCTGTCTTCTCCTTTTATTCCCGGCCCCAATAAAACGATCGCCAAGACTTCTTTTGCCAAAGTGCCGCTGTTCGGTCTTTATTACCGCAAGGGTTCGGTACTCGTCGACCGCAACAGCGAACGCAGCCGCCGCCAGAGTTTTGATGAGATGAAAAAAGTGCTGGCAATGGGCATGCACATGTGTATTTATCCCGAGGGCACCCGCAACCGCACTGATCAGCCGCTGAAGAAATTTTATGACGGTGCTTTTAAACTGGCGACAGATACCAATACCCCCATCATTCCGGCGGTCATCTTAAATACGCGCAAAGCTGTACCCGCCAACAAGCCTTTCTTTTTTTTACCCAAACGCCTGGAAATACATTTCCTCGAACCGGTGCCGGCCAATGGATTATCTACAGCTGAATTACGCGAGAAAGTGCGCGGGATCATGAGTGAATATTTCACCGCTCATCAGTAAGTAACGAAAGTACGTGTGCGGTTGATGCGCAGATCCTGCAGCATGCCTGACTTCGGACTGATGGTGAAGTTGAAGTAACGGTAAGGTGGTGTTGGCGTTACGTTGATGGACAATTGCCAGCAGTGCATATCCCTCGAGATCGACATGGAGAAGGTCTGAATATCCTTTGTGCGAAAGTCATAGAATGTATTCGCACTGATGTTCCATTTCGGTGTAAGGTTGAAACTGCCGCTGATACTCGCATTCGAGTTTAATCTACCTTCAAACGCGGCCAGCGTGGTGTTGAACACCTGGTTGTAGACAAGTGAATAAGATATGTTCACCGACCAGGGGATGTTGAAGTCAACAAATTCGCCTGGATTCTGACGCATGTAGTCAAGCAACCGCTGCTGATCGGCCTGGAGCGTAGGATCGGCAAATTGTTGCGCCAGTTTATCTTTTTTCAGTTTTTCTTTGTCCGGGTCTTTTGGTTTGCTCTGGAAACTGGTGGACATCGACACACTTACCGTCGACAGACGCCCCACTTTAAATCCACCTCCCTCCCAGGCAAATTTATCAATGGGCTGGCCGATGGCATTGGTTTGATAAGGATCGAGTATACCGGATGCACTGATGTTGATCTTGTCAAACAGATTGGTACGGAATGCCAGTTGGAAAGGCGACAGCCTCATGGAATCAGCAAAAAAGTTATAGGAGGCGCCGAGACTCAGACCATCGATCAGCCGCACTTTCCGGGTGCCGTTGCTGGTAGTGTCTTTTTTGTCCCGCACTTTCATTTCTACGTTGTTATCGATCAGGAAACTGAATCCACCTACTTTTCCACTGCCGTAACCCGCATAAGGTTGCGCAGTTTGCAGTTCACCAAACATCGCCGTGTATCCCGGTGCAATTGTATCACGGTAATAATAACGTGAAGAAAGATCGGGCCGGTAGTTAAGACTGAACGATGGCCTTATCACGTGCCTGATCGCCATCACTTTTCTGTTCTTGAACTCATAGGTACCGAATACCGCCGTGTTGAACGAAAGTGCAAAGCTGGTTTGCTGATCGATGAAGAATCCGCGTGTGGTGGTCGTATCCAGTTTCTGGTTGGCCGTATTCCAGCGATAACGTGTTTTCTGATTAGCCCATACCTGCGAATAAGATACGCTGGGTGCGATGACCAATGCGCCGTTGAACACCGCCGGTAAGGATAAAGTAACCGGAATGTTGTGTTGCGCGCCCCATTGCAAGGTATCGAGCAGGTAAGAGAAAATAGACTTACCGTATACGGATTTATAATTAAGTGAATCGTAGAAAGAGAAGGAGTTGCGGAAGTTGCCCTGGTAACCGATGCCCAACTGCTCATACCATTTGCGCGAGCCCACCATTTCTTTTTTCTGGAAAGGATAAAGCGTGCTCACCGTAAAACCCGCGTCCGGCAAACTGATCGTTACCTGGCGGTTGAGGTTGTTCTGGCTATGGTTGGCCGATAAGGTCAGGTTATAAGGTTTGCCCACCCATGTTTTGGAGTACATGATGGACGATCCCATGATGTTGTTGAAGTTGGTACGCGCATCATTGGTCACGTTGCGGTTGTAGTTGGTGGAACTTGCGTTCACGCTTGCCGAGAAAGTGGTGCCGGGCCGCGCGCGCGAATCGGAACTATGCGCCCAGGCAATGCTGTAGCTGCTTGCTTTGTAATAATCCGGGTCGCCTTTGAAGTTACGTTTGGTAGACAGCAGGCCGATGTTAGCCGATCCATTGTACTTATAGCGTTTGCGGTAAGTGGGGTTGATATTGCCCGACCATCCGCCATAAGAATAGATGTTGCCGTATACTTTTACGTCCCAGTACTGGTTGATCACTTTATAATAACCCAGCCCTTCGAGACCGAGACCTGCTACATCGTTGGTGGCAAACTGCGGAGCAAGAATACCGGAATGGCGTCCCTGGCTCAGCGGGAAGAAACCGAAAGGCAGGTAAATGGGAACGGGTACGTCTTCAAATTCCGGGTGTATGGCGCCGGTGACCGCCAGTTTTTTATTGACCACTTTCATCCGGCTCGCGCGGAAGCCGAAGTGCGGATGATCGGAAAGATTACAGGTGGTGATAAAACCGCCGCGGCCGAAGGTAGTGTTGGCGTCTACTTTTTTGGCTACCTCGAAATGGATGAATGCGCCACTGTTTTCGGTGATCGTATTTTTCGTAAGACCACGTTGCGTTTTGAAGTTGTAACGGATGGTGTCGCTCGTGAACGTGTTTTCAACGCCTTGCGAAAATTCAGCCGTTTCCACTACATCGCCGGTACTGTCTTTCCGGTTAACGGCGGTGAGCACCTGTGTGGCCTGATCGATTTCAACCTGCGGTGCTTTAAGGCTGATGTCCTTGTATTCGGTTTTCGTTTTGCCGTATAAAAAGATCTTTTTCGAGGTCACCATTACTACGGCGGAATCCTCTGCATAATAGTTAACAGGTCCGTCGAGCGAGTCTTTTGAAAGTTTTAATGAAAAGGTATCAACCTTTTGTGCAGGTAGAGAGTCTTCTCCTAAATCGAGGGAATCAAGGCCGGGTATAGTATCGGCTCTGAGCGGACGTATGGTATCTGATCCGGTGAAACGCAGTCTGGACGTGCTGTCTGCGGCATTACGCGGCTTGATGGTGTCGGCCGCTGTTGTTAAAGGTGTGTAAAAATTACCTTGTGTGGTATGGAAAGCTACACTGTTCCGCGTTACTGTGCAGATGATTAATGCAGTCAGTATGGCAGAAAAAAAATATTTTAGTTTAAATTTGTCTCGCAGCCCCATATATTTCCAGGCAGCAAATGTAAATCATTCGGACTTAAACAAATTGTGAAGATTGCAATAACCCATTAATTTAACTGGCAAGGTCCTGCCGGTGTGTACAGTGATAGCAGATGAGCAAGGACCCGCCACCAAAAATTCCAGTAGTTTCCATGAAAAGAGCCCTTTCATTAACCCTGTTTGCACTTGCCAGTTGTTGCTTTGTTTCGTTTATCAATCCCACGCCGGATACGGTAGCGCCCGGTAAGCCGGCGGTACGCACGTTGATCATTGACCCGGGCCATGGCGGTGATTTTGCGGGAGCCCAGGGATTGTTCTCCAATGAGAAACAAGTATCACTTGAAGTTGCACTTAAATTAGGTAAGGCATTTCAGAAAGAATTTCCTGAGATCAAAGTCGTTTACACCCGCACGAGCGACGCCAATGCCGGCAACAAGAAAACATTGAATGAGGATCTGCGTTACCGCGCCGATCTGGCCAACTCTTCCGGCGGCGACCTCTTTATTTCCATTCACTGCAATGCGGCAGGCAAACGTCCCGGCGGCTGGTATGAAAAAGTAGTAGTGGGAAAAACGGCCAAGACCCGCATGGTAGGCAAAGGCAAAAAGAGAAAGAAACAGACCTATTACGAATACCAGTACCAGAACGTATGGCGCGAGAACACGGCCAAAGGTACCGAGACCTATGTATGGGCTGTAAATAAGAACGACGCCAAGATCAATTCCGTTGCCAAAAACAACGAATACTACGGAGAAATGGATTCCGTTTCCGGACTGAAACTTCCCGACCCTTCCGACCCCGCAGAAATGGCGCGTATGCTGGTGTACGCGCAGAACTATTTCAAAAAAAGCCTGACGCTGGCCGGTTTTGTAGAAAAAGAATTTGCCGCTTCCGGCCGCACAAGCCGTGGCGTGCGACAGCGTAATGACACCGGTATCTGGGTGCTCCAGGCAACGGGTATGCCGAGCATCTTAGTAGAAATCGGCTTTATTTCTAATAAAGAAGAGGAAGAATATCTTAATAGTGAAAAAGGCCAGGACGAAATTGTGCGGAATATTATCAACGCTTTTAAATCCTATAAAGAAAAACTGGAAGCCAAAGGCCCCAAAAAGGCATTCTGATCCGATTCTTTTGCAAATGATTGAAACAGCGGCTCCGGTCGCTGTTTTTTTATGTAATGTCCTGCTGTTTCGGGTGGTTCAAAAGCCGGCCCCGGGCCTCTTATTAACTGGTTTTCAAAATAAATGGCTAATTTGGCACTCTGTTAGCATACGAAGTGTGTAAAGTTACCAGCATGAAAATCAGCAATGAAACCAAAGTTGGCATCCTGGCGGCAGGAGCCATCGCCCTGCTTATCGTTGGATTCAATTTTCTCAAGGGAAGGGATGTTTTTAAAAAGAAGAATACCATTTATGCCATATTCGAGAATGTGGGATCGCTTGATAAATCGAACCCGGTGAAGATATTGGGTCTTACCGTTGGCCATATAGATGATATAGAGCCCCTGGACAAAGACGTAAATGGTATCAAGGTCACCATCGCTATGGATAAAAAGGTGAACATCCCCGATAATTCCGTAGCCTATATCGAGCCCAGTCTCCTGGGAACGCCCGTATTGGTGATCCAGAAAGGAAATTCAGCGCGGAGCATAGAAATGGGACAAGAGCTCAAGTCCGTTTCCCGCCAGGGAGGCATGCTTAGTTCCGTTGCACCACAACTGGAACCCGTTTTTGGTAAAATAAGCAACACCATTGATACGCTGAATTTGATCCTTGGTAACGTAAATACCATATTCGACGAGTCGGTCAAAGGTCATATCCGTTCTACCCTGGCCCAGCTCGATGCCAGTGCCGCCGCTCTCAGCAACATGCTGCAGACTGCCAACGGAAACCTTACCGCTACCCTGGGCAATGCCAATTCCATTACGGCCAATATTGCCAAAAGCAACGACAGCATCACCGCGATTATCAGTAATGCCAAACGTTTTACCGGCAGCCTGGCTAGTGTCAACATCGGCCCGATCGCCGACTCTATGCAGGTAGCCGTCAACCAGCTCAAAGGAATCGTAAACAGTATGTCCAGCACCAAAGGATCGCTGGGCGCGCTGATCCACGACCGCGAGTTATATGATAAGATCAACAACACTGTACTGAGTGCGGAGATATTGCTCGACGACCTGCGGGCTCACCCCAAACGCTACGTTAATATTTCCGTGTTCGGAAGAAAAGATAAAGGTGGGGCGCTAACTTCGCCACTTAAAAAGGATACGGTTCGCGTAGACTACTAAGTCAGCGAACTCCGATTTTAATATGAAGCCGCCTGCGACCCGATCAATCTTCAAGTATTTCCTCACGTCTGCCATGCTGCTATTGCTGGCAAACATCATTCATGCACAGGAGCCTGTACCGGTACCTTCCGATACTGTCAACTCCATTAAAATCGTTAGCAATACACGCAACCTCACTATGAAGCGTGTGGACGACAGCACCAATCTTACTATTGTTGCCGGCAATGTAAAAGCTCTCCAGGGTAATACTATTTTTTATTGCGACAGTGCGGTAGACAACAGCCGCACCCGCATCTTCGAAGCCTGGGGCAATGTAAGAATCGTAGATGGCGACACGGCCACCATCAGTGCCCGTCACCTGATTTATCACCGCGATAAAAAAGTGGCCTACTTCGATGGCAATGTAAAACTTACTGACGGCAAAGGCTCGTTGACCACACCCGACCTGGAATACGACATGTACACCAATATCGGTATTTATAAAAATGGCGGACGCGTTGTCAACCAGAAAACAGTACTCACAAGCCAGGAAGGTTACTACTATGCAGATCTGAAAGACGTCTATTTCAAAAAAGATGTATTCCTGAAAGATCCGGCTTATACCATTACCACCGATTCACTTTTATACAATACACAAAGCGGTGATGCCCGCATCATCGCACAGACCTATATTGTAGACAGCAGCGGACGTAAGATCCGTACCAAGGAAGGATTTTATAACCAACGAACCGGTCAGGCTCAGTTTGGCAGACGCTCCGAAATCATCGATGGCAAAACGCGCATAACCGGCGATGTGATCGAACTCACGGATAGTATTTACCGCGTTACCGGCAATGCCATTATCAGCGATACCGCGCAGGGTACTACTATTCTCGGAGGACTCGTGTTCCAGGACAAACGCACCGAAGCCGTACTGGCTACGCGCAAGCCCGTGATGATCGTGAAGCAGGACAAAGACTCTATTTATATAGCAGCCGATACTTTATTTACGGCAAAGCTCACCGCACTTTATGGTGCACGTGATTCATTAACCATGGATACCTTGAAAGGCACGAAAGTGGCAAAGCTGAATGACAAGGACAGCACCAACCGTTACTTCGAAGCATTTCACAACGTGCGCATCTTCAATGATTCGATCCAGGCTACCTGCGACAGCATGTTCTATTCCTTCCAGGATTCTACCTTCCGTCTTTACCAGGATCCCGTGGTTTGGGCCAATAACAGCCAGATCACCGGCGATACCATTTATCTCCATACCAAAAACAGGAAGGCCGACCGGGTGGAAGCATTTGAGCGCAGTTTTATGGTCAACAAAATGGATCATGAAGCTTACAACCAGATCAAATCAACGCGCATGGACGGTTATTTTGTCAATGGAAATATCGACTCCGTCCGCGCGAAAGGCTATGCCGAATGTATTTACTATATAAGAGATGATGCCGACAGTTCCTATACGGGCATCAATCAATCGAAATGTGATATCATTGATATTTATTTTCAGGAACAAGCCTTGCATAAAATTGCTTTCCGCAGTCAGGTGACCGGTACGATCTGGCCTATCCGTCAGAAAAGCCCGGCTGAAATGCGTCTCCCGAATTTCCGCTGGCTGGAAGAGCGCCGTCCCAAAACGAAATACGAATTATTCGAGTGAGCCGCCTAAGGATCGATTGTCCAGGTAAATGGTGAATGTAACAGCGGTTTATTTTTCCAATCCAGCGGCTGCAACATCGCCGTGATGGTATCGGTGCCGAGTACTCCACTGATAAATAACGGACCATTTGCCTCCGGTTGGCTGTAAGCAAATACCTTCTCCTCTCCCGTTTCCGGATCCTGCAACCACCATTCATGTGTGACGGTATCGCAACGGAAACCATAGTCCTGCATTTGATCATCCATCAATTGTGTAACAAAATAGTTTTGGCGATGAATAAACACACGGCGCCAGCGAAACTGGTCGGTGGTTAATGGCAACAACGTATCCTGGTTGACGATAAAAACGGGCACATCGTAAGCTCCGTGAAAAGCCGGTCGTGGTGCGGCATCATCGTTATAAACACCGCTTTTGAGATAAGGAAAAAGTGTAAACAGGATGATGGCTCCAAACAGCACTAAGCGCAATAACATTCTTCGTTTGTTGATCAAAGTCCTGCTACCGAATAATGCATGCCACCATCTTCTTCTTTCCGCATAACACAACCACGCCGCCAACAGCAACAATAGGAAGGAATAAACTTTCACCGAAATACTAAAAGAAAAATTTACGGCCACCACATTGGCCATGATTGTTAATGCAAGCAACGCACCGCCGGGTCTTGTACTTCTGAAACACAACAATACCGCGGCCAGCACTTCAGCAATCCCTAAAAAAATACTATAGCTGTGCGAGATGCCCATCGTGCTCCAGTAGAGCAAATCAGGATAGGTATCTGCGAGTGGCGTATATAAGGTGTTGGGTTCAGGCTGATAGAATTGCCATTTGAATACTTTATTCCAGCCATACATGAATAAATGCATGGCGAGATAAAAAGCCGCCAGGTTGATCAGCCAGCAACGCGCTTTATCATAGTTGCGGGGCTTCCTGTCAACCAACGACCAGCTCAACGTAGCAATGACTGCGAGCAAAAAGCAATGCAATAAATGAATATAAAGTCCGGGCGTATCGGAGGCTAGTTTAAAAGTAGCGGTGGCCGGTAATCCCAGTATATAAAAACCGGTGTAACCATTCCATTTAGCGAACAACGGAGCGAGCCAGTTAGCCGGATGAGGCAGCGAGTCCTGCGGCCAGGGCAACGTAAGAATCAATAACAGGAATAATAAGGCCCCGAAGCGAAAAAATACCGTCCGGACGGGAGGCCATGCAACTGATGGGCGGGTATCTTGCATCCTTAAAAGTATCTGATAAATTTCAGGATACAAATTACGATTATGATCCGCAATCTTCTGCTTCTGACAATTGCCTCGCTGGCCGTTACGGCTGCTTCGGCACAAACGAAAAAAGTAGCACACCGCAGTCACAGCGGTGCTGCCGCGCATTTTAAACCTGCCTCTGCCGGTTCGGGATTCGGTTTACCGGATAAGGAAACCATGAAACAATGGGAAGAGGATCGCAAGCGCAGGCAGCAGGCAGACAGCCTCGCCGCAAAAAAGCGTGCCGACAGTCTTGCTAACCAGGCACCGCCCAAGCCGAAGCCCAAAGCAAAACCAGCGCGCCGTTCTGCTGCAACGAAAGTGAAATAATCTCAGGTTTCCTCCTCTTCCAGGAGAGGCTCGGGAGCCTGCCGCTCGCGCAGGAACACTGCCAGCCATCCCAGTCCTGCAACTGCGGCAATCAGCGATGACAGCAGTATGGCAATTTTTGCCGTGGTGATGTAATGTGGGTTATCAAATGCGAGTAAAGTAATAAAGATCGACATCGTAAAGCCGATGCCTCCCAGTATGCCGGCACCAAAAATATGTTGCCACTTCAATCCCTGCGGCAGGCTGGCGACTTTCAGCAATACAGCCATCAGGCAAAACAAAGTGATGCCGACGGGTTTTCCAATAACAAGACCGCTGAAAATACCCAGACTTTCGGATGAGGTTAATTCCGCTGTCCAGCCGGATTCAATAATGATACCTGTATTGGCTAATGCAAAGACGGGCAGGATAAAAAAGGAAACGGGTTTATGCAGGAATGACTGCAGTTTGTAAGAGATCGTTTTCGGGCCGCCGCTGCCGAATGGGATGGCAAAAGCCAGCAGCACACCGGAGATCGTTGCGTGTACGCCGGAATGCAACATAAAATACCACATGCCCGCTCCCAATATCAGGTAGGGCCATAACTTATGCATGCGCAGCCTGTTCAGCACCAGCATAACGACAAACAATCCTAGCGCAATACCCAGATTCAATAAAACGATTCCCTTGGAATAAAAAAGTGCAATCACCATGATGGCGCCGAGGTCGTCGATCACGGCCAATGCGGTGAGAAAAACTTTTAAGGTTGCCGGTACGCGATTGCCCAGCAATGAAAGAATTCCCAAAGCAAAGGCGATATCTGTTGCCATGGGAATGCCCACGCCATCCGCGAAAGCGGTTCCTTTATTCAATAACCAGAACAGCAAAGCGGGCAGCGCCATTCCGCCGATAGCACCGATGGCCGGAAATAATGCGTGTCTTACCTGCGACAATTCTCCTTTGTAAATTTCCCGTTCCAGTTCCAGTCCGATCATTAAAAAGAAGATGGTCATTAATCCGTCATTGATCCAGTATTCAAGCGATTGTCCGCCAACGTTGGCATGCCAGAAGTGGACATACGACTCTCCCACTGCGCTGTTAGCCAGCAGCAGGGAAAGGGCGGTGCAGAAAAGCAGGATCATACCGCCAGCCTTTTCACTGTCAAAAAACTGCCGGAATAGTTTGGTAAGCTGCATATAAGCGCAAAAATACAGAACCGCCGGGCTTAACGACGATTTTGCATTTCATTTAAACTATGCGGCGCAGTTTTTCCGTTCTACCGCAATAACTCATCTAATATGAAAAAAACAGTTCTATCTCTGCTCGTGGTGCTGACCGTATGTAGTGCTCAAACCGTCACTGCCCAGGAAACTGAAACTATTCCGGAAAGCAGTGCTCCCACTTATAAGGCTGCGATAGGTATACGGTTGAGTAGTAGTCAGGCGATCGTGAACAACTCCATTTCATTCAAATATTTTTTCCAGGAAAACAGGGCCATCGAAGCCTTGCTTTCGTTGGGTGATCCGTTGGCGATCGGCGCTTTGTATGAACTGCATAAACCGATCGGTGCTGCGGAGGGACTGCGTTGGTTCTACGGCGGCGGTGCTTACCTGGGTTTTGTAAAAACTTACAATGTGAATAAGGACCGCAATGAAACGATTCCCAATTTTGGGGCGCAGGGCGTTGTGGGCCTCGACTATAAATTTTCCAATATTCCGCTGAATCTCGCGATCGACTGGAAGCCCGAATTGAACCTGGTTGAGGATATAAATTTTGAGCCGGCGGCGATTGGCCTGACGGCGAGATTTACGTTTTAGAAGTAGTAAGTTGTAAGTAATAAGTTTTAAGTCAGCGAAGGGATGTCGTACTTATAACTTAAGACTTATTACTTAGAACTCTTTTCCCCATAAAACCGGCATTTTTCCACATTCTGCAAAAATGTACGGTTTTTTGCGTTTTTATGCGGGAATATATTACTTTAGGGGTCTAAACGAAACAATTGCTTAAGAAAGAACGCCAGGCTTACATTCTGCACCAGGTAAACCTGCACAATAAGGTGCTTTCCGCCACTCTTTGCCAGGACATCAATGTCTCGGAAGACACGATCCGCCGCGACTTGCAGGAACTTGCGGAAGAGGGCAAACTAATAAAGGTGCACGGGGGAGCTCTCTCCCATTCTTTTAACGAAGTTCATTTCTCTACGAACGGAGTATATTCGCAAAGTCAGAAAAAGAAGATTGCTCAAAAAGCCATCAGCCTTATCCACAACGGAATGTTTATCCTAACCAGCGGTGGTACCACCATTATAGAAATGGCGCGTTCGCTTCCGCATGGTTTGAAGGCCACTTTTATATCGGGCAGTATTCCGGTGATCCTGGAATACATGAATCACCCCAATATCGAAGTGATCCTTATTGGCGACCGCATTTCCAAAAATTCAAAAATTACCGTAGGGCCGGAAGCTATCGCAAAGATTCGTCAGATGAAGGCGGATATTTGCTTTTTGGGTATTAATTCTATTGACCTCGAACACGGGGTTACTGACAACGACTGGGAAGTGGTGCAATTGAAAAAAGCGATGATTGAATCGTCTCAGCGGGTTGTTTGTATGACGATTGCCGAAAAAGTCAATACGTTTCAACCGATCCAGGTTTGTGAGATCGGTAAAATCCACACCCTGATCACCGAATTACCTGCAGACAATACCCTGCTGCAACCCTATCAGCAGGCCGGTATACAGGTGTTATAATCGTTTACTGCTTAATTATTATACTAAAACAACATCATGCTATGAGAAAAGCTCTCCAGTTATTAGTAGCCTTTCTATTGATGATCGTCCTGGTACCGCAAGTTGCTTATGCACAGGAAAAGACCATTAGTGGAACGGTACTGTCGGATGACAAAACACCGCTGCCTGGTGTGACGATCCGGGTAAAGGGTACCCGTCGCATCACACAGACAGATGCCAACGGTAAGTTTACCCTACAGGTAAGCCCCGGCGAAACCCTGCAGGTAACCTATGTAGGTTACGAGCCGCAGGAAATCAAAGCCGGTGACGGCGCTACGTTAGGTATCACGCTGAAAGCTTCAGAAGGAGCGCTCGGCGAAGTGGTCGTAACGGCCATGGACATCAAACGTAACAAACGTGAACTGGGTTACTCAACCCAAACTGTAGGCGGTGATGATATCCGCGAAACACAACGCGAAAACTTCATCAACAGCTTACAGGGACGTGTAGCGGGTCTGACTATCAACCCTACTTCAGGAACTGCCGGTTCTTCCAGTGCTATCGTACTACGTGGTTTCAACTCTCTTTCACTTAGTAACCAGCCTCTCTTTGTTATGGACGGTGTAATTATGGATAACACCTCTCTCGACGAAAACTCACAAGGCGGTTCAGGTGTAGGTATTGTTGAACGCGGCGCTGGCCTTACTTCCACCAACAACCAGAAGACGGACTATACTAACCGTATGGCCGACATTAACCCCAACGACATTGAATCGATCACCGTGTTGAAAGGTCCTGAAGCTACCGCACTGTATGGTAGCCAGGCAAGCTCCGGTGCCATCGTTATCACTACCCGCAAGCCTAAGTCCAGCAAGTTTGCACTGCAGTACGACAACAGCCTCCGCTTCTCCAAAGTGACGCGTTATCCCGAGACGATCGACGGATACAGGAATGGAGAGAATGGTGTAGCCTCTGATGTGTTCCGTTATTTCGGTCCCGCTTACGAACCGGGCACAAAATTGTACAACAACAAAGACGAGTTCTTCAAAACCAGCTTTACCCAAAACCACAACCTGGGTATGGATTTCGGGTTCAAGAAATCTTTGTTCCGCTTTACTGCGTCTTATTTTGACCAGGACGGTGTGGTGCCAAACAACACTTATAAGAAAATCAACTTCCGTTTGTCCAACACCACAAAGGTTGGCAAATGGCTGGAACTAACACCTGCCATTTCTTATATCAGAGCAGAGAACCGCAAGGTACTCCGCAGTGCGGGTGGCTTTCTTATCGGTCTCATGATGTGGCCCAATACCATCGATATCCGCAACTATGAGGCAGCCGATGGTTCAAAAATTCCGCTGTTCAGCAACAACCCCAATGCCGACTACGACAACCCGTTGTTCAACGTTAATAAGAACAAGAACTACGATGAGAACGATCGTTATGGCGCCACGCTGGGTATCAACATCAACCCCACTTCCTGGCTGAGCCTCTCCGGTCGTTTCGGCTATGATACTTACGATGCAGAGGGCTATCTGCAATACCATCCGCAGTCTTACTATATCGCTTCTACCGTAAATGGTATTCAGGACAACTGGTGGAGAAAATACACTGGTTACAACCATACTATCACCGGTACTGCACGTAAGTCACTCGGTAAGTTCAGCGGACGCCTGATGATCGGTACCATGTGGCAGGATTATCAAACCGAAATGTTCGCGGTAAGCGGTAACAACCTCTCCGATCCTAACCGCACCGACAGTGCCAACACCGCACCGAACACACGTACTTACCTGCTTCGCAATGTATACGGTGAAAACAACCTGTTTATCACCAAGATGTTTGCTTACTTCGGTGAAGCCGCTATTGCTTATGACAACAAGGTATTCCTGAACTACACACACCGTTTTGAAGAGGCTTCTACCCTGCCAAAACAAAACCGTAAGTATAACTATCCAGGTGCGAGCCTTAGCCTTATCATGACCGACATCATTCCCGGTCTGAAAAGAGGCGGCATCGATTATGTGAAACTGCGTGGTTCACTGGCCGGTACAGCCCGTCTGAACCTGCCTTATTCCACACAATCGATTTTTACCAACGTAACTTCTTCCGGTGGTGGTTTCCAATATGGATTTACCAACAACAACCCGGATCTGGAGCCTGAAAGACAAAAGACTTTCGAGATCGGTACAGAATGGCGCTTCTTCAAAGGACGTCTGTCTGTCGACGCTGCCTATTATAACACATTGACAAAAGGCCAGATCATCGAAGGTTTCCGTCTGAGCTACGGTACAGGTTATGTACTGAACACGCAGAATGCGGGCAGCACACGCAACGAAGGTGTGGAAGTGACCGTTTCTGCCAACATCGTGCGTAAGAAAGACTGGAACTGGGACATGCAGTTCAACTTCAACCGCATGTGGAGCCGCGTAACAGAAATGCCTGCCAACGTTGCCGAATACTATATTGCCGATACATGGGTATATGGTAACGCACGTGGTGGTATCGTGAAAGGTGGCGCCACCACTACCATCACTGCAGCAGGTTATCAGCGCAACAACGCCGGTGATATCCTTATCGATCCTACCAACGGTTTGCCTCTCGTAAACACCGTTTACTCTGTATTCGGCGACCGTAACCCCGATTTCCGCCTGGGTTGGAACAACGTGATCAGCTATAAAAACTGGCGCCTCAGCTTCCTGTGGGATCTGAAAGTTGGCGGTGATATTTTCAATGGTAACAACAAGTTCCTGACAAGCATCGGTAAAAGCCCGATCACAGCGGACCGTTATACCCCGATTGTAGTAGAAGGTGTACTGCGTGATGGTAAAGAAAATACTGCAACTCCTACACGTAATACCTATACTATTATTCCTGCGTATAACTGGACATATTATGCTGAGCGTATGCCGGAAGAAGTGTTCATTGAGAAAAATGTGAACTGGTTCCGTCTGCGCGATCTGAGCGTGAGCTACAATTTCCCTCAGAGCTTTGTACGCCGCATAGGTGTGATCAAATCACTGGGTGCATTCTTTACTGTAAACGACCTGATCCTGATGACCAACTACTCCGGTGCTGATCCTTCCGTAAGCGGTACTTCTGCCGGTGCACGTGGTGTTGGCTCTGCAGGTTTCGACTACGGTACATTGCCTACGCCGATCAATCTGAACTTTGGTATCCGTCTTTCCCTGTAACCCTCAAAAAAGAAATGAACATGAAAAAGATATTTGGTATTTGCATGGCTTCGGGGATGGCAGCACTGCTGCTGGGAAGCTGTAGCAAACAAATCGACGATGCCTACCTCAATCCCAATGCGGAAACTGTAAAACCCATTGAGCAATTGTTGCCAGGCATTATTGACAACATGACCTGTAGCTTTTCTGCTGCCGGTACCAACTATGGTACTACACAGGATGGCATGTATCTCGGCAAGTATATACAGTTCTGGGTCCAGAATACTGCCAGCAACCAGTATGATGCGCTGGGCGGTGTAATCGGTAACAGTGACCTGCTCGGTAACGTATGGGCCATGCATTACTATGGCCAGGGGCAAAACCTCAACCGTGTGATCCAATGGGGCAGTGAGCAAGAGAAATGGGATTATGTGGGGGTGGCTTATGCTATCCGTGCATGGTCATGGCTCACACTCACCAATACCTATGGTGAAGTAATCCTTAAAGAAGCTTTTAATACCAACCTGCGTGTGTTCAAATACGACACGCAGGCAGAGGTGTACGATGAGGCGCGTCGCAATGCTCACCTCGCCATTGAATTCCTCAGCCGTACGGATGGTAACGTAAGCCAGGCCAACCTGGCCATCGGAGATAAGTACATGAACGAGGGCGATGTAAACAAATGGAAAAAGTTTGCTTATGGTGTGCTCGCGCGTTCTTACAACCAGCTTTCCAACAAGGCCGATTATCTCGGCGGACCAAAGTTGGTAGACTCCGCGATCAAATACGCAGGTCTGGCTGCCACTACCAATGCTGAAAATACCTACGCTAAATTCTCCAATGCAGGCCCTACCGGTACTTACCATTTCTGGGGTCCGCAACGCGCCAACTTTGGTGTACAGCGTCAGTCTAAATTTATCGCGGATCTGATGTCCGGTGTAAATGACGTGTTTAATGGTGTGAACGATCCACGTGCATGGTATATCCTGCGCGAGAATCCGAACGGTACCTTCAAAGGCTTCCGTCCTACTTATGGTCTGGAAACAGCAGTGCTACCGGTGGTAAATGATCGTCCCAATAACTTCTGGGGTGGTTTAAATGCGGTAACAACGGCGCCAACTCCGGATACTGTACGTTATGTGTACCAGAACGGACCTGCATTTCCGATCATTACCGCTTGCGAAATGAAATTCATCGAAGCCGAGGCTCAGTACCGCAAGGGTCAGAAAGGCCTTGCCCTGGCCGCTTACCGTGAAGGTATCCGGTTGAGCATGGACATGCTGGCTACGGTATATCCGAAAAATGTACCGGAAGCACGCAAAATCACACCGGGGATGATCACCGCCTTCCTGGCTGATACGCGCGTGGTGCCTGCTGAAGCACAGTTTACGCTCTCTCACATCATGATGCAGAAATATATCGCGCTTTACGGATATGGTGTGTATGAAACATGGACAGACATGCGCCGTTTCCACTATACCGATGTTGAAACAGCCACAGGCCTGCAGGTATACCGCGGATTTGAACTGCCTCCCGCTGATCGCCGTTACGTGAACAACTCAGGTAAAGTTGTTTACCGCTGCCGTCCCCGTTACAACTCGGAGTATCTCTATAACGTAGATGAGTTGAGAAGAATCGGTGCGCTGGACCTTGATTATCACACAAAAGAAATGTGGTACACACAGCCCTGATCTATCCACCAATAAAAACAATGCAACATGAAAAAAATCAAGCATATAAAATTTCTTGCAGCGGGATCACTGGTGGCACTGGCAGCGCTGATCTCCTCCTGCGACAAAAACCTCAATGACCGCAACAAGCTCGATAAGGATGCCTCCAACTCCGCTTACGTGAAGTTTGTGAACCTTGCCGGTAATGCTACCCGCAACTTTGTTTTCGTGGATGGCAAACAGGTATCCGGTGTGCAGATGGTATACGGTGAAACGTTGCCTGTACATTCCGGTAACTATGGCCTCAAGATGGCGGCAGGTCTGCGTTCATTCGTGGTGCGCGATACCTTGTCCACTACCACACAGGTGCCGCTCACCTTCAACGGCAATTTCGATGCTAACTCTTCCTATACGGTGTTCCTGTATGATTCGATCATCCGTATCAAGCAGGTAACGGTGAAGAATAATATCGAGATTCCGTCGGATTCTACATCGCGTTTGAAATTCGGCAACTTCATGTACCTCACCAATGGCGGAACTGCACCAGCGGTGGATTTGTATTCCAGCTTCTTTGGCCGCAGAATCTTCACCAACATTGCACCCAGCCAGGTGACTGAGTTCATCACTTATCCTGGTGGACATGCAGCCGGTGACACCTTGCGGACCTATGTAGCAGGAACCAATACTGTACTGAATGAATTGATCGGATATACCACTACCAAGAAAAGAAGCTATGTAGTGGTGGCAAGAGGCAACTATAACAACGTTCTTACCACAGGTACCGGACGTTTGCTCTCAAGTCATACGATCTGGTAAACAGAATAGAAAGTTTCAGAAAGAAAAGAGGCTGTCGTCTGACAGCCTCTTTTCTTTTTTAGTAGTAATACCGGTTGTAGGCATCACTTACCGGCTCCACATCCGTACCGATAACGGTGTATGCCTGCCGCGCCTGGTAGAGCGTTGTTTGCCCGTGATACATCGTGATACGATGAGTTTCTACCTGTGAGGAACTGCTGTTGTACATGATGTCAACATCAAAATCCACGTTGCCATCGCCTGCTTCGTTGCCCACACGCTCAACAGAAAGGAAGAATTCGCGTGCGCCAAAACCCACGCCGGTGCTGATGATGAATGACTCATCTCCCACCACCACCATTTTTTTTGAGACTTTAACTACGGCTCCTGTACTTACTGGTGTAAAAGAGCAAAGCAGCATGGTTGTCGCTGCCAGGACGAAGAACATTGTTTTTTTCATATGATCTAGTTTTAAGTAAAATACAAAAACACGTGAACGATGCCAGCGCGACACCCCGCGAGTTAGTGCGATTGGGTATAAACCCATAATTGGTTGAGTAGAAACCACTGCAACGGTATCCGTGATTTTTCTATTTGCAGCTTTCTGCGGTTGGATTGAAGGCTAATTTGTTCCTGCTGCATTTTTTTTCAGCTTTTTGCGCGATTGTGCGGAATTAATAATACATTAGCGTTAACACTGCTTATGAAGGAACTCAGCTGGTCACTGCATTTCTTCTCTTCATTTGTATGCTTTTCGAGAGGCATGCCAGTTTACAAACCTATTCCATTGAAAAAAACGGCCGGTTTATTCCGGAGAGCTAACCTGTAACAGTTGAAGCTTTATTGTCCATTTTTATAACCAAAACAACTCACAGCTATGAGAAGAAACCTGCTCTTTCCCCTTGCTTGTTTCCTGCTGTTTTTATTGCTGCCACCGGCATTGAAAGCACAGGAGAGATCTGTATCGGGCACGGTACTGGCAGATGATGGCACGCCTATGCCAGGTGTGACCGTATCGAACCAAACCAACGGCAAAAAAACACAAACCAACTCTGTTGGTTATTACGCCATTGAGGCCGCTACAGGCCAGAAACTTCATTTCACCTTCGTGGGTTATGTTGCGCAAACACTTACCGTACCGGCTGGTACCCTGGTGAATGTAAAACTGGTATCTGCTGAAAATGACATGGAGAACGTGGTAGTAACGGGTTATGGCCAAAAGCGTAACAAACGTGAACTGGCTTACCAGGCCCCTACTGTAAGCGGTGACGAAATCGCGCAAACAAAAAGATCTAACTTCTTAAATGCGCTTGCAGGACGTGTACCGGGCTTAACGGTTACGTCCACATCAGGTTTACCAGGTGCCAGTGCGCAGATTATGCTGCGTGGCGGTACGTCAATCGGGGGTTCAAACCAACCGCTTTTCGTAATTGATGGTATGCCTGTTATTGACGCTTCGATGGACCAGAATGATCTTCCCAGCGCTTCAAATACCGGCGGTTCTGCGGCCACATTGTCCATGGCTAACCGTAACAGTGATTATACTAACCGTATCGCTGATATGAACCCGGAAGACATTGAAAGTGTAACGATCCTCAAAGGCCCGGAAGCGACAGCACTGTATGGCTCTGATGGTGCGGGTGGTGCGATTGTTATCACTACCAAAAAAGGCAAAACCGGCAAAACACAACTTACTTATACCGGTACTGTTTCTCTGGCACAGGTTTACCGTTATCCGCAGACGCAAAGCACCTATTCGCGCGGAGCCAACGGAGCGTTCGATCCTACAGCTTACAATGCATACGGCTATTCATTTTTTGGACCCAAGTATGACGACAACACGCCCCGATATAACAATGCAAAAAATTTCTTCCGTAATGCGTTAACTCAGCAACACAACGTAACGCTGGAAGCCGGTACGCCAACACTGAATTATCGTTTGTCAGGTGGTTACCTGAATCAGGAAGGTGTAGTACCCAACACAAAGCTTGTTCGTTATAACTTCCGTCTGAGTTCTTTTGCCGAATTAGGTAAAAAATTCAAACTGAATACTACGATTGCTTATATCCGCTCCGACAACGACAAGGCAACCAAGAGTGCTGGTAGTTTTTATACCAACCTCATGACCTTCCCTTCCGACATTGACGCAAGAGATTATATCAATCCGGACGGCACAAGAAAATTGCTGCGCAATGTAGCCGCAAACGCCGAACTGAACAATCCGTTCTGGGACGTTAATAAGAACCTGTCGAACGACAAAACCGATAACTTTGTAGGCAACCTGAGCCTGACGGCGAATATTGCCAAAGGTCTTACCGCAACAGGTATTATCGGTATCAACTCATTTACAACAATGGGTTCGATGTTTTACCATCCTTACTCCCGCGAAGCGGTGACACTGGGTGGCTTCCTCTCTACCTTCGAACAGGTATACAATGGTATGAATGGTACATTCCGCGTGAACTATAACAAAACGATCGCTAAGAAATTTACCAACTCATTCTACCTGGGTTCCTACTTCGAAGACAACAAAATGACCACTAACTCACAGCGCGGCGAACGATTTTATGAGCCCGACTTTATGTCGATCATCAATACTGATCCTACTTCCCGGATTGCGCTGCTGGCACGTCGTGATTCAAGAAAAGTACGCTTCTACGGTGGTTATACAGTGGGCTACAACAACCTCCTGTACCTGACCTTTACAGGTACCCGCGAAGGTGTGTCTACGCTCATGTCGAAATTTTACAACAAGCAGCCTTTCTTTAACTACGGTTCTGCGTCCGGAAGCTTCATTCTTTCAGACCTCAATTTCATGAAGGGCATTAAAGACGTAATGAGTTACGCCAAGTTGCGCGTGTCTTACGCAACCACGGGCCGCGGTCCGATCGCCACTTACATCATCGACCGGTCATTCAACGGAGCATTGTCTACCGGCGGTGGCCTGAACCTTGGTGTAACGGGTAACAACGAAGACCTGCGTCCTGAGTTCAACAAGAACTTTGAGGTGGGCGGCGAATTCAAATTTCTTAAGAACCGCATCGGCCTTGACGTAGCTTATTTTAACAATAAGATCAAGGACAACATCCTGGCTAACCGTATCAGCTATGCCACCGGTTATATCCTGCGTTACTTCAACGGCGGCCGCTTAGCTGCCAAAGGCTGGGAAATACAGTTGACCGGTAGCCCTGTGCGCAGCAAGAACCTGAATTGGGATATTACGCTGAACTTTGATAAAGCGAGAACGACCATCGAAAAACTCCCCGGCGATCTTCCTTTCTATTATGATTCCGACACGTGGGTTTTCGGTAGTGTACGTTCACAGGTGGCTGTTGGTCAGTCCCTCGCCAACCTGTCGGGCTTCACTTTTGAAAAAAATAACAAAGGACAATTGCTGATCTCCCCCACTACGGGCTTACCTATACAGGCAACAACCGATTATGTAACCATTGGTGACCGTCAGCCTGACTTCAAATTCAGCCTCATCAACTCCATTTCTTATAAAAGCATTTCTCTGGCCTTCAATCTGGATTTCCGCAAAGGTGGAGATGTGTTCAATGCCAATGAAATGATGATGGTGATGAACGGTGCCAGCGTGCGTACCCTCGACCGCGAGCAACCACGCGTGATCACCGGTGTATTGAAAGACGGATTCGAAAACACAGACAAGCCTTCCATCAACACCATCGCGATCACTCCTTATTTCCGTAACAACTATTACAACGGTGTTATCGCTGAATCAGATTACATTGAAAGTGTAAACTGGATGCGCCTGCGGGATATCACGATCTCCTATGATCTCTCCCAAAAGATATTGAAGCGTCAGAAGCTGGTTAAATCAGCCAATATCTTCGCTACAGGAACAGACCTGTTCATTATCACCAATTACAGTGGTATGGACCCTAACGTAAATGCATTGAACTCATCAAACGTTAAAGGTTTTGGTGGCGCAGGGATTGATTATGGTGCCATTCCAACTCCCCGTGCTTTCAGTCTCGGAGTAAAACTTGTTTTCTAATCGTTAAAACGATCTGATCATGAAAAAGAAATTCTTTATAATACTTGCTTCGGCGATGGTGTTGGCTACCGGGTGTAAAAAATACCTGGACATCAACAGCGACCCGGACACCACACAGGATCCGTCTAACGCATCAGTTATGGCCCCCACCCTGGCAGCTATACCAACAGCCCTTCAGTCGGATGGCGGTCTTTATATCGCTAAATACGTACAGAACTGGCTTACCTGGAACAGTGCCAACCAAAACACATACGATGCACAGGGTTATGCATGGAGTGGCGGTACCATGGCGGCTAACTGGACCATGACTTACCTGAACCATGGAGAAAACCTGAACTTTATGCTGGAGAAAGCCCGGCAGTTGGATGAACCGCATTACACGGGTGTAGCGCTGGCCCTCAAGGCCTGGTCGTTCCAATATACAACCGATTATAACGGTGATATTCCATTTAAAGAGGCCTTCATAAAAGATCTCTATATCTTCAAATACGATTCTCAGCAGGTAGTGTATAAAGGCGTTGACTCTCTCTGTCGCCTTGCAATTCAATACCTGGATCAGGCAATAGCCCGTGGTCAAAACGGCACCTTGTCGCGCGGAGATATCGTATATGGCGGCAGCCTGGAGAAATGGAAGAAATTTACCTATGGTGTACTCGCACGCAATTGGCATCACCTGACAAACAAAACCGGCCTGTATAATGCCGATTCTGTTATCAAGTATTGTGATAATGCCATGGCAAGCGGCGCGGACGATTTCCTGGTTCCTTTCGACGCCAACCTCAACAACAACTCTAATTATTTTGGCACCAGCCGCGATAACCAACGCCTTTGGAGACAAAGCAATTTTATTGTAGGCTTATTGGACGGTACTGCATTAACGGGAAGCAATACCAGTGGATTTAACCGTGATCCGCGTATCGCCTATATGCTCGCCGCGTCTCCTGACACAACCAATGGCAACGGCGGATACCGCGGTGTGGAACCAGGTGTCGGAGACCCCTACTCCGGGCTTACCGGAACTTATGCTGTTGGTTCGACCAACTGGATCAACGCCCGGAGAAGAGTATCGATCAACTGGGGCGATAGCCTTTTCGTGAATCCAAGCATCAATTCTTTCGGAAACGCAAATGGCAAGTACCTGTTCAAGGACAAAGCGGTATTCCCCGTTATGACCTATGCGGAAATGCAATTTATCAAAGCCGAAGCTGCCTTCCGCAAAGGAGATAAAGCAACCGCTTATACAGCTTACAGAGCAGGTATCCAGGCTCACTTCGATTTTATCAACCGCAGTTACTCCGATGTTCGGGGCTCCACAGCGTTATATAATACATCGCCTGTTCCGGCCGCTACCATCACCCGCTACTTTAATAGCGACAACGTGAAGAAAACGTCCGGAGCGCTTACGCTAACTGACATCATGCTGCAGAAATACATTGCTTTGTGGGGATGGGGTTTTATGGAAACCTGGGTTGATATGCGCCGCTTCCATTACCTCGATCTGGACCCCGATACAGGAGAACAGGTGTATAAAACTTTTAAAATGCCGGTACCTTTGGCAACAAACAATGAAGGACGCCCCGTACAGCGTGTTCGTCCGCATTTCACGTCGGAATATACCTACAACCGCGACGAATTAATCAGAATTGGCGCGACAAGATCTGACTACCACGTAAAAGAAATGTGGTTCAGCATTCCAGAGTAATCAAAGGATTTAACACTTAAATTCAAGTTTATGCGACATATCATTACCGGAGCTTTCGCCCTGATGGCCGTTTCCGTTGTTATTTCTTCCTGTAAAAAGAACGAACTGCGCAGCGCCCCGTTTGAATTCACCGATGGCAAAGCTTTAGTAAAAATCAATCACTCCTGCCCTTATGCCAAGAACCCCGGCATCGTCATCAAAGTAAATGGCGAAAAGGTCAGCAGTGCCATCACCTATAGCACGCCTTATCCCGGCGGAGGTTTGAATACAGGCGGTAATTCCTACGCCGACTATCTTGCTTTTAATCCCGGCGATAACAAGATCAGCCTGACCATTCCTTTCGTAGGTACCAACAACGATTCAATTGTGCTGCACGAAGGCACTTACAATGTGAAGGCCAATGTATACCAGACTGTTCACTTTACGGATACGCTGGCGAACACGGTTGGTGTAACGACAATCGATGCCTCTGCTAAACCCGATTCGGGCTATACAGAGTTTCGCTTCGTAAACCTTATCCCGAATTCTACCGGCATCGATCTGTATTTCGGTCCAGACCGTGTGGCGGCCAATGTTCCTTACAAAGGAGCAACGGAGGCCTTCCTGCTGCCAGCGGGTAACTCACTGGCATGGACACTTCGTGACGCAGGCGGTAGCACCACATTGGGCACCGCTTACACCAGTGCAAGTACGGTAGCTAACCAGCGCGTATTTACCGTCTATGCGCGTGGTTATCGCGGATTGCCGACAACAGATATCCGCAGCCCCAAAATCTCATTTGTTTATAACAAATAAATTCGTGTGAGTATTCAACTGTTCCCCGTCCGTGAAGAAATGTAGCGGACGGGGTCAGTTTTTTTATCTAGCTTAAATCGAACCTATGCGTATAACGCTTCTTGCTGTATGTTTGGTCATCGCTGCTGCATCCCACTCACAGACGGCGTTGTGGTCGGCTCCCGATTCGGCGCTGGCTGATTTCAGAGATAATTATCCACAGGAAAAAGTATACCTGCATACCGACCGCGACATATACGGTGCAGGAGAAACTATCTGGGGGAAACTCTGGTGTCTGCTGGATCAATCACCCAGCTTTTTAAGCCGCATAGCGTATGTAGAGATGGCCGATAAGAATGGTAAAGTGGTACAGAAAAAAATGTACCGCCTCGATACCGTTGCCAGTGCTGCCGTTGATATAGATATTCCTTCCGGGTTAGCTACCGGCACCTACTCGCTCAGCGCTTATACGCTATGGATGCTGAATTTTCCGGCATTTGTCAGTCATAAGAACATCTACATCCAGGGAGCAAGCCCCACGGAAGCAAAAACAACGGAAGCCAAAGCGGTACTTAACCTGCGCTTTTTACCCGAAGGTGGAGAATGGATTCTCGGACTCAACAACCGCCTCGCCTTTCATGCCACTGATGCCAATGGCATGCCGGTGAGTATAGAAGGCTACATTGCGGATAATACCGGCTCACGCGTTACGTCTTTCAAAACCGAACACAATGGCATGGGCATGGTGGAACTTACGCCCGCAGCCGGAAAGTCATATTCCGCATACGTGCGCTTTGGAGGTTCCGCAGAGCGTAAATATGCACTGCCGCCCGTAAAGAGCGACGGTGTGACCCTGCGTATCGAAAACACCAATGCAAAACGGCTTTTTGTGCTGGTTAACCGCAGCGAGCAGAACAAAGCACAGTTCCGCGAGCTTGAAGTGATTGCACAGATCAATTATGAAATCGTATATCGCGCCAAACTCAACCTTGACGAGGAACAGAACGCCGTTTCCATCAACAAAAAAGATTTGCCTCCCGGCATATTGCATGTAACAGTATTTGACCAGCAACATATGCCGGTTGCCGAACGTATTTGTTTTATCGAGAATTATCAGTTTACACAACCCGACATACACCACGAAGAAAAAGGACTGACCGCCCGTAAACGCAACACTGTAAGTTTCAAATTGCCGGAAGACAAAGTGTATGCCCTTTCGGCGCAGGTATCAAGCTATACAGCCGGAGAACCGGTTCACAACAATGCAGATAACCTGATCGCATCGTTGTTGCTGGGTAGTGACGTGAAAGGTTATATTCATCAACCAGGATATTATTTCCGCAACAAAGACACTGCTACCCTGCGTCACCTGGATTTGTTGCTGATGACACAGGGATGGCGCCGGTTTGAATGGAAACAACTTCTTGCAAAACAAAAGCCTGTTATCAGTTATCCCGTAGAATCAGCGATGAGTTACCGGGGCACCGTAACGAAAAGTGACAGCAAAGAACTGATCAAAGATGGTAAGGTATCGTTCATGATCAGAGGTGTGGATTCCTCCTCGTTGCTGGCGGAAGCTACGCTCACGGATAAGGGTGAATTCATTTTGCCGGATGTAAATTTTGTTAAAAGTGCCGAAGTGGCTTATATGGGAACAGACAACAAGCGTGCAAACTTCATTGTAGATGTACATATGCTGCCTACTTACATTGATAGTTTGCAGAAAAGCCGCTACCGCCCGGACATTACGCTTGATTCGGCGGAGTTACTCGCACAGCAAAGAGCATTGGCGCTTGCCATGAACCAGCACACGCAACAACTGCAGGATAGCGTGAAGATGCTGAATAATATTGTGATTAAATCGCGTAAGTTATCGCGCCAGGATTCGCTGAATGCGGCTTATGCCGGTGGACCTTTCCTGCTGGGACGCATCATCGATCCTTCCGAATTCAAAACCTATCGCAGTATCTGGCAGATGATTCAGGCAGCTATTCCGGGTATAACCATCGAAGGCAGTCCTTTCTCTCCTAAAAGTGTAACCATGAACCGCTTTGCGGGCATGGGTCCCGCCAGCGGAGGATCAGAAGAACTGGCCGGCAGTTCCGACGGGTCGATCAGCAATGGTATCGTGATGGAAGAAAATGGCATTGCCTATTTCCTGAATGAAATAAATGTAAGCTTTGATGTAATCAATACATTGACAGTAGAAGATGTGGCGCTCATCAAAGTAATGAAAAATGAAGCGGCAGCATTGGGCGCTTCGCAGGGCGCTATCGCCATCTATACCAAAAGCGGTTTCGATGCGGCTGCCCGTGTTTACGACAAACGTTATATTCGTGTAAAGAAAGAAGGATACGCCGTAAGCCGGGACTTTTTCGATCCACCTTATGCAAGAGGTGACTCAATGACCAACGCCGATCAGCGTTATACGCTGTACTGGAGTGGTAAATTACGGCCTGCCAGCGACAAGCAGTACCGTTTCCGTTTTTTTAATAACGATTCGGGTAGTAAATTTAAATTGATTATACAGGGTATCAGCCGGGATGGTGAGCTGGTTTGGAAGGAGCAGATACTCGAGTGAATAGTAAGTATTAAGTAATAAGTAGTAAGTAATAAGTTTCAGGTAAATGGTTATATTCACTATTGACTATTCACTATTGACTATTCACCATTCACGTTTTTGACTTTTGAATTTCCCTCATGGCATTAAGCAGAATCTGGTCCGCGTTTATAATAGTTGCGTTAAGTGTAGCCCTGTTCCGGTTTGCCTTCAATGGCAGCCAGGATGATATATTCGGACGAATGGTAACAGGTTCGTCGAAAGACGAATTCCGTTTCTACGCTATCGGCGATCCGGCAAAATATGGCTATCCTTCCCTCGACAGCTTTGCACGTAAAGTAGCTCCTTACTCCTTCAAACGCCAGGATGCACCGGATGAAAGCACTAAATTTCTGCTGACCGATAACCTTGCTTCAGATTCTGTAAAAATTCTCACCGATAAATTCAAAGCCTTACGTGCGGTTGAATATTCTTATGTTACCGGCAGATTGCAAAAACCGGTAGATGGTGTAATAGAAACCTGCAAGAGTGCCGTCAATATTTGTTTAGGCCTGATAGGTATCATGGCTTTGTTCATGGGATTCATGAGTATTGCAGAAAGAGCCGGTGGCGTTCGTTTTCTTTCGCGCATCGTCGGACCTTTCTTCTCCAAATTATTCCCGGAGGTACCGAAAAACCATCCGGCCATCGGTCATATGATGATGAACTTCTCGGCCAACATGCTCAACCTCGATAACGCTGCCACACCTTTTGGCATCAAAGCCATGGAAAGCCTGCAGGAACTTAACCCGGATAAAGAAAGAGCGTCCAACGCGCAGGTAATGTTTCTCTGCCTGCATGCATCTGGCCTTACGTTGATTCCTATCACGATCATAGCGGCACGTGCTTCCGTGCGGGCGGCCAATCCCACCGATATTTTCCTGCCCTGCATGATCGCTACGTTTATGGCCACCATCGCCGCCATGATCATCGTTGCCTTCAAACAAAAAATCCGGTTGTTTCAGCCCGTGGTCATTTTATGGGTAGGCGGATTGTCGGCGCTGATCGCCGGACTGGTGCTGTTGCTGGTGTCGATGAATACAGTCGGTGTCAACCTGTTTTCTGATCAATTGAGCAATGGTCTGATTTTATCTATCTTTTTATTGATTACGTTGGGTGGGCTGTATAAACGTATCAATATCTTCGACGCATTCGTTGAGGGTGCCAAGGGCGGTTTTGAAACCGCTATCCGCATTATTCCCTACCTGGTAGGCATACTCGTTGCCATCAGCCTGCTCCGCAGCAGCGGCACGTTCGATGTGGTGATTGCCGGTATGAAACAACTTTTTGGAGCCTTTGGCGCCGATACGCGGTTTGTGGATGGTTTACCTACAGCTTTGATCAAGCCGATGAGTGGCAGCGGCGCGCGCGGGATGATGTTCGATACTATGAATACTTTCGGCCCTGATTCATTTGCCGGCCGCCTCTCCTGCATTCTGCAGGGCTCCTCCGATACCACTTTTTATGTGATTGCCGTTTATTTCGGCGCCGTTGGCATCAAGAATACCCGTTATTCTATCGGGGCCATGTTGCTGGCCGATCTGGTGGGCATTATTACGGCGATAAGTTTGTGCTACCTGTTTTTCGGGTAAGTGAATTGTCGTGAATGGTCAATGGAAAAGTCATGGTTATTCCATTTTCACATCCTGATTCGACGGACAGATGGATTTATGCCGCCTGTACAACGGAGGTTGCTCATTTTCACATTTCCACATCCGAAAGGCACATTTTCACATTCAAAAAGCGCCCTGCGCTTTTTGTTTCGTATCTTCGCGCGCCGAATTTTACTTAAAACTGAAAATCTCGAATTACCATGGCATTACAGGCAGGCATCGTCGGTCTTCCGAATGTGGGCAAATCAACGCTCTTTAACGCGGTGAGCAACAGCGCAAAAGCACAGGCCAGCAACTACCGTTTCTGTACGATCGAACCCAATGTGGGACTGGTAGACGTACCGGATAGCCGTCTGAGCAAATTGGCCGAACTCGTACAACCTCAACGTGTTGTACCTACACAGATCGAGATCGTTGATATCGCGGGTCTGGTAAAAGGTGCCAGCCGCGGTGAGGGCCTTGGCAACAAATTCCTTGGCAACATCCGCGAAGTGGATGCCGTTATCCACGTGATCCGCTGTTTCGAAGACGAAAACGTACTGCGTGAAGAAGGCGCGATCAACCCCGTAAGCGACAAAGAGATCATCGATACCGAACTGCAATTGAAAGACCTGGAGAGCATCGAAAAAAAGATGTCGAAGACCGAGAAAATGGCCAAAACCGATCCCAAAGCCAAGGCAGAACTGGCCGTTTTGCAGCTTTGCAAAGATCATCTCGAAAAAGGCCGCAGCATCCGTGAGCTCGGACTGAGCAAAGAGGATAAAATCGCGGTAGCCGATCTGTTCCTGCTGACGGACAAACCTGTATTGTACGTAGCCAACGTAGACGAAGCATCCATGCATACCGGTAACAAATATTCCGAAATGCTGAAAGAAGCCGTGAAGAATGAAAATGCTGAAGTAATCATCATGAACAACAACATCGAAGCGCAGATCGCCGAGATGGATAATGTGGACGACCGCCAACTGTTCATGGAGGAATACGGTATGACCGAGCCGGCTCTCGACCGCCTGATCCACTCAGCCTACAAACTCCTCAATCTTTATACTTATTTCACCGCCGGTGTGCAGGAAGTGCGCGCCTGGACCATCCATCAGGGTTGGAAAGCGCCCGCCGCAGCCGGTGTAATCCATACAGACTTCGAAAAAGGTTTTATCAAAGCCGAAGTGATCGGCTACGACGATTACGTACAGTATAAAACCGAAGCCGCCGCCCGCGAAGCAGGCAAACTGCGCATTGAAGGAAAGGAGTACATTGTGAAAGACGGTGATGTGATGCATTTCCGCTTTAATGTGTGAGAACAGTTATAAGTTGTAAGTAGTAAGTTATAAGTAAAACAGCCCGCAGAGTCTGAAAAATGAACTTGTGGCTGTTAATTTAATACTTAAAACTTATTACTTAATACTTACTACAGTAACGCTGTAATAGTCGCTCTTCCGGTATGAATCGTGCGGGTGCTCCCGGGCTTACGTCCATCATACTGGAAATTTAACTCCAGGTTATTCAGCAACCTTTTGGTTAGGGTGATATTCCAGAGGAAATTTTTACCGGGCAATAAACCATCCAGCATAATATAACTCACCGTGGTAGCGGTGCTGCCTCCCGCCGCTTTGTAGTTGATATCTTCATAACTGAATTTACCCGATATCGAGGTATTCTGCAGAATATTGTATTTGGTTTCCGCCGTAAACCTGTTCGACACAGCTTTCTCGCCTCCGAATACCGGCTCATTTCTTTTCGTTTCATACTTATATCCGGAGGCAAGACGGAATGTCGTTCCGCGGATAAAGGTCAACACCGGTTCCACACTCTGGCTGTTAAGATCGTAGTTGCGGTTATCAAACTGCACGTTATCGGTATACAATTCATTATTGGCATAGCGTGAATTAACCAGTAACTGAAATGCCCTGTTGAGGTTCCAGCGCAATTTCAATGTCCAGTCGCGCGAGCGGCGGCTTTCATATCCATAAGTAAGTAATGATTTACCACTGCTCCGTAAATTGCTGAGGTCCACCCCCCATTTGCTGCCGAAGCGGTTGAACGAAAGGGTATTCAGTAGTATCGTGTTCAACGTGATGAGCCCGGTATCATTCACGCCATATTTAAACGGATTGAATTCAAAACTTCCCTTGGCCAGCGACTTCTTGGTGATCTGCATCGACGACCCGAGGTTAAATCGTCCGATGAATTGCTGAAAGGCCGAAGCATTGCTGTTACCCCATTTTACGCGCGGATTGAGGGCTATGCTATAATTCAGCGTCGTGTAATTCGCTTTGATGTATTCATTGGTCGGTGTAAAAATGCGAATGAATTTTGCCTGGTCAGGAAAAGCGGCGAGTTCAAATTCATTCAGTTGCTGAAGACCGTCCTCGTTGTAATCGATCCAGGCAAATTGTCCCGTACCTGCGGGCACTTCGAGATAAGCATAGTCACGTTTCTGCTCCTGCCCCGATCCTACTTCGTATAAAACGTTTCCCGTGATTAATCCTTTCCATTCATTCATCACATATTCCACCCGGCCGAGAATGGTTTCATCTTCTGTTTGGGTGGTGATCTTCTTGTCATAGATATGCAGTTTACGGAAGGTGGTATTCACATACAATTGCCGCGATGCATTTCCCAGCAACTCTGCCTGCAGATTGAGGTTGTAACTGCGGTCGCCTTTGGTGAATTCATTAGCTGCCGGGTATTTGTATTTATCTGCGCGCGTGAAAAACGTGGCACCGTAGCGGTTGCGCTTTCTTTCATCGGAACGGAAATAAACGGAATAAGTATCAAAAGAAAATGCATCGGCAGTCAGGCTGTCCGTGCTTTTGTCTTGCACCTTGTTATGTTCCAAAGCATACCGGAAGCCCAGCCGCCAGTTGTCCAGTTTTTTTAATTCTTTGTTGATGTCGATCGTCGGACGCAGGAACGATCCCTGGTTGCGGCCTGTTTCAAAATTCGTCAGCACCAGTTCATTGTTGAAGCGCCATCCGCCAAAGTCGCCCTGGTGCAGCACGGCATGTTGCACACCCTTGTAAGAAGCAGAACGGTTATAGGTAGTAATGCGGTAGTTGAAGGTATGTCCGGCTTCATTTCTCAATCCAGCCGATGCACGGATGATCTGTTCATTCGCCGGTTCTGGAAGTAAAGGCAGGCCCCAGTCACGCGAAAATTCCACACTGCGCAAGCGTTCCAGCGGCCTGAATTTTTGTTGAACGTATTCATAATCCCCGGACGTAATGAGTTGCAGTTTATTTTTCTTTTTGAGCAATGCAGTATTGAAGACCTGAAACTTCCCTGCATATCCATTGTCGTCTCCATTGTCTAGCCGCGAGAAGGTATTCACATCATAATTGCTCATCGCTCCTTCGATCTTCACGAGTGTGTTTTTGTTGAGCTGATAGTCTAATCCCAGGTTCAGTAATTGTTGCTTCTTTGGTGTGATCAGCAAGAGCACCGGTTCGTAACGGCCCTGTTTTACGCCGGCGATGGGATCGATGAATTCAAACACTTTACCATTGGCGCCATTGAAACTTGGTACATAGTTGCCATTGCCCTGCCCTACATCGGTAAAGGCCAGGCTGTATTTGGCCTGATCCGGATCAGTGGAATAACGATAAAATGAATCGAGTCCCGTACCCGGATTATAATATATTTTTTCGTACAACACTTTACCGGCTGCAAAGGTGTCGAGTGCCGCAGATGGATAAAATGCCTTCTGAATACTGTCTCCTAACTCCGACAGGAATTGTTTCTGCCGGGTGTCGAGCACCTGGTTGATAGAAGAGTTTTTAGCATCGCTGTTGTTGAAAAAACCGATGCGGACAGTGGCTTTTTTATCAATGACCACTTCCTGGTTCAGGTAAATATTGGCGTTGAGAAAATTACGGTCTGCGTATTCAAATTCAATCTGGATCCGGCTGTCTTTAGTGATCATCCTGCGTGGCGTGAATGTAACTTCCGCGGTATTATAATTGATCACATAATCCTGGTCTTCGCCACGTTGCAATAATTCGCCATCAATAAACACACGTTCGGTATTGGCGAGTACAATAAAGAAAACTTCGTTGTTGGCGCCTTGCAGGCGATAGGGTCCCTGGTTGCCTTCCAGTCCCTGGATCACGTTGCGGGTAAACTTTCCTTTGGCAATGGATCCGCTTACCAATGTGTTGGATTGTAATCCGGGGGTGATCTCGTTGGTCGTTTGAAAAGATAAACCCTGCAGTCGTTTATAAAAACGGAGGAAATAAGACTGATTCTGCCGGATGTCGATGTCGCCTATGTTCAGTTGCCAATTCTTTTTCCGGAAACGTATATACACTTCATCAAATTCATTCAATTGCTGCGTATTGCCGTCAGGTTGAATAGGAATATTGTTGTCGGTGATCGCGGCCTGCAATTCGATACTGTCGCCCAGCATGCCGCTCAGTTGAATATTAAGGGTAGAATTCAATACCGCATCCTGGTTATTACCAAAACCGATTTGCCGCCCGAAACTTCCGGATGCCTGGATATTACCAAAATTAAACAGCCCTCTCCCTTCGTTTTGCAGGATCGGCAGCGGTGAAGAGGAAGCGACCGAATAGGTAACGAGGCTGTCAAAGTTCAGCGTTTGGGCAACGGGGTTCAGTTTGTAGGGAAACACGCGGTAGGTAACGGCAATCATACCGGCTGCAGGACGTTGTTTCCAGTAAAGCATGCTGCGTACAAAGTCAAGGCTGTAGGATGCCGTATCCACTTCTGTAACCACCAATGTACCGGGAATGATCGAAAGCGTATCGAGCCGGATGCTGTCGGCTTTTACTTCGATGAGTTTTTTACGGAGGTTGGAGCCGGCGGCGCCCGGCACAGGCAATTGCCCGTAGCTCCGAACGAACAGGCACAGCAGGATCAAAACCGATATTATTCTCCGCACAACACGCAAAAGCAGTGAGTTTTACTCGAAAGCGTAAATTTCGGCCATTTATTGCGTATGACCATCGCCGTCGGTTTTATTTACGAAAAAAGTGAGAACTTGGGTGCTGCCAAACAGCTCTCCCTTATGTTTTTACGCCATTCGTTACGTTTTGTAATCTGTATTAGTTTTGGGTGTTACGCCATGATCGGCCATGGTCAGGACAAGCGTCATCACCTGGCCGATGCATCGGTGAACATACCGGTTGGCGACTTTGCCGCTACGCATGTGGCGGGCCTCGGTATCGGCTGGCAATGGTACAGCAAGGGTGTGCCCGATGGAAAAAAAGTAAAACCGGGACGGCCGAACTGGCTGGTGGGTGCTGACCTTGCTGGTTATGCAGGCAAAAAAGTGACTACAGCAGGTTATTCCTTTACCAACAAACCTTACCTGGTTGTGCGCGTGGAAGGCGGCGCAGGCTTTACGGTCACACAGCGGGCGTGGTTGTTTGTGACGGCAGGTCCGGGATTAGGCTTGTATCGCGGCGATCCGGGATTTTTATTGACGGCGCAGGCGGGTGGCTATTATTCTTTCGGAGAAAAATGGTCGGCAGGACCTTATTTGCAATGGATGCGCGAGTCGCAGACCCGCTCGCTTTTTCATACGGGAATTAAAGTGGGAAGAGCATTTTAAATTCAAAAGTAAAAAGTCAAAATTCAAAAATCTCACTGATCAATGATGAATCGTGAATGCCTTTTATTCCTTGGTTCGTGTATACACGAACCAAGGCTGTTGGATTTCACTGGCTTAAAACTTAATACTTATAACTCAATACGGCTGTTTATCAGCTCGTGGGGCTGAGGTCTGCGCTGAGACCTGCTTTCAGGTATTCGCTGTTCAGGCGGGCGATGTTGGTAATGGAAATCTCTTTCGGACACACCGCTTCACAAGCGCCGGTATTGGTGCAGGAACCAAATCCTTCTTTATCCATTTGGGCCACCATGGCGAGGGCGCGTGTCTTGCGTTCGGGGCCACCTTGCGGCAGCAGGGAAAGATGCGACACTTTCGCTGACACAAACAGCAGGGCTGAAGAGTTTTTACAAGCTGCCACGCAGGCACCACAACCAATACAGGCTGCCGCTGCGAACGCTTTATCCGCTTTTTCTTTTTCAATAGGGATGGCATTACCGTCAACCGACACACCGGTGTTCACCGATACGTAGCCACCAGACTGAATGATCCGGTCAAACGCAGTACGGTCAACGATGAGGTCTTTCAATACGGGAAATGCATTGGCACGCCAGGGTTCAACGGTGATGGTATCGCCGTCTTTGAAAGCGCGCATGTGTAACTGGCAGGTGGTTGTACCATGCCAGGGACCGTGCGGACGCCCGTCGATATACATCGAACACATACCACAAATACCTTCGCGGCAATCGTGGTCGAATGCGATCGGCTCTTTTCCTTCCTGGATCAACCGCTCGTTCAACACATCAAACATTTCCAGGAATGACATTTCAGAAGAAATATCAGTAACGGAATAGGTTTCAAACCGGCCTACTACGTTCTTGTTTGCTTGTCTCCACACTTTGAGTGTGAGGTTCATTGTATAATGTTCCATCAGCTAATTTGAAAATTTGATGATTTGAAAATTAGTCTGCCGCTGGCGGCTCCTCTATCCTTCACGCTGCTGATAATACTGCTTTTTTGCTTGTTGCAATAATCTTCGATAAAATCTTTCCGATCTCCTCTATATCCTGCATATACTGTCTGTCAAAATGATATCCGTCACTCGCTTCGCATAACCTGAGCCAGTAAAAGGTCTCAGTAGCTTCTTTCGCCGCAATTTTCATCTTGTGAATGAAATCCGCGGCGCTTTCTGCATCCTGGGCTTCGAAAACATTCGCTCCGATCGAGGTTGCCGACTTCAATAATTGTCTTGCGACAACATCTTTACCCAACCGTTGAAGCTTTTCACAGAACGAAATCATTTTCACTGAAAACTTAACAGTTTTATCGACTATTAAGTTCTGTCTGTCATTTCTCATATCGATAGTTATAAATGAATTAATAGCTTTTACGCAAACTAACTCTTCGATAACTATCAGCCGGTTACTAACCGTTTAATTTAATGATCTGAATTTTCAAACTTTCAAATTTTCAAATCATCAAATTGTTTATTTGTAGTTCCGCTGACTCGGCTTAATCACCTCATACTTCAACTCCTCCTTGTGCAACTGCCAGTTGCTTTCGCCTTTGAATTCCCAGGCGGCAACATACATGAACTCATCGTCCTTACGCTCTGCTTCACCATCGGGTGTCTGGCTTTCCTCACGGAAGTGACCACCGCAGCTTTCATTGCGCTCAAGTGCGTCGAGGCACATCAGCTCGCCCAATTCGATGAAGTCAGCCACGCGGCCGGCTTTGTCCAGCTCGGGGTTCATTTCGTTGATGGCGCCGGGGATGCGTACATCCGACCAGAACTCTTTTTTCAATTGTTGTATTTCAGCGATCGCTTCTGTGAGACCTTTTGCGTTGCGCGCCATACCACATTTTTCCCACATGATCTTGCCCAAACGTTTGTGGAAGCTTTCCACACTTTGCTTGCCTTTGATAGACATCAACCTTTCCAGGCGGCCCGCTACTTCTTTCTCCGACGCTTCAAATGCTTCGTGTGTGGTGGGAATGGCTTTCGTTGCAATCTCGTCGGCAAGGTAATTGCCGATCGTGTAAGGAATAACGAAGTAACCATCGGCCAGTCCCTGCATCAGCGCGGAAGCCCCGAGACGGTTGGCACCGTGATCACTGAAGTTGGCTTCACCCAATGCATACAAACCTTTTACGTTGGTCATGAGTTCGTAATCGACCCACAGACCACCCATGGTATAGTGAACCGCAGGATAGATGCGCATCGGTACTTCATAAGGGTTCTCACCGGTAATCTTCTCGTACATGTCGAAAAGGTTACCGTATTCTTCCTTCACTACTTCTTTACCCAGGCGAACCAGCGTCGCTTCATCCGGATTTTCGATACCGAGTTTGTTGGCTTCGGTACGTCCGTATTTATTGATGAGGTTGAAACGGAAGTCGAGGTAAACCGCTTGTTTGGTAGTGCCCACGCCGTAGCCGGCATCGCAACGCTCTTTGGCGGCGCGGGAAGCTACGTCACGGGGAACCAGGTTACCGAAGGCGGGATAACGGCGTTCGAGATAGTAATCGCGCTCGTCTTCGGGAATATCGTTGGCTTTGCGGGGATCGTCTTTTTGCTTAGGCACCCAGATACGGCCGTCGTTGCGGAGCGATTCTGACATGAGGGTCAGTTTGCTCTGGTGATCGCCGGTAACGGGGATACAGGTTGGGTGGATCTGCGTGAAGCAGGGATTGCCGAAGTAAGCCCCCTGACGGTGTGCTTTCCAGGCAGCCGTAACGTTGGAACCCATGGCGTTGGTAGACAGGTAGAATACGTTGCCGTATCCGCCGGTACACAACAACACGGCGTGACCGAAGTAGCGCTCGAGTTCGCCGGTTACGAGATTGCGGGCAATGATGCCGCGGGCTTTGCCGTCGATCTTCACGATCTCAAGCATTTCGTGGCGGGAATACATTTTTACATTGCCAATGGCCACCTGGCGTTCCAGTGCCTGGTATGCACCGATCAGCAACTGCTGGCCGGTCTGACCAGCCGCATAAAATGTACGTTTCACCTGTGTACCACCGAAAGAGCGGTTGTTCAGCAGGCCGCCGTATTCACGGGCGAAAGGCACACCTTGTGCCACGCACTGGTCAATGATATTGACACTCACTTCGGCCAGGCGATGTACGTTGGCTTCGCGTGCGCGGTAGTCGCCTCCTTTGATTGTATCATAAAAAAGACGGAAGACTGAGTCCCCGTCATTCTGATAGTTTTTTGCAGCATTGATACCTCCCTGAGCAGCGATAGAGTGCGCGCGACGGGGAGAATCCTGAAAGCAGAACGCTTTAACCTGGTAGCCGAGTTCACCGAGTGAAGCCGCAGCCGAAGCACCGGCCAGACCGGTACCAATGACGATCACTTCCAGTTTACGTTTATTGGCGGGGTTTACCAGTTTGCAATGGCCTTTATAGTCAACCCACTTTTCTTCTAATTTACCAGCAGGGATTTTTGAATCTAACATAATCAATTTGAAGATTTGAAAATTTGCAAATCTGAAAATCAAGGCCGGCTGTTAAACCCAGCCGAAGTAGAAGCTTACCGGCATCATCGCGAACGCCAGCGGTACGATAATAGAGAACCCGGCTCCGAGTCCCTGGATCAGTTTGATGTATTTGTGGTTGCTCAGCCCCAGCGTGCGGAAGGCGCTCTGGAAGCCGTGGAGCAAATGCCACGCGAGAGAAATACAACCTATCACATATAAAGCAACTACCAGCGGATTGTCGGTAAATACCGCTACCATTTCACCATAAAGATTGTGGTATTCTTTACCATCGATAAATACCGGCTCGAGACCCGTAATGCGGGAAGGAACCCAGAAATGTGCAATGTGCATGATCAGGAACAGTAACAGCAGAGTGCCAAGCAAGCCCATGGACTTGCTGTACCAGGTACTGCCACGGCTTCCCATTTTCACATTGTACCCGATCTTGCGTTTCGCATTGTTCTGCGCAACCAGCACAAATCCCTGAATGATGTGGAGCAGGAAACCAGCAAAGAGACCGATCTCCAAAATTCGCGGAACAACATTTGCTCCCATGAAATGTGCGGCTTTGTTGAACATTACACCATCGTCCATCGCCCAGATACAGGCATTAAGTCCAACGTGTACAACGAGAAAGGCGATCAGAAAAAGACCCGACAGACTCATGATGATCTTCTTGCCGATTGATGAAGTAAAAAATTCAGACCATTTCATACGTAATCAGAGGATGATGATAAAATTTTGGCAAATTTACTATTGAATGACGAAACAATGACAAAAACTTTCCCGTAGGGCCGGGAATGGCACCGGCAACCTTGCCGGTATCGTTATTCCAGCCGCGCCTGCTGCTCTCCGTCTATCTTTTTAAACAGGTGAAACGGTTTGTAGGTGCGCCAGTTCAACAACTCCACCAGCTCGATATAACGGTTCAGATGTTTTTTGCGGAAATCATGTTGCGTTGCCTGCGCCATGTTGAGACACACGATCCAGCCATCTTCATCTGCCAGCTCTTCGAACAACTCTTCGTAATAATCGGAAGTATCACTGTGAAAGTTCAGCACATTCTCTGCAATGAGGATGAATTTGTGAATACCCTCATACATGAATTTCTCGAGCACTTCCCTTTTGAGTACCGCAATATCATTTTCAATGGCATCGTTCCACTCCCCGATCAGTTCGATGATGGCATATTCTTCTTCATAGTCCGCCAGCAATACTTTCAGGTAAAGCGTGCGGCTGCCGAAATCATCCCATTGCGGATGGATGTAATAGTTGTAAACAGTTTGCGAAAATTCAAACTCAGAATACGTGCGGTCAAAAAAGGGAGAAAGTTTATCCTCTTCACTCACGTAAATGTGACGCCAGTTATAAAATGGTTCTATATCATGCATAGGCGGTAATCGCCTGCAAAGATAACAAACTTTCTCCCTCGTATTTTCCCAAAAAGCCGGTTAAATCTGACTGAGCAGCCAGGTCCGCAGCGCATCATATTCCGGCTCCATTTCGACGCTGTTTTTCGAACGCCCCACCAGGTCTTTGACGGCTTCCGGCCATTCGATGGTTTTGCCCGTCACCTTTTCCACTGCTTCCGGGAATTTAACCGGATGCGCCGTTTCCGCTACCCAGCCGCGCTGGCCCGGATGCGACTCCAGATAACGTTGCAGCGCCAGGAAACCCACCGCACCATGCGGATCGCACAGGTATCCGTATTGATTATAAACGGAACCGATCGTTTGCAAGGTTTCCTCATCCGTAATAGTGGCCGCTGAAAGAAAATCTTTCAGTTCATCGTAACCAAACAGTTCCAGTATGCGTACAAAATTGCTGGGATGTCCTACATCCATCGCATTGGACAAAGTAGACACCGCTTGTTTTGGTTTGAGTTCACCGGTAGACAGGTAGTGACTGGCAATATCGTTGACATTGCAGGCCGCGATAAAATGGTTGACCGGTAACCCCGTGCGCGCCGCCAGGATGCCCGCGCAGATATTACCGAAGTTGCCGCTGGGCACGGCTATTACCGGTGGTGCTTCGCGGTAAGGCCATTGCTTCCAGGCAAAGAAATAATAAAATTGCTGCGGAAGCCAACGCGCCACATTGATCGAGTTGGCCGAGGTGAGGAATAATTGCCGGTTCAATTCTTCATCCGCAAATGCCTGTTTTACCAGACGCTGGCAATCATCGAAACTGCCATTGACTTCCAGCGCGCGGATATTTTTTCCAAGCGTTGTCAGTTGCTTTTCCTGCACCGGGCTCACTTTTCCCGAAGGGTAAAGAATAACCACCTCTACTCCTTCCACACCATAAAATCCACTGGCTACTGCCCCACCCGTGTCGCCCGATGTGGCAACGAGCACCGTTACCTTTTTGGTTTCATTACGTAAAAAATAACCGAGGCAGCGGCTCATAAATCTTGCGCCCGTGTCTTTAAAGGCCAATGTGGGTCCATGAAAAAGTTCCAGCGAGTACATATCTTCTGTCACTTTAACCAGGGGTACGGGAAAGCTGACTGTTTCCGAGACGATGCGTTGCAATTCATTTTCCGGAATGCAATCACCTACATAGGGCCGTATCACCCGAAGCGCAATTTCTTCATTGGAAAACTGCTCTATGTTTTCAATGAGTTCTTTATCGACGGAGGGCAAGGTTTCGGGGAAATAAAGTCCTTTGTCCGGCGCCTGGCCTTTGATGGCCGCTTCACGGAAACTGACCACCGGCGATTGACGGTTGAGGCTGTAATAGTTCAACGTTTATCAATTTTGAGGAACGCATGGTTCCGGATTATTCAATAATGGTAACGCCGGTTTTGCTGATGGTCGTTACATACGTGTGATACGCGATGCCCAGTCGTTCGTACACCGCCTGCATGGCGGCTTCAACTTTTTGTGCTGTGTGCTGGTGTTCACTCAGCATAAAAATAGAGGGGCCTGAACCGGAAATGCCTCCGCCCAATGCACCTGCTGCGAGACAGGTTGTTTTTACTTCATCAAAACCCGGTATCAGTATGCTGCGTACCGGCTCGATGATCACATCTTCCAATGACCGGCCGATGAGCTGGAGATCGTTGGTAAAAAAACCGGTAACGAGTCCCGCAATATTCCCCCATTGACGGATGGCATCTTTGAGCAAGACCTGTTGCCGCAGGATCTGGCGCGCATCCGATGTACGCACTTCCACCTGCGGATGTACGACGGTTACCCACAGATCAGGCGCGGGAATGGAAAGAATATCGAGCGGATGAATGCTGCGGATAAGACTGATACCGCCGAGTATGCAAGGCGCAATATTATCGGCATGTTTGACTCCGGCAGCGAGTTTCTCTCCATGCATGGCAAGTTGTACGAGCTCATCACGGCTGAAAATATTTCCCAGTAAATGATTGGCGGCAACGGCCGCACCCGCTGCACTTGCTGCGCTGGAACCGATGCCGCTTCCGGGTTTGATGCGCTTTTCCATCACCACCTCAAATCCCTGCGAACTGCCAGCTTGTTCCAGTGCCGCTTTGAACACCACACCCGCTACGTTCTTATCAGGATCGGTTGGTAAATTATATTCGTCGCGGTTGTGAATAACGATACCCGGCTGATCCGTGAGTGTGACCTCCATGATATCGTAAGGTTCTTTCAATGCGAGGCCCAATATATCGAAACCACAAACCAGGTTGGCAACGGTGCCGGGGCTGTGAACGGTAATTTTTTTCATGAAATGATTTTACAATTTACAGGCCCGGATGATATCGGCAAACACACCGCTGGCAGTTACTGCTGCACCGGCTCCCGCTCCTTTCACCACCATCGGCTGATCGGTATAACGATCGGTATAAAATAAAACGATGTTGTCTTTTCCATACAAATGATAAAGATCATGTGCCGGATCGATGTGACGGAGACCTACGGAGGCGCTTCCCTGGTCAAAGCAGGCCACAAACTTCAAAATACAACCTTTGGCCTTTGCCTCTTCATACAATGCGCGGAAATGCGGTTCTTCTTTTGCCAATGCCTTATAAAAATCTTCCACACTTCCCTCGTTGCAGGACGCGGGCAGGAAAGAATTGTTGGTGATCTGTTCCATTTCCATGTTCTCACCGGCTTCACGTGCGAGGATCATGATCTTGCGCATTACGTCGGTGCCGCTGAGATCGAGGCGCGGATCCGGTTCGGTATAGCCTTCATCCTGGGCCTGGCGCACCACTTCTGCAAACGGACGGCTGCCGTCGTAATGATTGAACACAAAATTAAGTGTGCCGCTGAGTACGGCATCGATGCGGCGCACGCGGTCGCCGCTGTGCGTAAGATCATTGAGCGTGCCGATGATCGGCAGACCGGCGCCTACATTGGTTTCGAAAAGAAAACGGCTGTTGAATTCTCCCGCAAGTTCTTTCAGGCGCTGGTAATTTTCATAGGCTGAAGATGCCGCGATCTTGTTGCAGGCAACCACGGAAATACTTTTCTGTAATAATTTATCATACACGGAAGCTACCTTTTCATTGGCCGTTACATCCACAAAGATGGAATTGCGCAGATTGCGCGCGATGGCTTCGGATACAAACTGATCGATGTCTGCAGGCTGACCTGCTTCGAGTTCTTCGCGCCATTTCCCCAAATCAATGCCCTCTTCTTTTATCAACCGGTGACGGCTGTTGGACAATCCGGCTACGCGTACCTGCAGGCGCAGGCGTTGCGACAATACGGCGGCCTGCTGTTGCAACTGACCGATGAGTTTGGCACCCACATTACCGGTACCGGCAATAAAGAGGTTGACCTGTTTATAAGTCGTTTCAAAAAACTCTTCGTGTAAAACGTTGATCGCTTTGCGCACGTCGCGTGTAGCGATTACGGCAGAGATATTTTTTTCCGAGGACCCTTGCGCAATGGCACGTACGTTAACGCCGTTGCGTCCCATGGCGCTGAACATGCGACCGCTGATGCCGGGGTGGCTCTTCATGCTCTCGCCGACCAATGCCACGATGGAGAGATCCGATTCAATGAGCAGGGGATCTACTTTCTGCAAAGCAATTTCATTGGCAAATGCGGCATCAACAGCTTGCTTGGCACGTGCGGCGGAAGCGGCATCCACAGCCACGCAGATCGAATGTTCGGAAGAACTTTGTGTGATCAGGATGACGTTGATCTTTTCGCTGCTCAATGCTTCGAACAGGCGTTTGGAAAACCCGGGAATGCCCACCATGCCGCTGCCTTCGAGACTCAGCAGGGCAATGTTGTTGATGCTGGAAATACCGCGTACGATATCACCGTTGCGTGCCGCCGACGATTCGATCAGCGTACCGGGGTCCTGTGGCGCGAAGGTATTCTTGATCCATACGGGTATGCCTTTGTTCATCACCGGTTGAATGGTTGGCGGATAAATGACTTTGGCACCGAAATGCGAAAGCTCCATCGCCTCCTGGTAAGTGATGCTGGGGATGATGCGTGCATTGCCGGTAAGACGCGGATCGGCTGTCATCATACCGCTTACGTCTGTCCATATTTCGAGTACGTCGGCCTGCAATGCCGATGCAAGAATAGCGGCGGTATAATCCGATCCGCCTCTGCCTAATGTAGTGGTGATATTGTTTTTATCGGCCGCAATAAAACCGGGCAGAATGAACAAACGGGAATAATCGCCGGTGAAGAAGGCTGCGATTTTTGTATTGGTAACAGAGAAATCAACTTCGGCATGTGTGAAGGCGGAGTTGGTGGTGATGAGTTCACGTGAATCTTTCCACTCCGCTGCGGTTCCCTGCGCGCGGAAAGCTGCGGCAATGATCTGTGAGGACAACCATTCGCCATAGCTGCCGATGCGGTCACGGGAACGCGCGGTTAACTCTCCAAGGAGAAAAATTCCGCTGCAGATATCTTCTATTTCGTTGCAGCTTTTTTTCACGAGACTGAGCAACTGGCTCTGGCTGGCAACGGGAATGAGTTGCTTAACGGCATCCATGTGCCGTTGTTCGATGGTTACTAATTTCTCCTTGTATGTTTCATTGCCTTCGGCAGCGAGTGCAGCTGCGTTGAGTAAAAGATCGGTGACACCACCCAGCGCAGACACTACAACAACTGTTGTATCTTTTTGCGCAGCAGCTTGAACGATAGAAATGACCTTACTGATATTCTCTGCATTGGCTACGGAAGTACCGCCAAATTTTAGGACCTGCATGTATGCTTGATATTAAAGATTGAGCTGAAAAAATGAGTACGTAAAAACGGGCTGTGGGATGAACACCATTGTCGGTGATTGCAGCAAATTTGCCCCTGGGGTGGTATGAACAAGTACAATCCGCGTTAGCGGATCGTAATAATTGTTGTTGTTGTAATAGTGCCGGTAGCAACAATAGCAGCCGGGAGAGCTGCTATTGAAAAAATGATATGTTGATTGTTGCGTACCACTATTGTATTAACGTGGTACAAGATACAAGCTAAAGTTTAATAAACAACAGCTCAGGCAAAAGATTCTGCTGCTTTTTTTACGCTTCCGTATTTTAATAACAATGCTTTGGCTTCTTCGTAATCTTCGAGCTGAATTCTTTCCATCAGCATCCGTGTGCCTCTGTCAACCAACTTATCGTTCGTTAGTTGCATGTTCACCATCTTATTGTCTTCTACTCTGCCGAGTTGTATCATGGCCGATGTAGAGATCATATTTAATACGAGTTTTTGTGCGGTGCCGCTTTTCATGCGTGTGCTGCCTGTAACAAATTCGGGGCCCACTACTACTTCTATCGGAAAGTCGGCTGCTGCGCTGATGGGTGTATCGGGGTTGCAGGAAATACTTCCCGTAACGATGCCGCGTTTGCGGCATTCGTCTAATGCGCCGATAACGTAAGGTGTGGCGCCGCTTGCGGCGATACCGATTACCACATCTTTTTCATTGATGCCATGCACGTCGAGGTCTTTCCATCCCTGTTCGCGGTCGTCTTCTGCAAATTCAACGGCGGTCGTGATCGCTTTTTCGCCACCGGCGATAACAGCTACCACGAGTCCGTAAGGAACGCCGTAAGTGGGAGGGCATTCACTTGCGTCTACAACAGCGAGACGTCCGCTGGTGCCGGCGCCGATATAAAAAAGGCGGCCGCCCATCAGCATTTTATCACTGACAACTTCAACTAATTTTTCAATCTGGGGAATGGCTTTCGCTACGGCCTGTGGCACTACCTGGTCTTCTTTATTGATGTTGGTAAGCAGCGAAGCGATCGACATTTTTTCGAGATGGCGGTATTGGCTGGGCTGTTCTGTAATTTTTTCAAATGCCATAAATGATCCAAGTTCTGTTTAACGGTGATAAGCAATAAGGCCGCTCATGGGTTTCTGCAATACTTTTCCCAATTCGAATTCATAGCTCTGGCAAAGCTGGGCCAGCACATCGCGGAATCCGTAAGCGACACTGCCCGCGAAGTTCACAGGAAGTTTCCATGTTTCGCGGTATTTACACAAATGTGTGAAGAAAAAGTCATTAAGCCCGTCTTCGATGATATTTTCTATCATATAATGACCGCGGTTTTCTGCAAGGAAGTAAGTAAATCCTGCCAGATAACGGTTCGGTAAGGGCTTTTTATAAACGTTTTCGAGTATTTCCGTGGCATTGGTCATGTACGTGAGGTCAAACCTGCCGCGTAATTCATCGTCAAAAGTGCCGTATAAATAATATTGCAGGACTTTGCGGCCTAAATAAGCTCCACTGCCCTCATCTCCCAGCACATATCCGAGTCCGGGGCTGTTGCGCATGATCTTTTTGCCATTATAATAACAGGAATTGGAGCCGGTACCCAGGATGCAGGCGATACCTTTATCCGGTCCGCACAGCGCACGGGCAGCGGCCATCAGGTCGTGCGTCACTTCCATATAGGCGTCCGGAAATACCTGTTTTAGCGCCTTTTTAATCAGTTTCACATTATCCGGATTGGCGCAACCGGTACCATAATAATAGATCTCGTCTACCTGTACATTTTTGAGTTTAGGGGACAGTTCCTTCAGCAGGAGGTCACGGATCTGCTCTGTATTGAGGAAGTAGGGACTGATTCCCTGGGTATTGATCGTTTTAACTTTCCCCCCGTTCACAAGGCTCCATTCTGCTTTTGTGGCTCCGCTGTCGGCTATGAGTTTTATGGAAGACATTTATAGATATTGTCGTTAGTAATGAAAGGTTTGCAATGATAAAACACAAACGAGGAACTGCAAACTATAAACTTTTATATATTTTGCGACAAATTTCAGTAAAGTTAGACGATGGGAACTAAAAAATTGCAGGTTTGGCTGCCTCTTCTGTTTGCGGTGGTCATGATTGTGGGGATGTTTTTCGGATACAGACTGGGCAACAAAGGCAGTTCGAACGGCTTCTTTAAAACAGATAAACATACTTCCCTCCAGGAAGCGTTGGATCTGATCCGTTCCCGCTATGTTGACTCGGTTAATCTCGATTCCATTCAATCCGGCGCTATTCAGGATATGATGTCTGAACTGGATCCGCATTCGGTATACCTTCCGCCTGTTGAGCTCAAGGCCGCTAATGAAGACCTGGCCGGCAACTTCGAAGGCATCGGTGTGCAGTTCAATATATTCAGTGATACCGTCAATGTATTATATGTAATGCCTGGTGGTCCGAGTGAAAAAGCAGGACTGGAAATCGGTGACAAGCTATTGCGCGTGGACGATTCATTGCTGACCGGACGTGGTATCACCAGTGAAAAGATCCGTCAGCTGATCCGTGGACGCAGCGGATCAAAAGTGATCCTTGATATCCTCCGCGGCACACAACGACTGAAAAAAGAAGTAACCCGCGGCAGCATTCCCGTGCCTTCGCTCGAAGCCTATTATATGGTGGATGCCACTACCGGTTACATGAAACTGACGAAGTTTACCGAAACCTCTTATGAAGAATTTATGCCGGCGCTCGAACAACTGAAGAAAGAAGGCATGACGAGCCTGATCTTCGATCTGCGTGGCAACACGGGCGGATATATGAATGAAGCGGTGGAAATGGCCGATGAATTTTTAAGTGGTGATAAATTGATCGTGTATACACAAGGCGCCAATAATCCGAAACGTGAATACAAAGCCCGTCGTCCGGGTTTGTTTGAAACCGGCAAGCTGGTGGTATTGGTCGATGAAACCTCGGCCAGTGCCAGTGAGGTACTGGCGGGTGCCCTGCAGGATTGGGACAGGGCAACGATCGTTGGCAGACGTACGTTTGGCAAAGGACTGGTGCAGGAACAATATCCCCTGAGCAACGGAGCGGCGCTTCGCCTTACGGTAGCACGTTATTATACACCGCTCGGCCGCAGCATCCAGCGTCCGTATGATCATGGCAAAAAAGATTACATGGATGAGGTATGGAAACGCTATTCTAACGGCGAGATGTTCTCTGCCGACTCAAACAAGATCAATCACGGTCCGCAGTACCGCACACCGGGCGGAAAGATCGTGTATGGTGGCGGTGGGATCATGCCGAATGAATTTGTGGCATTGGATACGGCTACTTATCCCGCACGCATCAACAATATGTTTATCAGCGGAAGATTTGAAAGCTTCGTGTATCAATATTATCTCGCGCATAAAAACATTCTCGACGGTTATAAAAATGCGGGACAATATATCCGTGAATTCAATCAACTGGATAATATGTGGTCGCAGTTCACGACTTATATGGCAAAGGATTCTGTACAGGCCTCGCAATTGAATACGCGTCAGCAGGAAAGTCTGCGTTATCGCCTGGAAGCAAATCTGGCACGTTTCAGATGGCGCACAAGTGGTTATTACCAGGTGATGAATAATGAAGATGTGGCGTTTCGTAAAGCGCTGGAGCTGGTGAAGAAGTAATAAGTTTTAAGTACTAAGTTATAAGTGAAACAGCCGGTGTAAGGTATAAAGTTTGAGGCCGGTATTTTCGAGCCTACTATCTTTTCATTGACGATTGACGATTAACTATTCACCATTCACGTACTCACCTATTGACAAAAGCCCGGCCAATGCAGATGCAATGACCGGGCTTTTTTGACTTTTGAATTAGCCTGTGCGGAAGCGCTCCGTCTTAACTCATCCCTAAGTTAAAGAACTTCCGAAGCGTCTTCCACACGGGTTTGGGGGTATAATGCCTGTTCTTTCTCATACATTTTATCCCACCATTTCTTTTCCAGGAAATACGATACAACGAGGCCCAGGCCACCGCAGACAGCTATGAGGGCGAAATAGATGGCTACATTTGCATCTCTGTCCACATACAGTTTACCATTAAATTCATTGTATTGCTGCGGCAGAATATGGCGGTCGAGCAGAAAAGCCAGGAACAATCCAAGCCCCGCGCCGATCAGCAACATAGCCCAGCGCATATTTCTGTAAGGAGTCGGGCGCTCTATCCGCAACCGGGGGTTCATTCCTTTTTCGATCATGGCGAGGTTTTGACGTGTTTTAAGGTAAAAAATTCCAAAAATGGTGGCAAAAGCACCAACAAACATACACATGAGTACTATTGCTGCTCCGGGATTCATATCTTATCGTTTAAAAGTGATTGTTTAGAGGTAAGACTACGCGGGTTTTCGTGTGGTTACACGAAAACAATTAAAAATTCAAAAGTAAAAAGTCAAAACAGCCGGTTTTAAGTTGTAAGTTTTAAGTAATAAGTATTAAGTAATTGATTCTGTTGCCCTTTTTAACCCATTTTCACATTATAGCTTATTTCTCTGTAACCATAATTTGTCAACCCGCGTCTAAATCCGCAGATGTCTACAGGTTTGAATGATAACGAGTTGATTGCCCGTGTCAAGGCGGGCGACCAACAGGCTTATGCGGTAATTGTTCAACATTACCAGGGTTATGTTTTTACCCTGGTGCTCCGCTACGTGCCCAATCGTGAAGATGCCGAAGAAGTAGCACAGGACGTTTTTATCAAGGCCTACCGCTCACTCGCCGATTTCCGTGGCGAGGCCCGTTTCAGCACCTGGCTCTATACTATTGCCCGCACCACCTGCCTGAGCTTTCTCCGGCGCAAGCAACAACCGGTTCATTCACTGGATCAACCGGGCATTCAGGAAGCTGCTTCGCAATTAAGCACACCCGGAATACCGGGCATCGAAATAAAAACAAAGAACGAACTGCTCCGGCGCGCGTATGGTTTGCTGAATACAGACGATTCAACTATACTAACGCTGTACTACCAGGCAGAACAAAGCCTTGACGAAATTGGTCGTATCTTGGGGATAGAACCCAATGCTGCCAAAGTGAGGCTACACCGCGCGCGAACGCGATTGAAAGAAAAAATGGTGCAACATTTTCCGCGAGAGATAAAAGATTTATCCTCATTTTAAATTAACGAGCGATGGATATGATGAAGGAAGATATCGAATTACGCATCTGGAATTTTGTCGAGGGCACTTGTTCCCACGATGAAAAAGCAGCCGTGCAACAACACCTGGACACCGATCCGGAATGGCAGCGTATATTCCTTGAGGTAAAGGAAATGCAGCAGTTGCTTGCGCAGGAACCGGAACTTCCCTCCCTGCGTTTTACTAAAAATGTGATGGAAGAAATCACCCGGCAGCAAATTGCGCCGGCCGCGCAGTCCTATATAAATAAACGGATCATCTGGGCCATCGGTATATTCCTGGGCACAATCATCGCCGCTACGCTTGCTTACGGGTTCGGACAAATGAACTGGAAAGACAATTCAGCACCTGTTAAAGAATTTAAACCCCTCGCCAAACTCGACAATATCGATTTCAGCAGTATCTTCAGCAACAACCTGGTGAATGGTTTCCTGCTGCTGAATATCATTCTGGGCCTCTTTTTCCTTGACCGCTTCCTGGCCAATAAAAGAAGGAAACATCAATCGGGTGGCTTCTGATTATCAAATTTCCACATCCCGAAATTTCGGGCACACTTACATATTTGCACATTGGCGCGAAGCATCTTCAGGTATCGGATTGGTCCCGCCAAAAAACTTACCTTTGCCCCGGCCAAAAGCCTAAGCAATGGATATAAAAAACAACATACTCGAAACGATTGGCAACACGCCCCTGATCCGTCTTAACAAAATAGCCCGCGACTTTCCCTGTACTGTCCTGGCGAAAGTTGATTACTTCAATCCCGGCAATTCGATCAAAGACCGCATGGCCCTGAAAATGGTGGAAGTGGCCGAACAGGAAGGCAAACTCAAACCCGGCGGCACCATCATCGAAGGCACCAGCGGCAACACCGGCATGGGCCTCGCACTCGCCGCCGTGGTAAAAGGCTACAAATGTATTTTCGTAACCACCGATAAACAATCCAAGGAGAAAGCAGATATCCTGAAGGCGGTAGGTGCCGAGGTGATCGTATGTCCCACTAACGTGATGCCCGAAGATCCGCGCAGTTACTACAGCGTGGCGGCAAGACTGGCAAAGGAAGTTCCCAATTCCTACCACATGAACCAGTACGACAACCTGGCCAACCGTCTTGCCCACTACGAAACCACCGGCCCTGAAATCTGGAAACAGACCGATGGCAAGATCACGCACCTGGTGTGCACGGCCGGAACCGGCGGCACCATCACCGGTACAGCGCAATACCTAAAAGAAAAAAATCCGAACATACAGATTTGGGCCATAGATGTTTATGGCTCTTTGCTCACAAAATACTTCAACACCGGAGAGGTGGACATGAACGAAGTGCATCCCTATATCAGCGAAGGTTTTGGTGAAGACTTTGTGCCGAAGAACTACGATATGAGCGTGATCGACCTATTCGAGCAGGTAACCGATAAGGACGGAGCCGTGATGGCCCGCCGCCTGGCCAAAGAAGAAGGTCTGTTCTGCGGCTACAGCGCCGGCAGTTGTTTCCAGGGACTTACCCAGTTGAAAAGCAGACTGAAGGCCGACGACATGGTAGTGGCCATTTTCCATGACCATGGCAGTCGCTACGTAGGTAAAATCTACAACGATCAGTGGATGATCGAACGAGGTTTCCTCGATGTAAAAACGTTCAAAGATGTGGTTAGCGCACGTGGATCACAACGCCTGATCAGCCTCACGCCGGACCAGACCATTGCTGAAGCAGTAGAACTGATGAAAAAGTATGATATTGAACACATTCCGGTAATTGTTGAGAATACTGTGGCAGGTTCCATCAGCGAAGGCGGTCTGTTTCAGAAGATATTCGATAATCCGGACCTGAAACACTCCTCCGTGAAAGACGTGATTGAAGCGCCCTTGCCGGTGGTAGCGTTTGATACAGCGGTAGAGAAGTTGAGTCCGCTTATCAACAAGGGAAATGGCGCGGTTTTGGCTAAAGATGAGGCAGGAAGTTACCACATTGTAACCAAGTACGACATACTTCACGCATTAGGAAAATAACTAATTCGTGTACACAATAAACAGAAAAAGCCTTCCGATAACGTTCCCGGAAGGCTTTTTTCGTAAAAATACGGTTAGACCGAGGGGTATAATCACCCTATGAAATAGGTTCTTTACGCCCGGATGTGGGAATTACTGATGCAAAAAAATCGAGCAATAATGCTCTATGGTGTTAAAGATTACCTAACTATTTTTGTATCAGAAGTTGATTGATTACTAATTATCAATCTAATCTGAAGTCCAATTCCAAATGAATTAAAACCATCCAAGTTAAAACCAAGTATCCGAAAAACCAGTAAAAATCCAGTATCAGTCAACTTCTTTCCTTTTGAAACCCGTTCTTAGAAAATAGTCCAGAAAAATCCAATTACCGAAGAAAGACTTATCCAACATCCGAAAAACCAAAGATTAAAATCCAAGACCGACGAAAAACCAATCCAGATCCAGAAAGACCAAAAAATCCAATTCCAGACGAAAAATCGTCCGATCCTTTCCTTGAAGACAGTTCTTTAGTCACCGTGTCCAAATCCATGAAAAGATTATTTTAATTCCGGAACCCCTCCTGCTAAAATCAACTTTTAGCAGGAGGCGCGGTGATTTTAAACCGGCCTTTTCTTCCGCATCCCTTCCTTCAATTTTTCCTTATTCTTATTGTAACGTAATTTGCCCGAAAACTGCCCTATGCAGATAAGGGATCAAACCGGCAGCCTCGTTGTATTATCACGTCCCGTCCACCGGATCGTTTCTTTGGTGCCTTCGCAAACTGAGTTACTCGCAGAGTTGAACCTGGACGAGCAAGTGGTGGGCATTACCAAATTCTGTGTGCATCCGGAAAACTGGTTTCGCACCAAAACGCGTATTGGTGGTACCAAACAGGTACACCCCGGCCGTGTGCGGGCACTCGCTCCCGATCTGATTATCGCCAATAAAGAAGAAAATGTAAAAGAACAAGTGGAAGCGCTGGCCGCGGAATTTCCCGTCTGGGTCAGCGATGTGAACGATCTTCCTTCAGCGCTTTCCATGATCCGCGACATCGGCATCATCACGGATCGCGAACAACCCGCCGGGCAAATAGCGGATAAGATCGCAACTGCATTTGCAAAACTGGCCTCCTTTCCTCCTAAAAAAGCAGCTTACCTGATCTGGAAAGAACCTTATATGGTGGCGGGTGGCGATACCTTCATCAACGACATGCTGACACGCGCAGGTTTTGAAAATGTTTTTGCTTCGCAAAATCGCTATCCCGCCGTATCTGAAGAAGCACTGCTCAACAGTGACGCCGAAGTTTTTCTTTTTTCTTCCGAGCCCTACCCTTTCCGTCCGCAGCACCTCGAGACATTTCAGCGCGCCGGACGCACCTGTCTGCTGGTCGACGGCGAACTCTTTAGCTGGTACGGCAGCCGCTTGTTACAGGCTCCCGCTTATTTTTCTATCTTGCAGCAACAAATCAGCCAGGCAGCGAATGGGGTTCATGGAACATAAAAACAATGTGGAGTTAAAAGAAAGTGACCGGCCGTCGCGTAAGAAATTCCTGTATCCGGTCAGTGTGCCGCTCAACAACTACCTCAAATACCACGGGCGTGAAGTGACCTTGCCTGTCGCACACCGTGATCTGCTGAACTTCACCTGGACCATTCCGATAAAAGACAAACAAGGCAATCCCACCCATTGGGAAAAAGCGATTTACGATACGCGCGACTGGGAATATTTGCGTGAAGGGCTCGTGCGCATTTACGCGGTATTAAAAACAGAAGGAGACCTCACCTTTATCGATCAGTTGGATGTGGCGCGCATTGACTATTGCACATTCGGCAACTCCATGCCTTTCCGCATCCGCATCGTCAATAAATTCAACGCCAATTACGACCACTACTATATCAAGATCACCGATGCCTCGCGCATTTACGGTCTGGAGTTGGAACACATTCTTTCGCCCAACCGGATCACTTTTTTTACACATGGGTCAACGCTGGTGGAAGAACATATTCCCGGTATTCCGGGCGATGTGTTTATCAAACAGGAACTCGGCAAACCGGAAACCAATAAAACACGTCTCGCGAAAGAATTTGTGAAATTCAATGAACGTTGTTTCGTGCGGTTGCTGGGCGATATGCGCAGTTACAATTTCGTGGTGGAAGTAACGCCTGATATCGAAGACTATCAATACCGCATCCGCGCCATCGACTTCGATCAGCAGGTATATGAGGGACGGAAGAACATGTATCTTCCGCAATTCTTCAAGGAAAATAATCCGCTGGTGCAAATGACACTGCAGCAGCTCAACAAAGAATCGATCGACCAATACCAGGCGGAAGAACGTTCGGCCATGGCTTTCCGTGTGGCGGCTTCCAGATTCCGGTTGATGGATCTTTTCAATATCATGTCGCGCGATATCATTTCCACGCCGGAAAAAACCGACAACCTGCGTCAGGAACTGAATGCCTATTTTAACACCAACGCTTTCGACCGCTGCCGTTCCATGGGACAGATATTAAAGGTCCACCTCAAACTCATGTTGAAAGACAACCTGCTGTTGATCCAGGAAAAAACACGCCGGCTTAAGAATAAGTAGTAAGTATTAAGTTACTACAAGCAGGCAAATTATTTATCAATGGTCGTTTGCTTCATTTCATTTCTTCCAAAGAATGTAGGGAAATACATGAGTTCCGCGCGCACGGGATTCAGGTGGTAGACACCACTGTAACGCGGCTCAAGCTCAAGCTGAAAATGGTGTTCACCTTTGGCCATGCGCTCGATGAAAATGACCGTTTTGTCTTTCAGGTATTCGGCATGATTGATCCAGTTTTGTGGTTTGTTGCCATAGGTACAACCAGCCGGGATGGGAATTTCCAGTTGTACATAATCAGCGTCTTCATTCACCGTCACTTTCACCTGCAGTATAACGCTTTCACCGGCTTTTAATTCCCCTACCGGACGGCCGCTGCGTTCAAACCAGGATGCTACCTGGAATTTATCCGTCACCGGTTCGGGTTGGGTATTAAAAAAGCGCTGGTAGCAAGTGAGGTATAACAGGCCGCCGCCACTCTTGCGTATATCGACTGGCGTTGCGGGTTTGGTTATCGTTGTTTTGAAAGGAAATTCAGTTGTGCGGATGGTAGTGCCCGCCTGTATTTCCAGTGAGGCGTTTGATGTAAAATCTTTCTGTTCTTGCAGCAATCGCGGCAGGATCGCAGAAACAATCGTAGCCGATTCAACAGTGTTGGTCCATCGACCTGACTTTCTGCGTTCGAGAAAATACTGGATGATGGTATTCAACTCGTTTTCATACCCTTTTTCTTTTTCCAGCACTTTAAATGCAAGTACGGTGCTGGCCACCGCATTGGCACTCCAATTATATGAATCGGCTCCCCAATGCAATCCGCCGAGCATTGTACGGATCTGTTTACGCATCAGTGACGCGAGATGTACCTTATAAGGTAATTGTTGCGCCTGTTCGATTTTCACCATTTGCCATTGCTGATGCAGGCTGATGGAGTCGAATGGAATTTTCGCCAGCCAGGAAGCATATTCACCTTCGTGTTTGGCCTCGCTCATGGTGTACAATGCATCGAGCAGTGCATAACGGTCCATCAGCCGCAGGTTGTTTTGCAAATAAAGCAGTGCGTTGCGCACGTTGGTTTCGATCAACGGTTGACTGCGGAATGGCAACAACGCTCTCGTAACATAATTCGTGATGACGGCATTGGTCACGCCATTCTGCCACCAGCCCCAACTGCCTTCGAAGCGCTGCGATTTTTGCAGCCGGTTGAGCAACTGCTGCATTTCCTTTTCATGCTTAAAAGGCTGTTTTAAGGTGGCTCTTATTTTCTGTTCCATGGCCAGTCCGGTCAATTTGGAAGCGGTTTGCTCCATGCAGTAGTAAGGATACTCTTTCAGTTTTTCTATTTCATCGAGCAATACATCGAGTGTATTGTTCTGCGCATAAATCTCCACTTGTGCTGCATCAGCCAACGGGGTAAAAGAAAATGCCGTGTCTTTCCCAAGCGCCCAGAAATCACCTTTTGCCTCCACAGTGCCTTTGCGCACAACGGGAATGCGGCGCAGCTCTCCATCGCTGTAGCCGTTGGCAGTGCTGATCTCAAAACGTGCCGATACGGTGTCGGTGGAGGCAATAGTGATGGGCAATTCTTCTATCACCGAAGCATTTGCTTTCAGCGATGTGTTATGCAAATTTTTGTTTTGGCCATTCCATCCAAACGAAGTCTGCAACAACACGTCATCGGTCGTGTAGTTGATCATTTTGCCAATAAGAACAGCCGAGTCTCCTTCCGTTAGGAATTGCGGAGCGGACAATTGTGCCAATACCGGTTTGAATGATTTAACGAACATACCAGTCTTAACGATGCGTCGTTTTTTATCCATGCCCACTACATAGGTGTGCCAGCCGGTAATGTTATCGGGATAGGTAACGGTAAAGGAAACTTCGCCGTTCTCATCCGTGATCAGGTTGGGTTGCCAGAACGCATAGTCTCTGAATTTCTCCCGGATGCCTGTTTGGAAATCAGCGGTAGTGATGACGATCACACCATTGGCAGCTCTGTCGCCATATAAGGCAGCGGCCGCCTCCCCTTTTAATATGTTCATCTGTGCATTTGACAGGTCCATATTGGCAGGGAGCTCCTCCATCATGATGCCGTTGATCACGTACAATGGCTTTTGATTGCCGTTGATCGATGAAATGCCCCGTATCGTGATTTGAGATGTACTTCCCGGCGTCCCAACGTCTATACCCGGTATTCTTCCCTGCAACAGTTGTTCGGAAGACACAACCGACACCGCTCCTGTAACGGACATTCTTCTTTGTGTTCCGTATCCGGTTACCACAACCTCATCCAGAGCGCCTTCGCTGACTTCAAGGCTAACCGTCATGTTATCGGTGTAAACAAGTTCTATTTTTACATCCCTTTCGTAAGTAATGTACCCGACTGCCGCCACAACTAATATATATTTTCCGGGGCTTATACTGTCGATCACAAATCTTCCGTCTTCACGCGTTACAGTCCCTCCCCGGTATCCTTTAAGATAAACGGATGCATTGAAAACCGGCTTATGACCTTTTGCATCCACCACCACCCCTTTTATACTGGCTGATCCGCGCGGTAAAATCAACTGTGGTTCCGGTTTTGGTTTTCCTGCAGCTTCCCGTCTTGCATACTCGACCGCCATGCTGTCTTCAACTTCATACTGTCTGAGCAATGCTGCAACATAGGTGTTCGTTGAATCGTAGCGCACCGAATCTACTTTCACACACAAGGTGCCTCCGGGTTTGATATCAAGATTATTGTACACCGCAAAATTGCCACTCGGGGTAACCAGGATGAGATTATAAAGACCGGGTTTCAATTGCGTGTACCGGTTGAAATCATACCTTCTTATTTTCGGATCATCAGGTTCAGCTAGGTTATAAAGAATGCCGTATTGAAACGAAGAATCCTTTGGCATTTTTACCAACATCTTGCCGTTGTCATCCGGATTGCGTGATGACCGGTAAGAATAATCGTTCGCTCGTAACCGTGCTATACGTGGTTTGGGCGCTGCCAATCGCATTGCCGGCGGTGCAACAATCGTATCTCCCAATGGCCATGCCGTATTGGCAACAATCGGAAGGTTCACTTTTTCTTCATTGCCCAGTATGCTTTTCTTTTCCAGTCGTGCAATACCGGGTGTGAGTTTATACTCATAACCCACTTCAAAGGGAAAACTAAAAGCAAAATCATCGGGCTTGTAATATTGTAAATTCTCTCCCGGCAAAAATGGCCCGATCAGGTGCGGACGACCATAACCGATGTATACCAGTTTGTGCCGCTGCCATACAAAAGCGTTGTTGGTTCGGGAATCATTTTGCAATTGCCAGATGGAGGTCTCGATCTGCAGCCGTTCATTACCGGTATAAGCATCCGGCATTTCTTTTACCTGTGCATTGGCAGGCAGGTTGTCGAGATCAAAAGCTATATCCTGTTTGTAATAAGGCTGCATGTAAACGCTGTCGATCTGGATATATTTATTACGCAAACGAATTCCGATCTGCACATAACCCGGTGCCACGGGAAAAGCATAAACAGATTTATCGGTAACGCCATTGTAGTAAGCGAGTTGGCGGTTGAGGTACAATAAATATATTTCCTGCGGAATACCTTTTTGCACGGCATATACAGCCAGTTGTGGTGTAAAATCCGAGATCAGCGTGGCTTCCAACCGATACGGCTTTTCAGGAAACAATAGCTTGTAGTAGGCCATTGTATCCAATGAAAGCTTTTTGATCCAGCCTGTATTTTTCCCCAATGGATGGCGCAGGATGAGGCCGGTTTCTTCCGTTTCATAATTGCCCAATAATATCTGTCCCCGCCACCTGTATTTTCTCAGATACGGCGGCTCCGGTACACGGATATTATCACCGAACTGACCGTTATAGCTGAGCGCCGTGAGGTTTACATTGCCGGCTTTTCTATCGAGATAGTCTCTCACTTTTACTTTAAGGGTATCGGTTTGTCCGGGATAAATAGTGCTGGCACCGCTGATATCTGCCTGTAAGATTTTATCCAATCGCGCAAGACTTTGCATGCCGGTTCTTTCTTCACCACCCCACCAGTACGACCATTTTAACGTGTAAATTTTGCCCGTCGGGATTATAATTTTTCCGGTAATAACCGCTGCGCTGTCGGCACCGTAATTCACTACTTTATTATTATTCAAAATAGTATAATGAACCGGTATCCGGTTTGGATTGTCTAGTGTAAAACCTGCCGTGTCATGTTGCTGAATGCGGTTGAATATAAGCTGATAGCTCTCCGGTTCAAATGTTTCGCGGATCACTCTTCTGTCATCGCCTGCTATCGTTGTAAATAAATAAGAGCTTGTATAAGGATCGATGTCTGTTTCGTAGGGAAATGAAATAGCATCGGTTGTTTCTCTTTCCTGCTTTTTTACCCAACCGGATGCTGGTGTTGATTGACCATCTTTCAGGTAATGCGCAATCAGCCTTTTGCCTTCCAGTTTTACATCGATGGTATGTTGTTGGTGCAGGAAGCTGACCGTTTCCCGTTTCTCCTCCAGTTCATTGTTGCTGTTGCGAAACTCCGCCACCAGTTCCAACTGCATGTCAACTGCCGGTATTGTGTTCAGCGGAAAATCAAAACGCGTTTCCGTATTCACTTCCAAAGGTTTCTCATCGCGCCAGAGCGTATCGGGTACAAATTCGCGATCGGCATACCAGTTGTTGATCTGGCCCGCTAACACATAAAATTTAACGCGTCCATCCATCACGGCCAATCCGTTCACATCTTTCGCTGCGGCAAAAATGCTGAGCGTGTCGCGTCTTGTATAAACCTCTTTGTCTGCGCGTAATTTGTAAGAAGCTACTTCATCCAATACATAATCTTCTATTTTGAAACCACCCGAAAGCAGCCGCTGTCCTTTTGCCGTTTTAAAAACGATCGTGTATTGTTTATCGCTCGGCAAAGAATCGCCCGGAAGGAACTCATAGATATAAGCACCATCCGTAGTGGATTTCAAGGTGGCGAGTTTCTTATCGATGTATTGCTTGTCGTAGTATTGGATATAAATATCAAGCGTTCCTTTAAGCGGTTTCCATTTGCGGTTCAGGATATAGGCTTTTAGCTTAACCGTGTCCTGCGGTTTGTATTTAGGCTGATTGAACAAGACATACCCGGTGCCGGCGTTCGCGTTTTTGTTGGACCTGTGCCGGTATTTACCTGAGCCGGCAAAAAACCTTTTCAATTTTATAACGGGCCATGAAACAACCTTTCCGGCGCGGCCGTTACCGAAATTTTTCCACCATTGCGACCATACGCGCGGCGGATCATCTTTGTTATTCACCAGATCGACCAGCAGCGTATCACCCGGTACAGTCACTTTGATCAATGCATCACCGGGTTTTCTGCTTGTTATGCGATAGGCTTTCGCAGCTCCATTGTAGGGTGCAGGCTTACCATTTACCGTTACCACTGCATTGCTGATATATTGCCCTGTCCGTTCATTCCTGACTTCCAGCAACACCCGGTGCCGGTCATTGAGTGGCATGGCTGCAAGATTACTCTTACAGTATACTTCGGTAACGAGTTGATTGTTGGCGGTGGAAACGATCAGGTAGGTACCAACCGGCAATGTCTCCGCTTTAAACGTATCGCTTAGCGCGGTAGCAAAGGGTGTCTGGGAAAGATAGCGATCCGGGTAAACGACCGTTTTCCGGATATACTTTTCCGCGGTATCGGCCGGTATCCGGTAGATCAACGTCTGCCAGCCTGACCTGCGTGCCTTGGAAAGTGGTTGCTGCGCTATTGCAGGTAAGGAAACTAGCAGGGAAATGAATACGGCTAATCGGCGCATGGAAGATGGTTTGGGGAAAGGATGTGCCGTCCGTACCGATTACATAAATAAATGCTAAATAATTCCGGTATGTGTGTAACCTGTTTCTTTTTTTTAAACCCCGCGATACCATTACCTTAGCATCGCTAAAAAAAATGATATGAGCAAATACAAAGCCGGTGTGCTTTTCGGAGACGACCTGGAAGCACTCTACAAAGATGCCAAAGACAATCAGTTTGCCCTTCCTGCCGTAAATACAATCGGCACTAACACCATCAATGCCACGCTGGAGACTGCCGCGAAAGTTAATTCGCCCGTAATTATCCAGTTTTCCAATGGCGGTGCACAGTTCATTGCCGGAAAAGGCATGCCCAACGACAACCTGCAGGGAAATATTGCCGGCGCCATCTCCGGTGCGCTTCATATCCATAACGTTGCAAAATATTACGGCGTTCCGGTAGTACTGCATACCGATCACGCGGCTAAAAAATGGCTGCCCTGGATCAGCGGTCTGATCGACGCCGGTGAACAATATTTTAAGGAAAAAGGCCAGCCCCTTTTCAGTTCGCATATGCTGGATCTGAGCGAAGAATCCATCGAGGAAAATATCGGAACGTCCGTTGAATTCTTCAAACGCATGCAGCCGCTGGGTATGGGCATCGAGATCGAACTCGGCGTTACCGGTGGTGAAGAAGACGGCGTGGACAATAGCGACGTGGAAAACTCCAAATTATACACACAGCCTGAGGATGTGGCTTATGCCGTGAAAGAGCTTAGCAAGGTGGGCCGTCTCTTTACCGTAGCAGCAGCTTTCGGTAACGTGCACGGTGTTTATAAACCCGGCAACGTGGAACTCCGCCCCGAAATCCTGCACAACAGCCAGGTGCATATCGAAAAGGAATTCGGTACAGGCCCCAAACCTGTCTATTTCGTATTCCACGGTGGCAGTGGTTCTCCGCAACACCAAATCCGCGAAGCCATCAGTTATGGCGCTATTAAAATGAACATCGACACCGATCTGCAGTGGGCATTCTGGGAAGGTGTACTCAACAATTATAAAAAGAACGAAGGTTATCTGCAGGGACAACTCGGTAGCCCCGAAGGCCCCGATTCTCCCAATAAAAAATACTACGACCCACGTGTATGGTTGCGCAAAGGCGAAGAGAGCTTCATCAAACGTCTCGAAGTGGCGTTCGAAGATCTCAATTGCGTTAACAGAAACGCGTGAATGGTCAATCGTGAATATCAAAAAAGCCAGGAATTTTTCCTGGCTTTTTTGATATGAATAAGTCCATTAGTTCGGCTCAATTACTTTGCGCCTTTGCGAGCACGCGTTACTGGTATCACGCAGGCAACGGCTGTTTACTTATAACTTAAAACTTACCACTCAATTCTGTTGACTCTGCTGCAAATTGCGGAAGTCCACACTCACCAGTTTGCTCACACCCGGCTCCTGCATGGTAACCCCATAAATCACATCCACCGTACTCATCGTTGTTTTGTTGTGCGTAACGATGATAAACTGTGAGTTGTCGCTGAACTGACGGATCATGTTGGTGAATTTGCCAACGTTGGCATCATCGAGCGGGGCGTCCACCTCATCGAGGATACAGAACGGTGCCGGCTTGATCAGGTAGATCGCAAACAGCAGCGCCGTTGCGGTAAGTGTACGCTCACCACCACTGAGCTGGGTAAGCGTGGTCGGGCGTTTACCTTTCGGACGCGCTACTACATCGATACCTGTTTCGGCAAGGTTCTCCGGATTATCGAGTATCAGATCGCAATGGTCATCTTCGGTGAACAGGGTCTTAAATACCTTGATAAAGTTATCGCGCACCTGGTTGAATGTTTCGAGGAATTTCTGGTTAGCCGTTGCTTCCACTTCTTCGATGGTTTTGAGCAGGCTGTCCTTGGCGTTTACAAGGTCGGTCTTTTGCTCAACGATGAACTCGTAACGCTTTTTCATTTCGGTGAACGCTTCGATTGCCGTCGGGTTTACTTCGCCCAGGTTCTCGAGGCGTTTCTTCATGCGATCGGCTTTCTCCTGCAATTCTTCTACCGGTACATCACCGCTACGCTCTTCGTCGAGGATATCTTCCAGTTGAATGCGGAACTCTACATTCAGTCTCTCCTTGGTACCGGCGAGCTGCAGTTTCAGTTCGTTCAGTTTATCCTTGATGGCCGCAAGCAGGTGTTCCACCTGTTCTTTGTCTTTTACTTTATGACGCAGCTCGCTTTCTTTTTCGCTCAGTTGATTGCGGATGTTGTAGTAAGTCTGATCCGCCTCATTCAGTATTTGCTGTTCTTCCTCGCGGCGGCGCATCAGTTCTACCAATCCTTCTTCCAATCCTTTCAAGGTGGAAGCTGATTCGTCGATGTTACCTGATGTGTCGGCCAGTTGAGCGGTATTGCTTTCAATCTGCTGTTTCAGGTCGTTGAGCTGGTTGGTTTTGAATTCCAGTTCCTGCTTCAGCGCGGTGATCTTGCTTTGCTGACGCGTAACATTCAGGTTGAATTCGTTGTATTGCTGTGTGGCTTCGTTATAACCCTGCTCAGATGCCTGGAAGTCTTCGTTCATTTCAGCCAGGCGCGATTGATAAGACTGCAGTTGTTCGTTGAGGATGGCCAGGTCGTCGCGCACACCCTGCACAGATTGCTGCGTCTGTTCCATCTGCATGGTCATTTCTTCCAGTCGCTGCAGGCTGCTGCCTTGCAGGCTTTGCAGGTTCTCGATTTTGTTCTGTAAAGCAAATACCTGGTTGGTCAGTTGCTGAATTTCTTTTTCCGTTTCGCGGAGTGCCGCTTCACGCAGGTCTTCGCTATAAGCGATCACTTCGTTGTGGCGCGCCTGGATCTGTGCACGCAAACCTTCCACTACTTCGTGCTGACGGTCGATGTCTTCACGCAGTTTCTCCAGGTTCTTCACACGTCCGATCTTCTTGCCTTCGATCATTCCAACACTACCGCCGGTAAGAGAATATTTTCCTTTTACATATTTGCCGCTTTTCTCGATCACCACAAAACCGTTGCTGTTTTGTAAGGCGCTTTCCTGTTCGGCTACAAACACGTTACCCAACAGGTGTACGGCCAACTGGCGGTATTTCTCCTCTACTTCTACTACATCGAGTGCGGCGATGCCGCCTTCCAGTTGGTGATCGGCCGCGGCATGTGCATGTTCGTTGATCTTATCGAGCAGGAAGAAGTTGGCCTTTCCTTTCTTGTGATCGTCGAGCAGTCGCACAGCCTGCAGTCCTTCTTCGAGGTTGTTGACTACATAATAGCTGAGATAAGGCTCCAGCACATTTTCGAGGGCGGTGCGGTATTCTTCTTTTACGTAGAGAATATCGGAAAGGATCGGCGCGGTATGATTCCAGCCGGTGTTGTTGTGCAGGAACTTCACACTTTCGGGATATCCTTCCATCGAGTCGATCATGCTTTTCAGCAGGTCGTGTTCGTTTTTCTTTGAATCAAGTTTGCGTGTTTCTTCCGCCAGTTCGTTTCGCAGTTCTTCGAGCACGGATTGAGTCTGAAGAATTTGTTCGCGCGTTTGTTCCTGGTGACGTTGCAACTGCTCAAGGTCGGTCTTCTTCACCTCCAGTTCCTTTTCACGAACCAGCCGTTCTTCGTCCAGTTGACGGAGTTGGCTGTCGCGTTGTTCGCGCTCGTCTTCTATTTGCTGAATGGCGCGTTGCAGGTTTTGAACGGAGGTGTCGGCAACGGCCACTTTTTTCTCTGCGTCGAACTGGTTGCGTTGTACCTGCTGGTATTCGTTGCGGAGCAGGTCAAGTGACTGGCGTTTTTCATCCAGCACTTTGCGGCGTGCGTCAGCCTCTTCGCGCAGGTTCACCAGTTGATCGGAAAAGCCTGAAAATGCCTTCTCTTCTTCTTCGATTTGCAGGCTGGTGAATAAAATGCTTTCGTCGATGCCTTTCAGTTGGCCGCCTGCTTTTTCCAGGAATGCTTTCAGGCTTGTTTCGCGTTCTTTGAGGTATTCGAGACGTTGGGCTGCGAGGTTCTTTTCGTTCTCGCGGGTGCGTACCTGTTGTACGAGTTCGTTGAACGTATGTTGCATGCTTTGCAGCGCACGTTCTTTTTCGATGAAACCGACTTTCTCCTGCTCGAGTGCCGCTTCTGCTGTGGCGATTTCGGCTTCCATGCGTACTTTCTTATCGGTTTCGGTCTCGTGCTTTTCTGTAAGGTCTTTGTATGTGAGGTTGAACCCTTCGAGTGCTGCTTTGGCCAGTTCGATGCTGATCTCGCGGTAATCTTTTTTAATCTCGTGGTATTTCTCCGCCTTTTTTGCCTGGCTTTCGAGTGCCTTTAACTGGTTGTTGATCTCGAACAGCAGGTCTTCGATACGGGCGAGGTCCTGCTCGGTCGCATCGAGTTTCTGGCGGGCTTCTTTCTTCCGCGTTTTATAGATGGAAATGCCGGCAGCCTGTTCCAGCATGCGGCGGCGGCTGTTGTCTTTGTCTTTGATGAGGTCGTCGACCATGCCCAGTTCGATGATGGCATAGGAGTCGGTGGAAATGCCGGTATCCATGAACAGGTTCTGGATATCCTTGAGACGGCATTGCACGTCGTTGAGGCGGTATTCGCTCTCCCCGCTTTTGTAGAATTTGCGGGTGATGGTAACGGTGCTGAATTCTGTCGGCAGCAGGTTCCGCGTGTTCTCAAAAGTGAGGCTCACCTCGGCCAGGCCGCTGGCGGAACGGGTCTTGGAACCGTTGAATACCAGACTGTCGAGGTTTTCGCTCCTCAACTGGCTGATCTTTTGTTCGCCGATCACCCAGCGGATGCTGTCAACAATATTGGATTTTCCGCAACCATTGGGCCCCACAATACCGGTAATGTTGTCGTCGAAGTTCACAACCGTCTTGTCGGCAAAGCTTTTGAAGCCCTTGATTTCTAAACTCTTTAATCTCACAACTTTCAGATTTAGTCAGGCGGCGAATATAAGCCAAACCGGGCAGATTAAAGGAGGCCTTTCACCCCTTTTATGCACAAGCTGCGGGGAAAACATGTGGGAAGAAAACGGTCTTTTTTCTTGCGGCTGCCGGGAGCTGTTGCCACAGGGTTGACACTCACCGGGGCGAGTTTTGTAAAAAGGCAAATTTTATGGAAAAAACAGACCTTCTCAAGACTGATCCGGACTACTACCGCGCTACAAGACACCCGTCCATGCTGCGTTTGGGGCCATTGCCCTACTTATCCGTTTCCGGCCAGGGCGATCCGTCGGGCAAGGCTTTCGCGGAACGGGTACAACTGCTGTACAGCCTGATTTACGCTGTTAAGTTCCGGTACAAGGAAGAAAACCGGGATTTTGTGGTGGCCAAACTCGAGGGACTTTGGTGGTACGACGAGGAACGCTGGGGTACACCTCCGGTATCGGAAGCGCCTAAAGTAATCCCGCGGGACGTGTGGGAGTACAAACTGCTGATCCGGCTGCCTGTTTTTGTAACGGCGGAATCCGTGGCAGCCACCTGGAAAGCCATCGCCGGCAAAAGGCAGATCGCGGGCGTAGAGCCACCCGCTTTTGAATTGCTGGAAGAGGGCGACGTGGTGCAGATCCTGCACACCGGTCCATTCGACAAAGAACCTGAAACGCTGGCCAGGCTGCAGGAATACATGTCGGATAAAAAAATGGGGAGGAATGGCTTTCATCACGAAATCTATCTCTCCGATTTCCGGCGTACGGCCCCCGAAAAACTGCGCACCATTCTCCGCGAACCCGTGAAAGTTTTCGGAACGGGAATTGCCTGACTATGCGTAAATTGAATACATGACCGATGTCACCTACCGTTCCCTGCAACGGCTTCTCTACCTCGCTGCGGCACTGTTTATCGGAATCTGGTTTTTGCACGAAGTGTTGCAGGTTGTGTTGTTGTTTTTCTTCGCGATTGTATTTACGATCGTGCTGAATGCACCGGTGACCTGGCTGGAAAAACGTAACTGGTCGCGGACATGGGCGGCATTGGCGGTGTTCTTTGGAATGATCGTCTTTCTCGGACTGATCGGATGGATGGTAGTGCCTAAAATTGTGACGCAGGTGAAACTGCTGGCCACGAATCTTCCGGGATACATCGAACAACTGCGGACGATGTTGTCGGGCTGGCTGGGCGACCAGGTGACGGAAGAATCAAATCCGTTGACACCCGAAGCATTGAAGGCTGATATGCCTTCTGCATCGACGCTTTTTTTCGGCATCGGTCAGTATTTTATGGGGGTGGCAAGCCGCATACTGTTGGTGATCTTTTTCTTCTGCCTGGTGATTTATATGCTCATTAATCCGCGTCCCCTGCTGGCTTTGTATCTCTCTTTTTTTCCTACACAAAAAAGAGATACCGCAGCAGAAGCTTTTGCCAATGCATCCGTAATGACGATCGGTTGGATGTGGTCCAACATTTTTGCCGGTGCTATCCGCGCAACGATAGTGTGGATATTCCTGTACTTTATGGGGATTCCCGGTGTATGGGTTTGGGCGGGTGTCACTTTTTTTGCGGAGCTTATTCCGCGGATCGGATTTTATATCATGTCAGTACCTCCTATTCTCATCGCACTAACCATCTCTCCGACCCTGGCGATGTGGACAGCCGGTTTTTATATCGTCCTCGACGAGATCATCGGTGATTTGATACTGCCACGCATCCGTTCCAATACGATGAAAATTCATCCGGTATCGATCCTGCTGATGTTGATGCTGATGTCGGCGGCATTCGGGATCATGGGTGCTTTCATCGCTACACCCTTAACGGCTTTTATCAAAGCACATTTTGAAGCATTCAACAAAAATCGCCAGGAGCCCGAACTGAAAGACCGCAATATCGAGCGGATGTTATTCCGGAAGTGAGGCTTCGCGGGCCGAAGTATCGGCCTCAGCAAGTTCCTATTCACCATTCACTATTCACCATTGACCATTCACTTCAACGATTCCTGCTGTTGCGGAAAAGGTGAGTTTGTCAACCGGTAACGCTTGGCAACAGCCAGGTTGCGGATCAATTGTGCAAGGCAACAAACCGCCACGATGCCCAATACGATCCATGCGGCTTGTATCACCAGTTGGTCTTCTGCATTGCCACGCTCCTGTCTTTTGGAAATGATGCCGTACAATGCCCAAACAACGACCAACCCAAAGAATACATTCCTGCGCGCGAAGATCATGAACAGACTCAATAAACCTGCTACGCCAATCATGATGCGCGCCCAATTAACAGCAGCAATACCTGCACCGTCCCAGTTTTTGGACACAAGAAAAATGGAAAGGTTCGCAATCGTGGCGATACTGATCCAGCCCAGGTAAATACTCAAAGGAAATTGCGTGAATACTTTACTGCCAGCGGTCTCGTTGGGTTGATGGATGTGAAGCTGTCCATGAATAGCGATCAGGGTAACGAGTTGGCCCAATATCAATGCTGCAGCTACCGCCACATTGCCTGAAGTCCAGACGATGAGCCAGCCGATGGTCAGCAAATTGTTGACGATAAACCAGCCACCGGCCTTGCGGATGTCGACATTACCCGGGTGATCATACGGTTTTGTAAAGGCGACAATCAAATGCCTTATCGTAAAAGCCAGCAAGGCTGTGTAAATAACGCCCCAAATAGCAAACGTAAAGCCCGCCGGTGTAAAGAAGGAGTCGTAACGATCCGATACGTCGCCTACGTTGTTTTCGTTGATTAACTGCGATTGTGTGCCGTAAGCGAGTATGATTTGTGCTACAATTGCCAGCAGACAAAGCATGGCAAGGTTTTTTGTCTTTTGCATAACAGGATGGTTTATTCCCTGAATGTAGATAAAAAATTATGCCACGGCACGGAAAGTTAGTTCCCCCATTACGTTACACATTTCTTTATTTTTAATAAAAAACCGATTATGCTTAGCCGAATCACCTTTTCCACCGCAATACTAGCCTTTAGTCTGGCGGCCTGCACCAACACCGATAAAACAAACGGATCATCAACTGCTGATGGTAAAGACACGCCCATCGTTCAGCAAACTACCCCGGTTGCCCCCGATCAGTTATCGGCCGATACCACCAAACATCTGCAAGGCACCTGGGTGCTCAATTACATCACTGGTCCGCGCATTGCATTCGACGGATTATATCCTGAAAACAAACCACAGATACAGTTGGATGCCTCCGGCAATCTCTCCGGCAACACCGGTTGTAACAGTTTCTCCGCTCCGTTGACCATTACCGGTCACGAATGGAAAACCGGCGACATTACGCAAACTGAAAAGGCCTGCAAAGGAAGTGGTGAACAGGTTTTTCTTTCCACGCTTAAGAAGGTGAATAAGTATGATGTGACAGATGGTAATACATTGCAGTTAATGTCGGGAGATATTGCGGTGATGCGGTTTACAAAGAAGTTATAAGTTTTAAGTAATAAGTTGTAAGTAAACAGCCAGCCTGTTCTTTGCGTCTTTGCGTGAATTTTCCGCTGTTCACTATAACCTACCATTTATTACCTATTACGGCTGTTCCTGGCATAATAATTTGTCCCTATAAGCAAACAACCATATGAAGAAGAAACGTTTTAGAAACTACCTGAGCAAGCGTGCGGAAAATACACCGATGAAAGACCAGGAATCGGTGGCATCTCATTCTGATGAAAAGATCGATCAGGATTACCCGGGATTTCCGCGCGGCCATGCTTCCAAAAAGATCATCAAACCCGAAACGGAGACTGACGAAAAAACGGCAGACGTTGATAATTCCGACGGTGAAAAAGAATCGGGTTAATGTACGCCGTTACGCAACTGTAATGCTTTGCCGTACACACGCAAAATAGCATCACGGATAGCAGGCCACTCAAATTGCGCCAACCGGTGTTCCCTGTTTTGAAAGAAATGAATATCGAGATACGGCGCATTCACGAGATGTTCGCGGGCGAAACCTGCGTTAGCCGTATCGATCAATTCATCATGTGCACCCTGCATATAGGCCACCGGCACGCGGATGTTTTTCCATAGCGGCAGCATTTTTTCCAGCTCCTCTTTGTGATGCATCTTTTCTGTATTGGCCGAGCGGAAGATGCGCGGAATGAACCAGCGGATCGACCAATGCTCGATCATGGGAGTGAACCAGAACATCTTCTCCAGGCCCGGTCCCAGCGACGGTCCGGTCAATACCAAACCATCCACCAGTTCAGGATAATCCATTGCCAGGCGACACGCAACGGAAGAGCCATAGGAACCGCCGGCGATGATCACCGGGTGATGTGCTTTGGTTAAACTATCCAATAAAGGCCGGATCAATGCAGCCTGTTCCCCGATCGAAGGTTCCGGATTGCCCAGTTCCGAATAACCGTATCCAGGCCGGTCAACCGTGATCATCCGGAAGGTTTTTTGTAAGGAAGAATCGGCGTATCGCCCGGCATAATAACTCATGGAACCCGGCGAACCGTGCAGCATCAGTAAGGTAGGCAACGAATCGGCACCTACTACGGCATAACGCAATGTTCTTCCCCTGGCCGTGTAATAACCGATCTTGCCGTCGATGCCGCGTTCTGTAAACATTTTACGCAGTTCGTCATCCGGCTTGCGGAACTGTACAAACTGGTCAAAAATCAGGCAGGCGATGATGAATACAACCAGTGAGGTTATAAGAATGCGAAGTGAACGTCGGAGCCAGCGGTAAGGTCGCTGTTTGTTTTTCATGGTTGTATCTTTGATCTCGTAAATTAGTTCTTCACCGGGAAACCGGAACAATAACGTTTATAACATTCCTGTTAAGTTTTTGTTGGCAAACCTGTTTTATGGAATACAGACAATTGGGAAAAACCTCGGTCAACGTATCCGTTATTTCATTCGGCTGCATGTCGCTCGGGCAGGATCAGGCGGTGAACGATTCGCTGATTCGCGGCGCGATCGACGCAGGCATTAACCTTTTTGACACGGCGGATATTTACGATAAAGGACAAAACGAACGAAGCGTAGGCCATGCCCTGCGCGGTATCCGCGATAAAGTCATTCTTTGTACGAAAGTTGGTAATGTGCCGAAAGCGGACGGCAGCGGTCTTGACTGGAATCCATCACCTGCACACATCCTGAAGTCTGTTGAAGAATCCCTGCGGCGGTTGCAAACCGATTATATCGACCTCTATCAATTGCATGGCGGCACCATCGACGACCCGCGTGCGGAGATCATCGCCACCTTCGAGAAATTGCAGCAACAGGGAAAGATCAGGTATTATGGCATCTCCTCCATTCGTCCGAATGTGATCCGCGAATATGTAGCGCAATCACCTATCAGCAGCGTGATGATGCAATACAGCCTGCTCGACCGCCGGCCCGAAGAAGCCTGCCTTTCCTTATTAAAAGAAAATGATATCAGCGTACTGGTTCGCGGTGCACTGGCACAGGGCCTGCTCGCGGGTAAACCAGCCCGCGACTATACGGGCTATGATAAAGAAACGGTGAGGCAATTGCAGGAGATAATCAAACGCTATTCTTCACCAGAACGCTCCGCGGCGCAAACCGCCTTACAGTTTGTATTGAAAAATCCGGCTGTCACTTCTGCCGTTACCGGCATCCGCACTCCGGAACAATTAGCTGAATTAACCAAACCGGTACCGCAACTTACCAATGAGGAATATGCAGCTATCAAAGCCGCAGCAGCACCCAACCGGTACACCGATCATCGCTGACCGGCGATATCGTTTTTAAAGATTTTTTCCAGCATCGCATATAGTTCCGGATGTTTTTCGCGGAGCAGTTCGGGACGCTCAAAGAAATATTCCGATACTACAGCAAAGAACTCGGCTTCGTTCGTGGCGCCATACACGTCAATGTCCGACCGGTTCTGCAGTATTTCCTGTATGCAACGGCGGATCAACTGAATCCACGGAATCGAATATTGATGTTGTAAAAGCGCTTCAGGAATACCGTCCGTATCGCCGTCGGTCTTGTCGATCAGGTGCACAAATTCGTGGATGGCGGTATTGCGTTTGTCGGTGGTATTGGCAAAACCCTGCTCCAGGGCCTGGCGCGAAAGCATCATCACTTGTTGCAGCGGTCCATTGCCTATCATACCAAGTATATCGCGGTCGGGTCCGCGCTGCGCGAAATCGGCATTAAACGTTTCGGGATAAAGTAAAATCTCCCGGAGATTGGTATAATGCCAATCGGGGAATGCAAAAATCGGGATGATGGCGCTGGCGCCGACGAGTACGCGGTCGAGTTCGGTGACGGTAACTCCCACCCCGGTCACGCTCACTCTTTGTAAAAAATTCAGCACTCTTTGCTCAAACTGCTGTTGCTGCGCCTCAGACAACCGCTGATAAAATTTCACGTGTTTTTCCAGCAAAGGCCTGATGCTGGCGGCATCCAGCCCGTCCCCGGCCGTGCCTTTCCGGCGGGTGACATAACGGATCATGGCGGCAACGATCACCAATAACACAAGGAAAATGATAAATCCGGCTATTTTCATGGGAGTAAATTAAACAACCGGGATAATTCTTTTGCAATTATTTTTGGTCCACAAATTTACCTGCATGGTATCCTACAACCCAAAGGAGTGGTTTTCCTTTATTTTTCGCTTTCACAAAGCCGATACATTCCGTAAGCTTACGCCGCTGATCCTCGGCATTGCCGCCTATTCCGGGCTGATCGCTTTTCTGGAACTGGAATACTGGCAATTATCGCAAAACAGCTATGTAAAAGGTATTCCGGCCATGCACGGCCTGCTCGGTTTTGCCATTTCCATGTTGCTGGTATTCCGCACCAATACAGCTTATGACCGTTGGTGGGAAGGCCGCAAACTCTGGGGAAGCCTGGTAAACAACAGCCGCAACCTCGCGCTCAAGCTCGATACCATTTTGGGAAAAGACTTTCCGGAAGAACGTTCCTTTTTCCGCACCATGATCCCGACTTATGCAAGCGTTCTTCATAAACATTTGCGCAGCGAACATACCCGTGTTGAATTATTCGACGACAGCAAACACAAAAACATCCTGGAAACAATCGATCATGAAAAGCATGTGCCCAACCAGGTAGCTTCGCTCATGTATCGCCATATACACCAGTTGTTCGTTGATAAAAAAATTACGGGTGAACAATTACTTTTCCTGAATGCGGAACTGCAGTCGTTCACCGATATCTGCGGCGCCTGCGAACGTATCAAGAACACGCCTATCCCCTATTCGTATACGGTGTTCATCAAAAAATTCATTTTCATTTATATCATGACACTGCCGTTCGGCTATGTGTTCAGTCTCGGTTATTATGTGATTCCCGTAGTGGCTTTTGTATTCTATGTACTGGCCAGTCTGGAGATGATCGCTGAAGAAATCGAAGATCCGTTTGGCGGAGATGCCAACGATGTGCCTACCGAGAAAATTTCCCAGAAAATCCAGGAAGGCGTTGAGGACATCCTTGACGGTGCCTGATCAATCGAACGCTTATGAGACGAATCATTTTGGCGGCCTTTATCTTTTCAGGCCTTGCATCACAGGCGCAGCAGACCATTCCCCTGACCGTGGAGCAAATCATGCAGGATCCTGCGTGGATCGGCACCTCACCATCCCGCCCGCGGTGGCCGGTCAACGGAGAGCGGTTGTATTTCGACTGGAACCCGGTGCGTGCTGCGTCCGACTCATTGTATATGATCGATCCGCGGAAACCTGCCCCGGAGCGCGTGAGTACTGTTTCCCAGAAGGAAATCATATGGGATGATGCAGTTACTTATAATAAACAAAGAACCGCCGGCGTATTCAGTCGCGAGGGTGATGTATTTTATTTTACCCAAAAGCCATTCCGTGTGGTGCGGATTACGGAAACGGTGGACATCGAGAGCAATCCCGCTTTTTCCTATACTGATACACGGGTGGTATATCAACGCAACCAGCAATTGTATGCCTGGGATATCCAAACCGGCAGCACGCGCCAGTTGATACAATTTCAAACCGGTGAAGCCAACGAGCGTCAGGCAAAGCCTTCAACCGAAGAGGAATGGTTGAAAAAAGATCAGTTGAGTTATATGCAGGTAGTGAAAGAACGTGCAGATAAAAGCAAGGCAGCGGAAGAAGCCCGCCGGGCCGCACAATCCAAACCGCTCCGCAAAATCAGCATCGGTGATCAAACACTGCAGGATCCGGCGGCAAGTCCCGACGGCAGATTCATTACTTATCGTTTGGTGAAGCAAGTCAATGCCAAAACGACAATCGTTCCTTCGTATGTAACGGAATCGGGGTATACAACTGATATACCCGCGCGCACCAAAGTAGGCAGCCCGCTTCGCAGCACTACCTTTTATTTATACGATAGCGTGCGGGATACGGTATGGAAGCTGGCCACGGATTCGCTGCCGGGCATCTATGATACACCGGCTTATATGAGTGACTATCCGAAGGCGGTAACAGATAAAAAAGAGAAAAAACCGCGGGAGACCATGGTGTATGGCCGCGAATGGAATGCCAGCGGAACTAAACTCCTGCTCGACATCCGTGCGCAGGACAATAAAGACAGATGGCTGGTACTCTGGGATACGGCTTCCCGCCAATTGTCACTGGTAGAGCGCCAGCATGATGATGCCTGGATCGGCGGCCCGGCCACTTCCCAGGGGAGTTTTGGGTGGATCAATGAAACGAATCTCTGGTACTTATCGGAATACTCGGGTTATAGTCATTTATATACCTATGATGTTGCGCAAGCCAAAAGCAAAGCCCTTACAGGAAGTGATTACGAAGTGCAGCAGGCGCAACTATCCATCGATAAGAAAAATTTCTACCTCACTACAAACAAAGTTCATCCGGGCGAAAAGCATTTTTATCGCATGTCAGTGGATGGAAAGACTACTGTTCAATTGACGAAGTCCGAAGGTGCGCACCAGGTTTATTTGTCGCCGGACGAGCAATGGATGGCGGTATTGTATTCGGGTATGGTGCAACCCTGGGAACTGTACTTGCAAAAAACAGCCGATGCACTGGCTGGCAAAGCGCCGTTGCAGATCACGAATCTTGCGATGACGGATAGTTTTAAAAAATATCAATGGCAAAAGCCTGAGTTGACAACAATCGTTGCCCGCGATGGTAAACGTGTTTATGCCAGAATATACAAACCAACCGATCCCAAGCCTAACGCACCGCTGGTCTTTTTTGTACATGGCGCCGGCTATTTACAAAATGCGCATAAATGGTGGAGCAGTTATTTCCGGGAATTCATGTTCAATAATCTGCTTGCGCAAAGAGGCTACTATGTAGTGGACATGGATTATCGCGGCAGTGCGGGTTATGGGGGCAACTGGCGTACCGGTATTTATCGCCACATGGGCGGCAAAGACCTGACGGATCATATCGATGCCATCGAATACATGCGGCATCAGTATAAAGTAGATACCAGTCGCGTTGGCATCTATGGCGGTTCATACGGCGGCTTTATAACCCTGATGGCTCTGTTTACCAGTCCGGGTACATTCAAAGCCGGCGCGGCTTTGCGCCCGGTCACGGACTGGGCCAACTACAATCATGGTTATACGGCCAATATTCTAAATGAACCGCAAACCGACAGCATTGCCTATCGCAAAAGCTCTCCTATCTATTATGCATCAGGACTGAAGGATCATCTGCTGATGTGTCACGGCATGGTGGATGTGAATGTGCATTACCAGGATGTGGTGAAACTGTCGCAGCGGCTGATCGAACTGGGCAAGGATAACTGGGAACTGGCCTCCTATCCAATGGAAGATCACGCCTTTGTGGAGCCATCGAGCTGGACGGACGAATACAAGCGTATATTGAAACTATTTGAAACAATTTTAAAAAAGGATCGGTAACTTTAAGGGCTCTATCTCCAATTATCAATCAACTTTTTCTTCTACATGATGAAAAAAATAATTTATGCGCTGGTCATGACCAGCCTGAGTTCTGCAGCATTGGCTCAGCAGGCGCTCTCCTATTCGCCTGAAAAACCAAAAGCCGGTGACATCGTTAACTTCGAATACGTGCAAAGCGGTGACCTTACCGGCATCCAGGCATTGCCCCAGGCAAGAATTTATTTCTATGGTGGTCCTTCGGCCAAAGTGGTGGAAGTGCCGCTTACCCGCAGCAAAGGCAAGCTGGTTGGCAATGTGAAGGTGGACAGCGCCGCCAACCTGATGGTATTTGCTTTCACTGCAGATAACAAATTCGACCACAACGATTCAAAAGGATATTACACCAACCTGTATAACGGCGACAGCGTAAAGGCCGGCAGCTATATCAGTCTTGCCTCCTTCTATTCAGGTATGGGCCGCAGAAGTGCGGGTGTTGACCTGAACAGTGCTTACGCGGTGGAAGCCTACAACAAAGAATTTGCCCTTTATCCAGCCAGCCGCAAAACCAATCTGTTTGGATATGCACGCGCGCTGAACAACGAGAAAAAAGCGGAAGCATCGCCGATCCTGCAAAAAGAAATTGAAAGCCTCCTCAAAGAAGGACTGACAAAAGAATCCGACTACACACTGGTGGAAAACCTGTACAATGTGTTGAAGTTACCACAACAGGCCAAACTGGTCAACGCATTGAAAAAAGAAAAATACCCGAACGGTTCCTGGAAAGCGGGAGAAGCAGCGGATAAATTCTATGGAGAAAAAGACGTAGCCAAAAAACTGGAACTGCTGAAGGCGCTGGAAAGCCGTTCGGCTTCAGACAGCAACTGGGCTCAACTGAAAGGGTCGCTTCCATTTTACCGCCAGATGATGGCAAATGCTTATGCTAACGCCAAAGACTGGGATGGTTTCAAAAACTATGTAGCCGCCGCAGGATTTGATGATGCGACAAAAGCTGGTATCTATAACAGTGTTGCCTGGAAACTGCAGGAAGACAGCAGCAACCTGCAATATGCGATGGAGCTTTCCAAATTTGCAACGGAATGGGCACAGAAAAATTACAAAAAGCCCACGGATCCCAAGCCCGATAACATGACCACCGATCAATGGAAAGACAACCGCAAATATGCGTATGGTCAATATGCAGACACCTACTCGATGGTGCTGTACAAACTCGGCAAATCCAAAACCGCGCTTCCTTATATCCGTGAAGCAACGTTCGACATCAACGAAGGAAAAAATCCGGACTATAACAATACGTATGCGCTCGTAGCGTCGAAGGCTTTACCGGTGAAAACATACAAACCACAACTGGAAAAATTTGTGGTAGAAGGTAAATCGACCAGCAAGATCAACGAGATCCTGCGTGAAGCATACGGTAAGAAAGACGGATTTGACGACTACATGGCCAACCTGCAAAAAGCCGGTCAGGTGAAAATGCTGGAAGACCTGCGTAAATCCATGCTGAACGATGCAGCTCCTGCCTTTGCGTTAGTGAACCTGGAAGGCAAAACCGTAAGCCTCGCTGATCTGAAAGGAAAGGTAGTGGTAGTAGACTTCTGGGCCACCTGGTGCGGTCCTTGTAAGGCATCCTTCCCCGGCATGCAGAAAGCGCTGAACCAATACAAAGATGACCCTAATGTGAAATTTGTCTTCATTGACACCTGGGAAAATGTAGCCGACAAAAAGAAAAACGCGGCTGACTTTATTACGAAAAATAGCTACACCTTCGACGTGCTGATGGACACGGAAGACAAAGTGGTCTCCCAATTTAAAGTGGAAGGTATTCCGACCAAATTCGTGATTGACAAAGAAGGCAAGATCCGCTTCAAAGCGGTGGGCTTCGATGGCAGCGACGACAAACTGGTGCAGGAGCTGACAGCGATGATCCAATTGGCGAGTGGTGAGGAAAAGAAAGCTTTTTAAAATCTTTTTTAGATATATTGGAGAGACCGGCTTTAGGGCCGGTCTTTTTTATTTTGTCTTCTAAAATATTATAATGAAGTTATGTTACTCGTTTGTCAGGATTGATTCATTATTCCTACAAACTCATTGCCAAAATGGATAGCGGAGGGACTAGCTTCCGAGCTATTACTTATAAACCCGTCAAGAAAATTACAGAAATATACTGTTCGAAGTTCTCTAAACCGGAATTTCAGAATCTCGATAGTAGCAATAAAATATTGTGCAATATCACTAACCTTATTTTTCCCAGGTCATAGATAGTTTTCATCTACTTTTTTCCAGGACGACGTGAATCTGACGAATGGATCACCCTTCACGTTAGACTTTGCTGGCGACATCCTAACTCCCTTACTGAATTTCGAGTATTGAAAACAGGAAATTCCAAAGTTGACTTCTACTCTAATAACTGATATTTAGTGATGCAATAAAGTAAGCATACGGCCCTGCTTACGTCTGGTCTATCAAAACACCATATAATACCAGCTCAATTACCTGTCTATATGATTTAAGAGGAAATTTTCATTATTTTATTGTTACAACAAAAAAGTAATTTTGTATTAAACGTAACATGTATTATGAGCTTTTTTAAAAGAAAAAGTAAAGAAAAAAAATTTTGGGATTGGTTTTCTCAACACGCATCGATCTATTTCGAATTTGAAAAAGATCAAATGAATTTATTTACTCAATTGAAGAACCAGTTAAATTTTATTAATAAGGATTTAGTGTTTGAGTTCAGCCCTGTATTTAGCGACGGAAGTAGAGAATTAGTAATTTCGTCTGATGGAATAAAGAGTGCTTTTCCCTTCGTTGAGAAATTAGTCGCAGCCGCCCCTAAAATTAAAAATTGGAAAATTGTAGCTTTCCGTCAACCGAGAAAAAATATTGCTCAAATTAGATACGAGAATCTTTTAATCAGTCTCGATGACGTATTCTTTAGGTATGTAAAAAACAATGGGCTTCTTGAATTAGAATTACATCTAAAAGGATTTTATCCATCTCCTGAATGGACCTCGGCGGTTTTCCTCATACTTGACAATGTATTAGGCGAATATCATACTGAAATGAGCATTGATTCTATAGAGAAAAAAACACTTGCTGAAGAACAGCGATCCGGCCTATTTCCGATCAGATCGCTACCCTCAATTCTAGAAAGTTATAAATTGGAATTTAACAATTAAATCCAGCTGTCTGACTTCCGGCCTCCAAGAATACCACAAATTGCTTCCTGCCTTTAGCCAATTCTTCTAAATTTTCAGGCCTTTCAAAAATATACTCTCTGTAGACGTTTATATTTTTCAGAAAAAATTATCCGTAAGATTAGACGAACTATAAACCATTCAATGAAAAATCTGGATCGCAACAGGAAATGAGACTAATAAGAGATACTTAGAAAAATTTGGAGGTAAAAGTGGTTAGTGCAACAACACTTTAAATACTAAAATGTATTAGTTGAGACTTAATCTGACAGTTGGGGTTAATTTAGAGTAACGACAAACTAAATTAATAACCCCAAACAATCAGATTATGAATTCTGAAACTAAGTTAATCAAATCTCGCGTTGGGCTGCTCAATCTGGCAGAGCAATTAAGTAATGTAACTAAGGCGTGTAAGTTAATGGGAACCAGCCGTGATACATTCTATCGGCTTAAAGAATTGTATGAGATCGGTGGTGAAGAAGCCTTAAAAGAGATCAGCCGTCGTAAGCCCATTCCTAAAAATCGCGTTGAGCCACACATCGAAGATGCCGCCGTTCAGATGGCTTTTGATTATCCAGCCTTCGGTCAAGTACGGGCCAGTAATGAACTTCGTAAGAAAGGTATTTTTATTTCTGCAGCAGGTGTTCGCTGTGTCTGGCAACGACATGACCTGGAAACATTTGACAAGCGTTTAAAAGGCCTGGAAGCTCGTGTGGCACAGGAAGGCATTATTCTTACCGAAGCCCAGGTAATTGCGCTGGAACGCAAGAGAGAAAAACAGGAAGCGCATGGTGAGATCGAAACCGTACATCCTGGTTATCTCGGTTCTCAGGATACGTATTACGTAGGCACCGTCAAAGGTATTGGCCGAATTTATCAGCAGACGTTCATTGATACTTACTCCCGCGTTGCTTTTGCCAAACTCTACACCAGCAAGCATGCGATCACTTCTGCCGACGTATTGAACGACAAGGTCTTGCCTTTCTTTGACGAGTATGAAATACCCATGGTGCGAATATTAACGGATCGCGGGACTGAGTTTAATGGACAGCCAGATCATCATGAATACGAGCTGTACTTACGTCTGGAGAATATTGAACATAGCAAAACAAAGGTTCGTCATCCGCAAAGCAACGGGATCTGCGAACGTCTGCATCGAACTATGCAAGATGAGTTCTACGCTATTACCTTTCGAAAGAACATCTATCAAAGCATCGAACAACTTCAGACAGATCTCGACACTTGGTTGACCTACTACAATAACGAGCGACCTCACAGTGGCCGATACTGCTACGGCAAAACGCCTATGCAAACATTTTTAGAATCCCTTAACTTGGCCAAACAAAAACTGCTGAACGAAACATCGTCAGCAGCTTAAATTTATTTAATCCAACCCTTTTGAAAATTAAAAAAATGCCCTGACTGTAAGATCAAGTGTTAGCTATTACACATTATCTATAACGGCTGTTTAACCTTACGCCTTATACCTTACTCCTTACACCTCTCTAAAAAACTTATCACTTAATACTTAAAACTTATTACTCCCTACTTCTTACTCCCTCCACCTTACGCCTTACACCTTCCACCTCTAAAAAAACTTATCACTTAATACTTAAAACTTATTACTCACTACTTCCTACCTTTGCAGCGAAATTCTCTCCGTAACTGCAATTTTCCTGACGCTCAAAACAATCCCTTATGGATGTTGAGATACTTTCACGGATCCAGTTTGCATTCACCATCGCATTTCACTACATCTATCCTCCGCTCAGTATAGGTCTCGGTCTGATTCTCGTGATCATGGAAGGTATGTACCTGCGTACCGGCAATAAACTATACGAGCAAATGACGCGCTTCTGGATTCGCATCTTTGCGCTCATCTTCGGTATCGGCGTGGCTACTGGCATTATCATGGAATTTGAATTTGGGACTAACTGGGCTACCTATTCGAAATATGTCGGTGATATTTTTGGCAGTGCACTGGCAGCGGAAGGAATTTTTGCTTTTGCGCTGGAAAGTGGTTTTCTCGGCATCCTCATTTTCGGGTGGAACCGCGTCAGCCCGCGTGTACATTTTTTCTCCGTCGTCATGGTATTTCTTGGGTCTATGTTCAGCGCTGTATGGATAGTGGTGGCCAATAGCTGGCAGCAAACACCTGCGGGATTTCATATTGTCGGGGAAGGAATGAATGCACGGGCAGAGATCACCGACTTCTGGGCTATGGTGTTTAATCCTTCAAGCGTCGATCGCCTCACGCACGTTTGGATCGGTGCTTTTCTCGCGGGTTCGTTTCTCGTGTTGAGCGTAAATGCGTGGTATATTTTAAAAGGGAAACACCTGCATATTGCAAAACCAGCTTTCAAGATCGCATTGATAGTGGCCCTTGTCAGTTCGCTCTCGCAATTACTATCAGGACATAGCAGCGCCGATGGCGTCGCGAAAAATCAACCCGCAAAACTGGCGGCCATGGAAGGACATTTCGACAGTGCTTCCGCCGCACCCATGTATTTGTTCGGTTGGGTAGATAAAAAAAATCAGGAGACAAAAGGACTGGCCATTCCCGGTGGTTTATCCTTTCTGACGCACCAGGATTTTAATGCACCCGTGACCGGGTTGAATGCTTTTCCCGAAGACCAGCGTCCCTCACAGATAAACGCTGTTTTCCAGTTGTATCACCTGATGATCAGCATCGGTATGTTACTGATCGCATTGACGGTATACGCCACCTGGTTGTGGTATCGTGGTAAATTGTTTGAGAAAAAATGGTTGATGATGATCTTCGCATTCTCCGTGTTGCTGCCGCAGATCGCGAACCAGGCCGGATGGTTTGCTGCAGAAATGGGACGTCAGCCATGGGTGGTGTACGGCTTGTTGCGTACCTCCGATGCATTGTCGAAGAATGTAAAAGCAGAACAGGTATTGTTTTCCTTGATATTGTTTACACTGGTTTATACCACGCTGTTTGTCCTGTTTATTTACCTGTTTAATAAAAAAGTAAAACATGGTCCGGTGGATGCAGGCGCACCCGAACCAATAGAAGAAGGCAGCAAGCGCGACAATCCTGTATTGCAACATTAAAATAAATTTTATGGGCGAGTTTCTGGGCATCGATCATCATGTGTGGTGGTATCTCGTATTCGGCGGTGTGATCAGCGGTTACGCTATTCTCGATGGCTTTGATTTGGGAGCAGGAGCGTTGCATCTTTTCCTGAAAAAAGAACAAAGCCGCCGCATTGCGTTGAATGCCATCGGGCCTGTATGGGATGGCAATGAAGTGTGGCTGGTAATAGGAGGGGGCGCATTGTTCGCAGGATTTCCGGTGGCTTATGCGGCAATCTTCTCCGCCTTTTATATACCCTTTTTTATTTTCCTGATCGGCCTCATCTGGCGGGCGGTGGCCATCGAATTCAGGAGCAAAGAACCCGGCCGCCTGTGGCGGTTGACCTGGGATTTTATTTATTCCTTCGCCTGCATCATTATCGCGTTGTCGCTGGGATTAATGTTGGGAAATGTGGCCCTGGGTATGCCGCTCGACCAGAACAAAGAATTTGCGGGCAACTGGCTGAGTTTCTTCAATCCTTTTTCCATACTTGTGGCCATCACCACGCTTGCGTTGTTCATGATGCACGGCGCTATTTACCTGGTGATGAAAACGGAAAACCGGCTGTACGCGAAACTTACCATCCTGGCAAAAAACTTCACAATCTTCTTTGTGGTGAGTTTTGTGATCACTACAGTGTACACTTTGTTGTATGTAAATCACATGAGCGACAAGATCCGTTCCAGCCCCGTGTTTTTCATTTTTCCCCTGATCATGGTACTGGCGATTGCCAACATACCACGCTTATTGAATAAAAGAAAATACCGCCATGCTTTTGCGAGTTCTGCGGTGACTATTGCCACCTTGCTGATGATGGTAGCCATTGAGGTCTTTCCCAATCTGCTTTACGCATCCAATAATGCCGCGAACAGTATTACCATTGATAATGCGGCTGCATCACCCAAGACCATGCGCATCCTGCTTACGATTGCACTGATCGGCACCCCGCTGGTGGCGATTTATACCAGTTTTGTATTCTGGACCTTCAAGGGAAAAGTGAAGTTGGACGAAATGAGCTATTAGAATTCAAAAGTCAAAATTCAAAAATCGGGAGTGGTTCAGGGAGCGCCGTGATTTTTGCAACACTGGTTTTCACGCAGAGGTGCGTAAGGGGCAAAGAAGCAAAGCACACAGGCGACGCCTACTTAAAACTTACTACTTGCAACTTACTACGGCCGTTCCAACCTTCGGCCTTAAACCTTACACCTTCTACCGTTCCGTCACCAGTTGGCTCCCTGATCCGCATTCAACCTCTCAGAAAAATCTTCGGGCTGATGGGCCTGCCAATCAGGATCATATTTTACAAACCAGGAAATCCAGAAGCTGCGGCTTAAGCGCATCAGCCAGGGTTGCGACGCAATCAGTAATACGGCATTAAAAATAAGCCAGTAGACAAAACGGTTATCATACACTGATAAACCAATGATCACCCACCAGGCAATAAGGCTGGCGACGCTGATGGCCACAGATAATGCGTAGCTCACGTAGCTGGTACCATAATAAAATCCTACTTCGATCTCGGTTGGCTGACCGCAAACAGGACATTGCCGGTTCATGGCCAGGTTGTTTTTGGGCTTGATGCTGACCGGTCCCTGAAACAGTTTGCCCTCCCGGCAACGCGGACAGCGGCAGGTAAGGCAGGAAGCGAGATAACCACGGCTACTTTTCTCTGTGCTCATGCCGCAAAGGTCGGAAAATTAACGCAAGCGGAAGTTGACGAAAGTCATGCAATCACTTTTTCCATCTGCATACTCCTGCTGCCCTTGACGAGCAGGAGGCTTTGTTGAGGGTCGAGTTGGTGCAGCCATTCGCGTGCTTCTGCGGCATCGCGTAAGGAAGTGAAAGGATGTTTGAGTTGAAGAAAATCACCCCCTACCAGCGCCACCGCTTTCCACTGATGCTGGCTGATCAGGTCAACGATACCCTGGTGTTCCTCCAAACTTTCCGGGCCGAGTTCTGCCATGGCACCAAGAATAAGAATTTTGTCGCCCTGCTGTCGTGCGAGATTTTCAATGGCCAGCCGCATGCTGCTCGGATTGGCGTTGTAGGCGTCCAGTATTACCTGGTTGGTTCCCGACTGCACCAGTTGCGAGCGGCTATTGGACGGCGTATACTGTTCAATGCCCTGAATGATCTGTTGTTCGGTCACGTCAAACGTTTTACCTACGGTAACAGCAGCTAATACGTTGGGTAAATTATAATCACCTACGAGTTGCGTGCGGATGTTGGCCGGCTGCATGCCCTGGGCGATATGTACTTCCAGGAACGGTTCGCTGCGGACAGCGGTGCCGGCCACATGGACATCGCCGGAGGTGCCGTATTTGATCACACCGCTGATGCCTTTGCTCATGTCGTGCAGGTAATCGTAATCCCACATTACGAAGGCATAACCGTGTGTGCGTGTGCGCAGGTAGTCGAACAATTCGCCTTTGCCTTTGCGTACGCCTTCGACGCCGCCGAAGCCTTCGAGGTGGGCCTTGCCGCAGTTGGTGATCAGGCCATGTGTAGGTTCTGCAAAGCGGCAATAAGAAGCGATTTCGCCTCGATGGTTGGCCCCCATTTCGACCACCGCCATTTCTGCATCCTGTTTTATTTTCAAAAGGGTGAGCGGGATGCCGATGTGATTGTTGAGGTTGCCTTCTGTAGTATAGGTTTTATAGCGGGTTGACAATACCGCGTGGATCAGTTCTTTTGTAGTGGTCTTGCCATTGCTGCCGGTGATAGCGAGGAAGGGGATATTGAATTGCCGGCGGTGATGCAATGCCAGTTGCTGCAATGTCTCCAATACATCCGTTACCAGGGTTGTTTTGCCCGGAATGGCAAAGGCTTCTTCATCGATCACCGCATGTACGGCGCCTGCTTCGATGGCTTTTGCGGCGAATGTATTGCCGTTGAAATTATCACCTTTTAAGGCAAAGAAAATATCGCCGGGTTTGAGGCGGCGTGTATCGGTTTGAACGGATGGATGTTCGAGGTATAACTGGTAAAGTGCTTCAACTGACATATCACAAATCTACGCGATTAACGTTATTTCCATATAGCAAGAGCCCCCACAATCATGCGGGGGCTCTGTATAATAGGCTTTATGCTTTATTAGCGTTTGGTGCGCTTGGTCGGGAAGAACTGACCGGTTTTGCGGCCATTGCCTTCGGGGCTGCCCATGCGGTCCATTGCGCAACGGAAACCAAGGGTGCTGAGGGCTTTGTCTTCTTCGAGGAAGCGGCGTGTGCCGGGAGACAGCCAGTAAGCGCGGTCGTTCCAGCTACCACCTTTGTATACGCGTGATTTGTCGCTGATCATGGTGGTGATACCGTAGCCGTAAGTAGCTTGTGAGAGGGTGTCACCATCGAGGAAGTTGATCACGTTGCCACGCTGATAGTTGCGGCGGTCTTTTACTTCTTCGTCTTTCACCTGGCGGTACATTACGCGACCGGTGGTGTCGTTCACCATTACTTCACCGTTCTCGTCTTTCATCAGGGTTTTATATACGTTACCACGCATAGGAGCGGGCATGTCGTCGAAGTCGAGGTTAGACATCGGACGGTAAACGTCCTGTACCCATTCGCTTACGTTACCAGCCATGTTATACAGACCGAATCCGTTGGGGATATAAGACTGTACTTCGGCAGTGTAGAAAGCGCGGTCGTTCAGACCACCTGCCACACCGGCGTTGTCACCGGAGCCACGCTTGAAGTTGGCCATGAACTTACCCTGCCAGCTACCGTGACGTTGATCACGCAGGCCGTTCATATTCTGAGACCAGGGATACATTTGTTTGTTGCTGGTCAACTCTTCGCCTCTTTTGTTCTCTTTTTTGCTGGGGCGTGGGTTCTGGTTGATCAGGCCGTAAGCTGCGTACTCCCATTCTGCTTCGGAGGGCAGGCGGTAGTCAGGCATCAGCATACCGTCTTCCATGGTAACGGTTGTACGGGGCTGGCCTTGTGGAGTTTTCAGCGGGTTCTTTTTAGAAGTAGCTGTTTTGCCGGGAGGCGCCTGGTATTCACCAACACCGAGCAGGTATGCTTTGGTGGTGAAGTTGCTGGCACCGGACTGGCCGTTGGAGATAGACTCTTTGCGAACGTAGCCCTTGTCGGCCAGGATGCCTTCGTTCACGCGATCAGATCTCCAGAGACAGAAATCAGAAGCTTGTCTCCAGGTTACGCCTACTACGGGGTAGTAGTTGAAGCCCGGGTGACGGAAATAATATTCAACCATCGGTTCGTTGTAGCTGAGCTCGCTTCTCCAGCACAGGGTGTCGGGAAGGGCTGCTTCGATGATGGCACGGTTTTGTTCTTCTTCGGGATCGAAAATGCGGTTCAGCCAGAAGAGGTATTCACGGTAGTGAACGTTGGCCACCTCGGTACGGTCGATGTAGAAGGACGGAACAGAAACGCGGCGGGGAATGTTATTCCAGTCGCCCATTACGTCTTCTTCTGTCTGACCCATGGTGAAGGTACCACCCTCAACGAAAACGAGACCGGGGCCTGTTTTCTGGTCTTTTGCCTTGGCGACCTGGTAGCCGCCCATTTTCTTGTCGTTGTAGTTCCAGCCGGTCACGCTGGATTTGCCGCTTTTGTTCTTTCCGCAAGATGCGAGCAGCACTGCACAGGATAATAGGATTGTTAAGTTTTTCACTTTCATAATGTTTTGCATAAGCCTATGAATTGGAACAATTTTAACGCGGGTTTAAACAAATTATTGCGTTAAGGCTTCCGGTTTCTCCGAAATGCCTGCGAATATAAATACTTTCAGGAAAAAGGTTTGTAGGTAGAATTACTTTTTTTAGTGCAAGGCACTGCGTTTTTTTTATCACTTATTTTAGTGATATGGCTTTTTTCGGGATGGTGAATTTGTCCTCAGGTCGGGGACAAGCTTTTAGCAGACAACATGTTAGACGAGGTGAAAAGTGCGTTTTCGCGCGACTTTGGACACAAAGAACCACTTAATTAAATAAAATATTTTTTAGTCATACAATAATTTTTCCCTGTCTCCGTTCCTGTTGTGACGTGGAATACTGTATTTAAAAAAATAAAGTATTAACTGCTGCTGCTAACCAAAATCGAAAAATACCACGATCAGGTAAAAATAGGGAGATGCGTGTTGTATCTTTTTTAGTTTCAAGGAATTTTCCACTATTTTGCTTCACTGATTTTTGTAATCGTATATATTTGCAACCAATAATAAACATTAGCTAATGAGACCAACTGCTATTAAATTAACTGCTGCAATATTGCTTGCTTCAGGTCTTTCTACTGCCGTTCAGGCGCAAAACCGATCCAGAACAATCAATGTAGTAACCACTGCTGTACCCTTCCTCCGTGTTTCTCCTGATGCCCGTGCCTCCGGTATGGGTGATATTGGCGTAGCTACCTCTCCGGATGCTTCTGCTAATTTCTGGAACATGGGTAAAGTTGCTTTCAATGAAAGCAAAGGCGGCGTCGTAGCTACTTACACTCCCTGGCTCAAAGACATCGTAAATGACGTATACCTGGCTTCTCTCGCCGGCTATTACAAGCTGGACGACAACCAGGCGCTGAGCCTCGGCCTGCGTTATTTCAGCCTTGGTGACATTCAGTTCACCGACCAGAATGGTAACCTGAATGGTAACGGTAAACCCCGTGAATTCGGTATCGATCTGGGTTATTCCCGCAAACTGACCAACAAGCTCGGTCTGGGTGTAGCGCTGCGCTATATCAATTCTGACCTGGCTAACGGCGCTTCTTCAGGAGGTGCTACTTATAAAGCAGGAAGTGCAGTTGCCGGTGACATCGGTCTGTACTATGACAACAAAAATGCAACCGGCAATGGTTTCGCTTATGGCGTGACATTGACCAACCTGGGTTCACGCATTTCTTACACAGACAATGCTGACGCGAAGGATTTCATCCCCGCTAACCTGGCGCTGGGTGCTACCTGGACTAAAAACTTCGACGACAAAAATAAGATCACTATCGGTCTGGACATCAACAAACTGCTGGTGCCTACTCCTCCAAGCGATCTGAGCGATCCCAATGCACTGTCTGACTACCGTAGCAAGAGCACAGTAGGCAGCTGGTTCAATTCTTTCGGTGACGCCCCCGGCGGATTCAGCGAAGAACTGCGCGAGTTCCAACTCTCTGGTGGTGCTGAATACTGGTACAACAATCAGTTCGCTGTACGTGCCGGTTATTTCTACGAAGACAAGACAAAAGGTAACCGTCGTTACTTCACTGCTGGTCTGGGTCTGAAGTACAATGTTTTCGGCATCAACTTCTCTTACCTGGCTCCAACAGGCAACGGCGCTACACGTCTGCCACTGTCTAACACCCTGCGTTTCTCTGTATTGTTTGACCTCGGTGGTAGCGGAAGCAACACTGCAGCTAAGTAAAAAAAGCTTATTTCCCTATAGAAGAGCGCTCCTTCGGGAGCGCTTTTTTTATAATCAGATAATTTGAAGATTGAAAATTTGATAATAGGGAAGAGGGAGAATGTGAGAGGTAGTTGTTTACCTAAAATCTATAGCTAAAACTTATTACCTTTCGCCTTATGCCTTATACCTGTTACCTAAAACTTAATACTTAAAACTACTACTTCATGTACCGCATAGGCTCAGGCATCGACTTTCATCAATTAACGGAAGGACGCGACTTCTGGCTCGGAGGGGTAAAGATTCCCCATACAAAGGGAGCGCTGGGACACAGTGACGCCGATGTGTTGCTCCACGCTATCTGCGACGCACTGCTGGGCGCATTGTCCCTCGGCGATATCGGTGTGCACTTCCCCGACACTGACGAAACCTACCGCGGCATCGACAGCAAAATCCTGTTGCAGAAAACCATGCAACTTATCCGCAACGAAGGTTATGAAGTGGTCAATATCGATACCAGCCTATGCCTGCAGGCTCCCAAGATTAAACCGTATGTGCCCGTGATGCAGCAAACAATTGCCGCTATAGCCGGTGTTACTGAACGCGATATCTCTATTAAAGCCACTACCACCGAAAAAATGGGGTTCGTAGGACGCGAAGAAGGACTCGTGGCTTATGCCACCGTACTTCTCAGAAAAGTATAATAGCACATCGGACGCAACACCTATCTTTGTCCGCATGTCTGTTTCTGTAAAAATCGTCAACACTTCTCCCAATGCGCTGCCGGAATATGCTACCTCAGGCGCTTCAGGGATGGATCTGCGTGCACATCTTACCGAAAATATAACCCTGGCACCGCTGGAAAGAACACTCGTGCCTACCGGCATATTTATTGAAATACCGGAAGGATACGAAGTTCAGGTACGGCCGCGCAGTGGTCTCGCTATCAAACAGGGACTTACCTGCCTCAATACGCCCGGCACCATCGACGCAGATTATCGCGGAGAAATTAAGGTTATCTTAATAAACCTCTCAGCAGAACCACAAGTCGTACAAAGTGGCGACAGGATCGCGCAGATAGTGCTCCAGAAAGTGGAACGTATCGGGTGGGTACCCGCTCAGGAGTTGGAAACAACCGACCGCGCCGCCGGTGGATTTGGTCACACCGGAAAGCAGTAAACAATTCAAAACATGAGAGGAATTTTCATCCTGGTGCTGGCAGCCGTTATTTTCAGTTCCTGCCGGTCAACCCGCAAAATACAAACCGCCATATCCCGTAAGGATACCACGGCAACGGTAAGAATAGATACGACGCAACCCGCTCCGTCTAAAGATACCGTTAACCAGACCGCCAGAGTATTGGCCACACTGGACAAACAACGCATCGACTTCAAAACCTTTTCCGCCAAGATCGACGTGGATTATGTGGGTGGCAATGGCAAAAAAGAGAACGTGAATGTGAAGCTGCAAATGCAAAAGGACAGCATCATCTGGCTCTCTGTTACCGGCCTTTTTGGTATCGAAGGGCTGCGTGGCATCATCACCAAAGATTCCGTAAAACTCATCAACAAAATCGATAAGCTCTATACGCTCAGAAGTGTGGCTTATCTCCAGGAAGTAACAGGCCTGCCACTCGATCTGGCCATTCTCCAGGATCTGCTGATCGGTAATCCCGTATTCATCTCCGATGAAAAGAACAGCGTTACCCAAACCGGCGCACAACTGCTGCTGCTCAGCATCGGCGAATCGTTCAAAAACCTGCTGACACTCACACCGGACAATTACCAGTTGCTGCATAGCAAACTCGATGATGTGGATGTGAACCGCAACCGCACCTGCGATCTCAGCTATGACAACTACGAGAACAAGAAAGGCGTGAATTTTTCTACCAAAAGACGCATAACCGTTTCTGAAAAATCGAAGCTGGACATTCGTCTTGACTTCAAATCATATACCTTTAATGAAACGTTAAGTTTCCCTTTTTCCGTGCCAAGAAACTATAAGCAGAACTAGACAGTTATACTTTACAGCGCAAATAGCCGTTGTACCATTACACTGATCCCTGACCAATCCAGACTAGACCATGCAAAAAAAAGCGCTATCACTGTTGTTGTTTTTCTCCGCTGTTTTTTCCCTGGCCTCTGCACAGCCGTTGACAGATAAAACCGCACTGGAAAAAGAACGGCAGGAATTACAGAAAGAGCTGCGCGAAATGCAGCAGGCTTACGATAAAGTAAAAGGACAAACCCGCCAGAACCTGGGCCAGATCACGCTGCTCAACCGTAAGATCAGCCTGCAGGAGCAATACATCAATAACATCAACAAGGAAGTAAAACTGATCGATGACGATATCTATCTCAGCAACCTTGAGATTTATCGTTTGCAAAAACAACTGGACACATTAAAAGACCAGTACTCACGCAGCGTGGTATATGCCTATAAAAACCGCGCGAGCTATAACTACCTCAACTTTATTTTTTCATCGACGAGTTTCAACGATGCACTCCGCCGGATTTCTTACCTGAAAGCCTATCGCGCGTATCAGCAAAAGCAGGTGAAGATCATCCTCGAACACACCGACCTGATTGCCCGCAGACAGGAGCAGCAGAAAGGCAGAAAACAGCAGAAACAGACGGTGCTGGTTACACAGACCAGTGAGCGGAATGTACTCGCCGATCAGCGCAAAGAGAAAGATGCGGTGATCGCAAAACTGCGGACACAGGAAAAAGACCTGAAACAACAAATCGCTACCAAACAAAAACGCGACCGCGAACTGCGGAATGCGGTGGCAGCGATCGTAAAACGTGAGATCGAAGCGGCGCGACTGAAGGCGGAACGTGATGCTAAAGCGAGAGCGGCAGCCGAGAAGGCCGAAGCCGACCGCGCAGCCGCCGCACGCCGCAATGCAGAAGCCAGCAATCCGACTACCAAACCGGCCAATCCTATTGCCTCCAATACACCGGTAAGAACAACCCCGGCCCCGGCTACACCCGCTCCGGCAGCACCAAAGAGTTACCTCGATCTGAATGCTTCCGACGTAAAACTCAACAGCAGTTTTGTGGCCAATAAAGGGCAGTTGCCCTGGCCTGTCGACAATGGTGTGGTAACGATTGGCTATGGCCCTTACAAGATAGAAGGCATTGGGCCTGATGTACGTGGGGAAAACCCCGGCGTTACGATGGCAACACCCGTAGGCTCAGCGGTGAAAGCAATTTTTGAAGGTGAAGTAGTGGGTGTGTTTACGGTAGATGATAAAGCCAACATCACTATCCGTCATGGTAAATATTTTACCACCTATTGTAATCTTTCCGGTGCCACGGTGTCCAAAGGTTCGCAGGTATCGAGAGGCCAAGTGATCGGCCGCGCGGCGGCAGATGAGGAAACGGGCGATGGCAAGATTGATTTTATCCTGATGATCGAGAACAAAACGGTTGATCCCCGCGGATGGCTCAGGAGGTAAAGTGTGAGGAAGTGAGGTGTAAGGTTAAACAGCCGCCCGACACTTCGGGCATAAGTAATAAGTTGTAAGTAAAACAGCCATGGTTCGTGTATACACGAACCATGGCTGTTTCATTGACGATTCACGATTGACGATTCACGCCATTCACTTAGTCAGGAACTGCTCATACAACGCTTCGTATTGAGGAACGATGGTAGCAATATCATATTGACGCGCGTGCGCAGCAGCGCGGCTTTTAAAACCTGCAAGCGTAGCATCGTCTTTCAAAATCGCTAATGATTGCTTCGTCATCTGTGCGATATCTCCCACATGAGAGAGATAACCTGTTTCACCGGCAATATTGATTTCTCCCAAACCACCGGCATCGGTAGACACAACGGGCACACCGGCGGCCATGGCTTCCAATGCGGCAAGGCCGAAGCTTTCATATTCAGAAGTCAGCAGGAACAAATCGGCAATAGCGAGGATATCTTCCATTTGATCCTGCTTGCCCACGAAACGGGTATCGTCGCAGGTGCCGAGATTTCTGCTCAGTTCCTCCGCCATCTGGCGCTCGGGACCATCTCCTACAAATAAAAGTTTGGCAGGAATCTCTTTGCGGATTTCATTGAAAATACTCACCACATCCTGCACCCGTTTTACCTGGCGGAAGTTGGACGCATGTAATAAAATTCTTTCGCCGTTAGGCGCAATTACTTTTTTGAAAGCATCGATCGGCTTGCGGCTGAAACGCGCTACATCCACGAAGTTGTAGATAACGGAGATTTCTTTTTTGATATTAAAGGTCCGGTACGTTTCCTCGCGCAGGTTTTGCGATACGGCGGTGATGGCATCGCTTTCGTTAATGGAGAAAGCAACCACCGGAGCGTATGTTTTATCTTTCCCCACTAAAGTGATATCCGTTCCGTGCAGTGTGGTGATAACAGGAATGTGTTTGCCCTCCTGTTCCAGGATGCGTTTGGCCATATATGCCGCCGAAGCATGCGGAATGGCATAATGCACGTGCAGCAGATCGAGGTCGTTGTTTTTAATCACATCCACCATGGTGCTGGCCAGGGCCGTTTCGTAAGGTGGATAGTCAAACAGCGGATAAGTGGGCACCTGTACTTCGTGGTAGTAGATATTCGGGATAAATCCGTTAAGCCGTACCGGCTGCTGGTAAGTAATAAAATGTACGTGATGGCCTTGCTGTGCAAGCGCCTTACCCAATTCAGTAGCTAATACACCACTGCCACCGAATGTGGGGTAGCAAACAATGCCGATTTTCATCGCTTAAGTTGTTTTAAAAGGAATCTTCGCACCGGTTCTTCCTCACCCCTAAGGTAACAGTTTTGTTGGAGGAAGGTTGAGGGCTAATTTGAAAATTTGATAATTTGAAGATTTGGCAATAAGTGAATAAGTGAAGGGTGAATGGTGAATCGTCAATCGTGAATGGTGAATGGCGGTTCTTGAGGTTCCCGAAGGCGCCCTATGGCCGTTTTACTTACAACTTATTACTTATGCCCGAAGTGTCGGGCGGCTGTTTAACCTTACCCCTTCCTCCTTACGCCTTCTGCCTTCTCCCAAAAAACCTATAACTTAGAACCTAATACTTACAACTTAATACTTCTTCATGCGTCGCTTTCTTTTCGCTTTCGCAGCTCTGTTGATCTGCAACCTCACATTCGCTCAATCCGATTCGGTTTTTATCCGGCAATTGGCCGATGAAATCTTATTACGGGGAAAAGCTTACGAGCAGCTACGCCATTTAACCAAAAAGATCGGGCCGCGGCTCGCAGGCTCGCCGGGAATGGTAAAAGCCGAACAATGGGGCGCTGCGGAAATGAAAGGTGCCGGCGCCGACCAAACCATCTTGCAGGAGTGCAAAGTCCCGCATTGGGTACGTGGTGGAAAAGATGAAGCAGTGGTAACCGGTAAAGGTATTCCCGCACGCAAACTCGACGTGATCGCTTTGGGCAATTCGATTGGATCGCCTAAAGGAGGTGTGCAGGCACAAGTGATCGAAGTGAGCTCATTTGATGAACTCGATAAGCGGGCTGCCGAAGTCAAAGGCAAAATCGTTTTTTATAATTATCATTTCAAGTCGGCTTTTGTACGCACATTCCAGGCCTACAGCGATGCGGTTGCTTACCGCGGACAGGGACCCTCGAGAGCAGCGAAACTTGGTGCTATCGGCGTTATCATCCGCAGCATGAGCCACAGCACCGATAACATCCCGCATACAGGTTCTACCCGTTACGACAGTGCCTATGCCAAAATTCCCGCAGTTGCCGTTGGCTTGCAGGATGCCGACTGGCTGAGCCAGACCCTGCAATCGGGAAAGACCTTAAACATGCGCATCACTACACACGGTTATTTTTTGCCCGACACAACCGGACACAACGTGATCGGTGAGTTGAAAGGTTCTTTATATCCCGACGAGATCATTACCATCGGCGGCCACCTGGATAGCTGGGACAATTGTGAAGGCGCACATGACGATGGTGCGGGCTGCGTGCAGACATTGGAAGTACTGCGGGCATTTAAGGCACTCAACTATCGTCCGCAACGCACGATCCGGTTTGTACTTTTTGCCAATGAAGAAAATGGTTTGCGCGGCGGGTCGAAGTATGCTGAAGAAGCGGTAGCCAAAAAAGAGAAACACATTTTTGCACTCGAATCGGATGCCGGTGGCTTTACACCACGCGGTTTCGGATTTACGGCCAGTGATGAACAGTATAAAAAAATAATGCAATGGTTACCACTCGTGGCGCCTTATGGTTGTTCTGAATGGGTGAGAGGCGGCGGCGGCGCAGACATCGGTCCGCTCAACCGTTCTTTGGGTACACCAATGGCCAGCCTGAATCCAGACAGCCAACGCTATTTCGATTTTCATCATGCACGCAATGATGTGTTCGAAGCTGTAAATAAACGTGAACTTGAGCTCGGTGCCGTTAATATGGCGGCGCTGATCTACCTGGTAGATCGTTACGGGCTTTGATCAGGAAAGTAGTTTATCGATAGCAGCCTGAACGTGGGCAAAAGGAAATGCAGCCACAGCGTTGTCCATTTGTTTACGTATCTCGGCCGTACAAAGCTGACCGATACTTCCTTCGTGTGTATGATTTAATTGCAGGTCATAAGTAAACTTACCGGCTTCTATATCAAGTCCCACTTCTTTGTAAGCATCGCGGAAAGGCATACCCGCAAGTACGCGCTTGTTCACTTCTTCCACACTAAAGAGGTACTTGTATTTTTCATCCGTCAGAATATTGTCTTTTACATCGATGTTCGACAACATCAATCCCGCCATTTCCAGGCAATCACGCAGGTTACGGAAAGCGGGGAACAGATGTTCTTTCAACAACTGCAGATCGCGGTGATAACCTGAAGGCAGGTTGGTGGTCATCAGCATGATCTCATTCGGTAAAGCTTTGATACGGTTGCAATGCGAACGGATCAGCTCAAATACATCCGGATTTTTTTTATGCGGCATGATACTGCTGCCGGTTGTTAATTCCGGAGGAAAACTGATAAAAGAAAAATTCTGGTTAAGGTAAAGGCAGGCATCCATGCTAAGCCGCGCCAGTGTGTCGGCTACATTGGCCAGCGATTGTGCTACTACACGTTCCGCTTTACCACGGCCCATCTGCGCATAGACAACGTTGTAATTGAGATCGGCAAATCCGAGCAACTGCGTGGTAAGCGTGCGGTTGATGGGAAAGGAGGAACCGTAACCGGCGGCCGAGCCCAACGGATTTTTGTTGACCACATCATAAGCTGCTTTCAACGTGATCACGTCGTCGACGAGGCTTTCCGCATAAGCGCCAAACCACAAACCAAAAGAAGACGGCATGGCCAGTTGCAGATGCGTATAACCCGGCAGCAACTGCGCTTTGTATTTTTCGCTTTGTTGCTGCAACAGTTGGAAGAAGGGCTCGATGGCTTTTACAGTCAATTCGAGTTCATTCCGCAGGAATAGTTTCATATCAACCAAAACCTGGTCGTTGCGGCTGCGCGCAGAGTGGATTTTTTTGCCGGTGTCGCCGAGCGTTTCGGTCAGTAACAATTCTACCTGCGAATGAATATCTTCCACATTGTCCTGCAGGGAAAATTTTCCTTCCTGTATGCGTGCATAGATTTTTTTCAGTTCAACATGCAGTGCGATTGTTTCTTCCGCAGTCAGCAGGCCGATACTTTCCAGCATACGCGTGTGCGCCAGCGATCCCAGCACGTCGAATGCAGCGAGATAAAGATCCATTTCGCGGTCATGACCAACGGTAAAGGTTTCTACTTCTTTCAGTGACGCCGTATTTTTTTGCCAGAGTTTCATGTTGTATCGGTTGAAATGTGTTATCCGTTCTGCACTTCGTTGATGAGCTGAATATAGAGTGCTATACCGTCCTCGATTTCTTTTACATATATGTATTCATCCGCCGTATGGCTGCGTGCCGAATCGCCGGGACCCATTTTCAACGAAGGGAAAGGCATCAATGCTTTGTCGGATGTGGTGGGTGAACCGTAATAGGTACGCCCGAGTTTGATGCCCGCTTTTACCAGCGGATGATCCAGTGCGATGGACGTGGAGCGCAGGCGCGTACTGCGGGGCAACACTTCGCTGTCTACATGTGTGCGGATGATCTCCAGTACTTCTTCGAAGGTGTAACACTCGTTGATACGCGTGTCCACTACAAACCGGCAGACGGCAGGCACAACGTTGTGCGCTTTGTTTTCCGTTTCAATAACGGTTACGTTCATGCGGGAAGGACCGAGGAGGTCTGACACACGGTCGAATTGATAGGAGCGGAACCATTCGATGTCTTTAAGTGCTTTGTACAAAGCATTCTCTCCTTCGTTGCGCGCAGCATGACCTGCTTTGCCGTGACTGACGCAATCGATCACCATCAGTCCGCGTTCTGCCACGGCCATCTGCATTTGCGTAGGTTCGCCTACGATTGCCGCCGCAATGGGCGGAAGATCGTTGATGATCAGTTCGATGCCGCCTGTTCCGGAAATCTCTTCTTCAGCGGTAGCGGCAAAGATCACATTGTACGGTCCTTTGTGTTCATAAAAATAAAGAAAGGTTGCCGCCAACGACACCAGGCAACCGCCGGCGTCGTTGCTGCCGAGGCCAAACAGTTTTCCATCTTCCACATCGGGAGAAAACGGATCTTTTGTGTATTGCGGATTGGGCTTGACGGTATCGTGATGAGAATTAAGCAGCAGCGTTGGCTTGCCCGGGTCATAGTGTTTGTTCCGTACAATAACGTTGTTGCCAATGCGCTGCACGGGAATCTGCCGTCCGGTAAAAAATGTTTCCAGCAGGAGAGCGGTTTTGTCTTCTTCCTTGCTGAAAGAGGGTGTAGCGATCAGTTGTTTGAGTAAAGCCACTGCCGCTGTCTGCAGTATGGTTAGTTGATCATTCATTCACAATTGTTGTACCCGCACTTCCCTGGATCAGTTGATGCAGTTGTTCTGCCTTGCCAATGATCACACGGCTTACACCGCTGTTGAGTGCTGTAAAGGCATTGTCCAGTTTGGGGAGCATGCCTGCAAATATTTTCTTCTGTGCTTTGAGTTGCTGGTAGTAGTCCGGGTTGATGGATGGAATAACGGTGCTGTCGTCATCGGCATTCAGCAGCACGCCACTTTTTTCAAAGGAATAAACAAGGCTCACTTCATATAACGTGCTCAGTCCTTTGGCGAGTTCCTGTGCAATGGTATCCGCATTCGTATTGAGGAGTTGTCCCTGCTGGTCATGTGTGATGGGCGCAAATACGAGTGCGATATTGCGGCTGAGCAACATGTCGGCCAGGTCGGTATTGATGGCATCTACATCGCCCACAAAACCGTAATCTACTACGGGATGCTTGCGTTTGTGTGCGAGGATGGCATCACCATCGGCGCCGCAAAGTCCCATGGCATTGCAATTGAAGGACTGTAGTTTGGCTACAATATTTTTATTGATATAACCGGCATAAACCATCGTCACGATGCGAAGTGTTTCGGCGTCGGTGATCCGCCGGCCATCGATCATTTGTTGCTGGATGCCGAGTGTATCCGCCATGCGTGTGGCGAGCTTGCCGCCGCCGTGCACGAGAATCTTGCGTCCGTCGATATTGGAAAAATCCTCGAGGAATGCGGCCAGTTTTTGTTCATCATCGATGATGTTGCCGCCGATCTTTATGATATAAAGTTTATCCATTGTTTCTTAAAATCTCAGAGAGTACGGCTTGTGCAGCCCATACGCGGTTGCCGGCTTCCTGTGTTACGAGGCTGTTGGGTCCGTCGAGTATTTCGTCGCTTAGTTCCACATTGCGGCGTACGGGCAGGCAATGCATCACGCGGGCATTGTTGGTCTGTTCCAGTTTTTTATTGGTCAGCATCCATTGCGGATCGCTTTCATAAATCTTGCCGTAGTCGTTGAACGTACTCCAGTTTTTCACATACACGTAGTCGGCATCTTTGAGTGCTTCGTCCTGGTTGTGGGTGATGTATGCACCACGGGTGAAATCTTCACTCAGTTCATAATCTTCGGGATGTGTGATCACAAAATCGGCTTGTCCCCAGCGGTTGATCCATTGTGCGAAACTGTTGGCCACACATTGCGGCAGGGGTTTTACGTGGGGCGCCCAACTGAGAACGATCTTTGGCTTCCTGCCCGGCGTTGCAGGCTTAAAGGTTTCGTTGATCGTAATCAGATCGGTGAGCGACTGCAAAGGATGTAAGGTGGCGCTTTCAAGACTCACCACCGGAATACCGGCGTACTTGATGAATTGTTTGATATAAAGTTCGCTGTAATCATCGTCGCGGTTCTTCAGTGAGGGGAACGTGCGGATGGCGAGTATGTCAAAATATTTTCCGAAGATGGGTGCGGCATCTTTTACATGTTCAACGGTGTTGCCGCTCATGATGGCTTCTTCTTCAAACTCGAGTGCCCAGCCTTCATTACCTACGTTGAATACAACGGCTTCCATGCCCAGGTTCTGCGCGGCTATCTGTGTGCTCAGCCTTGTACGCATGCTGGGATTGAGGAAAAGACATCCGATACGTTTGCGGGCGCCGAGCGTCTGGTCGCGGAAAGGATCTGCTTTGTATTGCAGGCCTGTATTGATCAGGTGGTCAATATCAGGAACGTCATCAACGGAAATGAATTGTTTCAATTTACGGTTGGTGTTTATTGTTGTTATGAATGAACGGCTGGTTGATAAGAAGCGATTTCTTCTTTAACGGCCCTGATGAAGCTGCCGGCGTTTTCCTGACCGAGTGCCAGTGAAGGCAGCAGTCTGATCACATTCGGTTTGGCTTCACCGGTGAATATTTTTTGTTTCCGCAGCAGATTCTTGCGCAGCTCACCCAATTCGGCGGGTACGTCGAAGCCGATCATGAGTCCGCGTCCGCGGATATTTTGTAAACCGGCGATGGCTTTCAGTTCGTTAATCAGGTAATCGCCGGTTGATTTGGCCTGCTGCAATAATTTTTCTTCCTGGATTACTTCCAATACCGCCAATGCTGCGGCGCAGGCGAGGTGGTTACCGCCGAAAGTGGTTCCCAACTGGAAATGTTTTGCGGTGAATTTGGGAGAAACGATGATGCCTGCTATGGGGAAGCCGTTGCCCATGCCTTTTGCCATGGAATAGATGTCGGCGTCAACGCCGGCCCAGTCGTGGCTGAAGAACTGACCCGTACGGCCGTAACCGCACTGTACGCTGTCGGCGATATAAATGGCGTTGTACTTGTCGCACAGTTGGCGGATGAGGCGGAGGAAAGCAACTGAGGCTTCGTTGATGCCGCCAACTCCTTGTATACCTTCGATGATCACGGAAGAGATCTCGTTGCCCTGGCGTTCGAAACAATCAGCCAAAGCCTGTTCGTCGTTAAAAGGCAGGAAGATCACGTTGTCTGTTTCGTTGACGGGCGCAACGTAGTTTTTATTATTGGTAACGGCAACAGCCAGGGAGGTGCGTCCGTGAAAAGCTTTGTTGAAGGCGATCACTTTGCGGCGTCCGTTGTAGAAAGAAGCGAGTTTGAGTGCATTCTCGTTGGCTTCGGCACCGCTGTTGCACAGGAAGAGTTGATAATCTTCTTTATTGGCCACTTGTCCGAGCCTGGTGGCGAGTTCCCGTTGCTGGGGAATGCGGATGGAGTTGGAATAGAAAGCGATCTTCTCCAGTTGTTCTTCGATGCGTTTTACCCAATGCGGATGCGTATGGCCGATGCTGATCACGGCATGACCGCCGTAGAGGTCGAGGTATTGCTGACCATTTTCGTCCCACACGTGTGAGCCTTGAGCTTTCACGATGTTGATGTCAATGATGGGGTAAACGTCGAATAGATTCATGGTGAGTAGTAAGTATTAAGTTATAAGTAATACGTTTAGATTTTTTGACTTCGGACTTTGCTGATTAACCCGATAAGCATGGCTTTTATTTCATTGATCTGTGCTGCCAACCTTTCGTATGTGACTTTATCAATAAAGTTTAAATCAGAGGCAAGCAATACGAAATATTCTGTCTCATTGGCTGACCCTAATGCAATATTTAAAAAATGAGCAAGTTCAGCGTTTGATCTTTTACCACATCCCTCCGCAATATTCGCAGGTATCGATATCCCTGCTCTCTTTAATTGCGCGGTAAGCACATAAATTTCTTCCCGGGGAAAGCTTCCGCATACTTTATATAAGTCCAACACAAATTTGTGCGCGCTGTTCCAAACCTTCAGGTCTTTGTAGTTTTGCATTCCGTATTAGTTTAATACGGCTCCTCATTCACTCGCTTTACAATCCACTATTAAAACAGTCCTACCAAAAACTTAAAACTTATTACTTATAACTTAATACTCAAAACGCTGCTGCCTTCAACCCAAGACCCAGCCCCTCGACAAAACCAAACAACAAATTCATATTCTGCACAGCCTGTCCACTCGCTCCTTTCAATAAATTATCAATAGCGGAATGCACCACCAATTTGCTGCCGGCTTTTTCCAGGCCAACAACAGCTTTATTCGTATTCACCACCTGTTTCAGAAATACCGGATCGGTACTTACATGCGTAAACGGATGGTCTTTATAAAATTCGTTATAGAGCACGATCAGTTCTTCGATACTCAGATCGCAATGCAACGTGGAACTGATAAAAATGCCTCTTGTGAAATCACCGCGCCAGGGTACAAAACTCAGGTCGATATTGTTGGCGGGCTGCAGTTGCAGTAACGATTCGCCGATCTCGCCGAGATGCTGATGGTTAAGCGTTTTGTAGGCCTGTATATTATTGGCGCGCCAGCTGAAATGCGAGGTGGCAGACAAGGATTGGCCGGCACCGGTAGAACCTGTAATGCCGGTTGTATAGATATCGGTCAGCAATCCCGCTTTAGCGAGGGGTAATAACCCTACTTGTATAGCGGTGGCGAAACATCCCGGGTTGGCAATGTTCTGTGCCGTGCGGATCGCTTCGCGGTTGAGCTCGGGCAATCCATATACAAATTGCCTGTTGCCGATAGACGAAGTTGCCGCAAGACGGAAATCGTTCGCCAGATCGATGATGCGTGTAGAAGACGCTATTGTATTTTCTGCCAAAAATTTTTTCGACTCACCATGTCCCAGGCAAAGAAACAATACATCCGTGTCCTGCAGTTCACCCGAAAAAGTAAGATCGGTATCGCCGATCAGGTCCTGGTGTACGCCGCTGACAGGTTTGCCGGCATTGCTGCGGCTGTGAACAAATGCAACATGCACTTCGGGATGATGGATGAGTAAACGGATCAGTTCTCCTCCCGTGTATCCCGCTCCTCCGATAATGCCTGCTGTAATTGCCATGTCGTTTCAGTTATTCAGTGATCAGAAAATTTACTTGTCGTTGTCGGTTTTCACCAGGTGATAGATCAGCGTCTGGTTCCCGAAGATGCGTGTGAATCCTTTTACATCGTCGCCGGTGAAGCCGGTGTTCATTTCACCATACTTGCCGAATTTGCTGTTCATCAGATCGAAGCGGCTTTCAATGCCTGTTACCTGGAAACGGTAAGGTTGCAATTGCACGTACACGTCTCCGGTTACATTGCGCTGGCTTGTTTCGAGATAACCTTCTATGTCTCTCATCACCGGATCGAGGATCTGGCCTTCATGCAGCCAGTTGCCGTAGAACTGTGCCAGTTGATCTTTCCAATTAAGCTGCCATTTGGTAAGCACATGTTTTTCCAGTGCGTGATGCGCTTTCAGGATCACCATAGGTGCGGCAGCTTCAAATCCTACGCGGCCTTTGATACCGATGATGGTATCACCTACGTGTATATCGCGACCGATGCCATAAGGACCCGCAATGCTTTGCAGGTATTGAATGGCTTCGGAGGGATGTTTGAATATGTCGTCGTTGATGGCTTTGAGTTCACCTTTTTCAAACGAAAGTTTTACTTCCTGGCTACCGGTTTGGGTAACCTGTGTGGGCCATGCTTCTTCGGGAAGCATGCCGCGTGAAGAAAGTGTTTCGCGTCCGCCTACGCTGGTACCCCAGAGACCTTTGTTGATGGAGTAGGCGGCTTTTTCAAAATTCATTTCCACGCCCTTTTCTTTCAGGTAGCTGATCTCGGCTTCGCGGCTGAGTTGCAGATCGCGGATCGGTGTGATGATCTCGATGCCGGGGATCATGATGTGGAAGATCATATCGAAGCGTACCTGGTCGTTGCCGGCGCCGGTGCTGCCATGTGCCACCGCATCTGCGGAGAGTTCTTCGGCATAGGAGGCAATGTGCAAAGCCTGGCTCAGACGTTCGGCCGATACGCTCAGTGGGTATGTATTATTCTTGAGCACATTTCCGTAGATCAGAAAACGGATGATGCTGTCGTAATAGCTCTTGACGGCGTTAACGGTTTTGTGCGATTTCACACCCAGCCGGTACGCATGCTCTTCGATATTCTTCAGTTCTTCTTCGGAAAAACCGCCGGTGTTCACGATGATGCTGTGAACCTCATAGCCCTGGTCTTCTGTGAGGTATTTCACACAGAAAGAGGTATCGAGTCCGCCGCTGAAGCCTAAAACGACTTTTTTGCCCATGGTAGTAATCAGAAATTAAATAAAAAGTGAATAAATGATTTTAATCTGTTACGATCGTTCTTTTTGTCTTTATCTTTTTGTTCTTTTTTGAGAAATGGCTTGAGCAGTTTCCATTGTTTAAAACGCTGCAGGCGTTCGAGTCCTTTTTTATTTTCTTCGAAATAGGCTTTTGTTTCCGCAGGCTCATAATGATCCTTGGGATCGTAGAGCATGGCTGTACACATGCAGTTTTTGCGGTCTTTGCTCATGAGGATGTCGAAGTTCACACAGCTCCGGCAGCCCGCCCAGAACGCTTCGTCCTGCGTAAGTTCGGAATAGGTGACGGGTTCGTAGCCGAGTTCGCTGTTGATCTTCATCACGGCCAGGCCGGTAGTGAGACCAAATACTTTTGCATCAGGATAAAGCTGACGCGAAAGGTTGAATATTTTTTGTTTGATGCCTTTGGCAACGCCTGTCTTACGATAATTGGGAGAAACGATGAGGCCGGAGTTGGCAACATACTCGCCATGGCTCCAGGTTTCGATGTAACAAAAGCCAACCCAGTCGCCTTCTTTGGTGAGTGCGATAACGGCTTTGCCTTCTTCCATTTTCTGCGCAACGTAATCGGGGCTGCGTTTGGCTATACCGGTACCACGGGCTTTAGCTGACGCTTCCATTTCCTCAGTGATGAGGTCTGCATATGATTTATCATCCCGGGTAGCGACCCTAATGATGATCTGTTGATTGTCCACTTGTAAAGAGTTGATAGTGTCGGATGACCAGTCCCAAAGTAAATGTCCGGAGAGGGTTCACTGACAGGGACCGTGGTAAGGGGTTCGTCCTGTCAGCACTCAGGGCGGCGTCGCGGGCGGCAGAAAGTAAACACATCATAACCAACGGCATACACGCCGCTCGTAATTGGAGCGTGGAACGCGAATTGTTTGGTATGTGTCAGAATGTTGCTCATGTTTACAAAGCAAATTGTAAATTGGGATACAAATGTATAATAATAATTGCGTTCACTGAACAAATTTTTTGTTATAAAAAAATAACCATGGACACCACTGTTGCCGGGTCTCCCCGGCGTTTTTCAGGCCTCCGGAAATTCTTTCTAACGTTCGTTATTTTACTGGTTCTTGCGCTCGCCGGTTACATCTACTGGAAGTTCTATTATCCTTACACAAGTGATGGTGTGAAGTCTGGTTACCTCAACTATGCGGTGAAGAAAGGACAATTGTTTAAAACGTATGAAGGCAAGCTGATCCAGGAGGGCATCCGTAGCAAAACGGCCGGCGCCATTCAGTCCAATGAATTCGAGTTTTCCATCCGCGACAAGGAAGTATTCGAAGTATTGAAATTGAACAGCGGGAAAATTTTCGATCTGCATTACAAGGAGTACAACGGTGTGCTGCCCTGGCGTGGCAATACGCGTTACATCGTAGACAGTATCATTGCCATGAGAGAGCCGGAGCGTTGAGGCAGGTTCCATCGGGCAGTCGTGAATCGTCAAACGTCAATCGTGAATGATATTTTGAATTGGCAATTGTGAGTGAGCGGCGGTTTTTTGCTACAACCTAAGCCCGAAGTTTCGGCCCGAAGTGTCGGGCCTTACGCCTTACGCCTTCTGCCTCCCTCAGGCCTGCAGCAGAAATATGGCGGGACGTTTATGCAGATCAGGCACATCATTCTGCCATTGCTTCACTGTGCGGGTACGCACCCATTCTTTGGGACCTGTAAGATCGACGGCCACGCAGATCCTTGTATCGGGTTTGCATTGTTTGATCAATGTATCGAGCATGGCATTGTTGCGGTAGGGCGTTTCAATAAACAATTGTGTACACTGCTGGCGTGCCGAATTCGATTCGAGTTCGCGGACGACCTTGATGCGCTGGCTATTGTCGATGGGCAGGTAACCATGAAAATGAAATTGCTGGCCGTTCATGCCGCTGGCCATCAGCGCGAGTAAGATCGAACTCGGGCCTACCAGCGGACGTACCGTTGCCTGCAATTCCTGTGCGGCTTGTACCAGCCGTTGGCCGGGATCAGCCACACCGGGACAACCCGCTTCGCTGATGATGCCGATGCGTTTTCCTTCTTTTACTTTCTGGCGGAACCCGTTCACCACGGCTTCCTCGGCTTTGTGAATGCCATGCCATTCGTAATCGTCGATCACCATTTCGCGCCACAGTTGTTTGAGATAACGGCGGGCTGTGCGTTCATTTTCCACGAAAAAAACTTCGCAATCTTTTACGGCGTCGAGCAGGTAAGCGGGGAGCACATGAAATCCCTGATCGTCGAGTTGGGAAGGTATCAGATAAATAGTAGCCGCCATGTTACTGGTTTTTGACTTTGTGCACGGTGAGGGTGGCTGCAATTACGGCGTAGGCCGGAGCAAAGATCACCACGAGGTGCATCAGGTAAAAAAGGATGCCGTTGCCGATTGCCAGTCCCTTGTGGCGGCCGGTAAAGCGGGCACTTTCGGTGAGCGAGAAGCCGCTGCGGGCCAGGCTGTAGTCGAGCATGGAACAACCGAAGTAATAACATTCGATCAGCAGCGCGAGCACCGGCGTTATCCATCCCACCACCGGCACCAGCGAAAGAATGACGATGCCCAGCAGGTAAAAGGATTGCAGCCCTGCATTGCGGAGAATCAGCCGCATGCTGCGGCCACATTCTTTGCGGAGTGCACGCCATTGCCACACATGTGGTTGCTGCGCGAGAATGGATTCAGTCTTTTCGCTCAATAGGGCGAGCACCGGCGAGCCGATGAGCAGAATAAGGTATTTAAAAAAAGAAAAGTAAAACAGGACCAGTATTAACCGGAACATCATGCCCGTCATTACAAATACAAAACTGAGCAGGGGGCTTCGTTCCTTTTGCAGAAAATTTTCGATGCCGAGTTCAGAATTGATCCAGGAGATGGCATCATCTGTGCTGCTCCAGAAGAAGTACATACCGGTGAAGAACAACAACGTGTAGAAAATGCCGGGCAAAAGGATCCAGACCCAGAGCCGGTGTTTCCGCAGAAAGTAGTGAGCTTCGCGGTACGACTGAAACGCTATGACTATTTCTTTGAGCAAATTATTTTCAGGTGGGTAAATATAGTGGAAAGGTTGTAAGTTTTAAGTAATAAGTTGTAAGTATGGCGGGAGGCTTTAGCTCTGATTATCGGACCGGAGTTTGTAGATAATAGGTTTAGATAATAAGTCAGTCAGTGATTATGGCTGTTTTACTTATAACTTATTACTTAAAACTTATAACGGCTGTTTTATTCGCAATAATCATGAACAAACTAACTATCGATTTTTATCAACGTGAAGACGTATGGCAGGTAGCGGAAGAGCTGCTGGGCAAGCTATTGGTCACCCGGTTTCGTGGAGTGGAAACAGCAGGACGCATTGTGGAATGCGAAGTATATGCCGGCGTGGGGGATAAAGCTTCACATGCATATGGCGGACGACGCACCGCCCGCAACGAGGCGATGTACGCAGCCGGCGGCATCACGTATGTATATCTCTGTTATGGCATTCATTACCTGGTGAATGTGGTTACCGGCAAACAGGATGTGCCGCATGCCATTCTGCTGCGTGGTCTCGAACCCGTGCGCGGCATACCGGCGATGCTGCGTCGTACCGGCAAACCAAAACCCGATCACTCCCTTACCCGCGGCCCCGGCAACCTCACTAAAGCGCTGGGCATCGATACCAGCCACAACGCAGAAAATCTATTGGGAAAAACTATATGGCTCGAAGACGACGGCACGCGCTATTCATCAGATGAAATAGCAAAAACGCCCCGCATCGGCGTTGATTATGCGGCAGAAGACGCGTTGCTACCCTATAGGTATATTGTGAGAGGCAATCCTTATGTGAGCGGGAAGAAAACAGCCAATGTGTAAATAGGAAAATGTGTAAATGTGTCCCGAAGGCTCGGGAATGAAACAGCCATTGCTTAGCACAGCAGGCTCACTTCACATTTGCACATCCCTCGCCAGTATATTATGAATATGGAAACGAAACAGCCGTTGCTTAGTACAGCAGGCTCACTTCACATTTACACATTTACGAGGCTTTAGCCTCGTGACACATTTACACATTACTCCCCAGGTTATCATGCAAAATATCTTCAGATTTATCTGTATCGGTAAAAGCCCTCTCCATCTTCACCGGATCAAATTCTTTTTCATTGTGGGCTATCCAGATTGTGGCCACGCCATTGCCTATGAAGTTGGTAATAGCTCTGGCCTCGGACATAAAACGATCCACACCCAGCAGCAACGCGAGGCCTTCCATGGGAATCACTTTAATCGCGGTTAATGTAGAGGCCAGCACGGCAAATCCGCTGCCTGTTACACCTGCCGCACCTTTGGATGTTAACATCAGGATGCCCACAATACTCGCAATCTGTCCCCAGCTCAGGTCCACATTGTATACCTGCGCCAAAAAGATCATGCACATCGAAAGATAGATCGTAGTGCCATCGAGGTTGAAGGAATAGCCTGTTGGCACTACCAGTCCCACCACGGATTTGGAACATCCCATGCGTTCCAGTTTTTCCATCAGCGACGGCAATGCGGCTTCAGAAGAGGAAGTGCCTAATACCACCAGTAATTCTTCACGGATGTATTTTAAGTACCGCCCGATCGATACGCGGCAGTAACGCAGGATCAGCCATAGTATCACAAAAATGAAGACGGCCATGGTCATGTATACCGTGCCCATCAGTTTGGCCAGTGGCAGTAATGCGCTGATGCCATACCGGCCGATGGTATAGGCCATTCCACCGAAAGCGCCGATGGGAGCGAGGATCATCACGAAATGCAATCCTTTGAAAATATATTTAGATACACGCTGAAGCGGCCCGATGACGCGATCCCTTTTTTCATAAAAACTGAGTAGTATGCCCGTTAAAAGGGCGAGCAGCAATACCTGCAGCGTAATGTTGTCCTGGAAAAATCTCCACCAACTGAAGTCATCACCGGCTTTGGTATAGCGTGAAATGTCACCGCCTTTTACCGCATGCGTGTCCACGCCCTTGCCCGGCTTCACCAGCAGGGCCACGCCTGCACCAATGAGGAGGGCAAAAGTGGTGACGATTTCAAAATACAGCAAGGCCTTCGCCCCTACACGACCCACCTTTTTCAGGTTGCTCATGCTTACAATACCTAAGGTGATGGTCAGGAAAATGATGGGATTGATGAAGAGCTTCACCAGGCTGATGAACGCTCCGCCGAGAAATTCGCTGAGCGTGGCGCCGATCTCGATGTGCTGGCCCATTGCGGAGCCCTTGAACGGCTTGTCCATCACTTTCTGAAGCGCCCATCCCGGTGCATAGTGACCCACGAGGATGCCGGCCGTAATGGCCACCAATACCCAGAAGGTGAGATTGGTCAATACTTTTTTCATACAGCGCTTCGGTTACTTAAAAATCAAACCCCGGATGAACCGGGGTTTGGATATATAGAGAATTGGTTGCGTCAGAATTTAGGACAGTTCAGCTTTCTCATGTTCGGGTCTACATATTTTTTGATGTAGATGAGTGAGATCTCGATACCACCGCGTGCGTTGGAGGCCGTCTTTAGTTGTGAGGTATTCACATCATAAGAGGCACCGAAATGCCATTCGCCGAATTCAAGACCCATGTAAGGAATTACCGCATCGCCAAAACGGTACCAGCTTCCGAGGTATACATTCGTTGGATTTTCCTCATCGTTGTTTACGTTAAGAGAAAACGAACCACCAACGATGGTATTGTGTGCCTTGGCCTGCATGCTGTGATTGGCAGCGAGGTGAATGAAGTTATAACTGCCGATCGGAATCTTGCCACCGGCCTGGATGGTTGTTCTGGTGGCCAGTGTGAAGTTGCCGCCCTGCTGGAATGTTTCTTTCGGACGGTTGATGTGATACATGGAAGCGCCGAGGTAAAAGTTGTTGTAACCATTGGTGCTACCGTTGTAAAATACACCGGCGTTCAAATCGAAATAGTTCAGGTTCAGTTGTTGTCCGGCAAATGTTTCAGACGATACGCCCGTAAAACCAAACGGCGTGAGCTGATCCTGGAATACGATTTTGCTGCTGTTAAGACGTTTGTTCATGTAAGTTCCCTGAAAACCTGCACCCAATTGATGGAAGCTGTTTTCGTCGAGACTTTTATGATAGGCCACAGAAAGGGCGCCGTAGTTGCTGGTGAGTGCGCCGTTGCCTGCGCGGTCGGTGAAGCCCATGATGCCGATACCGAATTGATCTCCTTCGGGAATACGGTTTTTGAGAATGCCCATGTCAACGGATGCCGTACCGGTAATGTAAGCATTGTTGATGGATGGCCATTGGTTGCGGTAGTTGCCTGCCACGCGGAACACACCATCAAACTTGCCGGTGAGTGCCGGGTTCATGGTAAGCGGGGAGGCAAAGAATTGGGAAAAGTTGGGGTCCTGCGCGTGGCTCACAAAGGTCAGTGCTACACAGGCTATCACAGTAGTCAATAACTTTTTCATCAAAGCGTTAGGTTTTACGATCGGTTCTCAGACGGGGAGAGGACCCTAAATAGCAGTTTATGTTGGTTATAACGTCCGGTCTTTCTAAAAATTGCTCATCAGTTTCTGTCCCCGGCTTTACGGATACGAAATGGAAAAATACGGAAAAACAGGTTAAACCGGAAAATAAAGATTCTCTCTTTTTCAGCAGGATTACATCTGCACTTTTACGCCGAAAGCCAAATCCCCGGCATCTCCCAGCCCGGGAACGATATATCCTTTCGCAGTGAGTTCATCGTCAATATCTCCGCACCAGATGGTCACACCCGGCTCCTCGCGTTTCACGTATTCGATACCCACCGTGCAGGCAATAGCCGCCACGATATGAATTTCGCGGGGATGCCCTTCTTCGCGGAGAAAATGAATGGTTTTGACCAGTGAGGAACCGGTTGCCAGCATGGGATCGGATACGATCACCACCCGGTTTTCCAGTTCGGGACAGGAAATATAGTCGAGACTGATCTCGAAACTGCCGTCTTTGTTGTGCTTGCGGTAAGCGGAAATGAAAGCGTTATCGGCTTTGTCGAAATAATTAAGCAGTCCCTGGTGCATTGGAAGGCCGGCACGCAGGATGGTGGCCAGCACAGGTTGTTGCTGCAGCACTTTGCTCACCGATGTGCCCATCGGTGTCTGGATTTCTTTTTCTTCAAATGCCAGCACTTTGCTGATTTCATAGGCTGCGATCTCACCGATACGCTCCAGATTACGGCGAAAGCGCATCCGGTCGCCCTGGATATCGACATTCCGCAATTCGCTAACCCAATTACTGACAAGACTGTGTTGATCGCTTAAGTTGATTACCATGATTCTGTATTCGGCGGGCCTACTCCCGGTTTATAACGCTTTCGTCTTACTTTTGGGCAAAACTAAAATCCTGGTCCCATGGGAGGAAATTTATTTTTTTCAGGACCTGCAATACTTGTTTGACTCATGATTTACAGAGCTATAGGACTAATGAGCGGAAGCTCACTGGACGGACTTGATATCGTTTTTGCGGAAATCCACGAAAACGGCGGACGCTGGAGCTACTCGATCGTTGCGGCCGATTGTTATCCCTATTCAGCCGAATGGGCCAGTCGTTTGCAATCCGCAACCTCCCTCAATGCACTGGATTATCAGTTGCTGCATGCCGAATATGGCGCTTATCTGGGAGCGGAAGTTAACAGGTTTATAGGGGAAAAAGGGTTGGATTATAAAGTGGCGCTCGTTTCGTCGCACGGACATACTACGTTTCACGTACCGGCCAAACGCATGACGGCCCAGCTCGGCGACGGTGCAGCCATCGCTGCGGCAACCAAACTGCCCGTTGTGAGCGATCTGCGGGCCATGGACGTTGCACTTGGCGGACAAGGCGCGCCCATCGTACCGATAGGTGAACAATTACTCCTCAGCGATTACAATTATTTTCTCAACCTTGGCGGCATTGCCAATATTTCCCGTCATACCGAAGGACATTATGCCGCTTTTGATGTATGTGCGGCCAACCGCGTATTGAATATGCTGGCGCAGACAGCGGGTCATACTTATGATGCCGGTGGCCAACTTGCCGCATCCGGAGAAATAAATAAAAAATTGCTGGAAGATCTGGACGGACTTTCTTACTACCAGGAGCCTGCTCCTAAATCGCTGGCGAATGATTTTGGTACGGATACCGTATACCCGATCATACAGGCCGCCGGACTTTCCGTTAATGATGCACTGCGTACTTACACCGAACATATAGCACGCCAGATAGCGGCGGCGCTGCTTACAACTGGGCCCGTAAATGAAAATGCCAAACTGCTGGTAACCGGCGGCGGCGCTCTCAATACATTCCTGATCGAACGTCTTCGTGTTAGTCTGGATGCCATCGGAATAGAAGTAGAAGTGCCTGCTGACGAGCTCGTCAACTATAAAGAAGCATTGATCATGGCGCTTATCGGGGTATTGCGCTGGCGCGAAGAGAACAATGTGCTGTCATCCGTAACCGGCGCCTCGCGGAATAGTGTAGGTGGTGCGATGTGGATGGGACAGGGTTAATTAGAGAATTTGATGATTTGAAAATTTGAAAGTTGTAATACAACAGATTTCTGATAATAAAAAAGGGACTGCTAACCTAAGAGTCCCTTTTTTATTATCAAATTTTCAAATCATCAAATTCTCTAATTAGTCCGCGCTTACAGCCCAAGTACACTTTTCAACTTCCCATAGCCACCACGGCTCACCGGCACGCGTGCGCCCGAGCGGAGAAGGACTACGTGATTGTCTTTTTCGTACGGATCGATGCGGGTGATCTGCTGCACATTCACGATATAGGATCGGTGACACCTTGCAAACTGCTGCTTGTCCAGCACCTGCTCAAAATACCCCATCGTTTTATTTTTAAGGAAATAACCCTCCGGTGTGTGCACCTTCACATAATCATCCGCGGCTTCGAGGTACCAGATATCGTGCACGGGAATGATCTTGATCTTGTTGCCATTCTTTACTACTATACGTTGATTTTGTGAAGGAGACAGGGCGGCCGTTTCCAGCAAACCCTGATCCACAACCGCGGGCGCTGATTTTTTCTGCTCGGCCCATTTGCCCACTGCTTTATCAAAACGGTCTTTGTTGAACGGCTTCAACAGGTAATCTACTGCATGCGCTTCAAATGCGCGGATAGCATATTCATCAAATGCTGTGGTGAAAATAACGGCAGGTGGTTCTTCGATCAGTTCCAGCATTTCAAAACCATTGATCTTCGGCATCTGTATATCAAGAAAGATCAGATCGGGCTGGTATTGCTGTATGGCTTTCACTCCTTCAAAACCATCGCCGCACTCGGCTACCAGCTCGAGATCGGCATGACCCGCGAGGTATTCTTTCACCACACTGCGTGCGAGATATTCGTCGTCGATGATGATTACTTTATACATAGTTTGTTTGATGGGAGGGGTGCGGTAATTTTTTTATCGGTCGGGTCTCCCGGTTGCGGGATGCGGATAATGGTGGTGAAAATATTTTCTTCACCGCTTGTTTGTAAAAGATCATTGCGGCCAAACAACAGGTACAATCGCCGTTGGACGGAAGAAAGACCAAATCCTGTTCCCTGTTTGGGTGAGGAAGTTTCCGGATCGTAGGGATTCTGTACCTGTATGATCAAATGTTCGTCTTCGCGTGCGGCATGCAACGTGATTACGGTGTCTCCGATGGTATCATATAAGCCAAACTTGATCGCATTTTCCATAACGGGCTGCAGCAACAGCGCCGGCAATACAAGCGTACCTGTTCCTTCTTCGCAGGTAATTTCGGTACTGAGGCGGTTGCCGAAACGCACTTTTTCAATATCCAGGTAAAGCTCCAGGTATTGCAGTTCTTCCTGCAGGCTCACCCATTGCGTTTCATCTTTCTTCAGTGTGCCCCTGAGAAAATCGGAAAGTTGCTGTACCATTTTCCTGGCTTCATCCGGCCGCAGACCGATCAGGGCATTGATCGAATTGAGGCTATTGAATAAAAAATGCGGTTGTAGTTGCTGGCGCAGTTTAAATAGTTCTGCGTCTTTGGCCAGTTTCTCGGCATCGGCTTTACGTTCTTCATTGAGCTGCAGGTCCTGGAAGTTGTGCCAGACGATACAGGTCAATGAAATAAACCCAAGGATCAGCATGCCGAAAGCTGCACGTATCACCAGGGAGCGCTGCAGGAAGGAAAAATATTCTTCTTCCGATCCCAGTGTCCACCAGAGTATGGAACGGTCCAGCAGCAGCCAGAATATCCCTAATACCAGGCACAGTACTACCACGTTCATGTATTGTCCCGACGAAGGGGAATAAAAACGAAGCGTGTTGATCACCATCAGGCATACCCCCAGCAACAGCAGGTTGCTGATGAGGCTGTCGGCAACGGCCACTTGCAGCGACAGGCCAAACCAATTCAGCAGCAGTGCATGACCGGTGATTAATACCAGCCAGGCCACACTGAAGATGATCAGGAATCGTCGTGCAGATAGTGGGTTCATTGCCATATTGATCAGTGCCAGCTCGGTAAGGGTGATGGAGAAATGTTGGACGCTTTTCCGTTGATGATGGAAATGTAAGCATCTGCATTTTCTTTTTCTTCAATCCGGGAATAGATCTCCATACCGTCTGACAGTTGCTGTAATTCGTGTAGCTCACTTACGTTGATGAATTGCCATTGTACCAGCTGCAGCCGTTGATTGTAGAAAGCATCTTCGTCTTTTTTGCCCATTGCCAATGCTTTGCTCAAAGCCTGTTCTTTGTTTTCGGCAGCCACCAGGCGCAGTTGCTCATCAAATTGAGGCGTGTGTTCTCCGTTGCCACAGATGATCCGGAATACCATTTTAGCCATGTACCAGTTCATGGGATGATTTGTTAGGTTGAATAATGTGCATGCCTGGCTAAAGGTGGTGCAGGCAATGGTCCGTTATCAGTAGCTTTTGATTTCTATGCCGCCAAAGATCACCGTACCGGTAAGTACCAGGGTCTTGCCGTCGTTCTCGGTGAAGTTGGTGAACTTCCGTTTGTCGCTGATGCCGCCGAAAATGGTGACGGCTTCCGAGCGTATTACCCAATGCGAGGGCACGACCAGTGTGGCGCCGCCAAAAAGGGCGGTTACTTCCAGTTTTACTTTACCATTGATATCGGCCTGTGTCAGGTCGAGCTCGGAACCTCCGAATATATTCACGATATCGCCGCCGCGAAAGTTTTTGGAGAGGATCACTTTTTTATCGCTGCCGAAAATGGACGTGCTATCGACAAAGTCGTCCCCGTCCGTGCTGGTGCTACCGGGACCAGGCCTGGGAGCATCGGGACTCTCCGGGACCAGTGCTGTTTTTTTTTCATCGAAAAAATGTGACCGGCGGCGGCGGGGCCGGAACACAAAAAAGATACCGGCGATGATCATGATGAGTGGCCACATGTGACGGCGGAGATCCCCATTCATGAAAAATTCATTGAGCAGGAAAATACTGCCGATGATGATCAGCACCAGCCATCCCGCACCCTGGAAATTCTTCCGGAAGCCAACAAACAATCCCAGCGCGATCAGAAACATCTGCCAACTGAATATCCAGCCGGGAATGGGTACACCAAAACTTTTGATCAGGGCCACACAGCCGACAGCCAGCAGGAACAGACCGGTCCATATATGACCGTTCGGGTTACGCTCCTCTTGCTCTCGGCGCCATTCTCTTCTTTCTTCCCTGAAATCTCTGAAAACACTCATTGTTGTAAATTTTAATCAAAAATAGTAGCTGCCGTTCCGCGAAGCAAGCCCGGGCAGGTAATGAAACGGCCATTACCGGTAAACGGCGGAAAAAAGACGGTGAATAGCTAATTTGAAAATTTGAGGATTTGAAAATTAGGCAATGGTTTGGCCGAACACACAATTCTTTCCCGAATCATTCTCAAATTTTCAAATTTTCAAATCATCAAATTACACTGTCCATTCATCATGCACCACCGCCACCAGCCTGAGCCGGCCGTTGTAAGGTTCCATCACAATCCTGAGGCAGGACCAGTCCATGCCTTCGTATTTCTTATCGAAACCCGGGTAAAAATATTCCACGAATACGGCTGAAGGGAAAACCTGCTGAAGGTTGTTGAGCGAATTGCCCAGGCCCCTGAATTGGTTATACGAACGTTGAGGTGCCCGCAGGTAATCGGCATTGGTCACGAAGCGTTTGAAATAACGCTCGATGCTGAATTTTATCGCGTCGCCGGAACCATCAAAATCGCCCCAGTTGTGCACGTCGGATAATTTTGCTTTTTGAAAAGCATCGGTCGTGAAATGGTTGGTGGCCGTCGTGTCTACAAATCCATAAGGAGAAAAACGGACGCCTTTTTCCGGGTGAACGAAAGATGCCAGTGTTACAAGATCCCGGTTATTAAGCGCCTTCACTACACTGTCTGCAAAAATGTATGCCTGGGTAGAATCGGCGATTTTTTCGGCGGGCGGCGTCACCGGTGCCGGAGCAGAGTCTGCAACCACCTGTTGGGTATCTTCTTTCTTTTCGTTGTTGCACGCCAGAAGTAAGAGCAGAAGTAGAGGAAGATATTTCATAGCAATACATTTCCTTAAAGTTAAGCCCGGAATGTGAAAACGTGCCGAAGTCTCGGGGCGTTTGTTTAATTTTCACATTTATCACATCTTCACATTTACACAGTTGCTTTATGTCTTATTGCTCCTATATTCCTGCCATGACCGGTGAAAAGAAAGCACTGCATGGCAACTACCACGACAACTACTACGGGTTTCCCATACATGACGATAATGAACTGTTTGGACGGCTGATCATGGAGATCAATCAGGCCGGGCTCAGTTGGGAAACGATACTGAAAAAGGAAGCGACGTTCCGGAAGGCCTATCATCAATTCAATATTAAAAAAGTGGCCGCGTATACGGAAAAAGACCGCAAACGTTTGATGGCCGATGCCGGAATCATCCGGAACCGGCTTAAAATAAATGCAGCCATCGAAAATGCAAAGGCCATTCTGGAATTGCAAAAGGAATACGGGTCTTTTGAAAAATGGCTGGACCATCATCATCCCAAAACAAAAGAAGAATGGGTGAAGCTTTTTAAAAAGACGTTTCGCTTCACCGGCGGCGAGATCGTGAATGAATTTCTGATGAGCACCGGTTACCTGCCTGGAGCACACGTGGAGAGTTGCCCGGTGTATAAGAAGGTACTGAAAGCCCGGCCTGCGTGGCGGAATGTGTAAATATGCAAATGTGAAAATGTGGAAATGGATAAAACACATTTTCACATGGACCCTGACGTAGTCAGGGCACATTTACACATTACTGGTTACCGAACCTTGCTTATGAAAGAAAATCCGTCTCCATCAAACAACCCAAGATCACTCAGCTTGAGATGCGGGATCACCAGCAGCGCCATAAACGATAAGGTCATAAAGGGCGAACCGAGGGTGCTGCCCAAGTCTTTAGAGGCTTTGTCGATCAGCGAATAGGCTTCGGCAACGCGGTAACCATCGTCCGCGCTCATTAATCCGCCTACGGGCAGGGCAACGATCTGGCTTTCGCCGGTTGACGGATCGTGCAGACTTACACCACCTTTGCGTTCGATGATGAGATTGACCGCTTTGCAAATGCTTTCGTCGTCCACACCCACTGCTACGATGTTATGGCTGTCATGTGCTACTGAGGAGGCAATGGCGCCGCGCTTCAAACCGATATTACGGATGAAGGCTGTGGCAACAGGCGCCTGCTTGTAGCGGTTTACCACCACAATTTTCAGGATGTCATTATCAGGCTGACTCACCAGTTCGCCATTCTGCACACGTCCTTCCAGGAGTAATTTATTGGTGATGAGTTGTCCGTCGAGCGCTTCGATCACATGAATTTCTTTCGTATCTGCCGGAGCCGCTACGCGGAAGTCTTCCGGTTTCCGGGGAGCACAGTCAAATTGATTAACGGGGTCTCCGGGTTGCGCAGGAAGCGCGATATGCGTTTTGCCTTCACTGGCTACGAGTTGGCCATCGATATAAGTAGCCGTGATAGTAAAGTTTACAAGATCTTCGGCAACGATGAAGTCGGCAGGGTCGCCTTCTTTCAGCAGACCGACATTCATTTTATAATGCAGCACGGGATTGATACAGGCGGCCTGCAATACGTTGAACACATCGATACCACGTGCCACGGCACGCGCGCATAATTGGTTGATATGTCCGAGTACAAGGCTGTCGGGATGTTTGTCGTCGCTGCAGAACATGATATGATCAGCGTGATCATTGAGCAGTCCGGCCAGCGCGTCGAAGTTGCGGGCGGCGCTTCCTTCGCGGATCAGGATCTTCATGCCGTGTTGCAACTTGTCCAAGGCTTCTTCTTCGGTAAAACACTCGTGATCGGTGCTGATACCGGCGGCGATATAACGGCGTGCATCTTCTCCGCGCAAACCGGGCGCGTGTCCGTCAACGGGTTTGCCGAGACGGTGAGCGGCGGCGATCTTTTCCATTACTTCCGGATCCTGGTGCAAGACACCGGGGAAGTTCATCATTTCACTGAGATAGCGGATCTCGGGCCGTTCCAGCAAACGCGTGACGTCTGCTGCGTCCAGTGTAGCACCTGCCGTTTCAAAAACCGTAGCAGGCACGCAACTCGGGGCGCCGAAATTGAACTTGAAAGGAACAGTGTTGCCATTGTCGATCATGAATTCCACGCCGGCCATTCCGCATACGTTGGCAATCTCATGCGGATCACTAATGGTGGCAACCGTGCCATGCACAACGGCCAGCCGCGCAAACTGCGACGGGATCAACATGGAACTTTCAATATGTACGTGGCTGTCGACAAATCCGGGTAACAGATAACCTTTCACTGCTGTATTATCAGGCAACGGTTGAATGCTGCTGATCTGTGTACCGGCCACCGTTACTTCGGCCGGATAAATGCGGCGGTTGGGAATATCGACGAGATTCGCTTTGACAGAGAAAGATGACATATGCATGAAAATTGAACGGCAAATGTACTAGAGTTGAACGAGACCGCGCCTCACGGCTTCGAGCGCCATCCCGGTACGGCTTTGTACACTCAATTTGCCGAAAAGTGATTCGCGGTAGCCATCGATGGTGCGTTCGGCCAGCGACATCTGCGCCGCAATTTGTTTATAGGTAAGATCGGAGCAGGCAAGTTGCAAAAATTCTTTTTCCCGTGGCGTAAAACCGGGCTGTTCATTTTCCAGCAAACCATGCAATAAACGCCGGTAATTGACATTGGCCACATCGGCGTTGTAATAACCTGTCTGATGGATTTCTGTCAAAGCTTTTTCGAGTTCATCCGGGTGAAGGTCTTTGAGCAGATAGGCGCAGGCGCCGGCCCGCAGCATAGTGATCACCGAGGCATCATCGCTTTTCATGGAAAGGGCGACAATGCGGGCAAGCGGGTACCGCTGGCTGATAAATACCGCTGTGGCAGCACCATCCAGATTAGGCATATCCACATCGAGCAAAACAATCGCCGGAGGTTCTGCGGCTGATTCGAGACGCTGCAATAGCTGCGCGCCATCGACAGCTTCCGCTACTACATAGAACTGCGGCAGGTGATCGATCAGCATGGACACTGATTTAAGAAAAAGCTGATGATCGTCAGCGATGGCGATGGGAATTTTCATTGTTGGTTTTTTGAAGGGAAATGCTTGTATGAAAAGGAATATGAACAGTAACGGTAGTGCCGGTACCGGGCGGGGACGTCCAGGTGATAGTGCCTTCCAGCAAGCGCGTGCGTTGCTTCAGGTGTAACAGGCCTACTCCGTTGCCTGAAGTGGCTTCCGGCTTGAAGCCGCTGCCATCGTCCGTTATTTCAATGGTAAGATGATCACCGGTGGAAAAAGTATTTATAGTTAGGTTGGAGGCTTTACCATGTTTCAGGCTGTTCTGAATAGCTTCCTGGATAATGCGGAATAAAAGTAATTGCCGTTCGTGGTGGAGCTGATCGAGTTCGGGAATGAGGAGGAGTTGAACGACGCAGATCTTTGCTGATTCAAGGCGAGAGGCTTCTGACTGCAGATTTTCCCGGAGGCTGAAATTAGCCAGCCATGCGGAATTGAGCGAGCGGGAAAGCGCACGCAGATCGCTGAGTGCCTGTTGCAAACGGTCGTCAGCCTGGTAAAGGGAGTCGGGTATGGTATCGAGCTGACGGTTGGCAACGCCGATCAGCATACGGACGCTGCCTAATTTTTGTCCCACATTGTCGTGTAACTCCTGCGCGAGGAACGTGCGCGTATGCTCCTGCACTTCCAATTGTGACTGCAGGAGTTGTTGACGGAAATCTGCTTCCAGGGCAGCCGTCTCCTGCTGAAATTTTTTCTTTCGCTGGTTAAATAAATTGATGAGAAGGAATAGAAAAAGACCTGCAATAAAAAGAGTGCAGGTTAAGATAATCACGCCGAGGATGATATCGTCTTTCGGAACTTGCATAGGAACGCATAAGTCCAGGCTGCGTATAAAATAAGGCTTGCTGCATTAAATATAATAAATCTGAGGAAGATGCCATAATTCCTGTTGATGAAGGTGAGTTGTTTGAAAAAAATGCTTGCGGTGGTGGTACAGAGGTAAAAAAACAGTAGCCCGGTGAATATCCAGAATGGCGCATGCCCTTTGATGACAACGTACTCTTTTTGTTTCATTAAGGAAAAGAAATAAATGCAACACCAGACGATGACCCAGGTACCGAAAAACACATTTGTATAGAAGGCGTAAGCAGAAAACTTATAATTGATCAATTCTATTACAAAAAGAGTATGAAAGATAACTATGCCGGTCCATTTCCAAAAGGTTGTGTAGGCGGGGATCAGCTTTGCGAGAACAAAAACGGTAAAGATGAATTTGATGTATAGATAGACATTATAGAGGTCGTGGTTCGCCATTTTATTTTTACCCATCCAAAAACCCGTGATCTCGGTAAGCAGTGTATAAAGAATAAACACGCAGAATAATTGCCACCAGCCGGTGCGGGCGCGCAAAAGCCACCACACACCGGCCAGCAGGCAAATAAATTCAAAAATGATACTCGGAGGGAAAGGCATGGTTTAAGCTTTTATGGCCAGAGGGCGCCTTCGTCGTAAACGAAAGCAGAATCTGGAGGCTCGGGTTTTCTTCCTTGGCTTGAAATAACATCACGCCAATAGAGTTTTGCGTCCTGGCTGCCCGCTGCCTGTAGCTGAAAGTAATCGACAATTTTAGTTCCTTTTACCAGTACGGGAAGTGTGTATATATTTAACACAGGTTTGTTTTCAATCCGTGCAATGCCAAAGGCAAAACCCACCTGCCAGGTATATCCATTAGTTGGATTTGCAGCGATGCTACGAGTCTTAATAAAATCAGTCAAAAAATTCACAGGGTAATTTTCCAGTTTGGTTTTTGTATGCGCGACGCCGAAAGAGCGATTTTTTATTGCTTCAGTCAGCAACGCTTCATTTGTGCGATAAGCCATTATTGCCTTTTCAGCTAAATGGAGCTCGATAGGGTCGGACATCAGAATTGCTGAATCAGGTTGATGTTTTTCAGGCAACTCCATTATGGCTTTCGTTAGATCGGGTGCATATTGCTTCTTTTCTTTATTATTACAATAAATAAAAAAAACACTGCATAGCACTGGCAGCGCAAGCCTGCAGAGCATCTTTTTCATAAAACAGAGTTTTGGTGGTAAAAGTGGTTTCTTACACAAAATGTAAAAAAGCTGCCACCTGTGCAACGGGAAATTTCCCGGTGCGGGAGAGAATGAGATAATAAGGTGAATGACCTGTCAGAGGTTGGAGTTTGATCTATATCCCCTTAATCGGAAGGCGAATGAACGGCCTGTCACAAACGCCAGGTTCGTGGCTGTTTACTTAAAACTTACTACTTACTACCTATTACTTATTACTTCAAGAGGTCCGGCCTTCTTTCTTCCGTGCGTTTCACCGCCTGCTCATAGCGCCAATCATCGATCTTGCGGTGATCTCCACTCATGAGTACATCGGGGACCTTCCAGCCGCGGAATTCTTCGGGACGCGTATAAACAGGAGGAGCAAGGAGATCGTCCTGGAAGGAATCGAATAGGGCGGAAGTTTCGTCGTTGAGCACACCGGGCAATAAGCGTCCGATGGCATCCACCAATACGGCGGCGGCCAGCTCGCCGCCACTCAATACATAATCACCGATGGAAATTTCTTTGGTCACGAAATGTTCGCGAACGCGTTCGTCGATGCCTTTGTAGTGCCCGCAGATCATCAGCAGATTGCCTTTCAGTGAAAGGGTATTTGCGGTTCGCTGATCAAGTTTGTGTCCGTCGGGAGTGAGGTAAATGATCTCGTCGTATTGGACGGTGGTCGATAGTTCTTCGATCGCGCGGACGAGCGGTTCGCACATCATCACCATGCCGGCGCCTCCGCCGTATTGGTAGTCATCCACCATGCCGTATTCGTTAACGGCCCATTTGCGCAGTTGGTGAACGTGTACTTCGAGATGCCCTTTCTCACGCGCTCTCTTCATGATGCTGTGGTCAAAGGGGCTTTGTAATAATTCCGGTAATACGGTGAGGATGTCGATGCGCATGCGGCAAAGATAACATTAAGCGGCATTTAGGGCGCGCTTACCACTAAGGAAGAAGCGGCTTCATTGGCTCCGCGGTCCCGTGCCTGCACTTGTATGCGGTAACTGCGGCCGGCCTCTGGTACAAATGATTCTGCTAATTGATAAGACGTTCCGGCCGGATACCGGTGTATGTCGATCAGCAATGCGCCGGTGTTGTTGTCGGAAATATGAGTATGCACCATGTAGATTTCACGTTCATCTGTAATGGTGCCTGTAATGGCAGTGGTTTGCCCTGCAAGTAGTGTGGCGCCGTTCAGCGGAGCTGTCAGCGTGATAACGGGATCCGTGCGGTCGTCGTTATCGGTTCCGCCTTTATTGCAACCTGCCAGCGGTGCAAACAGCATCAGGTATAGCGCAATTTTTTTAACCATTGTCATAAAATTCGTCAAGATCGCGGCGTTCTTTTTTAGTGGGTCGCCCGATTTTACTGGGGCGCTTGCCGGTATGAAAACTCGCCGCCTGGTAAGCAATGCGTTCCAGTTCGTCGGGTGGCGTAATATCCGCGTAGTATTTTATCGCTTCTTCATGTTTTAACCGGGTGTGCAACAGTGCTGTAACGCGTATGCGCCAGCGTTTTACCTCTGTTTTTACTTCGTATTCATCGCCCACATTTACAGTACGGGCCGCTTTTACGGCCGTGTCGTTCAGTTTCACTTTTCCTGAATCACACGCGGTGGCCGCCGCCGACCGCGTTTTGAACAGCCGGATACTCCACAGGTATTTATCCAGCCTCAGCTTTTCAGTTTTACTATTATTAACCATGCGTTATCTTTAGTCTGATATGAGATGCAAATTAATCATTTCCCTGTTTTGCTGCTGTGTGTTTAACATAGCTGTAAATGCACAGACAACTCCCGGCATCCGGCAGGTAGTCCGTACTTTTTACAGTCATTATAATCTTTCGGCCTTCACGGTTCAGCAGGTTCAGTTTCAGAAGAGAAAAGACGACTGGTATATTGCCACCATTGAATACAACGGTGGTAAAATGCATTACAACACGCCTATACTTTTTTATAGCGGAAAGCAAAAGAAATTCCTCGACCTGGAGATTGACCGGAATGGATCGCAGCGTGCGGTGGATGTGTCCAGCTATTTACTGGATTATCAAATACTGAATTTCGACATACAGCCGTATTATGGTTATCCCGGGTGGTACCTTGATGCAATTAAAGACCTGAGCAGCCGACCCGAGTTATCTGAAGACGACTTATATGCGTTAGCGAGGGCTTATTCTACGGCAACTCATTCGTCGATTGGTAGTCCTAACGACGATGTGGCACCGGGCAAATTTTTACAATTGCCTTTTAATGAACAGCCCTTAGCGGGAGCAGCCCTCGACGAATATAAACGTAATGCGGATAGTGCCATCGCATATTTCGGACGGTTGGCCAAACGTAATTCGCGGTATAAAACTGCGGTCGGAAGTATCGGACGAAAGTATGCTAATGAAATCGTGGACAAATATCATATGCTGCTGATGCTGGCGCCCACCGACGCGGAACAAATGACATTACCTGATGGTATATACGAAAAAAAAGTGGAGGACTCAGCGCGTATGATTTTAAAAGATTGTCCACCCGGCGCCATATTTGTTTCCACGAACGACAACGATCTTTATCCACTACTCTACATTCAGAAGAAGGAAAATTACCGGAAGGATGTGTATATAACGAATTACGTCCTGATGATGTATCCGCCATTTATTTATTCTTACACCCGGAAGCAACTTGATGCCTCGCCAATTAAATTAATACTGGATACATCGGATTATCATTTTGAAGTAAATGAACTATTGTATTTCGCGGAAGGAACAGCAACTATAAGTTCCAATGAGTTTTTCGATATATTAAAAATGCCATTACCGCCCGGTGAGTCCCATCACAGGCTGCCAATAGAGGCTATCCGTTTTCCTTTTAAAAACCCTTTATTCTTTTCCCTTTCTAATATTAATTTGATGTATCGGAATGGAATAATTTTCATGGATATACTTGCGCATCTTGAAGGCAGGCCGCTTTCCATGTCAGGGACTTTGCCAGATGAACTCAGACAAATGAATGAGCGATTTAAAAAAGACGGAATGGTACGCATTTTCCAGCCTTAAAAAATGAACCCCGCCTTACAGCGGGGTTCTTTATAAGCTCCAACAACTATTTTATTCCGCAAAGAATTTGTGGAAGTAAGGGATCGTTTCAATCCCCTTGTAATAGTTTTCGATATTGTATTTTTCATTGGGCGAATGCAGGTTGTCGTTATCGAGACCAAAGCCCATGAAAATGATTTTGATACCCAGCTCTTTTTCCAGGATAGAACAAATAGGAATGCTGCCGCCGCCACGAACGGGGATCGGCGCTTTACCAAATGTTGCTTCCACAGCTTTTGCCGCAGCCTGGTATCCTTTGCTGTCGATGGGTGTCATGTAAGGTTCTCCACCGTGATGCAGTTCCGCTTTTACTTCAACAGATGGCGGTGCAATGGATTTAAAATAATTCAACAGCTTTTCGGTGATCTTGTCAGACGATTGATTCGGCACAAGGCGTGCAGAAATCTTTGCGTATGCTTTTGAAGGCAGTACGGTCTTGGCTCCTTCGCCGGTATAACCACCCCAGATGCCGTTTACTTCCAGTGTGGGACGGATGCCGGTGCGTTCGTAAGTGGTATATCCTTTTTCACCCCACAGTTCTTTCACGCCGAGTTCATCTTTGTATTCCTGCTCATCATAGGGTGCTTTATTCAGCAGGTCGCGTTCTTCGGGTGTTGCCACTACCACATCGTCATAAAAACCAGGGATGGTGATGTGATTGTTTTCGTCGTGGCAACTGGCGATCATTTTTGCAAGAATGGTGATCGGGTTGGCTACCGCTCCTCCGTAAGTGCCGCTGTGCAGATCGCGGTTGGCGCCGGTTACCTCTACCTGTATATAACTAAGGCCGCGTACACCGGTATCGAGCGAAGGGTTTTCCATGCTCAGCATGGAACTGTCGCTGATAAGGATCACATCGGCTTTCAGCAGGTCTTTGTGATCGGCAACGAACTTCCCGAGGTTGGGAGAACCAACTTCTTCTTCGCCTTCGATCAGGAATTTGATATTCGTGGTGAGTGAATTGGTCTGGCTCATTACTTCCAGCGCTTTCACGTGCATATAGAATTGTCCTTTGTCGTCGGCACTGCCGCGGGCAAATACTTTTCCGTCTTTGATCACCGGATCGAAAGGTCCGCTGTGCCACAGTTCCAGCGGCTCCGCGGGTTGCACATCATAGTGACCGTACACCAAAACGGTTGGTTTGGACGGATCGATGATCTTCTCGCCATATACAACAGGATGTCCGGCGGTGGCCATCACTTCTGCCTTATCGCAGCCGGCATCGCGCAGGCTCTTGGCAACGGCATCGGCACAACGCTGCATGTCTTCTTTGTGTTCGCTTTTGGCACTGACAGAAGGGATGCGGAGCAGATCGATCATCTCGTTTAAAAAGCGCTCTTTATTTTTTTCCTGATACTCTTTCCAGGTTTGCATAACAAACAATTTGAAAGTGAAAAATTGAGTGACGAAGATAGTATTTTCAAAACCGGGCGCTGCGGATTATTCTGTAACCGCCATCTGTTTTTTTTCGACGGCTTCCGCTACGGGTGCTTTCTTTTCCCGTGAAAGGTTCACCAGGATCACACCGGAAAGGATAATGGCTAAGGCAATCACCTGCTGCCAGGTGATCGTTTCGCCGATCAGCAACCAGCCGAGAAACACGGCCACAACCGGGTTTACATAGGCATAGGTGCCAACCAGCGATGGCGGTTTGATGTTGAGCAGCCATACATACGACATGTAGCCGATCAGTGAACCGAAGGTGATCAGATAGCCCAGGGCCAGCCAGGCATTGGTGGACACGTTCTGAACAGAGAAGTGTTGGTGTTCGCCGATGATCAGGCTGGCAATAAGCGAGCAGGTGCCTGCGGCGGCCATCTGTATGGCGGCTTTCATGCCGGCCGTTGCGGCTACGGGTTTGTATTTGGAATAAAGCGATCCTACAGACCAGGCAATCGATCCGCCGGTCAATACGATCATGCTGATCACTTTCATCGAATTACCCGAAAAATCCAGCAGCTCGCGGTCGGCTACCAGTACGATCACACCGGCAAATCCAACGAGCAGGCCGGTCATGATCCAGCGGTTGGAAAAATAAAAACTCCACTGACTCCTGTCCAGCAATACAAACCACAAAGGCACCGTAGCTACAATGATCGAGGCGATGCCGCTGGAAATGTATTGCTCCACCCAGGCCACCGAGCCGGTGCCCATGAACAGCATAAGAATGCCCGCTGCAGAGATTTTGCCGACAGATTGAAGATCAGGCGCCTTTTCACCGCGCAGGCGCGCATAGATAAATAACAATAACCCTGCGGTAATGAAACGGCCGCCTGCCATCAGGAACGGCGGAATGTCTTTGATGGCAAAAAGAATGGCGATATACGTTGAGCCCCAGATAAGATAAATAGCGGCAAAAGCAGCTACTATCGCGAGGGACGAAGGTTGTGTTGACTGACCGGGAGCAGACATGACTAAAGCGTTTTAGGAACGGGCAATAAATTGGTTTCTTTTATGGTTTCGAGCACGATGGTTGTTTTGGTTGACAAGAGACCGTTGATCTTGCTGAACTTGTCGCGCATCAGTTGTGCCAGCGATTGCGGATCACGCGCGCGCACTTTCACGAGATAACAATCTTCCCCGGCGATATGATGCAGCTCGAGCACTTCCGGTATTTTGCTCAGTTGTTTTGATACGGAAATATTGCCCGGCCCTTCACTGCTTTTTACAAAAATGAATGCCAGCAGGCGCAGGTCGAGCGAGGCGGCATTGATGCGGGTGGTGTAAGCCTGGATCACTCCTTTTTGCTCCAGTTTCTTGACACGTTCGAGCATGGCAGAAGGTGCCATCTTGAGCAAACGGGCAAGATCGGCGTTGGAAACGCGCGCATCGGACTGCATTTCAGCCAAAATGCGCAGATCTATTTCATCGAGAGATAGCGACATAATCAGAATATTATTCGGCTAATTTAATAAAAAGCAGAATAATATTCTGTCAGATTTTTGTAAATACCGTGCAGCACGGATACACGGGCATGCCGGCGGCTGCTATCTTGCAACCATGGCAATGAATTACCGCCGGTTGGCCCTGCCCACACACCCGATGTTTTTTCTGGTGCTCCAGGCCATCGTATTCCTGGTTGGCATCTTATTTCTCGGATGGCATGCAGATGCCATCGTGGTCGCCTATTTTTTTGAAACAGTGATCATCGGGCTGTTTCATATTGTAAAGATGTTGATTGTTTATTTTTCCGGCAATGCTCAGCGCGAGGCGCTTCGTAATGCCACTATTGAGCAACAGAAACAGAACGGGTTTTTCCTGATTCCTTTTTTCTGTATCCATTATTTCTTCTTTCTTTTTGTACAGTCGGTATTCATGTTTATGTTCATTTCAAACGATACCGGCAATTCGTTCAATGTGATCGCCAATTATGCGGCAATGCTGCAGCGTGAAGATGTTCAGCAGGCAGTGCTGGTCAGTTGCTTTACACACGCCGCCATGACCATGCGTGATTTTATTTTACCGAAGCTGTATCACGAATACAGCCTGGCTGGCATGTTTTTTCAACCTTATGGCAGGGTGTTGTTACAACAGATAGTGGTGATTCTTTCGGGATTCTTTTTTATGTTATTCAACGGAGCGCTGGTGCTGGCGATCCTGCTCATACTTTTCCGCACGGCGCTGGATGCATGGATGATAAAATGGGGACGGGGAAATTTTGCTATGTTTTCGAAGGAAAGAAAGCCTTCGGACGGCGGATTTATTTAGTGTCCTTTGGCTTTTGTTTTACCGTGATGGCTTTTTTCACCAGCTTGCTGCCAAAACGGTCCTTGATATCATCTACGGCTTTGTAAAGGTTCAGCTTTTCCTGGCTGTTGTTGAACAGGTCCATTTGCATGGTAAAAGGAATAAGCTGGCTGAATCGCACACCGAGCAGGCGCACGGGGCGTCCCTTCTGATAATGCTTCGCAAAAATATCTTTGGCCTTGGCGATCAGCCGGTCGTCGAGTGAAGAGTAGTCGATCGCTTCCTGTTTGCTGGTGGTTTCAAAGTCGGAATAACGGATTTTGATGGTAATGCAGCCGGTAAGCTTTTCGTCCTGCCGGAGATCATAGGCCGTTTTTTCCGTCAGGCGGACTATTTCACTGAAAAGAAAATCGGCATTGGTCTGGTTGTCGTGAAAAGTGTTTTCATGCGACATGCTTTTTTGTTCCCAATCCGTTTCAATGGTGGTACTGCCGATGCCTTGCGATTTGCGCCACAGGCTTTCGCCCCATTTCCCAAAATATTTTTCCATCACTTCCTGCGAAGTGCGCGCCACATCTCCGAGTGTATAGAGGCCGAAGTTTTTCAATTGTTGTTCGCCCTGCTTCCCCACGCCGTTTACTTTTTCGATTCCCATTGGCCACAGAAAATCTTTTTCCCGTCCGTTGGGTACTTCGAGAAAGCCGTTGGGCTTGGCTTCGTTGGTCGCCATTTTGGCGATGAATTTGGCTGAAGCGAGCCCGCAGGAAATGGGTAATCCGGTTTCGCGGATAATGGATTCTCGCAATTCACGGGTGTACTGGCTTACGCCGAAGAATTTATCCATGCCGGTGAGATCGCAATAAAATTCGTCGATGGAAGCTTTTTCAAACAGCGGTACTTTGGAAGCGATGATCTCAGTGACGATGCGCGAGTATTTGCTGTATTCGCTTCCCGATCCGCGGATAACGATGGCCTGCGGGCACAGGCGTGTGGCGGTTTTCATCGGCATGGCGGAATGCACGCCGAATTTCCGGGCTTCATAACTGCAGGTAGACACCACGCCGCGTTCCGCAGATCCGCCGACAATCACAGGTTTTCCTTTGAGCGAAGGATCGAGCAGGATCTCCACCGACACAAAAAACGAGTCGAGGTCGAAATGGACGATATGGTGGGGGGAGATCATTTTACAAAGGTACAGAGAGATTGATGTGAAATGTGCCGCCTTGGGCGGGATGTGGAAATGTGCCATTCTTCGGATGGGGCCATGTGTAAGTTATTTATAAAAGCAGTCGTATACGTTTTCCCAATTTGATTTATAGCGGTTTAAGTAACATGAAATATGGCTACGGGTCAAAAGCTGTATAGTTTATTTAGGAATGAAATCGGTGTTTTGTTTGCCTAAATAATGGATGTAGGTTTGGGAAAAAAATGAAAACACTTTACGAGGAAAACGTTATTGGCCCGGACAACAATATTTATCAGATAAGAGTGTTGTTGGATTGCCGTGAACATTTAGGCGTAATCAATCTTTTTCTATTAAATGACTCAATTAATGTATGGTACCGAAGTTTTTCAAATGATTTGCCTTTTTCTGAAATTGTTAATTTTTCCAAGAAAACCTTGTCTGGTATAAGCTGGAGAAAGGATAGCTGAGCAGCAAAGCAGTTTTGCCCGCATTTCCACATTTTCATATTTTCACATTTACACATTATCACTCATGAACTTCGAATGGCTCAAAAGCGGTATAGGTCCGCTGAAAGACCTGCTGTCTTATCTCGGACAGGAAAGTAAGACGAACGATGTGGTCAAACGTCAGTTGCTGCGTGAACTGCGCAACAACCTCAACATCTTCCAGAACGCTTTCCTGAACGCCGTATCCCCGGATGTGGTGATCGATATGTTGAGCAATCAGGCAATCACCGATGCCATCAAAGCTAATTTTAAATTCCGCAAACTCAGGGCCGGCACCATTGAGCCCTATCATATTTTCGACGACCGCAACAAACGCTACATTGGCTGGGATGCCGCCAGGCTGACGGACAAGATCGATGAGAAGATCGAAGAGCTGAAAAATATCAAGAAGATGAACAATAACAGCACGGTCAATATCCGGAATAATACACAACTGAAGCTCAGTAATCTTTTTTATCGCATGAAACTGCTCGCAGACTTTATCCGTTCCGATGTCAAATAATATTTCACCCGATCATCTCGAGCCGGTGAGGCAGCTTGCGCGCCCTGTATTACCGGATAATAGTCCGGAAATGGCAGCGTTGCTTGCCATCTGGCAGCCCTGCGACTGTAAGCGGAAAACGGTATTAACCGCTGCGGGAGAAACGGAACGGCATATTTATGTGGTGCTCGAAGGCATTCAACGCGCGTTTTACCTGAGCGAAACTGGCAGGGAAGCGACGATCGTATTTACCTATCCCTATTCTTTCTCCGGCGTAGCTGATTCATTTCTTACCCAAACGCCATCGAGTGTTTTTTTTGAAACACTTACGGCGAGTAAATTCCTGCGTGCCGGCTATGCACAGTTGGAAGAACTGCAGCAACGTTTTCCCCTGATACGTCAATGGGTATTGACGCTTACTGCTCACGCATTGAAAGGTGCTTTGCAGCGGCAGGCGGAATTGTTGTGTTACAGTGCCGAAGAAAAATTCCGCATCCTGCTCAACAGGAGTCCGCACTTGCTGCAATTGATCCCGCACAAATACATTGCGTCCTATCTCGGACTCGATCCTGCCACCTTCAGCAAACTGCTGGGAAGTATCCGCCTTTGATAAAATCTTTGCCTGGCCCAAGATTTCCGGAGAAACGTTGCCGGAGTTTTGTGTAAAAAATGAAAGCAATGGAATCCGCTGTGCTGATTGATGACCTGCAGGCGCAGGTACGACGCATAATCGCTACAGCTACGACGTTAAAACAATTGTTGCCCGTTGACCTGGATAAAGCTCCGGCACCGGGTGCCTGGTCGGTGGCACAGATACTGGCCCATTTGAATTTTTATGGCGACTATTATCTGCCGGCTTTGGAAAAAGCACTGGCGCAGGCACCGCCGGCTAAGAAGTATTTTAAACCGGGATGGCTGGGCAACTATTTTACCAAACTGATCAGTCCCAACGCAGCGGGAGAGGTGCGCGGAAAAATGAAATCACCTGCGCAGGCGCGACCATCTTCTTTTGTAAAAGCCGTTGATACCTTACCCGTATTTATCGGTCAGCAACAATGGCTGCTGGAGTTGTTGGAAGAAGCAAGAACAAAAGACCTGGGCAGCGTGCGCGTGCCCATATCGATTGCGAAAATGATACGCCTGAAAGCTGGCGATACCTTCCGTTTCCTGATCGGGCATCAGCAGCGGCATTTGTTACAGTTGACGCGAACCCTGCACCAGTTACAGTTGAATTAAAAAACGGTTGTATATTCCGGTATGCAACCAAACCTTACCGCCGGCAAACGTATCGTGGCAATCGACATACTACGCGGTGCCGTTATGATCATCATGGCACTCGACCATGTACGTGATTTTTTTCATATAGGCGCATTCCAGGGCGATCCGCTCAATCTGTCTACTACCACAACGGGTTTGTTTTTCACCCGATGGATCACGCATTTCTGCGCCCCGGTATTTGTGTTTTTGTCGGGCATGTCGGCCTTCATTAGCGGGCAAAGAAAATCCAAAACGGAGTTGAGTTTTTTTCTTATCAAACGAGGAGCATGGCTGGTCGTTGTAGAGTTGGTGATTATTTCGTTTGCACTGAGTTTTGATCCGTTGTACAGGTTTGTTTTATTGCAGGTCATCTGGGCGATTGGGTGGAGCATGATTGTACTCGGGTTGTTGCTGCGGTTGGGATATAAAACTGTCTTGATAACCGGTATCGTATTGATGGCGGCACACAATCTGACAGATCGGTATCCGTTGCCGTCTGAAGGTGTTCCCGGTATTCTTTCGCAACTGTTTTTAACAACGGGTGGTGTAGTATATCCGGTAGGAGAAAGGATCATTGTGGCGGCCTATGCCATCCTTCCTTGGACGGGAGTGCTATTGCTGGGCTACGCAGCCGGTGCGTTGTACAAGCAAAATGTGGAAGAGGCTAAGCGTCGTCGCTGGTTGCTGGGCATGGGAACGGGGGTGATCGTATTCTTTATTATTCTCCGCTGGAGCAATTGGTATGGAGATCCCCGGCCGTGGTCGGAACAATACCGTGAGGGATTTACTCTTTTGTCTTTCATCAATACGGCCAAATATCCGCCATCGCTGTTGTATGTGTGCATGACGATAGGCCCGGCGCTGATATTATTGGCCCTGATGGAAAATGCGAAAGGTGCAATAGCCAGGATCATGATGGTGTATGGTAAAGTGCCTTTCTTCTATTACGTGCTTCACTTTTTCCTGATCCATTTGTTGTGTGTGATAGTATTTTTCGCGCAAGGGTATGGGGTTGATCAGATCCGTGATCCAGGTTCCCCGTTTTTGTTTGTACCGGTTGGTTTCGGGTTTGAGTTGCCGGTCGTATACCTGGTGTGGGCGCTGGTTGTGTCGGCCTTGTATATTCCCTGCCGTTGGTTCGGAAAGTATAAGGCAAATAATAAGCAGTGGTGGTTGAGTTATGTTTAGGGAAGGTGTAAGGCGTAAGGTGTAAGGTATAAGGTGTAAGGTATAAGGTATAAGGTGTAAGGTATAAGGTGTAAGGTAGAAGGTAGAAGGTGTAAGGTATAAGGTAGAAGACGTAGGGTTATAAGTTGTAAGCAAGACAGCTTTGCGATTTACGCGCCCTCGGGAGGCCGAAGTATTGGCCTCCGGGATCGCATTCACTATTCACGATTGACGGCTGTTCATTGACAATTCACGATTGACGATTGACCATTCACTATTGACTCACCCGAGATAAATCTCCAGTAGGCCGTCCGGTAATTCAACCAGCACTTCTTTCTTGCGGTGGTTGATGGATTGGAGTGTTTCTTCATGCAGGGGAATGAGTACTTCTTTGCCTTTGACCTCGATGCGGCAAAGCAGCTGATGCGGTTGTTCAATTACCTCCAGAATTTCTCCTAGCGGGCCGTTATGCTGTGTGATGGTGTAGCCGAGCAGGTTGGCGGGTGCCGACTTGGCGGCAAATTTTTTAAAGTTCTCCTCGGGCAGCCAGCATTCTTTTTGTGTGAGTTTAATAGCGGCTTCGCGGGAATCGATGGATTCCAGTTTAATATAGATTTCCGTGTCGCTTTTGATACGTGTTTCTTCGATGAACCACGGAATGAAGGCTTTGTTTTTGTCTTCTGTAAACAAGGCCTCTAATCCTTTGAGAGAAGTTTTTTGACCGAGTTCGTGTTTGCATACGAGTTCGCCTTTAAGGCCGTGGGCGGCAACGAGCTTTCCGATTTTTACATAAGCCATAGCTGCAAAAATACAAGGTTGAAGGGCAAACAAAAAAGGCGACAGTTTACTGTCGCCTTAAGTACTTTCAGGATCCGGAGATATTATCCTTCGCTCCCTGAAGTGTTTTCACCTTCAGTTCTGCGCTCAGGTCTGCGACCTGGCATGGGGCGACGGCTTCTCTTGTTGCGATAAGCTTCTTCCTGGCGTTTTTTCATCTGAGCGTCGTGCTCGGCGCTCCATTTGGTAAACTTCTCCATTGCGGTAGCGTCGTCGAACAATCCCAGACCAACTCCACGGAGCAGGTGCTTGAGATAGAGTACACCCTTAAAGCTGAGGATACGGCGAACAGTATCGGTGGGTTGAGCACCTTTCTGGAGCCATTCCAGGGCTTTCTGACGATCGAGCTGAATAGTAGCAGGAACAGTCAGTGGGTTGTACGTACCTAATTTCTGGATGAATTTACCATCACGCGGAGCGCGTGAATCAGCCACTACGATGAAGTAGAAAGGTCTTTTTTTAGACCCATGGCGTTGCAGTCGGATTTTTGCTGACATTAAATAGACATTTAACAGCGTTAAACAATAATTGTTAATTCCGGTCGATACCGGGACGGCGAAGATAAGGAGAATGTGCAAATATGTAAATGTGCAAATGTGAAAATTGAAAACCATTTTCGTATTTCCACATGGCCCCTGCGCCTGCAGGGCACATTTTCACATTTTCATCTCTTCATCCCCATCATCCGGCCGAACATGCCCATTTTGTTCATATTCTTCATCATGTCGCGCATTTGCTCGAACTGCTTCATGAAGTTGTTTACTTCGGTGATGCTTTTGCCTGAACCGGAGGCGATCCTTTTGCGGCGGCTGCCGTCGATGAGATCGGGATCGGCTCTTTCTGCGGGGGTCATGGAGTTGATCATCGCTTCGATGCCTTTGAAGGCATCTTCATTGATATCCAGGTCTTTGATCTTGCCACCTACGCCGGGGATCATGCCCAACAGGTCCTTCATGTTACCCATTTTCTTGATCTGCTCCAACTGCATTTTAAAGTCGGCAAAGTCAAATTTATTCTTGCGGATCTTGCCTTCGAGCTTTTTCGCCTGTTCTTCGTCGAATTGCTCCTGGGCTTTCTCTACCAGCGAGGTAATGTCACCCATACCAAGGATACGCTGCGCCATCCTGTCGGGATAAAACACATCGAGGGTATCCATTTTTTCACCACTGCTGATGAATTTGATGGGTTTGTTAACCGTGTATTTGATGGAAAGGGCGGCACCACCACGGGTATCACCATCCAGCTTGGTCAGTACCACACCGGTAAAGTCGAGGCGATCATTGAACGATTTGGCCGTGTTGACCGCATCCTGACCGGTCATGCTGTCCACCACGAAAAGGATTTCCTGGGGATTGACCGCGTTGCGGATATTGGCTACTTCGGTCATCATGGCCTCGTCGATGGCCAGACGGCCCGCCGTATCGATGATCACTACGTTCTTATTCTTGCTGCGGGCTTCTTTAACGGCATTTTGCGCAATGGCTACAGCGTCTTTGTTCTCGGGTTCGAGATGAACGTCCACGCCGATCTGCTCGCCCAGTACGCGCAATTGTTCCATCGCCGCAGGGCGGTAAATATCAGCCGCTACCAGCATCGGGGAAAAGCCTTTGCGGGATTTCAGGTAATTGGCCAGTTTGCCACTGAAGGTGGTTTTACCACTACCCTGGAGACCAGCGATCAGGATCACGGCAGGGTTGCCTTTGGCATTAAAAGCGGCTTCCTGCCCGCCCATGAGGTCGGCCAGTTCGTCCTTCACGATCTTCACCATCAATTGCCCCGGGCTGATGGCATTGATCACCTTTTCGCCCATCGCTTTGTCTTTGATGCGATCGGTGAATTCCTTGGCGATCTTATAGTTCACGTCCGCATCTACCAGTGCACGACGGATGTCCTTTACGGTAGCGGCGATATTGAGTTCGGTAATGCGGCTTTGTCCTTTCAGCCCTTTGAAGGCGGACTCTAACTTTTCCGAGAGATTCTGAAACATAATCGGTTAACGCTTTCAATCAGTTAATCCGCAGGCAAAGACCAGCGGTTCCCTGTGACCGGTAAAGATCGCAGAGGCTGGCAAAGATAAAGATTCGGCCGTGATTAGGCTTACAAATACGTGCGTAAAAGGTTGCAGCGGTTTGTGGTGCGGAGCTTGGTGATGGCTTTGTCCTTGATCTGACGCACCCGTTCGCGGGTGAGATTGAACCGTTCGCCTATGTCTTCCAGGCTCATGGGATGGTCTACACCAATGCCGAAAAAGTAACAGATCACCTCTTTCTGCCGGTCGGTCAGTGTTTTGAGGCTGCGATCGATTTCTGTTTTCAGGGATTGGCGGTGATCCAGTTCACCATCGGTTTTGTCGGCATTGGGGTTTTCGAGCAGGTCCAGCAGGGTGCCGTCCTCTCCTTCGGAAATAGGGGTGTCCATGCTTACGTGGCGGGCATTGATGCCCAGTGTAGCGGCCACTTCTTCCGTGTCCATGTCCAGCAGTTCGGCGAGTTCTTCGGCTGAAGGTTCGCGCTCGTATTGCTGCTCCAGTGTGGAGAAAGCTTTCTGGATACGGTTGGTGAGGCCCACTTTATTGAGTGGGAGGCGTACGATACGTGCCTGTTCGGCCAAAGCCTGTAAAATACTCTGGCGGATCCACCATACAGCGTAGGAGATGAATTTGAAACCACGCGTTTCGTCGAAACGTTGAGCGGCTTTGATCAGTCCTACATTTCCTTCGTTGATAAGATCAGGGAGGGAGAGACCCTGATTCTGGTACTGTTTGGCAACAGATACCACAAAACGGAGATTTGCCTTGGTCAGGCGCTCCAAAGCTTTCTGGTCACCTTGTTTTATCAGGAGGGCCAGGCGCACTTCCTCTTCCGGGGAAATGAGTTCGACCTTGCCAATTTCCTGAAGGTACTTTTCCAGGCTTTGAGATTCACGGTTCGTAATCGACTTCGTGATCTTCAATTGTCTCATACTCATAGCGATAGGTTATTGGTTTTACAAACGGTATTTATTGGATCCAGGATGGTGTTAGTCCGGTGGTTAGATCTGATAAATAGCCGAAAAGTTTGGCTCAAGCTAGAGTAAACTCTTAGGATTTGTAGCAATTTATCGAATTTGTTAATATATTCCAAAAAAAGTTTAATGGAAACGAATCAACAAGACAGTAAAATTATTTAATATATATAACTGCCTTTCCATCCGAAAAAAATATTTTGACACAAGTATTAATTTTCTATTATTGCAAGCCTTCTGAATACTTTGATATCAAGAGAAATGAGTAAACAACTATATACGTTAGAATTCCCTGTAAGATGCTCTCCCACTATATTGTACGAGTTTCTGTCAACCCCCGCAGGATTAGGTGAATGGTTTGCCGAGAAAGTTGACGAGCGCGATAATATTTTCTATTTCGGCTGGAACGGATCTTTCGATCAGGCTGAGGTAGTAGAAAGTGAACCCGAGAAATTCATCCGTTTCCGCTGGCTGAAAGGTCCGAAAGATGAGTACTTTGAATTCCGCATCGACAAGTCAGAGATCACTAACCAGACAATCCTGGTGATCAAGGATTTTGCAGAGAAAAAGGAGATCAAAGATCAAAGCCTCCTTTGGGACCACCAGGTTAAAGACCTGTTTCACCGGCTCGGTAACTGACACCTGTGAGAGCGGACAATAACCGTCCGAAATCACCTGTCAGTTGTCCGGTAAGCTGATCCCATTCTTTCAACGAATGCAGTTTAACCAGTTTTAAAAACGGTTGTCCGCAGCAGACGGCAAACTGCCGGCTGTCAAGGCTGGTGAGTGCAGTATAGTTCTGTTCTTCCACATGATGCTCCCAGGCCGATTCGCCTGTAGCGATCAGCCAGCCCTCTTGTTGCAACAAAGGAAAAGCTGCCTGCAATGCAGGACTGTATTGTAATTGATAGCCGCCCGAGAGCTGCAGCGTCACGCTCATATACTTTCCCCACCAGAAAAAAGTACGGATCGCAAAGGTGGCTTCGCGGCCGAAACAGCGCGGATGGTCCAGTATCAGCCACGGCAATCCGCGGTATTGATCGCCGCGGGATATTTTCGGAGATGTGGTGATCACTTCTGCGGGAAGATGGCCGGCGAATAACGGCAGCAACGCCTGCTGCGCTTCCAGCACCTGCACCAACAGGTCATTCACCTTTCGCAACACGGTGTTCTTTGTTAAAATCCACTGGCCGTTGAGAACCAATTCCATCTCCTCTGATGAAAGCCTTATTTTTGCGTCGGCCATGCCGTGATGCTTAAGTTTGTGTAAGAGAGATTGTGCAGACGGGCTAAATTAACGGGAATTATTCAACCGACCATTGTGTTCAAGAAATTAGATAAACTCATCATTAAATCTTTCATCGGCCCGTTCATGGCCGTGTTCTTTATCACCCTGCTGGTATTGGTGATGCAGTTTTTCTGGCTTTATATCGACGATTTTGTTGGGAAAGGGTTGAGCGCAGGGGTCATTTTTAAATTTATCTGGTACCAAAGTGCCGTACTCATCCCCCTGGCACTTCCATTGGCCGTACTGTTATCATCACTGATGACCTTTGGTAACCTGGGTGAAACCTTTGAACTCGTGGCCATCAAATCAGCCGGTATATCGCTGTTGCGTTTCATGCGGCCACTGTTCCTGTTGTCAATTGTCATCAGCGTATTGGCTTTTCTTTTTTCCAACTACGTCATTCCCGTTGCCAATCTTAAATCGTACACCATCCTTTCGGATATCGTTAAAGCCAAGCCTGCCTTCGATTTGCGGGAAGGTGTGTTTTATGACAAGATCCCCAACTTTGCCATCAAGATCGGCAAGAAAGAAGAAAATGATTCCATTATCCGCGATGTTATTGTGTTTGAAAATGATAATGGTCTGCAGGATAATTTTATCGTAGCTAAAAGCGGAGTGATGCGCACGTCGGAAGACAAACGGTACCTCGAATTTTTTCTTCGCGATGGCTGGCGTTACCAGGAGCGTGCCGACCGTTACGGCAGTAACCAGACCGAATACATACGCCTGGGATTCAAAGAATATAAAAAGATTCTCGACCTCAGTACATTCCAGATATCTTGGACATCCGATTCATCGGGCAGCAGCAATCAGCGTATGCTCACCATGCGGCAACTCACGCATTCAATCGACTCATTGGGCATTGAATACAAACGAATCCAGCAGCAGATGGGCAACGATATTTATCTCTACCTGCCTTTCATGCAAACACGCGACAGCATCGCTACCTGGCAGAAGCGCCGCGATTCACTCGGCAAAAAAGATACGGTCCTTTATGCGTCATTCGATGCATACATTCCCGATTCCGCGGCCAAGCCGGTTTATGATCGTGCGATCAGCCAGGTCAATTCACTTCGCTCGGGGCTGGAAGCAACGGCCATCAACCTGAAAGAAAGAGGCAAAGAGTGGAGAAAACACAAAATAGAATGGCATCGCAAGATCGTGTTGTCGCTCGCGTGCCTGGTGTTGTTTATGATTGGTGCGCCATTGGGTGCCATCATCCGTAAAGGTGGTCTCGGTTCCCCATTGATCTTCTCTATCGTGTTCTTCATGGTGTTTTATTTCACCACTACCACGGGAGAGAAGTTTGCGAAAGAAGGTGCATTGTCGCCGTTTGCAGGCATGTGGCTGGCCACGTTCGTGCTCACGCCGATCGGTATTTTCCTTACCTATAAAGCAATGCGTGATTCGCAGTTGTTCAATAAAGAGTTTTATAGCAGGATTGTGAGGAAGTTGAGGAAGAAGGAGTAAAGGAATGTGTAAATGTGCCCGCCGAAGGCGGGACCATGTGGAAATGTGAAAATGAAACGGCCTTTTGGCAACCACATTCTTGTTTTGAGTTTTCATTTTGAAATATTCACGATCGACGACTCACGATTCACCCCTTTTGAATTTTGACTTTTTACTTTTTAATTAAATAAGCTATGAGCACATCTCGTCGTCAGTTTCTGCAAACTTCGTTTTTCGGATCTGTGGCACTCGCTGCAGGTGCTGCTTCGGTTACGTCCCTGCTGCAATCATGTGGCTCCGGCCGCAAAGTAGTTGCGGGTCCCGGCAGAACAGGATTTTCCCAGCAACCTTTGCCTTATGCCTATAATGCACTCGAGCGTGCCATCGATGCGCAGACAATGGAAATTCATTACACCAGACATGCGGCATCTTACGCCACTGCTTTGCAGGAAGCGGCCCGTAATGAAGGGGTGGACATGAACAAGCCACTCGAAGATGTACTCGGCCGCATTTCAAAATATTCGACCAAAATGCGCAACAATGGCGGCGGTCATTATAACCACGAACTTTTCTGGAAATCGATGTCGCCGAAGGGTGGCGATAAACCAACCGGTCCGCTGCTGACCGCTATCGAAGAAAGTTTCAACTCTTTCGACAGCTTCAAAACACAATTTGCCGATGCCGGCAAAAGCCGCTTCGGCAGTGGCTGGGCATGGCTCTATTTTGATGGCGATAAAAAATTACGCATCGGCTCAACGCCCAATCAGGACAATCCGTTGATGGACATAAGCGAGATCAAAGGCGTGCCGCTGCTGGGCCTCGATGTATGGGAGCATGCTTATTATCTGCGTTACCAGAACAAACGTCCCGACTATATCACTGCCTGGTGGAGTGTGGTCAACTGGGGTTTTGTAGCCGAACGTTTTACTGCTTTCCGTTAAAACACTTTTGATGCGTACTTATTATCATTTACTAATTTTCTCATTACTGGCGTCAGCTTTTGTTGCCTGTAATGACGTTGATAAAACATCTGCGTCGGCTGCCGATTCGCTGACTGTTGCGGAGATCAGTCCGAAACAATTGACAGCAGCGGATATTCCTGCCGATGTGCGTTACCGCGGTACTTTGTACAAAGCATTGCAGTGGCAGGACAAAAAAGGTGATAACCTGCTGATCACTTCACTCGTGGCGCCACATGCTTCGGGTGCCTCCGGACAGGGAGGAGAGGAAGAACGGTCTGCCGAACTTTACGCCTTTCATTTTGTAAAAGACAACAAGGGACAATACAAATTGCTCTGGCAAATGGCCGATGCGGAACGTGAATGTCCGGTTGATATCAGTTGTGCATTTTTGGAGCAGGGAATCGGTATCACCGATCTCGATAATAACGGCATTGCTGAAACGACAGTTGCCTATAAGCTGGCCTGCCGTGGCGACATATCGCCTGCCTCCATGAAAGTGGTGATGCACCAGGATACGGTTAAATATGCTTTGCGCGGGCAAATGTGGAACCGTTTCCTGACAGAAGACACAACGGCTACCTTACCGGTAACGGAAAAGGATGTGAACCTGGCTACCTTGCCCGGCTATCGCGGCCGGGAAGATGAATACATGAAAACGTACGGACGATACGAAAACGAAAAGGATTTTGAAAAAGCTCCGCCTGCTTTCCTTGTCCATGCGCGTCAGCAATGGTTGAAACTGGCACCCGAAACTTTTGAATAAATGAAGGCGCAGAATCTTGCCAATCAGAACCTGCATATACAAAAATGGGTGGCCGGCGTTTCCGTTGCGCTGCTCCTGGTAAAGTTCTGTGCTTACTATTTCACCCAATCGGTAGCCGTACTCACCGATGCGATGGAAAGCATCGTGAATGTGATAGCCGGTTTTATTGGTTTGTACAGCCTTTATGTGGCGGCTAAACCCCGCGATAAAGATCATCCTTATGGTCATGGAAAAGCTGAATTCTTATCCGCCGCAGCCGAAGGCACCATGATCATCGCGGCAGGGGTTTTCATTTTATACAAAGGCATCCGCCAATTGGTCGTGCCGGTGCCGGTTGAAAAAGTCGATCTGGGTATCTGGCTGGTGAGCATTACCGCATTGGTCAACCTGGTGATGGGACGTATCTGCATCCGCATCGGTACCCGAAATAACTCACTGGCCCTGGTTGCAAGCGGGCGTCACCTGCAAAGTGATACAATTTCCACGATCGGTATTGTTGCCGGTCTGATCTTGTTATATTTTACGGGCGAAACATGGATCGACGGGGCTGTGGCGATTGTATTTGGCTTGTTCATCGTCATTACCGGTTACCGGATTGTCCGCCATTCTATTGCCGGCATCATGGATGAGGTGGATGAGCAACTGCTGAGCGACATGGTGGAAATGCTGAATGCCAACCGGCGTATCAACTGGATAGACCTGCATAATCTCCGGGTGATCAAATACGGGAGCGTGCTGCACGTCGATTGTCATTTGACCGTTCCCTGGTACCTCAATGTGCATGAAGCGCACGAAGAGATTGATGCCTTGTCGGAGCAGGTGCGTAATAAGTTTGGCGAGTCAGTGGAGCTTTTTGTTCATTCTGATGGATGCCTGCCGTTTCAATGCCCGATATGTGACAAAGAAGATTGTCCGGTAAGACAACATCCGTTTGAAAGAACAATAACCTGGACGCTGGAAAATATTTCACAGAATCAAAAACATCAATTGCCTGATACATGAAAGCAACAATAGCCTGGAAGCATGGTCATGCTTTTACCAGTACATACGAAGGACAAACGATCAACATCGACGGCGATAAACAGGAGGGGCCTGGTCCGAAATCCCTGCTGCTGTCGGGGCTTGCCGGATGTTCGGGTATCGATGTGGTCGATATCCTGGAAAAAATGCGCGTTCCTTTCGGTCGCTTCTTTATCGAAGTGGAAACGGAACAAACCGAAGAGCATCCTAAAGTGTTTAAAGACATAACGGTGATCTATCATATAGACGTAGAGCCGGCAAATGCCGATAAAGTAAAAAAGGCGATTGAGTTATCCCTGGATAAATATTGCGGGGTGGCGGCGATGCTGAAGAAAAATTCGGGGATTAGTTATAAATTAGAGATATTACAATAACACATGCTTTCCAAGAAATCACAATATGCGTTCAAGGCACTGACTTATCTCAGCGAGAAATACAATGAGGGGCCCGTGCTGATATCGGAAATATCCAAAAAGAAAAAAATCCCGCTGAAGTTTTTAGAAAATATTCTTCTCGAACTCAAAAAGGCCGGTATTCTTGATAGTAAAAAAGGCAAGGGCGGAGGTTATTTCCTTAGCCAGAGCCCTGAGAAAATCAAAGTGGCCACTGTTATCCGGCTTGTGAACGGGCCAATTTCCATGCTGCCCTGCGTCAGCCTTTATTTCTACGAACGATGTAAAAACTGCAATCAGAAGCATTGCGCGCTGCATGACATGATGGTAGAAGTAAGAGACGCTACCCTCAATATTGTGGAGAACCGCACATTACGTGACCTGATGGGGTGAGGAGCTGAACGAAACACGTATTACTTTTTTCCTGACCGTTTTTTCGCAGTAGCTATTTTATCGTCTACCACTACTACTATCTCGTCTGTTTTGGGATGTGCCTGCACATGGAAGGTAATATTTAGCGCAGATTGAATCTTAGCGAGTGTTTCGAAGTTTAAAGGTTTATCTCCTCTGAAAACCTGTGTAATATAACTGGCAGAGGTTTTTATTTTTTCACTCAATTCTTTCCGCGTCATTCCTTGCAGTTCCTGGTACTTTTCAATTTCACTGGTAAAATTGAACATGAGCATTTGCGCCTCATGTTTAATTTTTTCTTCGTTGGTCGAAAAATTCAAAATGTCATCCCATTTCCGGACTGCTTTACCGTCTTTCGACAATTTCGTATTCATAGCTGCCTACTTTATGGATTAATGTTCTGTTTTTTTCCTTGATTTTCTGATCTTTCTTTTTTCGTAACAGCTCAGCAGCGATTACATAGAAGGTACCATTGATGGATCGCTGTTCTTTACAATAAATGCGGATATTCTGGCCTCCTTTGAAGAGCTTCATAGCCGTTACGTTCTTCGATTTTGAATCAATTTCCTCTTTATCATAAAGTTCCGTAACGCGCAACCCTCGTAAAATAATATCCCGGATTTGACGGAATTTCTTAATCCGGGCCTTATCCTCATTTAAAAAGCCGAAGATTTCGTTTTCATTAGCGATGTCGATACAAAGATGCCGCCTTCCGTCTTCAGATGATTGCAGTATATATGCCTGTCTATTTGCCACAAAATTAAGCTATAGGTTAATTTATTCAAATTTTTTCTGGTGTGGCTGTAATCTACTTTCGGATCGCTCAAGTACGTAGGTAGAGGCAATGATAATCGCATTTATATGCGCTTTACAAGAATATAAAGTTTAAGTGTTTGATAAACGGGTATTCATCTATCTGGCCAACTCAAGAAACCGTTGTCCTATGTCGCTGAACGAATGACTGTTAGGTTGTTAAAGTTTTTTATCAATTTAGTCTACTCGTTTGGTGGGGTGTTTGATTGGTCCTATCTTTATCTTCCAAAATTTTTTAACTATGGCATTACGTCTTGGAGATACCGCTCCCAATTTCAAAGCGCAAACCTCAGCAGGTGATATCGATTTTTATGAATATCTTGGCGATAGCTGGGGCGTTTTGTTTTCGCATCCTGCCGATTACACACCCGTATGTACCACTGAGCTCGGCCGCACCGCGCTGCTGGGAGACGAGTTTGCCAAACGTAATGTAAAAGTGCTGGCCGTAAGCGTTGACCCAATCGACAAACATCACGGTTGGATTAACGATATCAACGAAACACAAAATACCACCGTAAACTTTCCCATCATCGCAGATCCGGACCGCAACGTGGCCACTTTGTATGATATGATTCATCCGAACGCATCCGCTACGGCTACCGTGCGTTCCCTGTTCATCATCGCCCCGGATAAAACAGTTAAACTGATCATTACCTACCCGGCTTCTACCGGACGTAATTTCGTGGAAGTACTGCGTGTGATCGATTCATTGCAACTGACCGCCGAACATAGCGTGGCTACGCCCGCCGATTGGAAACAAGGTGAAGATGTGATCGTGGTACCCGCCATATCAACAGAAGACGCTATCAAGAAATTTCCCAAAGGCGTTAAAGTAGTAAAACCTTACCTGCGGTATACACCACAACCCAACCTGTAATAATGCAATTGACCGGAGAACAGATAACACGTATAAGCAATCTACCCGCCGCTGAAGCGATAGCGGAGGTTTGCGCGCTGTTTCCCGGGAAAGTTGTATTTTCTTCGTCGTTAGGACAGGAAGACCAGGTATTAACCGATATTATTTTCAGGAACAGCCTGTCAGTAAAGGTCTTTACGATCGATACCGGCAGGCTTTTTCCTGAAGTATACGATCTGATCGATCGCACGGAAGCACGGTACAAGAACCGCATCGAAGTGTTCTTTCCCAACGCTCCGGCAGTCGAACAGTTTGTAGCCACCAGGGGTATCAACAGCTTTTACGAATCTGTCGACAACCGCAAGGCTTGTTGCCATGTTCGTAAAGTAGAACCGTTGGGCCGCGCACTGGCAGGTGCATCGGTATGGATCACCGGTCTCCGTGCCGGACAATCCGATAACCGGAAAAACATGCCCGTCCTGGAATGGGATGAAGCTAAACAACTGTATAAATTTAACCCGCTGATCAACTGGAGCCTTGACGAGGTACTGGACTATATCAACCGGTTCAACGTTCCCTACAATCCGCTGCATAATAAAGGATTTATCAGCATCGGATGTGCACCGTGTACAAGGGCGATCGAACCGGGAGAAGATGCCCGGGCCGGACGCTGGTGGTGGGAAACCTCTCACAAAGAGTGCGGGCTCCATGCAGCAACAGTGAAGTAAAAACTCACTGCCATTTTTTTTGTCATGAAAGTCTACCAATACGGTAGACAAAAAGTATTCGTATGGATCAATACCAATTGGATTATCTCGCGCAACTGGAAGCAGAGAGCATTTACATCTTGCGCGAGGTAGCCGCCCAGTTTGAAAAGCCGGCCCTGTTGTTCAGCGGCGGCAAAGATTCTATCACCCTCGTACATCTTGCCCGCAAAGCTTTTGCACCCGGCAAAATTCCTTTTCCACTTGTACATATCGACACCGGGCATAATTTTCCGGAGGCATTGGCCTACAGGGACCAACTCGCTAAAGACGTACAGGCAACACTCGTGGTAAGAAAAGTGGAAGACACTATCCGCGAGAAGAAACTGACCGAGCCTAAAGGGAAGTTCGCCAGCCGCAACTGGCTGCAGACACATACACTCCTCGACACCATCGAAGAGTTTGGGTTCGATGCCTGTATTGGTGGTGCCCGCCGTGATGAAGAGAAAGCACGGGCCAAGGAACGCATCTTCTCCGTACGCGATGAGTTTGGACAATGGAACCCTAAATTGCAACGACCCGAATTGTGGAGCATTTACAACGGACGCATTCATAAAGGAGAGAACGTGAGGGTATTTCCCATCAGCAACTGGACTGAACTGGATGTATGGAATTATATCCGTAAGGAAAAAATCGAACTGCCTTCCATCTATTTTGCACACGAGCGCGAAGTGATCAGTTTTGAAGGACAACTCGTGGCCGTATCGGATTTCATCCGCATCGATGAAGGAGATGTGGTGGAACGCAAACAAGTTCGCTACCGCACCGTTGGCGACATGACCTGTACGGCCGCCGTTGAATCCGCCGCTGCCACACTAGATGAAGTAATCGATGAGATCACCGCTACGCGCATCAGCGAACGCGGTGAAACCCGCATCGATGACCGCGTAACTGAGGCAGCTATGGAAGACCGTAAAAAGAACGGCTATTTCTGATCACATCTTTCATCCAAACAAAAAAGATTCAAACATGGATTTACTCCGTTTCATAACAGCCGGCAGCGTTGACGATGGCAAGAGCACATTGATCGGACGTTTACTGTACGACAGCAAAAGCATTCTCGCCGACCAGCTCGAAGCATTGGAAAAACAGACAAAGAATAAAGACGCGGGAGAGATCGATCTTGCCTTGCTCACCGATGGCTTGCGTGCCGAACGAGAACAAGGCATCACCATCGATGTAGCCTATCGCTATTTCTCTACACCAAAAAGGAAATTCATCATTGCCGATGCACCCGGACATGTGCAGTATACCCGCAACATGATCACCGGGGCTTCCAACGCCAGCCTGATTATCATCCTGGTAGATGCCCGCAATGGTGTGGCCGAACAAACACGTCGCCACTCGATCATCGCTTCGCTGTTGAAAATTCCACACGTAGTAGTGGCCATCAATAAAATGGACCTCGTGGAATATTCGCAGGATGTTTATAATAACATCGTGATAGATTATGCGGAAGTGGCGCGCCAACTCGGATTAGAGCAGGTTACTTATATACCACTGAGTGCATTGAAAGGTGACAACATCGTGGAAAAGTCTGAAGCCATTGATTGGTATGACGGTCCTTCTTTATTGGAATTGCTGGAAAGTGTAGAAACAAAACAGGATACGAATTTCTCCGACGCCCGCTTCCAGGTGCAACTGGTGATCCGTCCGCAAACGGATGAGCTGCATGATTACCGCGGATATGCAGGGCGTGTTACGAGCGGCGTTTATCGCAAAGGGGATGCCGTAACTATTTTGCCCGCAGGGATTACCTCCACCATTTCCAAACTCGAAGTGGGCGGGGAAGGACGTGATGAGGTTTTTGCTCCGCAAAGCGTAACCATTCACCTGGCCGATGATATCGATATCAGCAGAGGCGATACGATCGTGCATAGTTCCAATCAACCTGCGGTGCAGAACGAACTGGATGTTTTGCTTTGCTGGATGGACGAGAAGCCATTGCAGCCGGGTAATAAATATTACCTGCAACACAACAACCGCCTGGTAAAGGCAGTAGTACGCCAGGTTGAATACCGGCTGGATGTGAATACGCTTCAGCAATTACCCGTCGAAGGTGGCGTAAAGTTGAATGAAGTGGTTAAGGCAACGATTAAAACAGCCTCGCCCCTGGCTTTTGATGCGTATGCGAAATTGCCTTCCAATGGCAGCGGCATTCTCATCGATGAAACCAGCAACAGTACAGTGGCGGCGGTGCTTTATCAGTGAATAGTGAATGGTCAGTAGTGAATGGAATATACAGACACTGCGATTACAATTTGACCAACTGCGCAAGCACCAGAAACTTAATACTTATAACTTAATACTTATTACCTACGCCTTATGCCTTTCACCTCAAGCCTTACTGATAAAGGCAAAGTCATTCTCGCCGGCGCCGGCCCGGGCGATGCCGATCTGATCACCGTCAGGTTGCAACGCTGTCTGGCGCAGGCTGATGTGATCATAACCGACCGGCTGGTGAATACAGAGATCATTGACCTGTATGCAAGAAAAGAGGCGTTGGTATTGATGACCGGCAAACAGGGTTTTCATGATGGTTCCGTCGCTCAAAGCGACATCAATAAGATCATCGTACATCATGCGGCAGCAGGTAAAACTGTTTTGCGGTTGAAAGGCGGCGATGTGGCTTTTTTCAGCAATGTACTCGATGAACTCATCAGCCTCGAAGAAGCGGGTATTCCTTTTGAAATCATACCGGGTATTACGGCTGGTTCGGGTGCCGCAGCTTATGCCGGCATTCCGCTGACGGCACGTGGGTACGCAAAGAACGTACAGTTCATCACCTTTAACCCTTGCAGCCAATACGAAGAAGGTAAATGGAAAAGTTTTGTTCAGCCCGATGAAACGCTGGTGTTTTATATGGCTGCAAAAAGTCTCGGTAAATTGGTTCGTTCGCTGATGGCGAATGGTGCGGCACCGGATATGCCAATGGCCGTGATCGAACAGGCAACCACCGCGCATCAGCAGGTGCACCTGAGCACCCTGGAAGATTGTTGTGATGATTTTTCAGGAAAAAGATTTGTATCACCCTCGCTGGTGATCGTTGGCCGGGTGGTATCGCTCCATCGGCGCTTTGCGTGGTACAAAGGAGGAAAGCCCGGTACGGTATTCAAAGAATTGATAACGCCTACAATTGTTCAACATGCTTGAAGCCGCAAAATTGAAACAATGGGATGAATTGATCGGTACGGCTTCTCCGGAAGAGCTGATCTGGATCAACGGATATCTTTCTGGTATCGTCGCGCGCGGCGCGCGCGCTCCGGAGCCAACTACTGAAGCAGCGCCCGCCGTTGCCGTAAAAAAAGCACACCTGGTTTTCGGTACCGAAACCGGCAATGCCCGCAAACTCGCCGGGCGACTGGCCGCGGCTGCAAAAAAGAAAGGTATCTCACTCAAACTGTCCGGGCTCGACCAATACCGGCTCACCGATCTTCCCAAAGAAGATTATTTTTTTGTTGTCATCAGCACACAAGGTGAGGGCGAACCGCCACTGACCGCAAAGAAATTTTACGAACATATTCATGCCACACAACCGGATCTTTCAACATTAAAGTTCAGCGTGCTGGCACTGGGCGATACGGCTTATCCGCTGTATTGCAAAACGGGTGAAGACGTACAGCAACGCTTCAAAGCGTTGGGCGCAACAGAAATAATCCCTATGCAGAAATGCGATGTGGATTATGATGCGGATGCCGATACATGGTTTGAACAGGTGGCGAAGTTGTTGTCAGCCCCTGCAACGGTATCTGCTACTGCACCGGCGCCTGCCCCCGTTGCAAAAAAAGCTTCCGGTAAAAAATATTATGAAGGGACGATTGTTGCCAATATCAATCTTAATGACCGCGGGTCCAACCGTGAGACCTATCATATCGAATTAACAACGGAAGAGCCCGTTGTGTATGAACCCGGCGATACCATCGGTATTGTGCCACGCAACCGCGCAGCAGTTGTTGACCGCATTCTTGCATTGACCGGTGCTGATGGAGAACAACTCGTTACCACACCAAAAGCATCGGCTTCTATCAGGGAGTTGCTGACCATTCACCTGAATATCTGCTACCTGATGACGAACACCGTCAAAAAATACGCAGCACTCACCGCTCAGGATATTCCTGATACAAGAATGGACCTGGTAGACCTCCTGCGTATTTATCCGGTGAAAGACGCAACGGTGTTTACAGAAGTACTTTCCTTGTTATTACCGGTTGCGCCGCGCCTGTATTCCATTGCCTCATCACCGGCAGCGCACGGTGAAAATGAAATACATATTACTGTTGCCAAAGACCGTTTCCTGGCAGAAGACGAACAGCGTTTTGGTTTGTGTAGCGAATTTCTCGGTGACCTGCCAACCGGATCGACCTTGAATTTTTACATACATAAAAGCCGCAATTTCAAATTGCCTGCACCGGATAAGAAGATCATCATGATCGGTCCGGGTACGGGTGTGGCGCCATTTCGTTCTTTTCTTGCAGAGCGGGATGCAACAGGTGCTGGCGGCGAAAACTGGTTTTTCTTCGGCGAGCAATATTTTGAAAAAGATTTCCTTTATCAAACGGAAATGCAGGCTTTTCATCAAACGGGCGTACTCAGTCGTCTCGATCTCGCCTTCTCGCGCGATCAGGCAGAAAGGAGATATGTGCAGCATCGCATGTTGCAGCAGGCTGCCGATCTCTACAACTGGATCGAACAGGGAGCCCATATATACGTAAGCGGTGTAAAAGATCCGATGAGCAAAGAAGTAGAACAAACCTTGTTGCAGATTATCCGTGAGCAAGGTGGCAAAACAACTGAGGAAGCAACCGCATTTCTCGAACAGTTACGCAAAGAAAACCGATACGAAAAGGACGTTTATTAATACGGCATGAAAGAAAAGAATAACCTGTCACCCGTTGAACGAATCAAAACATCCAGTGATGGTTTGCGCGGCACATTGAAAGAAAGCCTGCACGACCAGATCACCGGTGCCATCCGCGAAGACGATCAGTCATTGATCAAATTCCACGGCATGTATCAGCAGGATGACCGCGATCGCCGGGAGGAACGCAGCGCAAAAAAGCTGGAATGGCTGTATTCTTTTATGATCCGTCTTCGTTTGCCCGGAGGGCTGATTACACCGGAGCAATGGTTAGGTATTCATCATGTGGCCGGGGAACATTCAACCGGTGTTATCAAAATCACCACACGCCAGACCGTGCAGTTGCATGGCATCCTGAAATCGCACATCAAGCCTACCATACAGGCATTTAATACGCTCAACCTCGATTCCATTGCCGCCTGTGGTGATGTGAACCGCAATGTGATGTGCAGTGCGCATCCGGGCCAGTCGGCTATTCACGAACAGGTCTTTGCTTTTGCCGATAAGATCAGTACGCTGGCGCTGCCCAAAACACGCGCTTATTACGAAATATGGCTGGATGAAGAACAGATTGCCGACCGCAAAGAAGAAGATCCGCTCTACCAGGACCGCTACCTGCCACGTAAATTCAAAATAGCGATTGCCATTCCACCCAATAACGATGTCGATGTTTTTACCAACGATATTGGCCTCATAGCCGTGGTGGAAAATAATGAGCTGAAAGGATTCAATATAGCAGCCGGTGGCGGATTAAGTGCCACACATGGCAATGCCGCCACCTACCCGCGGCTGGCATCGATGCTCGGTTTTGTAGATACGGAAGAAAAAGTATTGAAGGCCGTTTATGAGATCATGACCATTCAACGCGATAATGGCAACCGTGCCGACCGTAAGCTGGCGCGATTGAAATATACCATTGACAGAATGGGAGTGGATGGCCTGAAAGAAGAATTGGAAAAACGTTGCGGGTTCAAATTGGAACCGGCCAGGCCCTATACTTTCGCTACACGGAAGGATCAATACGGCTGGCAACAGAATCATGCTGGCAACTGGTTTTACACGGTATTTGTGGAAAATGGCCGCGTGTTGGACGAAGAGCAGTTGCCTTTGAAAACAGCCTTGTATGAAATTGCGCAGACAGGCAAGGCAAATTTTCGTTTCACCGGCAACCAGAATGTGATACTCAGTGATGTGCGCGATGAGGACAAGCCACTCGTGGATGAATTGCTGGAGAAATTTGGCATTGCCGGACATACAGAGCGGGCTGGCGCGCTGCGCAAAAATGCGATGGCCTGCGTGGCATTCAATACCTGTCCGCTTGCATTAGCGGAAGCACAGCGTTATCTTCCATCCCTGATATCGAAGATCGAGCCGCTGCTGGAAAAATATAATTTACAGGAAGAAGAGATCACGCTGCGGATGACCGGTTGTCCCAATGGTTGTGGTCGCTCGCCCGCCGCCGAGATCGGGCTGATCGGAACCGCTTATGGTGAATACAACCTGCATATCGGCGGTGATCGTATCGGAGAAAGATTGAATACAAAATACAAAGACAGTCAGAACGAAGAACAACTGTTGCAGACATTGGATGAGTTGTTCCATACCTATGTAAATGAAAGAAAGGACAGTGAGAACTTCGGAGACTTTGCTTATCAGAAATGGATTCAAGGAAAATAACAAAATGGACAATCCGGCAAACGATATAATAACAGAAGTGGCTGCGGAGCAGAACGAACTGTTTCCCGTATTTCTGAAACTGGCCGATCTGCGTATGCTGGTGGTGGGCGGTGGTGCGGTGGCGTTGGAAAAATTGCAGGCGCTGGCAACCAATTCGCCGTCCGCGCGGATAAGGATTGTGGCAACGGAAATCAAAGATGAGGTGAGGGCATTGCTGGACAAGCACAGTAATCTGTTTGCAGAAGAGAGGCCCTTTATTACAGACGACCTGGATAACACGGATATTATTATTGTAGCGGTAAACGACCGGGCGGTGAGTGAACGCATCGCAGCGGTGGCGAGGCTGCGTGGCATACTGGTAAATGTTGCCGATACGCCGGACCTTTGCGACTTTTATCTCGGATCGGTTGTGCGCAAAGGAAATCTTAAACTGGCCATTTCCACCAATGGCAAATCACCAACGATGGCCAAGCGGGTGCGTGAAGTGTTAGAAGAAGCAATCCCGGACGAACTCGATGAATCGATCCGCAACCTGCACCAGATCCGCAACAGGTTGAATGGAAATTTTCCTGAAAAAGTAAAAAGACTAAATGCGCTGACCCGAACGCTCATCGAGAAAGACAATGGCAACGGTGAAAAACGCTGGCGCAAAGTGGCTACTTATTCCCTGCTCGCGTTCGGTCTGATGTTGATCGGTCATTTCATCTTCTCTTATATTCCCCTTTCCTCCATCGGCGATCAGGCCGTTACTTTCTATCAGTCGCTTGACCGGTCTTTTCCCATTATGTTACTGGCCGGGTTCCTGGCGCAATTGGTGGACGGAGCATTGGGCATGGGTTATGGCGTAACCAGTACCAGTGTGTTGTTGTCGGCCGGTATCAGTCCCGCTGCTATCAGCGGCAGCGTACATACCGCTGAAATGTTTGCCAGTGGTGCATCCGGTTATAGTCACTATAAATTTGGCAACGTCAATAAAAAATTATTCAAAAAACTCGTGATCCCTGGTGTGATCGGTGCTATTATCGGCGCCATTTTACTACGCAAGCTCGGTGATCAATACGCAGATTATATACGTCCGGTATTGGCTATTTATACACTCATATTGGGCGTCAAGATATTGACCAGTGCTTTCCGCAAGCAGCAGCGAAAGAAAAAGTTTAAACAATACGAATTGCTTGCCGGAACGGGTGGATTTCTCGATTCATTCGGCGGCGGTGGCTGGGGACCAATCGTCACCACCACACTTATTACCAAAGGCCGTACTCCGCGTTATGTGATCGGGTCGGTTAGCCTGACTGAATTCTTTGTCACGCTTGCAAGTGCATTCACTTTTTTTGTCATGCTCGGTGTTACGCATTGGCAAACGATCGTTGGTTTGATCGCGGGTGGTTTGGTGGCCGCGCCCATTGCCGCCAGGCTTACGGGCAAACTACCCCGTAAGACTTCCTTTATTTTATTGGGGTTGCTGGTTATTTTCTGGAGTGTGCGGATACTCGTGAAAGTGCTTTGAGAGGTGTAAGGCTTAAGGTATAAGGCCGACACTTTGGGCCGAAGCTTCGGCCATAAGTAATAAGTAGTGAGTATTAAGTTATAAGTGAACAGCCATTCACGATTGACGATTCACGATTCATCCAACTCTGCGGGAATAACTTTTCAAAAATATTTAGTCCACAAAATTGGTAGAGTAATAATTTGACTATACTTTTGGACTACATTATTTAATGCGATGAATATACTTTCTTATAATGCGAAGATGATGCCGCAGATGCCGGCACGATGTTGTTAGCTTCCCCTTTCTTATTACCCACAATAATGCCCGCGGCCGGTCCGCACAACTGTTTCAATAAAAAAAACCAACCATGCAACGCTTCCTTTTCTTTTTACTGCTATTACTCGGTACAACTGTCAGCGCACAGGAGAGCACCGTGCTGCAGATATCCGGTCAGGTCACTGATCAGGAACGCCAACAACCTTTAGCCGATGTCAACGTTCAGGTAAAAGGAACCGTAGGCGGAACCGTTACCAACTCAGCCGGTCAGTTCAGTCTGCGTACCAAAGCAAAACTTCCGCTGACACTTGTTTTCTCTTCCATTGGTTTTGCCACACGCGAGATTGTGGTGAGCAGCCTGGGGTCTGATCTGCGCATTGAACTCGTTACGCAAACCGTATTGGGAAATGAAGTAGTAGTAACGGCATCACGTGTGCCGGAAAATATTTTGCGTTCGCCCGTGGCGATCGAGAAACTGGATATCCGCGCTATCCGTGACGCAGCAGCTCCGAGTTTTTATGATGCGTTGGAAAATGTGAAAGGCGTGCAGATGACCACTTCCAGTCTTACTTTCAAAGTACCGAATACCCGCGGTTTCAATATTCCCAACAACTTCCGCTTTATGCAATTGGTAGATGGAGTGGATATGCAGGCCGCAACACTGGGGGTGCCGCTTGGTAATGCTATCGGGCCGACGGAACTCGATATTCAAAGCGTAGAGATTACGCCCGGCGCGGCTTCCGCTTTGTATGGCATGAACGCGATCAATGGAATGGCCAACCTGTTGACCAAAAGTCCGTTTACACACCAGGGGTTGAGCGTTTATCAAAAAACAGGTGTGAACCACGTGGATGGCAAAGACCGTGAACCCGGTATTCTTTCCGAAACAGCGATTCGTTATGCCAAAGCCTTCAACAATAAATTTGCTTTTAAAGTAAACTTCAGCTATCTCACCGGTGTGGACTGGCTGGCCAATACATCAACGGATCAGAATCCGAATAATCTCAATACCGCCAACCCGGCTTATCCGCAACTGAACGGCGCAGAAAACAATCCTGCTTATGATGCCTGGAACCGTTATGGCGACGAGAACAACAATGCCGTAACCATCAGTGGAGTAAACTACCAGGGTGGTAACAAAACTTTTATCGTACGCCGTACAGGCTATTGGGAAAAAGATCTGGCAAAGCCGCGTGTCGATAACCTGAAAGCGGATCTGGCGCTTCACTACCGGATACATGACAATGCGGAATTATCCTATGCGTACCGGGTAGGTAAAATGGACGGCGTTTTCCAGCGGGGAAATAAAATTCAACTGGACAATGTGGTGGTACAAAACCATAAACTGGAATTAAAAGGACACAACTATTTCGTTCGAACTTATGTGTCGCTGGAAAATACGGGCGACTCCTACAACATCAAGCCGCTGGCGGATAACCTGCAACTGACACATTTATCCAATGGTGCATGGGGTACGCGTTTCAAAACGGCATTGCAAAACGACATCAACAATGGGGTAGACCTGGCTACCGCGATGCGTAACGCAAGAGCCGCGGCAGATGCCGGCCGTGCAGAACCGGGAACGCAGGCGTTCAATGACCTGAAAAATACCATTATCCGTATCAATAACTGGGATCACGTGAACGCAGGTATTGCCGGTGCACCGGCAACGGGTGGCGCCTGGCTTTCGCAAAAGAGCCGCATGTACCATGCCGATGCGCAATATGATTTTGAAAACAAAATCAACTGGTTCAACCTGCTGGTAGGTGTGGATGCGCGTATCTATGAAGTGGTGCCCGATGGCAACAACTTTGTGGACTTTTCGCGGCCGGTTGCGGATCGCAACAAACCCGTGGAAATAGATGGCAAAGTGCCGGACTCCACTGATTTTGGTAAAAATGTCTATTATAAAAAATTCGGGGCCTTTGCGCAACTGACCCGCACCTTCTTCGATGAAAAACTGAAAATATTTACCTCAATAAGGATTGATTACAATCCGGAATTTGATCCGAAAATAAATCCACGTTTCGCCGTTGTATACACTGCCGCTAAAAAACACAACTTCCGGGCATCCTTCCAGAATGGTTTCCGTTTTCCGGCACTGTTCGAAGCGCTGTCCTTCGTTAACAACGGAAACGTGCGCCGGGTAGGGGGGCTTTCCTATATCAACGAAGGCCTTGGCTACCTGGATAACTCGTACACGCTGGCTTCGGTCAATGCCTTCAATGCAGCGGTAAACCGCGATGTATCGAATGGCGCTACGGCCAATGCTGCTGCGTTGAACAACCGTCAGTTGCTGGAGGTGACCAACCTTTCTCCTACCAGACCGGAGCGGATCAATTCCTTCGAGATCGGCTACAAAGCGGTATTGCTGAACAACAAACTCGTGGTGGATTGGGATGCCTACACCAATGTGTATGACGGGTTTCTCGGACAGGTGGAAGTGGCCGTACCGGTCACCGATAAAGTAGGAACAGATGCTTCCGTGACCGACATGCTTGCCGCCAACAGAAACCGCCAGGTACGTTACCGTGTATACACCAACGCACGCAACAAGTATAACAACTTCGGATCATCGGTTGGCGTAACCTGGAATTTCTTCAAAGCCTTTACCGTGTCAGGCAACCTGAACTATAATGACATCAAGGCCAATAAAACAAGTGATGTATTCGTAACAGGATTCAATACGCCGAACTGGGTAGCAAACTTGTCGATCGGTAACCGTCAGTTGTTCACCAATTTCGGCTTCAATGTGGTGTGGCGCTGGCAGGATGCATTTGTATGGGAAAGCCCGCTGGCCAATGGTTCTGTACCATCCTACAGCACCATCGATGCACAGGTTAACTATCGTTTTCCGAAACTTAAAAGTACGATCAAGATCGGCGCCTCCAATATTTTCAACAACAGGTATATACAATATGCAGCAGGTCCGACAATTGGTGGCTTGTATTACGCGGCCATTACGGTCGACGGACTGCTGAACAACTGATCGCGATAAGCGGAAAAACAACTAAAAATAAGACCATGGAAAAGATTTATTTAAGTGACGCGGGGCCAAAGGTATCGCCTGCCGTGTACGGTTTCTGGAGATGGGACGACACAAGTGAAGCGGGAAGCCGTGAAGTGGAGCGTATTGTAAATTTTTGCCTGGAAAAAGGCATTAATACCTTCGACCATGCAGACAGATACGGGAAATATGCTTGTGAGAAATTATTTGGTGAGGTGATCAAACGAAAGAGTTTCCGTCGTGAAGAGGTGGTACTTTTCTCCAAGTGTGGAGTAGTAGTACCGCACGCGGCCGATCCTTCCATTCGTCTTAAATATTATGATACGTCCTCGGAGCATATCGTTAAAAGTGTAGAGAACTCGCTGCGTAACCTGCATACCGATTACCTCGATATCTTTTTACTCGATCACCTCGATCCGTTATCCAACCTGGAAGAAACGGCGCTGGCGCTCGAGCGGTTGAGAACTGCGGGCAAGATCAGGAATGTCGGTGTATCGGGCTTTACCGTATTCCAGCACCAACTGCTGACATCCTACCTGAAATTACCTATCGTTACACACCATATCGAACTGAACCTGTTGCAAACGGAGGCGCTGGACAACGGGCAACTTGATTATATCAAGCAGCGTTACATGCGTCCGCTTGCGGCTGCGCCGCTCGCGGATGGCCGTATCGAAAATGGCACCGATGAGCTCGCGGTGCGTGTGCACAACAAACTGGAGGAGATAGGTAAGAAGTATGATGCGAATATAGAATCTGTTGCCGTGGCATGGATCATCAAGCTGGGTGCATTGCCGTTGATCGGTACGCGCAGCGAACAGCGTATACAGCATATCATCGATGCCTTTGATATTAAACTTGATCAGCAGGATTGGTATGATCTGTACAATACGTCGAAAGGGGAGAGTTTACAATTTGATGATTTGAAAATTTGAAAATCAGGGCGTGCGAGTGAATGGTCAATAGTGAATAGTGAATAGTGAATAGTGAATGGTGTGTAGAGGAGTGGTGAATCGTCAATGGTGAATAGAGAGCGGTCAGCTCTCTGAGGCCGATGCTTCGGCCTCTCGAATGGGGCACAAGTGAATCCGCATGACGTGAACTCATTGACTTTAAACTTATCACTTAAAACTTAATACTTAATACCTATCACTTAATACTTAAAACTCCCTCATAAAATAATAGTCTATAAAAATGATAGACTAATAAAAAATGCCTAGTTTTGTTCCGATGTTATTTTATCAACTATCCATAGTACTCGTAAGCTGGCTTTCTTTTTTTCATAGTAAAGCCGATCCTGCTGCCGTGGTGTTGCAGGGAAAAGTAGTGGATGCGCGTAATGACAAACCCATCGCCAAAGTGCATGTGTATGTTGTACGGGGAGAAGAAGAAGCGCTCACCGATAACAATGGTCGTTTCCGTGTACAGAGCTGGCAATCACTGCCTTTGAAGGTATCGGCCACTGCGCAGGGATTTCAGACGATTTCCCTCGCGGTGAAAGAACCGGGAAAGGAACTCGTGATCCGGCTCAACCGGGAATGACAGACGGATATCGTTACGTGGCCGAGTGGTTAGGCAAAGGTCCGCAAAGCCTTCTACGGAGGTTCGAATCCTCCCGTAACAACTTTCATGGCAAACAGTTGTTTACAGGGTAGTGTTTCTACACTCGCCCTTTTTTCTTTTACCCCTATTCCCGCACTGCGTATCTTTGCCCCTCATTTAAACACCTGTTATGTCGCAGCACCCGGAAACAAGAGCTATCCGCATACAAACTCCCCGGACAGCCCAGAAAGAACACGCTACTCCGCTTTTTCTTACCAGCAGTTTTGTATACGACAAAGCCGAGGACATGGCCGCTGCCTTTGAAGATGATAACCTCGATGTAAATATCTACTCACGTTTTTCCAATCCAACCGTGGATGAGTTCATCGCCAAGATCGCATCACTGGAAGGTGCGGAAGATGGTGTGGCCACCGGCACAGGCATGGCCGCTGTTTTTTCTACCTTCATGACATTCCTGAGTGCAGGTGATCATATTCTTTCCGCCTCTGCCGTTTTCGGCAGTACGCATTCCATCCTCACTAAATATTTACCCAAATGGGGCATCACGTCGGATTATTTCGACATGAACAAACCGGAAAGCATCGAGGCATTGATCAGGCCCAATACAAAAATGCTTTACCTGGAAACGCCTTCTAATCCGGGTTTGGATATCATCGACATAGCGTATGTAGCAGGTATTTGTAAAGAGAAGGGAATCCTGCTGGTAGTAGACAATTGTTTTGCCACACCGGCGGTGCAGCAACCGCTTGCACTGGGTGCTGATCTCGTTATTCATTCGGCTACCAAATTCATCGACGGACAAGGACGTGTGTTGGGCGGTGTGGTCGTGGGACGCAAGGATCTTATTTATCCCTTATATCTTTTTATCCGCAATACCGGACCGTCTATGAGTCCGTTCAATGCCTGGGTGCTCACCAAGAGTCTGGAGACATTACATCTCCGTATGGAAAAACATGCGTCGAATGCATTGGCACTGGCGCAACATTTTCAAAACCATCCGCAATTGAGCTGGGTAAAATATCCTTATCTCGATACGCATCCGCAACATGCAGTTGCCGTTAAGCAAATGAGCAACGGTGGAGGTATTGTTACATTCGAGATTAAAGGCGGGGTAGAGAAGGGGAGAACGTTCCTCAATTCATTGAAGATGCTCAGCATGACCAACAATCTTGGTGACAGCCGCAGCATTGCTTCTCATCCGGCATCGACCACACATTCTAAATTATCCGAGGCAGAAAGAGCCGCAGTAGGCATTACGCCCGGCCTTATTCGTATTTCCGTGGGCCTGGAGCATGTGAGCGATATTATTGCGGATATTGAGCAGGCGTTGGAGGTTTGCAAATAAACTTATTGGGTATTCCAACCACCTTGGTTCGTGTATACACGAACCAAGGAATTCACGATTGACGATTCACGATTTGACGACTTCATTTCTTCATCCGCTTCTCCAATTGCTGCAACGTTGCACGAAAATCCTTGGGCAATTCGGCAATGAATAATTTTTCCTCCCCCGACGGCAGCGTAATGGTCAACCTGCTTGCGTGTAATGCCAGGCGTCCCATGAGCGGGCGCTCTTCTTCCACATCGCGGGAGAGTTTGAATTTTGATTTGAAGGAAGACAGGAAAATGGGTTTGGCATCCCCATATAAGGCATCACATACGATAGGATGACCAAGTTCTTTACAATGCACGCGGATCTGGTGCGTGCGGCCGGTATGAATGCGGAATTGCACAAGACTGTACATGCTGAAATTTTCCTGCACCTCATAATCGGTCAAAGCATCCTTGCCTTTGCGGTTGATCACCATCAGTGGCGGCTTCACCGGATGCGGCGCGATCTTGCCGTCCATTTGACCGGAAGGAGGATCGGGTACGCCTAACACCAAACCGGTATAAATTTTCACCGTAGATCGTCCTTCAAATTGCTGGGAAAGAAATTTATGTGCATCGGCATTCCGCGCAAAGATGATCAGACCACTCGTGTCTTTATCCAGGCGGTGAACGGTATAGATATCGCCGTACTTTTCCTGCAATTGTCTCTTCAGGGAAATTTCCTTGCCTTCGCGGTCGGGAATGGACAATAATCCGGATGGTTTATTGACGGCAATGAGGTCTTCGTTCTCAAAAATGATCATGATCAGCGGCCTTTCTTAAAGTGTTTGAGATCGCGTACTTCTTTTTCTGTAAGGAAACGCCATTTGCCTCTTTCAATATTTTTCTTGGTGAGTCCGGCAAACATCACGCGGTCCAGTTTTTTTACATCATAACCTACCGCTTCAAAGATGCGGCGGACGATGCGGTTACGGCCATTGTGTATTTCTACGCCTACCTGTGTTTTATCGCTTACGTCTGAATAAGCCAGTACATCCACATTGGCGGGGCCATCTTCCAATGTCAGACCTTTCAGTATTTGATCGAAGTGATTTTTCTCGAGTGGCTTGTCCAGGGTTACCGCGTAGATTTTTTTGATCTCGTGTTTGGGATGCGTCAGTTGTTGCGCCAGTTCGCCGTCATTGGTGAGCAGCAGCACACCTGAGGTATTGCGGTCCAGCCGGCCAACGGGGAATACGCGTTCGGTCGTGGCGCGTTTGATGAGGTCCAGCACCGTTTTCCTGTTTTGCGGGTCGTCGGTGGTGGTGAGGTAATCTTTGGGTTTGTTGAGCAGCACATACACCAGGTTGCGGCTCGGGAAGATCTTTTTGCCGTTCACCTTTACCTCGTCGCTTTCTTTTACTTTGAAGCCCGGTTCGGTGATCACTTCTTTGTTCACCTGCACCTTTCCCTCTTTCACCAGCTCGGCTGCTTCACGGCGGCCACAGATGCCAGCGTGGGCAACGTATTTGTTGAGGGGCATTTCGCCGGTAAGGGCGGGGCGGGGAATAGCAGCTTTGGTAACGATTCCTTTTTGTTTGCTTTCGAGACCGCGCTCTTCTGCTTTTTTCTTTTCAAAAAATTCGGCGCGTTCCTTTTTGTACTTTCTCTTTTCCTGCTTAAATTCTTCTTTAATAGCGGCGTTGCTCTTTTTTACGGCAAACTTGGAAAAGTTGTCTGTTCTTTTTTTCATGCGAAGTAGATTACTGTTTTACAACAGGGATGAACGGCGAAGATACAACGCATTTCCCCCATTTCTAAGCTCCATACAAAAAATCCCACACCAGGAAGTGTGGGATTGATAGCTAATCGGTTGTTTATAATCAGATTACTGAGGCTGAACAGGCGCCTCGGTTCTTTTCTTTTTGCGGTCGCCATGTTTTTTGCGCGACTCTTTCATCTTTTGTTGCTGCTCAGGCGTAAGGATGGATTTCATCGACTCCTGTTGCGCTTTCATGATCTTCTTGCGTTCTGCTTTTTTAGCGTCTTCGCTGAGCGATTGATTGTCTTTAAGCGCTTTGAGCTGATCGCCCGTTGCTTTACGGCTGGCTGCGAGTTTCTCTGATTGCTCGGGAGTAAGATTCAGGTCCTGTCCCCATTTGCCGCCTTCTTTTCTTTCCCTGCCTTTGAACTCACCTCTTTTGGTCATGCCTTCCTTACGATCCTTGCGGAAGCTTTCCATCTGTGTTTTTTGTTCGGGAGTCAGGAGCGCCTGTGACTTGGCATGATAGTCTTTGCGCAGGGCTTCCATTTTTTCTTTGTTTTGTTCAGGGCTGAGATTCTGTGTTTTCAGCGCCTCCATGTCTTTGCGGCGTTGTTCCTGCAGGCTTTTGAATTGCTTTTTCTGGTCTTCGGTGAGGTTAAGTTTTGCCATTTCATCGCCACCACGTTTTCTCATGCCTTCAGACTTGCTATGGCCGTCATGTTGACGTTCGGGAATATCCTGGGCTTGTGCCGCGGATACGGTCAATGCCGCCGCCAGCAGTAAAAAGAATGTTTTTTTCATATTGCGATTTCATTTTAATGCCCGGTACGCGTCTGCGGGCGGTTAACAATGCATTTACGGAAAATAAGACCCCGGAACATGTCCGGGGTTTAAAAGCAAGTATGAATATTTTCGTAGAAAGCGGATGCTTAACAGTTTCTTCACTCTTTGTTGGCCAACTGACCACAAGCCGCATCGATGTCTTTGCCGCGGCTGCGACGCAGGTGCGCATTTACCCGGTTCTTTTCCAGGTAGTTCATAAACGCTTCCACTTTTTCTTCCGTGGGTTTGGAGAAACGTGCGAAGTCGATCGGGTTGTATTCGATTATATTAACCAGGTCGGCAGGCACCTGTCGGTAGACTTTGATCAATTCATCCGCATCCTTCTGGCTGTCGTTGAATTCATTGAACAGGATGTATTCAAAAGTGATCTCGTTCTTTGTCTGTTTGTAAAAATAATTCAATGCATCCACCAGTGATTTGATATCGTTGGTGTCGTTGATCGGCATGATCTGGTGGCGTTTGTTGTCATTCGCCGCATGCAGGGATAAAGCAAGTTTGAATTTTACTTTATCGTCGCCCAGTTGACGGATCATTTTGGCAACACCCGCAGTAGAAACCGTTATACGGCGCGGACTCATGCCCATACCCTCCGGTGAGGTGATACGTTCGATCGATTTGAGTACGTTCTTATAGTTGAGCAGGGGTTCACCCATGCCCATGAATACGATGTTGGTCAGTTTTTTCCCATATACCCTTTCACTTTGCTGGTTGATCAGCGCTACTTCATCGTAGATTTCATCATAAGTAAGGTTGCGTTTGCGGTCGATATAACCCGTGGCGCAGAACTTACAGCTCAGGGAACAGCCGATCTGCGAAGATACGCAGGCGGTTACCCGGTGTTCAGTGGGAATCAGTACGCCTTCCACAAAATGCCCGTCGTGGGTGCGGAAACGGGTCTTGATGGTGCCGTCCTCCGAGTATTGTGTAGCGTCAACCGCCAGGGCGGGAAACGAAAAATCCTGGCTCAGGTAATGCCGGAGCTCCTTGCTCAGGTTGGTCATGGCTTCCAGCGAAGGTGCCTGTTTCAGCCATATCCAGTCGTATACCTGCTTGGCTCTGAACTTCTTTTCTCCTTTTTCCGCAAAATACTCTTCCAGTTCGGCCAGCGTAAGGTGACGGATATTTCTTTTCACGTGCGTGCTCATTTTGCAAAGGTAGATAAAACCTTTGGGCTTCCCGATAGAGAGATACAGCTTACATTTGCGGCCTAAACGTTTTGCATGAATCCTGTCTATGTGATCGATGCCGTCCGCACACCGGTGGGGAAGTTCGGCGGATCCCTCAGTTCGGTTCGCCCCGACGATATGCTTGCCCATGTGATCAAAGCGCTATTGAGCCGCCAGCCATCAGCCAATCCCGCTGCTATTGAGGATGTTATAGCCGGCGCCGCCAACCAGGCCGGGGAAGATAACCGGGATGTGGCCCGCATGTCGGCCCTGCTCGCCGGATTGCCAGTAACCGTAGCCGGTAATACCGTTAACCGCCTCTGCGGTTCGGGTTTGCAGGCCATCATGGACGGTGCCCGCCAGATCGCAACCGGCGATGCGCAACTCGTGATAGCCGGTGGCGTCGAAAGCATGACACGCGCCCCCTTTGTAATGGGGAAATCTTCCGAGCCTTTTCAACGCAATGCCGAGCTGTACGATACCACGCTCGGCTGGCGGTTTATCAATAAAAAATTGTCCGCACTCTACCATCCGTACAGCATGGGCGAAACCGCTGAGAATGTGGCTAAACAATGGAACGTGTCCCGCCAGGAACAGGACACCTTTGCTTTTGCTTCACAACAAAAATTCATGGAAGCCTGGAAAGCCGGTAAATGGCAACAGGAGATTGCGCCCATCGAAGTAACTGAAGGGAAAAAAGAAACACGTGTTTTCGATACCGACGAACATCCGCGCCAGACCAGCATGGACAAACTAGGCTCACTTAAGCCGGCTTTCGTAGCGGATGGTTCGGTGACCGCGGGTAATTCAGCCGGCATCAATGATGGCGCCGCTGCATTACTGCTGGCAAGCGAAGAAGCTGTGCAGCAATACGGCCTGCAACCGATGGCCCGCATCGTATCGATGGCGGTGGCCGGCGTAGATCCTTCGATCATGGGCATCGGGCCCGTCCCCGCCACACGTAAAGCATTGCAACGCGCGGGACTGACCATTGATCAGTTGGATCTTATTGAACTCAATGAAGCGTTTGCTGCGCAATCCATCGCCTGTATCCGCGAGCTCGAACTGGATATCGATAAAGTGAATGTGAACGGCGGTTCCATTGCTATCGGGCATCCGCTCGGCTGCAGCGGCGCACGCATTTCCACCACCTTATTGCACGAACTGAAACGCCGCGGCGGACGCTATGGCCTTGCCACCATGTGCATTGGTGTAGGACAGGGAATAGCGATTGTGTATGAAAACCTGCAGCGTTAATACAAACGGTAAAGCAGCTTGCGTACAAGCCGGTAATTGGTGACGATCGAAAGAATGATCAATGCCACGCCCACCAGCCATACGCCCCAATGTATAAATGAGGACAGTTCGGGGCGGTCAAACATCACAAAGTGATGAAAGGCCCACTGTGCCAGTTGTGTTACGAGCAAAGCCGTTAACACGATTGTGATGTATACGGGGATAAATCTTTTGGAAAAATTACGGCTCAGCCACGCGGGTGAATACCCGATCGTCAGCAGCAATTGCAGGCTGTCGCGGCTTCTTGCGATCACGAGTTGCAGGTAAAAGGAGAACAACATCAACGCAAGAATCACCACGAGCAGGCCGAAGATGCCGAGCCCGCTGAAGATGCCATCGATCACCATCTTGTTGCGGCCGAGGATCGTTTTGTCTTTGTTGAGTTTATAATCTTTCCCGTCAAGAAACCGGAGGAAATCGGGGTTGTTGGCATCTTTTGTTTTGATGAACAAACGCGTGGCACTCACTTCACGTCCTTTGCCAAATTCCTGGTTGGCCCAGTCGAGAAATGATTTGGGCACGAGCACGGAGTTGATGCGGTCGCTGAAGGCGGCAATTCTTCCTACAAATATTTCTTCTTTTTCCCTGCCTTCGCAATGGATGTTTACGGCCAGGCTTGTGGCGGTTTCGCGTGAGATCTGCGGCAATCCCTGTCCCGGTGCAAACACATTATATATCTCGAGGAAATCAGAGGAAAGAATGATCGGCACGCTTCGTTGCCCGGGTTGCCAGGCAAAGGAAGGCGGCACCGTATCGATGTAGCTGTTGTCGAGTGCTTCGAGAAACATATCGGTGCGGAAAGGGATCATGGCGCCGGCACTCAGCTTTACGTGAAAGTCATTGGCCAGTAACGGCTCCACGCCATCGATGAAAGGTTGTTTTTTCAGCTCATCGATATCGGTCTGGCGGAATAGATTTTTTTCTTCCTGTCCCTGCGTTTCGGCGGTCACATTTTTTGTGATGGAAATATAATCGAACCCGTTTTTACGGATGCTTCCCTCGCGCAGCAATGATTGAATGTTGATGTACATCTGTATGGCACAAAGCAGCAGCAGTACGCCGATACCCAGGCCCGCGTAAGAAAAGAGGCGTGAGCTTTTGTTGGTGCCGGTCTGCAGTAAGGGGCGTATGGGTTTGAAAGAAAGTGCCATAGATTACAGGTAGAATAAGCGGGTAAAAGGAAAAAAGTCGATGCGTTCAAGATCGGCGAAGATGATCGAAGCGCCACGGACGGCCGCTTCTTCCAGCATCAGCTCCATGGCTTTCTCCGCATTGCGGTTATCGAGGTGACTGAAAGGCTCGTCGAGCAGGAGGAAGTCGAATGGCTGCATCAGCGAGCGGATGATGGCTATGCGTTGTTGCTCACCGTAGGAGCAGGTGCGGCCCAGGGATGCCAGTTTGCTGCCAACACCGAGGCGTTCTGCCATCTGGCGCACTTTGTCTTCGTTGTGATAGGGATTCAACTGCCGTTTGATTTCCAGGTTTTCCATCACGGTTTGTTCAGGTAACAGGCGCATGTCCTGGAATACAATGCTGACCTGCGAACTTCTGAAACCGCTCAGGGTTTCCGGATCGATCGTTCGCAAAGATTGCTGATCATACAGAATATCTCCGGTATACTCCCTGCGTATGCCGTAAAGGAAATGCATCAGCGATGTCTTTCCGCTGCCGGAAGGCGCAATGATTTTGGTGAGTTCACCCCTTTGAAAAACAATTTCCTTTCCCCATATCTCGGAACGTTTTTTCCGTTCCTCTTCAAAATAGACGGGCAATAGATCCCGGATTGTCAACTGCATCATTAAAAGTATAAAAAAAGCCGCAGCACTTTTCAGTGGTTGCGGCCTTTTTGTATGATAAGTTTTTATTACTTCTTTTTCACAGGCTCTTCCGTCAATGGTTTCATGGGTGCCGGCGGTGGAGGCGGAGCAACGGTGTCGAGACCATCATATTGGATGTCTTCGTCTACTACTGCTTTTTCCGGTACCATTTGTACTGCGTAGTCGTGCAGTTGCTTCAGGCTGTTCACCTGTTTGTTGACCAGGTTTACTTCAAAATCAGTGCTGTAGCGCCCGTCTTTCAGATCGGAAAAGATCCATAAATTTTCCCAGGTATTCATGCTCAGATCATAGATCTTTTGTCTCTCGGGGTTGTCCTTGATATCCGGTTTCAGGACGAAGGTCATCATTTGGCGGATATCGGTGTACAAGGCAAACTGGTGACCATTGAAGCGGTCAGCATAAGCGGGTTTGGAAGAGCTGCCACGGAAAGTAGCCACGTCTGCATCGCTGTTGCTGATGAGCAGCCAGTCTTTGTCGTTGATCACTTTAATGGAAGGCGGCACATCTTTAAGGAATTTATCTTCCAGTGTGGTATACACTTGTGTGTAGGCTTTCTGATCACCGATGGCAACACCGAAGAGATAGCTCGGGTCATTTTTTTCATACACATACATGTCGTTGGAGCCGGTACCGGGACCAAAACGCAGGGTGTCTTTTTTGCTTTCGAAGCCGGATAAAGCAAACACCATTTCGCCTTTGAAAGCTTTGGTGATCGTTTCAACGTTCAGGCCGTACTGGGTAAGGAAAAGGTTGGCCGTGCCATCGAGTCCGAGTAATTTGAAGATATCGTTGATCGCCGGCAGGGGCGCTACCATGGCAGCTACCACAGGCGCATTGGCAGGCAGGCGGTTGGTGAGGGACGCGTTGATCGCTCCCTTTTCGTATTTCTTCAGGATGTTTTGCAGCTCTTTGCTGTTGTACTGATCCATGTGCGCCGTGATCTTGCCGTTTTCAAACTTCACGGTGCCGGTGGTAACGTTATCTTTCATCAGACGGTCCAGTTTGAGAGAACTCATCATGGCATCGTCGGAATAGGAGTTGGTGTATTCAGAGGCAATCCAGAAATGAATGTCTCCTTCGGATTTGATCAGTTTGGTAAAACGTGAATCAGAGTCCAGCAATTTGCTGCCGCTGAGGTTGTAGGTGTTTTTGATAAACAGGAGCAGGCTGTCGGAACCGAAACTTTCTGAGCGCGAGTAGCCGCTGCCGCTGAAAGTGCCTGCAGGTGCATTACCCAGCAACACAAATCTTTTGTCGGTCCAGGAAAGAATCGCATCGTCTTCAAGAATGGTATAGCTGAAGCCGTCGCCTTTGGCAATGGTTAGTTTTTTCTCTTTTACCTCACCGAGTGTTTTCTCCAATGCTTTCGTGTCGGCCAGTTTTCCCTGGATCACGATATAACCACCCTGTCCCTGCTTTTTGGCAAACATTACGAACGGGGATTTTGTATCAACACCGGAAGAAGAAGGATCATTAAGCAGACGTTTGCCCAGTGAATCGGAGGTCTGGCTGGTCATTCTTTCGAAAACCGCACTTTTCTTGATTTCTTCCCAGCTCAGTTTGGAAGAGATGGAAGGGGTATTAAAGTATACTACGTAACCGGCATCTTTCGGTACCAGCAGGTCCGTTTTGCCGGACTTGCTGCACGATGCCGCAACAAACACGATTGCCAATAAGGCGAACAGGAGTTTATGTCTCATTTTTGATTAGGTTTCAGAGGTCAAATAAACGAAAACTTGGCAAGATCGCCGAATGGAACAGGGCTTTGCTGGCCGCTTCTCAAATCTTTTACCTGAGCGGTAGCGCTGTCTAGCTCCTTATCGCCGATGATGATGATGTACGGTATCTGTTTTTTCTCGGCGTATTTGAATTGTTTATCAAATTTCGTGGTTTCGTGGTAGAGTTCACTTTTCACGCCGTTGGCGCGCAGTTGCTGCATGAGCGTCCAGGCCTGGCGGCTTTCATTTTCCCCTAAATTAAAAAACAGCACCTGGGTGCCGGTATGTACATCGTCCGGGAACAGTTTTAACTCTTCCATCACATCATAAATACGGTCAACGCCAAAGGAGATGCCTACGCCCGGAATATTCGGTACGCCAAACAGGCCGGTGAGGTCATCATAGCGGCCACCGCCGCCGATGCTGCCCATTTGGGCATCGCGGGCTTTTACTTCAAGAATACAACCGGTATAATAGTTCAGTCCGCGGGCCAGCGTAGGATCGATTATGAGGCGGCAGGGGGCTGCGGGGTTGGCCTGAGACGTCACTCGTTCTAGTTCGCCAATACCTTCTGCACCGCCAGGGATATCGCCAAGCAGGCTGCGGAGCTGTGCGAGTTGTTCCGCATTATCACCACTGATGCGCAGATAGTCAGCGATAATAGTTATTTGTTCATCGTTGATGCCGCGTTGTTTCAATTCTTCTTTCACCTGGTCGAGTCCGATCTTGTCGAGTTTGTCGATAGCGGTAGTAATAGCGGTCAGCAATTCAGGTGCGCCGCAACGTTCGGCCAGTGCGGCCAGCACTTTGCGGTTGTTGATCTTGATATCGACGCCGAGTCTGAGACGGGTGAATACATCGGCGTATAACTGTACGAGTTCTATTTCGTTGAGCAGGGATTTACTTCCGACCACATCGGCATCGCATTGATAGAATTCGCGGTAGCGTCCTTTGGCCGGGCGGTCGGCCCTCCATACGGGTTGTATCTGGTAACGTTTAAAAGGAAAACTCAGTTGCCCGTGGTTCATGGCCACATAACGCGCAAAGGGAATAGTGAGATCATATTTGAGGGCGCGTTGCGTAAGATCTTTGTCGTTTTTTCCGTTCAATACATTTTCAAAAGCGACGCGGGCTTTGGCAGCGTGATTGGGATCGGTGAGACCGTTGTTGAGTACGCGGAAGATCAGCTTATCGCCTTCTTCTCCGTATTTGCCCATGAGGGTTTCAAGGTTTTCCATCGCCGGTGTTTCGAGTGGCTGGAAACCGTATAGTTCAAAAACTTCGCGGATGGTCCGGAAGATATAATTGCGTTTGCGTACAACGTCGGGGCCGAAATCGCGGGTGCCCTGCGGTATGGAGGCGGCTACTTTTGCCATGTGATATGCAGTAGGTTAAGTCGTTTAAAAAAAATCAGGAACCGGCGGGCATTTTAACACCGTATTTTACAATGATGGCATCGCATGCCTCGCTGATTTGTTGAAATACGTCGTGATACCCGGGTTCTTCTCCGTACCAGGGATCAGGTACGTCGAGGTTTTTACCCGGAAACGCTTCGTTCATCAGCAGTGTTACTTTCGAAGGATCGTATTTATTACCTGCGATACGACGAATCTCGTGGAGTACATCTTCTGCCAGCGCATAAATTTTGTCGTAACGGTCAAAATCGGCTGCGGTGAAATTGCGTGCCCGCTGATTGCAAATATCGATGCCGTTGATTTTGGCAACTTTTTGTGAAAGCCGGTGAGGTGCTTCGCCGGTATGATACCCGTTGGTGCCGGCGCTTTCCACGGTCCAGTCGAGACCGGCAGCTCTGGCTTTATGTTGTAAAATGCCTTCTGCCAGCGGACTACGGCAGATATTTCCCAGGCATACCATTAAAAATTTCATGTGGCAAAGGTAGCGAATATCCGCCTGAAAGCCAGTTGCGCGCGGGTTTCTGCGGGTTATGGAATTGGTTGCTCACTGCATCTTATGAATGGCTGCGAAGGAACCTGCAAAAAATGCTGCTGAGCAAAAAAAAGCGCGCAGATGTGTATAATCTGACATATTTGCAGGGATATAGTAAAAAAAAATTAATAATTTTCCACCTTCGGGTGTTGCCTGATATGATAGAAGAATTTGAGCATAAAGTACGTCGCCGGGAATCATCATTCCGTTCTTTACGAGATTACGGGATGGGGATAATCTGGATAATACTGGGCCTGGCGTTTGTATTCCGCAAACAGCTTGGTGTGGGAGTAGACAGATATCCGCCTGATTACACGGATATCATACTCGGTGTGTTATTTATGTTGTACGGATCGTGGAGAGTGTATCGCGGATATAAAAAAAAATATTTCAGGTGAACCAAGGGTTAAGGAGTTTATACGCCGCCATCCTGCTGAGCATTTGGGTTTTCACAGGGTGTGGGTCTGATGGTAAAAAACAGGGCGAACCAGCCGATACACCAGTCAGTGGTACCATTCACATTAATGTGGATGAATCGTTCAAGCCGATTGTGAGCGAACTGATCAAGGTGTACGAATCCAACCAGCCGGACACACACATCATTCCCCATTATATGCCCGAATCCGACTGTATTGCCGGCTTATGGCCAGACAGTATCAGGATGATCATTACAACAAAGGCATTAAGCGAAGGCGAGCGCAATTTTATCTCCGACTCCATTAAGGTAGGCACCAGGCAAACCGCTGTGGCGAGAGACGCGGTAGCAGTGATTGTCAACCCTGCATCGCCGGATTCCGTATTTACCATGCAGGACATCCGCGAGATATTGGAAGGACGTTTTAAGAAAAATTTAATACCCGTATTTGACGGGGTGAAGGCAACCGGAACGGTACGTTTTATCGTCGATTCAGTACTGCGTGGAGGAAAATTGACACAGCAGGCCGTAGCGGCCAGATCAAGTGACTCGGTGATCAACTATGTAGCCGCAGTACCGGGAGCAGTAGGATTTATCGGCGTAAGCTGGATCGGTAACCCGGATGATGAAGAACAAAAAAGTTTTTTGAAAAAAGTTAAAATTGCCTGGATAGAAAGCAGCTATACGCCCGGCAAATATATTTTACCGGTACAGGCAAATATTTATACCAAACAGTACCCTATGGTACGTGATTTGGTATACCTGCTGAAAGAAAAACATACGGGACTGGGAAGAGGCTTTGCCAATTTTATGGAAGGAGAGATCGGACAGTTGATTTTCAGAAGAGCTTACCTGGCACCGTTGTTAAGAGATTTCAGTATGAGAGCGATCCGGTTGAATGAATCGCCTCAATAAGACAGCGCTATATTTACAAATCATAAAAGAGAACCGTAATGAACAAGATGAAGATCACGCTTAGTTTTTTAACCGCCGGCCTCCTGGCTGTTATGAGCGTAAACGCTCAGTCGCTCCAGGACGGGGTTAAAGATCTGTATGCGGAAAGGACGCAAAGTGCGAAAGCGATTTTTGAAAAATTATTGGCCTCCAATCCCAACAATAATGAAGCTACCTATTGGCTGGGACAAACCTATCTGGCCAATGATGATGTAGAAGGCGCCAAAGCCGTATATGACAAAGGCCTTACAGCCAGCAATAATGCTCCGCTTATTGTTGTCGGTCGTGGTCAGGTGGACCTTGAAGAAAGTAAAATCGCCGAAGCGCGTCAGCGTTTTGAAGCAGCCATCACTGCCAGCCGCGGTAAAAAGGGAGATGATCCCCAGATACTCAATGCCGTAGGCCGCGCTATCACCAACGTATACGACGAGAAAGAAAAGAAAGGTGATATCAACTTCGCTATTGAAAAACTGGAAGCTGCCAGCCAGGAGAAAATAAAAGACAAGTGGCTGCAGGCCGATATTTATACCAACCTCGGCAACGCCCTGCGTAAAGCAAAACCAGGTGAAAACGGTGGTAAGGCTTTCGAAAATTACCAGAAAGCCAACCAGGCTGACCCCGGCTATCCCTATGCTTACCTCCGTACCGCCCAACTGTTCGAGTCGCAAAAGAACTGGGACCTGTTCGAGCAAAACCTGAACAAAGCCATTGAAGCAGACCCGACCTATGCGCCGGCTTACTACCAGCTTTCTTATTATAAAATGGGCCGTCTTGACCTCGCTGCTGCAAAAGCTTTTGCACAGAAGTACAAAGAGCACTCTGACAACGACCCTCAGAACTCCTACCTGGAGTACAGTATCGATTGGGCTGCCAAAAACTTCGACCAGGCCATCACCGGTGCCAAAAGTATCATCGCGCAAACTGGCGGTAAGGCCAAAGCACGTGTATACAAACTGATCGCCGACGCCTATGTGCAGAAAAAAGATACGGCTGCTGCTCGCGAGTACGTAGACGAATACTTCAAACGCGCAAGGCCCGATGAGATCACTGCGCTGGATTACAAATTGAAGGCCGACGTTTATTCAGCCATTCCCGGCCAGGAGCAGGCATTGTATGCCATCTACATGGAGGGCGTGAACGCGGATACATCGTTAGATAACAAAATACGCCTCCTGGATCAGGGAGCCGAGTTTTTCAAGAACAAAGGTCTCCGTGAGCTGGAAGGTGATATCACCGCCGAACTGCTGAAAGTAAAACCAAAGCCTACCATCAACGATTGGTTTGATGCAGGCCGTGCTTACTATTTCGGTAAGGCATATACTAAATCTTACGACATTTTCAGCCAGTTTGTAAAAATCTACCCTGACTCTATCTACGGATATGAGTGGAAGCTGAACAACGCCAAACTGATCGATACGGTGAAAAAAGACAGTATTGCGGTTCCCGACGCGGTGGCCCTGCTGGAGTTCACCAAGCGTGACAGCGTACGCTATGCACCACAGATCAGCAGCGCCGCTTACTACCTGGTGACCTACTATGCCGCCAAAAACGAGCGTGACAAAGTGATCGAATACCTGGAAGTAATGAAATCAGCAACAACTAACCCTGATCAGATCAAGCAGATCCAGTCAAATATCGATGCACTGACCAAACAGCCCGCCCAGCAACCGGCTACAAGACCGAGGGGAGGCACGTCGGCAGCAGGTTCTAAATGACAATAAACTGCGCTTAAAAGAATACAAGGCCCGCGATTATATCGCGGGCCTATTTGTTTGTCAGAAAAATGTCGGTTAATTGATGTTGCTACCTTATTTTTGCGCCTAGAGTAAAATTTACTAATGATCCATTTACTCCAGGCCAATATATCCACTTCAGCGCCCAGCTCCTATCTGCCTATCGGATTACAGATAGCATTTGCTGCGGGCTTGGTCGCACTGCTAATGGTGCTGACCCACCTTCTCGGGCCCAGAAGGAAAACTTCAGACAAACTTCAAAACTTTACGAGTGGTATCGAGTCCCATGGCGACGCACGTCAGCCCATGGCGATCAAATACTTTCTCACAGCGATCCTGTTTGTCCTCTTTGATGTGGAAGTGATTTTTTTCTACCCCTACGCCGTCAATTTCAAGGAGTTGGGCTGGGCAGGTTTCGGAGCAGTGCTGATGTTTGTCGGCTTCTTCCTGTGCGGCTTCATATATATCATCAAGAAAGGAGCCCTTAAATGGGAAGATTGAGCCAGAACCCTTGATTTTACTGGGTTTTGGAGGAACTTTACCGGCCGGGATTTTGTTATAGTAACAACAACACTTCCCCCGGGAAGTACAAAATATATTTTTATGAGTCGTCCCGTATCATTCAATATCAAACAGAAACCGCTGGTAGACGATATCAGCATGGCGGAAATGCCTGCCGGTCACCAGGGTGAAGGTTTTTTTGCCACCACACTTGATAGTGTAATCGGCCTGGCAAGAAAAAATTCCATCTGGCCTTTGCCATTTGCCACTTCCTGCTGCGGTATCGAATTCATGGCTACTATGGGAGCACACTACGACCTCGCGCGTTTCGGCAGCGAAAGGGTGGGCTTTTCTCCGCGTCAGTGTGATCTGCTGATGGTAATGGGGACCATTGCCAAAAAAATGGGACCTGTGGTTAAACAGGTGTACCTGCAGATGGCAGAACCCCGTTGGGTAATAGCAGTTGGCGCCTGCGCCAGCAGCGGCGGCGTATTTGATACATACAGCGTACTGCAAGGAATCGACCAGGTTGTACCTGTAGACGTGTACGTGCCCGGATGTCCTCCGCGTCCCGAAGCAATCCTCGATGGCGTAATGCGTATCCAGGACCTCATCGGCCGCGAAAAACTCCGCCGCCGCAACAGTGATCAATATAAAGCCCTGCTGGAAAGCTACGGCATTCAATAAACGAATTTGAACTCCGGCACGGTGCACCTCACAGTTCCGGACAATCCTTTTTCCAAATCTGACATGGCACTGACCAACGAACAAATACAGGAAAAATTAACCGCAAAATTCGGAGACCAGGTTGCAGGCTTTGATGAGTCCTGGGGCATGCTGACGTTTGAAGCACCCAAAGAACTCAACCTGAAGGTGCTTAATTTTTTATACGACGAACCAGAACTGAGATTCCGTTTCCTCACCGACCTCTGCGGCGTACACGATCCGGAAAAAAAAGGAAATGAACTGGCCGTCGTTTATCACCTGCACAACCTCGAAGACAATGTCCGTCTTCGTTTCCGCGTATTTACCAGCATCCATCAACCCGATATATATACCGTTACCGGCCTGTTTTCCTCCGCCAACTGGATGGAAAGGGAAACCTATGATTTCTACGGGGTGAACTTCGTGGGACATCCTAACCTGAAGCGTATCCTTAACGTGGACGAAATGGAGTACTTCCCGATGCGCAAAGAGTTTCCGCTGGAAGATCAGAGCCGTATCGATAAAGACGATGAGATGTTTGGCCGCGGCGGCACACTTGGTTTCGGCACCGAAAAATCCGAATCAGGTACTGTTACCGAAGCAGAGAAGCATGACACGGGGGAGGAGATTATATAAAATTTGAAAATGTGTAAATGTGCCCAGCCCTTCGGGCCGGGACCATGTGAAAATATCCAGTAACATTCATTTTCACATTTTCACATTTACATGTTTACACATTCTAACAACTATGTCTGAACAGCATATTAAACTTCCGGAAGGAAGTATTGAAAAAACAACCACCACGCTCAATCTCGGGCCTACGCACCCTGCCACACACGGGGTGATGCAGAATATCCTTGAATTGGATGGCGAGCGGATTGTTTCCACGGAACAAACCATCGGTTATATCCACCGGGCTTTTGAAAAAATTGCCGAACGCCGGCCGCTGTACCAGATCACGCCACTCACCGACCGTCTCAACTATTGCTCGGCTCCGCTGAACAATATGGGTTGGCATCTTACCTGCGAGAAACTGCTCGGCGTGTCCACTCCCAAACGTGTCGATTACCTCCGCGTGATTGTTATGGAACTGGCACGTATCTCCGATCACCTGATCTGTAATTCCATCGTGGGTGTAGACAGCGGCGCTTATACCGGGTTCCTTTACGTAATGCAATACCGCGAACTGATCTATGAGATATATGAAGAGATCTGCGGTTCACGTTTGACCACCAACATCGGCCGTATCGGTGGCTTCGAACGCAATTTCAACGATATCGCATTCCAGAAGATTGAAAAATTCCTCGACGAATATCCACGCGTATTGAAAGAGTTTGAAAACCTTTTTACACGCAACCGTATTTTTATGGACCGCCTCATAGGAGCAGGTCCTATCAGCGCTGAAAGAGCACTGAACTACGGTTTCACCGGTCCTAACCTGCGCGCCGCAGGTGTGGATTACGATGTGCGCATCAGCAATCCCTATTCCAGCTACCAGGATTTTGATTTTTCCGTACCCGTTGGTACTACCGGCGATTGTTACGACCGTTTCCTGGTGCGCAATGAAGAAATGTGGCAGAGCCTGAGCATCATCCGCCAGGCCATGCAAAAATTGACGGAGTTCAAAGGCGCAGAGGCGGATGTATACCACGCCGATGTACCGGAATATTATCTTCCAAAAAAAGAAGACGTATACACCAAGATGGAAGCGCTCATCTGGCACTTCAAAATCATCATGGGAGAGATCGATATGCCGAAAGGCGAGGTTTACCATTCAATCGAAGCAGCCAACGGCGAGCTGGGTTATTATATGATCAGCGATGGAGGACGTGCTCCTTTCCGCTTGCACTTCCGCCGCCCCTGTTTCATTTACTACCAGGCTTACGAAGAACTGACCAAAGGATCGATGCTGAGTGATGCCATCATTGTGATGTCTTCCCTCAACCTGATCGCCGGTGAGATGGATGCCTGAAAAATAAAAAGTCAAAAGTGAAAATTAAAAAATTCACGATAGTTGAATAATTACAGCCTCCGGGATTTTTTAAATTTTGACTTTTAAATTTTGAATTTGACATGATAAAGTTTTCAGAAGAAAAACTACAAGAAGTCTCCAACATCATTGCCCGCTATCCGCAGGGCAGGCAGAAGAGTGCGCTGTTGCCGGTATTACACCTGGCACAACAGGAGTTCGGAGGCTGGTTGGATGTACCTGTTATGGATTACGTGGCTTCCTTGCTGCAGATCGAACCGATCGAAGTATACGAAGTAGCTACGTTCTACAGCATGTATAACCTGAAGCCGGTTGGCAGATACATGTTTGAGGTATGCCAGACCGGTCCTTGTATGTTGCGTGGCAGCGATGATATAGTGAAATATATTTACGATAAACTCGGGATCAAACCCGGCGAAACCACACCCGACGGTATGTTCACCTTGAAAACGGTTGAATGCCTCGGAGCCTGCGGTTATGCGCCGATGATGCAACTCGGAAAACATTTCCGTGAGCACCTGACACCCGAAAAAGTTGACAGCATTATCGAAGAGTGCCGCCAGCATGCAGCTTCGGCCAACTGAGGATGCAACGCCCGTTCTTTATCATATTGATTGCGCTGTTGCCTTTGTACGCTTTTGCACAAAAGGATACAACGGTTATTAAAAATGCCATGCGCCGGCTGGATCAGGCATTGCTCAACCGCGACAGTGTCGCCTTGTCACAACTGCTGCATCCCCAACTGACCTATGGACATTCGAATGGTTGGGTGCAAAGCAGGGAAGAAGTCTGGACAGATGGAGTTACCGGCAAACTGCGGTATAAGACGATCCGCCCCGAAGCCGCTGCAACATTCGCGGCAACGGAAACGACAATCATTACGCGGCAACTGATTTATGTGGAAGGCCTGGTGAACGATAAACAGTTTGCGATGCAGTTGCAGGTATTGCAGACCTGGATAAAAACAAAAAACGGCTGGCAGTTGCTGGCCAGGCAGAGTGTAAAAACTGCCAATAACGAACCAATAAAATAGCCCGGTTTAACAAACCGGTACGATATAAGTACTATGGGACGAAAATTATTACTGGAAAAAGATAAAGTAGAAGGCATCCGCTACTTTGACGTGTATCGCCGCGAAGGTGGGTACCGCAGCGTGGAGAAGGCTTTGAAGAGCATGAGCCCCGACGGTATTACCGAAGAGGTGAAGAAGAGCGGCCTTCGTGGACGTGGCGGTGCAGGTTTCCCTACCGGTATGAAATGGAGCTTTCTCGCCAAACCCGAAGGAGTGCCCCGTTATCTCGTGGTCAATGCCGACGAGTCCGAACCCGGTACTTTCAAGGACCGCTACCTGATGGAATTCATTCCGCACCTGCTGATCGAAGGAATGATCGTTTCCTCATATGCGCTCGGCTCCAATACTTCTTTTATCTATATCCGTGGTGAATACGCCTGGATCGTGGATATTCTCGAGCAGGCAATTGCCGAAGCCCGCAACAATGGATTTTTGGGTAAAAATATTCTCGGTTCCGGTTTCGACTGCGACATATATGTGCAGCGCGGTGCCGGTGCTTATATATGTGGTGAAGAAACAGCACTGATCGAATCACTGGAAGGTAAGCGTGGTAACCCGCGTATAAAACCTCCGTTCCCCGCCGTAAAAGGTTTGTGGGGTTGTCCTACAGTAGTAAACAACGTGGAAACGATTGCTGCCGTAGTGCCGATCATCAACGAAGGCGGTGAAGAATATGCAAAGATCGGTGTCGGTAAATCTACCGGTACCAAACTGATCTCTGCCTGTGGCAATCTCAACAAGCCCGGGGTGTATGAGATCGACATGACCATCTCTGTGGAAGAATTTATTTTCAGCGATGAATATTGCGGTGGTATCCCTAACGGAAAAAGGCTGAAAGCCTGTATTCCCGGAGGATCTTCCGTTCCCATTCTGCCGGCCAACCTGTTGTTGAAAACAGCGAAAGGTGAGTCGCGCATCATGAACTACGAGAGTTTATCTGACGGTGGTTTTGCTACCGGTTCGATGATGGGGTCAGGTGGTTTTATTGTATTTGACGAGGATCAGTGCGTAGTGAAACATACTTATACGCTTGCCCGCTTTTATCGGCATGAAAGCTGTGGTCAATGTTCGCCCTGCCGTGAAGGCACCGGCTGGATGGAGAAGCTGTTGCTGCGCCTGGAAAATGGTCAAGGGAAAATGAGTGATATCGATCTGCTCTGGGATATCCAGCGCAAGATCGAAGGCAATACGATTTGTCCGCTGGGTGATGCGGCTGCATGGCCGGTTGCTGCAGCAATCCGTCACTTCCGTGATGAATTTGAATGGCATGTACTGAATCCGGAAGAAGCGACAAAACGCAACTTTGGATTGGCGCATTATGCAGACGAACTCGCCGTACCGGCGAGTTAAGTCAAAATTCAAAAGGTAAAAAATGAATTGAAGGCATTAAAGAAAAAAGACAAAAATCAAAAGTGATAAACTCAGGGTTGAGAGAACGCTCTTGAGTAGTATTGCACTTTTGAATTATGAATTTTGAATTGAAAGAAGAGTTCTTTTTGCACGCAAAGCGGCAAAGGGGCAGAGGCGCAAAGACAACCGTGGAGAAAGGGAGGAGTTCTTTATGAGGCAGAATGAGTTGTCTAGACATATCGTAGATGTCTGCTTCAAAATACATACACTCTATGGCCCGGGTCTTTTTGAAAGCGTGTATGAGGAGATCTTTTGTTATGAATGGACGAAGACCGGAATACCGTTTAAACGTCAGCAAGGTATTCCATTGGTGCATGAGTCCATAAAAATGGAAGTCGGCTTCAGGGCTGACCTGATCATTGAAGATAAAGTACTTGTTGAATTGAAGTCAATTGAGAAATTAAACGACGTTCATTATAAACAGGTTCAAACTTATCTGAAGCTGACCGGAATTAAGTTGGGACTATTGATAAATTTCAATGTCCCTTTGATAAAACAGGGAATACATCGGATAGTTAATAACTTATAAACTTTGCGCCTTTGCTCCTTATGCAGCTTTGCGTGAAACTAACTATATGGCAGACGAAGTAAAAATATTCAAAGTAACCATCGACAACATTACCGTCGAGGTGCCGGCAGGAACAACCATCCTGCAGGCAGCCCGCCAGGTTGGTGGTGAAGTGGCTCCTCCGGCTATGTGTTATTACACTCCCCTCGAAGGCAGTGGTGGCAAATGCCGTACCTGTCTCGTGGAAGTAGCCGCCGGCTCTACTGCGGATCCCCGCCCCATGCCCAAACTGGTTGCCAGTTGCCGTACCACCGTAATGGACGGTATGGTAGTAAAAAATATCACCAGTGACCGCGTACGCGACGCCCGCGCCGGCGTAGTGGAATTCCTGCTGCTCAATCATCCGCTGGATTGCCCCGTGTGCGATCAGGCGGGCGAATGTCACCTGCAGGATCTCAGCTATGAACACGGGGGTGAAGGCACACGCTACGAATTCAAACGCCGCACTTTTGAAAAACATAACCTGGGTCCGTACATCCAGTTACACATGACACGATGCATTCTCTGCTACCGCTGCGTTTTCACTGCGGATCAGTTGACACAAAAACGTGTACATGGTGTACTCGACCGCGGCGACCATGCCGAGATCGCCACTTATATTGAGAAATCACTCGACAACGATTTTATCGGCAACGTAATCGACGTATGCCCGGTAGGCGCACTCACCGATAAAACTTTCCGTTTCAAAAACCGTGTATGGTTTACCAAACCCGTAGACGCACACCGCGATTGCGACAAGTGCTGCGGTAAAGTAACACTCTGGCAGCGCGGCGACGAAGTACTCCGCGTAACGGCACGCAAAGACCAGTGGGGTGAGATCATGAACACCGAAGAAGGCAAAACAGGCTGGATTTGCAACGAATGCCGTTTCGAGAAAAAACAAACCAGCGACTGGACCATTGAAGGCGCTACACGTATAGCACGTCATTCGGTCATCTCTGCCAACCACTATGTGGATGCGGAGAAGCCGAAAGAATTTATCAACGATGTAATGGGAGGCCGCTCACCCAAACTGCTCATGGACATCCATGATGTAAGCGACGTGAACGATCCTTCTGTTGATCTCAGCAAAATCGATGGACCCGCTACCGGTGAAACATTTAACAAAACGAACCCGAAATAACGATAACACATGTATTTACTGGCAATAGATCCGATCTGGTGGCTGATTATTGAAAAGCTCGTGCTCATCGCTTTTGTGATCACCGTTTCCATGGTGGTGGCCATGTATGCCACTTACGGAGAGCGGAAAGTAGCAGCCTTCATGCAGGACCGTATCGGTCCCAACCGAGCGGGTATCTTCGGTATTTTTCAACCTTTTGCCGATGCCGGAAAACTGTTTTTCAAAGAAGAGATTATTCCGGTATCATCATCCCGTTTCCTTTTCATTCTCGGGCCGGCGCTTGCCATGATTACCGCTTTGCTGACCAGCGCCGTTATCCCATGGTCGGTACCGCTCGACATCAACGGTCGCAGCGTGCCCCTGCAGATCGCGGACGTGGACGTAGGAATTCTGTTTGTATTTGGCGTGGTAAGTATTGGCGTATACGGTATCATGATCGGTGGATGGGCCAGTAACAACAAGTTCTCCCTGATTGCGGCCGTACGCGGTGCTTCACAAATGGTTTCCTACGAACTGCCGATGGGACTTGCTTTGCTCGGGGTATTGCTGTTCGCCGGTGACCTTCGCATAAGCAGCATCGTACAAACACAGGTGGAACACGGATGGAATGTGATCTATCAGCCACTCGGCTTTATCATTTTCTTTATCTGCGCACTCGCAGAATGTAACCGTACACCGTTTGACCTTCCGGAAGCAGAGAACGAATTGAACTTCGGTTACCACCAGGAATATTCTTCCATGAAATTGGGATTCTATCTGTTTGCCGAATACATCAACATGTTCATCAGTGGTGCGGTAATGGCCGTGCTGTTCTTCGGCGGCTATGATATTCCGTTTGTAAACGAAGCGGCATGGGGATTAGGGCAGAACACAATGGCCATTATCGGCTTTGCCGTGATGATGTCGAAAGCCCTGTTCTTTGTATTCGTATTTATGTGGATCCGCTGGACCATCCCGCGCTTCCGTTATGATCAGTTGATGACATTGGGTTGGAAAAAGCTGGTGCCACTGGCTTTGGTAAACCTGATCATCTCTGCGGCAGTAGTATTGTGGCTGAAGAAATAAGAAGGAGATTAAACGATAGTACAGTACGGTCGGCGTTCTGCTTCGTCTCCTGATAAAATATATATTTGCGAAAATTAAAATAACCGCATCACGCGGAGAAAGATATGCAACTAACAAACAGAGCTAAACCAGTTGACCGCAGGCCGATGAATGCCATCGAGCGCCTGTATCTCTGGAATATTCTGAAAGGGATGATGATCACAATCCGTCACTTCTTCAAAAAGAAGGCGACTATTCAGTATCCCGAGCAGAAACGTCCGTTTTCACAGGTATTCCGTGGACTGCATATCCTGAACCGTGACGAGGAAGGACGTGAACGTTGTACAGCCTGTGGTCTTTGCGCAGTAGCTTGCCCGGCTGAAGCCATTACCATGGAAGCAGCAGAACGGGAGCCGGGAGAAGAGAACCTGTATCGCGAAGAAAAGTACGCGGCGCGCTACGAAATCAACATGCTGCGTTGCATCTTCTGCGGTTATTGCGAAGAGGCTTGTCCGAAAGATGCCATTTATTTGTCCCAGACATTTGCACCGGCCAACTACGGACGCAGCGGCTTTATTTACAAGAAGCAGGACCTGCTGATCCCGAATCCGGTAGAAGATCCGGAAGGATTTAAAAAAGCGCAGGGAGAAATTGCCCGCAAATAACAACCAGCTACGAATAATCACGCATTGCGAATATTAGCGTAAAACGATGAACATTACACAAATACTCTTTTGGTTTCTCTCTGTGATCGCCATATTCAGCGCGCTGATGGTGATCACCAGTAAAAACCCGGTACACAGCGTGCTGTGGCTGATCGTCACCTTCTTTGCTATTTCCGGTCACTACATCGTGATGAATGCCCAGTTCCTGGCCATCGTCAACATCATCGTGTATGCCGGTGCCATCATGGTATTGTTCCTGCACGTGTTCATGCTGATCGATCTGCGGGCCAATACGGAGCCGCAGCAAAACCGCTGGATCAAGATCGCCGGTGGCATTGCCGGAGGCTCGCTGATGCTGGTAATGATCGCTGCGCTGCGCAATGTCGACATCAAAGCACAGGACGCAGGTATCAACACCAATAATATCGGATTGATCAAAAACCTGGGTCGTGAATTGTTCACCACCTACGTCATACCTTTTGAATTGAGCAGCGTACTGTTCCTGAGCGCAATGGTAGGTGCCGTAGTATTAGGTAAAAAGGACTAACGCTTAAAAAAGAGACTATGCCTATTAATTATTACATATTTCTGGCTATTGCCCTTTTTTCCATCGGTGTGGTAGGCGTGCTTACCCGTCGCAATGCCATTATCATTTTCATGTGCATTGAACTGATGCTTAATTCAGTGAACCTGCTGCTGGTGGCTTTTTCCAAAATGCATCACCTGGCTGCCGGCGCCACGCCCACTACGGGTATCGACGGGCAACTGTTTGTATTCTTCATCATGGTGGTGGCTGCCGCTGAAGTGAGCGTGGGACTGGCCATTATTGTGATGATGTACCGCAATATTCATTCAGTGGATGTTAATTTCTTAAACCGGTTGAAACACTAGTACCCGCATTGCCCGGGCCTAATTCATAAAGATGAAGAACGCATTACAACTCGCTTATCTGATCCCGCTTTTCCCGCTGCTAGGTTTTCTGCTTAATGGCCTGGGAAGAAAATATTTTTCCAAAGGCCTGATCGGCACCATCGGCAGTGGCGCCATCCTCGCGTCGTTTGCGGTAAGCCTCTGGGTATTTTTCCAGGTGAAAAGCGGCAACACACACGTTGCACATTATTTCAACTTCATCTCCGTAGGAGACCTGAAGATTCCTTTTGCTTTTCAGATCGATCAGTTGTCGTCCCTGTTCCTGCTGATCATTACAGGTATTGGTTTCCTGATTCACCTGTATTCCACGGCTTATATGCATGATGAAAAGCCGGAACACTTCGGCCGTTATTTCGCTTACCTCAACCTGTTCGTATTCTCGATGCTGCTGCTCGTAATGGGTGCCAACTTCGTGATCATGTTCATCGGCTGGGAAGGCGTTGGTCTTTGTTCTTATTTATTGATCGGCTTCTGGTTCAAGAAAGATGAATACAACAAAGCGGCGAGCAAAGCTTTCATCATGAACCGCATCGGTGACCTTGCTTTCCTGATCGCGCTGTTCTGGCTGATCAACAAAACGGGTACCGTTACATTCCTCGAAGTATTCAGTGCAGAATCGCTTTCCAAACTCTCCGATAGGGATATCACCGTAATTACCGCTTTACTCTTTGTGGGTGCAACCGGTAAGAGTGCGCAGATTCCGCTGTACACCTGGCTGCCCGATGCGATGGCAGGTCCCACACCGGTATCGGCGTTGATCCACGCCGCAACGATGGTAACCGCAGGTATCTATATGATTGCGCGCAGCAACGTATTGTACTCCATGGCGCCTGCGGTAATGACCGTGATCGCGGTTGTTGGTCTGGCAACAGCGCTGCTGGCCGCAACCATTGCGTTGAAGCAAAACGACATCAAAAAAGTATTGGCCTATTCTACCGTGAGCCAGTTGGGATATATGTTCCTGGCGCTGGGTACCGGTTCTTATGTGGCGGCTGTTTTTCACGTAATGACACACGCTTTCTTCAAAGCCCTGATGTTCCTCGGCAGTGGCAGCGTGATCCACGCCATGGGTGGCGAACAGGATATCCGCAAAATGGGCGGGCTGTCGAAATACATGAAGATCACGAATATCACTTTCCTGATCGGCTGTCTCGCGATCGCGGGCATTCCGGGCCTTTCAGGTTTCTTCTCCAAGGATGAAATCCTGGCCGGCGCATTTGCCACTTCGCCGGTGTTTTATGCCATCGGTCTGTTCACGGCTTTGCTGACAGCATTCTATATGTTCCGTTTGTATGCCACCACATTCCGCGGTAGTTTCCGTGGTACGCATGAGCAGGAGCATCATCTGCATGAAAGTCCTGCGGCCATGACCATTCCGCTGATCGTGCTGGCGGTTCTTTCCATTGTGGGTGGCTATGTGGGTGTGCCGGAATTTATCGCAGCAGGAGCGCATTCACTGAAAGATTTCTTACATCCGATCTTCGAACCTTCTTATAAAATATTGCAGGAACATCATGTAAGCCATGAAACAGAATGGGGGCTTACAATCGGCTCAACCATCGCCATCCTGGCCGTAGTAATTTATGCCTGGACACGTTTCAGCAAAAAACCTGACCTCGCCGAGCCGCAGGGAATCGGTAAAGTGCTGGCGAATAAATGGTATGTGGATGAGATCTATGATGCGGTAATTGTAAAACCATTAAACAAACTCGGCGCGCTGCTGAACAATATATTTGAAACAAAAGTGATCGACGGCATTGTGAATGGTGTAGGCCGGCTGGTGAACTATGGTGGTCGTCAGTTGCGTTGGGTACAAAGCGGTCAGGTTGGATTATATGTGTTGCTGATGGTGTTGAGCATGATCGTGATTTTCGTATTGCAGTTTTTCTTCAGGAAATAAAAAAGATTATTGAACAATATTTCCCGGAAAGGATGAAGGCACAACGCCGGCTTCTGTATCCGGGGCATTAAAGCACCGCAGTGGCGGTATAGGCTATATGATCGCACTTTTATTGATACTGGTTCCTTTGCTGAGCGGCATAGCGACTTTTTTTATAAAAAAGGAGCAGGCTGCCCGTAGCTGGGCCATGTTGGCTGCCGTAGTAACCCTTGCTGTTTCCCTGCTGGGACTTACCGTGCTGAATAAAGCAAATTGCCTTTCCTTCCATGCTACGTGGTTACCCGAGCTGGGCAGCAGTTTTTCTGTTGGTCTCGATGGCATGGGGCAACTGCTTTGCCTGCTGACGTCCCTGGCTTTTCCGCTGGTGTTCCTCGCCACCTGGCGCAGAAGCTATCCGAATGGTCATTCTTTCTTCGGATGGATGCTGCTGGCGCAGGCCGGTTTGATGGGCGTATTCCTCGCCACGGATGCCTTGTTGTTCTACTTCTTCTGGGAACTGGCGCTTATTCCGATGTACTTCATCTGTTCACGCTGGGGCGGCGAGCGCAGAATTCCGGTTACTTTTAAATTTTTCGTCTATACGTTTGCCGGTTCAGTAATCATGCTGGTCGGTCTGTTGTATGTTTATTTCAGTGCAGGTAATTCATTTGCCATGCATGATTTCTATGCGGTACGTCTTACCAGCAAAGAGCAAACTTTCCTTTTCTGGATGTTTTTTGTTGCGTTTGCGATTAAGATGCCCATATTCCCATTCCATACATGGCAGCCCGATACGTACGAGCAATCGCCGACTGCTGCAACCATGATCCTGAGTGGTGTGATGGTGAAAATGGGGCTGCTCGGTCTGCTGCGCTGGTTGCTGCCGGTATTACCCATCTCTTCCTATGCATGGGGTGATGTGGCGAGTGGCATGGCGGTAACGGGCATCATCTATGCATCGCTGATCGCCATGCGCCAGGATGATATGAAACGCCTGATCGCTTATTCGTCCATTGCGCACATTGGCCTGATGTGTATCACCATCTTCTCTGAACACAAAACAGGTCTGCAGGGAGTGATGATCCAGATGTTCAACCATGGTATCAACATCATCGGATTGTGGATCATCGTAGAGATCATCGAGCGTCAGTTTGGCACACGTAAAATGAGCCAGCTCGGAGGTATCGCACAAAAAGCGCCGTTGATGGCCATCTTCTTTGTGATCATTGCCTTTGCCAACATTGCGCTGCCGCTTACCAACGGATTCATCGGTGAATTCCTGATGTTCAATGGCATCCTGAATTCTACCGTTACCAAATACGGTGTATTGCTGACCGTGCTTGCCGGTACGGGCATTATTCTCGGAGCTGTATATACATTGGGAATGATCCGCAAAACATTTTATGGTGAGGTAAACGAACTCACGGCCAATGCACGTGATCTGAAATGGAATGAAAGCCTTGCGCTGACGATCATCGTTGCCATCATCATTGTATTGGGTATTTATCCGCAGCCTGTGCTGAACCTGACCAATGAGATCACCGACACCATCTTGAAAAACGCCGACGTCTTGTCTATAAAGAAGTAAGAGGAAAGAACTATGAACGCACTTGTATTATCCGCCATTCTGGGAGTAGTCATGATGTTTAGCGGTATTCTGCTGAAGCGCCCCGCTGCCATCCGCAGCGTAGCCCTAATCGGTTTGCTGCTGCTGCTCGCTAGCAATATGCTCGACATGTCCGGGACACGGTTCTTTTCCATTAATCTGGGAGACTTCCTGCATTTCGACCGCTTCGCTTTCCTGTTCAATTCCGTTGCTATCTTCTGCGTGCTGATATACGTATTGCTCACGGGCAAAGCGATTGAAAGAGTAGGAGTGAAAAATTATGCGGATTATTTTGCCTTGTTTTTCTTCGTGCTCTGCGGCATTTTCCTGGTTACTTCGTTCCAGTCACTGCTCATCCTTTTCCTCGGGATCGAGATCATTACCATTCCGCTTTATATTCTTACCGGTGCAGACAAACGTAACCTGAAAAGCAATGAAGCATCGTTGAAATACTTTCTCATGGGTGCCTTCTCAACAGGGCTTATGCTCATGGGTATCGCACTGATCTATGGTGCGCAGGGAACATTCGCTATCGAAAAATTCAACCTGCTGAAAATACCCGGGTCTCCGCTGATGATAGCAGGCATGTTGCTGATGCTTTTCTCGATGGCTTTTAAAGTATCTGCGGCGCCGCTGCATTTCTGGACGCCTGACGTATATGATGGTGCGCCGACAGTCTTCACTTCATTCATGGCCACTGTAGTAAAAGCCGCGGTGTTCATTGGTTTCATCCGTTTGTTTGAAAATGCCTTTGGTTTGCTGCAGCCCACCTGGCAGTTGTGGGTGGCGTTGATGGCGGCCGCCACACTTTTTGTGGGCAACATCACGGCAGTGTTCCAGCAAAGTGTAAAGCGAATGCTGGCTTATTCGAGTATCGCGCAGGCAGGCTTTATGATGCTGGCGATCTTTGCGCTGAATGGTGATGCAAAGGAAGGGCTGCTGCTTTACGGAGCGGCTTACAGCCTGGCTACTATCGGCATCTTCAGCGTGTTGTCGCGCATGGATGATTACAGCTATGAAAGCTTCAATGGTCTTGCTGCACGCCAGCCGCTGGTTGCTGCAACACTTACCATATTCCTTCTTTCACTGGCGGGTATTCCGCTTACGGCGGGCTTCCTCGCGAAGTTCTACATGATCAAGGCGGTAGTGGCTACGGGTTCCAACCTGTGGCTGGTTGTATTTGCCCTGCTGATGGCGGCAGTGAGCGTATATTATTACTTCCGCGTAATCCAGGCTATGTATTTCCGCGAAGCGGGCGAACACAGCGCTTCATTCCAGGACCCCGGCAAAGGGTTTAAGTGGGTGCTTGTATTGGTCGCTGCGTTGATAATCGCACTCGGATTATTCCCCAGCCTGCTGCTTAACTGGCTTTACTTTTAATTCAACAGCGATCCCGAAGTTTCGGGACTGAGCCGGTCCGAAATCTCGGACGAAGGGGCAAAAGTTCCGGTACAGCAGCGATTCACTTCGTGCTGATTTGTGTAACTTCGGGAGGCATTCCTGTTTCTGCTGTGAGCGGAAGCAATGCGAAGCATAAAATTTCATGACCTGGCGTGATGTATTTTCTTTAGCGTATCGCACTATCGGCAGTAACAAACTGCGGACAGGTCTTACTGTCTCTATCATTGCATTTGGCATCATGGCGCTGATCGGGATCATTACGGCGATCAAGGCAATGAACCAGAAATTTTCCGAAAGTTTTTCAACAATGGGAGCGAATGCATTTACCATTCGTTTCCGTGAGCGCAACATTCGTTTTGGTGGAGGCGGAGGCAATGATGTGACTGTATCCAAAAAGGGCCAGCGCGAAAAAAAATCAAACATGGGTAAACGCATCACGCGCGATGAGGCGGTGATGTTTGCCCAGACCTATAAATATCCTGCGCAGGTAAGCATATCGATATTTGGCAGCCGTAACAGCATTGCCTCGTATGGCAGCAAGAAAACCACACCGAATGTAATGGTCTATGGCGGGGATGAAAACTATGTTCAGTTGAACGGTTTCCGGTTGTCATCGGGAAGAAACATGAGTCGCCAGGATGTAAGCAGCGGGCAGAATATCTGTATACTCGGCTATGATGTAGCAAAGAAGTTATTTGGTGGAGATGCGGCGGAAACGGCGGCGGTTGGTAAAGTGATCCGGATCAACAATCTTCCCTATCGTGTATTGGGCGTATTGGAGAGCCGTGGCACTTCATTCGGGTTCAGCAGGGACAATATGATCATCACCAGTTACCAGAATATCGAAAGAAACTTTCCAGCGGGAAACTCGTATGTAATAGCGGTGATGACCGGACAGATCACGCAGGTGCCTACGGCGATGGGAGAGGCCGAGGGTACGTTCAGAGCGATCAGGAAAATGAATCCGTCGGAGGCGAATAATTTTGCCCTGGACCGCAGCGACAGTATAGCGGAGAAAGCCATGAACAGCCTGGGTTTCCTGACGATATCGGCTACGGTAATCGGGTTGATCACGCTGATCGGAGCGGCCATCGGGTTGATGAATATCATGCTGGTATCGGTATCGGAGCGGACCAAAGAAGTGGGACTGATCAAGGCGATAGGAGGAAAGAGCAGTGTGGTACGCCGGCAGTTTTTAATGGAAGCAATCGTAATCAGTCTCTTAGGAGCTGTGTTCGGCATATTTCTTGGGATAGTGATCGGCAACCTGTTTTCGATTGTTTTGCAGACGGGCTTTGTCGTTCCCTGGAACTGGGTTTTCTACGGCATTATTCTCTGTAGTATAGTCGGATTACTGGCCGGTCTTTACCCGGCACTGAAAGCGGGAAAGCTCAACCCGATAGATGCATTGCGCTATGAGTGAGGCATGTACAGAGGATCAAATGAGATGAAATTCTTATCAAATTATTTTCAAAGAATTGTTGCTTTTCAAAAAATCCTTAACTTGAAGCCCTTACGCAAAAAAGTATAGCGTGGAAGTTTCTGGTTTGAACTTTTTCGTTAGCATTGCAGCGTTAAAAACAAGACACTTTTTATCTCACAAAAAAATCTAAAAAATTTAAGATCATGGCGGAGACTAAACCTACTGCAACAGTAAAAGCTACTTCTGTTCAGGCCAAGAAAAGCAGTAATGCCATTTCCTGGATTGCTCCTATCGTTTGTATTGTTGCAGGCTATCTTATCTGGCGTTTTATTTTAGGTGATGCCAGCGGTTTTAAAACACCCGATCCTGCCGGTGGATTCTGGCCACACCACAAAGGACCTAAAGGTGCATTGAATGGTATCTATGAAGGTGGTATCATCGTTCCGATCCTGATCGGTATGCTCCTCATGGTAATCGTATTCTCTATTGAAAGATTCTTGACCATTATCAAAGCATTAGGAAAAGGTTCTATTTCCGATTTCGTAAGAAAAGTACAGTATCACCTGGCTAACCGTAACGTAGATGCTGCTATTGCTGAGTGCGACAAACAAAGAGGTTCTGTTGCCAACGTAATGAAAGCTGGTCTGCGCCGTTACAAAGAGATGATCACTGAAACAGGTCTGGACACTGACCAGAAAGTACTGGCTATCCAGAAAGAAGTAGAAGAAGCTACAGCGCTGGAACTGCCTATGCTGCAGAAGAACCTGGTGTTCCTGTCTACTATCGTATCCTGCGGTACCCTGATCGCCCTCCTCGGTACGGTAATGGGTATGATCCGTTCATTCTCTGCTCTTGGTGACGAAGGCGGTGGTAACGCCGGTGAACTGGCGGTAGGTATCTCTGAGGCCCTGTATAATACAGCACTTGGTATCGGTACTTCCGCTGTGGCACTGATCATGTACAACATCTTCACTACCAAGATCGACTCTATCACGTACGGTATCGATGAATCAGGTTTCACCCTGACCCAAAGCTTCGGTTCTCTCTACAAATAATTCTCCGGAACTATTTGTGTGGAAACTGACTCATTTTTCATCTAAATACTAAACGTTTTACAAATGCCAAGTGTCAAAATACCGAAGAAAAGCACGGACACCGATATGACGCCCTTCGTGGATATCGGGTTCCTGATTCTTTCCTTCTTTATCATGGCGACCAAATTCAAGCCACCTGAACCGGTGCCGATCGTAACGCCTAACTCGGTTAACTCCACTGAGTTGCCTGAGAACAACGCGGTGATGATCAGTATCGACAAGGATAACAAAGTTTACTTTTCCGTATTTGCCAAAAAAGATCCCGCGATTGCTGACGAGATCGTGCGTAATGTGGCATTATCGCGCAACATTACCCTCTCCGATGCTGAGGTGAAAAACTTCCGCAACAGCATCACCGGTATGCCGGTGAACAAGCTCAAGGGTTACCTGGCCTATCCTGCTGCTGAGCAAAGCAAGATCAAACAGGATGGTATTCCAGTGCTGGACTCCGCAACGAATGAGCTGGTTTGGTGGATTGCGGCATCTGAGCGTGCATTTGCAGGCCAGGAGCTGAAATACCTGATCAAAGGCGACGGCGAGTCTAAGTATCCCACGTTTAAGGCAGTAGTTGATGCGCTGAAGCGCAACGACAAGCTGAAGTACAACCTGGTGACCATGCCGGAAGGCGTTCCTGGTAACAGTGAGCTGGACAATTACAACCGTGAAGTACAGCGCCTGGGAACGAAGAAGTAACTAAAAGTTTTAATTTCTAAAATCATTTAAAATGGCAAGTTTAGATACAGGCGACGGCGGTGGCGGCCACAAGAAAGGCCCGGGCGTGAAGAAAGCCAAAAAGCTGAACACACGCGTGGACATGACACCGATGGTTGACCTTGCCTTTTTGCTGATCACCTTCTTCATCTTCACTGCGACGATGAACAATCCGACCACCATGGACCTTAACATGCCCAAGGACACGGATAAAAAGGATGAACTGACAAAAACAAAGCAATCAGGTGCCCTTACGCTCATGCTGGGTAAAGACAATCACATCTTCTATTATGAAGGTGAATTGCTGCCGGACGGTTCCAACTTCAAAACAGCCTCTTATTCTCAGGTGCGTGATATCATCATCAAGAAGAAGAGGGAAGTAGAGGCATCGTATGTGCGTGACCCTGCATGTGAAGCGGAAAAGCAGAATGCCGGAAAACCCATCAGTCTCTGCAAGCAGAAAGACTTCTTTGTGATGATCAAACCCACAGACGAGTCTTCTTACAAGAATGCGGTAGACATCCTGGACGAGATGACCATCAACAAAGTTGAACGCTACGCTCTTGTGAAAGTGGCTGATACTGAGATGGATCTGATCAAGGCAACAGAAGCCAGCGCGCCAAAACAATAAGCGGTTTGTGGAATATATCCGCTTTTGCATCTAATTAAAACAAATTAAAGAAATGGAAGCCAACAAAATACTATCGTCGGATTTGCTGGACCTGGTTTTTGAGGGTCGCAATAAAGACTATGGTGCCTATGAGTTGCGCCGGACGTACAACAAGCGTATCGGTATTGCGCTGCTCATTACTGCTGCCGTGGCAATTCTGGCGCTCGTAGCTTCGTTCGTGGCCAATGCCATGAAGAGCAAGGAGCCTGAGAAAGTAGCCCTGACAGAGGTCACCATCCAGGAAATCAAGCCGCCGGAGGAGGAGAAGCCGGTAGAACCGCCACCTCCACCGCCGCCAAAAGCACCAGATCCTCCCAAGATCGAAATGAAACAGTTTACCCCTCCCGTAGTGGTAAAGGATGAGGAAGTGAAAGAACCACCTCCCACCAACGAAGAGTTGAAAACTGTTAAGATCGACGTAATCAACCAGGAAGGTATCAAGGACATGGGTATCGCCACACCGGTACAGATCGATGAAGGTAAAGGTGTAATCGAAACCAAGAAAGTAGTAGAGCCTGAGATCTTCGAAAAAGTGGAAGTGGAAGCCTCTTATCCTGGTGGTCCTAAAGCGTGGGAAAACTTCCTCCGCCGTAACCTGGACCCCAACGTTCCCCCGGATAACGGAGCGCCTCCCGGCAACTACACTGTTTATATCCAGTTCGTAGTGTCTGTGGACGGTACGGTGAGTGATATCAAACCGCTGACCAGCCATGGTTACGGTATGGAACAGGAAGCTGTTCGTGTACTGAAGAAAGCTACCAAATGGGTACCTGCTATTCAGAACGGCCGCTCTGTAAAAGCTTATCGCAAGCAGCCGATCACCTTCCAGGTAGAAGAAAATTAATTCAAACTTCTTACTGATAAAAAAACCTCCGCAATCTGCGGAGGTTTTTTTTGTGAATAGTGAATGAGTCAATAGTGAATGATCATTATTGAGCGTGATTCTAATTGCTTGTCATTATCTGCTGAAACCATTTACACATTTTCACACTTGCACATTTACACATTGAATTTCCACGTGTGGAAATTCAACTACCGGGTATCTCATTGAAAAGTATAAGCCATGGATACCAACAAAATTCTAACCGCAGATGTACTCGACATTGTATTCGAGGGACGCAACAAAAGTTATGGAGCTTATGAGCTTCGCAAAACTTATTCTTCACGTTTAAAAAAAGCATTACTCATCACCGGGCTTGCTGTTGCAGGGATAGTAGCCAGCGCCGCTGTATTCAACAACAGTAAAACCACACTATCGCAGCAACTCGACAAAAACGAGTTGAAAATTACAGAGGTGCAAATGGAAGAGGAAGAAAAAGAGCCTGAACCGATTCCTGAAGAACAAAAACCACAAGAGCAACCGCAACAACAATTGGTAGAACAATTGCAGTTACAAACGATCCAGTCTACCACTCCTGTTATCGTCGATGATAACCAGGTGAAAGATCCGCCGCCAACGCAAGATGATCTGAAAAATTTAAAGATCGATCTACAAACAAATCTTGATGGAGCTGTTGACAAAGGCATAGCCAATCCCGCCAAAATTCTGGACAATGGAACCGGCATCATTCCTGAAAAGAAAAATCCGGAACCCGATATCTGGGAGAAAGTGGAGATCGAAGCTTCATTCGAAGGAGGCCCGAAAGCCTGGGAAAGTTTTTTACGCAGAAATCTTGATGCCGATGTGCCTCCCAACAATGGCGCGCCCGAAGGCAAGTACACCGTGATCGTTCAGTTTGTAGTAGATGAAAACGGTGCGGTAAGTGATCTCAAACCGCTTACCCAACACGGGTTTGGTATGGAACAGGAAGCCTTGCGTGTTTTAAGAAAAGCAAGCAAGTGGAAGCCCGCTCAACAAAATGGTCGCCTCGTTAAAGCGTATCGCCGTCAACCGATCACGTTTGAAGTAGCACAGAATTGAGGTGTAAGAGGAGAGGCGTAAGGTGTAGGGTGAAAACAGCCGTAATAAGTATTAAGTAATAAGTTGAACAGCCGCGGAAGCGCCAGGAGCTTAGCCAGTGACGACTGACGTTAAGCACCTCGGTTAGCCCCTGTTAATACATTTTCAAATTATCAAATTTTCAAATTAACAATAAAGCCCCGCTCGCGGGGCTTTATTGTTAAACGTTCTCGGCGAGTAGTTGCCGTATGAGTATTTCAAGTTCCTTGATTCTTTTTTCCAGCATCGGAAGATTACGGCTAAGCGCCTGGCTTCTCAATGCAGCCGTATAATCATGCGCAGGAGAACCGGTTACTGCTTTGCCGGCTTCGATTGATTTGCTTACGCCGCTTTGCGCATTTACTTTGGCTCCGTCGCCGAGTTGAATGTGACCGACAATACCGGCCTGTCCGCCGATCATTACGCCGTTACCGATCTTGGTGCTGCCGCTTACACCGGCCTGCGCCGCAATGACAGTGCTGTTGCCTACTTCCACATTGTGTGCGATCTGGATCAGATTGTCCAGCTTGGCGCCTGATTTGATAACGGTAGAACCGATGGTGGCGCGATCGATCGTGGCGTTGGCCCCGATCTCTACATAGTCATGGATCACTACATTGCCGATCTGCGGTACTTTCTTAAAACTGCCATCTGCCTGCGGGGCAAATCCGAATCCATCACTGCCCACTACCGTACCGGCATGGATCGATACATGATTGCCGATCTGGCAATCGTGATAAATCTTTACACCGGGATGAATAACACAGTTGTCGCCGATGGTAACATTATTACCGATATAAGCGTTGGGATAAATTTTAGTGTTGTTGCCGATGCGTACATTTTCGCCGAGATAGGCAAACGCACCGATGAATACCTGTTCGCCATACGTAGCCGATTTGGCGATATAAGCCGGTTCCTGAACGCCCTGAAGCTGTTGCTGCATGATCTCCTGGTACTTGGTCAGGAGTGTGGCAAAAGCGCTGTATGCATCCGGCACGCGGATCAATGTTGCGCTCACAGGCTGTTTCAGTTCATAGTTTTCATTCAGGATGATCACGCTGGCACCGGTGCTGTAGAGGTAATCCTCATATTTAAGATTGGCCAGGAAACTGAGTTGCCCTTCCCTGGCTTCTTCAATTTTTCCAAAAGAATTCACGGCAACATTCGGGTCGCCCTCAACTTTACCGTTAATTAGAAACGCAATCTGGGAGGCAGGGAAGGTCATATAGTTTAATGTTAAAACGAGTTTGGAAATGCCCGGTTCTTCCTAGGCATATCTCATACAACAAATGTAATGTTTTTTGACCTTGCTGCTTAAATTGTGCTGGATCAGGGCATTGTCCACCTCCGAGATGTCTTTGATAGTCCCGTCTTTGAAAAGTATGCTGATCCGCTCATCAGTAAGGTTGTAAGTGGTGTTGCTGGCTACTCCCGTGAATACCAGGTAGTGAGCCTCCTCCGGGCTTACTCCGAATTTTTCCATAATGGCTGCTCTCGCCTGCTCCAGGGTTTGTCCGGGTATGGGTTCGGCCTGCAATTTTACCTTATATAGTCTGCGGTCTATCAAAGAACGGCAAAGCAGGCTTAATATTTTATCCGGGTGATGAATCCAGTTTTTGATCGTGGCCATGATATCGTGATCGTCCAACTGGCAGAAAGCCGGTAATACCGCTTTTATATTTCGGTATTCGTCAGGCTTTTTCAGCATGTTGTCAAACATCATTGAGGCGGCATTCACTTCCTTGCCACGGGCGATGAGTTCTTTTGCCCGATGGATAATCTTGACCACCATCATTTCGGCCGCGATCACTGTTTTGTGCAGGTACACCTGCCAGTACATCAACCTGCGCGCGAGCAGGAATTTTTCAATGGAATAAACGGCTTTCTCTTCGACCAGTAAATTGCCATCTTTTACCGCCAGCATTTTGATGATACGGTCATAACCGATGACACCCTCCGCCACGCCGGTGAAGAAGCTGTCGCGGTTCAGGTAATCCATGCGGTCTACATCCAGTTGTCCGGATATCAGTTGATGCAGGAAGGGTTTGGGATGTTTGTTGGTGAAGATGGCTATGGCGGTGGACAGCTGACCGTTGAACTCGTCATTGAGCGCTTCCATGATGCAAAGCGATATTTTTTCATGGTGGGCGCCGGGAATCAGTTCGTTTTCGAGCGCATGGGAAAACGGGCCATGACCGATATCATGCAGCAGGATCGCGATCTTTGCGCCCAGCTCTTCGTCTTGGGTAATGGGAATCTGCTTGCTTTTTAATTCACTTAATGCGGTACACATCAGGTGATAAGCGCCAAGTGAATGATGCAATCTTGTATGCACGGCGCCGGGATAGACAATATGCGCAAATGCCATCTGGTGAATATTTCTCAGCCGCTGATAATACGGATGAGAAATGATTTGCAGGATCAAAGGATGATCGATGGTAATAAATCCATAGACAGGGTCGTTGATGATCTTGCGGACGGCGTTCATTTTTTGATTTTTGGTAAAGCCCGGACCGGGAAAGAGAACAAAAGTACGCTACCGGCCATGAAAAAGCTAACTTACACTGTGGCCGGTTTGCACAGCGGTCAAGTCTTAACAAGAAAAAAGGGAAACGCTTCCCGGCAAGTGGAACCTTGGCTGTAAATTTGAGAGAATTCAAAATTCAAAAGTCAAAATTCAAAAATCAAAACCACTTCGGTGTTTTTTTGATTTTTGAATTTTAAATTTTTACTTAAAATGGCATTAGCACATATCATCTGGGTAGACGACGAAATAGAGAGCCTGCAATCGCAGAAACTTTTCCTGGAAAATAAGGGATACGATGTACAGACTTTTACCAATGGATTTGATGCCATTGATTACGTGAAAGACAACCTCGTGGACGTCGTATTGATCGATGAATCGATGCCGGGCATTACGGGGCTGGAAACACTGGCCAAAATAAAAGAGCTGAACCAGTCGCTGCCCGTGGTGCTGATTACCAAAAACGAAACCGAAAACCTGATGGATGAAGCCATCGGTTCGCAGATAAGCGATTACCTGATCAAACCGGTTAATCCCAATCAGGTTTGGCTGAGCCTGAAAAAGATCATCGACAACAAAAGGCTGGTATCGGAAAAAACCACGACAGCTTACCAGCAGCAATTCCGCAACCTGTTCATGGCGCTGAACAGCAATCCCGACTTCAACGAATGGATGGATATCTATAAAAAACTGGTGTATTGGGAACTGGAGATGCAAAAAACCGACAGTCCTGAAATGGTGGAAGTATTGCAGACGCAGAAGAATGAAGCCAATACGGAGTTTTTCAAATTCATCTCCCGTAATTACTCGAAATGGACAGGACCTAAAAGTGTGGAAGGGCCGGTGATGAGTCATTCGCTGATGCAATTTAAAGTACTGCCCCATCTGGAAAAAGGAACTCCGTTATTTTTTATACTGATCGACAATCTCCGGTTTGACCAATGGAAAGCGATTCAGCCCATCTTTGCCGAGAGTTTCCGGATACTGGAAGAAGATAGTTTTTACAGTATTCTTCCAACGGCTACGCAATATGCGCGGAATGCCATTTTTGCCGGGATGTTGCCCATCGACATTGAAAAGAAGTTTCCAAACCAGTGGAAAAACGACGATGAAGAAGGCGGAAAAAATCTGCACGAAGAAGAATTGTTGCGCGCGCAGTTGAAGCGGTTGGGCAAGGATGATATCAAAGTGTCTTATACCAAAGTGGTCAATAACCAGGCGGGCCTCGATTTGGTCAACAATATGCACAACCTGCTGACTAATGACCTGAATGTGATCGTTTACAATTTTGTAGACATGCTCAGCCATGCGCGCACGGAAATGGAAGTGCTGAAAGAGCTGGCAGGTGATGAAATGAGTTACCGCAGCATCACGGCCAGTTGGTTTGAGCACTCGCCGCTGCACCAGGCGCTGCGGAAGATCTCGGAGAAAAACATCCGGGTGATCCTGGCAACCGATCACGGCAGTGTGCGGGTAAAAAATCCCTGCAAAGTGGTAGGAGACAAGCAAACGACGACCAATCTGCGTTATAAACACGGCCGCAACCTGAATTATGAACCAAAGGACGTACTGGCCTTCCGCGACCCGAAAGAGGCCGGATTGCCGACGCCTACGGTCAATTCCTCCTATATATTCGCCAAAGAGGACGGGTTCCTGTGTTACCCCAACAACTACAACTATTACGTCAACTATTACCGGAATACGTTCCAGCATGGGGGTGTCAGCCTGGAAGAAATGATCGTTCCCGTGATCAAAATGCAGAGCAAGTAGTAAAAACCGTGCATCTGTTGTGGAAAAAACGCTGACAGCAGGCCGGTTCTCCCGGCCAGGCTTGCGTAAATTTGTGGTTATTCATTTATATCATTAACGTTCCGGATGAAATACACTCAAACCACGCTAGACAAGTTAGAGACGATACCTGAGCAGTCGGGTTATGTGCTGCGGTATGAACGCGGAACCTTTCAGAGCGGTTATTGCATACTGGAGGAGAAGAAGGTTATTGTGTTGAATAAATTCCTGCAGATCGAAGGGCGGATCAATACGCTGATGGACCTGATCACCCAACTGGATATCAATCCCGATATGCTGACAGACGATGCCCGTAAATTATATCTTGAGATCAATGCCCGTGCGCAGCAGTCTCAGGAAGACTAACTACATCCGCGCCGGCGGAATAAAATAAACCTGTGTCCTGTCCTCCGCTTAAAATAACATTCCTGGGAACCGGTACAAGCAGTGGTGTGCCGATGATTGGCTGCGACTGCGAAGTGTGCCGGTCTGCCGATCCGCGTGACAACCGCCTGCGGTCGAGTATACTGGTGCAATCGCCTGCGACAACGCTGATCGTGGATACGGGGCCCGACTTCCGCTACCAGATGTTGCGCGAGGATGTGCGTCACCTCGATGCCGTATTGTTTACACACCCTCATAAAGATCATATTGCCGGTCTCGATGATATCCGGGCGTATAATTTTTTCTCCCGGAAGCCGATGGATATTTATGCGAACTCGTTAACGGAAGAGGCGCTGCGTCGTGATTTCTATTATGCATTTGCCGATACAAAATATCCGGGTCTGCCCGAATTGAATCTCCACACATTTGACGAGGAGCCATTCATGGTGGGCGACATACCGGTGCAGCCTGTTACGGTATGGCATTATAAAATGCCGGTAAGCGCTTTCCGTTTCGGTGCGTTTACCTATATCACAGATGCGAACCGGCTGGATCCGGAAGCGTGCTCGCTTGTGCGCGGGTCATCAGTATTGGTGGTAAATGCGCTGCGGAAAGAACAGCATCTTTCGCATTTTACGCTGGAAGAAGCAGTGACATTGGTGAATGACCTTGAAGTCCCGCAGGCTTATTTTACGCATATTTCGCATCAGTTAGGGTTGCATGCGGAGGTGAGTGAAGAGTTGCCGGAGGGGATGGCGTTGGCTTATGACCGGCTGGTGGTGGAGGTGTGAGGGAAACAGCCGTTATAAGTAAGAACTTTGTTGATTTTAGAAACTGCCTCTTCCATTAAACGATCTGTTATTTCTCCGGCAGATGATCCGACCGAAATTTTATTCTTTTCAAAACAAAGATTGCTGTCAGTGTGCATATAATAAAAATGGCAATCGTCTTCCCGTCACGACTGTTACCATTTTTCATGAAAAGATACGACAGCGCTGAAATGATAATTACACAAAACGCGCCTAACAATTGCTCAGGTAATCTAATCTGATAGCGGCGTTGAGGCTTTTAATCTCCATTTTCTGGCGATGTATATTTTCTATTTCGGCCATTCTGAACAGCCGCTCAGGAAAAGTTGGATCTATTTCGGCAAATTGTCTAACCATTTCTGGCGGAGGAATGGTTCCCATATATAAACTGGTACGTCTTGTGACAGCCTGATCCGAATGTTGGGAAAACTCTGATATTTCAGTTGATAGTGGCATTATTCGTTTTTTATCTGTTTTGACGCAGACGGATTGTTGACATTATCGCGATGTTTTATTTGTGCCTCCAGGTTCCAAAACGCAGACCACATGTCTTTGCCTATTGCCTGCCAATCACCAGTAAGGGCTTCTTCATTTGTCCGTTGGTAGAGTTTTCGCCGGAATGCTGCGACCCGGTCGCTTCCAAAAAAGAATGACAGAAACCCTTTCCGGAATGAGAACTGTTTTTTATCTGCAAGCGTGCTCATAACAGGTTGTTTTTTATCAATAAGGAAATAGTTGGATCAAAAATAATTATACCATACAGCCGCAGTCGGAGAATAAACGGGTAATTTAGTTTTATTTATTAGGCATTCATTGGCCTGAAAATTTTATACTTTTTTCAAACCTAACACTTGTTAGTTTCGATCAATAACCTTTATTTTTGTACAGACCTTTAACGATGCCGTTTGCTTGCCGTAAAAACCTATAAGGCTCAAAAGGCCTTATAGGTTTAATTTTTTAATTTACTTATGAACTTCCTACAGAACGAACTCACCGAACAGGTAGCACAAACCGCCCGCGACTTCGCCCGTCAACACATCCGCCCATACATTATGGAGTGGGATGAGTCCCAGGAATTTCCCGTTGAAACATTTAAAGAAATGGGCAAGTTGGGATTGATGGGCGTACTCGTACCTGAACAATACGGCGGTGCCGGTCTTTCTTATTTCGAATACAAAACCGTTATCGAAGAAGTAGCCCGCGTCTGCGGCTCTGTAGGACTCAGTCTCGCTGCACACAATTCACTCTGTACCGGACATATCCTGCAATTCGGCAACGAAGAACAAAAACAGACTTACCTGCCCAAACTTGCCACCGCCGAATGGATCGGTGCCTGGGGTTTGACAGAAGCCAACACCGGCAGTGATGCCGGCAATATGCGCTGCACAGCCGTCCGCGATGGCGAAGGATGGATTATCAACGGCACCAAAAACTGGATCACACACGGCAAGTCCGGCGACGTGGCCGTAGTCGTCTGCCGCACCGGCGAACCCCGCACACGCAACAACGCCACCGCCTTTATCGTGGAAAGGGGAACACCCGGTTTCAACGCCGGTAAAAAAGAAAATAAACTCGGTATGCGCGCCAGCGAAACGGCTGAAATGGTTTTCGATCAGTGCCGTATTTCCGACAGCCAGCGCCTCGGAGAAGTAGGGGAAGGTTTTTACCAGGCCATGAAAGTGCTCGACGGCGGCCGCATTTCGATTGCCGCCTTGTCACTGGGCATTGCCCGGGGTGCTTACGACGCGGCGCGACAGTACGCACAGGAGCGCCATCAGTTCGATAAACCCATCGCAAGCTTCCAGGGAATTTCCTTCAAATTGGCCGATATGGCTACCGAAATAGAAGCGGCCAATCTCCTTATCCTGCAGGCCTGCGATCTCAAGAACCGCCATTTACCCATGACCCGCGAAGCCGCCATGGCCAAATACTACGCAAGCGAAGTAGCCGTGAGAGTAGCCAACGATGCCGTGCAGGTATTCGGCGGTTATGGCTATACCAAAGATTTTCCCGTTGAAAAATTTTACCGCGATGCCAAACTCTGCACCATCGGAGAAGGTACCAGCGAAATTCAGAAACTCGTGATTTCGAGAGAGGAGCTGAAGAAATAATGTGAAAATGTGTAGATGTGTCCGTCTTCGACGGAATGTGAAAATTTGAAAGCAGTTTCCTTGCTTTGACATTTCCACATTTTCACACGGACCTGCCGCAGGCGGGCACATTTGCACATTGTTCTCACTTCACTTCCTGCATATCCACCAACCGCTTATAAAAGCCGTTTTGCGTAATCAGTTCAGCGTGGGTGCCGCGCTCAACAATTTTTCCTTTTTGTAATACGATGATCTCGTCGGCATGACGGATCGTGCTGAGACGGTGAGCGATCACGATACTGGTGCGGTTCTGCATCATGTTGTTGATGGCATCCTGCACCAGCCGTTCGCTTTCGGTATCGAGAGAGGACGTGGCTTCATCGAGAATCAGGATCGGCGGATTTTTCAATACGGCGCGGGCAATAGTCAGGCGCTGACGTTCGCCACCGCTGAGTTTGCTGCCACGGTCTCCTATGTTGCTTTGATAGCCAAGTTCCTTTTGTGTGATAAAATTATGCGCATTCGCTACTTCGGCAGCCTTGCGTATTTCTTCATCACTGGCATTGGTGGCACCCAATGCAATGTTGTTGGCAATGGTATCGTTGAACAGGATGGGCTCCTGCGTTACAATACTCATCTGGCTGCGTACACTGTGCAGCGAATAATCGCGGATGTTGACGCCATCGATCAATACCTCACCGGATGTCACGTCATGGAAACGTGGCACAAGATCGGCGAGCGTGGATTTACCTGCGCCTGAAGAGCCTACAAGCGCGACCGTTTTTCCTTTTTCAACAACGAGATTAATATTGTCCAGGATCACTGCATCGTCATAAGCAAAACGCACATTGCGGAACTCGATGCTGCTGTTGAACGATTCCAGTTTTTTCCCGTTCGGGTTATCGTCTACGGTTTGAGGCGTAGTCAATACTTCTTCAATCCGTTTGATCGCAGCCGACCCTTTCTGCATATTGCTGAAAGAAGTGGACAATGTTTTTACCGGGTTGATGATGTTGTAGAAAAGAGCGAGGTAGGTAAGGAAAAGAGAAGCATCAAGCCCATCCAGCTTTTGTTCCAGCACCAATTGCCCGCCAAACCAAAGTATGCCAACAAAGACCATTACCCCCAGCAATTCAGACATGGGAGAAGCCATATCGCGGCGGCGGCTGATACGGTTTTTGGCATCCAGCAATTCATCATTGATGCGTCCGAACCGGCCCTTCAATAATGATTCTACGTTGAAAGCTTTGATTACCCGCAGACCGTTGAGGGTTTCATCGATCACCGACAGGGATTCACCATGCTTTTCGGCAGCTTCGTTGGAGTGACGCTTCAGCGCGCGTGATATGCGACCCAGCACAAAACCGATAACAGGGATACAAATCAGTATGGCGAAGGTCAGTTTGGGGCTGATATAAAACAGTACGCCAAAGTTGACGACGATGGTGAGGGGATCGCGGATCCATCCTTCCAATGCTCCAACCAGTGAAGACTCCACCTCGGACACATCGTTCGTAATGCGGCTGATCAGATCTCCCTTGCGCTGTTCGGTGAAATAACCGATCGGTAAATGCAGGATCTTTTCGTAAAGCTCCGACCGCAGGTTGTTAACGATACGGTTCTTGAGCGGATTGAGCACATAAAACGAAAGATAGAGGAAAAGATTTTTCAAAAAAATGGACACAATAATGATCACACAGATGACCGCCAGCCCGTGCAAAGGATTGAAAGGCTGCCCGGGTTCAATCAGGAACCTGCTGATATAAGTGGTAACCGGGTTCTCGCCCAGCTCACCCATATTGCCCTTAAAAATAAGTTGAAAGAAAGGGGCCAGCATGCCCAATGACACAATGGAAAAGACTATCGACAGCACAATAAAGACAAAGTAGAGGACCACTTTGCCCTTGAATTGCCCGAGATAGTTAAAAATCCTCGAATATTTCTTCATTACAGTATTAATAGCTTAAACGGCACAAAGTAAGTAATTTTACCGCCGTAGCCCAAACCGCCCGGAACAGCGGCCTGCCGTCTGTAAAATTCACCGGTCCGGTAAGGGAAAAATCAATGAATTATGGAAGAAGGAAAAAGACAGAAACAGATCGCCGGCCTGCTCAACGAAGAAATGAATACCATTTTTCAACGGCTGGGACTCAACATGATCGGTGGAGGAATGGTTTCCATTTCATCTGTTAAAGTAACACCGGACCTGCTCGAAGCCCGCTTTTATGTGAGCTTTTTCCAGGTGGCCGACAAAGAAGCTGCGCTCAAACACATAGAAGATAAGCATCATGAGATCAAAAAAGAACTGACGGCACGCGTGCGTCATCAATTGCGGAGCATGCCCGTGCTGAAATTCTTCTACGACGATACCCTGGATCATGTATTCCGTATGGAAGAACTGTTCAAAAAAATCAACGAAGAAAAGAATAAAGGCGAGTAACCAGCATCTCACCAAATAACCGGACATCTCTTGTACTTCCTATTTGCCTGGCGGTATTTCAAAGCCAAAAAATCAGCGAATGCCATCAATATCATTGCATGGATCAGCATTGTGGCGATCGTTATCGGCACTACCGCATTGATCCTGGTGTTGAGCGTGTTCAATGGCTTTGAAGGATTGGTGAAATCATTGTATTCCTCTTTTTATACCGACCTGCGCATATCCCCCAAAGACGGCAAAACACTCAGCCTGTCTGCAGCACAGCTTGCAGATTTGAAAAAGACCGGCGGCGTTGCCAACGTTTCCCTGGTGGTCGAAGAAAAGGCGATTGTCCAGCAAGGCGACTACCAATCCGTTGTGTACCTTAAAGGAGTGGATGAAACCTATCGTTTTATCAGCGGCGTGCCTTCTCACCTGATCAACGGAACTTACAACCTTGGTTCCGAAGCTGCTCCCAAACTTATTCTGGGTGCAGGTATCGAAGGGGCATTAGGCATCCAGGCCGACCGCAACCTGCTGCCTTTGCGCATCTACCTGCCGCGTAAAAGCACCACTGAGCAGATAGACGAAATGAATGATATCAGCAGTGATACCATTCAAACGTCCGGCGCCTTCATTATCCAGCAGGATTTCGACAACAAATACGCACTTACCAATATTGATTTCGTGAAACGGGCATTGCGCTTACCCGCCGATGCCTACACGGCTGTGGAGATTTCGCTGCGCGACCCTGATCAGAGTGAGACGATCCGCGATCAGTTGCAGAAAATGATGGGCAGCGCGTATAAGGTGCAGGACCGCTATCAGCAGAACCAAAGTCTCTATGCCGTTATGAACCTCGAACGATGGGCCATCTACGGTGTGCTTTGTCTCATCCTGATTGTAGCAGCCTTCAACATGATCGGTGCATTGACGATGCTGGTATTGGAAAAGCAAAAAGACATCAGCATCCTGCACGCGTTGGGTGCCAACCGCGGGTTCATACAACGCATTTTCCTGAGCGAAGGCTTTCTGCTGGCCATCATCGGTGGAGTAGCCGGCATGTTGCTCGCCGTGCTGATCGTTGTCCTGCAAATAAAATTCCATCTAATCCCGCTTACGGGCGGCTCATTCCTGATTGATTATTTCCCGGTTGAATTACGCTGGCCGGATTTCCTGCTGGTGGGAGCTACCGTTTTTGTGATCGCGCTGGTAGCGTCGTGGCTGCCCTCGAGGAAAGCGGCGGACAGGGATTTTTCATTGAGAAGCGAATAGGGAAGGGGTAAGGTATAAGGCATGAGGTATAGGGTATACGGTATAGGGTGAAACAGCCGTTATAAGTTTTGTGATTCGTGTATACGAGCCACGGCTGTTTTATTCACGATTGACCATTGACCATTCACGATTGACGATTCACGTTCCTTCGCAACTGCCAACCATAAAAAAAGTCCTGGTTGTAAACCGGGACTTTTTGAATTTTTATTTTTGACTTTTGAATTTAATAATCTCCAAGTGTCTCCGGCAACTGATCCAGCGCTTTGGCCAGTTGTTCGTCGTTGGGAGCGATGCCGTGCCATTCGTGCGTGCCTTCCATGAAGTCAACGCCTTTGCCCATAGCCGTATGCATCATAATGGCGATTGGTTTGCCTTTGCCGGTCATTGATTTGGCTTTGTTCAGCGTTGCTACTACATCATCCATATCGTTACCGTTCATTTCAAGTGTAGCCCAACCGAAAGCTTCGAACTTTTCCTGGATATTACCGAGGCTCATCACTTTGTCCGTGGGACCGTCGATCTGCTGACCGTTCCAGTCGATGGTGGAGATCAGATTGTCCACTTTATGGTGGGCGGCAAACATGGTCGCTTCCCAGATCTGGCCTTCGTCCAGTTCGCCGTCGCCATGGAGGGAGAATACCAGGTGGTTGTCACCATTTAATTTTTTGGCCAATGCAGCGCCGAGCGCCACACTCATGCCTTGTCCGAGCGAACCGCTGGCTACACGGATACCGGGAAGGTGTTCGTGCGTGGCAGGGTGGCCCTGCAGCCGGGAATTGATCTTGCGGAAAGTGGACAGTTCTTTTATATCGAAATAGCCTGAACGGGCCAGGGTAGAGTAAAAAACAGGGGAAATATGGCCGTTTGACAGGAAAAACACGTCTTCGTCGCGTGCGTCCATGTCAAAGTCCGGATTATGTTTCATTACATTGAAATACAATGCAGTAAAGAAGTCGGCACAGCCCAGTGAACCACCCGGGTGACCGCTGCTCGCACCATGAACCATCCGGACGATATCCCGGCGTATCTGCGACGCAATTGCCTTGAGTTCTGCCATAAAATAGGAATGTTTTAAAGTTTTTGTATCTTGCCGCCCCTGTCCTCTTGGTTGTGGTGCAAATGTGCAACCTTTTTCGATACAAACGTCCATCCTCCTAAGCCAAATTAGCCCGATAACCCGAAAAGCCTTGCGCAGAGCGGAATTAAATTATTGTGCTGTGACAAAAAAAGGTCGGTATTCCAGTGATCTTTCAGGGGAATACTTATTTTTGTGAACTGTTAAAATTTACTTAATGCCCGATGTGTTGCTGACAGCTGCCGTAGCCTTTATTATCTCATTTCTGGCAATACCGGTAGTGCTGCAGATAGCTGACCTGAAAAAACTTTATGACGTACCTGACGAAAGAAAGCTTCACACTCATCCTGTGGCTTCGTTGGGTGGGGTAGGCATTTTTGGTGGTTTTCTCTTTGCATCTCTCTTGTCGATCCAGGGGCAATTCAATCCCGAATTTCAATACTTTTTTGCCGCTGCTCTCGTAATCTTTTTCCTGGGTCTGAAAGATGATCTTGTGATTCTTTCCGCCAGTAAGAAATTTGTAGGGCAGATCATTGCGGCAGCGATCCTGATACACCTCGGTGATATCCGGCTCAATAGCATGTACGGTCTTTTCGGTATCAATGAACTGCCCGAAGCGTTTAGCTATGCGTTGTCATATCTCACCGTTATCGTGATCATCAATTCTTTCAACCTGGTCGACGGTGTAGACGGTCTGGCTGCCAGCCTTGGGCTGCTGACCATGCTGGTGTTTGGTACCTATTTCTTTATGATACGCGAGCAGGCTTATGCGTTGCTGGCTTTCTCCATGGCGGGAAGTCTCATCGCATTCCTCATTTTCAACCATCATCCCGCGCGCATTTTCATGGGCGACTGCGGTTCGCTGATGATCGGATTGCTGAATGCCATCCTTGCTATCAAGTTCATCAATGTCACCAATGATTCATCGGTGCCCATTCCTGTACCGGCTTCTGTACCTATCGCGTTCGCTATTCTTATAGTACCCCTGCTCGATACGCTTCGTGTTTTCTCGATGCGCATATTCCAGGGCCGTTCTCCTTTTTCTCCGGACCGCAATCACATCCATCACCTGTTGCTGGACCGTTGCGGCATGGGACATGCAGCGGTAACGCTTACCTGTGTGGGTGTAAACGTGTTTTTTATCATGTTGGCCTACAGTTGCCGTTCAATGAACCCGTCGCTGCTGTTGTTCCTCCTGCTGGCTGTAGCCTTTACAGGGTTGAGCCTGTTGTACCTCGGCCGCCGTCCACGCCAGCGCAGACTGTTTGTGGCAAAAAGCATCCGCGAACCGCAGTCCGCTATTAAGAGCGCCGCACCCTCCAAGATCGTACCGCTGACACAACAGGAAGCGGCGAAAGTGGATCAGCACTGATAAATACCACTTTTGTTTATCGCGCCTGTTTCGTTAGTTTTGCCCTTCTCAAAAAATGACTATGACAGACGATGTATCAACGACAATCGGGAATACCGATGAGCAGATGAAAAAGGCGATCTCTCACCTTGAAGTGGAACTTACCAAGATCCGCGCCGGTAAAGCAAGCCCTCAAATGCTCGACGGACTGATGGTAGACTACTACGGATCTCCCGTTCCTATCAGCCAGGTGGGTAATATTTCTATCATGGATGCCCGTACGCTGACCATTCAGCCATGGGAAAAAAATATGCTCCAGCCGATCGAACGCTCGATCATTGGTGCTAACATCGGCGTTACGCCGCAGAACGATGGGGTGATCATCCGCCTGTTCCTTCCGCCACTCACTGAAGAACGCCGCCGCGAACTGGTAAAACGTTGCCAGGGAGAAGGGGAACATTCAAAAGTGGCTATCCGTAACATCCGCCGCGATGCAATCGAACAAATCAAAAAACTACAGAAGAATGGCCTGAGTGAAGATGCCGCCAAAGACGCTGAAACAGAAATTCAGGCACTTACCGATAAATTCATTACTGCTGTCGACAAACACCTGGCGGCAAAAGAAAAAGAAATCATGTCTGTATAAATCCATTCCATTTATACGACAAAGCCAAAAGCGCAACAGCTTTTGGCTTTTGTTTTTATAAAGAAGAAAAATAGCTATTTTTAAAACAGACCTTATAAACACCTTTATGGCAGCAATCAAATTGGAAAAAATAAGTACCCGTGCTCCGAAAGAGGCCGATAAAAAGGAGATCAAAGAAGAAACCCTGGCAATATTGACAGAACTGGATGAACTGCAGAACCTGTTGTATGCAGAAAGTAAACATTCGGTATTGATTGTACTGCAGGGGATGGATGCCAGTGGAAAAGATGGATTGATCCGGAAAGTATTCGGGCAAATGAATCCGCAGGGCGTGCAGGTACATTCTTTCAAAGTGCCCACAACCGAAGAAGCCGCACATGATTTTCTCTGGAGAATACATGCACGCACACCACAAAAAGGCATGATCCAGATTTTTAACCGCTCACACTATGAGGATATCCTGATAACACGCGTACACGGCTGGTGCGATGATGCAACGGCGAAAGACAGGATGCGCGCAATCAATGATTTCGAGTGGCTATTGCAACGTCATAACCAGACACATATCCTCAAATTTTACCTGCATATATCTCCCGAAGAACAGGAACAGCGTTTAACGGAGCGCCTCAGCAATCCTTCCAAAATGTGGAAGTACAACGCAAAGGATTTTGAAGAAGCCAAGCGGTGGAATGAATACCGCAAAATGTATGAGGACTGTTTTGACAATTGCAACGAACCTGCATGGAACATTGTGCCGGCAGATCAGAACTGGTACAAAGAATACCTTGTAGCGAAAGCATTCCGCGATCTGCTGAAGGGGTTGAACATGAAATATCCGGAGCTCGAAAAAGAAACGGCTAAATAACCTTTTTGGTTTATCTTTTGATAACACACCGCATTATTACACACATTAAAATCAACTTGTTATGGGAATGCTTAAAGAATTCCGGGATTTTGCCCTCAAAGGAAATGTTGTAGATCTGGCTATCGCTGTAATTATCGGCGGCGCCTTCGGGGCAATTGTATCTTCCCTGGTGGACGATGTTATTACACCGTTGTTACTAACGCCCGCTCTTGAAGCGATACAAGCGAAAGATCTGGACGCATTAACCTGGGGAGCCGTCAAATACGGCAAATTCCTGGCAGCCGTCATCAAGTTCATTATTGTTGCTTTCATCCTTTTCCTGCTGGTAAAAGGAATGAACAAAATGAAGAAAAAAGAAGAACCGGCCAAGCCTGCAGGCCCTTCAGAGGAAATACTCCTGCTGCGCGAGATCCGCGATTCTTTAAAGAAATAGGGACCGGATTTCCCGTATTTTTGAAGCCCCGAAGGACTTTTCGGGGCTTTTTAATCTGTTTAATATTACATGGCAAATACTTCTTCCTACCAGATCAAATTACCGCAATTCGAAGGCCCCTTCGATCTGCTGCTCTTTTTCATCGAAAGAGATGAGCTGGATATTTACAATATTCCGATCACCCGTATTACCAACGACTTTCTCGATTATATCCATAACCAGGAATCACTCAACATCGAATTATCGAGCGAGTTCATTCTTTTCATTTCAACATTGATGCGCATCAAAGCAAAAATGTTGCTGCCACGCAAAGAAGTCGACGCCCAGGGCAATGAGATCGATCCGCGTGAAGAACTGGTAAGCAAACTCCTCGAGTATAAAAAGTTCAAAGAGGCTTCAGCACAACTGGCCGAGATGGAAGCCATCCGCATGTTGATGGTAAAACGCGGCAACATCCAGAAAGAACTTTCCATCATCGGCGAAGAAGCCGGCGAAGGAACGGAGATACAGAACATCACGTTGTTCAAACTGATGAAGGCGTTTGAAAAAGCCATGCAGAAATACGCTGAGCGCGTCAACAAACCGGTGCATACGGTTGTTCAATACCGGTATACGATGGAAGACAGCCGCCATCAGATGCTGGACCTCGTGGAACAGGGAAAGACAGTGGCGTTTGAAAAAATATTCGAACACGCAGAGAATCGGGTGCATGCCATCTTCCTCTTTCTCTCCCTGCTGGAACTGGTGCAGCAGAAGTTCATGAAGATCATTATTGGCGAAGGCAAGAATAATTTTATCCTGGAGTTTACACCGCCCGAAGAGCGTGAAGTGGAACAGGAAGAAGATAAGCAAGACCAGGAGTACAGGGAAGAACAGGAAGGCACGGAAGAGCAAACAGACAATCATCCCCAATAAACTTTTAAAATTCTATTATTATGAAACGTTTCGCAACAGCCAACTGGAAAGGCACCGGTAAAGAAGGAAAAGGCACTACCTCTACCCAGTCTGGTGTGCTGAAAGATACACAGTACTCTTACCTGAGCCGTTTTGAAGAAGGTATCGGTACAAACCCTGAAGAGCTGATCGCTGCGGCACATGCCGATTGCTTCACGATGAAGCTGAGCTTTGTGCTGAACGCAGCCGGCTTTACCGCAGATAATATCGACACACGTTGCACAATCGAACTGGACAATGGCGCCATCACCAACAGCCACCTCGAAGTAAAAGCGACGATACCCGGTATCGATGCAGCCAAATTTGAAGAGGCAGTGAATGATGCAAAAGTGAATTGCCCAATCAGCAAACTGCTGAACACCAATATCACGCTTGAAGCGTCATTGGCTTAATCTTTACAGCTTTTAATACGCTTGAATCAGCCCCCGCAACACGCGGGGGTTATTCATATATCCAAAGTAAAACAGGTTTGGAGGAACGGTCGATAACGGGCTTTAGGTATTGCAGAAATCCGGGAGATACGGTGGGGCAGCCGTCGCTCTGACATATTTCTTCAGCCGTTGCAATTTCGGGTACGCATTCGTGTGAATGCAATACCACAAATCTGTCAAAAGCCTTGTTGTTGCTTGCCTCCAATCCATATAGCTTATAAGCGAGACCGAATCGTCCCTTGTAGGGATAACCGATTTTGTACTTGCCTAATGAAGTACAGCCGCATCCTACCGTGTTACCATATTTTCTCCCTTCGAGCCAGTTTTCATTGCAACGTCCATGCGTAACGAGGCCGCTGTTGATGACGGAGTCTTTTCCCAAGTGGTAAACAAAAAAACGTGGTTGGCCGGAAGCCATCTGCATATCGATGAGGAATACGATCTGGTCGTTGAAACGGTTGGCACGTACATAGCGCCGGGCTTCTTCTGCTTTTTTTGCCACTTTCTTACCGGCATCGTCAATTGACCGGGCCGGGTTTGGAGCAATGGCGACAGTGTGTCGCGGAGTCAGTGCTTCTCGCACCGGAGGCGACCACCAGGCGAGGAGGCCGGAGATGAGCAGGAGCAACAGGAGCAGCCGGAAGGGTTTCATAATTCAAAATTCAAAAGGCAAAATTCAAAAATGAAGATGGGGCATCAGGATAAAGGATGCGAGTTCTTTTGGATTCCACACGCAATAAGCGAATAGTCAATAAACAGCCATGGTTCGTGTATACACGAACCATGGAACTTAAAACGTATAACTTAATACCCTTTAACTTTTGACTTACTGCAGCAGCGCTGCAACAGGCTGCTCCACTTTCATCATTTCCCTTACCACAGTAGCAATGCCTTCGGCATCATATTCACATTCGCGATGCAGTTCACGCGGAGTGCCGTGCTCTACAATACGATCCGGAATGCCGATGATGCGCACATCATTTTTATAACCGTGTCTGGCCATGAATTCGAGCACAGCAGAACCAAAGCCGCCCGTAACGGTGCCGTCTTCAACGGTCACCAGCTTTTCATAGCGCTGGCAGGCTTCGTGAAGCAGTTCTTCGTCGAGCGGCTTTACGAAGCGCAGGTCGTAATGACCGGGCTCGATGCCTTCGGCACGGAGGTCGCGGATAGCAGCGGCGGCAAAGTTGCCGGGATGCCCGAAAGAAAGAATGGCAATGCCGCGTCCGTCGCGGAGTTTACGGCCCTTTCCGATGGTTACTTCTTCCATGGGCGTGCGCCATTCGGCCATCATGCCTTCACCGCGCGGGTAGCGGATCACGAAAGGAAGTGTTGTAGATTCGAGTTGGGCCGTGTACATCAGGTTGCGCAGCTCACTTTCGTTCATCGGCGCACTGATGATCATATTGGGAATGCAACGGAAATAGGCAATGTCGTAGCAGCCGTGGTGAGTAGGACCATCATCTCCCACAAGACCGGCGCGGTCGAGGCAAAGCACAACGGGCAATTTCTGAATGGCCACATCGTGTACTACCTGGTCGTATGCGCGCTGCATAAAGGAAGAATAGATGTTGCAGAACACGCGCATACCTTGTGTGGCGAGGCCCGCACTTACGGTAACGGCATGTTGTTCACAGATGCCCACGTCGAATGCCCGGTCGGGCATTTTTTCCATCATATACTTGAGCGAAGAACCGGAAGGCATTGCGGGCGTGATGCCCATGATGGCCTGGTTTTTTTCCGCCAGTTCAATCAGTGTATGACCAAATACATCCTGGTATTTGGGAGGCTGTGGAGTTTCGTATTGTTTTTTATAGATCTCGCCGGTTACTTTATCGAACAGACCGGGGGCGTGCCATTTGGTCTGGTCTTGTTCAGCGAGTGCGTATCCTTTACCTTTTGTGGTAATGATATGCAGGATTTTCGGACCGGGGATTTCACGGAGATCGCGGAGCGTGTCTACCAGCTTCGCAATGTTGTGTCCGTCGATCGGACCGAAATAACGGATTTTCAGCGCTTCGAAGAGATTGGCGCTGCTGCTGACCATTCCTTTCAATCCTTCCGCCAGTTTGTGGCCCATGCCACGTGTAAAGTTTTTGCCTACGGGCAGTTTGCCAAGCAGGTTCCACACATCGTCTTTCACTTTGTTGTAAGTGGGCGAAGTGGTGATATCGGTCAGGTATTCTTTCAGCGCGCCTACGTTAGGGTCGATGCCGATACCGTTGTCGTTTAGTACGATCAGCATATCCGCATTGGAAACACCGGCGTGGTTCATGGCTTCGAAAGCCATACCTGCGGTCATGGAGCCATCGCCGATTACGGCAACTGTCTTGCGGTCCGTTTCGCCCTTGTATTTGGCAGCGATGGCCATGCCTAATGCAGCGGATATCGAAGTAGAAGAGTGGCCTACGCCAAATGTATCGTATTCGCTTTCGCTGCGTTTGGGGAAGCCGCTGAGGCCTTTGTATTTACGGTTGGTATGGAAACTATCTCTCCGGCCGGTCAGTATTTTATGGCCATAAGCCTGGTGACCTACGTCCCACACCAATTGATCATAAGGTGTATTGTACACGTAATGCAGTGCCGTGGTCAGTTCCACCACACCCAGGCTGGCACCGAAGTGACCGCCGTGTACGCTTACGATGTCGATGATATACTGTCGAAGTTCGTCACACAGTTGATGCAGTTTCTCCCGGGGAAGCTCTTTCAGGTCAGCGGGGGAATTAATGGTCTGCAGTAGTGGTCCGGGAAGAATTTCCATGTGGTTAATTTGTCAACTGTAAAAATAATATATTCTATAGTGCGCGGGCTCAAAAAAGCCCATAATTCTGGTTAAAATGCCGTAAACAGCGACTTTGCGGCGCCGGGAGGCCATTTGTAGAACTTATTTTCCACTGGTATATTTAGCACAGGGGCACATCCAGAAATAATTAGATTTGCTGATATGCAACTAGGAATTGAGCAATATTGGCTCGGAAACAAGCGATACTGGATTTTTCAGGCCTGCGGGTGGGGTATGTTCATCCTGGTACACCTGTTTTTCAATATCTCATTCAATAAAATGTCCACCTGGGACGATTGGGAGCTTTTTCTCGGCCGGATCGGCATTTTTGTGGTTTTAGGCGTTGTTTTTACCCACCTGATGCGAATGGTGATCATCTGGCTCAACGTTTTGCAAAAAAAGCTGGAAAAACAGGGCCTGATCTTCCTGGTCATTACCACCATTTTTGCCCTTATTGCCGCTTTTTTCAATATCCATTTGCTGCGCAAATTCAAATACCTCGCGCAAGCCGAACAAACCACGCTCAATGACAACAATTTCATCCTTGTACTGCTGAGCAATGCATTCAACTTTTTCATTTTCTATTTCATCTGGAACCTGATCTATTTCATGTACCACTACATCGCCAAAAGCCAGAAGCAGCAACTCGATACGCTGCAACTGGAATCATTGGTAAAGGAACTGGAACTGAAGACCATTAAGGCGCATATCAATCCGCATTTTATTTTTAACTCCCTGAATTCTATCCGTGCATTGGTGGATGAAAACCCGGAACGCGCGCGGAAAGCCATTACAGAGTTGAGTAATATCCTGCGCAGCAGCATCAATGTCGATAAATCTGAAACCGTTACATTTGAAAAGGAACTTGCTATCGTAAAGGACTACCTGGCATTGGAAACAATGCGTTTCGAAGACCGGTTGCAGGTGGAATACGAAGTAGATGACGATACACTGGCCAGCCCCGTACCGCCGATGATGTTGCAGACACTGGTGGAAAATGCGATCAAGCATGGCATCAGCAAGCAGATCAATGGGGGTATTGTAAGAGTGATCTCTGATTTCAGCGGTAACTACCATGAACTCACCGTACAGAATACCGGGCAGCTTTCGACGGATAAATTGGAAGAAGGATTCGGATTGTCGAGCACCAATGACCGGTTACAATTGTTGTACGGTCCGAAAGGAAGGTTTCAGATCCGTCAGCTTACGCCTTCCCTTGTGGAGGCCCGTGTGCTGATACCTGTTAATGCATAAAAAAATAAACTGGCTAAATAGTTCACATGAAAGCGATTATAATTGATGATGAGCGGCTGGCCCGCGCCGAACTCCGCAAATTATTACTGGAATTCCCGGAGATTGAAGTGGTAGACGAGGCCGCCAATGCCGAGGAAGGCATACGCAAGATCGATGAGCTGCAACCCGATCTGATCTTCCTGGATATCCAGATGCCCGGCAAAACAGGTTTTGATATGCTTGCCGAACTGGAGCGGGCACCACAAGTGATCTTCACCACGGCCTACGATGAGTTTGCGTTGCGGGCATTTGAAGTAAACGCACTGGATTATCTGCTTAAACCAGTGGAGCCACGCCGCCTGGCCGATGCCATACAAAAACTGCAACAGGGTGAAACGAGAGAACTTAATCGTCAGCCAACAGAGTTTGTCAACAACAGCATTCTCGGCGAAGCCGACCAGGTATTTGTGAAAGATGGTGAACGCTGCTGGTTTGTGAAGCTGAGCGATATCCGTTTGTTTGAAAGCGTAGGCAACTATGCAAAAGTATTTTTCGGTCCCAACAAACCACTTATCCTGAAATCGCTCAATGCACTGGAAGAACGCCTCGATGAAAAAGTATTCTTCCGTGCCAACAGAAAACATATCGTCAATCTCCGCATGATCGAAAAAATCGAACCTTATTTTAACGGAGGACTTTTACTGGAATTAAAAGGAGGGGAGAAGATCGAAGTCAGCCGCCGCCAGACGGTCAAGTTCAAGGAGATGATGAGTTTTTAAGTATCGATTATCAATTTTTTAAATTATACAAACGGCATGATGTTCCATCGTTCTACGGCTTTATTGTTAGTTAGCGGATTTGTTGTCAGCACGGCCTGTGCGCAGTCGGCGGATAAAATTATCAACGCACCTGCTGCTGAAAAGATCATCCGCGTACTGGCGGCTGATGAAATGAAAGGCCGTAAAGTTTTTACGCCTGAAATTGATAAGGCGGCCGATTATATCGCCGCACAATTCAAAGAAGCAGGACTGCAACCCGGAAGCGGCAACGCTTACCTGCAGTCGTTTTCGATGGTGAGCCCCAAACAGGAATCGCTTACCGCAACTATCGACGGGCAAGCCGTTGATGCGAAAAAAGTACTAGTATTAACCTCCACGGCTGATCTGACAGTTTCCGATCAATCAGGATACGAGCAGCGTACCATTGCCGCCGGCGATGAATTATTTGAAGGCGTAATGGGCGCGGCAACTGCTGAAAAAAACCTGATCGTATGGGTTGACGAAAGTTTTGCCAATACATTTCCCCGTCTTTCTTTTCTCAAACGCACCTTGTTCAAGTCTGACAAGTCGGTGATTTTTGTTTTAGGTAAAAAAGCGAACAGTTTTTCATTTGCCGCCAAACATTCCGTTGAAGAAAAAAAACTGGCCAACGTGGTGGGCATACTACCCGGCAAAAAACACAAAGATCAATATGTGATCTTCTCCGGCCATTATGATCACATCGGCATTTCTACCCGCGAAGCGATCAACGGCGATTCGATCTTCAACGGTGCAAATGATGATGCCGCCGGTATTACAGCTGTAATCCTGCTTGCACGTTACTACAAAGCTTTAGGCAACAACGACCGCACCATTATTTTTGCCGCGTTTACCGCGGAAGAAGTAGGCGGTTACGGTTCGCAATATTTTTCCAAACAGTTCCATCCCGACAAGGTGATGGCCATGTTCAATATCGAAATGATCGGCACAGAAAGTAAATGGGGACGCAACTCCGCTTACATTACCGGTTATGAAAAATCGGATATGGGAAAAATATTGCAGTCGAACCTTACGGGCACCGGCTTCACTTTTCATCCGGATCCTTATCCTGATCAACAATTGTTTTACCGTTCAGACAATGCCACGCTGGCGAGACTGGGCGTACCTGCACATACGATCTCTACTGCCAAGATGGAAGATGAACCCAACTACCATAAAGTAACCGATCATGTGGAAACGCTGGATATGGAAAACATGGCAAAGATCATCAACTCTATTGCCCTGAGTGCACGCTCGATCATATCGGGAAAAGACACACCATCCCGCGTAAAAGAAAAATAAAATGAAAAGACTGCTCATCACCGGTATGATCCTGATGAGCCTGCCTGTTGTTGCACAACAGCCGCTGGCAGACAGTGTGATCAGTGAAGAAGCCGCACGCGAGATACTGGGATATCTCGCTTCGGATCAACTGAAGGGCCGCGGCAACGGCCGCCCCGAACGATACGAAGCGGCCGCTTACCTGGCGCAGCAATTTCAACAAGCGGGATTAAAACCTCTATACGGACAAAAATCATTGCTGATACCGTTCTTCCCGCAAACGATTACAGAAGACGGGCCGATCCCCATTCCACAGGCAGATATTGTGCTGTGGAATGGGGATTTTTTACAAACGGACCACTTCGAATTTTTTCTCACAGATGCGGCAGCTTATGCAGACAAATCCTTAGGCTCGTTTGAAGTGACAGAACTGGATAGTCTCGACAGCGGGTTGCTGCGCCGGTATGCCGCGTCGCCTGGCGGCGATCTGTTGCTTTGGACAAAGAAACCTTTCTCGGATAAAAACAAACTTCCCGAAGAATGGACGCTGCCGCCCAAGGGTATTCAGCGGAATGTGTTGATCGTTGTGAATGATAATGCACCAAAGACGATGGTGGTCCAGGCCGATCCTGATTATTACCAAACTTTACTCTTTAACGTGGTGGGCGTGTTGCCCGGTGACAGTCTTCCGGGTGAGATCGTAGCCTATACATCGCATTATGATCATATGGGCGTAGATCCGCACGAGCGCCGCGACAGTATATTGAACGGTGCAAATGACAATGCATCCGGGACCACGGCGGTCGTGTTGCTTGCGCGTTATTTTTCGCAGTTAAAAAATAACAGCCGCACATTGTTGTTTTGTGCCTTTGCGGGAGAAGAATGGGGCTTATTGGGCTCACGGGAGTTTATGAAGGAGATCAATCCCCAAGCCGTGGTGGCCGGTATAAACATCGAGATGATCGGCATAGCGCAGTATGGGAAGAAAAAAGTATTCATTACCGGGCAAGATCAATCTCCTTTAGGCAAAACTCTCGCGCGTTCACTTTCGGCAGCGGGGTTAAAAGTGATCAGGGAACGCGATCCTGAGCGGCAGTTGTATTCACGCAGCGATAATTATTCTTTTGTAAAAGCCGGGGTGCCTGCACATACGATCATGAGCAGCGATGACGAAGATCGTTGTTATCATCAGCCCTGCGATGAAGTTAAGCGGATCAATTTCGAACATCTGGTGGCGGTGGTGCGGGCGGTGGCTTCCGGAACGATGGAGTTAATTAGATAATTTGATGATTTGAAAATTTGATAATTGGGCGTGAATTGTCAATAAAACAGCCGCATTATCACCTGAGGTTCAAGAGGGCTATTTACGTTAAACCTGTTACCCGAAACCTGATATCTTGCGCGTTCTAATACAAAAGAAAGGCCGTCCCGGAGAGACGGCCTTTCTTTTTGATTGTGGCTGTATTACTTAATACTTATTACCTAAAACTTATAACTTAATAAGCAAGTTTCATCACCACACGGCGGTTCTTCTGACGACCGGCAGCAGTTTTGTTATCTGCGATCGGCTCGTCCTGACCGTGACCGGCAGCGAAGAGACGGCTTTCAGCAATTCCTTTGCTGATGAAATATTGTTTAACCGCATTCGCACGATCATTACTCAACTTCTCATTGATAGCCGGCGTACCGGTATTGTCGGTATGACCGTCGATGTAAAGTTTCATATCCGGATTTTCTTCCAGGATTTTCGCTACTTCATTGAGGCCTTTATTGGAAGAGGCCAGCAGTTTGTAGCTACCGGTAGCAAACAGGATGCGTGTTGCTGCATAGTCTACTTTCTTCTTCACTTCTTCTTTGATCTCGGGGCAACCTTTGTTGGCAGCCGTACCGGGAATAGTCGGGCATGCATCTTCTTCATCGTTCACGCCATCGTTGTCGGAATCGGGAACAGGGCAACCCTGGTAACGTGCTACGCCGGGTTGTGTAGGACATTTATCCTCGTCGTCGTTGATGCCGTCTCCATCTGTATCAGGGATGGGGCAACCATTGTACTTGGCAACACCTGCCACATCAGGGCACTTGTCGTCTTTGTCGGCAATACCGTCTTTATCTCTGTCGGGGCAACCTTGCAAGGCAGCCAGGCCCGGAGCATCAGGACAAGCATCGATGCTGTCGGGAACGCCATCGTTGTCGCGGTCAACAACCGGTGGTGGTGGCGGAGGAGGAATAACCTTCGGCTCGCGGGGGCCACGCAGTGATTGCGCCACACCAATTGAATAGAAAAGGCTGTTGGGTACTTTCTCGCGGTCGAAGCTCACGCGGTAGTTGGCTTGCAGGAAAATAAAAGTTTCCTGTTTCAGGTTGAACTGAAAACCTACACCCAGCGGAGCATAAGGCTGGATCTTGCTCTTGTAATAATTACCGGCACCGATGCCTGCCGTCAGGAACGGAGAAAAGAAGCGGTCGCTGCGCAGCAGGAATGCATGCAGGGATGCTTCCAGTTCGTTGGAGTAATCTTTTGATTCAGGCGTTTCAGCGGTAGAGAAATCAGGATTGAATGCACCATTATAGCGTACGGAGAAATCCAGTTTCTTACCTAGACCGTGCCAGTAATAAGCAGAGAAACCGGCGGCCATATTTTTCACTTTATACCAGGGATAATCTTTCAATACATCGCTGAGCGAAGTGTTGCTGATAGCGGTTGGCGTACTGAAGTCGGTAAAGTTAAAGCTGAATCCGAGTGCAGATTTTTTCTGCGCCTGTGCGGCCAGGCCAAGGATCAGCAAAGAGACAAAAAGAAAACTCTTTTTCATCATTGCGATTTAGGTTATAAAAAAACTCCTGCAGTGGTGCCGAGTAAGATGGACGACAGCTTGAAAGTCCTCTGCAGCAGACCGTTGTACTAAAACGGGTCGCAAAGGTAAGTATGTTGGCTTAACGGAAGAGAAGGTTGTGTCAAATTTCGATGGGCATACCCTGATTATCGCCGGATGCCCTGATCCGGCAGTTGGCTTGTCAGGCTGATACGGCGACCGAATGGATAGCCGCACTCATTTCCTGGATCAATCCGGGATCTTTTTCAATCGCATTGCCTACTACGATCACATCGGCGCCGGCTTTGCAATTGAGGTAAGCTTTTTCAGGTGTGGTAATACCGCCACCAATGATCAGCGGTACTTCGATCTGGCGTGCTACCACGTTGATCATTTCTTCGGTGATGGCACGGCGCGCACCGCTTCCCGCATCCATATAGATAAGCTTCATGCCCAGCATTTCACCGGCCATGGCCGTACACATCGCAATTTCGTTTTTATCGGCCGGCACGGGGGAGGCATTGCTGATATAAGAAACCGTAGTAGGCGCTCCACCGTCAACCACGATATAACCGGTTGGCATGATCTCCAGTCCGCTTTGCTTGACAAACGGTGCAGACACCACATGTTGTCCGATCAGGAGCTCAGGATTCCTTCCGGAAATAAGGGATAAATAAAGCAAGGCGTCTGCGTGGCGGGATACCTGCGCCGGGCTACCGGGAAAAAGTATAAGGGGAATGGAAGAATGCTGGCGGATATGCTGAAGGCATTCGTCCAGGTGATTCGAGATAACGAGACTTCCGCCTACGAAGAAATAATCTACCTGGGCAGTGTGGGCAAGTCCGATCAACTCATCCAGTATGGTTTTGTTCACTTTATCAGGATCGATCAGCACGGCAAAAGATTTCTTGCCTTGTTGCTTTCGTTCAGTAAGTGAATGATAAATAGCCGACTTCATCCGGTACCGGTTGGTTAATGCAAAAATGCGAAAACTTTTTGATTTACAAAGGTTTTTAGCGATTCAGGGCTTGCCGTTTCGGGACAAAGATAAGGCTTCCGGGCTCAAAGTCGGAGATAGGTGGCCAGCTGAGCGATATGATTATTGGTAAACCGGTCCCCGCGGCCCGACACATATTGGTTCATATAACCGGCTTCCAGGTCGAAAGATTTATTGATCCGGTACCCGATTGCCAGGTAAACCCGGTTCTGATCGAAGAATTTTCCGTTGACCCGGTCGTTGTTGGCCACGTTGACGAATACCTCATTTTGCAAAGCAGCAAAAAAACCTTCCGTAAAAGAAGCCTGCTGCCGAAGCGGAAGAATATTTCTGATAAAATAACGCGCACGGTGGGATGTAACCGTACTGGTCTTTTCCAATTCATTATTGACCACCGCCGTTCTTGCCAGCAACCGCTGCTCCAGGCGGAAACGGTGTTGGGTGAATACGGTTTTTATTTTATGGTTATAAATCAACTGCTGCCAGATGCGGTGCTCAGGAATATAAGCCGAAAGATTTCCGGAACGGTTACGGTTGCTGATGTAAGCATAACCCGCTGTAAGAATCAGGTTTTTGTTTGCATGAAAATTAATGCCGGAACGCAGCAGCAAGGTTTGCATTTGTTTTAATTCATCTGTGCTGCGCCATTGCACATCCGCGTGAACACTGAATTTTTTATTGAGCTTAAATGTGTTAAACGACGCACCCCAGCCGCTGAATTGTGATTGTGCGGAAACGTTCAATGTGCTTAATGTAAAGAGAAGAAGTAAGCAAACGCAGACCTGTTTTTTCATGCGACAAAAGAACGAAAAATTCAAGTTATAGATTCGTTAGAATTATGTTACCGGAATATGAAGCGTTGTTTTCAGCACGAAATATGCAAGGCTATAAAGGCTCCGGAATTTGTGTGATAGTTTACTGATATCGACCCGATTTTCCAAAAAACCGGGTCACAAAAAAATAACATAATGTGCATAAAGGGGCGAAGCCGCACTGGTGCCGCAATACGGGATTTCCCGGATGCCTTTTCCACAAATGTGCATATCTGTGACCTTGAATAGTTCCATTTTAGAAATAGTTTCGTAGAGACCTCTCCGGTAAACCATTTTCTCCAAAACCGTCTAAATACAAACCCAGAAAAACTTCAGTTATGGCCAGCAAAAAAGACACTGCCGCTAAAAACGGGCTGACGTTTCGTCGCCGTTTCACAAGCGATACCATTCATGTTTTTGATCAGTTTGAATATGATTACCGCACTTCCGTAATACGTAACCCTACGGGTGAAGTAGTATTTGAAATGAACAATGTGGAAGTACCGAAGCAGTGGAGCCAGATTGCCACGGACATCCTGGCGCAGAAGTATTTCAGAAAGGCTGGTGTACCTCAACCGGATTGCAGCCTTGGCCGCGAAACATCTGCCAAACAGGTAGCGCATCGCCTGGCTAATTGCTGGAGAGTATGGGGCGAGCGATATGGTTATTTCGCCAGCACACAGGACGCACAGATTTTCTATGAAGAACTGGTATATTCTATCCTCGCACAAATGTGTGTGCCCAATTCACCGCAGTGGTTCAATACCGGACTGTACGAAAGCTATGGCATTACCGGTAAACCACAGGGACACTATTATGTGGACCCCAAAGATGGTCAATTAAAAAAATCAACAAACGCATACGAACGTCCCCAGCCTCATGCCTGTTTTATCCTGAGTGTGGATGACGACCTGGTGAATGAAGGTGGTATCATGGACCTATGGGTTCGTGAAGCACGCATCTTCAAATATGGTTCAGGTGTTGGCACCAACTATTCCAATCTTCGTGGTGAAGGCGAGAAGCTGAGTGGTGGTGGCACTTCTTCCGGCCTGATGAGTTTTCTCAAGATCGGTGACCGCGCAGCAGGCGCTATCAAGAGTGGCGGCACTACACGCCGGGCAGCCAAGATGGTTTGCCTCGATCTTGATCACCCCGAGATAGTGGAATTCATCAACTGGAAAGTAGAAGAAGAAAAGAAAGTGGGCGCACTCATTGCGGCAGGTTACCCTTCCGGTTATGAAGATGAAGCTTATAAAACAGTAAGCGGGCAAAATTCCAATAACTCCATCCGCATTCCTAATTCCTTCTTTAAAGTACTGGAAGAAGATGGCGACTGGGAATTGAAAGGACGTATGGATGGACGCGTGATGAAAAAAGTACCTGCACGTGAATTGTGGAACCAGGTGGCTTACGCTGCATGGCGTTGTGCAGATCCGGGTACGCAATACAACACTACGATCAACGAATGGCATACCTGTCCCGAAGGTGGTGAGATCCGCGCATCCAATCCCTGCTCGGAATACATGTTCCTCGACAACACGGCGTGTAACCTTGCATCCGCCAACCTGATGAAATTCTTTGACACGGAAAAAAATGTATTTGACGTAGAAGGCTACGAATACAATTGCCGTCTGTGGACAGTGGTACTGGAAGTATCTGTATTGATGGCGCAGTTTCCCTCCAAAGAAGTGGCGCAACTGAGTTATGAATACCGCACGCTCGGTCTCGGATATGCCAACCTCGGCACCATGCTGATGGTAAGCGGCATTCCTTACGATAGCGAAGAAGCCCGTGCCGTAGCAGGCGCCATCACGGCGATCATGACCGGTATAGCCTATAAAACTTCTGCGGAGATGGCACAGGCACTCGGTGCCTTCCCCCGGTTTGAAGAAAACAGGCAACATATGATGCGCGTGATGCGCAATCACCGTCTCGCCGCCTACGATGCGGATGAGTACGAAGGACTGAGCCTGAAACCACAGGGGTTGAAAGCGACTTATTGTCCCGATTACCTGCTGAAAGCTGCCTGTAAGGCCTGGGACGATGCAGTGGAATTAGGAGAAAAATATGGCTATCGCAATGCACAGGCAACCGTGATCGCTCCTACAGGAACGATCGGGCTGGTAATGGACTGTGACACCACGGGCGTTGAACCAGACTTCGCGCTGGTGAAATTCAAAAAACTTTCCGGAGGCGGTTATTTTAAAATCATCAACCAATCGGTGCCGGTAGCCCTGAAAAATCTTGGCTATAGTGAGAAAGAAGCGGATGCTATTGTGAAATATGCGGTAGGTGCCGCTTCGTTTGCAGGAGCTCCTTTTATCAATCATCAATCGTTGAGTGAAAAAGGATTCATTGCAGACGAGATTAAAAAACTGGATGCGGCCGTATCATCGGCGTTTGACATTGCCTTTGTGTTTAACAAATACACACTGGGTGAAGAATGTCTGCAACGCCTTGGCTTTACATCCGAACAATACAACGATTTTGAATGGAGCCTGCTGGAAGCATTAGGTTTCAGCGACGAGCAGATCGAAGCAGCCAATGATTATGTGTGCGGAACAATGATGATCGAAGGGGCGCCGTTGCTCAAAGCAGAACACCTGCCGGTATTTGACTGTGCCAACCGCTGCGGCAAAAAAGGTCAGCGATACATCCATGCTCACGGACATATCCGGATGATGGGTGCCACACAACCGTTTATCAGCGGAGCCATCTCCAAAACCATCAACCTGCCCAACGAAGCAAGCGTGGAAGAAATAGCCGACGCTTATTACCTGAGCTGGCAGTTGGGGCTGAAAGCAAATGCCCTGTATCGTGATGGCTCAAAGCTTTCGCAACCACTGAGCAACAAATCAGACAAAAAGAAGAAGACAGAGGAAGCAAAAGAAACTACGCGGGAAGAGACGGCAGATGTGCCGTTATCCACCATCGTCGATCTCAGCAAACTGACGGTAGAAGAATTGCTGGAAGAAGTGCAGAAACGTGTACAGGCATCACCCGATACCAAGCTCAAGCGCAAACTGGCAAGCATTGTTGAACGCCGCTCGCTGCCGGCCAAACGTCGCGGCTTTACACAAAAAGCAAAGATCAACGGACAGGCGGTATTCCTGCGTACGGGCGAATACAATGATGGTACGCTCGGTGAGATTTTTATCGATATGGCGAAAGAAGGCGCCACCATGCGCAGCATGATGAACTGTTTCGCGATCTCCATTTCGATCGGTCTGCAGTATGGGGTGCCGTTGGAAGAATTTGTAGACAAATTCGCCTTTACCAAATTCGATCCTTCCGGATTTGTGGAGCATCCGAATATCCGCTCAACCACATCCATTGTTGACTTTATCTTCCGTGTGTTGGGTTACGAATATCTCGGCCGTACCGATCTCGTGCACATCGTGGATGAGCCCAACGTGATGAATACGGGTGCGGATGAATGGGATGAAATACCAACCAATCTCGAATATGCCAGCCAGGAATTGTCCAGTGTGCGCATAACCGCGGCATCGGGCCCTGTGCAGCATGTAAAAGCTATACGCACCACGCCGGCAAAAACAGAGGCCGGGAGCATGGAAGCAGTGAATGCAGCGGCAAAGAATATGCAAAGCGATGCGCCTGCCTGTAATGTGTGTGGTCACATCATGATGCGCAGCGGAACCTGTTATAAATGTTTGAACTGCGGCAATCAGGGCGGATGTAGTTAACTCAAAAGTCAAAATTCAAAAGTCAAAAAAGCCCCGACAGTGCAGACCGTCGGGGCTTATATGTGTGATCAAATGTTTTCGTGGCTAAGTCAATCGGCTGTTATACCTATAACTTAGTACTTAAAACTTATTACTTACCTCGCTTTGTAAGAAAATTTCTGTCCGGCTACAGTTGCTTCGGCCATCAGTCCGCCTTTGGTTTGGGTGAAGACCATCAGGCCATCGGTATATTGTGCATTGGCAGATGCGCCTTCTGTAGCGGCTATGGCACCGAGTTGGGCTGAGAATTCTACTTTATTGGCCTTGAAGCGGTCGAGTGCAGCTTTGTTTTCAAAGAAAACAACTTCGCGGTAGGCTTGCCCGCCGATTTGCGCGCCAACGCTCACCTGCTTGAGCTCTGCACCTCCCACTAATTTTCCCTGCTCGTATACGGCACCGGCACCTGCCGCACCGCCTACTACTACACCACCTTTACCCACATTGGGGAAAATGGCATACCCGTAAGACGAGGTAAATAATTTAGCCATGTTGGCGTCAGCTTTGATGAATTCGGCTTTGGCCGTCTTGCTGTCCTGTACAATTCTGTTGCTTTGAGCGGAAATAACAAAAGGACTAAACAGGATGGCTCCTAAAAGGGCTATAATACTGCGTTTCATGTTGATTAAGTTTGGTAAAAAAATGTTCTTACCAGTAAGGATGCAATTTGTTTGCCATACTCAAACAACAATTCAAAATTCAAAAGTCAAAATTCCAAAGTTCCAGGGCAAAAGTCAGAACAGAATTGAGAATCAGTCAACGGTCAATATTCTTAGCGCCTTAATTACTTTGCGGCTTTGCGTGAAAAAGAACCGGGACACATGAGCAAAGAACTCCCCATCGCCATCCGCGTTCTTTTTAACTTTTTACTTTTGAATTTTAACTTTCCTAAGGTTTGTAGTATTCAATCAGTTCCTCCGGCTGTTCCAAAAAGGTGAGGCGGTCAACGGCTTCCTGGTATAAAAAGCCTTCCTGTTCCATGCGATGGATATGTTTGCGGAGATCGTTATAAAAGCCGTCGGTGTTGAGGACAAATAGCTGCCGGTCGTGGATCGACAATTGATTCCAGGTGACCATTTCAAATAACTCGTCCAGCGTGCCGAATCCGCCCGGGAGCACCAGCGCGGCGTCGCAGAGGTCGTACATCTTTTTCTTGCGGCTGTGCATGTCGTCTACCACAAATAATTCGGTCAGTCCCTTGTGTTCGCGCTCCCAATCAACGAGTACCTGCGGGATAACTCCGATCGCTTTTCCACCGTGTTGCAATACGGTATCTGCGATCAATCCCATCAGCCCCACGCTGCCACCGCCATACACCAGTCCGATGTCATTTTCAGCCATCAGTTGCCCGAGTGTGCGGGTTGCTTCGCCAAAGAGGGGGTTGTTACCGGTTTTGGAACCGCAAAAAACTGCAAGAGAACGTATTAGCATGGGTGACAATTATATATTTGCAGCAAAGGGAATACAAATTTATTTATCTTCAAAAATTCAATTGAGAGGAAGTTAAGTTATAGGTTATAAGTTTTGACTATGGTTCGTGTATACACGAACCAGGAAATATTCACGATTGACGATTGACCATTCACTTATTGACTCATTCACAATTGCCAATTGACAATTCACTCCCGATACTTCGGGATTGACTTTTGAATTTTGACTTTTTAATTTTTACCACATGTCTGCAGGCCTTCTGTTTTCTTTCGTTATCGGCTACTTCGCTTTGCTGCTCGTAGTCGCCTGGATCACTTCGCGCAATTCCAATAACGATACGTTCTTCATCGGTAATAAAAACAGCAACTGGATGCTGGTGGCCTTCGGCATGATCGGCACTTCCTTGTCCGGTGTAACTTTCGTGAGCGTACCCGGCGGTGTGGGAGATATTGCCGGGGGAGGGTTCAAAGGGTTTGCCTACATGCAGGTAGCTATCGGTTACCTGATCGGTTACGCCGTGATCGCCTTTGTTTTATTGCCTCTTTATTACAAACTCAACCTGACTTCCATTTATAATTACCTGAAGCAGCGGTTTGGCAACATTGCTTACAAGACCGGCGCGCTTTTCTTCATCATCAGCCGTACTGTGGGGGCCACCGCCAGACTTTACCTGGTAATTAATATTCTTCAGTTGTTCATCCTGGATCGCATGGGCGTGCCGTTTGTGGTAACGGCGTCCTTCATCCTGCTGATGATCCTGCTGTATACTTTTGAAGGCGGTGTACGCACCATCGTTTATACCGACACCTTACAAACCACGTTGATGGTGACAGGGCTCATCGTTTGTGTGATTTACATTCTCAGCAATCTCAATATCAGTGGCGGCGAAGCGCTCAGCCAGATGCACGACCGCGGTTACCTCAATATTTTCAATTTTGATGTCAACAGCAAAGGGTTTTTCTTAAAACAAATATTGGGAGGCGCTTTTATCACGATCGCCATGACGGGGCTTGACCAGGAAATGATGCAGAAAAACATCAGCGTTAAAAAACTGGGCGACTCACAGAAGAACGTAATGACCATGGCAGTGGTAATGACCGGCGTATTGTTCCTCTTCCTGATGCTGGGCGGTTTGCTGTATATGTTTGCACTTTCAAAAGGCGGCGAATACCAGGATGTGCTGGTTAACGGCCAGGTGGTAGGCAAACAGTTACTGATCGATCATCCGAAGATTCCGGGCGAACAACTCAATGTGATCGGCGATAAAATGTTCCCTTCCATTGCGATGAACTTCCTGCCGCCGGCGATTTCCATCATCTTTATCATTGCCCTGATCTCCGCATTGTTCCCAAGTGCAGACGGCGCACTGACGGCACTGACGTCTTCTTTCTGTATCGACATCCTCGGATTGAAAGAGCGGGATGATCTTGATGAGAAAGGCAAGAAGAAAGTCAGGTTGACCGTACACTTCTCGTTTGCCATCGTGTTCCTGCTGTGTATCCTGGTCTTCTATTGGCTCAATAACAATAGTATTATCGATATCATTCTTGACCTGGCGGGTTATACGTACGGACCGTTGCTGGGCCTGTTCTCGCTTGGCATTCTGACCAAACGCCGTATCCGCGACAGTTTCTCGATCACAATCGTATGCCTGGTGGCGCCGGTGCTTTCTTATTTCCTGGCGAAATATGCCAAAGATATTTTCGGTGGTTACCAGATCGGTATCGAACTGCTGATCATCAATGGTCTGCTCACCTTCCTGGGACTGCTGCTGCTTTCCGAAAAGCCCGGCCGCGATCCCCAGGCAACCGTAGTGCCGGCCTGAGGCTGAACGGATTATAGAAACCGTCTTTGGAAAAAGGGTGTATCTTTGTGCCTATGGAGCTGGTACACCCTGATGTGGAATTATACGCCGCGGCACTCAGCAGTCCTGAAGAGGCACTGCTGGAGGAAATTTCGGTGTTCACTTCGCAGCATCACCGCGAGCCGCACATGCTCAGCGGCCACGTGCAGGGTAAGCTGCTGCAGATGATCAGCCATCTCTTACAACCGAGACGCATCCTGGAGATTGGCACCTTTACCGGGTACAGCGCGCTTTGCCTGGCTTCAGGTCTGGTACCCGATGGTGTATTGCATACCATTGAATTACGCGAGGCCGACGCCCAACTGGCGCGCCATTTTTTCGACCGCTCGCTTTACGGATCAAAGATCATAAGCCACCAGGGAGCGGCAGCTGAGATCATTCCCACCCTCAACGAAACCTGGGACCTGGTTTTTATCGACGCAGATAAAACCGGCTATGTTGAATATTTTAACCTCGTTTTGCCGGCAGTTCGGCAAAACGGATTTATTTTAGCAGATAATATTTTTTTTCACGGAGAAGCGTTAAAAGAAGAGCCCTCCGGCAAAAGTGCCAGGGCCATCCGAACGTTTAACGACTATATCCGGTCACGCGCGGATATAGATAAAGTAGCATTAACTATCCGGGACGGACTGTATCTGATCCGGAAACTGTAACGAATACCGATGATAACCATGCGCCGTATTTTGATCTGCCTGTGTTTGCTCGTTGCTTCAACGGCTTTACAGGCGCAGGACAAGAACATCATTCAAACGTATATCGAAACTTATCGTGAACTGGCCATCGCTGAAATGCAGCGTACGGGTGTGCCGGCGTCTATCAAACTGGCGCAGGGCATTCACGAAACTATGGCGGGCACCAGTGTCCTCGTCAACAAATCCAACAACCATTTTGGTATCAAGTGCAAGTCTACCTGGAAAGGTGAATCCGTGTCGCACGACGATGATGCGCGCGGTGAATGTTTCCGTAAATATGTAAGAGCGGAAGATTCGTATAAAGATCATTCCGATTTTCTGCGCGGCAACCAGCGTTATGCATCGCTGTTTGCACTCGATCCCGAAGATTATAAAAACTGGGCATACGGGCTGAAAAAGGCGGGTTATGCCACCAATCCCAAATACCCGGTGATCATCATCAAACTGATCGAAGATTATAACCTGCAGGACTATACACTGATCGCCCTTGGTAAGAAACCCGCTGGTGATATCATGGTGGCAAAAAGAGAGATGCCCGCCAATGACCTGCCTGTTGTGGCCGCGGTACAACGTGAAGAAATGATCGCACCACCTGCCTCGGAAAAAACATATCCTGACGGAGAATTCCGAATCAACGATACCAAAGTTGTCTTCGCCCGCAAAGGCACTTCCTTCCTCGCCATTGCGCAGCAATACAATATTCCGCTGAAGCGTTTATTTGAATTCAACGACGATATGCCCGAAGAAGAAGAAGTGGCTTTTGATCAACTGCTTTTCCTGCAGCGCAAACGCAAAACAGGCGCTACGGATTTTCATCTTGTGCAGCCCGGCGAAACGATCTACGATATTGCGCAGGAAGAAGGCATCCGCCTCGAAAGCCTGCTCGAATATAATCACCTTACCGAAGAGCAGGACCCCGCTGCCGGAGAAATGCTTTACCTGAAAAAGAAAGCACCTTCAAAGCCCAAACTGGCTGCAACAACCGGCGAGCAATTGCCTGCCGCCCAGGTAGCACCGGTGAAAGCTTCCGCCACCTATGTAACTCATGTAGTGCAGCCGAAAGAAACCCTCTATTCCATTTCCCGTAAATACCAGGTACCGGCCGAATCCATTACCGAATGGAATCAATTGGTTGCCGTGCTTAAACCAGGACAAACACTCAAAATCTATAAATAACTGCTATGGGGGCCATCAAGGTACACGATAAATCATTTGACATTTACCTTTCTGAAGCAACGATCCAGGAACGCATTGGCGAACTGGCCGCTTCCATTAACCGCGATTATGCCGGTAAACGTCCTTTCTTCATTGCCGTGCTGAATGGTTCGTTCATGTTTGCCTCCGACCTCTTCAAGCAACTGACCATCGATGCGGAGATCTGTTTTATCAAACTCGCTTCCTATAAAGGCATGAAGTCTTCGGGCAATGTGGTCACCTCTATCGGTCTCGACGATGATATATTTGGAAAAGATGTGATTATCGTTGAAGACATTGTTGACACCGGTAAAACCTTGCACGATTTCCTGCCAAAGCTGGAACATCAGCAACCTGCTTCCATGCGCATTGCCACGCTGCTGCACAAGTCAGAAGCTACTACTTACCCGCTTGCCCTCGACTATGTAGGCTTTGATATCCCCAACAAATTTGTGGTAGGATATGGCCTGGACTACGATGGACTGGGGCGCAACCTGAAAGAGATCTATCAACTCGCGGGTTGAGCTTACTGTTAAAATCCATTGGCGTCTCTTAATTCTCAATATATAGTGGTAAGTTAGTGAAGCGGTTGCCACCATTTACCGAACTGTCACGCAAGCCAACTGTATGTTTCGTTGAGAATTACTTGCCAAATATTGCTGCTGCTTTTGCTGTTTGCGAAAGTTCATGGCCAGTCGCATTACATTCGTGGAGAAGTAAAAGATGAGAATGGGAATGCGCTGCGGAATGTGACGCTGTTACAGCTTCGCACCGGTTATGCATTTACCACCGGCAGCACCGGCACGTTCGGCATCATCTCCAATCAGACCAGTGATTCATTTTCTGTAAAACTTTCCGGCTTCGGCGAAGTACGGTGTCTGCTGAATGCGGCCATCTTCAATACAATCCGTTTAAAAGCGTTGCCGAGTAATGCCGGTTCGCGCCGCCGGGATAAGTTATCATCGATCACCAAAGGATTGGGAAGAGAAGAGCAGCGGCGGTGGTTTGCCGGGCAGGAAACCTATGAGAATCTTCTGGAAAACCGCTTCATCAGTGCCGCGCGCTATCCCAACACCGGGTTTTCTCCCAACGTAGACAAAGCCTCTTACAGTAACATCCGTCGTTTCATTCATACCGGATCCATTGTGCCTCCTGATGCGGTGCGCATCGAGGAAATGCTCAACTACTTCAATCTCGGTCATGCCGACCCGCCACCTGGTGAGCTATTTGCCGTTAGGCCTTCTATAGGTCCCTGCCCCTGGAACAACCAAAACCGGTTGTTATATGTGGGGCTGTCGGCGCGGCGTATGAACCTGGATACATTACCGCCAAGCCACCTCGTGTTTTTAATAGACGTATCTGCTTCGATGGACATGCCGAATCGTTTGCCTTTGCTGCAATCGGCTTTCCGGATGCTGGTAAGTAACCTGCGGGACAAAGACTCTGTATCGATAGTTGTATATGGTGGGGCAACAGGGATCATGTTGCCCACAACAAGTGGAGGAGAAAAAGACAAAATCAACCAGGTGATCGATGAACTCGTGCCGGGTGGATCGACACCGGGCGAATCAGGTATACAACTGGCTTACCAGGTAGCCAAAACACACTTTATCGAGAAAGGAAACAATCGCGTAATACTGGCGACCGATGGAGATTTTAATGTTGGGGTAAAAACAGAAACGGAATTAGACGAACTGATCTCTTCGCATCGCGAATCGGGGATATATCTTACTTGTCTGGGTGTAGGAATGGGGAATTATAAAGACTCAAAAATTCAGATGCTGGCGCGGAAGGGAAATGGCAACTTTGCTTATCTCGATAACTTCCAGGAAGCGGAGAAAGTGTTGATGACAGAATTTACGCAGACCTTATATGCGGTGGCGGATGATGTGTACATGAGTGTGCAATTCAACGAAAAGAAAGTACGTGAATACCGGTTGATCGGGTTTGATAACAAGATGACGGCGGTATGTGATACGTTTTCGATAGTAGAAGGAGGGGAGGTCGGGTCGGGTCATTCGATGGTGGCGGTGTTTGAGATAGTGCCGGTGGAGCAGCATGGCAGCATGGAAGGATTGGCAAAATTTATATTGGATTATCGTCCGTCGGGTGGCGCAATGGCGGTGAGGAAAGAATGGGCGGATTGTTGCGGGGAGGCTTCTCCCGCGCCTGAAGATCGTTTTGCTGCGGGTGTGGTGATGTTTGGTTCCCTATTGCGGGGATCGATGTATACGCGCAACATGAAATGGGATGAAGTGGTAAGTTATGCGGAAAAAAATACAGATGTGAATGATCCGTCGCAAAGGGCATTTCTGAGCCTTGTGCAGCAGGCGAAAACGATTTATACAAAGCAGAAAAGGAAGAAAGGGCGTTAAAACAGGCCAATGTGGAAATGTGCCTGCCTTCGGGGCCATGTGAAAATGTAATATGTCGTGAAGGGCTGTTTCTCACACTATTCACCTATTGTCTTACTCACGATTGACGATTGTACTCACGCTTTTTGACTTTTTACTTTTGAATTTTGACTTTTTTACTTGGCAGGTAATTTGAAGTATATATACTCTAAATATACTTGCCATGATTTCCCTGATATCCAATCTGCCGCCCGATCTGCTGGGCATAATTGCCACGCATGAAGTAAGCCGTGAGGAATACGAGCAGGTGGTATTGCCGGCGATGCAAAAGCAATTGGATCAGACTGGAGCGTTGAACTGTCTGGCGGTGGTGGATACCATGCCGGGTCGTTTTAGTGCCGGTGAATGGTGGCCGGCAGCGATGACCAAACTAGCAAAAATGGGTAAGTGGCGCCACATCGCGATCGTCACTGATTCGGAGCGTGTCAACCGCTTACTGGAAATGTTTCGTGAGGCTATTCCTGCTGAACTGCGGGGCTTTGGTCCCGGCCAGGTGCAGGAGGCGATTAAGTGGGCGAGAGGTTGATTTGATATAATTTGATTTTTTCGCGCAGAGGAATGAAGAATTTACCGATTGACCATCCGCCCGTTTTTTGAATTTTGACTTTTTAATTTTGACTTTTTCCCCGAGGTTTGTAGCTGAGCCAACAATATGATCATCGATTTAAGCCATCGCTGATCATGTCTTCCCAACCAACCACCATCGTATGCGGAAAGATCAGCCCACCGAAAAAGGTGTAGAAACATTCGCACTAAGGCTGTCTGATTATCTGGGTGTGGAAATTAAGGGTGCTTATTTCGGGGAGGGAGGTACAACTCATATTAGCTTTGGCGCTTACGGAGGGAATACGTTTACTCAATCGTTTTCAGCGGGCCACGTAGAAGGACTAAGGAAAGGGCTTACTTTAAATGGTTTTTTTCATACTCATCCTAGTACTAACATAAGTACATCAGATCGAATAGTGCCATCCAAGCGAGATATAGAAACGCGAGATGAGGCTTAAAATTAACGCCGGCGTTAAAGTTCTATTTATTAACAGCTCCTCTGGCTTATGGTGATTCATACCCGTTTAAGATTGATTATACAACAGGGTTTTAAAAGCGATAAGCATAAATACGTGTCAATGAGAAAAATGTTAAGTACTGCCGCTATAAGTATGTCTGTTTTTATTAGTTGTACTACTACAAGGGTTTCGGATACAAAAGGCAAACATACAGATGACCCAATAGAAGTTGCTATTGCGGATTATGCAAAGACTAGTAAACAGTTTAAAAAGGAAAAAGTATTTGTCGTAACCCGGTATGACACACTATATAAGATGGAGTTGGTGAAATCGGATAGTCAGGTATATAAATGGGTACGGGGGCAGATTTACGATAGGATCCTGGCTGTGAATATTATTTCAGGCAATAAGCAGTTTTCTGCTAAAATGTGTCCAACTCATGCTTTAGAGATAAGAGGTAAATTGTTTTACTGGGGGAAGAGGGGGTTGCCCCAACTTCAGAAACCATGAATCTTTTAAGCAAGTATAATCTGATTCAAACGGATATCGACAGCCGTACTTCGCTTCCGGAAAGGCTTACTGATGATTCACAGAAAGGAGCGGACTATTTCTTTTGCCGTAATAATATTTACAAATACAAGGTTGTAAACACAACTAAGGCTATCGGTTACTATGAACCTCCTTATGTGGGCTGTGATAATAAAGAGTAGACTTTATTGTTAGCCGTAAAAGATGGCGGGAGACAAGGTGGATGTGTTTGGAAAGAGCCATTGGTACACACCCAATACATCTGGTTCTCCGAACGTGGCACCGGTTGCGTTGGATATCTTATCAGGCTTACTCGGCGCACCGGGCAGTGCGGCAGCCGGTAAAGCCACGGCCAGCCAGTTGAATGCGATCACCGATATCACTACGCCGCTTGGCGCCTTTATCAATGACCCAAGCCGTGACGATGCGAGCTACCCGCAACGCCCCAAAGCCTTTATCAACTATATCTTCTTCGACGAGCAATTCAAGATGGTCAGCGGTGGCGCCAGCCCGGTAAATCCGACTGGTTTTACCAAAGATCATTTCTCTGACCTGCAAAATCTCGCTGCCACCAAAAACGGTTATCTTTATGTCTATGTGAGTAACGAGAGCCCGGTGAATGCCCTGTGCCGATACTTCGGCATTCTTTGATATCCCGAAGTATCGGGATGCAGTTGGTGCATACGCGCAGTCCGTTATTGGAAGAGACTCATTATTATCCTTTGTCCCGAGAATTCGGGATGACCATGGCGGGGATCAGCCATAAAGCAGCGGGCGAATTAAAGAACCGTTTTAAGTACAACGGTAAAGAAGAGCAGCGGGAAGAGTTTAGTGATGGTAGTGGGTTGGAAACTTATGATTACGGATTACGCATGTACGATAAACAAACTGGAAGATGGTTTCAAATAGATCCGAAAGTTGAGAAATATGCTGATTTGTCTCCATATAATTATGTTCTAAACAATCCCATTACATATATTGATCCCGATGGCGCCGATGCGAGAGTGGGAATTGATAGTGCTAACCGAACAATAACACTGTCATCTACTATTTATGTGCGCGGGTATAATGCGAAACAGCAAGTAGGAAAATATAACGAGTTTTTAGAAAAGAATAAAGATCTATTGAGTGGAAAATTCACTGATGAAAATGGGATGGAGTGGTCAATTAGTTTAAATATGACCTTTGTCGAAGGTACCGAAGAGGATGAGACCCGGACAAGAGACAACCCTAACGGAGATAATATGTTGATTTTAAAAAGAGATGGCTCTCGTGCCAACGCAGAAAGTATCGATGGTAAGCAACCCAGATCAAAAATTGTCAGAGAAGATCCTGATAATATAATGAGTAGAATTATCGGAAGGTATGACGGTGCGGGACGCATGGCTATCATAAGATTTCAAAATGGTGCAGGAGATTTTGCTGAAGGAGGTACCGCCTTTCATGAGGTCCTTCATTTATTTGGACTTTCCGATAGATATGCTACTGAAAATGGACGATGGGCTGGAGTTCATTCAGGCTATGCAGGTGATATAATGGCTGTGCCGTCCGGCTATAAAGGTCGTTATACCATGAACAAAACTCACTGGAATAGTTGGGGAGACTACGTGACTAAGAATGGGCTTAAAAGCGGTGATATTATAAATGTTGTTGTGGACAAAGATCCGATAACTCAAAATCTAAGACAGCCATGAAATATTTTTCGATCATACTTTTATGCTTCTTAATGTCTTGTAACAAGGCAATATTTGTCAGCAAATCAAAAATTATACACGATCAGGCTGGTTATCTTTTCTATTACCAATCAGACAAATGCTTGTTTTTACCCAGCATAGATACTTCGATTGATAATTTCCTCAAGGATACCTCGATGAAAAAAGGATATTTTCTTAGGTCGGTATGCGGTATTGAGGGTTTAAAACACACGGCTAAAAAGGTGTATGTAGATATGGCGTACCAAGACGAGGCTGGTCATCGATTTGTCTTGTCGGATAGTGTGTTCATTAATGCTACAACCTTAAAATATTTGCCAGAGAAACGCTCACACGTCGACTTCAATGATATTATCGAATTCGAATATCAAGGGAGAATTTTCAGGATTGATGTCTCTGATGATTTTTATGGTAATGTCTTGTATGTTCCTGGAAATACAATGTAAAGGAATGAAGTTAGCAGGATTATTAAAAATGCCGATGTAGAGCATGATGAATGTAGATTGGCTTGTTAACCAAGATTGCAACAACTAGCCAACTGAACGAAATTACGGATATCACACACCTCCTTTGCGTCTATTACTGACCTGAATCGAACAATGCCTCATATCTTCTTCGACGAACAATTTAAGATGGTCAGCGGTGGCGCCAGCCCGGTAAATCCGACTGGTTTTACCAAAGACCACTTCTCTGACCTGCAAAATCTCGCTGCCACCAAAAACGGTTATCTTTATGTCTATGTGAGTAATGAGAGCCCGGTGAATGTATTCTTTGACAACCTTCAGTTGCTTCATATGCGCAGTGCTGTATTGGAAGAAACGCACTATTATCCCTTTGGGTTGACGATGGCGGGAATTAGCTACAAATCAGCAGGAGAGTTGAAGAACCGGTTTAAGTACAACGGGATAGCTTATAATGATGATCTGGGAATTAATATTTATGAGGCTTTGTACAGAAATCTGGATCCACAAATAGGACGCTTTCATCAGGTAGATCTAGTTACTACATATTACGAAACGCCGTTTGCTTCAATGCAAAATAACCCTATAACAAAAAGGGATTGGTTGGGTAATTATTTTACTTGGGCAAATGGTGGGGAAGAAGCGTATAAGAAATTGAGAGCAGAGAATGGCAGGCGATTAAAGGGATATATAACTGAGTTATCCGCTCTTGATCTACATGACGAAAATAATTTGAATCAAATTTCCCAATTAACAAAACTGATAGACCGCCATACCGAATTAAATGCTCAATGGAATGAAATGGAGGAATCCGATGTGGAGTTTAATGTTTCTCTTGAAAATTCAGGCCCAGGAACAGGAGAGGGAACGGCAGGGTACAATATAGAAAAAAGGCGTATTGATATTAAGCTTTATGGTAGAAACGGTAATTCATTTAATGTACTAGCGCATGAGTTAAGACATGGATATGGATATTTGGCGGGAGAATTTGTTGGAGGAAAATCGGAGCAGCTGTACGATTTAACAGATGAAGTTGTTGCAAATGATGTTGGATATTTATTCTTGGATAGAACAAATGCAAATCGTGTGGTAGATGGCTTTTTTACTGTTGAAAAATTTGCAGAAAATTCAACTACCGTTAATGGAAGTACATACAGTTTAATAAAAGATAGAAAAGTATCGCTAGCTTTAAATACTCCTGCAGCGATTCTTCTTCAATACACAAAAGATAGCTACATCAAAAGCTTTATTAATCGAAACAGTGCTAATGCAAATCTTACGATTCAAGATGCTTTAAATGCTGCCAACGAACTTGATAGAAAAGCAGGAAGAACGCCTACCTATATTTTTGGTAATGATCTAAAAAACCGTTAACATATGAAAGTTCTTATATTTTACATCGGAAGTTTGATCGCTACGATTATCCTTTATAGTTGTTCACCTAAAAATCTCGGCAAACTTACTTCATCTTCCAAAGATTCCATTTGGGGTGCGTTTGAGGCGAAAAATGCAAATGGTATTTGGATGGAATATTTGGAGTTAAGAAATGATTCTTCTTTTACTATGCGTGCAGGAACAGATGCGTATCATACCTATTCTTTTGGGTCATGGACTTATCGTTCAGACACAGTGGTACTAAATAGCATTTTTGATAAAGCGAATGTACCTGTTAAAGTATATGATTCAACTGATTCAGCTCATAGTGATACATTGATCATCGGATGGGTGAAGGATTTAAACGGAGATGTCTTGAAAGATGCAACGGTGTTTATCAACGGCGACACGACTAAGGGATGCATGCCGGTATTTAACGAGTGCAGATTTACGAAAAGACAAGTGAAAACTATAAAATTTGCCTTTTCAGACTATTCATCCAATTGGCTAACCCTTGATCCCAAGGCAAACTACCTGCTACCAATTCTTCAGACGAACATTTCTCTGGACAGGTTTGTCTTTTTGAAAAATTCAAAATTTTTATTCCAAGGAACGAAGCTTGTTCAATTATCAGAGAATACAAAAGAGAACCGTAAATGGGATAGCGTAAAAGATAACAATGCGTTGTAGAGATATCCACAAAAGAGAATCTAGGCCTATGCTATGTCACGAGTAGTAGTATAAAAAAGCCCCGATCAACTGACCAGGGCGTTTTTAAATTTTGACCCTTCGCCCGATACTTCGGGCAAGCTCAGTCCCGAAACTTCGGGATCGCTTTTGAATTAAGAAAATTTCTCTCTCAATTTATCAAAAAATCCTTTCTCCGATTTCTCGGGTTGTGGTTTCATATTGGGTGATTCGCCCAGTTTTTCCAGCAAAGCTTTTTCCTCCGACGTAAGATTTTGCGGCGTCCACACATTCACCTGGATCAACTGATCTCCTTTTTCATAAGAGTTGACAGCAGGGAACCCTTTTCCTTTCAGCCTGAATATTTTTCCCGCTTGTGTGCCCGCAGGTATTTTGATCTTCGCCCTTCCGTCGATGGTGGGCACTTCTACAGAAGTGCCAAACACCGCATCGGTGAAAGAGATATACAGGTCATACGCCACGTTGAGTCCGTCGCGCTGAAGGTCTTTGTGTGCTTCTTCTTCAATAAGAATAATCAGGTCACCAGCCATGCCACCACGTTCGCCGGCATTACCTTTTCCGTTTACATTCAGCTGCATGCCTTCCTGTACACCGGCGGGTACATCGATCGTAATCGTTTCTTCCGCGTATACACGTCCCTCACCTTTACAGCTTCCGCATTTCGCCGTCACCGTAGTGCCTTCACCGTTACAGGTAGGACAGGTGGTAACGGTCTGCATCTGGCCGAGGAAGGTATTCTGCACACGGCGTACCTGCCCGCTGCCCCCGCAGGTGCTGCAGGTTTGTACGCTATTTTTGTCTTTGGCTCCCGATCCGTTACAGGTGGAGCACACGACATATTTTTTTACCTTGATATTTTTGGTAACGCCTTTCGCAATTTCTTCGTAAGTCAGTTTCAGTTTTACACGGAGGTTGCTGCCGCGCACACCACGCGTTCTTTGTCCTCCGCCGCCGCGTCGCTGACCGCCGCCGCCAAAAAAGCTACCGAATACATCGTCACCGAATATATCTCCGAAGTTGCTGAAGATATCATCCATGTTCATGCCTGCGCCGCCGTTGAATCCGCCGCGTGCACCGGCACCCACACCCGCATGACCGTAACGGTCGTATTGCGCACGCTTGTCCGCATCGCTCAGGATTTCATAGGCTTCGGCTGCCTCCTTGAATTTTTCTTCCGCAGCTTTATCGCCCGGGTTGCGGTCAGGGTGATACTGCATGGCCACCTTGCGGTACGCCTTTTTTATTTCGTCTGCACTGGCTGATTTAGCCACTCCCAATACTTCGTAATAATCTCTTTTTGACATTGCTGGTAGCGTGTTTCTGGTGGATGTCTTATTTGCCTACTACAACTTTGGCGTGACGGATAATCTTATCATTGAGGTAATAACCTTTTACTACTTCATCTACTACTTTGCCTTTCGCTTCATCGGATGCCGCGGGAATTTCGGTGATGGCTTCGTGAAGGTCCGGGTTGAATTCCTGGCCTACGGTCTCCATGCGTTTCAGGCCGCGAGCCTGCAGCACGTTCCGGAGTTTGTTAAACACCAGTTGAATACCCTGTTTGTTCTGTGCCATGTCGTCGGATGTTTCCAACTGTTTTTCTGCACGTTCGGCATCGTCGAGCACGTCCAGCAATTCATTGATCACTTCGCGGCCTGCTGTCTGGATCGTTTCGATACGCTCTTTGGCACTCCGGCGACGGAAATTGTCAAATTCCGCGGCCAGGCGAAGGTACTTGTCCTTTGCCTCTGCCAGTTCTGCCTTCAGCTTATTGTCTTCATTATCAGCGGGCAAAGGATCGGTAAGATGCGTAGATCCCCCCATGTTTTCATCGGCGTTGATTCCGAAGTCTGCCTGGTTTTCAGCGCCGTTGTCCATTTGTTCGTTGATGTCTTTTTCTGCCATTTTTGTCAAAATTGTTTGCAAAGGTACGATTGTCAATAATACTGCCAAGCCATGCTTTGGGACAAAATGTCCGTTCGCGCCGCATCACCGCGACGTTTTGTATATCTTTGCCGGTTCTTATGGTGAAGGTATATCTCAGACGAAAAATTGCGCCGCGTATTGCAAACGGGCACCCCTGGATTTTTGCCAACGAAGTGGAGAAGGTGGAAGGCGAACCCGCCGGCGGCGAAACGGTTACTGTTTTTACGCATGACCGCAAGTATGTAGGCATGGGCTATATCAACCCGAAATCGCAGATCCTCGTACGTCTCCTCACACGCGAGAAAAATGTGGAGATCAACGAACAGTTTTTTCTCGACCGCATCCGCCAGTGTTGGGAATACCGCCAGCGTATCGGTTACGTGGAAAACTGCCGCCTCGTTTTCGGTGAGGCCGATGGGCTGCCACAACTGATCATCGATAAATTCAACGACTACTTCGTGATCCAGACATTGACGCTTGGCATGGATACCTGGAAGCCGGCTATTGTCAAAGCGTTGGAAACTATTTTTTCCCCGAAAGGAATATATGAGCGGAATGATGTGCCTGTTCGTGAACTCGAAGGTTTAACGCAACACAAAGGATTTCTGTCCGCGCCATTCGATACAAAGATCATCATCAATGAAAATGGATTACGTTTTCATGTAGACATCGAGAATGGCCAGAAGACGGGTTATTTCCTCGATCAGCAGGACAATCGCCGCGCCATCCGTCATATTGTAAAAGATGCCGACGTGTTGGGCGCATTTACCTATACGGGCACCTTTGAAATACACGCCGCTTCCTATGGTGCCAAATCTGTATTGGGATTAGACATCTCCGAGAATGCCGTGGAGCAGGCCAACCGCAATGCGGCGTTGAATGGCCTGGAAAAGATATGCCGTTTCGAGGCGGCAAATGCTTTTGATGTATTGAAACAGTGGGGGAAGGAGGGCAAACAATACGATGTGGTGATGCTGGACCCGCCTGCGTTTACGAAGAGCCGCGAAACCATACAAAAAGCCATCACGGGTTATAAAGAGATCAATCTGCGTGGCATGAAGCTGGTGAAACCAGGAGGATTTTTAGTAACCTCTTCCTGCACCAATCTTGTACATCCTGAATTATTTCTTCAAACCATACAAATGGCCGCCAAAGATGCGCGCCGTTCTATCAGGCAGGTAACTTTCCAGGCTCAGGCATCCGATCATCCGATCATCTGGGGAATGGATAATACGAACTACCTGAAGTTTCTGATTGTGCAGGTGCTTTGATGAATGTGAAAATGTGTCCCGGCAAGCCGGGAATGTGAAAATGAAATACATATTCTTTTGCATGTTAAACCCAAGCTGGAAATTACATTAAATGCATTTGCACATTTTCACACGGACCCAACGAAGTTGGGCACATTTACACATTTTCACATTACTTACTTACCTGAAACTTATTCGTGTCGATGATCTTGCCGGAAGCATCGATGAGGTGGTAGACGTATACGCCGCGGGTGAATTCTGTGAGGTTGACGGTTGTCTTTTCCTGCACATTTTGTTGTTCGAATACTTTTTTGCCAAGGAAACTATATACCTGCAGGGTCAATCCTTTCTGGTACCGGCTCTTGATCTCGAAGTTGATATAAGAGGTCGCCGGGTTCGGATAGAACCTGACTATTTTGGCCTCACCACCTCCCGCAGGCGTCGATTGTGCCTGGGAAGAAGTAGCCGAAAACAGTATGATAAGTAGTATAGGTAAAATTCTCTTCAACGAACCAAAGTTAATTTTATTTCCTCAATAATAGACCGTTTTAAGCATATACGCAAGTCATTTGCCGCAATTTTCTGACCTAATTGGGAATCAATTACTTACTTCCTGAGTGCCGGAGTTTTTTAACGAATTTTTCAGCCAATTTTAGCCATTTCCCCACGGATGGCGTCGAAATCCGGCACCTCACCCGCATTTTCCAATACTTCCGCGTAGCGCACGATACCTTCCTTGTCAATCAGAAAAGCCGACCGCTTCGATACTCCTTTCATGCCCAATGCAAACGTTTCGTACAAACTTCCATAATCCGCTGATGCCGTTTTGTTGAAGTCGCTCAGCAGGGAAAAATTCAGGCCTTGTTCCGCTTTAAATTTTGCCAACGTAAACGGCGAGTCCACCGAGATGCCCAGCACGCGGACATGCGCATCGTTGTACTGCGACAGGTTGTCGCGCACACTGCAAAGCTCTTTGGTGCATACACTGGTAAAGGCCAGGGGGAAGAACAGCAGTAAAACATTTTCTCCTTTCAGGGACGAAAGGGTTACTTCCTGTTTCTCTGTATCAGGTAACGTAAAATCAGGGGCTTTGTCGCCAATTCTTAAAGACATGGGGATGATTATTTTCGGTTAGAGAAGTAAAGGAACTACAAGAATCATTCCGCCGGAAATTGTGGATGCTGGCGGATGTTGCGAAGATAAGCAGTGGTTTCGTTGGTACGTTCGATAATGCTAATCAGGTATTGATACCCTGTTACACAACCATCTTCCGCAGCAACATAATGTGTTTTGAAATTTTCAGTGGAATTGCGCACATAACGGATGCCCGACTGGCGGAGCGTTTTGAAATCCGTGGCATGGCCTGCCGGCGAATACGATTCCGGGGGATTCGATGCACAAACTGGTTCGCCGTTTTGCGGAGCCGGCTTCTGCATGGCGGTTTTTAATTTTTCCCAGGCATTTTCTTCCCAGGTCTGAAGATTTTTTATGCATATAGCGGCTGCAGCCACATCAGGTTGCGGACTGAATTGTGCTTGCTTCTCCGAGAACTTTTTATACTCCGACAGCAATTGATCACGGCTATCCTTTAAGGATTTTACCACTACTTTTTTCTCGGCAGCGGTCAGCGACGCGTCGTTGGCCGTGCCAGCGAGACCGGTGATTACCAACACGGCCAGCAGAAATTTGACGGTAGTGCGTTTAAGCATGTACAAAAGGTAAGATTTTTTTAGAATATCCGATCTGAGAGGGGTGTTAAGTTATAAGTAGTAAGTTATAAGTAATAAGTTATAAGTAATAAGTAAAACAGCCATGATTGTTAATTGACGATTCACGATTGACGATTCACCATTCACTGATTGACTTATTCACTTATTTTTATCCCATGAAGATTGCAGATATTGTCCGTTTCCTCGAAGGATGGGCCCACCCTTCCCTTCAGGAAAGTTATGATAACGCCGGTTTGCTCACCGGAGATCCGGCATGGGATTGCACCGGCGTGCTCTGCTGCCTCGACGTGACGGAAGCTGTGGTGCAGGAAGCGACGGATAGGGGCTGCAACCTGATAGTGGCGCATCATCCGCTTATTTTCAAAGGATTGAAACGCCTCACCGGGCGCAATTATGTAGAACGTACCGTCATCGATGCCATTAAAAAAGATATAGCCATTTACGCCATTCACACTAATCTCGATAATGTGATCAGCGGCGTAAGCGGCAGAATGGCCAAAGTACTGGGACTGACCGATGTACAAATACTGGCACCGAAAACAGGTACATTGCTGAAACTTTTTACGTTCGTTCCGCGGGCGCAGGCTGCGCAGGTGCGGCAGGCCTTATTCGACGCGGGTGCCGGGGTGATCAGCCGTTACAGCGAATGCAGTTTTAATACCGAAGGAACGGGCACGTTCAGGGCAGGCGAAGGCACCAAACCCTTTGTCGGTGAAAAAGACCAGTTACATCAGGAGCCGGAAGTGCGTGTGGAAGTAGTGCTGCCGCAATACCGGCAATCCGCGGTTATTGCCGCTTTGCTGGCCGCCCATCCTTATGAAGAAGTGGCCTACGACCTGGTATCATTGGCCAATGTCCAGCCGGGATTGGGTGCCGGGGTAACGGGTTATTTGCCCGAACCCCTCGAAACCACGGCATTTCTGGCGCTGCTCAAGGAAAAATTCGGATTGCAACTGGTGCGGCATACGCCGTCTTCGGGCAAACCGGTGAGAAAAGTAGCCTTGTGCGGCGGAGCCGGGAGCTCCCTGGTTTCCAGCGCATTAGCGGCCCAGGCAGATGCCTATGTGACCGGCGACATGAAATATCACGAGTTTTTTGATGCAGACGGCCGGATCCTGATCGCGGATATCGGCCATTTTGAAAGCGAGCAATTCACCATTGACCTGCTGGCGGAGCAATTAGCCGAAAAATTTACTACCTTTGCCGTCCTTAAAACCGGGATAATAACGAACCCTGTACGCTATTACCTGTAATCAATTCGTCAAATTAATACGTCTTATAAATGGCAACCGTTAAAGAATTTTCAGTTGAAGAAAAACTGAGTTCCCTTGTCAATCTGCAAAAGATCGACAGCAAGTTGGATGAGATCCGCATCCTGAAAGGCGAACTTCCTATGGAAGTTGCCGACCTGGAAGACGAGATCCAGGGTTTGTACGCCCGCCAGACCCGCATTGAGGAGGAGATCAATGGCGTTACTGAATTTATCAACCAACGCAAGGAAGCCATCAAGGAAGCAGAAGCGCTGGTGAAGAAATACGAGAAGCAGAGCGAGAATGTGAAGAACAACCGCGAGTTTGAAGCGATCAACAAAGAAATTGAAATGCAACAGCTTGAAGTGAAGCTGGCCGAAAAGCATATCAAAGACGCTAACGAAGAGATTGCCGAAAAAGCGATCACCCTCGAGAAAGCGAAGAAAAATATTGCCATGAAAGAAGGCGTACTGGCTTCTAAAAAGTCAGAGCTGGAAAAAATCATCGCCGCTAACGAGCAGGAAGAAACTCAATACCTGAAGCAGGCCGAAGCCGCCCGTGCTGCCGTTGACCCCCGTCTGCTGGCCAGCTACGAAAAGATCCGCACGAACTACCGCAATGGCCTGGCCGTTGTACCGGTTGAGCGTGACGCCTGTGGCGGTTGCTTCTACGCTATTCCTCCGCAGAAACAAAGCGAAATCCGTCAACACAAAAAGGTAATGGTTTGCGAAAACTGCGGCCGTATCCTGGTTGACGAAGAACTGAACAACAACATCGAAATCTGATAAGCTTTTTACAGCAATTCCGGTTCCCCTCACCATCCGTGAGGGGAATTTTTTTTATTCCCTTTTTCCTTTCCCTAAATTGCAGCCCGATCCTTTTCTATGCTGCAACGACTTTTTATACAGAACTATGCGATCATCGATGAACTGGAAGTGCCTTTTTCAAAGCACATGAACAGCATCACCGGTGAAACGGGTGCCGGTAAATCCATCATCGTCGGCGCACTGGGCCTCATCCTGGGTCAACGTGCCGACTCCGCCGTACTCGTCAATAAAGAAAAGAAATGTGTGGTAGAGGGTTGGTTTGATGTAAAAGGGAAAAAAGCCGTGCGCACATTTCTCGAACAGGAAGAACTCGATGTACAGGATGAAGTCAATATCCGCCGCGAGATCGCCGTTAACGGTAAAAGCCGCGCTTTCATCAATGATACACCCGTTACGCTCACGCAACTCAATCAACTCAGCTCGCTGCTCGTGGATATGCACCAGCAATTCGATACCCGCGAGATCGGAGAAAGCGATTTTCAACGCCAGGTGATCGATGCCCTTGCCGGCAATGCGACTCTCCTGCACGATTATCATGGGGTGTACACCCGCTGGCAGCAGGCCCGCCGCGAATGGGAAGCCTTATGCGCGCAAAAAGAACAATTCGATAAAGAAGCCGACTATAATAAGTTTCAGTATACCGAACTCGAGGATGCCGCTTTCTCTGCGGACGAACTCGAAGAAGCTGAACTGACCCTGCGTACACTCAGCCATGCGGAAAGTATCAAGGCCGCACTCAGCCGCATATACTTTGAGCTGGAAGAAAGCGAAACGCCCCTTGTGCAGCAACTCAAAAGCCTGCAGGGCCAGTTGGGACAGGTAAGCGGTTATCACGCAGAACTGCCGGCCCTGATAGAAAGAATGCAGGCCGCACAGGTGGAGATCAAAGACATTGCCGACGAAGTGGACCGCATCAGCAGCCAGGTACAACACGATCCTGCAAAGATCGAACAGCTCAATGAACGTCTTTCGCTCGGTTATAAATTGCAGAAAAAACATGGCGTGTCGTCTACCGCCGAACTGATAGCGATTAAGGACCAGTTGGAAGAAAAACTGCAGGCCGTACTGCAAATAGACGAAGCCATCGAAACGCGGGCGAAGGAAACAGCCGCGTTGGAAAAAGAATTACGCAAGCTGGCGGCGACCTTATCGGCTGCCCGTCAGCAGCAAACAGCTCCGCTGGAGCAAAAAGTGAACAAACTGCTGGCCCAGGTGGGCATGCCCAATGCCCGTCTGAAAGTGTCCATCACACGTGTTGAAAACCCCGGTGCACATGGTGCTGATGCGATCGAATTTTTATTTGATGCCAACAAGAGCAATCAATTTCAGCCGGTGGGCAAAGTAGCCAGCGGTGGCGAGTTGAGTCGCCTGATGCTTTGTATAAAATCCCTGGTGGCAGAGCGCATCGACCTGCCCACATTGATATTCGACGAGATCGATACGGGCATTTCTGGGGAGGCGGCCAAACAGGTAGGCGTGATCATGAAAGACCTGGCCACCAGCCGCCAGGTGATCTGCATCACGCACCAGCCGCAGATAGCGGGAAAGGCTGATGCGCATTTCTTTGTGTATAAACAGGCGCAGGGCGACACCGTGAGGACCAACATCCGGCAGTTGAGCAGGGATGAGCGCATTACGGCCATTGCCCAGATGCTGAGCGGTGAGAAACCGACAGCAGCGGCCCTGGAAAATGCCCGTGAAATGGTCGGCGGCTGATCCCCGGCTGTTAAATCTCCCGGACGGATGCGGGAAAACCTAAACTTCTTATTTTTACCGCCACAAATACCAATTGCTATGTCTTATAATCTGTTGAAAGGAAAAAGAGGAATTATCACCGGAGCCCTGGACGAAAACTCCATTGCCTGGAAAGTGGCCGAAAAAGCCCACGAAGAAGGAGCCACATTCGTGCTGACCAATGCTCCGATTGCCATGCGTATGGGAGAGATCAAAAAACTGGCAGAGAAAACAGGATCAGAGATCATTCCGGCGGACGCTACCAATGTAGAGGAACTGACCCATCTTTTTACCCGTTCACAGGAAGTGCTGGGGGGCAAGATCGACTTCGTGCTGCATTCAATCGGTATGAGCGTGAACATCCGCAAGAATATTCCGTACACAGAGTCCAATTATGATTTTTTCCAGAAAGGGATAGATGTGTCTGCCCTTTCCCTGCATAAAATGTTAGCCGTGGCCATGAAACTGGACGCGATCAACGATTGGGGAAGCGTGGTAGCACTGACCTATATGGCGGCTCAACGGACCTATCCGTTCTATACCGATATGGCGGATATCAAAGCCATGCTCGAGTCTATCGCCCGCAGCTTCGGTTATCATTATGGCCTGAAGAAAAAAGTACGGATCAATACTGTATCACAGTCTCCGACAAAAACAACGGCAGGTACCGGCATCAAAGGGTTTGGTGATTTTTATGATTATGCCAATGCCATAGCTCCGCTTGGCAATGCAACCGCAGAAGATTGTGCGAACTATTGTATTTCCCTGTTCTCTGATCTTACCCGTATGGTGACTATGCAGAATCTTTTCCATGATGGTGGTTATTCAACAACCGGCGTAAGCATGGAAGTAATGACGAGCCTGGGAGTGGAGTCAGTATAAGGCAAGCCTTATACTGAATGTGAAAATTTGAAAGTGTGTAAATTTGAAAATGAAACAGCCATTCACGATTGACGATTCACCATTCACGGTTTTGACTTTTGACTTTTGCATTTTGACTTATAAAGAAGAAACCCTCACATCGTGAGGGTTTCTTCTTTATAACGTTAATATTCGTCTTCGTTGAACAGGAAGTCGTCCTGCGTAGGATAATCAGGCCAGATGTCCTCGATTGTTTCATACACATCACCTTCATCTTCCAGTTCCTGAAGGTTTTCCACTACCTCAATAGGAGCGCCACTGCGGATTGAGTAGTCAATCAACTCATCTTTCGTAGCGGGCCAGGGTGCATCTTCAAGGTATGATGCTAATTCGAGTGTCCAAAACATCTTGTAAAAGGTTTAGTTTTCAACCGGATTCCAGCTTCAGAAACCCGGAAATTTTCGCAAATGTAGCCTTATTAACGAACTTTCCAAATCCAAAGTTTCCCCGCCAATACGGGTGTTTTCACGCTTCCGGGCTTTTACATTGCGCCGATTTCCGGTCCGGTTATATCCGGGGTGGTTGTTAAAAAATCGTTTGTCCCCTCTTAACGGTTTTGTAAGGGCAATTGTTTTACAGATATTTGATTCTTAAAACCCATCTTTGGCTGCATGATCAGTGGAAAAAATATTCATAAAAGTTACGGAACGGTGCAGGTGCTGCGGGGAGTGGATGTAGAGATACAAAAGGGAGAGATCGTGTCCATCGTAGGGCCTTCCGGCTCCGGCAAAAGCACACTGCTCCATATTCTCGGCACACTCGATCAGGCCGATAACGGCCTGGTGGAAATGGACGGCACCGTTATCCAGCGCGCCAAAGACACGGGGATTGTGCCCGCATCCTGGATCCGCCGGCTGATTAATTTCCTGGTAGATACCGCCATACTCGGCGCGGCCCTCTTTTTCTTTTTTAACTGGCTTTTTTCCCGCTACGAACTGGAACCTGGCCTCGGCAATTACCTGCTTTACGGGGCACCGGTGTCCATCCTTTTATCCTTTGTTTATTATTCTGTGCTGGAAGGACTAACAGGCCGCACATTGGCTAAATTCCTGACAGGCACCCGCATATACGTAACGCATAATGGCGCGCGGCCTTCCTGGAAAACGGTTATCCTTCGCTCGCTTTGCAGGCATATACCCTTTGAGCCCTTCAGCTTTATGGCTAAACGGCCCACCGGCTGGCACGATTCACTCGTGAATACCGTGGTGGCCAATGCTTCGATACCTTATACAAAGGGCGATAGTGAGAGTTTGTCGCCGAAACAACTGGCCTTGTTCCGCAACCGCCGTATCGGATTTGTATTCCAGTTTCACCACCTGTTACCTGAGTTTACCGCCTTGGAAAATGTGTGTATTCCCGGTTGGCTGGCCGGCAGAAAGAAGAATGAAGTAAAAGCAGAAGCCGAACGGCTGCTGGACATGCTCGGTCTTTCGCATCGTAAAGAAAATAAACCCAATCAGCTATCCGGTGGCGAGCAGCAACGTGTAGCCGTGGCAAGGGCGCTCATCAATAATCCGGGAATTGTGTTTGCGGATGAACCGTCAGGTAACCTCGATACGGCCAACGCACAGGAATTGCATCGGCTGTTTTTCGAGCTGCGGGATAAATTCGGACAAACCTTTCTCATCGTTACGCACAACGAAGACCTCGCTAAACTCAGCGACCGGGTGCTCTATATGCGCGATGGAAAAATTGTAGCCTGATCAGAGGCGCGGCCGCCAGGGAATTTCTTCGGCATTAACCAGGTGACCCGTGTAGCGGGCCAGCACGAAAAAGTAATCACTCAGTCTATTCAGGTACACGGTTATCAGTTCGGGTACTTCCCCGCCTTCTTCTGATAAACGTATCACACACCTTTCTGCACGGCGGCAAATGCATCGGGTAATATGTAATTGCGAAACAGCCGGATGCCCGCCGGGCAAAATAAAATGTTTCATCTCGGGCAGGCTTTCATTCATCTTATCGATCGCTTCTTCCAATACCGTTACATCGGCCGCATGCAGATCGGGTAGTTTCATTTTGGTATCCTTCTCCGGATCAGTGGCCAGGGCAGAGCCGATGGTGAAAAGCCGGTCCTGTATTTCCAGCAAGGTAGCACGGCCGTCTTGATCCGTGATTATATCGCGGCAGAGGCCGATGAATGAATTGAGTTCGTCCACCGTGCCATAGGTTTCTATACGCAGATGTGCTTTAGATACTTTGGTGCCGCCGATCAGGGAGGTAGAACCTTTGTCGCCGGTTTTGGTATATATCTTAAATGCCATGGGAGGGAGTTAACGTTGAGCCGGAGCTGCATTTTGTTTATCGCTTTCGATCACGCCATCGCGCAAGCGGATCACACGGCGGGCGTGATCGGCAATGTCTTCTTCGTGCGTTACCAGCACAACTGTATTGCCACCGGAATGTATTTGCCCGAAGATGTCCATGATCTCGTAAGAGGTCTTGGTATCGAGGTTACCCGTCGGTTCGTCGGCGAGTATAATCGAAGGGTCATTGACCAGCGCCCGGGCGATGGCCACCCGCTGGGATTGTCCGCCGGAGAGTTCGTTGGGTTTGTGATCGGCACGGTCGGTGAGCCGTACCATGTCCAGCACGTGCAGGGCTTTTTCGTTGCGTTGTTTGCGCCCGACGCCTGCGTATACCAGCGGCAGGGCCACATTTTCCAACGCAGTAAGGCGGGGCAGCAGATTGAACTGCTGGAATACGAAGCCGATCTCTTTGTTGCGGACTTCAGCGAGCGCATTGTCTTCCATTTTGCTCACATCATGACCGTTGAGAATATATTTACCTGCGCTGGGAGTATCGAGTGCGCCGAGGATATTCATCAGGGTACTTTTTCCCGAGCCGGATGGTCCCATCAGGGCCACATATTCGTTGCGGAAGATGTCGAGGGATACGCCTTTCAGTACTTCAAGTTCATTCTTGCCCATGAAGTAGCTCTTGCGGATATTTTCCAGATGAATGATTGATTGCATGGGCGCTGATTAGCGTTTGATAACTTTCGGAACCAGGAAGAATTCACCGTCGGTTTTGGGCGCATTTTTAAGGGCTTCTTCACGGCTTACCGAACCACGTATTTCGTCGTTTCGCAGTACGTTTACTTCGGGACTCATGTGAATGAGCGGCTCTACGTTTTCCAGGTCCAGCTCATTGAGCTTTTCCACGAACGTGATCATCTTTTGCAGGTCCTGTTTGATGCCCTCTTTTTCCTGGCCATCAAAGCTCAACCTTGCAAGGTGTGCCAGTTTATCCACCAAAGCGTCATTGACTTCCATAAAGCAAATATAGCACAGAGTTGGGAGCTCTGACTCCCGGTTAATTGTTATCTTCGCCGCCCTATGGCACAGCAGAATCAAATAGTGATGAGCGGTATCCGGCCGACCGGATTTTTGCACCTGGGCAACTACTTTGGTGCTCTCCGCAATTATGTACGCATGCAGGACGAATACACCTGTTATTTCATGTTGGCCGACCTGCATTCACTGACTACCCACCCGGACACCAAAGCGCTGAAAGGCAATATCCATCGCGTATTGGCCGAGCACGTAGCCTGCGGTCTGGATCCCGACAAAGTGGCCCTGTACTGCCAAAGCCATGTGTACGAAACATCCGAATTATACCTGTACCTGAATATGCTGGCTTATAAAGGCGAACTGGAAAAAACGGTAACCTTTAAGGACAAAGTCCGTCAGCACCCCGAGAACGTAAACGCCGGTTTGCTTACCTATCCCGTGTTGCAGGCTGCGGATATTATCCTGCATCGTGCATCACTGGTGCCGGTAGGAAAAGACCAGGAACAGCATCTGGAAATGTCGCGCACCTTTGCCAATCGTTTCAATCACCGTTATGGCGATGTATTTCCCGAGCCACATGCTTTCAACTATGGCGGCGAACTGGTAAAAGTTCCCAGCCTGGACGGTAAGGGAAAAATGAGTAAGAGTGAAAATCAGTATGCTACCTTATATTTATCCGACAGCGATCAATCGATCCGCGATAAGGTGAAGAAGGCGCTGACGGATGGTGGTCCTACGGAACCTAATTCCCCCAAACCCGATTATATCGAGAACCTGTTTCAATTGATGCAACTGGTAAGCGAGCGGGAGGTGGTGGAAAAATTTGAACAGGATTACAATGGCTGCACGATCCGTTACGGCGATATGAAAAAGCAGTTGGGCGAGGACATGGTGAACTTTATCGCTCCGATCCGTGAGAAGGCCGAGTCGATCCGTACGGACGAGAAGTACCTGAAAGAGATCATGGAGAAAGGAGCGGAAAAGGCCCGCCAAAGTGCCCGTGCGACGATTGAACTGGTGCGCGAAGCGATCGGATTGAATTACTACTAAGGTGTAAGGCTTAAGGTATAAGTAATAAGTTATAAGTTATAAGTAAAACAGCCATGGCTGTTTATTGACGATTCACGATTGACCATTGACGGCTGGCTTCGAGGGCCTCAGCCAGCTTCACAATTGCCAATTAACAATTCACTATTTAGCATATATTCGTTGACCTGATACGGTCGTTGTGACCGGTCTTTTTTATTATGGCAAAAAGTAAAAAACCAAAACATATTGCGGTGGCCGGTAATATCGGCGCCGGCAAGACTACGCTTACTGAGTTACTGGCTAAACACTACAAGTGGATTCCGAACTTTGAAGACGTGGATCACAATCCTTACCTCATGGATTTTTATGAGGACATGCCGCGTTGGAGTTTCAACCTGCAGATCTATTTTCTTAACAGCCGTCTGCAACAACTGGTCGATATTCAACGTGGTACAGAGACCATCATCCAGGACCGCACCATTTATGAAGATGCCAACATCTTTGCGCCCAACCTGCACGAAATGGGCCTGATGAGCAAGCGCGACTTCGATAACTACTATCATTTTTTCCAGACGCTTAAAACGCTGGTTCAGCCGCCCGATCTGCTGATCTACCTGCAGGCATCCGTGCCCACGCTGGTAGGCCAAATTCAAAAGCGCGGGCGCGAATACGAAGAAAATATCCGCCTCGATTATCTCAAACGTCTCAACGAATATTACAACAAGTGGATCGATTCGTACCAGGAAGGTCCGCTACTGGTGATCGACGTAGACAAGAATAAATTTGCGGAAAAAGAAGAAGACCTTGGTGAGATCCTGGCGAAGGTTGATAGCCAGTTGTATGGATTGTTTTAATTCAAAAGCCGTGAATCGTCAATGGTGAATCGTGAATGGCTGTTTACTTATAACTTAAAACTTATTACTTATGGCCGAAGCTTCGGCCCGAAGTGTCGGGCGGCTGTTTACACCTTAAATCTTCCTTCTCCAAGTGAATCGTGAATGGTGAATCGCTGTTTACTTATAACTTAAAACTTATTACTTATGGCCGAAGCTTCGGCCCGAAGTGTCGGGCGGCTGTTTACACCTTAAATCTTCCTTTTCCAAGTGAATCGTGAATGGTGAATCGTGAATGGCTGTTTTTACTTACTACTTATTACTTAATACTTATGCCCGAAGTGTCGGGCGGCTATTTAACCTTACGCCTTACACCTTACGCCTCATACCTTTGCCTTTCACCTTCTCGGATAATCTTTCCACTCCTCCGTCGCTTTCAACTCCTCCGCTATTTTCTTCAGCCAGGCGGCCTGCTCATCGGTCTTGATACTATGATTGGTTTCGCGATCGTATTGCTGCTGGTAAACGGCTTTCTCGTTGCTCACATTTTCATATATCTGCCCGAGATCTTTCTGGAAATTTTTGCCCGGTTTATACTTACTCATGCGCTGGTATAATTTGCGCGCATAAATTTCGGCTATATCAAAATGTCCCTGCTCGTGAGCAAGTATATATGCCGTTTTGTGCCGGCCCCAGGAACGGTCGGGTGAAAATGTATTAGTGATTTTATAGGTAAGCGTTCCATTACGGTACTGATAATCGAACCCGAGAAAAGTGGCTGTGGACGCCGCGGCCCCCGACGACGGATCAGGTTTGGCCTTGTAGTCAGACCAGGTAAGCGGCCGGTCGGCACTCCAGCCGATTTCCGCTGCAGTACTCAGTTGGCTAAGCCAGATAAAGGGGAAGATAAGGTAAGCTAACATGTCACATTAACGTACGTGAAGCTCCGAAATTTCAGCGGCATTGTCTTTACGTAGTTAAAAAAAATGAAAAACCCGTTCCCACTGGTTTGGTGAACGGGTTTTGACAAGAAACCGTCCGGGGAGACTATGATCTGGGAGCGGCAGCAAGGATTTCCTCACTCAGTCCGTCCTTGTATTTTTCAAAGTTCTTGTTGAACAATCCTGCCAGGTAAGTTGCCTTTTCATCATAGGCTTTTTTATCTGCCCATGTTTCGCGCGGCTGCAGGATATTGTCCGGCACTCCGGGACATGATGCCGGTACCGACATGCCAAATACAGGATCGGTATGATAGGCAACATCATTCAATTTTCCTTCGAGTGCTGCGGTGATCATGGCACGTGTGTAAGAAAGTTTCATACGGTTGCCTGTGCCGTAGGGGCCGCCGGTCCAGCCGGTATTGATCAGCCATACATTCACTTTGTTGTCCTGCATTTTTTTACCCAGCATATCGGCGTAGGCTCCGGGATGCAGCGGCAGGAAAGGTGCGCCAAAACAGGCACTGAAGGTAGGCTTCGGCTCAGTAACCCCGGCTTCTGTGCCGGCCACTTTTGCCGTATAGCCGGAAATGAATTGATACATTGCCTGACCCGGTGTAAGACGCGAGATCGGAGGCAACACACCAAACGCATCACAGGTAAGGAAGAAGATGTTCTTCGGCAGGTTACCGATCGACGGTTCCTGTGCGTTGCTGATATAATGTAAAGGATAAGATACGCGTGTGTTTTCGGTAATACTTCCATCTTCGAAGTCGATGGTATTGGTACCGGGAATGAATACCGTATTTTCCACCAGTGCTCCGGGGCGGATGGCATGAAATATTTCCGGTTCTTTTTCTTCGGTGAGATGGATGGTTTTTGCATAACAACCTCCTTCAAAGTTGAAGACATTGTCGTCTGTCCATGCATGCTCATCATCACCGATCAGTTTGCGGTTGGGGTCGGCACTTAAGGTTGTTTTGCCGGTGCCGCTGAGACCAAAGAATACCGCTGTATCGCCGTCTTCGCCCATGTTGGCAGAGCAGTGCATGCTCAGTATTTTCTTCTCGAGCGGCAGGATATAGTTGAGAATCGTAAAGATGCCTTTTTTCGTTTCACCCGTATAGCCACTTCCGGCGATCAGGATCGTGCGGTGTTTGAAAGATACCACCGATGCATTGTGCTGACGTGTACCACATACGGCCGGATCGAGGCGGAGACCAGGCGCCGAAATAACGGTCCAGTCGGTTTTGAAATTATCGAGTTCTTCGTCGGTAGGACGAAGAAACATGTTGTAGGCAAACAGGTTGTTCCAGGGCTTCTCATTGATCACCCGGATATTGATGCGGTAACGCGGATCAGCACAAGCATAACAATCGCGGACCCATACTTCGGGCAGCTTCTCCAAATACTTTTGTATTTCACGATGGATAATGCTGTAATGTTCTTCGCTGATAGGTTGGTTAAATTCATTCCAATGAACAGTATCCGCCGTCAGTTCATCTTTTACAATGAATTTATCCTTCGGCGAACGTCCGGTAAATTCTCCGGTACGGATCACGAGCGCACCGGTATCACTCAACACTCCTTCGCCGATGCGAAGTGAATCCTGAACAAGCTCGTCGGGACTAAGTTGATAACGAATGGAAGATGAATTGCGTAGACCCGTCTGCACCAGCAGGTCACGGGGTAATAAAATCGTTGGGTATGACATGCAAGCAAGTGAATTTGATGAGGAATCAAAGGTAAGGAGGAAACTGCTTTGGTTGCTAACAAGTGTTAGTGATACATATTAGATGAAATGATAAAAAATGCTTGTTTTTTTGATTTTTTCTATCCAATACGGTCAAATATGAACAAATTAAACAAGTTGCGGGTTCCTGCTGGAGAATATGTATTTCTTGAATCCGTACTTAAGATTATGGTAAACGGTGCGCCGGTAATTCCCATGTGCTTTATCTTTAAGGCTTTAAATGACTTGTATGAAGAATTTGCCCCTTAATCCGGAATTGTTCGTTCGCAACAGAAAACGGTTTATTGATAAAATGTCTCCCAATTCCATTGCCGTAATCATTGGTAATGATGAGGTGCCCAGTAATGGCGATGCCATCTATCGTTTTAAACAAAACAGCGATCTCTACTGGCTCAGCGGTGTAACGCAGGAAGACAGCCTCGTGGTGCTTTTCCCTGACAACCCCGATCCGCGTTACCGCGAAGTGCTTGTGCTCGTGCGTCCCAACGAACTGAAAGAAAAATGGGATGGTAAGCGCCTGCGTGCAGCAGAAGCAACCGCACTCAGCGGTATCAAAACCATCGTATGGCTCGACAGCTTCGATGCGCTTTTGCAAACATGGATACATCTTGCCGATACCATTTATCTCGATACCAATGAAAATGACCGCAAAGGCAGCCTGGTGCAAACACGCGACTACCGTTTTGTAGCAGAGATGAAAACACGTTATCCGCTTCACCGCTACGAGCGTGCGGCCAGACTTTTCCGCGAACTGCGCGAGATCAAAACACCGCTGGAAGTGGAAGTGCTGCAACAGGCTATCGATATCACCGACAAAACCTTCCGTCATTTGCTGAAGACGATCCGTCCGGGCATCATGGAATATGAAATAGAAGCAGAAATTATTTCCTCCTTCCTCCGCCAGCGCGCCACCGGTGAAGCATACGGCTCTATCGTGGCAAGCGGCGATAACGCCCGCATCCTGCATTATGTGTCCAACAACCAGGAATGTAAAGACGGTGAATTGATTCTGATGGACTTCGGGGCTGAATATGGCGGCTATTGCGCCGACCTTACGCGTACCGTGCCCGTAAACGGCAAGTTCACCGCGCGGCAGAAAACCGTTTACAATGCCTGTCTGCATTTACATAATTATGCCAAGAGCCTGTTGAAGCCGGGCATTACCATTCTTGATTACACCGATAAAGTAGGAGAGGAAGCGACCAAACAATTCATCAAGATCGGTCTGCTTTCCAAAGCCGATGTGAAAAATGAAGATGCCGACAACCGCGCTTACCGCAAATATCTTTATCACGGTATTTCGCATCACCTGGGTATCGACGTGCATGACCTTGGCACGCGTACATCGCCGATCAAAGCAGGCATGGTATTTACCGTTGAGCCGGGCATTTATATTGAAGAAGAACAAATGGGTATCCGGATCGAAAACAACCTGTGGATTACAAAGAGCGGCAACAAAGACCTGATGAAAAATATACCGATTACGGTGGAAGATATTGAAGCGCTGATGAAACGTAAGTAACAGGCCGCTGTACGCGGCCCGAATATTCGGGCCGATTATTCGGGCCGAATAGTCGGCCTTTCGTTTGTCTCTGTATTTTCCTATTTTCACAGCCTTATTATTTCCCGCATGAAGCAAGTCCCCAATTTTTTCACCCTGCTGAATCTGGTATTCGGATGTATAGCCATCGTGTATGTTCTGCAGAACGGTATCTCCGTATATGTCGATGCCAGCGGAGTACAGGTACTCGAAGTGCCCGAAGAAATCTGGATGGCCAGCCTGTTTATCGGTCTGGCAGCGGTAGTGGATTTTCTCGATGGATTTCTTGCGCGGTTGCTGCGTGCCGATTCTGAAATGGGTGCGCAACTCGATTCCCTGTCGGATGTGGTGAGCTTTGGCGTAGCGCCCGGTATGATCCTGTACCAGTTCCTGCGCAATGCCGTTGCCCGCCAGGAAGACGGACTGGACGCTTCTTTCCTGTGGCTGGTACCCGCATTTTTTGTGGCCGCCGCTGCGGCATGGAGGCTTGCACGTTTCAATCTGGATAAAAGCCAGCAATTTTCTTTCCAGGGATTGCCCGCGCCGGCTGCGGGTCTGCTGGTGGCATCCATCCCGCTGATCTACTGGAACAGCGAGAACGAAACGATCGTGGGATTAGTGCGCAACAAATGGTTCCTCTACGCCATTATCGCGGTAGTAAGTTACCTGATGGTGAGTACCTTGCCCCTGATGAGCCTCAAGTTCAAAGACTATTCGCTGAAAAATAATGTGCCTAAACTGTTGCTGCTCATCGTAGCCGTGGCAGCGGGTTTATTGCTGCAATGGCTGGCGGTTCCTGTCGTGATAATCGCCTACATACTCTTATCTTTGGTGCTCAAAACAAAAACAGCATGACATTTACGGTTGAAATAAAAGTAATGCCGCACAAAGAGTTGCTCGATCCACAGGGAAAAGCAGTGATCGGCGGATTGCATAGTCTGGGTTTGAATGGCATTGAAGACGTACGCATCGGCAAAAGCATTACGCTGCAGGTGAATGCAGCAACAGCCGACCAGGCGCGGGAACTGGCAGAAGAAGCAAGTAAAAAACTGCTCTCCAATCCCGTAATGGAATATTTTGAAATTCATGTAAACTAATATCTGCCTGCGCAGCACATGCTGGCCGGCGCATACCCGGCCAGCTGTTTTATTTATATGCTTTACCTCGTTCCCACTCCGATCGGTAACCTGAAAGATATTACCCTCCGCGCGCTGGAGGTATTGAAGGAGGTGGACCTGATACTCGCCGAAGACACGCGCACCACTTCGCACTTGCTGAATCATTACCAGATTCAGAAATCGCTCACTCCTTATCACCAGCACAACGAACATAAGATTGTGCAGCATCTCGTAAGCCAGTTGCAGGAAGGACGCACCATGGCCGTGGTAACCGATGCCGGCACACCCGGTATTTCCGATCCGGCTTTCCTGCTGGTGCGCGAATGCGTACGCCACGGCATAAAAGTGGAATGCCTGCCGGGTGCAACGGCTTTTGTGCCTGCCCTCGTCAACAGTGGGATACCAACCAACAGATTTGTATTTGAAGGGTTTCTGCCGCCAAAAAAAGGAAGGCAGACCATGCTGAAGCAACTGGCCCAGGAAGAACGCACAATCGTTCTTTATGAATCGCCCATGCGGCTCGTGCGCACACTCGGCGATCTGCGCGAATTTTTCGGTGACGACCGCCAGGCAAGCGTAAGCCGCGAACTGACCAAAATGTTTGAAGAAAACAAACGCGGGACACTGGCAGAACTGGAAATTTATTTTACCGAAAAAGGCGTGAAAGGAGAAATTGTACTCATTATAGCCGGCGCAGAAAAGCCCGGCCGCAAGACAGAATATTTGGATAACGAAAATTAAATGGCATGAAAAGGCTGATCTTTTTATTATTCGCTGCCTCCGGCTTGTCTGCATTACAGGCCCAGCCCGACCGCTGGCAACAACGCGTGAAGTACGACATGGACGTGGACATGAATGTTAATACTAATCGCCTGACCGGCCGCCAGAAACTGGAATACTGGAACAATTCACCGGATACGCTGCACCGCGTTTTTTATCATCTGTACTGGAACGCCTTTCAGCCAGGCAGTATGATGGATACGCGCAGCCGCCGCCAGGGCACGATCCTCAACGGCCAGAATCCTGACTGGGACGTAAGGGTGAAAGACCGCATCGCCAACCTCAAACCCGATGAGATCGGTTACCAGAAAGTACTGTCGTTAAAAATGAATGGCCAGCCGGTATCGTATGAAGTGCTGGAGACAATCCTGGAAGTAAAACTGAATAAGCCGATCCTGCCGGGCAGCAAAGTAGTGTTCGACATGGAATTTGAAGCACAGGTGCCGTTGCAGGTCCGCCGCAGCGGCCGTGATAATCCGTCTACCAAAGTGCGCTACTCTATGAGTCAGTGGTACCCCAAGATCTGCGAATACGATTACGACGGATGGCATCCCAATCCTTATATCGCCCGCGAGTTTTATGGTGTATGGGGAGACTTCAACGTCAACATTACATTGGATAAAAAATACATCATCGGCGGTACCGGTTACCTGCAGAATGCCAACCAGATCGGTTATGGATATGAAACACCGGGGGCTAAAGTGACGCGTCCCGCGGGAGACAAACTGACCTGGAAATTCACCGCGCCGAATGTGCATGATTTTGTATGGGCAGCGGATCCTGAATTCATCCACAAAACACAAAAAGTGCGCGACGATCTCACGCTGCACCTTTTCTATAAACCAACAACCGCCTCTGCTGTGGAGTGGGAAGACATATTGGTACAGGCTGTGAAAGCATTGCCTTACATGGAAAAAAACTTCGGTGCTTATCCATGGAAACAATATTCCTTTATTCATGGCGGCGACGGCGGCATGGAATATCCGATGGCGACTTTACTGTATGGTCCGGGGGCATGGTTGCACGAGTGGCTGCACAGTTGGTACCAGGGCATGCTGGCTACGGATGAATCGCAATATGCCTGGATGGACGAAGGCTTTACGCAATATGCGGAGAGCCGCGTAGAAGGCTGGCTGGCGGGCAACAATGGCTTTACTTCTGCTGATATATACCGCGGTTATTTTTCATTGGTACGCAGCGGCCGTGAAGAACCGCTGACTACGCACGCCGATCATTTCAATACCAACAGCGCCTATAGTTCCGCGGCTTACCTCAAAGGTGCCGTGTTCATCGAACAACTGGGTTATATCCTTGGAGCGCAGCAGCGCGACAAAGTGTTGATGAATTATTATAATCTCTGGCGTTTTAAACATCCGAATGCAGGCGATTTTATCCGCGTGGCGGAAAAAACAACCGGCATCGAGCTCGATTGGTACAAAGACTATTGGGTGAATTCAACCAAGACCATCGATTACGCAATAGACAGTCTGTGGGAAGAAGGAGGCAAGACCAATATACGCATACGGCGGAAAGGTATGATCCCGATGCCCATCGACTTCCAACTCAGTTTCCATGATGGCACCAAGGAAATACATTACGTTCCGCTCGATCTTATGTATGGAGCGAAGCCGGCGGAGAATGATATCCCACGCACGGTATATCCTGCCTGGAAATGGACCAGCGAAACCTACACGATCAGCACCAAGCGCCGCCTGATGGACATCCAGGCTGGCGAAATAGATCCCTCGCAGCGCCTCGCCGATCTGGACAGGAGGAATAATAAGATTGAATTACGTAAACCGTAAAACAGCCGGTAATAAGTTTTAAGTAATAAGTTATAAGTTCAGCCGCGACCGGTCCCTGAGGCCGATACTTCGGCCCTCGAAGGGCTGGTCGCGGCTGTTTTTATTGACGATTCACGATTCACCATTCACTCCCGCACGCTAAAAACCACCCTCGTGGGTGGTCTTATGGTTTTTGATTAGAACCCGTAATAAATTCCAGGTAGTCTTGAGTCAGGTTTATGGTTAATGTGCAAAGCGAAGATAATTGGACCGTTGGGGCGGAGCAATACCACTTTCGTGGTATTTTTCTTACCTACCGAAGAACTTGTTCACCGCTTCTACGCGGTTCGTGACGTGCAGTTTCTCATAGATGTGATAAACGTGCTTCCGGATGGTTTCGGGGCTCAGAAACAGGTTGGCAGCTATTTCTTTATAGGTCAGTCCCTTGGAAAGCCATTCCAGGATCTCTTTCTCGCGGTTGGTAAGTTTGCTGATCTCCTGGTCGTTTTCGCGCTGGGCGTTCTGCTGGCTGAAAGCTGCTACCACCTTGCGCGCGATCTGGCTGCTCATTGGTGCACCGCCTTCGTACAACTCGCGGATAGCATGCAGCAGAATGGAAGGAGTTGTTTTTTTGAGGATATAACCGCTGGCACCCGCGCGCAGGGCTTCGAAGATTTTCTCGTCTTCTTCATATACCGTACACATCATGAAGTTGGTGGCCGGCATCTGCGGCTTCAGGACCCGCACACAATCGATCCCACTCTCCACGGTACCGAGGTTGATATCCATTAATACTACATCGGGATTGATGCCGGGAATTTCCCGGATGGCCTGTTCGGCCGTAGCCATCGTGCCTACACAACGGTAATCCTCAGACATACTGATGATTTCCTGCAACGTGCTGCGCAGTTGGCTGTTGTCATCTACTATACATACCTTGATCGCTTCCATCCACTAGTGTTTTTGAGCCTTTAAAAACCTGTCTGCAAATTTCAGCTACCACCGTTTACCGGGCAATACCACAAACTGGTACTTTTTATAAGATCAGCTCCGGGGTACGTAAAGCAGGTATTTTTCATGGAAAAATTCTTCTTCGAATAGTCCGTCGATATTGATCACACGGGGACGTGTAAGGCTTGCCTGGATTTCTTCGGCCAGGTCGCCGCCTTTCAGGCAGATCAATCCTGGACCCGGCACGTCGCCACCGGTTGCTGCGCCGCGGCGCAGTAAGGGACGCGTCCACTGCCACAGATCTTTCAGCGGTGCTACTGCTCGCGATACCACCATGTCTACTTTTATGTCTTTCAGGTCTTCCACACGGCTGTGCCGGGTGGTAATATTGGTAAGGCCGGTTGCAGCAGCTACTTCATTGATCACTTTCAGCTTTTTGGCGATGCTGTCGACCAGGATGAATTTTACTTCGGGGAAAAAAATAGCAAGCGGCACACCCGGAAAACCTCCGCCCGTTCCGAGGTCGAGAATGGTCATGCCCGCACGGAATTCAAACACCGCGGCAATACTCAGCGAATGGAGCACATGCTGTTCATAGAGGTTGTCAATGTTCTTACGGGAAATGACATTGATCTTTTCATTCCACTCTTTATACAAGGGGCCTAGCGCCGTGAATTGTTCCACCTGCTTCGGCGTAAAGTCTGAAAAGTATTTCGTTAAAAGCTCCATGGGACGAAGTTAAACAGGCAATTTGAAAATTTGAGGATCAGGCAATGAAGTGACGATGTTGGTCAACGTCCTGTTTTTCACCAGGTCTTTTTCGCTTTCCGCCAAAGCGACGGCGCAAAGCAGATATAATAAATGAACATCCACAGGTCGAAGAACGGCAGCCATCCGTAAAGATCGCGCTCACCCAAACGACGCAACGGTTTATACCATACCCACAACTGCACAATCAGGCGCAGACCAAACAATCCGGCCGCCAGTCGCCAGTCGCCAAAGAGGGCCGTAGCCGCTACCAGCGGATAAAACAGGAAATGACTCAGCGAGTACATTCCCAGTAAAAATTTATGTACGGGTTTGTAGAATTTGGCAGTACTGTAATGTCTTTTTTTCTGCCGGCGCCATTCTTTCCAGGTCCTCTTCGGCACCGATAAAGTGCGCGCATCTTCATCGATCTGGATGGTTGTATTTGTTTTGGTGGCCACTTTACTTACAAACAGATCATCATCGCCACCGGGAAGGTGGTTGATAGAAGCAAAGCCTTTGTTGCGTAGAAACAAATCCTTTTTATAAGAAAGATTACGGCCCACGCCCATGTACGGTAATCCTGCTAATGCATAAGAGAGGTATTGAAGTGCCGAATGAAAGGTTTCAAGACGGATGACTTTATTCAGCAAACCCGGTGCTTTATGATAAGCGCCATAACCCAATACGAGTTCGATACCGGGCGCATAGGCTTCCTGCATTTTCTGTATCCAGTGTTCGGTTGCGGGTACGCAATCGGCGTCTGTCAACAACAGCACTTCATGTTTTGCTTCGCGGATACCGACCGACAGCGGATATTTTTTTCCGGCAATCAGTTTGGCTTCCTGCGTGAGTTCCACGACATTCAGTGTTTTGAATGTTTTTTTCAACTCTTGCAGAATGTATTTGGAGTCGTCAAGTGAATTGTCATTGACTACGATCACTTCAAAGGTGCTGGTATAATGTTGCACCAGCAGGCCCGGCAGGTGACGTGCGAGGTTCTCGTCTTCATCGCGTGCGCATACAACTACCGACACGGGATGTTGTTGCGAGATCAATCGTTCGGCCGGTTTGTAAAAAGTTAACCGTATAAAAAAATACAGGTAATAGAATAGCTGTACAGCGGTGACAGCCGCAAGTGCGAGAAAAAGGCATTCTCCTAAGTCAGGTAGTGGCATAAAGGGCAAAGATAGGGAAGGAATGAATTGACAGTAAGCTTCCTGCATTGGACACTAGCGTTAACAGCCGTATCTTTGCCGGCTATGGCCGCATTACAATTTGAATTACACCACACCGATACCGGTTCCAGGGCCCGCGCCGGTAAAATAACCACCGACCACGGGCAGATCGAGACGCCCATCTTTATGCCCGTTGGCACTGCCGGTACCGTAAAAGCCGTTACCAAACAACAACTGAAACAGGAGGTAAAAGCCGAGATCATCCTTGGTAATACCTATCATCTTTATCTCCGTCCCGGGTTGGAAGTATTGGAGAAGGCTGGCGGTTTGCACAAGTTCAATGGCTGGAACGCACCGATTCTTACGGACAGTGGCGGTTACCAGGTCTTCTCCCTGGCAGGCACCCGCAAGATCAAAGAAGAAGGCGTCACCTTTCAGTCGCATATCGATGGCAGCAAACATCTCTTTACCCCCGAAGCGGTAATGGATATCGAACGTACTATCGGTGGCGACATCATGATGGCATTTGACGAATGCCCGCCCGGCGGCAGCGATTATCAATATGCCCGCACCAGTATGGAACTGACCCACCGCTGGCTGGACCGCTGTTTTGCGCGGTTCACCGGTACGGAGGATAAATATGGTTATACCCAGAACCTGTTTCCCATTGTACAGGGCGGCACTTTCCGCGACCTGCGCAAGCAATCCTGCGAATACATTTCTTACAAAGAAGCCACCGGCAATGCCATCGGCGGGCTAAGCGTCGGAGAGCCTACCGAAGTCATGTATGAAATATGCGAATGGTGCTGCGAGCATCTGCCGGCCAACAAGCCCCGCTACCTGATGGGCGTAGGCACGCCCTGGAATATCCTGGAATGCATAAGCATGGGCGTGGACATGTTTGACTGCGTAATGCCCACCCGCAACGGACGCAATGCCATGCTGTTCACCGCCAACGGTGTGATCAACATTGATAACAAGAAATGGGAATTTGACTTTTCGCCGATAGATGACTCCATCGGTTGTGATACCAGCAGCTATTACAGCAAGGCTTATCTGCGTCACCTGATGAAATCAAAAGAGATACTTGGCTATACCATCGCCAGTGTACATAACCTGGCGTTTTACCTCTGGCTGGTGAAAGAAGCACGGACACATATCCTGGCCGGCGATTTTACCAGTTGGAAGAACGAGATGGTGATCAGGATGCAGCAACGCCTGTAAACAGGAAACCACCTGATCGAGTACTGGGTAAACTCAGCTTTTTAATGTAGGTTTGAACGTAATTAACTAACCCCGCTTTCGGTCCCCTGACCGGAGATGAATAAATGAATTGGAATGACTGCTCAGCAAATCAAGGTAGCCATCGCCGATGATCATAAGATATTCCGTGATGGTATCAGGATGTCTCTGAGAGATAAGGAATACCTGAAAATAATCTGGGAGGCGGAAGATGGAAAAGATCTGATGCATAAACTCAAGCTCAAGGAGCCGGATGTGGTCCTTATGGATATCCGCATGCCTGAGATTGACGGGATCAACGCCATCGGCATGATCCGCAAAGAGTATGAAGCCGTCAAGATCATCGTACTGACCATGTACGACGACCAGGAAATGATCACCAAGATGATGGAGATGGGCGCCAACGCCTACCTCACCAAAACTACAGATCCCGAAGAAATCTACCAGGCGATCCTCACCTGCATGAACGATGATTTCTATTTCAATGAACTGGTAAACAAAGCCGTGTTGCTCAAACTCCAGCACAAGAAAACCGTACGCCAGTTCTATCCAAATCCTGTTAAGTTTTCAGAAAAAGAACTTAAAATACTCAAGCTGATAGCAGAAGACAAAACCACGGAAGAAATATCCAAGGAAGTGTTTCTCAGCCCACGTACGATCGAAACCATCCGGCAGAACATGAAGCAGAAAGCCGGGGCCAAAACCATCGCCGGCCTGGTGATGTATGCCATGCGCAACAAACTGCTCGAATAAAGCCAGATGGAGAATATCAACAATACTTACTTCGACGGTTACTATAAGGATATCTGGCGCGATATCATTCCGGCCGAGCTTACCCAAAAGGAAGCGGAGTTCATGGAAAGTTATTTTGAACTGGATAAAACTTCTGCTGTCCTCGATCTGATGTGCGGCTACGGACGTCATGCATTGGCGCTGGGCCGTAAAGGCATCCGGGTAACGGCAGTCGATAACCTTGCAGCTTATATCGCCGATGTGGAAATGGCTGCAACAGCCGAAGGGTTGCCGGTAACGGCCATACAGGCCGATATTGCCGGTTACGTACACGATGCCAGTGCCGATCTGGCGATCTGCATGGGCAACAGCCTCAATTTCTTTTCCGCGGAAGAAGCAGCCGGTATTTTGAAGAACACGGCAACAGGACTGAAGACCGGAGGCCATCTGCTGATCAATACCTGGTCGCTGGCCGAAATCGCCATCAAACAATTTACCCCCCGCACCTGGGCATATGCCGCCGGTATGCGCTATATCAGCGAATGCCGTTACGAATTTTTCCCCAGCCGCATCGAAGCTGAACATCTTATCATTGCTCCCGACGGAAGCACGGAAACCAAGAAAGGCGTGGATTATATTTTTTCTGTAGGAGAAATGGACCAGCTGTTGCAGGGGACTGGCTTTGCCATCGAAGAAATCTACAGCATTCCGGGGCGGAAAAAATTCACCGTAGGTGAACCCCGCGCCTATATCGTTGCCGTTAAAAAATAAAAAGCATAAAAGTGAAAAAGTCCCCGCCTCGGCGGGGACTTTTCATTTCGTTCATTGGTTGCGAATTTCACAAATAAGAAAACTGGTTAAGGCGGTTAGTTTTCAAAAGGAAAATCTGATCTTAAAAACGGACAGCGGATAGTTGAGCAAAGAAAATAGAAAGTTGACAGCAGTGGAGGGGCGTCGTGGTTAATCAAAGGTATTGGAAAGAACTTTTTCTGGACGGTTAGGGATATTGGATAATTCAAAAAGTAACGGTCCTTCTGTCGCTATCAACTTTCTGAGACAAATGTATATCCACACTCCAATGTGGACAATCGCATTACTGCCTGATTCTAAAACATCGGATTTTACGTGTTCATACGTAAAATTACGAGCATTTTTACAAAGCCCTTAGGTGTGCATAAGTGGAAACCGGTATTGATATATGTCAACCGGTACTTTCCACAAAAACGAAATCAAGTATTTCTACTATATTTATTTCTGGGGGATTTTTCCATCTTGCACCGCAGAATAACGTCCAATTACCTAACTTTTTACTAATCGATAATCCAATGAAAAACGAGACCAACGCTGTGATTAAAGTAGCTATTGCCGACGACCACACTTTGTTTCGCACCGGCGTCAAGACGTCTCTTTCCAGCCGGAAAGACATCCAGATGGTAGCCGAGGCTGAAAATGGTATGCAATTACTCAACCTGTTGCGCCATATTCAACCCGATGTAGTGCTGCTGGATATTCAGATGCCTATTATGGATGGGCTGTCCACACTTCCCGAGATCAAAAAACTCTATCCCAACATTAAGGTGATCATGTTGTCGATGCACAACGATCACTCGGTGATTTCCAAGATGATGGAGATCGGAGCCAATTCCTACCTGACCAAAGAGTCTGGTTCGGAGATGATCTATGAAGCCATCCGCGCGGTATATGAGCAGGATTTTTATTTCAACGATCTTACCAACAAAGCGCTTCTCAGCGGCCTGCGCACCAAACGTGTAGTGGAAGCTTCTGCTCCCGCTGAAGTGCAGTTGACCGAGAAAGAAATCACCATCCTGAAATTGATGTGTGAAGAGAAGAGCACCAAGGAGATCGCTGATATGGTGGACCTTAGTCCCCGTACAGTGGAAGCTATCCGCGACAAACTCAAAACCAAAACCGGCACCAAATCAATGGCCGGACTGGTGATGTATGCGGTGAAGGCCGGACTGGTAGAACAACCTTGATTTAATTCAAAAGTCAAAAGTCAAAATTCAAAAAGGTGAAAGAGCATAGTGAATAACCTTTGCGTCTTGAGTACTTTGCGGCTTTGCGTGAAAACCGCACGGGATTCACGCAAAGAAATATAAGGCGCAAAGTGGCAAAAGGTAAACCTTAAGCCTTCAGTCTTTTTTGACTTTCGAATTTTTACTTTTGAATTATGAAAGCTTTTTGCTGTCTCAATGGCAGGTTTGTCCGGGCATCCGAGCCCGTTTTGCTGGCCTCCAACAGATCCTACCGCTATGGTGATGGGCTGTTTGAGACCCTGCGCGTGGTCAATGGAAGCATCAGACTACCCGAATATCATTTCGACCGCCTGTTCCGCGGCATGAAACTGCTCGACTATACCTTTCCCGGGAGATTTGATGCCGATACTCTGGAACAACAGATTCTACAACTGGTGCAGAAAAGCCAGGCCAGCCCTTCTGTCCGTATAAGATTAAGCGTGTTTCGCGGAAACGGCGGGTTGTACGATGAAGACGGACCTGCCCAATACCTGATCGAATGCTGGCCGCTGGAAACCTCAAACTGGCAATGGAATGAAAATGGCCTGGAAATTGACATCTATCAAAAGGTCCGCAAGAGTTGTGATACTTTTGCCAACCTGAAATCGGCCAGTTTCCTGGGTTATAGTATGGCTGCCCGTTACGCGAAGCAGCAGAAACTAAACGATTGCCTGGTGTTAAATGAGTTTGGCCGTATTGCTGACAGCAGCATCGCAAATGTGTTTGTCGTTCGTGGCACCTTCATTACAACACCGCCTTTGTCCGAAGGATGTGTGGACGGTGTAATGCGGCGGTATCTCTTGCAGGAACTGCGGTCTGTGATCCTCGAGAACGGGTTCGACCTTGCAGAACAACCCTGTACTCCCGAAGATCTCGCAATGGCGGACGGGCTTTTTCTAACCAATGCCATACGTGGCATCCGGTGGGTGAAACAATGCGGGCAAACGTCCTATAATTCGGAAACAGTCCGCGAACTGTTTCGAATAACTGATACCTCTTTTCGTCCATTATGAGCCAGATCTATCCTGAGCCCGTGACCCTTTTTTGGTTTCGCCGGGACCTTCGCATTGAAGACAATGCCGGGTTGTATTACGCCCTGCGCAGCGGACGACCCGTTGTCCCCATTTTTATTTTTGACCGGCACATTCTTGACAGCCTCGATGATCCCGAAGACAGGCGCGTAACCTTCATCCACGATATACTCGGACTTATCAATAAAAACCTGATCAGTAAAGGATCTTCCATCGATGTACGTTATGGGTTGCCCGAGGAAATATTTCCGGCTTTATTAAAAGAATATCCCGTTACTGCGGTGTATACGAATCACGATTACGAACCGTACGCGCAGCAACGTGACCGGAAAATCGCCAATCTCTTATCAGCCAGCAAAATCCCGCTCTATACGGCGAAAGACCAGGTGATCTTTGAAAAAGGAGAAGTGGTAAAAGACGACGGTAAACCCTATACAGTTTTCACACCTTATTCCAAACGCTGGCGTGCACAGCTCAATGATTTTTATCTGAAGTCTTATCCCGTCCACAAATACCTGAAGCAGTTGGCCCCGATGAAGGAACGGGCTATTCCTTCCCTGAAAAGCATGGGCTTCAAAGAAGGCGAACGTGAATTTCCGGGCAATGAAATTCCTGCACAACTGATCCGCGATTACGCGCGGCAACGTGACTTTCCCGGCCTGGATGCTACCACGCGTCTGAGCCTGCATTTACGTTTCGGTACTACCAGTATCCGGCAGCTTGCAACACAGGCAAAGGACCTGAGCGAAAAATTTTTAAATGAATTGATCTGGCGCGATTTCTACCAGATGATCCTCTGGCATTTTCCGCAGGTAGTTGGTCAGTCGTTCAAACCGGAATACGACCGCATCCGCTGGCGCAATAATGAAAAAGAATTTGAAGCATGGTGCGTGGGTAACACCGGTTATCCGATAGTTGATGCCGGTATGCGCGAACTCAATGAAACCGGTTTTATGCACAACCGCGTGCGCATGATCACAGCCTCCTTTCTCACCAAACATTTATTGATCGACTGGCGCTGGGGCGAAGCTTATTTTGCCAAGAAATTGCTCGATTATGAGCTTGCGTCCAATAACGGCGGATGGCAATGGGCAGCCGGAACAGGTTGTGATGCCGCGCCCTATTTCCGCATCTTCAATCCTTATTTGCAGACAAAGAAATTCGATCCCGAATTAACATATATAAGGAAATGGGTTCCGGAGTTGGAAGAACTGACCTATGCAAAACCCATCGTTGAGCACGAATATGCACGTCAGCGTTGCCTGGAAACCTACAAGAACGCATTAAATAAATAGCCCTTCTGCCGGACGTGGCTGTCCTTCGCGTTGAAGAAATACCCGGTGAAGCGTATCGATCGCATTACGTCCGTCTGTCCCAAGATCGAGACTATAATTATTTACATAGAGATCGATGTGCTGACGCATTACCTGTTCTTCCATGGCCTGCGCATGCGCTTTTACATACGGCGAAACATCAGGGTACCGGTCAAAAGAATATTGCAGGCTTTCACGGATAAGTGATGCTACTTTTACCGCCACACCTTCGGGCAGATCGCGCTTTGCTGCGATGCCGCCCAACGGAATGGGCACGGCGGTTTGTTTTTCCCAATATTCCCCGAGGTCCATGACTTTATGCAACCCGCGTTGCTGATAGGTAAAACGGTTTTCATGAATGATCACACCCATGTCTGCTTCGCCATTCAATACAGCATCTTCAATGGAAGAAAAAAGACCGAATGTTTTATTACCCGCGTTGGGCCAGGCGTAGCCAAACAATAAATGCGCGGTGGTATGTATGCCGGGCAAAATGATAGCCGCGTCGTTGATCTGTTCTGTTGTAAACGGACCCGCGTCACGGCTGATGAGTAAAGGACCGACTCCTTTGCCCAATGCACTTCCCGATGGCAATAAGGCATAGCGCGCGGTGCTTTGAAAGAATGCGGGGAAGCTGAGTTTGGTAATGTCCAGTTTTCCTTCCAATGTCCATTGGTTGAGCGTTTCCACATCTTCCAATACCACGTCGAAAGTAAAATCACCGGTGTCGATATGGCCGTTGACCAATGCATCGAAAATAAAAGTATCGTTGGGGCAGGGGCTAAAGCCTAAACTCAGTTTCATCGAGATTGCAAATTGTGTTGATAGTCCGGATCAATGTTTCGTTCAGCGCCGCAATGGCTTCTTTCATCCGCCAGTTCTTTTTATCGCGTTCGCCGATGATATTGGAAACGGCGCGCAGTTGAAGGAACGGCACCTGCTGTTGCAGACAAACGTAATGCAGCGCGGCACCTTCCATGCTTTCAACAACCATTGAGCTGTTTTGTTCATACCAGGCAATGCGTTGCGGTTGCGTGGTAATCTCCTGTACGGTAACGCCGGTCACATGTTGGAGATGGGTATGTTGCAGCAGTTGTTGCCACGGATTTTTAAGAAAACGGTTAGTATAGGGAAACGCATTTTCGTCCAGTAATCCGAGGTCGAAGAGATCGTTCCATTGCTCGTTTTGCCACACGCCGGCATCCGCGAAGCAATCCTGGTTAACGGCTACCACGGCCGGAGAGGCGGCATTTAAAAGTGCCGGCGAAAGGGTGCCGGCAATGCCTGCCTGCATAATGACCGATGGGCGCCTTTGCAACAATTCCGTGGTCAGCGAATAGGTGGTGGAGGCAATGCCTACGCCGCCGATCAGCGCGTGGACTTCCCAATCGGGAAACTTAACTCGCTGCGAGTCAAGAAAATCCAACGTCGGTTGTAGTTCAAATTGCGTGGCGGCGGTCAGTAGCAACTGCATACTGCAAATATCCGGATTCGAAACCATTCCTTTTTAAATATTACCTTTGTGCTCCTTTTACAAACAGGAAGCAAGAACATGGTGTATCTGACACGCGTTGAGCATTTTAATGCAGCTCACAAGCTTTACAATCCCGCCTGGGATGAAGCACGCAATGAAGAAGTATTTGGCAAATGTGCCAACCAGAACTGGCATGGTCATAACTATGAGTTATATGTAACGGTGAAAGGTGATCCCGATCCCGATACCGGCTTTGTATTTGATGTAAAACGTCTGAGTACGCTGATCCGCGAGCAGGTGGTAGAAAAACTGGATCACCGCAACCTGAATATGGATGTGGATTTTATGCAGGGAAAAATGTGCAGCACGGAAAACCTCGCCATTGCTATCTGGAAGGAGTTGCAGCCGGCACTTCCCGCTTCGGTGCAGTTGCATTGCATTAAATTGTATGAAACGCCGAGGATTTATGTGGAGTACTTCGGGGAGTAAGGTGTAAGGCGTAAGGTATAGGGTATAAGGTTAAACAGCCACAGATTTGTATTCACCATTCACGATTGACGATTGACGATTCACGACTGACCATTCACTTTTTTAATTTTGCCTTTTGAATTCAAACCGAAAAGTATCCGTTTTCCGTAAAGAGCATTTCAATGCCGCGCACCGCTTGTTCCGTGCCGATTGGGACGATGCGCGCAATGAAAAAGTATTTGGAAAATGCGCACTGCCACACTACCATGGCCACAACTACGAACTGGAAGTGAAAGTAACCGGATTGCCCGATCCGGAAACCGGCTATGTTATCGATTTGAAAATACTCAGCGACCTGATCCGGGAAGAAGTGCACAGCCGCTTCGACCACCGCAATCTCAACCTGGATACCGAAGAATTTAAAAACCTCAATCCTACAGCAGAAAATATTGTGATGGTGATCTATGATCTGCTGCGGCCGCGCATTGATGCTGCCCTGGATCTGCAGATCCGCCTTTATGAAACACCCCGTAATTTTGTCGAATTTCCGGCTTAATTTAACCAAGCGGTTTTAATCAATTATACATTTATGTCTTACAGCAAGGTCGACAACTATAATGAAGAAATAACCGGTAAACTGATGACCAGTTACCGCGATGTATTGGGCGCACTCGGTGAAGATCCGGATCGTGAAGGTTTGTTGAAAACGCCGGAAAGGCTGGCGAAAGCCATGCAATTCCTTACACAGGGTTATCATCTCGATGCCAAAGCTATCATCAATTCCGCAAAATTTCATGAAGATGTAAGCCAGATGGTGATCGTAAAAGATATTGAACTGTACAGTATGTGCGAACACCATATGCTTCCTTTTTTCGGTAAGGCGCATATCGCATACATCCCGAATGGATGGATCACCGGTTTGAGCAAACTGGCCCGAGTGGTGGATGTTTTTTCGCGCCGTCTGCAGGTGCAGGAACGGCTTACGGTGGAAATCATGAATGCCATAAAGGAAACGCTTAATCCGCTTGGCGTGGCAGTGGTTATTGAAGCTAAACACCTGTGTATGATGATGAGAGGTGTGCAAAAACAGAATTCCGTTACCACTACATCCGCCTTCGACGGAGAGTTTCAAAAGGATTCAACCCGCAGCGAATTTTTGAAATTGATAAGCGCCGATTTGCATTAAATTTGGTACGTTTGCAACCGCTCTGAAAGTTTGACCCATTCCTGTGGTCAGGCTTTTTTTTGTAGACGATCTGCCGTCATCAGGGCTGCTTTTAAACAGACGAATAACCGCTTTAGGATAAACCACAATTATGAAACACGCATTTGTTTTTCCCGGCCAGGGGTCGCAATTTCCGGGAATGGGCAAGGAGCATTATGCCAACAGTGCATTTGCCAAAAAGCTCTTCGAACAAGCCAATGAAGTATTAGGCTTTCGTATATCCGACATCATGTTTGAAGGCACCGATGAGCAACTCAAACAAACGAATGTCACCCAGCCTGCAGTTTTCCTGCATTCCGTCATTGCCTTTAAAAGCATTGAATCTGCCCGCCCTGAAATGGTGGCAGGCCATTCCCTTGGAGAATTTTCTGCACTCGTGGCCAATGGTACATTGAGTTTTGAAAGTGCGTTGCAACTCGTTTCCATCCGTGCGCAGGCGATGCAGAAAGCCTGCGAAGTAACACCTTCTACCATGGCCGCTGTGCTTGCACTGGCCGATGAAAAAGTAGAGGAGATATGCGCAGCCGTAACGGAAGAAACCGGTGAAGTAGTTGTAGCCGCTAACTATAACTGTCCTGGTCAACTGGTGATCAGCGGAACTGTTAATGCCGTAAACATTGCGTGCGAACGCATGAAAGCTGCCGGTGCCAAAAGAGCGCTGGTATTACCAGTTGGTGGAGCCTTCCATTCACCATTGATGGCGCCCGCCCGCGAAGAGCTGCGCCAGGCAATCGAGTCTACCAATTTCCATACGCCCACCTGCGCCGTATACCAGAATGTAGTGGCAAAAGCAGTAATGGACAAAGAAGAGATCAAACACAATCTCATCGAACAACTTACGGGTGCCGTACGCTGGACACAAAGTGTACAGGCCATGATCGCCGACGGCGGTTCGAAGTTTACAGAGGTTGGTCCCGGTAAAGTGTTGCAGGGATTGATCCTGAAGATCAACAAAGAAGCGCAGGTGGATGGAGTGAGTTGATAATTCAAAAGTTATAAGTAAAAAAAGATCCCGAAGTTTCGGGACTGAGCTTGCCCGAAGTATCGGGCGAAGGGGCAAAAGCCCTGGTGTAATGCCGGGGCTTTTTTCGTCAATGGTGAATGGTGAATGGTCAATGGTCAATGGTCAATGGCTGTTTACCTATTACCTAATACCTACAACCGAAGCCCGTAGTGAATACATCTTTGCGCCTTGATTACTTCGCAGCTTTGCGTGAAACGCGGGTTCATTTCAGGCAAAGGCGCACAAGGAGCAAAGACGCAAGGCAATACTTATAACCTATTACCTAATACCTACACCCGAAGCCCGTAGTGAATACATCTTTCCGTCTTGATTACTTTGCAGCTTTGCGTGAAACGCGGGTTCAATCCACGCAAAGGCGCACAAGGAACTACTTATAGCTTATTACCTGATACCTGCAACGGCTGTTTCTTCCTACTTAATTTGTAGTAGACCATTGCGCGCTGATGGCTTTCCTGTTATATTAGAGGAAATAATTCAAAGTGAATAAGTCAATAAGTGAATGGTTAATAGTGAATAAATACTTATAACTTAATACTTACTACTTATGCCCGAAGTGTCGGGCGGCTGTTTTAATGCGCAACCTCTTAATCCTGCTGGTAATTATCTGCCCGTTAGGGCTGACCGCACAGACAAAAGTGCTGGACAGCCTGCGGCGTCAACTGGAGAAAGTTCCTTCTGCCAGGCAGGCATTGCCCGTGCTCGAAGCATTGTGCGAAGAGCAGCTTTCTCTTTATCCCGATACCGCTTTACGGTTTTCATTAAAACTCAAAGAACTTGCCGGCAAATACGGCACCCGTGCACAACAGGACATGGCCGACTACCAGGTGGCCGTTTCCCTATGGCGTTGTAAAAAAATCGATACTGCATTGGTATTGATTGAACGGGATCTGAAGCGGCAACCTGTAGAAGTAACAACATCACGCCCTTTATACTTCCGGTTATCCGTATTAAAAATAAGACTGCTGACCACCAATGCGCGCCTCAACGAAGCCAGCACTGCTATTTATCAATTGTTGCACGAAGCAGAACAATACCGCGACACCTTATACCAGATCATTGCCTGCAATTCTGTCGGCGTTTTAAAAAGAAGGTCGGAGAAAAATCCGGGAGAGTCCCTGCAATGGTTTCGCCGCGCGGCGATGCTGGCCGATACGGATCCGGCTTACCACCGTTATTCCATTGCTTATGGCAATCTCGCACGGGCGTACAGTACATTAGGTAAAAAAGATTCCGCACTTTACTATATCGACAAAGGCGTGAGGATATCGCGGCAAACAGAGCAACTACCTTTTTTGCAAACATGCCTGACGATTCAATCTGAAATACTTTCCGGCGAAGGAAGAATGGACGAGGCGGAGAGCGCATTAAAAGAATCCATCGCACTCAGTAAATCTTTTACCGTTGATACCTTGTATGCAGACGATATACAGCATCTTGCACAGTTTTATATTTCAACGGCACAATACCAGAAAGGCATAGCGCTATGCCGCAAGTATCTTTCTACCGACACCATACCGGAGTACCGGATCATGTTCCTGGAGCCGCTTGCACAATGTTATAAATTATCCGGTGACCGCGATGGCTACGAAAAAACGCTGGAAGAATTATTGAAAACGAAAGACCGTTTTTATGAAGAAGATTTTGCCAAGTTTTCCCGGGAGATGCAGGTGAAGTACGAGGTGCAGCAAAAAGAGAATACGATCATTCAGCAGAAACTGGATATTTCTACCAAGAATATTCTTTTTTACGGGTCACTTGCCGCGATCGTGTTTGCCGTGATCATCGCCCTGGTACTTTTTTATAATTACCGGAAAAGGGAAAAACTGAAGTTGCTGTTGTTGTTGCAGCAGGAAAAAGATGCCGCCAACCTGGCTGTGGCAAAAGCGGAAGAGAATGAACGCCGGCGGATTGCCGCGGATCTGCATGATAGCCTGGGTGCTTATGCAGCCTCCGTCGTATCCAATCTTGAGTTTATCCATGGTAATCCGGCCGATCCTGAAAGTGGAGTGGCCATGCAGGAGTTGCGGCGCAATTCCCTGTCGATGGTGTCGCAATTGAGTGATACGATCTGGGTGCTTAATAAGCAGTCGCTTTCACTCACCAGTATCAGCGACCGGGTAAAAATTTTGCTGCGCCGGCTGGAGCCGAGTTTTCCCGGTATACAATTTCATATTGCGGAAGATATTACGGAAGATGTGTTGTTGCCGCCCTTGCAGGCCTATCATCTGTTCCAGATCATCCAGGAAGCGGTTAACAATGCGCTTCGCCACAGCGGTTGCCGTCATATCGATATTCTTTTTGAGTCGCATACTTCGTGGCATGTTGCGGTAAGAGATGATGGCCGTGGCATGCAGTCTTTGGTAGCCGAAGGAGGAAACGGCCTTTCGAATATGCGGGCAAGAGCGGCCGCTGCCGGTTGGGAAATTGCCTGGTTGCCGGGCGCTGATGCCGGTACGACCGTGAAAACCGGTCCCGCCGCTACTACAAATTAGGTATTGGGTTAACAGCCATTTATGCTGAACTTTATATCATGGCCGACAAATTCAAAATTGCCTTTACGGATGACAACAAGGTGAATCGCAACACATTTGTGCAGAAGATACAGTTGCTTCCGCAGTTGGAACTGGTGTTTGTGGCAGATAATGGCCACCATTGCCTGGAACAACTCAAAGGACTTCCCCCGAATCGTATTCCGCAGGTGATGTTCATGGACCTGGAGATGCCCGAAATGGATGGCATTGAAACGATTCGTCTTTCGCGCTCATTGTATCCCGGTATTCACTTTATCGTACTCACGGTTTTCGACGATGACGAAAAAATATTCGAAGCCATCAGGGCTGGTGCCTCCGGTTATTTATTGAAACATGAACCGGCGCCGGTGTTATTTGAGTCAGTGGTGAATGTACTTGAATTTGGCGGGGCGCCGATGAGTCCTGCCATTGCGCGCAAATCGTTGCAACTGCTCAGCCGGGCAGGTCAATTAACTGATAGCCCCAACAAGTCTGCCTTGCCCGCTGCCATAACAGAAAGGGAGAAGGAGATATTACAGCACATGGTAAATGGCAAAGACGCCAAACATATTGCATCCGTTTTCGATCTCAGCGTACTGACCGTACGCAAACACATCGCTAATATTTACGAAAAATTGCACATCAATTCCAAAGCGCAGGCGATAAGTTTAGCGCATCAGCAGAAATGGTTTTGATTAATTCAAAACCGTGAATCGTCAATCGTGAATAATCTTTGCGCCTTTATTGATTTGCAGCTTTGCGTGAAGACCGAAGACGGCTTTCACGCAAAGGAATACTTACTACACTTCGGAAAGCTCAGTGCGGCGCTTAAAATTCAACGAGCAATTGATCCACTCCGGATCAAAATGCGCTTCGTATTTTTTATAAAAATTAATAGCGGGTTCATTCCAGTCGAGCACCTGCCACATCATACCTGAAAAATTCTTTTCTTTTGCTTCAGCAATTACCTGATCCATCAGCAGGCCGCCGATGCCTTTGCCACGCATGGATTGTGTAACCAGAATATCTTCGAGGTAAAGACGCTGACCCTTCCAGGTGGAGTAGCGGATATAGTATAAGGCAAAGCCGGCTACTACTCCCTCAGTTTCGGCAACGAATGCCCACCATACAGGGTTATCTCTAAAACCGCTATCGGCAAAATGATCCGGTGATACGGTTACTTCCTGCGGCGCTTTTTCATATTCCGCCAGTTCGCGGATCAGTTCCAACAACCGCGGGCAATCTTCGCGTACCGCCCGGCGGATTTTTATTTCCTGCATAATCCTGTGCTATTTTTTACGTTTGGCTTTGAATGTGCCGTTAGGTTGCAATACGGACAACACATCTACTTCTCCTTTAGCATTGCGTTCGAAACGCGCCTGGAAGCCGGGCAATATTTTAAAGTCAAATAAATCATTTCCCAAAGGAACCAGTTCGTAATCCGGTTGACCGGCGATGAAGAGCATAAGCGTGTTTTCCCCTTTGATATAAATACGTGTCAGCATATTTCCCAACTCAAATTCACCGGTATAACTTTTCAATACATCAATGGCAACTGTTTTCACTTCAGGCAGCTTCCCGAATACCTGTGCCTTTACAGCGGGTTCCAGTGATACGTCAAAACTTTCCACTTTGCCGTTGGTGCCGGTGATGAACCGGAGTTTAGGCGTATCTGTTTCCGGCTCCTCTGCTTTGAGCGAGCGAACGCGGAAAATGTCGTAATGATAATGTTCGAGATATTCTGTGATCTTTTGATCTTTTGCCGAGTTGTAATCGAGCCAGAGCGTATCACGTTCTGCAAAAATTCTTGCGATGCCATAGCCTTTATTCTCGTATCTCCCCGCATACTCAACCAAAGCATGTGATGGTTTGGTGCCGTTTACGCGTCTTGCACTGTCCACGTTTTCCTGCTGCTGCGGGTCGGCTAGACTTTTATCGCGTGCGGTTACCATTTCCCCGTTAAGATCACGCACTTTCAGCCCGAGCAAACGCTCCGAGATAAAATGACGGATGATATTGGTCGGCTCGGTTTGATTGCTTACGACAAATACACCAATGCTGTCCATCGGGAAAAAGCTGGTCGAGGTAATAAATCCGTCGATGCCGCCGCTGTGTTCAACGAGGTAATGTCCCTGGTAGCCATAAATACCCCAGCCAAGTCCGTAGCCGTTCATATAATTGCCCGGCATTTTTTTCGAAGGCAATCCGCTGCCGGTGGGAATCTGCAGGCTTATCGCTTGTGTGCGGTAGCTGGCGGGAATAATTTCTTTTCCTTCGAAACGGCCGCCGTTGATCCAGGTGATTAACCAGTTGGCCATATCGCTTGCACAACTGTTGATCGCACCGGCCGGAGCAATGGCATCGAGATCGCGGTAAGGAATAACCGTCAATTGCTTTTTGCCGGATTTATAAGCGAGCGCCCGGTCGTTGACTTTTGCCAGATCGGCAACCGAAAGCGTGGTGTGCTGCATGTTGAGTGGTTTCAAAATGCGTTCGCGGATATTTTCTTCCCAACTGCGTCCGCTGATTTTAGCGGCCGTCATGCCCAATGCCAGGTACATGAAATTGTTGTATTGATAGATAGCTCGCAGTTCTGCATTCGGCTCCAGGTACCGGATGCGATGTACCAATTCATCGCGGCTCGCACTGGCACCATACCACGACAAATCATGTCTGGGTACGCCCGTGCGGTGGGCCATCAGGTCCCGGATGGTGGCGTGTTGCGTGGTGTAATCATTGAAAAAAACAAGCTCGGGATAATAACTGTTGACGGGTTTGTCGAGGTCAGCCTTGTCTTCATTGACCAATTGTCCTAACAACAGATTAGTGAATGCCTTGGTGCAGGAACCGATCGCAAACTGTGTCTGTGCAGTAACGGGTAATTTCTTTTCCGCGTCGCGGTAGCCAAAGCCGCCGGCAAAGATCACTTTGTTTTTTTCAACAATGGCGATGGAAACGCCCGGAGCATTCCAGTCTTTCAATACACGAAGGGCAAACGTATCGAGTCCTTTTAAACGGGAATCGGTAATTTTTTGAGCCGGTGCGGTGATCGTGCACAGCAATAAAACCGATAAGAAAAAATTACGCATAAGTCGGTTGGTTGGTTTATTATGAAAGTGCATTCGACAGATCGGCGAGAATGTCCTGCACATTTTCAATACCGGTACTCATCCTGATCAATCCGTCGGTGATGCCATAAGTAAGTCGTTGCTCACGTGGTACACTGTAATGTGTCATCGATGCAGGATGTGATAGCAGGGTATCACATGTGCCTAATGAAACGGTGCGCACGCACATCTGTAATCTATTCATGAAATTGATACCGGCCTGCAAGCCGTCTTTCAGTTCGAAACTGAGCATGGAGCCGGGATAGCGCATTTGTTTGCGCGACAGTTCGTAATCGGGGTGCTCCGGAAGGCCGTTGAAATTTACTCTCTCCACGGCGGGGTGTTGCTTTAAGAAAGCGGCCACTTCCTGTGCATTACTACAATGGCGTTCCATGCGCAGTTCTAATGTTTTAATACCATTGATCAGCATAAAGGCATCGAAAGGGTTTGCGTTGCCACCGAGTGTCTTGGCTACTTTGTAAACGCGTTCCTGCATAAAACCAAGATCCGAGCCGAGGAGAATGCCACCGATAGCGGTGCCATGTCCGTTGAGGAATTTGGTAGTGGAATGAACAATGAAATCGATACCGAAACGGAAAGGCTGTTGCAGGTAAGGTGTGGCGAAGGTGTTATCACAGGCGGTGAGCAGTTGGTATTTTTTAGCCAAAGCGGAAAGCTGCGCCAGGTCCACGCACTGGATGGTGGGATTGGCCGGTGTTTCCAGGTAAAGCATGCGGATGCTTTTGTCTTCGCGCATGATCTCTTCTGCTTTGTTGAGGTCGCGGAGGTCGGCGATCACGGGTGTGATGCCCAGTGGTGGCAGGATGCGTGTGATGATTTCTTCCGTGCCGCCATATAAGGAATAATGGGAGAGGACTTTGTCGCCGGCTTTGAGTGTCGACAGCATAAGTGTGGTGATGGCTGCCATGCCGGATGCGTGCAGGATGCCTCTTGCCTCGAAGGGCAGCCCGAATGTTTCGAGTGCGGCGATCTTGCGTTCTGCTTCGCTGAAGGTTGGGTTACCCCAGCGTGAATAGATATAACCGTCTTCTTCGCCGGAGAAGCGGCGCATGCCCTGGGCTGCTTCGTCGTATACGAATGTGCTGCTGGCGTAGATCGGAACGAGGTGCGCATAGCGTGGATCTTTTTCATGACCGGCATGCACCGCCGCCGATCCAAATCCTTCGAAGTTGGGACCTTGACTCATAGTGTCCCGAAGTTAGTTAAGTAATGAGTAATAGGTGATAGGTTTTGGGTAAACGGCGGGGGCAAGTCAAAAGTTAAAAGTCAAAATTCAAAAGAAGAAGTGATCAATGGTGAATGGTGAAAGAATCTTGGCGTGAAAAGCGGGTTTGTCACGCAAAGTCGCATAAGGAGCAAAGACGCAAAGCCAACTGGCTTTTACCTAAAACCTATCATCTTGTGCCTTACCCCTTATACCTTCTGCCTTAAAAAGAAAGGACCCGCGTCCGCAGATCCTTAAAAAACTTAATACTTAAACTTAATACTTAAAACTTATAACCTCCCTCAATACGCCCACTTCACCAGGGTGGCACCCCAGGTAAATCCGCCTCCGAAAGCTGCGAGCACGATATTGTCGCCTTTCTTCAGTTGTTTTTCCCATTCCCACAGGCAAAGCGGGATAGTAGCGGCCGTTGTATTGCCATACTTCTGGATGTTGATCATGACCTTTTCCTTGGGCAGACCGATGCGGTTGGCCGTGGCATCGATGATGCGCAGGTTGGCCTGGTGCGGTACCAGCCAGGAAATGTCATCGCCCGTAAGATTATTACGTTCGAGCAGTTCGGCGCTGATATCGGCCATGCCTTTTACGGCGAATTTGAAAACAGCCTGGCCTTCCTGGTATACATAATGTTCGCGGTTGGCGACTGTTTCTGCAGTGGCGGGATAAGCGGAACCACCGGCTTTCATGCGCAGGTACTGGCACCCGCTGCCATCGCTGCGGAGCAGGCTGTCCTGTATACCGAGTCCTTCTTCATTGGGTTCGAGCAGTACGGCACCGGCGCCGTCGCCAAAAATGATGCAGGTGGTGCGGTCTGAGTAGTCGATGATCGCGCTCATTTTATCGGCGCCCACCACCACTACCTTTTTATAACGACCACTCTCAATAAGTGACGTGCCTACTGTTAATGTATAAAGAAAGCCCGAGCAGGCGGCCGATACGTCGAAGCCCCAGGCATTGCGTGCACCTATTTTATCACATACGATGTTGGCAGTGGCGGGAAACACCATGTCCGGCGTTACCGTACCTACGATCAGGCAATCGATCTCCATCGGATCGATACCACGTTTTTCACAAAGCTGCTTTACAGCCGGAACGATCATTTCCGAAATACCTTTTCCTTCTCCTTTCAGGATGCGCCGCTCTTCGATGCCCGTACGGCTACGGATCCATTCGTCGGTCGTATCCACTATTTTCTCCAGGTCAAAATTGGTGAGTTTGTCTTCCGGAACATAACCGCTTACTGCAGTGATAGCGGCCGTGATTTTTTTGCTCATCGTAGTACTTGATTTTCAATAAAAGCAGTCAAAGGTAAGGAAGAACCTGTTACAACAGGAACAACAGGTGTTCGGAAAACCGGCCGGGGCAAACAGGTTGCCGGTCCGGACAGCCGTCCGCATTTTTGGCGGTGCTTTTCCCTTATTTTCGCACCCATGATCGCTTACCTGAAAGGAGATTTTGTGCACCTGACCCCGGCTTCGCTCGTGGTTGACATCCAGGGCGTGGGTTATGAAGTGCTGATCAGCCTGCATACCTATTCCCAGATCCAGGGAAAAGACAAGGGTTTGCTGCATACTCATCTGTTAATCAGGGAAGATGCGCATATTTTGTTCGGTTTTGCCGAGCTTCGCGAAAAGGAAATGTTCCAGATGCTGATAGCTGTTTCCGGCATCGGTGCATCTACTGCCCGGGTTATGTTGTCGTATATGAAACCTGAGGAACTGGCCGGCGCCATTGCCTCCGGTGACAGCAAGACCCTGGAAGGCATTAAGGGCATCGGGAAAAAAACAGCCGAACGGGTGGTGCTGGAACTTCGGGACAAACTGAGCAAACATCCGCTGGAAACAAATATTTCTCCGGTGAAAAACAATAGTTTGCGCCACGATGCGTTAAATGCTCTGGCTGCGCTTGGTATTAACCGTCCGGCGGCCGAACAGGCGCTGCAGAAAGTGATGGCGGGAGAGCCGGAATTGCCGCTGGAAGACCTGATCAAGAAAGTCCTTCGTATCCTCTGAAGCCAACCTATTCCTGGAAACTAATTGATTGTGGAGAAAAAACATTGAACCTGAACACTGCTCATATTTTCCGCACGGTGGTTTTTGCCGTATTTCTGCTTGCCTGTACCCACCAGGCTGCCGCGCGTTATGAATATCGCGGCTTCATCCCCCTTGCCGATACCACAGGTCCCGATACCTTGCGCTACCCGCTGCAGGACCGCTACGGTGATCCCTATACCAACCGCAACAACAACTATTTCGACCTCAGCGATACGGCTTTTATCAAACGCCGCATCGAATACGATCCGGTGACGAAACAATACTACATGACCGAAAAGATCGGCAGCCAGTATTACCGCACACCCACCACTTTTTCCCAGGAAGAATTTTTACGGCTGCAGGGGCAACAGGACGAACGTGATTATTTCCGTAAACGCTCCGAACTCCTCACCGACATGAACCGCCGCCGGTTCAAGCCCAAATTCAATGTAAAGAACGACTGGTTCAACCGCATCATCGGTACAGGAAAAATCGATATCCGCCCTTCGGGATACGTGGATATCCTCGCGGGCTATATGGGACAAAATATCAAAAACCCGACGCTGCCCGAACGTGCGCGCCGCAACGGAGGTTTTGATTTCAACATGAACGCTCAATTGCAGGTAGACGCCAACATTGGCGATAAACTCCGTTTGCCGATCAGCTACAACACCATGGCCAACTTTGAGTTTGAGAACCAGCTCAACCTCAACTATCAGGGCAAAGACGACGAGATCATCAAACAATTCCAGTTGGGTAACGTGAACTTTACGTCGAAAGGAACACTTATTCCAAGTGTGCAATCACTTTTCGGTGTAAAAACCCAGGCTCAGTTCGGTAAATTATTCGTGACCGGTGTGCTGGCCAATCAACGTGCGCAACGCCAGTCGATGCAGTTGCAGGGCGGTACCGCTTCACAACTTTTCTCCCTCAAGGCAGATGATTACGAAGAGAACCGCCACTTCCTGATGGCGCATTATTTCCGTAATAATTATAATACGGCTATGAGCCGCCTGCCGGTAGTAACCTCCAACATACAGATTCTGCGTGTGGAAGTGTGGGTCACCAACCGCACCGGCATACCAACCGATACCCGTGATGTAGTGGCATTCATGGACCTTGGCGAAGGCAATCCGTTTACAGGCCCTCCGGGCAACCCGAACGCATTGCCCAACAACAACGCCAACCAGCTTTACGCCAATATCACGAGCAACCCCAACTACCGCAACTCCACCCAGATTCAAAGCGTACTCACCGGTACCTTCGGACTTACACCGGTTCAGGACTTCGAAAAAACATTCGCCCGCAAACTGCAGTCCACCGAATACTACTTCAACCCGCAAATAGGTTTCCTTTCACTGAATCAGCCCTTACAGGCCGACGAAGTATTGGGTATCGCTTACCAATACACTTATAATGGTAAAGTATACCAGGTAGGTGAATTCTCGCAGGACGTGCCGCCGGATTCCACGGCCAATTCCCAGAAAGTACTTTTCCTGAAATTGCTGAAAGCAACTTCTCAAAGGACTAATCTTCCTATCTGGGACCTGATGATGAAGAACGTTTATTCCGTTGGTTATGGCCAGCTCGAACGCCAGGACTTTACGCTCGATGTATTATATGAAGAGCCGAGCCTCGGGGAAAAGCGTTACCTGCCGCCCACAGATGTATTGCCTCAATATGAGGGACAACCGATTATTTCCTTATTGAACCTCGACCGGCTGAACAACCAGAACGACCCGCAACCGGATGGTAAGTTTGACTATATCGAAGGTTTCACTGTTATTCCGACCATGAGCCGGATCGTATTCCCCGTACTCGAACCATTCGGGCGCGACCTCGAATATGTATACGGCACGCAGACCCTGCGCGACAAATACATTTATTATCCGCTTTACGATACAATCAAGGCTATTGCACAAACCTATGCCAACCTCAACCGTTTTAAAATAAACGGCCGCTCCAAAACCACCTCGGCAGGTGGCGGAGCCGGCGAATACCAGCTGGGTTTCAACATTCCACGTGGGTCGGTAACCGTAACTGCCGGCGGACAAATATTGCAGGAAAATGTGGACTATGAGATCAACTACGATCTCGGCACCCTGCGGGTGATCAACCAGTCGATCCTTACTTCCGGTGTGCCGGTTGATATACAATATGAAAACCAGGCAACCTTCGGCCTGCAACAAAAGAACTTCCTAGGATTGCGACTGGATTATATCGCCAATAAAAATCTTTCTATCGGTGGTACGATTGTACGATTGAGTGAACGTCCGTTCTTCATCAAACAAGGTTATGGTGATGACCCGGTACGCAACACCATGTATGGCGTTGACCTGGATTACCGGAAAGACGTGCCGCGCGTAACCAAATTCCTGAACAAGCTGCCTTTCTATAATAGTAATGCTACTTCTTCGCTCACAGCGTATGCAGAAGCGGCTGTGCTGAAGCCCGGTCACGCCAAACAAATCGGTAAAGGCAATGAAGGCGTGATCTATATCGACGACTTTGAAGGTACCCGTTCCAATATCGATCTGCGGTTCCCCATCATCAACTGGACGATGGCTTCCGTACCGCAGATGTTCCCCGAGTCTTCACTGAACAACGACCTCGCTTCCGGATACAACCGCGCAAAAATTGCCTGGTACAATATTGAACCGGTATTGCAGGAAAAAAATAATCCAAACAACCCGCTGGCCAATAACCTCGATGAACTTTCCAAACCGGAAACACGCCAGGTATTGCAGCGCGAAATATTCCCGAACCGCAGCGTTGACTTCGGACAGGGATTACTGAATACGTTCGACGTAGCGTTTTATCCCGGTCAGAAAGGACCTTACAACTTTGAAACACGTCCCGGCCGTATCGACGGCAACAACCGCCTGATCAACCGTACACAGGCATGGGGCGGTCTGATGCGCAACATCGACCAGATCGACTTTGAGACCAACAACATTGAATACATCGAGTTTTGGATGCAGGATCCGTTTATTTCCAATCCTTCCAGCGCCGGTGGTCAGCTTTATTTTAACCTGGGTAATATTTCAGAAGACGTATTGAAGGATGGAAAACGTCAGTATGAAAATGGTTTGCCTACGCCAACCAATCCTGATGTGCGCGTTGACGACAACACCGTTTGGGGTAAAGTGCCGGCCAACCCGATGCAGGTAACCAATGCCTTCAACATCAACCCTGAAGACCGTGCTTTCCAGGACGTAGGTTTCGACGGGCTTACTGATGATGAAGAGCGTGCAAAATTTGCAGCCTACCTGAGTAGTCTTCCGGCCGGCGCCGCTGCTGCCGCACAGGAAGATCCTTCCGGAGATAATTTCAAACCTTATCGTGATGCCTCTTACGATGCGGCAGGTGCCGGTATCCTCGAGCGTTACCGCAGCATCAACAACCCGCATGGCAACTCGCCGATTGCTACCGGCAACAGCCAGTTCATCAACGCCTTTACACAATATCCCGATGCGGAAGAACTGAACCGCGACAACACGCTCAATGAAGTAGAAGAATATTTCCAATATAAAGTAGACATCAAGCCTTTCATGACGGCGGGTACCAACTTCATCACCGACGTACGCAGCGTGACCGTGCCACTGGCCAACGGCACCAACCGCCAGGAAACATGGTACCTCTTCCGTATCCCGGTTTCTTCTTTCGAAAGTAAAGTCGGCAATATTCCCGACTTCAAATCGATCCGTTTCATCCGCATGTTCGCTACCGGCTTTAACGACGACCAGGTAGTGATGCGTTTTGGTAAGCTGGAACTGGTGCGCAACCAATGGCGTAAGTTCCAATACCAGATTGATCAATCGGGCAACTTCGTTAACCTGCCGACCAACGATCCGGCTCAGGTAAATACATTGGCAGTTAACCTCGAAGAGAACGATCAGCGTCAGCCGATCCGCTACGTAATGCCTCCCGGCATCGACCGTCAGCAGCAACTGTCCAATAACAACGTACAATTGTTCCTCAACGAACAGGCGCTGAGCCTTCAGCTTTGCAACCTGTTGCAGGGCGAAACACGGGGTGTATTTAAAAACATGAACCTCGATATGCGCCAGTACGGTAAACTGCGCATGTTCATTCACGCCGAAGGCCGCAACCCGGGTGGTGGAACAGGCTCTGATCCACTGCGTGACAATGACCTTACTGCCGTGGTTCGTCTCGGTAACGACCTGCAAGGCAACTACTACGAAATACGCGTTCCGCTCAAGAAAACACCCTTCGGTGCCACAGACAGCCTCGCTATCTGGCCGGAAGCCAATAACCTCGACTTCGACCTGGATGAACTGACGCAGTTGAAAATGCGACGCAACGCGCAGGGAGCCAGCTCGTCTGTTTACTACCGCGAAACGAATACAGATAATGGCCGGTCATACGCCATCATTGGTAACCCCAACCTGGGTGAAGTAAGATCGATGCTGCTGTCCGTTGAAAACACTAACCAGGAAGTGGCCTGTGGTGAAGTATGGTTCAATGAACTACGCTTTTCCAATCTTGATGAAAAAGGAGGCTGGGCCGCATTAGGCCGTGTTGATCTGAGGCTGGCCGACCTCGGTAATATCAGCCTGTCCGGTGCTGCGCGCAGTAAAGGATGGGGAACACTGGAGCAAAGAGTAAATGAACGAAGCCGCGAAGACGTTTATAATTTCGACCTGGCTACCAATATCGACGCAGGAAAACTGATGCCGAAAAAATTCGGCATGCAGATCCCGGTATATGCAGCTTTAAGCCGCACCGTCAGCACACCGGAATACGATCCGTTTGATCTCGATATTAAATACAAAGACAAGCTGAACGCCGCGCCTGATAACACCAAGGATTCGCTGCGCAACCAGGCACAGGATGTTGTGACAATAAAGACATTGAATTTTACCAATGTTAAAAAATTGAAGATCGATGGCAAACGTCCGAAAATCTGGAGCGCTTCCAACTTCGATGTTACGTATTCCTATATAAGCATGCAGCACCACAGCCCGCTGATCGAGCATGAAGAAATGCGCAGAACGCGTGCGGCATTGGGCTACAACTATGCACCGCAACCACGGTTTATAGAACCGTTTAAGAAATTGGTGAAGTCTACTTCCAGGTGGCTGGCATTCATCAAAGACTTCAACATCAACTATGTGCCGTCTCAGTTGAGTTTCCGTGCAGATGTGTTCCGCCAGTTCGGTGCGGTAAGACCGCGCAATATCGGCGGCGGTCCTTATAAGATACCGGAGACCTACGACAAATATTTTACATTCGACCGTTATTATATCCTGCAATGGAGCTTCACACGATCGCTGGTATTCGATTATACGGCTACCAACTTTGCGCGCGTGGATGAACCATTCGGACGTATCGACACCGGTCCCAAAAAAGATTCCGTAAGATCGAACCTCTACAAAGGCGGACGTAATACCAACTTTACACAACAGGCTACTTTAAGTTATACATTGCCTACACAGAAGTTGCCGTTCCTCGACTGGACACAAATACGTGCGAGTTATACGGCGAGCTACAACTGGCTGGCAGGATCGCTGCTGGCAACACAGTATGGCAATGACCTGGGTAATACCATTTCCAATACCCAGACCAAAAACCTGAATGCCGAATTGAACTTCGAACAACTGTATAGTAAATCAAGGTTCCTGCGTGCAGTAGCCATGGATGCGCAGCCACGACCAAAGAATAATACCAACAACAATAATCAGGGACGGAATAATAATGCCAACCAGCCGGCCGTGCCGCAGGTGGACAATGGCGCATTGCCCGATTCTGTTGTGGCAAAAATGACACGTAAAGAGCGCAAAAAATACAAACGCGATCTCCGCCGCAAAGCGAGAGAACAGCGTCGTCGCGACCGCGAAGCAAGACGTAATCAGCCGATGGAGATCAGCGGCTTCGCCCGTACAGGCGGCCGCGTGCTCACCGCCCTGAAAACCGTAAGCCTGCAATACACGGAAGACATGGGTACTACATTGCCGGGTTATATGGACAGTACACAGGTGCTCGGTACCAATTTGCGAAGCGGTAACCCGGGTCTTGGTTTCATCTTCGGCGGGCAACCCGACACGAGCTGGATCAACCGGTTCGGCAATAAAGGATTGCTGTCGACCGACACCATGATGTCGGCCATGATCCAGCAGCGGTACAACCAGCGGATGAGTCTGAAAGCGCAGATAAGTCCGATCCGCGATCTGACCATCGACCTGAACCTCGATAAAACATTCAGCAAACAATACTCTGAGCTTTACAAAGACACGAGCAAAGTAGACAACGTGGGACTCACCCGGTTGAATCCTTATGCGGCGGGTAGCTTCAGCGTAAGTTATATATCGTACCAGACGATGTTCCAGAAGTTTGATCCGAATAAAGTATCGGAAACATTCCGGCAATTCGAGGACAACAGGTTGATACTGTCGAATCGCCTGAAAGGATTGAACCCTTATGCTTCGGGAGCTGGTCAGGATGCGGATGGCTATTGGGAAGGTTATGGACGATATGCGCAGGATGTGGTAATACCGGCATTCCTCGCGGCATACACCAAAAAAGATCCGAATTCCATCAGCCTAATTAAGAACGATAACCCCAACATGCGCTCGAATCCGTTCAGAGGCATATTGCCGCGACCCAACTGGACAATCACCTATAATGGCTTATCGCGCATACCCGGACTGGATAAATTGTTCAGCAACGTAACGCTGCGTCACGGATATCACAGTACGCTTGGCATGAACAGCTTCAACACCGCGCTGTTGTTTGCCGACAGGTTCCGCATTGGCTTCCCCGAATTCAGAGATCAGAACGGTAACTATATTCCTTACTTCCTGGTGCCGAATATTACCATCCAGGAATCATTCGATCCGCTGATTGAGATTGATGTAACGTTTACCAACCAACTTGGTACAAGATTCGAATACCGCAAAACCCGGACCTTGAGCCTTAGCCTGATCGACTACCAGTTGGCGGAAAACCGATCCACCGAAGTGACCTTCGGATTCAACTGGCGCAAAAAAGGCATGCCGCTGATCAAGAATATCAAGATCGGCAAGAATGGAATGAAGCTGGACAATGACGTAACGTTCCGTTTCGATTTCAGCCTGCGCGATGATGCCACGGCCAACAGCAAACTGGATCAGGATCAGGCCTTTGGTACAGCCGGACAGAAAGTGATCCGTATTGCACCTTCTATTGATTATGTGTTGAATAACCGCATCAGCCTTAAACTGTATTACGAACAAAACCGCAATATTCCGAAAATCAGTAACGCCTTCCCGATCACGAATACCAGGGGAGGACTACAGATCAGGGTATCTCTTGCGCAGTAACAGAAGCCCCGGAAGTGAAATATTTCCGGGGTTTTATCTATGGGTAACCATTTATTTTGTACTTTGCTTCCCGGTTAGCGTTTTGCAATGGCTGACCAGGTTAAGCAAAAAGAACTGACAGGTCCCGTCTGTTGCCTTGTTCCGATTAGCTGGTAAAAGCCTGTTCTTGCAGGTATCCGGTATTATCCTACTCCAAAAATCACTAATGCATATCCACTGATGAACTGTCAAGCAACGCTTTGGCTGACAAAGCTGTGCTGTATTGATTCATAACCCGGAACTCCGGAAACGAACATACCATGCAGACCATCAAACTCGGCGTAATCGGTTATGGCTATTGGGGCCCTAACATTGTCCGCAATTTTTTCGCTGCTTCCAATTGTGAAGTAAAACTGGTAGCAGATCCACGGCCGCAACGCCTGGATTTACTGGCCCGTAACTTTCCATCAATCGAACGTACCACCCGTGTCGACGATGTGTTTTCCAGCCCGGATATCGATGCTGTTGTGATCGCAACACCCGTATTCACGCACTATGAACTGGCAAAAAAAGCGCTGCTCGAAGGCAAACACGTGCTGGTGGAAAAACCGATGACCGGTTCTGTTGCTGAAGCACAGGACCTCATCAATCTCGCGGCACAGAAAGGGCTGACATTGATGGTGGATCATACTTTTCTCTATACCGGCGCCGTGCAGAAAATGAAAGAACTGATCGACTCGCAGGTGATCGGCGCACCACGGTACTTCGACTCTACTCGTATCAACCTGGGATTGTTCCAGCCCGATATCAATGTGCTGTGGGATCTTGCCCCGCACGACCTCTCCATTCTTACGTATCTTGTTACTGATAAGCCCTGCAGCATTAATGCCACAGGTATCTCGCATACCGGCAACAACATTGAGAACATTGCTTACATGACAGTCAACTACCAATCCGATTTCATTGCGCACTTTAACTGTTCATGGACATCACCCGTGAAAGTGCGCTCTACACTGATCGGCGGGGATAAAAAAATGATCGTGTACAACGATCTCGAGCCATCTGAGAAAGTGCGCATATACGATACCGGATATAACATGAAAACGGAAGAAGACCGCAAACATATCATGGTCGACTACCGCACCGGTGATGTATATATTCCCAAACTGTCGAGTCAGGAAGCACTCGCCGGCGTGGCCAATGATTTTATACAATCCATCCTTGGACAGGTGGAACCGCTGGCCAACGCAAGATTGGGACTGCAGGTAGTACAGATACTGGAAGCGTCGCAGGAATCGATCCGGCAAAACGGAAAAGAAATTAAACTCGCTCATTGCTGAGCATAATCTGAATATGGAAACGGTAACCATCAATACACCCAAGCAAAGCCTGAACAACGTGACGATAGGGGAAGGCGTAAAGATCTTCGACTTTGTGAACGCATACGGATGCACCATCGGCGATGGAAGCAAGGTCGGTGCATTTGTTGAAATACAAAAAGGCGTCACCATCGGACGCAATTGCAAAATATCCTCCCACACGTTTATCTGTGAGGGAGTACATATCGCCGACCGTGTATTCGTGGGACATGGCGTGATGTTTACCAATGATCTGTTTCCGCGGGCCACACGTCCCGACGGGCAACCACAAACAGCAGACGACTGGCAGTTGGTTGAAACGCATATCGAAGAAGGTGTTTCGATCGGCAGCAATGCCACGATCATTTGTGGCATCACGATCGGCGCACATGCCATGATCGGAGCCGGTGCCGTTGTAACAAAAGACATTCCGCCCTATGGCGTAGCGATCGGCAATCCGGCGCGCGTCATCAAAACCATAAACCCAGAGTAATGCAAGCTGTTATTCCATGCCTCGATCTCAAACGCCAGCATCAGCAACTGAAGCAGGAAATCTTTGCGGCATTTGAAGAAGTATATGAACAAACGGCTTTTTCCGGCGGACAATTCGCCGAAGCCTTTGAAAAAGATTTTGCTGCTTTTTGTCATACCGCCCATGCAGTGGCAGTCAATAACGGAACTTCGGCTTTGCATCTGGCGATGCTGGCCCTCAAGATCGGTGCCGGTGATGAAGTGATCATTCCTGCCAATACTTTTATTGCTACGGCCTGGGGCGTATCGTATACCGGCGCAACGCCTGTATTCGTCGACTGCGATCCGGTTACCTGGGAAATAGACCCGGCAAAAGTGGAAGAGAAAATAACTCCGCGTACCAAAGCAATTGTGGGCGTGCATCTGTATGGTCAGCCATTTGATGTGGACGCGATCCGCAACATCTGCGACAAACACGATTTGTTTTTGCTCGAAGATGCGGCACAGGCACAAGGCGCTGTGTACAAAGGACAGCCTGTAGGAGGTTTCGGGGAAATGGCCTGCTTTAGTTTTTACCCCGGTAAAAATCTCGGCGCAACCGGCGAAGCCGGAGGCATTACCACCAACAAAGAGGAATACTATCAACGGTTGCTCAGCCTGCGCAACCACGGGTCGGTAGTGCGTTATTACCATGAAGAATTAGGATTCAACATGCGCATGGGCGGCTTGGAAGCGGCATCGCTCCGGATTAAATTACGCTACCTGCCGTCCTGGAATCAGCGTCGTCAGGCCATTGCGAAACGCTATCAGCAGGAAATAAAAAATGAAGCGGTGCAAATGCAGCAACAACCGGAAGGACATGTATCGGTGTATCATTTGTTCGTAGTCACCACAGCCGATCGTGACGGGTTGATGAATTACCTGAAAACGGAACAGATTCATCCCGGTTTGCATTACCCCGTATCCTGTCATTTGCAACAGGCCTATGCGCACCTGAATTACAAGCCGGGCGACTGCCCGCAAGCAGAATATCTCGCGGCGCATTGCCTGTCGCTTCCGATGTATCCGGAGATGACAGACGAAGAAGTAGACCGTGTTATCGATGTAATGAATGCCTATCGTGCATGAAAGAACAGTTGATCATATTTCCTTACAATGGCAATGCGCTCGAAGCATTGGATTGCATCGATGAAAGCCGTTATGAATTGCTGGGCTTTATCGACGACGATCCGCAAAAGCGTAACAAGGCCACCGGTATAAAAATCTGTGGACGCGATGTATTGCAGCAATATCCGGCTGCGCGCGTGCTGGCCGTTCCCGGAAGCCCTCTTACGTATAAACACCGTGCGGAGGCAATCGCTTCCCTGGGCATACCAGCGGAACGGTTTGTTTCCATCATTCATCCTTCTGCAACGATTGGAAAGGCTGTAACGATCGGAGCCAATTGCCTGATCATGGCGGGTGTGGTATTGACCAGCAACGCGGTCATCGGTGATCATGTTTGTATTCTTCCCAATACCGTTGTTCATCACGATGCCGTTGTTTGTGATTATAGCCTGATCGGCAGTAATGTTACAATAGCTGGTGGAGTAACCATTGGCCGCAACTGTTATATCGGCAGCGGCACAGGGGTAAGAAATGGTTTAACAATAGGAACAGGTGCATTGGTAGGATTAGGCAGTGTGGTGGTGCGCGATGTGGCACCAGGCGATACCGTAGCCGGCAATCCCGCCAGAATTTTTAAAAAGCAGTAATATGCCTACACAACCGGATATCACCATTATTATTCCTTTTCTGAATGAAGAGGAAAATATCGCGCGGCTTGCCGGTGAACTCAACCGGTTTGTGGATGCGCAGCCGCAACTACGTTTTGAAATATTACTGGTCAACGACGGTTCTACCGATCATTCGGTAGAAATGATCCGCAGTACGGCATTTCCCTTGCGGACACGGCTCATCAGCCTTTCACAGAATTATGGTTCGCATGCCGCTTTGCGTGCAGGCATCTTACATGCAACCGGCGCTTATATTACGTTTTTATACGCCGACCTGCAGGATCCGCCGGAGAATATTCTCACGATGTATGACAAGGCGATCAATGGCACAGATATAGTTTGGGCGCACCGTGCGGGCACACAAAACGGATGGTTTGAACAACGTTTTTCGCGCTGGTATGCAGGATTGATGCAGCGCTATGTCAATAAACGTTACCCCTTAAAAGGATTTGATATCGTGTTGTTCAACCGCAAGGTGGGTGAAGCAGTCAATAAGCATGCAGAAGCGCATTCCTCTGTTTTCTTACAAATCCTCAATGCCGGTTTCCGGCAGGATCATATCGAATACCAGAAGCTGAGCCGCAAGGCGGGCAAGTCTAAATGGACATTGGCAAAAAAAATCAAGTTGCTGGTGGATTCATTTGTGTCGTTTTCCTATGCACCGATCCGCCTGGTGTCTTATATGGGCATCCTCTTTTTTATTGTAGGCGTATTGTGGACGCTTTACCTGGTAACGAGAAAGATAGTGGCGGATGACCTTGCCAGCGGCTGGCCGATGTTGATGTCGATACTGCTGGTAGGATTTGGAATCACCAATATTTCCCTGGGCATTATTGCCGAGTATTTATGGCGCACGCTAGATGCCAGCCGCCGCCGTCCTGTGTTCCTGATCGATGCGGTGGAAGACCTTGAGGAAGTCAAAAGGCAAAATTAAAAAGTCAAAACCGGGAATGAATGAGCTTTTTTACTTACAACTTATAACATAAAACTTATAACGGCCGTTCCGTTATCAAAACATAAAAATGAGTCATACAATAAAAAATAAAGTAATACTCGTAACCGGTGGTGCCGGTTTTATCGGCTCGTATGTGGTGGAAGAATTGCTGCAACGTGGGCCGGCCAAAGTGATCATCATCGACAATTTTATCCGGGGCAGTAAAGCCAATATGGAAAAATTTGCCGGTCATCCGGCGGTGGAGTTTCACCTGGGTGATGTACGTGACACAGCACTATTGGATAAATGCCTGACAGGTTGTGATTATGTATTTCACATGGCGGCACTGCGTATCAATGCCTGTGCTGCCAATCCGCGCGACGGATTTGAAGTAATGATCCAGGCAACGTTTGAACTGGCAGAGCTGTGTGTAAAACATAAGATTAAAAAAGTCATTTATAGCTCGAGCGCCTCTGTATACGGATTGGCTACTCATTTTCCGACACCCGAAACAGATCCTCCTTACCATAACCAGACCTTCTATGGCGGAGCGAAAATGTGGGGGGAGCAATTATGGAGAAGTTATAAATTCATGTACGGTCTCGATTATGTAGCGCTTCGTTACTTCAATGCCTACGGCCCACGCATGGACACGGATGGAAAATATACGGAAGTAATGATCAAGTGGCTGGATTGCATCCGCGACAAACGTGCGCCATTGATCTACGGCGACGGTGGCACTACCATGGATTTTGTTTATGTAAAAGATATTGCACGCGCCAACATAGCGGCCCTCGAAGCGGATGTAACGGATGAAGCATTCAATATCGGCAACAGTGTGGAAACGAGCCTCGCCGGATTGCTGGATATTTTGCTGAAAGTAAATAACGCCGATCTTCAACCCGAGTTCCGCGAAGAGAGTACGGTGAATCCGGTCCGCCGCCGCCTCGCCGATATTACCAAAGCACGTCAATTGCTCAACTTCGAACCACAGGTTGATTTGGAAGAAGGCATGAAGGAGTTGAGTGAATGGTATTTTGAAGTCAAAAGTTAAAAGTCAAAATTCAAAAATAGGTGGCGGCTGCGACTCCCGGAAGCCAGCCGTGAATAAGTCAATAAGTGAACAAGGCTGTTAAATTCTCAAATCTTCAAATTTTCAAATCATCAGATTAACATGATTCCCATCGCCAAGCCATATCTCACTGAAGCCGAAGCACAAGCTGCTTATGATACCATCCTCACGGGATGGATTACGCAGGGACCGAAGGTGGCTGCATTTGAAGAGGCTTTTGCCGCTTATACGGGCGCAAAGCATGCAGTAGCGGTATCCAATTGTACAACAGCGCTGCACCTTGCCATGATTGTTGCCAATGTGGGCGAAGGAGACGAAGTGATCTGTCCTTCGATGAGTTATATCGCTACCGCAAATGCAATACGGTATGTGGGTGCACATCCGGTGTTTGCAGAAATCGATCCGGTTACTTATAATCTTGATGTAAAGGATACGGAGAAAAGAATTACGTCACGCACCAGGGCGATCCTGCTGGTGCATCAGATAGGGTTGCCGGCAGACATCGATGCTTTTCAGCAACTGGCGCAGAAACACGGACTGGTGTTGATCGAGGATGCGGCCTGTGCGGCAGGATCTTCCTACAAAGGCGGACGTATCGGCAGTCATTCTTCACTTGTTTGTTTTTCTTTTCATCCGAGAAAGGTAATCTCCACGGGTGATGGCGGCATGATCACTACCGATAATCCGGCTTATGCACAACGTTTGAAATTATTGCGGCAGCATGGCATGTCGGTCAACGACCGCGTACGGCATGAGTCTGCTAAAATCATTTTTGAAGAACACCTGGAGCTTGGCTACAATTACCGGATGACGGATATTCAGGCAGCGGTAGGTATTTGTCAGCTTCAACGCCTGGATGCCATTGTGGAAGAACGCCGCAAAATCGCTTACCGCTATCATGAAGCATTGGCGGATATTCCCGGCATCCGTTTGCCTCTGGAACCGGAAGGATATTTTTCCAATTATCAGTCTTACAGTGTACGCTTGCTGGATGATTGTGCAGTACCGAGAAATGAATTGATGCAGCAGTTGCTGGATGAAGGAATTTCTTCACGACGCGGGATCATGACATCGCATCGTGAGCGCGCTTATCTTCCTGCGTACGCGGATGTCTCATTACCGGCATCGGAAGCAGCTTCTGATAATAGCATTATACTGCCATTGTATGTGCCGATGAAAGAAGAAGATATAGAAAAAGTGATTGCCGTATTCAGACGGCTATTGCTGCCCGCCTGATCATTCAGGGATTTACATTACCGTTTTTTATCTGCGCACCGGGAGGAATGTTTTTGCGGAACAACATTACATAGCCGCAAAGTCCCTTCTTTTTCTTTTTGTTTACCTGTACGGGTTTCATCATATGAAACTCCGAGAATTGCGGGATATAAGAGTAGGAGATGATGTTGCCATCGATATCAGCCCATTTGTTTTGTTTGAAAACCACCTGGCGTTCGCGCCAGTCGAACATGCGCACTTCGTACAAGCGTGATGTCTGGTCGCCTACAAAAACAAACTGGTACCAGCTGCCTTGTGTCAGAGGCACCACCACGGGCATCTCATAGTCGCTTTCCATGGTAATAGAAGCTTCTTTGAGCAGAATGAAACCATCGTTTGTGTAGAAGGATTTGATGCTGTCGACCTGGCGGTTCATGTTAGAATCTTCGCAAGACTGAATACGGATGCGTTCCTGTGCAAAGGAGGAAATACTGAGCAATATCAGGACGGTTACGAGGTAGCTTTTCATTAGTTTCTAGACGGCTTTAATAGGATTTGGAATCTGCTATAAAGATAACACAAAAAATGAATCTTTATAAAACGGCATTGTGGTGGTGCACAAGGATTCCGGCTCCTTTTGCCCCATTAGGCAATATTTAAGCCAAAAAAGCCGGATTTCCGGCCCTTTTTAAGTGTTTTTATTTAGCGGCTAAAGCTTTCTGTCTACATAAAAACTGTTGGCCTGCCGGAGGCAGGTCATGGTAATATCATTGATACAAACGTGTGGTGGCAGGGTGGTGCAATAATGAACCGTATCTGCCACATCCTCCGCCGTCAGCGGTTCAATGCCTTCATACACTTTACGCGCTGCCGACTCATCGCCTTTGAAACGCACGGATGAAAATTCTGTATCTGCCGCGCCCGGGTTGACGGCCGTTACTTTGATGCCGTGCCGCAACAGATCGATGCGCATGCCCTGGTTCAGCGCGTCGACCGCAAATTTTGTAGCACAGTACACATTCCCTTTTTCATATACTTCCTTTCCGGAAATGGAACCCAGGTTAATGATATGGCCTTTACCCCGCGGGATCATCAATGCGGAAACCGCTTTCGCTACATACAGAAAACCTTTCACATTGGTATCGATCATGGTATTCCAGTCTTCTACCTGCGCCTCATCAAAATAATCCCTTCCCAACGCGAGACCGGCATTGTTCACCAGCACATCGATTGCCCGCCATTCGGGACTTAAGCTTTCCACGGCTTCGAATACCGCCTGCTGATCGCGTACATCAAAGAGAAGGGGTAATGCCGTGATGCCAAAACGTTCTTCGAGGGAATTGCATATTTCTTTCAGGCGGTCTTTCCTGCGCCCGGTAAGAATGAGATGATGCCCGGCAGCGGCAAATTTTTCTGCACAGGCTTTACCAAAACCGGAAGTAGCCCCGGTGATCATTACTATCATAGCGTTGTAAGTAGTAAGTATTAAGTTATAAGTAATAAGTTATGGATAACAGGCTGTTTATTGACGATTCACGATTGACCATTCACCTATCGTATCAGCGTCACCGTTCCTTTCAATGTAATATTCTTTCCTGTATAATCCACGGCGCCAACCATCCACACAAAAACGTTGCTGCCCTGCGGCGCTCCGTTGATACGTCCATCCCAGCCATGGCCATTGGTAGTAGTGGAGAAAACCATTTGCCCCCAACGATTATATACACGGAAGTATTTAATTTCTTTTACGCCCACCGCAATCGGACGCACCACATCATTGAGCCCATCACCATTTGGTGTGAAACCCGTTGGCACAAACACATACGGATTGGTTTTGAAGACGGTCACTTTTACAAACGATGAATCGACACAGCCAATATCGTTGAATACTAATACGCGATAACGAATGCTGTCGATATTGGCCGGATACACCCCGATCGGATTACCGATGGTGGTATTGTTCAATCCTGTTGCCGGACTCCAGCTATAGGTAACACCGCCCGTGGCGTTGAATTGTAAGGGTTGTCCCACTACTACTGCAGTGTCATTGCCGGCAAACGGAATTATTTTGGGTTTCACCGTAATCACTACCGTATCGCGGCTTGGCTTCGGACATCCCGATACATCATTGTAAGAAGTAAGTACATAGGGCCGCGGACCCGATCCTGCAGGATAAGCAGTTGGATTGAGCGTGCCCGCATTCAACAATGTGGAGGTGGGCGACCAGGTAAAGCGTGTGCCATCATGTGAACCATGCAGGAAAGCCGGCGTAGCATAACAAATCGTGGTATCCGGACCGGCATTGACAACCGGATACGGAACGGCACGCACTGTAATGTTATCTGTAGCAGCGCAACTGCCGATGCGGGCAGTAACCTGGTAGTTGGTCACCGGATTTACCGGCACTACAAAAGGATCCTGCACGGTGGGATCGAGGATCGTGGCGGCTGGCGTCCAAGTGTAACGCAGACCGTCGGAGTTGGTTTGTATCTGGACGGTATCGGTCAGACAGATCGTGGTGTCCGGCATTACGGACAACGTAACGAAGTTTACCACGCGCACGCGTACAGAATCTGTATTGATACATCCTGCCTGATCGAGTTGTACATGGTAGGTAGTCGTAACAGGCGGATTAACCGTGGGCGTGCCCGTATTGGCATTCGTAATAAATGTATTCGGTGTCCAGCTGAAATTGCCACTGCCCGATGCCTGCAGCTGTACATTGTCGGGCACACAGATCAATGTGTCTTTAAATGCCAGTGTGATAGGTGGCTTATCGATGATGTCCACTTGTTTAACCAATGTATCTACACATCCCTTGCTGTTGGTGACGATGAGGCGTACAGACTTGGTACCGATACCGGCATAGGTCCATTGCGAGTTTTGCGCACGCGACGTATCTGCAATCGTGGTAAGGTCGCCGAAATCCCAACGCCAGGTGTCAACAACGCCATAGTTGGTGGTGGTGCGGTCGACGAATTGTACGGGGTTGGTGAGGCAAACCCCGTTGATATCAAATTCGGGGAAGAAGCCGGGATAAATTTTTACGATGCCTGTTGTTGAATCTGCGCAAAGGTCGCCGCGGTTGGAAACTACTTTGATGGTATAATCACCGGCCGCCGCATAAGTATGTGTAGGGCTCATTGCGGTGGAGGTGGCTCCATCACCGAATTCCCAGTAGAGTGTGCGGATCTCGGGGTTAGGATTATTGATCACGAATGTGCGGCTGAATCCATCGCAGGTAACTGTATTGAGGTCGATAGCCGGCTTCGTGCTTTCGCAACTTTTTACTTTTATATGCAGTTCTTTCCGTGACCGCGCGAAGATCACGCCGTTGCGGCTTTCGTTTACGCATACCGTTACCACAAATTCTCCCTGCTGGTTGAATGGCGGCGCGATGCCACTGATCAATCCGGTATTGGCATCGATGGTTACCTGCGATCCCAATGGTTGAGATCCGTTGTAACCATTGGCGTAGGGAACAATGTTGTAAGGCGGTGCGGCCGCCGGATTGGGTTCGGCGCTGGTGGGGCCAGTACCATTTCCCGGTCCTCCTCCCGACCATGCATCACAAAATTCGTACGTAAGCTGATCACCGAGCGTGGCTGCATCGGGGTCGGTAGCCTGGAAGGAATATTCAAAATAGTTGCCCGCACAAACCACCACTGTGTCGTTTACTTCAAATTGCGGGCTGTTGTTGATAAAACCATTGGGAATGGCAGTAGTGCCGGGGATGCCGATGGCCCAGGTATTACCTACGTTGTCGGAGTTGCTCACGTTCATTACACCGGCAATCCGGCAGCAACGCTGGTAAGAGATCGTATAACCATTCGGCAGGTTAGGCAGCTCTATGCTGGCCAGATCATATACCACTACCGTGTAATAACACTCCCGCTGATCACCGGTAATACAAGGGTTATCGGAATCCTTGCGCAATTCATAGCGGTTGGCGATAAAAACGTCAGGAGAGGTTTGTATGAAGGCATTATTGCCGCCATTGAAAAAAGTGAATTTGATGGGATTGCTGACCTGCGCACTGCTCAGCGGCGGGCATTGCATGTAAACGGTGAGCGTAATGCGGTAACGGCTGGAGTTGGCAGAGGAACCCGGACCGAGGTATTGGTATGTAAAAAATCCTCCCTTAATATGCGCTGCAATGGCAGGGGCAGTAAAGGCAAAACAAATAAGCAGTAAAACAAAAATCTTCTTCATCAATATTTCCGGCAACTTTAAGTTCAGGTCGCACGCAGGAAGTCTTTTAAAATATGGTTGCTTTTTTCGGGCTCCTCGAGCATACCCATATGTCCGGATTGCCGTAACACGTGAATATACGATTTTTCCGGGAGGTTCACCTGTTTCAGGCCGTCCTCGAAGGGCACCGCCGTATCATGTTGTCCCAGTATAAAAAGCACCGGACAGGCTGCGTTTTTCAATACATCTGTCCTGTCGGGGCGCTCCATCATGGCCTCATAATAAGAAACGAGTATTTCCGGAGAAAAGTTGCCCAGTTCGTCGATAAATTCGTCGATTAAACCGGGTTTCTGTTCCCTTGTAGCCGGTGCAAAGAGATTAGGCGTCGATTGGCGGAAAAATGCAGCAGAGCCATGCTCACGAATGAAACCGATGGCTTTGCGGCGGGTCGCTTTTTTTTCCTCACTATCGGGCAATGCCGACGAATGAAAAAGTCCGAAACCGCTCAGTAGTTCCGGATAAGCTTCAGCAAAGGCCAGCGTTATATAACCGCCCATGCTGTGGCCGATCACCACAATTTTATCTCCCGGCGCTTCTTCTTCAGCGAGCGCGCGCAATACGGCGGCCAGTCCTTCCATGCTCATGTCGTCCACTTTCCCCGAATTGCCGGTGCCCGGCAGATCGGGAATGATGAGGCGGAATTCATCTTTCAATGCAGCAATCTGCTCTTCCCAGACCGTGCCTTTTTCCCCGAACCCGTGTACGAGGAATGCGGTGTTGCCTTTTCCTTCCACGCGGTAATAAACGGGGCTCCCTTCGTAGCTAAACTGTTTCAATGCCATGCTTGTGGTATTATGCTTTTTTACGCCGGCGGGCAAAACTGACCACCGTGAGAATGATCAACAGCACTGTGGCAAACAACATGCCCTTCGATAACCAGTCGCCATGCCGTACAAAAAAAGTCTGGCGGTCCGATACCGGAATATCCAGTTTGATCGCGCCTTCCTGGTCCCACGGCAGCGCTGCGTACACCTGTCCGGCAGGATCGATGAAGCAGCTAATGCCGGTGTTGGCGCTGCGCACTACCCAGCGACGTGTTTCTATTGCCCTCAATCTTGCATAGTTCATGTGCTGCCGGTAGCCGGGCGTATTACCCCACCAACCGTCATTCGTGATCACGCAGATGATATTCGCTCCTTTGCGGATGAATTCCGTCAGGTATTCACCATATACGCTTTCATAACATATAGCAGGTGCTATGCGGTATTCACGGTCGTCAGTATTCAATACCACTGCGGCCGTGTCGCGTGCGTAGCCACCATCCGTGCCGCCAAACTTTTCAAAGGCCGGTGCCATGAATTGCAGGAAGGCCGGCAATACCTCGGCTCCGGGTACCAGGCGCGACTTATGATAGAACTGTGACCGCGAAGTATCGAGTAACGCTGCACTGTTGTAGGCTTCATAATAACCGCTGCCATCCGGCTTCCGGCGGGAGAGGCGGCTCTGCTTCGAGCCGAACTCGCGGTATCCTTCGATACCCGTGAGCAGGTTGATCTGCGGATGACGTTGCAGGAAGCCCCATATCGGCGCGAGAAAAAAGTTTTCCCGCAAACGGTCTTCGTTTATCCCAACCGGAACAGCCGTTTCAGGCCATACCACCAGTCGTGTATTGGCATCGATCTGCGACTCAGACAAACGGATCAGTTTTTCCAATTGAGCCGCTTCTCTGCCGGATTCAAATTTTTCATCCCACGGATCGATATTGGGCTGTACTACCACAATGTTGTGCGAAGCCGCAGGAAGCGCGGGAATCGATACCATACGCGACAACAGCAACGGTACAAAAAGTACCCCCAGCCAAACGGCCAATACAATAAAATAAGCACGCGAGCGTCCGCTCCGGCGATAGGTATAAAAAAGCTGATAGGCAAGTACGTTGCTCAGCAGGATCCATAAGCCGCCGCCTGCAATGCCGGTGTATTCATACCATTGAACCCATCCGGGTTTATCGGCAAAGGCATTGCCGAGGGCCAGCCAGGGCCAGCTCAGGTCCCAATTGAAATGGATGTATTCATACGTGAGCCAGTATGCAATGAAAGAGAGATAGCCCCATATGCGACCGGCTGTTCTTTTTGTCCAGAAAAACAACAGCAGCGGAATGCACATGATCAGGCTGTTGGCAAAAAAAGCGCCCAATGAACCTTCGATCGAGGCTTTAGCCACCCACCATGTCACAAGCAGGTTCCAGGCAAGCATGCTCAGGTAAGAAATCGCCAGCCATTTTTTCCAGTTGCCGATGCGGTCTTCAACCCATAGTAACGGACACCAGGCAATAAAGACCAGGAAATTTAGAGAGGAAACCGGCCAGGCGGCCCAGAGCAGCAGCGGACTGGTCAGGGCAATGCCAAGGTAAAGAAAACGGGAAGCGAATCCCGGGGTGGTCCGTTCGTTCACGTACTATGTTTGTGTAAAAATAACTGATTTACTTATTTTTCCACTACATCCGGGCACTTGCCTTGTAAGGAGTGATGGATCATGGACTGTTTTTTGTGCAAATGAAAGCATACTCTTATGAACCAGCAACTGGATAATCTACGCAGCGAAATAGACCGGCTTGAAGGGCAGATCGGGCAGCAGCAGCGGCAACTGCAGGCCCTGCGCGCAACGCTCGATTCCCTCATGCAACAGGGCGATGCTGCCATTTCTCCAAAACCTGCTCCGCAGCCAGTGGCTGCAACTCCGGTACGCGAAGGATTAGAAAATTTTGTCGGGTTGAAATTGATCCAGGTTGCAGGAATCGTTGTGCTGGTGGCGGGCCTGGCGATTGGCGTTAAATATGCCATCGACAAGGAGATGATCTCCGAAACGGCACGAATAGGGCTGGCCTACCTGGCCGGCGTTATCTTGTTTTTTCTCTCGCACCGGTTGCGTGGCAGTTATACCACGCTGAGCGCTATCTTATTCAGCGGTGCCATGGCTTCAGCTTATTTTACTACCTATGCGGCATTTGGTTATTACCAGTTATTATCGGCGCCGGTTGCTTTTGCGGTGATGATCATCATCACGGCGTTTACAACTTACCAGGCCATCCGTTATGAAAAACAACAGATCGCCATATTGGGTATGGTCGGTGCTTATGGCATTCCGTTTTTTATCAGTACACACAACGAACGCATAGCGTTGTTGTTTACTTACATGCTGGTGATCAACGCCGGTGTTTTATACCTCGCATTCCGGCGGCGTTGGCGGGTGATGACGATGCTCGCGCTTTGTTGTAGCTGGATAATGGTGTTGCTGGCAACTCTCGCTACTGATTTCTCTTTCTTTCAACAAGGACAATTCTTTTTTCTCGCCGGCTTTTACCTGTTATTCCTGCTGGCAGGACTGGCGGAAAAAATTAGCGGTGAGAAAATAGTTTCCTGGCATTCGCAGGCCGTGCTGCTCATCAACAATGCCGCGTTGTTGCTGGCTTTACTGGTTGACACCACCGAAGGAGGTGCGGCAGGTATTGTGGGTACAATGGCGTTGTTACTGACCGTACAAGCCATATTGGCGCGTACGCTTACCAATGAATTTACACTGTCTCATGTGTTATATATGCAGGCGATCGTACTGGCAGTGATATTTGTGTGGTTGCAATGGAGTGGCATGACGGTAACACTCACTTGGGTGGCGATTGCGGCGGCACTTTTCACGGCTGGATTTTTCCTTCAACTGGCCTGGCCGCGGAGGGCGGCCTTGTTGCTGATGGCCGCTACATTACTGAAGTTGGTAGCGCTCGATAGTCTTCATTTCAACGCGGCGGAGAAAGTGATCTGCTACCTGCTGATCGGCAGTTTCCTGCTGGTGCTGTCGTTTTTGTATCAGAAGTATGGAAGCAGGTTTTTTGGAGGAACGAAGTGAGAGCAGGCTTAAGGTGTAAGGTATAAGGCGTAAGGTTTTGATTCCTGAGGTTCCAGAAGGGAACAGCCTTGTGAGTAATAAGTAATAAGTGTTAGGTAATAAGTCTACCTATTGACGATTCACGATTCACCGATTCACTCCCTCATGTTGTTTCCAGCGCCTGATCCAGCAATCTTTCCAACGCATCCAATCTTGAATTAAGAGAGTCCAGACGGGCATGATCGGCTGCCGACGTACGGCGTTCAGTAGCAAGCCATAAGAGCACCATGGCAATATAATCCTGCATGTCTTTGCCGGCAAACTCCGTCTTGTATTCCACCACCTTATCGTTGATCACTTTCACCGTACTACGTACGATCTCCTCGTCCGCAGGATCCAGTTTCAGGCGGTAACTCCGGTCGCCGATGGTAACGGTAGCAGCAATTAAATTGTCCATAGCTTGCAAGTTTCAAAAAAGATCAATATTTTGTTACGCTGTGGCTCAGCAATATACGAACAACAGAACCGGCACCGGTTTTAAAAACAGCTTTTTTGCAAAGTTTATCTCCGGTGATCAACATAAATCCGAAACCCTGTAAGCGCTCAACCAAAACTTAGTAGCCCCATGTTCGCCAAGATCAGATCATCAACTTTTATTGATGCCCTGCAGTTGGAATTCAGTGCCGCCCGCGGCCATTTCCTCAAGGCAATACTGCGCGATGATAAAGGTAGTATCTGCAGTGTAATGGAGAAAAAACTCACCGCCGACAAAGAACAACTGGTCTGGTCAGGTCTGAATGATCTGCCTTATGGCCGTTATACACTCGAGCTGTCGCAGGGAGAGGAAGAACTGACCATGGATCTTGTTAAACGCGTCTGACATCACTGCCGTAACATGGCGATGCACTGGTCGATCTCCTTCACATAACGGCTGATCTTTTTCTCAAATTCCTTCCTTTCTTTTTCATCCATCGTACCATTGGTATATTTTGCTATTTCCACCTGCTGACGCAGGGCTTCTGCCTGTTGGATCGCTTCTTCAGCCTGTTGTTGTTTTTCCTGCAATTGCTCACGCAACTGCCGGTTTTCTTTGGCCAACGCCACCTGCTGCTTCAGCAATAGCTGAACCTTATCCTGTATCTGTTTGATATGTTCTTCTGCGGTAAGCATGTATACACGGTTATTTCCGCAATTCTGCCTGCAAATCTTTTTCCAAAGTAGTCATGATCTTGCTCATCCAGTTGTCAATTTCTTTGTCGGTGAGCGTTTTTTCCTCGTCCTGGAACGTAAAGCTCAGTGCAATCGATTTTTTACCGGCACCGATTTTATCGCTTTCAAAGATGTCGAACAGTTGCAGGTCCTGTAGTTTGGACAATTTGATTTTGCGGATTGTTTTTTCCACTTCTTCATACGCCAACTGGCTTGATACGATCATTGCCAGGTCGCGTTGTACGGCCGGGAAGCGCGGTATTTCGCGGAATGCCTGTTTGGTGCCCGCCGCCATTGATGCCAGCAAGGTCCAGTTGAAGTCGGCAAAGTATACGGGCTGGCGTACATCGAACCGGTCGAGCGTTGCCTTGCTTACCGTGCCCAATTGTACCACAGGCTTACGTTGCACCAGCACCTGCAGGCCATTGCTGAATTTCGGATATTGCAGCGGTTGGTATTCTTCGCTCTCAAGGCCGAGCTGCTGCAATACGCGTTTAACGATGCCTTTCAATACAAAGAAATCGGTAGCGCCGGGTTTGTTTCTCCAACTGTCTTTCCCATTTTTTCCTGTAAGATAGACACACAGATGCTCGGGCTCTTCGTATTTGCCACTGCCTTCCGTGCTGTACGTTTTACCAAACTCAAACAAACGCAGCTCGTTGTTACGGCGGTTGAGATTATGTGCCACTACTTCCAGCCCTGTTTCCAGCATCGAAGGACGCATGATGTTCAATTCAGCGCTTAAGCTGTTGAGCATCTTCACAGCCGACTGCAATTCTTCTTCGGAGAAATAGGCAGCGTTGGTGATGGAATTGGTCATGATCTCAAAGAAACCTGCACCGGCGAGATAGTTCGCCGTTTTTTCACGATAGGTGTCGATGAGATAATTTTCTTCTACCGATGGCGTAATGGTAATGCTATCGGGAATGGCCACGTTGTCGAGACCATCGATGCGCAGGATTTCTTCCACCAGGTCGGCAGGCAGGGAGATGTCCGGTTTGTGATGCGGAACGGCCAGTCGCATTTCATCGATGCCTTCCTTCAGTATATCAAAACCGAGGCTGCCCAGGATAGCTTTAACGGAATCGGGGTGATAATTTTTACCACTCAGTTTTTTCAGGTAGTGATATTTGAGTGCTACTTCTTTTTTCTCGCGCGGCTCCGGATAAATGTCTGTGATATCGGAGGCGATTTCGCCACCGCAAATCTCGCGGATCAGCAGGGCGGCACGTTTCAGCACATTTACCGTAGCCGAAATATCGGTTCCTTTTTCAAAACGTGTGGCCGCATCGGTGCGCAGCCCATGCCGGAAAGAAGTTTTGCGGATGCCGATGCCTTCGAAGAACGCGCTTTCGAGAAAGAGGCTGGTAGTGCTATCGGTAACGCCGCTATTGAGGCCACCGAATACACCGGCGATACACATGCCGCCTTCTTCGTCGCAGATCATCAGGTCATCTGCATCGAGCTTGCGTTCTTTTTCGTCGAGCGTTACAAAGGTTGTTCCCGCCGGCAGATTTTTCACGATCACTTTGTGACCGCGGATCTTATCAGCATCAAATGCATGCAGCGGTTGCCCCGTTTCATGCTGGATATAGTTGGTGATGTCCACCACATTGTTGATAGGACGGACACCGATCGCTTTTAGTTTTTGCTGCAGCCACAACGGTGACTCGGTGATCTTTACGCCGGTAATGCTTACACCGCTATAGCGCGGGCAGGCCTGCGTATTTTCCACCTGCACGTCAATGCGCAGTGAATGTGTGTCGGCTTTGAAACCATTGGCATTCGGCAGTTTGGGCCGCAGTTCTTTTTTATCATGATGCGTAAGATATGCGCATACATCGCGGGCTACTCCCCAATGGCTCATGGCATCCATGCGATTGGGTGTAAGACCTATTTCATACAATGTATCCGAATATGGCTTAAAGTATTCGGCGGCAGGTGTGCCGGGTTTCACATCGGCGGGCAATACGAGGATACCTGCGTGCGAGGTGCCCAGTCCGATCTCATCTTCTGCGCAGATCATACCCTGGCTTTCCTCTCCGCGGATCTTGGCCAGCTTCATGGTCAGCGGCTCGCCGGTTGAAGGATGGATGGTAGTGCCAACAGGAGCCACCACTACTTTTTGTCCGGCAGCCACATTGGGCGCACCGCACACAATAGACAGCAGTTCGGCACCGCCGGTATTTACTTTGGTCAGGGTAAGTTTATCAGCGTTGGGATGTTTTTCGGTGCTTACTACTTCGCCGATTACCAGTCCTTTAAGACTGCCGGTTACTTCTTCGTAGTTTTTCATGTTTTCCACCTCGAGTCCTATCGCGGTCAGAATGCGGCTCAGGCGTTCAGGTTCAACGGTTACAGGCAAATATTCACTAAGCCATTTATATGAGATCGTCATGAATGGGGATTGATTTCAGAATGCAGCAAAGATAATGGAACTGGGCGTAAAAGCCTTTTGGATCAGTCATTTCCGGCGTTGAGCTGTTCCTGCATCCGGCGGACGCGGTCTTCCAGTTTTTCGGAGGAAAGGTCCTCCCGCATGCTGTCCACTTTAATGGGAAAACAGAAGGGGGTCAGCCGTTCCGGGAACGTGATCACGATCCGGGCCTGCTGTATCCGTTCGAGCATGTCGCGGAGCCGCCATTCTTCCATTTGCTGCGCAAATACTTCCTGGTAGGCCTGCCGCAGCAACACATTTTGTGAATCGTATTCGCTGAATACATTGAAGAGGAGAGAGGCGGATGCCTGCAGGTGCCGGGCTTTCTTTTTTTCACCCGGCAAGCCCTGGAACACCAGGCCGCCGATCACCGCTATATCGCGGAACTTGCGACGGGCCATTTCCGTGCTGTTCACACTGCGCTGGATATCGGCCAGCAGATTGTCCGGAGAAAAGAGTTCATACACATTCGTATCGTCCAGCGGAATCGGTTGGTCGCTGAGCAATTCGAAGCCATAGTCATTCATTGCCAGTGAAAAAGTAATGGGGGCTATGCGGCTGATGCGATAAGCCAGTATCGCCGCCATGGCTTCGTGCACCAGCCGGCCTTCGAACGGATAAACAAACAAATGAAAGCCGTCGCGCGTTTCGATGTGCTCGATCAGCAATTCATTTTGCGAGGGCACGTGCGATAATTCTTCCTGCCGCTCGAACAAGGGTTCGAGTATTTCGAGTTCGGGCTCGGCTTTTGTTTTCTGCCGGCGTGTGTGCGATTTTCTGTCGAATGTTTCGCGGAGTTTGCGGCCGAGATTGGCAGACAAAGGCATGCGTCCGCCGTTCCAACTGGGCACGATCGACTTCTTGGAATTACTTTTCCGCACCATAGCCGTCATGTCTTTCGTCATCACAAACTCCAGGTTGCGGCCGGAAAGCGTAAACACATCACCCGGCGACAGCCGCGAAATAAAATACTCTTCGATCATGCCAATAAAACCGCCGCTTACAAATTTCACTTTCATCATCGCCTCGCTTACGATCGTACCGATATGCAGGCGATGCCGCATCGCCATGCGGCGGTTGAGCAATTTATAAATGCCGTCTTCAATGGTTATTTTTTTATAATCGTCGTATTGCTGCAAGGCGTCTCCACCGGATGTTACGAAATGTAACAACTGTTCCCATTCATTGCGCGGCAAATCGCGGTAGCAATAGGTGGTGATTACTTCCTGGTAAACTTCTTCCGGTTTGAACCCTTCCGATATCGCGAGTGTATGCAGGTATTGGATCAATACATCATAACATAGTAAAAACGGCGGTCGGCTCTCGATGATGTTTTCGCGGATAGCCTGCTTAAGCGCGGCGGCTTCTGCGAGTTCGAGTGAATGAGTGGGTAAAAAATAAATGCGGCTGACAGCGTCAGGACTATGTCCACTGCGGCCGGCACGTTGCAGGAAACGCGCCACCCCTTTGGGTGAACCCACCTGTATCACTGTATCGACCGGGCGGAAATCCACACCAAGGTCGAGGCTGGCCGTACACACCACCGCTTTCAATCTGCCTAAATGCAGGTTCTCTTCGATCCAGGTACGGAGTTCCATATCAATAGAACCGTGATGCAGCGCAATAGAACCTGCCAGGTCGGGATGAATATCGAGCAAAGCCTGGTACCATCGCTCACTCATGCCACGGGTATTGATAAAAATGAGCGTGGAGCGGCTTTCCTCGAGTATGGGAATGATCTTATGCGCGAGCTTGAGACCAAGATGGCCGGCCCACGGATACTTTTCAATTTCGTCCGGGAAGATCGAAGCGATCTCGATATTTTTATTGAGCCGTGCTCTTACAATAAAACCTTCTTCACCCAGCGGACTCAACAACACATCTTTGGCTTCTTCCAGGTTGCCGATAGTAGCCGAAATACCCCATACCGAAGGAGGAGGCAGCGACTGTTGTTTTCTCAAACCGATCAACCGGCATACGGCGAGTTCCACCTGCACGCCGCGTTTGCTGCCCATCAGTTCATGCCATTCATCCACGGCGATCACCGAGAGGGATTGAAATACCGTGGGGTAACCTTTCTGCGCGATCATCAGGTGCAGGCTCTCGGGTGTGGTGATCAGGATTTCGGGTAAATGTCTTTTCTGCCGGGCGCGCTCCGCCTGCGAAGTATCACCGTTGCGTATGCCCACCTGCCAGTTCATATCCAGCGCCGCAATTACTTCTTCCATGGCGCGCCCGATATCTTTGGCCAATGCACGAAGCGGTGTCAGCCACAAGAGCTGCAGACCGTTATTTTTTTTCTGCTGATAATCGTCGGGATGTTGATTGATATAGCGGATGAGCACGCCGAGGAAAACGGAAAACGTTTTGCCAAAACCTGTGGGCGCATTTACCAGGCCGCTTTCTCCTTTGAGAATATGTTGCCAGGTTTCTTCCTGGAAAGCAAACGCGCGGCGTTCACCGGAGGCCAGCCACTCACTGATCAGTCGATATCCTTTTGTTTCCTGCAACTTCATTTGCCATAAGCCTCCAGCATTTTTTTCAGATCGTCGAGGGTATTGATCTCTTCCGGCTTTTTATCTGTTCTCCAGCGATGCATGCGGGGGAAACGCAAAGCTACGCCGGATTTGTGACGATTGGAGGCGGCAATGCCTTCAAAGGCAATTTCAAATACCAGTTCAGGTTTTACCGTGCGCACGGGACCAAATTTCTCGATCGAATTTCTTTTGATAAAAGCATCCACCTGTGCAAATTCTTTATCGGTGAGGCCGGAGTAGGCCTTGGCAAAACTTACGAGTTGATCTCCGTCGCGGACGGCAAACGTGTAGTCGGTATACAGGTTGCTCCGGCGTCCATGGCCTTTCTGTGCGTAGATCAACACCCCGTCGATCGTCAGTGGATCTACTTTCCATTTCCACCAGTCGCCTGTTTTGCGGCCGGCATGGTAAATGGAATTTTTATTTTTCAACATCAGACCTTCCGCTCCGTTATCGCGCGAACTTTCGCGGAGTGTGGTTAGTTCATCCCAGGAAGAAAAACCGACGACCGGTGACAACAACAGCAGCGGGTGACCCGCTTGTTGTGTAATTGATTCCAATAGTTCCCTGCGTTGCAGCAGTGGCCAATCGCGGATGTCTTTTCCTTCGTATTCCAATATATCGTAGGCGAAAAACGTAACGGGTACTTCCTGCAAATGTTTCTTCGTTACATTCTTGCGGCCGATGCGTGTTTGTAATAAAGCAAAGGGTAAAGGTTTTCCTTCCACGCTCGGAATGATCTCGCCATCGAGCACGATGCCGTCGGGCAATGCCTGAAGAAGACTGGTGTATTCGGGAAATTTTTCCGTCACCAGTTCTTCGCCGCGGCTCCATACAAACAATTCTCCTTCGCGGCGGATTACCTGCCCGCGGATGCCGTCCCATTTCCATTCGGCCTGCCAGTCGTTGGGATTGCCGAGTGCCTGCACGTCATCGACGGCGTAAGAAAGACAAAAAGGATATGGTTTGGAATTATCGGCGGCTGTAGCCGTCTCGCTCATTAGCTCTTCAAATGGAATGGTCACAGGATCCCAGTTGCCGGTGATGCGGTGTGCGATGAGGTTGGCCGTAACGCCTGTGGCTTTTGCCAGCGCATTTACGATTGTTTTTTGGGACACGCCGATCCTGAAATTGCCGGTCAGTAATTTATTGAACACAAAACGTTCGCCCTGTGTCATTTCTTTCCAATGCTTCGTTACGAATGCTCTTTTGTTTTCTTCCGGCTGCTGGTCCTGCGCGATGATTTCGTCCATTAGTGAAGCGAGTGTGCGCATTTCTTCCAAAGCAATTACGGGTGGTGGTAACAGCAGGGCGATTGTTTCGGCCAGGTCACCTGCCGTATGATAGGCTTCTTCGAATAACCATTCGGGTAGTTCGGTTTCCTCCATGCACCACTTCTTTAACAGGGCGGCATTTACGAGCCGTTTGGGGCGTCGTCCGCTGAAGAGGGCGATTACCCAAACTTTATCGCGGTCGGGCGCAGTGGCAAAATAGTGGACCAATGTATCAAGCTTGTCATTGGTCTTGGTGCTGGTGCCCAATACGGTGATGAGTTGTGCAAACGCTTTCATGCGGCATCACCCTCCGTGGTGGTAGCGGCTTCTTCCTCTTCTTCGGTGCCGTAGGCCGTTTTTACTTCTGCTGCTGCTATACCCAGTTCGGTGAGATAACGGCTGAAGGCAGATTGAAAACCATGTGTCACATACACCTGTTCTGCTCCCGTTGCTTTTACAGCGCTTAACAATCCCTGCCAATCGGCATGATCGCTGAGCGCGAACCCTGCGTCGGCATTGCGGCGACGGACATTGCCACGTACCTGCATCCATCCGCTGCAATTGGCGGTGCGATAAGGAGAAAATCTTCGCATCCAGGTGCTGCCATCTGCGCCCGGTGGCGCTACAATCACGGCTCCTTTGTAGGTGGATGCCGGAAGATCGGGTTGTACGCGTTTGACGTCGGGTTGCGGAATGCCTGCGCTGAGCAATGCCTGTTGTATGTTCCAGATGGCGCCATGCACAAATACCGGCAAGCCGGTTTTGCTTAAACAATCCAGTATGCGTTGGGCTTTGCCTAAACTATAACCGGTGATCACCGGCGTGAGTCCGTCGGCAACAGTAGCTACGGTCCAGTCGACGATCGATTGGTAAAGCGCTGCCTGCGGTTGCCAGCGATAGAGCGGCAGGCCAAAAGTTGATTCGGTAATGAACGTATGACATTTTACCGGTTCAAAGGCGCCACTGATGCCATCGTCTTCCGTTTTGTAATCGCCGCTGAACACCCATACTTCGTCTTTGTATTCGATGCGTATTTGCGAAGAGCCGATGATATGCCCGGCGGGATGGAGGCGGATGGTCACATCGCCGATTTTCAGCGGCTCGTTCCATCCGATCGATTCGGCCACAATATCGCCGAGGCGGAGACGCAGTAAAGGCAATGTAAGGTGATGGCAAAGATACCAGCGGCTGCCATAGCGGGCATGGTCGCTGTGGGCGTGCGTAATGATGGCCCGGTCTACGGGTTTCCAGGGATCGATATAAAATCCTCCGGCACGGCAGTACAACCCTGCTTCGGTAAATTCAATCAGCGGCATACGGTTATTATGAAAATAACATGCCGGAGCTGCACAAGGGGAAAGGGATCAGTTAACGGATTTGATAGCTCCGTCGAAGTATTTAATAAAGTAAAGTTTTTTGTTTTCGAAGTAGTCGAGAGTGAGCGAGTTGCGGTCGAGCACCGGTTGCAGGTCAAAATCGGTAAACAAAGAGTACTGTTTATTCCCCAGATTGGAGGCCAGGTCTTTGCCGTATTTGATCAGCAGGCGGCCAAAATTCCACGTGGTTTCGTATCCGCGGAACACCATATCACTCGGCCGCGAAAACATGCGGGTGGTGAAATAGTTGATGATGCTGCGGCTGGCTTTATCCTGCCGCGCATTATAAAAAGGGGTGCTGTAAATGATTTCCAGGCCTTTGTATTCGGCCTTGTTCAGGTCGCCGCGCAATGACTCCCAGGTAGGCATGCCGATCACCACGGAACGGTATTTTTTATTGATCGATGCCAGTTGTTTGATCAGGCGGCTGCCGAAATTGATATCGAGTGAGCCGGCCAGGCAAATCGTTTGCTGTGTGGTATCGAGGTGCGGACGCAGATGATTGATGGTAAAACTGTCGGGCAGATCTACATATTTTACTTTCAGCGCGCTGCCTGCCTGCAATTTGGCGGCATCTTCCCAATAGGATTTAATGCCGTCTTCCAAACGGCCTTTTTTGCGGAATACCACGATGCGTTTACCGGTATAATATTTTTTTACATAATTATAAATGCCTTCGCATTGCGTACGCAACGTGGGATTGAGCACCACGAAAAATGGATTACCCGAAGCACCGCCTTCGTTGGGCATGGTGGTATTGATGACGGGAATATTTGCTTCCAGTGCTTTATCGGCAAAAGCTTTTACTTCACTGGTGGTGCAATGGGCGAGGATAAGTTCTACTTTGTCGCGGGCGGCTTTGTCAAGCTGCTGTTCGAGTGTTTGTTTGGCAGAACGTGTATCGTAGATGAAAACTTCCAGGTGTGCCTGTTCCTTTTCCAGTGAGTCGAGTGCGAGTTGTACGCCTTCGTAGAATTCGAGACCGGGACCGATGAATTTGGGCATGTTGTTACCGGCATAGCGGTATTCATCCATGCCATCGAAAGCGGAATCGAGGTACAGCGGTACGAAAACCGCGATACGGTGCGACACGCCGTTTTGTGCACCGGCTTTGAATTGCACCAATGCAAGGAGGAAAAAGGCGGCTAGGAATTTTTTCATGTATGCAGATTTAATGGCACCGGTGATTACTCCCACTCGATGGTAGCCGGCGGCTTGCTGCTGATATCATACACTACGCGGTTAATACCTCTTACCTGGTTGATGATCTCGTTAGAGATATTGGCCAGGAATTCGTAGGGCAGATGTGCCCAGTCAGCCGTCATACCATCCACACTTGTCACGGCCCGTAATGCCACGGTATATTCATAAGTGCGTTCGTCACCCATGACCCCCACACTTTTTACCGGTAACAAGATAGCACCTGCCTGCCATACGGTTGCATACAGATTGTTATCTTTCAGGCCTTTCACGTAGAGGTGATCCGCTTCCTGCAATAATTGTACCTTTTCTTCGGTGATCTCGCCCAAAATGCGGATTGCCAGGCCCGGACCCGGGAAAGGATGGCGGTCGATCATGTCGGCGGGAATGCCGAGTTCGCGGCCAACCTTGCGTACTTCGTCTTTAAAAAGATTACGCAGCGGCTCCACCAGTTCCAGGTGCATTTTTTCGGGCAGGCCACCCACGTTGTGGTGCGATTTGATGGTCACGGAGGGGCCGTGAACCGAAACGCTCTCAATCACGTCGGGGTAAATGGTACCTTGTCCCAGCAGACCGATGCCGTCGATATGTTTGGCTTCTTCCTGGAAAACGTCGATGAACAGGCGGCCGATCACTTTGCGTTTGTCTTCCGGATCAGTTTTGCCGGCCAGTTTTGAATAGAAACGTTCTTTGGCATCGATACCTTTTACGTTCAGGCCCAATTGTGCATAGGTATCGAGCACCTGTTGAAATTCGTTTTTGCGCAGCACGCCGTTGTCAACGAAAATGCCGTAAAGATTTTCGCCGATGGCGCGGCTGATCAGGGTGGCGGCAACCGTTGAATCTACGCCTCCGCTGAGTGCCATGATCACTTTGCGGTCGCCGATCTGTTTTTTGAGCGCTTCAACCGTATCGGTGATGAAATGCGCAGGTGTCCAGTCCTGTGCGCATCCGCAGATATCCACCAAAAAGTTATAGATGAGTTTTTTGCCCTCGGTGGAATGGTATACTTCGGGGTGAAACTGTACGCCGTACAAGGGGCATCCGGGTTGATCCGCTGCTTTGCGGAAGGCGGCAACGGGAATGCTTTCGGTATCGGCCAACAATTCAAAACCTGCCGGCAGTTCCTTGATGGAATCGCTGTGGCTCATCCACACCTGGCTGTCGGGGGAAATTCCGTTGAGTAGTACATCCTGTTGTTTGGATTGGAGAATGGCGCGGCCATATTCGCGTTTGTTGCTTTTGGCTACCACACCGCCAAAGCGGCGGGCGGTAAGCTGGGCACCATAACAAACACCCAGTACGGGTACTTTTTCTATAAACGATTGTACGTCAACATCCGGAGCGTTGGCGTCATTGACGGAAAACGGCGAACCGGAGAGAATAATCCCTTTGAGCCCCGGCTCAAAAGAAAATGATTTATGGAAAGGGATGATCTCGCAATAAACATTGGCTTCGCGTACGGCCCGGGCAATCAATTGAGTGTATTGAGAGCCGAAATCGAGAATAAGGATTTTTTCCGTCATAGTGACGCGAAGGTAAGAAAACAGCGGAGCCGCCGCAAAGACAATTATTAATGATTTAAACAGTAACCTGAGGATGCCTTTTTACGTCATATCGGCTATTAGTAATACCTTAACTTTTCAAAAGCTCATTCCTGCATGAAACAAATTATTCCCATCCTGCTTTTTTCCGCACTGCTTACCTGCTCCTGCAACCTGATCAACGAACGTGTAAAAGGGAACGGCAACGTTACCACCCAGGAGCGCCAGGCCAGTAATTTTCAAAATGTGCAGGTCAGCAATGCCGTGAACGTGGTACTCATGCAGGAAAGCACTTTCAAGGTAAAAGTAAAGGCGGATGAAAACCTGCAGCGCCTGATAGAGGTAGAAGTAAGTGGCGGCACCCTGCATATCCGTCAGCAGGATAATACCAGCATCAGCCCCACAGAAGATGTCGTGGTGTATGTAAGTATGCCGAAAGTAAACGACATTGATGTGTCTGGTGCGTCGAGCCTCGAAGTAACCGGCCGGTTGTTGTGTGAAGAAAAGGTAAGCATCAAAGCGAGTGGCGCTTCCAAAGCCGTTGTGAACCTGCGCGCTCCTGAAGTGAGCCTTGAGGCAAGTGGTGCATCTGAACTGATCATTTCCGGCGAAACAAAAAAAGCAGATGTGGAATCGACCGGAGCCAGCAGCGTGAAAGCGCCCGATCTCCTGGCAGAAGAAGTGAAAGTGACCGCATCCGGCGCTTCCAAAGCATCGGTATTCGGCAGCGTAAAACTGGATCTTGATGCGAGTGGCGCTTCGGGTATCCGGTACAAAGGAAATGGGGCCGCCACGAGCAATTCGAGCGGAGCCAGTTCCATCGACAAAGCTGACTAACCAACAGCTTTGCCGGGCTATTGCCATTAAACCAACCTGATCATATGAGTTCGCGCAGACAATTCCTGAAGGAAGCCACATTGGCTACCGGAGGATTATTACTGACCTCGTCTACCTGGGGCAGGCTGATCACCCCTGTCAAACCTCGTGTAATTATTATCGGCGCAGGCTTTTCCGGCCTTGCAGCAGCCTATTATCTCCATCAACGGAATGTTGACTGCGTAATACTGGAAGGACGCAACCGCATCGGCGGCCGGGTGTTCTCACACCAGATTGATAAAGAAGAAGACCTGGTAGTGGAACTTGGCGCCGAATGGGTGGGCCTTTCGCATATCCGTGTGCAGGAACTTTGCAATGAACTCGGATTGCTGTTACACAATAACCAATTCGATACCCATCTTATTTACCAGGGAAAACATACGCCCAGCGGACAATGGAACTACAGCGAAACCTGGGAACAAAAGTTCCGGGAAATACTTGAGAACTATAAAACCCTGGAGCGACCGCAGCAGGAGGAACTCGACCGTATCGACTGGTGGCGCTACCTGGTGAACCATGGTTGCGATGGCCGTGACCTCGATATCCGCGAGTTACTCGATAGTACAGATTTTGGAGAAAGCATCCGCCATGTTTCGGCCTTTGCCGCACTCGCCGAATATGCGGAGAGCAGTGAGAAAAATGAAATGGACTGCAAGATCCGCGGAGGCAACGGAAAACTGGCAGAGAAATTAGCAGATAAGATTGGCCGCGGCAAAATAAATCTCGAACATCGCGTACTCAGCGTTGAGCAAAACGAACGCGGTGTAAAAGTAATCTGCGACAATGGCCGCGAATTCACGGCAGATAAACTCATTTGTACTGCACCGACATTTGCCGTGCAGAAAATCCGCTGGTTACCGGAATTGCCTGCGGTACAGCAAACCGCATTGGCTGAATTGCAATATGCGCGCATCAACAAAAATCCTTTGCTCTTCAAAGAAAAATTCTGGAAAGACGATCGCTTCGATCTTATCAGTGATCAAAGCCCGCATTATTTTTATTACGCAACAAAAGAACAGGGCAAAAAGAAAGGTGCTTTGCTTTCTTATACCATCGGTGACAAAGCCGCTGTTGCCGCCAGTCAGACTGATGCATGGCGTGCGGATATGGTGGCCCAAACGCTTGATCCTTTTTTCGGTCCCGTACGTCCCTTGCTGGAAAAGCAGGTGAATTATTATTGGGGCAATGATCCGTTTACCAAAGGGGCGTATGCTGTCTATGGAAGAGGGCAGTGGTTCACGGTCAGGGAAGCATTACAAAAGCCACATCTGCACACACATTTTGCGGGCGAGCATCTGGCCGATTGGCAGGGGTTTATGGAAGGAGCGATTGTTACGGGAGAAGAAGCGGCGAGCGCGATACTTGGGTGAGTGAATGGTGAATGGTGAATCGTCAATCGTCAATCGTGAATCGTCAATAAGTGAATAAGTCAATCGCTGTTTACTTACTACTTATAACTTACCACTTACAACGGCTGTTTAATTTACACATTTTCACATCCGGGGACGAAGGTCCCCGGCACATTTTCACATTCATTAATTCCCCGCGCGCTGACGCTCGTCATCCGCGCCACCTGTTTTTCTTCGCTGGTTGTTGGCGGATTTACCAAAGCTGTACACAAAATTCAGCGTGATGATCTGCGAGTCGAGAATATTCCGGTAACGGCCCTGGCCATTCCGCAGGTTGTTGATTTTTCCCTGATTGATACGTGTATGGAAAATATCACTTCCCGTAAGTTTCACCGTGCCTTTGTTATTTAGTATTTTTTTCTGAATACCGGCGTTCATTACCCAGAACCCCGCCAGTACAAATTGACCGGTGATGCGTTGTCCCAAATAAAATCCACCCAACTCTGCGGTCCAGCCTTTACCTAATTGTACCTGGTTGCTGATGTTGCCATAACCAAAGTAGGCGGCCGTGTCAACCTGTTCGGTATACAAAGCGGATTTGGTCTGCACACGCGTCAGTTCTGCATACATATTCAGCGTCCATGCTTTTACGGGATTCAGTGATGCATTGACGGACAACGACAGGTAACCGCTTTTGCTGATGTTGCCGGGCCGGCTGTAAAAACGGTTCTCTTCCAATTGTATGGTTTCTCCTATTTCATCAATGGTATTGTTCCAGGATAAAGAAGTAGTGATCATGTTTTTGAACACATGCGTCAACTCAACGGTGTGTGAAATAGTCGGATTGAGAAATGGGTTGCCGACATACAGGGTGAATTTATCGAGCGGGCTAACGAATGGGTTCAGATCGCGGTAGTACGGACGGTTGATGCGTTTGCCATAAGAAAGCGTCAGTTGATTTCTTGACAAACTGTCAAAGCGGTAAGAGGCATAAAACGTTGGGAACAACTGCGCATAGCTGCGGCGGAATTGGGAGTCCGGTTTCGCCGGATTACCGAGCTGGTTTCCTTTCAGGGTGGTGTTCTCATAACGAAGGCCTCCCTGTATCGAGAACTTCGACCACTCCTGGCTGAAATTCAGGTAAGCGGCATGAATGTTTTCGGTGTAAAGAAAATGATTGCTGATGTCATAATCTGCCGAAGTGTTACCAGCTATAGTACGATAATAATCTGCTTTGTTGTCGGTGCGTGTATGGCTTGTTTTGAAACCCGCATCCATCCGCAATGAAGCGGTCAGCGGATGTACATAGTCGGCTTTATAGGAATAAATATCAATGGAAGAAGGCAGGTATCCACGGAGGAAGTCATTTCCTTTTTCTGTGCCGTCCGCTTCATAGCTGGAATTGAGCGAATACTGGCGCGAGCGCGTATTGAAACGGATATAGTCAACATCCATCGATAATTCACGACCGGGCTTTTTGAATTGATAACGGTAGTTGATATTGCTGCTGGTATTGTTCATGCGCATCGGCGCTTTATTGTCCGCTGTTATAAAGGAATCCAGTTGGTTGGCGGCATTGAATAGTTTGTTGGTGCTGTATACACCACGGAGATTCTGACGGTTCAGGTTGGTTATCACTACGCCGAGTACCGAACGTTTGCTTATGTTGTAATCGAGGCCGGCTTTCCAGTTGATACTTTTTCCGTGTGTATGAAGATCCGTTTGCTGTGTAAAAGAAGAAGCCGGACTTCCATCATCATTGAAATAAAAACGGTCGATGGTCAGATCATTGTAGTATTGGCTGTTTTCATAACTCACATTGCCAAAGAAGTTCACATTGCCTGTGCGGTAGTTGAAGAGAAAACTGTTGGAAGATTTTGGGTAAATGCCCTGGCTGTAGCCAAGGTTAAGTGTACCGTTGAAACCGCTGCGTTTTATTTTTTTCGTACGGATGTTGATTACGCCCGCATTACCGGCTGCATCGTAGCGCGCAGGCGGGTTCGACATCAGTTCGATCTTGTCGAGTGCACCCGCAGGTAAAGAACGCAGATAAGCTACGAGATCTGATCCCGACATGTAGGTGGGTTTGTCGTCGATGAACACCACCGCGCCACCTTTTCCTTTCAACGTTACCGCGCCGTTTTCATCCACCTGCACACCCGGACTGTTTTGCAACACTTCAAACGCCGATTTACCTGCGTTGGACATCAACGCATCCACGTTCACTACCACACGGTCGATCTTTTGCTCCACATAAGGACGACGGCTGGTAAGGGTTACATTTTCCATATTGGTTTGTTGTTGTAACAAAACCAACACGCCCATGTCGCGCAAACCGGAACCAATCACCAGGGTGTCCTTCAGTGGCAGATAACCCGCTGCGGTGATGGAGAAAGTATAGTTTCCGGGTGTAACAGGGTTGAAGTCGAACTTACCCGCATCGTCTGCCGCGAAAGAGCGGTTGTGAGAAGAGTCGCCAGGCGAGCGCAGGGAGATGGTGGCTCCGGCAATGGGCTGCTGATCGTGGTTAACGACAGTTCCGGCAATGCGGCCCTGGGACTGGGCATGCAACTGCGCAAACGCGAGAAGACACAAAAGGGCGAACAGCTTTTTTTTCATAAAAGACAAAATGATACCTCATGCCTGCGGGCAGGCGCGTAAGGGGCTTGATCGTTGTACAGGACAAGTTGTACAACGACCGGCCGGGTTAAGAATAGTATGACTTTAAATCAGGATTGCCAGTTGACTTTGACAGTCATCCCCGGTTTGAGAAAGCGGCTTTTCAGCCGGGAATGAATGGCATCGGATTGTTTGATACCGTTTACAATCAGTTCTTCATTGGAAAGCATATAAGAGATATGCGGTATGTTGCCACTTGCTGCAACGGGGTAAGGGTCGGGCAACACCTTTTCATTGACCAGTGCTCGTGTAATCGCATTTACCCGCGGGTCGCCATGTTCATTGGTGATTTTGGAAATGGGCAGATTGCGTTTGATGTTTTCACTATGTTTATACATTTCTTCGTCGACAATGCGTTGCGCGTTGCTCTCTGCTTCTTTTAGTTGTTCCCTGGCGTTTTTATCCTGTTCGTACATCAGCTTATGCAGCTTGCCATCCTTTACTTCGACACTGATACCATTGTCATAGTATCTTGTAGTGCCTGTTTTCTTTGAACTTTTTTCAATGCCTTGTCCGTTACCTGTAACGGTTGTATTCCCGTTTTTACCAATCGATATATGTAAAGGGATATCGATATTGTCGGTTAGCTTCACTACATGAACAGGACCATCGTCATCGGTTATGGTGGTAGTGGTCGTTGTTGTTGTCGTTGTTGTCGTCGTGGTGGTCGTGCCTGGTGATGGTGCGCATACTTCTGCAGGATGAGCGCCGGATTGTTGCGCAGCTGGCATTACCACCGGTACCGGCAGCAAGGGAGAAAGATTGATCGCTGCGGTTGGAATGGTATCCCTCCTTGCCTGAAAAGCGGTATCGGTCGTGTTCTCTCTGTTGCTTATGTTATCAGGTACTACAAGGCTTGTGAGGGTAAGCAACAACAATACAAGGCAAACAGTCAGCGTGCGGAATTCCCATTTCGACAATAAACTATTGCGGCGGTTGAGCATGCGTTGCACACGCGTCAGCAAATGAGGCGGCCGTCCCGGAAAAGCCGGTGCCGGCGGATATCCCGCAAGATGATATTCCTGAAACGCTACCAGCGCATGGATTAGTTGCCGGCGGTCGGGTAGTTGTTGCAAAGCAAGTTCATCACAACAATTTTCCCTTTCATCTTTGATCAGCCGCGATACCCACAGTAAACCGGGATTGAAGAAGAAGATCGCTTCGGCTAATTGCTGTACAAGATTAACGAGGTAGTCCTGGCGGCGCACATGCGCCAGTTCATGCAAAAGAATAGCTTCGACCTGATCGGGTGGTAATTGTGTGATCAATCCTGCCGGTAAAAGGATCACGGGTTTTACAATGCCTGTAACTAACGGAACACGGGCCAGCGCCGATTGTAATAAAACCACGCGGCGGCGGATTTGTAATTGTGCAGCCAGTTCCTGGAGACGCTGCTGCCATTCCAGCGGCGGTGCCGTGATATTGGACTGACGCAGATGACGGATATAACCAATACCTGCGAGTAAGTAAATCAGTTTGCAAAGGAAAAAGATGAACCACGCAGAGAAAATATAATTTGAATAGTTATCGAGCGTCGCCAGGAAACGCTGGCCCGCATTGCTGAGTGAACTGATATAAACAGGTGTGGAAGAAGCAATCGCCGGGGTTGCGGCAGGTTTATTAAACTGCGCTACTTCTCGGATGGCGGTGCCGGTTACGCAGAGCAGGAACAGTGCCCAGGTGATGAGCAAAAGATTGTATCGCACGGCCGGCCGCGAATGACGGGTACACAAAACCACCACAGCGGCAACAACTGCCAGTAACAGACCTTGCCAGATCGAATGCAGCAGCACACGCGAAATGGCTTGCAGCACACCGGAGGGCAGGAGCGAAAACAATAGTGACATACTCAGCGGTTTTAGGCCGGATCCTTATCAAGATCGTCCAGCAGTTTTTTGATTTCCAGTAATTCCTTTTTGGATGTTTGTTTGTTACCCAGCAACTGCATCATCAGGTGACGGGCCGATCCGCCGTAAAGCGTATCCACAAATTTTTCAAGCAATAAACCTTTGGTTTCGTCTTCTTTCATCGCCGCCTGGTAGATATGTTTCATGCTGCTTTCATCGCGCAGCAATAATTTTTTTTCTACCATGATCTGCATCAGCTTCAACGTGGAGGTATATTGCACAGTCCGCTTTTTTTCATTGAGCGTATCATTTACAAAACGTACGGTCGACGGGCCATGTTGCCACAACACCTGCAATATTTCCAACTCCGAACGCGTAGGCTCCGATGACTGCTCCTTCTGCTTCATGATTTAAAGGTAGGAAAACTTTCGTACGAACATGTTTCTACCCCTCAAAGCCGTATTTTTTTTTGCTGAATACTAAAGATCGACGTGTTTAACCGTGATCTTAATGTCCCGGTTGCGGCCTTTATCGTCGGTACAGGAGATTTTTACCGGCCCGTCGGGTGGCATGAAGAATTGTTTTTCAGATGGATGTCCGCTTTTGAAGAATTTATTGTCTACATACCAATATACCTTGCTCACATCGTTCGCCGTTTTGCACATCAGTTGCAGCGGCTCCGGATTTTTCTTACTGATCAGGTATTCGGTGCCGTTGACCGGCGAATGGATCACAGGCGCATTGCCTTTAAAGATCAGTTGACAGTCAGGATTGTGCGGCGGAATAGCTTCGTAAGGAAGATGATTGTCTGCCAGCCACCCCTGCATATCGGGATCGATCACCTTGTACATTTTCTTTTTGTATCCCGCCAACGGCGCGCAACTCCGGCAGTAGGATATTTTTTCTGCCGCATCCACCATTACTTCCTGGCGGTTGTTGCAGGTCTGTGTTGCAGACAACAGCGGAATAAAATAATCGGTCACCAGGTTGGTGCAGTGATCGGATGGCGGCAGCCCCGTTTCGCTGCATACCTGCCGGATGTCGAGATCGGATGGTTGATTGAACCATTCGCGGTCGTTGTCGTAATCGAGCGTGTTGAATATTTTAAACAACAGCGGGGTTGCCGTGTTCGCACCACTCAATGCCGCCACACCCACCCCCGAAAAGTTGCCGGTCCATACACCTATTGTATAGTTTTTATTATAACCGATACTCCAGGCATCGCGACGCCCATAACTGGTGCCGGTCTTCCAGGCAATCTTCGGCATGCGCTCGGTGGCGGTCCAGTTGAGCGGAAAGTCGGGACGGTTTACTTTGGACAAAATCTCATTCACCATGTAGGCCGCCGCAGGACTGATCATTGAAAAGCCCTGTGCGGATGAATCGCCTGACGTAAACGAAGGCGCGTAATATTTTCCTTCGTTGGAAAATGCGGAGAACAGGGCGGTCAGTTCCTCCAGTGTGGTACCGCAACCACCCAGGATCAGCGACAGTCCCAGTTTGCGCTGGTCTTTCTGCACCTGGCGGAAACGGCATTGCACCAGTTTATGAATGAATTTTTCCGCCGTCAGCAGCTTCAGACTTTTAACAGCCGGAATATTCAGGGAGTGCTCCAGCGCATATTCTACGGTGACGTAACCGTTGAATTTTTTGTCATAGTTTTCGGGTGCGTACCCTTCATAGTTCACTGGTACATCGGTGAGAACAGTTTTGGGAGTCAGCAGTCCTTCATCAAAACACATTGCGTACAGCAACGGTTTCAGCGTACTGCCGGGCTGCCGTATCGCCCGGACGCCGTCCACCTGTCCGCCGTCCGTTGTATCCGCAAAGTCTGCCGAACCCACATAAGTGATCACCTGGTGTGTTCGGTTGTCGATAACGACCACTGCCGCGTTGCGGATTTGTTGCAGCCGCTGTGAGCGGATATAATCTGCTACCAGCTTCTCCGTTTTTAATTGTGTATTGAGGCGGATATGCGTTTTTGTATTGACATCACCCGAGCGGGCAAGTCTGTAGGACAGATGCGGGGCATGATGCGGCACAACGCCCCGCGTGGCCGTGAGCGGTTCCGCCAAAGCATCGGCGATCTCTTTTTCAGAAAACAAATGATCACGGGCAAATTTATTCAACCAGCGGTTGCGTTCTTCCACGATCAATCCGTTCGACCGGCCGATGACCAGCGAAGAAGGGCGGTTGGGAATGATGCTGAGTGCGGTGATTTCGGCCAGCGAAAGGTGATCCGGATTTTTCCCAAAATATAAATAAGAAGCCGCCTTCACGCCTTCGATATTGCCGCCGTAAGGAACGAGATTGAGGTACATCTGCAGAATCTCATCCTTGCTGTATTTCCATTCCAGTTGAAAAGCGCGGAAGGATTCTACGATTTTACTCCAGAGGGTACGCGGACGCGGTTCCAGCGCACGTGCCACCTGCATCGTGATGGTGCTGGCGCCACTGGTTCTTTTCATGCGGATTAAATTCATGATAGCCGCGCGCGCCACCGCTACTACATTTACGCCGGGATGTGAATAGAAATATTTATCTTCTTTTGCCACGATGGTCTTACGGAGCAAGGGCGATATTTCGTTCAATTCTGTTTTCATGCGCCATTTCTCATCGGGCGTGAGGTAGGCGTTCATGATTTCTCCGCGATCATCGAGTATTACGCGGGAGTAATTTACCTTATCAGGCAAAGGAAACAGCCAGTTGGCCAGCACAAACAGGCAAAACAACCCCACAATGCCAATGCCGGTGCGGATTAGCAGGCGCTTCCAGTTAATGCGGGGTAGCTTCAATTTCATTCAGGACTGTTTACACGAAATTATGGAATTGCACATTCGCATCATCTCAATACCACGAAGAGGTATAAGTGAACAAATTTGCGGAAGAGTGGTATGGTTATATTTCGGGTTTTCGATACCTTTCATTTGTATTCCAAAACGCCTCTCTTGAAACCATTTCCGGTTTTGATTATATTAAATCTTTCCAACATGCGCATCAGAAGCCTGCTTCTTACCGTAATTACTTTATCGGTACTGGCCATTTCCTGCAAACGCAATGGCATCCGTCTGGATTATACGAATGCCAAAGGCGAAGTACCGCTGCTGACCAATCTTGTTTTCCGATTCGATCAGTCGCTGGTATCCGACTCCCTGCTCAATGCGTGGGACAGTACAGAGTATGTAACCTTCGAGCCGGCCATCAAAGGCCGCTTCCGTTGGGAAAGTCCGGACGAATTGGTGTTTTCTCCGTCCGAACCGCTTTCTCCCGCTACGAATTACAAGGCAAAAGTCAAAAGCGGCGTATTGAAGTACAGCAAATTCAACAACGTTAAGAATGCAGACAAGATCAATTTCCATACGCCTTCGCTTTCTTTGGCCAATTCGCAGGTGATGTGGCAGGGTGAAAGCAACACCTCCGCCATTCCGCAGATGGACCTCGTGTTTAATTATAAAGTGAATCCGGCGGAGTTAAAAGACCGCCTCAAGATCGAGGTGGAAGGGAAAAAGCAGGACTTCACGATGGTGACCGTTTCACCCGATACAAGAATCACGGTCCGTCTCACCGGTCTCAAACTGGAAGACAAGGACTATGAAACGCGCGTAACCATTGGCAAAGGATTGAAACCCGAAGGCGGCGGCAACAGCACGTCGGAAGACCTGAGCACCAATCTTTCCATTCCTTCGCCCTATGTTTTATCTATCCAAGATATGGAATCGGAGCACGACGGCGCAGAAGGCATGATCCGTTTTTACACCAGCCAGCAATTGACCGGGCAAAGTCTTAAAGAGTTTGTAAGGTTTGAACCGTCCCTCGAATACACGACAGAAATCACCGACAACGGTTTTATCCTGCGCAGCGATAAGTTCGACGCAGAGAAATCATACATGGTGCGTATCCTGAAAGGCCTGCGCGGCAAAATAGGCGGTGTGTTGAAAGAAGATTATGAAGGAAGCGTTGCCTTCGGCGAAATGGAAGCGGATATCAAATTCACCAATAGCAAAGCCGTCTATCTTTCCCGCCAGGGCAACCGCAATGTGGAAATCCGCGTTACCAATGTGCCGAAAGTAAAACTGGTGATCTCGAAAATATACGAGAACAACCTCATCAACGCACAGCGGTATGGTTATTATCCCCGCGAAAAAACATCCGGTGGTTACGAAGAAGAAGGAGATTATTATGACGATTACAGCAGCGGCGACGTGACGTTGGGTGATGTGATCTATGAAAAAGAAATTGATACACGTTCACTTCCCAAAAGCGGAGCCGGCCGCCTGCTGAATTTTTCTCAGTTTGAAGACCGCCTGCCCGAATTCAAAGGCGTATATCATGTGATGATCCGCTCAACAGAAGACTACTGGGTGCGCGATAGCCGCTTTATTTCCATGTCCGATCTCGGACTGATCGCGAAAGAAGGACAGGATAAATTATACGTGTTCGTCAACTCGATCAAATCAGCCTTACCGGCCGATAAAGTAAACGTAGCGGTGTATGCCGCCAACAACCAACTGATCGGCACCGGCAGTACCAATGCAGAAGGTGTGGCTGAGATCAGTACAGGCACGAAAAAAGACTATGCAGGATTCAGGCCGGCCATGGTGATCGCCAAAACCGCCGATGACTTCAACTATCTTCCCTTCAACAATACAAGAGTAAACACGTCCCGCTTTGAAGTGGGTGGCAAGCGCAACAATCCCAGCGGACTGGATGCGTTTGTTTATGCAGAGCGCGATATCTATCGTCCGGGTGAGCGAATCAACTTCTCAGTGATCATCCGCGACAAACAATGGAAAACGCCGGAGAACATTCCTTTAAAGATGAAATTCCTGCTGCCGAATGGTAAGGAACTGAAAAGCTTCCGCAAAAACCTGAATGAAGAAGGTTCGCTCGAAGGCAATATCGATCTTTCATATTCAGCCATCACGGGTGGTTATACGTTGGAAGTGTACAGCAGCAACGATCTGCTGCTGGCTAGCAAGAATTTTTCCGTGGAAGAATTTGTACCCGATCGCATTCGCGTGAACACCAAGCTGAATAAAGAATTCCTGCGCCCCGGTGAGTCCGCCGCGCTCACCATCAACGCGATGAACTTCTTCGGGCCTCCTGCTGCCAACCGCAATTATGAAACGGAGATCCAGGTAAAACAAAAATATTTCTCCGCAGAAAAATTCAGCGACTTCGATTTTACGTTGGCCAATCAGAACAGTTTTTTTGATAAAGTAGTCCGGCAGGGCAAAACCGATGAAGCCGGTAATGCGAATGAAGCATACGAAGTGCCGGCAACCTATGCCAACATGGGGGCGCTGCAGGCAAACTTCTACAGCACGGTGTTCGACGAAACCGGGCGTCCGGTAAGCCGCATGAGTTCGGTTGACATCTTCACGCAGGACGCCTTCTTCGGCATCAAGCGCGACTGGTATTATTATTACCCGCTGAATCAGCCGGTGAAGTTTACACTCGCTTCCGTTAATCGCCAGGGAGAAGCGATGAGCGCAAGGGCGCGTATCGAAGTGATCAAACACGAATACCGTACGGTGCTTACGCGAAGCGGAAGCTATTTTCGTTATGATTCGCAGAAGGAAGACAAATTAGTTTCAGAAATAGAAATGAATATTGGTGACAAAACACCTTATTCTTTTGTACCGCGTTCACCCGGTGATTATGAAATACGTATTTATCGTCCCGGTGCCAACAACTATGTAAGCAAATCATTTTATAGTTATGGCAGTTACGGGGGCAACAACAATTCATTTGAAGTAAACACCGAAGGCAATATCGAAATCCAGTTGGATAAAAAATCTTATCTCACCGGCGAAAGTGTGAAAGCGCTTTTCAAAACACCGTTTAACGGCAAGATGCTGGTGACCGTGGAAACAGATCACGTAGTTTCTTATCAATACGTAAGTGTTGAGAACCGGACGGCCAGCGTGGACCTGAAAATGTCTGCCGATCATGTGCCGAACGCTTACATTACCGCTACGTTAATCAAGCCGCATGAGGTATCGGACATCCCGCTGACCGTGGCGCATGGCTTCCAGAATGTATCCGTGGAAGAAAAAGGGAGAAAAATTCCGGTAGAGATTGTCGCCGCCAAAACGGTGCGTTCGAAAACGAAACAGAAGATAAAAGTAAAAGCCGCACCCGGCAGTTTTGTAACACTCTCCGCAGTTGATAATGGTGTTTTGCAGATCACCGATTTCAAAACACCGGATCCGTATGATTATTTCTACCAGAAAAAAGCGTTACAGGTAACGGGTTATGACTTATATCCGTTACTGTTTGCCGAAGTGCGTGCCCGCCTCAGCAGCACCGGGGGTGACGGAGAATTGTCGATGGATAAACGTGTGAACCCGATGCCGGCCAAACGTGTGAAAGTGGTTAGCTACTGGAGCGGTATTGCCAAGGCAAACGGCAGCGGTGAAGCAACGTTTGAAGTGGACATTCCGCAGTTCAGCGGTGAACTGCGCCTGATGGCTGTGTCCTATAAAGGTCAGCGCTTCGGTGCTACCTCCAACACCATGACGGTAGCTGATCCCATCGTGATCAGTACGGCATTGCCGCGTTTCCTCAGTCCCGGTGATACGGTGCACGTACCGGTAACGATCAGCAATACCACCGACAAAGCCACGAATGTATCCGCTTCAATCAGTGTAGACAACGGCGCGATAAAAGTGCTCTCCGGCAATAATCAATCCATTAGTCTTAATCCGAAATCGGAGGGCCGCGCGGCCTTTAGCCTGGTAGCTGATCCGAAGATCGGTGTAGGCAAAATCACGGTAACGGTAAATGGGTTGGGCGAGAAGTTTACGGATGAAACAGAGATATCGGTTCGTCCTCCTTCCACGCTGCAGAAAGTAACGGGCGCCGGTACGCTTGAAGGCGGGTCGACGCAGAAACTGACTATTGGTCTCAGTGACTTCCTGCCCGGAAGTACGAACTATAAATTGGTGGTGAGCCGCTCACCTGCGTTAGAACTGGGAGAACAATTAAGATACCTTGTTCAATATCCTTATGGATGTACGGAGCAAACGATCTCTGCCGCATTCCCGCAATTGTATTACGGCGATCTGGCCGATCTGATGCAACTGGGTAAAGCCAGCAGAACGAATGCCAATACCAATATCATGGAAGCTATCCGCAAAATAAAAATGCGGCAGTTGTATAATGGTGCCGTTACACTCTGGGACGGCGGTGGCACCGAAGACTGGTGGACCACCATCTATGCGGCACACTTCTTACTCGAAGCGAAAAAAGCAGGCTTTGAAGTAGAGGCGAACCTGATCGAAACATTGCTCAACTATGTGAGCAACCGGTTGAAGAACCGTGAGCTCATCACCTATTATTATAACCGCGATCAAAATCGCAAGATCGCGCCGAAGGAAGTAGCCTATGGTCTTTATGTACTGGCATTGGCGGGCCGCAGCAATGTACCGGCAATGAACTATTACAAAGCCAACACGGCGATTCTTGCGCTGGATAGCCGTTACCTGTTATCGGCCGCTTATGCAACGGCCGGTGACCGCCGCTCGTTTGCTGCGATGCTGCCGGGATCATTCAGCGGGGAAGTATCTGTGCCGCAAACAGGTGGTAGCTTCTATTCCGACGTCCGCGACGAAGCCATTGCGTTGAATGCATTGCTGGATGTGGATCCGGGCAATGCGCAGATCGGCATCATGGTAAAACATGTGGCAGAAAAATTGAAAGCGCGTCGTTACCTCAGTACGCAGGAACGCGCATTCGGATTCCTGGCATTGGGCAAACATGCGCGCCGCGCCAATCAATCGACGGCGGGTGTGGAAATACGTGCGGGAGGTAAAGTGGTAGCGAAAGCCGACAATGGCCAGTGGAGCGGCGATATGGCTACACTGAAAAGCACACAGATCGAGCTGGTGGCAAAAGGTTCCGGTAAGTTGTATTACTTCTGGGAAGCGGAAGGCATCAGTGCCAGCGGGGCTTATCGTGAGGAAGACAGTTACCTGAAAGTGCGCAAACGTTTCTATGATCGCTCAGGTAATCCGCTTTCGGAAAGCAGTTTCCGCCAGAATGATCTGATCATTATCGGCATCACGCTGGAGAAATCATTCTCTACGCCGGTAGAGAATGTGGTGATCACCGATCTGTTGCCGGCAGGTTTTGAAATAGAGAATCCACGTACGAAAGATATACCCGGTATGGATTGGATCAAAGACGCGTTCACGCCCACAGCGCTCGATGTGCGGGATGACCGTATCCATTTCTTTGTCGATGCCAATTCAGCGAAGCAGGTATATTATTATGCGGTACGTGCGGTGTCGCCGGGTAAATATAAAATGGGACCTGTGAGTGCCGATGCGATGTATAACGGCGAGTATCATTCGTATAATGGAGCCGGGTATATTGAAGTAAGGCAGCAGTAAGGCGGTGAAAGGTTTAGGGATTATGGTGTAAGGTAAGCAGCCTTTGTTAAGTAGTAAGTGTTAAGTGATAAGTATGGCTCTTCATTCACTATTCACCATTCACGACACAACATTTTGAATTTTTACTTTTGAATTAAGAAAAAGCTGATCCATCCGGATCAGCTTTTTTTCGTTCAGAGGATTCTAAAAACGGGTCATGATTTATTGCTGTTGACCGTAACCACCGGAATACGCGAAGCGTAAGAAAGCAGGCGGTTAGTCAATGTACTCCACAGGCCGGGGAGGCGGAAGTCTTTAACAGGGTTAACCATAATCAGGTCAGCATTGATCTTGCGGGAGAAGTCCAGTGTGCTCTTGGCGAGGTTCTGGCCTTCCAGCAGGAAACATTGCACAGGAATCGTCGAAATACTTTGTACGATCTCGAGGGCTTTGTCCACCACGTTATCATGACCATCTGCGTGTTTGCGCAGCGATACAAAATAAACGGTTGATTTGAAAGCGCGTCCGAGTAGCGCAGCTAAACGTATCTGGCGCATCGGAATTTCTCCGGATACGGGTAATACGATTTTTTTGAAATGATAGATCAGTCCGCTTGAACGAACGGCCAGTACAGGAATGTTTGTTTTTTTGGCAAGGCGGCTGATGGAAACGGATGATATCAATCGTTGAACGAGGTTGAAACGCGAAAGCCCGGTAACGACCAGGTCCATTTCATAACGGCGGATATAATCGGACAGTGCGCGCATTTTACTGCCGGTGATCACACTGATCTCGATATGGCCTTCTCCGCTGAGATGATTCTGGTAGGCGGTTTTAATCTGCTCCAGTTTGCGGAGCGCCGTGTCCACCGATCGTTGTCTGCCGGCTTCATTCTTGCGCCTGCCGGTTACATGCACCAGGTGGATGTTGCATTGAAAACTGTTTGCCAATTCAACAGCCTTGGCGATAGCCCATTTGTTGCGTACCGCAAAATCTACCGGTACCAGTATGTTGTACAATTTGTTATCCATAATCGTTTTTTGGGTTATAGATAATTAACAGATTAAATTTTTATGCCAATTCCAGTAAAGGATCGAAATTCCGTTCCTTGATCTGCATGTCTGCTATCTTGTCCAGCAGTTCGTCGGTGCTGCAGAAAGCCACACCGGTGCCGGCATAAGCGATCATACAGCGGTCGTCTTTGCTGTCGCCCACGGCTATGCAGTTCTTCATTTTCACATTGTATTTGTCGCAAATGTGTTGTAATGCATTGGTTTTACAGAAAGAATGCCCGCAGATGCTGTCGGGTGAACCAAAGAAATAGGAGGGAAGCCCGACTTCTCCCGTGGCTTTGCCTTCAAAAAATTCCAATTGATGGGCTACGGAAAAATCAGCGCCGATCTGTTGTCGTACATAATTGGTAATAAGTGTATAACTATGGCTGATGATGCCCACGAGATAACCCTTATCTCTGTATGATTGAATCACCTGCTGAATATTATCTGCCATCTCCATGCTGCTGATGACGTGCAAGAGTTCATCCATTGTGCGGTTTTTCAGTAACAGTCCGATGCGTTTGGTAAGAATGATCGGGTCTTTTTCACTGAAGCGCAACTCTTCCAGTTTGGGTACAAAACCAAATGCGTCTGCACAACGGTCGATGAACCGGTCTTTGAGAATGGTATTGTCCATGTCGAGCACGATCATCTTGCGATATCCTGCCAGATTTTCGCGGATCACGTTCGACATTTCACGTTGTATGAGTTCGAGACTGCTGCCGCTTTCTCCGGCGAGTTCGGCGTTGAGTTGTGGTTGTGCGCGGGTGATGATAGCGCGTGAAACCTCACGGCTCATTTTGCCGAGTGCATCCCAGGGTTTGCTTTTGTTTTCAATGTAGCCGATGTTCACTTCAGCTACGCGTGCTTTCATCAGGTACATGTCGATGAGAATACCGATGTCAACACCGTAATCGTTGAAAAATTCGATCTTTTGGAAAAAGGATTTCTTTCCGGCGATCATGCCGCTCAGTGGTTGTGAGAAATGCGCGAGCCCGGGGAAAAGAATATGTAAGAGAGGTTTGGCAACCAATTCTGTTACGCGTCCCGCATTGCGTGCGAACGCGCCTTTTACAAAATCGGCTTCATCGTTGATGAGCGGTGCAGTGAGCAGGGAAATTGTTTTTTCGGGATAAGGATCGATGTCTGCGTCGAGGAACAGGATGATATCGTTGGTGGCTTCATCGATGCCTTCTTTCATGGAAATGCCTTTGCCGCGGGCTTTGCTGATAATAACGTGTGCGCCTTCCCCGCGGGCAATAGCCACGGTATCGTCTTCGGAAGTATCATCGACCACGATTACTTGTGTAACGTTTTTATCTGCGAAACAAAAACGGATTACATTGGCAATCGTTGCAGCTTCGTTGAGAGCGGGGATAATTACTGTCAGCATTCATTTCCTCCTTTGGTTTAAAGCAATCTGTTCTGATAAAAAACAAGCCGCAGGGACAGTTACGCAATTACAAAAATCAATCCGATCTGGGTCGGGTGCGTGGGAAGATAACACTATTCTTTAAGAATGGGTTGGCTGCTGATGTTAAATTGAAATGAGATATTTGGAGTGGAAAATATTCTACAAGAAGAGTAGGGAGATGAATGTGTAAATGTGTAAGTGTGAAAATGTGTAAATGGATGAGAGATAATGTCAATTGTCAGTAAGTAAGGATAAACACTCTGTGACGAAAATTGATTTTTCACATTTACACATCCGGGTTGTACCGGGTATCCCGGTACAACCCGGCACATTTTCACATTAAAAAAGCCCCCGCCAGAGGCGTGGGGCTTTTTCGAAATCTGGTTATCTCGCGAAATTAATAATCGTTGTTGTAACCACCACGGTCGCGGAATCCACCGCCGCCGTTGCCGCCTTTTCTAAAGCCGCCGCCACCGCCGCCGCCTTTGAAGCCGCCGCCGCCGCCGCCGAAGGGTCTTTTCTTGAATCCGCCACCACCGCCTTCAGGCTTAGGACGGCTTTCGTTAACTACGATGTTACGACCATCAACTTCAGTACCGTTCAGGGCATTGATAGCGTTTTGTGCTTCGTCATCGTTAGCCATTTCAACAAAACCAAAGCCTTTGCTGCGGTTAGTGAATTTGTCCAGGACGATTTTAGCAGATGTTACTTCGCCATGAGAAGCGAAAAGATTTTGGAGATCCTGGTCTTTCAGGTTCCAGCTGAGATTTCCTACGTAAATGTTCATTGTGTGAGGTTTTAAAAAATAAAAGTGCTAACAGTAACCCTCGACCAGTGAACATTAAACGAAAAAACCTCGAACGTTCCGGACTTGTGAGACTGTAAAGAACACCGTACTATACAAAATAAAGCTATTTTTTCTGACATATCCCGAAAAATCTTTAATTCCCGGAAACAGACTGCATTTTTTTATATAAACACTTGATTTTAAAGGGCGGTTTTTTTCAGTTGCCCATAAAAAAAGCCCTCCAATTTTTGATTGGAGGGCAGTATTATCTGAGACGGGGAATCTTACTCAGCGATTACTTCAAATTCAACTTCAGTAGAATGACCGTTGCCGAAATCGATGCTTGCTTTGTGTGTACCCAGTTCTTTCACTTCGTCAGTGATAGAGATCTTGCGGCGGTCGATCTCGTATCCTTTTTGCTCGCGGATGGCACGGCTGAGCTGGAGAGATGTTACGCTACCGAAGATCTTACCGCTTGTACCTGTTTTAGCGCCGAGTTTCAGCGGAGCTTCTTTCAGTTTAGCGATAACGTTGTTGATTTCAGCCAGCATTTTGGCTTCTTTCTTCGCTACCTGCTTCAGACGTTCTTCCAGTTGTGCTTTGTTGCCAGGAGTGCTTTCGATCGCAAGTTTGCGGGGCAAAAGGAAGTTACGGGCATACCCGCTCTTCACATTCACCACTTCATTGGCGCCACCCAGGTTATCTACGTCTTGAATTAAAATGATTTCCATTGTTTTCTTTTTGTTCACCAGCCCAGTAGTACTCGATTCCTACTGTCTCCGGGTAGTCAGCATTTTTACTTTTAAATTTTGACTTTTGAATTACCCGGGTTAGGGTGAGGTTATTTTAAAAGATCAGTTACGTAAGGCAGTAATGCCATCTGACGTGCTTTTTTCACCGCATCAGAAACCTTGCGCTGATACTTCAGGCTGTTTCCGGTAAGACGGCGGGGCAACAGTTTGCCTTGCTCGTTCAGGAATTTTTTCAGGAACTCCACATCTTTATAATCGATGTAGCGGATGCCGTACTTCTTGAAGCGGCAGAATTTTTTTACCCTTTTCTCGGTTTTGATCGCCGTCAGGTATTTGATTTCGTTTCTTGCCATGGTATTAAGCCTCCACTGCTTTTTCGTTTCCTGTTTTAGCGCCACTGTTCTTTTTAGCATTGTACTCGACGGCGTATTTATCGAGTTTAGTGCAAAGGTGACGGAGAACACTCTCGTCACGCAGAAGCTGGATTTTCAGCTTCTCATTGAAGTCGGATGGCGCAGTGTACTCCAGAACCCAGTAAAGACCGGTAGTTTTTTTCTGGATAGGATACGCCAGTGATTTCAGACCCCAGGCATTTTCATGAACGATAGAGCCACCAGCTTCAGTCACCAGACCGGCAAATTTCTTTTGCGCAGCTTTGAACTCATCATCACTCAATACAGGGGTAAAGACCACCATCAATTCGTAATTGTTCATTACCTCTTGTTTGATCCCGCCTAATACGGGAAGGTTAAAAATTCGGTTTGTTCCATTGGACATCCGTTTCACGAGGACCCGGACGAATCTGCGAATACAGATTTGGGGCGGCAAAGATAGGAGTTTCCGGCTAAAAGGAAAAGCCCAAAAGGCAGGACCAGGGCTTTATCTGCCAATATTACGACAAGTTTTTCATTTTCAGCTTCTTACATCTCCCGCAATGAACAACGGACCGCCATCAGGCAGTCCGTTCTGGCTATACTCAAAAAGGAAGTGATCAGCGTACCACCGATTGACGTCCTACCAGCGTGCCATCCGCCTGGCGCAGTTCCAGGAAATAGATGCCGGCCGCCAAACCACCAATTTCCAGCGAAAGGCTGTTTACACCTTCACCGAGCGCCTGTTCGCGGTTGATCACACGCAAACCCGACGCATTGTAAAGCGCAACCTGGTAACGGCCTGCTTTCACCTCCGCCTGGTAACGGATCACACCACCCCGAACCGGATTCGGGCGAACCAGCAGCGCTTTGCCAGTAATACCGTTGTTCTCCACACGCACGATGTCGCTGTACAATTCCTCACCGCTGTATTCAACCGCACGGATGCGGTAGTAGCGTACATCCGTATTCGTTGTTTCATCATTCCAGCGGTAAACAACTTTATCGCCCAGGTTGGAACGTGCAGCGATGGTGGCAACCGGTGCAAACGTTCCGTTGCTGCCCGCACGCTCAACGATATAATGCTGCACATCGAGCTCCGTCAGGTTGGTCCAGCCGATCTCGCGGTAGTTATTAACAGACTTAACGTATACGTCAGCAAAACGTACAGGCAGCGGAGCTCCGATAGAAGTTGTGCCGGTAGCACTGGCACTCAACGGTGTTTCCACACCATCTCCGTTTACTGCCTGCGTCTGGAAACTGTAAGGAGTTGATTCACTCAAACCCTGCACGGTAACGGGAGAAGCCCATGTAGCAGCAGATTGCCATACGGGTGCCGCGCCCAATGTGCCATCGGCCTGCACATACTGGCCGGTTGTGCTTTCATAGATCGCATATTCAGTGATAACAGGATTGCTGTTGGTCTGTATGCTGACATTCAATGAATTTGAAGTGCTGCCATTTACGATAGGGGCAGCAGGTGTATTGGCCAATGTATATACCTGGAGGATGTTTCCATTGGCACTGCGGCTGCTGTTGGCCGCGGCTACACGATAGTAGTAAAGTGTATTAGGGGTTAAACCGGAAACATTGGCTGCTACTGTTGTAGCCGTGCTGGTGCTCAGCGTTGCAGGAGAACCCGCAACCGTGGTGCCAAGCGAAGAGGTTGTACCGTAGTTGAAGGTTACATTCGTAGATACACCGCCCGCATTTACCGTACCACGGAAAGAAATACTGCTGGTGGTGATATTGGCAGATGCGGTGGTTGTAACCACAGGCGTTACAACAGGTATAAGCGCAGCCGTTCCGTTTAATAGTACATTGTCATTGCGGTAAGTACCTGTTCCTGATGAAGCACCCCATGTAAAGATCCGGAAGAGCACGGTGCCTGTTGCGGTAAAGTCGGGGAAGTCCCAGGTGTTGGCACCAAGCGTGGTCGGCACACTCTCCACAGCAGCGAATGTCCATGTGGAACCATTGTTGAGCGAGTAGCCAATGATAGAACTTGAAGGTCCAGTATTGCTGCGCTGTTGCGGAAACGATACAGACGTATAGGTGATCTGGTAACCGGTAGCGGGCGCTACAGAGAATCCATGCCACTCGTTGCCCGATTGAGCGGTTGCCTGCGATGAAGCAGAAAAACCTTTACTGTTGAATACACCGCCGCCGGCATTTGAACTGATACCGCTGCCACGTGAAAACGCAACAGGGCTTTGCACGTTGGCAACGGGCGTTGCATTGAAGACGCCTGTACACTCGCAGGTACCGAAGTCAAACGATACAATTGTTTGCGCATGACTGACCACAGCCGCGCAAACAAGCAACAAAAAGAGTAAACTTTTTTTCATACAAATAATTTAATAATTAAAGGATGGCTTCAGGGAGGACGTGAGAATGGTCTTGCAAAAGGATAGGTGGATACAACGGGGCGCACAAAACTATCCAGCCCGTTGGCTAATACTGGTTTTATTCCATTAAGTAATAATGAAGAAACTATTAACAAGGGTAACTTGATCGGTGATAACATTTCCATAATCATTTCATAACACCTTCAACAGGATATTAGGAGAATAGGCAGATACTTTTGCTGACCATTATTAATGCTATGAGATTATTATTTTCCTTTCTTATTCTCTGCTGCTTTTCATTATCCTCAAAGGCTCAGTTAGTCTTGAACGAAGTATCTCAGGGTGCAAGTGGTACAAAAGAATACATGGAGTTTGTAGTGATCGGTACGCGTACATGTACTGACAGTACTGCAGATCTTCGCGGATGGATCATCGATGACAACAATGGCTGGATCGCATCGGGAAGTGGCACGGGCATCGCAACAGGTTGTATGCGTTTCGCCAATGTAGCTAACTGGTCCAAAGTTCCTTACGGCTCCATCATTCTTGTGTATAACGACGGAGATAAAAACGGAAGCATCACCTTACCCGATGATGTAACGGATGCCAACAAAGACTATGTATATATCGTGCCTGCTTCCTCCAATATGATGGAGCGGAATAGTTCTTTACCCACTTCTCCTTCGTCCACTACATTCGTTTATCCTTCTTCAGGCTATGTTGCCGGCGGCTCCTGGAGCCCGATGGGTTTATCCAATAGTGGTGACGGGGTGGTGATAGCCAATCCTGCTGATCTTACACGCGCTTATTTTTCTTTTGGTTTCGGTATCGGCAGCGCGGCAACGGCTACTGTATACAAAGCCAACATGGCGGCACAGCGAAATTATTTTTTGCTTAACGGAAATTATACGCAGGCTACCTCATGGTCGCTGGGCAACGTACCCGCCAATGAATCGCCCGGCGCGCCGAACGCAACAGCCAATGCAACATGGATCAACAGCCTGCGTATCACGCCTCCCGGCAGCGGACCGGTGAACAATATCACCGCTTGTATCAAAGCGGGTGATGCTTATACGTTCAATGGCAATACACTCACAACCGGCGGCAATTACTCTGCGGTCATTCCCCGACCGGGTCAGTGCGACAGCACCGTTAGACTTTACCTGGTGGTGGGTGCGGATCGCAACGAAACACTTTCCGGCTGCGGTGCTGTGGTATTCAATGGCACTACTTACACCGCCAATACAGTGGTGCGCGATACCATCCGCAGCGTGGTTACTTCCTGCGACAGTATATTCCGGATCATACAAATCCAGATACAACAAGGCCCGGTGAGTTTCAACACCGCTTGTATCAAGTCCGGTGATACTTATTCTTTCAACGGGAATACTTACACAACCGGCGGCAATTATTCCGCTTTGATCACACGTCCGGGTCAGTGCGACAGTACGGCACGCCTTTACCTTGTGGTGGCTACGACCAACACGAGCACGATCAGTGATTGCGGACAGATAGTGTACAACGGCACCACCTATACATCCAACAGTATTGTGCGCGATACGATCCGCAGCGTGGTAAGTGGCTGCGACAGTGTGCTCAACGTAGTGAACATCGATATCAAACCAATACCAGCTATTTCGATTAATCCTGTAGCTGCTGTGTGTAAAGGAAAGACGGCTCAGCTGCAGGCGCAGGTAACGGCAGGTGCTGCGGTGGAATGGGTGGGCATCGGCACAACCAATCCTGTACAGATTACACCGCAGGTGAACACAACTTATACCGCAGTAGCCACCGGCACCAACGGCTGTACCGACACGGCAAGAATAAATGTAGTGGTAACAGATTTCTCCTTGGACCTTACCACTGCTGTCAATCCGGTACAGGCAGGAGTAACGGTTACCGCCTCTACCCAATCTGCCACCTCTTATACGGTTACAGAATGGCAACCCGCGGTATTGTATCCTCAACAGCAGGCGCTCAGTCAGCAATTCAGGGCCGATACCTCCACCAATATCATGGTAGTGGGACGTTCAACCGAAGGTTGTATCGACACGGCACGTCTTTACCTCGAGGTGGAGCAGATAAACAACGATGTGTTTGTTCCCAATGTGTTTTCTCCCAATGGCGATGGACGCAACGATGTATTCCGGGTGTTCGGTTCCAGTCTGAACAGCGTCGATCTGACTGTATTCAATCAATGGGGTGAACTGATCTTCCGCAGCCGCGACCTCAATAACGGCTGGGACGGACGATTCAAAGGCACTGCACAACCTGTAGGTGTATATATCTATGTGTTGCGTGCAGAGCTGACCGATGGCACCATCATAAACAAAAAGGGTTCTGTTAACTTAATCCGTTGATACATGAAGCGTTTGTACAAATGGCTGATGCCTGTATACGTGGCGTTGGCCTGGATGCCTGCTGCGAAGGCACAGGTTGATCCTCATTTCTCTCAGTATTATGTGTATCCTCTCAGTCTCAATCCCGGACTCACCGGTGCGATGGAGGGCGATTACAGGGTATCTGCCATTTACCGTAATCAATGGCAGAATGTAACCAATGCATTCTCTACTGTTGGGTTGTCCGCTGATGTTACCACCAATAAAAACATCAATATCGGCCTGAGTATTTTCAACCAGGCAGCGGGCGATGGAGGCTATCGTTTTACCAACGGTTATTTGACAGTAGCTTACAATGGCATTGCATTCGATCGTGAAAAATACAAGCGCCTGGCTATCGGTATACAAGGTGGATTTGTGAACCGCCGTTTCGATCCATCCAAACTGCAATTCGGCGATCAGTGGTTTCCCGGTATCGGTTATAGCCCTACCGTACCTACAGGTGATGGGTTTGCCAAAATAAAAGCGGGCGCGTTTGATGCGGGTGCAGGTCTTGCCTACTATGACGGTACACCTGATAAAATAGTTAGTCCGTTTGGCGGCATATCTGTTTTTCATCTTACACAGCCAGGTGATCCGTTCCTGGCAGGTGATAAGGAAAAATTGCCGATGCGTTTCAGTGCGCACGCTGGTGCAAGAATTGTGCTGTCGGATGCCCTGACGCTGGTGCCGAGCATTCTTTATATGCGACAGGGAAATGCGCAGGAAAAAATGGCCGGCGCTTATATGCAATTCTATGCGGGACAATACACCGATCTGCTGTTGGGAGCCAACTGGCGTATCAACGATGCTGTATCTCCCTTCGCAGGGTTCACTTATAACAATTTCACGGTAGGGGTGAGTTATGATGTGAATGCGTCCGAACTCGGCAAGATGGCGAAAGGTTCCAACAGCTTTGAGATTTCCCTCACATATATAGGGAAGCGCCGTAACTCCGTCCGCACCGATTATTTTAAATGTCCGCGTTTATAATTTTCTCCAAACGATCCTGACATGAAAAGAATAACAGGAATGAAGCTGCCGATGAAAGCTTCCGTTTTTTTTATTGCCTTTGTTTGTTATGCCGGTACTGTACTTGCGCAATCGAGAGAAGCGTATTTGCAGAAAGCGGATCAATTATATGAACGTGCCGATTATTTTGGCGCGGCGCAGTGTTATGCGATCTGGCTCGATTCTGCGAGCACCGCCGTTAAGAATGGCTTACAGGCAAGTCCTTTTACCGTAAGCGCGCGCAAACATAAACAGCAGGCTTTGAAAGCAACTACCCGTTCCAAAGCGGAAGCTATGTGGAAGCTGGCAGAATGTTATCGCCATACCAGGAACTATGAGAAGATGGAGCAGTGGTATGCGAAATTGTATGCAGATCATCTGCAACAGTACCCGGAAGCAGGTTACTGGTATGCCTGCGCACTTCGTGCAAATGGCAAACTGGACGAGGCGGAAAGGATAATGCAAACATTTCTCCAGGTAAAAACAACAACAGCGCTCAACACGGCGGCCCGACGGGAGCTGGCGAATATTGACTTTGCGCGTGGGCAATTACGCCGCAAGTCTGCCGGATATGAAGTGAATCGCATCAGTGATATCAATGGTTATGCAGCATCACTGAATGGTGAGCAAATGATCTACACGGCAGCCGATACCACCGGCAAAGGCCCTTATTATAATCAGTTGTCCAAAGCCGTTTACCTTGATGGTAAGATAGCCCGGGTTGAAAAAATGGAAGCGTTGAAAGTGCAGGATAAGCACAACGGAATGAGTACACTTTCGCCGGATGGGCAGGTATTGTATTTTACCCAATGGCAGATAGTTGACGGCAAGGCGCGTTCGGTCATAGCCAGCAGCCGTCTTGTCAATGGTCAATGGTCTGCGCCTGTAGTAATGGGTGCCAACGTGAATCATGCCGGTTCAAATGCACGTGAACCGTTTGCAACAGCGGATGGTAAATATCTTTTGTTCTCTTCCGACAGAGTGGGTGGCGCCGGTGGTTATGATCTCTGGTGCATCGCGCTGCCCGAAGCAACGGGTAAAGCCTGGAACCTGCAAGCGGTGAACACGGCGGGTGATGAGCAGGCGCCTTATTATAATACCACATCAAAGCAACTGGTATTTAGCAGTGATGGATTGCCCGGCATGGGAGGGTTCGATCTCTATCAGTCGGCTGGCACGATCGAGCAATTAATGCCAGCGGTAAACATGGGGCATCCCCTGAACTCGGTGCGTGATGATCTCTATTATGTAAAAAGCAATGATGATAAAAAAGGCTTGCTCAGTTCTGACAGGGCGGTTGATTGTTGCCTTGAACTATATGCCGTACATCAATTGGCAAGATCGTGGCTGGTAAGTGGCCGGGTGAATGATTGTGTTACGGGTGAAGGAATAGCGGATGCGCAACTACAGATAAAAGATTCTGTAAAAGGAACAGCTGCAATCAATACTGTTACTACAACAGATGGCAGGTATTATACAAGTATTGAAAATGTGGCATGGCTGCAGTTCAAAGCTGCGAAAGAAGGTTATGAAACGGCCGGTCATACTGCGTACGTACAATGCCGTCCGGATATGGATACATTGTTGCTGGCGCCGGTGTGTTTAACAAAAATCCCTATACCTGTTGTTGATCCGGGACCGGAGACTTCTGTTGCATGGCCGGTGATCTATTTTGCATTTGACAAAGCAACGTTATCGGCTGAAGCGAAAGCAACGCTGGATAGCCTTGCGGATCGTTTGCTGCGGGAACCTTCGCTGATGATCGATGTTAAAGGTTATACGGACAGCCGTGGTACGGAAAAATATAATATCCGTTTGAGTGAGCGCCGTGCAAAAGCTTGTGCAGGCTACCTGGAAAAGAAAGGCGTTGATGTGTCGCGTCTGCATACGGAGGGGTTGGGCAAGTGTTGCCCGGCAGAGGCGGAAGATAATAATGCTGCGGCTGCGGAGCGTAACAGGAGAGTGGTGGTGAGTATTAAGTAGTAAGTTTTAAGTAATAAGTGGTAAGCGATCCCGAAGTTTCGGGGGAAGTGGAAAAAATAAAAAAGTGAATCGGGAATGGAACTTTAGCCCTGGTTCGTGTGTACACCGCAACTGTCCGGCGTTTATGCCTGAGAGTCGGTTTTCATTTTTAAAAAACGTAATGGCGGCGTGCGGTATAAGATAGCGCCCTTGTTGGTCTCCCGACCAACAAGCAAGCGTCAGGATGGGCAGGTCCATTGGTCTGGAGACCAACGGTGGCGTGATCCCGGATGGACACGTTTTAAAGTCTTCCGGGCGGATGTGGTGTCTTCACCATTCACGATTGACCTATTCACTAATTCATTGAAAAAGCCTTCTTCGGAAGGCTTTTTACTTAAAACTTATAACTTAATACTTACAACTCAGAAAGCTTTCTTCGCCGGGTCTGCATTTGCAGCTACTTTCTTCAGGAAAATAATATAAGTGGGGAAGTGGTCACTATAACCTCCGCGGTAAGAGTTGCCATCCCAGGTACGCATCGGATAATCTTTATAACGGCCTTTGTTTTCCACCATGTATTCGCGGCGGAAAATATGCGGCTGGTAATAGAAAAAGCCTGACTGATCTTTATTGAGCCATGCTTCGGAAATGATGATCTGGTCAAACAATCCCCATGCATCCTGGTAGGCAAGTGTGCCGATGCCTTTTCTGTAGAGTGAGGTCCAGGGATTGAAGAGTGCACCGTTCTTTACTTCTTTTTCCTTGCCACGGGCATTGAGCACGGAGGCAACGCTTGGGCTTACCGGATCATCATTAAGGTCACCCATCAGGACAATCTTGGCGTTAGGCTCCTGGCCGAAAATGGAATCGATATGCTGGCGGGCAACGCGCGCTGCGGCCTCACGACCCGGGCGGCTGCGTTCCTCACCGCCGGAGCGGCTGGGCCAATGGTTAACATATATATGTATCGTTTCTCCGTTGAGTTTGCCTTTTACCCACAAAATATCACGGGTGTAATAGGCGTCTTTGGCTCCGGCAGGCAGCTTAACGAAAAGTTTGTTGCTGGCTTCCACGGTAAAGTAGCGCGGGTTGTACAGCAAACCCACATCCACACCGCGGATATCGCGGGAATCGTAATGCACGATCTGGTAATTACGTTTGGCAATCAATGGGTTCCTGGTAAGATCTTTCAATACGGTGTCATTTTCCACTTCGGCTACACCAAGGATGGCCGGGCCGTCAGGATTGATTTCCGTTCCAATTTGTGAAATAACGGTGGACAACTTATTGAGCTTGTCTTTATAAATGGCGCCGCTATAATTGCGCGGGCCGGAGGGAAGAAACTCTTCATCATTTACGTTCGGATTGTTAACCGTATCGTAAAGATTTTCAAGGTTGTAGAAGCTGATAACAACGGTCTTGTAATCCTGTTTCTGTGAGTAGGCCAACAGCGCTGAAAGGCTGAAAACCAAGGTGGTCAGTAATCTTTTCATGTGCTTGATTAAATAAGAAAGACAAACATACATAATCTATGGTTGGCTCAACTTATAAAAAAGATTGGGTGAGGTTATGAAATGGTTATGTGTCAAATTTTTTATTCTGCAAACAGAATAACCTTTATACATTTGCCACTTGTTCTAAAAATTGATCTGCATGCTTAAATCAAAACTGCTGCTGCTGGCGCTTGGTGCCGGACTAGTAGCGAATGCCCAGGTCGGTACCACCGATACACTCCCCAAAAGGGATACCGTCCTGGAAGAGTTAAAGGAGAATGTGCTGGATAACATCCCCACCGTTTCGCTCGATGAAAATGACCTTGGTGATGGTGGCGGACAGAATATTTCCTCCGTACTTGCCGCAGGCCGTGATCCGTTCTTATCTGCCGCTTCTTTCAACTTCAGCGCAGTACGTTTCCGCATCCGTGGCTATGACAACGATTACTTCGGAACCTACATGAACGGCATTCCGATGGACAACCTCGACAACGGTTTTACACCGTACGGTCTCTGGGGTGGTTTGAACGATGTAATGCGCAACCGCGACGCATCTTTCGGTCTCCGTGCCAATACTTTCGCTTTCGGTGAGATCGGCAGCGTTACCAATATCGATGCCCGTGCAAGCAAACAACGCGCACAGACCAGCATCAGCTACGCTTCCGCCAACCGTAACTACACCAACCGTGTAATGTTCAGTCACTCTACCGGCCTTAGCAAAAAAGGTTGGGCCTTTACCCTGAGCGGCAGCCGCCGTTGGGCCAATGAAGGTTATGTACCGGGCACTTACTATGATGGATGGAGTTATTTTGCCGCCATCGACAAACGCTTTGGCCAGAAAAACCTGCTTTCCCTCACCGTATTTGGTGCACCCACCGAAAACGGCCGTCAGGGTGCTGCTGTGCAGGAGATCATGGACCTCGCCGGCACAAATTATTACAACCCTAACTGGGGCTACCAGAATGGTAAAAAGAGAAATGCCAGCATCGGCAGATCGCATCAGCCGGTAATCCTGCTGAGCCATGAGTACCGCCCCAACAACAATACAACATTGAGCCTCGGCCTGGGGTATTCCTTCGGCGAGCGCAGTGTTACTGCCCTCGACTGGTACAATGCTCCGGATCCACGTCCAGACTATTATCGTTACCTGCCCAGCTACTATAATGGTGTAGCCAACCAGGATCCCAACCAGTACCAGCAACTGCTGGACCTGATGAAGAACGACGTAAATACACGCCAGATCAACTGGGACCGCCTTTATGATGTAAACCGTTCCAGCTACGCTACTATCCAGAATGCCAACGGTATCCCGGGTAACAACGTAAGCGGCCGCCGCTCACTTTATATCATTGAAAACCGGATCATCAATACCAACCGTTTCAATGGTAACGCCCTTCTCAACAAACGTATCAACGATCATATCGATTTCACTTTTGCTGCTTACGCACAGTCTCAGCAAAACCACTATTATAAAGAAGTAGAAGATTTGCTGGGTGGTGATTTCTATGTGAACCTGAACCAGTTTGCCGAGCGTGATTACGCCGGAGACCAGGCCGCTAACCAGCATGACCTCGATCACCCTAACCGTATCCTGAAAGAAGGAGACAAATACGGTTACGATTATAATATTAATATCAACAAGACAGGTGCCTGGACACAGGGTGTGTTCAAGTTCAACAAAGTCGACTTTTTTGTGGCTGCTGAACTGAGCTCTACCAGCTTCTACCGCGAGGGTAATGTACGCACAGGTCTGTTCCCTACCAGCTCACTCGGTAAAGGTGAAAAGAACAACTTCACCAACTTCGCAGTGAAAGGCGGCGTTACTTACAAGATCGACGGCCGTAACTACTTATATGTAAATGGTGCGATCATGACCAAAGCACCTTACTTTGAAAACGTATACAACTCTCCACGTACACGTAACAGCCAACAGCCTAACGTAGTGAGTGAGAAAATCCAGACAGTGGAAGGTGGTTACGTATTGAACGCTCCACGCCTCAAGATCCGTATCGGTGGTTATTACAGCCGTTTCCAGGATGGACTGGACATGATGAGCTTCTACCACGATTCACTGCAGAACTTTGTTAACTACGGTCTCAGCGGTATCGATAAAGTACACTTCGGTGGTGAGTTTGGTCTGGAAGCGCGCATCGCTCCGGGTCTGACCCTGAATGCCGCCGCTTCTATCGGCCGTTACTACTATGACAGCCGCCAGTTGGCTACCATCACTATCGACAACAGCTCCGCTATCGTAGGCCAGCAGGTTATCTATTCTAAAAACTTCCGCGTGCCTTCAACGCCGCAGGAGGCATACAGCCTTGGTTTGTCTTACCGTTCACCCAAGTTCTGGTTCATCAGCCTTACCGGTAACTACTTCGATCAATCATGGTTGAGCTATAACCCGCTCCGTCGTACCATGAATGCAACCAACAATATTGAATACAAAGGGGAACTGTGGCACGATATCATCGACCAGACCAAATTTGACGCACAATTCACGCTGGACTTCTTCGGTGGTTATTCCTGGAAGCTGCCCCGCAAAATGGCTATTGCCAACAAGAACACGTTCCTCGTATTCAACGTAGGTGTCAACAACATTCTTAACAACCGTGATATCCTGACCGGTGGCTTTGAGCAACTGCGTTTTGATTTCGTAAACAAAGACGTTAATAAGTTTCCGCCGAAATTGTTCTACGCTTATGGTGTTAACTATTTCGCCAGCGTAACACTTCGTTTTTAATGGAATCCGTCATCTCACAACTATTTAAATAAGCACTATGCGAACAAAATCCCTTTTTCTCCTTGGTAATGTAATGGCAATACTCGCCACTTGCGTTATTCTATCCTCTTGCGACCGGGAGTTTGATGCCCCCGGGGACTATGTGGATCCGAATCTGACACCGACCAAAACAATTGCTGAGCTGAAAGCTGCTCACGTTGCAGGTCAGGTGGAAACACTGGGCGACGATATCATTGCAGGTATCGTTGTGGCAGACGACAAAAGCGGTAACTTCTACAAGCAGATCTGTATCCAGGATGCTTCAGGTGGTATTACTGTACGCCTCGATGGTCTGAACCTTTACGCAAACTATCCTGTTGGCCGTAAGATCTACATCAAAACAAACGGTCTGTACATGGGCGACTACGCTGGTCTGATCCAGTTGGGTGGCAGCATCGATAACAGCGATCCTTCTTTCCTGAACGTGTCTCCGATTGCATCTAACCTGTTCGATACCTATATCGTAAAAGGCAGCGTGAACAATACGGTAACACCTACAGTTGTTTCTTCTGTTGCCGCACTGAACGATTCGCATCAGAGCATGCTGATCCAACTGAACAACTTCGAATTTGTTCCTGCGGATACCAGCAAAACATATGCAAATGCTGCTACACAGGCCGCTGCCAACCTGAATGTAAAAGGTTGTACCGGCAGCAACATCATCATCCGCACAAGTGGCTTCGCCAAATTTGCCGGTGTGAATGTTCCCAATGGTAATGGTACACTGTTGTCTATCTACACACGTTTCAACTCTACCAAACAATTGGTTATCCGCGATACTTCCGATGTGCAGTTTACCGGTGCCCGTTGCGGTGCAGGTCCTGTTGGCCCTACTACACCAAAAACAATTGCTGAGATCCGTGCCATGTACACAGGTACAGACATCGAACTCGGTGACTATACCGTTGGCGGTACAGTGATCTCTGATATTTCGAACGGTAACATCAGCGCAGGAAACATGGTGCTGCAAAGCGGTAACAAAGGTGTGCTTGTTTATGTAGGCGGTACGCTGACTTATAATGTTGGCGACTCCATCGTATTGACATTGAGCAAAGACGATTCGCTGATTAAATATGCAAACTCCCTGGAGATCAAAACCCGCTTTGGTTTTGCCGGTCATACACGTGTAGCAACTGGTAAAGTGGTAACTCCTGTTGAAAAAACAGCTGCTCAGATCAACACTACGCTCGGTCTTCCACTGGGTGATGCCAACAACTTCGAATTCACCCTGGTGAAAATTCTGAATGCTGTTGCTTCCCCTGCCGGCACTTATGGCGGTAACAAAACCCTGACTGATGCATCCGGCAATATCACCATGTTCACACGTACCGGTACAAGCGGCGCTACATTTGCCAGCACGACCATGCCAACTGTTAGTTCAAACTGGGTGGGTTATGCGAGCAACTTCAATACCACTAAACAATTCTCTATCCGTAACACAACTGACGTTACTGCGGGTAGCGGTCCTGGCCCTGGTCCTGGTACAGGAAGCGGTATCGATCTGACTACTTCTCCGCTGACGATCAACTTCGATAACATTGCAAGCGGTCTGCCTGCAGGTGTTAAAGGATACACAGGTGCCACTGCTACCGCATTAGGTACAGAAGCCACCGTAACAACTGCCGCTACTTTGTGGAACAACACAAGTGGTGCATTCAAAAACTTCGCTTCTGCAACAGGATTGACAGGTGCGGCTGATGCAACTGCACAAGGTGCAGCAACCAACCGTGCCTTCGGTCTGCGTCAGACAGGTAGCTTCGGCGATCCGGGTGGTGCTTTTGTATTCCAACTGAGCAACACAACCGGAAAATCTAACCTGCAACTGGACTTCCAGCTGCAGCAACTGGACAACTCTGCGTCAGGTCGTACAGCAACCTTTATCGTTGACTACGGTATCGGTGATGCGCCTGCAACGTTTACTCCGGTAACCACTACACCTGCTGCATTGAGCACTGTACTGGGTACGTTCTCCAACACAGCGGTTCACGTGAATCTGCCTGCTGCTGTGGCTAACCAAAGTGGTAAAGTGTGGATCCGTGTATGGGCTACACCTGGAACTACTGGTAGCGGTAGCCGCCCTTCTACAGCGATCGATGACTTCAAGATCACCTGGAACTAATTCAGAAATGTTAGTATAGAAAACGGCTGTCTCGAAAGAGGCAGCCGTTCTTTTTTTATAAAGAAAAAATCAGGAAGCTTGCGCTGCTGCCCGCACGTCGATCAGGCGGAGCTGGAGATTCTTTTCGCCGTTCCATTCATTTTCATCAATGGTAAAAACGATGTCCACGGGTTTGCCATTTTCCAGTAGTGGATAAAGATGTGCCATACCAAAGCCGATGCCGGTGATTGTTGCATGCTCCTGGCGAATGGCTACGCGCAGATGTGTTTCTTTCAATATGCGTGAAGCACCGGTATCAAAAACATGGCGGACAACAAACACCGGCCGGAGATTTTGCGGACCGAACGGTTCCATCTGGCAAATAATATTGTAAAATGTGGGTGTGATATCGCGCAGCCTGATTTCGTGGTCAATTACTATTTCCGGGATGAGCATATCCGGATGGATAGTAGCGGCAACCACTTCTTCAAACTTTTCCCTGAACAGTTCCACCTTATCCAGTTCCAGCGTCATACCTGCGGCAGCGAAATGTCCGCCATAACCGAGCAGGTGTTCGCGGCAGGCGTGGATAGCTTCGTATAAATTGAAACCGGGAACACTGCGTGCACTGCCGGCTGCATAGTCGCCGGATTGGGTAAGCACGATCGTGGGGCGATGATAATGCTCGATAAGGCGCGACGCTACGATGCCCACCACACCTTTGTGCCAGTGTGGTTGAAAAACAAGTGTGGAGCTGCGGCCGGTCCAGTCGGTGCGGCTGCGGATAAGTTCGAGCGCTTCTGTAGTGATGCTGCTGTCTGCTTCTTTGCGATCGCTGTTATCGCTGTGAAGCATTTCTGCGTAGCGCAGGGCCTCTTCGTAAGTGTCGGAAATAAAAAGTTGTACCGCTTTGCGGGCGTCGTCCATTCTTCCGGCGGCATTGACGCGCGGTGCGATCATGAAAACAAGGTTGCTGATATTTAAAGTGCCGCGTAGCGCACTCAGCACGGTCAATGCTTTGATGCCAAAGTTCGGCGACCGGTTCGCTTTTTGTAACCCGTAATAGGCAAGGATGCGGTTCTCGTCAGCCATGTCCACGATATCGGCTGCGATGGCGGTGGCCAGCAGATCGAGGTCGGCCATGGCGGAATCAGGCGGCAGTCCGAGCGCTTTGGTGAGTGCGGACATCAGTTTAAAGCCAACGCCGCATCCGCACAATTCTTTGAAAGGGTAAGGACAATCTTTTTGTTTGGGATTCAGGATAGCCACTGCGGGAGGAAGCTGTTCATCGGGCAGGTGGTGATCGCAAACGATGAAATCAATGCCGAGCTCTTTGGCATAGGCGATGAGATCGGCTGATTTAATACCACAGTCAACGGAAATGATCAGGGTGAAACCATTGGCATGAGCATGGTCGATACCGGCTTTGCTGACGCCATATCCTTCGCGGTAGCGGTGGGGAATATAAAAGTCGAGTGGTTCGTGTATTTTTTTCAGGAAGCGGTACATGCAGGCCACAGCGGTGGTGCCATCCACATCATAGTCGCCGAATACAAGAATCTTTTCTTGTTTTTCTTTTGCCTGGAGGATGCGGTCGACCGCTTTCTGCATGTCTTTCATCAGCCATGGATCGTGCAGGTCTGTCAGTTGCGGACGGAAGAAACTGCGTGCTTCTTCAAATGTGTTGATGCCGCGTTGTACCAGTATCGAACAGATGACAGGATGTATGCCGAGCGATCGTTGCAAAGCCATTGTTTTGGCTTCATCAGTGGGGCGTATGGTCCAGCGTTTTAAATTCAAAATTCAAAAAAGTAATAAGTTTTAAGTGGTAAGTTTTAAGTGATAGCTAAACAATTCATTCACGATTCACGATTGACGATTCACGCATTGTCGCTCTCTAAGATAGCGGCGGATGAGGGCCTGAGTCGTAAAATAAACGGGTAATTTTTTAAACTCCCACGTTTTTGAATTTTTACTTTTGAATTTTGACTTAATACTTTCGTTCCGTTACATAGCGCACCAGGTCTTCCAGTCCCTGGCGGTAAGGCGATTCGGGGAATGTATGCAGGATATCTAAAGCTGCCTGTTTGTACTCATTCATTTTTGCAATCGCATAATCGATGCCGCCGGCTTTTTCCACTTCGTTTATCACCCAATTCACTTTCTGCCGGTCGCGGTTATTGTTCTTTACGATGTAAATTATTTTCCGTCTCGTTTCTTTATCCGCCCGGTTGAGCGTATAGATCAGTGGGAGAGTGAGTTTTTTTTCCTTGATATCATTACCGGTGGGCTTACCCACATTTTCGCTGGCATAATCAAACAGGTCGTCTTTGATCTGGAAGGCCATACCGGTGTACTCTCCGAACAAGCGCATTTTTTCCGTCACCTCTTCGTCCTGGCTTACCGACCATGCACCGGCACTGCAGGCGGAGGCGAGGAGGGAAGCGGTTTTGCTGCGGATGATTTCGTAATAGATGTCTTCACGCAGGTTAAGCGAACGCGCTTTTTCCATTTGGAGTAATTCGCCTTCACTGATCTGCCGCACGGCATCGGTAAGGATATGCAGGATGCGGTAATCATTTTTTTCCAGTGAAAGAATGAGTCCTTTGGCCAGCAGGTAGTCGCCGACGAGTACGGAAATTTTATTTTTCCAAAGCGCGTAAACGGAGAAAAAGCCGCGGCGTTCTGCCGAATCGTCTACCACATCGTCGTGCACGAGTGTGGCGGTATGCAGTACTTCCACCATAGAGGCGGCCCGGTAGGTAGAATCGTTGACAGGTCCGGAAAGCCGGGCGGAAAGCAGAACAAACATGGGGCGTAATTGTTTGCCTTTCCGTTTGACAATATACCGCATGATCCGGTCCAACATAGGGGTCTGGCTCTTCACCGCCTCTCGGAAACGGGTCTCAAATTCTTTCAGCTCGGCTTCAATTAATGCTACTGGTAGGTCCATGTTGGTAAAAGAGCAGCAATTTACGGGTAAAAAATTATTTTAACATCATGCAACAAAACCGGAGTATTTACTGACTAAGTAATTGAAATATAATATGAACACCAGGCGATTTTTAATATAAAAATTTGGTTTTTAACGTTCAAGTTATATTTTTGCTTTTTATTAAGACATTTGTATTCAAATCTTAATCCTTAGTTATGGCAAGCAAAAAGTACAAACTTCTCTTGGGCATATTCTGCCTGATGGGGTTTTCAGCCTTCTCCCAAGTTGGAGTTAGGTCCTATGAAGACTCATCCGTAATCCCCTCCAGTCGGCTCCCGCAGCACACTGAGTTCCTGAATGGAACGTACAACTATCCCGCAAAACCGCGTAACCAATGGGAAATTGGTATCAAGGGCGGCGCTTTCACCGTTGCAGGTGACGTTCCGGCTTTGTTCCCGACTCCTGGTTTCGGTCTGCACGTTCGTAAAGCTTTCGGTTATGTGTTCTCCCTCCGCCTTGAGTACATGTATGGTATCGGCAAGGGTCTGCACTACGGAGCAGCTTACAATTATGGTAAAAACCCAGCCTGGTCTTCTTACGCAGCCGGCCAGGAGCCTGTGTTCTACAACTACAAAACCCGCGTGCAGGATCTGTCTCTGCAAGGTGTAGTTACCCTGAACAACATCCGCTTCCACAAATCCAAAACCGGTATGAACATCTACGGTTTCGGTGGTGTGGGTGGTTCTATCTACGAAACAAAAGTCAACGCCCTCAACGAGAACGGCGAAAAATATGACTTCACCCCCATTCTTGCAGGTAGCGGTGTTTACAAAGACCGTAAAGACACTCGTAAAGCCCTGAAAGACATGATGGACAAGTCTTACGAGACTCCTGCTGAAAGCCATGGTGCTTACCGTCCCAAACTGTTCGGAGACACGTTCAAACCCTCTGCAACTGTTGGTATCGGTATCGCTTTCAAACTCAGCAACCGCATCAACCTCGCAATTGAAGACCGTCACACCTTCATCAAAGATGATCTGCTGGACGGCCAACAATGGCAGGAAAACCCAACCGGTGATGCTGCGCTGACCCGCGATTTCGACTCTTACAACTATGCTACTATCGGTCTGAACATCAACCTCGGTGGCAAAGCTGTTGAGCCCCTGTACTGGCTGAATCCATTGGATTACGCTTACCAGGAGATCCGCAATCCTAAAATCATGAAACTGCCGAAGCCCGTACTGCCTGATAGCGACGGCGACGGTGTAACTGACCAGTTTGACCTGGAACAAACTCCTGCCGGTGTACCTGTTGACACTCATGGCGTAAGCCTCGACACTGACGGTGATGGCGTTCCTGACTACAAAGACAAAGAAAAAATCACTCCTACTTACTGCCAGCCTGTTGACGCTGATGGTGTTGGTAAATGCCCTGATCCTGAGTGCTGCAAGAATATGGTACCAGGTGGTGGCCAGAACGAGTGTGCTGCTAAACTCGGCGCTCTCCCCAGCATTTCTTTCAAAGCTGGTTCTAACAACCTGAGCAGCGATGCTACTGCAGTTCTCGCAACTGTAGCCGCCAAACTGCGCAACGCTCCTGAGTGTAAAGTAGTAGTTACCGGCTATTGCTCTTCTGACAAGAAAGAACAGCAACTGAGCTGGGACCACGTGAACAAAGTAATCTCTTACCTGGTTGAAAAAGAAGGTCTGAGCCAAGATCGCTTTATCTTCTTCTACGGCCAGTCTGGCGGAGATTGTAACACTGTAGATCTGCGTGCTGCAGGTGCCGGCGAAGACGGTCCTAACACAGTAGATCCTCCGCACCCCAACCTGCGGAAAAAATAATCTTGTGATTACTTTTTGCTGATAGACACAACAGACCCTCCCTTTACAGGGAGGGTTTTTTTATTCCCTTCATCGGTGCAAAGACAGCCTTAAAGCCTCTTTATCAAAATCTTAACTAACCGGGTTTGGCCTTTGATCTTTTTTCCGTAAGATTTGCCGATATCTATTAACTTTGCACACCTTTATGCGTAATATTTTCATTATTCTGAGTGTGGTCCTGCTGACCGGTTGCAGCAAAGGGATCAATAAAATCCTTAAAAGTCCGGATCCGGAGTATAAACTCCGTATGGCCGAGAAGTATTACGTTAAAAAGCAATATAACAAGGCGCAGGTGCTTTACGAAGACATCATGCCTTTCTACAAAACCCGCCCCGAATTTTCCGACATTTATTATAAATACGCCTATTGCGCCTATAATCAGGAAGATTACCTGAACGCCGAAAATCTTTTCAAAAGTTTCCTGGAAATCTTCCCCACTAATGCCCGGGCGGAAGAAGTGGACTATATGCGCGCGTATTCTTTTTACAAACAATCACCCAAGCCCGAACTGGATCAGACCAATACCGTAAAGGCAATGGGCATGATGCAGACCTTTATCAATACACACCCCGGTTCGCCACGCAACGAAGAAGCCTACCGTATCATCGACGAATGCCGCCACAAACTGGAAGTGAAAGACTATAAAAAGTCGCAACTGTATTATGATATGGGCCAGTTCAGAGCGGCCGGTGTCGCATTTACCGAATTACTCGAGTCTTTCCCCGAGTCTGCATTGGCAGATACGTATAAGCTGATGGCCATTAAAGCATGGTACCGCTTCGCGGAAATGAGCATAGAAGACAAGAAAATAGAGCGTTACGAAAAGGTGATCACTGAATTCAACGAATTTATAGACCGCTTCCCCGACAGTAAATTGCGGAAGGACGCGGAGAGCTATAAAACGTTATCTCAAAACAATATTAAACGGTTAAATAATGAGCAAATTAAGACGTCAGCTTAGCGCAGGTATCGTAAACAGCGTTGAGACCAAAAATCTGCGTGAGATCAAGGCGAAAACCGGAAATCTCTATGAGTCTATTTCCATCGTAGCCAAGCGTGCCAACCAGATTAACATCTCCCTGAAAGAGGAGTTGCACAATAAGCTGGACGAATTTGCCAGCCATACAGACAGCCTGGAAGAAATTCACGAGAACAAAGAGCAGATCGAAATTTCCCGTGCTTACGAGCGCATGCCCAATCCGGCATTGCTCGCCACGCAGGAATTCCTGGAAAACAAAGTTTACTTCCGCAAGGGAGAAGACGAACTGTTTAGCTGATCCTGTCCCCATCTTTTTGAGACCACAGCCGCCGTTATGCGCGGCTGTGGCTTTTTTATGTGCGGGCCTGATCCACACACAGATACCGCGATGTGAGGGCTATTTACTACTTTTGACCTACCATGTTGCAGCAGAAGAAAATCCTTGTTGGCATTACCGGAAGTATCGCAGCTTATAAGTCCATTTCCCTGGTAAGGCTGCTGATCAAAGCGGGAGCCGAAGTCCGCGTTGTGATGACACCCGCTGCACGTGAGTTTGCTTCCCCGCTGACACTGGCCACACTCAGCAAACATCCCGTACTGGCCGGGCTCGCCGAAGGCGACAACTGGGCCAACCATGTGGAACTGGGGCGTTGGGCCGATGTAATGATCATGGCACCGCTCAGTTGCAATACCATGGCTAAAATGGCGCATGGCCTCTGCGATAATCTTTTACTCGCCGTTTACCTCTCCGCTACCTGCCCCGTGTTGGTAGCCCCCGCGATGGATGAAGATATGTGGCATCACCCCTCCACCCGTCATAACCTGGATCGCCTCCGCAGCTATGGCCATGAAGTGATACCGGTAGGCACCGGAGAATTGGCAAGCGGACTTTTCGGTGAAGGCCGGATGGCCGAACCGGAAGAGATCGTGGCCTATCTTCAGCAACATTTCAACAGAAACAAAGAACTGTCCGGACGAAAAGCCCTGGTAACTGCCGGACCCACATACGAACCGATAGATCCCGTACGTTTTATCGGCAATCATTCTTCCGGAAAAATGGGAATAGCCATTGCGGAGGAATTACAGCGCCGCGGAGCAGAAGTGACCCTGGTTCTCGGACCGGTGAATCAGTCCGTGCCCGCAGGCATCAATACCATCCGCGTGCACACCGCACAGCAGATGTTTGAAGTCTGCGACAGCCATTTCAATGAAACGGATATAGCCGTAATGGCAGCAGCAGTAGCGGACTACACACCCGTTACGCCCGCAAAAGAAAAAATTAAAAAAGCGGCGGACGAACAGCTCGATCTGCACCTTCGCCGCACCACCGATATACTGAAGAGTCTCGGAGAACGCAAGCGCAAAGGACAGGTGCTGGTTGGATTTGCCCTGGAAACAAAGGACGCCCGTAACTACGCGCTGGGAAAATTGACATCCAAAAACGCCGATCTCATCGTCATGAATACATTGGCTGATGAGGGTGCGGGGTTTGGCACAGATACAAATAAAGTGACTTTTTTCACTGCCGGCGGTGAAGAAATATCTTTCGCACTGAAACAAAAAACAGAAGTGGCCGGCGACATCACCGATCAAATAACGAAGCTGCTCTATGCATAACATGAAAAGAATATATGGTAAACTGTTGCTGCTGGCATTCCTGGTCGGTCCTATGATGGTTCAGGGACAGGAGATACAGGCGCGCTTCTCGATCGTAGCGGCCAAGATCAGCACACAGGTCAATAAGAATATTTTTCAGACGCTGCAAGGTGCGCTGAACAACTTCATCAACAACCGCAAATGGACCAACGATGTGTTTCAGGCGAATGAAAAAATTCAGTGCAACTTCCTGCTCAACATAGAGCAGGAGCTGGGCAACAACGTTTACAAAGCCAAACTTACCATACAGGCGGCGCGGCCTGTTTACAATACCTCTTACGACTCGCCGATCATGAACTTCATTGATGACAATGTAACGTTCCGTTATGTGGAGTTTCAACCGATCGAATTCAACGAGAACCGCGTGCAGGGAAACGATCCCGTTGCGGCCAACCTTACCGCTGTACTGGCCTACTACATCAATATCATATTGGGCCTCGACTATGATTCATACAGCCTCAAAGGTGGCGATCTTTATTTTCAGAAAGCCTGGAACATTGTCAACAATGCGCCTGAAGGAAGAGATGTGAGCGGCTGGAAATCTTTCGACAATCTTCGCAACCGTTACTGGCTTGCCGAAAACCTCAACAACAACCGCTTTGCCCTGATACATGATGCGTTGTATTCCTACTACCGAAAAGGCATGGATGTATTCCAGGAAAATGAGGAAGAAGGTCGCAACGGTATTCTCAGTTGCCTCAACTACCTCACTACGATCAATAACGATAACGCCAACTCGATGATCATCCAGTTCTTTTTCCAGGGAAAAAGTGCAGAGATCGTGAACGTATTCAAAAAAGCAAGTCCCGATATCCGCAGACGCGCGCTGGACCTGTTATCAAAACTCGACATTACTAACAGTAATGCCTACAAAGAGCTCCGATGAAAAGATTGCTTCTTTCCTGTTGTCTGCTGGCGGCCATACTGGCCGGTTGTGGCAATAAAAATAAAATCCCTTCTAACATTATGCCCCGCGAGAAAATGGATTCCGTGTTGTGGGACATGTTGCGTGCCGGAGAATTTGTAAACGGCTATGTACAGGCTACGGACACCGGTGCTGCGCGTGGCAGCAAATCAGTAGGGGTATATGAAGAAGTATTACGGGTGCACAAGATCACACGCCAGCAATTCGATGAAAGTTTTGCCTGGTACCGCGCCCATCCCGATCAGATGAAAAGGCTGCTGGATACTTTGGCCAAACGCCCATACACCGGAGACTCCACGGGAGTAAAACGTACCGATGCCGGCAAGGATTCACTGCTGCCGGCATTAAAGGGCACCGATTCATTGTTGAAAAGAAAACGTGCCGAATTGCGGGCAATGCCTGTGCCGCAAAAGCTGGCCGAATAAAACGATTGTTATGAAAAAGGTTGTAAAGAATGCCGACGAAGCCATTGCCGACATCCGGTCGGGAACAACCCTGATGCTGGGTGGATTTGGCCTCTGCGGTATTCCTGAAAATGCCATCGAGGCGCTCACAAGGGCCGATGTAAAAGAACTGACCTGTATTTCCAATAATGCCGGTGTGGACGATTTTGGGATCGGCCTGTTGCTTCAGCAGAAGAAGGTGCGCAAGATGATCGCCTCTTATGTGGGTGAAAATGCCGAATTCGAACGGCAATTGCTCAGTGGGGAACTGGAGGTGGAGCTGATTCCCCAGGGAACGCTCGCTACCCGTTGTATGGCAGCAGGTTATGGCATGCCGGCCGTGTTTACGCCCGCCGGGGTAGGCACGGAAGTAGCGCAGGGCAAGGAGGTCCGCCGCTTCGGCGACAAGGATTATCTGCTGGAATATGCCTTTGAAGCCGATTTCGCGCTCGTGAAGGCCTGGAAAGGTGATACGGCGGGCAACCTGGTGTTTCATGCCACGGCCCGGAATTTCAACCCGCTGATGGCCATGGCGGGCAGGGTGACCATCGCCGAAGTGGAAGAACTGGTGCCTGCAGGCCAATTGAATCCTGATGAGATCCATACGCCGGGCATCTATGTACACCGGATCTTCCAGGGTGTGAATTACGAAAAACGGATCGAGCAGCGCACCGTACGCGCAAAAGCCTGATCCCCACTTTTACTCCAACTTATTGCTTAAGCCATGGCATTGACAAAAGAACAGATAGCACGCCGCATTGCGCGGGAACTGCAGGACGGATATTATGTGAATCTAGGCATCGGCATACCCACACTGGTGGCCAACTACATTCCCGAAGGAATCGAAGTGGTCTTACAAAGTGAAAACGGGTTGCTGGGTATGGGGCCTTTTCCGCTTGAAGGAGAAGAAGACCCCGACCTGATCAATGCGGGAAAACAGACCATTACTACCTTACCCGGGTCGGTATTCTTTGACTCGGCGCTGAGTTTTGGTATGATACGGGCCGGCAAAGTGGATCTCACGGTACTCGGAGCAATGGAAGTCTCCGACCAGGGCGATATCGCCAACTGGAAAATTCCGGGCAAAATGGTAAAAGGAATGGGCGGGGCGATGGACCTGGTGGCCAGTGCCCGCAACATCATCGTGGCCATGATGCACACCAATCCCAAAGGCGAATCCAAATTATTACCGGCCTGCACATTGCCGCTTACCGGTATACGTTGCGTGAAAAAGATCGTAACCGAACTGGCAGTGCTCGATATTACACCTGAGGGATTTTTGTTGCTGGAAAGAGCGCCGGGCGTATCGGTTGAAGATATCCGCAGCCGCACGGCAGGAAGATTGGTGGTGAAGGGGGAAGTGCCGGAGATGGTGGTGTGAGTGAATGGTCAATCGTCAATGGTGAATCGTGAATAAACAGGCTGTGTCACTTACTACTTAATACTTATTACACTTCGACAAGCTCAGTGCGTCGCCTAAAACTTATGCCCGAAGTATCGGGCGGCTGTTTTCGCCTTACACCCTAAACCTTACGTCTTATACCTTAATCAATCAATGTATTCTTCACCGCAAAGAAAACCAGTCCCGCTGTATTCTTGCATCCGAACCGTTCCATCAACCTGTCTTTGATAGCTTCCACGGTGCGTGGGCTGATATCCATCTTCTGTGCAATTTCCTGGGCGGTAAACTCCATACAGATAAAGCGGAGTACGTCGCGTTCCTTGTCGGTGAGTGTTATTTCGCTGTTGAGAGAGGGAACTACTTTCTGGCGTGAATGGGATTTTTTGAGCAGGATACGGTTGACGAAATTGTTGAGGTAGTATCCTTTTTCATAAACTTCCATGATGGCGCGCCGGATTTCCTGCGGCTCTGCATTTTTCAGCAGGTAGCCATTGGCACCGTTTTCCATCAGGTGATAAACGAAACGTTCATCTTCATACATGCTGAGGACCAGCACTTTTACCGAAGGATATTTTTTGCTGACGATCTTGGTGGTTTCGATGCCGTCTTTTCCCGGCATGCGCAGGTCCATTAAGATCACATCGGGGTCAGCCTCTTCGATGCCTTCGAGCAGTTCGTCGCCGTGGTTGGCTTCCAATACAAATTTGATATTGCTGAAGGGGCGCAGCGACAGGATTACTCCTTTCCGGAATATCTTGTGGTCGTCAGCTATAGCTACCTTAATGGTTCCCATGAGGCGCAAAATTAATTAAAATAAACCCAAAGCCATCCGGGGTTTTCACGGTGCCGGCATTACTGGTAAGGTTCGTCCTTCGGTAGCTCGATCGTTACTTTATAATAGGTCTGTGAAATGTCTTTTTCAAACAGGATTTTGCCTTTGATCAGGCGCAGACGGCTGGTGATATTTTTCAGCCCCAGGCCGATATTGCTTTTTGTCAGTTTCTCGAAATCGGACTGGATGATGCCGCGGCCATCGTGATGGATACGGAGGAAAAATTTATTCTCGTGGATATTCTGCGTCAGGTGAATAAAGCTGGATGAGCTGTGCTTCAGGATATTACTCACGAGTTCCTGTACGATCCGGAACACCACCAGCTCTTTTTCTGTTTTCAGCCGTTCACGGTAGTCGTGGAAACGGCTGCTGGCGTTCATGCTGCCGGAACCGCTGATCTTCTGGAACAGGTCGTTGATGGCAGATTCGAGGCCGAAATTCTTGAGTGTGGGAGGCATCAGGCTATGACTGATATTGCGAATCAGTTGGATAGTATCATCTATGATCTGGCGAGCCTGGTATACGGACTGAAGCTGTGTGGCTTTGTCCTGGTTCACCAGGTTTTCGTTGAGGTACAAACGGGCAGTGGCAAGCATGGGGCCGGCATCATCGTGCAGGTCGGCGGCCAGGCGCTGGCGTTCTTCTTCCTGCAATTTGATGGAGGCGTTGAGCAGCATTCGCTGTTGTTCCTTTTCCATTTCCTGCATGCGGGCATTGAAGCGCGAAACTTTGCGCTGGTGCAAAACGAGCAGCAGGATGATACTTGCCGTAAGCACCACCATGCCCAACGCACCGATGATCAGTACGAAAGGAATGCCTGTAGTAGGTTGTGTAGCTTGCAGTAAGAACATGTTGGGTGCGGCAATTGATGGGTTCTAGTTAAAATCGAGGAATGGTGTTTTATGATTGGTTACAGGTTTATTACTGCCATTCTGCATCGAACGTGTAAAAATAACAACTGCCACCACAAAAAGAAGATTTTTAATAATGTCGAAAATATAGGTAATAAACCAATAGGGACGGATTTGACTCTTGGGCATGTGGTTTATCAGGATATAAAAGAAAAATGTACCCGAAAGATATGTCAGGATGCCGATGGCTATCCAGAAAGTATACTGCTTATATAGCGGCACGGATACCTGGGACATCAGTACACGGTAAAAATAATAAAATATATAACCCAACATGAAAAGGGTATAAACGCCGATCGGCACTGAGTCCAATAATTTAGGCTGTGCATACACCAGGTAAAGTATCTGGAACACCAGCAGTGGTATGGAAATGATTGCAACCACGCGTGCCACGGTGCGGCTGTTCATATTCTGGAACAGGAGATACGTGAATGTTACATATTCAAGAAGGGTGTAAACGAAATAGTACTGTTTCTCCGCCAGGTGGTCCACAAAGAAATCAAAGAAGAAATTGAAGAGAAAGAAAATACAGCAATAGATGGCCAGGCCAAGGAAATACCGGGTGCCTTTATTCCAGAGCCATATAATGGCGAGGAGCGGAGCCAGGTAGGAGAAAGTCAGAATATTAAAAAAAAGCTGTTCTATGTTATTGGATTTACGGCCAAATATAGAACAGCTTTTAAATAAATTATAGCGTTTTCGCTGGACGGACTAAGGAATTCTTAGTTTTCCCAAACAAAAAGGCCGTCTTCTGCATTTTCCCAGATGATTTTGCGGCTGATGGTGTCGATCTTTTTCATACCAATTAACGAGTTTAGACGGTTCAAAAATCTTTTCTGATGCAAAAATGCCCTGATTACAGGGGTGTTTCAACGGTCATTGTGCAGGTAGAATACTCTTATAATCCGATGTAATCCAGTACAGTAAAGGCTTTCAGCGAATTTACCTGGTAAACTTACTTTTTAAATTGTGGTAAATGTACCAAGTAAAATTAGTAAAAATACGGTCGATAAAAACGTAATCCTACTCGTAAAATTTACGATTAATGGTAAATACTTATGCACATGTGTGGAAAAGCCTGCGGTAAAAAGAGGTGCAGGCACCGGGCGGGCCAACCCGGATAGAGCAGATATCTGATCGGAGTGTTTGAAAATTAGCCCCTTTTCATTCATTCCGCTACAAATCTAGGGGATTTGAAATGCGCACACAAGCGGAATACCCCTGAATTTTAAACCCCGCGGATTTTACGGAACTTGTCGTAAATCACGCGGGGTTTATGCTAAATTACTGATTAACAGTAGTATAATAGAAAGTGGTTTCCCTTATTTATCCTTGTTGCTCACTAAAGTCCAGCATCCACCGGGTACCAAACTTATCTTTGAACGATGCAAACCAGGCACCCCAGAACATTTTTTCCAAAGCCATTTCCACCTGACCTCCTTCAGAAAGCGCCTCAAACAGACGGCGGGTTTCCTCCAGGCTGTCAGGAGAGATGGAGATATAACTGTTGTTACCTTCCACCAATTTATGTCCCAATGATTCGAAGGCATCCGTAGCCATGATCACATTGTTACCGATCGGAAGGGAAATGTGCATGATCTTATGGCGCAGCTCAGCCGGCATTTTCTCGCCGTCAGGCGTATCGCTAAAACGCATGATCGCACGGAATTCACCGCCGAATACAGATTTGTAAAAATTAAAAGCTTCTTCAGAAGTACCTGGAAAATTCAGGTAAGGGTTAAGGGAGATCATAAACAGAGATTTTTATGTTGAAAATGATTTTTACTCGATCACCTGGCACAGGTGCCCCGCATCGTGCACCAATTGCATCACCTTTTCGGGACATACGCCTTCTCCTTCCACACGTAATACTTTATCGCAATCATGAAGGTCCACATTGGCACGCCAGTGAGGGAACTGCTGATGCAGGCGCGTTACAACGACGGGCACCTGCTCCTTTTCAATATTTGTTTTAAAAATCTCTACCATGGCTGAAAGGCTGACAACCTTAAGTGGCAAACCGTTGATTGGTGATTCAAATTTACTTGCCTGGCGGATGACGGAAGGGGTGTGTTTACGACAATCTGAGGGCCGTGGGCGACAATTATCGCAACGATAATTGCAATGCGCCGGAAATACCTGCGGTTTCTGTTCTGAGCCGCGTATTACCCAGCGTAACGGGTATAAAACCTGCGTCAAGTGCGTGGTCGATTTCTGCTGTGGTAAAATCACCTTCGGGGCCAATCAGCAGCAACATATCCTGCGAACGGTCCTGCTGCCACAAGGGCGCGCGTGGCCGGGCTTCGCAATGCGCAATAAATTTCAAGGGTTGTGAAGCCTCGTGTATTACCTGGTCGAGAGACGACGGTTGATGCAATACCGGCAGCCAGCATTGTCTCGATTGCAACATGGCACTGATACAGATGGTCTGCATACGGTCGGCCCGGAACTTCTCTTTTTCCGTACGTGAAGTGAGCAGGGGAATAATTTCTCTTACGCCGATTTCTGTGGCTTTTTCAAGGAACCATTCAAAGCGGGAGGGATTTTTCAACAGGGAAATGGCGATCGATGTGCGGGGCTGTACTTCCGGCTCGTTGCTGCGGTTTACCACCACCACCTTGCAGTGTTTTTTATGGTCGAATGTAATGGAAGCGGTGATCAGTTGTCCTTTGCCATCGGTGAGGTTGAGTTGCTCTCCGGTTTTCATACGCAATACCTGAATGACATGGCGGCTGGTATCTTCTCCCAGTGTGATCTCCTGAGCGGAAACATCATCGGGAATATAGAAGAAGGGGAGTTGGGACATTTGAATTCAAAAGTAAAAATTCAAAATTCAAAAAAAGGAAAAAACTTACTGCTTACAACGGCTGTTTCACCGTACACCCTAAACCCTCAACCTTAAAAGAAGTCCTCGCCTTCATCGTCGGGCATCTTGTTCATCTTGCTGCTGACCTGGATGGAAAGTCTTGCTCCATCGCCTTCGCCGGTATCTACGGGTTTCCATTCGCCGGCGGGTAAGCCCATTGTGCTGTAAGGATCGTCGTCCCACATGGTGAACTTCTGGATATGCAGGAGCGCTTTGAGTTTGACTGTTTCCAGCGAACCGTTACGGTGTTTGGCGATTTTTACTTCGGTAAGACCTTTGATGTTTTCACCGTCGGCGCTTTGATTGATATCATAATATTCAGGGCGGTAAAGGAACATAACCATGTCCGCATCCTGTTCGATGGCACCTGATTCACGGAGGTCACTCAATTGGGGTACGCGGCTGCCTTCTTTCGATCCACGTTGTTCTACAGCACGGCTCAACTGGGAGAGAGCGATGATAGGAATCTGCAATTCTTTCGCGAGGCCTTTCAGGTTACGGGAAATATTACTGATCTCCTGTTCACGGTTGGTGTTCTTTCCTTCGCTGGCGCCGCTCATCAACTGCAGGTAGTCGATGATGACCATGCCGATATTGTTCTTGTTTTTGAGACGGCGGCATTTGGCACGCAGTTCAAAAATGTTGAGAGCGGGTGTATCGTCGATAAAAAGAGGAGCTTGTGCGAGGCGTTGGATGCCGCGGGCATAGAGCTGTTTCATCTCATGCTCTTCCAGTTTACCCCGTGCGATTTTTTCCAGCCATATTTCACTTTCGGCAGAAAGCACCCGTTGTACCAGTTGACTGGCGCTCATCTCCAGCGAGAAGAAAGCGACCGGTGAAGGCTTGGTCGGATGCATCACGGCATTACGCGCCAGGTTCAGCGCGAAGGCTGTTTTACCAACCGCAGGACGTGCTGCCAGGATGATAAGGTCGGTATTCTGCCAGCCGTAGGTTACTTTATCAAGACCGGAGAAACCACTGGGGACGCCGGTTACGTCTTCGTTCTTATGCCGGAGATCTTCGATCCGCTGAATGGTTTTAACCAACACCGAGTCGATGGTCTCGAAGTTTTTGCGAAGGTGATTGTTGGTGATCTCGAAGAGTTTGCTTTCTGCATCGTCGAGCAGATCGAAAACATCTGTTGAATCTTCATAAGCGTCTCCGATGATTTCACCGCTGATGCGGATCAGTTCGCGTTGAATGAACTTCTGAAGAATGATGCGTGCATGCGCTTCGATGTGGGCAGCAGAAACAACCGAGTTGGTCAGCTTGGTTACGTAGTAAGCACCGCCTACCACATCAAGTTCGCTACGGCTGCGGAGTTCTTCTGCCACGGTGAGGATATCGATGGGCTGGCTTTTGTTGGCCAGGCTCTGCATGGCTTTGAAAATCCGCTGATGGGCTTCGACGTAAAAACATTCTGCTTTCAGGATTTCGATAACAACGTCAAAGGCGTTTTTTTCCAGCATTACTGCACCAAGCACGGCCTCCTCGAGGTCTTTGGCCTGCGGTGGTATTTTGCCATATACCATTGTGCTGAGATCGACCGATGGCCGTCTCTTTTGCTGCTTGCGGTCTTTATTGACGTTCGATAGATCCATCGTTGAGTTACATAGATAAAGCGTTAAACCATCAGTTTCGAGCACTAATGACTTGTGGGTGAATGTCAGCCTTGTTTAAAGAAAAAATACTTCTTGATAAGGGGCGTGTTCCCGGCAGTCAGTAGCGAAATAACTCCCGTTTGGGGTTTAAAAAAAATTTTTCTTTTCGCACATTTTCTACATTCCCCGGTGCCGGTTATCCACATATTTTCTTTCCTGCTGGCTTTCAATCCCTTCCTGTAAATTACACCAAATACATGGGGTTTGTTGCCGAAAGAACCGCACATCGGTTAATAAGTTTTTTATACGAATGCCCTGCTTACTAACGTTATTATTTTGCCAGGACCTGCTGCTGTTTAAAAACGTCAGCTTATGCAAACAACGTCAGCAAACTCGCCTGGTCGCTGCGCAATGGTGCAGCCTGTTTTTAACACAGTGTTATGGATAGGTAATCTGTCGGGACACGGCAATGAGCAGGCAGGGGGCCAGGTATTCACAAGTCCGTCGGATGGGGAACTGCACAGTATCCGTCTTTATGCCGATGCCATTCCGCAACCGGGATTGTTGCGAATGAGTTTTCATCAATTTGATAATGGATTACAAAAATGGGGAGCGCCGGTTGCAGAAGCGGAAGTGGATGTGCAACCGGAAGACGTGCGTCTTTGGATCAGTTTTTCACTGCCGCCTGTCCGGCTTGCGCATAAACAGGAATATGGTTTCCAGGTATATAGTGCCGATGCTATGATCGGATTGGGTGAAGCTGCCGGCAACAGTCGCAGTCCGTTTGAGGCGGGGGCAGCCTGGAAGACCGATGCGGGCAACCGGCAGGGTTATTTCTACCATTACTTCAGCCTGGCCTATGAGCTGGTGTTTCGCGCCTGAAGGAACTACATCAGCGGAGGAAACGTATGGTCATCTTGTGCAGGAACGGATCTTCGCGCAGTACCATTCTTTTTTCCATCCGGAACATATGCGGATGGAGCCCGCCTTCCAGTCGGACAGCAAAAGAGTATTGAGCGGTAAAGGGTGTAATACTGGTAACGATGGTGCAGATCGTCAACGTGCGACCCTGCAGCAACAGGTTACTGCCTAGGGGATACTTTTCGACATCACCGCTGAGACCATCCTGCAGAGGTGTGTTGTCGAGAAAAAGATGGGTGGTAACGGAAGACGTGTCACAGGTTGGCCGGAGGTGAAAGTAGATCAGCCGGCCAGATTGATCGGTACGGTAGGTGTCGTGATGGAGGCAAATGTTTGTAGCGTCGCGGAACGCATTGTTAAGCAACTTTAGTCCAGACATTGTTCAAAGGTTAAAGGTGAGGGCTAAACTAGTGTTTTCCACGGTAGCTGAAGACCGTCTTTTCGCCCTTTTTGGAGTAGAATTTTAACGGGAGGCGGCATCTTTGTACCTTTCGTTAAACCATTTCCCAATGCCTTCTACCATTACGCAGGAAGAATTTCTTGCCAAAAGCGGAGCCGACGACCTGATCCGCGATTTCCGTAAAAAGCTGGAAGCCGAAAACCGTCCGCTTGCCGTTTCGGATGTACGGGATGAGCAGGGCCATCAATACGTGGACCTGGTGCAGGAGGGCGGCGGTGTGCTGGGTATTGCACTGGTGGGTTACACCTATGTGCTGGAAAAAATGGGCATCCGGTTTTTCAGTCTCGCCGGCACCAGCGCGGGTTCTATCAATGCGATGCTGCTGGCCTGCAGCGGAAATAAGGAAGATGAGAAATCATCGAAAGTGGTGAAACAACTGGCCGAGTTGGAAATGTTCTCTTTTGTAGATGGTAAACCCGGCAACTGGCGCTTTACCCGCTGGGTAAAAAAATGGATCCAGAAAATCTTATTGGGCCGAGCTGTTTTTAAACGGTTACGTATATTATTTATGGCGGCGGCAGGGTTGTGGTTGTTGTGTACGCTGGCTTGTTTTGTGTTCTGCTTTATTAACCCTACAGTAGCAAAATGTCTGGGCATCGTATCAGGCGCTTTGTTTTTATTAGGAGGCATCATCACGTTATTCTTTTATCGGCGGTTTAAATTATTTGCGCGTACCGGGTATGGATTAAACAGTGGTGAGGCATTTCACCAATGGATCAATGGCATACTGGAGACCTGCCCGATAGAAGGCAACCTGCGTAACGGCACTATTTGTACGCTCGAAGATTTCTCGAAACATTTCATGCGCATACCACCATTGAAAGTAATTCCCGACGAACGCCGTACCAACAATCAGCCGCCTTATATGCCGATGCTGACCATCATTACCTGTGATATTGTATCGGAGCGAAAGATTGAATTTCCACGTATGTGGGATTTGTATTGGTCGCATCCGTCGCAGGTGCGGCCGGGCGACTTTGTACGGGCTAGTATGTCAATCCCTGTTTTCTTTGAATCTTTCCAGGTGAAAAACATTCGTGCCAACAGCAGTTTTGCGGCATGGGATGAACATCTCAACTGGCAAAATGAACGAAAGGCGATTCCGGACACGGCGCAGTTCATCGATGGCGGGATATTATCAAACTTCCCCATCAGTATGTTTTATAATCCGAATTATCCGGTGCCGCGTATGCCCACGTTTGGTATCCGTTTGCAGGATGGCGTACTCGATCACGCCGAAAGAAGCAACAATACATTCTGGAGTTATATAGCCTCATTATTTTCTACCATCCGCTTCAACTTCGATCGCGACTTTATGACGCGTAACAAAGCTTACAACCGTGCCATCAAGTCGATCGACGTGCGGGGATATAGCTGGTTGAATTTTTTCATGACGGACGACGACAAGATTGCGCTATTCCGCAAAGGTGCGGAAGCGGCCATTTCTTTTTTAGATGCTTTTGATTGGGAAGCATACAAAGGAGAGCGACTGTCTAATTTCGAGCAGGCACGCGAACGCTACGACAATCCCAATAACCTGGAAGTGTATCCGTTTTCCGTCAATACATCCCCGCAACCGGCGAATTAGTTGAACAGATAGGAGCGCAGTTCAACAGCAGGTTCTACAGTATCATAGTTGTAAGGAACCTGGTATCCTGCTTCCTGGAATTGCTGCCGCGTAATCTCTTCGCTTCCGGGCAGTAACTGTGAAACGCGTTCACGCATCGTTTGTGCGCGATCGTCAGATTCCATCACTAAATAAGCTTCTGATTGTCCTTTGCGCGGAAGCAACATGGTGCAGCGGGCAAAACGGGTGACAAGATCATCACGAAGAAACATCCTGATATCCCATTCACCTTTGAAAGGGATGCTGAAGAAATAAACTGATTCAGTCATAATTATTACAATTGGTTACCGAATCATTTAAAGTTACCCATTAATGCAGCGAATGCCCGGGATATGTACATTAAAATTCGCTGAGGGAGACAAAGGTCGATGAATGGTTATTTATAGGTCACTCTGTTACAGGCGATAGCCGGTGATTGTGGGGATAACTTTTATCGGGAGACGGTTCAAGTGAAAAGTAGTAAGTAATAAGTGTGTCCCAGGCCGTTTATTGACGATTCACGATTCACATTCACAACTGCACAAACTCCGGCGTATGATTTGCCCGCGGAAGAAAATCATGCATGATCCAGTCTCTGCTGACTTTCATATAACCTGTAGTCGTTCCGTCGCTGCAACCATACCATTCTTCTGCCAATACATCTTTATCGATTACCACACGCACTTTATCAGTGGTATCAAGCATTACACCGAACACTGTTGCCGCACCCACTGTCACTCCCAGTATTTCCTGCAGAAGAGCGGGTGGCGCGAAGGAGACACGTGAAATATTCAGCGCACTGCTGAAGTCTTTTGTCTTAAAAGGCTTGTCTGCAGTAGTTACAACCAGGTAGAAGTTTGTTGCCTGCCTGTTGCACAGGAAAAGTGTTTTTACAATCGGTGTCTTCAACTTGTGACCAATGTCCACACAATCTTCCATAGTGATGGCCTCGTCGGTATCTACACGCTCAAAAGTTACATCAGCCTGTTTAAGTGTCTGGTAAACTTTTTCCTGCAGCGCCGTTTTAAAAACAGACGGCGCGGTATGTTGTATTTCGCTTATGTAAAACATGATCAATGGGCCATGTCGTCTTTGTTCACCTCGTTGCTGTCGAGTGTAGGCTCATTCAGTTGTACCACACGGCGCGTTGCCTGCTTTTTCATCATGGCCATGTTCAGCATTTGCACAATGAACGAGAAGGCCATACCGAAGTAGATATAATTTTTGAGATGCAATTCATGCGCAGCGGCGGCATCCCATCCTTCAATGATCAGGCTGAGACCGATCATCACCAGGAATGAAAGCGCGAGCATTTTGAGTGTGGGGTGTTTGTGTATGTATGCCGAAATAGCCGGACTGAACACAAACATCACAATCATGGCAATGATCACTGCGGCGATCATGATCTCCACATGCTTGGCTGTGCCCCCTGCAGTGATAATGCTGTCGAAAGAAAAAACCGCATCGATAAGCATGATTTGCCCGACCGCCTGCCCGAAACTGAGCGGTTTCTTGTTGACGGCACTCGCATTGGGATCTTCACCTTCAAGTTTGTGATGTATTTCCTTTACAGACTTGTATATCAGGAAGAGGCCGCCGATGAGCATCACCAGACTCGCCAGGTCGAAACCTTTGCCGAACCATTCTTCCGGAATAATGTATTTACCTTTTTGTTCCAGTAACCAGCCTAAACCCAGCAGCAGAAGACTTCTTGAAAGAATCCCGGTGATCATCCAGGTAATGCGCGCCCTTTTCTGCTCTTTTTTATCGCGCAGGCGGTTCATGATGATGCTGACAAAAATTACATTGTCAATACCTAATACTACTTCGAGAATAACGAGAACGAGGAAGCTGATGATGGCTTCGCTGGTGAACAAATGCTCCATGGTGAGACAAAATTACGTGTTGGAATGGTTCTGTGTTTACGATGCTGTAGTGAACAATTGTTCACGGCATATTTTTTTAACGATGGATGGACCTTCGTAAATGAATCCCGTCCATACCTGTACGAGTTGTGCGCCGGTAGCCAGCTTTTCACGTGCATCGGCTGCGGTGAAGATGCCACCTGAAGCGATCACCGGCAACTCGCCTTTGGTGCGATTGAAGATATGTTGAAGAACGGCAGTGCTTCTTTCTTTTACCGGCCGGCCGCTGAGGCCACCGGCTTCTTTTGCTGTTTCCGCTGATGCTTCACTCAATCCTTCGCGGCTGATGGTGGTGTTGGTGGCAACCAGCCCGTCAAGCTTAATTTCCAGTGCCAGATCTACCACGTCATCGATCTGTTCGGGTGTAAGGTCCGGCGCAATTTTCAACAAGATCGGTTTGGCCTGGGCTTTACCATTGTTGATCATTTGCAGGTGGCGCAGGATTTTTCCCAGGGATGCTTTTTCCTGCAGTTCCCGCAGGCCGGGGGTATTGGGACTGCTGACATTGACTACGAAATAGTCGACATAGGGGTGCAGTTCACGGAAACAGCTATCATAGTCTTTCCAGGCTTCTTCATTCGGCGTTACTTTATTTTTACCGATGTTGCCGCCGATGATCAGGGGTGTTTCTCCCGCCGCTGTTTCATAGGCACGCCATTTTTCGAGGCGTGCTGCAATAGTCGTTGCGCCATCATTATTAAATCCCATCCGGTTGATGAGTGCCTGGTCTTCCGGTAACCTGAACAGCCTGGGCTTCGGATTACCTTCCTGCGCAACGGGTGTAACCGTTCCTATCTCTACAAATCCAAACCCAAGAGCTTTGAGTTCTCGGAGGTAACGGGCGTTTTTATCAAAACCGGCCCCGAGCCCAACCGGATTGCGGAATTGCAGGTTGAGGAAATCTACAGCCGGCCCTTTCGGAGTGAAACGATTACCGATCAGTTTGCGCAAAGGCCCGATGCTGCAAGCCGCGCGCAGACAGTTCATGGAAAAATAGTGAACAGATTCTGTCGGAAAACGAAATAGAACACTGCGGATAAAACGGTAAAACATAATAGTTAATCTTCGAGTTTCGCCCATACTTCAGCATCCAGCAGCATGGTCGAAAGACTTTTTAGTTTTTTATAATCGATAAAGGTCCAGTCGGGTGAATGTTCGTTGCGGATGGCGAGCATATCTGCCTTTAGTGGTACGATCAACGTTTTCGTTGACGAGTCATATGTAACAGTTGTGTTCATCACCGAAGACATTAATGTTGTCATTTCTTCCGCGTTGGTATTTTCCTCTTCTTTAAATTTCATACGTAAGACGAAGGAATAATCTACCACTGCGTAAGTGCCGGCTCCCACGTTGAAGGAAGGATGAACGGAGTCTGCCCGGCATGAATCCATCTGCGTCGATACTTCCGGTGAATCAAAAACCTTGCGGGTTTCTTCTTCCAGGGCGGGCCGGGGAATGATCGTGAAAATCTTCGGATAGACAAGGTCCAATATTGCCGCAACATCCATCCGGTTATTGGCAGCCATGTAAGCATCGAGCCTCTTTTGGAGCGAGGCGTCTGTCTGTGCCGACACGCTGAAAACCAGCAGCAGAAAAGGGGCTAGCAGGAGCCGTTTCATGGATTTTTGCCCAAAGAAATTGCATAGGCCGGGGACCACAAAAATTATTTTTACAGATGTAGGGATTGATTAACTTTGGTCTATAAGTTGCATAAACAACTATTTGCAGTGGTTTGCTTGCTACTGCTTCAGATTTCAAACTTTACTACCATGCAGGAAGCTTATATCGTTGCCGGTTACCGCACAGCGGTTGGTAAGGCCAAAAAAGGAGGATTCCGTTTTTATCGTCCCGATGACCTGGCGGTGGATCTTATCCGCGGGCTTATGGCCAGTGTGCCGCAGCTCGAGGCGAACCGTGTAGACGACGTAATAGTTGGCAACGCGGTACCCGAAGCCGAGCAGGGGCTTCAATTCGGGCGAATCATCTCGGCACGTGCGCTGGGCTTCGACGTACCTGGCGTGACGGTTAACCGTTATTGTGCTTCCGGTCTTGAAACGATTGCCATTGCTACGGCGAAGATCCGTACGGGTCAGGCAGAATGCATTATCGCTGGTGGTACAGAAAGCATGAGCCTGGTGCCCACGGCAGGTTGGAAAACGGTGCCTTCCTATGCGATTGCAAAAGACGACCCCGATTATTACCTGAGTATGGGACTGACGGCCGAAGCTGTGGCCAAAGAATACAATGTAAGCCGCGAAGACCAGGATACTTTTGCCTACGAATCGCATCGAAAAGCTTTGCAGGCGATCGAGAATGGCTATTTCAAACCAGGTATCCTGCCGGTGGAAATTGAAGAGGTGTATGTTGACAAAGCCGGCAAAAAGCAAAAACGAAATTATACGGTTGATACCGATGAAGGCCCGCGCGCAGACACATCACGCGAGGCGTTGGCTAAACTGAAACCGGTGTTTGCTGCCGGTGGAAGTGTAACGGCAGGTAATTCTTCTCAAACATCCGATGGCGCTGCATTTGTGATCGTCATGGGAGAGAAGATGATGAATGAATTGGGGCTGAAGCCGCTTGGGCGTCTCGTGGCCTGTGCTTCTGCAGGGGTAGCCCCGCGCATCATGGGCATTGGTCCCGTTGCCGCGATTCCGCGCGCGTTGAAGCAGGTAGGCATGAAAATCTCCGATATTGATCTGATTGAATTGAACGAAGCATTTGCCTCTCAGTCACTGGCGGTGATCCGCGAGGTCGGCCTCGATCCGGAAAAAGTTAATATCAATGGCGGTGCGATTGCCCTCGGACATCCACTCGGTTGCACAGGCGCCAAACTCACCATACAAAATCTGCATGATCTGAACCGGCTCGGTAAGAAATATGGTATGATAACGGCGTGTGTAGGGGGAGGTCAGGGTATTGCGGGTATTATTGAGAACCTGCAGTAAGTTCACTACGATTGAAAGCAAACCATGTCGAATGAGTGGTGTGTTTACCGGTGATCGCTCGTCAGCCATTGTAGCAGTGACGCGGCATGTTCCAACACAGGCCCCGCCGTCGCGTCTTCTTCGAGTTCCATAAAAGATCCTTCCCTGGTATGTACTTTGTCTGCCACCAGCAGGCTGATGCGTGCGCTTCCTTCCGAAGGCGGGCGTTGACGCGGCATTTTTTGAGCCGGCCATTTATTTACAGCTACGATAGCTGCGTCTAACAGGGGATCGACATATTCGTCAGAGATTTCATCCGGATCGGTTAATTGCAACACTTTACCCTTCGGAGAAATCACGGTTGCTGTTCCATCTTCCAATGCAGCTACAATTTCAACTGCGCCATCCATTCCGATTTCGACAATAACGCCTAATAATTCTCTTGCACCCACAGCGGCACCTTCGGCCGCCAGTTGTTTATAAGCAAGCAAACGACGTGGTGTTGACAAATCGGGATTGTCAACGATGCCATGCAACTGCACTACATCCTGCGATGCGCCGAAATTTTCAGCATTGTCAGCAAATAATTCATTGTAGACCTGATCTGCTTCTTTGGTGCCGAAAGGTAAATAAGGGGGTGCCGTCTGGTTACGTGGATCCATACTTGGAGCTTAAAAAATTCAGTAAATGGATTCAAAGGGGATTAAAGAAACGGGGCCGGGCGAACTGTGCGCAAAAAACCTGCCAGACGAAGATAGTGTTTTAAAAGAGTTGTTGAAGTTGATGCACGTAAGTAAATGCTAAAGTCCGGTTTTTGCCGGACTTGCTTTTTCAATATACCCAATCGGCCTTTTTCTATTCAGGCAGTGAGGTAATCCACCAGATATTGCCGTTCATATCTTTTACGCCACCACTGCGACCATAGTCCTTATCGGCGACTTCCATCACCACTTCAGCCCCCTGTTCCACTGCTTTGTGAACGCATTCATCGGCATTATCGACGTAAATAAAAAGATCACAGGTACGGGCGGGCCAGTCTTTATTGGCTCCCCCGATCATGAGGGTGCTGTTGCCGATGATAATTTCTGCATGCATAATGCCTCCGTCTGGCCGCAGGTGTTGTTGTGTCACTTTAGCTTTGAAGGTATCGCGTGCAAAATTGATCAATGCCTCAGGACTGTGGGCAATAAAATAAGGCATTACAGTCTGATGTCCGGAAGGTAAGTTCATAACAGATGATTTGTGTTAAAGTATCGGACAAAAATCACGCTCAATCAGTCCGGAAAATTGGAAAAAAGCGACATTTCCCAAAATCTGCCAGAGGAATGGCGTTATTCAGCATCCCGCCATTCTGTTGCACCGGAAACGCCGGAGAAATATTTCAGTGGATGCTGACCGGAGAAAGCCCGGAAGTCATGGATAAAATGCGATTGATCATAGTAGCCGCAATTATGCGCAATATCCGTAAGGCGACAGTTCTTTTTACCGTAGAACTGCAGTGCCGAGTGAAATCGTACAATGCGGGAGAACAGCTTGGGGGCGAAGCCGGTTGTGGTGCGAAACTTCCTTTCAAACTGCCTTTGGGAAAGAAAATACTTTGCACCTAATTCCCCTATCTGTACGAGGCCCTGTTCGCGGATGATCTGTTGCATGGCGGCGAATACGGACGGTTCCTGTTTTGTATAGGGTAAACGTTTTAAAAGAAACCGGTCCATGATTGCTCTGCGTTCACCATTATTTTTTGCCGATAGCATTTGTTCTTCGAGAGCAATTCCTTCTATTCCCAGGAATGAAATGAGATCCGGCATTTCATTGGAGAGGGCTTCTGCGGAAATATTGAAGAGCGACGTAATCGCATGCGGATAAAAGTAGACGCCGAAAATGCCAAAACCCCGCTCTGTCCGGAATTGCCGCGGCCGGCTGCTCGGTCCCTGGATGCCGGCTGAAAAAGAAGGACTGTCTTCCTTGCCTGTCATCAACTCATCAAACCTGCCGGAATAATGAAAAACCATTTCCGTGCACACATCTGCCATGGAATAATGTGTGTAAGCTTCATTACTTTCCAATATCCAGTACGATTTTACAAAATCACCTAACTGCAGAGATGGCGCTATGGTCGAATAGCTGAGCATAGCTTCAAATTACAAAACAATTACCGAATGATTGTTCTGTGCGTCAGGTATCCATAATGTCAAAGAACTGAAACAGCTACAATACTGTTATTCGCAACTGAATATTTACAACCGGACAAGCCCGTTTCGCATGGTCAGGATAGCCAGTCCTACACGGCTACGGACATCGAGCTTGGTGAAAAGCTGATCACGCATATTGTCGATGGTTCTGGGATTCATACCCATTTGCAAAGCGATTTCTTTATAGGTCAGATCAGTGCAGGCCAGTTCGAGAAAGTCGAGTTCCTGTTGGCTGAACATGGTGTTATCCAGGGTATATTGCTTATTGTCTCCTGGCCGGAACATATTTGCCAGTTTTCCGGACACATGATGCGAATAGTAGTACCCTTGTTTTTGCACGGTATGAATGGCGGTGCGCAATTCATCCGGTTGTACATCTTTCTTCAGAAACCCCCGTACGCCATTTTGCAACAAGCGGATAAGTGATAGTTCTGAATCAAACATTGTCAGCACCAATACCGGTACATCGGGCAGTTTCCGGTAAAGGCGGCCTGCTGTTTCAAAGCCATCCATTTCCGGCATGTTGATATCGAGCACTATCACATCGGGCTTGCTGCCGGCGGAAAGGAAATCGAGCAGTTCGCGACCGGATGCTGCTTCGTGAACAACCTGGCAATCCGGATAGTTGTTCAACATAGCCGCCAACGCTTTTCTTACAAGAACATGGTCGTCTACGAGCACGATCTTACTCCGTTGTATCGTTTTTGTTTCTGACATGAGCTACCGGTTAGATGGTTAATTCGATGTTGAAATAGCTTTTGTTGACTTTTGCTTTTCGTTACTTACTGCATAGGTGGTGTCCTTGCAATAGCAAGCCCGTGCAACCATGAGAAAAAATATTGTATATAATAAATAATAGATAGCATAGAAACCAGACCAGAGATGATATGTTTTAAAGAAGAGTATTTCTCCAATGGCAACCGGAATGGAGACCAGCATGAGCAGGGTGATCGCTGTTGCTATCCAGCATCCCGGAATATCGGTCAGATTTCTTAGTATGGATTCCCTGAAAAGCGTAATGAAATAAGCAATTCCAAGTATCAGAAAAAATATGGATTCAGTTGCGAGCAGCCATCCTCTCAGCCTGACGATCTGTTCAAGATCTGATACAGAAGAAATAAATATAATCGCCATTGTCCCGATCAGGAAAATGATATTCGATGCTATAATGAAATGTTTCAATCTTTTTGAGAAAAGCCGGTGATAGTAAAAATGAGAAAAGACCACAGTCTCGACAGTGAGAAACAAGAGGTCCATGTAGCGGAATGTCTGTTGTATGGCTGGCTGATAAGGCGTTTTATAGAATACGACAAATAGTACACTGTTAGTTATCCATAGTATGAGCATGGAAATGGCAAACCAGTGAAACCGGTGTGGTTCGATCGGGTTACTTCTTCTGACAAGTATAATAAGGCAATAGACAACGGCTGTAATCAGCAGTGGCGCGGTGTAGTATTGATAAGACCAGTATTGAAATAAATTTTCCATTTGGCTAAGCTACGTTGTGACGATGCCGTAATCCAAGGGAAAAAACATACGATTTGATCGTTTTTTTCGGCAAGACAAGCTCAAAGAAAAATACGTTTGATGTTTGTGTTTTTTCCTTTGGCGAAGGTCCGGTGGCTGAGATATCTTTGTGCCATGATACGGTTCTTACAAGATAATAATCTGCAGGGTGTTTGTCAAGGTTGTCGTGGGGAAATAAATACTTAGTAATAGAGCAGGGGAGTTGGCGGGTAGTAAAAGAAGTAAGGGTAAACGAATATCTAAAGGGAAAGGAATTTGCTGGATGGAAATGTAGCGGGTTATGCGGAATGACAGAATAGTTCTGGGGCTGAATAAAACCGGAGTGCCGGTCTCATTTTAAAGGTAGATGAATCGGTAGAAATATAAGGGATAAAAAAAGCGGGATGATTATCCCGCCGATGATTAATTACTCACTTTCTTTTTCAATGTGCTTACCTGTTGTTGCAGGTCTGTCACAATGTTTGCAAGTTGATTTACATTCCAACGTTGCAATGTGTTGGTCTTTGAAATAACCACCTGGGCTTCCCACATTTCCAATACATCTTCAGAGCTGATGGTATATGGCTGGAAAACCGGGTTGTCGCTCACAAGGGTAAGCTTGTTTTTTGTACGGGTATTTTTAGCAACCCGTTTGTAGACGATCCCTTCGGTGCGCGAGATCACAATACAAGCAGCATTGTTTTTGAGGTGTTCGAGATCGTCAACTTTCTCACCTACGATCACGGAGCCACTGGGTGTGGGCAACATGGAATCGCCGACGATTTCAAATGCGCGATAGTTGCCACCGCTCATCATCGGCAAGGTGAATGTGTTCAACTCGTCGATGAATTCCGGATCACCATAACCTGCGAGGTAACCAGCAGCAGCTTTCATCGGGACAAAAGGAATTTCCGAGCGGCCGCCGGATAATTTCATCGCCCGGCGTTTGGACAGGTAATTACTGCCTTTGCTTTCGCTCAGATCGCTGCGCAACAGATCATCTAGTGTAAGCTTAAAAATATCACACAGTATTTCAAGCACATCGATGCGCGGCTCTGCACGTTCTTCTTCATAGGCTCCGACCAGGGAACGTTTGATACCCAATTTGGTGGCAAATTCCTCCTGCGTCCAGCCCCTGAGCTTGCGCAGGTACTTCATGTTTTTACTGGCGATTGACATATCAACTAATGATTTTAGTGCAAAATACTAACTTTTTTATCAAAAACAAATTTTTTACCTGTTTTTACTACAACTATTCATTTTAAGAAGAATCGCACTGACCAGAATAAGAGAGCGCTGATAATTAACGGTAAGGCAGCGCGGTCGTAGTAGTGCCGGATATTGCTTACTGACACGGGCGCTCTGTTAGAATGTAACAACGGCAGCCTGAACAACACGCTTTGCTCGATAGGTGGATCGTATCCTTACCTGCTGTTTAGCAAGTTGTTGGGTCTTTGAGGAAAAAAGGTACTTTTGCACAGCTATGGCTACAAAGAAAAAGACCGCAACGAAGAAGAAAAGTTCTACAGCCCGGACCAAGGAGAAACCGGTGATCCTCGTGGTGAACGACGATGGGGTTACAGCACCTGGTATACGCAACCTGGTAGAAGCCGTTAAAGATCTAGGTACTATCGTGGTAGTGGCACCCGATAAACCACAGTCAGGTATGGGGCATGCGATCACCATCGGACATCCGCTGCGCTTGCTGAAAGTAGACAGTTTTGAAGGAATTGAAGCCTATGCCTGTACAGGCACACCTGTTGATTGCGTGAAACTGGCGGTAGATAAAGTATTGCATCGCAAACCGGACCTGTGTATCAGTGGTATCAACCACGGCGCCAATCATAGCATCAACGTGATTTATTCCGGTACCATGTCTGCTGCAGTGGAAGCAGCTATCGAAAATATTCCCTCTGCAGGATTCTCCCTGCTGGATCATAGCATTGAAGCTGATTTTACCGGAGCACGCAAGTATGCGCGTGAGGTAGTGCAGAAAATGCTGAACACGCGTTTGGATAAACATACCGTACTCAACGTAAATATTCCCAACCTGCCACCCGACCATATAAAAGGAATCCGGATCTGTAAGCAGGCCTATGCGAAATACGAAGAAGATTTCATCGAGCGTCAGGATCCGCACGGTCGTCATTATTATTGGCTTACCGGCGAATTCGTGAATTTCGATAAAGCAAAAGATACCGATGTATGGGCGCTCAACCACGGTTACGTGAGTGTTGTGCCGGTGCAATTTGATCTTACCCATTACGAACTGAAAGCAAAACTGGAAAAGCAATGGTCATGAAACTGTTGAAGTCAAACAATTTTCGTTTCGGCCTGCTGATTGGTCTGCTGGGTTTGCTCCTGGGCCTGCTGATCATTTACCTGGTGCGTTCTCCGTTCCAGTCGTTTGGAGAGTTTTTGACTTATTTCTTCAGCGAAAATCAACTACTGACATCCGTTGGCTCACTTACCTTGCTGGGCAATATTGCGCTCTTTACGGTATACGTCAATACGAATCGCGATAAAACCGCTGCCGGCATCTTTACCATAACTGTCATCTATGGTATTGCTATCCTGCTTTTGAAAGTTGTTTAAGGTCTTTCTGATGGATGGAAGTATAGTATGATGATGCAAAGGCTTAACTTTGACAGCTCATCTTATTACCCAATCCGACCCATGATTCAGACGCTTGTCTGCTTTTTATTGCCGTATATACTACGATGTCATTCTTCTTCCAGCTACAGCCAACGTTGGCTCCTTCCTGGCTGTCCTGATCCCTCCGGTCGGTTTGTTGTAAACAGGTATTCATCTGCCTGCTAAACGTATCCCAAACCCTGCATGAAATGAATAGTACACTTTTTTTTATAATTACCGGTGGCCCCGGAGCCGGTAAAACCACCTTACTGAATGCACTACGAGCGCGTGGTTTTGTGTGTATGGAGGAAGTTGCGCGCGACATCATACGACAACAAATTAAAAAGGGTGGCGATGCATTGCCCTGGGCCAACGTTACTGCCTATACAGAACGAATGCTACAGGCTACTATAGAGTTATACAATGATGCAATGAAACGTTATGAAGGCCAACCGGTTTTTTTCGACAGGGGACTGCCGGATACGCTTGCCTATATGCGTCTTACCGGGCAAACAATGAGCCCGGCCATTCATGCTGCTGCCGAGGAGTATCGTTATCATAGCCGCGTATTCCTGCTGCCGCCATGGCAGGAGATATATACAACCGATGACGAACGTAAACAATCGTGGGACGAAGCGGTAAAAACTGCACGCATAATCCGTGATACGTACCGGCACTTTGGTTACGATCCGGTTGATGTGCCCCGTTGCTCTGTTGCCGACCGCGTTAAATTCGTTCTTGCGGGAGCGGGGTTGTAAAAGGTATAAGGCGTAAGGTATAAGGAGTAAGGCATAAGGCGTAAGGTGTAAGGTATAGGGCGTAAGGTGTAAGGTTTACATCTTCATGGTTCGTGCATACACTACAACTGTTCGGAAGATTTTGAACCTGTCATTCCGACATCACGCCACCGTTGGTCTCCAGACCAACGGGCCTGCTCAGCCTTGAGTTATGTACGAAGTTGACCTTAACCTGTCAAAGCTGCCTGACGCTTGCTTGTTGGTCGGGAGACCAACAAGGGTTCTAATTTATACTCCACGTCGCCATTACGTTTAAAAATGAAAAGCGACTCTTAGCGGTAAACGTTCCTAACACTTATGGTGCATACACGAACCTTAATGAGCAAGAATCACTACTCACCTTCCCGGACTCACTCAATTTTAATCTAATTCTAATATGTCTGTAATGCTGCTTTTAACGGCGGTTAATCAACTACTTATACCTTCACCGCTGCCCGAAAAGCCTATTTAGTAAGTTTGCAGGCCGCAACCGGCCTAACCTTCGGGCAAATAAGCTGTTAATTGGGGTAGATTTAAAAACAAACCGTCGATATGCATATTTTATTAGTTGAGGATGAGCCGGCAGTAGCCGGAATGCTGAATAAAGGGTTGACAGAAGAAGGGCATACCGTTACAGTAGCACCCGACGGCCCGATCGGTTTGCAAATGGCCACCGAACATACCTTCAATATGATCATCCTCGATGTGATGTTGCCAGGCATGAATGGCATCGAATTATGTAAACAATTGCGCAAGCAAAAAAATCATACACCGATCCTCATGCTCACCGCGCTGTCCACCACCGAAAATGTGGTAACCGGACTTGATGCAGGAGCGGATGATTATATTACCAAACCTTTCAAGTTTCGCGAACTCGCTGCCCGCATACGGTCATTGTCCCGCCGCGGGTTACCGGCCGAGCCTGCTGAAGTGCTGCGCCTTGCCGATCTCGAAATGGACCTTACCGCACGCACCGTGGTTCGCGGCGGAACGGAAATCAGCCTTACTTCTACCGAATACCGTTTGCTGGAATACCTGCTGAAGAATAAAGGGCGGGTGGTATCACGTCTCGATATGCTGGAAAATGTGTGGGGAATCGACTTCAACATGGGCACGAACGTGGTGGACGTATATGTCAATTACCTCCGGAAAAAAATTGATAAACCAGGTCCCGTAAAACTGATCCAGACGGTCATCGGGATGGGATATGTGATGAAAGAGCCTGCCGCATGAAAATACAAACACAGACCGCCTTACTTTTTACCTTCCTCGCCGCCGCCGTTATCCTGCTGCTTAACGGCGTGATCTACTATGCCGCCAGCCGGGACAGCTCCAACGATTTTAAGAAACGTCTTGAACTCCGCGTCGTAGTCGCGTCTAAAATTTATTTTGAAAAGGATACCACTTCCACTGCCACCTACAACGAACTCCGCGAACAATACCTGGAGAAGTTACCCAACGAAAAAGAATACGTCATAACAGTAGATCAGCGGTCAGGTGCCTTGCAGATTCCGCAGGGATTGAAGTTGCCGGAAACGTTTTATAAACAGGCACTGGCCGGTTCTTCTACCGCTTATTACGATCACGACGGCGTATATTATGCCGGCATTCAGCATAAAAGCCCCGAGGCTACCAATATCGTCGTTAAGTCAGCCGTAAACATGTACGGCCTGCAGGCTTTGCGCAATCTTGAACGCATTTTATTTATCGCTTTCATTGGTAAAGTAATACTGGTATTTACGGTCAGCTTCTTCTTCTCACGTAAAGCGTTTAAACCTTTCCGTGATATTATTGCACGCGTAAAAAGTATCGGCGTGGAAAACCTTTCGCTGCGTTTGCAGGAGAAAAAAGGAAAAGACGAAACCGCCGAACTTACCCGCACGTTTAATGGCATGCTCGATCGCCTGGAAACCGCCTTCGATATTCAGAACAATTTCGTGAGCAATGCTTCGCATGAACTGCGTACGCCGCTTACCACCATCATCGGTGAAGCAGAGATCACCCTCTCCCGCGCACGCACGCCTGAAACGTATCAGGCCGCTCTGCAAGCCATCCTCAAGGAAGCAGAAAAACTGGAGGCGCTTACTACGGCTTTGCTGAGCCTTGCGCAATCCGGTTTCAATAAGAAAAAAGAAAACCTTGCACCCATACGTCTCGATGAATTGTTATTTGATATCCATGCCACCATCAGCCGGATCGATCCCGACAACCAGGTGCGTCTTCACCTGCAGGATATTCCACTGGACGATTCAAAAATGACGGTAACCGGCAATGCACAATTATTAAAACTTGCCATCAGCAATATCATTCTCAATGCCTGCAAATATTCCAATAACCAGGATGTGATTGTACGGCTAAGCTACCAAAGCGGCTTTGTGGTGCTCGTTGTTACGGACATCGGCATAGGCATTCCCGATGCGGAATTACAACATGTGTTCGTACCCTTTTTCCGGGCTTCAAACACGGGTTCGTTCAAAGGTTATGGAGTAGGGCTTCCTCTTGCACTTAATATTATACGTCAGCACAACGGGCAGATCCATGTTGCCTCTGAAGAAGGCAAAGGCACGATTGTAACAGTACAGTTGCCTGTTATGACAAACGCGTGATCGTTCTTAGGCAATTCTTATTTCTTTTTTAATGTAAGCTAATGCAACCTTTAATCGGTTGTAAGATCAGCAACGCAAATTTGTATTGTTAACCTGATTGAGTTAGTTGTCATTTAAAAAAGAAAAAGAGGTTATGAGAAACGTCTTAATCCCTACAGATTTCAGTATTGAATCTCTCCAATTGGTAGAACGTGCCGTTGCTGCACTGGACGATCAATCCATGAATATTATTTTGTTTCATGCATTTGACATTCCTTCACATGCGCCGGATATGCTGGGGTCCAGCCGTCGTGTGCCTTACGCGCATCTGCTGACGGATGAATTCCGCAATGCATGCCGCCGCATTAAAACCTCCAATGCGCGCACTGTACAAAATATTCATATCCGGCATTTTTATGGTAACACCGTTGCCGTGTTCCGCAATTACATCGATGCGCATGATATCGATATGATCATTTGTCCGGAACCCTTTGTGTTCAGAGCGGTTTCCGATCAGAGTGTGAATCCGGAGTCGTTATTCCGCAAAAGCGGTATACCGGTACTCACCACGCTGGCAAAACGCCGTACCGTTATTCAAAGTGCTGCGCCGTTGGCGGAAGCTGTGGCGGTACTGATCAACTGATCAGGTTGCATTGACAAACTATTTTTTTGCTTTATGGAAACAAAGGTGGAGCGGCTCCGGACTGACCGGGGCCGATGACCACTGATGCGTGCAGAACGAACCTGTAAATTTTATGCTGTTAAAAAAGAACATACCGTTTTCTTATATCATGGGTAAGATCAAGCATGAATTGCTTTTCATTACCCTGTATACGATCCTCATTGCGATCCTGTACGAGAATTTTCATTTCACCCGTATTTCCATTCCCATTGCCATTCCGGCTATCCTGGGTACGGTGATCTCCCTGCTGCTCGGCTTCAGGAGTAACCAGGCTTACGACCGCTGGTGGGAAGCCCGGCACATCTGGGGTGCCATCGTAAACGATTCGCGTACACTGGCCCGGCAGGTGTTGTCTTTTACCGAAGTGGTATACGAGGGTGACGAGGTTCATGCCTTCCGTGATAAAATGATCCGCCGTCAGATGGCCTGGTGTTATGCACTGGGGCAAATGTTGCGCGGGCAGAATGCTACCCGCGGCCTGGATAAATACCTGACCCGCCAGGAAATGGATTTTATCCGTCATTACGATCACGTACCGGGTGCTTTGCTGGAATTGCATGCACGTGATTTGCGTACAGCCCTCAACGAGGGTTGGATCAACCGCTTTCAGCAGGTGGAGATCGACCGCACGCTCAGCCGTCTTTGTGACGCGATGGGCAAGTGCGAACGGATCAAAAACACCGTGTTCCCGGTGACCTACAGTATGTATATCCATTTCTCCATGCTGCTGTTCATCGCGCTGTTGCCTTTTGCGGTGATCCAGTATTTCGGTTTGCTGGAAGTACCGGTAGTGGTAGCTATTGCTACTTCGTTCCTGCTGATCGAAAAAATGGCGATCCATCTGCAGGAGCCTTTTGAAAACAAACCGACTGATACACCAATGACCACTATTTCCCGGAATATCGAACGGAACCTGGCGCAGATGCTCAGGGACCAGGAGATCCTCGAGGTGAAAGAGACCAATAAGTTTTATGTGCTTTGACCCTTCATCTCCGGGTCATTGATGAAGACCCATCCCCCGGTTGTTCTCTACTCCGGGGCCCAGGAAAGCTGCCGGCAGGAGACCCTTCTGCCGGTTTTTTTATCACACTTGCGAAAGCCGGTTTTTCAGCAGATAAACCCCAAACTTTCTAACCCATTATTTGTTGTACCAGTGGGCTTTAAGTACCTTTAGCCCTTTAGGAATTATTCATTTTTTACGAAATACATTGTCATGGGAATACTCAAAGACAGGTTTAAGGCCAAGGCAGATCAGATGTCGGCCGAGATCAAGGATATCTTGAAAGAACATGGTTCCAGGGTGATCGGGGAGGTGCAGCTGGCCCAGGTTTACCAGGGCATGCGCGGTATCACCGGCCTGGTAACCGAAACTTCTCTGCTGGATGCTCAGGATGGTATCCGTTTCCGCGGTTATTCAATCCCCGAACTCCGTGAAAAGCTGCCAAAAGCCCCCGGAGGATCCGAGCCTTTACCCGAAGGTCTTTTCTACCTGATGCTGATCGGCGAACTGCCGACAGAAGAAGATGTGCAACATGTTACGGCTGTACTGCAACGCCGCAGCCAGGTGCCTTTGCACGTGTTCCAGGCCATCGAAGCAATGCCGCTTACTGCCCATCCCATGACACAACTGACCGTGGCGGTAATGGCACTGCAAACCGAAAGCCAGTTTGCGCGCCGCTATGCAGCAGGCATGAGCAAAAAAGATTATTGGGAAGCTGTGTTTGATGATTCGATGGACCTCATTGCACGCCTGCCCCGCGTAGCCGCTTATATCTATCGCCGCAAATACAAATTCGGCAGCCACATCGAGCCGAATGGCCTGCTTGACTGGGCCGGCAACTTTGCCCACATGCTCGGCTTTGAAGACGATGGTTTTAAAGAACTGATGCGTTTGTATATGACCATTCACGCCGACCACGAAGGTGGCAATGTGTCTGCACATACCACCCACCTGGTAGGTTCCGCACTCAGCGATCCCTATCTCTCCTTCGCTGCTGGTCTCAACGGTCTCGCGGGTCCCCTGCACGGACTGGCCAACCAGGAAGTGATCAAGTGGATCTTCGAGATGCAGGAACAATTGAAAACCGATAGTCCCACTCCCCAGCAGATCGAAGAGTATGTACGCAAGACATTGAGCGAAGGAAAAGTGGTACCTGGTTACGGCCACGCCGTACTGCGTAAAACAGATCCGCGCTTTACCGCACAAATGGAATTCGGGAAAAAGCACATGCCCGATGACAAACTCGTACAGACCGTTTGGAATGTATATGAAACAGTTCCACCGATCCTGCAGTCACTCGGCAAGGTGAAAAATCCATGGCCCAATGTTGATGCACACAGCGGTGCGCTGCTCGTGCATTTCGGTATGAAAGAATATGATTATTACACGGTGATGTTTGGTGTAAGCCGCGCACTCGGTGTATTGGCCAGCCTCTGCTGGGATCGCGGATTAGGATTTGCAATCGAGCGTCCTAAGTCCATTACAACCGACCTTGTGAAGAAGTGGATCAAAGGAGAAGACCAGATATGGGGAGATTAAGCCCCACTATGATAAGCGTAAAACCCTGTTTCTTAACAGGGTTTTTTGTTTGTAGGTGCAGATAAGCGTGTGTCGCCGCAGAACCTTTTTGGTACGGTTTTTTGAGGAGTAGGAGAAGAACGCACTGATTCCTTAACTTTAAAAATAATAGATTATGACTAACAAAAACAAAGTATTGCTGGGCATCCTGGGTGCTGCTGCAGCAGGTGTTGCTATAGGATTGTTGATTGCTCCTGAAAAAGGAAAAGACATCCGCAAGAAAATCAAGCAAACAGCAGGCGACTGGGCTGATACCGTAAGCCATCTGTTTCACCGCGGCGAACGCGAACTCGAAAATGTAAAAGACAAAGCACGTAGTGCAAAGAGCGCCGCTGAAGACAAAGTGAACCGCATCAAAGAAAGCCTTAGTTAATGCACATCATACAAAAGAAGGTGCCTGTAAATATGCAGGCGCCTTTTTTTAAGGTGAAAATGTGCAAATAGTGAATAAGTCAATAAGTGAATGGGAATAGTTAATATGACTACTTAACTTACAACTTATTACTTAAAACTTACAACTCTCTCATGGAAGAACTGAAAGAAAAAACTGCCGACCTGGTTGATCATTTAGAAGATATTGCCGATACCTACTACCGGCTTACTATCATCAATGTAACCCAGAAAGCAACGAATATTGCCTCCACGGTAGTAGTGGCTGTACTATTGTGCGGACTCGCGATGTTTGTATTAATGTTCCTCGGCGTGGCACTCGGTGTCTGGCTTGGCGATCTTGTACAAAGCAGAAGCCTGGGCTTCTTATTGGCCGCGGGCGTTTACCTGCTCGGTCTGCTCATCATTCTTGCCATGCGCAAGACAATTATCTATCCCTTTATCAGAAACTTTATCGTAAGAAAAGTGTATGACTAGACCTATACAAACATACGACGACCTCGTAGCCGAAAAGCAACGGTTGAAAGATCTGCTCAAGGCGCAGAAGGAACTCATTCACCAGGACGTGCAGGATATCAAAGCTGAACTGGAACCCATCCGCAGCGCTATCAATGTTGCAGGAAAATTCTTTTCACGTGATGCCAGTAATCCTTTGGTGAATCTCGGAATCAATCGCGTCATCGATTTTGTAATGAAGCGTGTGCTTCTTTCCAAAACCGGATGGTTCGCCAAACTCGCTGTTCCTTTTATCATGAAAAATTATTCTTCGCACTTCGTGGAAGAAAACAAAGGCAAATTGTTTAGTTGGATTACCTCGCTTTTCAGCAAAAAGAAAAATAAAAGCGGGCAGCACGGGGAGGAAACGGATGAAGAAGAACTCGACGATCTGGAAACAGGCGAAGCTGCTTCAGATACACGGCCGACCTTGTAAGTAAAAATTCAAAATTCAAAAGTCAAAAGACTTGTTGGATAAGGCAATAAGTGAATAGGAGTATTTAACTTGAACTTACTACTTACAACTTAATACTTCACCGGACGGGCAGCCCGAATTTGCGGGCTCCTTCTCTTATAAAGCGGTCTGCCTCCGCACTGCCATCCGCGCAAATCACATCGATCGGCTTTCCTAATTTTTTTGTAACAGGATTAGTATTGTCTACCCACACAACGCCGCCGCGCGTAGCAACCGGTCGTTGTGGTGGCTGCACCACACATGCGCCATCGTCAAACATACCCACCTGTGTACGATCGGTCACAAAAGATCCCCCTATACCTCCGTGTGAAGTATAAAAGTATTTCTCTTCATAATATTCCGCTTTGTATTGCGTGGACGTGTTGCTGAAATAAGTCCGCGATCCGACCTCGGGATGACGGCGGGCATGGAAAACATATTTGACATTTTCCACTGTCTCTCCGTCAAGGCAAGGCTGCCGGTCTACCGAATCATACAATCCTAAAAAATAAACCTGGATCAGCGGGCTCAGCATGCGTGCCAGCACTGTAGCGATGAGACCACCGCGGCTATGCCCTACCAATATTACGCGAACCTGTTGATTATTGAGCGGCTGGCTCGACAACATCTGAGGAGTAACTCTTACAGGCACGCGAAATTCCTGCGTATATGTACTTGTATAAAAGCCGTGACTGTAGGCCTGCTGTTGCTGCTGCTGCATACAACTGTTTACGTCGAACATGTCCAGCGGCTTGTGGCCATTCATCATCCGGGGAAATAACACCTGCAGCCGATGCCGGATAAAATCGAGTGCTTCTTGGAGAATGGGAACGGAGTCGGTACCCCAAACCTTACTGCGCGGACCATCGTAGAACTTACGGTCTACGCCCATGGCGCCAAATTGGAAGTCGCGTACAAATTGAAATACATGGCTGTTACTACCATCCGGTTTGCGCCACTCAGACGAACCGGTACCATCTATTCCTACCACAATGAAGTGAGGAGAGCCGGGAGGGTTCATAAGCATCGATTTCAGCCGCACAGCAGCAAAGACCAAGCCATGGCCATAGGTTTCAGATTAAAAAATCTGCGGTTCCGGGATTAATTTTTACCGATTTCAAAAAAACTGGCGTTGAATTTGTATAGAAGCAGGTGACAAAGCCCCAGCATTGCCGAATCAAGACAATCTCTTTTGACCGTGGCAGATGCGTTTAGCGATCTCATTCTTTTCCTGTAATCCACGGTCATGAATATTGAGTTTTACGCTTTACCCATTGCCTTACATTCTGTGCCTTCAGGCAAAACACTTACCCGGTGTTCGCTGAAGCAATCCATTGCACATAACCTGCACCTGATTCTCACTTCTACCTTTAATAGCCTTTCCTCCGACGATCAGTTCGGTTGCCGCATATGGGACGCCGATTTCGATAACATCAGCAATCAGAATAAACAGAAGGAAGAAATCATCCACAGCATACAACAGGTGATCGGCCGTTATGAGCGCCGCCTTACACAAACACGCGTCGAATTGAGATTGCAGCAGGAAGAAGCTGAGCCCCGCCAGGCCGGCACACGCGTGAAGAAAAAACTTTCCATCGTTATTACCGCACATATACAACTGACCAACGAACCGATCGTTTACCGCGATCATTTTTTTGTCAGTCCATTATCTTACGATTTATAAACCTTATGTCTGAAAGCAGAGAACATATCCGCAACCGTATGCTGCAGATGGCAGCCCGTAGCTGGGGTTACCCTGAAACGGAAGCCGAAACCAGCTTCGACCCACTCGTAGGCCTGTTGCTTTCCGTGCAGGCAGCCGAGTTCGAACGCGTGTCCGCAGAGATCCATCAATCCCGCGCACGCGTACTCGAACGCATGGTGGAATTACTTTCTCCCGAAACACTTACCGGTCCTTTACCTTCGCACGCCGTACTGGCCGCAGGCACCTTGCAGGATAACGTGAGCGTATCACCACAGGAGCAATTTGTATTGACACAAAAGTTACCTGCAGAAAATGGCGGCCAGCCCCGCACACGCGACCTCTTCTTTACACCAACGGGCCATTTCGCCGTCAACCGCAGCAATATCCGTTATGTGGCTACCGCAGGTAAATTTTTTCAACTGCATCCCGGTGCCGGCAAAGAGTTGCTGGCTTATAATTCCGGGGAAGGACTGGGCGCTACAGAGTTCTGGCTGGGTATCGATCAGGCCGGTGTTTCACTCGATAATGCACAGTTTTATTTCCAGATACGCAACGAAGTATTGCGCGATTATTTCTATGCACAGTTGCCTGCCGCTACCTGGTATGCCGATGCCCAAGCTTTACATACCCATTCCGGATTCAACGATCCGCGTACAGCCCACACAAAACTGAATGTGGAAGAACTGCTGCAACAACCCGGCAGCATCCGCCACAGCGTATTGCGCGACATCAACGAATTATATAAATCTTCTTTCATCACCATCCGTGATGAACAACAATACACGGCTGGTTTGTCCGGCACACCCACGCAACTCGAACAGGCATTTTCCATTCAAAGCAAAAACCTGATAGAAACAGACGGCTTGCGCTGGATCCGTATTGTATTTCCCGAAAACGTAACAGCCGAAATGCTCGAAGATGTCAGTTGTTATATGAATTGTTTTCCGGTAGTGAACCGCCGCCTGCAGGAAATCACTTACCGCATGCAGGAACTGGTCAACATCATTCCTTTACTTACCGACGACCTTTATTTTGACCTCGAAGAAGTAACAGACCAGGATGCACATCCGCTGCATGTGCGTGAACTCGATGGTAACAACCCTTCGGGCCTGCATATTTTACTCCGCTCCGGCGGCGTAGGCCGTTTTGATGAACGTGACGCCGCTTCCATGATCGGTCAGGTGCTGCAATTGCTGCGCGATGAAAGCGCGGCATTCTCCAGGCTGGGACGTGATTTTGTTGCAGGTGAAGTGAAACAATTGCAGCAGATTGTGAACCGGCTCGAACAACAGATGCGGCAGAAGAACTGGCTCACCGAACGCACGCCGTACCTGCTGATCCGCAGCCGCAAGCAGGAAGAAGTAAGACATTTATTTGTAAAATACTGGTCCGTCAACGGACGGGCCGCCAATGATATAAAAGCCGGTACTCCGCTGATGCCTTATCGCTCCGGTGCGCTCGATCACAACCGCATCGTATTACTTACCGCCACGCGCGGTGGCCGCGACCGCCTGATGACCGCCGATGCTATTACGGCTTATAAAAGTGCCGTGCTTTCCCGCGACCGCGTGATGAGCCTCGAAGATGTGCGCCTGTTCTGCATGCGCGAGCTCGGACAACGCGTAAGCAGTGTCGATGTACAAAAAGGCGTAATGGTATCGCTCAACGAAGCAGAAGGGTTTGTGAAAACGATTGATGTAACAATCCGCCTGCACCGTAAAGACTATCGTGAAGCAAGAGAACGCAATGAGATCGTTGCCTGGGAAAAAGACCTCGCTTTCCGCCTGGCCGACCGTTCACTCGCTTTGATGCCTTACAGAATATTTATTGAAGAAGCAGCGTAACAATATGGACAACGAAGCAATATTGATACAATGGATGGAGGAATGCCGCAATGGCCGGGCGGATATCCGTACCGAAACCCTGGTGGCACAGGCCCTGCAGCAAGGTTTGCGGCTCCGTGATGTGCTGGCTTCCAACAGCGGTTTTTTCCTGCGCGAATATGCTCCGGACCTGCTGGATATAACATTGGAAGGTTCGCAGCCTTACCGCTCTTATCTGCAACTCGAATTATCCCGCCCGGGCTTTTATGATATGTTGCCCGAAGGGATGTTTTTTCAACCAGGACAAAACGGCGATGAAGTATTGAACATGGCGCAGTCTTCACGCAATGGAGCCATCCGCGAAAAAGAAATCCGCAAGTTCTTTCGTCCTTTTGAAAATGAGTTCTTTTACCAGCAGGTACAACTGGAAAAAAATGAAGCCGCTTTGTTGGGTGGCTGGCAGGAAGGTGCGTTGCAGGAGTTTTTCCGTACCTTCTGGAATATACCGGATGGTTTGCCATCCGCTACGGTGGCTTCCTTACTGGTGCTGATCCCTTACGCACATAAAATTGCCGGCGATAGGGAACTGATGCAGGATTGCCTGCGCTCCCTGCTGCTGGAAGAAGTAAAGGTCGTACGCCGCTACAGTGAAGAAGAACCTGTTCCCGCCGGACTCGGAGGACTGGAATTGGGCCGTGATATGATTTGCGGCACCACGTTCCGCGAAGATTACCCGGTGCTGGAATATGTAATAGGTCCTTTGCGCAACAGCAGGGTGACACAATATACCGAAGGAGGCAGCCATGCATTGATTCTGGAAACTTTCAACAGATTCTTTGCACCCGTGGAAGCCGATATTATATTTACCGTAGAGATCAACCGCAGCGAAGCGGATATGACATTGAATGAAGAAAGTGAAATAGTGTTGGGATATTCATCTGTTTTATAAAATCATTACCACCACCTAAGAATAGCGCAACAATGATGGAAAAATGGTTAACACCTGATATCGGACGCTTGTTTTCAATACTGGGCATCGGCTTCATCAGCCTGGCTGTGGTTATGGGTTTTGTGGTGAACAAAATCCGTGGTGCATTCAAGCCTTTTGCACGCAACACGCTGATATATGTAGTAGTTGCCGCTGCCATTATCGGGCTTACCGGTTTTGTAATGGCTCTCTCCTGGTTCAATAGTTACCTGCAATATTTTATACTGATGCAGGGATTGTTTCTTGCTTTCGGTATCGTGAACGTATGGAGTATGCGCCGCTTTCTGAAATGGGTGGATGCAGATTCATTCTGGGCCGAGATGCTGTTGTCACTGGCCATTACCCTGCTGGGCTGTATCTTCTTCATCATGACCTTCCGCGTGGTAAACAGGGAAGGACTGGAATTCGCCATGGCTACGGCCGGCCTTTGTTTCCTCCTGCCGCGCATTGTTTACCAGACCTATCTTACAGCCCTCGACATCCGTCCGAAAATTTTGCGCCAGTGGCATTATCCGGTACATGAATCGGTGGCAGAACCCGACCTGGGCAAACTCCGGAACCTGCTGGTGATCAGTTTTGAATTTCAGAAAAAACCTACCGATAAATATTTTACCAATTTCCGCGCGAAAGCACCGGTGGACATGGAGTTTGGTCAGTTGTTCTATTATTTCATCAATGACTACAACGACCGTCACGCCAACGACACTATCCGTTATGTGAGTGAAAGCGGCGCGCCATCGGGATGGATTTTTTATAAAAAACCCAAATGGTATCATCTCATCACAAGATACATCGATGCAGACCGGACCATTTTTGTCAATAAGATAAAAGAAAACGATATCATCATCTGTAGTCGCATATCATAAACCGAAAATCAAGACACATGACCGATCCGAAGGAATTTCTCTACGTCAACTGGGTTGACGGCATGAAGATCAACAAGACGCATTTTATCGGTGATCAGCAGGCTGCGGTCTACCGCGAAGCTCAGGGTAATACGATCCTCCTGAACGACCATAATTATGGTTTGCTTCCCTTGCCTGCCTTGTCGGAGGGCATCAAACTCTGGCTCAATGCCGATAACCAGCATAACGTTACGTTGCGCGTAATGGATTGCCGCATGGTTACCCGTGGCGGACATGTGATCGTGCTGCAACAGGACACCGCGCTTTCCTCCGTAGAACTGCAGGCCGAAATTCCGGGACTGAAAACAAGACTCGAGGCTTCCGGCGGCCAGAAGATATTTTATTATATCGTATTGGCCGTTGATCCCTATGCGCGTGTGGCGGTAGGACAGGCTACACGCGAAACGCCTCCGCGGCTGCCGCATGTCATTTCCCAATATTCCCTGCACCTGATGCCGGTGGATGAAACCAATCCGCACAGCCTCGGCGGATACCAGGTGCCTGTAGGACGTTTGATCGTGGAAGAACAACGCGTGAGTCTTGACGAAGAATACATTCCGCCGGTGGCCGCCGTTAACGCACACCAGAGCCTGCTGGAAGTACACGCTGCCACGGAATTGTTTTTAGGAAAAATGGAACGTTGGTCCTTGCAGATCGTTCAAAAGATCCTGCAAAAAAAACAAGACAACGACCTGGCCATTTCCGTACAGAAAATTTGTGAAAATGTACTGGTATATCTCGCAGCCCAAACACCATCCCTGCGTCCCGCCTTTCTGCATCAGCCGCCGGTTCACCTCATCGGCAGTGTAAGCGGTTTGGCCAGACTGATCAAGAATTCATTGGACATTTTCCTGGGAACGATCAAGGAGGAACTCATCAACTACCTCACCGAATGGTGTGGTGTGTCGCAGGGAGAAGTGGAAAGCAGTATCACCGAACTGTGTAACAATAATTATCATCACCTCGATATCAAAACCTCGATCGACCGGCTCGAAGACTTTACGCGTACCATGTCGCTCGTATTCTCCAGCCTGGCAGGTCTTGATTATATCGGTAAGAAACGCGAAACCGGCATCTTCGTTAAAGAGCAGGCCATTCTGCCTGACGCCGATTTCCAGGAAAAAAGACGCAACAGTTTCCTGGCTGAGTAAATCTGTTTAACCTAAACAACGAACCAATGGCTCAAGTACTGAATGCACGAGAAAGAAATCACGCCTTCTGGAAATTCCTCGCCTTCTTTTTACTGGCTGTGCTGATGATTGTCGGCGCGGTATATTTCGACACACGCATTCCGCATAAGGATAATGAAATGCTTCGCGAAGAAGTAGGCCGCTATCGTACGCAGGCGCAGGCTCAGGAAAAATTTGTCAAGAACATGGACGATGCCAAAGTGATGATCGATTCGTTGAAGAAGCCCGGCACCAACCTGGTGTACCTCAACCAGCAGATCGCGGCTAAAATACGCGAGCTGTCCGATCTTCAATACAAAGACAGCAGTATGTATGCCCGGTTGAATAAAGATGTGATCGATGTATTTCTCCGTTACCAGGAGGCGGTGAATCAAACCGTGTCGATGGGCAACGTGCCGCAGGAGCTGAACGAGTACAAAACGAAGTATGCCGAAACGCAGCGTGACCTGCAGAATGCATTAAGAGACCTGGATATGTGCCGCAGAGCGAATAACGCCGCTACGGATTTTTAGCGGTAGCATGGTTGGGAGGCGTTTTGAGTTTTACTCTTCCCGCCGCCACATATTTAGACTTCCAGTAAGGTTCATCCAAATTGGCAATGCTTACACCATAAGTGGAGGAAGAATTGACGAACCGCCGGTTGCCGAGATAAAGTCCGACATGTGAAATCACTTTGCCTTTCATGGTGCGGAAGAAAACGAGATCGCCTTCCGCTAAATAGTGACGGCTGCCGAAGGGTTCTATATTATCGGTGAAAAATTGTTGAACCGAGGTGCGTGGAATTTCGATGGCATATACATCAGAGAGAAGGCGCTGGATGAAAGCGGAACAGTCGATGCCTTTTTTGGTAGTGCCGCCCCAGAGATACGGCGTATGCAGCCAATAGTCGATAAAGCGGTAGAGTTTGAGATTGAGTGCACTGTCCGGTGGTGTTTTGAGATAACCCGAATACTTCGCCTGAATGGCCTGGTCCTCGGCAGACAACACCGCCTTGGGTTCCGGTACCGCCGCATAAAGCGTGTCTTCTGTTTTGATGATAATGGTACTGTAATCCTTCTGCGCTTTGCGCGATGAATGGCAGGAAAATTGAGTGAAGGCCACGAGGCTGAGAACGATAAGAGTAATGGTTCGCATGAGAGGTTGTTTGATAGTTACCACGTTCATTATAAAACCGTAGCGGGTTTCCCGAAACCAATAACATACCAAATTTACGAATTGCTGTTAAATCTGATTTTATGCCTAAAAGAAAATTAACAGGATCCTACCTCGACGAAAAAGTTGTGTTGTCGATGATCGCCGTGGCCGTCGTATCCTTTTTTGTTATGGCATATAAATTCAAGACGCACAAGCCTTGCGGCGATTTTACCATCAACAGTTATGCGTTGCATTATCACGCAGGCGAAGTGGTTCGTTTTGAAACGACCAGTAAGAATTTCTCCCGCTGGCGTTGGAATTTCGGTGACGACCAAAGTAATGAAACAACAGTCGGTTCGGTAGCGCATGCCTATGATGTGCCCGGCGAATACACGGTGACAGTAACCGTTGACGGCGGTTGTACCGAATACAGAACGGTGCTGATATCGCCGGCTCCCGTGGTGAAAGACCCTCTGCTGACACCGAAAATCTTGTGTCCCCAATCTGCTGAAGTCGGCAAGCCTGTTGTGTTTTCCGACAGCACTGTTGGTGCAGGTCAGTGGGAATGGCGCTTTGGTGAAACGGCCACCATCGATGCCACCAGCCGGTCAGCCTCTTATGTATATACTTCCCCCGGATTGAAAACCGTTTCGCTGATCGTAAATAACGATCCGCGACAGACCGCTATCTGCAAGATTGTAGTGAACACACCCGCGCCGGATCCATTACCCAAACAGGCACCCAAGCCATCGGGTGGAGGAGGTGTGATCATCGTTCCTGCCAAACCCAGTACCAGTCCGTTGAATGAACAGTTGCCCACTACTTCGCAACCCGCAGCGCCGCCCCAGATCGTGCGCGCCCCGGATATCTCACGCGAACAATTTGAAACGGAATTGAAAGCGGTAGCGAATGGCTACAAGAACGCCGAAAGTTTTGCCAAATACCTCTGCGACAACCTCAATATACAAGTGAGTCTCAACGGTTCCGAAGTCACTTTCACCGAATTATGTAACAAGATCGCATCATTGAAAAGCTCCAAGAAGATCAAGCGGTTAAATGTACAACTGGTGAAAAACGAGCGTTCCAACTGCATCGTGGCGCTTGTCGTAAATCTCAAAAAACGCGAGAACCTGCTTGAGAAAGTGTTTTAGAACATTTTGATTATTATCGGAAAAAACCCTCAATTATTGTTTGTGGCATAATTCCTGTTTGGCAATTGGCGAGTTAAACCTCATTCATATTCAGAAGCTTGACTATATATGAACGACGAGTTTCCGTCAACAGAAATTTTTTGTTGCTATAGCTAGTTCGTTTATCTTGTATACACAAGCTACTCTTTAAAACCAACGCTAAAGAGCATGCCACAGCTTGAATCATATGGAATCGACGGCCATGATTTCTTCGAATCACCGTATGAAAAAGTTGTGGAGATCCCTTTTAACCGCGTTTTATTTACCGGTAAGTTTACCGATGTAAATCCCACCAAACCGGAGCTCGCACAGGAGGTGCGCTCCCTTTCTCAGTTGTTTGAATATTATAAACCCATTGTAAAGGTTCCCTTCCGCAATGCGGCAGGAAAGACTTTCGCTGAATCATTCCGGTTTCATTCGATCGATGATTTTGCAATACGGGCAATGGAAGGTCAGAGTAATTATATAAGTGCATTGGAAAGGAAACGGACGCAACAACAGAAAATGGTGCGTCAGCTTCGTTCCAATACACAACTACAACAGGTACTCAACGATCCGGAGCAGCGGGAAGCGCTCCGCGAGAAACTGTTATCGTTGTCTAAGAAAATGAAACGCTGAGCATTATATATTAATATGCAATCAACAGCAACCTATACTGACACCATCGGCGATCAACTGCAGTCACTGCTGCAGACACTCTTCAATGATGTGAGTATCTTTTTAACGGAAGATCCGGTAACAGGTGAACTGTCTTGCGTATCTGAAGAAAAGGATAGCGCTGCCGCACTGGAACAACAATCAGCTATACAATTATGGACGGCATTGCTGCAGGAGAAAGGCACTGTAGAACAACTGATCGGCTATTGCCACGAAGAGCTTTATGCTACAGAACAGGCACTGATACTGGCCCGCAAACAATTGCTTGAAGCGGTGAGGCCAATTGAAACAGGCTACCGCAGTGCGGCCATGTTTTTTGAAAATGCCGGTGAACAGGAAGTTACACATGCAGTTTTTATGAATGCTTCGCTGGAGCAGCTAAGTGATGCAGACAATGTTTCGTTTTTACAGGCCGTAAGCAAAGAGTTCATTGATAAATATGACCGTCTCGATCTGAGTGATAATTACAGCATGCTGGTGATACCCGGATACCTCGGAAGTACGGCGGCTGTTGATCGCTGGGCGAAAGTGGCACATGCCAGCAAGGTAATGCTGATCACAGATTTTGCCAACCTGGATAAGCCGGATGACGTGATGGAATTGTTTGACGAAGCCGGGCTGACAGGTCCGGATGTGTTCCGGTCGAATGTGATCATGACCTGCAACTGGCTGGTAGGCCGCGGGCGATATACTATATATGGAGAAGAAGAACATTTATATATACCACCTTCGGCGGCACTGGCCGGAAGGCTTTACAAAACGGTAATGTCGCAGGTAGTAGCCGGCCGGCGTTTTGGCATCATTCATGACGCACGGGGCGTGAGGTTTCCCTTGCGGAAAGAAGAAGTAGCCGGACTGGAAAAGCTGGGATTGATACCGATGGTAAAAGAACAGAACCAGATCATTGCATTCTCGGCGCGTACCTTGTTTACAGGAGAAAACCTTGGACTGCAAACCTACTCAGTGGTGCGTGTATTTGATTATGTGATTAAAGTATTGATGGATTATTTAAATCGTAAGTCCTTCGAAAACTTTAACTCACGCACCAGAAAGGAACTGAATGCCGAGATCGTACGTTTCCTGGATAACGTAACGGGAGCAGGCAAGCTCATTGAGAATTTTTCGATCAGAAGATTTGAACAGGATCCGGCAAGAAAGGACAGGGTGTACCTGGATATTCATCTAACACCTTATTTTCCTGCCAAAACATTTTTGCTCAAACTGGAAGGACATAAAGAGAAAGAAAGTCAGGAAAAAACGGATTGGACATCAAGATATCAACAGGAAGCAGCGTTTGCGTAAAGCCGGCGATCACAGGCGGGTAGTAAGTAGTAAGTAGTAAGTAGTAAGTAGTAAGTAGTAAGTAGTAAGTGAATACAGAAGTATTGACTATTCACTATTCACTATTCACTATTCACCCGCTTCACAACCATGTTTTTATTTTTTATTGGTCTTTATACCATTTATTTTTTAACCTTAAATCTCACATTTATGTCATTCAAAGCAAAACTGAAAGTGGCGGGAGCCGAAGTAAACGTGCTTAACTGTCACTATGCAATGAAACAGGAAACCGACGCAACAGGTCGTCCTTCTTCTATCACAAGAGGCGGTAAGATCACCCTGACCGTAGAGTCTACCGGTGATACAAAGTTCTTCGAGTGGATGTGTAACAACTTCGAAAGAAAGGACGGATCGATCGTATTCTACAAAAGAGATTCTGAAGCTACCATGAAGGAGCTGAAGTTCACGGAAGGATACCTGATCGAGTACCGCGAAAATTATGACGCGGGTGGTGCTAATCCCATCACAGAGACATTCACCATCAGTGCCCGTGAAATGTCAGCAGGCAACGGTTCTCACGCCAACGAATGGGTGAAGAACTAATAAGCTCTTATTATGCAACAGGCAGTTTTTAACTGCCTGTTGTTTTCCACTCAACCATTCCAAGCGGCCGTTTTCCGGCCGGAATTTTTAAAGCATTGGTGTATGTCATTTATTGCAAAACTTACGATCGACGGGGAGGACAGCAATGTGCTCTATTGCAATTTCCGGTTTACACAGGTAACCGATGCAACAGGCCGGCCCTCATCCAAACCTCAGGGAGGTTCTATTGCACTCACCGTGGAAAGCACCGGCAAAGCTGATCTCTTCGATTGGATGATCAGTCCCACGCAGACAAAAAGTGGTATCATCACTTTTTACCGGCGTGATACGATGAGCAAACTCAAAACGCTCAATTTCTCCGACGCACATTGCGTCGACTACCAGGAAGAATACCGCCACGACGGACAGTTTCCCATGCAGGTAACGGTATTACTCAGCGCAAAAGAACTTAAGCTGAACGATTCCAGTTTCAAGAACAACTGGCCGGGTTGATTTTTATCTCCCTTCGATAAACGCAAGTCACAATGGAAGAATCAGGTCACTACTACACCGTCTACTACACGTCACTGGCAGCAGGCTTCGACGAGAAGCTCGCTTACCGCCATGCTGTGCTGGCCCAGATGCCCGATGAGGTAGCCTGGTTCGATGCCGCGCATATTCATATACTTTATTGCAAAACGCCTGCAAGCCGAGCCTTGTCTTCTACTCAGTCTTCCGCCTCAGGCGGAGGCCAGTCGATATGGGAACGCTCGCGCAATTTTGTATCCGATCAGATCGACCGCGTAACGAAACCCGTACGCGAGGGTCTGAACGACAGGGAAACAAATCTCGGCGGCGCCAGCCAGTCGATCCCCAATGACTGGCGGCATTCGGTGGAATACAATCTGCACGCACTTGCACCCAATAATGCAAGCAACCTTGTACGCAGTTCTGATTTCCAACGGAAAAAAACAACAGAACAACTCGATGCAGAACATCCCGCTTCATTGAAGTTTGGTATGTTGTTGCACAGGCTTGGCGACTCCTACTCGCACAGCCGTATCGAGAACTCAAAAGAAATGTATACCGTCAGTACGCGCGATACACGTTGGGATTGTGTGCCGGTAAAAGGTTTAAAAGATGACAACCTCGGACACGGTACGCACCTGACTTTTCCCGACAATCCGCTACTGCGCCAGGGAATTTTCTTCCTGTATCTTTTTAACCTGTACGAAGTGATGCAGCGGAAAGTGCGGCAATATCCCAATCTCCGCCGCAATCCCGCTACCACGTTGAGTTTTGAAGAACTCAAAGCGCGTTACCAGAAAATGTTCAACGACACACTCTTTTCACCATCCAGCTACTTCAAAGATCCTTCTTTGAAAGAACAGCTGATGGAAGCCATCCGCCGCGATTGTCAATCCACACTGGGTGTGCAAATGGAAAGTTACCGGCCGGAACGTTTTCAGACACAAACATTACAGCAGTTCCTCGATCAGCATCGCGAACTCAACGATCTGAATATCGGCGAACAGAAACTGAAATCAACCCTGGAGTCCATGCGGCCGGAACTGACTCATGCAGATCAGATGACAGAGTTCTTCCAGTCGATGACACCCGATCAGCTCAAAGCCTGGCAACAGGCAGAGGCTGCAAAAGCAGGCATTAATTTGAATAACATAAACATGAATAACCTGTGGCCGGGCCGGTAGCATCCGGACATTGCCTATGATATAATTGTTGGCAAAAACCTGCTACCAGCCTCCCGGGTATATATTTTAAAACCATAAACGATACATTTTTTTATGGCGCAGCTCGTAGATAGCACAATCAGCATCAACGGAACTCCGATCAGCCAGTTCTCGTCTTTTACTCTGTCACAGGGTATATTTGAACACCACACATTCAGACTGATCTGCCCAGCCGAATCCGTTGACGGCACTTCCGGCGTATTCACTTCTTCGCGCGATATGATGGGCGCTACGCTCACCGTGCAGATCAAAGCCGACGATCTCTCTGGTGCACAACTCAAATTCTCCGGTGTCGTTACCCAGGTGGAAACGGCCCGCTTCGGCAGTTATCATGGTGATGTGGTGATCTCCGGATTCAGCCCCACCATCGTACTCGACAGCGGCCCGCATTGCAAAAGCTGGGAAAAGAAAGCCGTTAAAAATATTGCGCAGGATGTGCTGAAGTTTTTTCCGCAAAACCTGCTCAATCCCAAAGTAGCGCCGCTGTACCCCGAGACGCTTGCCTACACTGTTCAATACAAGGAAACTGCCTGGCAGTTCCTGCAACGTCTTTGTGCTACCTATGGTGAGTGGTTTTTTTACGATGGACAAAAACTGATCGTTGGCCCGCCCGCCGCTTCAGAAAAAGCCTCGCTGGTTTTCGGCAGCAACCTCAGCCGTTTCAACATGGCGTTGCAGGTACGCCCCGCCGATATGCAGATAATGGCCTGGGATTACATGAACAGTGAAGTATATACGAGCTCGCCCGATGGTATCGAGAACAAAGCCGGTCTTAACGATCTTGGCAAACACGTACTGCAGGCAAGCCGTACTGTGTACGGTTCTCAACCCAAATCCTGGAACAATCATTTCCTTACCAATAAAAAACAACTGGACGATGTAGTGAACATCCGTTCAGCCATGCGCAGCAGCAGTCATGTACGTTTCAATGGCAACAGTGGCCATCCCGGTGTGGCATTGGGCGGACAGGTAGAAGTATCGGGCAACAATGCCTTCGATGCCAGCTCTGAAGCCTATGGTGAGTTTACCGTCATTGCGGCCAATCACTTTGTGGATGGCCAGGGCAATTACAACAATGATTTTGTAGCCATACCGGCAAGCATCAAACTGCCGCCGGTATCGCCTTTCCCCGAACCGCATTGCGAAACACAAAGTGCGATCGTTACCGACAACAACGATCCGCGTGGTATCGGACGTGTGCGTGTTAAATATCACTGGATGAACGGTGCGGAGAAAAGTCCCTGGATCCGCGTGACCACTCCGCATGCCGGCGGTGGTAAAGGGATGTACTTCATTCCCGAAGTAGGCGAGGAGATCATCTCCGGTTTTGAAGGAGACAGTGCCATCAAACCTTATGTGGTGGGTGCGGTCTATCACAGCAAAGCCAACAATGCTTTTGGCAATGCCGGCAACGATGTAAAAGCATTGCAAAGCCGCAGCGGCAACAAAGTAGTGTTGAACGATAAAGACGGGAGCGTGTTCATCGAAGATCAGAATGGCAACAATATTCTGATCGACGGTAAGGGCAACCTGAATGTGTTCAGTAAGGAAACGATGACATTCACCTGCGGTGAAGATGGGCTGAGCGTTATTACCATGAAGAAGGACGGAACCATCGATATCATGGGTAAAAATGTGACGATCGTGGGTACCGAGTCGGTTACCGCCGCTTCCGGTTCTGAAAGTTCGAACTCCGGCTTCACCGTGGTGCCCGATTCCGTGGATGTACTCGGTAAGCAATCCGTCAACATTATGGGGGAAACAGAAACCAATGTTACCGGCGGCACCATCACAGTGGCGGCATCCGGCGACACCAACGTACAAGGTGCCAAGGTTAATATCAACTGATGATCCATGCAGGAGAATGCTGTTAAACAACGGGTGCGCCTTCTCGAGGCGTTATGGGAAGAAGAATCACGCCAGCCCGGGCGCGAACATATGCGCCTTGCCTGTATGATGGGTACCGGTACGGTCGACTACCGCATGATCAAAGGGTTTGTAATGGTACAAATGACCGAAGAAGCAGGTCTGCCCGACGTGTTCCTTTGCAGTCATCACCCATTCCGCTCCCCGGAAAACTACGGACGCCAATTGGTAAACGGCATGAAGGATTATATCGATGCCTGGAACCAACATGCACTCAGCGACGAACATGGCAAAGTGGAATGGTCACCCGAAGGTGACGAACAGGATGCTGATGAAGTTTATTTTACCCGTAACCTCAATAAACTCGCCGAATCATTACAGGTTACCGGCGAAGGCGAAGATTACCTGGTAATGGCCTTGATGCCGGAACCTAACTACGCGCCAACAGAATTTGTAAAATGGCTCGATGCCATATTGAAAGCAGGTGTGAGCGGCAAAGTCCGCCTGCTCATTTTCGATCTCTATGGTAGTCACTTATACGAAGGACTGGAGAAAAGCTATAAGGATATTTTCGTACGGCTTTATCCTGACCTCGACATGCCGGGTGCCATGAGCCAGATAGCCGAACAGGCCATGGTTACCGCTGTAAGGCCGGAAGACAAAGCCATTGCCTCCTTTCAGAAAAACTTGTTGGAATTAAACAAAGCGATCGGCCGTGGCGAAGAAAGAGATATTGAATTGTACCGCGACGAATGTTTGCGGATCGCTATTCAGCAACAATGGCCGCACATGGAAGCCGTGGTACATTTTTTCACACACGGCTATTTTATGGCCACCGAAAAATACGAACGTGCCGCTACAGAGATCGATCAGGCAATACGCCGGGCCGATGTGGCAGTAGCCGAAGCAAAGATCCAGGACAAGGCATTGATCGTACAATACAGGATCACCAAAGCCAATATGTTTTTGCTGCGCGAAAAATATGAAGAGGCAGAAAACGGTTATGCCGAATGCATCGAAAAGTATCGCGACAGTGGCGACAACGTGGTGCTCACAGGCATTCACCAGATGATGGGCATGTGTCAGCGCAAACAGGGAAAAGTAAAAGCCGCGCGCAAAACCTTTGCCGATGGCTGGTTGCTGGTGAAAGATGAAAAAGCTTATGTAGATGGTAATGCCATGTCGCGTTTCTATGCACAACAGATGATGAAAGCCGGCATGGACCGCATTGCTGAATACCGCGACTGGTTCGAAGACCTGGAAAAACGCTGGGGCAAACGCTGGTATATGCAAATGCCGGACGGCAAACAAAGCATGAAAAAAAGAGAGCAGCAGATATTCGACGATGCACTGCTGGTGGATCAATAAAAAGCACGTATGAAGTTTTCAAAACGATATTTTCTGATAGCGGCCATAGCAGGATTTTTTGGTTGTACCAATAAAACGCCTGCAAAAGATTTCTCCGGTTACCAACCGGCTGAAGGGAAAGTTTCTTATGTATATGGCGGGGCTATCAGAACCAAACGTGGTTATACGGACCCGGGTTATCGTGTGGTGTACACACCGCCTGGTACCGACAAGCCATTGACCGTGGATGCGAAACTGGTGTTAAAAGATTATGAGAAAGGCGAGACCGTTCCCATTTTCTACAACCCTGCCGATCCAGCGGATGTAGTGACGGATGTGAAATAAGTTTTTTTACTGGCAACCTCTGAAAAGCGTTATGGCATTACGTATTACAGTTCCCCCTCCGGTTAAGCAGCCATCCGTACAACCGATGACGGCTGCCAAGCATTTTGATATTGTGCTCGGCCTCGACTTTCACATGTTACGGGTGCCGTTCTTTATCACGCCGTGCCCGATCACGCCGTTTGGTGCATTGGTATTTGATCCGATGGATTACATCCACGTAACCATTCCGGCAATGCCCACTTATACCGAAGGCAAAGGCTTCTCGCTGCAGCCCGCGCCGATGGGAGGAACCGTTACGGTAAATGGTTTTTACAGAGGTGGCGCCACCACCAGCCTGCTCGGTATGCCACCGACCATGCCGCCGATCCCTGCGAAATTCAAAGGTGCCAGCGCCATCGCCAAAAAACTGAGCCTGCTGCACCTTGTACTACCCAAACCTTTATTCTGGTTTCCTTTTCTTGCACCACATGACGGACAGATCAGTATGGGCAGTTCAACCGTTATCTCCCAGGGCCTGAAGCAGAGCACGCACATGGATCCGGCCTGGAGCTGCAACGAGCTGGGAAAAATTCTGATGAACAGTCCCACGGCGCTTTACAACGACTATGCTACGCGCATCATGATCGTGCTGCCGCTCGGACGGCCTGTGATCGTTGGTGGTGCACGCGTATATCCCGAAATGGGATTGGCCGATCTGATCAATGCGCTGATCATGATGGGCATCCTGAAAGGTGGCGGCAAACTGGCGCGCAAAGGATTGGGCAAAGCGCTTACCAAACTCAACAAAGCACTCAGCAAGAAATTTCCGAAGTACAGCAAATTCGGTGCCCGCATACAACCGAAGTTGTGTAAATACCTTGGCGAACCAGTCGACGCAGCGAGTGGTCACATGGCCAGCCGCCTCGAAGGATTTTCATTACCCGGACCTATTCCGTTTACCTGGGAAGCAAACTACTACAGTGATACTGCTTACGAAGGAAGCCTTGGTAAAAGTATTATTCATACCTACGATATCAGTATGAAAATACTGGAAGAGGAAGGATTGGTATTGATCAACGACTCACACGGAAGAGGTATCGCTTTCTCCGCTTTGTCGCCCGGGCAAAGCGAATTCAACGCGGTTGAAAAATACCAGTTGCACCGCGATATCGACAATGGGGAGTATTATGTCAACAACAAAGAAGGGCTTTATTTTTATTTTCATAATGCGGCAGATAAAGACGGATTAAAACCTGTACGCAGTATCGTTAACCGCAATGGATTTGCCATCCGTTTTCAATACGATACCGACGGCCGCCTGAAAGAAATTACCGACAGTGCGGGCCGTCAGATATTGGTGCACAACGATGACAATGGCCGGATCGCTTCACTGGAAATTCCGCATCCATCGGGAGAAGGAACCTTTACGCCGATCGCATACACTTACGATGCAGAAGGCCGCATGATCCGCATGACGGATGCAGATGGGTACAGTGATGAGTTCGGATGGGATAAAAAATACATGGTAACGCGGAAATTCAAGGAAGGAACGGAATTCTCCTTTACTTATGACCGCGAGGGAAGATGTACGGCCGCAGAAGGACCGGAAGGTTTGTTCAGTTATTTCTTCGAGTACCAGCCCGGCCATACGATCGTTACCAACAGCCTCGGCAAAGAAAGCCATTACTATCACCGCAAAGGATTGGTGATCCGCCAGATCAATCCCGAAGGCGGAGAAAAAATATTTACCTACGACGGCGACCATAACCTGATGGCGGAAAAAAATGAGATCGGTATCGTACATACTTTTGAATACGATGAGGCAGGCAACGTGGTGAAAATGGGACTTCCCGGCAGAGGTGAAGCATCCATGACCTACAATGACAAGCATTTGCTTACCTCTACCAGGTTGCCCAACAATGCAATATGGGAATACAAATATGATGAAGCCGGGAATGTACTGGAGACGATCAATCCCGAGGGCGAAACGATGAAATATACGTACCACAACGGATTGCTGCAAACCATTTCCGCTAATGAGGCGGCTACGGAATTCTGGTACGACAAACAGTACAACCTGGCGGAAGCAAAATTGCCGGCAGGAAAAGGATTGGTAAAATTTACCTATGATGCCCTGGGCAATTGCGTCAAGATCACCGATCCGCAGAACAACCATCATATCAGGCGTTACGATCTGAAAGGTCGTGTGACACAACTGATCGATCCCGACGGCGATATGCGCCGCTTTGCTTACGATGCCAATGACAACATCGTATCGGCAACAGACAACTATGTGAACGTACAGGTAGCTTATAATTTCTTTGGTGACATTGTAAAAAGAATTCAGGGTGGTATTGAAGTAAACCTCGCTTACGACAAGGAAGGCCAGCTGCAATACGTCAGGAATGAATTCAACGAATATTATCTCTACGAATATGACGGCGATGGGAATGTGATCAGCGAAACAGGGTTTGATGGATTAACACGCCGCTACTTCCGCGATCTCTCGGGTCAGGTGGTGCAGGTGGAAAAGCCCGGCGGCAGGAATACCCGCTATGCTTATAACAGCGACGGCAAACCTATTCATATTTTATATTCCGACGGTACGCGCGATAGTTTTGAATACGATGTGATGGGCAATATGTTGCAGGCCATCAATGATCAGCAGACTGTCGCCTTTCAGCGCGACCTGCTCGGTCGTGTGATCAAAGAAACACAAGGTGAAGACTGGATCAAGAATATTTTCAATAAAAATGGCGTGCGTGAGCGATTGCAGAGCAGTCTTGGTGCAGATATCATCGCGCAGCTTAATATGCAAACCGGACTGCCTGACCTGGTAAGAGCAGGTTCGTATGAAGCGCGGATGCGGTATGATAAGAAAGGCCAGCTCATTGAAAGGGAAATGAACGGCGATATCCGCGAGAAATTTGAATACGATAAAAAGGGACGGCTGGTTAACCAGGAAACCTTGCAGGAGAAGCGTACACGTCATCGCCGCCAGTATACCTGGGAGGGGAGCAACCGTTTGAAAAAAGTGGTTGACACGGAAACAGGACAAAAACAACTCGTGCACGATGTGCATGGCAACCTGGCGGAAGTGATTTACAGCAGCGGCAATGTTGAATACCGTGTGCCGGACGTAGCAGGCAATCTCTTTGAAACAAGAGACCGTCATGACAGGAAATACGGCAAAGGCGGTCGTCTGCTCACATCCCGGCATGGTACTTACGAATATGATGATGAAGGTCGCCTGATCCGTAAAACGGAACGCAACGGCGGTGTGTGGGAATATGAATGGAACGGCGCCGGTATGTTGCAAAAAGTAGTCCGTCCGGATAAAGGCGAAGTGACATTTGGCTATGACGCGCTGGGGCGCAGGATATGGAAAAGGTACAAATCCACGATCACGCGCTGGATATGGGATGCAAATGTACCCTTGCATGAATGGAAAGAATTCGAAGCAAGGGAAAGCAATGCCAATGATCTCATTACCTGGATATTTGAACAGGACAGCATGGTGCCTGTGGGCAAAATCAAAGGCGGAAAATCATACAGCATTATAGCCGACCACCTTGGAACGCCGATCAAAAGTTACAACCAGGCCGGCGACATGGTCTGGAGCCGTGAATTGAACAGTTATGGTCAGGCGGTGATGCTGAAAGGCGAAGAAGGATTTTGTAACTATCTTTATCAGGGACAATACGAAGATCCCGAAACTGGACTGGCTTATAACCGCTTCCGGTACTATGCGCCCGAGGAAGGCATGTATATCAGCCAGGATGATCTGCGGCTGGCGGGCGGTATGGCATTGTACGGATATGTGCATGACCCGGCAGGCTGGATCGATCCGTTTGGTTTCTCCTGTACGAAAGCATTGCGGAAGAACATCAATAAGGCGCAGCGGGAGTTGAAGAAGAAAGGATACATGAAACGCGCATGGCGGAAAGAAAAAGGATCGGCGGCACACCACATCGTGGCCGGTGATCATACCAACGTGGATGCACAAAGAGCGCGGGATATTCTTGATCGCAACAACATTGATGTAAACAGTGCAGAGAACGGTATCTACCTGCGGCATATGGATCCGAACAGTACACAGCCTGGCGCATACCACAGAGAAATCCACACCAATGAGTACTTCCAGAATGTGGCGGACAGATTGGAACTGGCTGAAACGGTAGGAGGTCGTGATGGCGTGCTGTCGGAACTGGAATCGATACAAAACGATCTATTGTTTAATAATAAGATTTGGTAGTACTATGACTATATTCAAACTGGGCACAGACTTTAAGTATACGGATTTGACGTTTATTGAAAAGGAAGATGTGAGAAGGTTTGCAGGTTACAAGGGACAGCCGATTGAAGCGGGTGCTTCCTGGACCGAGGAGGTGTTCGGACTGTCACATGACCAATTGCAAAAGGGAAAAGTAAATGATTTTGATGCCCGTTGTTATGCAGCTACTTTGGTAGTAAGGCAGGAATTCCAGGAAGCATTGGAGGCATTGCTACCGGGACAGGTTCAATGTCTGCCCATATCGATACAGGAGATGACTGGTAAATTTATTTATGTAAATGTATTGAATATCGTCCCTGCCATCAATCTGGACGGAATGGATTTCAAACAGTCGATGGAGATGCTGCGCGGAACAGATATCAATTTCCGTCTCGCAGCAGTAAAAGATCAGATTCTGTTCCGCGATGAAAAGATCAATAACTTCTATTTCTGTACAGATAAATTTATTGATTTTGCCGAAGCGAATGAGATCAAGGGGTTGAAGTTTGACAAGGCGGGCGAGGCGCGTTAATTTGACAATGTGCTGGTTCGTGAAGACAGGAACCGGCAAAGTAAAAAGGGCGTTAGCCTGTTACGATCGAAGCCTCTGCCAATAAAAATTTATACCTTCCGCCGTTCCATATTCGCAAGTATTATCCCTCTTTTAAGGGGATATGTGATCCCTGTTTCCGGTACTTGTTCGGGATAAAAAGGGGCTACATTTTTGTAGTCACCATTTTTATTCAAATGAAGAAGATCTTATTATCGGCTATATTGATGCTATCCGGCGTCATTGCTTTTCCCCAGAAAAAAAACTACGACATTGGATCCTATACGGCACCCGGTGGCTGGAAAGAAGAAAAAGGCGCCGGTTGTATTTCGTATTCGCGTGTCGATGGAGGCACGGTAGCTGGTGTTTGGGAGTTTTATATGAATGAAACGAGCGGTAGCATAACAACCGGTGGTTATTTCAGGCGCGAATACCGTTTGAATGCGAATGGAACCTATGAATTTCTGACAAAAACATTTTCTGCTTATAATCCCGTAATCTTCTTGGGTCGCGAAACGGGTACATGGACGGTAAGCGGAAATAAAATAACGATCCGTCCTACACAGGGGAAAAATGAAGAGTGGAGTAAAAGTGCCAGTGGCCGTAATATGGAATGGGGTACACTGGTGAAAACAACCGCGAGAAAACTCGAAACGGTTACCTATATGTTTGAACTGAAATATTTATCGGGTATGGAGAAGGCCTGCCTCGTCCTAACGGCAAGCGGTCCGACTGTACGCGATGGAAGGGAAAGTAATGACGACAACAGGCCGCATCAATTTACCTATTCACCGGGTACACCGGGCAAGCCATTGGTGGATTTACCGCCGGGAAGATGATAAAGTTGATCAATGGTTAGTCTACAGGTGAACCAGGGGATTTGTTTACCAGAAAAGGGAGTGCAGCACTGCACTCCCTTTTTTTATAGAAAAAAAGTTACTAATGAGCAACGTTGTAACTAGACCAACTGCTGCCATCATATATTCTCAGATAATAATTACCGGATGGGTAAGAAGTCATCGTGATCGATGTTGACGTTACATTGCCGAATGAATAATCCTGGTAATAAACGGACACACCTGTTGACGCCCTGACCAATTCTATTTTTCTGATATAAGTAGAGCCAATACATCCGGATGCCACATTTACATTCAGGTAATAGGGAGCCGGATTGGGTGAGTAAGTGTAACATGGATTCGTACAGCCGCTGGAGGAGTAGGCCATGAACTGCGACTTGGTGAGTGTGGCGCCGCAGGGTTCGGTAAAACTTACATCGATCGAGCCGGTAGGAGGATAAGTACCGGATGGTGCTTTGATGGCAATATAACTTCCGCCATTGTAAAGCGTAGTCCAACCGGTGGGAACGGTCCAGTTGTAGTTGCTCGCATTCTGCCCTCCTACGTAATATGACATGGATTGATTGGGGCACCAGTAGATAGAGCCATTGTTGCCTGTCAATGTATAATCAGAACTTGTATAAGCACCGACGTGTATGGGTTTTGTTACCGGTATGGTAACGCCGCACGAAGTCACATTTGCTTTCAGCGTGAAATTGCCACTTGTGCCTGCGTAAGTCAATATCGTGGGAGAAGTGGTAAGGCTGCTCAATGTGGCCTGAGGTGAAGGTGGTGCTTCCCAGAGCACAGTACTGTTGCATACCATGCCGGTAATGGAGTAGTTTTCGCTTCCGCTGCACAACGAACTTGCGCCGTCCAGCAAATAAGAAGGCTGGCTGACGGCGATGGTAATATTGTTGCTGGTATTGTAGTTATTACCGTTTGCCGCTACGGTGGCGGAAACACTGCTCAGCGCTTTGCCGCAATCCGGAACCAGTTGTAATGTGTTGCCGCCTGTGCCGATAGTCGGAGGTGCAGGGCTGCCCTGATAAAGCCAGCCGTTGTTGGCGCCGAGGTTCCAGGTATAGCCAGTTATGCCTGTACTGCCACCCACATTGTTTACGGTAAAATCAGCGGGTGTAGTCGCTCCGCAGGCAAGACTGGAAATAGAAGAAGAAATACTAAACGAAGCGCTCGCGGTTTCGGTGATGGTCACTTTGTTGATCAGGGCCGTGGTGGTACTCGCGCCTCCGTCAGAGATGGTCAGTACCAGGTAATTCTGTTGTGCCGAAACAGAGAATGCAGAAGGCGAGTAAGTTTGTACAGCTTGCTGAGACGGGTAGACCACAGCCTTGGTAATACCAATAGAACTTATCCACTTGCTATTGTTGACCGGGCCGCATACGATAGGGTCGGTATCGTTGGGGTTGGGAAGCGCAGTTCTGGTAGATAAGGTGAGCTTCGGGAAAGCCGTGGATGGGGTTGCCGTGTAGCCCATATCGACCGTAACAGCATAGTTGTAACCGATCTTAAAAGTGTAGCCGATGGCGTAGGCGGTGCCGCTTGAAATGCCGGCGGAGGGATCCACGCGCGTGCCCATCCGGATGCTCGTGCCATCGAAAGTGGCACCACCCGATACGGGATAATGTGGCCGGCCACCCGCCGTCGGGTTGTTGCCGCTCATGTTGAAAACGTTGCAGCAACTCGGGCAACTGTTGATGTTGCTTAGCGAGCTGGAGGAATACACGATGGTCACGTTCTGTGAAAATGCGGGAGCAAAGGCGAGCAGGGATGCGACGAGCGAAGCGCTCATCATGAATTTTCTTAGCATAAAGGTCAGGTTTAAGTAATAAAATCGTTGACAAGGCAACGTTGATCGTTATATAATTTACTACTTTATCTGCAAACCATTACAGGAACTGTTGGTGGAGGGATAGTTCATCAGCAGACGAACCATAGCGGCAAAAAAGCGGATCACTCAGATGATCCCTTCTCACTGAGAATAGCGGGGGGAACCGCTGACCTCTTCCCCGAAATCATTCGGTGCGCATCACCTCTGTCCAACCAAGTACTCAATATATTTTCTGCTTTTCTTCGCCTTAATTCTTCGTTCTTCCTGCATCGCGAGTTCACGGGATGTAAAATGTTTTTTCCATTTCAAGACCCAGTCTGTAGCTTTTGAGGTAAATGCAGAAGCGCCGCTATTGTGCTCAATGATACGTTTTCCAATATCAGTTGTATAACCGATGTAATACCGGTCTAGCTTTCCACTAAAAATAATATAGACGATAAATGACATAAAAAAAACTCTGGTCGGGAAGGCTTTAATTTTTTTGTGGAGAATAGCGGGGTCGAACCGCTGACATCTTCCCCGAAAGCATTCGGGGCATGCAAGCGCATCCTCTCACTCCAATAAAAAAAGCCCTCTGGTCGGGAAGGCTTTAATTTTTTTGTGGAGAATAGCGGGGTCGAACGCTGACCTCTTCCCCGAAAGCATTCGGGGCATGCAAGCGCATCCTCTCACTCCAATAAAAAAAGCCCTCTTGTCGGGAAGGCTTAAATTTTTTTGTGGAGAATAGCGGGGTCGAACCGCTGACCTCTTGCATGCCATGCAAGCGCTCTACCAACTGAGCTAATTCCCCGAAAGGGAGGCAAAAATAAGGGATTTGGTATTATTTCAACGACGCGGGTAAGTTTTTTTTCACTTGAAAAAATGCAGAACCTTTTCTACCTTAGAATCCAATCCGGTTATCTATGAAACGAATTTATTTCTTCCTCTTTTGCCTCGCCCTCATTTTTATTCTGCAGTCCTGCCACCGTGCTATGTCGCCTTACGAAGCGGCCAATCACCCACGGGGTAAAAAGTGCAGAACAATCCGCTAACGGCTTAGTTGGAACCAAAAAGGTTGCCTACCGCGCCTTCCAGCATCGGGAATTTTTCCACTACGTAGTTTTTTACGGCTTCGATGGCTTGTTTCGCTTGTTCGTCGGTGAGCCCGGCTTCTGCCTTGAGCTTTTCAATGAGTTCCTGCATGAGTATTAAATTAAAAATTCAAAATTCAAAAGTGAATGGGCAATGGTGAATAGTGAATGGCTGTTGAATTTGCACATTTACCTATTTACACATCTTCACATTGCTTAGGCTACTTTCAGCAGACTGAGTTTGCTCTTATCAAACTTACGTTTGGCATATTCCAACGTAAGGGTAAAGGTCGTTTCCTTGGAAGACGGCAATTCAAACATGGCGTCGGTCAGTATGCCTTCGCAGATGCTGCGCAGCCCGCGGGCGCCCAATTTGTATTCGAGCGCTTTTTCCACCATAAAATCAAGCGTATCTTCTTCGATCTGCAGGTGAATGCCCTCGAGTTCGAAGAGGCGTTTGTATTGCTTGATCAGCGCATTCTTCGGTTCGGTAAGGATAGCGCGCAGGGTAGGCGCATCCAGCGGATCGAGATGCGTAGTGACCGGCAAACGTCCCAGTAATTCGGGAATCAGGCCGAATGTTTTCAGATCCTGCGCATTTACATAACGCAGCAGGTTCTTTTTCATATTTTCCTGGAGGTCTTTGTCTACGTTGAAACCAATCGTGTTGGTCTGCACGCGGCGGGCAATGATCTTGTCGATACCGTCGAATGCACCACCGCAGATAAAGAGAATATTCTGCGTGTTAATCTTTATGAGCTTTTGCTCGGGGTGCTTACGACCTCCCTGTGGCGGTACCAGTACGTCGGTGCCTTCCAGGAGTTTCAGCATACCTTGTTGCACCCCTTCACCACTCACATCGCGGGTGATGGAAGGGTTGTCGCCTTTGCGGGCGATCTTGTCGATCTCATCGATATAAACGATACCGCGCTCTGCTGCATGCACATCATAGTTACATACCTGCAATAAACGGGTAAGAATACTTTCCACGTCTTCGCCTACATAACCCGCTTCGGTAAATACGGTTGCATCCACGATCGCGAAGGGTACGTTGAGCATGCGGGCAATGCTTTTGGCCAGCAGGGTTTTGCCCGTGCCGGTTTCGCCCACCATGACGATATTGCTTTTTTCAATTTCGATTTCAGAACCGGTGTTCTCGCTTTTCTGCTGGAGACGTTTGTAGTGGTTGTAAACGGCCACCGACAATACTTTCTTCGCTTCATCCTGGCCGATCACATATTCGTCCAGGAATTTTTTGATCTCCATTGGTTTCTTCACCGTGAGTTTGAAGGAAGAAGGCGCGGTTTTTTCGTCCCGTACCATCAGTTCCTGTTCAATGATCTCGCGGGCATGCTCCACACAATTTTCACAGATATGCCCTTCCTGTCCCGCGATCAGGATCTTAACCTCATCCCGGTTGCGGCCACAGAAAGAACAGTGTAAAGGGTTTTTTGCCATGAATTTCTCCTCGTGCTTTACTTTTTAGGTCAGCAAAGTGCTGACTGCAAAATTAAAAAACCCCTCTGACAGAGGAGTTTTTATTTTATTATCCATTAACCGGTAAACCATTAAGATTTTACCGGACTAATTTTCAGGATTTTAGAGTTTGTCAACGATCTGATCCGCAATGCCATATTCGATGGCTTCTTTGGCGTCCATCCAGTAATCGCGGTCAAAATCCCGGTAAATCTGTTCGATCGTTTTACCGCAATTCTCAGCGAGAATGCGGGCACCGATCTCTTTTACGCGGGCTGTCTGACGCGCCTGAATTTCCAGATCCGAGCTCACTCCCTGGATATAACCGCCCAGGGAAGGCTGGTGGATCATCACTTCACCATGCGGGTAGATGAAGCGTTTCCCTTTGACACCTCCGCTGAGCAAAATGCTGCCCATGGATGCGGCCAGGCCCATACAAATAGTGTTCACCGGGCTGGAGATCATGCGCATGGTATCGTAGATTACCATACCGCTGGTTACCACACCGCCGGGACTGTTGATATAAAAATTAATTTCTTTTCCGGGATTATCAGCTTCGAGCAACAGGAGTTTGGTAGTTACTTCACGGGCAGATTTATCATCTACAACACCCCAGAGGTACACGGCTCTTTTTTCGAAGAACAGCCGCTCCAGTTTTTTGTTCAGCATGACAAGGTCGTCGCGTTTGTCTTCTCTTTCCTGTACTTCCTCATCATCCATACGCCAGTCGTTATTGTGATATCGCATATTCGTTTGTATTAATTTTTTGAAAATGGATTAGCTGTCCTTGCGTTCTTTGCGCGGATTCAGCAGAAGTACTTCGTCTACCAGGCCGTATTCTTTGGCCTCTGTGGCAGTCATCCAGTGGTCACGCTCAAAGTCGCGCTGGATTTCTTCGATCGATTTGCCGGAATGGTAGTGCATGATGTCGTAGAGCTCTCTTTTGAGTTTACGGATCTCATTCACGGTGATTTCGATATCGCTGGCCTGTCCGCCGATGGCACCGCTTGGCTGGTGCATCATCACACGGGCGTGCCGGAGGGCTGCGCGTTTGCCTTTAGTGCCGGCTGCGAGCAATACAGCGCCCATGGAAGCCGCCATACCTATACAGATGGTGGCCACGTCGGGACTTACATATTGCATGGTGTCATAAACACCCAGACCTGCGTAAACGCTTCCGCCGGGACTGTTTACATACATGTTGATATCGCGTGTGCGGTCGGTAGAGTCGAGGAACAGCAATTGGGCCGTGATAATGTTGGCCACTTCGTCATTGATAGGATAGCCCAGGAAAATGATCCGGTCCATCATCAGACGGCTGTAAACGTCCATGACAGCCACATTCATCGGACGCTCTTCAATGATGTTCGGCGTCAGGGCCGTCACCATATGAGAAGCATAACTATGAAGTGTGTTGCTGGATAATCCGCGATGTTTGACCGCGTATTTTTCGAATTCGGAATTTAAGCCCATAATAAATGAATAAAGCTGTTTTTTAAATCGTTTTGGGTCAGGTACTACAGTTTTAACAAGAAAGCCAATCAATAGTTGATCAGACAGTTGCAACCGGATTACGCGGACCAGTCTACATTTATCAAATATCCGTCCAAATGCCAAAACCACAAAATTGGTGACAGTATATCATTTTAACCTCATAAAAAGCGGGTAAAAATGCTTCTGCGCACGCTAATCTGGCAGGGCCGGCAACACAGAACATAAAAAAAGCTGACCCGGAGGTCAGCCTTTTTTGTAAAAATCGGGAATGAAACGATTAATGGTGGCTGTGCTGGTGCGCAGATACCATTTCAGTAAATTCTTCCGCACCGATCGCTTTGTCGGCAGGATTTACCTTGGTTTCAGCCCATTCGAATATTTTCTGCGCCTGGATGCGGTTGTAAGCATCTTCCACATACTTGCGGTCTTTCATCATCTTCTCTACGTAATCATTTACCCAGGGTTGATCTTCCATGCCATTTGCACCAGCGCCCATGTTGCTCATGTAACCAAACAATTGCTGTTTGGCAAATGAACGCAACTCATCAGGCTGTACCTGGATACCGTTGTCGTTCACAATCTTGTCAGAGATCAGGGTCCACTTCAATTGGTTGCGGAAAGTGGGGAATTCTTTTTCTACTTCTTCTTCCGTTTTGGGAGCACCGCCTTCCGCTTCCGGTTGTGTGCGCAGCCATTTTTTCAGGAAGGTTTCAGGGAACTCCACTGCAGTATGATCTACCAGTTGGTGAAACACCTGGTCGTGGATCTGGTTGCGTGACTGACCAGCCCAATAGGCTTCGATCTCTTCGCGGATTTTGTTGCGGAAATCACTTTCAGTTTTCACGTCCTGACCGGGATAGAGTTGCTCAAAGAAACCTTCTTCCAGTTCTTTCTTTTCCAGCAGGCCAACTTTAGTGATGCGAATGCTGAACTCTTTGCCGGCGTCTTCTTTGGTCAGACCCAGGTCTCCCAGAATCACTTCCAGTTCTTTATCGTCGAATGCTTTTTCCAGTTGAACCGTTACTTCATCGCCGGCTTTCTTGCCTTGCAGTGAAGGGCGGAAGCTTTCGCTGAAATATTTTACGAGTAATGAATTTTCTTTATTTACACCGCCTTCTTTTTCTGCGCCGTTTTCCGTTTCAACGAAGGTTACGTTCAGTACGTTGTCGTCAGCGTTAACGGTTTCTTCGTCTTTCATGTTGCCGTAACGGTTCTGCAGACGGGTGATCTCGTTGTCGATCATTTCGTCGGTTACAGTCACCTTATAGTTGGTGATAGCTGCTTTGGACAGTTCAGGCAGTTGGAAATCGGGTTTCAGTCCTACTTCAAAATGGAACGTGTAATCGCTGGGATTATTCACATCGAGTTGGCTGATATCGGTGTCGAGGGGCAATGGTTGAGCGAAGATCTCTACTTTGTCCTGCTGAAGATGACCTACCAGCTCGCGGTCAACGGAGCGCAGTACTTCGTCGGTGAACAAAGAAGGGCCGTACATCTTTTTGATCAGACCGGCGGGCACCATTCCCTTACGGAAACCGGGAATGTTTGCTTTTTTACTGTATTCCTTAAGCGCCTTCTCAAAAGAAGGGAGGTAATCAGATTTCTCCAGTTTCACGGAAATCTTTTCGTGTAAAGGGCCAATGCTCTCTTTCGTGATCGTTGCCATAAAATAGTTTATATAAATGTAACAGCCCCCTGAAGGCAACTGTTTTTCCTGTCCGGATGGAGGGACTCGAACCCCCACACCTTGCGGCATCAGATCCTAAGTCTGACGTGTCTACCAATTCCACCACATCCGGGAAACGGGCTGCAAATGTAGGATTTTTGCGGGGAACAACCTTTTTCCGGCGACATGGCTTTCATTTTTTTTATGGGAGTAAAAAATTTTCAACAAAACCTAACAATAAGTTAAAAAGTTGTAGGTTTAGGTTACAGCCATCAGAAAACGCAGATAAGTATACATACGACTGCCTTCGACCTCCTAAAGGATCCAATCCTGAAAAAACCGCTGACTAATAGCGTTTTAAATTAATACACACACACTGCTCATGAGAAAAGTATCTTTACTCCTGGCCGTCATTTGTATTGTCGTGACGGCAAAATCCCAGAATCCAGCTACCGTTTTTTACATTGCCAATGACACCGTGCGCGTTCCCTGCGGCGCCACTTGTGCTACCATCAGCTTTCAGGTGCCACACATCAAACAGACCAGTACGTACACGGTCACTAATCCACAGTACCTGCCTTACGCGTACAAAACAACTGCGGGCACCGAACTTACAGCGCTTTACACCGATGACCGCTTCAGCGCGGCCATTCCTTTTCCGATTGGTTTCAGTTTTTGCTTCTATGGCATCGATTACAGTTCCGCTGTGGTTGGTTCCAATTCCATTATCACTTTCAATGCCAGCCACGCCGGGCAGACCAATGCATGGCCGCTGGCCACCAATTCCGGAAATGGTACGCCGATACCTATTCCTTATGCCGGAGGTTCATCGAATACAGCGTCTCCCGCTTATTATCCGGGCGCCAGTATTATGGGCCCTTACCATGATGTTTATCCCACCAATACCTACGGGGGCGAGCGAAAAATTGAATGGCGTGTAGAAGGCACAGCGCCCAAACGCCGCTTTATCGCCAGCTACAACCAGGTGCCTTTGTTCGATTGCGAAGATATTACGGCTACCAGCCAGATGGTTATTTATGAAAATACAGGGATCGTTGAAGTATATATAAAAGATAAACCGGTTTGTGCCGGTTGGAATTCGGGACTTGCCATTCTTGGTGTACAGAATGCAACGCGCGACAATGCCGTGACGGCCCCCGGCAAAAATGCCACCGTATGGGGGCGTGCAGGCATGGATTCCTGTTTCCGCTTTGTACCCTCGGGCGGCACACCTATGTTTAAAAGAGCAGAATTACTGCTTAACAACGTCGTCATTGCTACCAATACTACTGATACATCGTCTGCCGCAGGTGCGATGCTTAATGTGAATTTTGCCAACGTATGTCCCACCGCCGACAGCACGGCTTACGGTGTGCGGGTGGTATATGCTTCCTGCAGCAATCCCAACATCGAGGTTTCATTCCTTGATACCATCTACGTTAAGAAAAGCGTACCCATCGTGGCCAGTGTAACCTCGGTGAATCCAACCTGTACCGCAGGCGGATCGATTACTGTTCAGGCAAGTGGCGGTGCGCCTCCGCTATCATATAGCATCAACAACGGTACCACCACCCAATCCGGTAACGTGTTCACCAACGTACAGGCGGGTACTTATAATGTGGTTGTAACCGATGCGGCGGGCTTCTGCCGTTTCACGCAAACCGCAACCCTTACATTGCAGGGGGCGGTTACAGTAAATGCCGGAGCCGATACCGCTATATGTACCGGCGCATCTTTCACACGAGGAGCCGTATCGAATGCCACCACTTACAGTTGGTCACCAACCACCGGAGTAAGTGCGCCTACATCGCCGGCACCCGTATTCTCTCCAACACAAACAACCACCTATACGGTAACGGCGAGCACGGCTAACTGTACGGCTACAGACGCATTTGTTGTGACCGTAGCGCCGGGCGCCACGATCGATGCCGGTCCGGATGCATTCGTCATTACCGGCCAGCAATACACCATGCAGGCCAGTGGTTCCACCGGTTCTTATTTGTGGTCGCCCTCTGCGGGATTGAGTTCCGCAACGGTATTGAATCCAACCGTTTCCCTCAACCAAACCACCACGTATACATTGGAAGTAACCACACCGCAGGGATGTAAAGCAACAGACCAGGTAACATTGACGCTGCTGCCCAACTGTCTGCGCCCGATGGAAGCCTTTACACCCAATGGTGACGGTGTGAATGATCTCTGGCTGGTGACAACCGGCTCCTGCCTGAAGAGCGCAGACGTGCAGGTGTTCAACCGGTATGGCGCCAAAGTGTATGAATCCAGGGACTACCGGAATACATGGGACGGAACCTATAAAGGCAAACCACTGCCTGACGGAACTTACTATTTCGTGATCAGCTATGAGCTTGTCAACGGTAAAAAAGAACATCTCAAAGGAAACCTCACCATTCTCCGCTAACCCTATTGTCAACCAAGCAAAAGACACGACATGAAACGTTTTATCGCAATAATATCAGTGCTGGTGCTGGGTGTTTCGGCTACCCGGGCGCAGCAGATCGCCACATCATCTCTTTACGACATGCAGGGTGTATTTCACAATCCATCCGTCGCAGGTGTAAATAAATACGGTTCTATCGGTGCTACTTACCGCAGTATGTGGAGCGGCATCGATGGCAGTCCCAAAACAACCACTGTATTTGGTTCGGCTTACCTGCCTTCCGTAAAACTCGGATTGGGTGGTTATCTCTACAACGATGTGACCGGCCCAACGCGGCGGACGGGTTTGCAGATGGCCTATGCCTATCATGTGCCTTTGCAGAATGACGCAAGTTTTTCACTGGGCATCGAAGGCCGTTTTCAGCAATACAGCATCGACAAAGGAAAGCTGAGTGAATCGCTTGGTGCCAATGATCCGGTGCTGGCGGGCGCGGGAAACCGTTTTTCTGCTGACGCGGGTTTTGGCCTGAGCTATACCTCTAGGAAATTTCAGGCAGGTGCATCGGTGGCCAACCTGATCCAATCCAAACTTGATTTTTATTCCGGCGATCTGTCGCGCTCGGAGACGGGACGGCTTTACCGCCACTACTACTTCCACAGCCGCTACAATTGGGATGTGGATGGTAATACGGTGATCACGCCGAATATTTTATTCATTTATCTGCCGAATGCACCACTTGAATTCCAGGGCGGGGCAAGGGTGGAGCACCGTGAGGTATTCTGGTGGGGTGTGAGCATGCGTTTGCGTCAGAGCTGGATGCTCTCAGCCGGCGTGAAAGTGAAGAAAAAACTGGTATTGGGCTATTCATTTGATATCTACAGTACGCCGCTGAGTATTTATGACCGCGGGAGCAATGCGCATGAGATACTGCTGAGGTATGATTTCCTGAAGTGAGGTGCAGGATAAAGCAGCCGTTATAAGTTGTAAGTAATAAGTGAAGCAGCCGTTCCAACTGGTCCCTTAAGTTATCGAAGGGCCAGTTGGAACGGCTGTGTTGTTCACCATTCACGATTGACCATTCACAATTCACCTGTTTTCAGTAAATTCGTAGTTGATGGAAACTGTTGCTCAAGTCCCCCGCTATAACCTCAATGAAGAACAGGAAAGAAAGCTGATTCTGAGGGAATACCGTTCACTGTTGCGCTCGCTGAAGCTGAAATTGAAGCCCGGCGACAAAGACCTGCTGCGCGTTGCTTTTGAAATGGCCGCCGACGCTCACAGGACCATGCGCCGCAAAAGCGGTGAACCTTACATCCTGCACCCGCTGGCCGTATCCAAAATATGTGTGGAAGAAATAGGGTTGGGGGTACGTTCCTCCATCTGTGCGTTGCTACACGATACGGTTGAAGATACAGATATAACCCTCGAAGATGTGGAACGCGAATTTGGCAACGAGATCGCGAGGATCGTAGACGGTCTTACCAAAATTTCCAACGTCATCGATGTCAATGCTTCGGCGCAGGCGGAAAATTTTAAGAAAATTCTGCTGACCCTCACGGACGATCCGCGGGTGATCCTGATCAAATTGGCCGACCGTCTGCACAACATGCGTACGCTCGAAAGCATGAAGCGTGAAAAACAACTCAAGATCGCGTCAGAGACCGTGTACGTATACGCACCGCTCGCACACCGGATGGGGTTGTACAACATCAAAACGGAAATGGAAGATCTGGCCATGAAATACATGGAACCGGAAACCTATAAGGAAATTGCCCGCAAACTGGCAGAAACCAAACGCGAGCGCACCAAATACATCAATGAATTTATTCGGCCTATCAAAGAAAAACTCGAGAAAGGACATTTCAATTTTGAGATACAGGGCCGTCCTAAAAGCATTCACTCCATTTCCAATAAAATAAAAAAGAAAGGTGTCAGCTTCGAGGAGGTATATGATCTCTTTGCGATCCGCATTATCCTCGATTCTCCTCCGGAAAAAGAAAAAGAGGATTGCTGGAAAGTGTACTCCATGATCACGGATGAATACACCCCGTCACCCGAGCGACTGCGCGACTGGTTGAGCAATCCGAAGTCAAACGGATATGAAGCTTTGCACACAACGGTAATGGGGCCGCAGGGTAGATGGGTGGAAGTCCAGATCCGCACCAAGCGGATGAATGAGATAGCAGAAAAAGGCCTGGCTGCCCACTGGAAATACAAAGAGGGTGCGGCCGATGAAAGCCGCTTCGATAAATGGTTTCAGCAGATCCGCGAAATGATCGGCAACCAGGAAACGGACAGCATTGATTTTCTGCAGGACTTCAAAACCAGCTTTCTTGCCGAAGAAATCTATGTGTACACGCCGAAAGGGGATGTAAAAATGCTGCCGGTTGACAGCACCGCGCTGGACTTTGCCTTCTCGATCCACAGTGCGATCGGTGTGAAGACCATCGGCGCCAAGGTGAATCATAAACTAGTGCCCATCAGTCACAAGCTGCGCAGTGGCGACCAGGTGGAGATTATCACCAGCAGCAAACAGCAACCTTCGGAAGACTGGTTGTCGTTTGTGGTAACGGCCAAAGCAAGAGGACGGATCAAAGACGCGCTCAAAGAAGAAAAGAAGAAAGTAGCTGACGAGGGCAAATACACGCTGCAACGCAAGCTTGAAGGCGTTGGTGCCAGCATGCAGCAACCGAATATCGACGAACTGGTGCAGCATTACAAACTGTCATCGAACCTCGAACTGTTTTACCAGATCGCGATCAAGAACATCGACCTGAAAGAGCTGAAGGATTTCAAAGTGACCGGCGACCGGATAGAAGCACCGAAGCCACTGAAACCAGTGACGGAACATAAGCACGACAACCTTCCATCGCAGCTCGCTCACAACAACAACAAGAAAGATGCGGAGCTGATCATCTTCGGCGAAAGCAGCGACAAGATTGTCTACAACCTGGCCAATTGCTGCAAGCCTATTCCGGGTGATGATGTATTTGGATTTGTTACAACCGGCAAAGGGCTTACTATTCACCGGACCAATTGCCCCAACGCCACCAAGCTCTTGTCGAACTATGGACATCGCGTGGTGAAAACGAAATGGGCGAAGAATAAAGAGATATCCTTTCTTACGGGCGTGAAGATCGTGGGAATGGATGATGTGGGCGTGGTAAATAAGATCACGATGCTGATATCGGGAGAACTGCGTGTAAACATTGCGGCGCTTACGATTGAAGCACGCGAAGGCCTTTTCGAAGGTAATATCCGCTTATACGTGCATGATAAGGAAGAGTTGGATCACCTGGTGCAAAGCCTGCGGGCGCTGCCAGGTATCGAGTCAGTGGAGCGATATGATACAGAAGATATTCCAAATTAAAAGAATACAAACCGGCTTTTGAACTTAACGACCTAGCGATCAGGTCGTTATTTTTTTTCCCCTTTATCAAGCCAGGAAAATGGGTAAAAAAAATATAACCTTTTCTTTACAAATCAGGCTGGTATTGAGGTGTAGTAATAACTTTTCCTTAACTTCAGAACTCCTTTAGGGGGCTGAAAAATACACGAAACACACACACTACACATCGCTGCTATGAGATTGAACCTGGTAAGACTAACCATGACTATTCTCTTTTTGATGGGTCTGGTTAATCTCTCTTCTTCACAAAACTGCTTTAATACCGGCTTAAACAATACAGTTGTCAACCTGCCATGCGGGCAAAACTGTGTAAATGTTCCGGTACGGATTCCTCACCTGAAAGCGACAACGGATTATCGCGTGGCACCAAGGCCGTATACTCCGTATGCGTATGTTACACCGGGGGGAAACGTGCCAACAGAAATCTATGTGGATGACCAGTTCAGCCACCTGCTTTCGCTGCCGTTTAATTTTTGTTTTTATGGTAATACGTACAATCAGTTTGTCATTGGCTCCAATGGCGTGGTAACGTTTGATGCCACAAAGGCCGATTGTAAAAACGACTGGGATTTGCGCACGAACCCAATCCCGTTTATCGGAACAGGAACATGTGCCAGCCAGAGTGATGAACAATATCCGCCACTGGCAATTTTTGGTGTCTTTCATGATATCGATCCCAACAGTGCGCCGCCTCCCGGCCGCAAGATCGAATGGAGGGTAGAAGGTTCAGCGCCCTGCCGTCGCCTGATCGTAAGTTTTAATGAAGTACCCCTCTTCGGTGACGAAGATTCGATTCATACGTCTCAAATAGTGATGTATGAGTCCACCGGTGTGATCGATGTGTTCATCAAAGATAAACCAACCGATCCGGGTGACTGGAATGATAACCTGGCTATTCTCGGCGTACAGAAAGATGCAACACTGGCCACCGCCGCCCCTGGTAAAAATGCTACTGTATGGAACGAACATAATACTGCCTACACTTTTGTCCCGTCAGGCGGCGCATCGCGTTTTGTGCGATGTGAAGTACTCGATATCAACCACAATTTTATAGCTCTTGGCGATACCACTACCACCGTCCAAGGCATGCTGGATGTCACCTTCCCTTCTTTTTGTCCGACTGCCAATACGGAACGTTTTGTGATTCGCACTACATTCGCCGCCTGCGATGGTCCGGGTACGCAGCTGGTGAGCCTGGATACCATTACAGTAAACAAAAGCACCTTGCTGGCCACCGCCACCATGACGCAAACGGCCTGTGGTGCAACGGGCACCGGCACCATCACGGTCACGGTTCCTCCTGTTTCCGGAACAGGACCATTTACTTACACACTTGACGGCGGCACACCTGTAACCGGGCCATCTCCTTATACCTTCACCGGATTACTCGGTGGTCCGCATACTATTCTTGTAACCAATGCAGACGGATCTTGCAGCAGCACGGTGAACATCACGGTTACTTCAACAGGTGTCTTGGCTACGACGGTTACACCTGCTCCTACCAATTGTGTGGGTTCACCTTCGGGAACCGTTACGGTAGATGCCCCCAATTCCATTGCACCGCTTACTTATACACTTACACCTGAAGCCACGCCAACTGCGCCCGTAGTGCAAACCGGCAATAATGTATTTACAGGTCTTGCGCCCGGTAACTATTTTGTTTCAGTGGTGGATGCTGCAGGATGCCGAGCCACCAATATTCCGGTAACAGTAACGCAGGGTCCCGCATTACAGGTAACGGCTACTCCTTATGCAACATCCTGCACAGGGGCCAACAATGGCCGCATTGAAATAAGTGTTCCCGGTGGCACACCTACCATTGAATACCGCATCAACTTCGGTCCCTGGCAGACCAGTAATATTTTCAGCGGTCTCGCACCGGGCACTTACTTCATCGATGTGCGTGATGGTGCGGGCTGTACGGCCAGCTTTATTCCTGTAACTGTTGATGCAGGTACGGGAACGGTGACCGGAACCGCTGTTGCTACCGCAACATCCTGTGCGGGTGTAAACAACGGAACGATTACAGTAACGCCCACCAATGGAAGCGGACCTTATGAATACAATATCAACGGAGGAACCTGGCAGAGCAGCAACGTGTTTACAGGTCTTGCGCCAGGCAACTACACGGTGCTCATTCGTGAAAATGGCCTTTGTACTTCGGTAAATATTTCAGTAACGGTTACGGCAGGCAGTGGCCTCACAGCAACGCTGACACCAACCGGTACAACATGCGCGGGTGTCAACAACGGACAGATCGTGGTGAATGTTACGAGTACAAACGGTACGGCACCCTATACTTATACCCTGGATGGCGGCACACCCGTTACGGGTCAGCCTTCACCTTATACCTTTACCGGTGTAGCCTCCGGCAGTCATTCGGTAACGGTGCGTGATGCCAATGGTTGTACTACCACCGCAGCAGTAACCACTACCGTAGCAGCAGGTGCAGGATTGACCGCTACACTCACACCTACAGGTACTACCTGCGCTGGCGTGAGCAACGGGCAGATCGTGGTGAATGTGACGAGTGCCAATGGCACCGCTCCTTTTTCCTATACATTGGACGGAGGCACGCCCGTTACGGGTCAGCCTTCACCTTATACCTTTACCGGCGTAGCTTCCGGCAGTCATTCGGTAACGGTGCGTGATGCCAATGGTTGCACTACCACCGCAGCAGTAACCACCAACGTGGCTGCAGGTGCGGGACTAACCGCTACACTCACACCTACAGGTACTACCTGCGCTGGCGTGAGCAACGGGCAGATCGTGGTGAATGTGACGAGTGCCAATGGCACCGCTCCTTTTTCCTATACATTGGACGGCGGTACACCCGTTACGGGTCAGCCTTCACCTTATACCTTTACCGGCGTAGCTTCCGGCAGTCATTCGGTAACAGTACGTGATGCCAATGGTTGTACTACCACCGCGGCAGTAACGACCACCGTGGCAGCGGGTGCGGGGTTAACAGCCACCATCACTCCAACCGGTACAACCTGCGCGGGTGTTAACAATGGACAGATCGCGGTGGCCGTAACCGGGACCAATGGCACGGCACCTTATTCCTATACATTGGATGGCGGCACACCTGTTACAGGTCAGCCTGCCAACTACACATTTACGAACGTATCATCCGGCAGCCATACAGTTGTAGTAAGAGATGCCAATGGCTGTTCTACGTCTGCAGCACTCACTACCAACGTGGCGTCAGGCGCCGGTCTTACCGCTACACTTACACCAACAGGCACAACCTGTCCGGGTGTTACCAATGGTCAGATTGCAGTGGCCGTAACTGGCACCAATGGCACAGCACCTTATTCTTATACCCTGGACGGCGGTACACCTGTTACGGGTCAGCCTGCCAACTATACATTTACTAACGTGGCAGCGGGCAGCCATTCGGTAACCATCACCGACGCGAATGGTTGTGCCACAGCAGCGGCTATCACTACTACCGTGGCAACCGGTACGGGTTATACGGCTACCGTTACGCCAAGTCCTACGGGATGTGCCGGCGTTAACAATGGTCAGATTACCGTGCAACCACAGGCACCGGGCACGGCACCATTTACGTTTGAATTAAACCCGGGCGCGATAATACAAACGGGCAATACCGCAACCTTTACCGGTCTGGCACCGGCCACTAACTATGTGGTGACTGTCAGGGATGCCAATGGATGTACCTATACTTCATCTGCCGTTACCGTTACTTCCGGTACAGGACTGATTGCTTCTGCTACCACGCAGGCTACTTCCTGTTCGGGTATCAACAACGGCCAGATCACGGTTACCACAAATGGTACAGCTCCGTTTAGTTTTGTGCTGGATGGCGGCGCACCGGTGACCGGTAATTCACCTTATACATTTACCGGTCTTGCTGCCGGCGCACATACTATTTCCATCACGGATGGAAGCGGATGTATCACCACTACGCCCGTGAATGCCACGATAGCAACGGGTACAGGTTTCACTGCTACATCGACTGTAAGCAATGTGTCTTGTTCGGGTGGTAACGACGGAAGCATTACCGTAACAATCGGTACCGCTGGCACAGCGCCATATACTTATCTGCTGAATGGCACTGTGGCACCTGGTGGTACCACGGCAACGAGCGCTACCTTCAGCGGACTGGCAGCAAGTACTAACAATTATGTGGTGATCACTGATAATGCGGGATGTACATTCCGTATCGACAATATCAATATTACGCAACCACCGGTACTTGCGGCAACAGCAGCCACGCAGGCGGTGAAATGTAATGGTGCTGCTGACGGTCAGATCACCTTTACCGCAACAGGTGGCACCACACCGTATGAATATTCTCTCAACAGCACAACATGGCAACCGGGTAATACATTCACTGTTGCTGCCGGAGGATATACTGTTTATGTGCGCGACGCAAAAGGATGTATTTTTTCTGTTGCAAACGTAACCGTAACCCAGCCGAACGTACTCAATGCAACTGTATCGGCCGTTACTCCTGCAACCTGTGCGGGCGGTGCAGACGGCACTATCCAGGTAGCGGCTACCGGCGGTACAGCGCCTTATCAATATGCGATAGGAAGCGGAACGCTCCAAAGCTCCAACACATTGAATGCAGCGCAAGGTACTTACACCATCAATGTGCGTGATGCCAATGGCTGTACTTTCCAGATCACGGGGGTAACGGTTGGATTGAATGACAACCTTACATACACACCGATGGTTGATCCGGCGCCGATCTGCGAAGGCCAGCAGGTGCAGCTTTCGATTACATCTAATGCCACACAATTTGCGTGGACGCCGACGAATAAACTGAGCAGTGCAAATGTTTCTGATCCTGTTGCCAACCCAACTACTACCACCACTTATTCGGTGACGATGACCCTGGGCGTTTGTACGCGCACAGATGATGTGGTGGTTACGGTATGGCCCGCACCGGTTCCGAATGCAGGCGCAGATGGCGAGATCTGCTTTGGTCAGGATTTCCAGTTGAATGGTTCCGGTGGAGCTACCTATACCTGGACGCCATCAGATTACCTGAGTTCTGCAACCGATCCTAATCCGCGCGTGGTGCATCCTGACAAAACGATCACCTATACATTGAATGTAACAGATGCGAACGGCTGTCCGTCGCTGACCAGTGATCAGGTCAAACTGACGGTAACGCCTCCGTTCCAGGTACTCACTTATCCGCGCGATACAGTGGTATATGACAACGTGCGCGTGCCATTGCTGGCAGTGGCTTACGATCCTTCACCCACATTTGATGCATCAACCGTGAGTTATAACTGGTCGCCGGCAACGGGCCTGAACAATCCGGGTATTGCTGATCCGGAGGCTACCAGTTCGGCTATTGGCGACGAGATCACCTACACCGTGTCGGCTTCCACACCGGCGGGTTGTCAGGGCAAAGGTTTTGTCACGATCAAAGTGTACAAAGGACCGGAACTCTATACGCCCACAGGCTTTACACCGAACAATGATGGACGCAACGATACATTCTTCCCATTCCCGGTTGGAGTGAAAACACTTAACTACTTCAGGGTGTACAACCGCTGGGGACAAGTGATGTTCTCCACTACCACGCTCAATAAAGGCTGGGACGGTAAATTCGGGGGAGTTGACCAGCCCACCGGCGTATATGTCTGGATGGCAGAAGGTGTGACCCTCGACGGGCAGAAAATCACGAGAAAGGGCTCCGTAACCCTCATTCGTTAGTAAGAGAAAAATTTTTACTGAATATTTTGCAAGCCACCGGATTTTTATTCGGTGGCTTTTTGCTGATCGCCTATTTTTGCGCCGGAACAGCAATGTATTCCAAACTCCGAACTGTACCGGCCGTTCAATGTCGTACGGCTCATAAATACATCAACATGGTAGACGTAATTCTCGGCCTCCAGTGGGGCGATGAAGGAAAAGGAAAGATCGTAGATTATTTCGCGAAAGACTATGACGTGGTCGCTCGTTTTCAGGGAGGCCCGAATGCCGGCCACACCCTGTATGTGCAGGACAAAAAAGTGGTCTTGCATCAGATTCCTTCAGGTGTTTTTCACGCCAACAAGCTGAACCTTATCGGCAACGGCGTAGTGTTGGACCCGGTTACCCTGCGTAAAGAATGCGCCACTGTGTCTTCTTTTGGTATCGATCTGAAGAAAAACCTGTTTATTTCCGAACGCACGCACCTGATCCTGCCTACACACCGCGCACTCGACAAAGCAGCGGAACTGGCAAAAGGAAACGACAAAATCGGTTCCACGCTGAAAGGTATCGGACCGACCTATATGGATAAAACAGGCCGCAACGGTCTGCGTGTGGGTGATCTGCTGGATAAAAATTTTACCACGCAATACATCAAGCTGCGCCTGAAACACCAGAAGTTGCTGGACAACTTCCAGTTTAATGAGGATATTTCGAGCTGGGAAGAGGAATTTTTCGAAGCACTCGAGTTTCTGCGCGAACTGAACATTGTAAACGGAGAATATTTTATCAACGAGCAACTTGCCAATGGCAAAAGAGTATTGGCAGAAGGTGCACAGGGCAGTATGCTGGATATCGACTTCGGCACATTCCCCTTCGTTACTTCTTCCAACACGGTGTCTGCAGGCGTATGCAGCGGCCTTGGTGTGGCTCCGCAAAAGATCCGCGACGTATTTGGTGTAACCAAAGCTTATTGCACCCGCGTAGGCAGCGGACCGTTCCCTACAGAACTGGAAGACGAAACAGGTGAGCGGCTGCGCAAGATTGGCAATGAATTTGGAGCAACTACAGGACGTCCGCGCCGTTGCGGCTGGATCGACCTGGTGGCGCTGAATTTCGCCTGCATGATCAACGGCGTTACGAAAATTGTGATGACCAAAGCGGATGTACTCGACGCATTTGAAGAATTACAGGTGTGTACCTCTTACGATCTGAATGGAAAACAGTCGAAACAGATTCCTTTCCGTCTCGAAAAACAAAAGCTGACACCTGTATACGAGCAATTCAAAGGCTGGAACACACCTACCAGCGAAGTAAGAGATTTCGGATCGTTGCCGCAGACCATGAAAGAATATGTAGCGTTCATCAACCAATACCTGGGTGTAGACGTGCATTTTATCTCTAATGGTCCCGGACGGGATCAATTGATCGCTATCTGACCTGAAAAGGAGATAAACTCCTGAAAATGACGAAATAAATTGCAGGGAAACGGCAGAAATGCGATTGCAGAAAAAGCAGATTTCCCTGAGGCAGAAAATAGAAAAAATCTGTTTTAAAAATTTGGCGGATTAAAAACTTCGCTGAAATTTTACATCAAACTATATTTGGCCATGGCAAAGGCAAAAAAAGCAACAGAACAATCAGAGACCGGTAAAGAGTCGGTAAAGAAAGCATCTTCCAAACCCAAGAAAGAGCGTGAGGAAGAATTGGAAGACGATGAATTGCTGGATGATGAAGACGATGTAGAAGTGCCAAAGAAAGGTGCAAAAGCTTCTTCGAAAAAGTCGGGTGACGATGAAGACGAGGACGATGAAGACCTCGATGACGACAAAGACGATTGGGAAAAAGTAGAAGAAGAAGATAGCTGGGATCCTGACTTTGATGAATTCGATATTCCGAAATCAAAAGGCAAGAAAGCAGCCGGTGGCGGCGGTAGTCGTAAAGAAGAAGAGGAAGATGATTTCAAAATTGATGACGAATTCAAAGATCTCTTCAACGACTCCGACGATTTTGACGACAACGAAGATGATGACTTTTAACCGACGACGTTAACCGTTGCGCGAGCATCATTTCTATAAATGTATTCAGTCAAACAATTTCCCGCCGGTGACTTCCGGCAAACGAAACAAAAGGTGCTGAACTGGCTTCAACAGTTCGGCACCTTCTGCTTTCTGGATAGTCATCATTATAAAATAACACCGCATGCGCAGGAATGTCTTGCAGGTGCAGGCATACGCCGCGAATTATCGGCACCGGTCGGACATGCATTGGAAGCGCTTGCACGTTTTTTAAAAGGAAAAGAAAACGATGCATGGCTATTCGGACATCTTTCCTACGATATAAAAAATGAGCTGGCGCCGCTTCGCAGCGTTTATGCAGGCAAAAGCGGTTTCCCCGATCTGTATTTTTTTGAACCGGCCGTTGTTGTAAAACTCACCGACGAAGAAATCCGGATATATGCCGATGACCCGGATGACATACATAAGGCGATAGAATCACAACCCGGGGAACTTTTGTCCACACACGAGCCGCTCAGGCTTTCGCAGCGATTGAGCCGCGAAGAGTATGTACGTACCGTGCGGCAATTGCAAGAGCATATTCGCAGAGGCGATTGCTACGAGATCAATTTCTGCCAGGAATTTTATGCGGAGAAAAAAGGTCTTGATCCATTACATCTTTATAAACGCCTGGGAGAAATATCACCGAGTCCCTTTTCTGCTTTTTACCGCCACCGGAATGCATGGCTCATGAGTGCCAGTCCGGAACGGTTTTTACTCCGGCAGGGCAACCGGCTCATCGCGCAGCCCATAAAAGGGACGTCACCGCGTGTTGCCGGTGATGCAATGGCCGATGAACAAAGCCGCGAGGCATTGCGCAACAGTGAAAAAGACAAAGCGGAAAATGTGATGATCGTGGACCTGATGCGCAACGATCTTTCGCGTGTGTGCGAACAGGGCTCGGTAGGAGTGGATGAATTATTCGGTATTTATTCTTATCCCCAGGTGCATCAGATGATCTCAACGATTAGTGGAAAGGTCGATCGCACGAAGAGTTTCACCGATATCATCCGCGCCTGTTTCCCGATGGGCTCAATGACCGGTGCTCCCAAACAACGCGTGATGGAACTGATCGATCAGTATGAGACGATGCGCCGCGGAATATTTTCGGGAGCTGTTGGCTATATGGCGCCGGGCGGCGATTTCGATTTCAATGTGGTGATCCGCAGTTTACTTTACAATGCACATACAGGCTACCTTTCGGCACCGGCCGGCTCTGCCATTACTTTTTACAGTGATGCGGATAATGAATGGGAAGAATGCCTGCTTAAGGTCAAAGGGCTGAATGCCGTTTTGTCTTAAAGCTTGAAGTCGGGATTCAACAGCATTTGTACAGAAGCCTGCAGAATATCGTTCTTGCGGGCAAGGAACAATTCCATTTTTTCTTCGGGCAGGCGCATCTGGTAATTGGTAGAAGAGCCCAGTGTTCTGTCGAGCGTGGGATTCAGGCGGTTGAAAGCCTGCTCATCCATTTCCACATACTTGGCAATTGCGCGGGAATTGTAACGGCCACTGATGTTGTGCGTTTTCAGGTTGGTGCCGTTGTTTTCAGAGGTTTTGAATACGGCCTGCGTTGCTTCCATATCGGTGTTTCCTCCGCCAGCGAGCCATTCACCTGCTTCCGCTTTGGTAAGCGTGGTAATGCCGCCCTGACCTTCCATGATATAATGTGTGGCGATGAATTTCTTTACATGATTGCGCGACTCTGCGGGCAGGTATTGCTGCAGCATCCAGAAGTCGCGGCTGCCGCTTTTGGCAATCGCTGAATTTACTTTACCCGGACCTCCGTTGTAGGCGGCGATAACCAGCAGCCAGTCACCATACATGTCATAGAGTTTGGTAAGGTATTTAGACGCGGCATGTGTGCTTTTCTGGTAATCGCGGCGCTCGTCGTATTTTTTGGAAACGTGTAATCCCATGTTGCGGGCGGTTGCCGGCATAAACTGCCAGGGACCCACCGCACCGGCCCAGGAGCGGGCGTTGGCCTTGAGTTGGGATTCGATAACGGCGAGGTATTTCAGTTCGATAGGAAGGCCGTATTGCGTGAGGATGCCATCCATCATGTCGAAATAAGGTTTGCCCCAGCCTTTCATTTCTTCCAGGCTTTCACCGAAACGGTCTACGTAATCTTCCACGAAGTTTACGGCAAGGGGATTCAACTGCATGGTATTGACACCAACGGCAGCAGTGCTATTGATAAAAAGATCGGAAAAACCTTTTTTGGGATCCTGCAGTGCATGCACGGCAGGGAGGGAATCGTTTGTGCCCGCTGTATCGGAAAGATGGATACTGTCTTGCGGAACAGTAATATCTCTTATCTCAAGTCCTTTAGCCTCTGAAAAGGAAGCGAACAAAACGGTAAAAACAGCCGAAACTGCCATTCTTTTGAACATGCCTTCGAAAATTTAATTTTTTGAAATTAATCTCTTAAATGCGATGTCGCAGATGCTCTGGTCAGTTTTCCCGGTTCGTCAGCAACTCATGGGAAAAGCGCAGCAAAGATAACTCATTCTGCCGGCTTGCCATAGCCTGCAGGCCGAACCGCATGCCATTATTATGCCGGAAAAGAGGGAGTGAAATGGCCGGAATGCCCGCAAGATTAGCCATAACTGTATAAATATCAGCCAGGTACATAGCTATCGGGTCTTCGGTTTTCTCACCGCGGCGAAAAGCGGTAGTTGGGGCCGTTGGCAGGATAATAAAGTCGAAGTCGTTGAAAATCAGCTCTATCTTAGATGTTAAAAGTTTCCTTACTTTTTGTGCACGTGTGAAGTAAGCGTCGTAGTAACCGGCGCTGAGGACGAAGGTGCCCAACATGATGCGGCGTTTCACCTCTTTGCCGAAGCCTTCGGATCGTGTTTTCTTGTAAAAATCCACGAGATCGGTTACCGGTTTTTCCGTCCGGTGACCATAACGAACTCCATCGTAACGCGACAAATTAGAGGACGCCTCGGCAGTGGTGAGCACGTAATAGGAGGGGACGATATAATCCATGAGATCAAAGTTCACCGGTTGTACCTGGTGTCCTTCGTTTTTCAGGGATTCGAGACGTTTATAAATCGCGTCTCTTATTTCGGGATCGAGGCTCGGATGATCAAGCGCTTCGGGGAAATAAGCGATGCGGTAGGGTGTTTTGGGCGTGTCGAGCTCTTTGGAATAAGCGTCGGGTTGTTGGCGGCTGGCGGTACTGTCGGCTGGATCCGGACCGGCCATGATCTCCAGGAGCAGAGCGGTGTCCGGAATATTGGTAGAAAAAATACCGATCTGATCGAAGGAGGAGGCATAAGCGATCAACCCATAGCGGGAAATGCGTCCGTAGCCCGGTTTAAAGCCCACTATGCCACAAAAATCTGCCGGCTGGCGTACTGAGCCTCCGGTATCACTGCCCAGGGAAACCATGCAGAGGCCCGCCTGAACGGCAACGGCGCTTCCGCCGGAAGATCCGCCAGGTACGCGGGATTCATCGTCGGCATTGAGCACAGGCCCGTAAATGGTGTGTTCGTTGGTAGAACCCATCGCAAACTCATCGCAGTTGAGGCTGCCGATGATAATGGCATCTTCTTCGAGTAATTTTTTAATAGCGGTAGCGGAATAAATGGCTTCGAAGCCCTGGAGAATGCCCGAGGCTGCGGTAAGCGGATGACCTTCGTGGGAGATAACGTCTTTTACCCCGATTACTACGCCGTGGAGGCGTCCGGTAGTTTTTCCCTGCTGACGGAGTGCGTCGAGTTCTTTCGCTCGTGCAAGGGCCTCCGCTTCGTACACTGCTATGTAGGCATTTAAGTGCCGGGTAGCAGCTATCTGGCGGAGGTAATGCTCGACCGCTTCGACACAGGTCGTGTGACCCTGTGTCAGTTGGGATTGGTAGTGGGAAATGGAAGAATAGACGAACAAAAACCTAAGCGTTTACGCCGAAGAGGGTTATTTAACTTCTGTGCTGTTACGGATGTCGTTAGAGCTTTCCTCAATTTCTTTCTTCACATTGGTCTTGGCGTCATTGAATTCACGCACACCCTTACCCAGGCCGCGCATCAGTTCGGGAATTTTACGACCTCCGAACAACAGCAGCACGATGATGAGGATGATGATGATTTCATTGGTGCCTAATACACCGAGGAGATTAAACTGTGCCATAATTTCCAAATTAGAGCCCAAAGATACTAAGAGGTTTAATTATCGGGGGATATATTTTGCTCCTGGCTTTTGGGATTGTTTTAAAGGATAGTTATACGTTTTAAGTAATAGGTTGTAGGTATAAGGCCCGACACTTCGGGCTAAGGTGTAAGGTGAACAGCCGTTATCGGTTTTAAATTCAATATTCTATTCACGATTGACTATTCACCATTCACGCCGATTTTGACTTTTTAATTTTGACTTTTGAATTCTTCTAACATATACGTCAGCTTTCCGGTTTAAGTTTTACACAAAAAAAATCCCCGCAGTAAATGCGGGGACCTTGTATTCGTTGGGTGTGTAGCTGAATTATTTCGCAACAGTAGCAACAGCCATGCGCTTTTCACGGATACGTGCGCTTTTACCGCTTCTCTTACGCTGGTAGAACAGCTTGGCGCGGCGAACGTGACCTGTTTTATTCAGTACAACTGATTCAACATTCGGAGAGTAGAAAGGGAATACACGCTCAACACCGATTCCATCAGAAATCTTACGAACGGTGAAGCTCGCTGTAGCGCCAGTTCCCTGTTTTTTGATAACGTCACCTTTGAAAGACTGGATACGTTCCTTGCTTCCTTCGATGATTTTATAGTTTACAGTTACGTTGTCACCTGCTTTAAAGCGGGGGAATTCTTTCTTTCCGGTTAACTGCTCGTGTACGTATGCTACAGCGCTCATGATGCTTATTTTTAAGGATGGCAAAGGTAGGGGAAAAGATTTAAAAAACTAAAATCATTTTACCGTCCTTTCTCTTTTTTGTTTGATGTTATTTGACTGCCAGTTACTTATCTGGCAACGTTTACTGCTCTTTTTTCGCGGATCACCGTTACTTTGATCTGACCGGGGAATGTCATTTCGGTCTGGATCTTCTGGGCTATTTCAAAAGACAGGCGGTCGGAGTCCTGATCGCTTACTTTTTCTGATTCCACGATTACCCGCAGTTCGCGGCCGGCCTGGATGGCGTACGCTTTCTCCACACCATTGTAGCTCATGGCCAGGTTTTCCAGGTCCTTGATCCGCTGCAGGTATTGCTGCATGATCTCGCGGCGGGCGCCGGGACGGGCACCGCTGATGGCGTCACAGGCCTGTACGATGGGGGAAATCACATATTGCATTTCCATTTCATCGTGGTGGGCGCCAATGGCGTTTACTACGGCAGGGTTTTCACCGTATTTCTCTGCCAGCTTGGCTCCGAGGAGTGCGTGGCTCAGTTCACTTTCTTCATCCGGTACTTTACCAATATCGTGCAGGAGACCGGCTCTTTTCGCCAGTTTCACATTCAATCCGAGTTCAGATGCCATGATCGCACAGAGATTCGCAGTTTCGCGGCTGTGCATCAGCAGGTTTTGTCCGTATGAGGAGCGGAAACGCATCCGTCCCACCATGCGCACCAGTTCTTTGTGCATGCCATGGATGCCGAGTTCGATTACGGTTCTCTCACCGATTTCCATTACCTGTTCTTCGATCTGCTTGCGGGTTTTTTCCACCACTTCTTCGATACGTGCAGGGTGGATACGGCCATCGGTTACCAGGCGCTGGAGGCTGAGACGTGCAATCTCGCGGCGCAGCGGGTCGAAGCAGGACAGCAGGATCGCTTCAGGGGTATCGTCCACGATCAGGTCTACGCCGGTAGCGGCTTCGAGCGCGCGGATATTACGTCCTTCGCGGCCGATGATCTGACCTTTTACCTCATCGCTTTCCAGGTTGAAAACGGTAATGGAGTTTTCGATAGCTTGCTCCGCAGCGGTACGCTGGATCGTTTGGATAATGATCTTGCGGGCTTCTTTATTGGCTTTCTGCTTGGCGTCGTCGATTATTTCCTGTTGAATGCCAATAGCTTGTGTATGCGCCTCGTTGCGCAGGCTTTCAACGATCTGGTTCTTGGCTTCTTCAGCTGTAAGACCAGCGATCTTTTCAAGCCGGCGGATATGCTCTTCCTGGTGCTTCTCGAGTTCGGTACGTTTGTTATTGACTACCTCGATCTGGCGGTTCAGGTTTTCCTTGATGGTATCGTTTTCCTTGAGTTGTTTTTCAAGGCTGGCCTCTTTCTGACTGAGCGTCTGCTCTTTCTGGCGGATCCGGTTTTCAGAATCGTTTATTTTCCGGTTACGCTCGGTTACTTCTTTTTCGTGGGCGGCTTTCAGTTGAACAAACTTCTCTTTCGCTTCTAATTCTTTCTCTTTCCGGATGTTTTCAGCTTTGAGCTGCGCTTCTTTGGTAATATTTTGTGCGTGTAATTCGGCTTCTTCTATTTTTTGTTGGGTGTTTTTGGCAAAAATGAATTTACCCGCAACAACGCCCACCACCAGGGCGATTGCTCCAATGATGAGGGATATGACGATTGGGTCCATGAATCTGTTGTTTAATTTGTTCCAAAATGAATAGGGTTTATTCTGCAATTCATTCTAACGCAGATGCTTGTCCCTGACGAACAGGCAATGTAGCGAAGATAAGAGACTAATTCGAAAAAAGGAGGGACAAATATGCGTGAGCTTAGATATGTAAACGAATACCAACCCGGTTACCAGCAAAGCGTGATAAGCAACCGGGTCGGTATCAACAGGATCAGCGACGGCTGTAGTTCGGAGATTCTTTGGTGATTTCCACGTCGTGCGCGTGGCTTTCGCGCATACCGGCGTTGGTGATCTTGATAAACTGGGCGTTTTTCAGATCTGTAATGCTGGCTGCTCCGCAATATCCCATACCGGCACGCAGGCCACCAACGTATTGGTAAATGATTTCCTTCAAAGTGCCTTTGTACGCTACCCGGCCTTCGATGCCTTCGGGAACGAATTTCTTCACATCATCTTCCGGATCCTGGAAGTAACGGTCGCTGCTGCCGGTAGCCATGGCTCCGAGCGATCCCATTCCGCGGTATTCCTTGAATTTTCTTCCTTCATATATAATAGTTTCACCGGGACTTTCCTCGGTGCCGGCGAAAATGCTGCCCATCATTACGCAGTTTGCACCTGCAGCGAGAGCTTTCACCATGTCGCCGGTATAGCGGATACCACCGTCGGCGATGATCGGGATATTTTTCGCTTTGAGGACGGAATAGGCTTCCATGACGGCAGTGAGTTGTGGCACACCTGCACCGGCCACAATACGTGTCGTACAGATGGAGCCCGGGCCGATGCCCACTTTCACGGCGTCGGCTCCTGCATCGGCCAGGGCTTTGGCGCCTGCGGCCGTACCTACGTTGCCGGCAATGACATTAATATTTTTAAACGTTTTCTTGACCTTTTTCAGTGCGTCGATCACACCCCTGCTGTGGCCGTGTGCACTGTCGAGCGCAATTACATCTACGCCGGTATGCTGCAAGGCCGCAACACGGTCCATCAGATCGCTGGTGATACCAACACCGGCACCGACGAGGAGACGCCCGAACGAATCTTTCAATGCGTTGGGAAAACTTTGTAATTGCAGAATATCGCGGTAGGTGATCAGTCCGATCAGTTTGCGCGAGCGGTTGACTACAGGAAGTTTTTCGATTTTATAATTACGTAAAATGTTCTCGGCTTTCTTGAGGTCGGTGCCTTCGGGCGCGGTGATCAGGTTTTCGGTGGTCATCACTTCGCGGATTTTCCGGCTTTTGTTTTCTTCAAAGCGCAGATCGCGGTTGGTGAGGATACCCGCCAGTCGTCCGGCTTTGTCAACAATGGGAATGCCGCCGATCCTGTTTTCTTTCATTAACCGCAGGGCATCTCCGATGGTGGCGTTTTCGTCGAGCGTTATCGGATCGAGGATCATTCCGCTTTCGCTACGTTTTACTCTGCGTACCTGCTCAGCCTGTTTTTCAATGGTCATGTTTTTGTGCAGGATGCCGAGGCCACCTTCGCGGGCCAGTGCCATGGCCAGTCCTGCTTCGGTAACGGTGTCCATTGCCGCAGACAGAATAGGAACTTTCAGGGTAATATCGCGTGTCAGTTTACTATGGATATTGACGTCGCGGGGCAGCACCTGGCTGTAGCCGGGAACCAGCAATACATCGTCAAATGTTAAACCTTCGCCTAATACTTTGGGGGATTTGCTTGAGGAAGCGGAAGAAATTCTTGTTGCCATGTGCAAAGATAGTACGACACCCCGTTATGCGCCAAATTTTTTGATAGAGAGCGCTCGCCTGCGGCGAAATGTGCAAATACGAAAATGTGGAAATATGAAAATGGTTGGCAATGTATAGGAAGTGTGTTTTCTCACTCATTGAAATTTTCACATTTCCACATGCCCCCGCCGCAGGCGGGCGCATCTTCACATTTTTGCCAAAGGCAAAGGGGGGTGAAAAAACGGGTGCATTTGCCAGAAAATACGCCTTGTCTCCGGTTGCAAATTACCGCAATTTTACCATCGCTTCATCACTGTTTTGGTAATAACGATGGACGGACGGCTCCTTAATCCACGCCCTTGGGTCACCTCACTAGCTGAGGTGACTTTTTTTATCACCTGATCAATGTGGTCGTTCCCTTCTGCGATACTTTCTGTCGCGTATCGCGGTGAATATATTCCAGCATCCATACATATACACCGGTCGGTTGCAGTAAACCATTGATGCGGCCATCCCATTTCTTTGTCCAGTCGCGCGATTCAAATACTACTTGTCCCCAACGATTGTATACACGGAAGTGAAGGTTGTCGGCTTTGAATGCGTTCAACGGATAGAAGTAATCGTTCAGTCCGTCTCCGTTTGGCGTGAATCCGGTCGGCACCGCAATCAGGCAACTGCTGAGCACCTGCACGGGCCTGGATACACTCGCGCGGCAACCTGCTGCATTGGAAACGGTTAATGTTACCGTGTAATTGATTTCCGTTCCGGTGAGCGGATAGGTTACCGGACGTGGCTGTTGCTGCGTACTGTTCATGCCGTTGCCAAAATTCCATTCCCAGTTATCGATCGGTCCTGTACTCGTGTTGACAACTCTTACGCTGTCGTCAGGACAAGCTGTTGGATCGATCGTGAAACCGGCCGTCACTTTATTGTCGAGTACGATTTGTTCGGTATGCGTGGCCGTACATCCGGGATTTGATACGGTCAGTACTACGGTATTCGTGCTGGAAGCTGGAAGCGTAGCGGCAAAGGATGCAGCTGTTGACGCAGTGGCTCCATTCAATTGCCATGACCAATTATTTACCTGATGTGCACCATCATGCGTGAAGGTTAGTTGATCCTGTTCGCAGTCATACGCGATCGTATAAGTAAACCGTGCCGATACAGTATCCCATGCCTGGAAGTTTACAGAAGCACCTGCAGGTGTCGGGCGATAACATTCACTCAAAATTGTATTACCATCGGAGCCGGCAGCAAGCTGTACGCTGTAGTTGCCACCAAGTACGACTGGTGCCGAGAGCTGAAGGTTTACTTCTTTGGTCAGACCTGCTGCATCACAGGTAGCACTCGCTCCGGTAATGGTGATGCCCGGAGGACCGTTGAGTATAAAGTCTGATCCGTTTGCGGCAACCGATGCACAGCGGATATTATCATCGAAGATCAATCGCAATGAGGTGGGCGAGCAGGTGATGGGAGCAATGCTATTCATCTGAACTGGTGGAACAACAGGCACAGTGAAGTTAAGTGTGCTGCCGGCTGGTACCGTACGCATGCACGGCCCAACCAGTGTGTTGCCATCTGTGCCTGTTACAAATTCAAGCTGGTAGGTGCCGGGCGTCGATACCGGGCCGTCGAGTGTCAGTGTGATGGTTTGTGTAGTGGCGACACCCGTGCAGACATTCGTTACATCGGTGACCGTTACGGGTGCAGGGCCTGTTATCTGGAAATCACTGACGTTAATGGAACCGCAGTTAACAGGTTCAGGCAGGTCGATCGTCAATGTTGTAGGCGCACAGGACACGGGTGCCAGCGTTCCTGCAGGAAGCGGTGGCTGTGGTGCAATGGTGAAGGAAACCGAGCTCCCTGCCGGGATGCGACGGTTACAATCTCCGATCAACGTGTTACCATCCGTTCCGCTAGCAACAATAAGATTATATGTTCCGCTTGTGAGAATATTTCCTGATAATTGAATGGTGATCGATGTAGTGGTTGCATTGCAATTGCCGGTGGCGCCGACAATGGTAACTGCAGAAGGACCGGTGATCTGGAAGTCCGAACCATCGGTAGCTATGGATGCGCAACGTAAACGATCTGTAAAATCGATGGTGATGAAATTCGGGGCACAGCCAGGATCAGCTATAGTTCCCATCGGAAGCGGCGGTTGCGGCGCAACAGTAAATGAAGTTGTCTGCCCCGCGGTCACCGATCTGTTGCAGGCACCTGTAAGCGTATTGCCATCGGCACCAACAGCCATGGCGATTTGGTAATTGCCGGGAGTAAGAACGGGACCGCTGAACGTAAGCACCACGCTTTGTGATTCACCGGCACCGTTGCAGGTTGCAGTGGCGCCGGTAACGGTCACTGCTTCGGGACCTGTTACCACAAAATCAGATCCGTTTGCGGCAAGTGTGCTGCAAAGGAATGCTTCGGAAAATTGCAGGGTAATCGTTGATGGTATACAATCGGTAGGCGCATCGGCGGCTCCCATTGGCAGTGGCGTTTGCGGAGCCACTGTAAATGAAGTAGTTTGTCCGGCGGTCACGGATCTGTTGCACGCGCCTGTCAATGTATTGGCATCGGAACCATTGGCGATAGCAATTTGGTAAGTGCCTGAAGCCAGCACTGGCCCGCTGAATGTCAATGTCACTGTTTGCGATTCACCGGCTCCGTTGCAAGTGGCAGTGGCGCCGGCAATGGTTATGGCAGAGGGACCTGTTATTACAAAATCGGAGCCGTTGGCTGCGAGCGTGTTGCAAAGAAATGCTTCGGGGAATTGTATGGTGATCGAAGAAGGAGTACAATTGCCAGGTGCATTGGCCGTGCCCATAGGCAACGGCGTTTGCGCAGCCACTGTAAAGGAAGTAGATTCTCCAGCATTTATACTTCTGCTGCAGGCACCGAGTAAGGTATTGCCATCCGAGCCGGTAGCCATCGTGATCTGGTAGGTGCCCGCCGCTGCGGCAGGTGTATTGAATTGCAAGGTTACGCTTTGCGTTTCGCCTGACGAATTGCAGGTAGCAGTAGCCCCCGTAATACTTATTGCCTGCGGACCGCTAATCGTAAAGTCAGAACCATTTGCCGCTAAGGTATTGCAGCGGACAGGTTCTGCAAACTGCAACGTGATCGATGAGGGAACACAACTGGCAGGTGCATTGGACGTGCCCATTGGCAAAGGTGCATTGGCTGTTACCGTAAACGCCGCGCTTTCACCCAAGGGGATTTCACGGGCACAGTTATCCTGTATGGTATTGCCATCTGAACCAGTGGCCATCACTACGTTGTAGGTGCCGGGCGCAAGTGGTGCAGAAAATGTAAGGAGTACGGAGTCCATGTCAAATGCGGTAGTGCAACCAAATCCCGTGGCGCTAACGATCGTTGCTCCGGCAACGGTGAAATCGGAACCATTTGCTGCAAGTGAACTACAACGCATTTTTTTATTGAAACGGACGGTAGCCTGTGTGCCATCGCAATTAATGCTGGCGGTGGTAAGGTGCGGATCCAATGGATCTGTGATTACCGCGGTGCCGCCGGTGAAGTTGAGTGAATAGCCAAAAGTGGAGGCGGTGAAATAACTCACCATCAACAAGTATTCATGTCCCACGACAAGGTTGGGCATTGAGTTGAAGCGTGGAATGCCTCCGCCCGCGCAATTGGTATTTCTGGTGCCTGCTGCCGAAGCGCCGGTACTGCCCAACTCGCCGGACCAGTTTTCGGAAATTACCCAGGTGCGGTTCGTATAAATATTACTTGGATTGCGATTGGTAATATCATAAAGTACCCAATCGTAGTCATCGTTGGCGTTGACAGGCGCTATGGTAAACCCAAGCGTACCGGCTGTGTAACATGTAAAGCGATAATAAAACGGATTGACGTCTTCGTAAACGTTGTTGGTACAGTTCACCTGCAATGTCCGCCCGCTGCAGATCGGTACTCTTGTTTGTGTAAACGAAGTAGTGCCACATACGGGAAATGCTGTTGCCGGGGTCTGACCAAGCGCCGAGCAGGTTTGAGCCTCTCCTATAGATGCAAATGAGAGAAGGAGCAAAATAACAAGAAAGCAGTTTTTTAGACGCATACAGTTTTATTTGGCTGGTGTCCGGTTCGCGCCGCTCAATTTCGGTAAAAATGAGGATAGCGCAAAGAACAGGTTTTGTCTTTAGCAAATACCGGGCAAAACTGTTGCTGGTATTGCATTTTATCTGATGAGGGTCGATGTACCCTTTTGCAGGACTTTTTCACCAGTGTCCCGGTGCGTATAGTTGAGAAACCATACATATACACCAGCGGGCTGAGGCTGTCCGTTGACGCGGCCATCCCATTTTTCCTGCCAATTAGCGGTGGAGAAGACCATCTGTCCCCAGCGGTTGAAAATGCTGAAGCGCATATTCTCGGCCTTGAGGGCATTATTGGGAAACAGGTAGTCATTGAGGCCGTCGCCGTTGGGTGTAAAGCCTGTAGGTACCGCGATATAACAGTTATTCAATACGCGCAGGTTCTTCCGCATTTCGTCGTTGCAACCGAGGGCGATATTGTTCACGCTCAACCGGATAGTGTAAGAACGTTCGCGGTTATCCTGAATAAAGGAGAGCGGCAGAGGTGTTTGGGCGCTGCTGCTGCCTAAGGCACCAAAGTCCCAGTTATAACTATCGATCAGGCCCTCGCTGGTATTGACAAGTGCGAGTTTGTCTTCCGGGCAGATATCAGCGGGCATCTGGAAGTCGGCCTTCACTTCGTTGTTGAGCACGATTGTTTTGGTAACTGAATCGGAGCAAACACCATTATGCACCACAAGCTTGACATCCTGCGAACTGGTTGCGGGCAGGACCACCGTATAGTTTTGTGTATTGCTTTTTTCAACATTGCCGAATAACCAGCGCCAACTGTTTACATCATGCGCACCGTTGTGGGAAAAGGCAAGCGTATCAAAGCGGCAACCCATCCGGTTGGTAAATGTATAATTGGCATTAACGGTGTCGGCCGTATTGAATGTAATGGGATTCGGCTGTATGATCTGCCCGCATTCGTCCTGTACGGCACCGCCACCCGGACTTAACCGCGGAGTAAGTGTGTAAGTACCTTTTGTATAAAACGGGGAGCTGACTGTAACGACGATGCCATCGGAGAGCCCGTTCTGACAGAGTGTCCCTGCGGCACTGATCACATTAACGGTAGTGGGACCGGTGATGGTAAAATTGCTTCCATCCGCTGCGATGGTTGCACAGTTTATCTTTTTATCAAAATAGAAAAGTATGCGCGTGGCTTTGCAGGCAGGTGCTTCGACTCTTTGGATGGGAATGGGTTGCGGCGTGGTATAAGTGAAGGAAACCTGTTCGCCCACAGGGATTTGTCTGTCGCAGGCATCGGCGAGTGTTGTGCCGTCTGTACCGGCACCGATCACTAACTGATAGGCCGCGCCGGGCAATGGATTACTGAGTGTAAGTTCTATTTCATCCATGTCGAAGCCGGTGGCACAGGTGCGGGTGGTGGCGCTTATGATGGTGGCATTGGCGGGTACCAGGCTGAACTCCGACCCAGAGCCTGTCAGGGAAGCGCATTTCATTTTTTTATTCAGCTTAAGGGTGATTTTGGTGCCATCACAACTCGCGGATGCTTTGTCCAGGTGTGGGTCTTTGGGATCGGTGATGACGGCACTGCCTCCTCCGAAAGAAAGATCGTATCCGCTTTGAGAATTGGTGTAGTGGCTGACCAGCAGAATGTATTCATGTCCGACGATCAGGTTGGGGGAACGGGAAAAGGTGGGTTTGCCTTCGCTTGGATCGGAGGCGCATTGAATGCCGTTAAAACCCGATGGCGATGCACCCGTATTGCCCGGAGTGGCAGACCAGTTGCCCGCTACAATGATATTGCGGTTGGTGTATACCTCATCGGGATTGAGACCGGTTATGTCATAAAGCTGCCAGTCATAATCGTCATTAGGATTGGCAGGAGAGATAATGAAATTCAGCGTGCCTGCCTGGTAGCAGGTAAATTTATACCAGAAGGGATTTTTGTTTTCATAATCGGCATTGCCGGAACCTGAACAACCCGGAACAAACAGGTCGTTGGAACTGCAGATGGGGACATTGTTCTGATGAAATGTGGTGGTGCCGCAAACCGGAAAAGCTGTTGACGGGTTCTGGCCGAGTGTGGTACAGGCCTGTGCGTTTGCCTGTTGGCTAATAGCAATGAGTATAAAGAATAAAGCAGTAGTTCGGAACAGTTTCATTTTTATCTGGTATAACTCTGTCTGACAATCACAATGGTCGTTTCGTTGCCTTCAGGACAGACGGTAACGCTTGCCGGGTAAAGATAATACCCTGTTTTGCAGTTCCAATGTTAAAATGGCGCCCGCAACCCGTGAAAAATCCAGTCCGGTCATGAAACTAATTTCATCGACCTGCAGCAAAGGTTTTTCGCGCAACAGGTTTATTACCGCCAGTTCGTCGGGGCCGGGGTCAGGGAAAAGACAGGGTGTTGTCGGTGCAGGGCCGGCAGCCGCACGCCAGCCGATGACGTTGCACAAGGTGTCCGTGTCTGTATATAAATGCGCTTTGTTGGAACGGATAAGTTCGTTGCAACCGGCGCTTCGTTTATCGGTGATGCGTCCGGGCACGGCAAATATCTCCCGGTGATAATCCCAGGCAAGGTCGGCAGTGATCATGCTGCCTCCGCGCAAGGCTGTTTCTATAACAACTGTAGCATCCGTTAATCCGGCAACGACCCGGTTGCGCTGCGGAAAGTGATAGCGGTCGGGCAGGGTGTTACCGGGAAATTCGGTGAGCAGTCCACCGCCATTGGCCAGCATATCGCGCGCCAGCCCGGCGTGGACACCTGGATATATCCTGTCAAGACCGTGCGCCAATACGGCTACTGTCGGCAATCCGTGAACAAGGGCTTCGCGATGTGCAAGCGCATCGATGCCATAGGCCAATCCGCTAACGATCAGCGTTGGCTCCCCGGCCAGATTGCGGATAAGGTCTTTGGTAACCTGCTGACCATAATCCGTTACTCTCCGCGATCCCACAATCGACAGGGATCTGTTGCTGTTAAGATCAGCACTGCCTTTGTAATACAGCAGCAGCGGCGCATCATAACAATGAAGAAGCCGTTGCGGATAGTCCTCATCGGTAAAAAATAAGGCACGGATGCGATGCCGTTCCATAAAACGCAACTCGGCTTCCACTTCCGAAAACTGACGAAACTGCCGGATACTTGCTGCTCTGACCCGGCCGACGCCTTCAATCTTTTCCAATACACGCTCACTTACCGTAAATATTTCCCGCAGGGATAATCTCGCCAATAAAAGACGGGCCTGCACCGGACCAATCTGCGGTATACGTGTAAGTGCTATCTGGTAAACAATATCTGGATACATTGCAAACAGGATGAATGCAATGATAACATCGAAGGGAAGCGATAGCCGGATGAAAACCGGGTAATTTTATTTTAAAGGGAAGTAATTTTTAATTCAGTCCGGCGGTTGCGTGCGCGACCTTCTTCCGTTCCGTTGTCCGACACCGGTTTGGTTTCACCAAATCCTTTTGCCACCAGTCTCGCAGCCGCAATACCTTTTCCTTTGATATAAGTGACTACTGCCGCTGCCCGGTTATTACTCAATTGGAGATTGTCTGCCGGCTTACCCGCATTGTCCGTATGTCCTTCGATCTGAATTTTAAGTCCCGGATTTTCTTTCAGTAATTGCACCACCTTATCCAGTTCCAATTGCGATTCAGGCCGGAGCTCCGTTTTATTTACATCGAAGAAAATGTTCTTCAACACGATGTTGGCATTCACTTCCAGGGGCTGCAACGGGATGTCTTTTCGATACGTTGAATCTGGTGCTAATTCGCGCAGCAAAAATTGATCGGAATAGAATAAATATCCACGGCGGTTAACGGTAAACGAGTAGTCACGGCCCAGCGGCAAGGTTACCAGGTAATTGCCCTGCTCATCCGTTTGTACATGCGACAAGGTTTCACGCGTTGACAAATCCGTCAGTTCGATTGACGAGGGTAATCCTTTACCCGTTTTTTTATCCGATACCTTGCCCTTCACCCACAGGGTGCTTACGGGCCGGATATCTTCTCTCAACTCAAAGCTGTAGATGTCCAGGCCGCCACGGCTGTCGGAGCGGTCACTCGCATAGTAGGCTGTTTTTCCATCGGCCGTTACAAACAGGGTTCCTTCGTGTTTGATCGTATTGATCGGATAACCAAGGTTGAGTGCTTTGGTCCAGCCGCCACCGTTTTTTTTGCGTGTAAGAAAGATATCGTCTTCGCCATATCCGGGCCAATAGTTCGAGGTGAAATATAAGGTCTGGTTATCCGCATGCATAAACGGACATTGCTCGTCGCCGGTTGTATTGATTTCGGGACCGAGATTTTCCGGCTCGCTCCATTTGCCATTTTCCCGCAGATGTGATACATATATATCGATGCCCCCGTATCCACCCGGACGGCGGCTTGCGAAATACAGGTCTTTTTTGTCAGGGGAAAGGCATGGTTGCGACTCCCACTGATCGGAATTGATGAAGCCCCCCAGATTGATTGCTTCACTCCAACCTCCGGCTGTGCGATAGGATATGTAGAGGTCGCAATTGCCGAATCCATCGGTACGATTGCAAGCGGTGAATACCAGCCATTCACCATCCTGTGATATATTCTGTGCGCCCTCGTTATCAGGTGTGTTCACATTGCCACGCGCAGGTTGCGCGTTGGTCCATTCACCCTCTTTTTTCTGTGAGGAAAAAAAATCTTCATTGCGGCCATTAAGCCGTCTTGTAAAAATCAATTCCTGCTGATCAATGGTTAGTGAAGGAAAGTATTCAGATTCTTTTGTATTGATGGCCGGTCCTGCATTTACCGGTGCAAAATTGTATTGCCCCATCGGATGTTTCTGTGCGTAGTCAACTGCAAAAGCAAAACAACGTTGCCGGTATTGCGCAGCTTTAAGTGAGTTTGGATTACGCGGCGGGCGTTTGGTGAGCAGATCATTGATGGCATTCAACGCTTTTTCAAACTGACCAAGTGCTGCAACATTAATGGAGTAGGGAAGTTTATAATCGAGCGTATAAGAACTATCTTTTGCAAAGGCTTCCTCGTAATACCGCACGCTTTGTCCATGATCTTTCAATTCAGCATACACGCCTGCAATGGAAAGATAGGCATCGACATAATTTTTATCGAGCGCAATGCATTGCTGCAATAATGCGATGGCATTGGGATAGGCACCGTCGTTGGCCCGTTCAATTGCCTGGTCATATAACGCTTTTACTTTTTTATTAACGCGGCTGGGATCATATCCCTGTGCAGACACAATAAGAGATAAGAACAGGCAAGCGATGAACAGACGGTGTTTTTTCATGAACATGGTATTATCGGGTAACGAATCTAACCATTATTTATTTTAGTCAGCATCCAGGGCCCGTGTTCATGCAGCTACGGAACGTTGATATATTTATGAATCTGGAGACTGAGTTCCCATTGGGGGTTCGCTTTTATATACTCAACGATCTGAGGCGTCATTTCGCCGGCGCGGCTCCATTCCGGTTGAAGATAAAGCCGGCAGGATGGTTTTACACCGGCGGCGAACTTTTCTCCCCATGCAAAATCGGTTTTGTTATAAATGATAACTTTTAATTCGTCAGCTGCAGCTACCACTTCGGGTAATGGGGCTTTGAACTTTTTGGGAGACAAACAGATCCAGTTCCAATGTCCGCTGAGTGGTGACGAACCGGAGGTTTCAATATTTGTTTGAATGCCGGCGGCCTGAAGGGCGGAAGTCAGTTCATCCAGGTTATGCATGAGCGGCTCTCCGCCGGTGATCACTGCACGTGGGGTACCGGAGTTTTTGGTTAGTGCAACCAGTTCTTCCACCGATTGATGCGGGTGAGCGGCTGCGTCCCAGCTTTCTTTAACATCACACCATACGCATCCGACATCGCAACCTCCCAGCCGTATGAAATAGGCGGCTGCTCCCTGGTAATAACCTTCTCCCTGGAGCGTATAAAACTGCTCCATCACTGGATAAGTAATTGCGGAAACGTTTAAATCAGGTGTTGTTGTCATTTCATTAATTCTTTGTCGCACAAGCCAGGAACGTGTTTTTCATCAGGGCGGCAATGGTCATTGGTCCTACGCCGCCGGGAACGGGCGTAATAAAGGAACTTTTCAGCGATACTCCGGTGAAATCGACGTCGCCTTTAAGACGAAATCCGCTTTTGCGGGTTGCATCTTCCACACGCGTGATTCCCACGTCGATCACTACTGCCCCTTCTTTTACCATGTCGGCTTTTACAAATTCCGGTATGCCGATGGCGGCTACGATGATATCCGCCTGGAGACAGATGTCTTTCAGGTTAACGGTATGCGAGTGACAGATGGTTACGGTACAGTTACCGGGGTTGCTGTTGCCGCTCAGGAGAATACTGATCGGGCGGCCGACGATGTTGCTGCGACCGATCACTACTGCGTGTTTGCCTTTGGTATCGATCTTATAATGTTGCAGCAGCAGCATGATGCCGTAAGGTGTTGCCGGCACAAATGTTGGCAGCCCTTCAACCATTTTCCCCACGCTAACCGGATGGAAACCGTCCACATCTTTCGAAGGAGCAATGGCGTTGATCACTTTTTTATCGTCGATATGTTTTGGCAAAGGCAGTTGTACCAGGATGCCGTCGATATCAGGGTCGAGGTTGAGTTCGTCTATTTTTTCCAGCAGTGCGGATTCAGAGGTGTCTCCTTCAAAGCGGATAAGGGTGGACTTGAAACCAGTTTCTTCACAGGCCTTGACTTTTGCGGCCACATAGGTTTCGCTGGCTCCGTTATTGCCTACTAAAATGGCGGCGAGGTGCGGGATTTTCTTGCCTTCGTTCACGCGTTGGGCCACATCGATTTTCAAAACATCGCGAATGGCCTGGGCGGCTTTCTTACCGTCTAAAATTTCCATGCGCAAACCTACACAAAGTTTTTTTAACGTCTTTACCTGCGTGGTTTTCTAAGCCCAAATATTTTGAATACGGTACCTGCCAACTGTATTTTGGGAGAAATCATAAGTATGATAAAAAGGGCATTTCTTTTCGCAGGATTTTTTCTGACAAGTTGGGTAAGCCGTTGTCAATCATTGGTGCTGCCACCGGCGATGTTGCATTCGTTACCTGTGGTGATGGCCAACGACGGGCCGGATATATGGGCATCCTTATCGCAGCCCGCCGGATTGGCCGGGCATAACAGATGGCAGGCAGGTGTTTTAGGCGAGCAGCGTTTCGGTTTGGCAGCATTGACCGATTATCTCGGCGGTGTAATTGTGCCCGCAGGATACGGCAGTTTCGCACTGCAGTGGCGGGTGCAGGGCCAGGTGTTGTTCAACTGGCAGCAAACATGTCTTGCGTACGGCCGGTCTCTGGGTAAAGAGGTAGATATCGGTGTTGGATTTCGTTACAGCCGTATACGTATATGGGAATATGGTCGTGCAGGTGTGGCGGATGCCATGCTGGGGTTGCTCTTCAGACTCTCCGGGAAAGTGAACAGCGATATCTATGTATCCTACGTGCCCGCTGGTTCAGATAATGTTGCCTTGATACGATCCGCCTATAGGTTGGGGATGTCATATAAGGTAACGGAAGAAGCGGCATTCGGCTGTGTGATGCAGGCGGTAAATGGTATGAGGCCAGATCTGCTGACGGCAGTTGACTATTGCATAAAAAAGCATCTGCGGTTACGTTTTTCCTTTTCTGCCTTGCGTGGAAGCTGGGGATTGAGTATGGTCTGGAATAAAGGTGCCTGCAGGGTGGATGCATTTACATCGCATCATATGCGTCTTGGTTTATCGCCGGGAGTTGGAATTATTTATCAGGGAAAACCAACTATTGGAGAATGAAAAAGTTGTTGATTACTGGATGTTTGATGGGGGGATATCTGATCGGTTACGGGCAGGAACTGCCGGCTACCATGTCAAATCAATTAGAACAAATGGCCGAAGCAGATGAAAGTTTGTTAGCAGATGCGGACGGATTGTTGTTGCAGTGGCAATATTACCAGCGGCATCCGTTAAACATCAACGCATCGGGGGCTGCGGAGTGGCGCGAATTGCAGGTGTTGGATGAAAAAGAGATTCAGCAGGTGTTGCGTTACCGGCACTTGATGGGAGATTTTATCAGCGTATATGAGATGCTGGCAGTTCCTGGTTTGGAACGCGAAAAAATCAGGCAGCTACTTCCGTTGATCTGTGTGCGTCCGGTATTGGAGCGACCGTCTTTTACAGCCGGACAACATTTGATAGTGTTGCAGGCGGCAGGAGCGTTGTCCATGACGGAGGCGCAACGGAAAGATCAATCAACCTACCTGGGAAGTCCGTTACGATTGGTCGTAAGATACAAATACACCGATGCGGGTTGGCAATGGGGTCTGACAGGGGAGAAGGATAGCGGCGAACAATTTTTCCGTGGAAAACAAAAAAGTGGATTTGACTTTTGTTCTTTTCATGTATTCAAAAAAGGTAATGGACTGCTGTCCGGCCTGGCACTTGGTGACTATTCCGTCAGCATGGGGCAGGGGCTGGTCCACTGGCAAGGTATCGGTTGGGGCAAAGGGGCATCGGCAGCGCCAGTGGCGAAACGCAATGCGCTGGTCCGTGCATATACCGGTACAGGAGAAAGCAGGTTTATGCGGGGCGCAGCAGCCGTGTTGAGAAAGGGAAATTGCGAAGCTGCGATGTTCGCATCGATGCGATCTTTGGATGCAAGTATTGCCGGTGATACAATGGGATTTTCTTCCTTTATCACTTCAGGCTATCATCGTACGGCAAGGGAATTGATGAATAAGGGAAATCTCCGTCAACTTTCTGCAGGTGTGGCAATGCGCTATCAATTGCCTTCGTTACAGATAGGCGTCAACGCGATCAGCCATCGGTATAATCGTTCATTGCAAAAACGTGATGTGCCCTACAATCTTTACGCGCAGACAGGAGACCACTGGTATAATCTGAGCATTGATCATGCAGGGACGGTAAAAAACATACACTATTACGGAGAGCTGGCCGTGGATCCGCAGGGTGATCTTGCGGTGTTGCAAGGCGTGCTTATCAGTGTAGGAAGAGAAATGGATTTTTCGTTTGTATACAGACGGATTGCCCCGGCATACCAGGCACCGGACGGGCAGGCTTTTACAGAGAGCAGCAGCGCGAGTAATGAAACCGGGTTATTTGGCGGTGTGGTAGTGAAACCCTCGCCGGGTTGGAAGATGGAATGTTATGCTGATGTCTTCCGGTTTCCATGGTTGAAGTACAACGTTCATGCACCTTCTGCCGGCAAAGATTTTTTCATTCAGTTTACACATACGCCTGCTAAAGGGATAGAGCATTATCTGCGGTTCAGGGCACAAGCAATTGAGAGAAATTTTTCATCATTCTCCGAAGTGCGAACAGTGTTGACGCGGTATACACTGCGTTGTCACCTTGCGTTAACGGTAAATAAACTGTTACTGCTTCGCCAGCGTTCGGAAATGTTGTGGTATGATCCGGGCGGAACGGCTGCAGAAGCGGGTTATGCTGTTTTTGTTGAAGCGTTGCTTCGTCCCAAAATGAAACCCTGGTCGCTGAGCGTTCGCATACAATATTATCAGACCGAAGGATATAACTCCCGCATCTACGCTTACGAACAAGATCTTCCCTACAACTATGGAATCCCTGCGGTATATGGAAGTGGGTATCGCTGGAATGTAGTGACGGATTATGACCTGACGAAACAGTTGTCAGTGGCGGTAAGGTGCGCCGGGCATTTGCGGGCAGCAACAGTTGCCTTGACCACGAACGGGCCGCTTCCGGTGACGATGGCTTTGCAGATCCGTGGAAGATTTTAATATAGTGCCGGTTTTCGGATATCTGTGATCGGTATGTTACGCGCAAATAGGTGAGATAAAGATGAGTAAAAAAGAAGCTATGAATGCGTTAAACGCAGTGCCTGATGCGTTTAACGCATCGGGGAATAGCTGAACTGGCCTCTTAACAGTAAATAACGGTGCGGAAACTTATAGAAAGCATTAACGCGCTCGGCGGGCAGTGGCCGTCCTTTTTTTGTATATTTATAGCAAAATATGAAATCATGCGTTTAGGCTTTTTATTAGCAGGCGTGTTCCTGGTACAGTGTGCGCAGGGACAGACCCCCACGGGTACCGGCGGTAGTAATAATGCAACTACTGTATCTGAACTCAACCGGATGATCAATGGCCGTCCTGCCACTATATTGGATAGAACCGATATTGACGGAAGTCCCTATCTGTTCAACGACTATTCCGAAGGATTTGTAAAAGTTCGCGGTGGTCAGACCTATCAATCGGTGAAGTTGCGTTTTGAAGTCATGAATAACGAATTGCAGTTTATGCAGGATGGAAAAGAAATGGTGATGCCCGATGTGGATTCTGCTGCCTACCTGGCCATAGCTGAGGGAGGTGCAAAAATTTCAACCGTATTGAAAAGTGGTTATCCGGCTATCGACGGTCATACAACAAACTCATTGTATGAAATATTGGCTTCCGGTCCAAAAGTCCATTTACTGAAGTTCCACAGATGTTACATCACAGAACAGAAAAGAATGGGTGTGCCAGATAAGAAAGAATTTGTGAAAGATGCAGACTACTATATTTATATCCCTGCAACAGGTTCAATCAAAAAAGTAAAGCTGAGTAAAAAGGAAATTGAAGAAGCATTGTCAGGTGTTCCCGAAGCAGCTAAAACTGCTGAGGAACAAAAAACAAACTTTAAAAAAGAAGCGGGTGTGCGCAGTCTTGTTGCGGCCATCAACGGAAAGTAACGTCGTATCGTTGGGTTTAAAACTAGGTAACACGCGCTGGTTGGCCTAACTTTGAAAAAAAATGTTATGACAGATCAGCAACAGCCTAATCAGCTCAATATAGAGATCTCGGAAGAAACGGCGGAAGGTACTTATGCCAACCTGGCAATTATTACGCACTCGCATGCGGAGTTTGTAATCGACTTTGTGAACGTGATGCCCGGAACTCCTAAAAGTAAAGTGAAGTCCCGTATCATTTTTACTCCTCAGCATGCAAAGCGGTTCATGAAAGCGATGATTGAGAACATCAACAAATATGAATCGGTGAATGGCACTATCAAAGACCTGGAAGAAATCCAGGTGCCATTGAACTTCGGCGGTCCTACTGCACAAGCCTGACAAATTTTACGGATAGCATTACACTTATAAAAACACAACCCCGTCAAAAAACGACGGGGTTGTGTTTTTTTAGATGCAGTCAGGTGATTGGTTTTTCGCGTCAGATCAATCCTTTATCTGCAAAGCTGTAATAACCGGAATCGCTGACGATGAGATGATCGAGTACGCGGATATCCAACAGTCCTGCGGCCTGCACCAGCTTTTGTGTCAGTTCTTCATCTGCCCGGCTGGGCTTAAGGTTACCGGACGGATGATTATGACAAAGGATCATACTCGTGGCGTTGCCTGCCAGGGCTTTTTTAAAAATGACCCTTGGGTCGGCAATGGTAGCGGTGATACCTCCTTCGCTGACTATTTCGAAGCGGATGATCTTGTTGGCGCGGTTGAGCAGCAGCAGTCCGAACACCTCGTGTGTCAGGTCTTTCAGCTTGATCTGCAGCCACTCCGCCGCATCCCTGCTGCTCTTTACCGGCTTTTCTTCACCCGGTTCCAGTTCTGCCACCTGGCGCCTTCGCCCGAGTTCGAGGGCGGCTATCAGGCTGATGGCCCCTACCTGGCCTAATCCGGTGGCGTGGGTAATGTCACTGATGGTCAGCTTGCCCAGACCGGCAACATTGTCTTTTGCCAGTCGCATGACGTCCTGAGCCAGTTCCAGGGCATTTTTCTGCCTGTTTCCTTTACGGATGAGAATAGCCAGCAACTCGGCATTACTCAGCCTCGGCGCCCCTAACATTAGTAATTTTTCTCTTGGTTGGTCGTCTTTTGCCCAATCCTTTATTGCGTATTTCTGCTCTTGCATGAAACTAAATTAGGGTCTACTTTTACTCTTTCAATGGTGTTTACACCACCATTGTTCACGATTTTCCTTTTTTGAAAAACCAAATATCCAGATCATGAAAAATCGCGCTTTCCCCGCTATGGGTGCCTTCCACCCGCTGTTTTTTTTCGTTACCGTTTATGTGGTAGCCTTGTTTCTGTCTATTTTTATCTGTTCCTCCATCTTCTACAGTCTTCAGGATGAAAATGGCGAGGCTCAGACTTCTTCTCATTCAACACCTTCAATGACGATCAAGAAAGATCTGCCTTTACAGGTCAGCACTGCGGCTGTTGCCCTCCGGTAATCTTTTTTCTTGATTTTCCGGACATCCGGGAAGGCGGATTGGGCTGATAGTAATATCTTCGCCCCCCAAAGGGGCAAACCCCGCATACATTGTTTTCCCATGGAATCAGCCAAAATTTTTGCCGGAACCGGCTCTCAACATCTGGCCGCGGAAATCTGTAAACGTTACGGAACCCAGCCTGGAAAAGTCCATGTACAGCGCTTCAGCGACGGAGAGATTTCTCCGAGTTTTCTCGAAAGTGTCCGCGGTGACTATGTTTTCCTGGTACAGAGTACCTATTCGCCGGCCGAGAACTTTATGGAATTGCTGCTGATGATCGATGCGGCCCGCCGCGCATCTGCTTACAAGGTTATCGCTGTCATCCCGTATTATGGTTATGCCCGTCAGGACCGGAAAGATCGCCCCCGGGTGGCCATCGGTAGTAAGCTGGTAGCCAATATGTTAACTGCTGCCGGAGCAGATCGGGTCATTACCATGGACCTCCATGCTCCCCAGATCCAGGGCTACTTCGATATCCCCGTGGATCACCTGGACAGCCATGCAGTTTTTATCCCCTACGTAGAGAATTTAAAGCTGGAAAACCTTACCTTTGCGGCCCCCGACGTGGGCGCTACCAACCGTATCCGGGAGATAGCAAGCTACTTCGGAGCGGAAATGGTGATCTGCGACAAGCACCGTAAACGTGCCAACGAGATCGCCAGCATGGTGGTAATCGGTGATGTAACCGGCAAAGACATCGTTATTATCGACGATATCTGCGATACAGGCGGCACACTGGCGAAAAGCGCGGCACTGCTCAAAGAAAAAGGCGCACGCAGCGTAAGAGCCCTGATCACTCACCCCGTATTGAGTGGCAAGGCATACGAGAATATCGAGAACAGTGTCCTGGAAGAACTGGTAGTGTGTGATACCATTCCGGTTCAGCCCGAAAAAGGCAGCAAGATAAAAGTGATTTCCGTAGCAGAACTTTTTGCAGTAGCTATCCGGAACGCTTTTGAAAATAAAAGTATCACCAGCCTGTTTGTGCATTCGCAACGCCGTCAGAGCCTGTAACAGCGCAATTTTTTTATTTATAATAACCTGCGGTAATTTTTTACGGCAGGGCAAAACAAACAACAATGAAAACAATTACTATCGAAGGACAACTGAGGACCGCCTTTGGCAAAGGAGCCACCCGCCAACTGCGCTCTCAGGATCTGGTGCCTGGTGTAATTTATGGGGGTGCGGCTGAAGTGAATTTCACTGCTCCGGCTGCTGCGTTCAAAAACCTGGTATACACGCCCAGCTTCCAGATTGCAGAGGTTACCGTTGACGGTAAAACTTACCGCACGATCCTGAAAGATCTTCAGTTCGACAAAGTATCTGACCGTTTGATCCACATCGATCTGCTGGAACTGGTAGAAGACAAAAAAGTTGTCGCTACTATTCCGCTGAAGTTCGTGGGTACTTCCAAGGGTGTGAAAGAAGGTGGTCGTTTCGTGGCTAAATTCAAGTCACTGAAAGTGAAAACCTATCCCAAGTTCCTGCAGGAGCAGATCGAAGTTCCCATTGACGACCTGGAACTGAACGGTAACATCCGTGTAGAGGATGTGAAAGCTGATAACTACGAAGTGCTGAACTCTCCCCGTATTCCTATCGCTTCTGTGGTGATGACCCGCCAGTTGAAGCAGGAAGAAGCCGCTGCAGAGAAAGGCAAAAAATAAGCTGTAATAGCAAAAGAAGCCCCGCCCGCCCGGCGGGGTTTTTTTATGCCGGATTTCCAGATTAACTTGCAAGCGGTTTCAGTTTTTAAAATTAACCCATGAAGTTTCTTCTGATCGGGTTGGGTAATATCGGAAATGAATATGCCCACACCCGGCACAATATAGGTTTTGATGTAGTCAATGCTTTTGTCCAGAAACATGGCGGAAGCTTCCGGTCAGACCGGCTCGCATATGTAGCCGATGTAAAATGGAAAGGCAAAATATTTATCTGCATTTGCCCCACTACTTATATGAATCTCAGCGGCAAAGCCGTTAAATATTGGGTGGATAAAGAAAAGATAGCGTTGGAAAACACACTGACCATTGTGGATGATCTGGCGCTTCCGCTCTCCCGTATGCGGCTGAGGGCAGATGGCAGCGATGCCGGTCATAATGGCCTTCGCAGTATGCAGGAAATGCTGGGCACGACAGCCTATCCACGGCTGCGTTTCGGGATAGGCAACGACTATCCAAAAGGCATGCAGGCCGACTTTGTATTGGGGAAATGGAAGAAAGAAGAGGAGCCGCTCGTCCTGCATAAAATAGGGAAGTCGGTTGAAACGATTGAAACTTTTGCCACCAGGGGCATAACGGCCGCCATGAATGAAATAAACCATAAGGATTTTTCATTATGAGATGTCCCGGCGATTACTTAATTTAGCGCCCCCGTCTGTTTCCGGAAATCCAGTAGCAATAATGATGAACTAGCAAGAGAAGAGGTGAAAGCGCCTTTGCAGTGGTATGCGAGTATTTTTACCAATAAGCACCTTTTATTATGAAGATTTTTTGTGTAGGCCGAAATTATTCAGATCATGCTAAAGAGCTGAATAATGCTATCCCGGATGAGCCGGTCATCTTTATGAAGCCGAAGAGCGCCTTGCTCCAGGCTCATACACCGTTTTATTACCCGGAGTTTACCAATGAGCTGCATTACGAGTGCGAGTTGGTGCTTCGTATATGTAAGAACGGAAAATACATTCAGGATAAATTTGCCAGCAAATATTACGACGCCATTTCTGCCGGCATCGACTTTACCGCGCGTGATATCCAGAACGAACTCAAAGCAAAAGGCCTTCCCTGGGAAAAAGCCAAAGCATGGGACAACTCTGCCGTGATCGGTAAATGGCTGCCCGTTACCGGGTTAAAAAACAAAAGAGAAATTGATTTCAGCCTCAATAAAAACCAGGAAACTGTCCAAAAAGGCAATTCCGCCGATATGCTATACGATTTCGATAGCCTGGTTTCTTATATCTCCAATTATTTTTCCCTCAACATTGGTGACGTCATCTTCACAGGTACCCCGGCCGGCGTGGGCGAAGTAGTGGTAGGTGATGAACTCGAAGGTTTTGTGGAGAAAGAAAGCGTATTCAAACTCGAAGTAAAATAAGCATGAACTAACGTTGGTTTTTGCGGCAGGCTTTACCTTAAATTTGCAGTTTTCCAGCTTGCTCTTCCAATGAATGATCATTCCCTTTTCCGCAAGGCCTATCACCTGATGATGCAGGCCCGCTTTATGGCCGATACATATGAAGCCAACCGGCAGGTTTGCAAATATGTGCATTCCACTTCCCGTGGTCACGAAGCCATACAGCTCGCTACCGCTTTTCACTTGCAACCGCAGGATTTTGTCAGCCCCTATTACCGCGATGAGAGCATTATGTTGGGTTTGGGCTTCCGTCCATACGAGCTGATGCTGCAGTTGCTCGCAAAAGCCGATGACCCCTTTACCGGGGGCAGGGCCTATTATTCACACCCTAATTTCCGCTCAGCTGATAAACCTGTTATCATTCATCAGAGCAGTGCTACCGGCATGCAGGTGATACCCGCTACAGGTATTGCGCAGGGTTTGTTGTACCGCCGTCAGAATAAAATGCCGGCTTTGCACGAAGCGAAAACGGACGGGCTGGTGGTATGTTCGCTCGGTGATGCCAGCATGACGGAGGGAGAAGTGAGCGAAGCATTACAGTTTGCTGTATTGAAAAAGCTGCCCATCATTTACCTGGTGCAGGACAATAACTGGGGCATCAGCGTAACGGCGCAGGAAGCGCGCGTAATGGATGCCTACACGTTTGCAGGAGGATTTCCCGGTCTCGGACGTGTGCGTGTAGATGGTACTGATTTCAAAGAATCTTATCGTGTGATGGGGGAGGTATGCGAACAAGTACGTAACGGGCAAGGCCCTTTCCTCATCCAGGCCAATGTTCCTTTGCTGGGACATCATACATCCGGCGTGCGCCGCGAATTTTATCGTTCAGCGGAAGACCTCACCAACCACCGCAGGCAGGATCCCGGTCCGTTGCTGCGAAAATATTTATTGGAAAATGGCATAACAGAGGATGCATTGCAAGCTATCGAAGAAGAAGCCCGCATTATCGTGGAAAAAGATTTTGCCCAGGCAATGGCTGCTGCAGAACCTGATCCTGCTACCGTTGCTACGCATGTTTTTGCACCAACGCCGGTAACCGAAGAAAAAGGGGAGCGTACACCTGCCGGGCGTGAAAAAATAGTGATGGTGGATGCGGCTTTATTTGCCATCCGTGAAATCATGGCGCAACATCCGGAGGCCCTGGTATATGGGCAGGATGTGGGGCGCAGACTGGGCGGCGTTTTCCGCGAAGCGGCCACCCTGGCCGAACAATTCGGAGATCACCGCGTATTCAACACAGCTATACAGGAAGCTTACATTGTAGGATCAACTGCAGGCATGAGTGCCGCCGGACTGAAGCCGATCGTGGAAGTGCAGTTTGCCGATTATATTTATCCCGCACTCAATCAACTGGTAACGGAAGTAGCCAAATCATCGTACCTGAGTTGCGGCAAATTTCCTGTATCGATGATCCTGCGGGTGCCTACAGGCGCGTATGGCGGCGGTGGGCCTTATCACAGCGGATCGGTAGAGTCTACATTACTTTCCATCAAAGGTATTAAGATCGCTTATCCTTCTACCGCAGCAGATATGAAGGGGCTGATGAAAGCCGCCTATTATGATCCCAATCCTGTGATCATGCTGGAGCACAAAGGGCTTTACTGGAGCAAAGTGCCAGGTACCGAGGGCGCGAAAACGCCGGAGCCGGATGCCGACTATATTTTACCCTTTGGAAAAGGACGGGTTGTCAAAGAAGCGGATGCTTCGGCACTGGAAGCAGGGGAATCCTGTGCGGTGATCACTTACGGGATGGGTGTATACTGGGCATTGGAAGCCGCGGAAAAAATGGGAGGAAAAGTAGAGATAATAGATCTGCGGACGCTTTATCCGCTGGATGAAGAGCTGGTCTTCGAAACTGTTAAACGTCATGGACGATGCCTGGTACTGACGGAAGAGCAACAAAATAATTCATTTGCGGAGGCGCTGGCCGGAAGGATAGCATCAAGCTGCTTCCGATACCTGGATGCACCCGTACGTGTATTGGGTGCGCTTAATTTGCCGGCGGTGCCCATGAACATGGGACTCGAGAAAGCAATGCTTCCCGGTCCCGTTCAGGTGCAGAAAATACTGGAAGAGTTGGTGGCTTATTGATCAGGCGGCCAGAAAGGTGCGGAGTACATTCAGATTTTTGCTCGCGCGAAGCTGGCTCAGGGCTTTGTCGCGGATCTGGCGTACACGTTCGGTTGAGATTTCATACTTCTTACCCAGGTCTTCCAGACTCATCGGGTGGTCTACTCCAATTCCAAAATAGGAACAGAGCATTTGCTGGTGGCGTTCATTCAGGGAGGCTAGCGAACGGCTCAATTCAAGTTTCAGTGATTCGCGGTGGTCGAGATCACCGTCGGTGCTTTCGGATCCGGTATTTTCAAGGGTATCCAGGAGGCTGCCGTCTTCTTCATCGCTGAACGGTGCATCGAGGCTCATGTGGTATTCGCTGTGCCCGAGGATTTCTTTGATATCATCGGTATCAGCGTTGAGTGCTTCGGCCAGTTCGTCTTCGGTGGGTTGACGGTCAAGTTGCTGCTCGAGGCTGGCCATGGCCTTCGAGAGTTGGTTTTTCAGGACAATTTTATTCTGTGGCAGGCGGATCATGCGGGATTGCTGACCGATAGCCTGCAGGATATTTTGACGGATCCACCATACAGCGAAAGAGATGAATTTAAAACCGCGGGTATGATCGAAGCGGCTGGCGGCTGTCAGCAGGCCGATATTGCCTTCATTGATCAGGTCGGGCAGGGGCAGGCCGTGACCCTGGTATTGTTTGGCAACCGACACTACAAAGCGGAGGTTGGCCTTAACCAATTGGTCGATGGCGCGGCGGTCACCTTTTTTCACGCGTTCAGAGAGGTACACTTCTTCTTCTGTACTGAGCATTTTTTCCTTTCCGATCTCCAGCAGGTATTTGGTCAGGCTGGGAGATTCGCGGTTGGTAATGGAGGTAGAGATTTTCAGCTGTCGCATAAGGTTGAATTTGTACAGCAAAGTAACGGCGGTGGCAAGCCGCTGGAAATAGACCGCGATGTGATTCATTTGTCAAAACAGCTCTTATACCCTTGTAGAAGTTTGGCAAGTAAACAATACAGAAAAACACTTAATCTATTTTTTTTTCACGTTTTGTTTTAAAGGAAAATCTGCCCCTGCGGATTATTGACAACTTGCTGCGCTTGCGTACCTTTGGCGCATGCTTACAATTTCAGACCGCGGGCAGCAGATGCCCGCTTCGCCCATCCGGAAACTGGTGCCATTTGCCGAAGCCGCCAAAAAGAAAGGTACCCGTGTGTATCACCTGAATATCGGTCAGCCCGACATTGAAACACCGGCTCCGATCCTGGATGCGGTAAAACGTGCAGACATTAAAGTATTGGAATACAGCCATAGTGCGGGTAATGAGAGCTATCGCCGCAAGCTGGTGGAATATTATAAAAGGGTAGGAATCGAGGTTACGCATGATCAGATCATGATCACGACCGGCGGATCGGAAGCGATCCTTTTCGGATTCTTCACCTGCCTCAACCCGGGTGACGAAGTGATCATCCCCGAGCCGTTTTATGCGAATTATAATGGTTTTGCCTGCACCGCAGGTGTAACGGTAGTACCGATCACATCACGGATCGAAACCGGGTTTGCCCTTCCCCCGATCGCTGAATTTGAAAAAGTGATCACACCGCGCACCCGTGCGATCGTGGTATGCAATCCTAACAACCCAACCGGTTATTTATATAGCCGTGAAGAAATGGAGGCGCTGCGCGAAATATGCCTGAAGCACAATCTTTACCTTTTCAGTGATGAAGCTTATCGTGAGTTTTGTTATGATGGCGAGTATATCAGTGCCATGCAACTGAACGGGCTGGAAGAAAATGTGGTGCTGATGGATACGATCAGCAAACGATACAGTGCCTGTGGTGCGCGTATTGGGGCGTTGGTTACCAAAAATAAAAAGGTGTATGATGCTGCCATGAAATTTGCGCAGGCGAGGCTGAGCCCTCCCGGTCTGGCGCAGATCATGGGTGAAGCGGCGGTAGATCTTCCGGATAGTTATTTTGACGAACCGAAGGCAGAATACCAGCGCCGCCGCGACAAGCTGGTGAGCAGGCTGAATGCGATGCCCGGTGTTTTCTGTCCCAATCCGGGCGGGGCATTTTATGCGATTGCCCGTTTGCCGATTGACGACAGTGATAAATTCTGTCAGTGGTTGCTCGAGGAATTTGTATACAATAACCAGACAGTGATGCTGGCGCCGGCGACAGGCTTTTACGGCACTCCGGGATTGGGCAAAGACGAGGTGCGCCTGGCGTATGTATTGAACCTTGAAGCGATCGATGCGGCGATGGATTGCCTGGAAAAAGCGTTGGAAGTGTATCCTGGTCGTGTGGAGAAGGCGGTGGTTGCGGCCGAGCGTGTGGCAGGTTAAAAAAGCAGGAATAATCTAAAAATCTTTTCAGAATTCAGCTTCATATAGCTATTTTTGCACCCCGCCAACCGAGGTTGGCGATGGATGCCGGGGTAGCTCAGCTGGTTAGAGCATCGGATTCATAACCCGAAGGTCGGCAGTTCAAGTCTGCTCTCCGGTACAAGATAAAAGTCCCTTCCTTTTTGGAGGGGATTTTTGTTTTTGGAAATTATCCCGAAGGATCGGCAGGTCAATCCCGATCCCGACTATTCGGGACGGGATGCTCTCCTGTACAAGAGAAAAGGCTCCCTGCTAAGGAACGTTTATTTATTTTACGTCAGCCGGATAAAAAGCTGATAAATAAGTTATTTCTCTCTTCACTCAATAATTCTCCTCCATCTCCGGCCCGGCTTTTCCCATAATGAGTGCCTCCATTTCCAGGCGCGCATAGACTTCCGTTGCTTCGGGGTAAATCGCTGTTATCCGCAAATCAGCAAATGAAAATTCATGATCGATCTCGCGAAGTGTTTTGAAGAGATCTTCTTTTTTTATGTTAACCGGTCCTGTTACCGGCTGAAATATGGCATGCATGGTCAATCGTTTTATTGTAATTATTATTGAAAATTACAGGCCATTTTTTAGGCATTGATCATCAATCACCTGATTTCACAAAAGCATAATGCATGCGCGTTTTTTCCCCATTTCGGGAAAAGGGAGAAAAGGCGGAAGGTAGAAGGCATAAGGAGTATGAAGTAAGGTGAAAACAGCAGTTTTAAGTATTAAGTTATAAGTATTAAGTAGGCGGCCGCCGCTTCTTCATTCATTGAGCCTTCAGAAACCACGACGTCTTCGGGATGCGCAGCATTATTCACCACTGCCCATTCACGCTTTTGAATTAAAAAAAATCCCCGCATCGCTGCAGGGACTTTCTTCGGTTAAAATCAGTCGTTCTTTTATTGCTTTTTGGCACCTTTGCTGTTCGCAGCATCAAATGCTTCAGCAGTTACTACCTCACCTGTGATACGGACAACTTTAGGTTGGTCGATACCGGCAAATTTGATAGTGATTTCTTTATTGATAGGTCCCAGTGCAGCGGCATTGTATACAACTTTTACTTTGTCTGACTTACCAGGCATGATTGGCTCTTTTGGCTTCTCAGGCACGGTACAGCCACAGCTCGCAGACGCATTCTCCACTACCAACGGCTTGTTGCCTACGTTCTTGATCTCGAAATAATAAGTAGCGGGATTGTTCTGCTTTACTTTACCGAAGTCATGCTTCTCGGTGTTGAATTTTGCTACGTCGTCAGCCTTGCTTTGCGCCATTGCGGCTACGCTGAATACAAAGGCTGCAGTTAATAATGCCAGTTTTTTCATGATGAAATTTTTAGAGCGTTTGTTTTTTTAAGAATTGTACAGAGGAGTTGGCCGGAGCAGGTCCTTCAGGCGCCCGCCATACCGTGCCTTTAATTTTCAATTGTTTCATTTGTCCAGCCACATTAATGGTAATGGGCTTTTCAAAATAGCCTTCCGCCATCGCATTGTACCCAACCCTGATGGTAGCAGTTGCGCCGGGAGCAATGGGGTCGCGGCTCCATTCAGGCGTTGTGCATCCGCAGCTCGCATGAATATCGTCCAACACAAGCGGCGTAGTGCCGGCGTTGATCACTTCAAAGTTGTAGTAAACAGGCTTGCCCTGCGGGATTTTGCCGAAATCATGCTCGGCCTCTTTGAGGGTCAGTACTTCGGGTGTTGCAGGAGGAGCGGCCGGTATTTGCTGGGCCCGGACAGCGCCGAAAGCCAGCATTACAAGCAATAGGGTAAATATTCTTTGCATACCGTGGGGTTTGAAGCCGTCAAATTTAGTTAAAAGATGAGACCCGGCCAATCAGGGTTGCAGGCATTTCGGTTTTTTTTTAACATTTCTGTTGTTCTTTACATCACCCGAATGCCCTGTTTTGCAGGATTTTGCGGTATTCGGGGTCACTTATTTTTTATCCCTATTTTTGCCGCATGGAAAATACAAATCCAGCAACGATGCCTGCCACTTCCGAACTATCGTTTGAACGGTTTAGAGAAGAAGTGCTCAACGACTATCGCGTAGCTTGTATTAGCCGCGAAGCAAGTTTACTTGCCCGTAAGGAAGTACTGACCGGTAAAGCCAAGTTTGGCATTTTCGGCGACGGTAAAGAAATCGCACAGATCGCCATGGCCAAGTTTTTCCAGCCCGGCGATTTCCGCAGTGGCTATTACCGCGATCAGACCTTCATGTTCGCAACCGGACTCGCTACCGTTGAACAGTTTTTTGCCCAATTATATGCCGACCCCAATCCGGAGAATGAACCTTTCAGCGCCGGACGCCAGATGAACTGTCATTTTGCTACACCGCTGACCGATGAAGCGGGAGAGTGGCTGCCGCTGGCCGAACGTAAGAACATTGCGTCGGATATGGCGCCAACCGCCGCACAAATGCCGCGCTCGCTCGGCCTTGCTTATGCATCCCGTGCTTTTCGCCATATACCTTCCCTGCAATCGCTGAAACATCTTTCCGATAATGGCAATGAAGTTTGCTTCTGCACCATCGGCGATGCTTCCACCAGCGAGGGACATTTCTGGGAAACCATCAATGCGGCAGGCGTGCTGCAGGTGCCACTCGCTGTTTTTGTGTGGGACGATGGATACGGCATTTCCGTTCCTAAAAAATACCAGACAACCAAAGGTTCTATTTCCACCGCCATCAGCGGTATGGAGAAAGAAGAAGATACCAACGGCATCCGCATCGTGAAAGTGAAAGGATGGGATTATGCCGGTATGTGCGAAGCATTTGAGCAGGGTATCCGCCTGACCCGCGAAACACACGTACCTGTTCTTTTCCACGTTGAAGAGATCACGCAACCGCAAGGTCACTCCACTTCCGGAAGCCATGAACGTTATAAAACACCCGAACGTCTCGATTGGGAGCGCGAGTGGGACGGCTTGCGCAAAATGAAAGAGTGGGTGGTGGCTAATGCGCTCGCCGATAACGAGGAACTGGAGCGCATAGAAGCCGAAGCCAAGAATTTTGTAAAAGATAGCAAGAACAGCGCATGGGAAAATTTCCTGACACCTGTTAAAGCACAGGTGAACCGCGCCACTGAACTGATCACGGCAATGGCCAATGCATTACCCGATCAGGCAACGGGGCTTAAAAAAATCGTTGCCGGTTTGCAGGCCAACCGCGAACCGTTGCGCCGCTCCGTAATGAAAGCCCTGCACAATGCTTTGCAGATCGCCGGCACACACGACAGTGCTTTCTGGACCCGCGATTATTACGAAGAATTACGCAAAGAGAATGCGCGTTATTATAATTCCCAACTTTACAACGAGGGTGAAAAGAGCGCACTCAAAGTGAAAGAAGTGAAAGCGCGTTTCGATAATGAAATGCCGTTGCTGAATGGATACGAGTTGCTCAACCGTTATTTCGATCAACTGTTTGCGGAAAACAGTAAGGTACTCGCATTCGGTGAAGACCTTGGACAGATCGGCGACGTAAACCAGGGCTTTGCAGGTCTGCAGGAAAAACACGGCAAAGATCGCATTTTTGATACGGGCATTCGCGAACTCACGATCATGGGACAAGGTATCGGTCTTGCCTTGCGCGGCCTGCGCCCGATCGCCGAAATTCAGTACCTCGATTATCTTTTATATGGTCTGCAACCGCTGAGTGATGATGTGGCTACGCTGCATTACCGCACGGCTGGTCAGCAAAGCTGCCCGCTGATCGTACGTACACGTGGTCACCGTCTTGAAGGAATCTGGCACAGCGGTTCACCTATGGGTATGATCATTAACTCACTTCGCGGAATGCATGTATGTGTGCCGCGCAACATGGCGCAGGCTGCAGGTATGTACAACACATTGCTGAAAGCAAATGATCCGGCGATTGTGATCGAATGTCTCAATGGCTATCGTCTCAAGGAAAAAGTGCCGGCCAATCTGACCGAATATACCGTGCCGCTCGGTATTCCCGAAATACTCAAAGAAGGAACCGACATAACCATTGTTGGTTATGGTTCTACCTTACGCATCGTGCAAGAAGCTGTTGTCAGTCTTGAACAGCAAGGCATCAGTTGCGAGATTGTGGATGTGCAGACCTTATTGCCTTTCGACATCAATCATGTGATCCTGGAATCGCTGAAGAAAACCAACCGTATCGTTTTTGTTGACGAAGACGTACCGGGCGGTGCAGCGGCTTACATGTTTAACAAGGTGATGGAAGAGCAGGGAGGTTATCGCTACCTCGATGTGTCGCCGCGTACGATTACCGGAAAAGCGCATCGTCCTGCATACGGAAGTGATGGCGATTACTTCAGCAAACCAAATGCGGAAGAGATTGAAGATGTGATCCGGCAGATGATGGCCGAATAAAAGGATAGCTGTCTATATCATGCCAACCAATTTTCTAACCCTGATCGATATCCTGGGCACTTTTGCTTTTGCCGTGTCGGGGGCATTTCTGGCTATGCAAAAAAAGCTGGATCCGTTCGGTGTGCTGGTGCTCGCTTTCGTAACAGCTATTGGTGGCGGCACCATCCGCGATATCATGATCGGACAGATGCCGGTGAGCTGGTTGCAAAATGAAACGGCAGCGCTGGTGATTTTCGTTGCCGCCATCGCCGCCATGCTGTTTGGACGTTACCTGCGTCAACTCACCACCACCTTATTCCTCTTCGATGCATTGGGGCTTGGCCTGTTTACCGTGATCGGTATTGAAATGGGACTCACCAAAGAATTAGGTGTGGGTGCCTGTATCGCATTAGGTACGATCACGGCATGTTTCGGTGGGGTGATCAGGGATGTGTTACTGAACAATGTGCCTTTACTTTTTCGTCGTGAAATCTATGCAATGGCCTGTATTGCGGGCGGTATTTTATACTTCATCCTTCATCTTACCGTACTTGATCCGCTTATCAGCAGGATACTTTGCATATTGTTTATTTTTGCGGTGCGGGTAGTGGCATTCCGGTTTAAATTATCACTTCCCCGCTTTTACCCCGATAAACAAAACGTATGAAGCTTACTCTTTACCAGGTAGATGCTTTTGCCCAAAAAGTATTCAAAGGCAATCCTGCAGCCGTTATTCCATTGAATGAATGGATCGATGAGGCATTGATGCAGCAGCTTGCTTTGGAGAATAATCTTTCCGAGACTGTTTTTTTTGTCCCTTCGGGAAATGATTACGAGATACGCTGGTTCACTCCTGAAGCGGAAATCAACTTATGCGGACATGCCACGCTGGCGAGCGCTTATGTGTTGTATGAACTGTTGGGTTACAACAGGCCGCAGATCATCTTTCATTCGCAGAGCGGTCCGCTTACGGTTACGCGCGAACAAGACGGGCTGATCAAAATGGATTTTCCTTCCTGGAAGCCCGAGCGCCTGGACGAAATGCCGGAGGGCCTGGCGGAGATGTTGCGCGTAAAGGAAATAGTGGGCGTTTATCAATACAGGGATTTGTTGGTTGAATTGCCAACCGAAAATGATGTGCGCACGGCGGATCCTGATTTCACGCGCATCAAAGCAACAGGTCTGAAAATAATCATTACGGCACCGGGCAGGGAGCATGATTTCGTGTCACGTTTCTTTGCGCCCAATGTTGGGGTGAATGAAGATCCGGTTACAGGTTCCGCGCATGCGCAATTGATCCCGTTCTGGAGCGATAAACTTGGAAAGAAAAAAATGAAGGCGGCGCAGCTTTCCCATCGCGGTGGCGAATTGGTGGTTGAGCAATTAGCCGGTCGTGTATCGCTTGGAGGACATTGTGTTTTTTATATGAAAGGAGAGATCACGCTCTGATCAGTCAAGAAACCTGCTTTTGACGTCGGGCGTAGGAATCATGCATGTTTCTTTTTTTCCAAAAAAACGATAGCGGTTTTTCGCGATCCATTTATAAAAAGGATTGCGGATGAAACGCGGAATGATGATGAAGCCGTAAAGGATTTTAGCGGGCCAGTCGAGGTAACGCGCTATGCCCAGCGCTGCGTCTGAGTGCAGCATTACTTTTCCCTGATCAATAAAAACTACGCTGTCGGTATCTGGCGGAAGCTGGTATTGTTGAAGGAGGGCTTTGCCGGTGTCAGATTGAAGCGGTGCAAATTGCAAACGCCCTTTTTTATCATGGCGGATGGCGAAGTTGACCATGAAATTGCAATAGTTGCAAACGCCGTCGAATAGTATAACGGGTTTCATGCGGCAAAGTTAGGGCAAAAAAAAGCACCCTTAGGGTGCTTTCTGTATGTAATAACAAGGCGATTACCCCATATTGTGAAATACCTTTTGTACGTCGTCGTCTTGTTCGAGGCGTTCGATTAGCTTACTCACATCTTCAGCCTGTTCGTCGGAAACGGGGACTGTTGTGGAGGGAATCCATTCCACTTCTGCGCTGATAGGCGTGAGGCCTTTTTCTTCCAGCGCTTTCTGCATATTACCGAAGTCGGTAAAGCCCACGCGGATGATCAGGATGTCTTCGCCGTTTTCGCCGGTGCCTTCGCCCAGTTCTTCCAAGCCGAAGTCGATGAGTTCCAGTTCGAGATCGTCTGTGTTCAATCCTTCGGGTTTCAGTTTGAATACTCCCATTTTTTTAAACTGAAAAGATACGCTGCCGCTGTTGCCCATGGCGCCGTGGCCTTTGGTGAAATGGCTTTTAACGTTGGCAACGGTACGCACGTGGTTGTCGGTAGCGGTTTCCACGAGGATGGCTACACCGTGTGGTGCATATCCTTCGTAGAGGATTTCGTCGTAGTTGATGAGTTCTTTACCCTGTGCACGTTTGATAGCGGCTTCCACGCGGTCTTTCGGCATGCCGACGCTGCGTGCGTTCTGGATGCAACGGCGGAGAGCTGCGTTGCTGTTGGGGTCAGTGCCGCCGGCTTTTACGGCGATCACGATTTCTTTACCGATCCGGGTAAATTGTTTGGCCATCCGGTCCCAGCGGGCAAACATGGTGGCTTTACGTACTTCAAATATGCGTCCCATAGTAATTCAAAAGTAAAAATTCAAAATTCAAAAGTGTGAATAGTCAATGGTCAATGGTGAATGGTCAATAAGTCAATAGGTGAATGGTCAATCGTCAATCGTCAATAACGAGCTCTACCTATAACCTTACGCCCCACACCTTACACCTTACGCCTTTTCAGGCATCTTCACGGGCGCAAATGTACTAAAACAAGTGCTTTTTCGCGCATCAGCTATAACGAACTGCTGTGCCGCTGGCTATTACCATCATCATGCTGCCGCCGTGGCCTACGGTTTCAAAATCGAGTTTTACGCCTACTACCGCATTGGCACCCATTTGCTGGGCTTTCTGCGACAGCTCGCTGAGTGCGGTATTGCGTGCTTCCTCGAATACTCTTTCATAGGTATTGCTGCGTCCGCCAAAAAAGTCGCGCAGGCCGCCCATGAAATCTTTGATTACGTTGGCACCGATGATCACTTCGGCAGAGATCACGCCCATATATTGTTCGATAGTTCTGCCTTCAATGTTGCCGGTTGTTGTCTGGATCATGTTTTTTTGATTGTAAGTTAAAATTACTGGTCAATCGGGAGAATAAAAAAAGCGTCCGTGATGGACGCTTTTTTCCGTTGTTGAACGGTGGTTATTTTGTCACTTTGCCTATTCTGGCGCCGAACAGCACGAGGTGCACGGCCGCAAAGATGATAGAGATGTACAACAGTGTCTGGTCGGTTTCAAATCCTACCGTGTATTGGTGCAGGAAACCTGCTACTACCAGCAACAGGCTGAGGCCAATGCCGACAATGTGTGCCATTTTCATGCCCTTACGCTGCGTGGTGCCATTGCCGAGGTGGCTGTTCTTGGCGCCATAAGCGAGGTAAATGTCCATGCCGATCAGCATCCATACGAGCAGGCGGATCCAGGTATCCATTGGCAGGAACACCATCATGAAAAGGCATACAAAGATGCCGAGGATGGGAACCAGCGGTACCAGCGGTGTACGGAATGAGCGGGGGATTTCCGGCATTTTGCGGCGCATGACCCATACGCCGATACATACCAGGATGAATGCGAACAAAGTACCGATACTGGTCATTTCCCCTACCACACGTGCCGGTACGAATGCCGCGAACAGGCTTACGAACAGCATGAACAGCAGGTTGCTCTTGGCTGGTGTTTGTGTAACGGGGTTTACTGTAGAGAATATTCTGGGGATCAGTCCGTCTTTACTCATGCTGAAGAATACGCGGCTCTGGCCCATCAGCATTACGAGGATTACCGATGCATAACCCGCCAGGATGGCCACCACGATGGCGCGGTTCAGCCAGGGATAATCGGGTTGTACCATGCCTGTTGCATCAGGGGTACCCATTTGTTCGATAGCAAGCGCTACAGGAGCGATGCCATCTTTACCGGCGAAGGTGGTGTAGTTGGTCACACCCGTCATTACGTGGGCAAAGAGGATGTACAGCAGTGTACAAATCGCCAGCGAACCGAGAATGCCGATTGGCATATCCCGCTTGGGGTTCTTGGCTTCCTGCGCGGCTGTACTTACCGCATCGAAGCCGATATAAGCAAAGAACACAATGGCCGCAGCACGGATGATGCCGCTGAAACCAAAGTCGCCGAATTTACCGGTATTGTCGGGGATGTAAGGGTTGTAGTTGGCGGTGTTGATGTATTTCCAGCCGAGAATGATGAAGATCAGTACTACCGCAATCTTTAGTGCCACGATGATGGCATTGACAAAGGCGCTTTCCTTGGTGCCTTTGATCAGCAGCAGGCTCATCAGTACAATGATAAATACGGCAGGCAGGTTTACAATACCTCCGTCCCAGGGACCAACGGTAAGGTCGTGGGGAAGATGCACGTCGAATCCTTCGAGGAATTTAACGAGGTAACGGCTCCAGCTGATGCCAACCGTGGCGGCACCTACGGCGTATTCCAGTACAAGGTCCCATCCGATGATCCAGGCGATGAACTCACCCATGGTGGCATACGAATAAGTATACGCACTACCCGCAACGGGGATCATGGACGCAAACTCGGCATAACAAAGCCCTGCGAAAAGACATCCCAGGGCCGCAACAATAAAGGAAATGGTAATGGCAGGACCAGCATGATTCGCTGCCGCCATACCGGTAATCGAGAAAAGGCCTGCGCCGATAATGGCTCCGATACCAAGCGCAACCAGCCCCCAGGCTCCCAGGGTACGTTTAAGTGTGTGACTTCCCGTTTCCCCAGCTTCATTAAGCAGTGAGCCGATAGGCTTTCGGACAAATAAACTCATAAGTGCTTTGATTGTATTTGAGAATATGCAGTTTTATCAAAAACAGCCTGAAAAATAGTGATTTCTGTCAAATGGCAGATAAAAGTTTTACAAACTTTTGCTTGTCTTGTGATTAAGTTCGTTTTTTGGCTTTATTTCACCCGAATCCCCTAGTTTTGAAACCCTACTTAGTTTGATATTATGAACAAACGCATCGCCGGCCTGCTTTCTCTCGCGCTTTTTACGCTTGTGGCCCTGCTGCATTTGGTATACCTCTATAAGTGGGCTGCCATTTCACCAACTGTTGCGATGGCTTCGCGGTGGGTGGTTGTTGCCAGCCTCGTCGTTTTTGCCTTATATAAAAAATCGCTTACTACCTGGATCCTGGTGGCCATGGCCATCGGTATTGAAATAGGGTTGGACTTCCGCGATTTTTCTCAAAACCTGCAATTCCTCAGTAAAATATTTCTGCGACTGGTAAAGACCATCGTAGCGCCGTTATTATTTGCCACCCTGGTGGTGGGCATAGCCAGCCACTCCAATCTCAAGCAGGTGGGGCGCATGGGTTGGAAATCGCTCGTGTACTTTGAAATCGTTACCACACTCGCGTTGGTGATAGGCCTGGTGTTTATCAACGTAACGCGTGCCGGTGATGGCATCGTGGTGCCTGAAAAACTAGAGTTGCCAAAATCTTCGGAGAAACAGTTGCAGCAGAAAATGATCTCGATCCTCGACAGTGCGGGCATTGATGTGCCGCCGCGCCTGATCGACCGGTTGCCCGATGCTCCGGGCAAAGGATGGCAGGATCATATCATTGATATTTTCCCTGAAAATATTATCAAGTCTATTTACGAAGGCAACGTGCTGCCGATTGTGGTATTCAGTGTCATCTTTGGGATTGCACTGGCCCTGCTGTCGGAAAAACGGAAGCAGCCAATGCTGGATTTTACCGAAAGCCTGGCGGAAACGATGTTCAAGTTTACAAACATCATCATGTATTTCGCTCCGTTTGGGGTTGGAGCCGCTATTGCCGTTACGGTCGGTCACCTTGGTATTGATGTGCTGAAGAACCTGGCTTTGCTGTTGGTTACGCTTTACCTGGCCTTGTTTGCTTTTATATTACTCGTGCTTTTACCGGTTGCTTTGTTCATTGCCCGCATTCCGATCAAACAATTTATCAAAGCCATCCGCGAGCCGGTGTCGATAGCCTTTGCCACCACCAGTTCCGATTCAGCATTGCCCAAGGCGCTGGAGAATATGGAAAAATTTGGTGTGCCGCGTAAGATCGTTTCATTTGTTATCCCTACAGGCTATACGTTTAACCTCGACGGTACTACTTTATATCTTTCCCTGGCATCCATCTTTGTGGCGCAGGCGGCAGGTATCGATCTTTCGATTGGCGAACAATTATTGATCGGCCTGACCCTCATGCTTACCAGTAAAGGGGTGGCGGCTGTACCGCGGGCATCGCTCGTGATCCTGATTGCTACAGCCGATTCATTCAAATTTCCTATTTGGCCCATCATGGCGATCTACGGTATCGACGAGCTGATGGACATGGCCCGTACATCTGTGAATGTGATCGGAAATACACTTGCCAGTTGCGTGATCGCACGCTGGGAAGGAGAGTTCGATGATGAAAAAGCCCTCGCCTTCGATGAACAAAAAGCCGATGCGATTGTTGGCTAAATCAAACTACTATCCCTAAAACTTCCGAATTAAAAGTTTAAAGAATGTTTCATTTATTGCTCGATGCAGGATTTCACTGGACACAATTGTTGCAGCCTCAATGGTATGTTGAGAACGGAGGGTTGTGGCTCCTGCTTTTTGTGGTGTTTGCCGAAACCGGATTATTTGCCGGCTTCTTTCTTCCCGGCGATACGCTGCTTTTTGTTGCCGGTATCTATGCACATAAACTGGACAACGGAGAACCCGGATTGACGCACCAGTTCCTCAAGCATGTGGGCATGGGCAACGTGCACAATGAATGGGTTGACCTCTTTGTATTGTGGGGATTGATCTCTTTGTGCGGCATTGTAGGAAATGCCGTGGGTTACTGGACGGGACGCAAAGTCGGTCCTTCCATGTATACCTGGCGGGAAAACTTCTTTTTCAAACGCAGGTATCTGCACCAGGCGCACGACTTTTATGAAAAGAACGGAGGCGGAGCGATTATCGTTGCGCGTTTCCTTCCCTTCATCAGAACCTTTGCACCGATCATTGCAGGTATTGTAAAAATGGAACGTAAGAAGTTCATGTTTTATAATATCGTTGGTTGTCTGGCCTGGGTATTCAGTATGGTCTTTGCGGGACACTTCCTGCAAAAATGGATACTTTCTTCCTTTGGATTTGATCTGAAAGAACACCTGGAGATCATCATCATTGGTATAGTGCTGATCACAACGGCACCTGTACTGATCAAGCTGTTTGGTGGAAAGAAGAAGATTGATCCGCCAGTTCCTCCGGCACCTGAGACGCCGGATACCGACAAAGCCTCCTGACAACTATGCAACCGCTTGCTCCTTCTAACAAAACTTCTGTCTTCAACATTGCCGTTGTGGTGGCGGCACTGGGCTATCTCGTAGATATCTACGACCTGCTTTTGTTCACCATCGTACGGGGCCCGAGTCTCCGCGACCTGGGTGTACCGATGGATGATTTAAAAGCGGTGCAGGCCGCAAGTGCCAAGATCATCAACTGGCAGATGGTGGGATTGTTAATAGGAGGGATTTGCTGGGGCATCATGGGTGATAAAAGAGGACGGCTCTCGGTTTTATTCGGTTCCATCGTATTGTACTCGATAGCTAACTTTCTGACCGGCTTTGTACAGAACACCGATCAATATGCGTGGGCGCGTTTTGCGGCCGGTATTGGTCTGGCTGGCGAACTCGGCGCGGGTATTACACTGGTCAGTGAATTATTACCCAAAAATAAAAGAGGCATTGGCACGTCGCTGGTGGCGGGCATCGGCTTGTTCGGAGCCGTGTTTGCGTATTTCACCTTTCAATATACACAGGACTGGCGTTTGTGTTACAAGATAGGCGGAGGTCTGGGTGTTGGTTTGTTATTGCTGCGTATCAGTGTTGCGGAAAGCGGTATGTTCCACCAGGTAAAACAAACGAATGTGAAGCGTGGTAACCTGCTCATGTTTTTTCAGAATAAGCATCGTTTCCGGAAATACATTCTCGCGATACTGATCGGGTTGCCTACGTGGTTTGTGATCGGCGTATTGGTCAACTTCAGTAATATTTTTGCGAAAGCTTTTTATGGTGATAACAAGGTCGACTCAGGTCGCGCTATCATGTATGCCTATGCAGCTATTGCGGTGGGCGATATCCTGGTAGGGTTGGTAAGTCAATATTTTAAAAGCAGGAAAAAAGCCTTGTACCTGTTTTATTTGTTCACGATTCTCTCCGGCATCTTCTTTTTCAGCGGGGCTGTACGATCAGACTCCACGATGTACCTGGCCTGCGCGATGCTTGGTTTCAGTACGGGCTTCTGGGCAATTTTTGTTACGATGGGAGCGGAACAATTCGGTACCAATCTCCGCGCAACAGCGGCTACTACTATTCCCAATATGGTACGTGGTGCATTACCGCTGATCAATATGCTTTATCTCGATGTGCTGCAGAAGAGTTGGGGCTGGTCGGTGATCAACAGTGCCATTACCACGGGAGTGCTGGTAATGAGCATAACATTGGTGGCGGCATATTTTACGGAGGAGACGTTTCATAAGGAGCTGAATTATGTGGAGGAGTAAGATTTAAGGCGTAAGGTGTAAGGTTAAAACAGCCGCCCGATACTTCGGGCATAAGTTTTAAGCAATAAGTTATAAGTAAAACAGCCATGGTCCGTTTATACACGAATCAGTCCCGCAGTTGCGGGATGTTTAATTCACGATTGCCGATTCGCTCGCCTTTTGCCGATGATAAAAACCGAGACCAATCCAATAAGATCAACCGTTCCGAGAATAGTTCCGGCCACTTCATTACCATTCCATATCAGAAAGCCTGAGACAAGTAAAAAGGCCATAGCAATAATAAAAGCATAGTGCTGCCCCTGATTACTTTGATCCAGCTCACGGTCTTCTATTTGCATCCGGTGATCGGATTGCCATTTTGCGAGATCAAATACTGTTTTCGCGCCTGCTTCAAAGCAGTCATTGTATTCTTTCAGGGTTTGCGGATGAGGCAGTGGTCCCTTCCAGGATTTTTGCACGGACATGAAAGCCTGGATCATCATTGATTTGTCATCATAATCCAGCTTGCTGATGACCTTGTCTATCTTCTCGTGATAATCATCGCCGGTAACAGATTGCTTTGTATCCTGCGAACCCTGCCCGGAGTCCTTGCTTTTAGCGGTATCGCTGTTTAGTTCATGAAGATAGTTGCTCAGGTTCATTTTAAAATCCGGATCCGGCAGCGGATACATACCTATTAACCCTGCAAGGTCTTGTCCGATCGCTCTCCAGTCGTTTTCGAGTGCGAGGGCATCCCGTTCCCAGCCGGTTGGACTATTATCACGCCTGAAATAGTTCCCACCGAGATTAAATACGGACCCCACGCCGGTCCAGAAATCGGCTTTGGGTAAAAACAATTCTGTTCTATAATTCTTCTCTTTTTCCATATGCCACGTTTTTGTTTCGATGCAAAGTTGTAACAGTTTTCCCTATAAAAGAGCAACACCTCATCAGAAAAGGGTAAGCGTTTAATACACGCTTTTTAATTCATGCCGTGTCCTTTCGGGAACCTCAGCGATCACCTTATTGACGATTCACGATTCACGATTGACTTATTCACCAATTCACTTATTATGCTACTTTTGCTGCATGCAGATCAACGAAGCCGTTACTATTTTCCAGCAAAGTATACGTGACTATCACGTCACCGATTCGGTGGACACACCGGTAAACAACCCTTTTGCCGCCAGTACGCTGGAGCATCTTCTCTACCTCAAAAACTGGGTGGATACCGTGCAGTGGCATCTCGAAGATATTATCCGCAATCCGGCCATCGATCCCGCAGAAGCGCTGCTTCTCAAACGCCGCATCGACGCCTCTAATCAACACCGTACCGATCTGGTCGAATATATCGATAGCTGGTTCCTGGAAAAATACAACACCGTTGTTCCCGCAGCCGATGCACGTTTCAATACCGAAAGTCCCGCATGGGCCATCGACCGTCTCTCTATCCTCGAACTCAAGATCTATCATATGCAGGTGGAAGCAGAACGCACCGACGCTTCCGCCGAACACCGGCAGAATTGCCAGACCAAACTCAATGTGCTGCTCACGCAACGGCAGGATCTTACACAAGCCATCGATGAGCTTATCGAAGACATTGCCGCCGGACGCAAATACATGAAAGTGTATAAGCAGATGAAGATGTACAATGATGAAAGTCTGAACCCGGTATTGTATCAGCAGAAGAATAATTGATGGCGGCACCTCATCATATCCTGGTATTCCGCTTTTCCGCATTGGGTGACATCGCCATGACCGTTCCCGTGCTTCGCTGCCTGTTGCAGCAACACGAAGACCTCACCATTACGATGGTCTCGGTTCCTTTCGTTAAACCCTTGTTTGATCATATTCCACGTTTGCATTTTATTGGTGCGGATATCCGCGGTGAATACAAAGGAGTCAGCGGATTGTGGCGCCTTTCACGCCGGCTGAAAAAAGAAGTGGCTTATGATGCCATAGCTGATCTGCACGATGTGCTGCGTACAAAGATACTTCGCCAGTTCTGCCGCCGGGGACCCTTGGCCGTAGTTGATAAAGGCCGCGCAGAGAAGAAAGAGTTGACAAGAGCACACAACAAATTGCTCCGCCAGTTGCCGACGATGTTTGAACGGCACGCGAAGGTTTTTGCAACATTACAACGTCCGGTTCAGTTAATCATCCAGGAGGGAATAAACCCGGTTACCAAAACGGATTTAGTAAAAACAGTTGGTATTGCACCTTTTGCCAAACATGCGGCGAAGATGTATCCGCTGGATGATATGAAAGAAGTGGTGAAAAGAATTGCAGGATTCCCTGATACAAAAGTGTTGTTGTTCGGAAGCAAACAGGAAGCTGCATTGTTGGAGGATTGGGCAACTGAAATTCCGGGTGTAAAATCGTTGGCGGGTAAAATAAGTTTTGCCGAAGAACTCACCATCATTGCCCGATTGAAGGCGATGGTAAGCATGGACTCCGCCAATATGCATTTGGCTTCTTTGTACGGTGTACCGGTTGTTTCCATCTGGGGTGGTACACATCCATATCTTGGCTTTTATGGCTGGGGACAGGATCCTTCATTGGCTATACAAATAGAACATCCTTCCAGGCCCAGTTCCGTATTCGGTAACAAGCCCTGTGAAGGATGCATGGAAGGCATTACTCCCGCTTTGATCGCAGAACGCGTTTACTCTATTATTTGAAACGATCGGTTAGCTGATCCCACCACGATTTCTGTTGTGGGTATAATAAAGGATACGCTGTTTCGGCTTTGATCTCATTCAGGATTTCTTCTCCGATTTGGTGTTTTTCTTGTTCGGACGCAACGGTCGTTGTTTTATCCACTAATGCCAGCCAGTTTTGAATCTGGCGTGTCTCTGCAGGCTTCGCTTCACCTTCGAGATAACGGGATAATTTTTTATGTAAGATTTCTTTTTTCATAAGTACGGATTTAAAAGTTCATCATCATTTGTAACGCTTTCCGCAATTGACGGAATCCAAAAGAGGATTCTTCAGGTCGAAGGGAAAAGAGAATGGGGCGTACTACGGTATCTTCACGTTCCCGTGTTTTTACAGGAGCCGTAACAGGTTTGCGCGCTTGCTGCAATGCCTGTGTGGCAAACGTGGGCAGAATTTCTTCTTCAACAGCCGTGCCTTCATCGAGTTGATGATGCAAGGCTGCAATAACCGCGCTGCGTACACAGCTATATAAATGACGGTTCACTGAGAAGTCAACCGGAATCGTAAATCTGTTTTCCCAGAGGTCAACAAATATTTTCTTTACGATCTGGCGGGCTTCCTCCTGACTGTGAAGTTTGCCGCAGCAATAATTGTAAAGCGAAAACCAATAACGATGATAGATTTCTTCGAACGCAGCCGTATCATTGGTCTGCATTCTATCGATCAGTTGGTTGTCTGTTGAATAATCCCTGTTCATACACGTACATTTATTTAAAACAATAAACCAGGGATATTGGAATTTTACGGATTAGCGAAAACAGTTGTTTTCGTCATCACTCATGCAAAGGCAAATGGAATGCCGGGAGACCGGATACGGGCATTCAGAAAGTGCAGTTGGAACATTATGAGAACGTTAGCACAAAAAAAAGCCTGATCTTATTGTGCGATCAGGCTGTAGCAATTGTGGTGATTTTTTTCCCACTTGTTGTATTTAGATTGTCATCTTCCATCCAATTCGCTGAGTTCCAGCCAACGCATTTCCTTTTCATCGAGTTGACTGCTTATTGCCCCGATTTCTGTGGATAACCGGTGCATTTCTTCAAATGGCGTATTGCTATCATTTAGAAGGGCAGTTATACGCGCTTTCTCCGCAGTTAGCCGCGCAATGTCTTTATCGAGATTTTCCAGTTCATGTTTTTCCTTGAAGGAAAGACGGCGTTGCTGTGCGGGCGCAGAGGTGGGTTTTGTTTCGGCAACCGGTGCCGGTGTTTGCTGCACTGCTGCTTTTGCGGCGGCAGGTTTCAGCTCTTCCGCCCTGTATTGAGAGTAGTTACCCGGGAAATCCCTGATAACGCCATCACCTTCGAACACAAACAGGTGATCCACCAGTCTGTCCATAAAGTAACGGTCGTGCGATACAATTAATAAACAACCCGGAAAGTCTGACAGGAAATTTTCCAATACACTCAGTGTGGGAAGATCCAGATCATTTGTCGGTTCGTCGAGTACCAGGAAGTTGGGGTTTCTGAACAGGATAGTCAGTAAGTGCAGGCGTCTTTTTTCGCCACCACTCAGTTTGCTGATAAACGTGTATTGTTTGTCCGGTTCAAAAAGAAAGAGTTGAAGGAATTGTGCGGCACTCATCGTGGAGCCGTCGGCCAGCGGAAAATGTTCGGCTATGTTTTTTACATACTCGATCACCCGCACGTCTTCTTTTATTACCAGTCCCTGCTGCGAATAGTTGCCGAATATCACGGTATCACCGATGTTGATCTTGCCGCTGTCGGGTTCTTCCAGGTGCTGCAGCAGATTGATAAAAGTAGATTTGCCCGCGCCGTTTTTACCCACGATACCGATGCGTTCTCCTTTGGAAAATGTATAGTCGAAGCCTTTGAGGATGGTTTTATCACCAAAGCTTTTGTATACTTTTTTCATCTCAGCCACCTTCCCGCCGAGGCGGCTCATCTTCATTTGTAATTCCAGCCGCTGGTCTTCCAGTTGTTGTTTGGCTTTCTTTTCTATTTCGTAGAAATTGTCCTGGCGGCTTTTTGATTTGGTGGTACGGGCGCGTGGTTGCTTGCGCATCCATTCCAGTTCTTTGCGATAAGTGTTGCGCGCTTTATCGATGCTGGCCACTTCACTTTCCTGGCGGGCGGCTTTTTTTTCGAGGTAATTGGCATAATCGCCTTTGTGTTCGTACAGGTTGCTGCCTTCCATTTCCCATATTTCATCACATACCGCATCCAGGAAATAGCGGTCGTGCGTCACCAGCAGCAGTGTCACGCCTTCTTTGTCGAAGTAATGTTCGAGCCATTCCACCATTTCCACATCAAGGTGGTTGGTGGGTTCGTCCATGATCAGCAGCACGTGTTTATGCTCGAAGCCGATATCGATCAGTGTTTTAGCCAATGCTATGCGTTTGCGCTGTCCGCCACTGAGCGTAGATACCTTTTGATTCAGATGTGGCTGAATGTTTAACCGGCCGAGAATCTGTTTCACTTTGGCATCAAAGTCCCAGGCACCCAGTTCGTCCATTTTTAAAATAGCAGCGGTCAGCTTTTCCTCCTCATTGGCTTCGCTCAGCCGTTCAAACTCGCGGATGGCGTTGATCACCGGGTGATTATGGAAGAAAATATTGTCGAGTGCTGTTTTTCCTTCGTCGAATTGGGGCTCCTGTTCAAAGAGAACCACGTCTACGTCTTTGTGTATCCACACTTTACCACTGTCGGCTGTTTCTTTGCCGGCCAGTATTTTAAGCAAGGTGGATTTGCCTGAACCATTACGGGCCACCAGGGCAATTTTATCACCTTCTTCAATGTGAAAGGAAATATCGCTGAACAAAGGCTGTATGCCATAAGATTTGGAGAGATTCTCAACCGATACATAATGCATGGCGCAAAGATAACGAAGGACTTACGGTTTCCGGCATGCCGGGTTTGTGGCACAGTTTTTTTATTATATATATTCTAAACCATTTGTTATGGCAACACATCTTATTCAAACGATACAGGAAACGCTGGGATATGCTCCACTGCATAAGATCAGTCCCAACAGCCAGGAGACCAAGGAAAAATGGCACCAGACCGTTGGCGAAAATCTTGCACAGGCTGCGTTACCCGCTGTTCTTACCGGCATATTCAAGTTTACACGTAATCATGAAAATTGCCAAAGCCTGCTTCAAAGCGGTACAAATGAAGACTGGCTGCATATTCTTTATGATGGCCGCGAAAAACAAGCCGTCGAAAAAGTGGCGAATTACGCCGGCGCGAGCGCCGATGAAACAGAACGCCATATGGAAAATATTGCCGACGAAGCCATCAGCGAGATCAAGAAAAGGTTGGGAGAAAACGCGACACCGGATAACGTGAAAGATTTGCTGAACGGCGAACGTCACGATATATTGGCGCATTTGCCCGCGGCATTACAGCTTGGCACCGTATTAAAAGACGAAACACTGGACGATCGTACCAACAAGATGGAAGGTCCGGTTTCCAACATCATGCACAAGATCGGTAACACCTTGTCGGGAAGTGACGAATAATTATACGGAAGCCACCAGCCAGATCAACAGGCTGACCAGTGCGGTGACCAGAAGGATGACTGCCACGCGGAACTTCGACCAGCGATAATCCTGCAAAGCGCCCGAAGTTTGCTTGTCAACTGATGAGCGTATCCGGGAAGAAACCTGCAATTTGGAGAGAGGGGCAGTGGCTTCATTGATCACAGGCCAGGGCATACGCACCGTGATGCGGAGAATGAGATCGCCGATCGTATCGTTGATCTGCCTTTCATTAAAATCATTCAATCTTTCGATAATATCAGAAGTAAGCAGTTGCTGTATGCGGCTGCTTATTTCTTTTGCCTGATGCGGAGCCATTTCCATACCTCCTGCATTTTTTTCCAGTTTGATGAATTGCTGAAGAATATATTCAGGTGTGATGATGACTGCTTCCGGTTTGCGGCCGGTACTTTTTTCGTACCAGCGTTGCTGCAGGTATTCCTGCTTTTTATGCGGATCGGTCAGTGTTTCGTAGGCTTCTTTTACCGCATAAAAATAAGCGCGTGCATAAGGGTCGTCGCCGTTTTTATCGGGATGATATTTCTGCGCCATTTTCCTGTAAGCCTTTTTGACATCGTCCAGCGTCACAGGTGGTTGCAGCTCGAGGATTTTATAATGATCCATCAGCGGTTGCATACGCAAATATAACCCGCCCCTTTTTCTCAGGCGAGATAACGCTCAAAAAAGGCCAGTGTGCGCGACCAGGCGAGTTTGGCAGCCGCTGCATCATAGCGTGTGGGAGCCGTGTCGTTGTGAAAAGCGTGGTTCACACCGGGGTACACATATTGTTCGTAGTTGATTTTGTGTTCTTTCAATGCTTTTTCATAGGCGTCTATTCCTTCGTTGATGCGGGTATCTAGGCCGGCATAATGCAACTGAACAGCGGCTTTTATTTTCCCCACATCGGCTGATGCGGGCTGGCGGCCGTAGAATACCACTGCTGCGAGCAGACCTTCCGCCTGTCTTACCGCCAATGTATTGGCCATGGCACCTCCCCAGCAAAAACCTACACAACCAGCTTTACCGTTGTAGTCTTTTCTGGTTTTTAAATAGGGAAATGCGAGCACGAAATTTTCAATGCTGTCTTGCTGCTTTAGCTCCTGGAAAAGCTGTCTTGCATCATCGTCGTTCGCAGGTGTACCACCAAGTACTGCCAGGGCGTTGGGCGCAACGGCCAGGTAACCGGCCTGTGCGGCCCTGCGTGCTACATCTTCGATGTGTGCATTGAGTCCGCGATTTTCATGAATAATAATAACTGCGGGATAAGGTTTTTCTTCTTTGGGTCTTGCCACGTAGGCTTCCATTTCCCCGTTTACACCTTTGTATTTGACGCGTTCGGTAAAGAGATCGGCTTCCGTGGTTACGCTGGCATTGGCGGCATTTACTTCAATGCGCGGTAACAGGGCAAGTGCGGCTGTCATGCCACCGGCCAGCAGGGCCAGGCGGCGGAGAAATTCCGGCCGCGTCAGCGGACGGTGAGTATATTCGTCATAGAGGTCGATAATGCGCTGATCCATGCTATTTATTTTAACCTTTTAGTGAAAAGTGTTAACAAATCCTTTGACTTAAAGTTACCACATCCGCGCTGTTAAAAAAATTAGCCAAAAGTTTTGCTAACACTTGTTACTGGACGTTTTACGTGCAACCGCATGGCATAATAATAGCTCTTTTTAATGCAACGATGCCTGCCGGCGACCCCGGTGATTTTAAACAAATAAATTTTTAACCATGAAACGCGTACTTGCAACACTCACGCTCGCTTTGGCCTTTTTGCTGGCAGGATCTGTCAGACAGCAGGCGAATGCCCAGGTAGGTGTCAGCGTAACTTACCAGACGTTCTACGATGAGCTGAGTCCTCACGGGCGCTGGATAGATTATCCGGATTACGGATATGTGTGGATGCCCAATATGGGACCCGAGTTCCAGCCTTACAGCACCGGCGGGCACTGGGTATGGACAGATGAATATGAATGGATGTGGGTGTCTGATTATGATTGGGGATGGGCGCCTTTCCACTACGGCCGCTGGTTTTATGATGCCGGTTATGGTGGCTGGATGTGGATGCCGGGTTATGAGTGGTCGCCCGCCTGGGTTGCCTGGCGCGATGGTGGCGATTACTACGGATGGGCTCCGCTTCGTCCGGGTATCAGCATCAGCATAGGATTTGGTGGATATAACCCTCCTTCCTCTTACTGGTGTTTTGCGCCACGCCGTTATATTTCTTCTCCACGCATTTATGATTACTGCGTACCGCGCAGCCGCAACGTAACGATCATTAATAACACAACCATCATCAATAATTACAATCGCCGTTCGAATGTGTTTATCTCCGGTGGTCCGGGCAGGAGAGATGCCGAGCGTTATGCAGGTACCATCCGCCCCGCACGGTTCCGTGATGCAGACCGTCCCGGCCGCGCAGGATTCCGCAACAACCAGGTGTCTGTCTACAGACCTTCGGTGAACCGCGACAACAACCGCAATTTTGCGCCGCAACGTTTCGATCGCTATGACCGCAATGATCGCACAGCCGGTAACAATCGTGGTAACACATTTGACAGACCTAATCGTAATAACAACGACAGAAACGAAAGAGCGAATGGCAATGATCGTCCGGGCCGCAGCAATGTATTTGATCGCCCTAACCGTGACGTAAATAATAACAACGATCGCGGTAACAACAACAACGATCGTCCCAACCGTTTCGATCGTGGTAACAGAAACGATAACAACAACACACCGGCTACACCCGATCGCGGCAACACGCCGGGACGGAGTGTATTTGACCGGGGAAATAACAACAATAACAACAGACCGGAACGTACAACTCCTCCGCGTCGTGAACAAACGGATAACAACCGTCCCGCAGACAGGCCCAATGTATTTGACCGGCCAAACCGCGGCAATCGCCAGGAGAATGCAACACCGCAACGTAACAATACATTTGATCGCCCGCAGCAGCAACAGCCGCCGCGCCGCGAGATCAGAACAGAACAGCCGCGTCAGCCGCAGCAGCAATCGCGCCCGCAGTTTGAACGTCGTGAGCAACCACGGATGGAGAACCGCAGTGGTGGTGGCGAACGCAGAGGTAATGACGGAGGTGGCGCACGCCGCTTCGGAAGAGGCTAGTAGTTTTTAAGCTTTAGTAAGCCGTCCTGTTAAGGGCGGCTTTTTTTGTACCTTAGTTGAGTTGTAAGTTGTAAGTAATAAGTAGTAAGTATTAAGTAATAGTAAACAGCTATTGACGATTCACGATTCACCATTCACTTTTTGAATTTTGAAAACACTCTGGCATTATCTCCGCCCGCAAAGGGCTCTCATCATATGGTCGCTGTTGCTGGCCGGATTGGCGCAATTGCTCACGCTGGTTGATCCGCTCATCTTCGGAAAAATCATCGATGAATACGCCCTGCATCCCGGCGACAGACCGGAAAATGAACTCGTGAAAGGCGTACTATTCTGGCTGATCGTAGCAGTAGGTATTGCCTTGCTTGCACGATTGGCAAAAACATTCCAGGAATACGTGATGCGGCTGGCCGTGCAACGTTTCGGGTTGCAGATTTTTAATGATGGACTGAAACAAACACTCCGGCTTTCCTTCCAGGAATTTGAGAACCAGCGCAGCGGCGAAACCCTGTCGATGTTGCAGAAGGTGCGCACAGACACCGAACGTTTCATCAGCGCTTTCATCAACGTGCTGTTTTCATCCGTGATCGGAATAGGTTTCCTGATCTGGTATGCCGTTACCAAACATTGGCTGCTGATTCCCGTATTCGTCATCGGCGTACTGGTGCTTGGCGGACTGACCGGATTGCTCAGTAAAAAAATAAAAACGATCCAGCGCTCCATCAACCGCGAAACAAACCAGATGTCCGGTGCCATTACGGAATCACTGCGCAATATCGAACTGGTAAAAAGCCTGGGACTTACGTATCCCGAAGTAAAAAGATTGCGGCTGCAAACACAGAAGATCTTTGATCTTGAAATGACGAAAGTAAGAAAGGTGCGCACGCTGAGTTTCCTGCAAAGTTCTGCGCTTACCTTACTCCGGCAATCTATCTTGTTTATTCTATTGTGGCTCATTTTCCGTCATGTATTGACCACCGGTGAACTGATCAGTATGCAGTTTATTTCCACCACCATCTTCGGGCCTTTGCAAGACCTGGGAACGATCATTCTTACTTATCGCGAAGCAGAAGCATCGGTGATGAATTTTGATAAACTGATGAACAAACCTGTTGAGGCGCGCCCGGCGGAACCACTGCAACTGGGAGAATTGGAAACACTGGAATTTAAAGAAGTGGTGTTCCGCCACCAGAGCTCACATCAGAATGCCATCGACGGGTTGTCATTCAAAATAAAAAAAGGGGAGACCATCGCATTTGTCGGTCCTTCAGGCTCGGGTAAATCGACGCTGGTGAAGTTGCTGGTGGGTTTGTATCTTCCTGTTGAGGGACATATTTATTTCAATGACCTGCCATCTGATGGTATCCGTTATAATGATATGCGCCGGCAGATCGGATTTGTAACGCAGGAAACACAACTCTTCTTTGGAACGATAAGAGACAACCTGCTTTTTGTAAAACCATCGGCGACGGAAGAAGAGATGATTGAGGCGCTTCATCGCGCATCCTGTGACGGCTTGTTAAGCCGCTCCGGGCGCGGGCTGGATACATTGCTGGGGGAAGGAGGAATGAAGTTGAGCGGCGGAGAAAAACAACGCATCGCTATCGCCAGGGCATTGCTGCGTCACCCGCGCTTATTGATATTTGACGAAGCTACATCGGCATTGGATTCCCTTACAGAACAGGCCATCACCGAAACCGTCAGAACTATTTCCAGCCAGCGCGATCCAATGACCATACTCATTGCCCATCGCTTATCGACCATCCTGCATGCCGATAAGATCATTGTACTGGAAAAAGGAAAGGTGGCGGAGCAAGGCACCCATGCAGAGCTGGTAGAACAAAAAGGCCTGTATTATGCCATGTGGCGACAGCAGATCGGTGAGCGCCGTGACGAAGTAGTAGCGGGATAACGGCAAGTTATTTGTGGTAAAAAAGTTATGAAAAACTTCTTGCCATTCCTCCTGTTGTTTGGTCTTTTCGCCTGCCGCGATAAAGGAGAATCCAAGGCCACGATTCCCGATCCAGAGGGCGTTATTGCCATGAAACCTGTTCATGATACAAGTTTTACAGTAGTATTGACTCCCGACACCGCGGTCGGTCCCATTTACGGATATCTCGACAGCGGCAAGACGGTAAGCTGCTATCTGCGGGTAGACAAGCCCGTTCATCTCGAAGCTGAACTGGTCGCCCTTACACCCGGCCTCAACCTGCGCTTCAGTCAATTGTTTATACCCGACAGTACGGCCGACGGTCCGTTCGGCAACACACTTACCTATCAATTGGGAAAAACCGGAACCTACCGGCTGGTATTGGCGCCCAATTTAATGGCCGAAGGACAAACAACCGGAGAATACCTGGTGCGTTTCAATACACAATGATCAAATGAGTACCTGCCGGATAATCCAGAACCATCCCGCTGTAGTGATAAACGCCAATAAAATACCTATGCCGATCACCAGGCTCGCCAGTCTTGGATGCAGATTGTATTGATCGGCAATGATGCCGGAAGATAGCAGGGTAGGCATGGCCGCTTCAAACACGGTTACCTGCGCAATCACTCCTTTCATTTGTAAAAAGAAAGCGATCAGCAGCAGGATGAGCGGTGCAGCAATCAGTTTGTATAATAAAGTAAACGCGATAGGGTGTACCTCCTCCCGCCAACCCTGAAAATTCAATTGTAATCCGATGGAGAAAAGAGCGAGTGGTCCCACCGTAGCGGCCAATGTATTGAACAGCGGATCCAGCGGTTGCAGATTAAAAAAATGCGGCAGTATCAATGCTGCTATGCAACCGATCAACGGTGGAAACCTGATAAGCTTTTGCACCAGCACTTTCGGTTGCAACGTATGCGATTCGGACGAGTTCATCGCAACGATGATACCGGCAGTAGATAAGAGAATAAAGGTTACCTGGTCGCAAATGATGGCCGTTCCTAATTCGTGTTCGCCAAACCAGGCCGTTACCAGGGGAAAGCCAACAAAAGAGGTATTGGCCAATCCGGCGGTCAGTTTCAATCCGCCTTCGGCGGGTTTGGGTAAACGGCGTTGCGATGCATATACTTTTACCCATAACCAGCCTGCCAGCCAGATGATCAACGGGCTTACTGCAGGAAAGATCAATTCAGGGCTCCAGCGGATATGCGGTAAATATTTAAAAGAAACGGCGGGCAGCGCGAGATAAATAATCCAGACATTAATGCTCTTGTGTGACCCCTCCGGCAACAGGCCCGAGCGGCGGAACAGGAATCCCGCTAAAATACATATGCCGATCAGGATAAAAGCAGCCATATCAGTTGATCTGTCTTTTTGCCGCAGCCTGCGCCAGTATACTGGCCGCTATCAACTGCAAGGCATGATAAAACATAAGTGGCAATAACAAGATACCGGTTGCCGCGCTTCCTGCAAATAATACATTCGCCATTACCGTTCCGTGTACCAGTGATTTTTTTGAACCGCAGAAAATAACGGTAATACGATCCGCTGCTGAAAAACCAAGCAATTGCGAAATACCATACACAATGCCCATTACCGCCAGGAAAAGGGTGAGCATGCCGGCACCCAGCAAGAGCAATCCGCCTGCGGTAAAATTATCAAACAAATGAAGGTAAAAAGAATGACAGAAGGAAGTATAAATGATGAGCAGGATTACGGTCTGATCAAACAGTTTCAATTTCTTTTTATGCGTTTCTGCGAATGCACCCCAGTAACGATGCAATAACAATCCCAATACTACCGGGAGCAAAACCTGTAACAGAAGTTTGCCAACGATCTGGCTTGTGTCCGCATGCACTTCGCTATTGGAGGTAATGAACAATCCGGTCCATAAAGGCGTAAACACAAGACCCAGCAACGAGGAAATGCCTGCATTGAAAATGGCAGCAGGAATATTGCCCCGTGCGATCGATACCATTACCACGGAAGAAGATACGGTGGAAGGCAGTGCTGCTAAAAAGAAAATAGCCTGCCATAGCAGTATGCCCTCTTGCGAATGGAAAAATGGTTTTACGGCCAATGCTAGTAAAGGAAAAAAGATAAAAGTGGTTGCCTGGATCAGCACATGCATTTTCCAGTTGGCCAGTCCTTCGCGCATGGCCCTGGGACTAAGCCGCAAGCCATAAAAAAAGAAAATGATTGATACGCCATAGTTGGCCGCTTCTTCGAGTGAAAAAGGTTCTTTGGCGAGGCCGGGCCCGGGCACCAGGTAAGCCAGCATGATCATGGCAATGATCGCCAGCAGAAAACCATCAATGCCCCATCTTGCGAGTCTGCTCTTCAATACGCTTTTATTTTTTCAGGAATGCCTTCAAAGGTGCGATAAATTTTTCATACGCTTCTATATGCGGGAGATGGCCGATGCCTTCGATTTCCACCAGTGTGGAGCCCTTGATAAGGGCCGCTGTTTTTTTACCCAGTACAGGATAATTACCTAACTGTCCGCGTACACCGGCAGGCGCCTTGTTCTTGCCCAGGGCTGTGCGGTCGCGTTGACCGATGATCAGCAACACCGGCATGCGCAGTTGATCAAATTCATAACATACGGGTTGTGTAAAGATCATGTCATACAACAACGCGGAGTTCCAGGCAATGCGCGGATAATCGATGTTGGTGGTCCAGCCGGCAAGCATATTCACCCAACGGTCGTAAGCAGGTTTCCATTTATTATCATAATAAAATGTAAGTTGATATTGGCGGATGCTTTCGTATGTCTGCTTCAATTCTTCCTGGTACCATTCTTCCACTGGCATATAAGGCACGTATTGGCGCCAGTCTTCCAACCCGATCGGGTTTTCCAGCACAAGTTTTTCGGTAACGGACGGATACATCAGGGCAAACCTCGTTGCCAGCATGCCGCCCATTGAATGGCCCAGCACAATGGTCTTCGTCACATTCAATGTATCAAGTAATGTTTTTGTTTGCGAAGCCAGTAAGGGAAAACTATATTGGATACGGGTAGGTTTGGATGATTTACCAAAGCCGATCTGGTCGGGAATGATGACGCGGTAGCCTTCTTGCTGCAGATCGTGCGCCGTCTGCTCCCAGTATGCGCCGTTGAAATTTTTTCCATGTAAAAGCACAATCGTACGACCATTCGGGCTGGTGGGTTTTATGTCCATATAGGCCATGCGAAGAGGTTCGCCCTGCACATCCAGCGACAGGTAGTGCACGTCGAAAGGGTAGGATACGTTTTCAAGATTGGTGCCGTTAACCGGCGTCGATGATTGTTGTGCATGGGTAAATATCCCCGTTGTCAGCAACAACCATAATACGATAGCATAACGCATAGCAATCATTTTAATAAAGTGAATAAATACAGGCTATCCCGGTCGTCAGTCGTTCAACACTTTCAGTTTTGATACGAGCAAAGCAATGGTAAATCCTGCGAGAGCAATAACGGCAAACGACCAGCGGAGACTGGCCAGTTCGGCGATATACCCGATCAGCGGCGGTCCCATCAGGAAACCGAGATAACTGATACTGGATACAGATGCAAGTGCTATGCCGGGAGAGACATTGGACACTTTTCCTGCGCTGCTATACACCATGGGGACGATGGATGATACACCCAATCCGACAATGATGAAACCAAGTGATGCAGTGAGGAGGTAGGGAAAGATGACCGAAATAAGTAAACCGGTCGATACCATGATGCCGCTGACGCGCAATACTTTTTTCCGTCCGTAACGCGTAAGCAGGTTGCCACCGAGGAAGCGGCCTGTTGCCATGGTAGCCATGAAGCCCAGATAACCCAGCAATACAAAGGCGTTGGGGGCATGCACCACCTGCTTGAAGTAAACACCACTCCAGTCAAACATGGCACCTTCGCTGGCCATGCTGCAAAAACCGATAAGGCCGAGTTGTGCCAATGCTTTATTGGGTAAAGAAAAGAAACGTCTTTTTTCCGCAGTGGCACTGGCGCTGCGGCCGGGGGCGAGGTAATTCTGTGCGATCATCACTGTGCAGATCACAAAACCTGCTACGATCCAGAAGTGAACATGCGGTGTAACACCGAGCGACATCATCAGCATACCGATCAATGCGCCGGTAAGTCCCGCAGCGCTCCAGGTGCCGTGAAACGAGGTCATGATCGTGCGGCCATACATTTTTTCCGCACCGATCGCCTGTGTGTTGACAGAAATATTGGCCATGTTGCCAAACACGCCAAACAAATAAAGTCCGAGACCCAGTTGCCAGGCAGAAGAGGCGTAGCCGATATTGGTCAATGCAAGTACATACAATACGAGGAATATGCGCATGATCTTTTTGCTGCCGAAATGGGTGACCAATTTACCCGAAAAAGGCATGGCCGAAAGTTGGCCGGCAGGTAGCAATAACAACAGGCTGCCCAATGCGGCATCGGTCAGTTGCAGATTGTATTTGATATCGGGAATGCGGCTGGCCCAGGAAGCGAAACTGATTCCCTGGCAAAAGAAAAAAGCGGATACGGCAATGCGTATCTGCAGGCGTGTATGTTTTTGCGGAATGTTTTTTTCATCCGTTGCCGGCTGCGTCACCGAGGCGACCACGGGTGCGAGTAAGCGTTGATAAACACGGGAAACAAATCCGGTAGCGGTTTTCATATTAAAAAGTTGCCTTTACGGTAAATATGGCGAGCAACTTAGTGAGGTGAAATGAGTGGCGAAGATACGAAATCCTGCTATTTGAGCGGACGGCGTGCCCTTGCGTACTGGGCGGGCCATTCAATCTCATCCCCAAATTGTTGTGCCGCTTCCAGCGGGAAATAAGGATTACGCAGGAGTTCCCTCGCCATGAAGATGAGGTCGGCTTTCCCTTCCTCCAAAATAGCTTCAGCCTGGGCCGCCGTTACGATAATGCCAACGGCACCGGTAGCCATACCGGCTTCTTTACGAATACTTTCCGCAAAACCCACCTGATAGCCCGGACCAGCGGGAATAATGGCATTCGGTGCCAATCCGCCCGAAGAGCAATCTACCAGGTCAACTTCTTTTTCTTTCAGGAGAGCGGCCAGTTTAACAGAACTTTCCAAATCCCATCCGCCTTCTACCCAATCGGTAGCGGAAATGCGGACAAACAACGGCAGTTCATCCGGCCACACTTTACGCACGGCATCAACGATGCGCAGTAAAAAGCGCGTGCGGTTTTCAAATGAGCCACCCCATTGGTCGGTGCGTTGATTACTCAGCGGCGAAAGAAACTCGTGAATCAGGTAGCCATGGGCCGCATGAATTTCCACCAATTTATAACCGGCCTTCAATGCGCGGGAAGCCGCATCGGCAAAAGCCTGTATTAATTCCTCAATGGCGGTTTCACTCAGCGCCTCCGGGGCAATATCATTTTCATAAAAAGGAATGGCAGAAGGTGCAACGCTTGTCCAGCCACCCGTTGCTGTGTTCAATTGTTTGCCCCCTTCCCAGGGACACGCCGTGCTGGCTTTGCGACCGGCATGGGCGAGTTGGATGCCTGCCACCGCTCCTTGGCTATGGATGAAGCCGGTGATCGATTTCAATTTGTCAATATGTTCATCTTTCCAGACACCCAAGTCCTGCGGAGAGATTCTTCCTTCCGGCGTTACAGCGGTTGCTTCCTGGATCACCAGTGCGGCACCGCCGGTAGCGCGTGTTCCGAGGTGTACAAGGTGCCAGTCATTGGCAAATCCATCTTCGCCGGAATATTGGCACATGGGCGAAACGACAATGCGGTTGCGCAATGTCAGCGAACGTAGCTTATAAGGTGAAAAGAGCAGACTCATTTTTACAAATCAGTTTAAGGATTGTCCGACAGAAATCGACGGTCAAAGGAATAATAATTATATCGTTCAAGAAAAACCAGCAACAGCGCACAAAAACCGGCGTGCATCAATTGTGATGGAATGGCGGACCAGTCTTCGATCAGGCAACATCCGCCGATCAATGCAATCATGAGCACGGCGCCGCCGATCAATGCCGATCGTGTGAACAAACCGATGATCAATAACAGCCCGATACCGAATTCGATCCAGGGCAACACGTAACCGAAGGTGCCCACAACAGGAGCGGGCAGCCAACTCTTCTCGAAACGGTCGCGCATCCATTCGCTGAAAGCGCCGGCTTTCGGCAAGCGCACAACGCCATGCCCAAACAGGCTTATGCCCACAGCCACGCGTGTAAGCAGGAAGGCCAGGTTTTCGTTTTTATTTGCGGGCATAGAGGTGTGGGTTGTAGGTAATTCTTTGCGTCGCTGCTCCTTATGCGTCTCTGCGTGAACCTGGCGTTACTTTTCACGCGAAGGCGCAAAGTAATTAAGGCGCAAAGACAATTTATTTAGTATGCACTTGCATCCGTCAGTTGTTGCAAACTTTCTTTATCGAGTTGCAATTTCGCCGCTTCGGTCAATGTGTTCAATTGTTTCAGGCTGGTAGCGCTTGAAATAGGCGCGGTAACGCCCGGTTGTGCAATCAGCCACGCCAATGCAACGGTAGCGGGCGTAACGGAATGACGGGCTGCTACCTGATCCAATGCATCGAGAATACGGAAGCCGCGTGGCGTAAAATATTTATCCATGCCATGACCTCTTTTACTTTTATGCAGATCGGCTTCGCCGCGGTATTTACCGGTAAGAAATCCTGCGGCTAACGAGAAGTAAGTGATCACGCCAAGATTTTCACGGATACACAGTTGCTGCAATTCCCCTTCGAAGCTGTCGCGGCTGTAAAGGTTGTATTCGGGTTGGAAGGATTCATAACGCGGCAACCCCTTTTCCTTAGTGGCTTTCAGTGAATCCTTCAAGCGGCCGGGTGTGAGGTTGGACGCACCGATGTAACGCACTTTGCCTTCACGGATCAGTTGGTCGTAAGCGGCCAGTGTTTCTTCTACGGGCGTGGTGTTATCGTCGAAATGGGTTTGATACAGATCGATGGTATCTGTCTGCAAACGACGCAGGGAATCTTCAGCGGCGCGGATAATATACTCTTTCGTCAAATCGATTTTGCCCTGTCCCATGTCGCTGCCAACTTTCGTGGCAATGATTACATCCTTGCGTTTGCCGCTTTTTCGCAGCCAGTTGCCAATGATGGTTTCCGATTCGCCGCCTTTATTTCCTTCACCCCATCGGGAGTAAACATCGGCAGTGTCAATAAAACTAAAACCTTCTCCGGTGAATGCGTCCAGCAATTCAAACGAAGAAGGTTCGTCAATGGTCCATCCGAACACATTGGTGCCCAAAGCAAGGGGAAACAACTCCAGCGAAGACTGGCCAAGTTTTCTTTTTTCCATAATTGATTATTTTAAAAAGGCCGGCAATCGTCAGAAGCTCAATGCCCTCAGGCTTTGTTGAGTGAAGCAATATCTATTACGAAACGGTAGCGCACGTCGTTTTTCAGCATGCGTTCGTACGCTTCGTTAATCTGGTCAATGTTAATGAGCTCGATATCGGAGGTAATGCCGTGTTCTGCGCAATAAATCAGCATCTCCTGTGTCTCGCGGATGCCGCCGATCATGGAGCCTGCGAGTGACCGGCGTTTGCCGATAACGTTGAAGGCATTTACGGTAGAAGGATGCTCCGGAATACCGACTACTACCATTGTTCCGTTCAGTTTCAGTAATTGCAGGTAATCGTTGTAATTGTGTTCTGCAGAAACAGTATCGAGGATGAAGTCAAACTCGCCGCGGAGTTTGCGCATTTGTGCGCTGTCTTTACTTACGGCGAAGTGGTGAGCGCCGAGTTTGCGTGCGTCATCTTCTTTACCGGCAGACGTACTGATTACTGTTACTTCTGCGCCGAAGGAGGCGGCGAATTTTACGCCCATGTGTCCAAGGCCACCAAGACCCACGATGGCTACTTTAGAACCTTTGCCCACTTTCCAGTGGCGCAGCGGTGAGTAGGTGGTGATGCCTGCACAGAGCAAAGGAGCTACCGCTTCGAGTGGTAATTTATCGGAAATATGGAGCGTATATTTTTCATCCACTACGATGTGCGTGGAATAACCGCCGTAAGTGGGGGTGCGGCCGTCACGTTCGTAGCTGTTATAAGTGCCGGTCATGCCTTCGTCGCAATATTGTTCTTCCCCTGCGGCGCAACTGGGACAAGTACGGCAGGAGTCTACGAAGCAGCCGATGCCTGCGAGGTCGCCGACTTTGAAATTGGTAACATTGCTGCCGGTTTCGATGATGCGGCCTACGATCTCGTGGCCGGGCACCATGGGGAAAATGGAGCCGCCCCATTCGTCTTTTACCTGGTGGATATCTGAGTGGCAAACGCCACAGTAAAGGATTTCGATTTTAACGTCATTCGGGCCGGTATTGCGGCGGTTGAACTGGAAGGGAGCAAGAGCCGCTCCGGCGGCTGGTGCTGCATAGGCGTTAGTGGGAGTCATTTCTCAGTTGATTTATCTGATAAAAAAGGTACAACAAAATTAGCCCCCGATAGTTCGGGGGCCGGTTAATTTTTTGGAGCGGTTTACTGCCGGGTATTGATGTCGTCTTCTTTGTCGTCGCTCAGGCTGTAGGAACTGTTTTCCTCATCACTATCGTCCTCCGTTCCTCTTTCCTGATCGTCGTCATCTTCAGGTACATCGAGGTCGTCGCCCGTAAGATCTTCGGAGTCTTCGTTCAGTTGCTCGCCGTCTTCGTCCGTTTCGTCGAGGCGGGCTTTTCTCAGTTGCTGATCGTCTTCAGAACCGGTGGAGTTGGCAGCATCATCCAGTAATTCTTTTTCTTCTTTGGTGACGGTTGAGTTTTTATCGGGATTCTGGTTCTTTTTCATATCGGTTTTTTTAAGTGAATGGTCAAACGTGAATCGTGAATGGTCAATATAATGAGGTCTCTGAGGCCCTCCAGGGGGACATTTATCGGGTTGCAACTAAGTTCAGCAAAGCCTCAATCTTCTGCCTGATTAGCTTGACCGACGTTTCATCGGTCAATTTACCATTTTTATCAAATTTTTCCTGGGCCTTTGCCACCAGCACTTCCGGCTGTTGAACAACCTTCATATCCATGAACTGGAATACGGGAAAAAATGCCACTTGCATTTTGGCGGTGCCCCACAATCCCTGCGTAGCACCCATTAGTGCAACAGGCTTTCTGAGCATGGGAGAATCTTTGCCACGTGAAGCCCAGTCGATCGCATTCTTGAGGAGCCCCGGGATAGAAAAATTGTATTCGGGTGAAACGATGATCAGTCCGTCCGCTGCTGCAAGCCCGTCTCTGAATTGTTGCACGGCGGCGGGACGTTCTTTTGCCTCGGGAATATCGAGGTCTGCATTGTAGAGTGGAAGATCAATAGATAAAATATCCATCGATACATTTTCCGGCAGCAGGTCCGCAACATTTTTCAATAAATGTGTATTGAATGAATCGCGGCGGAGACTGCCCGAAATTCCGGCTAGTTTCATTTTTTTCATCTTTTATTTTTTTGCGCGCCCGACAATCCAGAGTATAAGCACGATGGCAAGCGCTACAAGGAAAAATGCCCACCACATGCCTGCTTTGAAAACAGTTTCTACTACGCCGCAGCTACTCAGGAATACGAGTGTAAATAAAAAGAGAAAGAGTATGGATTGTACTTTCATAACGTTTGGTGTTTAAATTAAAAAAACCAACTATTGTACCATAAAAATCACATGCCGGGCAACTTAATGCCAGCTTCCCGCAGGTCTTTCAATATTTTTTCCTGCAAGGCTATTTTTGAATCGATGAAACCATGTGCTGATGTCCATGCATTTACGCTGAGTGTGTATTTATCTGCCTCAAGAAGTGTAATGCCAATACGGACTTTAGGTTGGGAGAGAATGTCCTTTGAATCCTGCAGGGTTTTCTCTATTACTTTTTTTATTTCATTTTCATCAATGCCATAACTGAATTTGAGATCGATGTCAATACGCCGGTTGCCTTCTTTGCTAAGATTTACGACTACGTTGTTGGACAGTTGTCCGTTGGGTATAGTGATGGTTTTGTTGTCGTAGGTGAGTACGGTTGTATAAAACATTTGTATGGCCGTTACTTTACCTTCCTGTCCCTGTGTACTGATGTTGTCGCCCACGCGGTAAGGTTTCAACATGAGGATTAAAATGCCGCTTACGAAATTCTGCAGTGTGCCGGACAAGGCAAGACCAGCGGCAACACTGAAGCCGGCTATAATAGCGGTGAGGAAGGTAAGTTGAATCCCGACGATCTGTGTAGCCATCAGGATGAGGAGAATCTGTAATGAAATGGCCGTAAGGTTGAGGAGGAAATACCTCAGCGAGGGGTTGAAATTTCTGCGTTCCAGACCCTTGCGCATCCATCCGATAAATACACGGATCAGCCAGAGTCCTATGAGTAAAAGTGCTACGGCCATGATCAGCCGCGGTCCGGTGGTCAATACCCAGTTGTAAGCGCGGTCATAAAATTTTTCCCAATCCCATTTCATAAAGCCTTTTTTACAGGAATGAGGAGAAAAACTATGCCGTTCCCGTTAGTCGCGGAATTCCTGGCTGATCATCAGGCCATAAAATCCGCCGTCGAGCACGCCTATGCCTACGCGGCCAAAGGCCGGATTCATGATATTGGCGCGGTGGCCGGGAGAATTCATGAGGTTAGTGTGGGCAATTTCGAGTGTTTGTGCAAGTGCAAGATTTTCCCCGGCTGTGCGGAATTTTACCTTCGCCGCCTCCATCCTGTCGAAAGGATCCTGGCCATCGGGATTATTATGGGCAAAATAGCCCCTGGCAAACATATCTTTTGAATGGGCCCGGGCCACGGCAGCCATTTCCGGATCGGCCTGCAGCGGTTTGAGTCCTTCTTTCGCCCGTTCTTCATTCATCATCTCCAGCATTTTGGCTTCCAGGAAGGGACGTGTTTTCGGGGTATTGTAGGTGAAATGAAGCTCGATGGTTTTGTGGGAAGAAGGTTGCACCGTTAATCCGTTCATTGTCTGACGCACAGCCTGGTCGAATACGGGGGCCAGTTTTTTGTTGGCCCATTCGGATTGCATGCCTAGTGTAACCGCCAGTTTGCTGTCGCGTGTTTCCTGCGTAACGCCGTCTTTCAGTGGTAAGGCGAGCAGGAGGGCGGAAAGCACCACCGTGCAGATCCATCCGTTGACCGCGCCAGGCAGAATACCCAGTAATTTATTAACGCCGGTATTCATGGTAGAATGCGGGATCAGGCGTACTACTCTATGAGCAATGACGCCCAGCAATACACGCACGATTACCAGCGTGGAAAGAAATGCAGCCGGCAACAGCCATGCCCCCAAACGGGGAAACCAATCCTCAAACCAGGATGAAGTGTGCGGATATCCGAGGTAGGCAACCAGAAAACTTCCCACCCACACAACCAGGTCCAGGGTGCCGAGAATAAATCCCCGGTGCCAGCCTGCCCATACAGCGACAAGAAATACAGCCACCAACAGCAAATCGATCCAATTCATCCGGCGAAAATTTAGTGGTAAGAGGGCAAATAATATGCCTTTACCGCCTAGCGAAATGTGAAAAATGAAGCAATTCGTCAATCGTGAATCGTGGATGAGCTCTCTGCCGTTGTTGGTGTCAACACCACAACTGTTCGGAAGATTTTAAACTTGTCGTTCCGACATCACGCCACCGTTGGTCTCCAGACCAACGGGCCTGGTCATCGTTGAGTTATGTGCGAAGTTGACCTTAACCCATCAAAGCTACCTGACGCTTGCTTGTTGGTCGGGAGACCAACAAGGGCGCTAACTTATACCTCACGCCGTCATTACGTTTAAAAATGAAAAGCGACTCTCGGGCATAAATAATCCGAACAGTTATGGTGGCAACATCAATAAGGTGACTTAATACTTACAACGGCTGTTTAACTTATAACTTAGTCGCCGACTGCAGTTCATCAATATCCATGTTTCTCTCCACCTGCTTTATTGCGGCACTGGTGAAATGTCCTTCCTTGTGCAATTTAAGCAGCAGCTGACGCTGAAATTTGCCAATTTCTATCCGGGTCTGTTCTACGGAAGTGAGTGCTGTCGAAGGAAAATCCTTTTGCCTGCTTTCCTTTTCTGTCTGGGTTTGTATTTCTTCGGTCAATTGCCGGGCAAGGTGTTCGTATCTTTTTTTTAATGCGTCCTTAAACAGTGTGGCTGGGGCTGCAGAACATTCTTCATCTATAAAATGCAGGGTGCTGTTGACGATATATAATTGAAGCTCCCTCGTTTCCCGGTCTTTGTTGTTTGCCGGTTTTACACCAAGCAGGCGAACCAGCGGCTGCAATGAAAGTCCCTGTATCACAAGAGTAATAAATATCACTACGAAACACAGAAACAGGATCATGGCTCTCTGGGGGAAGGCAGTACCGTTGTAGAAGGTTAGGGGTATGGCGAGCGCAGCGGCCAGGGAGATAATGCCCCTGGTGCCGGTCCACGAAATGATCAATACACTTTTCCAGGTGGTTTCGTCGTCCGGTTGTGAAGATTCAGGATCGGGCTCTGTTCTTTTTTTTCTGAACAATCTGGCCGCATAGGCACCGGCAAATACCCATATAATACGGACCAGGATAGTTGCCAGGCTTACGATGAGGCCATAGCCTATCAGTTGCGGCAATGTATAGTTTCCCAGTTGTTTTAAGATGCCGGGTAATTGCATGCCGATAAGGATAAAAACAAATCCGTTCAATAAAAACATTAATGTATCCCACACGGACCTGGCCCGCATCCTGGTCTGGTAAGAAAATATTTCATGCGAATGCCAGGAGATAAAAAGGCCTGTGCTTACGACGGATAAAATTCCAGAAGTGTGAACCTTTTCCGCTGCTAAATAGGATAAAAAAGGTGTCAGCAGCGTGAGGCATGTCTCCACGGTGGCATTATTCTTTATTTTTTTATGCGCTACTATCAATAGATAGCCAATGATGATACCGATGGCAATGCCTCCGCCGGTTACCAGCAAAAACTGAAGGCTGGCGTCCCATAATATAAAACTGCCGGTGGTTACTGCGGCCAGCGCATAACGGTAGGCAATCAGTGCCGACGCATCGTTTACCAGGCTTTCTCCTTCCAGGATGGTAATAATGCGTTTATTTAAACCCAGGCCTTTGATGATCCCGCCTGCTGCTACGGCATCCGGAGGCGATACAATAGCACCCAACAGGAAAGCCAGCGGCCAGGTGAAACCAGGAACAAAATAATAAGCAGTAACAGCCACTGTGACCGTTGTAAAGAAAACAAGACTGACCGCTAACGCAGAAATGGGTCTGATGTTGGTTTTGAAATCATGCCACGAGGTATGAAAAGCAGCGTCGTAGAGCAGTGGCGGTAGAAAAATGACGAACACCACTTCCGGGTCCAGCACAAGGTCGGGGAGTATGGGAATAAAACCGATGGCCAGCCCCGCTGTTACAAAAAAGACGGGATGCGGCAGTCTTATCTTTTCTATCAGTGCAGATAGTGTAATGAGCACTGTTAATATGAAGATGACGAAACTGAATTTTTCCATTGATAAATTTAACCGTGCGAGTTTCAAAGGGTGCGTGGAAACTAACCGGAAGGAAGTTATTCATATCCGCTTTTGATAATAGTTGAGATCATTTTGAAACGGCCGTTGGGCTCGATATGATTGGTTGAATGGGCCGGAATAATAATACCCTGACCTGATTCTACCATATGGGATACTTTATCAATAACGATCTCGGCCCTCCCTTCAATGATCTGGGCAAAGGTGTCAAAAGGGGAGATCTTTTCTGTTAATCCTTCTCCGCTGTCGAATGACATAACGCTGATATTACCGGTCGATTTTTTGATGATCGTTTTTATTACTACGGAATTGGCCATGTATTCAATTATCTCAACGATGATATGCGCTTTTGATTTTTCCAGTTCGGTGTTTTCCTGTTCTTCTGTATGCTTGTCGGTCATAAACTGTATTTTATAGTAAGTGATTTGTTACTGATAGGTTGCGTGCAGGGATGTCTGGAAAATAAAAAGGGCCAGGATAAAAATCCAGCCCTGTATTAAGTCCAATATCCTATGAAAAACCAGTGTAAAGGTAGCATCGGGCTTTCTGCGGTTATTACACGATTTAACAGATTTGTTATATAATTCCCACATCTGCAGGACGGAACTTGTTGCTCAGACTCTCTGGATCACTATGCCTTTCTTTTTAGCTTCAAGGCCTCCAGTGCCTGTCGTTGGTTTTCCACCTCAAGCTGCTGGTTGGTCTGGTTGTCTTTGTTAGTCCGGAGATCCTCCTGCATTTTTTTCATTTTGCCGTCCATGTCTTTCTCATCTTTCTGAAAATTCGACAACTTTTTTTGTGAAGCCGCTAAGACGTCTTCCTGCTTCCTGATGTCTTCTTCAAGACTGTAAGCTGTGGTGTTTTCGATAAGGCTGCTCAGAAAAATACGGGCATTGTCCCATAGCACGGTGTCTTGTTCGGGTGACGTAAAGTTTTCATTACCTGTGCTGATCAATAAGTAGATCAAACTGTTGTTTTTTTCTTCTTTGTTTTTCTGCGTTATCTTGAAATACATGTCCAGCTTCTGACTGCCCAGGGAAGGAAGTTGGGTATTGTTGAATACATAAAACCCGTCTGTTGTGTTGTTCTTCCAGAACAGGTGTCCTTCTGTCTGCGGTTTGTATCCCGCATCTTTTAACTTTTGCAGGATGGTAGCTTTTACATCTTCCTGGTTGTTGGCCAGTTCAAGTGTAAGGGCAGGCTGCATCATTGTTTTATATTGTACCGTAGTAACATAAGTCTGGGAATGTACTGCAGCACTTATAAAAAGGGCGGATAGTAAGAGATTGCTTTTAGTCATTTTTTAAATATTATACATGATTGTTAATATGCGTTCTTATTCACATTGAACAGGTTCTTCTGGTATTGAATGACGGTATGCAGCACTTTGATCTTTTCGAGTATTTTACTCTTCAGATCTTTGTGGTGCTTCATTTTTTTAACCTGAACGAGCGCGATTTCATAATTGAGTAGGGCTTCTTCATACTCTCCGTTATTTTCACTCTGCAAAGCGAGCGAGAAAGATTTTTCAGAAATATTCTTTTTTGAATAGAGGAGTACGCGAAGAAAAAACAGGGCGATTAATAGTACGGAAACGGAAACAATGATAAACACGAACACTTTTTTAGTTTGAATGGAGAACTGTAATAAAGGTGAGTCTTTTTAAACGTACAATCGTTACAGTATCCTGTGAAAGAATTGTATAATTCACACGTCTTCGAGCATCGAACGTCGCTTGTCCTTAAGCTGTCTGAAATGCGTCGGAGTCAGACCTGTTACCTTCTTGAATTGGCTGGACAAATGCGCAACACTACTGTAGTGCATTTTGAATGCGATCTCGGTAAGGGTTAGCTCATTATAAACCAGCAACTCTTTTACCCGTTCAATCTTATGCGCTATGAAAAATTTCTCTATCGTTGTGCCCTGCACTTCTGAAAAAAGATTAGCCAGGTAAGTGTAATCGTGGTTCAGTTTGCTGCTGAGGTATTCCGAAAATTTGATGGTCAACGGCTCTTCCGAATAATGTACCAGTTCTACGATCACGGTTTTAATTTTCTGGATCAGTACACTTTTTTTGTTATCCATCAGTTCGAGTCCTGATTTCAAAAGCGCCCTTTTGAACTGGTCCAATTGTTCCGGCGAAATATTTTCAATTATATCTGCCTCCCCTAACGCTACGCTCGTATAATGTAATCCCAATTGTTCGAGTTCCGCCTTCACGACCATTGTGCAACGGATGCAAACCATATTTTTGATGTACAATTTCACTGGAGTGGTTGATTAGGGCGCAGCGTAGGAATAAGGTAGCCGGATATTCCCGGAGATTCAGTAAGTGCATTCGATATATAGACTCAATTATCCTGCCATGCCACAGTCTTAAACAGGTTTGCCTTGATCTCAAACAATTGTGATGCTATTGAAAGATGCTGTAAGCAGATTTTGATGACAACTAACAAGGAGATTATTCCCTTTCAATGAATTATTAAAAGCAGTAATAGCGTAACGTTCAGCCGTTTAACTTTTACAATATGCTATATACCTGCGGAGAAAGCAACAGCGCCTGATCAAAAAAAAAAATGAAATAATAAATCTTCTTTTTTATCAGTGGAGACTTGGCTGTACAATACTAAGGCAAATATGGCTGACCGGCCGGTAAATGGGGAATAATGTGTGAATTATGTAACAATTCCGGAGAATGATGTAATAACATTATCCGGGAATAGACTGATCTTCATCGTTCAATGGAATCGAACGTTCTTTTCAGCAGAGGCTTTTCTGATTTTATAATGAAGGCAGAGAAGCGTATTTATAGCTGCCGGAGAGTAATGCGACTGAACCCGCATTGGATAAGCTCCCTTTTACTTACCCCATAATCTGTACTGTGGTTTTTATTATCCTGCTTTTTGCCGCTCATTGGTATCTGTCATTGTTTTCCGGGACTTTTTTTCACCATCGCTATCTGGTCCGGGTATTTCCCATTTTAATGTGGGCATGTCTTTTTGTTTACCTGTACCTTGAGCTTGTTCCTTCGTTTTGGTTCCTGCTGCTGTTGCCGCCGGAATTTATCCGAGTCACAAGATTGAAGATGAACAGGTCAATAAGGCAATCAGTGAATGAGTGAATTGGCAATGAGCAGCCGTCAATTGTCAAACGCAAATCGCCAATAAACATCCAGCAGTTACGAAAATGGTGCGCACCCTTCGAGAACCTCAGGGTACGCACCATGGCTTTTTAACTTATTACTTAAAACTTATGCCCGAAGTATCGGCCCGAAGTATCGGCCCGAAGTATCGGGCGGCTGTTTCCTCCTTACGCCTCAGTCTCCATATAGCTCTCCACCGGCTCGCAAGTACAGATAAGATTTCTGTCACCAACGGTATTGTTCACACGCGCAACACTTGGCCAGAATTTATTCTCGCTTACATAGTGCAGCGGGAACGCAGCCTGCTCACGGGAATAGACATGCTCCCAGTTAGAAGAACAAATCACCGCCTGCGTATGCGGGGCATTTTTCAGCGGATTATCTTTTTTGTCGGCTTTGCCTTCTTCAATCGCTTCAATTTCTTCACGGATAGACAACAGTGCATTACAGAAACGGTCAAGTTCTGCTTTGTCTTCACTTTCTGTAGGTTCGATCATGATGGTGCCGGGAACGGGGAAACTCATCGTCGGCGCATGGAAGCCGTAATCCATCAGACGTTTGGCAACATCCTCCGCTTCCACTTCGGCAGTTTTCTTGAACGGTCGCAGGTCAACGATGAATTCGTGTGCACATTGTCCCTGGTGATTGGTATAAAGAATATCGTATTTGGAAGCGAGGCGCGCACGCATGTAGTTGGCATTGAGAATTGCATAGCGCGTTGCATCGGTAAGACCTTGCGCGCCGAGCATGCGGATATAACCATAAGAGATCAGCAGGATGGAGGCACTGCCATAGGGAGCAGCAGATACCGCGCCACGGCCTTCACTCATCGACACCACTCCTTTTTCACCAGCCAATGATACGTGACCAGGCAGGTGCGGTGCAAGATGTGATTTTACACAAATAGGGCCCATGCCGGGACCGCCACCACCGTGCGGAATGGCGAAGGTCTTGTGCAGGTTGAGGTGACAAACGTCTGCACCGATCAGACCGGGAGCCGTTAAGCCCACCTGTGCGTTCATGTTTGCACCATCCATGTATACCTGGCCGCCATGCTGGTGAATGACGTCGGTGATTTCCTTCACTGTTTCCTCATACACACCATAAGTGCTGGGATACGTGATCATGATACCGGACAATTGATTGGAATATTGCGCGGCTTTCGCTTTCAGGTCTTCGATATCGATGTAACCGTTTTCCAATGCTTTTACTACTACCACTTTCATTCCGCACATAACGGCGGAAGCAGGGTTGGTGCCGTGTGCAGAGATCGGGATCAGCATGACGTTGCGGTGATGATCGCCATTGGCCTCGTGGTAGGCTTTGATCGTCAGCAAACCTGCATATTCGCCTTGCGCACCGCTGTTGGGCTGCAAACTGCACGCATCGAATGCGGTGATATTGCAGAGGTAACGGGACAACTCATCTACGATGTACTGATAGCCTCCGGCCTGATCCAGTGGCGCAAACGGGTGCATACGCGCCCAGTGCGACCAGCTCAGTGGCATCATTTCCGTAGCTGCATTCAGTTTCATCGTGCAACTGCCGAGGGAGATCATCGATGTATTGAGCGAAAGGTCTTTGTTCTCAAGTGACTTGATGTAGCGCATCATCTGGCTTTCGCTGTGATGGCTGTTGAATACAGGATGTGTGAGGAAATCGGAACTGCGTTGCAGCGAGGCAGGCAAATGTACGAGTTCCGCATCCTGGGCAATATCGAATGTTACGGGGTCCGTATCGTTTTCAAAACAATTGATCAGGTCATACAGATCTTCGGGCAGCGTGGTTTCATCGAGGGAAATGCCAATATGCTGATGATCGATGTAGCGAAGGTTGATCTGCTGACGATCTGCTTTCTCGCGGATGATGTTTACATCTTTTACACGTACAACGATGGTGTCGAAGAATGTGTTGGACACTAATTCAAATCCGCGTTCGGCAATTGCTTCGCCAACAGTTTGCGCGAGCAATGCCACGCGGCGGGCGATATTGCGCAGTCCGTCGGGGCCGTGGTAGACCGCATACATGGCCGCCATATTGGCCAGCAATGCCTGTGCGGTACAAATGTTGGAGGTCGCTTTTTCGCGTTTGATGTGTTGCTCGCGTGTCTGCAGGGCCATGCGCAGTGCACGGTTGCCTTGTGCATCCACGCTCACCCCGATCAGGCGGCCGGGAATGCTGCGTTTGAAATCATCTTTGGTAGCAAAGAAGGCAGCGTGCGGTCCGCCATAACCCAGCGGCACACCGAAGCGTTGTGCGGAACCTACCGCTACATCGGCGCCAAGCTCGCCCGGAGGCGTAAGCAGCGTAAGTGCCAGCAGGTCGGTTGCCATTACCACATAAGCGCCGGTTGCATGAACAGCTTCGGTAAATGCGCGGTAATCTTCTACGGCACCTTTGTCGTTGGGATATTGTACGATGGCACCAAAGAAGCTGGCATCGGGTGTAAATGTTTTGTAATCGCCTTCTGTGAGTTCGATGCCGAGTGGCAGCGCTCTTGTGCGGATTACGTCTTTTGTCTGGGCAAAAATTTCTTTATCGATAAAGAAACGCGGACGTTCAGGTTTTTCCTGTTTGTTGAGTGTATGGAAGAACATACTCATGGCTTCCGCGGCGGCCGTTGCTTCATCGAGCAGGGAGGCGTTGGAAATAGGCAGGCCCGTAAGATCGCTGACCATGGTCTGGAAGTTCAGCAGGCTTTCAAGGCGGCCTTGTGAAATCTCAGCCTGGTAAGGGGTGTATTGGGTATACCATCCCGGGTTTTCAAAAATATTCCGGAGGATTACCGAGGGTGTGATGGTATCGTAATATCCCTGGCCGATATAATTGGTGAATAGTTTATTCTTCAGGGAAACTTCTTTGATATGCCGCAGGTATTCATGTTCGCTGAGCGTAGGAGGGATGTCCAGCGGAGATTGCATGCGGATAGCAGCAGGAACGGTCTGGTCGATGAGTTCATCCAGGCTGGCGGAGCCGATGGCGCGCAGCATGGCGCGGGAGTCTCCTTCCCTCGGACCGATATGGCGGGAACGGAATTCATTGGATTGTTGTTCGAACAAGCTCATTTAATTGGCGATTTTTAAGATCTACGGGAAAGGTCAGCGCGTCGACCGACGGCTGGCGAAAAGCGCTGCAAAGTTACGATGCTGTCAGCACAAAAAATAGCGTTTGTTCGTACAGGCGGGGAATGTGGATAAGGCGGTAGTAAGTAATAGGTTGTAGGTAAAAGGTTTAAGGTAAAACAGCCGTTGTAAGTAATAAGTATTAAGTATTAAGTTCTGGGTTTTCAGGCCTAAAGCTCCCGAAACAAACTAACAATTCACGATTGACCATTCACCATTCCCTCCGTACCTTCGCGCGATGGCGGGAGATCTGTTGCACAACTGGCAAAAAAAATCGGGCGAACGGCGAAAATTGTACAAACAGTTTCTGGCCAGGGCCGACAAAAACAAAACCTTAAGGCAACTTCCTGATCTTCACGAAGAAGCATTCGAAAAAGTGGACTGCCTGGCCTGCGCCCGCTGCTGCAAAAGCTTTTCCCCCCGCTTCAAAACTCCCGACGTAAAACGGATAGCTAAAGCGATGGGCATGCGCGAAAGCGTGTTCATTGAAACCTATCTCCGCGTGGACGAGGAAGGGGATTTTGTGGTAAAGTCATCGCCCTGTCCTTTCCTGGGCGCGGACAACCACTGCTCCGTGTACGAAGACCGCCCTTCAGATTGCCGCCGTTTTCCCTACACCGATGAGGACGTGCTGATCAAACGACCGGTGCTTACATTGAAGAACACGGAATTTTGCCCCATTACCTATTATGTGATTGAAAAACTGATGGCTGCGCAAAAGTGATCAGTATTCGAACTTCCGGAGTTTGGGTGCCTTGAACCAGGTAATGATAAAGACCAGCAAGGTCATGCATCCGCCAAATGCCACGGAAGGAATAATGCCCAGGTGCCGCGCGGCGAGACCGCTTTCAAATTGTCCCAATTCATTGCTGGAGTTGACGAACATCGAACTTACGCTGCCAACGCGCCCGCGCATGTGATCCGGCGTTTTTAATTGCATCACCGTTCCGCGTATCACCACGCTCACGCCATCCAGCATACCCGCAACCATCAATACGGCAAACGACAACAGGAACCATTTGGAAAAGGCGAAAATGATGATGCAGATGCCGAAACCGCCCACCGCCAGCAACAGTTTTTTGCCCTGTGCCTTGCGCATCGGCACCAGTGTGAGCAATACCACAATGATTGCAGAACCGATATCAGAAGCGGCATTCAACCACCCGAATCCCATCGGACCGATGTGTAAAATGTCTTTTGCGTACACCGGTACCATGGCCACTGCGCCGCCAAACAACACCGCAAACATATCCAGCGCCATGGCGCCCAGTAGTTCTTTTGTCCGGAACACAAACTGCAATCCTTCCTGTATGCTGCGTAAAGAGTTTTGCTGTTTTTTCTCCGGCGAAGGAGGTTTGGGGTGGAGGCGGAACAAAAAGATAAGCGAGGAGATCATCAGGCAAACGATTACGATGAAGGTGCCCGTAATGCCAACGAATGCAATGAGAAATCCACCCAACGCGTGGCCCGTAACGGAGGCGGAAAGCCAACTGGCCTGCGTCCATGTAGTGGCGTTTTGCAGATACTGGCGCGGAACAATATTGGCGATCATCGAGGAAAAGGTAGGGCCGGCAAAAGCGCGGATAATGCCCGTGCAGAAAAATACGCCATATATACACCACGAGATCTGCCGTCCTGAGAAATGTTCACCAAAAAAAGCAGTGGAGAAAAAGAGCAGCAATGCTGCGGCCACTACATAACAGGAGATGGCCTTGAGCAACAGCTTTCGCTTTTCACTCTGATCGATAATATGACCCGAAGGCAAAGCCATGCACAAAGCAGGAATGACTTCTGATAATCCCACCAGCCCGATCGCAAGCGGGTCATTGGTGAGATGATAGATCCACCAGGCCACGAGTGTGGTCATCATTCGGATGCCCATAACAAAGCAGAAGCGTCCTGAGAGGAGAAATCTGTATTCGGGAATCCGCACTGCGGCAAAAGGATCATTTGTAACCTGCGTTACCGGTACTTTGTCGTCCATTGGTTAGCGCAAATTTACTGAAACGCGGCAACTCAGGGAAGCGAGATATAGTGAATCCCTGGTTCGTACTCCTTTTCCAGCGCATCGTAGATAATCTGCGTATGCTTTTCATTGCCCAGAAAATCGGCATTGGAGGCATCTACAAATAAGGTCCGCGGATTTTGCTGACGGATATAATTGGTATACGTTTCCTGGATGTTGAGCAGGTAATCATCCGGGATATGCTGTTCGTAAGAGCGGTTACGTTTGCGGATATTAGCCTGCAATTTATCCACCGGCGCATGCAGGTAGATCAGCAGCTCGGGTTGTACCAGTTGCTGGTGAATGATCTCGAACAGTCGTTGATAAAGACGGTACTCATCTTCCGGCAGGTTGACTTTTGCGAACAGCAGGCATTTGGTGAACAAATAGTCGGATACCGTCAGTTCCTGGAACATGTCCTGCTGCTGCAATAGTTCTTTCAGTTGTTTGAACCGTTCTGCCATGAAGAACAATTCCAATGGAAAAGCGAACTGTTGGGGATTTTCGTAAAATTTCGGCAGGAAAGGGTTGTCTGCAAACTCTTCGAGTATCAGCCGGGCATTGTAATGTTTGCTCAATATATGAGCCAGGGTGGTCTTGCCAGCTCCGATGTTTCCTTCTATCGTAATAAAGTTGTAACGCATAAAGCAGCCCGCAAGGTAAAAGAAATACGTTTTACGGAAAAAGCGGGATGAATAGTTTGTGGAAAAATCAATGCAGTTTCACCACCGGCAGCGGATCTTCACAGGCATCGAGCAGTTGCCGGATGGTGCGATGAAGTACCGGGTGCAGTTGTTCACCGGCTATTTCTGCCAGCGGTGTCAGTACAAAACGCCGCTGCGGCAGGCGCGGATGCGGGATATCGAGCTGCTCATCGTGATAATGCAGGTCGTTGAACAGCAGGATATCGATATCAATCAGGCGGGGCGCATATTTTTCTGATCGCACCCGGCCGATTTCTGCCTCAATGGCCAGCAAAGCCGCCAGCAACTCTCGCGGTGCGAGCGTGGTTTCGAGGGCCAGCACCTGGTTCAGAAAAGCGGGTTGATCGGTTTTTCCCCAGGCTGCCGTTTCATAAATAGCGGAAACACGGACCAGCCGGCCGCAATGCCGGGATATGAGGTCCCGGGCCTGCGATAGATTTTGCTCCCGGTTGCCCAGGTTGCCACCGGTCAGTAAATAAGCCTTATTCATATAGTAATCTGCACGAACGCCCCAAATATCTTTATTTTTGACCCTCTACCCAAAATGTTGACGGGTAGTGGACCGGATTATCGGTCGGAGCCTAAATCATTTTTTATCATGCGCAGTTTTTTTAAGGTATTCTTTGCCTGTTTACTTGCTCTCATCATTTTCACCCTGATCGGTGTATTCCTGCTGGCCGGTACGGTTGGTAAGATCGCCCGCAACCAGGTACCAAAAGTGAACAAAGGCACGGTGCTGGTGCTGGACCTTGCCGAGCATTTTGCCGAGCAAAAGCAGGATAAAATGTTTGGCCTCGGCGGAGAGGGCAACGAAGATGTACCCGGCTTATACGAAGTAGTCAGATTGCTGCACCGCGCACGCACCGATAAAGATGTGTCCGGCCTTTATATAAAAGCCAACGGTAGCGGAAACGGATTTGCTGCAGGCGAAGAACTCCGCACTGCTATCCGCGATTTCAAAGCGAGCGGAAAATTTGTGATCGCCTTTGGCGACCGCATGTCGCAGAAAGCTTATTCCATTGCTACGGCCGCAGATAAAATTTACCTGAGCCCGCACGGATCACTGGAATGGTCGGGCTATAGCGTGGATTACCTGTTCCTGAAAGGAACACTGGATATGTTGCAGATCAAGCCGCAGATATTTTATGCGGGGAAATTCAAAAGCGCTACGGAACCATTCCGCTCCGATCGCATGACCGATGCCAACCGTTTGCAAACGACCATCTGGCTCAATGACCTGTACAATGATCTGCTGTCAACTGTTTCGGCAGCCCGTAGTATCGATACCGCTACGCTGCGCAATCTCGCTACAACCGGCGCCATCCGTTATGCAGAAGATGCCGTGGCCGCCAAATTGGTGGATGGCGTAAAATATGATGACGAGATCAAAGACGAGATCAAAACAAAACTCGACATCGATAAACTGGAAAAAATCAATTTCCTTTCCATCGGCACTTACCGCGAAGCAACTTCATCGCTGGCCAGCAGCAGCCGCGGCAACATTGCCCTGATCTATGCCGAAGGCGATATCATCGACGGCAAAAGCGGGGAAGGAAATATTGGTGGAGAAACCTACCGCAACCTCATCCGCAAAGCCAGACTGGATCAGAACATCAAAGCCATCGTACTGCGCGTAAACTCCGGAGGAGGCAGTGCCATGGCCAGTGAAGATATCTGGCGCGAACTATCGCTTGCCCGTAAAGACAAAAAACCTGTAGTGGTGAGTTTCGGTGATGTGGCCGCTTCAGGTGGCTATTATATTTCCTGCGCAGCAGACAGCATATTTGCCTTGCCTACTACCATCACCGGTTCGATCGGGGTGTTCAGCGTTTATCCGGATATGGAGCAATTCTTCCGCAACAAACTCGGTATCACCTTCGATGGAGTAAAAACGGGTCCGTTCGCGAATACGGGCAGCATAAGCCGTCCGATGACGGAAGAAGAAAAACAACGCACGCAACATGATGTGGAGCGGATTTATGCCATGTTCAAAAGCCGCGTAGCCGAAGGCCGCAAAAAAGATACAGCCGCTATCGAAGAAATTGCGCAAGGCCGCGTATGGACCGGCTACCGCGCGAAGGAAATAGGATTGGTGGATCGTTTTGGTGGTCTGCAACAGGCTGTCGAATGTGCGGCGCGCATGGCCAAACTGGACGATTACACCGTTCGCGAATTGCCGGAAACCTATGGTTTCTTTGAAAAATTATTCGGCCGTAAGGATCCCGCTGCTTCTTATACTTCAGTAATGCGCGAGCAACTCGGTGATGACTATTTCCGGGTGTATGAGCAATTGCAGAAAGTGCGCAGAATGAGTGAAGCCGTGCAGGCGCGGATGCCATTTGAAATGCTGATCCGTTAAGCCACGCTGTACAATCGTTTTCGCTACATTTGTGGCCAATTCCTTCTATGTCACGAACCTATAGCCAGTCCCGTGCACTGTGGGCCATCACCAGGGCCAGCTTTAAAGCAATTTTCAGCCAGCCCATGTCGGTGATCTTCAGCCTGCTGTTTCCCATCATCTTTATCCTGATATTCGGCGCTTTTGGCAACGGAGGTCCGGGAAGGCAATCGCTGGCAGTGGCACCCGGTTCCGATACGGCCAATGCACTGTTCGACAGTATCCGCAACAGTCCTTTGCTGCGTATTGTTGACTATCCCGATACGGCGAAGATGAACGATGCGGTGGAGAAAGGAAAACTGACAGCCATTCTCGATATACGTAAGCAACCGCAAGCCGATAGTACGACTCCGCATTACCGCGTGTTGGTGCATTCTTCTTCGGCAAGCGGCTCCAATTTATATGTGTTGTTGCAGGTACTCGATCATTTGCGATTGAAAACGGAACTGGCGCGGGTTACCAACCTCGAACGCAGCTATGCGGTGCAACCCGTGGTGACCGAAGGTAAGCGCTATCGCCAGATCGATTTTGTGTTGCCCGGCCAGCTTGGCTTTTCGATCTTATTCTCTACGCTGTTTGGCATAGCGGTAGTGTTCTTTAGCCTGCGCGAGCAACTGGTGTTGAAAAGATTTTATGCCTCCCCGGTGAAGCGGATCAATATATTGCTGGGCATTGGCATGAGCCGGTTGTTCTTTCAGCTGATCAACGTGGTGGTACTGATTCTCTTTGGTCATTTCTTTTTGAACTTCACGCTGGTCAATGGTGCGTTGACATTTATAGAAATGGTGTTGTTATCGGTTTATATGTTGTTTCTGTTGATGGGCATCGGATTGATCATTGCGAGTCTGGCAAAAAATGATACGACCATTCCGTTAATGATCAACCTGTTTGGTTTTCCGCAGATGTTGTTGTCCGGCACATTTTTCCCGATAGAAGTATTTCCCAAGTGGTTGCAGGACCTTTGTCAGATCTTGCCGCTCACGCAATTCAACACGGCGATGCGCAAGATTTCATTTGAAGGATTGCATCTCACCGACTGTTGGAAGGAGATCGGTATCATGGGTATCTGGCTGGTGGTCGGTTATGCCGTGGCATCGAGGATCATGAAATGGGAGTAAGGAGAATGTGAAAATGTGTCCGGCCTGTGGCCGAAATGTGTAAATGTGAAAATGAATATTTCGGATCGGAATATTCAAAAACACATTTTCACACGGCCCCTTCCAGAGGAAGTCCGAAACTTCGGACCGCTTATAACTTACTACTTATCACTTGACACTTCGGCTGTTTAACTTAATACTTAATACCTATAACTTATTACTCACAACTTAATACCTCCCTCCGTGCGACTGCTCCGACTGGCCTTCTTCAGCTTTCTTTTTCTGTTTATCCTGGTAACAGGGATATCACTATTCATTCCTTCACATGTGCGTATTTCGCGTGCAACGAATGTGGGCGCGCCGCCTTCGGCTATTATGCCGGTGCTGCAAGATCCGGCGCGCTGGAAAGAATGGTATCCCGGCCTGGACTCAGCGGCGCTTTATTATGAAAATGGCGTAGTGAAAGGAGTGAACATGAGTCCGGATGGTAAAGTTAGCCTGGTAGTGAAGGAAAACAAAGGCACGGAAGTGATCACCGAATTCCGCAGCAGCATGCGCCCGGTCATCAATGGCTGGAACGTGATTTCGCATCCGGGCAGCGACTCTACTACCGTACAATGGTACATGGATTTCCATCTCCGTTGGTATCCCTGGGAGAAGTTCACCAGCATCCTGTTTGACCGCTGGTACGGACCCAAAATGGAAAAAGGACTGGAAAATATCCGTCATCTCACGGATAGCAGCCGTTTATCCCAATAGAACGAACCTTCTGGCTTGTTATTTGTAATTTTTCGGTACTAAAAAACACAATAACATGCGCTCATTTTTATTTACCGCACTGGCCATCGTTACTACCATGGTGGCATCCGCACAGGATCAGGACAAGTCAAAACGTCCCAGCCCGCCGGCTACCGTTACGCAGGCACTGGCAGGAGGAACTGAAGTAACCATCAATTACAGTCAGCCTTCCGTTAAAGGCCGTACTATTGGCAAAGACCTCGAGCCGAAAGCGGGAGAAGTATGGCGCACAGGTGCCAACGAAGCCACTACTTTTGAAGTAACCAAAGACGTAAAAATCGAAGGCAAAACTCTGCCCGCCGGTAAATATTCCCTGTTCACCATTGCAGGTACCAACGAATGGACCATCATCTTCAATAAGACCTGGAACCAGTGGGGCGCTTACAAATACAAGCAGGCCGAAGACGCGCTTCGTGTAAAGGTAAAACCCGGTAAAGCAGCACAATTCGCTGAGAAGATGACTTTTACAATTGATGAAAAAGGAACGGTTACTATCTGGTGGGGCAATTTGCAGGTGCCTTTTAAAGTACAAGGTTGAGGCGTAAGATGTAAGGTTCCTGAGGCTCTTGAGGGAACATCCGTATTAAGTAATAAGTATTAAGTTATAAGTAAGCAGCCATGGTTGGCCCGCAGTAGCGAACCCTTAGGTTCTCAAAGCGTACTAACCATGGCTGTTCTCATTCACGATTCACGCCCGGTCTTTTTAATTTTACCCCGAGCAACGAAATCACATTTTCCCGTGTCAGGGAATCACCGGTATGATAGACGAGCGTAAACTGGTTAGGGAATGCCTCAAAGGCAAAATGCAGGCGCAGCAACAGTTGTATGACCTGTATTCCGCTACTATGCTCGGTATCTGTTACCGTTATACCCGTTCCATGCGGGATGCCGAAGATGTACTCCAGGAAGGTTTTGTCAAGGTTTTTTCCAAATTAGATCAATACAAGTTTGAAGGTGAATTGGGCGCCTGGATCCGCCGAATCATGGTCACCTCCTCGCTCAATTTTCTCAAACGCAACAAACGCTACCGCGATGAAATGTTTTTCACAGAAGAATACATGCATCCGGTGGAAAAAGAAGATCCTGCCGTAAAATTGCAGGCAAAAGAAATCGCTGATCTCGTCCGCCAACTGCCGCAGGGTTACCAGGTGATCTTTAACCTGCACGCGGTTGAAGGTTTTTCGCATGTGGAAATAGGCGAGATACTGGGCATCAGCGACAGTACCTCGCGCTCGCAATATGCAAGAGCGCGCAACCTGCTGATCAGTTGGATTCGTAATGTTTCTGTACCGTCTAAAAAAGTGAACTATGCCGGTAAATGATTTTGAAAGGGACATACAAAACAGGCTGGAGGAGTTGAAGCTCCGCCCGTCTGCCGAAGTATGGCAGCGGGTGGCGGCCGATATCCGGAAGAAAAAACGCCGCCGTGTACTGGCCTTCTTTTTATTTTTCTTCCTGCTGCTGACCGGTGGTTATGCCGGCATGCAATTTTTCTCCGGCACCGGTGATGGTACCGGCAATAGCACCCTTACCCAATCTCCATCTGTTAACAAAACAGAAAAGCATTCCAATACAGCAGTCTCTGCACAAAAAGATATCGTCACAACCGCTCAGCCTGTAGCCGTTGCTCCTGCTGCCAATAATCAGCAACAAGCTTCTGCGGCAACGCCCGTAACAATGGCCGTTACCAGGACAAGAAAAAATCCCCGGCCTGCGGTTACTGCACAGCAATCGAAAACAACGTCAACAGACAGCAAGGATCTACCAGCAGACAACAATGAGCCTGTTATTACTCAGCCGGCGCCAGACAATAGTATCAGCAAGTTGCCTGCTATAGAGCCGGCCGCCACGGCTGAAACAGCACCCGGGCTGAGCGCAACACCTGCCGATACAAGCGCAGCCTCTGCCGCGCTGGCAGCTTTACCCGAAACACCGGTAGACAGCCTTGCAACAACTACCACTCCGGATACGAAGGCCAGCGCGAAAAAGAAAAAAACATGGCGCTTCGGCATCGACGGAGGCATTGGCATATCGGGCGTATTGGCAGCGCCCCTCTCGATGAAAGCCGTAGAACCCGGGCAGAATGTGTTGAGCAACGGCTTTACGCAACAAGCCAATGTGCTGGTTCCCGGTACCGTTACTTACCTGCCGACTGCCGCTAATCCTTATGTAGCCTGGAACCTCGGTGCCGTGGTGGAAAAACAACTGACACGGCGCAGCTCCTTCTCGGCCGGACTTCGCTATTCCTACGCAAGCACCATTCAGAAAGCAGGAGAATACAATCCAACTTTCCGCGCCAATGTAGGAGAACCCAACAACGATTACGTTAATAGTTTCCATTTTGTATCCATACCGCTTGCTTATCACTGGCAGATCAACCAGGCCCGCAAAATGCCGCCTGTAACCTTCGATGTCGGTTTTACCGCCAGCCGCTTATTGCATACAAATGCATTGCTGTACAATGTGGGACAAGGTGGTGTTTATTATAAAGACAAAGACCTTTTCAATAAAAATCATTTCGACCTTACTACCGGATTTTCCGTGCGTCTCAATGCGGGAGGTCGCTGGCAATGGTCAATCGGTCCCCAGGCAGGCTTCGATCTCACTAACCTTTACCTCGATAAAGCGGGACAGGATAAAGAGTTTCTTTATTACGGAGGGCTGAAATTGCGTTTACTGCTACCGCAACGATAATTTAATACCGGTGCAACGCCGGATGAAGTTTGGGTTGTCAGTCCTGTACTAAACTATCGCGTTATGAGAAGTATACTTGCCATTACCGCCAGACTCATGCTTCTTTCTATGAGTGCACTCGTGTTTGCCGGTTGCGCCAAAGACAACTGTCAGCAGGTACGTACCTACACTATTTACAAACCAGTATTCAGGACCAAAGATTCCGTGCGCAATAATATTCACAGTAATGTTGCGCGAGCCATCGAACGCCCCGGCAAGATCTATGTCAAGGGGAATTATATTTTTCTGAATGAAATAGATAAGGGCATTCATGTGATCGATAATACCAACCCGGCCGCACCCGTCAATAAAGCATTTATTGATGTGCCCGGCAATATCGATATCGCCGTTAAGGGCAATGTACTCTATGCTGACCTTTATACCGATATGGTAGCGATCGATATCACCAATCCGCTCCAGGTGTCGGTGAAAAAAATAATCGATAACCTTTTTCCGTATCGTTTATATGGCAATGGATTTAATCCGGATGGAAACGGATCAGATCAGATAATCGTCGACTGGGAAAAAAAGGACACTTCTATTGTTGAATATTGTACGCAGCCTTTCTTCGAAATGGATGGCGGTGTTTTTATTGCAACCAGTGGCAGCAACGGTGTCAAAAGTTCTCCTTTCGGTACCGGCGGCTCGATGGCGCGCTTTGCCATCGCCGGTGACCGCCTTTATACCGTTTCCCGCTCCGACCTCGAAGTGATCGATATCAGCGTACTCGAGAATCCTGTTGTACGCTCAACGGTTAGTCTTGGCTGGAACATTGAAACAATTTTTCCGTTCCGTAATCAGTTGTTCATCGGATCAACAACGGGTATGTTTGTTTACAATATTTCCAATCCGGATCAGCCGCAGGCGGCAGGACGATTCAGCCACGTGCAAAGTTGTGACCCCGTAATTGCGGATGACAATTACGCTTATGTTACTCTTCGTTCCGGTACAACCTGCAACACCACCATCAATCAGTTAGAAGTTCTCCGGTTGGCTTCCGGCAGCAGTGCCGATCCGCAATTGGTTAAGACCTATCCAATGGCTAATCCGCATGGTTTGTCCAAAGACAATGACGTGCTTTTTATTTGTGATGGCATAGCAGGACTGAAAGTGTACAATGCGGCGGATGTGCAGAATCTTGTATTGCTGAAAACCATCAATGTGAATGCTTATGATGTAATCGCTTCGGGAAACCATGCGCTGCTCATCGGGCAGGATGGGCTCTATCAATATGATTACACCGATCGCAACAATATCAGGTTGCTGAGCAGGATCGAAGTGAAAGTTCCCTGACCGCTTATTTTTCCTGGATGAAACGCAGGTTGCGCCGTATACCGCTATACTTCGAACGCTTGAGAGGAGAGTGACGGAATACTTCGCGGAATTGTTGCTCCGTCAGGTTTTCCCAATCACGCGTGGAAAGATTTAATATTTCCGGAATCGGAGAGAAGGCTGGTTCGTGATGTGGTTTGCTGAAACGGTTCCATGGACAAACATCCTGGCAGGTATCACAACCAAACATCCAGTTGTTGAATTGTCCTTTCTGTTCGTCGGGGATCAGTTCCGCTTTTAATTCAATGGTGAAATAAGAAATGCATTTGCTGCCGTCCACCACTTTGTTGGGAAGGATTGCCTGGGTCGGACACGCATCAATACAGCGGCGGCAGGAGCCGCAATAATCTTTTGCTATCGGATCATCGTATTCGAGTTCCAGGTCGGTAATAAGTGTGGCGATAAAAAAGAAGGAACCGCTGCTGCGCGTGATCAGGTTGCCATTGCGTCCTATCCATCCCAATCCGCTCTGCTGTGCCCAGCTTCTTTCCAGCACGGGTGCAGAATCCACAAAGCCACGTCCCTGTATTTCGCCGATCTCTGCCGAAAGCTTTTCCAGCAACTGCCGCAGTTGAGCCCTGATTACTTCATGGTAATCATTACCGTATGCATACTTGGCAATGCCGGGTGTATCGTTTTGCTGCTGTTGTTCGGGATAATAATTTTTTAATAAAGTGATGACGGACCTGGCGCCCGGGACAAGTCTGGTGGGGTCGATGCGCAGGTCAAAATGATTTTCCATGTATTGCATGGAGCCGTGAAAGCCCTGGTTCAGCCATTCTTCGAGGCGGCGGGCATCGTCGTCGAGGCGGCGCGCGCGGGCTATACCACAAAAGTCAAATCCCAATTCCCGGACCGCTTCACGTACCAGGCGGGTGTTATACGATAGGCTGTTCACTATGCGGTAAAGATAAGTCTAATGTATCAACGCCTCCGGCGTGCCGGCAAAAAGCCATGCCGGAAAATACTTTTTGAGGTACATTTGCGTTTTCAAGACAACCGAGCCACTAATTATGATTTTTAACCGTTCCGCCATTCTCCTGCTGGCCACCTTGTTATGTGCCTTACCAGCCTTCTCGCAGGATGCTCCCAAGTTCAAATTCGGCAAAGTAGACGCCGAAGAATTCCAGAAAAAAGCTTATTCCGTAGACAGCAGTGCCAATGCCGTGATACTTTCCGAAGTCGGCATTTCTCGTTTTATTGGCAACAATTCCGGAGGTTTTACATTGGAATTCAAAGTATACCGCCGCGCCCACATTCTCAACAAAAATGGTTATGGGGTAGCCGATGTAACCATTCCGCTTTACACCGGTTCACAAAGCGAAGAGAAACTGATTAATCTGCGCGCCTCCACTTACAATATTGAAAACGGAAAAGTAGTTTCCACCAAACTCGAAAAGTCGTCTGTTTTCAAAGACAAGATCAACAAGTATTGGGCTCACCAGAAGTTCACACTGCCCAATGTCCGCGAAGGTTCGATCATCGAATACGAATACACGATTGAATCGCCGTTTCTTTTCAATTTACAACCCTGGTATTTTCAGGGTGAGAACCCGCGCCTCTGGAGCGAGTACCAGGTTGCCATTCCGCAATTTTTCAACTATGTTACGTTGAAGCAGGGTTACCATCCTTTTGCGGTAGAAACTACCAGCACCAAGAACGATAATTTCACGCTTTCCGAAAGCCGTACCGCCATGGCTACCGAACGTTATTCTTTCCAGGCGAGCATCGCGGAAAGACGCTGGGCCATGAAAGATGTGCCTGCGTTGAAAGAAGAAAGTTTTACCTCCACACTACGCAATCATATTTCCAAGATCGAATTCCAGTTGTCCGAACATCGTCCTCCATTGGAGTATCGTCGCATCATGGGCAGCTGGACCGATGTAATGGGTGAACTCCTGAAAGACGAAGGCATCGGCCAGATCAACGGCAACAACGGCTGGCTCGGCGATGCGGTCGATGGAGCGGTTGGCAACACTACCGACAAACTGCAGCGGGCAAAAAAAATCTATGCCTGGGTACGCGACAATCTTACTTGTACCAACAACTATGGATACCGCACCACGCAATCAATGAAAGAAGTTTTGCGTAAGAAGAATGGCAATGTAGCAGACATCAACCTGCTGCTGATTGCCATGTTGCGCAAAGCCGGAATAGCGGCAGAGGCGGTCATCCTGAGCACGCGTTCGCACGGATATACTTATTCCATGTACCCGCTGCTCGAACGTTTCGATTACCTTATCGCAGCAATAGGAATAGGTGAGAGTGTTTATTATCTCGATGCGGCCGATCCTTCCATGGGCTTCGGTCACCTTCCTTATAAATGTTACAATGGTCACGCACGCGTGATCAACGCTGACGCTACACCGCTCGAGTTTTCTGCCGATTCGCTTACGGAAAAACAACTCGCTTCCGTATTTATCGTGAATGATTCTGCCGGCAGGCTGCTCGGCAGCGTACAGAAACGGGCGGGCTATTTCGAATCTGCCCGGTTGAGAAGAGCGGTAAAAGAAAAGGGGAAGGAATCGGTGTTCACCGACATATCCCGTGCTGCCGGCGCAGAAATGACCTTCCTTGAGCAATCAATCGATTCCCTGGCACAAATGGAAGGACCGGTTGATATAAAGTACAAGTTTACCATGCCAACGGGTGACGAAGACCTTATCTACTTCAACCCGCTGCTGGACGAACGCTTCAAAGACAATCCATTCAAATCGGCACAACGTCTGTATCCTGTCGAGATGCCTTTTGCCATGGACCAGACCTACCTGTTGCGCATTGAAGTGCCCAAAGGTTATGAAGTGGATGAAATTCCCAAACAGATGGTGGTGAAGCTGAACGAAGACGGCGATGGTGTGTTTGAATACCGCATTTCCCAAACCGACAATGCCATCGCCTTGCGTTGCCGGCTGGTGATCAGCCGTACCTTCTTCGCACCGGAAGAATATGAAACATTGCGCGAATTCTTTAACCTGGTAGTAAAGAAACACAGTGAACAGATTGTATTCAAGAAAAAGAAATAAGCTGATGCGTTGTTTGCTCACAATAATTGCTTTTGTACTTGTAACACAGACAAAAGCAGAGGAGCCATTTTCCGTCACCAACATACCACAGCCGCTTCTCAAGAGCGCTTATGTGGTCAAGCGACTCGACGATCAGCAGTTCATCCTGCAGAAGGATGGCGAAGCGGTGATCCGTATACATTGTGCCTATACCATTATGCACGAGAATGGCGACGATTACGCAACCTTCTCTGAGTACTATAATAAATTCCGTGAAATACGGTCGGTAGAAGGAACACTTTACGATGCCCGGGGAAATGTAATCCGCAGGATGAAGAAGAAAGACCTGCAGGACCTGAGCGCAGTAAATGACATCAACCTGATCGACGACAACCGGATGAAACGATTCCAGTTTTATCATCGTTCATATCCCTATACCGTAGAGTTTGAGTACGAGATCAAACTGAATGGCACCATGTTTTATCCTCCCTGGTTTCCGCAATCGGATGAAAGGGTTTCGGTACAACAAAGCCGGTTTATCTTTTCCTGTCCGGACAATCAGACCTTCCGCTACAAAGCTTATCAATATGAAAAGGAACCGGTGGTAGTGGCGGAGAAAGGCACGAAGGTTTATACATGGGAGTTGAACAACTGTCCCGCATTTCTTCGCGAACCTTATGCGCCGGCAGCAAGAAGACTTACACCGATCGTATTATTCGGGCCCGTCAATTTCGAAATGCAGAATTACCGTGGTACGATGCAGAGCTGGCAGGATCTGGGAAAATTTATCTATGCGCTTAAAGCCGGGCGCGATGAGCTGCCGGGCAATGTGAAAGACCGCGTGCACCAACTGACTGATAATATCGATACGCCGCAGGAGAAAGTGCGGTTGCTGTACGAATACATGCAGCAACACACACGCTATATCAGCATACAACTTGGCATCGGCGGATGGCAGCCCTTTGAAGCAAAATATGTGGCAGATAAAAAATACGGTGACTGTAAGGCATTGTCCAATTACATGGCGGCCCTGCTCAAAGAAGCGGGCATTCCTTCCCTGTATACAGTGATCAATGCGGGCCGCGGCCGTGATGAGTTGTTTGAAGAATTTCCATCGTCACAATTCAATCATGCGATCTTGTGCGTGCCTTTGCAAAAAGACACCATGTGGCTCGAATGCACAAGCCAGACGACACCTGCCGGTTACATGGGGTCATTCACCGGCAACCGCTATGCCCTGGTCGTAGATGAAAACGGAGGTAAACTGGTACGCACACCGTTGTATACGATCGAAGACAATACCCAAAGCAGAAACATCAAAGCACGCCTGGACCAGGAAGCCACACTGCAGATCAATGCCGCCACTCTCTATACCGGCATCGAGCAGGAAGAAGCCAGCGGATTGATACATCATCTTTCTCCGCAGAAAGTAAAAGAACAATTGCAGCAGGAACTGGACTTCCCGACATTCGAAGTAGATCAGTTCAGCTACCAGGAACACAAAGGCCGTATACCTGCGGTGCAGGAAAATCTCCAGATCACGGTGAGCAACTATGCCACGATTACCGGCAAACGTCTTTTCATTCTTCCGAATGTAATGAGCCGTTTCTATCGTAAGCCCTTGCCCGATCCCACACGTAAATACCAGGTTGAACTGAATACGCCTTCCCGTTATATCGATACGGTGGAAATAGATATCCCGGTGGGTTATTCCATCGAATCGGCGCCGAAAGATACCGAGATCAAAACACCCTTTGGTTTGTACCGCAACAAAGTGGTGCTGAAGGATAATAGACTTTATTATTATCGTCTGCAGGAACAATACACCGGAACATTTCCCGCAGGCTCTTATGCAGGCCTGGTGAAATTTTACGGAGATATTTATACCGCCGACCGCGCGCGCGTGGTATTGGTAAAAGCGGAAACACCGCTGAAGGCATTCTGATCTATTTTTCCTGTAAATGAAACCTGTGCAGCATGCGATGCAGCGCGGGGGCGAGCACCACGCCGATGTTGGTGATAAATACCACGCCGCTGAACAAGGCATAGAACGACGAGAACCATTTTCCCGAAACGGTTTTGATCTCGACCACCGGTCCCATACCGCTGAGGATCATAGACGCGTTATGCAAGGAATCGAGCCATTCGATATCCGCCGTATAATGATAACCGGCAATGCCGATCAGCAGGCAAACCAGCAGGATGCCGCCGGCAAAGAGCACGTTGCGGGCCATGCGTTTGTAATACACATGCAATGGCGCCAATGGCTCGTGGTGACGTTCATACATACACGGATCATTTACAGGTGGAAGGATAGATGCCGTCGATAATTTTTTTGATGTCGAGATGCAGCTCTGCCTTTTCTTCTCCCAGCAGGCTTTTGGTGATTACCAGGTAAGCATAACCATGACACCAATCTACCATCGGCCAGCTACCGAACAAACCCGGGCAGGCCAATGCCGTTCCCAATGTCCCATTTTTTTCAACAACCCAGGCACCGAGCGCGTAGTCAAATCCTTCTGCGCCTTTCGGTACAAATTTCATGTCCTGCGGTTTGGAATGGATCGTGCGCAGTTGTTTGATAGATGCTTCCGATAAAATGCGTTTGCCCTGGTAAATACCCTTGTTCAATAGCATTTGCAGGAAATGCATATAATCATCTGCATTCGACACAGCACCTTCCGACGGGTTGGTGGCGCGCATCATATCCGACTCCGCAAAACTGGTCTTGCGCATACCGAGTGGCGTAAACAGCTTTTGTTTGGCCAGTTGTTCAAACTTTTTTTTACTGACCACTTCCAGTACACGTGCGGCGATGTTGAGGCCGATACCGCCATAGCTAAAGTCTTCTCCGGCGTTGACCCGGATCTCACGGGCGGCAAAAGCATCCACTTCCTCCTCCAGTGTTTTATACCGGCGGGCGCCAATTACTTTTCCAACAACCGTTTCATTTTTTATACCGGTATAGTGACTAAGGCAATGGCGGATGGTGATATAGTTTTTATTGTACTTTTCAAATACGGGCAGATATTTTGCTACTTTATCATCAAGGGAGATTTTTCCCTCTTCCACAAACTGCATGACCAACGCCGCGGTCAGCCATTTGCCGCAACTGGCGATCGGCGCAACGGTCTTGCTGTTGAAATCGCCCAGCTCTTTCTTATACACGATGGAGTCGCCTTTCAATACCAGCACAACGGCATTTTTGCCCAACTTGCCCTGGCGTTCTGTTACCAACTGGTCAAGTGCGGCCCAGCTTTGGGAACGGGAAACCTGAAAGAATAGCAGAAAACAGACTAAAACACTGCACTTCAGGCAGTTTACACGGGTAATACATGACATAGTTACGGGAATTGAGGGGCTGGATTGGGATTTGTTACCACTGTTGCGGTGCAAATAAAAAGCCGGGCTAATCCGGCAAAATAGTTGTGCCATATTAAACATAAATAAAAATAAACCGGCAGTTGCCGGCCAACATCAACGATATGAATTTAGGAAATTTTACCATCAAAGCAGCCGAAGCCTTCCAGCAGGCACAGCAACTGGCTTTTGACGCTAAAAGCCCCAACATAGAAACCGATCACCTGCTGCAGGCTTTGCTGGACCAGGAAGATTCTCCCGTAGAATACTTGCTGAAGAAAAACAACGTGACCATGAATTTGGTCAATACCCGTCTGGCAGAACTGATCGGCAAACTGCCGAAGACGTCCGGCGATCCGGCACAACAGATCAGCCGGGACCTCAACAACGTGGTACTGCGCGCCGGCTCCGCATTGAAGCAGTTCAACGATGAATTTGTAACACCTGAGCACCTGTTGCTCGCTATTGTACAGGGAAATGATGACGCCGCCCGCTTGCTGAAAGATGCCGGTCTTACCGAAAAAGGTCTGGTAGCGGCTATTAAAGACCTGCGTAAAGGCGAAACGGTTACCTCGCAAACACAGACGCAGGAATTCAATGCGCTGAATAAATACGCTAAAAACCTCAACGAGCTGGCCCGTCAGGGTAAACTCGACCCGGTTATTGGCCGTGATGAAGAAATCCGCCGAACCCTGCACATTCTTTCGCGCCGTACCAAGAACAACCCGATCCTTGTTGGTGAACCTGGTGTAGGTAAAACCGCGATTGCAGAAGGTATTGCTCACCGTATCGTTAACGGCGACGTACCCGAAAATCTCAAGTCCAAAGTGATTTATGCACTGGACATGGGTCTGCTGATTGCCGGTGCCAAATACAAAGGTGAATTCGAAGAACGCCTGAAGTCGGTAGTAAAAGAAGTGAGCAACAGCGATGGCAGCATCATTCTTTTCATCGATGAGATCCACACACTGGTAGGTGCCGGTGGAGGAGAAGGAGCGATGGATGCGGCAAACATCCTGAAGCCCGCACTCGCCCGCGGCGAACTGCGCGCAGTGGGAGCAACAACACTGAATGAATACCAGAAATTTTTTGAAAAAGATAAAGCCCTCGAGCGCCGCTTCCAGAAAGTGATGATCGATGAGCCGAGCGTGGAAGATGCAATTTCTATCCTGCGCGGATTGAAAGACCGTTATGAAACGCACCACCACGTGCGCATCAAAGACGAAGCGATCATTGCTGCGGTGGAATTATCCAGCCGTTATATTACCGATCGTTTTCTTCCCGACAAAGCCATCGACCTGATCGATGAAAGTGCGGCCAAGCTCCGCTTGGAAATGAATTCCATGCCCGAAGAACTCGACAGGCTCGAACGCCAGATCCGCCAGTTGGAAATTGAACGCGAAGCCATCAAACGCGAGAATGATGAAACCAAGCTGAAACAACTGAATACCGAGATCGCTAACCTTGCGGTTGAGCGCGATACATTCCGTGCCAAATGGAAACAGGAAAAAGAGATCGTGGAGAAGTTGCAGAACGGGAAAGCCTCCATTGAGCAACTGAAACTCGAAGCAGAAAAAGCTGAACGTGAAGGCGACTATGGAAAAGTAGCAGAAATCCGTTATGGAAAAATAAAAGAGCAGGAAAAACTCATTGACGAATATACCGGCCAGCTCAACCAGATCAGTGAACATTCACGCATCATGAAAGAAGAAGTGGATGCAGATGATATTGCGGAGAGCGTAGCCAAAGCCACCGGCATTCCGGTGACGAAGATGCTGCAAAGCGATCGCGAGAAATTATTGAATCTTGAAGAACACCTGCACGAACGTGTAGTTGGTCAGGACGAAGCCATCACTGCCGTTGCAGATGCTATCCGTCGCAGCCGCGCAGGACTGCAGGATCCGAAGAAACCCATCGGTTCTTTTATCTTCCTCGGTACTACCGGTGTGGGTAAAACAGAATTGGCCAAAGCATTGGCAGAATACCTGTTCGATGATGAAAGCATGATGACGCGGATCGATATGAGTGAATACCAGGAAAAACATACTGTGTCGCGCCTGGTGGGTGCACCTCCGGGTTATGTAGGATATGATGAGGGAGGTCAGTTGACGGAATCGGTGCGCCGCAAACCTTATTCTGTGGTGTTACTGGATGAAATTGAAAAAGCACACCCGGATGTATGGAACGTCCTGCTGCAGGTATTGGACGACGGAAGATTGACCGATAACAAAGGACGTGTAGTGAACTTCAAGAATACCATCATCATCATGACCAGTAACATCGGTAGCCATCTGATCATGGATGCCTATGAAAATGTGAGTGAAAACAACTTGGAAGAAGTAACGGAGAAAGCCAAAACGGATGTAATGAACCTGCTGCGGCAGACCATTCGTCCGGAGTTTCTCAACCGTGTGGACGAAATCATCATGTTCCAGCCGCTGCTCAAAAAGCAGATCATGGGCATCGTGAAAATTCAGTTGGAGTCCCTGAAAAAACTGGTGGCTGAAAGCGGTATCCGTCTTGAGTTCAGTGACTATGCTTTGGAGTTCCTGGCAGAGCAGGGTTTTGATCCGCAGTTTGGAGCAAGGCCGCTGAAACGTCTCATCCAAAAAGAGATTGTCAATCAGTTGAGCAAGCGCATACTCGCCGGTGACATAGATAAATCACAGCCCGTATTAGTCGATGTATTTGATAATACGGTGGTGTTCCGGAATGAAACGCCGGAGAAAGTTTAAGAAAAAAAGCGCCCCAAGGGGCGCTTTTTTAGTTGTAAGTAATAAGTTTCAAGTTTGGCCTGTTGATAACAACAGTGAGCTTTACCTATAACTTATTACTTAAAACTTATTACTTAATACTTATAACTAATTATGCGTTACCGACAAACCATAAATAACCACTTCCCCATATGCGCTGCACGACTCGGTGGGGCCGGGATTTTTGCCGGGCTGACAAGATGATTGGGTGTAGGCGCCGGCTTTGAAATAAGCGCCGGAATAAGATTGGTTATGCGTATACATCAACGTGCCGTTATAATAACACTTGGTCTGGTTATTTGATACCACAAACTTTACTTTGAAACGGGTGCCGAGCACATAACTGCTGGTGAGTGTGGGGCCATCGGTGCCGTTGATGTCGATGAACAGCTTCGTGCCTTCGAGACGGAACACGATCACATCATCACTGCCATCGTGTATTTGTCCGGCCACAATATGTTTTTTAACAACGGGCAGGTTGGTAATGGCCTGATCGATTTCCATGGTATGCGTACCGGAACCGGAAGACCAGCTTGCGTTGGTAGCGCCATTGGAAGTCATCTCTCTCAATTCGCTGCGCGGGTAATTGGAGCCGCTGGTAGTGGCACCGCCGGTGTGTGCGCGGAAGATGACACCATTCTGCGCACTGTTCACTTTAAAATAAGGATCGATGGAATAAGTAGCCAATGCAGGTTGTTTGATTTCGTCGGCATCGGAGTTGGCATCCGATCCGTCTTCGGGGATTGTTATTTTCCAGTTGGTAAGATCGAGGATCTGTGCAGGCACCGTGCCGCCCGATGAAGGCGTGGTAGCGGAAGCCTCGTTGCTGTAAGTGCTGTTGCCGGCGGCATTGAAGGCTCTTACGCGATAAAAATAAGTGGTGTTGGCGCTGAGACCTGTCTGGGAATAACTGGTGGTGTTGGCGGCCAGGCTACTGGCTATGGTGCTCCAGGTACCGCCACTTCCGATTTTTTGTTGCAACTGAAAACCTGTTTCGTCACTGCTGTTGTCGTTCCAGGTAATCAACACGGCGGAACTGCTTCCTGCACTGGCGGATGCGCCCGAAGGAGAAGAGGGAATAGTTGGTGTGCTGCCTGCGGTTTCCAAAACAAAATCGTCGAAGCGGCCTTCACCGGCGTTGTAAGCGCCGTATAAAGTGATGGAAGTAGCCGAACCGGAATTGAAATTCACTACTACTTGTGTCCAGGTACTGTAGGTGCCGCCCTGGCTGTTGAGTACGGTGGAACCGGCTTTGGCACCGATGGTTCCTTTGCCGAGGATCCAGGCGCTGAGTGTGTAATCCGTGTTGGCGGTAACCGTTACGGCTTGTTGAATGCGGTCGCCGGAAGCGCTGAGTTTGGCGGACTTGGCGCCGCTTTTTTTGTCGCTGGTTGAAATGGCGAAAGAATTGGGATCGCCCCATCCGGTTTTGTCGGATTCGAATCCGGGGTTTTGCAAGGTGACGACGAGGCCGAGCATCTCCGGTTCGTTACTGCCATCACCGTTGACGGATGTTGTGAGCAAATCTTTGGTAGACTTTTGACAGCCGATGCTGCCGAGGAGAAGTACGCCGCATGCGAGATGCAGCAAGTTGGTTTTGCGATTTTTCATCTTGACAAGTTTTAAAAGTAAACCCTCCGCGATAGGCGGAAGACAATCGTTCTTTTAAATTGGCGATCAAAACCCGGATAAGTTGGAAGCGTGTAATTGAAAGTTTTCTATTTTTTTATAAATAAAAATGGAAAATGAACGAGTAGAAATTGGGGTTGATAAGAATTTTATCAAGAATAAACGGCTGATAACGATACCGGCAACGCTGCCAGTGCAGGCATAAAAAAATCCCTTCCGGTTGCCGGAAGGGATCACCCTTAGTATGGACGATTAGGAATTACTTCACTTTGTTCACCACTACATCCTGAACGGTGCGGGTGTTTTTGCTCAATTCGTACACAGTCGATTCAAAGTTCTTGCGGTTGATGATCTCGAAACGCAGGGCGTTTTCGTCAACCTCAGAAGTGTTCAGCTGGAACTTGCGGCTGATGTTGGTACCTTTTGCTCTTTCAGAGTACAGTACTTCACCGGCGATGTCTTTGATCACGATGGTGTATTCGCCATCTTCAATGTTGTTCAGGTTGAGCTGGTAAACAGGCTGGCTGTTGAGGTTACCGATGAATTTCAATTCTACGGTAGGATTCTCGTTACCGGCAAAAGCTGGTGCGCTGAAGGCGAAGGTAAACAGGGCCGCGAGGGCAACTACTGCTAAGCGGGGGAATTGGAGTACGTTTTTCATGACTTTACTTTTTTGCTTGATTTGATAAATTAATAAGGCTATACTTTCAACTTCGTTTCTGGGTCACAATCGCCGGGCGGCAAACAAGCGTAGAATGAGATTCGGAGGTGTTATGCTCCTTTGATGATGTAAAAGTAGTGAGGGAAAACTGCGTATGTTAACCAACTTATTGCCGTTTTTAGTGTCTTAAAGGCCTGGTATAAAACTGCAACGTACTGACAGCTATTGAGTTGGATCAACAAATTTCATGATGCCCAAGCGTTGAATATGAAAAAAATATGAATGTTTTTTTCTTTTATAAAAAGAGAAGAAAGGGAAAGGTAATTGATAATGAATTGACTTGCAGTTGATTACTGTTTTCAAAAAAGGTAAAAAAACTTTTCTGGCCGCTGAAAGCTGCGTTGTTGGCCGGATGAGGGCTTGCAGCGAACTAAAATTCTAGTATTTTGTTGTATTGACATACCTTTCGCGGGTTAAGATTAAACAGATTTAAAAAGTAAGATAATATGCCACTTAGAAAGGAAGCAGAAGTTATTATAGAACCCAAGGAAATTTTTGTGGGAAGTAAAGATGCTCCTGTCACACTCATGGAATTCGGCGACTACGAAAGTGAAGCCTGTGCACGCGTGAATGAAGTTGTTAAACAAGTACTTGAAGAGTATGATGGTAAGGTGCGGTTTAATTTCCGTCACTTTCCTCAGACCCGTATACACCAGCGCGCTCTGAAGGCCGGTGAAGCCGCTGTGGCGGCTGCACAGGAGGGCAAGTTTTGGGAAATGCATAATGTATTGTTTGAGAACCGCCACAGCCTGGGCACTACCAGTCTGAAGCTGCACTCAAAAGAAGCCGGTGTTAAAAGCAAGAAATTCCTGGACGACCTGGTCAATGGTACATTTGGCTGGCAGGTACAGGATGACCTGAAAGAAGGCATCGACCGGGGTGTGAAAGAAGTGCCTGCATTCTTCATCAATGGAGAAATGTTCAAAGGCAAGCCCACCTTCGCTAATCTCAGCGTTGCTATCGATGCGGCGTTAAAGAAGTCGAAGAAGAAAGTTCCGGCAGCACGCCAGCGCGCCTGAAACAAGCTATAATACGCTTCAAAAAATCATAAGTAAAAGTCCCTGCCCTGGCAGGGACTTTTTTGATTGAGGCCTTGCTGATTGACTAAGCCGGTTGAGCAGCATTATCGGTAATGACCAGGTGGCATCCTGCACAGGCGGTTGCTCCGTGCTGGTGATACCATCTGCAATCTTTGCGGATACCGCAGGCTGGTAAATGCAGTTCGATTTCTTCTGCACGGATAAAGTCGGCTACCATGTCGCTGATGCTGCAGCCTTTGCCATTCCATTGCTGGCAGCCGTTTTTGGCGCAGGTGTTGGCAAACCGGAAACGTTGTTCCGGTGCCCTGCCTTCGAATGCAGCTTCCACAAAATCGCTGGTTACCGGCAGCGGATCTGCGAGCAGATCAACTGTACCTTCTTTATTAACGATGCCTATCAGTTGCGCACCTTCGGCGCATACGGCACTCGGGCATAAAAGCGGGCTGGCTTTCATATGCTGATTTGATAATGATCAGATCATCAATGAAAGATCAGCGGCGTACCTGCCGGTAGTTAAGATTCTTTTTCAGCAATTCAGGCGTCGAAAATTGTTTGAGCCAGATGCCGATCCATTCTTTGGGAAATTTTACCCGCTGTGCAATTACTCCATTGTCAATGCGGGCGACGTGTTTCAGTACGAGTGCCTGAATGTCTTTGTTAAGTGCAGAAGCCTGCGCCTTCGTAAGCGGTGCATCCACCACTACGTTGAATTTGTTAGCCATAAGAAAAGGTTTAAGGTTATGGCTAAAGGTATTGGATAGTTTGATACCGGTCAATTACCGGTTTGTGGTATTTTGAAGAAGGAGTAAGGGAGAAGGCGTAAGGTGTAAGGCGTAGGGTATAGGGAACAGCCGTTGTAAGTATTAGGTAATAAGTTATAAGTAAACAGCCGGAGAGAGCGGAGTTTGTAAATGTGCAGACCTGGGGGCGTTATGTGTAAATCATGGGCAGGTGAAAGGGCGATCGTATTTAATTTTCACATGGCCCCAGCCGAAGGCTGGGCACATCTCCGCATTTACACATTAAAAAAGCCCCGATTTATCGGGGCTTTTTTAAAAGTATTACCAACGGTTGTTGTTAGAGTAAGATGGACGAGCCGGCTTATCTTCTTTAGGACGAGCCTCCATTACTTTAATGGTACGTCCGTCAACGGTTGCACCGTCAAGTTCTTGAATAGCTTTTGCTGCAGCAGCGTCATCAGCCATTTCAACGAAACCAAAGCCTTTGCTACGGTTTGTGAATTTGTCCATGATAACTTTAGCTGAACTTACTTCGCCATACTCAGCAAAATAACTTCTCAGGTCTTCGTCAATTACAGCGAAGCTCAGGTTGGAAATGTAAATGTTCATTCGAAAAAATTAATCGATAAAAAATCTTGAGAGCACAGAGGCAGTAAGAAGCGAAATTTATATAAGACAAAAGATGCTTAGCAGAATATCGTCGTTCAGTAACCGGGCTGCAAACTCAAATTAACGACGCGAAGATAAGGCTTTTAATCCGTAGCAGCTATTTAATTGTTTCACCATACTGTTAAATTATTATACCCGTTTCCAATCAGGTATTTCATTAAAATCCAGAATCCGCTATTTTTATTTCCGTTAATCAACCGATTATGATCCGTTTTACCGCCCAATTAAAAAAGTTCGATTCCAAAGGCGAAAAAACCGGCTGGACTTATTTCGAAATTCCTCCCGATCTCGCCGAAGAACTGAAACCCGGGTTTAAAAAAGCGTTTCGCGTCAAAGGCAAACTCGATAATTTCAAAATTGCCGGCGTAGCCACCGTACCCATGGGTGGCGGCATCTTCATTATTGCCGTTAACGCCGATATGCGTAAAGGCATCGGCAAAAAACACGGCGCCATGATCGAGGTGCAGTTGTCGGAAGATGCCAAAGGTTATGAACTCAACAAGGCTTTTGTGGATTGCCTTGCCGATGACCCCGATGCAAAACGATTCTTCGACAGCCTTCCTTTGGGTCACCGTAATTATTTCAGCAAATGGATCGATTCCGCAAAAACAGATACCACCCGCACAACCCGCATTGCCAGAGCCGTATCTTCGTTGGCGAAAGGCTGGGGTTATCCTGAAATGATCCGCTTTTACAAGCAACACAAATAATTTTATCAACGCATATCGTATGATTGAGCTGAATCAATTCAAACGTCCTTTTTTTATCGGTGTAGCCGGTGCGGGCATGAGTGCCATCGCACAATACCTGCAAGGTTCCGGCATGCAGGTGTCCGGCAGTGACCGCTTTTTTCAACCCGGCGTTTTTAATGAAACAAAAGCCAAACTCGAGAACGAAGGCATTCAGTGTTTCGTGCAGAACGGCGATGGCATCACCGCCGACACCGATCTCGTGGTGGTATCTACAGCAGTGGAAGATTCTGTTCCCGAAGTAAAAAAAGCGCGTGAACTCAACATACCGATTTTAAAAAGAGCAGAACTCCTGGCGTTGATCGCTGCAAGCCGCAAGACCATCGCTATCGGTGGCACCAGCGGTAAAAGCACCACTACCGGCATGCTCTTCGCCATTCTTCAACACGCAGGCCTTCAACCCGGCATCATCAGCGGTGCAGGACTGGTAAATCTGATCCGGCAGGGTAAGATCGGCAATGCCGCGGTGGGTAGCGGCGAATGGCTCGTGATTGAAGCGGATGAAAGCGATGGCTCCATCGTACAATATAAACCCGAGATAGGTGTGCTGCTCAACGTAGACAAGGATCACAAAGAGATCGATGTATTGGTGGATGTATTTGCCACATTCCGCAGCAACAGCCGACACTTCATTGTTAACCGCGGCAATGCCATTGCCCGCGAATTGTCTGCCGGCGCTTCAAACGATTTTGCTGCCGCAGAACTGGATACTGATGCAGCTTTCAAAGCCACAGATTTTACACAGCAGGGTTTTGAATCACGTTTCCTGATCAATGGTGTGCCGTTTGTGTTGCAACTCGCGGGGCGTCATAATATGGAAAACGCGTTAGCTGCGGCAACGGTAGCGGCGAGGCTGGGTGTTAAATTGGCAACAGCAGCAACTGCCCTCGCTTCCTATGAAGGCATTTATCGCCGCAACCAGGTATTGGGGAATAAAAACGGTATCTGGGTAGTGGATGATTTCGCACACAACCCCGTTAAATGTGCGGCGGCCATCAGCTCCTGCCAACCCGTTGCGTCAAAAGTAATTGCCTGGTTTCAGCCGCATGGTTATGGGCCAACAAAATTTCTTCGTCACGATTTCGTGGAAGAGATCGGCAAGGCTTTGCGTCCGGGTGATGAAATATGGATGAGTGAAATTTTTTATGCGGGTGGTACCGCCGTAAAAGATATTTCTGCAAAAGACTTGATCAATGATCTGCGGGCTGCGGGACATCAGGCATTCTTCGTTGCCGATAGAAAGGACTTGCTGGACACCATGCGTCCGCATTTTACAAAAGACACGGTATTGTTGTTGATGGGCGCGCGCGATCCTTCTCTCGAAACGTTTGCCCGTGAGGTTTGGGATCAGTTGTAGCATTTTTCAGATAGCCGGTTGCCGCAATGCCGCCGGATTGAAAAGATACCAGCAAAGGACCATCAGCATCCCCGGATCTTCGGTTGAAGATGCTTTGTCCATACTGCACACGGCGAGGGGAAGTGCCGATTGCTGATAGATGGTCAGTTCTTCATTATTATCCTTATCTATTGAGCGGATGAAGTACCGGTTGTTATCTACATCGATATAACGTTGGCCACGTTCCATGCCGGTGCGTCCCAGCTTTATACCGTATTCATTGTAGAGTACGATACGGTGGCGAAACAATCCTTCCCGTCGCAGCAGGAACACGCGTTTTTCGTTGTCAAACTCAATGCGCGCGGCATTTGACCGGGGATGGAAGGCAAAGGTTAACAGCCGTCTGCCGTTTTTCAGCAAGGCAAAAGCTTTGTCGCCGATACCTGAAGTTATTTTTTCCAATTGCATACAACGGGTATTTTAGGAGAACAATACTCGGGCAAAAGGTAGCACTCTTAACCGGCTCAGGGCTTGACAAAAGACAAGAATTAATATTAATTTCATATTGGCCGTATTCTGGTGAATAAACTGTGCGAAACTGGCAGGAAATCCACAGGAATTCAGGATTTTTGCACCGGAAATAAGTCAAAAGTCAAAATTCAAAAGTCAAAAGTGAAATGCAGCTGGTTTTCACAAAGACACAAAAGCTTATAATCCTAAACCCTAGCCCGAAGTGTCGGCCCGAAGCTTCGGCCCGAAGCTTCGGGCCTTACGCCTTACACCTTTACTTATAACTTATTACTTAAAACTTACTACTTAATACTCAACATGCTTACCAAAGAAGAACAAGTATTCCTGGAGCGCGCTATTGAACTGTCCCGGGAAGGAATGGAGAACGGCCATGGCGGACCTTTTGGCTGCGTAGTGGTAAAAGATAATGTGATAGTGGGAGAGGGCAATAACCGCGTTACTTCTTCCAATGATCCCACCGCCCATGCAGAAGTGGTGGCGATCCGCGATGCCTGCAACCGGCTGCAGACCTTTCAATTAAGCGAATGTGATATTTATACCAGTTGTGAACCCTGCCCGATGTGTTTGGGTGCTATCTACTGGGCAAGACCGCGCCGCGTCGTTTATGCCAATACACGTGATGAGGCGGCCGCTATCGAATTTGATGACGCATTTATTTACAACGAGATCAATGCCGATATGCAAACGCGCAAAATTCCGTTTATGCACGTGGCACATCCCGAAGCACTCGCTGTTTTTGAAGCATGGAAAAAGTGGAAAGACAAAACGTCTTACTGACCGCGTGACTTCATGTAATGAATCACGAAATAACAGATCACGATCAGGATGATCACGATGATCACTGAGAGGTAAAGCCAGGAATGATCTTTTAACTGGAGTTGCTGACGGCGTTTTTTCTTTTTCTCCGTTTTCTTTTTCAGATCGCGGTTCAGCATTTCCACCATGTATTCCATTTTCTTTTTATCGCGCATCTGTTGCAGGCCCTCAACGGCGTCGGCTGCAAACGGATCGTCGATCAATCCTTTTTCTACATGGTGTTGCTGGTCGGCCGACAACTGTTCTTGCAGGTATTGCAACAGCTTCTCCTGATCGATGTCAGTAGACAGGTTGGATAATATGTCTTTTTTATTGTCGGCCATTTCAGCGGTTTGCCTTTTCTTTTAATTTTTTCTCCAGGGTGATCTTAAGGTTTCGTTTGCCGTTCTGGATATGGCTTTTCACCTGCATCAGGCTAAAGCCTTTCTCCTCGCTTATCTGCTGGTAGCTTTTTTTCTCCAGGTAAAACAAAGTTACACATTGCTGCTGCTCGGCATTCAATTCTTCCAGCGCTTCTTCCAGCAGGTCGAGGGTTATATCGTTTAGCAACAAAGCTTCCGTATCGGTCTCTTCAGCAGGCGCATCGGTGAGTTCTACCGGAATTTTGCCCTGCCGGTCGCGGAGTTTCATCAGGCAGTGATTCTTGGCGATCATATAGAGCCACGACTTGAAATAGTCTACTTTATACTTGTGCAGCTCCTGGATCACTTTCAGGAATACCTGCTGCACGGCATCGCGGGCTTCTTCCTCATTTTTCAGGTATTTCATACAAACACCCAGCAGCAGGAGTGTATAGCGCTGCAGCAGGATGCCGAGCCATTCGTTGTCATGGTCGCCATGAAAGCGCTGCAGAAGCTCCTGGTCACTGATATGGTTGTACTTATCCTTATTCACCCTGTAAAGCTGCTATTTTTTCTTTAGATGCGGCAATCCGATAATTTCATACAAGGATAACATTGTTCCTTGTAATTTCGTTCAAACTTAACGCTTTAGCATGGAGTATGCACTCGTTACCGTACCGGCTGCCCCGGTGCGCCGCAAACCACGTCACCGCGCCGAAATGATCAACCAGTTATTGTTTGGCGAAGCCGTCAAAATCCTCAAGACCAAAGACGCGCATTGGATCAAGGTACGCAGTCTTTACGACAGTTATGAGGGATGGCTCACGTACAACATGATCCGGCCTGTGGCCAAAAACCTGTTGCGCGAACAACCCGTAAAACTGGCCGGTGAGTTACTGGCACCTTTGCAGACCGGCGACCAGACCATGCATATTCCCCTCGGCTCTTCTCTCCGCATCGCCGAAGGCGATAACGCGGTACAATATCAAGGCACACTTATCGATACGACGAAGTTGATACCCGATTCGGAAATGGCGAAGGCGATCGCGCTGCGGTGGCTCAATGCGCCCTATCTGTGGGGTGGCCGTACCTTGCTGGGCGTGGATTGCAGCGGTTTTGTACAGGTCGTATTCAAACTGATCGGCATTTCCCTTCCGCGCGATGCATGGCAACAGGCGCAGGAAGGCCATCCTGTAAAAAAATTAAAAGACGCGCTCACCGGCGACCTGGCCTTCTTTGATGACCGCGACGAGATCGTGCACGTGGGAATGATGATTGGCAATGATCAGATCATTCACTCGTCCGGGCAGGTCCGGATCGACAAGATTGACAAGGAAGGAATTATCAATACCGATACCGGCAAACGCACACATCGTCTGCGTGCCGTCAAACGTTACTGGTAATTTTTTTAATTGTAATAAGGAAAAGGGATGCCCGCTTCGTTTTCATAGATCTTTATACGGAAGATCAGTGAAAGCTGTACTTCTTTTTTATCAGGCGTTATTTCCCAGGTAACGGCGAATGGAGCGAGCCGGTAACCAGGCGCATAGTAATTATAAATTCCCCCTTCATCACTAAGTCCGGCTTGCTGAAAGGTAAGGTATTGCGTGCCTGCAAATAGATTTCGGTATTTGCGGTGAATGCGTTCCGCCTGCTTTTGCACAGCTTTTACTATTTCCGGTTTGTTCTCTGCGGTTGAAGTAAGCGTGTATACGATAATCGTGTCTACGAGCGACAAGGTATCCGATACTTTTACGGGTGCTTCGCGCAGGGATATTTCAATTCTTTTCTGCGGAAAATCAAATGGTTTGTGCGTGGTGTATTCTCCTCCGAAATAAAACAGTGAATCGCCTGAACGTCTGGTCAGTTGTGTGTTTTTCAATGTGGGGTCGTTGATCAGGTGCGGTACAAACTGGCTGTAGGAGTATTTGTACGGATTTGATCTGAAATACGCGCCACAAAGGCGCTCCAGTCCTCCCTGCGCTTGTGCGGCAACAGAAAAGAATAAACATAGCAGGAGCAGCAACCGGTTTTTGTTCATGCGTTTGTTTTAAGTCAGCCATGACACCTGGTCCCTGAGGCCGATACTTCGGTCTCTCGAAGGGCAGGTGCCATGGCTGATTAATTACTTCGAAAATTCTTCTTTGTAAAAATCAATCGCTTCGGAAATGATCTTGCAGGCTGTGTCCTTGTCCTGGAAGTTATCGATCTCCACTTTTTTATTTTCCAACACTTTGTACTGTTCAAAAAAGTTGCGCAGTTCCAGCAGGAAGTGTGCAGGCAGGTCTTCCATGCGATCGTAGTGATTCACGGATGGATCCTGCGAGGCTACGGCAATGATCTTGTCATCTACCTGGCCGCTATCGATCATCTGCATATTGCCGATCACTTTCGCTTCCAGCAGACAGAGGGATTGAATGGATTGTGAACAGAATACAAGGATGTCGAGTGGATCGCCGTCCTGGCCAAGTGTCTGTGGTATGAACCCGTAGTTAACGGGATAATGGAAGGAAGAATAAATAACGCGGTCGAGTTTCAACAGGCCGGTGGCCTTGTCTACTTCGTATTTGGAACGCGAGCCCTGCGGAATTTCGATCAGGGCGTTTACTACTTTCGGCGCTTTTTCACCGTAATGTACCCCATGCCAGGGGTGATTCACTGTTAGCATGCAGAATATTTATGATTGGGTCAAACGAAATGCTGCCAGGGTGGCAACGAGCCCCAAAATTACACTGCAAACAACGTATAACATGAAAAGACCTGTTTTTTCTGCCCGTAAAAGTTGAAGACTTTCCATACTGAATGCAGAAAAGGTGGTGAAGCCGCCGCAAATGCCGGTCATGAGAAACAACCGCCAGCCTTCATTCATCCCATTTGGCCGGAGGCTCAATCCCCAGAGTATACCGATCAGGAAACAACCTGCTATGTTGACGATCAATGTTCCGAAAGGAAAACTGTGCGGATAATAGATGGCCATCCATCGCTGGCAGAGATACCGGGCCATGCTCCCAAGCCCGCCACCGAGTCCTATCAGCAACAGGTAACGCATGATTAGTCTTTATCGGGAATAGCGGCCAGGAATTTATTGAGAGAGGTGTCGCTGTCGTGGTCAAAAAGAAATTTCAGGTCTACCAGCCATTTGTCACCCTTTTTTACCATTTTCAGCGTATCACGTTGTTTGAGATAAGAGTTGGAGTATACGATAACGGTAGTAGAGTCGTTGGCTTCCGCGCGTTTGTGAATGATGATCGATGCGTCGAACAGGCCCTGACGGTCGTCGGCAGTTCGTTGACTGCGTGCAGCAACGTCCATGTAGTCATTATTCACGGAGTCTTCCAGCATGTAGGTGCGTGCAAGATCGAAGTTGCCCTTCAATGCGGCGCGGATGAAGCTGGTAGCGGACACTACATCATTGTCCATAGAACCCGGTTCCTGTTTTTTACTTTCGTTACAGGCGGCACAAAATAAAAGCAGGGACAAAAAGGAAATAAATTTTCTTTTCATCCCTGCAAAGTACAAAATCTTTGAATGCGGTCTTTATCAGACCTTTTCTTTATTCCTTTGGAGTTTTGGAGTCGAGTTGCTGAGTGATGCTGTCTGTCATGCGGTTCAGTTCCTGGTTAACGCTGTCTGAATTGAGGTTTTCCATATCGTTTACGCCTTCTGCATCTTTTTCATCGTTGCCCATTTTCATGAGCGTACCCATGCTGAAATCCACTTTCCATTTGCCGTCTTCTTTTACCAGCGGAATGTCGGACATTTTCTCGCCTTTTTTGCCAACGGGCACATAAGCGGTGTCGCCGGAGATCCGGGCTTCGCCAAATTCCATGTTTTTGAATTCTTCAGCCGGATCTTTCTCCTTCGATTCTTTCGGCATTTTGTCTGCCATTTCCAGACCTTTTTTCATCATGTCCAAGGTTGACTTGCTGGAGGCTGTTGCATGTTTGGCAGCGCCGTCCACATCTTTCTTGGAAAGTTTTTCGAAGAAAGCTTTTACTACAGCTTTAGGTTCGTTGGCTCCGCCGCTACAGCTGGCGAATACGATAGTGGCCATAGCTGCCACGGCGAGAAACAGTTGGGTTGTTTTTTTCATTTTATTAAATTTTCAATAATAGCAAATGTAGGCGTTTGGCTCGAATGCTGAAATCCCCTAAAAGCGTATTTGATGAACGGCCCTGGCGCCGGGGTGCAGAAAAAGGTCGTCCAGTGAAACACCGTAAGGCCATCTGTCGCGGCGGATCAGGAACTGCAATCGGCCTTTCAGCGCCTTGTTGAGGCTTTTGTACACAAATTCGGAGCAATACATTTCATCATCGCTGAAAAAGTTGAAGAACAGATCGAAACGAAGACCGGAGGCATAATACTGCTCTACAATTTTTTTCAACCTGCCGGCTTCGAGGCTGTCGATTTCGTAACGGAATATGCCGAAGCGGTCATTGTCCACCGGATTACAGAAGCTGTCGAGCGGTTCGCGTTTCAGCTGCTGGCTGGGATTGTAGTGACCGCCGATGGCGTGGTAAACAAAAACGCTGTCATTTTCGATCATGAGCAGTCCGCAATGCGAATAACTGGTGTCCTTTTCATTCATGCTGCGTGCGGCGGCACTCACTTCATCGGTGCCGTTGCGGAAGATGAGATCGCCGTCATGCACCAGCTCCGCAGCGGCATGGATAGCATTGTATTGTTTTGAATAATCGGGCGCAACGTGTTGTTTACACGCTGTGAGTAAAAAGAAAAGGCAGCCGACCGGCCACCTTTTCCAACAGATATTTTCTAAGAAACGTTGCTGCATGTGACTATTGCCGCCAAATGTAAGCAACTAATTGAATTACCTGCGTTCGCGATGTTCGCGTTCCTCCCGTTGTTCTTCCTGTTTCTCGTGCTCCTGGTTGTAGGCGCGGAGAATGGATTTCACCAGGCGGTGACGTACTACGTCTTCTTCGTCCAGTTCAACATGGCCGATGCCGTCGATGTTTTTCAGGATACGTACGGCAGTTTGCAGACCGCTTCGCTGATTGCGCGGCAGGTCTACCTGCGTCATATCACCGGTGATGATCGCCTTTGCATTGGCACCGATACGTGTAAGGAACATCTTTAACTGAAGATCGGTTGCGTTCTGTGCTTCGTCAAGGATGATGAAGGCATTGTCGAGTGTACGGCCGCGCATGTAAGCCAGCGGGGCGATCTCGATCGTGCGGGTGCTCATGTAGTATCCCAGTTTATCAGCGGGGATCATATCATCGAGCGCATCATAAAGCGGGCGCAGATACGGGTCGATCTTTTCTTTCAGGTCGCCGGGAAGAAAGCCAAGGCTTTCACCTGCTTCCACAGCCGGACGGGTAAGAATGATCTTTTTAACGTTCTTGTTTTTGAGTGCACGTACGGCCATGGCTACTGCGGTGTAGGTTTTACCGGTACCGGCTGGTCCGATGGCAAATACGATGTCGTTCTTTTCACTGATCTGAACCAGCTTTTTCTGGTTCGCGGTCCTTGCGCGGACCGACTTGCCGTTGGGCCCGAATACGAGTACTTCATTAGGGTTGCGTTCCACAAAGTGGTCAACGGTTTCGGCATCATCACCGCCGAGGATCTGTTCAAAATAATTCTCACTCATGTGTCCGTTGCGTTCGAGGTAGGAAACAATGAGGGTAATCTTTTCCCTTGCCACGTCCACCTGTTCGGGGGCGCCGCTCAGTTTGATCTGTGTGCCTCTTGAAAGGATCTTGAGTAAGGGAAATTTCTTTTTTAGCAGGTCCAGTTTACCGTTGTTGACTCCGAAAAACTCGATAGGGTTGACGGTCTCGAGGTTAATGATAGTGTCTGTCAATTCCTTAGGTTTTTAATAGCTCCGGGTGGTTTGTTGCCGGCGCTTGTTTGTTCTTAAAACCGGCGAAGGGTTAACCGGGTTACCAGTGCGTCTTCTGCGCATTTGCAGAAGCTTGCCCTTCCTTTCCAAATATAATTTATTTGACGTTGAATTCCCGCTCTTTACTTATTCACAGGATGTTAATTCCTGTTAAAGCATTTCTAAATCCATGCCAGCCTTTTGACGGCCATTTCTTAATACGGGAAAATTTAGGCGTTGCGCTGCTGATTTTTTACCAGCGCGCTACTAATTTAAAATTGATCAGGCGTGGTGTAAGCCGGTTGGGCATCAGGTACGTGGTGTTGGAAAAATCTTTGATCAGCAGATACGAAATGGTATTGTCCCTGTCGATGATGTTGAATACTTCCAGGCTGGCCCAGATATTATCAAAACCAAGAAAAGGACTGTGACTGCGGCGTTTGCTGCGATCACTGTCGAGCAGCAAATAACTGAAGCCGATATCGGCACGGATATAGGCCGGTATTTCTGCACCATTGCGGTACTTCACGCTATTGGGAATGTTATAAGGAAGATTGGTACCGTAAATAAGATTGAGGTACATCTTCATGTTCTTGTTGGTAGCCAGGTAGTCCTGGAAAAACATTCCGAAAGTAATCATGCGGTCGGTAGGGCGTCTTACCCAGCCTTTTTCCAGCGTCACGCTGTCGATCGGCTGGTTTTGATCGTCGAGTGTATATTCTTTGTAAGTATCGCCTTTGATGTTTTCGCGCGTGCGCATCAGTCCGATGCTGATCCAGCTTTCGGCATCTTTTACGAGTTCGCCGTGGATGCGCGTTTCCAATCCGTAAGCATAAGCTTTTGCACTGTTCTCTCCGAAATAACGGACACGGACGTTATCGATGTCATAGGGTACCACATCGGTCATGTTTTTATAATAACCTTCCACGGTCCACCGCATGGGCCGGCCAAAGCCGATAAAGTTATAATCGAATCCGAGCACGCCCTGCCAGCTTTTCTGTGCTTTCAGACCGGTATTGAGTGTGCCGTCGTAGCGGCGCATTTCGCGGTAAAAAGGCGGTTGGTGGTAGGCACCTGCTGCCGCGCGGAAAATGATATCACGTTTCCAGGCTGGCTTCCAGCTTGCACCTATGCGCGGTGCAAGTAAAAATTCTTTATTGAGTGAATTGTAATTGAAACGAAGACCGGCCGATAAAGTAAACGAACGCGCCGAATCGCCGAACAGAATATTGTCCTGCAGGTAACCGGAGAATTTATTTACCTCCAGCGAAGCGTTAGAGTTAATCAGTTTGCTTAGCTCGAGTGTATTGGGGTTATAGGGAATGGAATAACCCGCGGAGTCCTGGAATTCCCATTCGTGTAAACGGTCGTTGATGGTGGTACGGTCATAGCCGATTCCCCATTGCAGTGCATGACGATCGAGATCGAAATTTCCTTTGTGCGAATAATTCCAGTTGCGGATCGTGAGTTTGTTGCGGGCAAAGTTATGAAAGATGCCCGCGCCCAATGGATTTACGATGGTGCCGAAGGTAGCCTGGCTCTGATCGAAATCGCGTTCACCAAAAAGGTAAGCACCCGCGATGTCGATGTTTTCCTCTTCGTCGTTTTCAAAGCGGGAAGCCAGCCATTTCAACCTTAATCTTTTATTTACCTGGTTGGTCAGCGACGCACCGATCATGTTGGTGGTGTACTGATCTTTTTCCTGTCCTTCGAAATATACATCGAGACCGAGGCTTTGTGTATAGAAAGGCGAGAATACCGAAGTGGTGAGCTGGCTGTAGGCCGGTTGCAGAAAAAATTTGCTTCGCGAAATATTGCCAAGCACTTCCGCCTGCCATTTTTTACTGACCTGGTAAGTAAATAGTGCCTGCAGATCGGTTGATGACGGCACGTAATTGCCCTGCGTTTCCTGGCGGCTCAGGAGGTTGCGGTTGCTGCGGTTGCGCACACCAACCAGGTACGTAAATTTTTCCTTGCGGCTGGTGCCTTCGAGTTGTAATCCCTGCTCGAGAATACCGACATAAGCAGAGCCGCCAAAGCGGCGGGGCTTCTTGTATTGAATATCCAGCACGCTGCTCATCTTGTCGCCATAACGTGCAGCGAAACCGCCGTTATAAAAACTGATGTTACGCACCATTTCCGGGTTGATGAAACTCAGTCCTTCCTGTTGTCCGTTGCGGATGAGGTAAGGGCGGAACACTTCAAAGTCGTTTACATAAATAAGGTTTTCGTCGTAGCTGCCACCTCTTACGGTGTACTGCGAAGTCAATTCGTTATTGGAGCCGACAAATATTTTGATCAGGCTTTCGACACCGGTGGTAACGGAAGGAAGATTGAGTACGGTTTTGGGGTTGGGGCGGATGAGTCCGGCTTCCCGGCGGTCGCGCTGGTCACTGATCACTACTTCATTCAATACTTCAGCACCTTTCTGCAATTGAACCGTAATGGATTCTTCTTCGCCTTCGTTGAGCAGAAAATTCTTTTGTTCGGTATTGAAACCCGTATGACTGAATACCAGTGCAAAGGCTTTTTCAGGAACAACCTGTATGCGAAATTTTCCGGAATCATTGGTACTGACGCCGGTCTGACGGCCGAGTATGGTAATGGAAACGCCTGCCAGCGGTTTATCTTCTTCGTCTACCACGATGCCGGAAACAAAAGCGGGATTTTTCTGCGCGGCCGCCGGCAGCACAAAGCAAAAGGTGAGAAGGACCAGCAGTATGGATCGAAGGGTTGGTTGCATTGGTTCAGCAGTACAAGTTACGTGTTTTGGGCTTGCGTTCAACTGGCTTTCAGCTTCGTGATCATGGCCATCGGATCAGTCGCATGGAAAACGGTGCTGCCGGCCACGAGCACATCGGCACCGGCCGCCACGATCGAAGCAGCATTTGCTTCGGTTACGCCACCATCTATCTCGATGAGTGTAGATAATCCGCGCTCATCGATCATGCTACGCAGTTCCTTGATTTTTTCCAATGTATGCGGAATGAATTGTTGTCCGCCGAAACCGGGATTCACACTCATCATGCACACGATATCTGTTTCATACAACACATCGGCCAGGGCGTTAACGGGTGTATGCGGGTTGATGGCCACACCGGTTTTCATACCGAGTGAGCGTATCTGCTGCAGGTTGCGGTGAAGATGCGGGCAGGCTTCCAGATGTACGGTGAGATGATCAGCGCCGGCTTTGCGAAACTCTTCTGCATACCGTCCGGGTTCCTCTATCATCAGGTGTACATCGAACGGTTTTTGGGTCATCGGTCGCATAAACGCGATAATCATGGGACCGAAACTGATGTTGGGAACAAAGTTGCCGTCCATTACATCGAGGTGAAACCAGTCGGCTTCACTTTCATTGAGCAACTGACATGCTTTTTCCAAATGCAAAAAATCAGCGGCCAGCAGTGAGGGTGCAACCAGGGGCATGTAGATCGTTTTGCTTTGCAAGATAAGGTTTAATGCCTGAACGGATGTCAGAGTGCGGCCGCTGCGTCGCGCGCTTCGGTAAAGCTCTGATCGAGGCCGTAAGCTTTCTGGTAATAATCTTTGGCGCCGGCTTTATCGCCACTGGCCTCCAGGGCCCGTCCGATCCAGTAATACGCATCCGGGAAAGAAGGTTTGATGGTATTGGCCATGCGGAATGTTTTCAGCGCTGCTGCGTTGTTCTTTTGTTCCAGCAATATTTTACCTTTTTCGATATAAGCATTGAGGTAGTTATAGTTTTCGCGGATGGTTTCGTCGAAGGCCGCAAGCGCTGCGGATTTGTTACCCGTATTGGTATAATAGATGCCTTTCACGTAATAGGGATCGCCGGTTTTGAGCGTGTCGTATCGTATCAACGTGTCAACCAGTGCCAGCGTGCGTGGATTTTTGTATTCAGCGAATTGGTAAGCCAGTTTCAGGCCGAGCTCCTGGTTCCAGGCAGGCAATTGATTGATTTTTTCGAGGAGGGAAGTAGCGGCAGCCGAATCTTTTTTCTTTTGCAGGAGTTCTACGTTCATCAGCAGCAGCTCCATGTTTTGCGGATTGGCTTCGAGCAATGCGCTGGCTTCGTTCAATGCGAGGTCTGTTTTACCGGCCGCATCATAGGCGTAGGCCAGCGTCAATTTAGTCAGCGGTCCGTCTTTGAGCCTGGCGCGGGCAGCCTCGAGGAAGGCAACGGCGGAATCGGGTTTTCTTTCCAGTAAAATATTTCCCACGGCGGCAGCATAGCGGTCGTTGCCGGTGAGTTCCCATGCTTTTTTAAAATCATCAACCGCCAGCTCGGGATAATCTGCGTTGAGCAAAGTGCCGCGGCGGGCATAAAGATCAGGGTCTTCGGGACGAAGCCTGATTTTTTCCGTCAACGTATCATACGGAGGCTGGGACAACAGTATTTCCTGGGGCGTCTGTGCGTCCTTATTATTACAGCTAAAAAAAAGCGCGATCGCTAAAACGGGCAACAGGGCTGGAATAAAACGTTTCATATTTTGCAAAACTAGGGAAGAATGGACTATGACAATTCTCTGACAAACCGCGTGATCAATCAAAATACCTTTGCGGCGCTCATTTAAACGTCAAAAGATGAAAAAACTTGCAGGACAATGGATGCTACCCCTGGTGGCAGGAATAATGGTATCGCAGACTGTAATGGCCCAATCGCACGGCGGAGCCAACTCTGATACGACGGTGCATTACCCGGAAGAAACCCACCTGCGCAATGTGCAGCAGCTCACTTTCGGCGGAGACAACGCAGAAGCCTATTGGAGTTATGACGGTAAGTACCTGGTGTTTCAGCGCACCAACGTCAAGGAGGGATTGACCTGCGATCAGATATTTGTGGGCAAAGTGCCACAGCAACCGGGAGAAAAGTTTGAATACAAAATGGTCAGCACCGGCAAGGGCCGTACTACCTGTGCCTTCTTTACCAAAGACGGTAAACATATTATTTATGCCTCTACGCATCTGGGAGGAGATTCCTGTCCGCCGGTTCCTGACCGTTCCAAATACGGCAACAAATACATCTGGCCGCTTTACAGCAGCTATGATATTTTCATGGCCGATCTCGATGGCAACATCGTAAAACAACTCACCAATTCCAAAGGATATGATGCTGAAGCCACGCTTTCTCCCGACGGAAAGAAAATGATCTACACCTCCGATAAAGACGGTGATATTGAATTATACATCATGGAGCTGAAATCCGGTAAGGAAAAACGCATCACGCATCAATTGGGTTATGACGGTGGGGCGTGGTTCAGCCCTGATGGTAAAAAGATCATCTGGCGGGCTTCGCGTCCGAAGACCGAAGCCGAAATCAGGGAATACAAAGAATTGCTGGCTGAAGGGCTTGTGGCTCCTACCAACATGGAAGTATGGGTAGCTGATGCCGATGGATCAAACGCCCGTCAGGTAACCAGTTTCGGTCAGGCCAACTGGGCACCTTCATTCATGCCCGATAGCAAGCGCATCATCTTCGCCTCCAATCACGAATACAAACGCGGATTTCCTTTCAATCTCTACACCATTAATGGTGACGGTACCAATCTGCATAAAGTAAGCCGTGATAAAGGGTTTGACGCCTTTCCGATGTTCTCACCCAACGGTAAAAAAATCGTGTTTTCCAGCAACCGCAACAATGGCGGCACACGCGACACGAATGTCTTTATCGCAGACTGGGTAGAGTAGCTTATTTAACGCGAAGAGCTTCGACATCCGTACTTTTCTGGCGGCTGAAATATCGCCGTGCGCGGCTGAGTGTTTCCTGTTTCACACCAATGAAGGATGCGACATCCTGCAGGAGGAAGCGGTTGAATACTTCAGGTTTCATTTTCAGCAGGTATTCAAACCTCGACCGGGTGGGCAGTTTCAGCAACTGATTATGTTCATTGATACTGGACATGATGTCGACCATCACTTTCATGAACATATCGGCAAATGGTTTATTCTGGAGAATGAAGCCGGCAAAATTTTCATGTGATATTTCCAGTACGATGGTGTCTTCACGGAACCGCATGTTCAGCCGGGTAGGTGCGCGATGCAGGAAGCTCCGCAGGTCGGTAAAAAAATCTTCTTCCATCAGCAGCAGTAACACCTGATGCTTATTGTCCTGCGTGTAGAATGCTTCTACGGCGCCATTTACGATAAAACCAATGCGATCGGCGGTATCACCTTCGCGCAGGAACCAGGAGTTTTTCCGGTAAATGCGCGTTTCAAACAAGGCCAGCGCCTGTTGGATCTTCTCTTCATCGTCGATACCAAAATGGCGGAAAAATTCATTCAGATAGAGCAGACCGTTTTCAACAGGTTTTTCTTTAAGGTTAGCGAGACTGACGGATGGATCGAAATGCTTGAGAAATAAAAAGGACATAGTGGTTTTTTCTGGTTAGTGTGGACAGGGTCGGGTACCTGACCTTCCTTGTGTCTGACAGGAAATTAGGGTATTTGCATCGGCGATGGCGTTAGTCAATCACTTTTTGACAAATATCAAAAACGTCTGCGTTCGCAATCGATTGTGCGTTGAAAATGAGCGTAAGAAACAGATATAAATTTTTGGTTAGCTTTGTCCGCAAATCAACTCCACATTTATGGATACCGGACTACTCCATCTGCACAATCTTCTCCGTTGGGTCATTTTAATCCTGTTGTTGCTTTCGATCGTGAAGGCATTTACAGGCTGGCAACAGAAAAGAGCGTTTACCGGCGGTGACCGCCGTGTATGGTTGTTTACCCTGATCGCTGCACATACCACGCTGCTGATCGGTATCGAGCAACTTTTGTGGGGACGTTTCGGTATACTCAAGGTTACCATACCCGAGGGTGAATCGGTTATGAAAAATTCTTTCTTCCGTTTCTTTTGGGTAGAGCATCCGTTGTTCATGGTGCTCGCAACCATTTTCATTACGCTTGGTTATGGCATGGCTAAAAAGCCTGTGGCCGATAACATAAAATTCAAAAGAGCCTTTTGGTTGTTTTTTATTGCCTTGCTGATGATCCTCGTTGCAGTGCCCTGGCCTTTCCGTGGCGAAGGAATTGCCCGTCCGCTGTTCCCGGGGATGGCCGCCTGATCAGCTTTTTAAAACAGCCGCCACTTTTTCCATTTCAGCAACGGTACCGACGCTGAGGCGTCGCCATGTTGAGCCTTCTTCGAAAGAACGCACACCCGTGATATTGTGCGATTCGAGTAAGGCTTTTACATCGCGTCCATAACCGGCGGTATTGAAATACACAAAACTCGTTACTGAAGGAATATAGGTCATTCCTGCTTTATCCAGTGCCGCGCAGAAAACTGCGCGTGCTGCAGTATTTTCTTTTTTACAAAAACGGACAAACTCTTCATCGCCCAGCGAAGCCAGCGCGCCTGCGAGTGATACGGCTCCCGCACCTGCATTGGCCCATGGCTGCAGATTCTTTAATTTTTCGATGGTTTGCGGATGCGCCAACGCAAACCCAACGCGGCCACCTGCCAGCGCATACATTTTGGAAAATGTTTTTGCCACCACAAGATTGGGACATTCATTCACCAGCCGTGCAAGAGAAGGCTCATTGCTGAATTCGGTATACGCTTCATCCAATAATACAATACAGGATGCCGGAATTTGCCGAATATACGCCTCCAGTTCGGGTGCAGGGATAACGGTGCCGGTAGGGTTATTGGGGTTGCAGATATAGATCAGTCTTGTTTGCGTATCTGTTTTGCCTTTCATGGCCGCGAGGTCGATCTGTTTAGCCTGGTTGAGTGGCACGGTGCGCATTTCCAAGCCGAGGTTGCGTGCGGCGGGCACCCAAAGCCGGAAGCTGGGGTCGGGAATGACGGCATTGCCTTTTTGCAAAGCGGCCAGCACGGCGGTCAATCCCAGTAATTCGGAAGAGCCGGCGCCGATCACCACATTCTCCGCCTTCAGGCCGTACATGCCGGCGATCTTGTCGATGAGTGCGGAGGTGGTGCTCCAGGGATAGCGGTTGCTGGTATTAACGGCATCCATCATGGCTTTACGGGCAAGGGGAGAAGGGCCGTGCGGATTTTCATTGGAACCGAGACGGATCATTTCTTCCACAGGTAAAGGACCCGGATCGTTGAAAGCTTCACGGGCGAACAGGTCGCGGCTCAGCGTGAAGGCTGCCATGGTGAGGGCTGCCTGACGGAGCATGGTACGTCTTTGCATGGGCGAATAGTTGATAAAAGAAAGATACGGAATTATCCGCGGCGTCCGAGTTCCACGATCTGGCAATCGCGCATATCGGAACCGTCGATGGTGAGTTTGACCAGTGTGCGCACTTTATGCCAGCCCTGTTTGCCTGCAGCTCCGGGATTGATATGCAGGAATGACCGGTCCTGATCGTAAATAACTTTCAATATATGCGAATGGCCGCTGATGAACAACAAAGGTTGGTGTTCATCGAGTGACGAGCGTGTTTCGGGATTGTAACGTGGTGGTGCACCACCGATATGGCGCATCAATACTTTTACTTCTTCGCAATAAAAAACAGTTTCGAGCGGAAAACGATCGCGGATATCGCGGCCGTCGATATTGCCGTATACGCCTTTGAGTGGTTTGAATGCGGCGAGCTGATCGGCGAGTGCGATATTGCCAAAGTCGCCACCATGCCAGATTTCATCACAATCTTCGAAATGCCGGAATACATTTTCATCTAAAAAACCATGTGTATCGGAAATAAGTCCTATGCGTTTCATGGGGGCAAAATACCGATTTAGTCCTACCGGAAAACCGTAACTTTGAAAGACAACGATTGAACATGCCTTTCCATCGCAATTTCATCTACTACATCGATAAGCGCCGCTGGAAATATTATTTCCTCATGGTGTCGCTGGAACTCGTCCGGCGGGGGCAATAAGTCAATTGTCAATAGCTGTTTTACTTATAACTTATTACTCCCTAATTTTCACATGGCCCCGCCTTGGGCGGGCACATTTACACATTTTTAATTATCCCTTATGCCTCATTATCATTCACTGGGCAGCATTCCGCATAAGCGGCATACCCAGTTTCGTAAACCCGACGGTGGATTGTATTCAGAGCAATTGTTCTCTACCGAAGGTTTTTCCAACGACTACTCCTTATTGTACCATATTCATCCGCCCACGCAGATTATCAAAACCGAACCGCAGGTCAGTGTGGCGCCGGAAATAGCGGAAGAGCGGATGTTGCAGCACCGCAGTTTCGAAGGATTCAATGTAAAACCCAAAGCAGATTTCCTCGAAAGCCGTGTACCGGTGCTGGTGAACAACGATTGTCATATCGTGCTGGCTGCGCCGCAGCAAAGTATGCGGGATTATTTCTATAAAAATGCCGACGCCGACGAAATGATTTTCGTGCATGAAGGGCAGGGGGTATTGCGCACCATGTACGGAGAGTTGCCTTTTAGCTATGGCGATTACCTGGTTATTCCGCGGGGTACCATTTACCAGATCGAATTTGCGGACGCAAACAACCGGTTATTCATTGTGGAGTCGTTCAGCCCGATCCGCTATCCAAAGCGCTATTTAAGTAAATATGGCCAGTTGCTGGAGCATTCACCGTACTGCGAGCGTGATATCCGCCCGCCGCAAAATCTGCCGAGTTTTGACGAAAAAGGCGATTTCCTGATCCGCGCCAAGAAAAAGGGCGTGTTATATGGCCTGCATTACGGTACGCATCCGTTTGACGTGATCGGTTGGGACGGCTGCTGTTATCCCTATGCTTTTTCGATCCATGACTTTGAGCCGATCACTGGCCGGGTACACCAGCCGCCGCCGGTGCACCAGACATTCGAAGCCCACAATTTTGTGGTGTGCTCGTTTTGTCCCCGCCTGTTCGACTACCATCCGCAGGCGATCCCGGCACCTTACAATCACAGCAATATCGACAGTGACGAGGTGCTATATTATGTAGACGGGGATTTCATGAGCCGCAAAAATGTAACGCGGGGGATGATCACCTTGCATCCGGCGGGCATTCCGCACGGGCCGCATCCGGGTTCGGTGGAGAAAAGTATCGGGGCCAAAGAAACGAAGGAACTGGCGGTAATGGTGGACACTTTTCACCCGCTGATGTTGACCAAGGCAGCATTGGATATTGAAAACCAAGGGTATGTGATGAGCTGGGCAGAATGAACGGGCGTTCGTAAAAAAGTGGAAAAAAGGGCAGGAAACCTGACGTAAATGCAGTAAATTCGGATAAACAAAAACGATAAAGCCATGGTAAAGTTATCCGAAATGAAAGCCGGTGATCTGGTGAAGGTGGATGATGAGGGCGTAGATCGGCAGGGAATAGTGGTTCGCGTAAGCAACGACGACCACAAGGTTTTGATAGACAATGGAATTCAGGAATTCTGGTTTGCGCCGGACAAGTTATTTGCCATTCCGCTGGATGAAGTGCAGTTGGGGCGGCTGGGTTTTGAAAAGGAGCCTTTGGGGGCGGGGATGAAGTACCTGAAAGGGCCTTTCCGGCTGGTGACCCCGGTAAAGGATGACTTTTCCAATGTAGAGATGTGGTACCGCGAAGACAAGCGTCATTTCTCCCGTCCGTTGTCGGTGCACGAGCTGCAGAACCTTCATATGCAGATGACGAAGGTTCCGCTGGATCTCGTACACGCCTGATTTTGATTAAATTATCGCAAAAAGTCTTACATTTGTGGAATAACCCGGAAAAAGAGTCCGGGTTATTTCTTTTTTTATCTATATAGTCATATCTTTGCAGCCCTAAAAATCATATGTCTAAACAAGCCCTTATAAAACAAGATGGTGTGATCCTCGAAGCCCTTTCGAACGCAATGTTCAGGGTGAAGCTGGAGAACGGCCATGAGATCGTGGCGACGATTTCCGGTAAGATGCGTATGCACTATATCCGGATCCTGCCAGGTGATAAAGTGGGCGTCGAGTTGTCGCCATATGATCTGACAAGAGGAAGAATCAACTTCAGATACAAATAATTTGAGTCATGAAAGTAAGAGCATCCATCAAAAAAAGAAGTGCAGACTGCAAGATCGTACGTCGTAAAGGCAAGCTGTACATTATTAACAAGAAGAACCCACGCTTCAAGCAGCGTCAGGGCTAAGATGACCGGTTGTGTCTGCAATTACGGAAGGTCTGTGTGAAAAGACTTTCGGACGGACGACTTTCCGGGATTAATTAAACTAACAACAAACAACAAATAGACTATGGCTCGTATTGCCGGTGTTGACTTACCAAAAAACAAAAGAGGCGAAATCGGTCTGACGTACATCTACGGTATCGGACCCGCTACTGCCAAATACATTCTTGACAAGCACAATATCAGTCGCGACAAGAAAGTAAATGAGTGGAATGACGATGATCTGAATGCTATCCGTACAACCATTACGGAAGAGCTGAAGGTTGAAGGTCAGTTGCGTTCTGAGGTACAGATGAGCATCAAGCGTTTGCTGGATATCGCCTGCTACCGTGGTCTGCGCCACCGCAGAGGACTGCCGGTTCGTGGTCAGCGTACCAAAACCAACAGCCGTACACGTAAGGGCAAGCGTAAGACAGTTGCCGGTAAGAAGAAGGCTACAAAGAAGTAATCCAAATAAGTGATTGGCAGTATGCGTTTGCATTACTGCCAATTGCTGTTTAGATATAGCACCTTTTTACGGACTGGATTCGGATGCCCAATGGTGCGGGAGCAGGATTGGTCCGGGCTGATGACGAAAATCATCAGTGAAATAAACAGAAGATTACCTCCAAAAAACAAAAATGGCAAAAGCACAACAGAACAGCGCGAAAGCCGCTGCCAAGAAAAGAGTAGTGAAAGTGGACGCTTACGGCGATGCACATATCTCTGCTACTTTCAACAACATCATTATTTCACTGACCAACAAAAATGGTCAGGTTATTTCCTGGAGCAGCGCCGGTAAAATGGGCTTCAAAGGTTCCAAGAAAAACACTCCTTATGCCGCTCAGATGGCCGCTAACGATGCAGCTAAAACTGCATTTGATGCTGGTCTGAAGCGTGTAGACGTTTACGTGAAAGGCCCCGGTGCCGGTCGCGAAAGCTCTATCCGCTCGCTGTCTCAGTCAGGCATCGAGATCGTAATGATCAAGGACGTAACTCCGCTGCCACACAATGGCTGCCGTCCCCCCAAGAAAAGAAGAGTGTAAGAAAGTAGTAAGTCTTAAGTTATAAGTAATAAGTTCTTGGAACCGATACTTAAAACTTACTACTTATCACTTATTACTCAAGACATATTTGAGCCAGGTTTGGTTTCATTTCCAACAAAGGGTGTACGATTGATTTTTTAAAAGCTTTTTACTGATCGTTGCACCGGTTTCTAAAAAAGCTTAAATGAACAACTACTATGGCACGTTACAAAGGTCCAAAGACCAAGATTTCCCGTATTTTCGGAGAGCCCATTTTGGGCAATGGTAAATGGTTGGGTAAAAACAGCAATCCTCCCGGCCAGCATGGCGAAAAACGCAAGCGTAAAACCCTGGGTGAATACGCGCTTCAGCTGCGTGAAAAGCAGAAAGCGAAGTACACTTATGGCATTCTGGAAAAGCAATTCCGCAAAACTTTTGAAGAGGCATCACGTCGTAAAGGCGTAACTGGTGAAAACCTCATCAAGTTGCTGGAAGCCCGTCTGGACAACACTGTCTACCGCATGGGTATTGCTCCTTCCCGTCCTGCTGCGCGTCAGCTGGTTAGCCACAAACACGTTGAAGTAAACGGCCAGGTAGTGAACATTCCTTCCTACCAACTGAAAGCCGGTGATGTAATCACCATCAAAGAAGGCAGCCGCGAGCGCACTTCTATCACCAGCGTGGTACGTGGTAAGAACCCTAAATTCAGCTGGCTGGATTGGAACGAAACAGAGCTCAAAGGAACTTTCATCACTTATCCAGAGCGTGAAAGTGTTCCTGAAAACATCAAGGAGCAACTGATCGTAGAACTTTACAGCAAGTAATAACATCTGACGGCCACGTGCCGTCATTTTGCTGCGATTCCCAACATTTAAAAATTAAATCTGAAATATGGCAATTTTGAATTTCCAGAAGCCGGATAAAATCATCCTGCAAAAGGCGACAGATTTCGAAGCTCAGTTTGAGTTCCGTCCGCTGGAGCCTGGTTTTGGCGTCACCATCGGTAATGCACTGCGTCGTGTATTGCTGAGTTCCCTGGAAGGTTATGCAATCGTGGGTGTAAAGATCGAAGGTGTTGACCATGAGTTTGCAACCATGAAAGGTGTAAGCGAAGACGTTGTGGAAATTTTCCTCAATCTGAAGCAGGTTCGCTTCAAGAAAGTCGTAGAACACGAGGTGGCCAACGAGAAGATCGTTCTGTCGCTGAAGAATAAAACTGAATTCACTGCCGGCATGATCGGAGAAGGCACACATTCCTTCCAGATCATGAACCCCGAACTGCTGATCTGCACACTCGATTCTTCCGCTAAAATGGATATCGAACTGACTATCGGTAAAGGTCGTGGTTACGTTCCTGCAGAGGAAAACAAACCCAAAGATGCGCCTATCGGTTACATCGCGATCGACTCTATCTTCACGCCGATCAAAAACGTGAAATACAGCATCGAGAATACCCGTGTGGAACAACGCACCGACTATGAGAAACTGATCATGGAAGTATCTACCGATGGTACCATCCATCCGGAAGAAGCGGTGAAGCAAGCTTCCCGTATCCTGATCCAGCACCTCATGATCATCACCGACGAAAACATCACTTTCGACAATAAAGAAGAGAAGAAAGAAGACCTCGTAGACGAGCAAACACTCCAGCTCCGCAAAGTGCTGAAGACTCCGCTCGAAGATCTGGATCTCTCTGTTCGTGCCTTCAACTGTCTGAAAGCTGCAAAAATCAACTCACTGAGCGAACTGGTTCAATACGAACAGGAAGACCTGATGAAGTTCCGCAACTTCGGTCAGAAGTCTCTTGCAGAGATCGAACAAGTACTCAGCGAAAGAGGTCTCGGATTCGGAATGGATCTGCAGAAACTCGGCGTTGATAAAGATGAACTTTGATTAATTTGAGAATTTGATAATTTGAAGATCAGACAATTAATTTTCAAATTATCAAATCATCAAATTGTCTAATTAAATAGTAAGTAGGTTGTAATTCCTTGACACGGTACAACCGAAATTTTAAAACCCGGTTTGATAAAATGAGAATCATCAAATTTTCAAATTATCAAATTCTCAAATTAAAACGTCATGCGTCACGGAGACAAAATTAACAACCTCGGCCGTACCAAAGCACACCGCGAGGCCCTGCTGTCTAACCTGGCTTGCCAGTTGATCCAGCACAAACGTATCGTTACTACCCTGGCTAAAGCCAAAGCACTGCGCAAGTTCGTAGAGCCACTGATCACCAAGGGTAAAGAAAATACCACGCACCAGCGTCGTATCGTGTTCAGCTACCTGCAGGACAAAGAAGCGATCAAAGAACTGTTCGGCGCTGTCGCTGAAAAAGTTGGTGGCCGTCCCGGTGGTTACACACGTATCCTCAAACTCGGCGCACGTCCTGGTGACAACGCTGAGAAAGCGCTGATCGAACTGGTTGACTTCAACGAAGTATATGGTAAAGGTGCTGATGAAGCGAAAACCGCTACCAAACGTACACGTCGTGCAGGTGGAGCCAAAAAGAAAGCGGAAGAAACACCAGCTGCTGAAACAGCTGCTCCGGCCGCAGAAGAAACTACCGCAGAGTAATTCTCTATATCAAGGTTTTGATAATGCCCCCGGATTTCCGGGGGCATTTTTTTTGATCATTTTTCTGCGTTAACCGTACAGGCGTTTGTCACAAAATGGTTTAACTTCAGGCATCGACCCGCTGCTTGCCTCTTTTTACGATGCTTTTTTTAAAACACTGTTTACATGGATCACACTTCGTCGCAGTCATTGCAGCAATTCAGGAATCTCGTTGGTATCAGATTCCAGTTGTACAACAGCCTTTTTACTTCGCTTCCTTTTCATAAGATCGAAAAAACAGGCATTCTCCTTTCCCTGCTGTCCAGCAATTGCGAAGACGGCTATAAGAAAAATCAAAGCCCTATACAGATCATCGAAGAGTTCTTCAGTAAACAAACCGCTTACGTAAACGAACAGGAGAAACTCGATCTGCTTTTCCGCTTTGTGCAGTATGCCGAAAGACAGGTGGTACTGTTCGACGCACTCGAAGATTCCGCTTTCCGCGAGGTACATGATATGAACGGGGTAGGTACACTCAAACACCTTGAGTCGGAAATCATACGTACCGAAAAACAGGATGAACTGGCAAAAAAATTGGAAGACTTCACCGTGAGACTGGTGCTCACCGCACACCCTACACAGTTTTATCCCGGTCCTGTACTCGGCATCATTCACGATCTTTCCAAAGCGTTGGCCGATAATAACGCGACACTCGTTAATACACTGCAACAGCAACTCGGACGTACACCTTTTCTCAAAAAAGAAAAGCCTACGCCTTACGACGAAGCTGTCAGCCTGATATGGTACATGGAAAATGTATTTTATCCGGCCGCCGGCCGCATCATTGCTGCATTGAAAGGTTCTTTCCCACATGCAGTCGGTACCGAAAATCCGGTATTCCAGATGGGATTCTGGCCCGGAGGCGACCGCGACGGCAACCCTTTCGTCAATACCGAAACCACGCTGCGGGTCGCCGACTCACTGCGCGGCAGCATCCTCAAATGCTATTACCTCGATGTACGTAAACTGCGCCGCCGCCTCACATTCCAGGGCATTGAACCACTGCTCATAGGACTGGAGAAAAAACTATACGACAACCTTTTCATCCCCGGCTATCGTTCACACCTTAGCAAAGAAGATATCGTTGAAACGCTGGAACAGGTACGCAAGATCATTATTCATGAACACAATGGTTTGTTTCAGCACCTGGTCGAAAGCCTGCTGAACAAAGTGCATATTTTCGGTGTACACTTTGCTTCACTCGACATCCGGCAGGAGAGTGGTGTGCATACCCATCTCTTTGAAACGATGGCGGAAAGCAATTACATTGTACCTGCAGACTATCCCAGATGGCCGGAAGAAAAAAAGATCAGTTTTCTTTCCACGATTACCGAAACCGCCGATCCGTCTTTATTCAAAGACGACGTGGAACGCGATACGCTCGAGTGCGTGGCCGCGATCAAAACGATCCAGCAATACAACGGGGCAGATGGCTGCAACCGCTATATCATCAGCCAATGCAACAGCGCCGCAAATGCCATGGAAGTATTCGCGTTGTTCCTGCTGGCGGGCTGGAAGAAAGACGAAATGAACATAGACATCGTTCCGCTTTTCGAAACGATCGAAGACCTGAAACATGCTGCGGCGGTGATGGAAAAATTATACCGCGACCCTGCCTACCGCGAACACCTCGAGAGGAGAAAGAACTTCCAGACGATCATGGTTGGGTTCTCCGATGGTACCAAAGACGGAGGTTACCTGATGGCCAACTGGAGTATTTACAAAGCCAAGGAAGAGCTGACGCGCATCTCCCGCGAGTACGGCGTCGACGTTATCTTCTTCGATGGACGCGGCGGGCCGCCTTCACGCGGCGGCGGCAAAACACATCGTTTTTATGCATCTATGGGCCGCAATATTTCCAATAAAGAAATACAACTTACCATACAGGGGCAGACCGTTAGTTCCAACTTCGGCACCATCGATGCAGCTGAGTTCAACATCGGTCAGTTGTTGAACGCCGGCATCAGCAATGATTTGTTTGTAAGCCGCAATACGATCCTTTCCGATAAAGAAACGGAACTGCTGCAGCAACTTGCCGAAGCGGGATTCGACTCATATAAACAATTAAAAAATCATCCTTATCTGACCGATTACCTGGTGCATGCAAGTCCTCTGCGATTTTACAACCAGACGAATATCGGCAGCCGTCCTGCGAAACGTGGTAAGTCATCGGGTATATCATTGAAAGATTTGCGGGCTATTCCTTTCGCAGGATCCTGGAGCCAGTTGAAACAAAATGTAACCGGCTTTTATGGTGTAGGATCCGCGTTGCAGAAACTGGAGAAAGATGGACGACTGGATGAACTGAAGAAACTTTATAAAGAATCATTGTTCTTCAAGACTTTGCTCGATAACTGTGAGATGGCCATGATGAAATCATTCTTCCCCCTTACGAGTTATTTATCCAGGCACAAACAGTTTGGCGAGATCTGGCAGATGATCTACCATGAATTTGAGCTGACGCGCCAATATTTATTTAAGTTATCCGGACATACCGAGTTGATGCAGGATTACCCGATCGATCAACTGTCTATCCAGATGCGGGAACGCATTGTGATGCCGCTGGTAACCATTCAGCAATACGCACTTACGCGGATCCGGGAAATGGAAGAACAACTGGTAACATCGCCCTTGCGGCCGGTTTATGAAAAACTGGTGATGCGTTGTTCCTTCGGCATCATCAACGCCGGACGTAATTCAGCCTGATATTATCCCCACTTTGTGTGATAGGCGGCATGCTTGTTTTTTTGTAATTTTCAATAACAAAACAGCAATCATGTCGCCTCTTTTATATACCGGCTATAGCAATATTTATGATGCAGAAAGAATGCCCTGGGGAGAAACGGTGGAAGCCAGCGGCAATGACTATATCGTCCGTACCGATTTAGGCAACCAGGTATTGGCGTGGGTATCATACGGTGGTTCGCAGGCGCAAAATCAATCCTGGTGTCACGGGTTTTCGTTGGGAACGCATGAGCGTTGGGGTTATTCGGTTTATTCGGGCAGGCATGTGGCGCGTGTTCTCGCCGACGAATATCGCCGCGTTAATCGTTTCGAGGCGCAGCCGGGAGATATCATCGCCTGGCGCACATCTAATCCTAACCGCGATCATCCGCACACGGCTATCTTAAAAAGATTGGTATTACTTCCTAATGGATGGATCGATTTTACCCGTTCATTGATGGACAGCAAAAATGGTCCGGATCCCGTGCAACGTGATGAACCGATACTGACGATGGTGCGGGCTTACGGGAGTATGATCATGTTTTACCGGAAATTGCGGTAAGGGGGACTGAAAAGATATTTTAGAAAGTCTAGCATACTTTATAGCACTCGCAAGGCATTAATCGGGATTATACCGTGATTTTCTGTTATACCTGCATTTTCCATTTTATCAGCTCCTGTAACCGCCACCCCAATGACCTTGTTTTTACTTGAAATTATCGGCCCACCACTGTTACCAGCTATTAAAGGAATATTAGTCAGGAATCTCCTAATTGAGGATACTGTTCGAAATCCTATGATTAGTCCTGGCGAAAAAATCCCGGTGTCACCATAGTTGTGATTCGGAAAACCTGCTACAGCGATATGATCATTTAGTTGAATGGTGTCAGAATCTCCAATTTCTAACCCAGAGCTGGAATCTAATCCCTTCGCAGAGAACAACGCAATATCAATTGTGTCATTTTTTTTACTTATTTCTACGGAAAAACGAGTACCAATGTCCGACGCCTTATAAATAAAACTATCGTCAGCTATACAATGTGCACAACTTACTAGTCCGAAATTTTTCAGCATAAAACAAGATCCTTGACTGGCTGTTGAGGGAGTTTCTATAACATAAATACTGTTTAGTATTTTCTGAGTCTCATATTGAGGAGCGGTAGGTATCACACCTAATACTCTTCTTCTATTCAATTCCATTACATGAGGTAACACATATGCGTTCAGATAATCAGTTATGTATTCTTCAAAATGCTGCCAGCTAAAGGTCATGTCTTTTTGACTTCCTATATATGTAAACTCTTCTGGCGAGAAATATTGCGGAAAATGTCTGTTTACATCGGAGAAGCTTGGAAAAGCGGTTTGAGATCTTAAACTTCTAGCATTACTGATAATGTGATTTTCTTTTATAACTCCTATTGATGGGATACCGGTTCCGTCAAGGCTGATTAATTTGAATATCGCGTTATCATCTCCAAAGAAGTATTCAAAGTGAAAACGTCCCTGAAAAGGAAAAAAAGTTATTAACTCGGGGGACTGTGTTTTAACAAGATGATTTATCAAATTGATTATTGCGAAAGCAACATCATTTGGTGGCTTGTTAGATTGCGGCTTCCAATCGTATCCTAAGCATGTCATAAAGCAATTGTTGTTACGTCCAAAATATAATTTTTTTCTTAAAAGGAGAATATTCAGTCTTTTGCAATTGTGTCCGCATTGCGGACACAATTGCAAAAGTAAACGATGTTTAAACGCTTAGTTTTTAATGTATTCCCATTTGATGCGTTCGGCATTTTGTGATGCTATATTGCGAAATGGAAAAACAATTTTTAGACATTGTTGAGCTGATACGTCAGTCGAGAAACAATGCAATACGCGCAGTAAATACCGAGTTGATAAACCTTTATTGGAACGTCGGTGGGTATATAAAAACTAAACTGTCAACCGCAGAATGGGGTGATAAAATGGTGGAGGAATTGGCTGAGTTTATTCAGAAGAACAACCCTGAATTGAAAGGGTTTAATAAAAGCAGCTTGTATCGAATGATTCAATTTTATGAGGTTTATGCTAATACCCAAATTGTCGCCTCACTGCGGCGACAATTACAGGAGACTGGAAATCAGCCTGATATATTTGGGGCCTCACTGCGCCCACAATTTGAACAACAGGATATCAGAAAGACGATTCTTAGTCAAATAAGCTGGACACATCACCGAACAATTTTTGCCAGATGTAAATCTGAAGAAGAGAGAGAGTTCTACATCCGGATGACGGTCAAAGAAAATTACAGCGTACGAGAACTCGACCGCCAGATATCCGCAAGCCTCTTTGAACGCATGGTGATCGGAAATCAAAAACCCATTCCCCCGAAATCAAACAGCCATCCCGATATCGGCAAGACTTTTAAAGACAGCTATATTTTTGAGTTTTTAAATCTGCCTGATTCGTACAACGAAAGTGATTTGCAAAGAGGCCTGATCAAACAGATGCGTGATTTTATTCTGGAATTGGGAAAGGATTTTATTTTTATTGGCGATCAGTATAAAATACAAGTAGGGAAGAGTGATTTTTACATCGACCTGTTGTTTTATCACCGCGATTTACAATGCCTCGTCGCCTTTGAATTGAAAGCCGATGATTTTAAACCCGAACATTTAGGGAAATTAAATTTTTATCTCGAAGCACTTGACCGGGATGTTAAAAAGGAAAATGAAAACCCCAGCATCGGCATTTTACTTTGTAAAGACCGGGATAACGAGGTCGTGGAATATGCGTTGAACCGGACGCTCTCACCAACTTTAATTTCAAAATATCAAACACAACTGCCGGATAAGAAACTACTGCAACAGAAATTGCATGAATTGTTTGAAACTACAAACAGCTAATAGACGCGTAGGCCAAGGTTGGTGTATACACCAACCTTGGAACTTGCTACTTGTTACGTAAAACGGCTGTTCCCCTCACGCAAAGGCCTGCAAAATAGAATCTTCCTTCGCTTCCAGGATAGATGCGCCCATCAGGAACTCATCCACCTTCCGCGCGCACTCGCGTCCCTCGCTGATGGCCCATACCACCAGGCTCTGACCGCGACGCATATCACCCGCGCTGAATATTTTGGAGATACTTGTTTTGTAGTCTTTTTCACTCGCTTTCACATTACCGCGTGCATCTGTGTCCAGGGCCAGTTCGGTAATCATACCGCTGTGCTGCGGATGCACAAAGCCCATCGCCAGCAACGCCAGTTCGCAAGGCATCTCTCTTTCGCTGCCCTTCACCTCCGTGAATTGTGCAGGACGGCCATCGGCAGAAGCGGTCCATTCCAGGTCCACCACTTTCAAGGCTTTCAGGTTGCCGTTTTCATCGCCGATAAACTCCTTGGTAGCAACTGCCCAATGACGTTGCGCACCTTCTTCGTGTGAAGTTGTTGTTTTTAGCAACATCGGGTAACTCGGCCAGGGCATGTGTTGCGTTCTGTTCTCAGGCGGTTTGGGCATCAGCTCAAATTGTGTTACCGACAGGGCTCCGTGCCGGTTACTCGTGCCTACGCAATCACTTCCCGTATCGCCGCCACCGATCACGATCACATTTTTTCCTGTAGCCAGTACTTCTTCTGTAAGAATATTACTTTCGATCGCCGAATTGATCAATGGATTTTTTCCGGCTACTCTTTTATTGTTCTGCTTCAGGAAGTCCATCGCAAAATGAACGCCGTTTAATTCACGGCCGGGTATAGCCAGATCACGCGGCGCTGTGCTTCCGCCCGCCAGTACGATGGCATTGTATTCGCGCAGCAGATCATTGATGTTGATGTTCACGCCCACATGGGCGAGGCAACGGAAGATTACACCTTCTTCTTCCAGTAAAGAGATGCGGCGATCGACCACCCATTTTTCTAATTTGAAATCAGGAATGCCATAACGCAACAAACCACCCGGTGCATCGTCACGTTCGAATACCGTTACCAGGTGACCTGCGTAGTTGAGTTGCGCAGCGGCGGCAAGACCTGCCGGGCCGCTACCTACTACCGCTACTTTTTTGCCGGTGCGCACCAGCGGACGACGCGGCTTCACAAAGCCTTTTTCAAAGGCAATTTCAATGATGTGTTTTTCTATTTCCTCGATTGCTACAGGCGGCTGGTTAATACCTAATACGCAGGCACTTTCACAAGGGGCAGGACAAATACGTCCGGTGAATTCGGGAAAGTTATTCGTTGAAGCAAGAATGCTGTAAGCCTCCTCATAATTTTTACGGAAAACAGCATCGTTGAATTCGGGAATGACATTGCCCAGCGGACAGCCACTATGGCAAAACGGCACGCCGCAGTCCATACAACGTGCCGACTGCTCATTGAGTTTGCTTTCACTGTACCTTTCTACAAACTCGTTATAATGTTTCAGGCGGTCAGCCACGGGCTTCTTGCCGGGCATCTCCCGCGTGAATTCCAGAAATCCTGTTATTTTACCCATATTGCGTTGACATCAGTTGTTGAGAAATAAAGTACCCGTCATTACTTCGTCGGGATGTTGATAGTTTGTCCAACCTTGCCGGCCAGCACCACTTTTTTATAATCCTTTGGAAATACTTTGATGAAATGTGATAGCTGATTTTCAAAATCATTCAGCAGGAAACGCGCAACAGTACTACCTGTATATTCATGATGACGATTGATCATGTATTTAAGCGTGCAGGCATCTTCTTCGTCCAGCGGGTCGAGGTCAATCATTTCGCGGTTACAGTTACCGGCAAATTTCCCTTTCACATCGTATACATAAGCGATACCGCCGCTCATGCCCGCTGCGAAGTTGCGTCCTGTATCACCGAGTATGACGGCAATACCTCCGGTCATGTATTCACAACCGTGATCACCGATGCCTTCCACTACCACACGTGCACCCGAGTTGCGGACGGCAAAACGTTCACCGGCCTTGCCGCGGATATAGGCTTCGCCTGATGTGGCTCCATAGAATGCTACGTTGCCAATGATGATGTTTTCTTCCGGTACAAAACTGGCTTGCTTGTCGGGATAAATGATCAGTTTCGCACCGCTGAGTCCTTTACCGAAGTAGTCATTCGCATCGCCTTCGAGTTCCAACGTCACGCCGTGCGTATTAAATGCGGCAAAACTTTGACCAGCCGTTCCCGTCAGTTTAAAATGAATTGTGTCTTCGGGCAATCCCGCTGCGCGGAATTTTTTTGTGATTTCGTTGGAAAGTAATGTTCCCGCGGCGCGATCCGTATTGATGATATCGAAGGAAGCTTTCACTTTCTCATTGCGTTCGAGCGCCGGCTTCGCGGCTTCGAGTAGTTTCCAGTCAAGGATTTTCGTCAGTCCGTGATCTTGTTCTTCCTGTTTGTATAGGCCTACGTATTCATTCGCGGGTTCTTTATACAACAACGGAGAAAGATCGAGTTTACCGTATTTCCAATGCGAAATATTATCGCGTACTTTCAGTGCATCTACCTGACCGATCATTTCATTGATGGTGCGGAAACCTAACTCTGCCATCAGTTCGCGCAGGTCTTGCGTAAGGAAACGGAAGAAGTTCACCACATGCTCCGGATCGCCGCTGAAGCGTTTGCGCAATTCGGGATCTTGTGTGGCCACACCTACAGGGCATGTGTTGAGATGACATTTGCGCATCATAATGCATCCTTCCACCACCAGCGCGGCAGTTGCCACACCCCATTCTTCCGCACCCAGCAATGCGGCAATTACAATATCACGGCCGGTGCGGATTTGTCCGTCGGCTTGTACTGTTACACGACTGCGCAATTTATTTTTTACCAGGGTCTGATGTGTTTCTGCCAGGCCAAGTTCCCACGGCAGTCCCGCGTGTTTGATGGAACTGACAGGTGAGGCGCCGGTACCGCCATCGAAACCTGCAATAAGCACCACATCTGCTTTGGCTTTTGTGACGCCTGCGGCGATGGTGCCCACGCCGGCTTTACTTACAAGTTTCACATTTATGCGCGCTTTGCGGTTGGCATTTTTCAGATCGAAGATGAGCTGGGCAAGATCTTCAATGGAATAGATATCGTGGTGCGGAGGAGGGGAGATCAATCCCACGCCCGGCGTTGAGTGACGTGTCTTGCCGATCCAGTCGTCTACTTTGTGTCCCGGCAATTGTCCGCCTTCTCCGGGCTTGGCACCTTGTGCCATTTTAATCTGCAATTCATCCGCTTCGGTGAGGTAAAGACTTGTTACGCCAAAGCGTGCGCTCGCTACCTGTTTGATGGCACTGCGCATGGAATCGCCATTCTCCATTTTGTCATACCGTTGTTCATCCTCTCCGCCTTCACCGGTATTGCTTTTGCCGCCCAAACGGTTCATGGCAATGGCAAGTGTGGTGTGTGCTTCCCAACTGATCGAGCCGAAGCTCATTGCTCCTGTTGCAAAACGTTTGTAAATGTTCTCTGCAGATTCCACTTCTTCCAACGGAACCGAAGGCCGGTCGCGTTTGAAGTCGAGCAGGCTGCGAAGCGTAATGGCTTTTTCATTTTGCTCATTGATCAGCTTCGCATATTTTTTGAAGGCAGTATAATCATTCAGTCTGGTGCTGTGTTGCAACAGGTGAATGGTCTGCGGATTGAAGAGGTGTTCTTCTCCTTTTCTTTTCCACTGGTACACCCCTCCAACAGGCAGACGGTCGACCGGAATTTCCTTTTTGCTGAAGGCGAAATAATGTTTTGCCAATGCTTCACGCGCAATTTCATCGAGGCCCATGCCCTGAATGCGTGAAGTAGCTCCGGTGAAATATGTTTTAACCACTTCGCTGTTGATGCCGATGATCTCAAAGATCTGCGCACCCTGGTAAGATTGCAGCGTGCTGATCCCCATTTTCGAGAATACTTTCAGCAGGCCATCGTTAACAGCTTTTACATAGTTCTTTTTCAATTCGTCTTCTGTAAGCGACGTTTCGATCTTGCGGGTTTCTTTCATGTCACGGATAGACGAAAGCGCGAGATAAGGGTTGATGGCTGTGGCGCCAAATCCGAGCAGGCAGGCGAAGTGATGCACTTCCCATACATCGCCCGCTTCTACTACAATGCCTACCTGTCCGCGCATGCCTTTGCGGATAAGATGGTGATGCACAGCCGCGGTTGCCAGCAGGGAAGGAATAGGCGCGTGATCACTGTCGATCGCGCGATCCTGCAGGATCAGAACTTCAAACCCATCGTGTACGGAATCTTCTGCATAACGGCAGAGACGATCCAATGCAGACTTTAATGAACCGGGTTTGCCATCGGCACGGAAATAACACTGCAATGTCTTCGACTGGAAAACACCGGTGTCGATGCTTCGCAATGTTTCGAGTTCGAGGTTGTTGAGTACGGGTTGTTTGAGGGCTACAACGTGGCAGTCCAGTTCATCTTCGACGAGCAGACTGCCGTTGTTGCCTACGAATGTTGCCAGCGACATTACCATGCGTTCACGGATAGGATCGATCGGCGGGTTGGTAACCTGGGCAAACAGTTGTTTAAAATAAGAAGAAAGGTGTTGCGGTTGATCGCTGAGGATCGCGAGTGGCGTATCGCTTCCCATGGAGCCGATGGGTTCTTTGCCTTCGAGGGCCATCGGGGCGATCAGCGTTTCAAGATCTTCGGTTGAGTAACCAAATGCTTTCTGGTATTTGAAAACCTGGTCGTGTTCGAGATGGGTGAACATCACGCGCGGTGCAGGTAATTCATTGAGACGGATCTTGTATTTATTCAACCATTCGGCATAAGGCTTCTGGTTGCAGATCTGTTGTTTTACTTCTTCATCGCTGATGATGCGGCCTTGTTCCATGTCTACCACAAACATCTTTCCGGGTTGCAGGCGTCCTTTCTCTTTGATGAGCCGTTGATCCACCGGTAACGCTCCCGTTTCTGATGCCATGATTACGCGGTCATCCGTGGTTACGCAATAACGTGAAGGACGCAAACCATTTCGATCGAGCGTGGCGCCAATTACTTTTCCATCTGTAAAAGAAATGGAAGCGGGGCCATCCCAGGGTTCCATCAGGCAGGCATGAAACTCATAGAAGGCGGTTTTTGCAGCATCCATTTCCGCGTTACCATCCCATGCTTCGGGTATCAGCATCATCATCACATGCGGCAGGGAACGGCCTGTCAGCGTCAGCAATTCGATCATGTTGTCGAGACAGGCAGAGTCACTCTGGTTATTGGTGACGATGGGCAACAGCATGTCCATTTCTTCGTCGGTGAAATACGGTGTTTCAAAACCGGGCTCACTTGTTTTTAACCAATTGAGGTTGCCTTGCAAGGTGTTGATCTCACCGTTGTGTGCGATGTAACGGAACGGTTGTGCGAGTTTCCAGGAAGGAAATGTATTGGTGGCAAAACGTGAGTGAACCAGACCGAATGCGCTTACCACGCGTTTGTTGGTAAGGTCGCTGAAATAGCGGCGTACCTGGTTGCTGGTGAGCTGACCTTTGTAGACAATTGTTTTATAAGAAAGCGAAGCGATATAAAAACCGATCTCGTCTTCACGCACGGTGTTGAAAATGATATGTGAAGCATAATTACGCAGCACAAACAATTTGCGTTCGAACTCATCGGGATTGGTAATGTGATCGGGACAGGCGATGAACACCTGTTCGATCTCTGGTTCTACGCTGAGTGCCGTAGCGCCGATATCTGTCGTATCAACGGGAACTTTTCTCCAGCATAAAACCTCGAGCCGCAACTTCTCGGCGGCGCGGAGAAAAATCTCCCGGCATTCTTCCCGCAAACGGATCTCGCGCGGAAAGAAGATCATGCCTACGCCATAGCGTTGAAAGCGGGGAAGCGGCACACCCTGTTTGAGACATTCATCGAAAAAAAATTCGTGCGGTATCTGCAGCATGATGCCAGCGCCGTCGCCCGTGTTGGCTTCGCAGCCACAGGCACCGCGGTGTTCCATATTTTCCAGAATGGTGAGTGCGTCTGCAATCGTCTGGTGATTCTTGTTGCCTTTGATATTGGCCACGAATCCTATACCGCACGCATCGTGCTCAAACGCAGGGTTGTATAAACCGGTAGTGCTAGCCATCGGCAATAGTTGTTTTAGAAAATTTATAATAAAATATGGCAGTGACTATACGTCTGGCAAGCAAGTAGCGTAAATTAAGAAAATTAGTCAATAAAATGGCTGTTATTGTCCACAAATTTTAAAGACTAATTAGCGTTTGTTTAGATGTTGTTGGTGTGGACACCAACAACGGCGTTTTTCTTCCCGTTGATGTGAACATCAACAAGCGCGCGTAAACATCAATGAGCATGCGTATACGAGCGGCGGCAAGACTAATAAGGCATCGATACAGGCAACGGCATAGCAGCGGGAAAAGAATCACATCAAATTATCAAATTAGACCAGGTAACCAAACAAGGTATCATCCTTGTTGAGCTCAGTATACTGGATCTGTGATTCGTGGAGGTTGCGGATCAGGGTATCGTAATCAGCTTTTGCACGCAGTTCAATACCTACCAGTGCGGGACCATTTTCCTTGTTGGTTTTTTGCATGTATTCAAAACGCGTGATGTCATCGGTCGGACCAAGGACTTTGTTGACAAATTCTTTCAAAGCACCGGGGCGTTGTGCAAAGCTGATCAGGAAGTAGTGTTTCAATCCTTCATATTGGAGACTGCGTTCTTTGATCTCCTGCATGCGGTCGATGTCGTTGTTGCTGCCACTGATGATGCAGACAATGTTTTTGCCTTTGATTTCACCGGCAAATTCGTCGAGTGCGGCGATGGACATGGCACCGGCGGGTTCTACCACAATGGCGTCTTCGTTATAGAGACGGAGAATGGTAGTGCAGATTTTCCCTTCGGGTACCAGCCGCATGTCGTCGAGCACGTCTTTGCAGATGGAGAAGGTGAGATCTCCGATACGTTTAACGGCCGCGCCGTCAACGAAACGTTCGATCTTATCGAGCACAACCGGATGGCCTGCATCGAGCGCGGCGGTCATGGAAGGTGCACCTTCGGGCTCGAGGCCAATGATCCTGGTATCGGGAGAAAAAGTTTTGAGGTACGTACCCACACCGGCGCAGAGACCTCCGCCACCGACAGGGACAAATACATAATCGATGGAAGAAAGGTCTTCCAGCATTTCAGCAGCTACTGTTGCCTGGCCTTCGATGATGCGGATGTCATCAAAAGGAGGAATGAAGGTCATTTGCCGCTGTTCGGTAAAAGCTTTGGCTGCCGCGGCACAATCGTCGAATGTATCGCCGACCAGTTTTACCTCGATAAAATTTTCACCAAACATGCGTGTCTGGTGGATCTTTTGATTGGGCGTGATCACCGGCATGAATACCACACCTTTCACCCCCAGCTTGCGGCAACTGAAGGCAAATCCCTGTGCATGATTGCCGGCACTTGCGCACACCACACCCTTTTGCAGTTGATCTTCCGGCAGACTCCTCATCATGTTGTAAGCGCCTCTTAATTTATAGGAGCGCACTACCTGCAGGTCTTCACGTTTCAGGTAAACATTGCATTGATATTTGCGCGAAAGATTGAGGTTGAGTTGCAGCGGTGTGCGGGTAGCAATACCCTTCAGGCGTGCTGCGGCTTCGGCGAACTGAAAAGTAGGAGCTTCCCGGAGGGTTGACATGGTGAACGTTTGAGTGGATGACAAAAAAAGGGCCGGCCATACACCGGCCCCGGTTTATTTCAGACAGCTTATCCTACGGATTCTGTTTTCTTCGTTTGTTGCAGGAATAATTCTTTGGTAGAAACGTCGGTAGCTGGTGCTTCGGACTGCTGGTTCTCCGGACGCAGGCTGCGAACGGTTCTGCCGGCTTGCCACATTTCGCTTTCACGCAGTTCTTTCAATTCTTCTTCCAGCTTCTCGCGGTAATCGGTTTTGCTGTTGCTGTCAATAGAGCGTTGTGATTCTTTACCGGTTGCCACGCTTTCATACAATTCGCGGAATACCGGAGCAGTTGCATCGCGGAATTTTTTCCACCAGTCGAGCGCACCACGCTGGGCGGTAGTAGAGCAGTTGGCATACATCCAGTCCATACCATTTTCAGCAACCAGCGGCATGAGTGATTGTGTCAGCTCTTCCACTGTTTCGTTGAATGCTTCGGAAGGAGAGTGTCCTTTATCACGCAGCACCTGGTATTGTGCGGCAAAGATGCCCTGGATAGCGCCCATGAGTGTACCACGTTCGCCGGTAAGATCACTGTATACTTCTTTTTTGAAGTCTGTTTCAAACAGGTAACCGCTTCCTACTGCGATACCCAGTGCCACCACGCGTTCTTTTGCTTTGCCGGTTGCATCCTGGAAGATTGCATAAGAACTGTTGAGGCCACGGCCCTGCAGGAACATACGGCGAAGTGAAGTACCGCTTCCCTTAGGTGCCACGAGGAATACATCCACATCTTTTGGAGGAACGATGCCGGTTTGTTCGTTGAACGTAATACCAAAGCCATGAGAGAAGTAAAGGGCTTTGCCGGGTGTGAGGTGCTTCTGTACAGTAGGCCACAGTGCGATCTGCGCTGCATCGCTGAGCAGGTAACAAATGATGGTGCCTCTCTGCAGTGCTTCTTCGATCTCAAACAGGGTTTCGCCGGGAACAAATCCGTCAGCTATAGCCTTATCCCAGGTCTTGGAATTCTTACGCTGGCCAACGATTACGTTGATGCCATTGTCTTTCTGGTTCAGCGCCTGTCCGGGGCCCTGTACACCATAACCGATAACGGCTACGGTTTCATTTTTTAAAACCTCCTGTGCTTTGCTCAGGGGGAATTCATCACGGGTTACCACGTTTTCTTCAACGCCGCCGAAATTTAACTTTGCCATGGGTATTGTTGTTTTTTAGATGATTTATAAATGTTGATATTAGCGGGTGCTCACATGGTGAACACTTTTTCGTTTTGGTCAAGGAATTCATTTTCGATTGTGTCTTCACCGGGTTCGCGGTATTCAAACTCTTTGAGTTTTTCGTGGAAGCCCTCACTGTCTTTGATGATGGCTACCCGTCCGCTTCGCACAAATTCTATCAGTCCGTAAGGTTCGAGCACTTTGATAAGCCGGTCCGTTTCTTCGCGGTGGCCGGCTACTTCAAATACGGTGTAGTCTTTACGGATCACTACGGCATTGGCACCGTATTGGCGGAGCAGGCGTTCTACTTTTACTTCAGCCTGTATGACTTCGGTCGGCACTTTGTATAATGCCAGTTCCTGCCATACGATCTCTTCCGCTGTGTTGTAATACGCTTTCAATACTTCCACCTGCTTTTCGATCTGGCGGCAGAGTTTGCGTACCACTTCTTCCGTTTCATTGATCACGATGGTAAACCGGTGAACACTGTCTACTTCGGAAGGGGAAGTATTCAGGCTGTCGATGTTGATCTTTCTCCTGGAAAAAATGATCGCGATACGGTTCAGCAAACCGATCTGATTTTCCGTATAAACCGTGATCGTATATTCTGCTTTAGACATACTGTTTGTATTAAAATGTTCTCGCTTAAACTTCTTCTCTGGTTAATACGATTTCCGCTACACCGCGACCCTGCGGTACCATCGGAAATACATTGTTTTCTTTTCCGGTCATTACTTCCAGCAGAAAACTGCCGGGATGATCCAGCATTTCTTTCAATGCTGTTCTCACTTCTTCTCTCTTCGAAATGCTTTTGCCGGAGATGCCAAATCCCTTCGCCACCTGCACAAAGTCGGGGCTGGTAATGTTTACGAAAGAATAACGGTTCTCATGAAACAACTGCTGCCATTGGCGTACCATGCCGAGGAAGCTGTTATTGAGAATGAGAATTTTTACATTGGGTTTGAATTGCATGATGGTACCGAGTTCCTGCAAAGTCATCTGGAAACCACCATCGCCGATGATGGCAACCGTAGTGCGTGAAGGATCGCCGTACGCCGCGCCGATGGCTGCGGGTAATGCATAGCCCATTGTACCCAGTCCGCCACTGGTGATATTGCTTTTCGACTTATTGTATTGCGCATAACGGCAGGCGACCATCTGGTGCTGACCTACATCGGTTACAATGATGGCATCGCCGCCGGTGAGTTCGTTCAGTACGCGGATCACTTCACCCATGGTAAGCACATCACCGGATGGATTGAGTTCTTCGCGGATGACTTTCTCTTCTTCTTTTTCGCGGCAATCGCGAAAGCGTTGCAGCCATTGCGGATATACTTTTTGTTCGATGAGTTCGGTGAGTGCCGGTAGTGTTTCTTTGCAGTCGCCCCATACAGGCACTGTTGCCTTCACGTTCTTGTCGATCTCTGCGGGATCAATGTCGAGATGAATCACTTTGGCCTGCTTGGCATATTTGTCGAGGCGACCGGTTACACGGTCGTCGAAACGCATGCCTATGGCAATGAGCACATCGCATTCATTGGTGAGCAGGTTGGGGCCGTAGTTGCCGTGCATGCCCAGCATACCAACACCCAGCGGATGATCGGTAGGGATAGCGCTCATGCCCATGATGGTCCAGGCAGAAGGAATGCCGGCTTTTTCAATGAACTGGCGGAATTCTTTTTCTGCTTTTCCCAGTATCACACCCTGACCAAATACAACGAAAGGACGTTCCGCGGCATTGATCAATTTAGCCGCTTCTTCAATGTATTCTTTGCGTACGATCGGTTTGGGGCGATAGCTGCGGATATGATTGCAGGGCGTGTAACCGGTATAATCGAACAACTGCATCTGTGCATTCTTGGTAATGTCGATCAACACCGGGCCGGGACGGCCGCTGCGCGCGATATAAAATGCTTTCGCCAATACAGAGGGAATTTCAGTGGCATCCGTTACCTGGTAGTTCCACTTGGTTACCGGTGTGGTGATGTTGATCACGTCTGTTTCCTGGAATGCATCGGTGCCGAGCAGGTGTGCGAATACCTGACCCGTGATACATACGAGCGGGGTAGAATCGATCTGTGCATCGGCAAGACCTGTTACGAGGTTGGTAGCACCGGGTCCGCTTGTGGCGAACACGACGCCAACATCGCCGGAGGCGCGTGCATAACCCTGTGCGGCATGAATGGCCCCCTGTTCGTGACGGACCAATATATGACGGAGTTTTTCATTGTAATCATACAGCGCATCATAGATCGGCATGATGGCACCGCCGGGATAACCAAAAATGGTATCCACCTTTTCAGCCAGCAATGCTTCCAATACGGCAACCGATCCGGATACGGATTGAACGGCGCTGTTTGTCGGGGCTTCCTTTGTACTTGCTAACGTTTCCATAATCTGACTTTTTTGTTGTCCTCTCGGACGGGATCATTACAACTCGTCTGTTACGCAACCTGCTGCTGCATTTTTAACGGAGAGAGCATATTTATACAAAACACCTTTGTTCACTTTGAGTGGAGGTTGTTTCCATTCGGCACGCCGGCGTGCTATTTCTTCATCCGGCACTTTCAAATTGATTGTGTTGGTGGCCGCATCGATTTCGATAATATCATCATCCTGTACCATCGCGATCAACCCGCCTTCATGTGCTTCGGGTGTGATATGTCCTACCACAAAACCGTGTGTGCCGCCGCTGAAGCGGCCATCGGTTATCAGGGCTACTGATTTACCCAGACCTGCACCGATGATGGCAGAAGTAGGTTTCAGCATTTCAGGCATGCCTGGTGCACCTTTAGGGCCTTCGTATTGAATCACTACCACATCGCCGGGTTTGATCACGCCTGACTGAATACCTTCGATCAATTTCTTTTCGCCCTGGAATACGCGTGCCGGGCCAACGAAACGTTCTCCTTCTTTACCGGAAATTTTTGCCACGCTGCCACCTTCGGCGAGATTGCCGTAAAGGATTTGCAGGTGTCCTTTTTCCTTAACAGGATTGGAAAGCGGGCGAACGATATCCTGGGTTTCAAAATTGAGCGGTTCAATATCGGCCAGGTTCTCCGCTACGGTTTTGCCGGTAACGGTGAGACAATCGCCGTGCAGCAAACCTTCGTTGAGCAGGTATTTCATTACGGCAGGAGTGCCACCGTGTTGATGAAGATCCTGCATCAGGTACTTACCGCTCGGTTTGAAGTCGGCGAGTACAGGTGTTGTGTCGCTCATGCGCTGGAAATCGTCCTGTGTTATTTCAACGCCGACGCTTTTACCGATAGCGATGAAATGTAAAACGGCATTCGTGCTTCCCCCAAGAACAACGATCACGCGGAGTGCATTTTCAAATGCTTTGCGTGTCATGATATCGGAAGGTTTGATATCTTTTTCCAGCAGGATACGGATGTACTTACCGGCTTCAATGCATTCTTCTTCTTTCTCTTTGCTGACAGCAGGGTTGGAAGAAGAGTAGGGAAGGCTCATGCCCAGTGCTTCGATGGCGCTGGCCATGGTATTGGCGGTGTACATACCGCCACAGGCGCCGGCGCCGGGACAGGTATTTTTTACGATATTCTTAAAATCTTCGGGACTCAAAGTGCCTGCGATCTTTTGTCCCAGTGCCTCAAAGGAAGAAACGATGTTCAGTTCCTGTCCCTTGTAATGACCGGGAGCAATGGTGCCGCCATACACCATGATGGAAGGGCGGTCGAGACGGCCCATCGCCATAATGGAACCGGGCATATTTTTGTCGCAACCCGGAATAGCGATCAAGCCATCGTAATACTGTCCTCCGCAGATTGCTTCGATGGAATCGGCAATGATATCGCGGCTTACGAGTGAATAGCGCATACCCTCGGTACCGTTGCTCATGCCATCGCTCACGCCGATGGTATTGAAAATAAGTCCGACCAGTTCGGAATCCCATACGCCTTTCTTCACGTGACGTGCGAGATCGTTAAGGTGCATGTTGCAGGTATTGCCATCATAGCCCATGCTGCAAATGCCGACCTGCGCTTTCTGCATGTCTTCATCGGTGAGACCGATACCATAGAGCATGGCTTGCGCGGCAGGTTGTGTTTCGTCCTGGGTGAAGGTCTTGGAGTATTTGTTTAATTCAGCCATTGCTTATAATTCAAAAGTCAAAATTCAAAAGTGTCAGTCGTCAATCGTGAATGATCATCCCGAAGCCTCGGGAGTGAATCGTCAATAATGTATTTTATTTCCACATTCCGCCTTCGGTGGACACATTTTCACATGGCCCCTTCCGAAGGAAGGGCATATTGTTCAAAAGGCAGTTCCCTGACTTTTGCACGGTAAGCTTTCTGCAGCATCGCGCTCAATGAATCTTCCCAGTTGAGGCGGAAAGGCACATCGTCAAGGGAGGCGAGGGCTACTATTTCGGCGGCCGTGCCGCAGAAGAAGCCGGCATCGGTGCCGCGCATTTCTTCCGGTGTAAATAATTTTTCTTCTACGGGAATATTAAACTCCTGGCAAAGCTCCAGCACCGTTGCGCGGGTGATGCCCGGAAGAATACTTCCCAATGGCGGCGTATACAATACGCCATCGTTTTCATAAAAGATATTAGCGCCGGAGCTTTCGGCCACATAGCCTTCGCTGTCGAGCACCAGTGCTTCATCATAGCCTTTGTCACGCGCTTCCTGGCAGGCAAGGATCGAGTTTACGTAATGTCCGCTCACCTTGGCTTCCACATGAAAAGCTTTCGGATTTGGACGAGCATAGGAGGAGGTCATGATACGCATCTTGTTGCTCATGTAACCATTGGTCCATTCCCATGCTTCGATGGCGAGAAACGATTCCTTGCCTTTCGATAAGGCCATGTTGGGCGAGCAAAGCACGATGGGGCGCACATACGCATCTGTAAAGCCGTTGCGGGCAAGCGTTTCATACGTGAGGTCTGCGAGTTGCTGCGTGCTGTAGGCAAACGGCATCTTCATGTATTCTGCTGACCGGCGAAGCCGGTCGTAATGTTCTTCTCCTTTGAAGAGGCGTGTGCCATCCGCAACAGGATAAGAACGGATGCCTTCAAAAACAGCATAGCCATAGTGCAGGGACTGGCTGTAGAGGTCGGTCTTCGCTTCTGCCGCTTTTACAAAGCTTCCGTTGAAATAGATGATCGTTTGCTCGTTGTAATACATAGATGTTGATTAAAAACGGGTATAAAAAAAGACCCGCCTTTTGGAGGCGGGTCTTCGTATTTTTTTGAATTCTTTATATACTGAGTCCACCTCCGTGCGTTGCAGGAATAATAATCACCACCACAATAATAATGGCATTGATGACAGTGTTAATATTAATTCCGCGTGATTGCATGAAGGATTGTTGCTACGGTAAATGTACAACCTTCATGCTATAAAAAAGAACTTCTAAGTTTTTTTTCTAAAAAAAAAACCAACGAACGAACAAGCGTTAATGCTTGCTGGCAGCGGGTTTTAGATGATCGTGGATTTTCTCAGTTCGATGTTTTCACTTTTCACCGAACCCGGAATCCTGCCACTTACATAGTCGCTGATCAGTTCGCCGAGGGTTGAAGTGAAATAGAAATTAACCGGATCGATATCTTTTGTTACGAAACCATGTGTCAGTGTCCAGTTCACCGCTTCGCGCACGATGGCTGCTTCATCCGTCAATCCAAAATGGTCGAGCAACATGGCGGCGGAGAGGATAGAGCCAAGCGGATTGGAAATGTCTTTTCCGGCGGCCTGTGGGTAAGAACCGTGAATCGGTTCAAACAACGCGGAACCATTACCGATGGAAGCCGAGGGCAACAGACCGAGTGAGCCGGTGATTACGCTGGCTTCATCACTGATGATGTCGCCAAACATATTTTCCGTCAGGATCACATCAAATTGTTTCGGATTGAGGATGATCTGCATTGCGGCATTATCTACAAACAGGAAATCCAATTCCACATCTGCATAACCGGCAGCGATCTCTTTCACCACTTTACGCCAGAGACGTGAAGTTTCCAGTACGTTGGCTTTGTCAACGAGTGTCAGTTTCTTTCTTCTTTTCTGCGCGGCCTGGAAGGCGAGATGTGCAATACGGCTGATTTCCTCCGCAGCGTAAACGCAATCATCGGAAGCTTGTGTGCCTTCGGCATTCAGTTCTTTTTTACCAAAATATATTCCGCCGGTCAGCTCGCGATAGATCACGAAGTCTACACCTTCTACATTTTTTTGTTTCAGCGGAGAGAGATGATGCAATGCCGGATAAGTTGTTACCGGACGCAGGTTGGCGAAGAGCTGCAATGATTTCCGCAGGCGCAGCAGTCCCTGTTCGGGACGCACTTTGGCGGTAGGATCATTGTCATATTTAGGATGGCCGATGGCGCCGAATAAAATAGCGTCGCTGGCAAGACAGACTTCTATCGTTTCATCAGGTAGTGGATTGCCCGTTTTGTCGATGGCATCCGCGCCCATGAGACAGTAAGTGTAGTCGAATTGGTGGTTGTAGGTTTCGGCTATGGCATCCAATACGCGTACAGCCTGCCTGGTTACTTCCGGTCCTATTCCGTCGCCTTCTATAATTGCTATATTCTTTTCCATGGAGTTGATTTCTTTTTTTATTACTGGGTGATGGCTTGTTTTCGTTGTACAGTGATTTTTTTTATTGTTCCGTTTTCGAGTTCGAGCAGGTTGTTCACCGATGCGGGTACTTCCGTGGCGTAATGACTGATATAAAGCAGCGTTACGTTGGTAGCGGCATGCAATTTTGTTACAAGGGAAAGAAATGCTTCTGATTGTGCGGCATCCAGTCCCTGGCAGGGTTCGTCGAGTGCCAGTACTTTCGGTTGTTTCACCATGGCACGTGCAATCAATACCCAACGCTGTTGGCCAGCCGGTAAAGCCGATAAAGGTTGATTGGCTTTTTCTTCCAATCCCAATACCAGCATCCAGCGGAGTACGGCGTCATTTTGTTCTTGGCTGAGTTGGCGGTACAAACCCATTACATCGAAAAAGCCGGAGCCAATGGCCTGGTAAACCGTGATGCCGGTATCAAAAAATTTATGCAGCTCAGGCGATACGAGCCCTACTTGTTTTTTGATGTCCCAGATACTTTCACCCGAACCTCTGCGGCGTCCGAACAGCGTGATGTTTTGGGAGTAGGCTTGCGGATTGTCGGCCGTGATCAAGCTCAGTAAAGTCGATTTGCCTGCGCCGTTGTGACCGCGGATCAGCCAGCCTTCGCCATTGCGGACGGTCCAGTTGATATGTTGGAGCAGTTTCTTTTCTCCATATTTGATGGTTACGTCCTGCATATCGATCACGGCTTCTTCGCTGTGTGCGTGAACGGTGAGTGGCAGAAACTGCGTGGCAAAGACATGCTTGTTTCCCGTTGTTGGTTGATAGTTTTCGCTGGTTGCCCACTGTTGCAAACGTCCGTCGTTCAGTTCGGCCACCTGCGTAATGAATGAGGGGAGAATATGGTGATCGGTGATAATGATGAGTGTTGTGGTGGCACTGATCTTTTCCAATACTTCCAGCAATGTGTCACGTGAACCGGCATCGAGACCTGTAAACGCCTGGTCAATGATCAGCACGTCGGGTTGTTGAAGCAGGTGGCGGATCAGTTGCAGTTTTTTCTGTTCGCCGTTGGAAAGTTGAATCAGCGGGGCGTTGCGGCGATGGGTGAGTTGGAATTGTTCCAGCCAATGATCGATGGCCTTTTGGTCCTGGTGGTTTTTGCCGAGAGAGGCCTCCACTGTTTCCACGTCTTCCGCATCGCAACTGTTGAAACGTTGCTGATAATAAAAATCGGAAACGTTGGAGTTGTTTTTCCAGGTTTCCGATGGTGGCATATAAGCAATGCGGATCGATGCGGATTGATCCGGCTGCTGGTATTCGATCTTACCCTGGCTGAACAAGATTCCGGCCATTACGCGTGCCAGCGAGGTTTTACCGCTACCGCTTTTACCGGTAATGGCCAGGTGATCGCCCGCATTCAAACGGAAATTGATCCCGTCCAGAATGGTGCGGCCCGCTTGCACAACGCGTATATCGGATGCTATGATCGCTTCGGGTTTCATGAATGACTATGCTCGAATGTTTCGATCTGTTCGCGGATGCTGAGCAGGTAATCGATATCGTCGTAACCGTTCAGCAAACAGGTTTTTTTATAACTGTTGATATCGAAAGAGGCTTCCTTTCCGGATGATACAATGTTGATGAATTGTTCAGGAAGATTTACTTCGATAATCGTATTGGGATCTGCTTCGATGGCGTCGAACAGTTCTTTTAAATATTCTTCACTCACCGTTACGGGCAGGAGGAAGTTGTTGAGTGCATTGTTTTTGAAAATATCAGCGAAGAAACTGCTCACCACCACATCGAAGCCGGCATCTTTGATGGCCCAGGCAGCATGCTCACGGGAAGAACCGCAGCCGAAATTTTTTCCGGCAACAAGAATACGTCCGCTGTAAACGGGATTGTTCAGGACGAAATCCTGCTTGGGTTGGGTTTCGTCGTCCTGCTCATAACGCCAGTCGCGGAAGAGATTTTTTCCAAATCCTTCACGGCTGGTTGCTTTAAGAAAGCGTGCGGGAATGATCTGGTCGGTGTCGACGTTTTCCATCTGTAAAGGCACCGCGGAGGACTGTATCGTATTGATCTGTTTGCTCATTGTTGTGTTGTTAATTTTTAACGGCAATGATGCGCAGTCTTACATAGTCTGCATACCATGTTCCGTTTTGATAATAAACCGGCCGTAATTGTTCGGCAGCGCGGCGGATAACGGCTTCACGTGTTACCTGGTGCGTGTTGCGGAAGAAAAATGATCCGAACATGTTGATCCAGTTCTGCATTCCTTCTTCACCTTCGAGCGGCGTCTTGCGGTCGAAGAAGGCGAGGCTGCGTACGGTGAATCCGTGTTTTTCCAATAAGGCACTGTAAGTGGCGGGAGAGGGAAAGAACCAGGACTCGGCAGGTTGTTCCTGCGAACCTGTTTCGATGAGTGCTTGTTTCACCGCATCTTCGATGTGTTTGATATTTCCCTGACCGCCCATTTCCAATACAAAACGTCCACCGGGACGCAGGCTTTTATAAACCGACTGTAATACGAGGTCTTGTTCCTGTATCCAGTGAAGTGTGGCATTGGAAAAAACGGCATCAAAGTTTCCGGGTAAGGAAAAAAAACGGGCGTCTTGTGTAAAGAAATCTATTTTCGGATAACCTGCTTTTGCTTTGGTGATCATGTCTTCGGATGCATCGATGCCTGTAACGCGTGCGCCGTACTGACTGATCTGCGAGGTCAGTGAGCCGGTGCCGCAACCCAGATCGAGAATGCGTTCGCCTTCTTCCGGACGAAGCCAGTTGATCAGGTCTTCGCCGTAGCGCGCCACGAAGCCGTGGTTGTTGTCGTACAGGTCAGTATTCCATCCGATAGCGGGCATATAATTAGTTTTTCCAGTATTCGCGTACATCGCCAACTTCCCCGGTGATGGCTGCGAGGGCCGCTGTCAACGGGCTCGCGAGAAACGTGCGGGCGTTAGGGCCTTGCCTGCCTTCGAAGTTGCGGTTGCTGGTGCTGATGCAATATTTGCCGGCGGGAATTTTGTCTTCGTTCATGCCGAGGCAGGCACTGCAGCCGGGCTGGCGCAAAATGAAACCGGCCGCTTCGAAGATTTTATCAATACCTTCCTCGATGGCTTGTTTTTCTACCTGCTTGCTTCCGGGTACGATCCATACTTCCACGCCGGGCGCTTTTTGTTTACCGTTTACAAAACCTGCTACGAGACGTAAGTCTTCGATGCGTGAATTGGTACAACTGCCGATGAATACATAATCGACTTTGGTGCCTTTGATGGCGGCGCCGGGTTGCAATCCCATATAGGCGAGTGATTTTTCAAAAGAAGGTTTTTCTTTTTCCTCCACTTCGCCGAGGCCGGGAATATGTCCGCAAACACCAATGCCCATTCCGGGGTTGGTGCCGTAAGTGATCATGGGTTCAATGTCTTCAGCTTTGATATTGATCTCCGTGTCGAAGGTTGCTCCTTCATCGCTGAAAAGTGTTTGCCAGTAGGCTACGCTTTTTTCCCAATCTTCTCCTTGCGGTGCAAAGCGGCGTCCCTGTATATAATCGAATGTTGTCTGGTCCGGTGCGATCATGCCGCAACGTGCACCCATTTCGATGCTCATGTTGCAGATGGTCATGCGCGCTTCCATGGAAAGACTGCGGATAGCGGAACCGGCAAACTCCACAGCATAGCCTGTGGCACCGCTGGCGGTGATCTGTGCAAGAATATAAAGTACGATGTCTTTGCTTACAACGCCATCGTTCAACTGTCCGTCGATGTTGATGCGCATCAGTTTGGGGCGGCTCTGCATCAGGCATTGTGTTGCCAGTACCATTTCCACTTCACTGGTGCCGATGCCAAAGGCGATGGAACCGAAAGCGCCGTGTGTGGAAGTGTGGCTGTCGCCACAAACGATGGTCATGCCCGGTTGAGTGATGCCGAGTTCGGGACCGATCACGTGTACGATGCCCTGGAAGGGATGTCCGAGTCCGTATAGCTCAATGCCATGTTCGGCACAATTCTTTTTCAATGTGTCTACCTGTACACGCGAAAGTTCTTCCTTGATGGGAAGATGCTGATCGAGGGTAGGCACGTTGTGATCGGCGGTAGCCACCACCTGGTTGGGGCGGAAAACTTTGATGCCTCGCTTGTTGAGTCCGTTGAAAGCCTGGGGGCTGGTTACTTCGTGGATAAAATGCCGGTCTATATAAAGAATGGAAGGGCCACCTTCGATGGTCTGCACCACGTGCTTCTCCCAAATCTTTTCAAATAAAGTCTTCATATAATTCAAAAGTCAAAATTCAAAAGTCAAAAAAAGTCAAAAGGCAAAGTCAAAATTCAAAAGTGAGTAAAGGTGATTTTTTGAATTTTTACTTTCTACTTTTGAATTAATTAGCCACCGCAGTCGCTTCGTAGGCTTTGGCCATTGCATGCAGATCGGTGTCTTCCACTTCTTTCTTGGTATCTGCTATCTGCAGAAAGTTGGCATACAACACATCGATATCGTTGCGGGTATATTGATAGCCGATTTTCTGAAAACGATGTGCCAATGCGCTGCGGCCGCTGCGGGCCGTCAACACGATTTTGGAACCATCGGCACCTACTTCTTCGGGTGCAATAATCTCGTAGGTCTGTGAATCTTTCAGGAATCCGTCCTGGTGAATGCCGGATGAATGGGAGAAGGCATTGCTTCCCACGATTGCTTTGTTGGCCTGCACCGGCATACGCATGGTATCGGATACGAGGCGGCTCAGCGGATTCAGTTGACGTGTATTGACATCGGTATAATAACCGAGGTTGGCATGTTGGCGAAGGATCATCACTACTTCTTCGAGTGAAGTATTGCCTGCGCGTTCGCCGAGGCCGTTGATGGTGCATTCGATCTGGCGTGCGCCGTTCAGTACGCCGGAAATGGAATTGGCGGTGGCCAGGCCCAGGTCATTGTGGCAATGGCAACTGATGATGGCTTTGTCGATATTAGGCACATTGTTGATCAGGTAAGCGATCTTTTCGCCGTACTGATGTGGGAGGCAGTAACCGGTTGTGTCGGGGATATTTACTACCGTAGCACCGGCTTTGATCACGGCTTCGATCACGCGGGCGAGATAATCGTTGTCGGTACGGCCGGCATCTTCTGCATAGAACTCTACATCATCCACAAAATTCTTAGCCCACTTCACGGCCTGTACGGCGCGTTCGATGATCTCTTCGCGGGTAGAATTGAACTTTGCTTTGATATGATAATCGGAGGTGCCGATGCCGGTATGAATGCGCGGTCTGCGGGCGGGCTTCAGCGCTTCCGCCGCTACTTCAATATCTTTTTGTACGGCACGTGTAAGACCACACACGGTTGTTTCCTTCATCACGCGGGCGATCTGGTTCACGGATTCGAAATCGCCGGGACTGGAAATCGGGAAACCGGCTTCGATAATATCTACACCCAGGCTTTCGAGGGCAAGGGCGAGTTCGATCTTCTCTTTGGTATTGAGTTTGCAACCAGGTACCTGTTCGCCGTCGCGGAGTGTGGTATCAAAAATATACACTTTGCCGTCTGCCATAATTAATTGGTATATTAAGGTGAAAAATTCAGGGCTGCTTATTCTATCTTGCAGGAGCAAATGAGGAATGGCAACGCTGGTTAATAAAATTACCGTTAAAGCCTGCCGGACAGAAACCAAAATTGGCCTGATTTTACACTGTTGAACGCAATCCAAATTCGCTGAAACCCTTTACTGTAAAGGATTTTGAAGAAATAAAATTACAATGCCCAACCGTTCTACCGACGCATTATTTCAGCTTGTGAAGTCGCTGGAGAAGAGTGAAAAACGCAATTTCAAGCTCTATGTCAGGCGGAACTCGTCCAGCGACAGTTTGAAAACCATACAACTGTTCGATTCAATGGACAAGCTCAGCGACTACGACGAAAAAGCGTTGCTGCGTAATAAATCCATTACCAAGCAACAGTTGTCCAATATCAAAGCCGCCCTGTACAAACAGATACTTTCCAGCCTCCGCATCATCCGCGACGAAGACAATGTCGATATCCGCCTGCACGAACAGATGGATTATGCCCGGATACTGTATAATAAAGGACTCTATCACCAAAGCCTGAAGATCATTGAGAAATTCAAGGACATGGCGAAGCAGTATAATCAGTATACTTATCTCCAGCAGGCCCTGTTCTTCGAAAAAAAGATCGAAGCGCTTTATATCACCCGCAGTATTCGCGGCCGGGCAGATGAATTGTCTGCAGAATCCGACGAAATAAACAAACGTTTGTCTTTAGTCAGCCGCTTGTCCAATCTCTCGCTACAGCTATACAGCTGGTATATTCAGCATGGGCATGCGCGAAATGAAAATGACCTGAAGAGTATCCGGCTGTATTTCGATACCAGCCTGCCCGCAGAAGCAGATGGGGCTGCAGGATTTTACGAGCGGCTGTACCTGTATCAGAGTTATGCCTGGTATGCATTTATCCGTCTCGACTTTTTACAGTATTACCGCTATTGTCAGAAGTGGGTCGATCTGTTTACCCGCAACCCGGATATGCTGGCAGTGGAAACGGCCAATTATATCAAGGGCATGCATAACCTGATGAGTGCGCACTTCGATCTGCTCAATCACGTGAAGCTCACAGAGTGTATCCGGGAACTGAAACATTTTGCGCAAAGCAAACTGGTGGAGGAGAACGATAATAACCGCATCCTGACATACGTATACCTGTATACGGCGCGGATTAACCTGCACTTCCTGGAAGGAACCTTTGAAAAAGGGCTGCAGCACGTACCGTTTTTGGAAAAAATGTTGGTCGAATATGGGTTGTTCCTCGACCGCCACCGGGTGATGGTATTTTATTACAAGATCGCCTGTCTGTATTTCGGGAGTGGCCACAATGAAAAAGCGATCGATTACCTCAACCGTATTATTAATCAGAAGGACGACCTGCGCACGGATCTGCAATGTTATGCACGCCTGTTGCACCTGATCGCGCATTACGAATTGGGTAATTTCGATTTGCTGGAATACCTGAGTAAATCCGTTTACCGGTATATGGCCAAAATGGAAAACCTCAGTAAAGTGGAGGAGGAAGTGTTTGCGTTCATGCGGCGCTCGTTCAAGGTGGGCGCACATGCACTGAAACCGGAATTTCAGAAATTGCTGAACAAGCTGCGAAAATATGAGGGCAATCCGCTGGAGACGCGTGCCTTTGCTTATCTCGATATTATATCGTGGCTGGAAAGTAAGATCAATAATATCAATGTGCAGGATATTATCCGCAGTAAATACTTACGGGAAAAAAGAAAGCCCGGAAAATCAAAAACCGCCTCGTAAAAGGCGGTTTTTATATTTATCATCGCAGTAATTATTCTGCGGCTGTTTCTTCTTCCTCTTCGGCTGGTTCAACCGGTTCGTATTTTCTGTCTTTCTCGAGCAGCAGGTTATCTTCCGCATCGTACAGTTCGTAGCTATAACCCATGGGCAAGCGATCGAGAATATTGTGCAGCACACGGAGGTTGGCCGCTTCCCAGCTCAAATTGCCTGTCATGATCGGGCTGTTTTCTTCTCCTTCGAGATAGAGATCAGACCAAGCATTCTTCAGATCGTAATGACCGCCGCCTGCTCTGCTTGCGGTCCAGGTGTTCATTTCAAAGGCGTCTTTCAGTGCGGTCTTACTGATGAAGGAAAATTTGGCAAAAAAATTATTCTTGTCAGGCATCTTAATTCCTTTGTAGGTTATTAATTAATACAAAAATTGCTTTCTAAAGCTGATTTGCTGCAAATATACGCGCCGGGACGCGTTCGTTGCCGGTTTTTTCACCCTGGTGAAAAAAAAGCCTGTGGCCGGATGGGGGTAAGCGGTTTTCCGCTTGTCACATAAAAAAAGCCTATTTGATTGTCAGCAGCTATATTTGAGGCTCCTTACAGGATCGCCAACGTGGAATCAACCCATACTGCCATTATTCGCTCCATTGCACCAGTCGGTGCAGAAACCTTTGAACAATTATTCAAAACACATTTCAGGGGTTTGTACGCTTATGCACTTACGATTGTGCAGGACGAGATCATGGCGGAGGAATTGGTTCAGAACATGTTCTGCCGGCTTTGGGAGAAAAAAAGCCAGTTGGAGATTCACACTTCCCTCAAAGCTTATCTGTATAAAACGGTTTATCACGACAGCCTTAACTACCTGAAACACCAGAAAGTGCGGGCGGCTCATGCCCTGTATGTGGTTAAACACGCGGAAACAGGTATCGACAATGCGGCTGACAAAGCCGAGGCAGGACAGCTCGATGCGCAGATCCACCAGGCGCTCAGCGAATTGCCCGAGCAATGCCGGACGATTTTCCAACTCAGCCGCTACGAAGGATTGAAGTACCACGAGATCGCACAGACGCTTCAGCTTTCGGTAAAGACGGTTGAAAATCAAATGGGTAAAGCACTTAAACTACTGCGGATCAAATTGCAGGACTATCTGCCGCTGTTGGCAGGATTCCTGCTGCTGACCGCTCTGCCGGTTATCGAAAAGCCGGACAATGACCGTACACCACCTGCATCTTACCACCAAAACTGCTGATATTGGAAAATTCTACACACGATATAATGGACGAACTGCTGGTGAAATACCTGGCGGAGGAAGCCACACCTCCCGAACAGGCACGTGTGGAAGCCTGGCTGGAGGAAGAAGAAGCCAACCGGCATTACTTCCACCATTTTAAAACAATCTGGGAGCGGGCCGCAGGGCTTGCGCCGGTGGTTCCCATCGATGAAAATCTTGCCTGGAAAAAATTTCAGAAACGCGTAAGCATTGAACCTGCCCGCCGGAAAACGGCATGGATGCGGATAGCCGCACTTTTTATCATCATCATCGGTGCCGGTATTTTGTCCGCTGTGTTTTTAAATGAACGCCAGGATACACCGCAACAACTGGCCGTCAATTCCGCCAATCGCGTAATGACGGACACCTTGCCCGACGGCACCATCGCCACGCTCAACAAACATTCAGAACTGAGTTTCCCTTCTGCCTTTCGTGGAAAACAACGGAAAGTTAACCTGAAAGGTGAAGCTTTTTTTGCGGTAAAACCCGATAAGGAACATCCTTTTGTGATCGACGTGAACGACGTGGAAGTAACTGTGCTCGGTACCTCGTTCAATGTTCGCAGTACAGCCGACAGCACTGAAGTGATCGTGGAAACCGGCCGCGTGCAGGTTAAAAAAGACAGTGTGACCATCATATTGGAAGCCGGAGAACGTGTAATGTTTGGCAAACAGGGTCCGCCGCCGGTGAAACTGCAATCCTCGGATAAACTCTATAATTATTATATAAGCCGCACATTCGTCTGCGACAATACGCCGTTGTGGAAGCTGGTAGAAAAACTCAATCAGGCGTATGAAGTGAACATCGTGATCACAAGAAAAGAATTACGTCATCTTCCGCTCAATGTAACCTTCGACGAGGAATCGCTGGACATGATCCTCAAAGTGATCAGCCAGACGTTGATGGTAAAAGTAACCAAAGAAGAAAACCGCATCGAGATACGTTGATCATGCAACCAATGTTGAGTCTGCGAAATACAATACCCGTGTTCGTTCTTTTGTTTTTGTGTAGTGCACATAAGGTGGCGGCACAGGGACAATCCATTCTCGACAGGCGTATATCGGTCGATGTTACCCGTCAGCGGCTCGACGATGTGCTGTCGATCATCGGCAATAAAGGCGGGTTCAGTTTTTCCTACAACAGCAATATTCTCAAACGCGACAGCCTGGTAACGATCTCGGCTGCGAATAAACCTGTACGTGTCGTATTGAACCAATTGTTTGCCGGCAACTACGAGTACAAGGAGAGTGGTAATTATATCATCCTTCGCCGTGTGTCGTTGCAGTTGACAACCGTTACCAAAGTAAAGCCCGCTGAAGAGCGTATGTATACCATCTCGGGTTATGTGGTCAACAGCGAAACGGGTGACAAAGTGCCTTATGCCAGTATTTATGAACGCAAGCAACTGGTGTCGGCATTGTCGGATGCGGACGGACATTTTTCGCTTCGTCTGCGGAGCAAACAGGCAAAGGCGGCCATCTCCGTAAGCAAATATTCTTTTGAAGATACTACGCTGATGATCGAACCGAGTTTTGATATGAAACTCGAGATAGCGATCGTGCCGCAGCTGCAACCTGTATATACAGCGGTGCCTAACCTGTATGAAAGGGCAGATACGGCTAACAGAATCGGAGCGCTTGATAGTATCAAACCGTTATTGGTTACACATCCTCCTGCCGATAAACGTACCAGTATCGAAAAGACAAGTTTTGGCAACCTGTTGCTTTCGCCAAAGCAAAAAGTAAGCAGCCTGAACCTTCGTAATTTTTTTGCCACACGTCCTTTTCAGTTGTCATTGGTGCCTTTGTTGAGTACGCAGGGAAAGATGAGCGGACAGGTAGTGAATAATTTTTCCTTCAACGTATTGGGCGGTTATACAGGCGGGGTGAATGGTGTTGAATTTGGCGGCCTCTTTAATATTAACCGCCGGAATGTACGCTTTCTGCAAATCGCCGGTTTGTTCAACATGACCGGTGGCTCGGTGGACGGCGTGCAGTTCAGCGGTCTGAGTAATACGGTGCTGGATTCACTCAACGGCGTGCAGATATCCGGTGTTACCAACTTCACACGGGGCAAACTGAACGGCGTGCAGACAGCAGGTTTTTATAATCATGTAAACGACACCATGCGTGGTTTGCAGGTTTCAGGATTTGCCAACTATACGCGTAAAAAAATGAGTGGTACACAGATAGCCGGTCTCGCAAACTTTGCCAACCGGTCCATAGAAGGTGTACAGATTGCGCCGGTGTTCAACTATGCAAAGCGGATGAAAGGTGTGCAATTAGGCCTGATCAATATCGCCGATACGATCGATGGTATTGGCCTGGGACTGATCAATATTGTGGTAAAAGGTTATCATAAACTATCGGTGTACAGCAATGAAGTTGTTAACCTCAATATGGCCTTCAAAACGGGGCAGCATAAATTCTATAATATCATAGCGGCGGGTATGCATGTGGATTCGCTGAACCAGGCCACCATATTTGGTTATGGTATCGGTTCGGAATTTAAACTGACGAAATGGTTGTGGCTGAATCCCGAGCTTACAACGAATATTGTCTATCTCGGTACCTGGGATTATTTCAATTCACTCGAACGGCTTAACCTCAATCTCAACTTCCGGATCACGCGCTGGCTGACGGTGTTCGGTGGCGCTTCCTATTCGGTATTCCATCGTGCGCAGCCGGAGCAGATAGCAGGTTATAAGTTTGATCTTGCGCCCGAGGGTCATCAGGCTTTTACGATTGGCCGCACGGCGTATACGGGTTGGGGAGGATGGAATGTGGGCGTGAATTTCTTTTAACGTGAATGGTCAATGGTGAATGGTGAATGGTCAATGGTGAATGGGTGATCGCCGTTGTTGGTCTCCCGACCAACAACCGTGAACGGTGATTATTGGTAATTGTGAATGAGTCAATAAGTGAATAAGTCAATGGTGATTGGGTGATCGCCGTTGTTGGTCTCCCGACCAACAACCGTGAACGGTGATTGTACATTTTCCTGGTTCGTTTCCCCGCGAACCAGCAATCACCGGAGTCCTGCCTTTTTTTAACTTACCCAATAAATATATTTTTCCATGGAATCGTTGTGAATAACAAACGAACCGTTGGATAACGTTATTGAACTGTATTTCCTTAAACCTTACACTCTATGCCTTCCATCTTTCATCCTGTTAAAAAACGTTAAAGCTCCAAGGGTAAGCTGATCATGAGTTGTCACACTTCAAATAATATTTGAAGATCATGAAAGATGTCAGAAACCAATTAACCTTCACTGCGATTTTTCTTTTTACTTTTTCTTTTTCACTCAGCGCTCAACAGGCACAAACACTCCGCGGCACCGTACTGGATGTTTTATTGCAAACGCCTATTGCAGGTGTTACCGTTTCGTTGGGTGATCAGCAAACCATTACCGATAACAACGGCTTGTTTCGTTTTACGGAGGTTGCTCCGGGCAATTATGCCATCCGCGCATTCCATGTCGGCTATAATAATTTTCAACTGGAAAATGTACAGGTGAATGCGGGTAAAGAAACCGTACTCAATATTACCATAGAAGCTCGCGTAAAGTCGGAAGAGGAATTGATTATCCGCTCAGCCGGAAAAAAGAACCGGCCTTTGAATGACATGAGCGTTGTGAGTGCGCGCGCTTTCTCCGTCGATGAAGTACAAAAATACGCGGCCTCCGTCAACGATCCGGGTCGCATGGCGGTTGGCTTTCCCGGTGTGATGTCTGCTAACGATGGCAGCAACGAAATTGTGATTCGCGGCAATGCTCCTTCGGGGCTGATCTGGCGCATGGAAGGCGTGGATATTCCGAACCCGAATCACTTTGCGATGACCGGCAGCGCAGGTGGCGGTATTTCCATTCTTAACACACAGTTACTGTCCAACTCAGATTTTATCACCGGCGCTTTTGCGGCCGAATATGGCAATGGTTTGAGCGGTGTTTTTGATCTGCGCCTGCGCAAAGGCAACAATGAAAAAAGAGAGTATACTTTGCAAGCCGGTGTAATGGGATTGAACCTCGCCGCGGAAGGACCTTTCAGCAAATCCTACAAGGGTTCTTATCTCGTGAACTACCGCTACTCAACGCTTTCCCTGATGAGTAAGATGGGACTGAACGTCGGTCCCGGCGAAATGAATTTTCATGACCTTTCTTATAATATTTCCCTGCCTGCAGGCAAGGCCGGAAACTTTACTTTGTTTGGTTTCAGCGGATTCAGTTCCCAGTCGATCAAGCCAGAATTTGATTCTTCCAAATGGGAAACCGATTTTGACCGTTACAGTGGCAAGTTTGTTTCCAATACCATCATGAACGGCCTTACGCACAGCATCGGGCTGGGGGCAAAAACAAATCTCCGCACCGTGCTTGGTTATTCCTCGGTAGTCAACCGCAACGATGGGCAATACGTCGAAACCCTGCCAGATCTGCACACCGAACTCAACAACCGGTTTCGCTTCAAGACCAATAAGTTTATTGTTTCATCCACCCTGAACCACCGGTTTAATACACGTAACTCACTGCGTTCCGGTATCATCGTCAACGCCGTTGATTTTAATTATTATGAATTAAGTAAGGAAAATATCACGGCTCCTCTGATCGAACGCGTCAATGTACAAGCCAATACACAAACACTGCAGGCTTTTTCACAATGGCAGCATAAGTTTTCAGACCGGTTGGTGTTCAATGGCGGCTTGCATTACCTGCGGTTGTTTTACAACCAGACACAAGCTGTCGAGCCGCGCGCCTCGCTGCGCTGGACGATCAATAATGCAAATACGCTTTCTTTCGGTTACGGCTTACACAGCCAGTTGCAGGCATACGGTGTTTATTTTGGAAAAGTGTCGACACCGGCGGGCATAGATATTTATCCTAACCGCAATCTCGATTTTACACGCTCACATCATTATGTAACCTCGTTTGCGCATTCGTTCAGCCGCAACCTGCGTTTGAAACTGGAAGTATATTATCAGCAATTATTTGATGTACCGGTTGGCAACAGCGATACCAGCACGTTGTCTACGCTTAACCTCGATAACAATTTTGTGACCGATGAAATGGTGAATAAAGGAAAGGGAAGAAACTACGGCGCGGAGTTGTCGCTCGAGCGGTACCTGAACAATCATTTTTATTATACCATCAGCACCGCGCTTTATCAATCCAAATACACGCCGCTTGACGGGATCGAACGCAATACGCGCTTTAATGGTGGCTCGCTTGCCAGCATCATGGCAGGTAAAGAATTTTTGACGGGGAAAAAAGGACGCAGCTACAGTGTCGACGTGCGCGGACTGTATGCCGGTGGTTACCGCACCACTCCGCTCGATGTGGCACGTTCCGCCGAAGCGGGTTACACTGTTTTCAAAGAAAAAGAAGCGTTCAGCGAGCAGAATCCTGCTTATTTCCGCGCGGATCTGCGCCTGAGCACCAAATGGAATGCACGCAAGGCAACCCATACCATGTCGCTTGATTTCCAGAATGTGACTAATCGTAAAAACGTTTACAACCAGAGTTATGATGCATGGTCGGGTGAAGTGAAAACGAATTACCAGATTGGTCTGCTGCTGGTATTCAATTACAAACTCGAATTCTAAAAAAACACGAAGTGTGATAGGGGTAAAGGCACCCTGAATTGTCTTTAAGAAAATACGCACGTTTCTGCTAAAAATAAATCAAATGAAAAAGATACTTTTGTTACTCCTGCTGCCTCTATTCTTGCTTACTTCCTGCGAAAAAGAAAAAACGATCGACGCTGATGACCTGCCGGCTTCCGCCAATGGTTTTGTCGATACGCATTTCCCCAACGAAGGCATCACACAGGTAACACGTGTGTGGGATGACCTGCGGATCTCTTATAAAGTTTACCTGACCAATGGCGCCAGACTGGACTTCAACCGTCAGGGCGACATCATCGAAATGCAATGCCATTCCGGTTTGCCGGACTCAGTATTTCCGTTGCTGGTACTCGATTATGTACGTACGCACTACCCGGGTGTTTTTATCCGTGGCTGGGAGCGCGATCATGAAATAAGAGAGGTGAAACTATCGAACGGGCTTAAACTTGAATTTGATAAACACGGCAACTTTCTGCGAATCGATGATTGACGCAGGAGCCATTAAACTACAATCGACATGCAACGTATTTTTCTTTACAGCGCTTTTCTTATGATGGTAATAATGACCGCCACGTCCTGCGTGAAACTGAAGGGTGAGGGACCTCTGGTAACCGAAGAGTTCAACACGGGCGATTTCAGCGGGGTGCGGGTGGCGATCAACGCAGAAACCTACTACACCGTCGGCAACAACCACCGCGTGGAGATTGAATCCAATCAGAATATCCTCGACGAAATCGATACTTATGTAAATGGCAGCAATGAACTCGAGGTTCGCTGGAGACGAAGTGATATCCGTTTGGCAGGCAATATCACTATCCGTATCCGCATCACGGCGCCGCGCGTAAGGCTGCTGGAAATCTATGGAGCCGGCGATATCAGGGGCGATATGTCTACCACGCAGGCACCGCTGAAACTTGGTATCTATGGAAATGGCAATATAGACCTGACGGGCGTATCGGCAACGCACCTGGACGCCTTTATCCAGGGATCGGGCCGCATCAACATAACGAACGGGCGTGCGGATGATGTGTTTGCCCGGATCAACGGAAGTGGCATGGTGGATTTTGCGGGCGTGGTGACACCGGAGGCGGAAACGCATATCCAGGGCTCGGGCACGGTACGTGTGCATACGCAACAGACATTGCGTGCCACGATCAACGGAAGCGGATCTGTCCGCTACCTCGGCAATCCCGTGATCACTACTTCCATTACAGGCTCGGGTTCTGTATCAAGGTTATAGCAGGTAAGTGGTGAGAAAAAATCCTCCTGCCGCAAGTCAGGGGGATTTTTTGTGCATTTTTCCTGCGGACCGAAAGCATTTAACCGCTACCTTTGCGCAATTTGTTTTTTCAGTCTAAATAACAAAAATGCCTGATTCCAAGATTCCCGCAGTATTGGTGCTTCAAGACGGCACAGTAGCCTATGGTAACGCCTTCGGCGCTATCGGTACTACCACCGGAGAAATTTGTTTTAATACCGGTATGACCGGCTACCAGGAAGTATTTACCGATCCGAGTTATTTCGGTCAGATTCTGATCATGAATACCGCTCATATCGGTAACTACGGTGTAAAGGCTGACGAAGTGGAGTCCGATACCGTAAAGATCAGTGGCCTCATCGGCCGTAACCTGGAAGACCAGTATTCCCGAAAAGTAGCCAACGGCTCATTGGGAGAATATCTTAAAACCAATAATGTGGTATCGATCGAAGGCATCGATACGCGCGCGCTGGTGGCACATATCCGCACAAAAGGTGCGATGAATTGCATCATCTCTTCAGAAACCACCGACGTGGAAGCATTGAAAAAACAACTCGCTGAAGTGCCGGACATGGATGGGCTGGAACTGGCTTCCAAAGTGAGTACCAAAGAAGTATACGAATTGGGGAATACGGATTCCGACATCCGCATCGCAGTAATGGATTACGGGGTGAAAAAAAATATCCTGCGGTGCATGGTAGAGCGTGGCGCGTATGTAAAAGTATTTCCGGCACGTACACCGCTGGAAGAAGTAAAACAATTCGAACCCCACGGCTATTTTATTTCCAATGGTCCCGGCGATCCGGCGCCCATGGATTACGCAATCGATACGCTGAAACAAATCTTACAGGAAGAAAAGCCGGTGTTCGGTATCTGTCTCGGTCATCAGTTGCTGGCATTGGCTAACGGTATCCCCACTTTTAAAATGCACCACGGCCACCGCGGTCTCAACCATCCAGTGAAGAACCTGGTAACCGGCCGTTCGGAGATCACTACACAAAACCACGGTTTTGGCGTAGACCCGGAAGCGGTGCGTAAGGCAGATCACATCGAGATCACGCACGTGAACCTGAATGACCAGTCAATCGAAGGGATTCGTGTAAAAGGTAAGCCGGCATTTTCGGTGCAATATCACCCCGAAGCAACACCGGGGCCGCACGACAGCCGTTATCTGTTCGATCAGTTCCTTGACCTGATTCGCAAAAACTGAAAAAAAATCAATCAATACAAAAGCGGGCATTGCCCGCTTTTTTTATAACAATGCCAGCAAAATAACGAGCGCCATCATGCTGAAAAACGGGATCAGGATGAGGCGGTTCGCTTTCTTTTTTACCGACTCCGGGTAATCTTTATAAGCCGCAACCTGGCGATGGAAATTGGCTTCGGTGCCCACCGTGAGCAATACCAGGCCATAAACTGCACCAAAGCCCACCAATGCGATGATCTTGCCTGCTGTGCGCGGACCGAAGCCCCGAAGAGGATTTTTAGGAAGAGCAGCAGGGAAATATTTATAAAGGATAACAAAAATTAAGGCGATCAGCAGCAGGAAAAAAATAGTCAGTAACACATTTGCAGCCACCCGGCCTTTGTTACCGTCTTTGCCCTTGGCCGCGATTTCTTCGTACTGACAACCGTAAAGAATGGTGAGAATGTTCATCTCTTTTTTTTATAAAAATAATCGCTGCCCGGATCCTGAACATACCACGAAGACGGTATTCCTGTACCGTTGACAGAAAATCGTAATTTAGGCCTATGAAAATAGCTGTTATCAACGGTCCCAACCTCAACCTGCTGGGCGTGCGCGAGCCGGAAATATATGGACGCGAATCATTTGAAGACTACCTGGACGGACTGAAGGCACGCTTTCCCGAAATTGAGCTTACTTATTATCAGAGTAATATAGAGGGAGAGATGGTAGACTATATTCAAAAGACCGGATTTGAAGTGGATGGCATCGTACTGAATCCTGCTTCTTATACCCACACGTCTGTAGCCATCGGAGATGCAGTGGCCGCCGTGCCGGCACCGGTTGTGGAAGTGCATATTTCCAATGTGCATGCCCGCGAAGAATTCCGCAAGTTGTCGCATGTAAGTGCGCAGGTATCCGGCACCATTACCGGTCTGGGACTGAAGGGATACGAACTGGCCATCCTGTATCTGCAATCGTTGAAAAAATAAAAAGAAAGAAAATTCGTTAAATAAGCACTATGGAAATCAGATCTTATATAATGATGCTGGTCATGCTGGTGGCATTGAAGAGCCAGGGGCAGTGGAAAAGCTTTCAGCTCAGCCCGCGTGGCGATACGCTTAACCGCGTGGATATGAAAGGGCAGAAGCAGGGCCCGTGGGTAAGTCATGTAGATGATTTGCGCGGTGAGCGGGGTTATGAAGAACAGGGATATTATGAAAACGACGTCAAAGACGGGCTTTGGAAAAAATTCTCGCTGCAGGGCGTAAAGATTGCGGAAGAAAATTACCGTTGGGGCAAACTCGACGGCAAATGCAAATACTACACTTACAATGGCGGACTGGAACGCGTTGAATCATGGCGCGCGATAGACCCCTCACGCAAATTCGATACGGTAAGTGTATACGACCTTAAAGATCCTTCTAAGGAACTGCAAAGAGTGGTGGTAAAAAACGAGGGCAGCTCCGTTAAACATGGTACCTGGATTTTCTACGATCCTGTTCAGGGCGTTGAAGAAGCACGCGAGAACTATGTGCTTGGTAAACTGGCAACCGACGAAGGCACCACCATGGAAGAAGATGATCCGCTTGCGCCTATCGATATGCGCGGAAAGACCGCTAAAAAAGACTCTGTAGGCGCCAAACCGAAGAAGCCACAAGCCATACTCGACTACGAAAAGAAAAATTCCGGCAAGAAAAAGATCAAGAACCGGGATGGAGCCACCGGACTTTAAGGCTTCACATTTTTACTAAAAAAGCGGTGGAAGAAGAGTAGCTGATAGCTCACTGCATTTCCCCAATAATCCCAATTGTGTGTACCGCCGCGTTCGATATAATCGTGCGGTATTTTCAACTTCATCATTTTCTGGTGCAGGGCTTTATTGTCTGCGTAGAAAAAATCATCCGTACCGCAATCAATAATCACCGCCAGGCTGTCGGCCGGGCGTTTTTTTTCAATCACATTCATCACGGAATACTCATCCCAGTTTTTGCGGTTGCGAATGGTATCGCCGAGTCTTTTGGCAATATCGAATTTGTTGCGGAAAGGATAGAGATTAACGCCGCCGCTCATGCTGCCGCAGGCACCGAAAATATCTGGATGGCGGAATGCGAGAAACAAAGCGCCGTGTCCGCCCATGCTCAAACCGCTGATGGCGCGGCCATTTGCCTGGCGGATGGCGGGATAATGTTCTTCAATATAGGCGGGTACTTCATTCGCTATATAAGTTTCATATTTCATGGAGGCATCCACCGGGCTGTCGAAATACCAACTGCTGTAATCGCCGTCGGGACAAACGATGATCAGCTGCCATTCATCTGCATAAGCTTTTAAAGCAGGCACTTTCCTGATCCAGTTACTATAGCTGCCGCTGTAACCGTGTAACAAATAAACGGTTGGCCATTTTTTGTCGCCGGGTTCTTTGGCGGCATCTGGCCGGATGACCACGCAGTTGATTTTTTTCTGCATGCTGTTGCTGTAGACGACAACAGTGTCGACTTCGGCGGCGTGGATGGTGGTGGCCAGTATAAGAACAAATGATATAAGTAAAAGTCTTTTCATTGAGTGAGTAAGTCAATAAGTGAATAAGTCAATCAAATTTACAGATTCTTTGGGCGGTTCATTTTCACATTTACACATTCCGCCATCAGCGGACACATTTTCACAATTTTTTTGGGCATTGCCAAAACCTGATGTATATTTGATATCAAAATGATATCAAACTACGTTTATGGAAAAAATTATTAAACCCACCTCTGGTTTTCTGGCGCTGGTACTGCTGCTGCTCAGTTTTGCTGCCGGCATCGTATGTATTGTAAAAGGCGTACCTGCCAACGAAGGAGAACCGAATGCCCTGTTATGGATTGGTATTGTCGCGGTTGTATTGTCGCTATTTCTTATGGCAGGCATTACCACCATCAACCCCAATCACTCGCGGGTTTGTGTATTCTTTGGCAAATATGTAGGCACGATCAAGGACAACGGGCTGAAGTATGTAAATCCGCTGTATACTAAAACCAAGATCACGCTTCGTGCGCAGAACCTCGAAAGTTCGAAGCTGAAAGTGAACGATAAAATGGGTAACCCCATCGAGATCGGCGCGGTGATCGTATGGCAGGTGAGAGATACGTATAAAGCCGCGTTTGAAGTGGCTAACTACGATCAATATGTGAAAGTGCAGAGCGAGGCGGCCGTGCGTCACCTGGCCAACAGTTTTCCTTACGACAACCTGGAAGACGAAACCGCCGACATCACCCTGCGCGACGGTGCAGAGAAAGTAAATGAAATTCTGGAAAAAGAGTTGAATGCCCGTCTGGCTCCGGCTGGTATCTTTATCATTGAAGCGCGCATCAGTCACCTGGCTTATGCCGCAGAGATCGCCGGTGCGATGCTGCAGCGTCAGCAGGCAACAGCGATCGTAGCGGCGCGCACCAAGATCGTAGAAGGTGCCGTGGGCATGGTAGAAATGGCTTTGGCGCAACTGGCATCCAAACACATCGTTGAACTGGATGACGAAAAGAAAGCAGCCATGGTCAGCAACCTGATGGTGGTATTGTGTGGCGAAAAAGCGGCTACCCCGGTATTGAACACCGGTACATTGTATCAATAATCCCAACCCGGTAATAACCGATGGCAGATAAGAAATCATTTGTCTTACGCATAGACAGCGAAACCTTCAAAGCGCTCGAGAGATGGGCTGCGGATGAATTCCGCAGTGTCAATGGGCAAATAGAGTGGATGTTGCATCAACAACTGAAGGAAGCCGGCCGTCTGAAAGACACGCCGCCGAAAAAGACCAGGCCGAAGGACGGGGAATAGTCAATAGTGAATGGTCAATAGTGCATTAAAAAGCCATGGTTCGTGTATACACGAACCATGGCTTTTTAACTTAATACTTAATACTTATAACTTACTACTTCTCCCTCACTTCGCGCGTTGCATCGGATTCACACCCTGGCTTTGGCCACGGGCCGCGTTAAGCTTTTGCTTGTAAGCGCGGAAGCGGGAAGGAGCCGGAATTTGTCCCCAGGTGTTATTGCTCTCGTCGATGTCGGCTGTTTCGCGCATAGGATCAAGACGGATAGCCGTTACTTCTTTGTCTTTCATAAAAAATTTCACTACCTGCTTTTCGTTGGCTCTCCAGATCTGTGCAGGAATGCGGTCAACCTGTTTGGAACCGTCTTTGAATGTCCATTCAACGATAATCGGCATCACCAGCCCGCCTTTGTTGCTGAAGCTGAGTTCGTAAAAATGTTTGCCGGCAAATTTTTGTTTACCTGCCGCATCCAGTTGTTCATAGGGCACCTGCATCGTTGTGCTGTAAGTGCTGGTGTCAACGGAAGCCAGACCACGGGCATAACGCCAGTAGAAATCGCGCGCAGCCGTATCGCGGTCGGTATAGAATTGTATTTTCTTGTCTTCGCGGTTGCGCACTTTTGAAATGTCTTCAAAGTCATTTACCAGTGGCTTTTCGATGCGGCGTGTCATGCTGCGGCCATTGGGTAGTGCCGCATCTGTATCGGCGCGTGCATATTTTACGGAGTCGAGAGAGATGTCGCAGGCATCGGTGCTGTAGAACCATCCGCGCCAGAACCAGTCGAGGTTTTCGCCGGTGGCATCGTTCATGGTACGGAACAGATCGGCTGGTGTCGGATGTTTGAATGCCCAGCGGCGTGCATATTCTTTAAAAGCGTAGTCAAACAATTCACGGCCTACTACGGTTTCGCGCAGAATATTGAGACCTGTTGCCGGCTTTGCATAAGCGTTGGGGCCAAAACGTGCAATGTTTTCCGAGTTGGTCATGATAGGCTCCAGTTCGTCTTTGGGCAACTTCATGTAATCGGTGATGCTGTAAGCCGGACCGCGTTTGCTGGGGAATTTATTGTCCCACAGTTCTTCAGTGAGGTATTCAACAAAAGTATTGAGGCCTTCATCCATCCATGTCCACTGGCGTTCATCGCTGTTGATGATCATCGGGAAGAAGTTGTGTCCTACTTCGTGAATGATTACCCCGAGCATACCATTCTTGGTGCCTTCACTATAAGTACCGTCTTTTTCCGTACGGCCGAAGTTGAAACAGATCATCGGGTATTCCATACCATTGGAAGCCTCAACGCTGATAGCAACCGGGTAAGGATAAGGAATGGTGAAGTCGGAATATGTTTTTACTGTGTGGGCCACAGCTTTGCTGGAAAACTTGCGGTACAAGCCGTATGCTTCTTTTCCGTAGTAGCTCATGCACATGATTTTCTTTCCTTGTACATTTTGCGGTACGGCATCCCACACAAATTTGCGGGAGCTGGTCCAGGCGAAGTCGCGTACATTATCGGCTTTATAGATCCATGTTTTTTTGGCTTTGCTTTTTTTGCTTTCCGCGGCTTTGGCTTCTTCAAGCGTTACCACTTCCACCGGTTCGCGGGAGGTTTGGGCTTTCTGCCAGCGACCGAGTTGCGCGGGCGTTAGTACCTGCGCATAGTTCTGGCATTCGCCGGTAGAACCAACCACGTGGTCAGCCGGAACGGTCATCTGTACTTTGAAGTTGCCAAAGGTGAGGGCAAACTCGCCACGCCCGGTAAACTGGTTGTGCTGCCAGCCCTGGAAATCGCTGTACACGCAAAGACGGGGATACCATTGTGTGATGGTAAAAAGGTAATTGCCGTCTTCGGGAAACAGTTCATAACCGCCACGGCCGCCGCGGCTCATGCGGTCGGTAATGGTGTAATGCCAGTCTATTTTGAACACGAAGCGTTGTCCGGGTTTGAGAACAGCAGGCAGCTCAAGACGCATCATTGTTTTGTTGATGGTATACTTGAGTGGTTTGCCCAGTGCATCGGTTACTTTGGTGATCTGGTGTCCGAGTTTGTTATCGGTGTTGCCTTCTTCCAACCGGGCGAGGCCGCGGTCGGTGAACACCTCCGGCATCGTGGTTGAATTCTGGTAATTCGCATTGTTGACGCTGCTGTGCTGGTTTTCGTCCAGTTGCAGCCACAGATAGGTGAGCGGGTCCGGTGAGTTGTTGAAGTAAGTGATGGTTTCACTTCCGGTGAGGCGGAGATTTTCTTCATCCAGTTCTGCACGGATATCGTAATCGGCGCGCTGCTGCCAGTACTTTGGACCGGGAGCACCGCTGGCGGTACGGTATTCATTGGGCGTGGGAAGAATAGTGCCCAGCGCTTCGAACTTGTTACCGTGGTTGCTGCCAGGGTTGTTCTGAATGTTCTGGGCCATGGTTGCTGCAGCGAAAAAGCTGAAACAGGCGACCAGTAAGGATTTTTTCATTTGATGCTGTTTGTGTATACCTAAGAGCCGCGCCTGCGGCGGGCTGTGTTTCCGAATTTGTGGCGGTTTAATGGTTGACAGCGCTAGATACGTTCCAATACCATCACGGCCGAAAGGCCAAAAACGGCGGCGGAAACAAATATCACATATTCGCGGCGCTCCACCCGGAAAAAATCCAGGATAATCTTGGCAAAAAGCAGCAGTACTAATACAACCACCAGTTGTCCGGCTTCCAGTCCCACGTTGAATCCAAACAATCCCCAGCCGAGACTTTGATCGCTGGCCAGCATCATGCGGATGCTGTTGGCAAAGCCAAGTCCGTGTATCAAGCCAAAGAACAAAGCCAGGAAATAATTGATCCTGACCGTACGGGGCGTGAATTTACGTTGAAACAGATTGGAAAAAGCGGTGATTACGATGGTGACCGGGATCAATACTTCCACCAGCTTGCTGTTGATGCGCACGATATCCAGCACGCTCAGCGCAAGCGTAAGCGAGTGCCCGATGGTGAAAGCGGTGACCAATATCAGTACCTGCTTCCAGTCGCGCAGCGTATAAATAGCGGCCAGGGCAGCAATAAAGAGCTGATGATCCAGTGCGTCGCTACTAATAATGTGTTTCCAGCCTTCTTCGAAATAAAAAACAAAGTCCTGCATCGGCTCGACCTCCCGGTGCGTCTTTTTTACGGATGATAAAAATGATTTGCGTGACGGGCGCTACGCTTCAAAATAAACCAGACTTTTGTAAACGAAAAAATAATTGTGTTAATGGCAACATTGATTTATAAATGGTTAATGCTTTTCTGGCTGCTGCCGGGTACAGCGCAGGAACAGGCAAAGGAGGTTCATCCGTTTCACGTAAGCACAACGGAGATTCAGCATAATGCGGCGGAAAAGACCCTGGAGATCAGTTGCCGCATTTTTACTGACGATTTTGAAGATGCTTTGCGCAAGGTTTACAAAGCCAAAGCGGATTTTTCCGCACCCGCGATGAAAACGGCCATGGATGAGCTGGTAAAAAAATATGTTCCGGCCCATCTTCAGCTCTCGATCGACGGCAAGGCTGCTGCCATTAAGGTATTGGGTTGGGAAAAAGAAAGCGAGGCCGTGTTTGTGTACATGGAAGTGGACAATGTGCCGTCCGTTAAAAAGGCGGAGGTGGTCAATACGGTCTTATTTGATCTTTTCGACGATCAGATGAACCTGATTCATTTTTTTGTAAACGGCAATCGGAAAAGTGTGAAGCTGACGTATCCGGAGAAGACTGCGGCATTTGCTTTTTGAGAAAAGCAAATGAATGTGAAAATGTGTGGTGTGGAAATGTGAAAATAAGCGTAAGTCCTGTTACCTCTCATTTGGCATATTTTGCGAAGCGGAGATGCAAGGAGAGATTTCGCTGTGGCTGTCGGTTAATGCCGGCACGCCCCGGGGCTCTGGCTGTTTCATTTACACATTTACACATTTTCACATCGCGCTAAAGGCGCACTATTCTTCCATTTCTTCCCGGATTTGGGGGCTGATTTTTACCAGGATTTTGTCGATCCGGTGACCATCCATGTCTACGATCTCGATAGCGAAACCATGCCAGTCCACCCTGTCGCCGGTATGCGGGATGCGTTCGAGCTCATGGAGAATAAAACCGCCGAGTGTATCGAACTCCTGTTCGCCCTCGTTCATGTATTCCGTCTTTTCAAAACGCGTAAGAAAATCGTAGAAGGGGATTTGTGCATCCACGAGGAAGCTGCCGTCTTCACGTTCCACGATCTCGTAATCCGGAATATTCGGTTGGGGCATTTCACCAATGATGGCTTCGAGGATGTCGTTGAGGGTGATCATGCCGAGGATGCTGCCGTATTCGTCCACGATGAAGCAGGAATGAAGCTGGGATTCTTTGAACTTCTCCATCACCTGGAACGCGGTGTTGTTTTCCGGTACGAATAACGCGGGGCGCATCAGGTCGCGGAACAACGCATTGTCCGGGCTTACATAAAGGTCTTTGATCGATACTACGCCTTTAATATTGTCGATATTATTATCGCAGATGGGATAGATCGAGTGGGGCTCGGAAGTGATCTTTTCCTTGATCGTTTCTTCAGAATCGTTCAGGTTGAACCAGATGATATCGCTGCGGTGGGTCATCAGCGAGGTGATGTTGCGGTCGCTCAGGTGGAAAACGCGTTCGATGATCTCCTGTTCGGTTTCTTCGATAGTACCTTGTTCGGTTCCTTCGCTGATGATCGCTTTGATCTCTTCTTCCGTTACCTGGTTGTCGTTGGGTTTGAGGCTGAAGATGCGCACGATCAGGTTACTGGATTTGCTCAGCAGCCAGATAAAGGGGTGCGTGATCTGGCTGAGAACACGCATGGGGCCTGCCACAAATTTTGCAATGCCTTCGGGCTTGGAAAGTCCGAGACGTTTGGGTACCAGTTCGCCAAAAATGATCGTGAAGTAGGTAACAATGATAACGACCATCGTAGTGGCGATGCCTTTGCTGTAAGGAGCCAGGGCAGGCCATTTATGCAGAAACGCGGCAAAATCATCCGTGATCTGTTCGCCGGAATAAATACCGGTCATGATACCGATAACGGTAATGCCCATTTGAACGGTGGAAAGAAATGTTTCGGGTTTATGAGCGAGTTTGAGCGCTTCGGCCGCCTTTTTATCTCCGCGGTTGGCCTGTGATTCAAGTCTTGATTTACGCGCCGACACCAGTGCAATTTCGGCCATTGAAAAAAGGCCGTTCAGCAAGATCAGTCCTGCCAATATGAGTATTTCCATTTAAGAAGACAACGTTGGTTGTTTATCGAAGATAGCGAATCCGAAGCGCTTATTGAAAAGCCGGGCTGTAAATGTTCCCACAGCCAGTCCCAGCAGGGTGCCGCCGAGAACGTCGCCGGGATAATGGACACCCACGTAAATCTGCGCATAGGAGATAGCACCGGCCCACAAAAAGGCAATCCACGCGTGCCGGAAAACAGGCCGGAAGGTAAAGTAGAAAAAGCCGGCCACACCGAAGTGATTGGCTGCGTGATTGGAAGTGAAGCTGAAACCGCCGGAGCAATGGTCTACCAGCAGCCGCACATTGGTCCAAAAATCCGGATCACTGCAGGGGCGCAGGCGTTCAAACCCGGCCTTGATGATCCGCGCACCGATCATATCGGTCATGGAAGCGGTCACCAGCAGAAAAAGTACCCACCACCAGCCTTTCGCTTTAAAATTGTGGGCGGCCAGCACGATCAGGAAAAGATAAAGCGGCGCCCAGTTGAGTGAGTTCCGGAGAAAAGGCATCAGGCTGTCGAAAAACGGATTGGTCATCTTGCTATTAATGACCATAAAAAGCCATTGGTCCCAATCTTTCAGCATATTTAGTATGGTGGATTGCAGTAAAATGAGCATGGCAGCAAAGGTAAGGAGGGAAGGCGTAAGGTAGAAGGCTTAAGGTGTAAGGTTTAAGGCGTGGGGTGTAAGGTGTAGGGTGAAACAGCCGCCCGATACTTCGGGCCGAAGCTTCAGCCATGGGTTATAGGTAATAAGTTTTAAGTTATAAGTAAGCAGCCGGGAGCATCACGCGGGCCGGCCTTTCAAAGCCTTGTTCGCAAATGCGGCTTTGCATACTGAGGCCGATACTTCGGCCCCTCGAAGGGAACAGCCGGTTGTAAGTAGTAAGTTTTAAGTTATAAGTAAGCAGACCCGCGCTGTCAGTTCATGCGGACACGAACCAAGGGATGCCCATTGACGATTCACCATTGACCATTCACTATTCACCATTGACGATTCACATTCCTTTAACACCTGTTCATTTTGCTAAAACCCTTAATAGTACTACCTTTGCAGCGCAATTGAGCAACCATTAGGTACCTTATTTAGTCAGTGATAGTTCAGAACCGCTTCTTTTAACGATTCTTCAGGTTTTTTCTTCGCACTACTTGCTCATCGGGGGGATATTAGTTTAACAAAAAAAAGATTGTAAGATGAAAACAAGTGTATTGCCATCTGTGGTACAGATGGAACCTGCAGTGCTGCAACAATTAGTAGCTGAAGTAAAAGAAACCCTGGCAACGGACCTGCAATTAGCAGTTCCACGCCAACGTCGTTCATTCGGAGCCGTGGATATCTGGAATATCCGCCGTCGCGGTAAAACTGCCGCCGGCCGTATCAGAACCGCCAACTAATCGACGATATAAGCCCTTGAAAAACACCTGCCCCGTTTTTTACGGGGCTTTTTTTTACCGTTTATCCCGGCTCTGCCGCTTCGCTCCGCGGTTACTTTTGTGAATCCGGGGAAAAAGCATTTTTTTGTGGGCCATTTAACTATGCTGTCCCGGTTCCGGATACCTAAAACCCTGATATGGGTGACCAACCTGCTGGTCATTTTCTTCCTGATCTTCACTTTGTTCAGGCTGGCCACGTTCTGGGCTTTCCGTCCCAGGGCAGTTTCGCTATCCGATGCACTTCCGTCTTTCCTCATGGGCATTCAGTATGACCTTCGCTGGATCGCTATCGTGCTGCTGCCCATTGTCGTCATCAGTACCGTTCCGTCCCTGTCGCCGTTTTATTCCGCCCGCAATAAAAAATGGTGGACCGGCTATCTCGTTATCGTCACCTTTATCATCTTTACTTTTTTCGGTGCCGACTTCGGCAGCTTTTCCTACAACCAGACACGCCTTGATGCCGGCGCCATGAATTTTGTGGAAGACCCGGGCATCTCCCTGCATATGATGTGGCAAACCTACCCGCTGCTTTGGATGGTACTCGGACTGGTGGTGGCGGTGGCACTTTTCCGCTGGATGTATTTCAAAAGCCACTGGCACGTCATCAACCGCACGGTCGGATTGGGCATTCCGCATCGCCGGCGTTATTTTATCGTTTCCGCACTGGTATTGGCATTCCTGATCTACGGAAGAGTGGGCTGGCCGCCGCTGGCCTGGAAGGATTCCTTTGCATTACGCGATAGTTTCCGCTCTTATCTCGCACTCAACCCGCTGCAGAATTTCTTTGCCACCCTGCGCCTGCGCAATCCTGACTACAACGAACAAAAAGCGCGCGATGCCTATCCCCTTGTCGCCGAACTTTTACAGCTGCCGCCGGGCAAGTCATTCAATTACCGAAGGGTAATTTCTCCCGGCAGCCGCGCGCTCGAAAGCCGCCCCAACGTTGTGCTCGTGATGTGCGAATCGTTCAGCATGTATAAAAGTACGATGAGCGGCAACCCGCTGAACACAACACCTTATTTCGATTCCATTGCCCGCAAGGGAATATTTTTCGAACGTTGTTTCTCTCCGCATTTCTCCACGGCCAGAGGTTTGTTTGCCCTGGTAACAGGTATTCCCGACGCACAGTTATTCAAATTTTCCACGCGCAATCCCGAAGCCATCCGCCAGCGTACGATCATCGATAATTTCGAAGGCTACAATAAACATTATTTTCTCGGAGGAAACCCCGGCTTCAACAATTTTGAAGGATTGCTGCAGAATATCGACGGGCTGCAAATGCATACGGAGAAAGATTTCAAATCACCACGGGTAAATGTATGGGGCATCAGCGACAAGGATCTGTTTCTCGAAGCCAATACCGTTTTCCGCGAAGAACAGAAACCGTTTTTTGCCATTATTCAAACCTCGGATAATCACCGGCCCTATATGATTCCGGAAGCAGATACGGATTTTGTGAAATTGGAAGTGCCGGAGGAAACGCTGCGCAAATACGGGTTTGAATCACTCGACGAGTACAATACTTTCCGCTACTCCGATTATTGTTTCCGCAAATTTCTGGCAGCGGCGGAAAAAGAAAGTTATTTCCATAATACCATTTTCATTTTCGTCGGCGATCATGGTGTGGCGGGTAATGCCGAGGCCGTTTATCCGGCGGCATGGACAACACACCGTCTTACCGACGAGCATGTGCCATTGCTGTTTTATGCGCCCTATATCCTGCAACCGCAGTGGAGAAAAGAAGTGGTGTCGCAGATTGATGTATTGCCTACTGTCGCAGGCATGATCCAGCAACCTTACGTGAATACGACCATGGGGCGCAACCTGCTGGACAGCGCCAAAAAACACAACTTCGCTTTTGTAACGAATACGGCCGGACGTATCGGTATCGTCACCGATGAATTTTATTTCGTCAAAAACCTTGATTTTCCCGATGAGCAGCTTGTTCCGGTAAAATACACGGGCACCAGTTACACGCCTGCCCAGCGGGACTCGATCACCCGGCGGCTATCCGATTATACCACAGCGCTATTTGAAACGGCCCGTTACATGCTGATGAATAACAAGTTGGATTAGTGATGATTATCCCCGTTTCAGCAATATTCCGCCCCAAACATTTGCGTTTTCCCGTATTTTTGCGTCCCTAAAGTGGGCTAACCTACTACTGAACATTAAACAACTTTGCACGTGTCGCTGATCAAGAGTATATCTGGCATCCGGGGTACCATTGGGGGACAACCCGGAGATAATCTTACCCCGATCGATATTGTAAAATTTTCCGCAGCATTCGGCAGCATCATTGCCAATGGCAAAAGCGAAACCCGTATTGTCATCGGCCGTGACGGACGCATCAGCGGCAACATGGTGAATCAACTGGTGGTGAATACACTGACCGGCCTGGGCATTCATGTGATCGATCTCGGACTTTCCACTACCCCTACGGTGGAACTTGCGGTAAAAATGGAGAATGCCGACGGCGGTATCATCCTTACTGCCAGCCACAACCCCAAAGAGTGGAACGCCCTGAAGCTGCTCAACAGGGAGGGCGAATTTATTTCTGCCGAAACAGGCGCTGAAGTGTTGCAACTGGCCGACAGCGGTGACATCACTTTCGCATCGGTAGATAAATTAGGCACCGTTACAGAAGACGAATCCTACCTGCAGAAACATATCGATGCGGTGGTCAATTATCCGCTTGTAGACCGGGAAGCGATTGCTGCGCGCGGCTTCCGCGTGGTGGTGGATGCTGTGAACTCAACCGGTGCCATTTATGTGCCTGCATTGTTAAAAGCACTGGGCGTGGAAGAAGTGATCGTGCTGAATGAAACCGTGAACGGACGTTTTGCCCACAACCCCGAGCCATTGCCCGAACATCTCACGCAGTTGAGCAATGAGGTAGTAAAACAAAAGGCGCACCTCGGCATTGCCGTGGATCCGGACGTAGACAGGCTTGCTTTTGTTTGTGAAGACGGAAGCATGTTTGGTGAAGAATATACACTTGTTGCCGTGGCCGATTATGTATTGTCGCAACGCAAAGGCAATACCGTGAGCAATATGAGCAGTACGCGTGCATTGAAAGATGTAACGCTGAAGCATGGCGGCGAATATTTCCCGTCGGCAGTGGGAGAGGTGAATGTGGTGACGAAAATGAAACAGCACAATGCCGTGATCGGTGGCGAAGGCAACGGTGGCATCATTGTGCCGGATTTTCATTATGGCCGCGATGCGCTGATCGGTATCGGTTTATTCCTCACACACCTGGCAGGACATAAGAACGGTATCAAATCACTGCGCAGCCGTTATCCCGATTATTTTATTTCCAAGAATAAAATTGAATTGGCGAAAGGAGTGGATGTAACACCCATTTTTGAAAAAATACGGACCAAGTATAAAAGCCATCCCGTTAACACCGAAGATGGACTGAAGATCGAATTCGATAATGACTGGGTACACTTACGCACCTCCAATACCGAACCGATCATCCGCATTTATTCTGAAAGCAGTTTTGAAACAACTGCCAACAATATTGCCCTGCGCCTGATGCAGGATATCAAGGAATTCAGCTAACACTGACAATCTCTAACGGATCGTTTGTATGGAAAGAATTTATTTTGACAATGCCGCTACCACAGCGCTGGACCCCGAAGTACTGGAAGCCATGCTTCCTTACATGACTACGCATTTCGGTAATCCGTCTTCTATTTATTCTTATGGACGCGAAACACGTCTGGCAATAGAAACGGCACGTAAGACCGTGGCGCGTTTGCTGAATGCACACCCGGGTGAAATCTTCTTTACCAGTGGTGGTACCGAAAGCAACAATACAGCGATCCTCTCAGCGATCCGTGACCTGGGTTGCCGGCATATCATTTCTTCTCCCATCGAACATCATGCGGTACTGCATACCATCGAGCATTACGCCTGCGGCGAAAATGTTACCAGCAGTTTTGTAAAGCTGCTTCCCGACGGTCATGTGGACCTTGCCGACCTGGAGGAGCAACTCAAAGAACAAAAAGAACGTTGCCTGGTATCGCTCATGCATGCCAACAACGAGATTGGCAACCTGCTCGACATCGATGCGGTGGGCAATCTCTGCAAACAATACAACGCGATTTTCCATTCCGATTGTGTGCAGACAGTAGGGCACTATCCGCTGGACCTGCGTAAAACGCCCGTTCATTTTATTTCCGGTGCCGGGCATAAATTCCATGGACCAAAGGGCGTTGGCATTCTGTATGTGAATGACAATATCCGCGTGAAGCCGTTCATCTTTGGCGGCGGCCAGGAGCGTAACATGCGGGCTGGTACGGAAAACCTTTATGGTATTGTTGGTTTTGCGAAAGCACTGGAGCTGGCCTATGCCCGCGTGGAAGAAGAGCATAGCTATATTCTTTCCCTGAAAAATTACATGCGTGAAAAGCTTATAGCTACGATCCCCAATGTGGGCTTCAATGGTGATAGCGAGGGACGATGTTTGTATACCGTGTTAAGTGTGGCATTTCCCAAAACCGAGAAGTCGGAAATGATCCTGTTCAATCTCGACATCAACCAGATCTGCGTATCCGGCGGCAGTGCGTGCAGCAGTGGAGCCGATCAGGGTTCGCACGTGATCCGCGCCATTAACAACGATCCCAATAAAGTAACGGTAAGATTTTCTTTCAGCCGCCACAATACCCGCGAAGAAGTAGATGCGGTGGTGAGCAAACTGACCGAGTTGATCTGATTAGAATTCCATTAGAGATAATACCAGGGATTCCTGCGTGTGGAACTGATATAATTCCGGATGTTGCGCCAGAAGGCGAGAACCATGTAGAGAATAATCGGTGATCCCATGGTAAGCAGGGACGTGTAAATGAAGTACTGCCGGATCCTGCCCGCAGAAATGCCGAGTCTGTTACCGATAGCACTGCATACGCCGAAGGCGTTCCATTCCACAAAATTCTTGAAGCGGTTCATACCACTAAGATAAAAATATCCGCTGATTTCCCGCAATACCCTGTAAGTGGTAGTTTATTGTGTTATATTCTCCCAAAATCCTTCATAAAGCCCCTGATTTTTCGTAATTTCGCAAGGCTTAGAAAGAGGGGTAGCCAGGTCTGTACCCGGTCTTTTTCTCCCCTTTCCATTATATTCCACATTTACAAAAATTCTGATATGCCTTTCGATCTCGACTTAATCAAAAAAGTGTATGCTGACCTCCCCGGAAAGGTCGAAGCCGCCAGGAAGCTGGTAGGACGGCCCTTGACCATGGCAGAAAAAATCCTTTATGCCCACCTTTATGCGCCTGGCACTGCGGCTTATGAACGCGGGAAGGATTATGTTGACTTTGCTCCGGACAGGGTAGCGATGCAGGACGCAACAGCCCAGATGGCGCTGCTGCAGTTCAGCACTTGCGGTCGGGATAAAGTGGCGGTTCCTTCCACGGTACACTGTGATCACCTGATCCAGGCCAAGCAGGGCGCGGTAGCTGACCTTGCCACTGCCAACGAAGTGAACAAAGAAGTATATGATTTCCTGGCTTCTATTTCCAATAAATACGGTATCGGTTTCTGGAAACCTGGTGCCGGTATCATCCACCAGGTAGTGTTGGAAAACTATGCATTTCCCGGTGGCATGATGATCGGAACGGACTCTCATACTCCCAATGCCGGTGGTCTCGGAATGATCGCCATCGGTGTAGGCGGCGCCGATGCGGTAGACGTAATGGCCGGCCTCCCCTGGGAATTGAAAATGCCCAAACTGATCGGTGTGAAACTGACCGGCAAACTGAATGGCTGGACCAGCGCAAAAGACGTGATTCTCTGGGTAGCAGGTCAGTTGACCGTAAAAGGCGGTACCGGTGCTATCGTAGAATATTTCGGTGAAGGGGCGGACAGCATGAGCGCAACCGGTAAAGGCACCGTGTGTAACATGGGAGCTGAAATCGGCGCTACCTGCTCACTGTTTGCCTACGACAAAAAAATGAGCGATTACCTGCGTGCAACAAGCCGTGCTGAGATTGCCGACCTGGCCGACGGTGTTCGTGAACACCTGCGTCCTGACGAAGAAGTAGCCAATAATCCAGCTCCCTACTACGATCAATTGCTGGAACTCGATCTGTCTACATTGGAACCCTACGTAAACGGACCGTTTACGCCCGATCTGGCTACGCCGATCTCGCAGATGGCAGAGACCGTAAAAGCGAACGGCTGGCCCGAAAAACTGGAAGTAGCCCTGATCGGCAGTTGTACCAACTCTTCTTACGAAGACATCAGCCGCAGCGCCAGCATCGTAAAAGATGCGTTGTCCAAAGGACTGAAAGCAAATTCAGAATTTACCATCACTCCGGGTAGCGAATTGGTTCGTTTTACCATCGAGCGCGATGGCTTTATCAATACATTTGAAAGTGTGGGCGGTGTGGTGCTGGCAAATGCCTGCGGTCCCTGTATCGGTCAGTGGGCACGTCATATCGACGATCCTAACCGCAAGAACACGATCATCACTTCTTTCAACCGCAACTTCGCCAAGCGTAACGATGGTCTGGCCAGCACACACGCATTTGTGGCCAGCCCTGAGATTGTAACAGCAATGGCGGTTGCCGGACGCATTTCTTTCAACCCACTCACCGATACACTGGTGAACGAGAAAGGAGAAGAAGTGAAACTGGCAGAGCCTACAGGACATGAATTACCACCCAGAGGATTTGACGTGGATGATCCGGGTTACCAGGCACCTGCAGAAGACGGCAGCAGCGTGAAAGTAGTGGTACAACCCGACAGCCAGCGTCTGCAACTGCTCACGGCATTTGCACCCTGGGAAGGGACCGACCTGCTGGGTCTCAAACTGCTGATCAAAGCAAAAGGCAAGTGTACGACCGACCACATTTCTATGGCAGGTCCCTGGCTGAAGTTCCGTGGTCACCTGGACAATATCAGCAACAACATGCTGATCGGTGCCCTCAACTACTTCAACGATAAAACCGACTCGGTTAAAAACCAGCTTACCGGCGAATACGGTCCCGTACCTGCTACGGCCCGTGCTTACAAAGCTGCTAACGTAGGCAGCATTGTGGTAGGTGACGAGAACTATGGAGAAGGTAGCAGCCGTGAACACGCAGCGATGGAACCACGCCACCTCGGTGTACGCGCCATCCTGGTACGCAGCTTTGCCCGTATCCACGAAACCAACCTGAAAAAACAGGGTATGCTCGCGCTCACTTTCGCGAACAAAGAAGACTACGATAAAATACAGGAAGACGATAACATCGATATTCTTGGTCTGCCGAATTTTGCACCTGGCCAGCCACTGACGGTGGAGTTGAACCATGCCGACGGCACCAAAGATCTGATTGTTGTTAATCATACTTACAATGCCCAGCAGATCGAATGGTTCCGTGCTGGTGGTGCATTGAATGTGATCCGCTCCGAGTTTGCACGTAAGAAGACAGAAGAAGCTGCTGCATCCTGAGAACGGGACAAGATGTTTATTACAAAGTCCCGCCAGCGCGGGACTTTGTAATTTGATAATTTGAAGATTTGATAATTTGATACCGAAGCTTCTGGATTCAAAATGATTGAAGAATAGGCTTTTGAATTATTTGAATTTACAATTTTTTAACCCGCCAACCTGTCGGTCAGTCAATTGATCTACAGGCTTCGGCACAGAATTAGTAAATACAAGCGTATGAAAAAGAAGAATATGCTTTTACTCGCAATTGCCGCCGCTGCTGTAACTGCCGGACTGGTAGCTTATTCTGCTGCGCGCCGTACCCGTGCCAACAGACAATTACGCCGTGTATCCGACGAAGGATATGAAACCGCCCACGATGTGCTGTTCCCTGACAAAGGCCATAAAGGCCCGAAACTGCACTATGGTCCTGTGCTTCCGTCCTGATCATCAGCTTCCGGACAATACAAATACACTGACAGCGCTGGTGGTGCCGTTCAATGTGACGCAGTATTCTTCCTGCTTTGCACAACAGGGCAGCCACTGCGCAATAAAGGGCTTGGCCATTAGCCGTTGAGGTGTACTCAACAGAATGGTTGTGCCTGCGTTTAAAAAGCGATTCAGCACAATTGAAAGACGGTCAAACGCTACAGGATCATAATTTACATCGCTTAGTAATACCACATCTGCAGCAAGATCTGCGGGCAATTCATTCCAATCCAGCAATGCTGTGTTGAAATTGAGGAGACCGGCTTTGGCTGCCGAACGCCGGCAATAGTCCACTGCGCCGGGTGCATAATCACTGCACAAGATAGTTTTGGCATAACGGGCTGCATATAGGGAGGGGAGGCCAAGGCCTGCCGCGAGCTCGATGACTGTCTTTCCCCGGATCAAACCAGGATGGGCGGCCAGGAAACGGTGCAGGCCCAGGGAAGCGGGCCAGGTCTGCGCCCAGTACGGCACAGCACCATCATCCCCTGACAGGTGTTTGCTGCGGATAGTAGCCGGATCCGGTACAAAAAGACATACGATATCCTCCGCCTCTCCGAAACAAATCCATTGATCATCCATGCCGTAAAGGTGTTGAAAAAAATCTACACTCCTCCGGGATTGAGCAGGGTTTTCTGACGGAAGAATCCGGGTGATTCGCTGTAAAACTTCTTAAACATCAGGATAAAGCTGCTGCACTTTTCATATCCCAACTGATAGGCCACTTCTTTCACTGCTATCTGTTTTTCTTCCAGCAAATGCCTTGCGTGTTCCATTTTCAATTGCAGGTAATAATCGTAAATGCTCCGGCGGTAAATCTGATGAAAATATCTTTTCAAAGTGGATTCACTCAACGATACTTTTTCTGCAATCGTGCGGATACAAGGCAATTGCGACTCCAGGTGCTGGCGAAGGATATCTTCTACTGCTCGGATCTTTTCCTCGTAATAGGCCGCAGGGGAATTGTCCAGCGTGGAACGCAGCGACAGGCCATAGAGGAAATCACTCAGCAAAGTGAGTGCTCTCGCTTTGTTGTAAAGACGGTCGCGGTTCTCCGAAATAAAATGATTGTGAAACTCCGTCAGCGATTGCTGTAAGGTGAGTGACACCGGTTCGTGAAACACAAAAGCTTTTTCATCACTCGCCATTTTATTGAGGAAACGTGCAAACGAAGTATCGTCTTGACCGAATGTATTCATCAGCCAGTCGGGGTGCAATTGCAGTACAAGCACCTTAGCCGCCCTGCCGGGTGCGAAGGTGTAAGTAAAGTCTGCATCACCGGATTCGAAGAGGGTTTCCATGGAAGCATTGAAGCGGAGTTCGCGCGCCATAGAAGGGCCGTTGATATGGAACTGGTCGGGAGTGAGGATAAAGTATAGTTGGAAAAGACGTGGTTGTCCCGGTATGCGCGCAGGGCGGTTCACCGTAAGAGAATCTTTCAACTGCAGGTCCCAGCAACTGATATGAAATCCGGGTTCTACCTGTGCCTGCTTTAAAGTGCCCTCACCAGACTGAAAGGGTAACGTAATAGTATGTCCCGTCAACTCAACGCCGGCGAAGTTGGCCAATTCCAATAGGGTATAAACGGCGAGATCATCACCTTTCACAGGACTAGCTTCATTCATAAGAATAGGTTTGATCAAATATAGAAAAACGTATAAAGTATATCAATAAGAGTTAGGACTTACCATATTGACGCCGATCATTTCCGGTGAACGGATAGGGGTATTGGTTGAACGTTTTAGGGTATTTCCCTCCCTTCATCCTGTCTATCTTGCTACCGGTTCTGACTGATTTTTTGATTTCTATTATACCTTTTTCATAATGGAGTGGTGGACACACTTCAAGATGGATTGACGGACAGTTTATTCGAATCTCGACCGTTCCCTGCAAGGAGGGAACGGTTTTTTTATTTATATAGCTGGCACAGGCATTGCAACTTTTAATTATAAAAAATACATTTATGAATAAGTCTGTATTGCTCACTGCTTTGACATTAGGCGCCGCTGTAGTATATTGTCTTCACCTGTTGACAAGGGATAGAAACACTGTACCTAAAATGAAGGCTGTTCCCCACGCGGAGTGACCAGTGTGAAGTAAAAAGTTGTTCCTTTACCCGGTACACTTTCCACGCTGATTTTTCCGCCGTCACGCTCGATAATACTGCGGATCAGGTATAAACCGATACCGCTTCCTTCTGTTGTATCAGATGAAAACCTCGAAAAGGGAGTGAAGAGTTTGTCTGAATGGCGAACGGCATCAAATCCCTGTCCGTTGTCGGAATAAGTAAAATGAATGCCCGTTTCATCCGGTCTTGCTGTTAAATGAATAAGCAGGTCGCGTGAGGGATCAGCATATTTGATGGAATTCGAAAGCAGGTTACGAAAAATACTTCTGAGGTAAGTTTCAATAAACTGAATTTCGGCCACAGCCTTTAATTCCGTCTGCAGTTGTATCGTCTTTTGCTGTACCGACTCTGCCAGTTCTTCATATACTTCGCGCACGATCAGTTCGGGGTCGAGAGAGGTAACGATGTTGGCCGACAGATGGTCGATCCGGATCACCTGGTTCATACTCCTGAGCGTGTTTTCAAGATTGGTGGCCGAGCGACGGATAATCTGGAGGAGGGAGCGCTCTTCTTCCGGTAAAGCGAATGGATTCATGAGCTCCAGCGACAGGCCGAGCTTGGTCACTGAATTTTTGAGATCATGTGAGAGTGCGAACGTGATACGTTCGAGATCCCGGTAACCTCTCTCAAGTTCCCGGCGGCTTTTTGCGGCAGGATTATGACGGTCTTTCAGGCGGCTGTCTGGTATATCCCGCGGAACCGGGAGTGATGCTACCGTATCATTGGCATGGCGCACGCTCAGTAAATACTGCTCGCTGGGCTGACGAATGGAAAAAATAAGTGGTTCCGTTTGCGGCAATTGAAGCTTGCTTCCATGATCCGTTACTCTCGATGCGAAATGGAATTGTTCCTGAAGCGTGGCGCCGGCATGACGTGCCAGCCATACCGCTAATTCATGGGCATAGAAAATATCAGTTTCGGTATTAAGCCTGACGAGGCCGACGTCTTTACTCATTCTGATGTCAATGTTAGCCGCTTTAGTCTACCAAAACTATCAGGGAAATCCCTGATTTTCAACTGTGAACTTTCAATAATTGCTTCAGGTCCTTACTTTTAAGGCCAGAAAAGAACAACTACATGACAGGAAGGATTAAAGTATTTCATTTGGAAGATTACAAGATTATGCGGGATGGCATTAAATTTTTGTTATCGCAAGACCCGCAAATCACAGTGGTAGGCGAAGCTCGTAACGGAGATGAGTTGATAGAAATGCTTCCGCATCTCGATGTCGACATCCTCCTGCTCGATCTTTACCTGGATGGCCTGGAGGACGTGCGCTCCATGGATGGTTTTGCGATCTCTGAGTATATCCAGAAAAACTTCCCCGATATTAAGATTGTTGCCCACTCGGTGTACAATGATGCCGACCGTGTGGCGCGGATCATGAATTCCGGAGCAATGGCTTTTGTGTCTAAAAAAGCCGGTTATGAAGAGTTGGTACAAGCTATTAAATTGGTTCACGGAGGAAAAAAGTATATTTGTACGGAGACCTCCAAGAAACTGAAAAATATCAATGAATTTTTGGATGGTATCGTGGACACGCTGCGGGGTGAAAAAGACTTTTTCTCTCAACGCGAAAAGGAAGTTCTTGAGTTATTAGGCCGTGGTTATTCGACCAAAGACATCGCCAAAGCCCTTTTTATCACGGAGAAAACAGTTGAAACTCACCGGAAAAACATGGTAGATAAGGCAAAGGTGAAAAATACGGCCGAACTGGTTGCATTTGCATCTGCCCGAGGTTTTTTAAAACATTAAACTACAAGCCGTGTTTGAAGATATCCGTTTACTGGGAAGCCTTTCAAAGGATGGAGTTTTCGTGTACGATATTCCTACCGAAAAATTTGTGTACCTGAATGATGTACTTCCCAGGATTTTCGAAATAAAGAAAGCTGAGCTGGTACAACAACCCAGCCTCGTATTCCCGCTGATCCGTTCTGAAGACGCGTATTATCTGCGTCACCGTTACACCCAACTTTTGCTAGACAAATGTTTAACCAATAATGAATTCCGTTTACAATTTGCAGATGGACGGATGCTTCATCTTTCCCTTGATGCATATTTAATTGCTGAGCATTCTGTGATCGTTGGATTTGTGAAAGACCAGACCCTGGAAAAAGAGCACGAAGATTACATCATCAACTATGGTGCAAAGAAGGATACGTTGCTCGATATGATGACGCATAATCTTTCCGGGCCCTTGCAGCTTACACAGAACATTCTTCGCTGGATGCAGCAGACTTACAAACATGACGCGCCTGCCGATATTCATGCCCAGCTGCAACTGATAAAAAACAATACGCAGGAGTGTCTTGATATCATCAATGATTTTTTACAGGAGGAGCATGTTGAGTCGGAAAGAATATTTGTAAAAAAGACAAGATTTGACCTGCTCGAGCGGATTTATAATACGTTGGAGAAGATCATTGCGCTTAATAAAGACCGGAAATTCAGAATCATCACAGACCTGGAAAACCTGAATATCACTACTGACAGCGTGAAGTTTTTCCAGATCGTTCACAACCTTGTTTCCAATTCGATCAAATTTACGCCGGAGAATGGCGAGATCGATATCATGGTCGAAGAAACTGATAAGACGTTTATCGTACGCGTACGTGATAATGGGATTGGTATTCCTGTGCGGCTGCATGAATCCTTGTTTGAGCGGCATACGCCGGCCCAGCGTTATGGATTGAACAAGGAAGAGTCCAAGGGCATGGGCCTGTCGATCGTTAAAAGTCTTACACATTTGCTGGAAGGCAAGGTGAGCTTTGAATCCGAAGAAAATAAAGGCTCCGTTTTTTCTATTGAGCTGCCAAAAGACTGATAAGATCAGTCCTGTAACTCGAAAGAGATTTCTTTGGCTGTAATTCCCAAATGACTTTCATGGAAGGTGCAAATGCCATTGCGGATAATAAGTATCTGCGGTGACTCGTGCACAACGTTCATGTCTCCCGCAACGCGGTTGGAGATTTCTCTGAACCGGATAAGGTCGAGGAAGTGGTAGTCTGCATTCTCCGGCAGTTTGCTTCCTTCAAGGCGTGTCTGTGCCACTTTGCTCACGGAGCAGCGCGTTGAATGTTTGAAAACCACTTGCGGGCGTTGTGAGGAAGCGGCCAGGAGAGATTCCCATTGTTCATTAGATTCCAGTAGTGTCCAGTTCATGCCAATATAACAAACTTGTGGGTGGAAGGTTTAAGGTGGAGGAGTAAGTGATAAGTTATAAGTATTAAGGTTTGGTCCCGCAGGCTGAGGCTCCCGAAGCCAGTGACTGACGGAGAGAGTTTGTTCGACACCACAAGTGTTCAGAACGTTTATCCCCAAGAGTCGCTTTTAGCGCCCTTGTTGGTCTCCCGACCAACAAGCAAGCAAGCAAGAGTCGGGTTGCTTTGGTAGGTTAAGGTCAACATCGTACATGACTCAAGGATGAGCAGGACCGTTGGTTTGGAGACCAACGGTAGCGTGATGTCGGGTTGACAGGGTTTAAAATTTTCCGAATAGTTGTGGTAGAGACCAGAAACAAGGCTGTTGGTTACTGAATAATCCAAATTAAAAAAGATCCGCAGGCTGAGGCTCCCGGGGCCGGCCATTGCCACAAATCAACTGCCACCTTGTGGGGTGGAAGCATGTTTCAGCTCCAAATCAAAATGCTCTTTTAACTTGCGTGCGGATTTTATAAAATCCTGTATGGCATTAAATAACATTTCTCTCTCTGTCGAACCTTTAAATTGAAAATCTGCCGGATCAACATCTATGACATACATGCCATCAATTTTCGTTTCTTTGTACGCTTTTTTCTTTAGTGACATATTGAATGATTTACGGTTAAAGAATTAAACTGCATATTCCTGAAAATTCGGTAATGTTCTCTTTGAGAATTTCCCGGTTTTTTTCAGATTCAATTATTTTTTCGGATCCTGGTATACTGCTCGAAAACGTAACGATACCAACGATTTTTTGAGTCGAACGGCTATATTTCCTGTCAAATGCAAATATTGGTGTGCTGGCAACAAATCCATTACCTGAGATCGTTGCTCTTTGTTGTTCCGTAAAATTCAACTGATCTATGGAGCCCGGGATATCTCTTATTATTGTTCTTCCTATCGTATAAGCCTTACCGGTAATTCCCTGCCTTGCGGTAATCCTGAATTGCTTGTTCATCATATTCCCCGGAGATAACCATACGACGTCCAGGCGACGGACGAAAAACCTGGCAGATATTCTTCGAAAAACAGAGCTGCCAATTGCTGGTTCCCAGGTACAGTAAAAAACACGTCTTGGAATCATGATATTGGCCACCAAAGGGGACCCTCTGAATATTTCATGATCGAGATAAGTGGCAATCAGGTTATCAATAATTGTCCATTTATTGTTTTCCTGCCGTTCATATTTTTTCAGCGGTGCGACAACTGTTATGACATGCGTTAGTATCGTCGATCCTCCAAGGATCAGGGTGATAAGGAAAGGCGCATTGCTATAGTGATTACGCAACCACCGGTCGATCTCCGGCAATCTGATCAGGATAATGACCAGACTGAGAAGAGGCAAAACATATATAAGCGAGATTTTTTCCATTAGTCAGGAGATCACTTTTTCTCAAAACTAAGTTGGTGCTAGGGCGATAGTCGTATAATAAACGGGTAAGTTATATTTTTTACTTCCAACGTTTGGATAAGAACCCTATCTTCAACACCATGCATTCGCCCATACCTGTTATCCTGTCTCAGGTTTTTCCGCAGGAAGAACTTGTTATCCGATCCGTTAACCGGATCAGCGGCGGAGATATCAATGACGCTTTCATGGTGCTGACCAATAACGGTCCTTTTCTTATCAAAACAAACCATACATCCGCTCCACGCTTTTTCGATGGTGAATTACGCAGTCTCAACTTATTGGCAACTACCAATACGCTTACCGTTCCGAAGCCTTTTGGCTCTGGTAAGGTAAACGGTATACAATTCATCGTTATGGAATGGCTGAATACCGGCCATCCGGATAAACATTTCTGGGAGGATTTCGGAACCGGCCTGGCTTCCCTGCATGCGCATTCAAATGAGTTATTTGGTGCAGCCGGTGATCAGTACATCGGTACGCTTCCGCAGTCAAATGCACAGGCAACTACCTGGCATCACTTTTATCGCGATCAGCGTATCATGCCTTTGCTGCGTGATGCGTTGAATCAGGGACTTTGTACAAGAGAGGATGTCACCTGCGGAGAACGTTTGTGTAATCATTTAGCAGAGCTGCTCCCGGTGGAGCCAGCCGCCTTACTTCACGGCGATCTTTGGAGTGGAAATTTCTTAATAAAGTCGGATGGTCATCCCGCATTGATCGATCCTGCGGTTTATTATGGTCATCGTGAAATGGATATTGCCATGACTGCTTTGTTTGGCGGGTTTGATCCTGTTTTTTATCAGGCATACAACGCTGCTTATCCTTTGCAACCCGGATGGCAGCAACGATTAGCTGTTTCGCAGCTTTATCCCTTGCTCGTGCATCTGCTTTTGTTTGGCAGCAGCTATTATGGTCGCGTCAAAACTATTCTGCAGGAGTACGGCAATTGATCAGGCTTTGTCTTTACCCCAGCGGAATGTATCAATGGTAAAGCCGGCAAGATCAAGTACGCGATCGCTGACCGTGGCTGCCACTTCTTCGACTGTTTTAGGGAGACTGTAATAGGAAGGAGTAGCGGGACAGATGATACCGCCGGCCAGTGTCACCGTTTCCATATTGCGGATATGCATCAGGTTGTAAGGGGTATCACGCACTACGCAGATCAGTTTTCTTCTTTCTTTTAATATGACATCGGCAGCTCTTGTAATCAGATCGTTCGACACGCCTGTGGCGATACGGCCGAGTGTACCCATAGAGCAGGGGATGACGATGAGGGTATCATAGCGCCCGGAGCCAGACGCAAAAGGGGCATTGAAGTCGTTCTTGTCATAGAACCTGAATGGATACTGCGTATACTTGTCATTGCCCAATTCCGTTTCCCATACCTGACGCGCATTGTCCGACATCACGATGGCAATATCTGACCATTGCTCCGGAATGGTTGAAAGACGATTCAAAAGACCCGCCGCATAGATAGAACCACTGGCTCCGGTAATGGCAACAACAACTTTTCGCATAAATGATATTTCAAACGTGAAGATACCCCAGTGAGGTGAGATTTTTTATGCAAACGTTTGCAGAACGATAACTACATCGTTATAATCTGCAAATTAATGTTTCGACATTGAGATGGATCAAGATTTTCAAAATCAGGGCCTGTTTTTTGAAAAAAAATCATTTAAATATTTTGCGTTAATTCATTATTAACGATATTAGCAGTGAATTTTCATAGGATAAGGTTTAATGGTTAATGGTTTTTGATTAGGGCCCCCCGATTTCCATCGGGGGTTCTTTTTTTTAGCACCTCTCCGTCGAAGAAACCATTTTTCCGGTATCGTTGCCGGAGCGCTGGCATAAAAAAAGAGCCTGCGCATGGCAGACTCTTTTTATTGCTTTTATTCACTGGTTATTTCTTCTCCGTTCCCAGGTTCTCCAGGATCCAGTTGGTCATTTTGCTCCACAGATGGAAGCTGGTATTATCGGGGCCACCGGAAATGCCGTGATTCTTATTGGGGTAGTAAGCGCTTTCAAAATCAACATTGCTTTTCACCAATGCCGTGATCATTTGCGTTGCATTCTGGAAGTGTACGTTGTCATCTGCCGTACCATGAATGATCAGGTATTTGCCTTTGATGCTGTTGGTGAAATTCATAGGTGCGTTATCGTCGTATCCTTTCTGGTTCTCGGCAGGCGTGCGCATGTAACGCTCCGTATAGATATTATCGTAGAATCTCCAGCTTGTAACAGGTGCCACGGCAATAGCTGCGGAGAATACGTCTGCTCCTTTGGTGATGGCAAGTGAGCTCATAAAGCCACCAAAGCTCCAGCCCCAATGTCCGATGCGGCTCTTATCTACATAGGGCAGGTTGCCGAACCATTTAGCGGCATCGATTTGGTCTTCTATTTCGAGTTTGCCCAATTGCAGGTATGTTTTCTTTTTAAACTCTTCGCCTCTGTAACCGGTGCCGCTGTTGTCAACACTTACTACAATGAAACCTTTTTGCGCCAGCAATTGATGCCAGAAGCTGATTGCGCCAAAACGGTTAGCTACCTGCTGTGATCCCGGCCCGCCGTAGTTGCAGAACAACACGGGATAACGACGTGACGGGTCAAAGTTGGCCGGCTTCAGTATCCAGCTGTTCAGTGTATCTCCTTTGCTGTTGGGAATGCGGATGAATTCGCCTTTTGCCAGGTCATATTCCGCCATTTTCTCGCGGAGCTTGCTGCTTTCGTTCACGGTCTTTATCACCTGTGCGCGGTATCCTTTTTTATCAGCGATGATCGAATGCAGGGTTACCACCTGGGGTGTATTGATATCAGATCTGTAGTCATAGAACTGCGTAAATTTATCGTTCAGCACGATACGGTTCCAGCCGGTACCGGTCGTGAGTGCGGTACTTTTTTTCCCTGAAAAATCGGCTACAAAAAAGTTGCGGTCCATTGGACGCGGATAAGCTGTCTGATAATATACACGTTTGTTGATCTCGTCTACGGCATTGATTTCTGTTACATCATAGTTACCGGAAGACAATTGCAGTTGCGTTTTGCCGTCGAAGCTGTAAAGCCAGATCTGGTTGTAACCACTCTTTTCACTGGTGAAAAGAAAATGTTTACCGTCGCGCAGGAAGTACCAGTCGTCGTGGATATCGATGTAATATTTGTTTTTCTCTTCATAGAGCAGGCTCGATTTTCCGCTGGCTGCTTCTGTCAGCAGCAGGCGGAGATTGTCCTGGTGGCGGTTGAGCCAGAAGATAACGAGGCGGCTGTCGTCCTGCGTCCATTTGATACGTGGGATGTAGATATCTCCCTGTGCGTAGTCGGCTTTTACCTTCCTGCCATTGCGTACATCATAAATATGTATCTCAACTTTTGAGTTGTCGTCGCCGGCTTTGGGGTATTTGTAGCGATAATCCTGGTTGTAACCATTGTTGTAGATGGTCATGTTGTATTCTTTTACCTGCGATTCATCGAATCGGTAATAGGCGAGGTAGTTGCCTTTCGGGCTCCACTGATAGGCCTGGGTGAAACTGAATTCTTCTTCATATACCCAGTCGCAGTTACCGTTGATGATGAAATTCCATTTTCCATCGGTGGTAATAGCGGTTGCCTTGGCCGAAGCGATGTCGTAGATATAAAGATTGTTGTCTTTTACATACGCCACTTTGCTGCCATCGGGGGAGAAAGTAGGATGTAAAACTTTTTCATTCTCCAGTTTGGTTACGTTACCGGTGCCACGGTGATACAGGTATAGGATGGCTTTGGAAGAATGGCGATAGATCGGTTCCGCATCGATGCGGATAAGCGCGAGGGATGTATCGGCTGCATTCACGATTACTTCAGAAGCGCGGCCGAGTGCCTTCCCTGCTTCATCTTTCAAACCATCGGTATTGATCTCTGAAGAACGGGTGCCGAAGTCGGCCGGAACAAATTCGCCGCGGAAGGTTCCTTTCTTATAAAGATCTTCCAGGGTAATCGCCTTTTTCTGGGCCTGGCCAAGCAGGGGCAGGAACAGCAGGGCTACAATGAGTTTACGCATGTTATCCATTTTTTTCAAGCTATAAATGTAAAGGTTTTAAGTAATAAGTTTTAAGTATTAAGTGATGGAAGGCTTAAGCTGTAAGGTGTAAGGCGTAAGGTATAAGGCTTAAGGTATAAGGCGTAAGGTATAAGGCTTAAGGTATAAGGTGGGAGGTTTGGGATGAGATTTATTCACTAGTTGAGTTGTTCATAAAAAAAGACCGCCGGGGCGGTCTTTATAATTCAAAATTTAAAAGTCAAAATTCAAAAATGACTGTCCGATAAACTCAGGGGCCGGAAATTAAAAACTCAGAAGATGAAAACCGGTATCTGAAGCCGTTTCAAATCATCAAATTTTCAAATCATCAAATTAATCTGCCATATCCGGAATGGCTTCGGCCTTATAAGCTCCTGCGTCCAGTTTTTCTTTGGTAGCGGAGAACGCCTGCAGCGTCTCTTCGATGTCTGCATCGGTATGTGTAGCCGTAGGGATGAGGCGGTAGATGATGTGTCCTTTCGGAATAACCGGGTATACCACGATAGAGCAGAATATGCGGTAGTTCTCACGCAGGTCCATTACCATGGCTGTTGCTTCTTCCACGCCACCTTTCATGTATACAGGTGTTACCACTGAATCGGTGTTGCCGATATCAAAACCACGTTCTTTCAATCCAGCCTGCAGTTTGAGGGCATTGCTCCAGAGTTTCTCGCGCAGTTCGGGTTGTGTGCGCAACAGGTCGAGGCGTTTAAGGTTACCGATCACGAGTGGCATCGGAAGGCTTTTGGCAAAGATCTGGCTGCGGATGTTGTAACGGATATAGTCGATGATCTTGCGGTCACCGGCAACGAATGCGCCTATTGACGCCATTGATTTAGCGAATGTAGAGAAGTAGAGATCGATTTTGTCCTGTACGCCTTGCGCTTCACCGGCACCGGCGCCTGTTGCACCGAGTGTACCGAAACCATGCGCATCGTCAACAAGGAGGCGGAAATCATATTTATCTTTCAGTGCTGCGATCTCGGTCAGTTTGCCCTGATCGCCGGCCATACCGAATACACCTTCCGTGATCACGAGTACGCCGCCGGCATTCTGCTTGTTCACCAGTGCAGTAGCGCGTTGCAGTTGTTTTTCCAGGTCAGCGAGGTCGTTGTGTTTGTATACATAACGGTGGCCGGGATGCAAACGCAATCCATCGATAATACAGGCGTGGCTTTCCGCGTCGTATACGATCACATCATGACGGCTGCAAAGCACGTCGATGATGCTTACCATTCCCTGGTAGCCGAAGTTGAGCAGGGCGGCATCTTCTTTCATCACAAAAGCAGCCAGCTCGGCTTCGAGTTGTTCATGATAATCACTGTTGCCGCTCATCATACGCGCACCCATCGGCAGTGCCAGGCCAAAACGTGCGGCACCGTCTGCATCAGCTTTACGTACTTCAGGATGATTGGCGAGACCGAGATAATTGTTGAGACTCCATACGATCATTTCTTTTCCGCGGAATTTCATGCGGCTTGAAATGTCTCCTTCCAGTTTGGGAAATGCGAAATAGCCATGTGCTCTTTCGCGGTGTTGGCCAATAGGACCATAATTTTTAAGCAGACGCTCAAAGATGTCAGCCATATGTTTATGAAGATTTTAGGTGAGGCCCCGCTCATGCCCGGGGCAGATGCTTTCCAAAAAAGCGTTGCAAAGGTAAGGTTTTGTCAGCAAAAAGCCCCGGCAAACTGCCGGGGCTAAGCTATTGAAGAGGAGTGCTTTAGTTCTCTTTTTTGCCGAATAGTTTCTTGAAAAGCCCTTTTTTCTTCCGGGGCTCATCGGCTGCGGAACCGATTGGTTTGTTGTTCGGGTCTTTTTTAGGATCTTTTTTCTGCGTACTGTCTTTTTTAGGCGTGTTAACAGGCGCATCCGGATCCTGGAACGGACGCGATTCGGCCGGAAGGTCATATCCTTCTTCCGTACCTACGCCCACGTCTTCCTGCTGCGCGCCCGGCTCAATATCCGAATCGATCTGCAGTGCATCCGCACTGAACATTTCATTGTCCATTTGTGCAGGCTGTACAAATTTGGCGTCGCGTTCGATACCGAGTTTTTTGTCGGCGTATACTTTTTTGAAGAAGTTTTCCCAGATAGGTCTTGCGGCTGCACCACCAAAACCGCCACTGCCTTCGTTGCGGATGAAGCGGTCGTCGCAACCAACCCATACGCCACCGAGCAACTGCGGCGTATAACCCATGAACCACGCATCCGAGTTATCGTTGGTCGTACCGGTTTTGCCGGCCATTTCAGCGGCGCCCAGGCGTCCGCGCAATCCTGCTGCGGTACCTTTGTCTACGGTTCCCTGCATCATGCGGGCCATTTTATAAGCCGTGATCTCACTGATCACTTCCTTGCGGTTGGCGCTGTAATCAAAGCGTTTGATCACATTGCCATTGCGGTCTTCAATGCGGCTGATGAAATAAGGCCTGGTTGAAAAACCTCTTCCCGCAAAAATGGTATAACCCCACATCATTTCGAAAAGTGAAAGTTCACAGGAACCCAGTGCGATAGAGGGGAACGCCTCTACTTTTGTCGGGATATTCAATCGTGCTATGAAATCGGTAAATTCTTTTACTCCCACCTGTTTCATGATATAAGCCGTAGCGCAGTTTTTCGACCATGCCAGTGCGTTGGCCATCGTCATCGTGCGGCCGGAGCAGGAGCGGCTTGTTGCCGGCACCAGTTGACCATTGCCAAATGATTGCTGCTGATCCACCACCTCCGTTTCCGGCGTGAAACCGCGTTCTTCCATTGCCTGTGTATACAGCAGCGGTTTTATTGACGAACCAACCTGGCGTTTGGTGTTGAGGTTGGCGTGGTCGAGTTTGTAGGTTTTGAAGTTGATGCCGCCCACCCATGCTTTTACCTCACCTGTTACAGGGTCCATTACCATGAAGGCCGATTGCACCATGGTACGGTGGTATTTGATGGAATCATAAGGCGTCATCACTGTATCTTTTTCCCACTGTTTATTCCAGGCAAATACTTTCATGGGCGTCTTTACAAAGAAACTTGCTTTGATCTCTTTGTCGCTCAGGTTGTCTTCCACACCGTTTTTCCATCGATCGCTGCGTTTCATTTCCCGTTCGAGTACGTTCTCGTGGTCTTTCCAGATCGAACCATTTTTGACTTTGCTTTGTGCCAGTAGTGCTTTTTGCAGGTTGGGCACCTGCGAAGCCATCGCTTCTTCAGCGTATTCCTGCATACGCGGATTGATGGTGGTATAGATCTTCAATCCGTCTTCATAAATATTATAAGAACTGCCGTCCGGCTTTTTCAGTTTCTTCAATTCGTTCTTTACTTCTTCGCGCAGTATTTCGCGGAAGTAGGGAGCATAACCGGTGTTTTCATCCAGCTTGCGGTAATTCAGTTTGATAGGCATGGCGCGGTAGCGGGTGGCTTCGGCAGCCGTAATATTTCCGTTCTCTTCCATGCGTGTCAATACCAGGTTGCGGCGATCGCGGGCAGGAACAGGATTGCGTCGCGGGTTGTAGACCCCGGGACCGTTGATCATGCCTACCAGCAAAGCGGCTTCTTCAACAGTGAGCACATCGGGCTCTTTCTGGAAAAAAGTACGGGATGCATTGCGGATACCGAACACATTATCAGAGAAAGGAACAGCATTCAGGTATAAAGCAATGATCTCTTCTTTGGTAAAGTTGCGTTCCAGTTTTACGGAAATGATCCATTCTTTCAGCTTCTGCATCATACGTTGCGCCTTGTTGGTGGCACGCCGGTTGAAGAGGGCAAGTGCCAATTGCTGCGTGATGGTACTGCCACCACCTTTACTGCCCAGTAGCAGCACAGCGCGCATGGTTCCTTTCAGGTCGATACCGGAGTGGTCATAAAAGCGCTTGTCCTCGGTGGCAATGAGGGCGTTGACCACATGCGGGGAAATATCGCGGTATTTCACCACGCTGCGGTTCCCCTCCGGCAGATAATATTTTCCCATCAGCGTTCCGTCCTCAGCATATACTTCGGACGATTGCAGGATGGAAGGATTTTCCAATTCTTTCATGGAAGGCATTTCTCCGAATACACCAAAGTTGGCCATCAGCACGAGGAGCACAAAGCCGAGGAAGCCAAAAAGGAAAATGCGCCAGAAAATGCGGACTGATTTTTTCATTCGTTTCCGTTTTTAGGGGCATGAACATAGTGGGTTCATGCAAACCGTTCGAAATTAGCAAAAACCCAGCCGCGGATTGAGCGTACCGGGTTTAATTTTTTCCCAAAAAACATCAGAATTTGCCAGGCAGTTTGTTCTGGAGGAATTGCTGGTATTTTCCAAGTTCTTTGTTGGTTTTCAGCAGTTCAAGGTTGGCCTGGCTGATGATCAGGAAGCTGTATTTGCCACCTTTCAGCCACGGAACGATCTGTGTGCTCGTTTTGGGCTGGTTCACGCTCACATATTCCAGCGCTTCTTCCGCGTTCTTAAACGGACTCATCAGCAGCAGGCGGTTGTCCGCGTCGATCGTCACCAATTCAGACGTGAGCGTCTTGCTGCGGTAGTTCTGCTGATTGTGCAGGTTGAATGCATTCTGCGCTTCGCGGATGAATACCGGGTCTACTTTATTCAGCACCACCACCACATAATGTGGTACATCGGCGTTGTAGTTAAAGGCATTCGGATCTACCGGCGGTGCCGCAGGCTTAGGCACAGGAGCTTTTACCACTGTATCGGGGCGCGGTGTTACAGGTGCGGTCACCGGTGGCTTAACCGCCATCGTATCCTTGGGAACCGGTGTAACGGCTACCGTATCAGGTGCGGGTACGGGCGGCGCTTTGGTAATGAGTGAATCGACAGGTTTGGTTACCACCGTGTCTTTTACAGGTGGTACAACTACAGGAGGCTTCGCCGCCACGGTATCTTTTACTACGGGTGGTTTTGCCGCAACCGTGTCTTTGGCAGGAGGCGGCGTTACCACAACCGGTGGTTTGGCGGCAACCGTATCTTTTACTACCGGAGGTTGAGGTTTGGGTACAACAGCTACAGGCGGCTGCGTAACAACGGCGTTGCTGTCTTCCGCAGGTCTTTCGATCACGAGGTTGCGGAGTTCTTCCTCGATTTCGGCACGGCGGTTCAACACGTTGAGCAGGTTTGTGGCTTTGGCGGCCATGGGAGTCTGGTCAAAACGGGATATGATATTATTCAGTACGCCTTTGGCCACACTGTCTTCGCGTTGACGGATATAATAGACGGCTTCGATATAGAGCAGCTGAGGTGTCCAGTAGCTGTTGCCATAAATGCTGTCCGCCGTTTTCTTGCGGGCAACGGCTTCCTGGAATTGTCCTTCGATGAACAGGTCGTAAATTTCTTCGTAGGTGCGTGTGGCAGCGGTATTCGATTTCTGGTCTTTCGGATTTTTTCCGGTGGTTACGATCGCCGTCAGGTTGCTATTGGGAAATTGTTGTGACAACTGATTTTTCACCGCGGTGGCTTTGGCCATTTCTCCGTTACGCTGGTAACAATAATAGAGGTTGAACAAAATGTCTTCCATCTGCGGATGTTGCGGGAAGCGTGTGCGTACGGCTTCCAGCGTTTCGGTTCCGGCGGGGCAATCTTCCAGATCCTGGATATAAATTTTGCCCAGTTCGTATTGGGCGGTTTGCAGGGAGTCGTTAGACTTCTGCAGGCTTTCGGGGGTCAGGGGCAGCCGGTTATAAAGTATATCGTAGGTGCTTTCGCCGCCGCCGGTTGAAAGATTCTGGTTTGGATTGGAAGGATCGGGTGCCAGCAGATTGTTGTTGTTCTGAATCTGGTTCATGAGCGACGCACTCCGGCGCCAGTTGTCTACGTTGGGACGTTTGCCCCAGCGTGTACGGAAATCATTTTCTCCTTTCTGGCGTAACGTGGAATTATAGAAATACCAATCTCCTTTCTGCGTATTGCCGCCGAATAGTGGCGGTGCCTGGTTATTGCCGGGTAATGGAATGCCGGTAGTGATGGTGCCTTCGTCTTTCAGCCCTTGTGCTTTGCGAAGCTGGCGGGCAAGTTTGCGCACGAGTTCTTTGCGTTCGTCTTCGGGAAGTGCGGCGATATGTTGCAGGCTATCCTGGCGTTCGATAATGTCGAGGTTGGTTACGATTTTACCGAGAATGGTTTTACGTGCGGTAATGAGATCGGGATCTTTCAATGCCGGGTCGCTCATGTTGAGGCTGTCGTAAAAACGGTGTGCATCGCGGTAAACGCGTTTCTGGAAAGAGAGTTCTGCCAATTGAAGAAAAGCCCGGTTGCGTTGTGATGCGTTGTTGGAGGCATAACGGGTACTTTTCAATAAAAGGGCAAGTGCTGCATCGGTATTGTCGCGCTCGAGTTCCATTTGCGCAGCCATATAATAAATGATGTCGCGGTAATCGGCGTATTTATCGCGGCGTGCCATTTTGAGCAGGGTGGAAATATTTTTCTCGATATAATTTTCTCCGCCGTCTTTGTTTACGCGGATGCTGGACAGGCGTGCATAGATTTCGAGAATGGGATCATTGGCGTGGCTGATGGCTTTGCCATAATATTTTTCCGCGTCAGCGTAGTTGTTACTCATCTCGAATAACTGACCGGCGAGGTATTCCCAGCGGGCTCTTTCCTGTCTGTTGGTGGCATTGTCCAGCGCCTGTACCAGGTGTACGGCGGCGCTATCCCAGTTTTTTTGTTTATAGAACATAAATGCCTGCACTTCTTCGAGGTCACTCCGAAGACGTGAAGGAAACTGCGGGTCGTCTCTTAATACAACAATGAGGCTGGATGCTTCGGCAAACTGGTCCATCATCAGGTGGTTGCGGATCTGCCAGATGAAAGCGTCGTTGCGGCTGGGTGGTTCGGAGAAAACTTTTTTCAGTACGTTTCTTTTCTCTTTCGTGCTAATGCTGTTGGCGGCGTTGCCGTCTATGCGGCTGCCAATGGTTTTATAATAACCGTCTTTTTCGCGGGGAGCAAAAGCGTAGTTAATGAACTGGAACATCAGGTAGGCCGAGTCGTGCTGTTGCTTCAGGTAGTAAGTGGCCCCCCATAATAAATACATATTGTCGATCCAGTCGTTGCGGAGATCATGGATGGCGATGCCGGTCTGTGTTTTATAACTGACCGAATCGAGTTGCGTGCTGTCGGAGGCTGTCGTTTCTAAGGAATAGTTGTAAAAAGAAAGTAACTGGGAGTAATCATCGCGGTAAGCCTGTTTGGCGCGGTCGATGATCTCGTTGAGTTTGTTATTGGCGTTGAAATACCAGTTGTAATGGGTAACGGTGTTCTGGGTAAAGCGGCGGAAGCCCGGAATCTTTTTGTCGGTGGACTTTTCGGACGCGAGTTCGCGGTTTTCGTATTCTTTAGGCTTGGCAAACTGGTAGGAAATGCCCATCTGCCCGAAACATGGTACGAGGAACAGGCACAGAATAAGACTAAAACCCAGGGAAGCAGTATTTCTTTGGACTTGCATTGGCCGGCGCAAACTAAGTTCTTAATAACTGAAATTCAAACAATTTAGTATAAAAGTAGGGCAATTTTTTTTGCCGAAGTGCGGCATTTGCCGAAGGCTTTGATAATCATGGATCGATGGGGAAAAGACTAAAGCCGGTTCGCTGGCGAGGTCAGCCTTTTTTGAATTTTGACTTTTTAATTTTGAATTACTCTTCCACAAAGCGGGATTGCTTATTTTTATCCGAGTTAATAATTCCTGATTATGGCAAAACTGGATCCCGGATCTACGCTCAAGCGGCTGCGCAACCGTTACCGGATGGTGGTGATGAATGACGATACGTATGAGGAGGTGGTAACGTTCAAGTTGTCCAGATTCAGCGTTTATGTGGGGTTGAGCACAGTTTTTGTGTTGCTCGTTGGCCTTACGGTGGCGCTGATCATCTTTACGCCGTTGCGTTATTATATACCGGGAGCGGCCAACCAGCAATCTTCCGGTCGTGAATTGCGGGAAGTAAAGATCGGGGTGGATTCGGTGAGCCGACAGATGGGCTACCAGGAAAAATACCTTGAAAACATCCGCATGGTGCTTCGCGGTGATATTCCGGTAAGCCGGGATACCACCACGCTGGAACTGCCAAAGGATGAATTCAGCGATGACTGATCCTTCATTTAATCCAAGATAACTATGTTCAATAACCCCAAAAAAACCGACATGCAGGAAAAAAGCATTTCCGGGGGCGCTACGCTGGTAAGTGCCGGCACCAGTTTCAAAGGCGATATCAGCAGCACCAGCGATCTCCGTATCGATGGTAAAGTGGTTGGCAATATCCAGAGCACTGCGCGCGTGGTGATCGGTGCCAACGGAGAGGTAGAAGGAGATATAACAGGTAACCAGGCTGATATCGTAGGCAAGGTATCCGGTAATATCCGCGCCAAGGAATTGCTGCAACTGCGCGGCGACTGTGTAGTAACCGGTAATCTTTATGCCGGCAAATTACAGGTAGAGCCGACCGCCACATTCAACGGGCATTGCCACATGGGTAATAATGTAGTGGAAATGGCCAATAAAGAACTTCCTGCACTTGCCAAATAAACGTGTTCCCAACTGGATGAATTACCTGGGGCTGGGTATGCAGCTCCTGGTGTTGCTTGCATTGGCCCTCTGGGGCGGAATGGAGCTGGACAAACGTTTCAATATGTCGCCGTTCCTGACGCTTACCTTACCTTTGCTTGTCCTGATCATGACTTTTTACCGGGTGATCAGGGAAACATCGAAACGAAAGAACAAAGATGAGTGAAACCAAAGGCTTCGGCCACTTCAAGATCCCCGTATTGATATTTGTTGTAATCACGGCAGGCATTCTGCTGGCGCAGCAACCTTTGGAGAAAGCGGATGTAGACTACAGAGTATTGCTGGGCGGCAACCTGATTCTTTTCCTGGTATCGGTTGCTACCGGCGCCATGGCGCGTAAAGCACTGGGCAATACCAATCCCCACGCATTCACACGTGCCGTATACGCCGGATTTGTACTTCGCCTGTTTGTGTGCGCCATTGCGGCCGGGGTATATATTATTGCCTCCGGCGACCAACTGAATAAATACGGACTCTTCGGCAGTCTTCTTTTTTATTTCGTCTATACTTTTATTGAAATCACTTCTTTGCAGCGCCTGTTGAAGCAAAAAAAGAATGCCTAAGAAAGACGTTCCGATCAATACACTAGAACGGTTCCTTCCGGACAACACCTATGCACCCGTACTGGCTTATCTCAATCAGTACAAAGTGCATCTCACCGTTACGCGCGACCGGAAATCCATTTTGGGTGATTACCGCCATCGTACGCGGCAGGATACGCACCGTATCAGTGTAAATGGTACGCTCAACAAGTATGCATTTCTCGTAACCTTATTGCACGAACTCGCACACCTGCTGACATTCGAACAATTCAGCAACCGTGTGATGGCGCATGGCAAAGAATGGAAAGCCATTTACGGTCAGTTGCTTCATCAGTTTCTCGAACACAAAGTATTTCCGGACGACATTGCGTCGGAGTTGCAGCAGACATTGCGTAATCCTGCTGCGTCGAGTTGTGCAGAAGAGGGACTGCTGCGCGTGTTACGTCGTTATGATCAGCGGCCGGCGGAAGTAAAGCTGGTGGAAGAACTGGCCGACGGTACTTTGTTTCGCACAACGGATGGCCGTATTTTCCGCAAAGGCCCGCGTTTGCGCAAACGCTTCAAGTGTGAAGAAGTAGGCACGGGGAAACAATATTTGTTTAGCCCGGTGTATGAGGTGGTGAGTGTTGCATAATACATAAGATGTAAGGCCCGAGGCTTCGGGCTAAGGTGTAAGGTGGGTGCCTGAGGCCGATGCTTCGGCCTGTCGAGGTAACAGCCGCTATAAGTTTAAAGCTGTTGATCACGCTTTTCACACAAAGTGCGCAAACTAATGAAGACCCAAAGTCGATTCACCATTCACTATTGACCATTCACCCAGCCTACTACAAATTCAGTATTTCACACCCATTATCACCCGGCTACTTTTACGTCATTCCTAATCAAAAACGGGTGACATGAAAAAGTATGTCTTTATTCTGCTGCTGACTGTATTGTCGGCGTCTGCTTATGCACAAGTAAGTTTCGGTCCCAAACTGGGATTGAATATTTCCAAACTTTCTTTTACGGACGATGATTTTAAAACCGGCTTCCGGCCCGGCTTTGCCATAGGTGGCGTAGTAAATTACAAGGTGATGGAGAAACTTTCGGTACAGGCCGAATTGTTCTATTCTATGGAAAGTACTTCTGAAAAGCGCATCAGCACCGATGCAAAAGGCCACATCAACATGAGCTTTGTGCATCTGCCCATCCTGGTGCAATATGCTGTCTTCAAAGGGCTTTATGCAGAGGCCGGGCCACAGATAGGTTTTCTGGTTTCTGCCAAAGAATCTTACGGCAGTCAGGACGCAGAAGATATCAAGCAATATTATAAAAAAACAGATATACGCTTTCCGGTTGGTGTCGGCTATAATCTGCCCATCGACGGTTTGAGCGCTGGTATCCGGTATTCTTTCAGCCTTTCAAAACTGAACACGGTTGAAGTGGGCGGCGGCAACCTGAAGTTTCACACGATCTGCCTCAGCGCTGCTTATCGTTTCTGACCCGTTACAAGTCGCGGATCATCCAGTGACTGCAACCAAAATGACCACTATTACCCAACGGGGCTTCCAGGTAACGGAACCCCGTTTTTTCATATAACCCCAGGGCATTGGTGAGTTCGGGCATCGTTTCGAGATAGACTTTTTCATAGCCCATTTCCTTAGCGGTGACCAGGCAATGCTGAATCAGTTTTTTACCGGTTCCTTTACCGCGGCCCTCCGGCAGTAAATACATTTTTACCAGCTCACAAGTGTTGTCCGGCAGTCCTTCTGTGGGAAATAATCCCGCACCACCCAACACCATATCATTTTCCTCCACTATAAAATAACAGGAACCGGACTGGCGGAATAATTCATACAACGAATCCGTGCTCGCATCATAATAAACCGTACCGGGATGATTCGCGCCGAATTCTTTCAGCGTATCGCGGACGATGCGGGCTATGACAGGATTATCTCTTTGTTCAATGGGTCGTATAACAGATGCGCTCATGCGGCAAAGTTACTGATCAGCGGATATGCACCAGCTTCCAGTTTACCTGGTAAGGATAGGGCTCGTAAAATGAGTTATCTTCATTAACCGTATAGCCGTCCAGGAAGTCCTGCTTTGCCTCGCGGATAAGGAGAAGGCCTTTTTCTTCCCGATTCAATAACAATAAACATTTTCCTTTGAAATATTTGACGTCGGAGAAACGCGGATAGACCGCCAGGCTGCGGTCAAATGCTTTGATGGCATCGTTGTATTGTTGCAGTTCGTAATAAGCAATACCGAGATAAAACAGTTCCAGTTGATGTTGCGACGGACCCGAGGGATCGGTTTGCTTTTGGAATAATGCCAGCGCTTCCCTGAAGCGGTTCAGTTGCAGGTAGCAAAGCCCGGTGTAGAAATCAAAACCGTGATCCATCACGCTGCTGTTGCCCCATTTCTTCCGGCTAAGCGCGAAGTCAGATAATGCGGCTTCATAGGTTTTGGCAAATATGCATTTGATAAAGGCGCGATAGGGCAGCAGCGTGGTATCACATTCAACGCCTTTGTCGAGGTAAGCCATGCCGGCCTCATATTTTCTTTGTTTGAAATAAGGCATCGCCCGCATTTGCCAGAGATAGCCGATACGTGGATTTTCTTTTAACCCTTTGTCGATCCAGGCGCCCCATTCAGGTGAAAAGATGCTGTGTAGTTCAGCGCCGCGGGTAAAATATTTTGCAATGGTACTGTCGGCAGGAATAGCCGGTTGTGCGTTTGATAGCTGCGTCACCAAAAGTAAAAACAGCAGGCAGTTGATCCGGTTCATAGCATGGTTTTGTCCGGACCAGACGGCCTGCCGCGGTTACAAGTTGCATCAGCTTTCCGATGGGGCTTCATAATGCACGAAATCGATGCCGATGCCGTTGGGGTCAACGATCGCAAAATGCGTATCGCCCCAGGCTTCTTTTCTGATGTCGATTGCCATCGGCAGGCCACGGCCTTTCAGCGTTGCATACAAGTCATGCACGTCTGCCACTTCGATAGTAAGAAATACACCCTGCCCCCGGAATGCCGGCCTGAATATCGACGCCTGGTTGTCCAGCTCCGGTTGGAGGAATGCAAGGTCCTGGCTGCCGTCCGGCGTATGTAACAATAAATACCATTCGTTTTTAAAGCGTATACCAAAACCTAATTGTTCCGTGTAAAATTTTTCCGTTTCTGCCAGATGGGGCGTGATGATGCCTGCATTGAGTTTCATAACAACTGAGTTTATTTTTTGAAAAGAATCCCGCGGTTTAACGATACAAAGTTGGGGTAAGTGCAGGCCGGAACCTTGTAAAAAAAGGACAAATCAACGGAACGCGGCGGCTGGTGTATTACCGAAAAGTGTTTTGAATTCCTTGATGAAGTGTGCCTGGTCGTAGTAGCCGGCAGTAAAGAAAATCTTGTTTTTCCGAAGACTTTCAGCGGATGGTTTTGCCTGTAGAATATGTTGAAAGCGTACGATCTTACTGAATGTTTTTGGACTGTCGCCAATGTATTCATCAAACAATCTTCGCAGTTGGCGGGGGCTGACGCCGGTGCCCAGGTTGTGGTTGAGGGAGGTCGTTCCCTGCGCACGCAATATGAGGTCGACGGCTTCATAGAAACGGTTGTCGGGTTGCCGGGCCGGATGGGCCAATGCTGTAAGAAACAGTTTGTCAAAAATGGAGGAAACCTGATCGAGGCCGTCCGTTATTGCATTCATTGAAGCAATGCTTTTGCTCAATGCAGGCACCACATTTTCCAGTGCTTCAAAACGGTTGGTCAGCGCTGCCGCTTTGATACCATATAAAAGCGGGAACGCACCCGGCAAAAACCGCACGCCGATATAATGGAACACATCCGGCAGGGGGAATTCGGTATAGCTGCTCGAAAATCCCATGATATATGGTTGGTCCGGGCGCGCCGTTTCAAAGAAAATATCCATGCAGCCATCGGCGACCACGCGATAGTGAAACGCAGTGTCCAGTGGCGCGAGGGTTTTTAATTCCCAATAACAATAGATCCAGTTTTGCAGGTCTTTGAGGGGAAGCACTTCACGATATAATACCTGTCCTTCCGATCCGCGCGTGGTTGGTTGCAGCGGACGGAAGAGCGTACGTATATCCGGAAGCGGTGACAACATCAGGCGGTTGTTTGTTGCAGTAGCAGGTCACTGTAAGAAACACGAACATGATCTTCGGGTTGTATGCCGAAAAAGTTGATGTAATGATCGCATTGCGCTTTCAGTTTGTCAATGCCAATCGATCCGTCCTGGTCAATGGCTTCAGCCTCGATGAAGGTGCCCAGTCCGTTTACGGTATCGAAATGAAACTTCACATTTTCCACGAAATAAATACGGCGGCGTTTCTCCACGACCACCTTGATGCCGTGTACTTTTTCCAAGATGGCTTTCAGCGAGTCGTCGGGCTGATGTTTGTACAACAGGATGTTCGCCTGTTTGGCGCCGGCTTCATCCGGGCGGTCATACCAGATGAGGGCATTTTCAATATTGCCTTCGCGCAGTTTGAGTCGCCCCGATGTTACGTTGTAATAGGTATCCTTTTGCAGGTCTTCACCGGCAAAACGCGGAGTGAGTGTTTGCAGTTTGGTTTCGTGAACTGAGGTATCGTTTACCCGGGCTTTGAATTCAATATTGGTAATGGACATAATTGCGGTATTGTTCCGCAAAGGTACAGATTACCCATTTTTCAGAGGCCTTCCAGGAAGTTATCTGTGATATAATCCACTACTGACGACAGGTTGCGTGTTTCTTCAAATACGGCCAGTTGCCTGTCGGCGCCTGTACCGTTTTCGAGGATCTTATGTACATTTTCCACGCGATGGCGGCTGCCGAGGTGGTCCAGCACCGGATCGATGAAGTCGAGCAGTTCATAGATCAGGGCACGCGTGTTTACTTCCTCTTCTTTACCAAAGTCAATCAGGTAACCGTCGATGCCATAGCGGCTTGCGCGCCATTTGTTTTCATTGATCAATGGCCGCGAATACTGGATGAAGTTGAGGTTCTTATGCCGCAGCATATAGATGCGTGCGCACACGGCCTGGAACAGTGCCGCCATGGAAATAGTTTCGTCCACGGTCATCGGTATGTCGCAGATGCGAAACTCAACGGTGTTGAAGAACGGATGTACGCGCAGGTCCCACCAGATCTTTTTCGCATTGTCGATACAATTCGTTTTGATCAGCATCTTCACATAGTTGTCGTATGCTTCAATGCTTTCGAATGCATCGGGAATGCCGGTGCGGGGAAATTTATCAAACACTTTTGTACGGAAAGATTTATACCCGGTGGTACGTCCTTCCCAGAAAGGGGAGTTGGTGCTGAGCGCATAGATATGTGGCAGGAAGTAACGGGTGGAATTGGCAATGTGATTGGCCATTTCCCGCGTTTCCATTCCTACGTGTACGTGTAAACCAAAAATGAGATTGCTCCGTGCCGCCTCCTGCAATTCATTCACGATTTCGCTGTAGCGTATGTGATCGGTGATGAGCTGACTTTCCCAATGGCTGAAAGGGTGCGTACCCGATGCACCCATCTTCAGGTCGAGTGACTCCGCGATACCGGAAATGGTTTTGCGGAGCAGTGCCACATCTTTGTAGGCTTCGTCCACATCCTGGCAGATATCGGTGCCTACTTCCACTACGGCCTGGTGCATTTCTGCTTTTACTTTGTCCTTGATCACTTTTTGTCCTTCATGCACAATCCGCTGTTCATGGCTTTTGAGCTCACGTGTCACCGGATCGAGGACCATGTATTCCTCTTCAACGCCGAGGGTAAAGCTTTTATAGTTAAGCACCATTGGTGGTAAGTATTGTGTTTTTCTGCAAACAGTTGTTTTCTGTGATTAAACGAGCGACAGTTTATTGCTGCTGCGTTTTACGTATTGTCCCCAGGTGAGGTTGTCTTTGCCTTCTTCTGCTGTCTGTGCTTTTTCGATGGCATAATTGGCAGCGGTTTCCACTACCCATTCGAAATTCTCTTCACCTACGCTGGCTTTGTCGGCATCCGGTGCGGGGTTGCAGAAGTCGATGGCATATGGCACTCCGTTCCGCAGTGCTAACTCTACGGTATTGAAATCATATCCGAGGTATTGATTGATGCGCAGTACGATGTCGGTCATTTCCTGCAATTTCTCGGGTGTGGGAGAGAAGTCGGCTACATAACGCAGATGATGCGGATTGCGCGGCTCATAAGGCATGATGCGAACGTGTTTGCCGCCGATACAATAACAGCGGTAGTATTCTTCGAAAACGATTTCTTCCTGCAGCAGCATTACGAGTTGCCCCGTTTCACTGTGTTTCTGGAAAAAATCATCCACGCTGTCGAGCCGGTAAACGTGTTTCCAGCCGCCGCCGGCAAAGGGTTTCATGTAAGCGGGAAAGCCGACGTATTTAAAAATGGAATCCCAGTCGAGCGGGTAAGCCAGGTTGCTGAAAGATTCATTGCTGGTATCATCCGGCAGATCGCGGGAAGGAATGATGGCGGTTTTGGGAACCGGCACACCTACCTGCGTCATCAGGCAGTTGTTGAAATATTTGTCATCGGCACTCCACCAGAAAGGGTTGTTGATAACGGCGGTGCCCGTAACGGCGGCATTTTTCAGCCAGGTGCGGTAAAAGGGAATATCCTGGGAAATGCGGTCAATGATCACGCTGTAACCACTATGTACACCCTGCATCGCTTTGTCGATGCGAACCGGTTCGGCGGTAATGCCTGCTATATTTTTGCTGTTTACACGTGCTACGAAGGCTTCGGGGAAAGAACGTTCTTTGCCATGCAGAATTCCAATTTTCTTCATGAGATTGTTTTAAGGTAGTTGGTAAGATATTTTTCGCTCCCGAAGGGCGCGTAGTCAAGGGCTTTCCAAATATATTTTTTCAGCGTCAAAAAAACAAATAAGCTTCTGTGCTATTCGATTCATTTTGACTGATCGGAGGCATCAATTCCTTATTTTTGGCGCCATGCAACCTGAAAAAGTTTCCGGCGTACTGATAGAGCAACATATTATTCATTCGGATTATCTCGGAAAAGACCTGACTGTTGAATTCTTTCTTCCCCGTAATGTGGCGGAACCCGAGAGCATGAGCCTGCTGCTACTCAATGACGGGCAGCAATCGGAAGAGCTTGGACTGGAAACGATCTTCAACGAAGGCTACGCTTCGCAGTCGATAAGACCGGTACTGTGCGCGGCCATTCATACCGACAAAGACCGCAAATTCGATTACGGCGTGGCCGGTCACCCCGACTACCTCGACCGGGGTAATAAAGCCGCTCTTTATACTTCTTTTATAATAGAGGAATTGCTGCCGTTTATCAGCGATACCTATAAAGTATACAAATTCCGCGAACGGGCCTTTGCGGGTTTTTCTCTCGGCGGACTTACGGCGCTCGACATTGTATGGAACCATCCGGAGCTGTTCAGCACGGCGGGTGTGTTCTCCGGATCGCTCTGGTGGCGCAGCGTCGATCAGGAAGACCCTGACTATAGCGATGACAAACACCGCATCATGCACCAGGTGATCCGCGCCGGCACCTACCATCCGGGCCAGCGTTTTTTCTTTCAATGTGGCATATTGGATGAAACGATGGACCGCAACAACAACGGCATCATCGATTCCATCGACGATACACAGGACCTGATCCGCGAATTGGAGAATAAAGGCTATGACCGCGAAAGAGATATTTTTTATTTGGAAATGGCCGATGGCAAACATGATATTCCCACCTGGAGCCGGGCCTTGCCGGTGTTTCTGCAATGGGAATGGGGAGTGAGGTAGAAGGCATAAGGTTGAAACAGCCGTTATAGGTTTTAGGTTATAGGTGAAAGCCTGAAGTTTCGGGCTTTGCGCCTTTGCTCCTTATGCGCCTTTGCGTGAACCTGGCGCTGTTTTCACGTTAGGTTGCCAATAATCATGTTGCACGTCCATTCACGATTGACGATTCACGCTCGCTATTCACTCCTCAGGAAAATAATCCATCAAGATAGTAAAACCTGCCATTGAACACCCTGGCGCACCAGACTAATTTAAAGTTTTGGTTTTGAGACTCTTTTCCGTCTTTTTGTTACTAACGATTGTAAAGGAAAAAATATGCACAGGGACAGCAATTTGCCATTTGAAATGCCCGCCGTCGCCGGACATCTTCCGGTCAATTCGGCAGCCGATCCGGCGTTTCTTCCCGTACGTATCATTCGTTTACTCGATCAGCAGAGCGGTATGTCTTTTCCAGGCATACAAGGGCCTCCCTTTTTTCATGATCATATTAACCGATAAACGACTGCACCTTAACCTATGTTTGTCCGAAAGTATTTTGAAGCGTTTGAAGTGGGTGAACAACGCCGTACCACCGGCCGTACCATCACCGAAACAGATATTGTTGTGCACGCCGGCCAATCCGGCGATTTCTTTCCGCATCACATGGATGAAGAATGGTGCAAGACACAGCCATTCGGCAAAAGAATTGCCCACGGCACACTGATCTTCACCGTAGCCGTTGGCCTCACCGCCGATCACATCAACGAAGTATCCATGACCTACGGTTACGAACGCCTGCGTTTCGTTAAACCCGTTTTTATCGGCGATACCATTCGTGTAACCGTTACCATCAAGGACAAAAAAGATCACAAGAAACCCGCATACGGACTGGTCACCGAGCTCGTGGAATGTTTTAATCAACATGGTGACCTCGTGATGTTGTGCGAACATCTACTGCTGGTCAGCCGACAAAATTCACCGGCCGCATGAGTAAGATTCAGTTAAAAGGAATTACCTGGGGACACAGCCGTGGCATTACGCCGCTGCTGGCATTGGCACAGCGGTACAACGAACTGCACCCAGATGTGGAAATATCCTGGCGCAAGCGCACCTTGCAGGAGTTCGCCGATTTTCCGATAGAAAAATTGACGGAAGAATATGACCTGCTCATCATCGATCACCCCTGGGTGGGATGCGCGGCGGCAACCAATTGTGTGCTCGATCTTTCACAATATCTTCCCAAAGAGTATCTGGCCGAACAGGAAAAACATTCCGTCGGTTACGCTCATCTCAGTTATGCATACGGGGGGGGGCAATGGGCCCTCGCTATCGATGCGGCAACGCCCGTTGCCAGTTACCGGGCCGACCTGATCGGTACAGATATTCCCCAAAAATGGGAAGATGTATTATCGCTGGCGGGAAAGGGAAAAGTAGCCGTTGCTGCTATTCCCATCGATATACTGATGAATTTTTACACCTTCTGCATCGCCCTGGGAGAAAAACCTTTTCTACGCAAAGACGAAGTGGTGAGCGCCGCCATCGGTAAACAGGCCATCGAAACAATGAAAGAATTATACGGCGTCATCGATCGCCGTCTTTTCCAATTTAATCCCATTGCCGTTGCCGAGTGGATGAGCTCCTCCAATGAAATATGGTATTGCCCGTTTGCCTACGGGTATTCCAATTATTCACGCACGGGCTATGCAAAATATTTATTGCATTATACTGATGTCGTCAGCTTTAAGGATAGGCCTTTGCTGACAACAGTTGGTGGCACGGGCTTGTCTGTTTCCGCTTTCAGCAGACATAGAGAAGCCGCGCTTGATTTTGCACAGTGGGCCGTATCGCCGCTTTGCCAGCAGACAATGTATCTACAGCACGGCGGTCAGCCCGGACATTTGCTGGCATGGCAGGATCCGCTTGCCAATCAATTGACACACGATTATTTCACCAATACATTGCCAGCGTTGCAACGGGGTTATATCCGCCCGCGCTACAATGGTTACCTGCATTTCCAGGACCACGCCGGTGATCCGTTGCAGCAGTGTTTGCTTAATAATGGCAATCCTGCAGACGCATTGGAGAAGATCAATAATATTTACCGCGAAAGTTTAAAAGCCGAGAAACAATTAATATGAACGCGCGACCCTTAGATGGACTTGTTGTACTGGAGTTCAGCCAGTATTTGTCGGCGCCCTCCGCGGGCCTCCGCCTGGCTGATCTTGGCGCAAGGGTGATAAAAATAGAACGTCCTGGTACCGGTGATGCAGGCCGCAAACTGGCCATTAAAAATTTATGGGCAGATGATAATTCCCTGCTCTTCCATACCATCAACCGGAACAAAGAAAGTTTTACCGCCAACCTCAAAGATCCCGAAGAGCTGGCCCTGGTACAAAAGCTGATACAAAAAGCCGATGTGCTTATTCATAATTTCCGTCCGGGTGTAATGGAAAAAACGGGACTGGGATTTGATGCTTTGTCCGCATTAAACCCGCGGCTCATTTATGCAGAAATTTCCGGGTACGGTAACGCCGGTCCCTGGAAAAATAAACCTGGCCAGGATTTATTATTACAGTCACTCACAGGCCTCACCTATACAACAGGCGACGCAGATCAGCAACCGGTGCCTTTTGGTATTGCCATTGCCGATATTCTGTGTGGTGCACAACTCGTGCAGGGTATTCTTGCGGCACTCATCCGCCGGCAGAAGAATGGCCAGGGCGCGCTGATACAGGCAAGCCTGATGGAATCATTACTCGATTTTCAGTTTGAATTACTCACCACTTATTATGCGGATGGTCGTCAGCCACAAAGAAGTGCTGTTAACAACGGGCATACCTTGTTAAGCGCCCCCTATGGTTTATACCGCACGGCAGATGGTTATCTCGCTTTGGCCATGATGGACATCCAGGTAATGGGAGAGGCGCTGGAACATCCGTCGTTGCTGCGTTTCAACGGCGACCAGGTTTTCAGTGAAAGAGACAGTATCAAGCAGGAGATTGCCACGCTACTGGCAACAAAACCCACGGCATACTGGTTACAAAAGTTGCAGGCACGCGGCCTCTGGGCAATGGAAGTGCTGAACTGGCAGCAGATGCGCGAACACGATGCTTACAAGGCATTGCAGATGGAACAAACCGTGCATGCACTGGGGAAAGATTTTGTGACTACACGTTGTCCTGTACGCATCGACGGTCAGCGTTTTACCTCTTCGCGTCCCGCTCCGCAATTAGGAGAACACCGCGAACGCATTATTGAAGAACTGATTAATCCGTCATAATCTATGCAGCTACTACAGGAAATATTAGTTGTTGATTTCAGCCAGTTTCTTTCTGGTCCTTCGGCTAGTCTGCGACTGGCCGACATGGGAGCCGAGGTAATAAAAATTGAGCGGCCCGATGGCGGCGATATCTGCCGCCAGCTCTATGTTTCGGATGTGAAAATCGAAGGTGAATCAACCATTTTTCACGCCATCAACCGCAATAAAAAAAGTCTCGCGGCCGATCTCAAAAATCCCCGTGACCTGGAAAAAATAAAAGAACTGATCCGTCAGGCAGATGTGGTGATGCATAATTTCAGACCCGGCGTCATGGAACGCATCGGCCTGGATTATGCAACCGTCCGCCAACTCAATCCTTCCGTAGTTTATGCCGAGGTGAACGGGTATGGTGAAGAAGGTCCGTGGAAAGACCTGCCCGGCCAGGACCTGCTGCTGCAGGCCGTTTCAGGACTGGCATGGTTGAGCAACGATCAGCAACGTCCACCTACGCCAATGGGTGTGGCGGTGGTGGATATTATGGCGGGTACGCACCTCACGCAAGGCATTCTTACGGCGCTTTATCGCCGCGGTGTTAGCGGTGAAGGCGGACTGGTGCAGGTAAGTATGTTTGAAAGTATTCTTGATTTTCAATTTGAAGTGCTCACCTGTCACTACAACGATGGGCATGAATTGCCTGTCCGCAGCGCTGTTAACAGCGGACATGCTTATATTGCGGCCCCTTACGGCATTTACCGGACGGCCGACGGCTATCTGGCATTGGCAATGGGAAACATATTGGTGCTGGGTGAATTGCTCGGATGTACGCCACTCGCCGCCTTCACGGACTCGCGAGACTGGTTCAGCAAGCGGGATACCATTAAACAACTACTCGCGGATCATCTGCAAACGGGCACAACGGCCGCATGGCTTACGATCCTGGAAAAAGCAGATATCTGGTGCGCACCGGTAATCAACTATGATGAACTGGTAAAGCAGGAGGGTTACAAATTACTGGAAATGGAAATAACCGTACAAACCTCCAATGGCCTGGCCATCCGCACCACACGTTGCCCGATCCGCGTGGATGGGATGCGTCTTACGGCAACACAGGGAGCACCCATGCTCGGAGAGCACACCGACGAAATAGAACACCAATACGGACTGACACCAAAATTGCAGTCAGCCGTCAAATAACATGAGCGAACGCATTATCGATACACATCTGCATATATGGGACCTGCAACGGGCGGAGTATCCCTGGCTGTCCGGCGATACATCGATATTGAACCGTTCATATGCGATAGATCAATTAGGGAAGGAACGTGAAGAAGCGGGTGTAACAGAGGCGATATTGGTACAGGCTTCGGGTAATGCAGAAGATACAGGATTGATGTTTGAAGTGGCGGCCGCCAACGAGTGGATCACCGGTGTGGTGGCCTGGTTGCCCTTGCAGCAACCGGAAGAGACCGCCGCTCAATTGGAGTTGTACCGCAAGAATCCCATGTTCAAAGGCGTACGCCACCAGATACACGATGAGCAGGATCCGCAATGGTTGCTGCAACCTGCCGTGATCGAAAGCCTTCAACTACTGGCAAAAGAAAATATTCCTTATGACCTGGTGGGTATTCGCGCTGAACATATCAGTACGGCCTTGGAGTTATCCGGGCGCGTACCCGGTCTGCGGATGATTTTTGATCATTTGAATCAACCACCGATCGCAAAAGGAGAAAAGTTCGGCGAGTGGGGACAACTGATGCGCGAAGCGGCAGCACTCCCTCAGTTTCACGCAAAGATATCAGGATTGGGCACCACCACCGGCCGCGGCAAAGACTGGTCGGCGGAGGATATCCGTCCTTACATAGCATTTATATTGGATCATTTTGGCACCAGCCGTTGTATGCTCGGAGGAGATTGGCCTGTCGCATTGCTGGCAGGTTCTTATGTGCATACATGGGCGGTTTACCGCAAGTTGATAAATGAATTGTTGCCCGCACAGGAAGCAACAAAAATTTTCAGTGCCAACGCGGTCGCTTTTTATGGTCTGTAAAACTGTTTGTTTAGCTATATGGAAGTAATGAATGGCATACTGTATCACGCAGTGGGAGCTTCGAGCGCTTCGCTGTGTTATACACCGCAGAAAAAAGTACGGCAGTGGTCCTGGCAGACTTACTGGCTGGCACAGGCCGCTATATGCTGGCTGATTTTACCTGTTGTAGTGGCATTCCTTACCATTCCCCATCTTTCGGCAGTATTGGCTGAAGCTCCTTCATCAGCCATGTATCGTTCCTTTTTACTGGGCATGGCTTACGGCATAGGAGGCACCGCATTCGGTATCGCTATTCGTTATGTTGGTTTTTCTCTTACGTATGCTATTTCAGTTGGCATTAGTTGCGTATTGGGTACGCTGATACCACCCATCATGAATGGTTCTTTTTCACAGGTGATGGAAAGCAATGGTGCCACCAGTATTTTCAGTGGCGTCGCGATGGGTGCCTTAGGTATTGCGCTTTGTGGTATTGCCGGTCGCAGTAAAGAAAAGGACATAGAAAAAAAACAATCCGTTAAATCAGACTTCTCCCTCGCCAAAGGATTACCGCTATGTCTGCTGGCAGGCGTATTGTCCGCGTTCTACAGTTTTTCACTGGATCAGGCAACGCCCATCGCCACGATTGCAGAACAACACGGCGCTGGTGGACTGAAAGAAAATGTCAAATATCTTTTTTCCAATACCGGTGCATTTGTAACAACGCTGCTGTATTGTGTTTACCTGCATATACGTAATCGCACCTGGAAGGAGTACCGTTCCGCAGGCAGCGGATTGGGCAAAAATTATGTCATGGCTATCCTGACCGGTGTGTTGTGGTACGGCCAGTTCTTTTTTTATGGATTGGGACATGTGCGCATGGAAGCGGGAGGGTATGGTTTTTCCAGTTGGGCAATTCACATGATCATGCTGGTATTGTTCAGTTCCGTTGCGGGACTGTTATTGAAAGAATGGAAAGGATGCAGCACCCGCACCATCCGTTTGCTGATGCTGGCATTGGTAGTATTGGTAGCAGCGGTATTGCTGCTTACGTATGGTAACTATGAGGCCAGTCAGGCTAATTGATTTTTAATGTCGTTGAACAAAGATATAACGTATTCCATCCCTGTTTTTATAATAGGAGCCGGCGGCATCGTCAATGATGCGCATCTGCCCGCTTATAAGAAAGCCGGCTTTACAGTAAGCGGTATTTATGATATTGATAAGGAAAAAGCACAGGCAACGGCCAATCGTTTTTCTATACAACATGTATATAACAGTATCGGAGAAATGGTGATCGCAGCCGGTGAGCAGAAGGTGGTGTTTGATGTGGCGGTTCCCGGTAATGCCGTGCTGAAAGTATTGGAACAATTGCCTGATGGCGCGGCGGTACTGATACAAAAGCCAATGGGTGAAACATTTGCCCAGGCATTATCCATCCGTGAGTTGTGCCGGCGCAAGCAGCTGATTGCTGCCATCAATTTTCAATTGCGCTATGCGCCATTTGTTACGGAGGTGCGTGAGCGTATCAGGGAAGGCAAGCTCGGCACGTTGGCGGATATCGAGGTCAATATCAATGTCTACACGCCCTGGGATCTGTGGAATTTTTTGTCCGGTGCACCTCGTGTCGAAATTTTGTATCACAGCATTCATTACATCGATCTCATCAGGAGTTTTCTCGGTAACCCGCGTTCCGTTTACGCCCGCACTACGCGGCATCCTTCGCAGCCTTCGCTCGCGGCCGTGCGCAGCGACATCATCCTGGATTATGGCGATTGGATCCGGGCGAGCATACATACCAATCATCAACATACGTATGGCGCGGAAGAACAGCAGTCTTACATAAAATGGGAGGGTACCGGCGGCGCTGCGAAGGTGGAATTGGGGGCGTTGAAAAATTATCCCAATGGAGAACCGGACCGTTTGCGCGTCACAGACGGCCGGGATGGTCAGCACAAAGAATGGAAGGATATTGCAACCGGAAGCTGGTTTCCCGACGCATTTGCCGGTAGTATGGCGGAGTTGATAAAAGTGGTGATGGGCGAAAAAGACAGACCGGATCATTCCGTGGAAGATTGCATTCATACGATGGCCTGCGTCGAAGCGGCCTATCAGTCAAGTGATGCGGGAGGTATTCCTCCGCGTGTCGAATAAACCTGTAGACCTTATCCTTTTTGAAAATGTTTTCATCGCTTGCTTGGTAAAGCGGATGTTATCCCATCCGGAAGGTTCTTATTTTCTTAAAAAAAAATGCCAGATGAAAAAACGATGCTCACTGCTTCGCTCGGCTGTACTTGCCCTCGTACTGCTGATGACGCTTTCCGTCGCCTCCGCCCAGGAGCGCACGGTTTCAGGTACAGTTATTGACAGCGCCTCCGGGCAACCCATTCAGGGTGTCAACGTAACTGTGAAGGGAACAAACACAACTGTTACAACGAATCCAAATGGCGCCTTCACCATCGTTGTGCCATCCACACAATCAGTATTGGCGTTTTCTTATGTGGGTTATTCCGCAACAGAAACACCGGTTGGTACCAACACGCTGCTGGCGGTGACCATGTCCGGTGCTTCCGGCAGCCTCAATGAAGTGGTGGTGATCGGTTATGGCTCGGTACGTAAACGAGACCTGACCGGTGCCGTTACCTCACTCAAAGGTGATGTGATCACCCAAACACCCACCCACAACCCGCTCGAAGCGATCCAGGGACGTGCCGCCGGTATCGACCTCGTTCGTGCTTCCGGCGCGGCCGGGGCAGGTGTCAACATCAATGTCCGTGGCTTTAAATCCATCGCCGCCAAACGCGAAGATATGGACAAGCGCAATGCACCACTGGTCATCATCGATGGTTTCCAGGGTGGCGACCTCTCTACGCTGAATGCCAACGATATCGAGTCCATCGAAATCCTGCGCGACGCTTCTTCTACGGCTATCTACGGTTCGCAGGGCGGTAACGGGGTTATCCTCGTTACTACCAAAAGAGGTGCGGCCGGTAAGATCAAAGTCAACTATGATGCTTATTATGGTATCAGCACGTTCATGTATCCCAAAGCCAGAACAGGTGAGGATTATATCAACCTGCGCAGACAGGCGTTCCGCACTACCGGCGACTGGGCCAGCCCCACAGATGATCCGGTTCTTTTTGCCAATCTCGCAGGCGAATATGCGGCCTACCAGGCGGGTGATTGGGTAGACTGGATCGATCTGGTGAGCCGCGACGGCGCACAACAGAGCCACAATATCTCCATGACAAGCGGCACGGAAAAAACCAAGTTCTATGCTGCAGGCGGATACTTTAATGAAAAAGGTATGCTGCGTGGCAACGATTTCAAACGTTACAACATGCGCCTGAACGTCGATCAGACCTTGTCCAAAATTGCAAAGGCCGGTGTTACTTCACAGATTACTTACACCAACCTCAACAGCCGCCGCGATCCGCTCGGCACGGCCATGACCCTGCCTCCGCTCGGAAAAGCTTTCAATGACGACGGCACTATCCGCCAGTTTCCGTTGGACAACGATACGCGCATCAGCCCGCTGGCCGATGAAAAGAACGAATTCATTTCCCGCGATAACCTGATCCGTACCAACGTTGTTGCCGGAGCGTATGTAGAACTTACGCCCATCAAAGGTTTGAGTATCCGCAGCAATCTCGGTACCACGTTCAACTTCAGCCGCCGCGGTACTTACAATGATAAAACATCGCTGGCGCAAAAAGACAACCAGGTTTCCATCGCATCGCAGACTACCGGTTTCAGCCGTTTCCTCAACTGGGACAATGTGATCACGTATAACAAGAAAATCAACGATCATGCATTTACGGTTACCGGTATCACCAGCTATCTGCGCAGTGACGAAGATCAACTGACAGCTACAGGCCGCGGACAGATACTTGCCTCTCAAATCTATTATGGTCTGGCTTCCAGCAGTACGGCGTTTGTCAGAGAAATATCTTCGCCGTTTGCGCGTTGGGAAAACATGGCCTATGCTGCCCGTGTTAATTATAGCTTCCGTGGTAAATACATTCTTTATTTGTCTGGTCGTTATGATGGTGCATCGCGCCTTTCTCCCGGCAATAAATGGGCTTTCTTCCCTGCAGCCGGCCTTTCATGGAACGTAAGCGACGAAGCTTTCATGGAACGCATCGGTGTGATCTCCAATCTTAAACTGCGCGCCACTTATGGTGTTAGCGGTAACTATAACATAGACGTGTACGGTACGCAAAGCGGTCTTACTTATTCTGCGCGTATGTCATTCGGTGAAGTACCTGCGCCTGCTTACCTGTTCAATGCAACGGTAGGTAACCCCGATCTTGGCTGGGAAAAAACAGCTACGACCAACATCGGTCTTGACTTCGGTCTGTTTAAAAACCGGATCAACGGTTCGATCGATGTATTTGATGCACGCACAACGGATATTCTTTACAAACGCGTATTACCACAATCCTCCGGCGTAACGGATGTATATGAAAACATTGCTGCTACCCGTAACCGTGGTATTGAAGTAATGATCAACACCGAAAACATCAGCCGCAAAGATTTCACGTGGACATCCACCCTTACGTTCAGCAAGATCAAGCAGGAAATTTCCGATGTGATCGATGGAAGAAATATTATTCACCCGACGAACTCGGAGCGTGAGTCGCTGCTGATCGGACGCCCGATCACTTCTTTCTACACATTTGTAAAAGACGGTATCTGGCAGGCGGATGAAGCGCAACAAGCGGCTGCATTGCGCTATGGCAGCGCAACAGGTAATACGTTCAAGCCCGGTGATATCAAACTGCGCGATATTTCTGGTCCCAACGGCGTACCCGATGGCATCATCGATGCCACCTATGACCGCATGTATGTTGGCTCAACAGTTCCTGATTGGGTAGTGGGGCTTCAGAATACCTTCCGTTATAAAAACCTCGATCTGGGCGTATTCCTCTTTATGCGTTGGGGACAAACGATCGATGCGGAATTCCTCGGGCGTTATAACCCCGCAGGTACCGGTAACGGTCCCGCTATGATCAATTACTGGACACCGGAAAATCCAACCAATGATTTTCCCCGTCCGAGCCGCGGTGCCAACCTGATCAACTATGCCGGTTACCAGGCACTGACATTCGTAGACGGATCGTTCTTCAAAATCAAGAATGTGACACTCGGATATACACTGCCTGCCAACTGGACAAACAGCATCAAGATGGAGCGTATCCGCGTATATGCTACGGCATCGAACCTGGCCGTTTTTGCCAAAAGTCACCTGATCAAAGATTATGACCCCGAGCGTGGAGGAGCAGAAGCCAATCCAATCGGCCGTCAATTCGTATTTGGTGTTAACGTAGGTTTTTAACGAAAAAAAATGTCAACAATGAAACGCATTAAATATCTGCTGCCGGTTTCAGCCTTTGCGCTGGCTTGCCTCGCAGCTCCTTCCTGCAATAAACTGGAAGAATACAACCCGTCCAATGCAACAGCGGACGCCACCTGGAATACACCGGAAGGGTTCATCACAGCCGTCAATGCGGCCTATTCCGAACAACGGTCCTGGTATGGAAAAGAAGACGGCGCCTTCATGTCCGAATCCGGTACCGACCTCTGGTACAACCGCGACAAGAACACGTATGCGCGTCAGCTTACGCAATATGATGGTCTCACCGCAGCCGACGGCAACCCGCACAAAGCTGCCTGGGTATTGTTGTGGAAAGCGATCAACCAGGCCAATGCCGGCATCAACCGCATCGATGGAGCAGGGTTTACCAGCGACGCCGAAAAGAACAGAAGACTCGGTGAACTCCGCTTCCTGCGCGGCTTCTATTACTGGCATGTGGTGGAAACATGGGGTGGTGTGATGTTGCGCACCACAGAAACGCAGTCTCCCGTACTGACCGCGGTGCGTAGTACGGTGGCACAATTCTATGATCAGATCTTTGCAGATTTGCAGTTTGCAGCAGACAACCTGCCAAACGAATGGCTGGTGAATGCCAGCACCAATGAATACAGCCGCGCTACCAAAAAATCAGCTTTAGGATTTCTGGCCCGCGCTTATTTATCCCGCGCTTATTATTCAACCGGTGCTGAAGCGCAGGGCTTTTTCACCAAAGCCCGCGATGTGGCAAACGATGTGATCGCACGTCAGGCCGAACTCAAGATCAGTCTCTGGCCCAGCTATGCCGAACTCTTTAACCCCGCCCGTAATAAAGACATGGGAAAAGCAGGCGGAGAAGCGTTGTATGTGATCAGTAATTCCGTTAACCCTGGTCTGAACTATGACGACAACGGTAACCGTTTGTTCCATGTGTACCAGGCGCCTTACATGGGGAAACCCGGATTGATCCAAAGCCTTGCTTATGGCTATGAGAACAACCGCCGCCTGATGCCTTCACTGAGCCTGTTGAATTATTACAACGAAAACATCGACTCGCGTTACGAAGCATCGTTCCAGGAAGTATGGCTGGCGAATGCCACTACCACCTTCACCTGGACGGCTGCACAGGCCACTACGTATCAGAAAGATGCCAGTGTGATCGGTAAGACCATCGCTCCCGGTGATACCGCCATGCTGATCACCAAGCAGGTAATTGCCGATAAAGCAACACGTAAATATGTGGTGTATGACCGCAATGATGTATACAATACAGACGGCACAATCAAGACCGGTAACAACTATGTATCGTTGCGCAAATTCCGTGACCCGGATCGCAGTGCGCCCAACGTACAGGCCGGAACAAAAGACGTGATCGTGATGCGCCTGGCAGAAATGTACCTGATTTCAGCAGAAGCGGAATTTCAGTTGAACAGTCCCGGTACAGCGGCTACACGCATCAACGTATTACGTACGCGTGCGGCCAAACCCGGACAGGTAGCGGCCATGCAGGTGACTGCCGGTGACATTACTATCGATTTCATTCTCGAAGAAAGAGCCAGGGAACTTGCAGGAGAAAATATCCGCTGGTTTGATGTGAAGCGTATCAAAAACGGACAGAATGGTGCGGAAGCATTTTCAGCTTACATCAAAAGAAAAAATCCCGACATCAATAAAGTCCAGGACTTCCATCGTCTTCGTCCCATTCCAATCGCGGAAATGCAGGCATTGCAAAATGCAGCGGAGTTCGGTCAAAATCCAGGATACCAGTAAAATCTTCATTTTTTTAGAGCAATCGTTTATTTCCGAGGGGCCTTTCCAGGCCCCTTTTTTCATTGATAAATCAGCCAAAAAGAGAAGCTGATAGATAAATAGTAAAATCCTCCATGCCCGCAGTCATTTTTTACCTTTTTATCGGGTGCATCTTCCCGTACTTTTATTGCGTCCTTATTACCCGTATCGCTTTGCGGGAGAGATTGTTTGACCATAAATTACCCGGATGAATAGTTGCCGCCGTTTCGCGTTCGTTTTCCTGTTACTGATTACTGTTGCCCATGTTGCCCACGCCGATTTGAATCCAATCCGGATCATGCTGGTGGTAGAGAACAATGCCGCTCCCCGCGTGGCATTTGGTGTGGAAAAACTCAGCGAAGCGCTGCAGCAACATGGGTACGTCATTGTAAAAGCAAAAGCGGGACAAAAAACACGCGACCGCATTATTCAGATAAGGCTCGCTTCTTCCGGCAAGAAAGAAAGCTTTACGATCAAAACGGACGGTAAAGGCAAATTAGTCATAAGCGGCGCCGACGCCTCGGGTGTTCTCTATGGATGTCTCGAACTCGCAGACAGAATCCGCGGTCAGGGTGCACTGCCCGATGCCATCAATTTCACCGATGCGCCTGAAATGGTCCTGCGCGGTGCCTGTATCGGCCTACAAAAACCTTATTACCTGCCCGGGCGCACCGTATACGAATATCCTTACACGCCCGAAACATTTCCCTGGTTGTACGACAAAGAACATTGGGTGCGCTACCTCGATACACTCGTCACCAACCGCATGAACTCGCTGTATCTCTGGAACGGTCATCCCTTCGCATCGCTGGTGCGGCTGAAAGATTATCCTTATGCAGTGGAAGTGGATGATGCCACTTTTCGTAAGAACGAGGAAATGTATAAGTTCCTGACCACGGAAGCAGATAAAAGAGGTATATGGGTGATACAAATGTTTTACAACATCATCGTATCAAAACCATTTGCCGAAAAACATAACATGAAAACGCAGGAACGTGAACGTCCGATTATTCCAATCATCGCCGACTATACCCGCAAATCCATCGCAGCATTCGTAGAAAAATATCCCAACGTGGGACTGATGGTTTGCCTCGGTGAGGCCATGGAAGGCGTGGGCCATGATGATATCGAATGGTTCACTAAAACCATTATTCCCGGTGTGAAAGATGGATTGGCCGCATTGGGAAAAACGGAAGAACCTCCGATCGTGCTTCGTGCGCACGATACCGACGCACCTGCCGTCATGCGTGCTTCTTTGCCTTTATATAAAAATCTGTACACCGAAGCGAAGTTCAACGGCGAAGCGCTTACGACACCCGAGCCGCGCGGACAGTGGGCTGCCTTGCACCGCGAACTCAGCGGGCTGGGATCCGTGCAGATAGAGAACATTCACATTCTCGCCAACCTCGAACCATTCCGTTACGGCTCCGCAGATTTCATTCAGCGATCTGTCATCGGCATGCATGACAGCATGGGCGGCAATGGCCTTCACCTTTATCCGCAGGCATCATACTGGGACTGGCCTTATTCCGCTGATAGTGTAAAAGGCGGCAAACGCCTCTTGCAGATCGAGCGCGACTGGATCTGGTACCGCGCATGGAGCCGTTATGCCTGGCATGCCCGCCGTGACCGCAAAGAAGAAATTAATTATTGGAGTGGTTTGCTGGCTGCCCGTTACGGGTGCGCACCCGCAAACGGACAACAAATTCTCGAAGCATACGAACAATCAGGAGAGATCGCGCCCAAACTGCTGCGCCGCTTTGGCATTACCGATGGCAACAGGCAAACATTGACATTGGGCATGCTCATGACGCAACTGATCAATCCTTTCCGTTACGGACTGTTTACTTTGTTGTATGACAGTGAAAGCCCGGAAGGAGAAATGCTGATTCAATATGCGGAAAAGGAATGGAAAAAAGAAAAACATATTGGTGAAACGCCCGTGCAGATCATTACCGAAGTAAAAGAACATGCGCGCAAAGCCGTGTCCGCCGCAGAAGCTGCCGCTGCGGGCATCACCCAAAATAAGGAAGAATTTGAGCGGCTGAAGAACGATATGTACTGCTACCAGGCATTGGCTTTTCATTTTGCTTACAAAGCAGAAGCAGCATTGTCGGTATTGCGTTACAAATATTCCAACGATGTAAGGGACCTGGAAAGAGCATTGCCCCTATTGGAGAAAAGTGTTGAATACTATCGCGAGCTGGCAAAACTGACCAGCGGCTCTTACCTGTACGCCAATAGTATGCAAACGCAACAACGAAAAATTCCCATCCGCGGAACCGACGGCAAGATGAAAACATGGACGGAAGTGTTGGTACCGTTTGAAGCGGAACTCACGCATTTCCGGCATGCTGTTGATTCATTAAAAAACAAACCTGCAACAGGAGTCAAGATAGTGGAAGTCCGTCCCGCTACGGTGAAGCTGGCCGATGCAGGGCTGAAGAGATTCAAACTTGCTGCGGGTCAATCAGCGTTCAGCGATACAGTTGCGCCTACGGGTAAGTTTACGCCCGAGCTGGCGCGTATGGAAGGTGTACAACTCAATTGGCAGAAGCAGATCGAACAGGGAACACAACTCACTTTTACGACCGATAAACCGGTGAAAGTACTGGTCGGTTATTTCAAAAAACGACAGGCAGCCTTCAGCGGACCGTCGGTGTACCTGAAAGCCCCCGAACTGGAAACCAACGCGAGCGCTAATGACTACGGGCAGGCGGATATCAGAATAGCCAATGCATTGGTGGTAAAAGGACAGCCCCCGGTGAACATTCACACGTATAGTTTTCCGGCGGGTACGCACACATTGAAACTGGCGAAAGGTGTTTGCATGATCGTTGGTTTTGCCGAAGGATCAAGTGAAGTGCCGGTGTTTGATGCAGGGCTTACGGAAAATGGCAGCAGCCGCGAGATTGACTGGCTTTTTGAGTAATTCAAAAGTCAAAAGTCAAAATTCAAAAAGGTTACTAGCCTCTGCGCCTTAGTTCCTTCGCGACTTTGCGTGCAAATCAGGTCTTGTGCATATGTTAGTTGTTGATAACTTAATACTTACTACTTATTACTCAAATGAAAAGAATATTCTTTGTTGCAGTACTGCTGATATCCGCGACAATCCTGCATGCGCAGGGTTGGTACGATGTAACGAAATTCGGAGCGAAGCGCGACAGCTCGGCGAAAGCAACCGCCGCCATCGCCAAAGCCATTGCCGCTGCCTCCAAAGCAGGCGGCGGTACGGTTTATTTTCCCGCAGGGAAATATCTCACCGGTCCCATACACCTGAAAAGCAATATCACTATCCACATCGATGCGGGCGCCGAATTACATTTCAGCGATAACTTCGACGATTACCTGCCAATGGTAGAGACGCGGTATGAAGGGGTAGACGTTACCAGCTTTTCTCCGCTCTTCTACGCTTACAAAGCAGAGAACATTACCATCACCGGACGCGGCCTGATCGATGGACACGGAAAGAAATGGTGGGATTTTGTAGAAGGATATAAAAATGACCAGCCCCGTTCACGCTGGCAGATCATGTTCGATAGTTTGAATAAAAATATCCTGCTGCCGGATGATCCCAAACAAATGAAGCGCGGTTTTTTACGGCCGCCTTTCATACAACCAATGTTTTGTAAAAATGTATTGATCGAAGGGATCAGCATCCGCAATTCACCCTTCTGGACCGTCAATCCACAGTTCTGTGAAAATGTAACGGTGAAAGGCGTAACGATCAACAATCCGCCTTCACCCAATACGGACGGTATTAATCCGGAGTCTTGCAAATATGTACATATTTCCGATTGTCATATCAGCGTGGGCGATGATTGCATCACTATTAAATCCGGAAAAGATATTCCCGGCAGAACAAAAGCCGCGCCTGCACAGAATTATACCATCACCAACTGTACCATGCTTTCAGGACATGGCGGCGTGGTGATCGGCAGCGAGATGAGCGGCGGCGTTAAAAATATTGTGATCAGCAATTGCGTATTTGATGGCACGGATCGCGGTATCCGTATCAAAACCACCCGCGGCCGGGGCGGCGTAGTGGAAGATATCCGTGTCGATAACATCATTATGAAAAATATCCGGGAACAGGCAATCGTGCTGGATATGGCGTATTCCAAAACGACGCCCGAACCTGTTTCCGAACGTACGCCAAAATTCCGCAACATCCGGTTGAGCAATATCACGGCGTATACAAAGGAAGCTATCTTTATCAACGGGCTGGACGAAATGCCGGTGCAGGAATTCAGCATCCAGGATGCGTATTTTGAAGCAGAAGCCGGTATCATCATCCGCAAGGCAAAAGATATCGAGTTGAAAAATGTACGTATTGCCACAACGCGCGGAGCCGCCATCGATGTAAGCGAAACCGAGCGCATCGATATAGATGGATTGAGTTCGGTACAGGTGCGTGACAGCCTGCCGCTGATCCGGTTGAATGAAGTGAAGCAGGCGGTGATCCGCAACAGTTGGCCGCAACAGGGGACGACACGTTTTGCCGAAGTAAAAGGAGCAAAAACAACGCAGATTATTTTCCATAATAATATTTTGCCGCAGGCAGCACCCGGTATTCAGATCAATGGAGATGTGCCTGCAAAAGCCGTTACTATTTCTTCATCCGTTAATTGATTGCGTATGCTTCGCCGGTGGAATATATGTATACTGCTGATCCTGCTGTCGCAGCTAACGAATGCACAGGATAACCTGTCGCTTTGGTATAAACAACCGGCTGTGCGCTGGACCGACGCACTGCCGCTGGGTAATGGCCGCATCGGTGCCATGGTCTTCGGCGGCGTAAAAGAAGACCGCATTCAATTTAACGAAGAAACATTATGGACCGGTGAACCCCGTGACTACACGCGTCCGGGTGCTGCACGATATCTGGATACTATTCGTCAGTTGATCGCGCAGGGAAAACAAAAAGAGGCGGAGGCATTGGCAGAACTGCATTTCATGGGCAGTAAATCCACTGAAGGCAAAACGGCGGAATGGAAAAAGAAAATATTGTCACGCCAGGGACTGAAAGGCAACCCGGCTTTGTCTGATTATGATGATGCAAAATGGAAGACCATGCCGGTACCATCCTATGAAGGATGGGAGAGTGCAGGTTTCGAAGGATTAGACGGTGCCGTATGGGTGCGTACCCGTTTTTCCGTTCCGGATCAATGGCTGGAGCAGGAAACAACACTTGATCTCAACCGTGTGCGTGGCGACGACTATGTATATATCAATGGTCAGCCGGTAACACGTAACGACCAATACAAATACAACATACCTGCGGGGCTTCTGAAGAAAGGAAATAATACAATCGCCGTGTTGGTGCTTAATTATTTTGACAAGGGAGGCGTTGCCGGTTATAAAGACACGACAAAAAAGATCGGCATCTATCCTGCGAGCAACAATGGCAACGATCGCCTGGTCTTAAACGGTAACTGGAAATATTTTATCCAGGATGATAATCCTCCGCCCGCGCCACGTTACCAGGCAGATTATCAGCCTTTCGGTGATCTGTGGCTGCATTTTTTTCACAATGAAAAGACGGTAACCGGTTACCGGCGCAGCCTCGATATCAGCAAGGCCATTTCTTATACAACCTATAAATCCGGTGATACCACCTTCCGCCGTGAATACATGGTGAGCCAGCCGGATCAATTGCTGGCAATAAAACTGGATGCAGATCGCGCACAGTCGGTCAGTGTGCAGATCGCGTTAGCCAGTCCGCATAAAATTGCTGAAGTGCGTACCCGCCCGGATGGTTCCATGACATTAAAAGTGCAGGTCCGTAACGGCGCATTGAAAGGTCAGGCCGATCTGCAGGTAAAAATCCGCAATGGGAAATTGTCGGTAAGAGACAAACGTGTTGTTATTGAAAAAGCCGACGAGGTCGTTATTTATCTCACAGCCGCCACCAACTATCGCAATTATAAAGATGTATCGGCGGATCCTGCTAAGCTATCCGGCGCTGTCATGCAGCAACATGGCAGGCGTTCGTTTGACCAGGTAGAGGCGGCGCATCTCGCGGAGTATCGTGCTTACTATGATCGCTTCTTTGTAGCGTTTGGTAAATCCCTCAATGATCATATCCCAACTGATGAGCGGCTGGCAAATTTTGCAAAAGCGCCCGATCCTTCCTTTGCGGCGTTGTACATGCAGTACGGCCGTTACCTGCTCATTGCTTCTTCAAGACCGGGTACGCGCCCGGCAAATCTGCAAGGCATCTGGAATGACCTGTTGCAGCCACCGTGGGGAAGTAAGTACACGACTAATATCAACCTCGAAATGAATTACTGGCCGGCGGAATTACTGAATCTTTCTCCGTTGCATGAGCCGTTATTCAACATGATAAAGGATCTGGCGGAGACCGGCAGGCATACTGCCAGCGTTCACTACAATATGCCTGGATGGGTCTTGCATCACAATACGGATCTCTGGCGTGGTACGGCTCCGATCAATGCCGCCAATCATGGCATTTGGGTAACGGGTGGCGCCTGGTTGTGCGATCATTTATGGGAACATTATCGTTATACAAAAGACATAAATTTTCTTTCGGAGAAAGCCTATCCGCTCATGAAAGAAGCTGCGCTTTTCTTTCAGCATTTCCTTGTCCGCGATCCTAAGACGGGCTGGCTGATCAGTACTCCTTCTAATTCTCCCGAACACGGTGGACTGGTTGCCGGTCCTGCCATGGATCACCAGCTCATCCGCAATCTTTTCCGGCAGGTGATCAGTGCTTCCGAAATATTGAGTAAAGATGTTGTCTTCCGCGATAGTTTGAAAACGCAACTGGCGCAGATTGCGCCGGATCAGATCGGTCGTTTCGGACAATTGCAGGAATGGCTGGAAGACAAAGACGATAAAAATGATAAACACCGCCACATATCTCATCTGTGGGCGGTGTATCCGGGATCGGAGATCAATGCAGACGAGCAGCCCGCTTTATGGAAGGCAGCGCAGCAATCGTTACTTTTCCGTGGTGATGAAGCCACCGGTTGGAGTCTCGGCTGGAAGATCAATCTCTGGGCGCGTTTTCTCGACGGCAATCATTCTTTCAAATTGGTAAAAATGCTATTGAGTCCTGCCGGAAATGGTGCAGGCAGTTACACTAATCTTTTCGATGCCCATCCGCCTTTCCAGATCGATGGTAATTTCGGTGGCGCGGCAGGGATCGCGGAAATGTTGCTCCAGAGTCATACAAAATACATCGACATTCTTCCCGCGCTACCGGCTGAATTGCAGGAAGGCACCATCCGCGGACTTTGTGCACGCGGCGGATTTGTTGTAGATATTGATTGGAAAAATGGTGCGCTGGTTCAGGTGAAGATTGTATCAACCGCAGGAGATACACTTCGTTTGCGTTATAAAGGACAGGTAAAAGAATTGCCCACTACCAAGGAAGGTATTTATATTTTTGACAGTAATCTGAAGAGGACAAATTAATGAAGACCTGGTTTTGCTTTTTATTTATTTGTTTGTGCTGTGCTGCTACAGAAGCACAACGCGTCTCCACGCGCCTGGACGATAACTGGTTGACGATTGCGGGCGACATGCACACGCTTCCCGCTTCACAATACGCGGCAGCCTCTATTGAAACAAAGAATTGGAAAAAAGTTTCGGTGCCCCATAACTGGGATGCTTACGAAGGTTACCGGCGATTGCTGCATGGCAACCGGCATGGTGAAGCCTGGTACCGCCGGTCGCTTCGGATTGGCCAATCGCTGAAGAACAAAAGAGCCTTGTTGTTTTTTGAAGGCGCCGGGTCTTATGCAACGGTTTATCTCAACGGCAAACAAATCGGTTATCATGCGGGCGGGCGCACGAGTTTTACTATCGATATTACGGAGGTGGTTAAAAAGGATAACCAGGAAAATATACTGACCGTATATACCGGGCATCCTGCCAATATCCGTGATCTGCCCTGGGTTTGTGGTGGTTGTTCGGAAGAGCGGGGCTTTTCCGAAGGGTCTCAGCCCATGGGTATTTTCCGTCCGGTTCACCTGGTCATTACATCCGATATTTCCTTTGCTCCGTTTGGTATTCATGCCTGGAGCGGTGAGGAAGTGAATAAAGAAAAGGCTGTTTTGCGGGTACGTACTTCGTTTAAAAACAAAGCGGCAACCAACAGAAAGGTCACACTCGTTACGCGTCTCGTCAACCAGGAAGGAAAAATCATTACAACGATCTCTTCCCAACATTCAGTAAAACCGCTGGATTCGATCGAGGTAGATCAGCAGCCCGTTACGGTAACTGCGCCTAGCCTGTGGTCGCCGGCCGATCCTTATTTATATAAAATTATTTCCGAACTCCGCGATGGAAAAGGCGTACTCGATAAAATAGAGACCGATTATGGCTTCCGTAAAATAAAATGGGACAGCAGCAGTCACCGGTTTTTTATAAATGACCAGCCGTTGTTCATCAATGGTGTGGCGGAGTACGAACACATCATCGGGCAAAGCCATGCGTTCAGCGATCTGCAGGTAGAAGCCCGCATGCGCTGGTTGCAAAGTGCCGGCTTCAATGCCTTCCGCGACGGACACCAGCCGCATAACCTGCGCTATGGTCAGTGGTGCAACCGCATGGGAGTGCTCTGGTGGACGCAATTGTCCGCGCACGTTTGGTTTGACTCTCCCGCCTTCCGCGAGAATTTTAAAACTTTGTTGAAAGAATGGGTGATTGAAAGAAGGAACGACCCCGCGGTTATTCTGTGGGGTTTACAGAACGAGAGCAAATTGCCTGAAGACTTTGCACGTGAATGTACCGAACTCATTCGTTCCCTCGATCCCACCGCTTCTGTGCAAAGGCTGGTAACTACCTGCAATGGTGGTAGCGGCACCGACTGGGATGTGCCTCAAAACTGGACCGGTACTTATGGTGGTGATCCGGCTACTTATGCCAACGATCTCAAACGACAGGTATTGGTGGGCGAATACGGCGCGTGGAGAACAATTGATCTGCATACGGAGGGTCCTTTTGTACAAAACGGTCCGCTGAGTGAAGACCGTATGACGCAATTGATGGAAGGGAAAGTCCGACTGGCGGAATCTGCGAAAGACAGTCTCGCCGGTCATTTCTTCTGGCTCCTTACTTCACATGACAACCCTGGCCGCGTGCAGGGCGGCGAAGGCTGGCGGGAACTTGACCGCATCGGCCCGGTGAACTATAAAGGATTGTTGACACCGTGGGAAGAACCCCTGGACGTTTACTATATGTATCGCAGCAACTATGCCGATCCGGTTACACAACCGATGGTGTATATCGTGTCGCATACATGGCCCGGCAGATGGACAAAACCAGGCATAAAAAATGGCATTACTGTTTATTCCAATTGTACCGAGGTAGAACTTTTCAATGATCTTGATAATGCTTCATTAGGACGTCGTAAACGTAATGGCATTGGCACTCATTTTACCTGGGACGATGTGAACATTCAATACAATGTACTGTATGCGGTAGGCTATCGAGATGGCCGGCCTGTTGCGAGAGACACGATTGTATTAAATCATCTTCCCCAGGCACCTGGATTGAAAAATTTTTATGAAAAACAACCGGACATCACCACACCGCAGAAAGGATATCATTACTGGTATCGGGTGAACGCCGGTGGTCCGGCATATATGGACAAACTGGGCCAACGCTGGATGGCTGACCAGGTCTGGGAAGGCAAAGGCATATGGGGATCGCAATCATGGACGAAGCAGTTTCCTGGTCTGCCTGATTTTTTTGCCAGTCAGCGGAGAACATTTGTGCCACTGAAGGGGACAAAAGATCCTGAGCTGTTCAGCACCTTCCGTTATGGAAGAGACGAATTGACCTATCATTTTCCGGCCCCCGCTGGAGAGTACAGTATTGAACTTTATTTCACCGAACCCTGGCTGGGTATTGGCGGTGGTACAGATGCAAAAGGTATGCGCGTGTTTGATGTGGCGGTGAACGGCAAAGTCGTGTTGAAAGATCTTGATATCTACAAAGAAGCGGGCAGTAATAAAGTACTGAAGAAGATCATTACCGCGCAATCAGCCAATTCAGAATTGATCATCAGTTTTCCGCGGTTGACGGCAGGACAGGCCGTAATATCCGCTATTGCTATAGCGACAAAGAAACCGCCTAAACTGAAGGCAAGAGAACTTTCTTTGGCCACTATACATTCACCTTCCAATGTGAGCACAGAGCACTGGTTGGATATCGGCCAACAGGTTTTCGCCAATACGTCCATTTCATTCAACGCATTGCCTCCGGCTGTTTTCGGTGCACAATGGATAAAACCGGTATCGCCTGATCCGCAGAGCTATCATTTTTCCGTAACAAAACCAACCGACGTGTACGTGGCTATCGATACGTTAAAGATGGTAACGGACGAGTGGAAAGAATTTGAAAATACGCAGACATATCTTGAAACGGATGAAAACGGCGGTAAGTCGTACACCTTATACCGGCACAGGTTGGGAGCTACGCGCATGCTCAAACTGAGCAACGTTACCGGTCCGGTAATCCTTGTGCCGGTATCGACCATGCAGCCGGCTTTCGATCTGAAGAAAACAATACCTTATCGCGCAGAAAAAGCGACTCTTTCCACAGGCGTCGCAATGGAATCCTTCGGCGGTCGCAACTGCGCTGTCATAAAAGTTAACGATCCGGTGAAAATAGCGTGGACCATTGAAACCGGCGTTGCCGATGTATATGCATTAACATTTAAATACTATTCACCACAGGAAAAAGATATCAGGGGACGTATAGAGATTAGAGATGCCGGCAACACGTTGCTGGTAGACAAGGAAGTGGAGCTTGATTTTACACGTCCCGGCAAATGGAACCAGTTTACATTTGATACGGGTACGCAGATCAATGCGGGAAGTTATAAAGTGATCTTTCATACATCCGGTGCAGCGGGCATAGCTGTTTCTGGAATTGAAATACAATGATGAAGTATAAAATCAGTCTGTTCGTATTTTCCCTGTGCTTCTTTTCTGCAACGAAAAGATTGGCAGCCCAGCAATTGTCAGTGGCCGCCTTGCAATGCGAATACTTAACCGAACCGCTTGGCATAGAAGCGGCAAAACCCGGGCTAAGCTGGCAGATCAGGTCATCTGCTCAGCAGGTGATGCAGACCGCTTACCGCATCCTCGTCAGCGATGATTCGCTCGCGCTGTTACGCAACCAGGGAACCATATGGGATTCTGGAAAAATTCCTTCAGATCAATCGCTCATGGTGGGATACAAAGGCAAACAATTGAAAGCCGCCACGAAATATTTCTGGAAGGTAATGGTATGGGATAATAAAGGCCGCAGTTCCGCATGGAGCGCAGTTGCAAGCTGGCGCATGGGATTATTGACCAATGCGGATTGGAAAGGCGCGTCATGGATCGCTTATGAAGTATTGCCCGATTCTTCCGTGATCGTTCCCCTGGCGCACGGCCGCGGGAAAAAAGAATGGGGACCCAGACGCGACGTACTTCCTTTATTCAGAAAGTCATTCATCATCAATAAGAAAATAAAAAGCGCTACAGCTTTCGTAACCGGCCTTGGACAGTTTGAGTTTTTTGTTAATGGTACAAAAGCTGGCGATCATTTCCTTGATCCAGGATGGACACAATACAGCAAACATGCACTGTATGTGCCGTTTGATATAACCAGTCAATTGAAACAAGGAGAGAATGTGTTGGGCGCTATGCTGGGCAATGGCTTTTACTATATTCCGGGTGAACGTTACCGCAAACTAACCGGTGCTTATGGTTATCCTAAAATGATTGCCAACGTCGTAATCGAATATGCAGACGGAAGCACCGTGAATATCGTAACCGATCAATCATGGAAAACGGCGTCTTCACCCGTTTATTTTTCCAGCATCTATGCCGGAGAAGATTATGATGCGGCGCTTGAACAGGACGGTTGGAATAAAACAGGATTCAGCGATAATCATTGGCAAACGGTAAAAATCACGGAGGGCCCGCCCGAATTGGATGCACAATTGACGCATGCTGTGAAAGTGATGCAACGGTTTACTGCTGTGAAAACGACAACCCTCCGGCCCGGTGTACAAGTAGCCGATCTCGGACAAAATGCATCCGGCATTCCATTCATCCGTGTCCGCGGTCAAAAAGGCGATACCATCAGGGTGATACCCGCGGAACTGATCAATGAAGATGGTTCGGCCAACCAGAAGTCGACTGGCAGTCCGGTATATTATACCTATGTATTAAAGGGCGAAGGGGAAGAAAGCTGGCAACCACGTTTTGCTTATTATGGTTTCCGCTATTTACAGGTAGAAGCTATTGCAGGAAACGGTCATACGCAGGTGCCAACAGTATTAAATGTCGAAGGCCTGCACATCCGCAATGCCGCTCCGCAAAACGGAGCTTTTCAATCATCAAGCGTCTTGTTTAACCAGACACATGAACTGATCCGCTGGGCGGTTAACAGCAATATGGTGAGTGTGTTCACCGATTGTCCGCACCGTGAAAAATTGGGCTGGCTGGAACAAACACACCTCGTGGGAAGTTCGGTCCGCTATATCTATGATATTGCTGCATTGGGTCGTAAAGTGGTGCGCGACATGATGAATTCGCAAACCCCTGAGGGATTGATACCGGAGATATCTCCCGAGTTCCATCAATTCGTCGATCCGTTCCGCGATTCGCCGGAGTGGGGAAGTGCCGGTATTATCCTGCCCTGGTACTTGTATCAATGGTATGGTGACAAACAGATCGTGGCGGAGGCTTACCCGATGATGCAGCGTTATATTACTTATCTGCGTGGCAAAGCCAATAATCATATTCTCTCGCAAGGCCTGAGCGACTGGTACGATCTCGGTCCTGAGCGCCCGGGCTTTTGTCAGTTGACAACACCGGGCATCACCGCGACGGCCATCTATTATTACGATCTGTGCATCCTCGGAGAGATCGCTGCGATGCTTGGCAAAACCAGTGATGCGGCGGGTTATAAAAAGCATGCACAGGAAGTAAGAAAAGCGTTTAACGATAAATTCTTCAACAAGGAAACAAAACAGTACGGCACGGGAAGTCAGACTTCGAATGCGATGGCGCTTTACATGGACCTGGTGGAACCGGCGTACCGTAAAGAAGTGTTGAATAATCTCGTAAATGATATACGTACCCGTAACTATGCGTTAACGGCCGGTGATATCGGTTACCGTTATGTATTGAAAGCATTGGAAGAAGGTGGCTATTCAGATGTGATCGTGAAAATGAATAGCCGGACCGACGTTCCCGGTTATGGTTATCAGTTGGCGAAAGGCGCTACGGCACTCACCGAATCATGGTCGGCACTGCCCGTTGTGTCCAATAATCATTTCATGTTGGGACATTTGATGGAATGGTTTTATGCCGGGCTATGTGGTTTGAAAACGGAAAAAGGAAGTGTGGCCTTTAAGCAGATCCGCATTGCACCGCAGGTAACCGGCGACATCACCAATGCATCCGCGCGTTACGAGTCGCCCTATGGCCTGGTATCCGTTAATTGGGAGCGTAACGGAAAACAGTTCAGGATGAGAGTGGTCATTCCGCCGAACACAACGGCTACGATCGAATTGCCCGCGAACAACAAATACAAAACACCGGTCAAAACAGGTTCAGGTGAACATGTTTATGAAGTGACCTTACAATAATTGAGTTGCATGAAGCAGAAAATCGTACTACTGGCTTTGATAACAATGGCATTGCTTCCTTTTAAATCAGGTGCGCAATCTGCCGTGCGTATTATCAGGGATTTTGACAAAGGATGGAAGTTTAAGCTGGGTGATGATAGCCTGGCTTCGCAACGGATTTATGCCGATGCAAAATGGCGAAAGCTTGATTTGCCGCACGATTGGAGTATAGAAGGAGAATTTAGCCAAACTAATACGGCGACCACGCAAGGCGGCGCATTGCCCACGGGCACGGGCTGGTACAGAAAAGACTTTTTGATTCCGGCAGCATGGGATAAAAAAAAGGTATCGGTGGAATTCGATGGTGTTTATTGCAACAGCGAAGTCTGGATCAATGGCCATTACCTCGGTAAACGTCCTTACGGCTATAGCTCATTCAGCTATGACCTTACATCCCATATCAATCCCGGTAAAACAAATACGATCGCGGTACGTGTCGATAACAGCCGTCAACCGAATTCGCGCTGGTACACGGGGTCGGGTATTTATCGTCATGTAAGATTGGTGGTCACATCGCCGGTAGCCGTTCAGCAATGGGGCGTGGCTGTTACTACCGAGGTAAAAGCAAACAAAGCGATGGTCAACATTGCTACTTCGTTGAATATTGTGCATGACAGAAGATCGATGGTTTCGGTGGTGAGCAGTATTTATAATGCAAAAGGAAAGCTTGTTGTGCAGGGTAAACCCAAAACCCATCCGCTGCTGGCTATTCCCGGCGCCTTTCACGAAACGTTGGCGCTGGTCAATCCCATCCTTTGGTCAATCGAAAATCCCTACCTGTATAAAATAGTGACACGTGTATATGAAAACCAAAAACTGGTAGACGAATATGAATCGCCACTTGGTGTGCGGTATTTTCACTTCGACAAAGACAAAGGATTTTTCCTGAACGGGCAATGGGTGAAAATAAAAGGTGTGTGCAATCACCATGATCTTGGCGCGCTCGGAGCCGCTGTCAATACACGCGCCATGGAACGCCAGTTGCAAATCCTGAAAAAAATGGGCTGCAATGCCATCCGCACGGCACACAATCCCCCCGCTCCCGAATTACTCGACCTTTGTGACAGAATGGGATTTCTTGTGATGGACGAATCCTTCGACATGTGGAAGAAAAAGAAAAACAAGCACGACTACAGCGAAGATTTTTCCGCATGGTATAAAAGGGATCTGGCAGACATGGTGCTGCGTGATCGTAATCATCCCTCTGTTTTCATGTGGAGCATTGGCAACGAGATCCGCGAACAATTCGACAGTAGCGGCATTGGTTTTTCCAGGGAAATGGTGGCGATCGTCAAACAGCTCGATTCCACACGCCCGGTGATGGCCGCATTAAGTGAATGGAACCCGGAGAAAAATTTCATGTATAAATCCGGCGCCTTCGATGTAATCGGATTGAATTATCACCACGAAGTGTACGAAGATTTTCAAAAACATTACCCCGGACAGATATTTATCGGTGCGGAAAATATGTCGGCTTTTGCTACGCGTGGTCATTATGATCAACGGTCGGATACGATCATGTTCTGGCCTGCGCGTTCGCCTTTAAAGACGGTAGAAAAAGGCAATCCTGATTTTACCGTGTCGGCTTATGACCAGGTATCGGCCTATTGGGGAAGCACCCACGAAAAGACCTGGGGTATCATAAAAAAACATCCTTACCTGTCTGGCTTGTTTGTATGGAGCGGCTTTGATTTTTTAGGTGAGCCAATCCCTTATCCCTGGCCTGCACGCAGTTCTTATTACGGCATCATCGACCTCGCAGGTTTTCCGAAGGATGTGTATTATATGTACCAGAGCGAATGGACTACCCGGCCGGTATTGCATTTGTTTCCGCATTGGAACTGGCAAAAAGGGCAGACCGTTGATGTGTGGGCTTATTACAGCCAGGCCGATGAGGTAGAATTATTCGTCAATGGGAAATCGTTGGGCGTAAAGTCCAAACCGGATGATACAACGTTCCATGTAATGTGGCGCGTACCGTTTGAACCGGGGCAATTGGTGGCCGTATCGAAAAGAGGAGGCAAGGAAGTATTGCGCAAAGTGATCAATACAGCAGGCGCTCCGGCTAAACTGGTATTGCTGGCCGACCGCGATAGCCTGCAGAACAATGGCCGCGATCTGAGTTTTATCCGCGCATCCATCGTCGACGCAAACGGTAATCTGGTTCCGGACGCAGATAAAGAAATTACGTTTACGGTAAAAGGACCGGGGTTTATTGCTGGAACCGATAATGGTTACCAGGCCGATACGGTTTCGTTAAAATCGCCGGTCCGCAAGACCTGGAAAGGGCTGGCACTGGCGATGGTGGGCAGTACGGAGAAAACCGGTATCATAGAAGTGGAGGCCCGGGTACCAGGACTGCCGCCTGCCAGGCTGCTGCTGAAAAGCAATAAAATAGCGCAAAAACGGGAGCCGGTCTGGTAAAACTTCGTTATCCACATAGTAAAATCTTCCATCATTATAGCAAAACCTTACATTGTTGCCGCTTGGGGCCACGTGTACCTTTAATTCCGGCTGATGAATATAAATTGTCGTTTTGACAATCATTCGCCCTAACGATTAAAAGGATTTGCATGAAATTGTTCCGGATTGCCATGATGCTTCTTGTACGGAGGACCTCCGTCTTGTCTACTTTTTTATTATTGGCAATTACGGGAATAGCAAATGCTCAGCAGGCCGATACCGTTGCTTACAGAAAAGTAGTCACCGAACGCTCGGCCAAAATTGTACAAACCCTTTCCATCAAAGATTCTGCTGCTTATTATCGCGTAGTAAATAAGATTGCGGATCAATACATTGCTTTAAATAAGGTACACGATGGCAGCAAAGCTGCAGTGATCGCGCTGAAACAACAAAATCTTTCCAAAGAAGAGCTGGCAACGGCCGTAAAAAAAGAAGAGGAAAATAAAAATGCTTCTTTGCGTCAGCTGCATACATCATTTATTAAGCTGCTGAGTGCCGATCTCAACGCTGCACAAGTGGAAAAAGTGAAGGATGGCATGACCTATGGCGTTTTGCCGCTTACCTGGACAGCTTACCAGGATATGTTACCTAATCTTACCAAACAACAGAAAGAACAGATATACGCTTACCTCGTGGAAGCGCGTGAACTGGCCATGGACGAAGGCACTTCTGACAACAAGCATAAAGTGTTTGGAAAGTACAAAGGGAAAATCAACAATTATTTATCTGCTGCCGGTTATGATATGAAGAAGGAAGGAGAGGAGTGGCAGAAAAGGATCAAAGAACGGGAGGCTACCAAAGCTCCCAAAGGCTAGAGAGAATTTTACAACTGCTATATTTTGTATTTGCCTAACGTTCAACTAAAACTAAGCCATATGAATTGTCTGCGACCATCTAAGTTACTGCTGCTTTTCATGCTCCTGGGCTGCTCACTGCTTGCATTCGCCCAGGATAAGTCTGTTACCGGCCGCGTAACGGACCTGAAAACCGGCAACCCGATGGGAAATGTGAGTGTCCGTGTGAAGAACGGAACTCAAACCACCCGGACCGATAGCTCGGGCCTTTTTACGATCAATGTACCTTCCGAAGAATCTATTCTTTCGTTTTCACACGTTGGTTATTCTATCTACGAAACCAAAGCCGGCTCCGGCTCCCTGAGCATCGCCATGAACTCGACTGAGAGCCAGATGGACGATGTGATTGTGGTGGGTTATGGTACCAAGAAACGTGCAAACGTACTTGGCTCCGTAGGTTCCATGAATCCGAAAGAAATTGAAGACATACCTTTTACCAACCTTTCAACGGGTCTCGTGAATAAAGTGCCCGGTGTAAGTGTTAACCAAACATCCGGCAAACCCGGTGCCACCACCAACCTGCGCATCCGTAACCCAACGACATTCGGCAACTCGGGTAGTGTGGAACCGCTTTATGTGATCGATGGAATTGCTTACAACAACCCCGAGGGTAAAGAATTCTTCGATAACCTCGATGCCACAATGGTGGACAATATTTCCTTTCTGAAAGATGCCGCTGCTTCCGTTTATGGTGCGCGTGGAGCCAATGGTGTAATCCTCGTTACGACCAAAAAAGGGAAACCCGGCCGCCCGCGTGTGAGCTACTCGGGCTCTTATGGTGTTTCAGATGCGGTAAATGTACCTCAAACACTTACAGCCTACGAGCACGTAAGCCTGCTCAACAACAAGTACCGCGCTAATCCTACCTGGAATACTTTCGTGTATGACCAGTCTGAACTGGATTATGCAAAAGGTTTGAAAAATAGCTGGTTTGACGATACATGGGAGGCTTCCAGCATACAGCGTCACACGGTTAACATCAGTGGTGGTTCCGATAAGATCACTTTCTTTGGTGGTGCTAACTATCTCAAAGAAACCGGTAACCTGCAGGATCTCTACGCCAATAAATATGGATTCCGTATAGGTGCAACCGCCAAGATCACCAATGAGCTGACGGCTGATATCTCTTTCAGTAACGACAACTCGATCATGGACCGCCCGACTCCTAAAGGTATCACCAGCTTCGCCGGTCAGAGCTCCGACCAGACCGATCAGATGAATGCAACGATGGCAGCACTGCTGCTGATCCCCAAATGGGTACCGATGTATGTGGATGGCAAACCGGTGTATACCACCGCTCCTCAATGGCATCCGAAAGAATTACAAAATACTAATTCCTACGCACGCACTAACTCAAGAGGTAACAACATTACCGCGAGCATGAACTATAAGGTGCCGTTCATCGAAGGACTTTCTCTCCGTGTGTCTTACGGACAAAACTCCCGTACGTCAGTCGGCAAAGAATATTATGTTTCGTATAGCCTGTACGATTTCGAACGTACCGGTACGTCTACTTACCCTTCATCTCCCGGCAAACAGCGTATCATTTATACCAATACACCTACGGCAACCAACTCCGTCCGTTCGATCAAGAACGGTAATTCCCTCCGCATCAGCAACGATAACTCCAAGAGCTATCAATTCAACCAGGCCATCAACTACCAGCGTACTTTTGGTAAACATGATATCGATGTGTTGCTGCTCGCAGAACAAAGTGAATCTTCTGCGGACGGCTTCTTCTCCAGCGTAGAAGGACAGGTGATTCCCGGTGTGGACGAATTGTGGGGCTTTACACAGGACCGTACATTCTACGATCATGCGAGCTCCCGTTCAGAGATTGGCCGCGCCAGCTACCTGGGACGTTTGAACTATGCATTCATGGATCGCTATCTGCTCGAAGGTTCTTTCCGTGCGGATGCTTCTCCCAACTTCCCTCCGGGTTCACGCTGGGGTTATTTCCCTTCAGTAGCTGTGGGCTGGAAAATTTCACAGGAAAATTTCTTCCGCAATATCACGTTCGTGGACGACCTGAAACTGCGTATGCAGGTTGGTCTCACCGGCAGCGATGCGGTTAGAAACTACCAGTACCTTGAGCGTTATACACAAACAACGGGTATGCTGTTTGGCAATACCATGACCAACGGTCTGAACCCGAACGCGATCCCTAACCCCGACATTACCTGGGAAAAAGCGCTCTATACCAACTTCGGTATCGATGGTAGTTTCCTGAAAGGAAAATTCAATGCGTCGATCGATGTATACCGCCGTTACAATACCGACATGCTTGAAACGCCGACCTCTACCGTGCCTTCAACATTCGGTGCTACCATTGCCGACCGGAACTATTCCCGTATGAAGTCATGGGGTGTGGAAGGTGCACTGGGCTATAATGGAAAAATTTCAAAAGACTTCGGCTTCAACGTTCAGGTGAACCTTGGCTGGACGGATAACAAAGTGCTCCGTCGCTACTACAATGTAAACTCTGATACAGGTTATAAAAATCCGATCGGTGTACGTACCGATCGTGGTATCGAAGGTTACATTGCAACAGGCATTCTGCGTACACAAGCGGATGTGGATGCACTGCTGGCAAAATATCCCAACTGGAGAATCGACGGACAAGTGCCACAGGTTGGCTTCATGAACTACCAGGACCTGAACGGCGATGGTGTGATTACAGATGCTGACCGTACACGTATTGCCGAACGTTCCGGCAACATTTTCGGCATCGGTCTCAACCTCGGTTTTTCCTGGAAAGGACTGCGTCTGAGTGTGAACAGCAGCCTGGGTATCGGTGGCAAACGTTCTTATGATAACTCTGCCCGCCGTGCTCCGACAGAAAGCCAGAACGGCCTTTCTATCTGGAAAGATTCCTGGTCTCCTGAAAACCCCAATGCGAAATATCCCGTGATCAACAGTCCGCTGATCGGCGATATCTCTACATTCTGGCTCACGGATGCAACAACATGGCGCATCAACAATGCACAGCTTTCTTACTCACTGCCTGCTGCATTGAAAACGCGTTATAAAATTCCTGAAATGCGCCTTTTCGTGGTGGCAACCAACCTGGGTGCGATCATCAATCCCCAGCCGTATAAGGATGTGAACGCTAACATAGCGATCGATTATCCTACACTGCGTACTGTGACATTTGGTGCCAACATTTCTTTATAATCTGACAAACGATTACTACCATGAAAAAAGCAATTATATATTCTCTCCTCGCTGCAACCACACTTACCGGTTGCACGAAGAAAATACTTGACAAACGCGACCTGACCGGTCTGGGTGATGAAACCTGGAGCAATGAGTCAACCGCTACCTTGTACCTCAACCGCTGTTATGCAGTGATCATGCCCGGCTTTCCGGCCAACAATGGTACTGCACTGCTTCCTTACGCCTTACACGACGTGAGTGATGAATCGAATACCACACGTACAACCGGTATGCTGCTTGGCAACCTTGCCGACAATGCCGTTACAGATTTTGGTAACAGCCCTACGGCGAATACCAGCACTTACGCCAACATCCGCAGATGCAATATCCTGATCCAGGAAATCGATAAGGGAACCCTTTCGGAGGATATCCGTACACGTCTGAAAGCAGAAGCTTACTTCCTGCGTGCATGGAACTATTTCAACATGGTGAAGTTGTACGGCGGTGTGCCTTACGTTACGACTGCACAGGAATGGGATGAGAACGTGATCAATGTACCGCGTAACAAAACATCTGAGTGTATCGATTCACTCGTAAGAGACCTTAATATGGCTGCGGCTGGTTGTGCCAAGACAACAATCGCGTCGCAAACCACGGGCAACCGCGGACGTATAACGCGCGGCGCGGCGATGGCCATGAAAGGCCGCGTATTGCTCACATGGGCAAGCGCACAGTTCAACCCGACCAACATCCAGGCCCGCTGGGAAGAAGCTTACAAAGCTAACAAGGCGGCCTATGATTCACTTATACTCGATGGTCACGCATTGTTTGGCACATTTGCTAACGTATTGACGGACGAAAGCTCTGGCAATAAAGAAGTGATCATGGTCCGTTCTTATAATGGTACCGATGGCTGGTCAAATTCATACGAAAACTCAGCCCGTCCCCGTTCTGAAGGTGCAGGCGGCCAGTATCAGCCAACCTGGGACCTGGTAAAAGCTTTCCCCATGAAAAATGGTAAAGCGATCGATGAAGCAGGTTCCGGTTATGATGCCACTTATTATTGGAAAGACCGCGATCCGCGTTTTGCTGCTACGGTTGCTTACAACGGTGTAGTATGGGGATTGAGCGCACAGCCTACGCGTAAGCAGTGGACATACATTGGCACACCCAACCCTGAAGCCACTGTTACCACAACCGGTTTCTACAGCCGCAAAGGAATTAACCTGAATACGCTCGCTGTTAACGCAGCACTCGGTACTACCGACTGGGTGGAGATTCGTCTGGCTGAAGTAATGCTCAACCTGGCTGAATGTGCCAACGCAACCAACCGCCAGGCTGAAGCGTATGACATGCTGAAAAAAATCCGCCAGCGTGCGGGAATTACTGCCGGCTCAGACAACCTTTATGGTTTAAAAGCGTCTATGACAACAGACGAGATGTTCAAGGCAATTATGAATGAGCGTCGCATCGAACTCGCTTTTGAAAACAAACGTTATGACGATCTTCGCCGTACAAAAATGTGGAGCACGGTGTTGAACGGAACAAAACGTCAGCGTCTGGAGATAGCAGTGAAAGCGCCCTACACGGCAACGATCCTGAATAACTTCATTGCCGGCTCAACTACCGTACGTGTACGCGACACCATCAATGTAGATGGACCAAGCTACACGCAGTTCTTTACAGCAACGGTTAAAGACCTCGATGCGCAGCCGATCAACTATCTGGATAAATATTATTTCTATGGTATCCCGAATACGCACCTTACACGAAGTCCGTTGATCAAAAACACAAACGGATGGACCGGTGGCACATTCGATCCATTACAATAAACCGATATGGTAAAAGGAGCCTCAAAAACTCCTTTTGCTTTTTTACATCATACATGTATTAACAAAACCTTAAACTGCGATCCTGAAAGTATTTGTCATTCAATTAATCGTTATCACTCATGAATCGTAACCGGAACATTTTTTTTGCTGTTGCAGTTAGTTTGGGGTTTACCATTCCCGCGGCAGGCCAGTATCCGACTATCACGCCGGAAGTAAAGAAGGCGTCCGACTCGCTGATGCGGGCGGCGGAAGAGCATTCTGAAAAGGCCTGGGCCATCGCTTATCCCATCATCCGGGAGCAGGCGCGCAATGGCCGTCCTTATATTCCCTGGGCTTCCAAACCCGATGATCTTCCGCAGGCAGACATCCCCGCATTTCCCGGCGCGGAAGGCGGTGGCAAGTTCACCTTCGGCGGACGCGGCGGCAAAGTATATGTGGTCACCAACCTGAACGACGACGGCCCCGGCAGTCTTCGCTGGGCTTGTGAACGAGGTGGTGCGCGCATGGTGGTCTTCAATGTAGCCGGTATCATACGTCTCAAAACACCATTGATCATCCGCGCTCCTTATATCACGATTGCCGGACAAACAGCGCCCGGCGATGGTGTGTGTGTGGCCGGCGAATCAGTTTGGATCAACACTCACGATGTGATCGTCCGGTTCATGCGTTTCCGTCGTGGTGAAACATGGGTGGGCCGTCGTGACGACGCCATCGGAGGTAATCCCATCGGCAATATCATGATCGACCACGTATCGGCCAGTTGGGGTTTAGACGAAAACATGAGCATGTATCGTCACATGTATAACGACAGCACCGGCAAACCGGCAGAAGACAAATTACCAACGGTGAACATCACCATCCAGAATTCTATTTTCTCTGAAGCACTCGATACCTGGAACCATGCATTCGGCAGCACACTCGGCGGCGAAAACTGCACCTTCATGCGCAACCTCTGGGCCAACAACGCGGGACGTAATCCGTCTATCGGCTGGTATGGCATCTTCAATTTTGTAAACAATGTGGTGTTCAACTGGGTACACCGTTCTATCGATGGAGGTGACTACCGCGCCCAGTATAATATCATCAACAACTATTTTCAACCCGGACCTGCCACGCCGAAAAATGCAGTAGGTCATCGCATCCTCAAACCGGAGTCGGGCCGCAGCAAACTCAAATACCTCACATTCGGCCGTGCTTACGTTAACGGTAATATCATGGAAGGTTATCCTGCCATTACCAAAGACAACTGGAACGGTGGTGTGCAGGTAGAAGACCGTGCCGATGCCGGTCAATACAGAGACGATATCAAATGGGATAAACCTTTGCCCATGGCTCCGCTCACCATTCTCAAAGCAGAAGACGCGCGTAAGTTTGTATTGGCAAATGCTGGCGCCACCCTGCCTAAAAGAGATCCGGTTGACACGCGTATTGCCGAAGAAGTGCGTTCCGGTAAGATCACGGCATTACCCAATGTGCAGTTGCCCGATTCACAATTCAAACATCGTCGCGCACCGATCGATTCTTACAAAATTGGTATCATTACCGATGTAAGCCAGGTTGGCGGATATCCCGAATACAAAGGCACCCCTTACAAAGACAGTGACAACGACGGTATTCCCGACGAATGGGAACGCAAAAATGGCTTGAATCCAAATAATCCGGATGATGCATCTCAATATTCCAAAAGCAAATCCGGCTACACCAACATCGAAGAATATCTCAACAGTGTAGTACCTGTGCAACAGGTTCGGCCTGCTGTCAGCAGCAAATAATAATTAAGCAAACTGTTGCCACAGGTGGAAGTTTAACTCCTGCCTGTGGCAATTGGTTTTTATGAATTAATTCTACCTTTCCGCTTTAATCAGGAAAGCCGGTGAAGATGCAGACATACCATATCTTTTTTACGAAAAATTATTTCCGGTTTTGCGCTACTGCGATACTGATGGCGGTATTGCTGTTGTCGGAAAGCAAGGCACAGAAAAAAGAAAAACCGGTGCCTCCGCTGGCGTATAAAAATGGTCAGTTGATCTATACGCCGGATTCACTCGGCAACCGTATTCCCGATTTTTCTTATTGTGGTTATAAAGGTGGTGATGAGGTTATTCCCGACCTGCCGGTCAAAGTCATTGTGCCGCCATCAGCAGGCGATGCAACGGCACGCATACAGGCTGCGATTGATTTTGTAAGCAAACAAAACTCCGATACCAAAGGGTTCCGCGGTGTTGTGTTACTTCAGGCGGGTACCTACCTGGTGGAAGGCTCTCTTCGTTTTCATACATCCGGTGTGGTACTGCGCGGAAGCGGAATTGATAAAACCATTCTTCGCGGTACGGGCCTCAGCCGCGCCACGCTGATAGAAATAAATGGAACAGATGACCGCATCAGCGGCGATACCATTTCCATACAAACGAATTATGTGCCGGTGAATGCCACGTCTTTCGAAGTAGCAAATACAAAAGGGTTGAAAGAAGGGCAGGAGTTGCAAATCATCCGCCCTTCCGTTGTGCCATGGATACAGTTACTCAAAACCGATCATTTCGGTGGCGGCATTACCTCACTCGGATGGAAACCCGGGCAACGCGACATCCGCTGGACACGCACCATCACGGCTATCAAAGGAAATCAACTCACCATCGATGCACCGTTGACAACAGCGTTGGATATTAATTACGGTGGCGGGAAAATTGTTCCTTTTACCTGGAAAGGCCGTATCAGTAATTGTGGCGTGGAAGAGTTGACACTCGAATCTGATTTCAATAAAGCGAACGCAAAAGACGAAGATCATCGCTGGATGGCCATCACCATCGATGATGCAAAAGATTGCTGGGTACGTCGTGTACAGTTCAATCATTTCGCGGGATCGGCTGTGGCGGTGTATGAAAATGCTGCACGCATTACCGTTGAAGATTGCATCGCTCAAAAACCTGTTTCCGAAATAGGGGGTGAACGCCGTAATGTTTTTTTTACAGCAGGCCAGCAAACACTTTTCCAGCGCTGCTTTTCGGAAGAAGGCATACATGATTTTGCAACAGGGTTTTGTGCACCGGGCCCGAATGCTTTTGTGCAATGCGAAGCGAAGAATGCTTATGGTTTCAGCGGCGGCATCGACAGTTGGGCCTCAGGGGTTTTGTTTGATATCGTGAACGTCGATGGTAATGCTATTTCTTTTCTCAATCGCGGGCAGGATGGACAAGGAGCGGGATGGAGTACTGCGAACAGTGTGTTGTGGAATTGCAGCGCCGCGAGGATCGATTGTTATCAGCCACCCGGAGCACAGAACTGGTCGTTCGGTGCATGGAGCCAGTTTGCAGGCGACGGCTATTGGGGCGAATCGAACAATAGCATCGAACCGCGCAGTTTGTATTATGCGCAATTGCGCGAGCGCCTTGGCAAAAAGATCGACTCACGCCCGCAGGTAATGAATATCCAGACCGATGCCAGCAGCAGTCCTTCTGTTGCTACCGCGGCAGAACTTACTTCATTGGCCAAAGATCCTGCGCAAACATTGGTGCAATTTATTTACACGGTGATTAGTTCTAACCCGGTCATCGCGGATGTTCGCGGGGCTAAAACAATTGATCAGATTGGTGTGCCGGCGCCACCACGCTATCACGTGCTGCCTGCATTGGAAGTGAAAAATGGCTGGCTGCAAAGGCAGGATGCTGTTGTAGCCGGCAATCGCCTCAGCGTTCCCTGGTGGAATGGCAGCGCACGTCCTTATGGCGCGGCCAAAGCAGGAATGGCCATTACAAGATTTGTTCCGGGCCGCACGGGCACAGGATTAACGGATGACCTCGATGCCGTTGCCGACACCATGCAGTCCCGCAATATCCTGGCGATCGAACAGAATTATGGCTTGTGGTACGAGCGCCGCCGCGACGACCATGAACGTATCCGCAGGATGGACGGAGAGGTATGGGCACCTTTTTATGAATTGCCGTTCGCGCGCAGCGGGCTAGGCACTGCCTGGGACGGTCTTAGTAAGTACGATCTTACGAAATACAATACATGGTACTGGAATCGCCTTCGCCGGTTTGCCGATCTGGCCGATCGCAAAGGACTGATTCTCGTTCACCAGAATTATTTTCAACACAACATTATCGAAGCAGGCGCACATTACGCGGACTTCCCCTGGCGACCTGCCAACAATATCAACAATACCGGTTTCCCCGAACCCGTTCCTTATGCAGGCGATAAACGCATCTTCATGGCGGAACAATTTTATGATGAAACACATCCGGTGCGTCGCCCCTTGCATATTGCCTATATCCGTCAATGCCTCGATAACTTCCGCGGCAACGGTAGCGTGATCCATACCATCAGCGAAGAATTTACCGGTCCTTTACATTTTGTAAAATTCTGGACAGGTGTGATCGCTGAGTGGGAAAAGGAAAAAGGTGAGCATCCGATGATCGCGTTGAGTGTAACGAAAGATGTGCAGGACTCCCTGCTTGCCGATCCGCAACATGCTGCGGTGATCGATATCATCGATATCCGTTACTGGCATTACCAGGCCGATGGAAGCGTGTACGCACCCGCAGGAGGACAAAACCTCGCTCCCCGTCAGCATGCACGATTGCTGAAACCAAAACGATCATCCTTCGAACAGGTATATCGCGCTGTGCGTGAGTACCGCGAAAAATATCCGCAGAAGGCCGTGATCTACTCGGCAGATAGCGATCACCTCGGCTGGGCCGTGTTCATGGCCGGCGGCTCGATGGCGCAACTGCCACGATTGCCGGAAGGAATGCTGAGGGATGCGGCGCGCATGCAGCCGCTTCCTGTAACCGGCAAACAATATGTTTTATCCGATGGTTCAGGCAACTTCATTGCTTATGGTGAATCGGGCACCGAACTGAAACCCGGCCTCTCCGGCAAGCCGGCAACGGCCACCTGGATCGATCCGCGCACAGGAGCCATCCGCAAAAAAGAACAAATCCGGAATAATAAAACCGCAAGCCTCACTCCGCCTTCAGGCAATTGGGTGCTTTGGGTAAAAGTCAATTAATGATGAGAATACTGATCGCCATTTTAGTAGTAATGTTTATGAGTGGATGCAGCGAACCGCTGAAATCCGGTGCAGAAAGCATGCAGGCGCTTAAAATCGGGGAAGACAAGCACAGTATCGTTACCGCAGATGGTAAACCTTTTTTCTGGCTGGGTGATACGGGCTGGTTGCTGTTTGTAAAACTTACCCGTGAAGAAATTGCACAATACATGGCCATCCGGAAAGAACAGGGCTTTAATGTGGTGCAGGTAATGACGATTCATGATGTGAACAATGCGGTGAACGTGTATGGCGATAGCGCATTGGTTAATAAAAATATTGCGCAACCACTTACAACGGAAGGAGTGGATTACAAAGACAGTTCCCAATACGATTTCTGGGATCATGTGGATTATGCGATTGATGAAGCGGCCCGTAACGGAATATACATGGCATTGGTGCCGGTATGGGGCTCTAATGTAAAAGCCGGTAAAGTGAACCAGGAGCAGGCCCGTGCTTATGCAGGTTTTCTTGCGGAGCGCTACAAAAACAAACCAAATATCATCTGGCTCAACGGCGGCGATATCAAAGGAAGCGATTCACTGGACGTATGGAAAGTATTGGGATCAACATTGAAACAAAAAGATTCCGCGCACCTGATGACCTTTCATCCGCGCGGCCGTACCTCTTCTTCGGAGTGGTTTCACAACGAACCCTGGCTCGACTTCAACATGTTCCAGAGCGGACATAAAACTTACGCGCAGGATACCAATAGCAATGAAACGCGTCACTACGGGGAAGACAACTGGCGTTATGTAGTGGAAGATTTTAAACTGCAACCGGCAAAACCAACAATTGATGGTGAACCTTCCTACGAGCACATTCCCTATGGTCTGCATGATTCATTGCAGCCCCGGTGGAATGATGCCGATCTGCGCCGCTATGCGTACTGGAGTGTGTTTGCCGGAGGATTCGGTTTTACTTATGGTAACAACGCGGTTATGCAGTTTCATCACAAAGGTGACAAAGATGCCAACTTCGGCGTGCGCGAAGAATGGAAGGAAGATATTAAAGCCCCCGGCGCTATGCAGATGGTGCACCTGCGTAAATTGATGGAAGCTTATCCGGGTACACGCAGGCCGGCGCAAGACCTGGTTGTTGACAACACCGGCACACAATACCAATACATCCTCGCTACGCGCGGCGATAAATTTTTGCTGGCTTATACCTACACCGGATTGCCTGTTCGCATCGATCGCGAAAAACTGGGATGGGAAAAAATAAAAACCCGCTGGTTCAATCCGCGTACCGGTGAATTTACCGGATGGAAAAAGTCGGGTGCCGCCGATAGCCTGTTCACGCCCATAGTACCGGAAGAAAAAAATGGCAACGATTGGGTATTGGTAGTTGAACCAAATTGATTGATATGAAACGTACACTTTTCACGATACTGTCCGGCTTTCTTTTGATGATTTGTTTTACTTCCTGCTCATCAAAAGCCTACCTGTTCACGTCTTTCCACGAACCGGCGGATCAGGGATTGCGGATGTTATATAGCTACGATGGTTACAAATGGAAAGACCTCGATACTGTTTTATTAAAACCCGAAATTGGTCAGCAAAAGGTAATGCGTGATCCTTCGATGGTGCAGGGACCTGACGGTACTTTTCATCTCGTATGGACCAGCAGTTGGCGTGGCGACAAAGGATTTGGCTATGCTTCGTCTAAAGATCTTGTTCACTGGACACCACAACGTTTCATTTCCGTAATGGAGCAGGAGCCCACAACCGTGAACGTATGGGCACCCGAATTGTTTTATGATGAAGAGGCCAGACAATACCTCATCATCTGGGCATCCACAATCCCCGGACGTTTTGAACGCGGACAGGAAGCGGACAGCAACAACCATCGCATGTACATTACGTCCACGCCCGATTTTCAAACGTTCAGCAAAACACAATTATTCCTCGATCCGGGATTCAGCGTGATCGATGCACAGATCGTAAAGAGAGTCAAAGACAACTATGTATTGGTGTTGAAAGACAATACGCGCCCCGAACGAAATATCAAAGTGGCTTTTGCTGATAAACCCGCCGGACCTTATAAAAATGTATCGCCACCCTTTACCGAACCTTTTACCGAAGGACCCAATGTAGTAAAAGTGAAAAATAAATGGCTGATCTATTTCGATTCTTACCGCAACAAGACCTATGAAGCGGTAAGCACTGCCGACTTTGTCCATTTTGAAAATATCAATCAACAGATTCAGATCCCGACGGGACACAAACATGGAACGATTGTTCCGGTAAAAAAGAAAACGGTCAAAAAGCTGCTGAAGCAACTTGGCCGCTAAGAGGTTTACGACATGAAGACAACAAAAAAAATAGCGTGCTGGCTTGGTGCAGTTATGCTGATCGCAGCGCCGTTTGCCTTGCAGGCACAGGATACCGCGCGTTACACGGGCGCCACGCTTTCCAATGTAGACTATCACCACGGGCAACTCAGTCCCGCAGTGGGTGTGCACAATATCCAGACCATGCGGGCTAATCGCGCAGATACATCTAATAGCTGGACGTACAACCACGCGCCGATGCTGGCTTATTGGAAAGGAAAATTTTACCTGCATTACCTGAGTGATCCTGTGGGCGAACACGTACCACCCGGACAAACATGGTTCCAGCAATCCCCCGATGGTATCAACTGGACAAACCCTGTTCCGCTTTTCCCCGTATACAAAGTTCCGGATGGATTTACGAAACCCGGAAGGGCAGACGTGGCCGGCAATACCTATGCGGTCATGCACCAGCGGATTGGTTTTTATACCTCCAAACAAAACCGGTTGTTTGCCTTAGGTTACTATGGTATTGTGTTAGGGAAAAAGGATGACCCGAATGATGGTAACGGCATTGGTCGCGTGATCCGTGAGGTGAGGACCGACGGCAGCTTCGGACCGATTTACTTCCTGCGTTACAACCATAATTTCAACGAAAAAAATACCAACTATCCTTTTTATACGTCTTCGAAAGACAAAGGACTGGTTGCTGCATGCAAGGAAATTCTCGATTCGCCTTTGCTGATGCAGCAGATGGTGGAAGAGTCCGACCGCAATGATCCGCTCATTCCGTTGAAGAAAGATTTTAAAGCATTCAGCTATTATCGTTTGCCCGATCAGCGTGTGGTTGGATTCTGGAAATATGCACTGACCAGCATCAGCGCGGATGGTGGCAGAACCTGGCAATACAATCCTGTTCGCGCTCCCGGTTTTGTAAATGCCAATGCCAAGATCTGGGGACAACGCACGGCAGACGGACGTTATGCTACGGTATACAATCCATCCGAATTCCGCTGGCCGCTGGCCGTGAGTGTGAGCAATGACGGCTTGCGTTATCATAATTTATTATTGGTAAATGGCGAGATCACTTCCATGCGTTATGGCGGCGAATACAAAAGCTACGGCCCGCAATATGTGCGTGGTATTATGGAAATGAATGGAATACTCCCGGATAGTGCCATGTGGGTTACTTACAGCATGAATAAAGAAGATATCTGGGTCAGTCGCATTCCGGTGCCGGTGGTTGATAAAGAAACCGGTAACGTAAACGATGTTTTCACCAATTTGCCCGCCGGAAAGGAACTCGATCGCTGGAATCTTTACAGCCCGCTTTGGTGCAGGGCGGAAATCTCCCGGCAGGGAAATGAAAAAATATTGAGTTTGCACGACAGCGATCCGTTCGATTATGCAAAGGCCGAGAGAATGTTTCCTGTATCAGGTACCGTGATAGCCGAGTTCGCCATCACACCGAAACAAGCGGACAATGGTCATCTCGATATTGAAATCACAGACGAAAAAGGAACAGCTTGTTTGCGGTTATCGTTGGATTCGACAGGAACCGTCTATACCAAAGCCGGCTACCGCAATCGTTCCATCGGAACTTATAAGGCCGGGGAAAAATTGACCGTAAAGATTGAACTGAACGCGGCCACCCGTTTTTATACGGTGACACTGAACAACGGCAAGCCGGTGAACAATATTTGTTTTGCGCCAATCGCTAAAGCGCAACGTATTGTATTTCGCACGGGCGGTGTGCGTCGCTTTCCCGACGCAGATACGCCAACCGATCAGGACTATGATCTGCCGGGTGCTGATAGCCGGTTGAAAGAGGCCATTTACCAGATTCATTACCTGAAGACCCAAACATTTTAATCATGCGTCGATTCTGCGTCATCTGTTTTTTATGTGTAGTTGGTTTGTTTACGGAAGCGCAAAAACTAAAACCTGCTATATTGAAACCTGCAGCGTTCCGCCATTACGTTGATTATTTCAATGGCATGGAAGATGAAAATATCCGCCAGGCTATTCCCAACGACAGTGCCTGGGAATGGATGCAGCAGAATATTCCGTTGTTTGAATGTCCGCAACAGAATTTCGAAGAGATGTTCTATTATCGTTGGTGGACATTGCGCAAGCACATCAAAAAAACAGAACAGGGATATGTGTTCACCGAGTTCCTTGTGCAGCGCAGCTATGCCGACAAATACAATATGATCAGCAGTGGTCTTGGTCATCATATATATGAAGCACGCTGGTTGCATGATCAGCGATACCTGAACGATTATATACGTATCTGGTATCGTGGCAACAATGGTGGACCGATGAAAAAATTGCGTTTTTACAGTAGCTGGAACATCGACGCCATTTACAATCGTTATAAAGTGAATGGTGACCGGGAAATATTGTTGGATTTATTGCCTGACCTGACAGCAGATTACAAGGCATGGGAACAGGAGCGCAGAGGTGCAGACGGACTTTTCTGGCAATACGATGTGCGTGATGCCATGGAGGAAACGATCAGCGGTGGCCGCAAGGAAAAAAATCCGCGCCCGTCCATCAACAGCTATATGTATGGAAATGCAAAAGCGCTATATGCAATAGCGAACCTTGCCTGGAAAGATGAAATGGCAAAATTATACAAGGCCAAAGCAGATACATTGAAGCAATTGGTACAGGAGAAACTATGGAGCAGTGACGATAATTTTTTTGAAGTAAGAAAGGAAAAAGGCGATACGCTTGCCCGCGTGCGCGAAGCGATTGGTTTCGTTCCCTGGTATTTTAACCTGCCGGATGCAAAGTATAATGTAGCCTGGAAAGCGGCGCTCGATCCGAAACATTTCTGCGCGCCGTTTGGCTTAACAACTGCCGATCGCAGCCATCCGCAGTTCCGTACACACGGCTGCTGCAATTGCGAATGGGACGGTGCGGTGTGGCCTTTTGCCACTTCGCAGACGTTGACCGGTATGGCCAACCTGCTAAACAGCGGCAGAAAGGACATTGTTTCTGATTCGGCTTATTTCGATTTGCTGGAAACCTATGTCGAATCGCAGTACTATCGCGGCCGCCCTTATATCGGAGAATACCTCGATGAAAAAATAGGTTACTGGCTCAAGGGTGATCAGGAACGCAGCCGCTATTATAATCATTCAACGTTCAATGACCTGATCATAACGGGCCTGGTCGGTCTTCGTCCCGTGGAGGGAAATACTTTTACAGTCAATCCCTTACTGCCTGCTAATAAATGGGATTGGTTCTGTCTTGATAATGTTTTATACCAGGGAAAAATCATTACGATACTTTGGGACAAGACTGGGAAACATTACAACAAAGGCAAAGGCCTGAGTGTATGGGTAAATGGAAAAAAACGACAGAGCCGCGACGAGCTCGGACCATTGACCGTATATGGTGGAAAATAAATGCGCATGAAATTGATTCGTTATATAATTGGATTGAGTTGTTTGCTCGCGGGAGTTGCTGCCAATGCGCAGCAAACGGAAAGGCAATATTTGTCAGGTACGGGAAATGATCACACGGTTAATTGGGACTTCTTTGTAACGAGTGGAATGAATGCAGGTAAATGGAGCAAGATCGCCGTTCCATCTTGTTGGGAATTACAGGGTTTTGGGAAATACGATTACGGCTTTGCCAAAGACAGCATCCGCGGAAAAGAAGAAGGCCGTTATCGTTATAAGTTCTCCATTCCGGCGGCCTGGAAAAACAAAAAACTATTCCTTGTATTCGAAGGCGTAATGACCGATGCCACGGTAAAAGTAAACGGTAAACAGGCCGGACCAACGCACCAGGGCGCGTTCTATGCTTTTCGTTATGATGTCAGTTCACTGATAAAACCAGGGAAAGAAAACCTGCTCGAAGTCACGGTTGCCAAACATTCCGCCAACCAATCCGTAAATGAAGCCGAACGCAAAGCCGACTTCTGGATATTCGGGGGCATCTTCCGTCCCGTTTATCTCGAAGCACACCCGCAACAATTTATCGATCATGTTGCCATCGATGCAAAAGCCGATGGCAGTTTCATGGCGATAGCGGAAGTAGCGGGAAAAAGGTCAGGTAATCTGCAGGTACAATTGTATACATCCGCCAATCAAAAAATAGGGGAACCTATTTCTGCTCCCGTAAACGAACAGGTTACCGGCTTAAAAAGCCATATCGCCAACGTGTTGCAGTGGACGCCGGAAACGCCCAGCCTCTACTATGCGGTAGTACAATGGTGGGATAAAAACAAACTGCTGCATGAAAAGAAAGTCCGTTTTGGTTTTCGTACCGTTGAGCTGAAGCAGAGGGACGGCATTTATGTAAATGGTGTGAAAGTGAAAATGAAAGGAGTAAATCGGCATTCCTTCTGGCCCACCAGCGGGCGTACCACCAGCCGCGACATCAGCATCAAAGATGTGTTGCTGATGAAAGAGATGAACATGAATGCCGTTCGCATGGCGCACTATCCGCCCGACGATCATTTCCTCGAGGTCTGCGATTCTCTCGGATTGTTTGTGATGGATGAATTGGCCGGCTGGCATGGACATTACGATACGCCAACCGGCACGCGTTTGCTCGAACAAATGATCCGTCATGATGTCAATCATCCTTCCATTATCTTTTGGGCCAATGGCAATGAAGGCGGACATAACACGGAACTCGATAAGTTCTTTACCCAGTTTGATATTCAACAACGACCGGTTGTGCATCCCTGGCAGTTGTTCAACGGAATAGAGACACAGCATTATCGCGAATACAATTACGGTATCGGTAATTACGACAATGGCCGCGAGATTGTAATGCCTACCGAATTTTTGCACGGCATGTACGATGGCGGTCATGGCGCCGGTCTCGAAGATTACTGGAAAGCCATGTGGCAGAATCCGCTGTCGGCAGGTGGTTTCCTTTGGGATTTCGCCGATCAGGGCGTGGTGCGCAAGGATAAAAAAGATTCGATCGATACAGATAAAAACAGAGGGGCAGATGGCATCGTGGGGCCTTATCACGAAAAAGAAGGAAGTTTCTATACGATCAAAGAAGTATGGAGCCCGGTATTTTTTGAAAGAAAAGAGATCACACCGGCATTCGACGGAAAGCTGCGCATCGAGAACCGTTATCATTTTACCAATATTTCTCAATGCACTTTCTCCTGGAAGCTGGTGAAGCTTGCAAACGGAACTGCAGATTCCGGATCGGCCAAAGCTCCCTCACTCGCTCCGGGAGAAAAAGGATTTGTAGAACTGAACCTTCCTGCCGGCTGGAGTGATAACGATGTTTTGTACGTAACAGCCAACGATCCGTTTGGTCGCGAACTGTTTACCTGGAGTTTCCCCATCGTCCGACCGGCAACTGTATTGAATAGATTATGGAAAGCAGGCAATGCTGAGCGTCCGGCTATTACGGAACAGGATTCTGTTTATGTTATAAAAACCAGTGATCTGCAATTGCGCATCCATCGCCAAAAAGGTCTGTTGCTGGAGGTGAAGAATAAGGACGGGGTAATCCCTTTCAACAACGGCCCGGTGATTGAACAAGGCGTCAATAATTTTGGTAGGATGAGTTTTGTGTATGACAATGATACGTTGCTCATCCGCTCATCTTACGACCGCAAACAACATTATAATACGCTGGAATGGAAAGTTTATCCGGACGGCATGGTTCGTCTCAGCGTCAGCTATTTCCCGGGAGAATATTTCACCTTATTTGCGGGTATTAATTTTAGTTTCCCTGAATCACAAATACGCGGCATCGATTACATGGGCAGCGGTCCGTACCGCGTCTGGAAAAACCGGTTGAAAGGAAATCGTTTCGGCGTTTGGCACAAGGATTACAACGGTACGGAAACCGGCGAGAGCTGGGTCTATCCTGAGTTCAAAGGGTATCACGCCAACCTATATTGGTGCAGGTTCCTTACCACCGGGCCATCTTTTACGGTGCTGACCGACCAGGAGGATATTTTCTTTCGCTTATTCACTCCTGCGTTTAAAGATGATCAATGGCAGAACTACCAGATCATTTTCCCGAAGGGAGATATTTCTTTCCTGAATGGAATAGGCGCAATCGGCACCAAAACGCAACGCGCAGAAAATACAGGTCCTATGGGACGGAAGAATATTTTGTATGATTATGAAAAAGACCCGTCACGCGCTTTACACCTGAATCTATATTTTGATTTCCGGTCTTCACAGGTCCGGTAGCTATATTATTGTTGTATGAAGAAATTATTCATTCTTGGTTGCTGGATACTCACGACACTGTTTGCTTCGGCACAGGTGCGTATCCAATCATTGCGATGCGAACAGTTGTCGAACCCAACCGGCATCGATGAAACACAGCCGCGTTTTTCCTGGAATCTTGAATCCGCCACTAACGGCGTTGTACAGCAAGGCTACCAGTTGCTGGTGGCTTCTTCCAGGACATTGCTGGATAAGAATCAGGGCGATATCTGGAATTCAGGAAAAGTACAAAGCCCGTATTCCGTCCTTGTACCTTTTGCCGGTAAACCTTTGCAAAGCCGTCACGAATATTTCTGGAAAGTAAAAGCGTTCACCAACAAAGGCGAAACTTCCTGGAGCGAGCCCGCGAAATGGAGCATGGGCTTGTTACAAAAAACAGATTGGAAAGCCCGCTGGATCGGTTATGAAAGACCTTCCAAATGGGACAGCATCAGCCAGTGGTCAAGATTGTCTGCCCGGTATTTCAGAAAAACATTCAACAGCCCCCGTGCTGTTAAACGTGCCACGGCTTATATCAGTGGCCTCGGGTTGTACGAGTTGTATGTTAATAATCAACGTATCGGCGACCAGGTGATGGCGCCTGTTCCAACGGATTACCGCAAGACAGTTTTGTACAACACTTATGATGTAACAGCACAAGTAAAGACGGGACAGAACGTGGTAGGCGTGGTACTCGGCAATGGACGGTTCTTTACCATGCGGCAAAATTACAAACCGCAAAAGATCAACAATTTTGGTTATCCGAGATTGTTACTTCAACTCGAAATTGAATACACGGACGGAAAAAAGGAAACGATCGTAACCGACCCCTCCTGGAAAATACAAACCGATGGTCCGATACGTACCAATAACGAATACGATGGGGAAGAATACGATGCAACCCGCGAGCTTACGGGCTGGCTTACTCCGGCTTATGCCGGCAAGGGTTGGATGAATGCAGAACCCGTTCCCGCTCCCCAGGGAAAACTCCGCGCGCAGATGACGCCACCAATGCGCGTGATGCAGACAATCAAACCGATGTCGCTGAAACAACTAAAACCGGGTACGTACATCATGGACATGGGCCAGAATTTCTCCGGTTGGGTGAAGATGCACGTGTCCGGAAAAAGAGGTCAGACCGTTCAATTACGTTTTGCTGAAAGCCTGCAACCTTCAGGCGAACTGTATGTCGCCAACCTGCGCGATGCACGCGTTACCGACAAGTATACCCTGAAAGGCGAAGGCCAAGAAACCTGGGAACCCAGTTTTGTTTACCATGGTTTCCGTTATGTAGAGATCACCGGTTTCCCTTCGGAGCCAAAGCTGACCGATTTCGAAGGAAAATTTGTTTATGATGACATGCAGAACACCGGACGTTTTGTGTCGTCTGATACGATCATGAATAAATTGTTCCGCAATGCGTGGTGGGGAATAGCTTCTAACTACAAAGGAATGCCGGTCGATTGTCCGCAACGCAACGAACGGCAACCATGGCTTGGGGACCGCGCCACCGGGTCATTGGGCGAAAGTTTTTTGTTTGACAATGCTTCGCTCTATGCGAAATGGATGCAGGACATCGAAGATGCGCAAACTGCCGAAGGCGCCATTCCGGATGTTGCGCCCGCTTTCTGGAATTATTACAGTGATAACGTCACCTGGCCGGGTACGTATCTCATGACTGCGCGTATGTTGTATCGCCAGTTCGGTGACAGCAGAAGCATTACGCGGCATTACTCTTCCATGAAAAAATGGATGGATTACATGAAAGGCCGTTACCTCAAAGATGATCTTATCACAAAAGATAAATACGGCGATTGGTGCGTGCCGCCCGAATCACTCGAACTCATCCGCTCGCGCGACAGCATGCGCAATACCGACGGACAACTGATCGCTTCGGCTTACTATTACCTGTTACTGGGCTACATGCAGGAATTCGCGGAGGTATCCGGAAATCAGAAAGATGTTTCCGCCTATCGGGAGCTGGCAGACCGCATCCGCCAGGCTTTCAATAAAAAATACCTCAATCGCCAGAAAAATTATTACGCCAATAATACCGTCACGGCCAACCTGCTGCCTCTGTATTTTGACATGGTGCCGGATTCTTTAAGGGAGGCCGTCTTCAATAATATTTATAATAAAATAAAAATTGACAACCACATGCATATCAGTACCGGCGTAATCGGTACGCAGTGGCTGATGCGTTGTTTGACGGAGTTTCAGCGTTCGGATATTGCCTTTACGCTTGCCTCCAATAAAACTTATCCAAGCTGGGGTTACATGACGGAGAACGGCGCTACTACAATCTGGGAGTTATGGAATGGCAACACCGCCAATCCGCAAATGAATTCGCAGAACCACGTGATGTTACTTGGCGACCTGCTCGTGTGGTATTACGAACATGCCGCGGGTATCAGGCAGGCGCCGGGATCAACGGCATTCCGTCAACTGGAAATGAAACCGGAGTTGATAGATGGTCTTGATTCTGTTTATGCCAGTTATCGCACACCTTACGGCATGGTCAACAGTCATTGGAAAAATGAGAACGATCAGTTCACCTGGCTGATCAGGATTCCGGCCAACACCACCGCACGCATCTGGCTGCCGGCTGCATCAACAGAAGGCATCACCATCAATGGAAATCCTTTAAGCGAAATAAAAGAAGTGAAGCTGGAAAAAAAGGATGGCCGGTACCTGGTATTTGCCATCGGATCCGGGACCTATTCCTTTGTTGCACCGAAATCTTTCCGCAAAGGAATCATCAAAGATGAGTTCATTTTTGATCGCGCTTCTTTCCCGGAAAGTCATGCCGCTACCATTGCCGAGACGCCGGAGGGATTGATTGCTTCCTGGTTTGGTGGCACCAAGGAAGGAAATAAAGATGTGTGTATCTGGGTTAGTCATCTGAGAAACGATAAATGGTCGGAGCCACAGAAAGTAGCGGATGGTATTCTCAACGATACAACCCGCTATGCCTGTTACAATCCGGTATTATACCAGGTGCCTGGCGGCGACTTGTTGCTTTTTTATAAAATCGGTCCCAATGTAGCCGGATGGACAGGCTGGATGATCCGGTCATCAGACAACGGTCATACCTGGAGCAAACGTGAAGCGTTACCTGAGGGTTATTTAGGCCCGATCAAAAACAAGCCGGTTATGGTCGGCAACCAGCTCGTTTGCCCGAGCAGCACGGAGAAAGGCGGATGGCGCACGCACCTGGAAATGACTTCCAACCAGGGGCGTACCTGGACTAAAACCGGACCGCTTAACGATGGCACCATTTTCAGTGCCATTCAACCTTCCATTCTTTTTTATAGGGACGGCAGTATGCAGATTCTTTGCCGCAGCAAAAATCGTTCGCTCAATGAATCGTGGAGCAAAGATGGCGGTAAGACATGGAGCGCCATGCAGGCTTCGCCTTTACCCAACAACAACTCGGGCACAGATGCCGTCACCTTGCAGGACGGGCGTCAGCTACTCGTGTACAATCATGTGAAGCCCGCGCCGGAATTGAAAAATGGGAAAGGTCCGCGCACGCCGCTCAACGTAGCTGTAACAGTGGATGGAAAAAAATGGATGGCCGCGCTGGTGCTGGAAGATTCGCCGGTGAGTCAATATTCTTACCCTTCCGTTATACAGGGTAAAGATGGTATGGTGCACATCGTATATACATGGAGAAGAGAGCGGATAAAGTACGTGAAGGTGGATCCATCGCAGTTGCAACTGATGCCGATTGAAAATGAGCAATGGCCCGGCTCCAAAGTGGGCGGTGCGCAGCTCAGCCAGGACGATTAACGGTTTCGCAAACCTTAAGCTTATGCCATGAACGACTTGCCATTGATCGACATCGCTGTCATTGTAGTTTACCTGGCAGCTATGATTTTTATCGGGTTTTATTTTTCACGCCGCAACAAAAATCCCGAACAGTTTACGATTGCCTCCGGCAAAATACCGGGTTGGGCGATCGGCCTTTCCATTTATGCAACTTTTCTCAGCAGCAATACTTTTTTAGGCGTACCGGGCAAAGCCTTTGGCTCCAATTGGAATGCTTTTGTGTTTAGTCTTTCCATGCCTTTGGCTGCATGGATCGCTGCCAAATATTTTGTTCCTTTTTATCGCAGGACCGGCGGTGTATCGGCCTACACCAATCTCGAACAACGATTTGGCCCGTGGGCGCGAACCTATGCGGTCATCTGTTTTTTATTGACGCAGTTTGCGCGCATCGGTTCTATCTTTTTCGGTATGGCATTGAGTCTGCAGGCACTGACGGGTTTTTCCATGCACATGATCATGGTGGTGATGGGCATTTGTATTATCCTGTATACTGTATTGGGCGGCATCGAAGCGGTGATCTGGACCGAAGTAGTGCAAGGGGTGATCAAAACACTCGGCGCCATTCTCATATTGGTGCTCATCATCCGGGAAATACCGGGTGGTATTTCAAAGGTGGCGGACATCGCAGCAGCGGATAATAAATTCAGTTTGGGAGGTGCATCATTTGATTTCACCACCTCTACCTTCTGGATGGTGCTGTTGTACGGGTTCTTTATCAACCTGAATAATTTCGGGATGGATCAGAATTATGTACAACGTTATCATACGGCGAGTTCGCCAAAACAGGCGGCACGTTCGGTGTGGCTTTGTGTTTGGATGTACGTTCCCGCTTCTTTGTTGTTTTTTGTAATCGGAACAGCGCTGTATGCCTATTACCAGGTGTCTCCTGAACTGATCGAACCGGTGCGATTACAGGTTGCGGCCGAGCGGCTTGGAACGGGAGCCACACCTGCACAGATACAACAACTCGCCGCCTCGTTGAAACCCGGTGATTTCGGCGATAAAGTTTTACCGCATTTCATGGTCACGAAAGTGCCGGCCGGATTGGTTGGGCTGATCGTATCGGCGATTCTCTCTGCCGCCATGAGTACGATCAGTTCCGGTATGAATGCCTCGGCAACCGTGTTTACCGTTGATATCGTTAAAAAATATTTCCGTCCCGATCTGGATGACAAACGTTACCTGCGCGTGTTGCATATCGCAACGGTCGTTTTCGGTATTGCCGGCTTGTGTACCGGTCTGGCCATGATCGGCTCCAAAAGCATCCTGGATATCTGGTGGGAACTCTCCGGCATTTTTGCGGGAGGCATGCTCGGACTGTTTTTATTGGGATTAATCAGCCGTCAAACCCGTAACCGTGAAGCTTTTACGGCGGTACTCATAGGTATCGCGGTGATCTTATGGATGACTTTCTCCGACCGCCTCTCCGGAAACTACGCCTTCCTCCGGAGCCCGCTGCATAAGAATATGATCATCGTGGTGGGTACGCTTACCATCTTTTTGACCGGAATGTTGCTGACCCGGATCCGGCAAGCACAGAGCAGGATTGTTGATTGATATTTTGATAATAGGTTTGAGAAATCCGGACGATTATGCCATACAAAATCTATCGCGCTGGCGGTCACATTTTAATTGAAGACGGGGAGCAACTGTATGTTTCTCCGCAAAATGACTGGGATGTTTTCATCAACAGGGATGATCTGCATGCGCAAATAAGCCGCGAATTACCAGGGCTTTCGCCTGCCGCCAACCCTGACTGGTCATCCTTGCAGGCACCTATCGGTACACAGGAAGTGTGGGCCGCCGGTGTTACTTATCTCCGCAGCAAAAATGCGCGCATGGAAGAAAGCAAAGAAAGTGGTGGGGCTGACTTCTATGACAAAGTCTACGAAGCCGAACGTCCGGAAATCTTTTTCAAATCCGTCGCTTCACGGGTGATCCCTTCCAATGGCTATGTGCGAATAAGAAAGGACAGCAATTGGAACGTGCCCGAGCCCGAATTAACGCTCGTAGTCACTTCTTCAGGAACTATCGTTGGTTATACGATTGGCAATGACATGAGCAGCCGCAGTATTGAGGGAGAGAATCCACTCTATCTGCCGCAGGCAAAAGTATATGATGGCAGCGCGGCCATCGGCCCTTGTGTGTTGGTGACGCCCGAGCCACCGTCGATGCAAACGACAATCGCCATGCGGATTCTCAGAAATGGTCAATTGGCTTTTGAAGGGGCAACGACCACCGGCCAAATGAAACGCCGTTATACAGAACTCGTGGAGTTCCTGTACCGGGAACTTGGGTTTCCGGCAGGTGCCTACCTGATGACAGGAACCTGTGTGGTGCCCGACGCTGATTTTACATTAATGTCCGGGGATGTTATACGAATTACCATTGAAGGAATAGGAGAACTGGTGAACACTGTTGCCTGAGCAATACATAAAACAACGACAATGAGTGATGTTAAAAAATTTGTCCCGGTGATGATCACGCCTTTCGATAGCAAAGGCCGGATCGATATGGATGCAGTATTTGCATTGGTAGATTTCTACCTCAACGCCGGCGTCAAAGGACTTTTTGCTAACTGCCTCAGCAGCGAGATGTTCAGCCTGACGGAGGACGAACGCTTCGAACTCACCCGCCGCATCGTTCAGTATGTAGACGGGCGTGTGCCGGTAGTGGCGACGGGCTCCTTCGGACAAACGATCGAAGAAAAAGCCCGTTTTACACGACAGATTTATGATACAGGTGTGAATGCCGTGATCATGATCACGGCACATTTCGCGAATATCGAAGAGCCTGATACAACCTTGCTTGGAAACTTTGTCAAGCTCTTGCAGTTGACGGAAGACATACCACTTGGTCTGTATGAATGTCCGGCTCCGTATAAAAGAATTTTAGGACCGGACGTGTTCCGGCAGTTGATCGGCACAGGCCGTTTTATTTACCATAAAGACACGTCCATAAAAAAAGAATGGGTAGAAGAAAAACTGGCGATCTGCCGTGAGCAGCAAGTGCTGGAGTTTTACGATGCCCATACTCCCAATGCACTTACTTCGTTGCGGAGCGGCGCGCGTGGCATGTCGTCCATCTCCGGAAATTTCTATCCCGAGTTGATGGTATGGTTATGCGATCATGCTGCTGATCCGGCTTATCAGGCTGAAGCTGCCTGGCTGCAGGCTGAATTGACGGCCGCCGATCCTTTAATACATGAAGCTTATCCACTAAGCGCGAAATATTTTTTGCAGAAAAGAGGATTGCCGTTACAACAAAGCAGCCGTACGCAAGTAGTGCAGCTTACGCCCTTACAACAACAGCATCTTGATGAGCTGACAAATAAATTCTATTCCTGGTGCGAGCGGCTGGACATCAGGCCGGTAACTGTTTCCGAACCCTCCCTGGTTAAATAACTATTCATGCAATCCACACTTCAGCTATTTTTTCCCGGTAAATTAATTATTGGCAATGGTTGTTTGCAGCAATTGCAGGAAGAGGTGATTGATAAAAATTATCGTCGCGTATTCCTGATGACCATCGAACCGCTGAAAGCTGCGTTGACCGAGATGTTGGAGGCCTGGCAGCAAAAAGGTATCGGTGTTGAAATCTATACGGCCATTGTACAGGAGCCTTCCTTCGCAGATTTTGCCACCGTCATGAAAACGGCAACGCCCTTCGATCCGGATGTGGTAATCGGTACTGGCGGCGGTAGTGTGCTGGACGTAGCGAAGCTGGTGGCAGCGCAATTACACAATGAGCAGACATTGTCCGAATATGTCGGCATTGGTTTGCTGAAAGGACGTAAAGTGCCTTTGATCTGTGCGCCTGCAACAGCGGGCACCGGCAGCGAAGTGTCGCCCAATGCCATCCTGGTTGATCCGGATAATCAGAAAAAAGGAATCATCAGCCCCTGGCTGGTGCCGGATCAGGTTTATGTCGATCCTTTACTCACGATCAGCGTTCCGCCGGCTATTACTGCAGCAACCGGCATCGATGCCCTGACGCATTGCCTGGAAGCTTATACCAATAAATTCGCTCAACCTTTTATCGACATGTTTGCGGCGGAAGGTATGCGCCGTATTTCGGCGAATATTGTCAAAGCTGTTCAGCAGGGCAACGATGTGTATGCGCGCGAGCAGGTAGCGATGGGAAGTTTGCTCGGTGGTTTTTGCCTTGGGCCGGTGAACACTGCCGGTGTACATGCATTGTCGTATCCGCTTGGCAGCAAGTTTCATTTGCCGCACGGATTATCCAATGCCCTGTTGTTGCCATACGTTATGGAATACAATATTCCCGCTGCAGTGGATCGCTATGCCGATGTTGCCATTGCTTTGGGATGTGAGCGTCAATCATCGGCGGAACAAACGGCAAAAGCCGGCGTGACCCGCATCAGGGAACTGATCCGTGATTGCGGTCTGCCGGCAACACTCGCAGACGTTAACGTACCCGAAGAAGCTATTCCCGCCATGGCGGCAGAAGCCATTACGATACAACGTTTACTTAAAAACAATCCGCGTACCATCGGTGAAGCTGATGCGATCGCGATATACAAGGCCGCTTTTCACGCATGAAAAAAAATAAAAAATATAGCGGGATCATCATTCCCGCAGTTACGCCGCTTACCACTTCATTGGAATTGGATATCGCCGGTGTTGGTAAACTAATGCAGCATTTCGCAGACGCCGGCGTCCATCCCTTTATTGCTGGCACTACCGGGGAGGCAACTTCGCTTTCCTCATCTCTGCGAAAAAAATATGCGGAGACGGCAGGGCAACTTAAAACACCGGGTACGCAACTCTATGTGGGCATCTCTTCGCTGATATTCCAGGAAGCTGTTGATCTTGCCAATCATGCTTTTGATCATGGTGCAGATGTGGCGGTGGCTACATTGCCTTCTTATTATGCATTGACCGAATCGGAAATGCTTCATTATTTTGAACGCCTGGCAGATGCAGCAAGAGGATCGCTGATGATCTATAATATTCCTGCCACAACACATATGTCCATTCCCCTGGAACTGATAGAAAAATTAAGTCATCACGAAAAAATAGTGGGAATAAAAGATTCGGAAAGAAGTGACGAGCGCTTACAAGAATCATTGCAACGCTGGTCGGCCCGCGATGATTTCAGCCACTTGCTGGGCTGGGCAGCACGATCCGTTGTTGCATTGAAGCAGGGTGGTGATGGTCTTGTTCCAAGCACCGGCAATCTTCATCCGGCATTGTATGCGCAGTTGGTAAAAGCGGTCGAAGAAAACCGCGATGCGGATGCGGAATTCTGGCAGAAAGGTTCGGATGAACTCGGCAATCTGTACCAGGCAGGCCGCACACTGGGGCAATCGCTCGGCGCGCTGAAACTATTGCTGGAAGTGGAACATATCTGCGGTGCAACGGTAATGCCGCCATTGCAAAATGTGCCGGAAGAGGAAAAGCCTGCTTTAGTGGAAGCATGGCAGGTATTAAAAGAAACGTACGCAACAAAATAATTAAAGAGCATGAACAATAAACCTGTTATAGCGATCACCATGGGAGATCCCGCGAGTATTGGTCCCGAGATCGCATTGAAAGCATTGATGAACGATTCGATTTATGAAAGATGCCGTCCACTGATCGTCGGTGACGCGAGCGTGTTTCATGATATACGCGAAAGACTGAATATTCCGTTAAAAGTAAAGGCCATTGCTTCCGTTAGCGAGGCCGTGTTTCAGCAGGGCACGGTTGAAGTGCTTGATCTTAAAAATGTGAACCCCGAAGAAATAAAATTTGGCGAGGTGAGCGCGATGGCCGGCAATGCCAGTTTCGAAGCAGTGAAAAAAGTGATCGAGTTGGCATTGGCAGGAGAAGTAGACGCCACCGTCACCGGACCGATCAATAAAAAATCGATCAACGAAGCCGGGCATCATTTTGCGGGACACACGGAAATCTATGCGCACTATACCGGCACACGCAAGTATGCCATGCTGCTGGTAGAAGACAAGATGAAAGTGATTCACGTGAGCACACACGTTTCCCTGCGCCAGGCCTGCGACCTGGTAAAGAAAGAACGCATTCTCCAGGTAACGGAGTTATTGCATAACGGCATGAAACAATTGGGAGAAGCCAATCTCCGCATCGGCATTGCCGGATTGAATCCGCATGCAGGCGACAGCGGATTGTTTGGTACGGAAGACGATGAAGAAATTTTGCCCGCCGTACTCGAAGCGCGTGAATTGGGATATGAGGTGGAAGGTCCTGTTCCCCCCGATACGCTGTTTGCCAAAGCAGCTACCGGTTACTACGGTGGCGTAGTAGCCATGTACCACGACCAGGGACATATTCCATTCAAACTCGCAGGCTTCAAATGGAACGCTGAGAAAAACCGCATGGACAGTGTGAAAGGCGTGAACATTACAATGGGACTGCCGATTATCCGGACTTCTGTTGACCATGGTACTGCATTTGAAATTGCAGGAAAGGGTATTGCCAGTCCTGATGCCATGGTGCTGGCGATTGAAAGTGCCGTTCAGTTGAGTGTATATAAAACAAATAACGCATGATCGCGGTCATTGCAGATGACCTCACAGGTGCGGCTGAAATGGCCGGTATCGGTCATCGCTTTGGCCTTACCACGATATTGACGCGGGGAAATGACATCGCTCCGGATGCCGGTCTCTGGGTGGCATGTACGGATAGCCGTTCATTGCCGGAAGCGGAAGCGCGTTTACGTACACGAACGATTGCGGAAAATGTACTCGCCGCAAAACCGAACTGGCTTTTTCAAAAAACAGACTCGGTGCTTCGGGGACATGTGTTGATGGAATTGCGCATGCTGATGGAAATGACCGGAAGCAAGCAAGCCATCCTGTCACCCGCTAATCCGTCGTTGGGACGTACGATCCGCAACGGCAATTATTTTGTAAATGATATTCCCGTTCACGAAGCAGGCTTTGCTGCTGATCCGGAATTTCCGGTAACAAGTGCGGACGTTCTTTCGATGTTGCGCGCCAAACCGGAAGAGATGAACGGAATTGCAATAGCGGAAGCCGGCAATATTTATGATGTGATACAGTTGGCGCAGCGGATAAATGCGGGTACGCTACCGGCCGGCGGCAGTGATTTCTTCAAGGCGTTGCTGGCAAAACAACACCAGGAGCGTTTGCAACAGGAGCAGGAATGGGGTAGCCCATTATTACTTATCAGTGGTACGCGCTATCCTGAGCGCAGAAAAGAATGGAAGCAATGGAATGTGGAGGTAAGTGAACTTCGGTTGAATGCGGACGATACGCAGCTATTACTGAAAGCTGAAAAAATGATCATTGCTTTTGAAGAAGGCAACACAACGCGAACGGCGGCAGCGTTGCGAAAATACATGGCGGCAAAGGTAGCCATGTTGGTGGCTGCACTGTCACAACCTGAATTGATGATTGAAGGTGGGGCGACAGCTGCCGCTATTCTCGATGAGCTGAACGAAACGAAATTGCAACCAATCCAGGAGTTGGCGCAGGGTGTGGTGCGCCTTCGTGGTCGCAATGCCTGTTTTACTTTGAAACCCGGTAGTTATGCCTGGCCGCAAACGGTGAAAGCAAGATTGCTATAAACTTTTATCAACGATCGCCCATATGAATCAATTGCATTTTATCGATTACGTCATCATCCTTTTGGTATTGGGCGTCACCCTTTATCTCGGTTTCCGTTTTTCCGGACGGCAACGCACTACCGAAAACTTTTTTCTTTCCAAAGGCAATTTCCCTTCCTGGGCCCTGGGTTTGTCATTGCTCTCCACGCTGATCAGCAGCGTCACTTTTCTCGGTTATCCCGCGCAAGGGTTCACCAGCAACTGGATATTACTGGTACAGGGGTTGATGGTGCCGGTGGTATTGTTGGGCACTATATGGTTCATCGTTCCATTGTATCGTCGGGTAATCGGACTGAGTACCTATGAATATTTTGAACGCCGCTTCGGTGTATTGGCGCGTTATTATAGCTCATCGTCTTTTATTCTCCGGCAGTTCGCGGGCATGGGCACGGTGTTATTCCTGATTGCCGTGGCCATTCGCGAACTTACCGGTATTGATGCTTATATTATTTTGATCGTAGTAAGCGCTATACTGGTGGTCATCAACCTCAAAGGTGGTATTCAGGCAGTGATCTGGCTCGATGTATTCCAGGGATTTATGTTGTTTGCCAGCGGTGTTATTTGTCTCGGCATTTTATTATTTTCTATAAAGGGCGGTGTGCCCGAAGCATGGCGTGTTGCCAGTGAAGGAGGCCGTACGGGTTTCGGACCTTACAGCACCGATCTTACACAGCTCACGTTGTTTGTGATGGTGGTCAATGGTGCTTTTTATGCGATCCAGAAATACGGAACGGACCAGACCGTAGTGCAACGTTATCTTACTGCACGCACGGATAAATCGGCTATCCGTGCTTCGCTGATGGGTATTACGCTCACCATTCCGATCTGGACGATGTTTATGTTCATCGGCACGGCGCTGTACGTTTTTTATCAACAGCAGGGGATGCCTGAAGGAATGAAAGCAGAGGCGGCCTTCCCGCATTTTATGATGACACAATTGCCGACGGGCGTCGTTGGTTTCATTGTGGCCGCATTGATCTCGGCCGCGATTTGCAGTTTGAGCGCCGACCTGAACTCGATGGCGGCCGTAGGTGTGGAAGATTATTACAAGAAAATAAAACGTAACCGTCCCGATGGCGAATACCTCAAAGCGGGTAAAATAATGGTAGTGGCAGCGGGTGCCGTTTCCGCTTTGATCGGAGCCTTGTACGTTCGTGCAGGCAACGAAGGTGTGCTGGGTGTCGTCTTCACACTGTATGCGATTTTCTCGGGTGGCATCGTGGGTATTTTTCTATTGGGCTTTTTATCTTCACGTGCCAACCGTCAGGGCGTGAACATCGGTATTATCGTTTGTATTTTGTTTACCGCTTATGCGGTATTGACTTCTACGCCCGTGGGCGTACACGAAAAAAAGGTGCTGCTTGATCTGGGACCGTATAACTTTACACATCACAAACTGATGTTGGGCGTATACAGTCACCTGATCGTGATCGTTGTCGGATATGTAGCCAGTCTTTTCTTTCCCAAACCTGTGCTGGATCCGGCCTTGCTCTACAGCCGTCATCGTAAAAAAAACGTTGAAGAAAGATGAAGTGCTATAAAAAAATAATTCAGCAAGTTGCAATCATGTCGTGTAGTTGCCTGATGATCTTGCAGGCCGGTGCACAGCAGAACTCAGACGAAGCTTATCGCCGTCCGTTGCGCGAAGTGCTCGATAGCATTCAGACCCGCTTCGGGGTCACCATCAGGTATCCCGATTCGATGGTGAACAACAAATGGGTCAGTTATGCAGACTGGCGTTTCCGTCCCGGATTTGAGGAGACGGCAGATAATATTTTGAAACCACTCGATCTCAAATTGAAGAAAGACAAAGAGCGTGTTTATAAGCTGAGTGTATATGAATATTACCGCTGGACACCGGAGGAAGGCTGGGCCGAGCTCGATCGCATTGCTGCATTGTATAATGATAAAAAATCCTGGGAGGCGCGCAAAGCCGCCTTGCGTCCTTGTTTGCTGGATGCGTTGCAGTTAAACCCGATGCCGGCCTCTCCCGGAAGCAAGCCCATCATCACTGCCGAGCGCAAATACAAAGATTATACGGTACAGAATATTGCCCTCGAAATATTCCCGGGTGTATACGTCAGCGGATCACTTTACCGGCCTTTGCGCTATAAAGGAAAAATTCCGGTGATCCTGAATCCGGACGGGCACTGGCCGAAACAACGTTACCGTGCCGATTGCCAGTATCGTTGTGCCATGCTGGCGCGCATGGGGGCGATGACGTTCAGCTATGATCTTTTTGCCTGGGGAGAATCGTTGTTGCAATTCAACATAGATGATCACCGGCGAAGTCTTTCCATGACGATGCAGGTGCTGGCTACGCTGCGCATCACGGATTATTTGCTGGCACGTCCGGATGCCGATACCAATCGCGTGGCCATAACCGGCGGTTCGGGTGCGGGTTCTCACACTGTCTTACTGACCGCGATTGACGATCGCATTAAAGTGAGTGCGCCGGTCGTTTCCCTTTCTTCTTATTTCTACGGCGGTTGCCCTTGTGAAAGTGGTATGCCCATTCATGCATGTGGTGGCCGCACAGATAATATGGAGATAGCTGCCATGGCGGCTCCGCGTCCCCAGTTGGTAGTCAGCGATGGCCGCGACTGGACAGACAGGATGCCTGAACACGATTTTCCTTACCTGAAAAAAATGTACGGTTATTATGGTGTGGCGGAGAAAGTGGAGAATGTGCATTTGCCCGACGAAGGGCATGATTTCGGCATTAACAAAAGAAAGGCGGTGTATGATTTCCTGCAACGTCAATTAAACCTCAAACCTTTTCCGAAGCTCGCCGACGGACAACCGGATGAATCAGGTGTGGTGATCGAAGAAGAAAAGCTATTGTATGTTTTTGGTGATAAAGGAGAGCGATTACCCGCGAATGCGGTTCATGGTTTTGCGGAGCTGGAAATGCGGTGGAAAGGAAGGAGGTAAAAGGTGTAAGGCATAAGGTATAAAGTATAAGGTATAGGGAATAAGGAAGATTCTTTGCGTCTTTGCTCCTTATGCGTCTTTGCGTGATCCCGCCTCACTTTCACGCAGAGGCGCAAAGTAATTAAGACACAGAGAGTAATAGCTGTTAACAATTGACAATTATGATTCGCATATTCATTCTGGTGACACTCACCATACCTCATCTGCTGATCGCTCAAACCAATCAGCGTTATAAAATCGGCGTGATTGATCTGATGCTGCTGAAACGCCAAAAGCTCGGCGCTATCGAATTGTCGAAACAGATTGGTGCGGATGGATTGGAAATTGACATGGGCGGACTGGGCAATCGCCCGACATTTGAAAACCAATTGCTCACGGATTCGATCCGGCAAAAATTTATCGATAAAGCAAAAGAACAGCAGATCGAATTTTCTTCAGTGGCGATGACGGGTTATTATGCGCAATCATTCTGCAACCGGCAGGAATATATTCAATCGATACAAGACTGTATAACCACGATGAAATTAATGGGCGTGAAAACGGCCTTCCTGCCGCTCGGCGTGCAATGCGATCTGAAGAAAAATCCGGAGGTCCGCGATTCGGTGGTGGCCAGGCTGCGGGTTGCCGGCCGCATGGCGCAGGAAGCCGGGGTGATCATTGCCATCGAAACGGCCTTGTCTGCCACTGAAGAAGTGGCATTGCTAAAAGAGATCGGCTCGGATGCCATCCGTATCTATTTCAACTTTTCCAATCCGCTTCGCGAAGGCCGCGATCTGTATAAAGAACTGAAAACCCTGGGCGCCAAAAGAATTGCCATGATCCACGCCAGCAACAAGGACAGCGTGTGGCTGGAAAACGATCCGCAGATCGACATAAAAAAAGTAAAAAAGACCCTGGATAAAATGAAATGGCGCGGCTGGCTCGTGATCGAAAGAAGCCGCGATGCCCGTAAACCCCGCGACGTTAAAGGAAACTACGGCGCCAACGTGGCTTATCTGCGACGGATTTTCCAAACCGGAAACTGAGGCCGGTATAGGAAAATTCTCCATCATTATACCCAATTCTTACATTTTTTAAAGTAAGGTCTGGCGGTAAATTTATTGCTTAATTGCCTGCTACTTAAGCACATTTATCGCATTAACGGTCAAATGATGAAACGATTGCCTCTATGCCTTACGGTAGTATTCCTGCTTATATTTACCATCTCTGCTCATTCAGCTGATATTTATGTATCACCTGCAGGTGCCGATAACCAGGACGGAACCATCTCGCGTCCCCTGGCTACGGTCAATGCTGCACTGCGTATGGCCCGTGAATGGCGCCGGTTGAATGATCCACGCATTCAGAGAGGCATTCGCATCGTAGTCAAAGGCGGCAATTATTTTCTTAATGAACCTGTTTTCATAAGACCCGAAGATACCGGCACCGCCGATAGCCCCACAACCATCGAAGCCGCTCCGGGTGAAACGCCCGTGATCAGCGGCGGCCGCAACATTACCGGATGGAAGAAAGCCGGTAGCGTACCCGGACTTCCCGCTGCTGCGAAAGGAAAAGTGTGGATAGCCGACGTTCCACTTGATGGCGGACGACCTGCCGAATTCCGCCAGCTCTGGATCAACGGACAAAAAGCTGTCCGCGCCCGCGACCGCAACGCCGACAGTATGAGCCGTATACTCAGTTGGAACAAAACCGATCAAACCTGTCGCATTCCCTGGCCCGCAATAAAAGGATTGACGAATGCTCCGTCTTTGGAAATGGTTATCCATCAATGGTGGGCCATCGCCATTCTTCGTGTTAAAGAAATCAGCGTGCAGGGTGACAGTGCACAACTTTTTTTTCATCAACCTGAAAGCCGCATCCAGAGCGAACATCCGTGGCCCGCGCCATGGATATCCAAAGAAACCGGGAACTCTGCTTTTTTTCTTACCAATGCTGTTCAACTCCTGGATCAACCCGGCGAATGGTTCCTCGATATCGGTGCAGGTAAAGTTTACTATTGGCCACGCAACGGTGAGGACCTGTCAACAGCCAGGGTCATTGCCCCTTACCAGGAAACACTTCTGCGCCTCGAAGGCACGATCGATCATCCCGTGAAATATGTCAACATCAAAGGCCTTCGCTTTCAACATACCGGTTGGTTGCGTCCATCCCGGCAAGGGCATGTGCCGCACCAGGCAGGACTTTATATGCTGGATGCTTACAAACTCAAAGTACCGGGTACACCCGATAAAAAATCATTGGAAAACCAGGCCTGGGTCGGCCGGCCGGCTGCTGCCGTCGATATCCGTTTTGCTCACAACATCGGCATAGAAAATTGTTTGTTTGAACATCTCGCATCCACCGCGCTTGACGTAGGTAAAGGCACACAGCAATCAATTATTCGCGGCAACCTGTTCGATGATATCGGCGGCACGGCCATTCTCGCCGGTGTTTTTTCTGAAGAACCGGTAGAAGTTCACCTGCCATACGACCCTGCTGATCAACGTGAGTGGTGCCGCGCAATAGAGATCACCAACAACCTGATCACCAATGCTACCAATGAAGATTGGGGTTGTGTGGGTATCGGCGCCGGCTTTGTCCGTGACATGCTGATTGCCCACAATGAACTGGCCGACCTTTCTTACACCGGTATCAGTGTCGGCTGGGGCTGGACCCGCACGCTCAACGTGATGCGCAACAACCGCATTCTTGCCAATAAAATTCATCATTACGGCAAACACATGTACGATGTGGCGGCGGTCTATACCTTATCTGCACAACCCGGTTCTGTAATCAGCGGCAATTATATCGACAGCATTTACAAAGCGCCTTATGCGCATTTACCCGATCACTGGTTTTATCTCTATACAGACGAAGGATCTTCTTTTTTCAATGTAAAAGACAACTGGACACCTTCTGAAAAATATTTACAAAACGCAAATGGTCCCGGCAATATATGGACGAATAACGGCCCCGCTGTAAAGGACAGTATTCGTCAGCAGGCGGGGTTAGAACCTGCATACCGTCATCTTTTGCAGGGAAGAAAGACGGCAGATAAAAACTGGCCCATCAATCAGGAGAAGAAATGAAAAGAAGCAATAACTTTTTTCGTGTACGTTCCCGGCTGTTAGCAGCAATGCTACTGATAAGTATCTTTTGTCTGAATGCGTGCAAACAAACTACCTCTCCGGAAAATACAGCAGTCCGTCACAAAGCGGCATCGACACATCCTTCGATAATCGAACTGGTGGTTACACAACAGGGTAAGACCACAGCGGTACAGATAAAAAAGATCGCAGCGGAAGCAGGCATACCGGAGGGGTCGCTCTATCGCTGGAAGGATCATTATTTCATTTTTGCCGTAATAGAAAAACCAGATGCTTTCAAAAAGGCTATCAATACTTTACAGGGTGTAACGATTCGTGAATACCCGGATTATTTCTATGCCTTTGATCGTAGCCGTTGCGCAATAACCGACACCACCGGTGACAACGGTGAATGGCAACATATCCTGCTGACCGCTGCGCTGGTGCCGGATACGTTATTGCAACGCGAATACATGAACGCACACGCCACGCAGTTTGAGCAATGGCCGGAAGTGGGACAGGGATTCTGCCGTGCACAGTTCCGGCAGTTATTACTTTACCGAAAAGATGATCAACTGGTTTTAGTAATCAGCATTCCGGCAGGTAAGACGCTCGATGAGCTGAATCCGCTTACCACGAAAGATAATCCGCGTGTAGATGAATGGAACCGGCAAATGAGAAAATACCAGACAGGACTACCGGGTACTGATTCATCCGAAGTGTGGGTGTTCCCCGAAGTTTTAAAATAAATAAACAGCATAGCATGTTACGATTAGGCATATTAGGTCTCGGTGAAGGAAGAAGCACGATATCGGCCGCCTTGCAAAGCAAGAAGATCGAACTTAAAACAATCTGTGATGTCAACGAAGCGCTTTGTAAACAGCGTGCCTTTGAATTCGGATTCGACAGCTATACCACGCGTTATGAAGACATGCTCGAAGATCCCGGAATAGATGCCATCGCGATTTATACACCGGATCACCTGCATGCCGATCATGTGACGAAAGCATTGCAACACGATAAACATGTTATCTGTACCAAACCTTTTATCGATGACCTGCACGATGCAAAAGCCTTGCTGGACCTGCAGCAGCAGACAGGCAAAAAAGTTTTTGTAGGACAAAGCTCCCGCTTTTTTGAGCCGGCCAAACGCCAGCGCCGGGATTTTGAAGCCGGGGAAATAGGAGAGTTGATCACCATCGAAAGCAGCTACCATGCAGACCACCGCTGGTTCCTGGATAAAAAGTGGGCATTGGAAGAAAGCTTCAAGTGGTTATACGGCGGTTTAAGTCATCCGGTCGATTTTATCCGGTGGTACATGCCTGCTATCGAAGAAGTGATGGGCTATGGCATGATCAGTCCGAATGCCCGGAAAGCAGGGCTGAAGAACGAGGATACCATGCATTTTATTTTTAAAGCAGCCGATGGCAGAATAGCACGTGTGAGTGGTGTTTATACCTCACCGATCCAGCCGGCGTATCGCGAGAGCGGTATGACGACCGTGCTGCGTGGAACCGATGGCGCCAGCCAGGCAGATTATCACGAACTCCGTTATGCCATCACCGACAAAACCGGCGAGGAAAAAACGATCACTTGGGGAGACAGCACGATAAAGTATTATTTCAGATTTGAAGGGCAAAGTCATCACGCCGGAGAATACCAGAATTACTTAGAGTACTTCGCGGATTCTATCACAGAAGGATTTACGGCTTATCCCGATATGTGCGAAGGAATCGGTACGGTTGCTTTATTGCAGGCAATGGATAAAAGTCTGCAGACAGGACAACCCGTGAAGATCGCGGATATTCTCGCCGAATATGGATTACCATCATTGGGGGCGTTGACCTCCCGCAAATAAGAAAGCTGCTGCATGAATAATATACTTGCGAAATTGCAAACGGTTGACTACGCCATCGTGATCGCGTATCTGCTGATCCTGCTCTACATCGGGTATCGCGCCAGTTTTGGCCGGAAGAAAAAAGAAGGAGAGACCCTGTTCCTCGCCGGCAACTCACTCAACTGGCACAGCATCGGTTTCAATATGTGGGGCACGAATGTTGGTCCTTCCATGCTGCTGGCCTTTGCCAGTATTGGTTACAGCACGGGGATTGTGGCAGGTAACTTTGAATGGTATGCTTTCGTGTTTCTGTTTTTGCTGGCCATGGTCTTTGCACCGCGTTACCTCGCGAGTAAAGTAACGACCATGCCCGAATTCATGGGCAAGAAGTACGGCGACGATACACGCAATATTCTTGCGTGGTATGCACTGATCAAAATATTGATCTCCTGGCTTTCGCTGGGTTTGTTTGCCGGAGGTTTTCTTGTACGGCAGGTACTCGGTATCCCGATGTGGCAGTCGGTGATCGTGCTGGTGTTGTTTGCCGGTCTGTTTGCTTTTGCCGGAGGGCTGCGCGCCATCGCCCGCGTGAATGTTTTCCAGATGATCCTGCTCATTGCCGTTTCTTTGTTGCTCACCATTCTCGGTATTCAGAAAGTGGGTGGCATCTCCGAACTTTTTCATAAAGCGCCCTCCGAATACTGGAACCTGTTCCGTCCTGCCAGCGATCCCAAGTATCCCTGGTATGCGATCTTATTGGGTTATCCTGTTGCTGCAGTCGCTTTCTTTTGTACCGATCAGGCGATGGTGCAGTCTGTTCTTGGCGCACGCAATCTCGAACAGGGGCAACTGGGCGTGAGTTTTATCGGCTGGCTGAAAATTTTATCCTTACCGTTATTCATCATTCCCGGCATCATCTGTTTTGAATTGTTTCCCAATTTGTCAAGTCCCGACGAAGCCTACATGACACTTGTCACCAACCTGTTTCCTCCGGGATTAAATGGATTGGTGATCGTGGTATTGATTGCGGTGTTAGTGGGTACGATAGGTTCTTCCCTGAATGCGCTGAGTACGGTCTTTACCACAGACCTGTATGTAAAGAAGATCAATCCCAATGCCACTTCGAAGCAAATCATCCGCATGGGACGCATCACGGTAATTGCCGGTTGTTTGTTTGCGGTGGGAATGGCCATTGCCATCGACAGCATTCGCGGGTTGAATTTATTTGATGTATTCCAGGCAGTGCTCGGCTTTATTGCGCCACCACTTTCCGTGGTGTTCCTGATCGCCGTTTTTTGGAAACGGACTACGCGTCTCGCGGTAAACTTTACCTTGTCGATCGGCTCTGCGATTAGCCTGGGTATCGGTATTTTGTATTTGTGGGTTTTCCCTGCCGATCAATATGCCTTCTGGCCGCACTATATGATGTTGTCTTTTTACATTTTTGCGGGTCTGTTGTTCCTGGCGGTTGTTATTTCCCTGGTCGGTAAAACATCTGCCACTGCTATTATCAGCAACGATGTATTGCCCAAAGCTACGCCATTGGTTTGGCGCGTATGGATCGCGCTGATCATCGTCATGATTTCCTTATACATTTTCTTTAATGGTTTTTAATATGCATACTTGCCAACAATTGATGAAGAAATCTAGCCGTCGCGCATTATTTACTATTGCGGCATTGCTGTTTGTGGTTTTTGCAGAAGCGCAACAGGCCACTTGGATATGGTATCCCGGCGATTTTGAGATCGTACTTTCCAACAAAGTGCAGAATCGCCGTACCGAACGCGGCACTTTTTTTCCTGTTTTCTGGAAAATTGATAACCATTACGTGTTGATGGATTTTCATAAAGTGGTAGACGTGGCGGCGCCGGAAGAGGTGGAGATTTTTGCGGAAGGTCAATACAATGTAAAGCTGGATGGCAAACCCTTTGAAGGAAGTCCTTCGAAAATTACGGTGCCCGCAGGTAAACACAAGATCAATATCAAAGTTTTTAACCAGGCCGAAGTGCCGGCTGTTTTTATCAAAGGAAAAACAATTGTTTCTGATGCCTCCTGGCTCGTAACGTTTGAAGACAAAGAATGGATCGACGAAACGGGTAAGACATCTGACATCTCTGCTACCAATTGGCTGCAGGCCGGTAGCTGGAATTTCAATACACCGGCTCAACGTCCTTCGCAATTCCGTTTGCCCGTGCGGCCACTCTCTGCTAAGTCGGTGGAGAAGGTTGCCGGCGGACAGGTCATCGACTTCGGTCGCGAGACTTTTGGTTTTGTTCGGTTGCACGGCGTGAAAGGGAAAGGCAATCTTTCACTTTATTATGGTGAGTCCCGCGAAGAGGCATTGTCCACCACGCATTGCGAAACGCTCGATCGTTTTTATTTCGATGCGCCGCAATCCATCGATACGATACCTGCATTGTCAAAGGCCTTCCGTTATGTGTTTATCCAGGGAGACGCCGGCGTTACGCTTGATTCCGTGTCCTTATTATACGAATACGCCGATGTGAAAGAGCGTGGGAATTTTCGTTGCAACGATGAAGAGATCAACCGCATTTATGACGTAGCCCGCTACACTTTCGAACTCAACACCAGGGAGTTTTTCATAGATGGTATTAAACGCGACCGCTGGGTTTGGAGCGGCGACGCCTACCAGAGCTACCTGATGAATTATTATTCTTATTTCGACCAGCCGACGGTTGAGCGAACCATGATGGCACTGCGTGGTAAAGATCCCGTCACCTCGCACATCAACACCATCATGGATTACACGTTTTATTGGTTCCTCGGTATCTATGACTATTACCTGTATACCGGAGATCAGACGTTTATCAAACAATTTTATCCGCGTATGAAAAGCCTGATGGATTACTGCCTCGGCCGCCGCGATCAAAACGGTTGGATGTCAGGGCTCGCCGGTGATTGGGTTTTCATCGACTGGGCGACCGGTTTGAGTAAAAAGGGTGCCGTCAGTTTTGAGCAACTGTTGTTATGCCGCAGTCTCGAAACCATGGCGATCTGTGCCGGGATTGCGGGCGATAAAACAGCCGGGGCGGATTACAACCAGCAGGCCGCTTCGCTTCGTCAGCAATTCTTTGCTACTTATTGGAATCCTTCCAAACAGGCACTCGTACACAGCCTGGTCGATGGAAAACAAACCGATAATGTTACGCGTTACGCCAACATGTTCTCCATTTTCTTTGACTATTTCAATGCCGGACAAAAACAGGCGGTGAAAAATTCGGTGTTGCTCAATCCCAACGTACAAAAGATCACCACGCCTTATATGCGCTTCTACGAACTGGAAGCTTTGTGCGCCATGGGTGAACAGGATTTCGTCAGAAAAGAAATGAAAAGCTACTGGGGCGGCATGCTGCGGTTGGGCGCCACCTCTTTCTGGGAAGAATATGATCCTTCCAAAAAGGAAGGCGAACACTATGCGATGTATGGTCGCCCCTTCGGCAAAAGTTTGTGTCATGCCTGGGGCGCCAGCCCGATTTATTTATTAGGGAAATATTATCTCGGTGTAAAGCCGCTGACGGCGGGTTATGCAACCTATGAAGTGGCTCCCATGCTCGGCGGGCTGCAATGGATGGAAGGGAAAGTACCTACGCCACAGGGCGATATCGAATTGTACTGCAATACAAAACAAGTAAAAGTTAAATCACCTGCCGGTGAGGGTGTATTGAAACTGAAAAGCAAAAGCAAACCTTCCGGTAAGAACATCGAGCTGACGCAGACGGCTCCCGATACGTATGAAATCAAAGTATTGCCGGGTATACAATATGACATCCGTTACCAGGCTTTGTAAGAATCGTTATAAAAAATAATGCAATGAAAAAGCTGATCGTGGGAATGATGCTGGCGTTGCCGGTTACGACAATGGCGCAGAACAGCCTGGTGAATACACAGGCCAGCCGTTATGCGAAGCTGACCGGCGTTGGGGTGAATGAAGTGCAATGGACCAAGGGGTTTTGGGCGGAGCGGTTCGCCGTATGCCGCGATTCGATGGTGCCGTTGTTATGGAAAACTTACAATGATGCTTCGTTGAGCCATTCGTTTAAAAACTTCGAAATCGCTGCGGGATTGGATACCGGGCGTTTTAAAGGCCCGTCCTTTCATGACGGAGATTTTTATAAAACGCTCGAAGCCGTTGCGAGTATGTATGCGCTTACTAAAGATCAAAAACTCGATCGCTGGATGGACGATGCTATTTCCGTAATCGGTAAGGCGCAAAAGCAGGATGGATATATTTATACCAAGTCCATCATCGAACAACGCAAAACAGGAGCGGCGAAAATGTTCGATGACAAACTCAGTTTTGAAGCCTATAACTTCGGGCACCTGATGACCGCGGCCTGTGTACACTACAGGGTAACGGGTAAAAAAACATTGCTGGATATCGCGCGGAAAGCAACGGATTTCCTGATTGGTTTTTATGATTCGGCGTCTCCCGAACAGGCGCGAAACGCGATCTGTCCTTCGCACTATATGGGCATCATTGAAATGTACCGTACACTCGGTGATCAGCGATACCTGCAACTCGCGCGCAAACTCATTGATATCCGCGGCAAGACAGAAGGAACAGACGACAACTCCGACCGCGCACCTTTCCGCGATATGAAAAGGGTAGTCGGGCACGCCGTGAGGGCGAATTACCTTTTTGCAGGCGTGGCTGATGTGTATGCCGAAACCGGGGACACTTCACTATTGAACACGCTGGACCGTCTATGGGATAATGTGATCAATACCAAAATGTATGTCACGGGTGGCTGCGGCGCGTTGTATGATGGTGTATCGGTGGACGGTACTTCTTACAAACCCGATACCGTTCAGAAAGTACATCAGGCCTATGGCCGCGATTTTCAATTACCCAATCACAGCGCACACAACGAAACCTGCGCCAATATTGGCAATGTATTGTGGAACTGGCGCATGTTGCAGTTAACCGGAGAGGCAAAATATGCCGACATCGTTGAATTGACCTTGTACAATAGTGTGCTGAGTGGTGTAAGCATGGACGGCGCTAAGTTTTTTTATACCAATCCTCTTTCGGCATCGGCCAACTATCCTTACCATCTGCGTTGGGAAGGAGGCCGTCAGCGCTACATTAAATTATCGAACTGCTGTCCGCCAAATACTGTTCGCACGGTAGCGGAAGTAAACAACTATCTCTACGGCATCAGCGAAGACGGGCTTTATATTCATTTATATGGAGGAAGCAAATTGTCAACAGAACTCCACAATGGTGCGCGTTTCGCACTGGAACAACAAACGGACTATCCGTGGAATGGCGCGGTAGCTATTTTGATCAATGAAGCGCCGTCGTCAGCCGTGCCGGTATACCTGCGTATTCCGGGCTGGTGTAATAAAGCATCGATTAAAATCAATGGAAAACTTGTTGCGGCTAATATCAAAGGCGGACAATACCAGAAACTGGCGCAGACCTGGAAAAAAGGAGATCGCATCGAATTGGTCATGGACATGCTGGCAACGTTGATTGAATCAAATCCATTGGTAGAAGAAACCAATAACCAGGTAGCGGTAAAACGCGGTCCTGTTGTGTATTGCCTGGAATCTGCCGACCTGCCTGCGGGCATTGCGGTTAGCGATATCATCATTCCTTCCAACGGCCGTTTTAAACCGGTGAACAAACATATCTCCGGCGGACGCGTGAATGCATTGGAAGGGCAGGTGCTTCAATTAAATAATAACAACTGGAACAATAAGCTATACCGTACACTGAATACATCCACCAAACCGGTTACCGTTCAACTGATCCCTTACTACGCCTGGGCTAACAGAGGCCAGACGGACATGCGGGTGTGGTTGCCGGTGGTAAGGGCAAATCCCTGATTAATGGAAAGAATTACTGCTACCTATTATGTGGAAACGCCGCTCGATCCTGAAAAGGCAGCGGCAGTGCTCGCGGGAGAACAATCTTCCGGAACCTTCGTTGCCGTACCCGGAGAAACGGAAGATCTCAAACAACGGTTTGCCGCGCGCGTCGAAGATGTGAAATACCTCGAAACCGTTAACGTACCCGCCATTCCCGGACTTGATACAGGCTCTTCGCAGTACCATCGGGCAGAACTGCGCGTGTCGTGGAGCATCGAAAATTTCGGATACAACCTGCCCGTAATGATTTCTACATTGCAGGGCAACCTGTATGAGATCAAACAATTTACCGGTCTCAAGTTGATGGACATTGAACTGCCTGAATCCTATACAACACATTATAAAGGACCGGCCTTCGGTATTCCGGGTTGCCGCGAACTCACCAATGTGCATGGACGTCCGCTGATCGGCACCATCATTAAACCCAGTGTGGGCATGACGCCCGGTGATACCGCCGCTATTGTTGAGAAACTGGCCAACGCCGGAATCGATTTTGTAAAAGATGATGAACTGATGTCTGCTACCGCCAATTCACCTTTCGACGAACGGGTGGATGCGATCATGCAAGTGATCAATCGTCACGCAGACAAAACAGGCAAGAAGATCATGTATGCCTTCAACATTTCCGGGGAAATAGACGAGATGTTGTATCGCTATGACAAAATAATCAAGAGCGGAGGTACCTGCGCCATGTTAAGCATCAACAGCGTGGGTGTTTCCGGAGTGAAGAAGATAACGGACCAGGGCCAACTTGCCATTCACGGTCACCGGAATGGCTGGGGTATGTTGAACCGCCACCCATTGTTAGGTATTGAATTTCCCGCCTATCAGAAAATATGGCGGTTAGCCGGTGTAGATCAACTGCACGTAAATGGTATTCAGAATAAATTCTGGGAGACGGACGATTCGGTTGTCCGCTCGATCGGGTCTTGTCTTACACCATTGGGCGATCAAAAACTGGTGATGCCGGTGGTGTCTTCAGGGCAATGGGGTGGACAAGCTCCCGAAACCTATCGCAGAACAAAAACAACCGATCTGTTGTACATGGCTGGCGGTGGTATTCTCGCCCATCCGATGGGACCTGCGGCGGGGGTTGTCGCCTTGCATCAGGCCTGGCAGGCGGCAGTGGATGGTTTGTCGGTTGAACAAGCCGCTGCACAATACAAGGAATTTGCTTCATCGGTTGAAAAATTTGGTAAAGCTTGAGTAACGTACCCGCAATAAGACTGGCCTTTTATGGCGACGACTTTACCGGATCCACGGATGCGCTGGAATTCCTGTGCCGCGCAGGATTGAAAACACGCCTGTTCCTCGATCCGCCTGCAAGGGAACAATTAAAAAGTTATCCGGATCTGCAGGCGTATGGTGTTGCTGGCCTCACACGAAGCATGTCACCCGAAGCGATGGAAACCACCCTGCATCCGGCATTCTTGCAAATGAAAGCAACCGGCGCGCGACATATTCATTATAAAGTTTGTTCCACTTTCGATTCGTCGCCCACCATCGGCAGCATAGGACGCGCTATCGATACAGCATCGAAAATATTTCATCAGCCATCTATTCCTTTACTGGTGGCAGCACCCGCGCTGGGACGTTATTGTGTTTTCGGAAATCTGTTTGCACGCATGGGCATTGGCAGTGCCGGTGAAATATTCCGGCTCGATCGTCATCCTTCGATGAGTAAACATCCGGTAACCCCTGCGGATGAAAGCGATCTGCGTTTACATCTGGCCAAACAAACAAAACTGCCCATTCGTCTACTGTCGATTTTACAATTGGAACAATCGCTCAGCGAAAAGAAAAATTATCTGCAACAACAATCCGGGGTTGTATTAATAGATGCGCTTTACACTTCACAATTGTCCGGCGTAGGAGAATTGCTGGATGAATTGGCGAATGACGAACAACTTTTTTCCGTTGGCTCTTCCGGTATTGAAATGGCATTGGGTCAACACTGGCGCGCGACGGGTGCGTTACCGGAATCACCGCAATGGAACGATCCCGGAGCCGCATCGCCTTTGCTGGTACTGGCAGGTAGTTGTTCCCCTGTTACGGCAGCGCAAATCAATCGTGCTGAAAAAGCAGGCTTCGCTCTTTTTCATGTAAATGAAAACACCGATGCAGCCTGCCACGCACTGAACAACGGGCAAAGTGTGATCATTCACACCGGTGGTCATGAAAGAACGAATGCGGCATTAATACCGGCGGAACAAACAGGTGCCGCGCTCGGTTACACAGGACGCGAGCTGGTCGCAAAAACTGCTGTTAAGCGGATAGTTGTTGCGGGTGGTGACACAAGCAGTTATGCTGCCCGTGCCATGGGTATTGTGGCGGTAGAAATGATTGCACCGCTGGTGATGGGAGCGCCGCTTTGCCGCGCCACCGCACCCGGCTCGTCATTGGATGGAAAAGAAGTGAACTTCAAAGGTGGACAGGTCGGCGATGAAAACTATTTTATCATTTTAGAAAAAGGAAAATTATAAACATGCAAAAGAAAACACTGGGGCTGATCCATACCTCAGCCACATTGGTGCCGGTATTTCAGGAACTCTGCAGCGCCCATTTGCCCAATGTGAATGTGTTCAATATTGTGGATGACAGCCTGATCAAACAAGTGATCGCCAATGGTGAATTAACACCCGGCGTTGCCCGTCGTGTGGTGAATCATGTAGGCGCCGCAGAATCCGCAGGCGCTGACCATATTCTCGTCACCTGCTCTTCCATCGGTGCCGCCGTGGAGCAGGCGGCATTGCTGACGGGCGTACCCGTATGGCGTGTAGATCAGCCCATGGCCGACAGGGCCGTGCGTGAAGGAACACGTATCGGTGTGGTGGCGACCTTGCCAACTACGTTGCAACCGACAAGCGATCTCGTTCGCAGGAGAGCCGTAGCCGCAGGAAAAGCAATAGAACTGGAGTCTGTGCTTTGCGAAGGAGCGTTCGAAGCGTTGATGGGCGGCGATCCGGCCACACACGATAAAAAAGTGGCAGATGCTTTGACGAACCTTGCCTCACGTGTTGACATCATTGTGCTGGCACAGGCATCGATGGCGCGCGTCGTGGAAACCTTAGATCCATCGGTAAAAAAGATTGCTATTCTTTCAAGCCCGGCCATTGCCATCCAACAGTTAGCTACCGTTCTTTAATCTGCCAACGATTGCTGTATGAAACAGATCAACCGCTTCTTTTTATTTCTTTTACCCGCGGCCGTGCTGGCGCTTGTTATCGCTGCTGCAACCGGCAATATTGCTCTGGCGAAAGCTTGTGGGGTATTGTCTGCCATTAGTCTTGCCATTGGGCTGGGTGCCGTGCCTGCATTAAAAGGGTACCGGTATACCGCCTGGATCATTGTAGCAGTGGTTGCCGGTATGTGTTTTCCCGATGCTTTTACACGCTGGGGATCTGTGGACCTGCGCAACAAGTGGTTGATATTAGTGATCATACAGTTGGTGATGTTTGGCATGGGTATACAAATGAGTTTAAGAGATTTCACCGGTCTTGCACAAACCGGTAAAGGCGTGGTGATCGGATTGCTCTGCCATTTTTCCATTATGCCATTGATGGGATTACTGCTGACAAAAATATTTGACTTTGAGCCGGAGATTGCGGCGGGTATTATCCTGATCGGTTCCTGTTCCAGCGGATTAGCTTCCAACGTGATGGTTTATCTCGCGCGCGCCAACCTGGTATTGTCCGTGATCGTTACCGCCATGGCTACCATTGCCGCACCTTTTCTCACACCTTTATTGATGAAGTTGCTGGCGGGTACGTTGATCAAAGTTCACTTCGTGGATATGATGATCGAGATCATCAAGATCGTGATTGTGCCGATTGGCGCAGCGTTACTCCACGATTACCTGAAAACGGCAACACCCTATGGCAAAAAAGTGGTCATGGGTATCACGGTGTTTGCGGTGTTGTGGCTGGCGGCACTGCCATCAGGATTTTATACTTTTTTAAGGGAAAATATAAGTTCACCTGAGTTATTGCAGTCATTCGAAATTTTTGCTTTCCTGCTGGGTGCGGTGATTGCAGGTGTATTGTATCATCAACTGGCCCGGCATTATCCGAAACTCGACAGCCTGATGCCTTATTTTTCGATGTTCGGCATTATTTATTTTACCACGGTTACCACGGCAGCAGGTCACGAAAACCTGATGCGTGTAGGCTTCCTTTTATTCATCAGTTCCGTCATTCACAACGCAGCCGGTTACTTTTTCGGCTACTGGCTCAGCCGGTTGTTTCGTCTCGATAAAAATTCAGCCCGTACGGTAGCTTTTGAAGTGGGATTGCAAAATGGCGGTATGGCTTCCGGGTTGGCCGGTAGTATGGGAAAGCTGGGCACGGTGGGACTTCCCGCAGCTGTATTCAGTCCGTGGATGAATATTTCAGGTTCTATCCTGGCCAATTACTGGCGTCGCCATCCGGTGGACGATGAACCGGAACAAACAGAAGAAACCTCGCAGACTCCATGACCCTACGGGATGGATATCTTCGCAGGAACCGGAACTTTGATCAAATCTGTCAACGATTGTATGCTGAAGAACTATTACATACGTTATGGCTTGCTGAATTTATCGCTGTTCAGTACACTGCTGGCAACGGCGCAGCTTGTCGATAAAACGCCAGCGGCTATTCCCAATAAACCGGAAATATTTGCCACCGAACCTTACGAAGACCCAACCATCAGCGGCATCAACCGCGATGCGGCTCGTGCCACAGCTTATTCATTCGGGAACATAATCGATGCGTTAAACGGTGATCGTGAAAAGAGCGGACGTTATCTTTCGTTAAACGGTGACTGGGATTTCTCTTTTGCCCTCAAACCTGCCGATGCACCCGCTGATTTTTATAAAACAAAAGTGCAGGGCTGGAAAAAGATACCCGTGCCTTCGAGTTGGGAAATGCAGGGCTACGATAAACCCATTTATAAAAGCGCCGTTTATCCTTTCCGGCCTGTTAATCCTCCGCATGTACCGAAAGATTACAATGGTACCGGATGTTACCAGCGTTCCTTTACGTTACCGGCCAATTGGAAAGAAATGAACGTCACACTGCATTTCGGCGGTGTCAGCTCCGCTTATAAGGTTTGGATAAATGGAAAATTTGCGGGCTATGCCGAAGACAGTTTCCTTTCTTCGGAGTTTAATATTACGCCTTATTTAAAAGCGGGAGAGAACGTTATTTCCGTTTGGGTGATCCGCTGGAGTGACGGATCATTTCTCGAAGACCAGGATCAGTGGCGCCTCAGCGGTATTCATCGTGAAGTATTTCTTATGGCGGAACCGTCTTTACGTATCGCCGATTTTTTTTACCAGACAACATTGGACAGCAATTACACGGATGCCATCCTCAGCATTCGTCCGCGCATGGAGAACCTGACGGGAGAGCAGGTGCCGGGTTATAAATTGAAAGCGCAGCTTTACGATGCATCCCGGCACCCTGTATTGAATGCTCCTTTGGAGAGATCGGTGGAGTCCATTATCAACGAAATTTATCCGCGTTTGGATAATGTGAAATTTGGTTTGCTGGAAAGTAAAATTTCCAATCCGCTCAAATGGAGCCCCGAACAACCGAACCTGTATACGCTTGTGCTTTCACTGGAAGATTCAACGGGCCGTTTACTCGAAACGAAAAGTTGCAAAGTGGGATTTAGATCCGTTGAGTTTTCCAAAGAGAACAGCAAGCTGCTGATCAATGGTAAGCTCACTTATTTATATGGCGTGAACCGACCCGACCATCACCCCGAAAAAGGCAAAGCGCTTTCACGCGAAGACATTCGCCGTGATGTGCAGACGATCAAACAATTTAATTTCAATTGCATTCGTCTCAGCCACTATCCTTCCGATCCGTATCTGCTGGACCTTTGCGATGAGTATGGCATCTTGGTGATCGATGAAGCGAATCTTGAAACACACGGTCTCGGTGGTAAACTCAGCAATGATGCGGCCTGGACAGGTGCCTATCTCGAACGCAGCAATCGCATGGCGCTGCGCGATAAGAATCATCCTTCTATTATCTTCTGGAGTCTGGGCAACGAAGCCGGCCGTGGCCCCAACCATGCGGCAATGGCGGCATGGCTCCGGGATTTCGATATTACACGCCCGATCCATTACGAACCGGCCATGGGAAGTCCGAAGGAAAAAGGATATATGGATCCGTCCGATCCGCGTTACCTCAAACCTAATGACCATTCACACCGCACGCAGAATCCGCTCGATCAATATTATGTGGATATAATCAGCAGGATGTATCCTGCCTTGTATACGGCCCCGTTGTTGGTGAACCAGCCGAACGGAGACAAGCGTCCGGTTTTCTTTTGTGAATATGCACACGCCATGGGCAACAGCGCTGGTAATATCAAAGATCTCTGGGATCAATGGCGCAGCCTTCCCCGTGTGATCGGTGGCTGCATCTGGGAATACAAAGACCAGGGATTGACCAAACTGGACAGCGCCGGAAGGCCCTACTATGCCTATGGCGGTGATTTCGGAGAAAAGTATTTCGACAATTTTACCATCAAGGGAGTTGTTGCCGCTGATGGCCGACCCAAAGCGGCAATGTATGAATGCAAGCGCGTGTTTCAACCAATCGTACTGGAATGGGCAAATAAAGACGCCTATACCGTAAAATTGACGAATCGCGGTCCGGTGAACAATACAGCAGTGTACGTACCCGTGTGGATCGTGAAAGCAGACGGTGTTGAAGTGGTAAGAAAGACTTTGTCGCCGATAAGCCTGGAGGCAGAACGCGATACTGTCTTTAGTATCCAACAATGGTTGCCGCGTTTGCAAAGTGGAAAAGAATATTTCGCTACACTCGAGTTTCAATTGAAAGACGCAACGGCATGGGCGCCAAAAGGACACGTAATCGCTTCGGATCAACTCGCGCTCACGGCATTGGTCCGTCCCGGCGTTGCAACGGATAAAGTATTGAAGGCCGAAGCCACGGCAGAGTCCTGGCAGGTGAAGGGAAAAGATTTTGTGTTATTGTTTGATAAGAACGGCGCATTGAGTTCGTACAAGTGGAAAGGCCGGGAACAGTTGAAAGCGCCGCTGATGCCACATTTCACCCGTGCATTAACCGACAACGACAAACGTGGATGGAAAGCAGATAAGAAGTTGCGTCAATGGTTTGAACAAATACCTAAAATCGAATACCTGAAAATCAATGAGGGCAACGCGACCGTTACCAGTTATTATACACTGATCAACGACAGCGCGAAAGTAAAAATCGATTATACCGTGCAATCAAACGGTGTGGTGCAGGTAGACTATTCACTGGAAGTGAAGCCCGGTCTGCCCGATATACCGCGTGTAGGTATGCAACTCGGTATCGACCGCGGTTATGATCAGGTACAGTGGTATGGAAAAGGGTTATATGAAAATTATACCGATCGTCGCTGGGGTTTTGATGCAGGCCTGTATAGTCAGCCGATCGAAGAATTCATGGAACCTTACGTGGTGCCGCAGGAAAATGGCAACCGAACGGATGTGCGCTGGATGTATCTACATAATAAAAAAGGAAAGGGGTTATTGGTGGTAGCAGACAGCCTGCTCAGCATGAGTGCCTGGCCTTACACCGAAGCAAATATCCGCGCAGCCCGCCATACGTACCGGTTGCGCGATGCAGGGTATCTGACGCTGAATATCGATCTTGTGCAAATGGGCGTTGGCGGAAACGACAGTTGGAGTGATGTGGCGGCACCGCTCGCGCAATACCGCGTCCCCGCGAAGAATTACCAGTATCGTTTTTACCTGCTTCCATTGGACGCAGCCAAACCAGCGCCGGGCACAAAAGCCCGTGCAGTCAAAGGAATTAAGTAAACGTATGCGAAGAATCAGTTTGATCCTGTTTTGTCAGTTGATGACGATGAGTGCGTGGGCGCAGGGGAAAGAAGTGCCTGCCCACATAATGGAACAGGTATACCAGGAAGTAAAAACGCCCTATAAGTATGGGTTAGTGATCGTGCCCGAAAACAAAGACAAGAAGATTGATTGTCCCAACGTGTACCGGAAAGGGAAGTGGTGGTACATGACCTACGTGGTATTTGATGGCCGTGGTTACGAAACCTGGATGTCGCGCAGCAAAGACCTGCTTGATTGGAAAGTGATGGGCCGCGTGCTTTCATTCTCCGATACTACGCAGTGGGACACGCATCAGAAAGCCGGATACATCGCCTTACAGAATACCAAATGGGGCGGCGATTACAAATTGCAGCAATATAATGGCAGATACTGGATGTCTTATTTCGGTGGAAAGGATCGTGGTTATGAAGCGGGGCCGCTTGCGATCGGCATAGCACACACAACCGGCCCGATCGATAAAGCCCAGGAATGGCAGCGCGAACCGGCACCGGTACTAACGGCGAGCGATCCGGATGTACGTTGGTGGGAAAATAAAAAACTGTTCAAGAGCTCCGTTATCTGGGATAAAAGCAAAACCACCGGCTATCCTTTTGTGATGTATTACAATGCCAATGGCGATACGAGTAATAATACACCGAGGTGGCGCTGGTTCGAGCGCATCGGCATGGCCGTGTCCAACGATATGATTACCTGGAAGCGTTTTGGCATCGATCCGGTGATGCATCATCGTATCGGCATTACGGGCGATGCCGTTATTCAAAAGAAGGGCGATCTTTGGATCATGTTTTATTTCGGCGCGTTCTGGGAAGAACGCAAAGATGCCTTCAACCGGTTTGCCTGCTCCTATGACCTGGTGAAGTGGACAGATTGGAAAGGCGACGACCTGATCAAATCATCCGAGCCGTACGATGAACGCTTTGCTCACAAATCGTTTGTCGTAAAACATAAAGGTGTCGTATATCATTTTTATTGTGCAGTTAATAACAAGGATCAGCGGGGGATAGCGGTGGCTACCTCAGTTGACAAGGGCAAAAGCCCGCTGCGATTTCCGGTGATCGATGCGGTGAAATAATCAGCATGAAGAAAATTTTTGTAGCGATAATTGGTGTACTACTGCTGGTGAACTTTTCGTTTGCACAGCAACGCAATGCCGTTGATCATTTCCGTAATCCTCCAGCCTCGGCCAAACCCTGGGTGATCTGGTACTGGATGCACGGGGCTTTTTCGCGCGCAGGCATTACTGCCGACCTGGAAGCAATGAAAGCGGCAGGCATAGGCGGCGCGTACCTCATGCCTATCAAGGATACGGTAACGCCCCCGATCTTTCAACCCACCGCGCGTCAGTTATCGCCGGAATGGTGGCAGCTTGTTCATTTTGCCATGCAGGAAGCCAAACGCCTCGACCTGCAACTCGGCATGCATCTGAGCGATGGATTTTCATTGGCGGGCGGCCCCTGGATCACACCGGAACTTTCCATGCAGAAACTTGTGTGGAGTAAACAATTTGTCAAAGCAGATTTCAAAGGCACCATTCAATTACCACAGCCGCAAGCTGTAAAAGGTTATTATAAAGAGGTAGCCACCTACGCCTATCCGGTTCGCCGGCGCGATTGGGACCTGCAGTTTGTACAGCCCGAAGTAACCACCAGTAATAACGTCAATGCTTCGTTTTTGACAAAAGCGGATAGCAAAGAAAGTTTCCGCGGTGACAATGGTACATGGATTCAGTATGCGTATCCGCAACCGGTAACAGTCCGTTCATTACGTATTAAAACGGGATCGAATAATTATCAATCGCATCGTTTGATTGTGCAGGTAAGTAAGGATGGAAAAAACTTCACCACACTTACCAGGCTTTCGCCACCGCGGCATGGCTGGCAGGATACGGATGAAGATGTAACGCATGCCTTACCCGAAACGACTTCGCAATATTTCCGTTTTGTTTATGACAAAGAAGGCACTGAGCCCGGAGCCGAAGACCTGGACGCGGCTAAATGGAAACCTTCCTTGAAACTGATGCAACTCAGGTTGTCAGGAGAAGCAGTGATTAATCAATACGAAAGTAAGAATGGTTCCATGTGGCGGCTGAGTTTGCCTGCCACATCCCAAACGGCTCCTGCGGTTACTGCTATTCCGTTGGATAAAATAATTGATCTGACGGCTTCACTCGATAATGAAGGAAAAGTAAATTTTGCCGGTGGGCAATTGCCGGAAGGTTTTGATAGCTGGGTCATCGTTCGCATCGGTCATACTTCTACCGGTCATGAAAATGCGACAGCCGGTGCGGGAAAAGGATTGGAATGTGATAAGTTCAATCCCGAAGCGATCACCCTGCAATTCAATAACTGGTTTGGCCAGGCATTTGCACAAACCGACCCGCAGCTTGCGGGCGAAGTGCTGAAACTGTTTCACATGGACAGTTGGGAAGCCGGTAGCCAGAACTGGAGTAAAGATTTTGCAAAGCAGTTCCGCAACCGCCGTGGTTACGATATACAACCCTGGTTACTGGCGATGACGGGCCTGCCCCTATGCGATGAGGCCAGTTCTGAAAAATTCTTACACGATGTTCGTCAGACGATAGCGGAAATGTTACACGATGTTTTTTATGGAACTATCAAAGGGTTGGTTCGTGAAAAAGGATGTACCTGGTCGGCGGAAACGGTAGCGCCTACCATGATGAGTGATGGATTGCTACATTATAGCCAGGTAGATATCCCGATGGGAGAATTCTGGCTCAACAGTCCCACACACGATAAACCCAATGATATGCTCGATGCCATCAGTGCCGCGCATGTCTATGGAAAGAAAATTATACAGGCAGAAGCCTTCACCACTTTGCGGATGAACTGGTCGGAGCATCCGGGTATGCTGAAAGCACTTGGCGACAGAAATTTTGCCCTGGGCATGAATAAAATGGTGATTCATGTGTTCGTGCACAATCCGTGGATGGATCGCCGTCCGGGCATGACACTGGATGGAGTAGGACTTTATTACCAACGCGATCAGACCTGGTTCAAACCGGGTTATGCGTGGATGGAATACCTCACGCGTTGTCACGCGTTGTTGCAACTCGGCGATCCTGTGGTGGACATTGCGGTATTTACCGGCGAAGAATTGCCCAGGCGTTCACTGTTACCGGATCGTTTGGTCAATACCTTGCCCGGTATTTACGGACCTGCGATTGTTCAACAGGAAAAAGAACGATTGATCAATAAAAATCAACCAACGCGTGTAATACCCGATGGTGTTACCCATTCGGCGAACATGGCTGATCCCGAGAAATGGATCGATCCGTTGGGTGGTTATGCCTATGACTCCTTCAATCCGGATGCATTGCTCAAAACGACGGTGAAAAATGGGCGCGTGGTATTTCCTGGAGGCATGAGTTATGCAATGCTGGTCCTGCCAACTCATCATCAATTGCTGCCAGCTCCAAACCTGATGTCCGTACCCGTTGCAAAAAAGTTGCTCGAGTTGTTACAGAACGGCGCAACGATTATCATGGGAAGATCTTATGATCAGACGAATAGCCTCAATGATGACGCGGATACGCTGAGAAGTATTTTGTACAAAATATATAAAGGTGGTTACAAAGGAAAGCTGGTGAATGCGCCGTATGTTTCTCCTGACTTCCGGCAATACGGATTGACGCGTGACTTGCAGGTGATTGGCGCACAACGTCAACTGGCATGGACACACCGCCGCACGGATAAAGAAGATATTTACTTTATCAGCAACCAGGCCGGAAAGGCGGGTACGTATCTCATTTCCCTTCGGGAAAAAGGAACTGCCGTCATCATAGCTGATCCGGTTTCGGGTAAAGTATACCAGGATAAAGCCTGGAAGCTGGCCGGAGGCCGTACGCAACTCTCTGTTAAACTTGATAAAGATCAGTCGCTGTTTGTAATCGTAACCAAACAAAAAACAACAGAAAAACCGGCGGTAAACTTCCGTACGCTGTCTGCAAAAAAAATGTCCGCCTCCTGGAACGTGCAGTTCGATCCGAAAAATGGCGGACCCGTAAATCCGGTGGCATTTGATACATTGATTAGCTGGTCGCAGCATGTGGATCCGGCAATTCGTTTTTATTCCGGCACGGCTGTTTATAAAAATTCGTTTAGCTGGACCGCAGCCGATACAGGTAAAAAAATCTGGCTCGAACTTGATAGCCTTGCGAATATCGCATCGGTCCGCGTCAACGGACAGGAATGTGGTATCTTGTGGACCCGGCCTTACCGGCTCGATCTGACGGCGGCAGTGCATACAGGACAGAACACGATCGAGATATCGGTGACCAATACCTGGGCCAACCGTTTGATCGGCGACCAGGCATTACCGGAGGAAAAAAGAATTACCCGCACCACGGCACCTTTCCGCCTGAAAGATAAACCCCTGTTGCCGGCCGGTTTATTGGGCGAAGTGAAACTGGTGCTGACCAATGCAAAATGATCCGACACATTTTTTTCATAGCAATATTCTGTGCGCTGTTGCTTTCGCTTCCGGCGTTTGCGCAAAACCTGCGGTGGAATAGCCCGTCCGAAAATGCGGCAGGCTCCATGCCTTGCGGCGGCGGCGATATCGGCATGAATGTTTGGGTGGAAAAAAATGAACTCTTCGTTTATATTGCCCGTTCCGGCAGTTTCGATGAAAATAATACCCTGCTTAAATCCGGCCGCGTGCGGATGAAATTTGATCCCGATCCGTTTGGTGGTGAACTCTTCTTGCAGGAACTGCATCTCGATGAAGGGTACGTTACCGTCTCTGCCAACCGCGGTTCATTAAAATTAAAAATCACCATCGAAGCAGATGTGTTGCACCCGGTCGTACGCTTTTCAGTGGATGCGAATAAGCGGGTCAATGTAACCGCGGTGTATGAAAACTGGCGGCACGAAGATCGCCTGTTGTCGACACGCGAAAACTTCGGCAACTCCTGGAAATGGGCGGGGCCGAAACAAACCATTGCTCATCGCGATTCGGTCAGTTTCCGCGAGAATGGCGTATTGTTTTATCATCACAACGGTGCGCGAACCATCTTTGACTCAACGGTTGCGCAGCAGGGACTGAATGCTGTTAAAGATGCTCTTTATAATCCCCTGGCTTACCTCGCATCGGGCGGGTATTTTACCGGGAAAGGATTTGTAGCGGGTATGCACACATCGGGAAGGTACCAGCAGACCGCCTTTAAAGGTTGGGAATTGAAAAGCCGGCGTGCGCAACGCAGTCATCAACTCGCTATTTATTTTCATACGGCGCAAACACCGGATATTGTGCAATGGCAACGGTCGCTCGATTCTCTGCAGCAGGCGTATAAACCAATGGCCGCAGGTCTCAGCAAACGTAGCCGCAACTGGTGGCAGCAATTCTGGCAACGCAGTTATATCGATATCGATCCGGGCAATGAACAATCGACCGCGCATGCTGCCGGTCACAATGCAAAATTGTTTCGCTACATGATGGGCTGCAATGCCAATAGCAGTTGGCCCACTAAATTCAATGGCGGATTGTTTACGGTTGATCCCGTTTTTACTGATACGGCGCGTGCATTTGGTCCCGACTTCCGCAATTGGGGTGGGGGATTACACACGATGCAGAACCAGCGGCTTGTTTATTTTCCCCTGATTAAAAATGGAGACTTCGATTTGCTGCAAGCACAATTGCAGTTTTATATGCGCATCCTGAAAAATGCGGAGATACGTACCCGGACTTATTGGAGACATGGTGGCGCGAGCTTCACCGAGCAGATGGAAAACTTCGGTCTGCCCAACTATGCAGAATACGGACAGAAGCGCCCCGCCAATTTTGATCCCGGTGTAGAATACAATGCCTGGCTGGAATACCAGTGGGACACGGTCCTGGAATTTTGCCTGATGATGCTGGATCTGCAGCAATATACGGGAATGGACATAAGCAATTATGTACCCTTCATTGAAAGTTGTCTTCGTTTCTTCGATGAGCATTACCAGTATCTCGCATTGCAACGCGGAAGAAAAGCAGTGGACGAAAATGGTCATTTGGTATTGTATCCCGGATCAGCTGCGGAAACGTATAAAATGGCCTATAACGCTACGTCTACAATTGCCGCCCTGCAGATTATAACGCAGCGCTTATTGGAATTGCCATTGTCTGCGGAGCAACGCAAACACTGGGAGGCTTTTCTCCAACGTATACCTCCAATGAGTTATGCAACATTCAACGGGCACACGACTATTGCGCCGGCAAAATTGTGGGAGCGTATCAATAATACCGAGTCACCGCAATTGTACCCGGTATATCCATGGGGGATATTCGGTATAGGCAAACCCGGTCTGGATACGGCTTTGAACACCTGGCATTACGATACGAACGTAATCAAATTCCGCAGTCATGTTGGTTGGAAGCAGGATAATATCTGGGCAGCGCGTTTGGGATTGAGTAAAGAGGCCTGGCAACTGACTTCGCAGAAACTGGCTGATGGCGGTCGTCGTTTCCCTGCTTTCTGGGGCCCGGGATTTGATTGGGTTCCCGATCACAACTGGGGTGGCAGCGCCTGGATTGGTTTGCAGGAAATGTTATTGCAAACAGATGGCAAACGCATCTTGTTGTTCCCCGCCTGGCCGAAAGAGATCGATGTGCGTTTTAAGTTATACGCGCCTTATAATACAATTGTAGAAGCGGAGTTGACGGATGGTAAAGTGAGGAACCTGAAAGTGACGCCGGAGGCAAGGAGAGGGGATGTGGAGATGCTGATTAAGTAAAAATTCAAAAGTCAAAATTCAAAAAAACAGCCGGTTAGGATTCTGCGCCTTTGCGTGGAAAGAAGCGTCGATTGCACACAAAGATGCACAAGAATCAAAGACCGCTAAGTTTTTGAATTTTTACTTTTGACTTAACTACCAGTCATCTGTTCTGAAAGAGCTCACCGGCAATCCTGCTGTATTAAACAACTCTCCGATCACAAAATCCCTGAACGCATAACGCACCGCCACCGGATCTTTTATTTCCGGTGAAGAAATATGCAGCTCTCCTTTTGAAATTACTGCACGGGCAGGACGCCAGTATTTATCGGCGCCGGCAATTTCAAAGTTTACCAATGGCTTACCGAAACTCGTCAGTCCAACCGGCGCATTTTTGAAACGGATGACCATTGTGCCGTTCTGAATTCTTATCGAATCGGGTAAAGGCGATTTATAGACAAACCCTTTTTTGCCATAGGTATCGCCGAGTGCGAGATAAGCGAACCTTTGTCCGCCAACAGCTTTCTGAGAAGGGTGAATGCAGTTCTCTTCGCCAACATCCATCAACACGACCATGCCGCTGTTCGGAATCTTATCCAGCGCCTTGCGTTGTGCATCGCGGACATAGGCAGAGTTGTATTTGCCTCCGGTATTGTAAGGCGGTAATTGTGAATAATTGTAAGGAGCTATCTGTGCGTAGTAAAAAGGGAAGTCGCCCTGGCCAAATTCTTTTCTCCATAAACTCACCATCGCGGGGAATAAGGTTTCGTACTCGTCGGGGCGTTCGTAGTTGCTTTCTCCCTGGTACCAGATGCAACCGCGGATCGCATAGCCTATAAACGGTTTGAGCATGCCGTTGTACAATGACATAGGCGAGCGCTGACTGATCTTTGCCGAATCTGCCGCGGGTAATTTTTTTATTGCGGGAAATGCGTTCAGTGCTTCTTCGTTCATCCAGGCTTCGGCTGATGAGCCGCCGTAACTGATTTGCATCAGTCCAATGGGTACGTTCAGCGTTTGCTGCATTTGTCTCCCAAAGAAATAAGCCGTAGCACTGAAGTCTGCTACTGTTTCGGGCGTCGCTTTTTTCCAGTTGCTGGCTTTGACGGTATCCTGTGGCTGCATGCGCAACGCACGCGGTACGGTAAAGAAGCGAAGCTGCGGATTATTGGCAGCAAAGATCGCCTCGTTGGCGCCAATCACGGGTTGATCGCGATAACCTTTCATGGGCATTTCCATGTTCGACTGACCGCTGCAAAGCCATACCTCACCAATTAATACATCGCGGAGACGGATGGTTTGTCCATCGGTGATGGAAATCTCGTACGGGCCGCCCGCTTGCGGGGTACGTACCCGGATTTTCCAGCGTCCCTGGTCATCTGCCTTTGCTGCGTAGTTCTTGCGATCCCAGGAAGTGGTCAATTTCACCGTTTTGCCCGCGGCAGACTTGCCCCAGATGGCGGCATCGGTTTGCTGCTGCAATACCATGCCGTCCGAGAAGAAAGCCGGTAGCTGCGGCTGGGCGGTAGCCACCACGGAAAAAGAAAACAACACAAAAAGCGTAACAGACAGACGGAAAACGGTTGATTGTTTCATACAAGGCGCTTTAAAATCGTTGAGGCTACGAAAATAACGGAATCTGACCCGTAAATACGAGTTTTGTCCATCGGTACAGTGCAGGAAGGTCAGCCGGAATGCATTCATTAATTTACCCATTCGTTTTGCCATTATGAAAGAAACCAATAAGGAAGGCTCCCGGAAAAATATCTGGTACGGAACAGGGCGGCAACGCATCGAAATTCCGCGCACGATCCTCAAGACGAGAGTGCAGAGCAACCTGCTGCTGCGCAGCCTTCATATTTGTTCCATCGGTTATTATCCCAAAGCAAAAGATCATTATACCTATCGCAAGAAAGGCCTGCCCGAAAACTTTCTTTTTTATTGTGTCGACGGGCATGGCTGGTATAAGATCGGCAATCAGCGATACGAAGTTGGTCCCAACGAATTTTTCATTCTGCCGCAAAATGCAGAGCATGCTTATGGCAGCAGCGAGGAACATCCCTGGAGCATTTACTGGATTCATTTTGGCGGCGATGCCTTACCGGAATTGAATGAAGTACATGCCATCCAGCAGCACTTCAAGCCGCACCGTATCAAGAATAACGGCGATGTGATTCCGCTGTTTACCAAAATATACAAGACACTGGAATTAGGTTATAGTATCGACAACCTGTTGTTTGCCAACATGTGTCTTTCGCATTTCCTGGCTTTGTTTGTTTATAACTCCCGCCACTATGCAGAAACGGGCAGCGACAAAATGGATTGCGTGGACAATGCCATCCTGTATATGCAGGATCATATCAACGAAAATATTTCCCTGAATGAATTGAGCGCGCTCTATAATTATTCGGTTTCGCGCTTTTCGAATCTGTTCAAACAAAAAACCGGGTACGCACCCATTGATTATTTCGTACAGATGAAAATGCAGAAAGCCTGCCAGCAGTTGAACTTTACCGACCGTTCGGTGAAAGACATTGCTTTCAGCATGGGCTTCGACGATCCCTATTATTTTTCCAAGCGCTTCCGGACCATCATCGGGATGTCGCCAAAAAAATACCGCACACTCAACAACTAACCCAACTATTATATGACCTTACAAAAAGCAGGAAAGACATACGGATTTGCCATTGTGCTGATCACTTCGTTGTTTTTTCTCTGGGGCTTTGCGCTCAACCTGAATCCCATTCTTATTCCACATTTGAAAAAAGCCTGCCGCTTGTCGGATACACAATCCGCGTTCATCGACTCGGCTTCGTACTTCGCTTATTTCCTGCTCGCCATTCCGGCGGGACAATTCATGAAGCGGTTCGGCTACAAAAGCGGCATACTGGTGGGGCTGATGTTGTTCGCCGTTGGAGCTTTCCTGTTTTATCCGGCATCATTCATCCGCTCTTACGGTTTCTTTTTGGTGGCTTCCTTTATCATTGCCTCCGGTCTTACTTTCCTGGAAACCGCCGCCAATCCGTATATCACGGTGTTGGGTTCGCCGGATACCGCTACACAACGCCTCAACTTTGCGCAGGCTTTTAACGGACTGGCACAGTCCATTGCGCCGAAGATCGGCGGGATGTTTATTCTTTCGGGTGTAGTGTTAACGAACGAACAGGAGAATACAATGAGCCCGGCCGAGCTGAATGCCTACCTTGACCAGGAAGCGGCGTCGGTACAAATCCCTTATATCATTATTGCCTCCGTGGTATTGCTGGTAGCGATACTGATCTGGCGGACAAGACTCCCGGAGATCAAAGAAGAAGAACCAACCGGTGAACAAAGCACGGGTTCACTGTTCAAACAGAAGAACCTGGTATGGGCTGTGATCGCGCAATTCTTTTATGTAGGTGCGCAGGTATGCATGACCAGTTTCTTTATCCGGTTTGCAGACAGGGTGGCGGGCATCGATGAAAAAGCCGCGGCCAGCTATCTTGCTATTGCCCTGCTGCTCTTTATGATCGGGCGTTTTGTGGGGACATTCCTGATGAAGTTTATTTCTCCCGCACGTCTGCTTACTATCTACGGTATTATGTGTGTACTGCTTACTACGGCGGCTGTATTGGTAACAGGTAAAGCAGCGATCTATTGTTTGTTTGGTGTAGAGCTGTTTATGTCGATCATGTTCCCGACCATATTTGCCTTAGGCATCCGTGGTTTGGGTTCACGCACCAAAGATGGATCTGCATTGATCATCATGTCGATTGTGGGCGGTGCGCTGTTCCCTGTACTGATGGGAGCCGTATCCGATGCCACGAATATCCAGCTCTCTTACCTGGTGCCGGCCGCATGTTTCCTGGTGGTAGGCTATTTCGGCCTGCGTAATTACAATGAGAACAAAGTAAAACTAACCACCGCCCATTAATCTTATGAATTCGATTCCTAAAATAGATGCACATCAGCATTTCTGGCAATTTGATCCCGTGCGTGACAACTGGATCACGGAAGAAATGAATGTGATACAACGAGACTTTTTACCCGCCGATCTGCAGCCGGTATTGGAAGCAAACGGCTTCGACGGGTGCGTTACCGTACAATCGGATCAATCGCTGGCGGAAAATGAATTTCAGTTAGAAAATGCCGAAGCAAATGCATTTATAAAAGGTGTAGTTGGCTGGGTTGATCTGCGGGATGAAAGAGTAGAAGAAAAGCTGATTGAATACAAAGCTTATCCGAAATTAAAAGGATTTCGGCATGTATTGCAGGGAGAAGCGGATCGTGCGCTGATGTTGCAACCGGCATTCAAAAGAGGTATTTCTTTACTGGCGAAATACAATTATACCTACGACATACTCATTTTTCCCGATCAGTTGAAGTACGCATGCGAATTGGCAGCCGCATTCCCGGAGCAAAAATTTATCCTGGATCATATTGCGAAGCCGGGCATCAAAGCGGGTACGATGGGTGATTGGGAAAAAGATATCCGCGAACTGGCTTCCTTGCAAAATGTGTGGTGCAAGGTGAGCGGGATGGTAACGGAAGCGGATTGGCGAAATTGGCAACCTGCACATTTCAAATCCTACCTGAATGTAGTAACCGAAGCATTTGGTATGAAACGGGTGGTATATGGCAGCGACTGGCCGGTATGCCTGGTAGCCGCATCGTATGAACGGATGCTGGCCATTGTAAAAGAATACTATTCGGTATTTGCTGAGGAAGAGCAAGCTGCTTTCTTCGGTGGCAATGCCGTGTCATTTTATAATTTATAAAACAGGAAAAATGAATCTGCAGCTAACGGATAAAGTGATCATCGTCACCGGTGGTGCCAAAGGAATCGGGGAAGGTATCAGTCATGCACTGGCCAACGAAGGCGCCATACCCGTGATCATTGGCCGCAATGAAAAAGATAATGCAGCCATTGTTGAAGCGATAAAAAATAAGGGCGGCAAAGCCGGACAGGTAGCGGCCGAACTGGCCGAGCCCAAAGCCTGCGCGGAGGCGGTAGAGAAGGTATTGGCGGAATATGGGCGCATCGACGGCGTGGTGAACAATGCGGGGGTGAACGATGGCGTGGGGTTGGAGAACGGTAACTACGAAGATTTCATGGCCAGCCTGCACCGCAACCTGGTACATTATTATCTGATCGTGCATCATGCATTACCGGCGTTGAAACAGTCAAAAGGTTCGATCGTAAATATTACATCGAAGACCGCCGAAACCGGACAGGGCAATACTTCCGCCTATGCCGCCGCCAATGGGGGCCGCAATGCCCTGACAAGGGAATGGGCGGTGGAGTTGTTGAAATATGGGATACGGGTAAATGCGGTAGTCGTTGCGGAATGTTATACACCGGCTTACGACAAATGGATCAAGACGCTGAAGAACCCGGAAGAAAAATTAAAAGAGATCACCGCGCGAATTCCTTTGGAGAACCGCATGACCATGCCGGAAGAGATTGCAAACATGACCGCCTTTCTCCTGAGTAATGTTTCCTCACATACCACAGGGCAGATTATTCATGTGGATGGAGGTTATGTGCATTTGGACCGGGCTTTGGCCAACGCTTAAGCAATCAAAAATCAAAAACTTAGCGGTCTTTGCTTCTTATGCGCCTTTGCGTGCAATCGACGCGTCTTTTCCACGCAAAAGCGCAAAGGAATTTAAGGCGCAGAATTCTAACCAGCTGTTTTTTGACTTTTAACTTAAATAGATACCATCGCCTTGATCACTCCATTTTTGGGATCAAGCCAACCGGCAAACTGATCCGCGACTTCTTCAAAATTTACACGATGTGTGATATAAGTGGAAGGATTAACCTTTCCCGCTTTCATGCTGCCGATCACGTGTTCAAAATCTTCACGCGTGGCGTTGCGGCTACTCATCAGCGTGGCTTCGCGTTTGTGAAACTCGGGGTGGCTGAAGGAAATGTTTTCTTTTTGTAAACCAACCATTACATAGCGACCACCATGTGCTAAATAGCCAAAGCCACCTTCGATCGCTCGCAGGTTGCCCGTAGCGTCGATAACCACGGTTGGCATATCATTGTTTGTAATAGATGCTATCTGTTCTTTTGCACCGGCCAGTGTGGCGTCGACGGTATGTTCAATTTTTAATTGGTCTTTGCAGAATTGCAAACGCCGCTGGTTCACATCCATCGCTATCACATTCGCTCCGGCTATGCTTGCAAATTCAATGATGCCCAATCCGATTGGTCCGGCACCGATCACCAATACCCATTCACCCGGCTCTACGCCTGCGCGGCGGATGGAGTGGGCGCCTATTGCCAGGGGTTCTACCAATGCCAGTTCGTCAAAACCCAATCCCTGTCCTTTGATCAATGCATGTGATGGTACGGAGAGATATTCACGCATGCCGCCATCCACGTGCACACCGCACACCTGCATCTGTACACAACAATTGAATCTGCCGCGGCGGCAGGCAATGCAGGTGCCGCAATGGAAATACGGAATAAACGTTACGGCTTCTCCTTTTTCAAATCCTTGCGCTGCTCCGGGATTTTCAATAGTTGCGGCCAGTTCATGACCGAGAATGCGCGGGTATTGAAAGTAAGGCTGTGTGCCTTCAAAAGCATGCAGGTCGGTGCCGCAGATGCCGATGCGTTGTATTTTTAACAGGCTGTGCCCCTCGGCCAGCGTGGGCACAGCCGTATCCTGGTAATCGAATTGTCCGGGTGTTGTACAAACCAGTGTTCTCATGGATCAATTATAAGTATTAACGGTAAGCCGCTTCGCTCCAGCGCAGTTCATTGCGGAGGCGACGAATTTCCGTTTGGTTATCGATCGATACAAATTCAATTCCTGCCATGGCTGCAAAATCTTCCAGGTTTTCGCTGGTCAGGTTCTGGCTGTAACAGGTATGGTGTGCTCCACCGGCGTAGATCCAGGCGGCGAGAGCATCCTGCATGTTTGGATGCGGCTTCCACAATACACGCGCCACGGGAAGTTTGGGCAGGTCACGTTGTGGCGATACCGCGGTTACATCATTCACCAGTAAACGGAAACGGTTTCCCATGTCGATGAGTGAGGCATTGAGTGCAGCGCCACCACCAACATTAAATACCAATCGCACGGGATCGGCTTTGCCGCCGATACCCAACGGATGAATTTCGCAGGAAGGTTTGGCTGATGCAATGCTGGGACAAATTTCCAGCATATGTGAACCCAGCACCATTTCATTATTCGGTTCGAAGTGGTAGGTATAATCTTCCATGAAGGAGTTGCCGCCCGCAAGTCCGTGACCCATTACTTTCATCGCACGCACGAGGGCTGCCGTTTTCCAATCACCTTCACCGGCAAAGCCATAGCCTGCCGCCATCAGGCGTTGTACCGCAATGCCCGGCAATTGTTCCATGCCATGCAGGTCTTCAAACGTATCAGAGAATCCGATATAGTTGCCTGCTTCCAGGAATTGTTTTATGCCGAGTTCGATGCGGGCCGCTTCGCGCAATGAGGCATGTTGTGCGCCACCGGCGCGAAGGCTTTCTACGACGTTATAGGTATCCTGGTATTCGGTGATCAATTCATCTACCGATTTATCGCTTACTTCTTTGATCACGCTCACGAGATCGCCGATACCGTGTGTATTGACGGAGAAGCCGAATTTTAATTCTGCTTCTACTTTATCGCCATCGGTAACGGCTACATAGCGCATGTTGTCGCCAAAGCGTACGATACGCCCGCCCTGCCAGTCATGCCAGGCAGCGGCTACGCGCGTCCAGGCACCGATTTGGCGGATCACTTTTTCATCCTGCCAGTGTCCTACCACTACTTTGCGTTCCATGCGCAGACGTGATACGATGAAACCAAACTCACGGTCGCCGTGAGCAGATTGGTTCAGGTTCATGAAATCCATATCGATCTCGCTCCAGGGAATATCGCGGTTGAATTGCGTATGCAGGTGCAGCAAAGGTTTGCTGAGGATATGCAGTCCGCCGATCCACATTTTGGCGGGCGAGAAGGTATGCATCCAGGCTACAATGCCGATACAGTTTTGCGTATTGTTGGCTTCCTGGCAGATGATGCGGATTTCTTCCGTACTTTTTACGGTTGGTTTGAATACAATTTTTACCGGAATGTCTGCTGCATCATTCAGCGAACGCGCAATCTCTTCGGAATGTGCTGCCACCTGCTTCAAGGTTTCTTCACCATATAAATGCTGGCTGCCGGTGACAAACCATACTTCCAGTGCTTTCAAATTTTTCATGTATTGTTATTTTCCAGTGTTAAACAGATCAGGGTTGAATGCCGAATTTGTATACGGTTGTCGTGCGGTATGTTTCGCCCGGACGAAGAATGGTGTTGGGGAAAGACGGTTGGTTGGGGCTGTCAGGGAAATGCTGTGTTTCCAGGCAGAGCGCGGCATGTTTTACGTAACGCGCACCGTTCAAGGTGTGCGTTAGCGTGCCGTCGAGGAAGTTGCCGGAATAAAATTGCAGGCCGGGTTCCGTCGTCCATACTTCCATGCTGCGGCCACTTGCCGGATGGCGAAGTGTGGCTACTTGTTGCAATTGCCCGTTGCTGCGATCCAGTACCCAGTTGTGGTCGTAGCCACCTTTAACTTGTGCAATGTCGCGGCCGATGGGTTTTGCCGCATTGAAATCCATCGGTGATCCTTTTACTTCCGGTAACGCACCCGTTGGAATTAACTGATCGTTCACTGCCGTATATTTTGCTGCGGCAATTTGTAAGGTGTGATCGAGTATGGTGCTGTCGCTTCCGCCGGAGAGATTGAAGTACGCATGGTTGGTCAGGTTGACGGGCGTTGCTTTGTCTGTTGTGGCAGTATAGTCGATGCGTACGGCGTTGTCAGCCGTAAGTGTATAGACCACTTTGATCGAGAGATTGCCGGGGTAACCTTCTTCACCATCTGCACTGCGGTAAGTGAGTTCAAGACTACTGTCGCCGGGAAGGGGAGCAGCGGTCCATACTACTTTGTCGTATCCTTTTTTGCCACCGTGCAACGAGTTGCCATTGTCATTGGCGGATAATTTGTATTCTTTTCCATCGAGCGTGAACTTGGCACCACCGATACGATTGCCATAACGGCCGATCAGCGCACCAAAAAAAGGGTTGCCCTGTTGGGTATAGCCGTTAAGCGAATCAAACGCCAGTACAACATTGTCCAGATCGCCCTTTTTATCGGGAACGTAGAGCCTCGTGATCGTGCCACCATAATTGATGATGCTCAGTTCGACACCGTCTGCATTGCGGAGCGTATATTCAGTAATTGCCTTGCCTTCAAAATCTGCATAGGGCCGTTGGGTCAGCGACCTCTTTGCTACCAGGCTATCGTTTGAGCCGGACGTAGTTTGTTTCGGTTCGTTGTTGCACGAAGCCGCGATCAGGGCGAAGGCAACAAAAGGGAGAAGTTTTTTCATATGCTTTTTTAATTCAAAATTTATAAGTCAAAATTCAAAAGCTATGCTTTGTTCCTTTTTTGACTTTTGAATTTTTAATTTTGACTTTTTACACTTGTCCGTAATACGAATCCGGTCCGTGTTTGCGTTCAAAATGTTTGCGGATCAATGCTTCTTTTAATCGCGGTGCGCCTGGATTTACCTGTAATGTCAGCATGGCCAATTGTGCAATGCTTTCCAATACGCCGCTGTTGTACACTGCTTTGGCTGCAGTCTTTCCCCAGGTAAATGGCGCATGGTTGCCGACGAGGATCATTTCCACTTCTTTGTAATCGTATCCTTTTTCTTTCAGGCAATTGATGATCTGGTTCCCCGTTTCGTATTCATAATTACCGAGGATCATTTCATCGCTCATCGGTGGTGCACAGGGAATATCGACCGTATTGTGATCGGCGTGTGTGGTGCCGAAGATCGGGATGTCCCGCTGCGCCTGCGCCCAGGCCGTTGCATAAGTGGAATGTGTATGTGAAATGCCGCCTATGGTGTCCCAGGTCTTATAAAGCAATGCGTGCGTGAGTGTGTCGGAAGAAGGGCGCATATTGCCTTCCACTGTTTTTCCGTCAAAATCCACGATCACCATGTTGGCGGGACTGAGCTCCTCATACGGAACACCGCTGGGTTTGATGGCAAATACGCCGGCGGCGCGGTCGGCGGCGCTCACATTTCCGAAGGTAAACATTACCAAACCTAATTTGGGTAACTGCATATTGGCAGCATAGGCTTCTTCACGAATATGTTGGTAGTTGCTCATGATAAAAAGTTTCCGAGTTGCTGATAGTTTTGATAACGCGTGTCGTAAATAGCGGAACGTTTGGGATCAGGTTCGTAAAAAAGATCAAAGCCCTGTCCCATGGCCTGCATGGCTTCTTCCACACGTGGATAAAGGCCGGCGGCTGTGGCGGCAAACATGGCTGCACCGGCGGCGCAGGTCTGGTCGCTTTTGTGAATGCGGATCGGACGGTTCATCACATCGGCCATCATTTGCATGATGAAGGGTGATTTGCGTGCTACGCCGCCCATGCCGATCAGCCCTTTTACCGGAATGCCTTCCGATACAAAACGATCTGCAATAGCCCGCGCACCGAAACAGGTGGCCTCCACTAATGCGCGGAATAACCTGGGGGCATCGGTACCGAGGCTGATACCCGTGAATGCACCTTTCAATAATTGGTTAGCATCGGGCGTACGCCGGCCATTGAGCCAGTCAAGTGCGAGTTCGGATGATTCGGTTGGTTGTAATGCCGATGCTTCTGCCGAGAGACCGGTGAGGATGCGGTCGCTTATCTGTTGACGGAGCGCTGCATCGTCGATCCATTGCAAGGGCCAGGAAAGCGTTTGTTTCAGCCAGGCATAAGCATCGCCGAAAGCGGATTGTCCTGCTTCCATACCGATCATGCCGGGGATGATGGAGCCGTCGACCTGTCCGCAAATGCCTTTTACGAGAATACCTTCGACTTCGTCCTTCGGCGCTACCAGCATATCGCAGGTGGAAGTGCCCATTACCTTACTCAGATAATAAGGTTCGATCTGTCCGCCGACTGCTCCCATGTGGCAATCGAATGCGCCGATGCCAACGATCACATCGGTACTTAGACCAAGGCGTTCGGCCCATTCTTTTGATAAATGGCCGGCAGCTTCTGCCGAAGTATAAGTGCGTGTAAAAAGTTTATTGGTAAATCCGCCGAGCAGCGGATCGAGTTGCGTGAAAAATGAATCGGGAGGAAGTCCGCCGAATTCATCTGCCCATAATGCTTTGTGGCCGGCACTGCAAATGCCACGTTTCAATTGTGCCGCATCATTGCCGCCGGTAAGGAGAAAAGGAATCCAATCGCAATGCTCAACAAAAGAATGAATATTGGAGCGGATCGATTCATCCTCGCGGAGGATGTGGAGCAACTTGGCCCAAAACCACTCACTGCTGTAAATGCCACCTACATATTTGAGGTAAGGAGTGCCTTCACCGTGTGCATTGATCTCGGCCGCTTCTTTGGTCGCGGTGTGATCTTTCCACAACACGAACATGGCGTTGGGATTTTCTGCGAGATCGGCGCGGAGGCTGAGGGGCGTACCTGTTTTGTCGACGGCGATGGGAGTGGAGCCGGTTGTGTCAACGGAAATGCCTTTCACCAAAGGGGCAATACCAGGACCCGCCTGCTGCAAACAGGCGCGGATGGTGTGTTGCAAACCTTCGATATAATCGAGCGGATGTTGTCTGAACTGGTTAATACGGGCGTTGCAATAAAGACCATCGCGCCAGCGGGGATAGGCAAAAACAGCAGCCGCTACTTCCTGTCCGGAATCGGCCGCTACGAGGACAGACCGCACTGAATCGGTGCCGAAATCTACCCCAATTACATATGCATTACTCATAAGGCAAACAATTAGTGTCAAAATAACACTTATTTTGTTAGAATTCAAAATTCAAAAGGCATAATTCAAAAAAGTGGTAGTGATGAATGAGTGGCAGATGCTTTCAAAGTCGATCCTGGCAGTCTTGCCTGGAAGATGCAGGTTTCACGCAAAGCGTCATAAGCAGTAAAGACTTTTCATAGCTTACACCCTATGCCTTAGGCCGAAGCTTCGGCCCGAAGTGTCGGGCCTTACGCCCTAAGCCTTGAGCCTTACACCTTCCACCTTTTCCGTACCTTCCGCCGTACTTAAAACTTATTACTTAATACTTACCACTCATATGTATAAAGCATTTCTCTTTGATCTCAACGGCACCATGATCGACGATATGGGCTATCACATTCGGGCATGGCACCGCATTTTACATGAACTGGGTGCTGATCTGACGATGGAACAAACCAAAAAAGAATGCTATGGTAAGAATCATGAATTGCTCGAGCGCGTTTTCCCGGGGCGTTTTACGCAGGAGGAAAAAGATCACCTGAGTATCGAAAAAGAAAAACAATACCAATCGGAGTTTCGTCCTCATCTCCAACTCATCGATGGATTGGATGAGGTATTGAAGATTTATCATGCTGCGGGTGTAAAGATGGCAATCGGCTCTGCGGCTATCCGTTTCAATATTGATTTTGTGCTTGACGGCCTGAACATCCGTCATTATTTTGATGCCATTATCAGTGCAGATGATGTGACAGTGAGTAAGCCTGACCCCGAGACCTATCTTCGCTGCGCTGAAGTACTTGGCATAGAACCCGCGTCCTGCCTGGTGTTGGAAGATGCGCCGAAAGGAGTGGAGTCTGCCTTGCATGCGAAAATGGATGCCGCTGTTTTTACCACGATGCATGTGGCGGAGGAGTTTGGGGAGTACCCGAATGTCATTGGTTACTATGCCGATTATCGTGCATTCCGTCCGTAAGAGTTGGTAAAACCATTTTCTTGCGGTTATCTTTGTCGCCCATGACACGTTATCAGAAACAATCGCGGGTACTCGCAGCCGTAGACTGTATCATCTTCGGTTTTGACGGGCAGCAACTAAAGTTATTGCTGATCAAACGCGGCTTTGAACCGGAGAAAGGTAACTGGAGTCTGATGGGTGGATTTATCCAGGCTGCCGAAGGCCCCGACGAAGCGGCCAGCAGGATTTTGAAAAGCCTGACCGGACTTGACGGCGTATATCTCGAGCAACTTGCCACCTTCGGTTCGCCCGACCGCGATCCGATTGAGCGCACCATTTCCATCGCTTATTTTGCACTCATCGATATTCTGAAATACGAAAAACAACTTACAGACGAATACCATGCAGAATGGTTTCCGCTGAACAAGCTGCCACGCCTGATTTTCGATCATGAACAAATGGTAATGGCAGCGCGCGAGAAACTCCGCTACAAGGCAGCTCTCCACCCGATCCTTTTCGAATTGTTGCCGGAGAAATTTACGCTTCCACAGTTGCAAATCCTTTATGAATCGATGTACGATACAAAGTTTGACAAACGCAACTTTGCCCGTAAAGTGCTTTCTACAAAATTGCTGATCAAACAATCCGACAAGGATAAAAGCGGATCGAAGCGCGGAGCCTTTTATTATAAGTTAGATCTTAAGAATTACGAGGCAGATTTTCAGGCTTTCCTGAATATTATTCCGAATGCGCATTTGTTGCGTTAGAATGCGCAGCTGGAACAGCTGTTGTGAGTAAGTAGTAAGTAATAAGTCATAAGTCATAAGTAATAAGTAGTAAGTAAGTAAGTAAGTAATAAGTAAGGTTGAGTTATAAACTAAACAACCGTGGTTCGTGTACTCAAACCACGGTATTGATTATTGAGTTGTTCACTTATTGACTCCTTTACCCATTCACTTTATACAAGCCCGGTTCCGGTCCCATCGAGCGGACGAAGCGGTTCCATGAATTGATCTGGATAATGGCGAGTGTGAGGTAGGCGATCTCCTCCTTGCTGAAAAAAGGTTTCAATCCGTCATGGATATGATCACTGTTTTCATCAGGTCGCATATAGGTGAGTGTTTCGGCCAATGCGAGTACAGCCTGCTCGCGTGGCGTATAATAATTTGTTTCGCGCCACACGCCAACCGATATGAGGCGGAGTGGTGTTTCCCCGGCATGAATAGCTTCTTTGTAATGCATGTCGATGCAGTAGGCGCAACTGTTGATCAGTGATACACGCATTTTGATCAGTTTCAATAATACCGGATCGATACCCGCTGCATGAAGATAATTTTCACCGTTTAACAATACCTGGTACATACCTGCGGGCAGGTCCTTTGCTGAAATTCTTTCCATAAAAAATGTATTTATAAAAAAGACTGGAAAGGAGTATCTGTTGTGACAGATCCGGTAATATTTTTTTGCAGACCGGTCAGTTTATCCGGATTGCGGACAACATAAATGCGGGCCAGTTGATCTTGTTCAAAAATGCAAATCTGGCAGGTGGTTACACGGCCATTTTCATAAAAAAGTATAGCCGGGCAATGATTGATCATCACGATTTCAATAGGCGTGCCGGAGTAGAATTTCTGGAAGATACCATTAAGGAAAGCTGTTACCACCATTCGCCCTTCCATGGGATTGAGGGCCGCCGATGCCTTGCCGCCGCCGTCCGATACGAGGCGGATGTCTTCGGTCAGTAAATGTTCGAGGCCCTTTGTGTCGGCATTGCGGATAAGCGTCAGGTATCGTTGGGTCAGTTGCTGCGCCTGGATAGTGGGTGTTATTTTGCGGGTGGCCAGTTTTTTACGGGCCCTGCTCAATAACTGTCGCGAAAGATCGGTACTGATCGAGAGTATTTCCGCAATCTCTTCATAAGAGTAATCAAAGGCCTCCCGCAGTATAAACACTGCCCGTTGCCGCGGGTCAAGCTGTTCCAGCAATACCAGGACCGAATAGGATAGTATTTCTGTTTGCACAATGCCGGCGTCGGCAGTTTCCGTAGCCACGGGTTCCGGCAGCCAGGTGCCCGGATAAGCTGCCCGTTCTTTCTCCCGTTTTTCTTTCAGGTCAAGCGAACGGTTGATGACCATGCGCACGAGGTAGGCTTTGGGGTCAAGTACATTTTCCGGACTCACTTCACCATATTTCAGAAACACGTCCTGCACGGCGTCTTCCGCATCCTCGCGTATACCGAGGATGTTATAGGCATAGGAAGTAAGCAACGGCTTCAGTTCGTGCATGTGGCAAAGTTATAGGTTATAAGTAATAAGTTGTAGCAATGCCTTGGTTCGTATACACGAACCAAGGCATTCGCTATTCAGGATTGTCTTGGCTCCTTACCAACTGACTATTTTCAAATTACAAATAAGCCTAATTTCGTTTTGCATAATAAAAAGGTCCGGTGAGATTGTTGAACGGGCTTTACAAAATTTAAAGAATGATACCAGAAAGAGTTATTGCGTCCGAGACAAGATTGTTCAAAGCCGTTTTTCCGAATACCACCAATCATTATGATACCTTGTTTGGCGGCACGGCCATGCATTGGATGGATGAAGTGGCGTTTATCACCGCTACCCGTTACAGCCGTCAGCGCATGGTGACCGTGAGCAGCGATCGTATCGACTTCACCCACGCCATTCCCGCCGGTACGATCGTAGAACTGGTAGGCCAGGTTGTTAAAGTTGGCCGTACAAGTTTGCGTGTACGGGTGGATGTGTTTGTTGAACAAATGTATGCCGACCATCGTATCAAGGCCATCAGCGGCGAATTTTCCATGGTGGCGATCGATGAAGAGAAACGTCCTATTCCGGTGGAACATCGGATTGGATAAATGTGTAAATGTGTCCCGGACTTCGGACTTTTCTTATGAAGTGGGCATGCGCAAGTAGGAAATAAGCTATAGTGTCCTAATGCAAAACATATCACCTTTTCGGGGGATTGTCCTGCGCGGTCGCCATCCATATTTTTGATTGAAAGTCCGAAGGAGATTCATTCCTGAACACATCCTGTTAAGGCTTTGTTTTGCGTTTATTTGTCCGACTGCCGGTAGCCATTGGTGCCGGCAGTTTTTTTGCTGGTAACTGTGATCCCTGAGGCTCTCCGAAGGGGCGCTCGTCAATCGTCATCCCGAAGTCTCGGAGGTGAATAAAACGGCCCTGTCGGGTTTACTTAATACTTATAACTTAATACGTTTTAACTTGTACGCAAAATGCGATCATGAAACACCTGACCATCCTGGTGCCGGCAGGAGAAAATAATCTCAGCAGCATTGTGGGCGCCTACAAGATTTTCAGCCGTGCAAATCAATATCGGCAGAAACGTGGGCAACAGGCATTGTTTAAAATCGAACTGGCAGGTCTGGCAGCGGAAGTGGATTTCTACGGAGGATTGTTTTCTGTAAAGCCCAATACAGCTATATCAGCGATTGCAAAGACCGACCTTATCATTATCCCCTCATTGAATCATAACTATCATCAGTCAGTGAAAGACAACAGTGAAATGATAACTTGGATCCGGGAGCAATACACGAATGGGGCTGAGGTGGCGAGTATCTGCACCGGTGCATTCCTGCTGGCATCCTCCGGTTTGCTGAATGGGAAACTATGTTCAACGCATTGGTCCGCGGCAGATGATTTCCGCTCATTGTTCCCGGAAGTGGAGCTGCAGGCTGACCGGTTGATTACAGATGAACACGGTATCTACACCAATGGCGGCGCTTATTCATTTCTCAACCTGATGATTTACCTCGTTGAGAAATATTATGACCGGGAAACGGCCATCTTCTGCGCAAAGGTTTTTCAGATCGATATCGACCGGCAGTCGCAATCGACGTTCACCATCTTTACAGGGCAGAAGCATCATGATGATGACGTGATCAGGCAGGCGCAGCAATATATAGAAGAGAATGTGCAGGAGAAGATCAGTGCGGAAGACCTGTCGCAGCAATTTGCGGTGAGCCGCCGCAATTTCGACCGTCGTTTTGTAAAAGCTACAGGTAATACACCGATTGAATATGCGCAACGCGTAAAAATAGAATCGGCCAAGCGCACTTTTGAAAGCACGCGTAAAACCATCAACGAAGTGATGTATGAAGTAGGTTATTCGGATATAAAGGCCTTCCGGGAGGTATTCCGAAAAATCACGGGTATGTCGCCGCTCGCTTATAAGGAAAGGTATAGTAAGGTGTAAAGGTTAAAACAGCCGTTATAAGTTTTAGGCGTCGCTCTGAGCTTGTCGAGGAGTAATAAGTTATAAGTTAAACAGGCCATGGTTCGTGTATACACGAACCATGGCCTGTTCAATTGACGATTGCCGATTCACGCCTCCTTCGGGAGCCTCAGGCGGGTCATTCACTTATCCGCCTATTGCCTCGTTCACTCATTGCCAATTCCCAGAAATTTGTACATTGCACTTACTTCCCGTCGTTTTATAGCTTAGACCAGTTTTGCTTTTGAAGAATGCGGACAGGCAAAGCTTTAAATAGACATAATCAATGCCTTTAACCGAAACAAGAAAACTGCCTGCACACTACCGTGCTGCTACTGCTTACCAACCCTCTGTAACTTCTCCGGCATCTGCAACCGGAGCGCCAACTGCCTTATTCATGAGAAAGTATTTCCTGCCCCTGATCCTGGTATTTCTTTTTTCTGCCGTTACGCGTGCACAAGTGGTCGTTACTGCCACAGCAGGTGCGCCCGGACCTACGAATTATACCACGTTGAGTGGCGCATTTGGAGCCATCAATGCAGGTACACACCAGGGAGCGATCACCATCCGCATCAACGCCAATACTACAGAAGCTGCAATCGCCGTACTGAATGCCAATGGGAGCGGAGCCGCTGTTTATACTTCCGTGGACATCCGTCCTGCAGCAGGCATTAGTCCGGTGGTTAGTGGTAATGTGAACAATGGTCCGGTCGTACGGTTAAACGGGTCCAATAACGTAACCATCGACGGGTCCAATAACAATACTACCAGCCGCAATCTTAGTATTGTTAATACCAGCACCTCGTCCTCCAACGTATTACACATAGGTTCTGTAGGTACCACAGCCATCAATAATGTAACCGTACGGAATACGATCCTTACGAATGGCACGAATGCCTCTACTGCAGTTCTGGCAGGAGACGGGGCCGCAACCGGCAATCCCGGCTACTTTTCCAACCTCACCTTGCGGAACAATGATATTCGCCGTGCTTATATCGGCATCTATTTATATGCCACCGTAAGTGCGCTCAATAACAATACAGTTGTAGAAGATAATATTCTGGATAATTCAGGAGCGGATGCCATCCGCCTGGTGGGTATCTACGGACAGGGCGTGAACGGGTTGACTGTTCGCAACAACCGGATCGGAAATTTCGAAACAACCAGTCCTGAATTCGACCGGGCTATCTGGCTGGCAACAGCCACCATTAATGCAACGATTTCCGGGAATAACATACATGACCTTGCCTATACCGGCACTTCTTCCTATGCGCCGATCGGTATCAACGTTTCACCGGGCGTGGTCAATGCAAATGTCCGCGTAAGCAGGAATACAGTCTCGGGTTTGCGTTCAAGCGGCACTGGCACAACAATGGGTATGTTTATTTACAGTGCGCTGTCCGGGCTAACCATAGATGCCAACCAGGTCAGCGATATTAAAAATACCAATATCGCCGGCTATGGAAGCGCAGGGATGATGTTGGCAGCAACGATAAATACTGCCAATACAAATGTGCGCAACAATTTCGTGTGGGACATTGCCAGTTATGGTTTTAACGGTTATACATCAGGCGATAATGGTAACGGGATCGTGATCGATGGCGGCGGTGGTTACAATATCGATTTCAATACCATTCATCTTAACACCAATCAGACTAGTACCGGCGGACACCGGGCATCCTGTTTACTTATAACGGCCAACGTTACCGCAGCCAATGCCGTCAATGTCCGCAACAATATTTTTACCAACTCCCAGACAGTCGGTAATGCCAGCAGCCGCCTTTGTCTTTCCAATCTTGCTACAAACGGTGCCGGCGTATTCAGTGCCATCAACTATAATAACTATTATTCAACCAGCACCAATCTCACCAGTGCCGGTACTAACGCCAGCATCACCAACAGCCTGGCACAGGTTCAGGCTTACACCGGCAGTGAAGGCAATGGCAGAAACATCCAGCCCGTATTCGCAGGTGCCAATGACCTGCATCTTGATCCGGGGACCAACCTCACCTTGAATAACCTCGGATTGCCATTGGCCGGTATTACGGTCGATATAGACGGCGACACCAGGAATGGCACCACACCCGATATGGGAGCAGATGAGTTTGCTCCCTGCAATCCTATTACGATCATCACACAGCCTGTTGACGCCGCCATCTGCGCAGGACGCGATACCTTGTTCCGCGTGGCGGCTACCGGTGCTGCTACTTATCAATGGCAGGTGGATAATGGCTCCGGTTTTGTTGATATTACCAATAACGCTATTTACGGGGGCGCCGCTACCGCAACACTTACACTGACCAATCCGCCCGCTTCGTATTCCGGATACACGTATCGCTGCAGAATGCAGAACGGCACATCCGGTTGCCCGCTGGTGCCGACAAGCACACGTACGCTTACCATCAATGCCAATCCTGTAGCCGTAATCACGCCGGCATCGTCTACTACTTTCTGCCAGGGAAGTTCCGTTGTGCTGGATGCACAGACCGGAACATTTACTTACGAATGGCTTTCCGGCAATATGCCCGTTGTGCCAGCGAATGCTACATCTTCTTATACGGCCTCCGTTGCCGGAAATTATTCCGTTGTATTGGTTAATAGTACTACCACCTGCCGAGATACCTCCGCCGCAGTTGCCGTGGTGGTAAACCCTTTGATCACTTCTACAACAACAGTAACAATCTGCGCGGATCAATTGCCTTATTCCTGGAATAGCCAATCGATCACCGCAGGTGGCAATGCGGTCGCCACGTTTACCACGCCTTCACTGGTTACGGGCTGCGACAGCACCGTTACACTTAACTTAACCGTTAATCCTTTGCCCGCGGCGGACGATGATATTACTATTTGTGCGAATCAACTGCCGTACACCTGGAACGGTCAAACGATCACCGCGGCTGGTAATGCCGTGGCAACTTTCGTTACCCCGTCGCTGCTTACCGGTTGTGATAGTACCACTACGCTGAACCTTACCGTTAATCCGGCCATTAATGCAACAGAAAATCTGACGATCTGCAGCAGTCAATTGCCCTATACCTGGAATGGACAAACGATCACGGCTCCAGGCAATGCCGTGGCAACTTTCACGATGCCATCCGTTCTTACAAGTTGCGACAGTACCACCACTCTGAATCTTTCATTGTATCCGGATGCGGTGGCAACAGTAACGCCAAACACGGATGCTATTTGCAGCGGTAGCACGACATCTGTTGCGCTCTCTTCCTCTATACCGGGTACAACATTTACCTGGACAGTCGTACAAACCGGTGCAGGCGGTGCCTCTGCCGGCAGTGGAGCTACCATCGCCCAGGCATTGACGGCAAACACAGCAACACCCGGCACAGTTGTTTATACCATTACTCCCGAAGCCAATGGCTGTCCCGGTCCGCAGGCAACGGCAACCATCACCGTAAATCCATTGCCCAATACTACGGTGACTCCTGTAAATGATGTGCTCTGCTCGGGCGGCTCAACAGCTTTCGCCTTATCATCAGATGTGAGCGGCGCTACTTATAACTGGACCGTTGCCGGAACCAATGTTTCAGGTGCCAGTGCAGGAAATGGAAATGCTATCACTCAAACATTAACGGCTACTTCCGGCACACAGGGAACGGCGGTGTATACGGTAACCGGAACGGCCAATGGCTGTCCCGGCCCTTCGGTCACTGCCACTGCAGCAGTTAATCCAAGACCGGTAGCTACGGCTACACCTGCAAACGAAACGATTTGTTCCGGCACTGCAACAGGCATTAATCTTTCTGCCGATGTAGTTGGCACCACCTTCAATTGGACGGTAGTGCAAAACGGTGTAAGCGGCGCTACTAACGGATCAGGCAACCAGATTGCCCATCTCATCAATACAACCGGATCTACACAGGGAACGGCTGTGTATACGATCACGCCTTCCGCGAATGGTTGTGATGGAACACCTGTTAATGTCATCATCACCGTTAATCCATTGCCCGTTGGAACCGTCACCCCGGGCTCTCAGGCAATTTGTTCCGGAGGCTCCACGTCCCTTACATTAAGTGCAGACCAGCCGGCCACCACTTTTACCTGGACGGTTACCGCTCCGGGTGTAACGGGCGCAACCGCTGGCAATGGCAATACCATTGCACAAACATTATCCGTAGCTGCCCCAACTGCCTCCACAGCTACTTATACCATCGTGCCTGCGGCCGCTACTTGTCCCGGCGCACCGGTGCAGGCTGTTGTAACCGTGAATCCACTGCCCAATGCAATCGCAACGCCTTCTGCTGAAACAATCTGCTCGGGCAATACAACCGGCATCGCGCTTAATGCTGATGTAACAGGCACAACCTATACCTGGACGGTGACCCAATCCGGTGTAAGTGGTGCAACGCCTTCATCGGGAAATGCCATTGCACAAAATCTTACAGCTACTACCACTACAACGGGTACGGCAACCTATACCATTACACCTTCCGCCAATTCCTGTCCGGGTGCATCCATCACGGCTATTGCAACCGTGAAACCGGCTCCACATGCAACGGTAACACCCAATGGTGAGGCGATCTGTTCCGGTGAAACAACCTCGCTTGCACTGGGATCCGACCTGGCAGGAACAACGTTCAGTTGGACCGTAACATCCAATGGCGCTACGGGAGCCACTGCCGGTACAGGCAACAGTATTGCACAAACACTGACTGCGGGTAATGGCGGCGGTATCGCAGATTACCATATTACACCGGTAGCGGATGGTTGCCCGGGTGCTGTTGTGAACACCACAGTCGTGGTCAATGCCTTGCCGAATATCTTTATTACAAAAACAAACGACCTCGACTGTAACTATAGTGATACAAGACTTACAGCCAGCGGTGCCGTAAATTATACGTGGTCTCCCGCAACCGGACTAAATAACCCAAACATTGCGAGTCCGATTGCTGCGCCACAACAAAATACGACCTACACGGTTACCGGCGAGGATGCCAATGGTTGTGTGAATATGGCAAGTGTGTTGGTTGAGATCACTACGGACAGGCAAGGTCCCAATCTGGTGGCCAATGGTTTTACACCGAACAATGATGGCGTCAATGATTGCTTTGGTATCAAATACTGGGGTGTGATCAGCAAAATGGAAATGACGGTTTATAATCGCGGTGGGCAGCGCGTATTTTACAGTACACAACCCACCGCCTGCTGGGATGGACGATTCCAGGGACAACCACAGCCCGCCGGCGTATACGTTTATTACATCCGTGCCACCACTCAATGTGGCGTGATTGAAAGAAAAGGAACGGTGACATTGATCAGGTAAATAGTTTCACTGTTGAGGAAAACCATCAGCGGTGTAAAAAATGGTGCAGGAAAAAGGTGTACCTTTTCCTAAAGCGATCGCATGCGATTATTGGCGCTGATAATTTTTCTTTTTATTGTAAAGCCGGCATCGGCTACCTGGTCAATTATTGTAGCAGATGCGAAGACCGGCAGGATTGGCATGGCAGCGGCTTCCTGCACGCCATCGGTGTATGGCATAGGAGCGATCGTTCCCGGAAAAGGCGCCATCATCGTACAGGCTTACAGCAATGACGACGCGCGTGAAAAAGGTGCAGCGATGATAAAGGCGGGTGCTACTGCCGAACAGATATTGACCGAACTCGGCAAAGCTTTCTACGAACCATACAATCAACAATACGGTATTATCTGTCTCAATGATGCCGCACATCCCTTGTCTTATACAGGCGACTCAACTTACCCCAATAAAGCTTCCCTGACGGCACCGGGAATTACGGTGCAGGGAAATGTAATGGCCCATCCCGGTGAAGCACAGCAAATCTTACAAGCCGCGATCGATGCGCGTAACAAAGGGTTGCCATTGGAAGAAATACTGATGCTGGCAATGGAAGCAGGCGCAAAGGCCGGTGGTGACTGGCGTTGCTGCGAAACACAGGCGCACAGTGCATTTCTTACGGTAATGAATCCTGCCGACGATCCCGGTAAACCTTTTCTCAATCTCATAGTCGATCAGATCGATGACAATACCAATGCGATCGTATTGCTGCGGGAAAAAATGAATAGCTGGAAAAAACAGCAGTAGGCTTCCGCTACCTTTGCACATACTTATTTAAAATCATTTGACATGTATCAGCGGCTGGCTCATATTGCGCTTGTTGTACGCGAGTACGATGAAGCGATCGACTTCTATGTAAACAAACTAGGGTTTACTTTATTGGAAGATACGAAGCTGACGGAGGAGAAACGTTGGGTAATGGTGGCACCAGCGGGTGCAAAAGAATGTTGCCTGTTGCTGGCGCGTGCGGCCAATGAAGAACAACGTAAAGCCATCGGCAACCAGACAGGCGGTCGTGTATTCCTGTTCTTATTTACCGATAATTTTCAACGCGACTATGAGCGCTACCTAAGCGAAGGTGTTGAATTTGTAAGGCAGCCGGAAGACCAGCCGCACGGCAGGGTGGCCGTATTCGCAGATTTGTACGGCAATCTCTGGGACCTGATAGAGCCTGCAGCAGGAAAGAATCAGGGCTTATTGAAGTAACTGTGTCACCGGGGTGGAAGCCCAGTCTGCTTTAGGCTGTATCCAGGGGCATTGATGATCCCGGATCGTCTGTATCACTTCCCATGCCTGCATTCGTATGGCGTTTTCATCAAAATGATCTTTGGCCGGCTGTGAGCCGATCTCCGCCACGATCTGTCCGTCTACTGTATAGAAAGTCTGGTCGAATAGTTTGCCCGCTACTTTGCCGGATTTGCTGAATACGCAATGGCCCAGCACCACACCGGTTACGTCAAAGTTTTCTGGTAGCAAAATAATGTTGTTATGGAGATATCCTATCGCTTCGCCGGATTGATCAATCAGTGGATTCATGCCGCAAATTGACTGAAAACTATTCATTTTGCTTTGTTACCAAATTGTTAAGCCGGCGGGCGGAAATCTATAAATGTGAAAGGTGTCTACCTCGCATTTCTGTATGGAATTAATATCCTGCTTGGATACCTGGTTCCCGTATGAATAGTGGCTTCGATAATGCGCGGTTGGGCAGTCGTTTCCCGGCTTATCACACCACCAAAGCCGTAATTCTTTTCAAAGTTGGGGGAATTGACACTTTCAAATACCAGCCGCAATTTATTCCCTTTGGGTATTTTTTTAATATACAAAAACACGTCGTCGAACCGGTGTTGTGCTACTTGCCCGGGATGCAGCAGTTGTGGCTTTTCGCCGCCGTTCCTGTAGCGGCTGCGCAAGGCCGTGTTTACAAGATTGTAGCTCCTGCCATCGGGCGTGATCTCGAAAATTGTCACGCCAAAATCTGCATCCGGTACGTTGAGCGACAAATAAAGATCCGTGATCATTTTTCCCGTTACAATAATGTCTTTCGTCATCGGCTGGCTTTCAAAAACCATGTTGTAAGGCGACGTCATGTACAACGAATCATCAAAGGGGCGGGGCATGGCAAATAAAAATGCTGAATCCAATACCTCGGCGATATCGTGTTTGTATAGAATGGATGAAGAAGCTGGCGGCTTCTGCGTAAGAGATAATAATTTGTCACGTCTTGTTTGTTTGACCGGTTGCGACGAAAGATAAAGTGACAGGGTATCCGTAGCGAGTTTGTCAAAAGAGCGGGCCGTTTCCCATTTTTTTGTGCCGGTAACAAAATAGTTTACCTGCTCTTTCAGGAAGGCTGGTTTTTGTTTGCCTTTCAATACCCAGTCGTACCACCAGATCACGTATTTATAGATCGGGATCTGGGCTTCTTTTTCGATGTCGAGCCCGGATTGCACGGGTCCTGGCTGCCATTGTGCGCCGCCATGGTCATAAGGGCCAATCAATACGTAGTGATTGGATTTTCCTTTTGGCGATGCATAACGCGTGTGCTGGTTGTAATAATACAAAGCGCCCACTTGGTCTGCATCATAATAACCGGTGATGGTCAGCACCGGCATGTCGAGACTGCTGTAATCTTTTTTATCAGGTAAAATGGAAGTCCAGTAGCTGTCAAAGTCCGGGTGGCTGATCCATCTCTGGAAAAAAGCATTGGTGCCTCCTGCAACGGAATCGAGCTTGTTGAAGGGTAAACGGTTTTTATAGAGTTGATAACTGACCCGGTTCCAGAATTCGTAGTCAGCGAATACCGCATTGTTGAGGTCGCGGCCGCTGACAAGTGTGGCCCATTGAAGAATATAACTGTAAAACTGGTTGGCGAAACGCGGGAAGTCCACGCCGAAACCTACAGCAACCATGGGGTTGATAGCTTTCAAAGCCGGGTGCCGGTATTCTTTGCGAATAGCCTGCCATTGTGTAAACCCAAGATAGGAGCCGCCGGTGGTTGCTACCTGTCCATTGCACCAGGGTTGTTTGCTTACCCAATCGATGATATCATAAAAATCGCGTGCGTCATTTTCGTAAGGGAAAAAATCACCTTCACTCTTGCGGCGGCCGCGGTTGTCTACATAAACATATATATAACCGTTGGTGGCAAATACATTGCCGCGCGTGGCTTCGTTGCCACTGGGATAAGGACTGAGCGAAATCACCGCCGGTACTTTATCCTTACTCGCTATATTTCGATAGATAAAAGCATTGAGGTGAATGCTGTCGCGCATTGGGATCATGACGGTTTCTTCCTTCACCGTTTCGGGGTAAAGCGCATAGAAAAGGGATTCGATATCGGATTGATAATACTGCCGGATATAATAGCGGAAATAATAATCAATCAGTGCGGTGGCAGCACCGAAATTCAGTTTCCTGCCGGCTTGTGAAATGGATTGATTGACGATGTTCTCGATCTCTTTGCGGTTGACATCGGTTGATGCTTTGGTGAAATTCCCTTTTTGTGCATTGATAATATCCCCGCTGAAGGAAGGATCCAGCCGGTTGATCGCCTGTTCAAGTTGCTGTCTGAACCGGGAGGCAAAAGCCTTTCCGTGATCATCCGCTTGAAGACTGGCGGCTGCCAGGTAAGCTTCGTGCACAAAACCAAAAGGTATCCGGTAGTTGGCAAAAGGTTTCAATTGCCGGCTGCGTTTGATCTGAAGTAGCCCGGTGGAATAATCGCCGGCAAAAATGGCCGGCGTTACCTCATTGCTGGCGAAGGAAAACAGTTCGGAAGAATCGATTGTATAATTTTTCTCAGCCTCCCGGAGATAAAGCATCACGAGGTGGGAGATTTGTCCCACCTCCCTGTAGGTGGCATCGGCGTTGTTAAGATTAAAACTATCAGAAAGGGTATAACTGAACTTGTCGAAATAGTCGGCGGGGAGAACGGGTTTGGTTTGAGCCGATGCGGTATAGGCGCGTAACAACAGGAGCAGCAGGACTGCGGAAAAAGGTTTCATGTCAATGGTTTCCTGAATTTACGGAAAGAAGCGACCATTTTCAAATACCGTATTGGCTATTTCGCGCTTTAATGCGAAATAGCTTTCAATCCGACAATCGACCCTACCAGCGTCGTGAGGAAGAAGATCCGCCACGCGCTGGCCGGTTCTTTAAATAGCAATATACCTGCCAGCACGGTACCTACGGCGCCGATGCCTGTCCATACTGCATAGGCGGTACCGATGGGTAAGGTTTGGGTGGCTTTGATCAGCAGGGCCATGCTGATGGTCAGTGACACCAGGAAACCTCCGTACCATCCGTACATCGCCAGGCCCGTGGCTTCCCTTGCCTTGCCGAGGCAGGAGGCAAACAATACTTCAAAAAGGCCTGCAACGACCAATAAAATCCAGCTCATGATTTTTTTGGGAACAAAGCTGCTGATCCGGTCGCAGATAAAATTTTACTTATGATAAAAAACTAACGCAATTCTGCCCGGATGCGGCTGAGACTGACCTGCGTAATGCCCAGATAGGAAGCAATATGCCCCAATTGCACGCGCCGGATAAGATCGGGATGATCGTTGAGCAGGTCTCTGTAACGTTCGGTGGCGGTGCGCACCTGGCGGCAGATCAGCCGTTCTTCGGTGCGGATCAATTCTTTTTCTGCCAGCCTGCGCCCCCAGTTGGCGATGTGGATGTCCTGCTCAAACAGTTGGCGCAGCTCGCAGGTAGGAAGGACGTAGAGTTCGGAATCCTCGAGCAATTCCACGTTTTCATAACCTTTTTCATTTGCCACATAACTTTTCATGGACAAAACGGGATCGCCTTCTTTGCCAAACCAGAAAGTAATATCGGCATCTTCTGTGGTCGAATAGGCCCGCGCAATGCCTTTTTTAATAAAATAAATGACCGGTTCGATTTTGTCGGCTTGCAGCAAAATATGTCCTTTGGGAAAAGGCTGTTCCGTTATGTGTTCTTTGAGTTGTTCCAAAGAAGCGGTTGGGAGGGGAGCGATTTGTTGAAGGATCTGATCGATGGACATACCGGGAATGTTGAACAAAATTAATCATCTTGACTAACTTTGGACCATGCTCTCCGAAAAACAAAAAGCCGCTGCCGGTCAGCTATACGATGCCAATTACGACCAGGAACTGATCAGCGAACGGATCGTTTGCAAAGACCTGTGTTTTGACTACAACTCATTGCGCCCCTCCGATACGGAAGCGCGTACCGCTTTGCTGAAAAAGTTGTTGGGCAAAACCGGCCAATCGTTTTTGATCGAACAGCCCTTCTATTGCGATTATGGCTATAACATAGAGATTGGTGAAAATTTTTATGCCAATGTCAATTGCACCATCCTCGATGGTGCGAAAGTTACATTTGGAGATAATGTATTCATTGCCCCGGATTGTGGCTTTTATACTGCCGGTCATCCGCTGGATGCGGAGCAGCGCAACAAAGGATTGGAGTATGCTTATCCCATCACCATCGGCAATAATGTGTGGATCGGTGCGCATTGCAGCGTATTGCCGGGCGTTACCATCGGCGATAATACCGTAATCGGCGCGGGCAGTGTGGTGACAAAAGACATTCCGGCGAATGTGGTAGCCGTCGGCAATCCCTGCCGCGTGATCAAAGATATTAAGTGATCCGGCTAATGTCATGTTGTATAAATTATGATTTGGTTGTAACATATTCCCGGCCCCTTCGTTGAACAGGATCAATCAATAACAAGCTGTATGTCTTTCTTCAAGATCCTGTCCGCATGCTTCTTTTCTATGGTCTCTCTTTTTGCTTCAGCACAGACCTGCAACTGCGAAAGCAACTTTGAATGGGTTAAAAAAACGTTCGAACAAAATGACGCAGGGTTTCAATATGTGATCGACCAGAAAGGCCTGCCTGCCTATGAGGCCCATAATGCCACGACCCTCACCAAGATTAGAACTGTTAAGTCAGAAACGGAATGCACGGAGTTGCTGTATAGCTGGATGCGTTTTTTCCGTAAGGGACATATTGGTATCGAGCGGTTGAAAAGTGAGTCTGCAACTGGCGTAGCTGGTCCCGATAGCCTTGTTATGGCTAATCATGAGCGATTAAAGTTGACAAACAAAAAATTTGAACAGCAACTCGCCGCTGCCAGCGAAGGAACGCCCGAAGGGATATGGGAGTCGAACCCCTATAAGGTGGGCATTATTAAAACCGGCGATCATTACAGCGGTTATATTATCGAAGCGCCCGGAACACCCTGGAAGAAAAATCAATTGAAGCTTAAAATTTATCCTGCGGGCGACGGTTACAAAGCTGATTTCTGGATGCGCAACTTTTCTGCGATGACCGGCCAGCCGGTAAAAGTGATGGGGAAAAACTATCTGGGCCTGGCAAATATTCTGCACTTGAAAAGAGTGACGCCGGCGTACCAGGACGAACAGGAGATCAAAGACTATCTTGAATTTATATCCGAAGAAGAACCTTACTTTAAATTGTTATCAGGCGGTACCGCTTACCTGCGCATCCCCAGTTTTGATTACAACAACAAGAAAAAGATCGATAGCGTAATCAATGCCAATCGTAACGCTATCTTATCTACAAGAGACCTGATCATTGATGTACGTAACAATGGTGGAGGGGCCGATGCTTCCTTTAGTGAGATCCTTCCTTTTTTGTATACCAATCCGGTACGCACCGTTGGTGTGCAAATGCTCGCAAGTGAATTAAATACACAGGCCATACTTGCCTATGCCCGCGATACAAATTTTGCCAGAGAGACACGCGACTGGTTGATGACCCGGTACGAAAAAATGAGCAAATCTCCGGGTGAGTTTGTACAGGTGGCCGACAGTATTGTTACGATTAAAAAACGTGACACGGTCTTTCCTTATCCCGCCAATGTGGCCATTGTTATCAACGAAGCAAATGCCAGTACCACCGAACAATTTCTGCTGGCGGCCAAACAAAGCCGGAAAGTGAAGCTATATGGCACCACTACATTCGGTGCGCTCGATATCTCCAATATGAATGGTATAACATCACCCTGCGGGGATTTTAAACTGTGGTATTGTATGTCTAAAAGTTATCGCATCCCGGACATGACCATCGATAGCAAAGGGTTGCAACCGGATTATTATATTGATAAAACGATTCCTGAACAGGACTGGATAAAGTATGTACTGGATATGAATAAAAGCAGATAGATTACCTTTGAAAAATGAAAGCACCTTTCTTTCTTAAAAGCACCAAAGAACTGAATGGCACCTTCTTTGAAAATGCAATCCTTCTTATTACGGAAACCAACGACAAAGGCGCAACCGGCTTTGTGATAAACATGTTATTTCCGCGCAAACTGAATGACCTGACTGAGTTCAGTCACGCGCAACCTTTTCCGCTTAACGAAGGCGGCCCGGTTGACCGTGAACATTTATTTGTGCTGCATCATCGCCCCGATCTGATAGCAGGTGGCGAGCCTGTCGGCGAAGGTCTCTATCTGGGTGGTGACATGAATACGATCATCGAAGCGATCAATAATGACACACTCACAACCGCGGACATCCGCCTCTTCATCGGTTATTGCGGTTGGGACAACGATGAATTGCAAAACGAAATCAGCGAAGGAAGCTGGGAAATCAGTTCCGGAGAAAAATTATTCTAAGCCTCCGGCGACATGAAGTTCCAGTGGAAGTTTGATGGCCACTTCAAAGCCACCGCCATCTTCTTCGTAAAACGTAGCTTCCACCGTTCCATTCAGAATATTTGCCCGGTTGGAGATATTGGCTTCGTGTAAATGGATTTCGTGCGAGTCTTTCTCTTTTGGGTTGACGTAATCAATGATAATATTTGTTGCTTCCCCTCCCTGCATTTTGAATACAATAGATTCAGGATGCAAAACTTTTGCGAGACACAATGCATCCTGGATGATCCGGAATACCATTAATCCGTATTCACCGTTGAGCTGCAGTTGCTGGTCCAACTGATATTCGATGGGCATTGTTTCCTGTACATCGCATTCGTCGAGTAGTTTGGCGATATGCGCCGCATAGTTGTCGTTCAGGAATGTAGTAGGGATGATGTCTTTTGAAAGCCGCTTGACAGAGTTGATCAGGTTATTGAGTTCGAAAATGCTGTAATCCAGGAATTCGCTGGACACCTGCTCTACGTTCTTAACGTGATTGATATACAGCTTCACCGCAGCGGAGGTTTGCGCAATCTCTTCGTGCAACTGATACGCAGTATTGAATTGATTTTTTTCAGTGGTTTTAATATTTAGCTGTGCAATTTGCTGTTCGGCCTGTAACAACAATTGTGTTACTTCCAGTATCTGCCGGTTCTTTAACCGCAGCTCCAGCAGGCGGCTGATCTGCCGGGCTATTCGTTGCAATGCCACCAACTGCTGACCCGTGAGCTTCCTCGGTACCTTGTCAATGGCGCAAACGCTGCCAAGCGCGTAACCATTGGGACTGACGATGGGAGCACCTGCATAAAAAGCCACTTTCAATCCGCCGGTCACATTCGGGTTGTCAAAAAAACGTTCGTCTTTGGAAGCGTCTTCTACAATCAGTACTTCTTTTTCCAGGATGGCATGTCCGCAAAAAGAATCACCGCGATTGCCTTCCGGGAAATCGATATTTTTTGTGGCTTTGAACCACTGCCGGTCTTTGTCGATGAAAGTAATACTTGCCATCGGGCAATTGCAGATATCGGACACGAGATGAACGAGATCTTCGTAATCCTCTTCCTGTTGCGAGTCGAGAATATTGAACGAATAAAGATCTTTTAAACGCTGTTGTTCATTGTAGGGGATCGGAGCCTTCTTCATATTAGGATATTATCAAAACTGACTTAAGTAAAACTATGAAAAAGACGAGGAATAAAAAGTTCTCCCTCTCCCTAAAATGCGGTATTAAGGGTTAGTTATAGCAGTTAGAAAGTACGAAACGGCAATTCAGCGAATATATTTACTTAAAACGTAACCTGTTTTGTTGCTGCTGATCACGCGTACTTTCGACCATGCGCCGCGCTGGCTGAGTTTTACCAATTTTGCTCCCTTAGGGATCTTTTCCACGATGCGGAAATTTTCGCCCGGACCCGAACGCAGGTTGACGTCAGCAATAGCTTCGAATTGCGCAGGCGCGTTTATGGCTGTCCCGTCATTTTGAGCGGTGTTAGGACGGGCCTTGTTACCAGTTTGACCGGAGGAAGGGCTGTTCTTATTCCTCGTACGGGGTTTCTTCGGTTCTTCCGGTTCTGCAACAGTGGCGCACACGCCGCAGGTTCCGCCGGAGCCGCAATGGGCGCAGCGGCTGCAGTTTTTGCAGGCAGTACAATAAGCGGAGCCTGTACACCGGCCTTCATCTTTGGGCGAAGTGCAGCAACTGGCGATGTCCTGTGAAAAACATAGGGTGGCGGAGAAAAGAAAAACAAGGATAAGGAGCGACTTTTTCATAATTGAGGGTTGTATAAGGTTGTAATTGTAAACCTACGGTAAAGCATTAACAGGCGCCGCCGCGGCGGGGAGGGGATTTTTCCCGTTTCTTTATCATTTGTTAAATGGACTGCGCAGGAAAATATTTTACCTTGCCACCAAACAGTTTTTTCGGCAATGCAATCCATTCATCTCAGCCCGGCCTCTGTGCACCATATCAACGAACTCCAGTCCATCGCCCGGGAAACTTTTTACGAGACGTTTGCAGGAGACAATACCGAAGCAGACATGCAGCAATACCTGGATGAAAAATTTAATCTTTCCGTGTTGCAAGCGGAACTCGACAACCCGGATTCATTCTTTTTTATTGCCTGGGAAAATGAAACGGCCATCGGCTACATGAAGCTAAATACGGGTGCCGCACAAACCGAATTGCAGGAAACAACTTCGCTGGAGATCGAACGCATCTATGTTAAAAATGCCTATCACGGCAAGAAGATCGGGCAGTTGCTCTATGATAAAGCTTTTGAAGTGGCGAAGGAGAAGAATAAAACCAGCCTCTGGCTTGGGGTATGGGAAGAGAATCACAAGGCCATCCGTTTTTATGAAAAAAATGGATTTATACCTTTTGATAAACATGTATTCCGTCTTGGCGGGGATGAGCAGATAGATCTGATGATGCGGAAGAGTATTAAGTAGTAAGTATTAAGTTATAAGTAGTGCTTTGCTCCTTATGCGTCTTTGCGTGAAACCGGCCAATAATTAGGGTGCTGAATCAAAATCGCTGCCGGTACAGCGAAACAGCGCACCGGCAACGATCAGGGTATTAAGCTATCTCTGTAATGAATTGTTCTTTGGGTGTGCGTACCTTCTTGAGGTTCACCAGCCAGTCTCCATCGTCGGCGCGATAGCCGAGTGGAAGGATCACCACACTTTTCAAGCCTAATTTGTCGAGACCCAGGAGTGCGTCCATTTGTGCCGGTTCAAAACCTTCCATGGGGGTAGCGTCTACTTTTTGTTCTGCCGCGGCGGCGATCGCCAATCCAAAAGAAATATATGCCTGACGTGCAGAATGGCTTTTATGCCAATCTTCTCCCAGCGGTTCGTACATACCCCAAAGCAGTTGTTTGTAATCGTTCATGGCATCATCCGGCAGGCCGCGTTCTTTGATGGTATAATTGAATACGTCGTCGATGCGCTCATATGAATAGCCATCCCACGCGGCCCATACCAGCAGGTGCGAGCAATCGGTGATCTGACTTTGATTAAAAGAAACAAGCTTGATCTTATCCAGCAGCTCTTTGTTGCTGATCACAAAAAGGCGGTAAGGCTGAAGGCCGGAGGAGGAGGGTGCCAGGCGCGCGGCTTCCAGGATGTAATTGAGTTTATCGGTGGGAACGGGCTGGCCGTTCATTTTTTTGGTGGCATAGCGCCATTGTAGATCGTCTAGTAAAGCCATGGAGTTATTTTTTAATGAAAGACAAAATTAGCCCGGCTTTGTATACTTTTGTAACAAGGTAATCAAAAGTAATGGTTACCTGCAGGTAACCTGGTAACATATGGCAGACAAAAAACATTCCCACGAAGACTGTAAAAAAAACATACTGGCAGTGCACGATGCCATGGATGTGCTCAATGGCAAATGGACGATATCCATTATTGCCGTACTCTGTTTTCACCAACAGCGGCGCTTCTCCGATATCCTCGCGGATGTAAAAGGTATTTCCAACCGCATGTTGAGTAAAGAGTTAAAGGAAATGGAAATGCACAAGCTGGTAAAACGCACGGTACAGGATACACAACCCATAACTGTCTTATATGAATTAACAGAATACGGCCGCAAGCTGCAATCGGTTATCAACAATCTTTCCGATTGGGGGCATGAACACCGGAAGAAAGTAATGGGGAAGTGAGGGGTAAGGTTTAAGGCGTAAGGTGTAAGGTACAAGGTAATCTTGGCGTCTCTGCTTCTTATGCGTCTTTGCGTGAAGCTGGCGGCTTTTCACGCGATGTTTTAGCTATTGTAATCGTTTTCTGAATGATTAACGACATCATATACCAACTTGTAAAACCTGACGCGTTCCTGGCCGACTATGTCGAAAGTTTCTGGTTATTGCAAAACAAATCGACCACGGCGAAGCAAGTTGTGATCCTGCCCGACGGTCGCATCGACCTGTTTTTTTCCAGGTCGGCGTTGGAACCTTTTCATGCAAGCCTGTTAGGTATAAGCACACATCCGGAGCAGGTGGAGATTGCATCCGGAACGATCATGTTTGCCATCAGCCTCAAACCTTTGGGCGCGGAGCTATTGCTTGGCCGGCAGGTGGCCGGTATCATCAATAGCGGGAAACGAATGCCGGACGGATTTTGGGAATTGGAGGAAAAAGATCTGGAAGACTTTAAACAATTTTGTGAGAAAGCCTCTTCAGCAATAAAGCAACGATTACCGGAAAAAACAGATGAACGAAAAAAGAAATTGTTTGAACTGATACATACATCCAACGGATCTGTAACTATAAAGGATCTATCGGATAAACTATTCTGGACCAATCGTCAGCTCAACAGGTATTTTTCGCCGCAGTTTGGCTTGCCGTTGAAAGCGTACTGTAACATCATCCGTTTCCGGGCATCCTTTCATCACATCAAAGAAGGAAAGTTGTATCCGCAGCAGGACTTTGCGGATCAGTCGCATTTTATCAAAGAAGTAAAAAAGTTATCGGGTGTACTGCCGAAGGAATTGAATAAAAATAAGAATGGTAAGTTTATACAGCTGGCTTTGTTAAGTCAAAAGTAAAAATTCAAAAGTCAAAAAAAAGATGGCTGTGGTTACCGGAGCACCAGGTTCATGCAAAGAAGCAAAGCACTACTTAATACCTAATACTTATTACTTAATACTTAATCCCCTCTCATGATAAAATTTGCCTACACTATCCTCTATGTAAATGACGTAGAAAAGACAATCATATTTTATGAAAATGTATTTGGCCTGCAGCGCCGGTTTATATCGCCGGACAATGACTATGGGGAACTTGACACAGGAGCTACTACCTTGTCATTTGCCTCCAACACACTAGCCGGAAGCAACCTGAAAGGAGGATTTGCAAAAGCCGATGTATCCGCAAAGCCATTTGGTATTGAGATCGGTTTTGTGACGGAGGATGTGGATGCGTTGGTGAAAAAAGCGGTCGAAAACGGCGCCACACTTTATGAAGAGCCGAAGCAAAAGCCCTGGGGACAAACAGTAGCGTATGTGCGGGATCTGGATGGATTCCTGGTGGAGATATGTACGGAAGTGAATTAATTCAAAAGTCAAAAGTTAAAAAATGAACGCTGAACAGTGAACTAGTGGCTGAGGCCCTCGAGGCCGTCGGTTCACTACATATAACTTAGTACTTAATACCTAATACTTATTACTTGCGACGCAAAAACGTCCGAAAAGTACAATTCCCCGCCTCGCCCTGATGATAATTTTGTACCGCAAACAAACGGTATGATAAAAGATAAAAAGATAGCCATCATCGGTGGCGGCCCAGGCGGACTGGTGCTCGCAAGACTGCTGCAATTGAAGGGCGCGGACATAAAAGTCTACGAGCGCGATAACCACAAAGAAGCAAGATCGCAGGGAGCAACGCTGGACCTGCACGAAGAGTCGGGGCTCGAAGCATTGCGCCGCGCGGGTTTGCTGGAAGCATTCTATAAATATCACCGGCCGGATGCAGGTACGCTGCGTGTGATGGATGAAGGCATGTATATCTTGTACGACGAACATACCGGCGAAAAGGGTGCGGCTGAAGATCGTCCTGAAATTGATCGCGCGGATTTGCGCATGATCTTGCTCGAATCATTAAAGGCCGGAACCATAGTATGGGAAAGCCATTTTATATCGATGAGCCCGCAGGGCGAAGGCTGGCAACTACAATTCAAAAACGGAACAACGGCATATGCCGATATAGTGATAGCCGCTGATGGAGCCAACTCAAAAATCCGGTCATATATCACTGACATAAAACCTGTCTATTCCGGCATCACGATCATTGAAGGCAATATCTATCATGCTTCGCAAAATGCGCCGAAGCTTTGGGAACTGGTGAAAGGAGGGAAGGTATTTGCCTTAGGGAAAAGTCAATCGCTGATACTGAGTGCCAAAGGGGATGGATGTTTATCGTTTTATACCGGCTGCAACGTAGAGGAAAACTGGGCCCAAAACTCGGGCATCGACTTCACGAAAAAGCAAGAGGTATATGACTGGTTTAAAAAAGCCTTTGGCGAATGGAGTGAAGAATGGCAGGAATTATTTACCGGGGAAGAAATATGGTTTGTCGCCCGCCCGCAATATCATTGTCCACCCGACCAGGAATGGAAATCACTCCCCAACTTAACCATGCTCGGAGATGCGGCGCATCGCATGCCACCTTATGCCGGCGAAGGCGTGAACATGGCGATGCAGGATGCGTATGAGTTGGCGGAGGCGCTGATCTCCGGTGAGGGTATTGCGGTCTATGAGAAGAAAATGTTGGAACGCGCAGCAGAAGTGACAGCAATAACGTTGGAATCAACGGAGCGACTGCATTCGGAAGGAGCCGTGGATTGGTTATTGGGAATGTTTGCGAGAGATAACCAGCCCGGTAATCACTTATAATAGTGCAGATAAAATTTTTATTATTGAACAAGTGAATAGTCTAGGGAGAGACATGAGGGTGCGAACTTTATGAAAATAGACCGTGAATAACGGTCTATTTTCTAAATTAAATTTCGTCAATGTTTTCGGCTAATGCTGTTTAGCCCTTGGTATCAAAACTTGTATTCATAACTATTTTTCTTTTAGTTGATTATAAAGTTATATAGAAAAAAACAATTATCGTACCATATAGGTAATTAGTTGATGGTTAAGCAATTGCCGAACTCGTATTCTCCGTCTACTATGGCTTTAGATCTTTGAAAATCTTTTACAAGGTTCTTGCTAAGTCCGGTTAATCCGTGTCTTAGAGTAATTCTGATTTGAAGCGACTTATTTGGCTGTACTAATATCGCCTTTAAATCTTCAAAGGTTTTAACTTGAATGCAATGGTGTGCGTGGACTTTCAGAAACCTTTTAGGCAACCAACGTGGGATATAAGGAAATTGTGGCGTTGTCAAAACGATGTTGCGAACGTAGACATCCTTGCCTTTGGGATGTGCTGGAACCTCTTCTAGTTCCCGGAGATTTATAATCACATCATATCCTGAATAGAGCGAAGTGTTATAAAATTTAATTCTAAAGCAGGGTTTGTTGTCTTAATCTTGGTGAAATGCTATTTTGTCTGCTATCTTGATGCTGGGTCTTAGGAAAAAAAGAATCGCAAACAAAAAAACGAACGAGGCGATAAGATTGTAGGAAATTTGTAAAAGAAAATCAGGCATGATAAAAAGTTTTAGTTTATGGTGGAATTGGTGCCACAAAATAATTCTAACGCATGCCCAATAACAAGGGTGAAAACACGGTGCCTATAACAATTTGTTACCCGTTTAATAAATACTAGAGCGCGACAATACCTTAATGATAATTCATAAACCAACAAGCGATAAAACCCCCATCATTCCTGGTTAGGCTCAGCTTATCATTCACGCAGAAGAATAAAACTAGTTAAACAAAAGCCGCAGAAAATACCGCGGCTTTTTATTTAAACAGGTTGATATCTTATACCTACTCCACCTGGTGCAAAAATTGCGCCTTTGCTCCTTATGCGCCTTTGCGTGCGATCGGGTTCGGGCTTAAGGTTTTCCAACCGCACTCAAATTTATCAGGGGTTGCTGCTGAAAATAGAAGCATTTGCAATCAGCGCCCTTCTTTCAAATTTCAGGATATCAACAATTAACTGGGCGAAGTCTTCGGGTTGTAAAACTTTATCCGGGTTGCCATCGGTGATTTTTAAATCCGTTATCGTCATATCCGTAGCAATCGTGCTGGGCGTGAGGGTAACGACGCGGATATTCTCTTTGCGCATTTCCAGCATCAATGATTCAGAGAAACGCATAACAGCGGCTTTAGAGGCGCTGTAGGCAGAGTAATTTGCGCTGCCTTTCAAACCAGCCGTTGAAGCCACATTGATGATATCACCACCGCCATTCGCTTTCAGCAAAGGGATAACAGCTTTCGCTACATAATAAACGCCTAAAACGTTTACCTGGATAATTTCTTCCCATTTGGCCGTCGGCATTTCTTCCACAGATCCGAGGCCGGCAATGCCCGCGTTGTTAATCAATATATCTATCTGCGGAAATTGCTTCGCAATCTTTTCGATGCCTGCGTTCACTGCCTCCTGGTTGGCTACATCAAATGCTGCATAAGTGACATTGACACCCAATGCTCTTAATTCAGTAGCGGTTTCTTCCAGTTTTTTGGTATCCCTGCCTGTGATCGCGATGTTGACGCCTTCTTTGGCCAATGCAATAGCAGTGGCTTTACCCAAACTGCGGCTGGCGCCGGTGATTAATGCTGTCTTACCTTTTAAGTCTGTCATGTTTTTATTTTGATGATTATCGCCGTTGTTGATATCCCTACCAACAACACAAAAAACACCATCTGGTTCAGGTATTTTCCTTAACTAACGCATTTAGGATTTCATTTGCTAAATAAGTTAGTATATTTGATTTTGAAAAAGGAGCCGGTTATGTTATTGAGTGAGCGGGTGATGGAGAAGCTGGAGATATTGGCAGATGCTGCCAAGTATGATGTTTCCTGTGCCTCGGGACAGAGTAAACGGGAAAACAAAAACAAAGGCATCGGCAATTCATCAGGATTTGGGATTTGTCATGCCTATACGGAAGATGGCCGTTGTGTGTCATTGCTGAAGATCTTGCTCACCAATCAGTGCATTTTTGATTGCGCTTATTGCGTGAGCCGGAAAAGCAACGATATTAAAAGAGCGGCCTTTACGGTAGAGGAGGTGGTAGACATTACCATTAGTTTCTACCGCCGGAATTATATTGAAGGACTTTTTCTTAGTTCGGGTATTTTCAGCAATCCTGATTATACGATGGAGCGGCTCGTCAGGATCGCTAAAAAACTGCGCAAGGAAGAAAATTTCAACGGGTATATTCATTTGAAAGCTATTCCCGGTGCCAGCGATGAATTGATCAGGGAAGCGGGCCTGTATGCGGACAGGCTAAGTGTGAATGTGGAAATGCCGACGGAGCAAAGTTTGAAATTGTTGGCACCGGATAAAAATCATCAGGATGTGATCCGGCCGATGACATTTTTGAAAGAAGAAATTGCCGGCCGCAAAGAGGAGAAAAAGATCATCAAGAAAGCACCGCTTTTTGCACCGGCAGGGCAGAGCACTCAAATGGTGATCGGTGCTACAAAGGAAACAGATCTCGAGATACTGGCGATGACGGATTATTTCTATGGCAAGATGAATCTTCGTCGTGTTTATTACTCGGGCTATGTGCCGATCAGTACGGATAACCGTTTACCTGCACTGGGTACGCCGGTTCCTATTATCCGGGAGAACCGTCTCTACCAGGCAGATTGGTTATTGCGGTTTTATGGATTCAAAGTAACTGAACTGGTAGGCTGGGACCAGCCTGATCTCGACCTCGACATTGATCCCAAACTAGCCTGGGCATTGCGCAATCCGGAGCAATTTCCGGTAGATATTAATACGGCCGATCTGGAAATGATTAAACGTATACCGGGAATAGGCGTGAAGAGTGCGCAACGAATTGTGCAATCAAGACGGTACAGACGATTGCAGCCCGAACATCTGCAACCAATGGGTATCGCGTATAATCGCGCGAAATACTTCCTGGCATTCAGCACGCCGTTTTCGCTGCACAAAGATCTTACGCAGGAACAGATCAAACAACAAATACTCAAACTACAGCAAAGCAAATACGAAAAGAATTTCTCTTCGCAAATAACTTTGTTCTGACCTATGACGACACTCGCCTGTGACGGAACCTTTGAGGGCTGGCTGACGGCTGTATTCGAGATATACGAATACCGGTTTACGGACGTAGAATTTTCCAGCGAAGGTGTATCGGCCAATATGTTTTCCACCGCAAGGCAGGTGACCACTGATTTGCGGAAAGCGGAACGGGTAAAAAAAGGATTGAAACAACGATTATCACAGCAGGGATATCAGCAATTATACCACACCTTTTTCTCGGAAATAGAAAATGCAGAACAACAAATGTGGTTGTTTGCACAATATGTATTTGCCAGTAAAATAAATGTGGAAGGCGATCAGCGAAATCCGGTCGTGTGGAATATTCTGAAGGCGGCACAAATGGTCCGCCGCGAATCGCACCGGATGAAGGCATTTGTGCGTTTTCAGCTCACCAAAGATCAAATCTATTACGCTGTGGTGGAACCTGACTGTGACGTGCTGACCCTGATTGCCAAACATTTCAGCGACCGTTACGCCGATCAGCGCTGGCTGATCTACGATGCCAAAAGAAAATACGGTATCTATTACGATCTGAACTCGGTATCGGTAGTGGAAATGACCTTCAACGAATCATCCGGCGGCGTTGAAATATGGGATGAGAAGGAGTTATTTTTTCAGAAACTATGGCAGCGTTATTTCGGTAGCGTGAATATCAAGGCCCGGAAAAACATGAAACTGCACTTGCAGCATATGCCGAAAAGGTATTGGCGGCATTTGACGGAGAAGAAAATGGGGCTTTAATATCCTGGTCGCGTCCTGACGAATCAGCGGGTATGTAATGCAGCCGGTTCAGGCATCTCTTGTAAATATCTGACTTTAAGTGATTAACTTAAAGGAGCGGATTTTAACCTCACCCAAACCATTTATCTGTGTATGAAAAAAATAATTTTAGCAATTGTAACGCTTTTCCTGCTAGGGATAGCTCACGCACAAGGGTTTATCAATCTGAACAAAACCGGGTCGAAGAACTATCTCGCAAAATTCAGTGCCAAAGAAAAACTTCAAACCGCCACTGCCGAAACAGATTCAACGTTGACATTTTTGATAAGAGATTCGGCAAAACAAAATTTAGATCTACTATTGCATTTTGATGCATTGGGTAAATGTTATAAGGAAACGCGGGTGCTGAGCTGCGATTCCTGTTATCAAAAAATGGTTAATAATACGCTGTCAAATAAAACTTATCAGTGGAAAAAAGTGGATGATAAGACCTATGTTTCCAAATACTCGAAGGGGCTGGTATTGACGCTGCTCGCTGAGGGGACTTTTTCTTTTGTAATTCAGCGGAGTGAGTTAGGACGGAAGGAGTATAGACGGCAGTTTGGTAAGCAATAAATTCTTACAAGTTAACGTGGAGTAAATCCTGTATTATTTAAGGTTTAACTGGGCGGATTCTCCTAAAACCCTGGTTCGAGTATACACGAACCAGGGAGAGGAAACAAAAAAGTCTCCACGTCTTTTTACTTCAGATATGAAATAATACATCGTGGATTTCAGGACTGTTTAAATCGTCTTATCGGCACTGCACAAGCAGCCGATGAAGATATATTTGAAGATCCTCAGGAACGTATTGCCTCACCTTTCTTGCTCTCGTTCCTTTCAACCATCGTATACCGGTTGAAAAATAAAATTTTTGGTATGATGGAGCCTCACTGATCTTCATGCCGATGCCAACCGAAGTAGTTTATAAGGCATGATCGAATTCAATAAACATATAACCAATCCGGCTATCTCACTTCCATCTTCTCCTGGAATAGCTGTATAAATTGATCGACGTGTAATCCGTCTACCAATCCGTGATGCACATGTACAGATATGGGCAATAGAACCCGTCCATTCATCTCGGATAATTTACCAAAAACAATTTTAGGGACGGAGTCTGCCACGCCAAGACGCTGCGCATGTTGCACGCTCGTAAACCGGATCCCGGTCAGCACAGAATAATGAATGATCGAGTCCAATGCTGGTGCCGGGCGAAGGCCGGAGTTCATTTTTTCTTGTCGCAGCGCTTCACCAGCCCCTGCTGCAAATTCCTTGAATTCGGGATGATAGTCAAAATAGGCAAATCCGAAAGTCTGGTCGGTTCGGGATACAGTCACTGATCCTGATATGGAGGAATATTCAACCGGGCCATCCCGTTCGATTCGCTGCCGGAATTGTTTGACCGAGTTGGCTGCGTGAAGGGATTTATGCAGGTAATATAGAAAAAAATTCACGCCTGCCATCTTGCAATAATTGTAGGCGCGTGTGCAATTGATCTCCGTAGTAAGTCCCCAAAACGGTTGCTCAAACAGGCCAAAGAATGCATAATGGTCTTTTCGTTTCCAGGTCGAGAGGTTTATTTTATATTTGTTATCTGTCAGCATGCCAGCAAATTGCCGCTAATCCCGGAGAAGGGGTGCGCATAAAAGGATTTTTAACATACCTGGACGGATTATGTTCCACATACAAGGCAAAGAATTTATTGAACTCATTCCCCGCTCGTTTGGCGGTAACCTGGCTATCTGCGAGTCAACATCCCATCATCCGGGTTATTTTAGCTCCTCCACCTGCACGACCAGGAATGAATATTTTGATATTCTTTATTTCACTTGCCGGTTTTATCAGGACATTCGTGTCAATGCGTTGGAAGACATAACGCATGTCAGCCTTCACTTTCAGCTTCGCGGCCATTCCGACGCGCGTATCTCCGGGCTAAATCAGCCGCTGGGCATGAAACCGAACGTTCATAACCTGTTGAATTGCGTAGCGCCTGTAAGCGACTTTATCTTTCCCCAACAGGACCACTATGAATACATTTGCGTCGGTCTTAAACCATCCTTCTTTCAATCAATACTCGAGGGATGCGGGGAGATCGGTGATGAGCTGCTGAGGAATGCTGCTCATCAAAAACCGTTTGGCCTTTTTAAAGAAAGCATGGCCACCGATTTTCACCAATTACAGGTACTGCGGCAACTAAAAGACGCACCCATCGCCGACTCGCTAAAACCTGCTTTCCTCCTTTCCAAGGTTCGCGAGCTTACCTTGTTGACGTTGGGAAAATCTTCTAATCCGGACGCTATAAGCGGGTTAAACAAAGAAGACATAACCCGGCTATATGCTGTACGGGAATACCTTTCGCTGAATTTCCTGCAGGCGCATAGCCTGGAGAAGATCAGCCGCACTTTTCTCCTGAATGAATTTAAACTCAAGGCGGGTTTTCGTAAACTGTTCAATACAACCGTTTTTGGGTTCATCCATGAGCTACGGATGAATCATGGACTGGAGCTGATACAGGCTGGCGGGTACTCGATCGCCGATATCTCCATTAAGCTGGGCTATGAAAGCGAATCTTCGTTTAGGCGTGCCTTCAAATTATTCTTCGGAATGAGTCCTGCTGCGGTTAAAAAAGGATGATAGCTGTGTAGTATAACAGCAGCATCGTTCTGAGGACCGGTGGATTTTACAGGCAATGAAAATATACCAGCTTCCAGTTCAAGAGGAATGAGTGAACATCGTATACAGATGGATTACAGATGATAGACGCGCAAAGGTTTCATCGAAGCCATAAATAAAAAATCCCCCGATAATTCGGGGGATTTCAGTTTGGTGCCCAGGACTGGATTCGAACCAGCACACCTCGCGGCGCTGCCACCTGAAGACAGTGCGTCTACCAATTTCGCCACCTGGGCGGTTTCGAAAGGGGATGCAAAAATAAGGGGAAATGAATTTATTTCCACGCTTTTATCTCAAAAATTTCTTCCCCTTCGCCCGACCCCGCGCCCAGCCTCATTCACCGCCTTTTCACCCCCCAAATACGCGCACTCTTCCGCTTCCCCACCGCATTTTTAGCACCCCGCAAAATCACGCAAAAGTACCTAACAAGCGTTCGCGTTAGCGGTGTACATTCGGAATCACGTTCACATACACACACTAAACCAATCAACTGTATGAAAAGATCATTACTCCTGCTCAGCCTCGGGCTGATTACGGCAGGCGCAGCCTTTTCCCAGCAATCCGGCTGGAGACGCGCCACAACGCCCACCAACGAGTCCGCACTTTTCAACAACCGCTATCGCCCCGCCAGCTACAGCCTCCTGCAGCTTGACGAACAGCAGTGGCAGTCCCAAATCCGCCAGGCCCCTTCGGAGTCCACCGTCAGCGCCCGGCAGTCTTCTTTCATTATTTCCCTGCCAGATGAAAACGGACAACTGCTTTCGTTCCGTGTTGTCGAGGCGCCCGTGATGGATCCGGCTCTGGCCGCACGCTATCCAGGTATTCAATCTTATGCCGGTACCGGTCTCACTGATCCGTCGCAAACTGTGCGCTTCAGCACCGGCACCGACGGCTTTCATGGCATGATCCTCCGGCCCGGACAGCCCACGGTCTACATCGATCCGGTAGGCGAGAACGACCGTTATTATGTCAGCTTCGCCCGCAGCGCTGCGCTCGGCGATCGCCATTTTTCCTGCGAAACGCCCGAGTCTGCTGTCACCGATAATCCTCCGCTGACGGCTGGCAGAGCCGCTGATGACGGACGCCTGCGCACGTATCGTCTCGCACTGGCTTCCACCGGCGAGTATTCGCAGTATTTTCTCAACGGCACCGAAACCACCGACGCCCAACGCAAGGCCAAAGTGCTCACGGCCATGAACACCGCCATGACACGCGCCAACGCCATTTACGAACGTGACATGGGCATTCGCATGGTACTCATCGCCAACAACGATGCGATCATCTACCTCACCGCGTCCACCGACCCGTGGACAAGCGAGTACAATATCAAAACACAACAAACCATCGATGCCGTGATTGGTAATGCCAATTACGATATCGGTCACCTCGTACACCGCGGCAGCAACAACGGCAATGCTGGTTGCATCGCCTGCGTTTGCAAAACACACAACGGCAGCACCAACCCCAATACGTTTGTGGGTAAGGGTGGAGCCTTCACGTCACACACCGCACCCGTCGGTGATCCGTTTGTTGTAGATTATCTCACGCATGAGATGGGACACCAGTTTGGCGCCAACCATACCTTTACTTTCAGTAATGAAAGCGGCACGGCCAGCCAGTTTGAGCCAGGCAGCGGTTCCACTATCATGGGTTATGCAGGCATCACAGGTGCCACCGATGTACAACCACATAGCGATGATTATTTTCATGCGCGCAGCATCGAACAGATTTCTGATTATATCAAAAGCAGCACGGGCGGCGGCGCTTGCCCCACCGTCACTATCACCGGCAATACCGCTCCGGTAGCCAACGCAGGAGCTGACTATGTAATTCCGCGTGCAACGCCTTTTACCTTAACGGGTTCAGCTACCGATGTGAATGCGGGTAATGTGCTCACTTATACCTGGGAGCAAATGAATGCAGGTACATCGTCTACAACCAATCCCAGTACCACGGCTACTTCCGGCCCGCTGTTCCGTTCGCGCACCGGCACTACGGATCCTTCGCGCACGTTTCCTGTCCTGAGTTCTATCCTGGATGGAACCAACGGAAACCAGTGGGAACGTCTTCCTGGTGTAGCACGTACACTCAACTTCCGGTTGATGGTGCGTGACAACAATGCCGGCGGTGGCAATACCAAAGACGATGATATGATCGTAACCGTTAACGGGAGCGCAGGACCTTTTGCCGTTACCGCACCCAATACAGCGGTTAGCTGGTCCACCGGTTCAAGCCAGACCGTTACCTGGAGTGTAAACAATACCAATGTTTCGCCCGTCAATTGTGCAAACGTAAAGATCAGCCTGAGCACAGACGGCGGTCTTACGTTCCCGATCGTATTAGCTGCCAGCACGCCTAATGACGGCTCGGAAGCGATCACGGTGCCCGCCAATACAACCAGCACGGCGCGTATCAAAGTGGAAGCTGTGGGCAATATCTTCTTTGATATTTCCAATGTAAACTTCACGATTACGGGAGGGGCTTCCTGTGCGGCGCCGGGTAGTCTGGCTTCTTCCTCCATCACCAGCAGCGGCGCTACGGTATCGTGGGCTGCCGTGAGTGGCGCCGTGAATTATACGGTGGAATATAAAACAACGGCGTCCGGCACCTGGACAACCGCCGCGGCAGCTACTACTTCAACGTCTGTGTCTATTGGTAGTCTTACCGCTGCCACAACATACGACTGGCGTGTACGTACCAATTGCAGCGGCGGTAGCAGCACCTATGCTGCTGCGCAATTCACTACGACGGGATCGGGTGGATGTGTAGCTGCTTATGAAGCGAACGAAACGATTGGTGCAGCAGCTTCTATTCCGGTGAATACCGTTGTTTCAGCAGCCATCGGCAGCAGTACGGATATTGATTATTATAGTTTCGCCGTCAGCAGTGTCAGCAACCTCGCTATTACCTTGAGCAACCTGCCGGGCGACTATGATCTTTACCTGTACAATTCAGCCGGTACACAGATCGGAAGTTCCATGGCAAGTGGTACCAGCAATGAATCTATCAGTCTTGCCAACCAGGCAGCAGGCACGTATTATATCCGTGTGATCGGTTACAGCGGTGCATTCAGCACGTCGGTATGTTATAACCTGAATGCAGGTGTAACGGCTGTTTCCAGCAGTTGCCCGGGTACGTACGATGTAAGTACAAATGGTACTACCTCGGGTGCGGCTACTATTCCGCTGAATACGGATATTAAAGGATTGATCAATCCTGCAGGGGATGTAGACTACTATCGTTTTGTGATCACCACAGGTGGCACGGCTACTGTTACGTTGAGTACATTACCTGCGGATTATGACCTGCGTCTTTACAGCAGCAATGGCACAACGCAATTGGCGCTTTCACAGAATGGAGGAACATCCAGCGAAACCATCAGCCGCACCTTTACGGCGGGTACGTATTTCTTGCAGGTGTATGGCTACAGCAATGCGTCGAACGCGACGAATTGTTATACGCTGCGTGTACAAACAGGTACAGCATCACGTGCCGGTGAAATGATTGTGGGTGAACAACGCGCGGAAGTGTATCCGAATCCTGTTGTGCGAAGCACCTCTGTTAATTTAAAAGGATTGAAAGGAAGTGCCGAACTGAGTGTGGTGGATGCACAGGGTAAACAGCTCTGGCAGGCCTCAACCAGTCAGTCGCTGACAGAGATCGATATGCAGAAATGGCCGGCGGGTCTTTATCTGCTGCGGGTGAGATATAATGGAAAAGAGGAGACGTTTAAATTGCTTAAACAATAATTTAAAATAAAGGGCTGCCATGGCAGCCCTTTATTTTTGATGTGTAAATATGTAAATGCGAAAATTAGGATGAATTGTCATCCCGAAGCCTCGGGAGTCAATGGTGAATATCGTTACTTTACCTATGACCTATCACCTAAAACCTATAACCGAAGCTTCGGCCCGAAGTGTCGGCCTTACACCTTACGCCTTTCACCTTACACTGACACATTAAACTCCCGCAACGCATCGTTCAGGCTAGTCTTCAAATCAGTGCTGGGTTTGCGCTGGCCGATGATCAGGGCGCAGCTTACACCGTATTCGCCTGCGGGGAATTTCTTGTTATACGTACCCGGAATTACTACGCTGCGGGCAGGAACGCGGCCTTTCATTTCCACGGGCTCGCTGCCGCTTACGTCGATGATTTTGGTTGATTGGGTGAGCACCACGTTAGCGCCGAGTACGGCTTCTTTTTCCACTACTACGCCTTCTACCACAATACAGCGGCTGCCGATAAAGCAACCATCTTCAATGATTACCGGTGAAGCCTGCAATGGCTCGAGCACTCCGCCGATGCCCACACCGCCACTCAGGTGAACGCCTTTACCAATCTGGGCACAACTGCCTACAGTAGCCCAGGTGTCCACCATGGTGCCTTCATCAACATAGGCGCCGATGTTTACATACGAAGGCATCAGCACAACGTTGCGGCCCACAAAGGCGCCATAGCGGGCAATGGCATGTGGCACGGCACGTACACCGAGGTCTTTGTAATTATCCTTCAAAAGCATTTTGTCGTAAAATTCAAACGGACCTACTTCCCAGGTTTGCATGGGCTGGATGCTGAAATATAGCAGGATGGCCTGCTTTACCCATTCATTCACTACCCAGCCGGCATCGGTCGGAGAGGCAACGCGGATGCGACCTTTATCGAGGTCTTCCATCACGGTATGTACAGCTTCGGTATATTGATTTTCCTTGAGTAATTCACGGTTGGCCCAGGCCTGGCTGATCAATTCCTGCATAGTGTAATTTTTTTGCAAAGTTAAGGATGCTGCCCGAAAGACAGGTTGATTTCCTCCCTGTACCTCCCTGTGGCCAATCGGCAAATTATCCGCAACTTTGCAGCTATGCAGATCGGATTTGATGCCAAAAGGGCTTACCACAATACCACAGGACTAGGCTATTTCAGCCGCACGCTGATCAACCTGCTTGCTCATTATTATCCTGAGCATAATTACTATTTATACAATCCCAAATCCTCCGATAAATTCCATCCTGATTCTCCTGCCGTGCATGAAGTACGGCCTACGGCTTTTTTAGATAAATTATTCCGCTCGGCGTGGCGGAGTAGTTGGGTGAAAAAAGATCTGCTCAAACAAGGGATCGATCTGTATCATGGTCTCAGTCATGAATTGCCGATGGGTATTGAAAAGACCGGCATCCGCACGGTTGTTGCCATGCATGATCTCATTCCCGAGCGATTTCCTGAACAGTTTAAACCGATCGACGTTGCCATCTATAAAAAAAAATACCGCCATGCGTGCAGGGTAGCTGATCATATCATGGCGATCAGCGAACAAACCAAACAGGATATTATCGACTATTACGAAATTCCTGCGGAGCGTATTACGGTCTGTTATCAAAGTGTTGATCCGGCGTTTGCTCAGCGGGCGACTGAGCAACAAAAAGCTGCGATACGTGTACGTTATGGTTTACCTGAAACTTATTTTCTGTACGTAGGAACCGTGATTGAAAGAAAAAATCTGCTGAATATCTGCAAGGCACTGTTCCTCCTTCGCGGCCGGTTGGATATTCCATTAGTGGTAGTAGGGAAAGGCGGCAAGTACCTGGAGCAAGTGAAAGATTATATCCGTCAGCAGAACCTGGAGCGGCAGATTATATTTGTTTCCGAGACGGCTGGTTATGTGGCACAGGAAGATTTTCCCGCGATGTACCAGATGAGCACGGCCATGTTATATACGTCTTTCTTTGAAGGGTTTGGTATCCCTGTGCTCGAAGCTCATTGGAGCCAGGTGCCTGTTATTACCTCCAATGTTTCCTGCCTGCCCGAAGTCGGCGGCCCCGGTGCGTATTATGTAAATCCGAATAGTTCGGAAGAAATTGCGGAAGGCATGTTCCGCCTGGCTACGGACAGCGCATTGGTGCAACAGTTGATTCAGTTAAGCGGTCCGCATATTCAGCGGTTTGCACCGGAGGTGTATGCGGCGTCGGTGATGGCGATTTATGAGAGAGTGAAACGGCCGTTGTAAGTTTTAAGTAATAGGTTATAAGTTTTAGGGTTTAGGTAAAAGGCATAAGGCATAAGGCATAAGGAGTAAGGTATAAGGTGCCAGGTCAGGGGCGTGAAGACTCAAACCAAGCCGAGCCATTCACGATTGACGATTCACGATTGACGATTCACGATTGACCATTCACCATTCACCATTCACGATTTTACTTTTGAATTAATCCCTTATCACCGTAATATCATTCTCCCCATTCCATTTAATAATCGAGGAGGGTTGTGCCGGCTTCGTCTCTTCCTGCCGGTGATGTACAATATAGTCCACCTGATTTTTAATTTCTTCTGAAATGCCTGCAAAAGAGCCGGCTGTGGGTTGCCCTGAAATATTTGCGGAAGTGGATACGATCGGTTTGCCCAATCTTTTGATCAGGTGCTTGCAAAATATATCATTACAGATACGGATGGCAATACTTCCGTCTGCACCCGTCAGGTTATCTGCGAGGCCCAATGCGCCGGGATAAATAACCGTAGTGGGTTTCGGGCGTTGCGCCAAATAATCAAAAATTGAAAGATCGGGACTGGCCACATGCTTCAGTACATCCCGTTCATCAGCAACCAGGATGATCATCGCTTTTTCATCCGCTCTTTTTTTTATCTCATAGATACGTTTTACAGCAGATGCATTCGTGGCATCACATCCCAGTCCCCAAACGGTGTCGGTGGGATAAAGGATTACGCCGCCTTCTTTCAGTATGCGGAGGCTGTTGGTTATATCTTCTTCAAATTCAAAAGTCACAAGTCAAAATTCAAAAGTGAATAAGTCAATAAGTGAATGGTGAATAGTGCACGTTGGGCTGCGTCTTCACCATCTTCCTATATTATCTAATCTTCAAATTTTCAAATTACCTGATTCCTATCTCTTTCGCTTTTTCCATCAGAAAATTCTTCGCCGCTTCATATTCATTGGCCACGATACCATCCAGTATCGCATCTTTCAAGGAATCTTTCAGCAAACCCACTTCACGTGACGGACGCAGGTTGAACATCGTCATGATCTCTTCTCCACCGATCGGTGGCTGCCAGTTGCGGATCTGGTCTTTTTCTTCCACCTCGCGACAACGCTCACGCACCAGGCGAAAGTTTTCCTGGAAGCGTTTGACTTTTTGCTTATTTTTTGACGTGATGTCGGCATCGCAAAGTGTCATCAGAGCTTCGAGATCTTCGCCGGCATCAAACAACAAGCGCCGTATGGCAGAGTCGGTTATATTTTCTTTCGTTAAACTGATCGGGCGCAGGTGCAGTTCCACCAGTTTTTTTACAAACCGCATTTTTTCATTCTGCGGTAGTTTGAGCTTCGCAAATATTTTGGGTACCATGCGGCCGCCCACCACTTCATGTCCGTGAAAGGTCCAGCCATGGCCTTCTTCAAATCGTTTGGTCGCCGGCTTGGCTATGTCATGCAGGATGGCTGCCCAGCGCAGCCACAGGTCATCCGACTCGCGGGCCACATTATCCAGCACCTGCAGTGTATGATAGAAGTTATCCTTGTGTCCGTAACCATCTACGTATTCGGCACCCGCCAGTTCCACCATTTTGGGAAAGATGAGTTGCAGCAGACCGCTCTTGTAAAGCAGGTCGAAGCCAATCGATGGTTTGGGAGAAGCGATAATCTTGTTCAGTTCATCCGTGATTCTTTCCTGCGAAATGATTTCGATGCGATGCGCTGTTTCTATAATACCCTGGAAGGTGGTTTCATCGATGTCGAACCGCAGTTGCGTGGCAAAACGGATCGCACGCATCATACGCAACGGATCGTCGCTGAACGTGCGCGCAGGTTCCAGCGGTGTGCGGATGATTTTTGCCCGCATATCCGCGATGCCATTGAACGGATCGATCAGTTGGCCATAATCGGCTTCATTCAGGCTTACCGCCAATGCATTGATGGTAAAATCGCGACGGTTCTGGTCGTCCTGCAATGAGCCGGGCGTTACATGGGGTTTGCGGGAATCCGATTGATAACTTTCCTTGCGCGCGCCCACAAATTCAATTTCAAAATCGTCGACACGGATTTGTGCGGTACCGAAATTTTTAAAAAAATTGACGTTGGGAACCGGTTTGAAACGGCTGGCTACCGCATGGGCCAGCCCAATGCCATCACCCAGGCATACCACATCGGCGTCCTTGGTAGGACGGCCGAGGAGTTTGTCGCGTACGAAGCCGCCAACCAGGTAAGTTTCTATGCCCAGTTCGGCAGCCGCTGCCGCAATTTTTTTCAGGTAAAATAATTCCTTATCAGTACACCGGATATCCATGATCGGCGCAAAGATAACCTTCAGCAGGTAAAAAAGCAGGGGCTGCACATACCTGCCATTTAACGGCATGATAATGGTGGCCTGAGCGCTATAAATTGGGCTATTTCGTCATTCATTCCTTAAATTCGCAGTATGGCTATTTTAAAATTCCGTGTTTATTTTGAAGAGGATGAAAGTATTTACCGTGATATCGCCATCCGTCATACACAAAAGTTTTCCGAACTGCATGAGACCATCCTGAAGGCATACGAGTTCGACAGCAAGCACAAGGCTACTTTTTTCCGCAGTAATGATAACTGGCAGCAGGGCCGGGAGATCACACTGGAAGTATACGATAAACCATACAAAGCGCCACCGTTGGTAATGGCTGAAACCACCATCGGTTCCGAGATCAAGATCCCTAATCAGAAATTCCTTTATCTCTACGATTTCAATAAAAACTGGTCATTTCTTATCGAGTTGATCAACGTGTCAAAAGAAGAAAATCCAAAACTCAGTTATCCTGCCATTGTGCGTGCGGAGGGGATAGGTCCAAGTCAGTATGGTACCAAAGGATTGCTGGGGGAGAAATTTGCGGAAGTGGAGGAGAAGTATGACCTCTCGCAGGGTGCCGACGGCTTCGGGGAAAAAGACGCTGACGGCGAAGACTACGGAACAGAGGAAGCGGGAACCGAAGACAGTAACGAAGAACTTTAATCTCTTTACTAAAAACATATTCGGCCCCGGAGTAATTCGGGGCTTTTTATCGCTATGGAACAAAAGCCATCCAGGACAGTCATCGTATTGGCCGGAGCCACCGCTTCAGGAAAAACGGCCGCTGCCATACGTTTAGCCAAAGAATTAGGTACGGAAATTATCTCTGCCGACAGCCGGCAATGCTACCGCGAGCTTAATATTGGTGTGGCCCGGCCTTCTGAGGCCGAACTGGCCGCCGTTCCGCATCATTTCATTGCTTCCCATTCTATTCACGACCAGGTGACAGCTTCCGATTTTGAAGCGTATGCCCTGGGCAAGGCCGAAGAAATTTTCAAGAAAAATGATACGCTGGTAATGGTCGGCGGCACCGGTTTGTATATCCGCGCCTTTTGCGAGGGGCTCGACAATATTCCCCGCATAGAGACGGCCATCCGCGAAAAGATCGTTGCGGAATACGATCGTTTTGGATTGGGCTGGCTACAGGAACAGGTGCAGAAAAAAGATCCGTTGTACTATGAAACCGGCGAAATCCGCAACCCGCAGCGGCTCATGCGTGCACTCGAAGTGCTGGAAGCCACGGGCCAGTCGATCCGCAGTTTTCAAAAAGGTGCCACCGCCCGGCGCGACTTCAATGTGATCCGTGTGGCCATCGAATTTTCGAGGGAAGAGCTGGATGAGCGGATCTATCAACGCGTGGATAAAATGATCGAAGATGGCCTGGAAGAAGAGGCGCGCGGGCTGGTCGCTCACCGGAATCTGAATGCCTTGCAGACGGTCGGATATGAGGAAATGTTTGATTATTTCGATGGGCTTTACTCCCGCGACGTAGCCATCGAAAAAATAAAAGTGCATACCCGTCAGTATGCACGCCGCCAGTTTACCTGGTTTAAAAAAGATAAGGAGATCCGCTGGCTTACCACCAATCAGATCTCCCTGAGAGGGCTGGAATTATCCTAGTCCTGTCTATATTTTGAATCCAAAAGTCAGATAGATATTGCTGCCTGTGCCGCGGACATTCGCAAACGTGTTCGCCTTATCAGGAAGACGGTAAGGGAAGCTTACGTCTTTGCTGATGGCATGTACATAGGTGAGGTCGATGAAGATACCGTTGTTGCGGTAACCAAGACCGCCACTCAGGAACATGCGGCTTGCTTTCAGAGCTGCGTCAGCATAAGGATTGCCGTAATAAGCGAAGCCCAGACGCGTCATGATCGTTGTGAACTTTAATTCACCACCCACGCGGAAGTTGAACGCATTTTTATAATAAGATTTTACCACACTATTCAGGGAAGAATAATAACCATCGTCCTCTACTGTCTCATCCGCATTGGAGAAACGGTTTGACTTATGGGTCACGTATTCAATGTCTGCGCTGATGAATCCTTTTTGCTTGCTCACGTCTTCCACTTCACGCAGGACATAAGCGCCGCTCATCATGAAACGCCATGGGGTCGAAAGGCCATATTGATAGCTTGCGCGCATGCCATTATTCAAAAAGCCGGATGTAACGGGTACACCGTTATCGATCACACCATAGTTTTCGGTATTGGTGGTCATGGTGGCTTCGTAGGTATCGGTGAGTGTATACCAGGAAGGCGTGTGGATGGTAGCGCCGAGACGTACCGACTCGGTAGGCTTATAGATGGCACCCAGCTTCAGGTTGAAACCGATGCCTTTGGTGGTAGAGCGCTCGCGCAGTTCAGAGAAAGAAAAATAATTGGCTGCGTCGCCGGTGGCATCTGATTCGCGGAGCACACTGACGCGCTCATAATTTACAATGGGAATGCCGATCGCGCCGCCGAGATAGAATCTGTCTTCCCGGTTTCCTGCATAGCCCAAGGCAATATCGGTAACGCCACCTGAGGTTTCAATAAGGTGTTCCTGGTTTACCAGGAAGTCGCCGTTGTTCCGCAGCTTGTCGTACATGGCCATGCTTACAAACTCGGGTCCACCGCCGGGGCGGATGGTAGCCGTATCGATAAGATAACTGTAAAGTGCCATGCGCGTACCGAACGATACGGAATTGCTGTTGATCATTTCTTCAATAGACATGCCTGTCTGCTGGCTTACCTGCGCCGCCTCGGCGGCGTATTGTTCACCATAAGAAGAAAAATCGTTCTGGCCTTTGTAATAAATTTTATTGGCAAAACTGGTGCTTCTGTTTACGGCAAAGCTCAAAGCCTGCGAACGCCATTTGCCGGTAGTAGGCCATCCGAAAACAACGCCGGTTGGTCCTAACTGAAAACGATTCTTCTGCTGTGTAGTATCTGTACCGCGGAAGGAACCTTTGTTGCGGTTGAATTGAAATCCCGGCGACAGTACGATATCCATTGATTTGTAAAAACCTATACCGGCGGGGTTCACATATAAGGAGCTGATGTCTCCGCCCAAAGCACCGGTAGCGCCGCCCACTGCGTTGATCCTTGCTGATCCGTTGACCGGACCCCACGAATATTTCAGAACATCTTCGGGAACCTGAGCCATAACAGCCTGACCGATGATGGTGGCGGAAATCAGGGTGATGATTTTTTTCATAATCGTTTTGATATAAATCCTTTCAGTAAGCAGCGAGTCGGGAGTATGCAGCAAATAACCGGCCAGGTACAGTGCCGTATAAGCCTGTCACAAGTATATTCAATGATAGATTAAGCAGGTTGTGTTTGTGCTGTTATCTTCTGCCTGGTCTGCTCACACCGCCGCCGCTTCCGCTTGATCCGCTACCGCTGCTCCGTCCTCCCGAATTGGAAGAAGAAGGTGTGTAGCTGCGCGTAGGTTGAGAGTTGTTGTTGCTATTGTAGCTGTTGCTGTTGGAACTGCGCCCGTTGTTGCGATAGTTTCCGCTGTTGGTATTGTTATACCCCTGGAAATTGCTGCCACGGTACGAATTCATCATGCGGTTGTTATTGTTACTATTCGCGTTGTAGAAACGTCCGCTGTTGCCACCCCCTGTTGAGTAACTGTTGGGTGTGAAAGCGATCGGACGGCTTGGGGAAACACGGGGAACTTTACTGCCGCCAATTACGATTACGCCGGGACCATAACCACCCCAGCCCCAGCCGCCACCACCGTAAAAGCCGGGATGGAATCCGCCGTAGTAAGGATTGTAATAGTAGTTCCAGCTCCAGTAGTTATTCCATGGACTGTTCCAACCCCAGGGATCGGAATAGCGGAATGCATTATAGCCATAAGGCGAAGAGAAATAATAATCGTCGAGGTAAGACCAGCGATAAGGATTGCCGGCGCGCATACGCAGGAAACGGTCTTCATAATATTCATCGCTTCCCTGGTACAACCGGTCATTCTGGCGCGGGGTGCTCACGTATTCATCCTGTACCTCAGCTTTGGCAGGTGAGAAATACAGATCATCCGGTGTCTGACCTGTTTTATAAGCTGAACTACAGCTACTGAGAGCAACCACGGTTGCTATTGCAAGGGTAAAAAGTGAGGGTTTCATTCGGCTTAGTTTTAAAGTTTAGGCGGTCGGTGGAAATCCTGCAACAAAAACCTCATTTCCACCAGCAGGCACAAGATTTCGGCTTTTAACAGCTATTTTTGCGCCTCACCCGATAAAGTTACGACAAAAACACACGGAGTTTGCTTTAAAACTGAGAATGGGTTGTTAAAAAAGTGAACGCCCGTTAGTTATGGCAGTACAGAGACGGTTTTATTAAAAAAATAGCATATAGCTTCTTATGAGCAAAGAAATCACTTCCAGGGAGCAGGACTACTCCCAATGGTATAATGACATTGTGGTGAAGGCGGATTTGGCCGATCATTCAGCCGTACGCGGATGTATGGTCATTAAGCCGTATGGATTTGCCCTGTGGGAAAACATGCGCGACGTGCTGGACCGCATGTTCAAAGATACCGGTCACGTAAACGCCTACTTCCCGTTGTTCGTTCCCAAAAGCCTTTTTGAAGCCGAAGAGAAAAATGCCGAAGGTTTTGCCAAGGAGTGCGCCATCGTTACGCACTATCGCCTCAAAACCGATCCTGACAACAAGGGCAAACTGATCGTCGATCCCGAAGCCAAACTGGAAGAGGAACTGGTCGTAAGGCCTACCAGCGAAGCCATTATCTGGAGCACTTACAAAGGATGGATACAGTCGCACCGCGACCTGCCGATTCTCGTGAACCAGTGGGCCAACGTGGTGCGCTGGGAAATGCGCACCCGTCTTTTCCTCCGTACGGCTGAGTTCCTGTGGCAGGAAGGGCATACGGCACACGCTACCAAAGACGAAGCCATCGAAGAAACACGCCAGATGCTGAAAGTGTACTCCACTTTCGTAGAGGAATACATGGCATTGCCCGTGATACGCGGTGTCAAGACACCGGGTGAACGTTTCGCCGGTGCGGAAGATACTTACTGTATCGAGGCCCTTATGCAGGACGGCAAAGCCCTGCAGGCAGGCACCTCGCATTTTCTCGGACAGAATTTTGCCAAAGCATTCGACGTCAAATTCGCCAACCGCGAAAATCAACTCGAGTACGTATGGGCTACCAGTTGGGGTGTAAGTACGCGCCTGATCGGTGCCCTGGTAATGGCGCACAGCGATGATGAAGGACTCGTACTGCCTCCGCGCCTTGCTCCGCTGCAGGTAGTGATCGTGCCGATCTACAAAGGCGATGAACAGAAAGCCCTGATCGATGCAAAAGCCGATGAGATAGTGGCCGATCTTAAACGCCTCGGCGTGCGGGTGAAATACGACAACAACGACAACAACCGCCCGGGTTGGAAATTTGCCGAATACGAGAAGAAAGGGGTGCCCGTGCGGCTCGCACTCGGCGCCCGCGACCTGGAAAAAAATATGGTGGAGATCGCCCGCCGCGATACCCGCGAAAAACAAACCATCAGCCTGGAAGGCATTGCCCAACACGTAGACAGCCTGCTGCTTGATATTCAGCACGCAATGTTCCGCAAAGCAAAAGCCTACCAGGAAGAACATATCACGCCTGCAAATTCTATGGAAGAATTTGTAAAATTGCTGGACGAAAAGGGTGGATTCATTGCCGCGCATTGGGATGGAACCGACGAAACCGAACAGGCTATCAAGGAAAAAACAAAAGCCACGATCCGCTGTATTCCGCTGGACAATCCGCAGGAAGAAGGGGTGTGCATCCTCACCGGCAAACCGTCTACGCAGCGTGTGCTGTTTGCAAGAGCGTATTGAGTGAGAGTGAATTGTCAATTAATTGTGAATGGCCACTTTGGTTCGTGAAGACACGAACCAATACTTAAAACTTAATACTTAAAACTTATAACCTCAACATGGCAGACGAACTATTCAACAACGAAAAAGAAAGTCCCTCGCTGTTTGATGTACAGTTGGACCCGGTAGCACAGCAACACATTGCCGCTATTGTTCAATGGTCGCGGATCATTGCTTTTCTTGTCCTGGGCATGTTGGGCATCGCCGCGCTCATCGTAGTGGCCGGTCACGGTGCGGCTTCACAGGAAACGATCATTCCCGGATTGAGCGCAAGTGAGGGCTGGGGAATGGTGATCACCGTAGTACTGTTGGCCGTGCTCATCATGGGCGTATGGCTTTATTTTTTACTGCGGGGAGCGAGATTCCTGAAAGACGGATTGGCCGCCAGCGACAGCAATGCGCTGGCCAACGGTTTCCGTTTTATGCGCATATTTTTTTCCATCAGTATTACCCTGGGCGTGCTGTCCATCATCGGTTCAATCATCAACATTTTTTAAACCTCCACCATGAATAGCATTTTTGACATATCCGATAAACCGCTCGACGATAAAGTGCGTCTGTCGCTTCGTTCATTTGCCGTGGTAGCAGGAACAGCCGCCGTCGTAATGGGCATTAATGTGCTTTTTTCCCTGATTGCAAGTTTTGTTACTTACGGCAAAGCCGCGGAATTGAAAAGGGAAATGGAAGGGTTTAGTGCCAATACTTTTCGTGTGCCCGAACCTTCTATGGGAGGATTAATTTTGCAAACGGTGATCACTCTGGCGATATGGGGCGTACTGATTTATTTCCTGTCAGGTTTTGCCCGCAAAACAAAACAGGGCATTGATTCCAATAACCAGGCGCTGATAACAACAGGACTCGGCAATCTTGCATCCTATTTCAAGATCATCGGTGTATTACTCTGTATTTTTGTCGGTTTTATGTTGCTGGCCTTGCTGGTAGCCCTCTGATAAAATTATCTCGTAGAAAGGTAATTGTAATCCTTCAATAAGATTTCCAGGAAATCGAACGGCGACATCGACGTTTCGATCTTCAGATGGGTTTTGATCCGGTCGGCTGCATTGGCGGCCAGGTCAAAATCATTTTTCCTTCTGGCGGAGGTGAGAATGCTTTTGATGGCATTGATGTCGCGGTCGCTGAGTTGCATGATCTGCGGATAAGCGGGCTGATAAGTTGATTCCACTTCCTGGAATACGGTGTCCTCAATGTTTCCACGCGCATTGGTTTGTACAATGATCGTATGTGCCAGCATATCGCCCAGCCGCTGGCCTTTGGCGGATGCCGCCACAAATACAACTTCCGCAATAAAATAAATGATGGATGCGATCAGGATAAAATAGCCAATCGCTTTGAAGTCACTCTGACCGATGCTGAAGGCAAAAAACAGCAGCAACACAAACCAGATATCACGCAGGAGCCAGCGGATCATGAACTGGCCGATATTAGGCTTGCCGCCGTTTTCATTGATCACCCGTAAATGCATAACGGCTTTGCCTGCACTGCGACCGTTGGTAGTTATTTCCATTAAAGGGAAATAGAGCAGCGGCGGCACCATCATCGCAGTCCAGAGCGCCTGCAGGGTGAAGTATTCTTCGTCATCAAACATCGCTTCCCTGGCATAGTCGCTTAGCAGATAAGTAGCGAGAATAAAATACAGTACGATCAGCGCCCAATCAATTAAAAGAGCTACCAGCCGGCGATAAAATTCCGGAATCTCAAATTCAACATCGATGTTGAAACTGGTGGGGACTTTGATGACAGCCATGGCCAAATTTAGTTATAAGTAGTAAGTTTTAAGTAATAAGTAGTAAGTTTTGGTGAAAGGTGTAAGGTGGAAGGTATAAGGTTTAGGGTAATAGGTTATAGGTGGTAGGTAAAGCAGCCCATATTGACGATTCACGATTCACCATTGACGATTCACGATTCACGATTGACGATTCCCGCAAAAAGCATTATTTTACAAACCAAAACCGAGCCGCCCGTGCGTGAAGCATTATTTATCAAAAAAAACAAGGACCGCTGGCTCCGCAACCAGCACATGCCGTCGGATAACCCCGACGAAATGGCCAGCGATTTCACTCAACTCGTTGAAGACCTTGCTTACGCAAAAACTTTTTATCCTTCAGGAAAAGTAACCGGCTATCTCAACAAGCAGGCCTCCCGCATTTACCTGGATATTTATCACAACCGCAAAGAAGAAGGCAATCGCCTGTGGCGTTTCTGGAAATACGATGTGCCGCTGACCATTGCCAAACATCATCGCTACCTGCTATTTTCATTTATATTCTCTCTCGTATTCTTCAGCATCGGTTATTTTATTTCCGGGCAGGATACCCAGGTTGCCCGCGACTTCTTCGGCGATGGGTATGTGGAAGAAACGCTGGACAATATTTACTCGGGAAATCCTTTCGGTATTTACGAAGGGGGCAATCCATTCATGATGTTCATTTATTTCATGAGCCACAATTATAAGATTGCGCTGATCATGTTTATCTCGGGATTGTTTTTCGGATTACCGACTTTATTTTTCCTGGCACAGAACACCGTCATGCTGGGCATTTTCGATCAGTTTTTTGCAGCACATGGCTATGGTACCGACTTCTGGATGGTTGTTTTTGTCCACGGCACGTTAGAGATGACGGGCATCGTGGTGGCCGGCGCAGCGGGCCTGGTAATGGGAACGAGTTTTCTTTTTCCCGGCACACTCACCCGTATGCAGGCATTCAGGCGAGGGGCCAAAGACGGCATGAAGATCATGATCGGGCTGATGCCCGTGTTCGCCGGAGCAGCCTTGTTTGAAAGTACGTTCACACGACTTTATCAGAAATATTCGTATCTCACTACCGGCATCACTATTGTATCGGCCATATTTGTAATCTGGTATTTTATCATCTATCCCATTTTGCTGCGTCGCAGACTCGGGATCAAACGGGAGGAGATCTAAGTGAAGGTTTCACATTCATTTATTTCCAGTACTGCCTGCCTGCGGACGATTTTTTTTGCAGCGCTGATAGCCGGCTTTTCTCAAAAAGGCGAGGCGCAGGATTATGAAATTGACACCGTCGTAAAGCAGGAAATCACTGTTGAGGAGATTGCTGACCCCGAAGAAGCTGATGAAAGTGATTTTACCTATCGCTGGCTACAACCGCACGGCGGTGGTCCGGATACACGTGATCTGCGCAAAGTTTCACCTACTGCATTGAACAAACTGAAAGGCGATAAAAGCTTCTGGTATATCGACGTTGCTCCGGATTCAGCAGACAGGAAAGAAGAACAAAAGAAAGAAAAAGCCGAACAGGATAAATCATCTTCCCGCTCAAGTCGCTCCGATAAGCGTTCCGGTGATTCCGGCAGTTCCGGAGGGGGAATGAATGCCTTACTTTGGCTGCTGATCATTGGCGGTTTCGGTGCATTGGTAATCTGGTACCTCAGCAACAGCAACATCCGGCTGTTCCAGCGCAACCGAAAAATGAAAAATACGGGTGCGCCGGAGATGGAGGAGATGCCGGAGGATATTTTCAAAATCCCTTATCAGCGTGAACTGGATAAAGCCATCTCCGCAGGTAATTACCGCCTGGCTGTTCGTCTGCTTTATCTCAGCCTGCTGAAACAACTGGCCGACAAGGGACGGATACATTACCGGCAGGAAAGCACCAACTCCGATTATCTCGCACAGCTTTATAAAACGCCGCTGTATAACGATTTCTTCAGAGTGACACGCCACTACGAATATAGCTGGTATGGACAATTTCCCGTAAGCGAGCAGATCTTCACAACCATCCGTAATGAATTTGAAAAGCTGGGGGCGAAAATCTAAAAAATGAAACGAGCATTACCGGTCATATTTGGTTTGGTGCTGATCGTTGCGATCGGGTTACTGGTGGTTTCACCGGGCAATTCAGCCGGCAAATCTTCCAATGGCGGAAAGAAATGGTCGAAGGCCGATAACCAGGTTACGCTGCGCAAAAATGATAAAAAGCCTTATGGCCTGTATGTCGCTTATGAACGATTAGCGGATCTTTTTCCCAAAGCCAATATCACCACTTCTGCCGACCAGCCCGGTCAGTGGGATTCGATTGCGTTCTTCGGATCGGATCAGGCAGTCATTATTTTCTCTCCGCGTGTAATGGCTTCGCAGTATGAATTCAGGAACCTGGTACGCTTCGCGGAAAATGGCAACGATGTATTCATCAGTACGCTGGCGATTTCTTCATCGGTTTCTTCTTATGCACGGCTCGATGTAGATTATGCCGATATTTCCTGGTTCAACAACAACGATCTGGCGGCCGATGGCATGACCGAATCGCTGGTAACACCCTGGTCAGGGCAATACAGTTATAAGGGAAAAAGAATGGAGGGATATTTTGACCCCATTGACACAACCCTGGCCACACCACTTGGCCGCGGTCACGAAGGCAAGGTGAATTTCATTCACCTGAAAGCCGGTAAAGGCAACCTGTATATCCATCTTTCGCCGCTGTCCTTCTCCAATTATTTCCTGTTGCAGCCAGGTAATATCAATTATTACGAAAGAGCATTGTCCGTTATCAATCCCAACGTAACACATGTAGTGTGGGATGAATATTTTCTTAACAACCGTCCGAAAGATCAGAATGAATCAAAAAGCAATAACTGGTTTTCCAGCATGGCGAAAAACCGCGAGCTGCTCGCGGCCTTGCTGATCGCCGCAGGATTTTTATTGTTGTATGTTATACTCGGTATGCGCCGCCGCCAGCGCTCGATTCCTGCTCAGCCGCCACTCCGCAACGATTCTCTCGATTTTGTAAAAACTGTCGGACGCCTTTATTTTGAAAAAGGAGACCATACCAACCTGGCACGCAAGATGACGGCTTATTTCCTGGAACACCTGCGCAGCCGTTACCAACTGGCAACCGGATTGCTGAATGATGAATTTATACAACAGGTAGTGGAGCGTACCGGTGTGGCAGAAGAAGAGGTGCGCCCAATCATCGACACCGCCGTAAGGCTGCAGTCGAACGTGTCGGTAAACGACAAACAACTGGAAACCTATTACCGCCGGCTGGAGAAATTTTACCAGCAGGCTTAATACTGAATAAGTAAACTACGTTTATGGAAGAACAATATCAAGACCAACAGCAGGAGCAGCCTCAATTGCAGGATCAGCTCTTTGAAAACCGTACAGACCTGAGTGAACTGAACGGTGCTGTGATGGCCATCCGCAGCGAAGTGCAGAAAATAATTGTAGGGCAGGATGATATGGTGAAACTCATTCTTGCGGCATTGCTGGCCGATGGTCACGTATTGATCGAAGGGGTACCCGGTGTGGCAAAAACATTGGCGGCTAAACTCGTAGCGCGCAGTGTCGATGCGCGGTTTGCCCGCGTGCAATTTACACCAGACCTCATGCCTTCCGACGTTATCGGTACACCCGTGTTCAATCCGCGTGAAGCATCTTTTGAATTCAAAAGAGGACCTGTTTTCGGCAACATCGTGCTGGTAGACGAGATCAATCGCGCCCCGGCAAAAACACAGGCGGCCCTGCTGGAGATCATGGAAGAAAGACAGGCGACTGTCGATGGCCGTTCTTATCCAATGGAAGCACCGTTCATGGTACTGGCCACGCAAAACCCGGTTGAACAGGAGGGGACTTATCGTCTTCCCGAAGCGCAACTCGACCGTTTTCTTTTCAAGATTGTAGTGCCTTATCCTACCGAACAGGAGGAACTCAGCATTCTTACACGCTTTCATCACATGGGCAATACCGTTGTGGATGATGTGGTAAAACCGGTACTGCATGGCAGCAAGATCGTTGCGCTGCGCAAACAAATCAAAGAATTGCTGATCGAAGAAAAGCTGCTGATCTTTATCGCAAAGCTTATTCATCAGACAAGAAATCATAAATCCATTTATCTCGGGGCTTCTCCGCGTGCATCGCTGGCGATTATGAACGCTTCCAAGGCAATAGCTGCAATGGCGGGCCGCGATTTCGTAACCCCGGAAGATATCCTCGAAGTGGCCGTGCCTGTGTTGCGCCATCGCATTATCCTGGCACCCGATAAAGAAATGGAAGGAGTAACAGAGGAAGAAGTGATCCGGCAGATTATTAACGGACTGGATATTCCGAGGTAAGTAATAAGTAATAAGTGGCTATTCACTATTCACCATTCACTATTCACCATTCACGATTGACGATTCACGATTGACGATTCACGATTGACGATTCACGTTTTTGACTTTTTAATTTTAAATTTTGACTAAGTCGTTTTATCTCAGAAATCTTGTTTACTACATCGGGGGACTATCCGCTGTCCTCTGCGTGGTCAGCTATTTCTGGGAAAACCTCTTTACCCTGGCCTGGCTGCTGCTGATTTTTCTACTGGTGCTGGTGCTGATTGACACGTTGCTGCTTTACAGCCGTAAAGGCATTACCGCATCGAGAGAGGCCGGCGATCGCATGAGCCTCGGCGATGACAACCCCGTCTCGATCATTATTCAGAATAACTACTCCTTCAATGTGCGTGTGGAAGTGGTAGATGAACTGCCTTTTCAGTTTGAAGAGCGCCGCTGGAAACGCAACCTCCTGATCAAAGGCGAGTCTAACGGTGAAATAAAGTATACGCTTCGCCCGGTCGTAAGAGGTGAATACGATTTCGGAAATATTTATTGTTATACCGAAGGTCCGCTGAAACTCGTAAGCAGGCGTTATACCATTGATGCACATCGTGTGATCAAAGTATACCCTTCGTATATGCAGATGCGCCGCTATCAATTACTCGCCGCCAGCAACAAGCTACAGGACGCCGGCGTGAAACGCGTGAGAAGAATAGGGCATAGCATGGAATACGAACAGATCAAAGAATACGTACGCGGTGACGATTACCGCACCATCAACTGGAAGGCCACCGGCCGCAAAGGCGATCTGATGGTCAACAGTTACGAAGACGAACGCAGCCAGCAGATTTATTGCCTCATCAACAAAGGTCGTGTGATGAAGATGCCTTTCGAAAACATGAGCCTGCTTGATTATGCGGTGAACGCGAGCCTGGTATTGTCAAATGTGGCGCTCGTCCGCCAGGACAAAGCGGGACTCGTCACTTTTGCCGAAAACCTCGATGCCTGGGTACAGGCCGACAAGAAGCCCACGCAGATGAACCGCATCCTGGAAGTGTTGTACCGCCAGCAGACAAAGTTTCTTGAAGCCGATTACGAAAAATTATATTCCGTTATCCGCCATCGCATCACCAACCGGAGCCTGCTGGTGTTGTTTACTAATTTCGAATCGCCCGAAAGCCTGCAACGCGCTTTGCCCGCCTTGCGGAAGATCGCCCACTATCACCTGCTGCTCGTAGTGTTTTTTGAAAACACGGAACTTACCGCCGTCAGCGAAAGCAAAGCGAAAACGATCGAGGATATTTATATTAGAACTATCGCCGATAAGTTTGCTTACGAAAAAAGGCTGATGGTAAAAGAACTGCGCAACAATGGCATCCTTGCTATCCTCACTACGCCGGAGAACCTGACCATCGACGCCATCAACAAATATGTGGAACTGAAAAACAGGTCTTCTATCTGATTGGCGGATTCACGATCTTTGCGGCATGAACGATTTTGAATCAGGCAAAGTTTTATTGATCAATAAACCTCTTCGCTGGACTTCTTTTGATGCGGTACGCAAGATCCGTGGACAGATACGCATTAAGAAAGTCGGCCACGCCGGCACGCTGGATCCGCTGGCAACAGGCCTGCTGATTATCTGCACCGGAAAATTTACCAAGCGCATCAACGAATACATGGCGCAGGAAAAGGAATACACCGGCACCATTACGCTCGGCGCCATTACCCCCACGTATGACCTCGAGTCAGAGCCACAGGATTTTAAAGACATATCCCACATTACTCCCGAACTAATAGCCGAAGCAGTGGCCCGCCTTACCGGTCCGATCGATCAGATCCCTCCGGCGCACTCGGCTATTAAGGTGGATGGTAAACGCGTGTATGAGCTGGCCCGCCAGGGCAAGGAAGTAAAACTCGACCCGCGCCGGGTTACGATTTATGCTTTTGAGGTAAAACCCGCGGGCGCCGGTGAACTTGATTTCCGGGTGGTCTGTTCTACGGGTACGTACATCAGAAGCCTGGCGAATGATCTCGGGCAATTGCTCGGTTGCGGTGCGTACTTAAGCAAACTCTGCCGCACACGCATCGGTGAATTCCGCGTGGAAGATGCCATCACACCCGAAGAATTTGCGGAGCAGTTGCAGGCTCCCCGCGAAAAAGAAGCTGCTGAAAATCCGGATCAGAATATAAACGGATAGTTGATGCCCAGTTGAAACTGGTCGCCCTTGAAGAAAGGATAAGCAAAGAATTTATTCTGGTAAGACGCATTGCGCGCATCAGGGCTCGGGTCCTTCACCTTGTAGGCATAATCGAATCTGATCACAAAGAAGCTAAGATCGATGCGCAGGCCTGCACCTACACCAATGGCAATGTCCTGCGGCAGACGGCTGAGTTTGAATACCTGCTCTTCCGTGCCGGCAGATTTTTTCAGGAACCATACGTTACCCATGTCGGTAAACAAAGCTCCGTTGATCGGTATGCCCAGTGGTTTAGCCACGGGAAAACGGTATTCCGCATTCACTTCTATTTGCACGTCGCCATAACGGTCAGGGATGCTGTTGGCACCCGTAAAAGGCTGGACCGTGGATCCCGGACCCAATCGCCGGAGTTGCCAGGCACGCATACTGTTCGGGCCGCCTGAGAAGTATTGTTTGAAAAACGGAAGGTTGTTCCGCTTGGCCGGATCGCGTGTGAATTCAAATTCATATCCCACACCTGCAAACGCGCGCAAGGCAATGGAGGATTTGGTAAACTTGATCAGCCGCGCTACTTCCACATCCGCTTTGATAAAACGGTAAAGGTGTTTATCTAAAAATGAATTGCGGATCATGCCGGTCAGTAATCCCGATTCTTCCACGTTGGCACGCAGCACATTCAGCGCACGGTTGTTACCACCTGTCAGTGTATAGTTGGCGACAACAGATGAAATGAATCCGTCCGTGAAAATATTACGCAATGAAGGGTTTTGTTCAATCAGCCGCGTAAGACTGTCGCGTTGCTGGAGATAAGAATATTCGATGTTGGGCAGCCGCACGGTCAGCAACCAGCGGCGGCGCTGAAATTCATAACCCCATCCACCGTTGATCGTAGTGAGGTTGTACAGAAGACGCCGCTCCGTGTTGGCCGCATTGAAAGAGAAAAGCGAGCGGATATTTCCCCGGAAACGTTCCTTGAATTTTTCTACAAAACCAAATTCAGGGAAAAGGAAACGTGGTATGGAAATGTTATGGCTGAGGCTCACCTGTTGAGTCTGGATAAACTGGCTTATTTCGTTTGCGCCCAATTCCACACCGTAGCGGATGTTGGTATTGGCAAGGTTGGCTGCGCGGGAAAAGTTTCTGTTTTGTATACCTGCGTTGATGCCAATACCAAGCAGGTTGCCGGAAATGGGGCTTTGGTTCACGCTGCCTTCAAGGTTGGTGGTGAACGAATATTTTTTCGCCGGCGTGAGGCGGATCACAAAGTCAACGGTATCCTGTCCTTTTCGCGGCACCTGATCGATGTTTACCACGCGCCATGTGCCAAGATTATTAAAACGGTTCAACGTACGCAGGTAACGTCGCTGGTTGTACAGGTCGCCGCGTTTGAGATAGATATTGGACGGAAAGATTTTTGATTTGAATTCATAACCGTGCTGAATGATTTGTACATCTTTCACCGTTTCCTCATGCCGTTGTCCATTGAGCGTGTCGATGGTGTAATTGGGGTATACGGTTACATTCCCCACATAATATTTCCAGAGTTTGCTGCTGTCGGTCAAAGGCTTCAGCCGCATTTCAAGATTGGCAGTCGGATTTTCGCGGCGCTTACGCAATTCCTGCCATACTTCGAGTTGTTCGAACGGATCGAGCCGCGGTTGCAGTAGTGAAATATCCAACGTGTCCCAAAGGCCGTAGATCTCATCCGAGCTGAAACGCAGGTAACCGTTGTTGCGGAATAATTCCGTGATACGGTCGCGTTCGGCAGCGATCGGCCCTTGTGCAAACGGATCGCCTTTTTTGATCAGTGCCTGATTCAGGTGTGCATTGTTGAGCGCCTGAAGCGCGCTGTCTTTTAACGTATAGCTGATAGAATCGAGCCGTACGATCTTGCCCGGTTTTACATCGAAAGTGACATAGGTTCTGTATTGGTCGCCTTTTGGTTTTATTTCTCTCGAATAAGTAATCGAGTCCTGGAAATACCCGAGTGAGTTGAGGTAGTAACGCATGAACTCCACGGTTTTGTCGGCACTGGCGCTGTCAAATACCGGCGGATGGCGCAAAACCGACACGACCAGGCGGTCGAGTTTGCGGGCCTGCATGCTGTCGTCCAATTGGTTGGTGAGGCCGGCTTCCAGTTCCTTTCGATCTTCATTGGTAAAGTTGCCTATAACATTGATATTTGTTTTATAGACAAATGGTTGCTGCTCGGGGTATTTTCGCACAACCGTACAGGAGTCCATCAGGAATATCAGCCATGCTGCTACCAGGAATTTCCAAAAAAGGGTATGTGGTGACCGATGGCTGGTTGACATAAAAACTAATACAAACCGGATGCTTACTAAATTGAAGATCAAATATATTCAAAGTTTGGGCCATAAAAAATTCAGGGATGAAGAGGGTGTATTTATTGCCGAAGGACCCAAACTGGTGGGCGAGCTGCTGCTGGCCTGCCCGGACCGCATCACGGAGCTTTATGCGGTGCCGGAGTGGAGCAGCCGGCGGCCGGCAGGCGGCCCTGATGCGGTAACCATTCAACCGCAGGAGCTGGAAAGGATCTCGCAGTTGGCCACGCCCAACCAGGTGCTGGCCGTTGTAAAACAATTCGAAACCCCGGACGCGGTGCCGGTCCGCGGGCAGTTGGTGCTGGCGCTCGACACCATCCAGGATCCGGGAAATCTCGGCACCATTATCCGGATCGCGGACTGGTTCGGGATCAGCCGGATCATATGCAGCCGTGATTGTGCCGATTGCTACAACCCCAAAGTGGTGCAATCGACTATGGGCAGCATCAGCCGCGTAGGCATTTTATATACCGATCTGGAAAAATGGTTGGCTGAAGAAGGCCAGCCTGTAATCTATGCCGCCGCACTGGAAGGGCAGGCCGTAAGTGCCACCGGAAAAATAAAAGAAGGGGTGCTCGTAATCGGCAATGAATCCAAAGGAATAAGCCCGGCAGTGTTTGAAAAAGTTACGCAGCGTATTACGATACCCCGAATAGGACAGGCTGAATCATTGAATGCAGCGGTGGCAACGGGCATCCTGCTTTCGCACATGCGGGGTTAGCGGAACTGTATCGCTTTTACGGGTTGGATCTTCCGCACGATCAGCGAAGGGATCATCAACACGAGCAGGCAAATCAATAAGGTGCCGCCGCAGACTAATCCCACCTGGCTCCATACAATTTTAACGGCGGCTTTATCCATGTAATACGCATCTTCCGGTAGGGTGATAAAGCCGGTGGCTTCCTGCAAATAGAGAATGCCCAACCCGACTGCTGCGCCGAGCAGGATACCCGACAAGGTGATCAATAAGGAATGACGAAGAAAAATCTTTTGCACGGTCCAGTCGGTGGCACCTAAAGCTTTCAGCACGCCGATCATCCGCACGCGTTCGAGCACCAGGATAATCAGGCAGGTGATGAGGTTGATGATCGCCACGGCCACCATGAAGCCGATCAGCACATTGCGGGTGGTGTCCTGCATGTTGAGCCAGTCGAAGATATTGGGAGACACGGAACGCACACTTTGCGCATCCCAGGTAGGAGGAAAGTTTTCGCGGCTGTAAATATCATCGGCCACTTTATCGATCGCTTTTCTGTCGTGCAGAAACAACTCATAACCGCCGATCTGCGTGGTGTCCCAATCATTGAGGCGTTGCAGTAAACGGATATCCCCAATCGCGAAAGTATGATCGTATTCTTCGATGCCGGTTTTGTAGATACCGCTTACGGTAAGCCGGTCGGGGCGGAGCCGGCCGTCGGGACGGATAAAATAAATCAGGATGCGGTCATTGGCTTTCAGTTTCAATTGCGAAGCCATATAAGCGGACAGCATGATCTCGCGGCTGTAGGTGCTGTCGTTGAATTGGATGGGCCGTCCTTCCTGGATAAAATCCTCCATCTGGTGAAAATTGTAACCCGCATCCACACCTTTCAGCAACACACCATCGATCTCGTCCTTTGTCTTAAGGATGGCATACTTGGTGGCAAAAGCGGCAATGCTTTTGATCTGCGGATCACGCATGATATCTTTTTCAAGATCAGGATCGCGGGTGATCGGAATTTCTTCAGCGATCAACGCTTTGAAAGGTTGTTTTTCCTGGATGCGGATATGCCCCCAGAAACTAAAAACTTTCTCACTTACTTTTTCCTGGAAACCATTGGCGAAAGCCAATGTAACGATCATAACCGCCACGCTGATAACGGTTGCCACGATGGAAAGCCGGATGATAAACCGGGAAAGTGAACGTTGCTGGTTAAAAGCAACACGATGAGCAATGAAACGGGCAACCTTCAAGTCGATTAATTTGTCTTAGTGTCAAAATTAAGCGGTTTAAAGTCTTAATTTCACTTTTTCATGCCGTTGTCTGCCCGGCTGCGGTTCATTTTAACGCTGATCCTCATGAAACGAATCCTTTTTTTTCTGCTGCTGCTTGGTTTAACGACAGGTCTGCGTGCGCAATGGGAAGAACGCATTTATCAGCCTTCCATTCATTCTGTTAAATTATTCAAGGCGGGAGATATCTACAGCTATCCGGTCCTGCAACTCAATGGTGCGGATCAGTTGGAACTGCATTTCGATGACATGGACGGCGACATCAAGAACTTTTATTTCAGTTTTATTCTCTGCAATGCCGACTGGACGCAGAGCAGCCTGATGGGATTTGATTATATCCAGGGATTTCAAAGCACACGTATCGGCACATACAGGAACTCATCTATATCCGAAACACGTTACACACATTACCAGGCACGTTTTCCCGAACGCAACTCGATACCCTCCAGATCGGGTAACTACATCCTGAAAGTATTCCTGAATAATGACACATCGAAAACGGTGCTGACGAAAAGATTCCTGGTGGTAGACAACAAAGTGCAGATCGGAGCACAGATACGTCAGCCCTACAATGGTCAATTGTTTCAAACGCATCAGCGTGTGCAGGCCGTGATCAATACGGCTAACTCACGCATTAACATACTATCGCCGCAGGACATTCGCCTGCGCATACTGCAGAACTATAACTGGAACACATCGGTGATGGTCGACAAGCCAACTATCTTCCGCGGAAACTATTTTGAATTCAGTGATGACGGCACCACCTTTCCCGGCGGCATAGAATGGCGCTGGATCGATCTCCGGAGTCTGCGGCTTATGAGTGACCGCATGGTGAAAATATATGACAGCGTGCCCGGCAGGGTAGATGTGGTGGTGAAGCCTGACGTAGACCGCAAAGGCCAGGTATATTTCTTTTATACCGATATCAATGGCATTTATACATTGGAGAATACGGATGGCAACAATCCGTACTGGCAGAGCGATTATGCCTACACGCACTTTACGTTTGTGCCACCTAACAAGCAGGCGATCCCTGGCAAAGACATTTATCTATATGGTGAGGTAACGGGCTATAAAACCAATGATGCCTCTCGTATGGAATTCAATGAAGAGAAAGGTGTGTATGAAAAAACGTTGTTCTTAAAACAGGGGTATTACAACTATTCTTATGTGGCGCAATCAGGAGGTGCTTCACGCAATGCGGTGCCTGAGAATATAGAAGGAAATTATTGGGGTGCTGAAAATAATTACATGGTGCTTGTTTATTTCCGTCCGTTCGGCGGCCGGGCCGATGAGCTGGTAGGATTTACGCAGTTGAATTCCGTGGCAGGAACGAGATGAGAATGTGAAAATGTGCCCGCTTTGCGGGGCCATGTGTAAATGTGAAAATGAGTGTGGAGGGAAGTGTTTCAATTGACTTGGGAGGATCTACGCAACTGAATGCTGTGGCAGGAACGAGGTGAGAGTGTGTAAATGTGAAAATGAGTGTGGAGGGAAGCGCTTCCATTTCCACATTTACACATATCGTCCGGCGAAGCCGGACCGACACATTTACACATTAAAAAACCGCCTTCAGGCGGTTTTTTGTATCTACAGTTTTTTTGCGTCTTCGAGGAATTTTGCCAGGCCGATGTCGGTAAGCGGATGTTTGAGCAGTGCCAGGATTGAATCGAGCGGGCAGGTGCACACATCGGCACCGGCTTCTGCGCAGCGGATGATGTGGTTGGCATTGCGGATAGAAGCTGCCAGTACCTGGGTTTTAAATCCCTGAACTGCGTAAATGTTGGCGATCTGTTGTACGAGTTGTACGCCATCCCAGCCGCTGTCGTCTACACGACCGATGAAGGGCGATACATATTTGGCACCGGCTTTGGCACAAAGGATGGCTTGTCCGGCAGAAAATACGAGTGTACAGTTGGTAGCGATACCGTTGTCGGTAAACCATTTGATCGCTTTCACACCGTCTTTGATCATCGGCACTTTCACGATGATATTGGGATGGATAGCGGCCAGTTTCTTGCCTTCTTCAATGATGCCCTCGAAATCTGTGCTCACTACTTCCGCACTGATGTCGCCGTCTACGAGGTCACAGATAGCGCGGTAGTGGTTGAAAATAGCTTCCTGTCCTTTGATGCCTTCTTTGGCCATCAGGGAAGGGTTAGTGGTAACTCCGTCGAGGATGCCTAATTCGTGAGCTTCTTTGATCTGAGCGAGATTGGCAGTGTCAATGAAAAATTTCATAGCAAGAGGAAATTTGTTGATTGAAGATCTGTTGGCAGTGGGAAAGTTCCGGGTTAATGGTCTTCCGGAAAAAAGAAAAAAAAGGCAGGCTACTCACATCGCACCGCTACAACCGCGTATCCTTGCTGCCTTCCGGCCCTGGGGAGATTCAGCAGGAGCTGGTCGTGTAAGACCTGCCGGCCGCGAAGATAAGCAAATACGGGATAATTAGGCAATTTGATAATTTGAAAATTTGCAAGTTCAAGTAGCTAGTGCAATTTTTTGTTGTAGTACTTGATTAGGTGTTAGATAATTAAATTTCCGTACAGGTCTTTCGTTCAGAAGGGCCTGTATTTTTTTTATTTGTTGATGATTAACCAG